>Ga0268266_10000009_pt1 | contig 1097737 bp, 1065 predicted proteins | sample KBSS13metaG_FD_190356 | JGI IMG/M metagenome (GOLD analysis project Ga0268266, IMG submission 190356) | Switchgrass rhizosphere microbial communities from Kellogg Biological Station, Michigan, USA - KBS S1-3 metaG (SPAdes) (version 2) | ecosystem: Host-associated > Plants > Roots >...
GCGCGTTCACCGGCATGACCATGGGCGCCCAGGAGCGCGCAATCTACTGGTACCATGAGGAGATCGACCGCCGCATCGGCATCGACAACATCCCTCAGGAACTCCGCGTCCAGCAGGTCCTCAAAGATCATGTCACGCCCGATGACCTCGCACAGCAGCAGCGTCAAGCCGCCTGATACAGTAACCCCGGTAGAAGCGTGGCGGAGGTCGCCCCGAAAAGCATTAGGTTCAAGAGTAGCATTTAAGATTTAAGATTGGAGATGGATATGCGCGCCGCAGAAGCAGCTTTCGCTTATAAGAGAGTGGCCGAGGAAAAAGTCAGGGACGACTATCCTGAAGGATTTCCAGTGCTTCCGGAAATTCCCGGCGGGCGCTATTTTGACAAGCGCTTCTACGACCTCGAAATGGAACATATGTGGCGCAAGACCTGGGTGACCGCAGGCCACGTTTCCGAACTGAAGGAAAACGGCTCCTATATCACCTTCAATAGGCTTGGCGTCTCCCTCGTTATAGTTCGTGACAAAAATGGCGATATCCGCGCGTTCCATAATGTGTGCCGGCATCGCGGCGCGCCGCTGGTGCTCGATGACTCCGGCCGGGTTTCCCGCTTCGTCTGCCCCTATCATTCATGGAGTTACTCGCTGGACGGCAAGATTCTCGCTGTCACTTGCAAGGAAGACTTCTCCGAGGAAGTGCGCAGCAGAAGCCTCATCCCGGTTCACTGCGGAGTCTGGAAGGGCCTGATCTTCATCAACCTTGCGGACAAACCGTCGATGACGCTTGAGGAGCATATGCGCCCGCTTGAAGGACAGGTCGCGGGTTACCCGCTCGAAAGGCTTGTGGTCAAGGCGCGTATATACGTCACCGCTGACTGCAACTGGAAGGCGATGCTGGATAATTTCTACGAAGGCTATCACGTAGCCACGATCCACAACCCGTCTGTTACGAGTTGGCTGGACACTAAGGCCATGGCGATCGACATCTTCAACAACGGTCACGGCCGCCTCTGTACAACCCGGAAAATGAAGGGCCGGGCGATTGCAGACGGCAAGAGTCCCTATGTCCCGGGAGCTGCTGCGGTTTACGACGACCATACGACCGGCATCTGCACCTTCCCCAACAACCAGGCAGCGATGGAGCCAGGGGGATTTCCGTGGCAATCTATGTGGCCCGTCGGCCCCGGCAAGACCGAGATGGACTTCTGGGTTCTCGGCTATGATGATCCGAACATTTCCGCTGAAGACCAGCAGATCTACTGGGATCGGTGGCTGGAGGGGAATGAGACAATCCTGCAAGAAGATATGCGATTGCTCTCATCGATACAGCGCTCGTTGGAAGGCGGAGCTTTCACGGGCATGACCATGGGAGCGCAGGAACGGGCAATCTACTGGTACCATGAAGAAATCGATCGGCGGATTGGGATCGACCGCATTCCAGAAGAGTTGCGGGTGAAACAAGTTTTAGCGGATCAGGTTTGCCCGGACGAAATGGTTCTTGCCGCATGATAAGGAACGGCTACGCTTAGTCACATGTGCGAATGTGTAGCCGGCATGCCCCAATAACACGATCACAACTTAGCAGTTTAACTGGATACCGTTTTTCGTATTTGTGCAATAAGTGTCCAGAGCTTTGACATTTAGTCAGCACTCCTTGGTAGCGATGACGATAAATATAAACTGGGAGGAACATCAAAATGGAAGACTTGACGAATGACGAAAAGCGGGCCGCTGCATTGTCAATGCTTGAGCAATTCTTTTCCTGCAAGGCGATGGACGACATCCTGGAGAAATCCTCGAAAACTTCATTTGCCAAGGAAATGGGGGCGCTCACCCTCGATAATGTCTTCTCGCGGTTATGGATCAGGCCGGGATTGGACCGTCGATCTCGGAGCCTTTTGACGCTCGGTATTTTGATCGCACTCGGTTCGGTGGAAGAGTTGAAGATCCATTGTATCGTCGCGTTAAACAACGGCCTCACGATCGAGGAGCTGGAAGAGGTAATTTATCACTCTACAGCTTATGCGGGTTTCCCTCGCACGAACTCAGCCCGTTTGGCCATCGTCGAAAGCCTTGTGAGGGAGGGACGTATCGCGGAGAATGGATAGGAATAGATTGGGATTGACAATTACTGAGCATTGAAGAACATTTTAACCGCCGAATACTGGACATGAGTCAGACGGGACGACGTTTGCAACTCCAGAAAGGCTTTAAAGGGGATGACCATGCGCACTTTTCCGCTAGTAACGACCTTGCTGATGACGGCTGCGCCGGCAGCACTTTCACCCGCATTCGCACAATCCGCGCCTCCGACGCCAGCCGCCGAACAGAGCGGCCTTGGCGACATCATTGTTACGGCGCGGCGAACCGCAGAAAATCTGCAGCGAGTCCCCGTCGCGACCTCCGTGATCAGTTCCCAGGCGCTTTCGAGTCAGCGAGTCACCGTCGCGCGGGATCTGCAGTTCGCAGCGCCCAGCCTGGTGGTGAACCAGGATGCGCTCAGCGGCAGCAGCGCGCCGGTGTTCGAGCTCCGCGGCCAGCAGCAAACGCTGGGTTCCGACCCCACGGTGGTGACCTATTTCGGCGACGTTCCGGTAGACACGCGGGTGGTCGCGGCCGGAATATACGACCTGGAATCGGTGCAGGTGATCCGCGGACCGCAAGGCACGCTGTTCGGCAAGAACAGCACTGGCGGCGCTGTCGTCCTTACGCCCGAGCATGCCGATGTGAGCGGTGTTAACGGCAACGCCAGCATCGCTGTAGGAAACTATGACCTGAGACAGGCCACTGGCGCGGTCAACGTTCCTTTAATCAAGGATGTGCTGGGCGTCCGCGTCTCCGGCCAGATCGTACGCCAACACGGATTTGTGAAAAATCTGAGCGGCCCCGACGGTAACGACAAGCATTACGAAACCGGGCGCATCGCCGTCAGATTCACGCCGACCGAGCAACTGAAGAACGATCTGCTGTTCAACTACTTCCACGGCGACCAGCATGAAAATCCGTCGATCGTGTACGACCTGGGCGGCTTTGCTCTGTTTTTCCCACAGGCCCTCGCAGGCTTGGCGCGACAGAAGGAGCTTGGCAACCGGACGATCGACCAGTCCATTTCGCCCAACCAGGACAAAAATCGTAGCTGGCTGATCAGTAACACGACATCCTATGACTTCGGGGGCGTAACATTAAAGAATATCATCGGCTATTACAAAATCCATGCGGACAGTCGCTTCAACGAGACGAGCTTCAACTTTCCCCTGGTGGATGTGGAGCAGAATCGGCGGTCGCACCAATTCAGCGAGGAACTTCAGATAAACGGGCATGCCCTGAACAACGATCTGAGCTGGATTGTGGGCGGTTTCTACTCGAACCAGAAAACGACCGTCCTTCAATCAGCCATAGTTTTCACAACGACGCCTGGGAATGTTACCTTCGCCTATGACAAGTTTATTTCGAAAGCGATATTTGCGCAGGCGACTTATGACCTGGAGGCGCTCGGGCTAAGTGGTTTGAAGCTCACCGGCGGCGTGCGCTCAACATGGGACAAACGTACCGGCTCACAGGCGGTTCTCGTGCAGTCGCTAGGCATACCTTCGCTGGTTGGACCGATCCAAACGAAGACGCGGCGGACGAGCTGGACCGTGGGGCTGGACTACCAGGTCACGCCGAACACGCTGCTCTATGTCGCCAGCCGGCACAGCTATAAAGCCGGTGGTTTCAATCTGACCTCGATTGATACGCCGCTCGTCTTCCGCACATATCAGCCCGAAACGCTTACCGATATCGAAATCGGCGCGAAAACGCAGTTTAACGCGGGACCCGTGCCGGTCCGCGCCAATCTTGCCCTCTATAGGGGCTGGTACAAGGATATCCACAGCTACACGGTCATAAGATGTTTTCTGCAAAGTGGTGGATCGATCGTCGTTAACGCGGCCGACGGCTCGCCGAAGGGCCTCGAATTCGAACTCCAGGCGAAACCGACACCTCGCCTTCAGATCTCCGGATTCTATAACAGGACATTGGGTAAATATGGCAAATTCGCCCTGCCTACGCCGCCGCCGCCATGCGTCTTTACCTCGAACGTCAACGATCTTTCGGGCCAGATCTTCGGCAACATCTACAAGAATGCCGGCGGCCTCACCATCGACTATACCATTCCCCTCGGCGGTTCGGGTGGCGAGCTGGCCTTCAACGGCAATATGTATACGCGCAGCCGCAAGCCGGGGAACGATCTCAAGTCGCTCAACAGCCCGGTCCCAGGATATACGCTGTTCAACGCTCGGGTCGACCTCAACAATATTGCCGGCGGTCCGTTCAGCGTGGGCGTCTTCGTCCGGAATATCACTAACAAGCTGTATACCCTGATCAACGCCGAGAACCTGAGCACAGGCGGCTATAACTATCACCAATACGGCGATCCTCGAACCTACGGAATAGAGGCGCGGGTGAAGTTCTAGAGCCGGGCGTTCCCGGCCGCCCTTTTCTGGGACGTATCGCAGAGAATGGATAGGAATAGATTGGGATTGACAATTACTGAACATTGAAGAGCATTTTACCGCCGAATACTGGACATGAGTCAGACGGGACGACGTTTGCAACTCCAGAAAGGCTTTAGAGGGGATAACGATGCGCACTTTTCCGCTAGTAACGACCTTGCTGATGACGGCTGCGCCTGCAGCACTTTCACCCGCATTCGCGCAATCCGCGCCTCCCACGCCAGCCGCCGAACAGAGCGGCCTTGGCGAGATCATTGTTACGGCGCGCCGCACCGCAGAAAATCTGCAACGGGTCCCGGTGGCGACCTCGGTCATTGGAGCTAAAGCGCTGGAAACCCAGCGGATTAGCATCGCGAGAGATCTGCAATTCTCCGCCCCCAGCCTGGTCGTCAACCAGGATGCGCTCGGCGGCACCAGCGCGCCGGTGTTCGAGTTGCGTGGTCAACAGCAAACGCTGGGTTCCGACCCGACGGTGGTGACCTATTTCGGGGACGTGCCGGTTGATACTCGCGTGGTTGCGGCGGGAATCTATGATCTGGAATCGGTGCAGGTGATCCGCGGGCCCCAAGGCACCCTGTTCGGCAAGAACAGCACCGGAGGTGCCGTCGTCCTCACGCCGCAGCGTGCCGACACTAGCGAGTTCAACGGCCATCTCAGCCTCGCGGCCGGGAATTACTCACTGAAAGAAGCCACTGGCGCGGTCAACATTCCATTGGTCAAGGATGTGCTCGGTGTTCGATTCTCCGGGCAGATCGCGCGCCAGCATGGATTTGTGAAAAATCTGAGCGGCCCCGACGGCAACGACAAGCATTACGAAACCGGGCGCATCGCCGTCAGGTTCACGCCGACCGAGCGGCTGAAGAGCGATCTGCTGTTCAACTATTTCCATAGTAACCAGCATCTCAACGCCTCGATCGTGAAGCAGCTGGGCGGCTTTGCGCTGTTCTTCCCGCAGGCTATCGCCGGCCTCGATCGACAGAACGAGCTTGGCAATAGGACGGTCGATTTTTCCTTCTCGTCGAACCCAGACAAGAGTCGCAGCTACTTTATCAGCAATGCGACGTCCTATGACCTTGGCGGCGTGACAATAAAGAATATCATTGGCTATTATCATTTAAAAGCGCTGAACCGCTTGAACCAGACTAGCTTCAACTTCCCGCTGGTCGACGTTGCACAGGATCGCAAGTCTCATCAGTTCAGCGAGGAGCTTCAACTAACTGGACGTGCCCTCAACAATAATCTGAACTGGATTGTTGGTGCTTTCTACTCACAGCAGAAAACAAGGGTCTTTCAATCTGCGGTTGTTTTCACGACGACACCTGGGAATCTCACCGACGCCCATGACGAGTACATTTCGAAGGCGATATTCGGGCAGGCGACTTATGAACTGGAAGCGCTCGGGCTGCCAGGTGTGAAAATCACCGGCGGCCTACGCTCGACCTGGGACCGTCGCACGGGGTCGCAAGATGTTCTCGCCGCGAATACTGGCGTACCTCTAGTTAGTTTTGGGCCACTCACAACGAAAACCAGACGCACGAGCTGGACAGTGGGCCTGGATTACCAGGTCACGCCCAATACCCTGCTCTATGTCGCCAGCCGTCACAGCTACAAGGCCGGCGGCTTCAACCTGACCTCAACCGACACGCCGCTCATCTTCCGCACGTATGATCCCGAAACGCTCACCGATGTCGAGATCGGCGCGAAAACCCAGTTCAACGCGGGCCCGGTGCCGGTTCGGGCCAATCTTGCGCTTTACAAGGGCTGGTACAAGAAGATTCACAGCTTCACCGTCATAAGATGTTTTCTGCAAAGTGGTGGATCAATCGTCGTTAACGCGGCCGACGGTACGCCGAAGGGACTGGAATTTGAACTCCAGGCGAAATTGACACCTCGCCTTCAGGTCTCGGGCTTCTACAATAGGACATTGGGCAGGTATGGCAAATTCCAACTGCCCGCGCTGCCTCCTCCATGTGTGTACACCGGGACAAACGACCTTTCCGGTCAGATGTTCGGAAACATCTACAAGAACGCCGCAGGGCTTACGGTAGACTATGTCGTGCCGCTTGGCGGAGCCGGCGGGGAGGTGGTCTTCAATGGCAACATGTACACTCGCAGCCGCAAACCCGGAAATGATTCCCAGTCCCTCAATAGTGAGATCGAAGGGTACACGTTGTTCAATGCCCGTGTTGACTTCAATGAGATTGGAGGCGGTCCGTTCAGCGTGGGCTTCTTCGCTCGCAACATCACGAACAAACTATACACGCTGGCACGCAATAATTCTTTGACGACCGGTGGCTATGACTTTAGGCAATTTGGTGAACCTCGAACCTACGGGATAGAGGCGCGGGTGAAGTTCTAGAACCGGGCGTTCCCGGCCGTCATTTGCCGGGACAAGATAGAGTTCGAGGGTGATCGGAAGGGCGATCTTCGGTAATTCGGGCCGCTCTGACGATCATTCCTCGGTCTCGATCCAAGGAATGGGCTTCCGGTGGGAGCCAGAGAATTGAGGAGGAGATTGACCGGCCCACTGAGTGGGCCAGTTTGATTGTTAGTGCATTATCACCAGATGGCCTTGAGATAGGTCCAGCGAATGGGCGTGGCGCCAATATCATTCACCCCATGCTGGCGTTCCCAATCCTCGAATAGCGCTACGCCCGTTACCGTGAGGAAGGGTGCTAACACGGTTCGCAACAGCGCGATGGTATCGACCGGCTCGAACCGATACAGGTTCATCATCAGCGGCTCGAAGCTCATCGCGGCGAGCAGGCAATAAGCAGTCGCCTCCACATCGGGAACGGCGCGCAGATGGCCGGCGCGCATTGCGGCAACGATTGCTTCGCTGAGCCGCCCCGCCTGATCACGCTCGCGAAACAATATACGCATTTCTTCGCGCGTTCGCTCTGCCCAAGGCAGCGAAGCGAGCAACATACCGCGCATCCGTGCACTCGACAGGAAGGCGATCCGTGCGACGCTATAATCGAGGATGGCGATAAGAGCTTGGTCGTCCGGGCCATTTGCGCAGAGAACGGGTCCGGGCTCCCGTTGCTGCAGGTAAAGCAGCGCCTCACGAAACAGCTGCTCTTTGGTTTCGAACATCTCGTAGATGGTCGCGGTGGAGCAGCGCGCACGCGTTGCCAGCTCGGCAATCGAGACGGCCGAATAGCCCTGGTTCACTAGCATTTCGGCCGTAATCTCAAGCAGACGGCTGGCCGTTCCGCTCTCACGCATTGTCTCGCTCACCAAGCTCTTCGACCGCCTCTCATACGCATTCCGCTAACCTAAGCGCCAGGACCGGACCCAGCAACGGCTTATTCTCGAGTGGGAGCGGCGAGGAATAGTATGTTCGCATCTCACCCGGTCCAACGCGATGGACATCGATTGCTATGACCCGACCGCTGGCGATCAACGCGGTGCGTCACATACAACCTGTCCGGAGACAGGCGTCGGACCGCCGATTCCGCGCGATTCCCGGCGCCGGAGCTCGGTAGGCCGGGCCGAAGATTGGTGGGCAACCAGGCGGCCACCGACGACCGCTGGGAGGACCGTCCGATCTTGGTAATATTCGAGGAGCAGGAACTATGGGACGCTTGGGCGGCAAAGTGGCGATCATCACGGGCGCGGGGCGCGGTATCGGGCGCGCAATGGCGCGGCGGTTTGCGGCGGAGGGGGCGAAAATTGTGGTCGCGTCGATCACGCCTGCCAACGTCGAGGCACTTACCGCCGAGCTCAACGAGAAGCATGGCGCCGGCACGGCGATAGGCGTCGTCTGCGACATCGGCGAGGAAGCCGACATCAAGAATGTCGTGGCGCGCGCGGTCGAGGCGTTCGGGACGGTCGATATCGCGGTCAACAACGCCTTCGAACTGGCGAGCGGGATGCATTCAGTGCTCGATACCACCGCTGAGCATTTCCATCGCCAGATGGTGACGGGGCCACTCGCAGCGCTGCGCATGATGCAGGAGGTCTATCCTCTGATGGAAGGGCGCGATGGCCGTATCCTCAATTTCGGGTCCCCCGCCTCGGTCGAGGGCTATCCCGGCTTCGCGCCGTACAACATGGCGAAGGAGGCGATACGCGGCCTTACCCGCACCGCCGCGCGCGAATGGGGCGGCAAGCAGATCACGGTCAACGCGCTCATGCCGGTCGCCTTCACCGAAGGTGTCCAGAAGGCGGTCGAGGAGGGACTTGCGAGTGCCGAGGCGACCAGCCCAATCCCGCGCATGGGCAATCTCGACGAGGATATCGCGCCCGTCGCGCTCTTTCTCGTCAGCCCGGAAGCACGCTACGTGACTGGATACAGCTTCCACGCCGACGGCGGCTTCAAGATCGACGCAGCACGCTGAAGTCGTCCGGCGAGGATCGCCGGATCGTTGCGGCGATCGAATCCCTCAGGCGGATGGACGCCACTCGTGAGGAACGAACGGAAGAAGGTAGGCCTCTCTCTGCCTTTTCTCGCAGTGTGCGGATACCCGGTCGCGCAACCGGCGGGCGGGCGCTTTTGATTTGATCGCCGATCAGGGAGGCGGGCACACCGCCGGCGGCTTTAGCCGGCCGAGACGGGCGGGGACGTCCGCTCTGCCTGGTCGAAACCCTCCATCAGCTTCGCGTGGCGATCGATCACCTCCTGCCGGCCGAGGCGATGGGGGAAGATATGGAGCCGCCCTTCGGCGATGCCCGCCAGCACCTCGGACGCGACCTGATGCGCATCGAGGAGATTGTTCTCGTACCAGGCCGCACTTGCCATCGGCCATTTCGTCCCGCGCATGGCGGCCGGATCGTTGACGGTCATTCCCGGGCAGAGGATCGAAACCCCGATCCCGTGCTCGGCAAGGGGCGATGCCATCACTTCGCCCAGTCCGGTGGTCGCGAATTTGGCGACGACATAGGGCGCGTTCAGTGGGCGCAGATCGGCCCTTCCCACGCCGGACATGGATGAGGTGAGCAGCACGTGCCGATCCCCGCCTTGCCGAATCAGGTGCGGCAGAAAGGCGGTTATCCCATTCAGCACGCCACCGAACTGGACGCCGAGCACCTTGCTCCAGTCCTCGCGCGAAAGCTGATCGAACGGCTTCAATATCGCGATGCCGGCGTTGAGGCAGAGCCGGTTGACCTGGCCGAACCGGTCGAAAGCAAAGGCAGCCAGCGCATCCACTTCGGCAGGGTCCGCTACGTCCACCTGGAACGTCGCCACCTCGACACCCTCTTGCCGGATCGGATCGGCGGCCGCTTCGAGCCTTTCGGTCTCGATATCGGCCAGCACGATGGTCATGCCCTGGCGTGCGAAGGCCAGCGCCATCGCCCGACCGAGCAATCCTGCGCCGCCGGTGATGACGGCGCAGCCGCGAGCGCCCGGTACGCTGCTCACAAACCGAGTAGCCTTGCCGGATTTACAGCAACCATGGTCGTGAGTTCCTCCTCGGTCATACCGTGGTTCCAGAGCTTCTCGAGGAAATCCTGCATGCCAGCCGCAGGGTGCGGAAGCTCTGTCGTCCAACCATAGTCGGTCGACAATGTGCAGCGTTCGTGGCCAATCGTGCGGATCATCTCGACCATATCTGGAACACTCTTTCCAGGTATACCGAAGACGTGATGGCAGCATTGGGCGGTCAATTCGATCGTTGCGCCAAGGTCAGCGAGATCGCGGCATTGCTGCGGCGTCAGATGTGGGCCGGCAAGCGGCTCCCCGGCGTGCGTCACGAGGAGCTTTCCTTCGCGCGCGAAAGCCTTGATCACCGCATAATGCTCGACCGCCGTGACATGGCCGGTCGCCAGCACCGCATCATATTGCACCACCAGATCGAAGATCGCGCGGACCTCCGGCAGCGGTTCCCCGTCGTCCCCCGTGACGCGGAGCCCCTCCCCGCGAATGCCGAGGATCTCGGATTTGCCGTTCAGATAATCCTGATGGCTGTGGATGGTGGGGAGCCAGACGATCTTCGCGCCGAGCTGCAAGGCCGCGTTCACCGCATCGACGTTGAGCCCACCGCTCGGATAATCCGTGCAGATGCCGCCGAACACACGCAACCCTGGAACCATCTGCTCGATCTCGGTCGCGAGCATCGGCGATCCCAAGCTATGCGATTTGAGCACGATGGCGCGGTGACCGCTTTCATAAGCCTCGCGCGCCGCCTGGAGACCCGTGACCGCATGCTGCGGGTGGGCGCCCGTACCGATCGTATCCGGTCCAAAGTGACAATGCATGTCGATCGCGTTTTCGATCCTCAGAGCGCTCATCTTGCTACCTCGCGACAATAATCAGGGAGCGGCCAGCTCCTCGTGGAAGAACGATCGGATGCCGAGCAGAAGTCGGCAGGTCTGTGATCATGAAATGCCGCACCTAACGTGTCTCTCACCCTACCGGGCGATGGGAGTGTCGCGGGCCGCTCTGCGCCTATTTGCGAACGGTACGCCGCGTCCGTTGGCATTCGTTGGGAGAGCAATGACCAATCCTCTTCATCCGCGTCTTTCGCTGAGCGCAATGGCGACGTTCGACTGGACCTTTGAACAGGATCTCGAATTCTGGACGCGGGCGGGGCTGCGCTGCGTCGGCTTATGGGATCGGAAGATCGAAGCGTTCGGGTTCGAACGTGCGGTGGATGAACTCAAGCGACGCGAACTGGCTTTGTCCTGCGTGATATTCGGGCCGTTCACCCTGCTTGACCCGTCGTGCTGGGATGCCGAGCGGGCATCCGTCCTGCGCTGCATCGACGTCGTGCAGGCGCTCGGCGGTGGTGCCGTCTACGGGCCGCCCGGAAAGGGCGCGTTCGACAGCTGGGACGATAACGCCGCACGCTATGCTGAAGCGATTGCTCCGTGCGTCGCCTATGGAGCAAGCCGGGGCGTACGGGTCGCGTTCGAGCCGACGCTGCGTCCCCAGATGTCGTTCGTTCACAATTTGCGCGATTCGCTGGACCTCACGGAAATAAGCGGCGCGGATGTCGTCGTCGATATCGGAAACTGCTATGCGGAACGCGACGTCCGGAATTGGATCCGGCGCGTCGGTGCGCGTATCGGCCTGGTGCAGGTCAGCGATGTGACCATTGGGACGATTGCCACTCCGGGTGCCGGAACGCGCGGTCTGCCCGGCAGCGGCGAGCTGCCGATCGAGGAATTCCTCCGCGCGGCCATAGCTGCCGGCTATGCGGGGCCGTTCGAGATCGAGTTTCTCGGTATTGGGGATGTAGACCAGGATGCCGTGCTAGCCAGCCTGGCCCGAATGGATGCCATGCTTCACAGGCTGGGCGTTTAGAATATGAGGTCGGATCATTTGACGTGCAACAGTTGAAAGAAACGAATTACGCTCTGGGTGATCGGGATCTGCTGATGTCGATCCTGCGCGAGCAAGGCTATTGGTTCTTCCGGGACGTGCTCGATCCCGAGGCGGTAGGCTGGCTGCGCGACCTTTATATGGACGAACTGCGCGACCGCGATCTCGTGGATGCGGGCAGCAGCGAGGCCATCTGGAACCGCAGGACGCCGATCGCGATCGACGACGGCGTGACGAGTTCACGCTTCCCGCGGCTGCGCGAGGCCCGTGCCTGGGAGACGTTCGTCGAGCATCCCGGCATCATCCGCTTCTTCAGCGATCTGACCGGCGAGACGCCCGACTGGCTGACGGCTTCGGACTATTACCGTATCGTACCGCCGGGCCAGGATCGCGGCGAGGATGCCTTCTCGCTGCGCCACCAGGATGCCAAGGGGTTGCCCGGGCTCGATTTCGTCACCTGTTGGATCCCGCTCGAGAATGTCGATCCCGATGTCGGCGGGCTTGCCATCCTGCCAGGATCGCATCGTCACGGCATGGTGCAGGATCGCTGGTTTACCCAGGAATTCGCACCCGACGACGCCTGGGCGAGGGCGGATTACCGCGTGGGCGACGTGCTGATGTTTACCGGCACCACGCTCCATTCCGGGATGCGCAACCGTTCGGCCGATCGATTTCGCTTCTCGCTCGATATCCGCCTTTATCTGCCCGGCAGCCGGCGCCCCGTGACGGGCCCGCTCGTCTCGATCACGGCTGACGACATTGTCATCGAGAACGGGGCCGGCGAAAATGTTCGGATGGGTCTCACCGACGACACGTACATACTCGTCATGGTCGGCAACAACGAAGTTCCGCAGCCCTTCCACCGCAGCGAGGCACTTCACGTGCTCGCGCCCGGCCGGAAGGTCATGGCGGTGGATAAGGACGGGGTCGCGCTGATTCTTCGTCCTGCCAACTCGGCCGGCTACTGAAGGCTGCCGTTCGGATTTCCTCTCCGCTGCGCGTCACGCGCACAGGCGTGAAAGCCTTCTTACGAGCGAGTGAACAGGAGCAAAAAATGAGAGGACTTGATGGCAAGGTGGCAATTGTAACCGGCGCAGCGGGGCGCATCGGTAAGGCGACGGTCCAACGGCTTGTCGAGGAAGGCGTTCGCGTAGCCGCGGCCGACGTGAATGCCGCCGGCGTCGAAGCCCTTGCGGACCGGCTTGGAACGCACGTGCTGGCGATAGAATGTGACGCCTCCGACGAAGGTTCCATCGCGTCGCTCGTCGCTCGTACAGTCGATAGGTTTGGCCGGCTTGACATCCTGCACAACAATGCCGCCCTTACGAACCTCAAGGATCTCGGCTCGGACGGGACCGTCCTAGACACGCCGCTTAGCGTGTTCGACCAGACTATAAAGGTGAATGTGCGTGGGTATTTCGCCGCCTGCCGCCATGCCATCCCGCATATGCAGGCGAATGGCGGAGGCGTTATTGTCAACATGACCTCCAATGCAGCACTTGGAGGCGACGACGCACGCATTTGCTACGGCGTGTCGAAAGGGGCAATCTCCGTCCTGACACTCTATATCGCCTCCCAGCATGGCAAGCAGGGGATCCGCTGCAATGCAATCTCGCCGGGGTTCATCGCCGACGAGGAGTTGAAGGCAGCGATTCCCAATTACGTCAATATGATGGAACGCCATGTGCTCGGGCCACGCGTGGGGCAGCCCGACGATATTGCGTCTCTGGTTGCCTTTCTTGCGTCCGCAGAAAGCGAGTTCATCCAGGGCCAGATCATCTCGGTCGATGGGGGCATCAGCGCGCATCAGCCGATGCTCGCCGATACCATGGCCATGGAGACGCCCTTCAGCTAACAACGCGTTCGAAAAGGCCTTGCTCGCGCCCATGGCCGGCGCTGGATAAGCCTGGGCCTGTACGATAGCCAATTGGCAACGCGGCACATGCGATGCCGCATCTTGGGATGGGATCCCGCATGAACCGGATCGGGCTGGAATACATAACCCTGATGGGCACACATCCGCTGGATTTCATCAGGATCGCCGCTGGGGCCGGTTGCGCGAATGTCGCGCTGTTTGCGACATATTATGCGCCAGCCGGCAGCGGCCAGCAGTCGTGGTCGCTCGCCCATGATCCGGCCCTGCGGCGCGATGTTGCGCAGTGTCTGGGCGATCATGGCGTTTCGCTCGCGCTGGTCGATGGCGTTGCGGTGTACCGCAACCAGTCGGTGGAGCAGTTCCGGCCTTTGTTTGACGTGATGGGGGAACTTGGCGCGTACCGTGTCAACACCGTGTCGTTCGACGAAATCGGCCGCACCTTCGATGAAACCGCCCGTCTCGTCGAAATGGCGCAGCCTTATGGGATCACCGTCACGATGGAGCCCTGCCCTGTCCTCACCGTGCGCACCTTGGCACAGGCGCTCGACATGATCCGCCAGGTGGAACAGCCCAACTTCCGGTTGCTCATCGATACCATGCACGTATCGCGCACCGGGGAGGCGGAAGCGGCCTCACGCGTGGACCCCGGCCTGATCGACTATGTGCAGATATGCGATGCCCCGCTGGCGATGCCACCTTCGAACGAAGCCTACATGGACGAAGCGATGCACGAACGACAGATACCCGGCGAAGGGGAACTGCCACTTGTTTCCATTCTACGCAACGTGCGGCCCGATGTGGTCGTCAGTGGCGAAGTGCCGTTGCGATCGCTTGAAAAGGCAGGCGTATCGGCTGAGGAGCGCGTGCGGCGCATTGTGGACGCCACCCGGCGTGTCCTTGTCGATGCCACCGGCTGAGCGGAACATATTGGGAGACGACAGATGCCGATACTCCATCTCGATCATGTGAACATCCCGACCGCACGGCTTGCCGAATCGATCGCATTTTATGGCGATGTGCTGGGCCTTTCATTGCGGCCGTCGCCGATGGCACAGGACATGTCCGCCGGCGCCTGGGCGTTCGACGAACGGGGCATCGCCGTCGTTCACCTGTCCGGCACCAGGTCCGAATCCGCTGCGGCGGATCCAGTCCGTGGCGTCGCCCAGCGCGGCGTGATCGATCATTTCGCGCTTCGTTATGATGAACTGGATTCGGTCCACTCAGCCATCGAGGATCGGGGTCTGCCCTTTGAAATGTTCGATGCACCGCAGCTTGGCATGCGCCTGCTGTTCGTGCGCGATCCCAACGGCGTGATGGTGGAATTGAGTGCGCCTCTGCAGGTGTAGGCGTTCCTGCACGCACCCTAATCGCCAATGCGCCGGCCGCCTGTAACATCGTCATGCGCCCGTCCTGAAAAATATCGGCAGAACGCCTGATCGTGGTCCCCGCCACCTGTCGCCGATAGCCCCGCCTCTTCTTGCCATCGCTGAGGACCTCGACGACAGGGCCTGGACGTCAAGAGGTCAGCCAGAATTCCGATCTGGTGCGTGTCGATCGACGCAGGGGTGAGTGCCACTTTTTTTCCCATACCGACTCTGGTCGGCTCCCGGCGCAGAGGAAAACACGCCAAAAATCCCAGCGGAATAGCCGTCGAACTGAGTCCAGCCGAGGCAAGCGGTCCGATCTGAAGAATTAGCCATAAGTGACTGCACAGGAACTAAATCATGAGGACTCGGTTGGCTGGGGCGGGAGGATTCGAACCTCCGAATGACGGTACCAAAAACCGTTGCCTTACCACTTGGCGACGCCCCAGCAGCGGCGCCCTTATAATCGGGAACGCACAGGGGGGAAGCCTCGACGACAGGATTTTGCTTCGCTATCGCAAAAGAAGATCAAAGGCAGGCGGGCAATGGCGATATTGGTTACGGGAGCAGCGGGGTTCATTGGCTATCATGTCTGCGCCACCTTGCTCCGCCGGGGCGAGCGCGTATTCGGCATCGATAACCTCAACGACTATTATCCTCCTCAACTCAAGCGCGACCGCATCTCCGCGCTCGACGGGGAAAAGGGGGATTTTCGTTTCATCGAACTCGATTTCGCGGACCATGACGCGCTGGATGCCGCGCTTAAGGGATCCGACATCGATCGCATCGTTCACTTGGGCGCGCAGGCAGGCGTGCGCTATTCCATCCAAAATCCCCGCGCTTACGCACATTCCAATCTGATCGGCCACCTCAACATACTCGAAGTCGGCCGGGCGCGGGGTGTAAGCCATCTTGTCTACGCTTCGTCATCCTCGGTTTACGGAGGCAACGAGTCTTTGCCCTTCCGTGTCGAAGATCGCGTCGATCATCCGATGTCGCTCTATGCCGCCACCAAAAAAGCCGATGAGCTGATGAGCGAGACCTACGCCCATCTCTATCGCCTTCCACAAACCGGGCTCCGCTTTTTCACCGTCTATGGTCCCTGGGGGCGGCCGGATATGGCGATGTGGATCTTCACCAGCAAGATTCTGGCGGGCGAACCCATCGCCGTGTTCAACCATGGAGCGATGAAGCGCGATTTTACCTATATCGACGATATCGTTACGGGCGTGGTCGCGGCGCTCGACAATCCCCCGCCAGACGATGGCGAGGAGAAAGCTGGCGGCAGCCGCGGCCCTCATCGCCTCTACAATATCGGCAATCATCGCGCCGAAGAGCTCGGCTATCTGATCGATCTGATCGAAGCTGCCTGCGGCAAGCCCGCTGTCCGCGATTATCAGCCGATTCAGCCGGGCGACGTTCCAGCCACTTATGCCGATATCAGCGCCATTCAGCGCGACCTTGGCTTCAAGCCCAAGACCTCGCTCGACACCGGCGTGCCGCGCTTCGTTAACTGGTACCGGGATTATACCGGCATCTGAAGCCGCGGCCCGCAATCAGTTCGCGGCGCGGGTCCGCAACCTCGGGCTTTATGGTCGGGGCGAGTGAGGCTGCGGCAGCTGAAGAGCTGCTAGTCCAGCCGATGCAGCCATCCATGCGGATCTGGCGCAAGACCGCGCTGGATTGCGGTCAATTGCGACCGCAATTTCTCCGTGACGATGCCGGGCCCGCCATTGCCGATCGTGAAATTGGTCGTGGTGCCGCGCACCGTGCCAATCGGTGTGACCACCGCAGCAGTCCCGCAGGCGAAGGCTTCGCGCAGGCGTCCGGATTCGGCATCGGCCTTCCACTGATCGATCGCATATTTTTCCTCGCGAACGACAACGCTCTGATCGCGTGCAAGGGTCATGATTGAGTCGCGGGTAATGCCCGGCAGGATCGTACCCAGTTCCGGCGTGGTCATGGAGCCGTCCTCGAAGATGAAAAAAACATTCATCCCGCCCAGCTCCTCGACGTAACGATGCTCGGCAGCGTCGAGAAACACGACCTGGTCGCAGCCCTGGGCAATCGCTTCGGACTGCGGCAGCAGGCTCGCCGCATAGTTGCCGCCGCATTTGGCGGCGCCGGTGCCGCCCGGCCCCGCGCGGCTGTAATCGTCCGAAATCCACAGGCTGACCGCTGGCGCCCCGCCCTTGAAATAGGCGCCGACCGGCGACGCTATCACCAGATAGAGATATTCGCTGGCCGGCTTAACGCCGAGAAACGTCTCACTCGCGAACATGAACGGCCGCAAATAGAGCGAGCCCCCCTCGATCGTGGGCATCCAATCGCGATCTATGCTGACCAGCTCACGAATCGACTCGAGGAATATGTCCTCGGGAAGCTGGGGCATGGCGAGCCGTTCGGCAGATTTCTGGAAGCGGCGGGCATTGGCGTCAGGCCGGAAAAAGCCAATCCCGCCATCCGGCAGCCGATAGGCCTTCAGCCCCTCGAAAATCTCTTGGGCATAATGAAGAACGGCGCAGGCGGGATCGATCGAGAGAGGACCGCGCGGCAGGATCGCCGCGTCGTGCCAGCCAAGATCGTCCGAGTAGCGGATCATCACCATATGATCGGTGAAAACCTTGCCGAAACCCGGATTGGAAATCAGCTCCTGCCGTTGTGCCTTAGAAACAGGAGCGCCATGGGGTTGAACCTTGAATTGGATGCCGGTCACACGCAGCCTCTCTTAAATCTCGCTCTGGATAAAATCGCCATGAGGCGGCATGGCATTAGAAAGATCGCAAAAATAGGTCAACATGGCTGTCCCGTCTGCATCCCCCTTATTCCTGCGCGAAGCCGAGATCCGGCGTGGAATCGAGCTGCTCTATTTCGGTTATAGCAATTTTACGGCAACTGCAGATCTCGTCCTGACCCGCCAAGGTCTGGGCCGTGCGCATCATCGGGCGCTATATTTCATCGCGCGGCGGCCCGAAATGCCCGTGGGCGATCTGCTCAAGCTGCTACGAATCACGAAACAATCGCTGGGCCGGGTGCTGGGAGACCTCACTGAGCAGGGTTATCTCGAATCGCTTCCTGGCAAGCGTGATCGCCGCCAGCGCCTGCTGCGGCTCACGGCCGCGGGAATCGAGCTTGAATCCGAACTCTTCGCCGCCATCCGCGCCAAGATGGCGGAAGCCTACGCGGAGGCCGGCCAGGGATCAGTGACCGGTTTCTGGCGGGTGCTCGAAGGCCTGATTCCCGAGGAGCAGCGGGAGCGTGTAACCGAAATCGATAATTAGCGACGGCTCGTCGCCGCAAGCTCCGCGCTGCGCCGTGCCGCCGCCTGCAAGGTTCGTAAAAGCAGAGGCTTGATCCCCGCTGCTTCGTCAAGGACATTGAGGCCCTCGCGGGTGGTGCCTCCGGGGCTTGCAACCATGTCCGCCAGTTCGGCAGGGGAAACATCGCTCCGTTCGGCCAACAATGCCGATCCTCTTGCAGTCGCGATCGCCAGCCGTCGGGCGAGACCTTCATCCAGTCCAAGCGCAGCGCCAGCCTCGGCCAAAGCTTCGATGAAACGAAAGACATAGCCCGGTCCGCTGCCCGATAGCGCGGTGACGGCATCGAACAGCCGCTCTTCGGAAATCCACTCGATTAATCCCAGCGGCTTTGCCAGGGTCGCGGCTTCAGCCCGGATCGCCGGATCATCGCCGGCACTGAACAGGACGGTGACGCCCTCCCCGATCGACGCCGGAAGATTCGGCATCGCACGGATTACGTGCTGCGCGTCAAAGCCGCGCGTCAGGGCGTCTGTTTCCACGCCCGCCAACACTGACAGCAGCAGGCGCGGCGGCGCAGCCCGCCCAGCAAAGCTCGCCGTTACACTATCCAATTGCTGCGGCTTCACCGCCAGTACGAGGCAATCCGGTGCGCCATCCCAGGGAAATTCGGAGACCACGGTCACGCCGCCGGGAAGATTGGCCGCGAAGGGGTCGATGATCGTAATTCCGGCCGGATCGATTCCGCTGGCCAGCCAGCCGCGCAGCATCGCTCCGCCCATATTTCCGGCGCCCACGAGCCAGATCGGCCCGATCATGCTTCGCCCTGGGTCTCGATCAACGCGGCCGAAATCGCCTCTGCCGGGCTTTTATCGGCCCATAACACGAACTGAAACACCGGATAGAAACGCTCACATTCATCGATCGCCGCTTCAATGAGCGTTTCGGCCTGATCCAGCGTCAGTTGCGGCTCGCCACTGCCGTCGAGCAGCGCTGCATGGCGAAACAGCAAAACGCCGGAACTTGCCCAAAGCTCGAAATGACCGATCCAGAGCTGCTCGTTCACCAGCCCCAGCGTTTCGTAGATCAACAGGCGCTTGTCGTTGGGTACGCGGATATCCGGGAGGGCCAGGAACTGGAGCACGCGATCTTCCTCGCGCCATACCGCGCGCAGCTCATATTGCGTCCAGCTGCCCTGGTAGTTGGCGAGGATTTCCTCGTCACCGCTGCGCTCGAACGCCCAGCCATGCGCTTCGAAATATTGCTCAAGCATGTCGATAGGGGCGCTCGCTTCGCGCACCGTCTCGAAATAATTGTCCTCGTTCATATGGAGGTCCCGTCAAATCGCGCGCACCGTGCCGTCACTGCCGGTCGCACGCAAGCAACGCCCGCCCTATCAGCGCACAAATCTGTGGACTGATGCGGCGTCAGTCCCGTTCAAGCCGGCGGCGGCGCGTCCACACCGGACGATTTAGTAGCATTATGCGCAGCCAATTCGGCCTTCAGGCGATCGATTTCCTCGCGGGCTTCAACCGCCATTGCTTTCACCGTCTCGAATTCTTCGCGGCTCACGAAATCCAGACCGCCAATCCATTCCTTGGCGCGCTCGCGCACCGAGGCCTCGGCCTCGCGGCCCAAACCAGCCAGCGTGCCAGCGGCGCCATTCATGAATTTGGCAAAATCTTCAAAAAGCTTGTTCTCGCTCTGCATGGCCGCCTCCTCTGGCGAAAACCCGAAGGGGAAAAGGTTAGAGCTCTATTTGGGTTCCATTGGCGCCCGGCACAAGCGTTTCTGCGCTGGGATTGAGCTGCATGATCTCGAAATTGAGCAGCGCCGCGAAAACCAGCCACGCGATATACGGCACCAGCAGCAGAGCCGCGCCGGGCCTGATCCGCGCGAAACTTGCCGCCGTCGCGACCGCCGCCACAAGCATCGCCACCACGACTCCGAATGCAATCGTCACCTGATGCGCGGCGAAGAACAAGGGAGACCAGGCAAGATTCAGAATGAGCTGGATAATGAACAAGGTGATCGCGACGCCCCGCCCGCGCGCGCCGCGCGCGGCAAGAATGATGCCCAAGGCGAGCCCCATCAGCGCGTACAGGATCGGCCATATGACAGCGAACGCCCAGCCGGGCGGCATGAAGCCCGGCTTGAGCAACGCATCGAACCAAGGATTGCCGAACCCCGAGCCTGAAAGCTGGCCGCTGGAGATCCCCAGCAATTCGACGAGGGGGATCGTGACCAGCGCCCAACGCAGGAATGCCATGCGAAGCTGGGAGGTTGAAGCGATCTGACCCATCGGTATCCTTTTCAACGCACAGCAACTCGGCTCGGCATATTGTCGTTCCACCGAACCATCGTCCAGTGCCGCTCGAACGCAGCGGAACGGTGACTAGCCGTTGATACAGGTTCGAAACAAGCCCAACGATAGGTTAACGCGCGCGCCGTTCGGCGCCGATCAGGAATTCGACATTCCCTTCGGGTCCTCTGATTGGGCTCTCGATGAAATCCAGAACCTTCCAGCTGATGCTTTCCAACCAGTCCCGCACCTCCTGGCAGACACGCTGATGCACGGCGGCATCGCGAACAACTCCTCCCTTTCCAACCTCTTGCGGCCCCGCTTCAAACTGGGGCTTGATCAGCGCCACCAGCCGCGCGCTGTCCTTGGCCAGCGCCAGCGGAGCGGCGAGCACTTTTGACAAGCCAATGAAGCTCGCATCGCAAACGACGAGGTCGACCGGTTCGGGAATCTGGTCTTTTGTCAGATAGCGGGCATTGGTCTGCTCCAGCACGACCACGCGTGGATCCTGGCGCAGCTTCCAAGCCAGCTGATTCGTCCCCGAATCGACCGCGTAGATGCGCGCCGCCCCCTTGCTGAGCAGCACATCCGTAAAGCCGCCGGTCGATGCGCCCACGTCGATCACCACACTGTCCGTGACCTCCCAGCCCCATTGATCGAGCGCATGCGCGAGCTTGATCCCGCCGCGCGATACCCAGGGATGATCGCGGCCCTTCAGCGTCAAGGCCGCGTCTTCCGGCAGCTGATCGCCGGCCTTGGCGATCTTGCGCTCGCCGGCATAAGCCAACCCGGCCAAGATGAGCGCCTGCGCGCGAGCGCGGCTTTCCGCTAATCCCTGTTCCACCAGCAACTGATCGGCACGCATCTTCTTGGGCATGGCCAGTCCATGACTGATCGGCGAAGCAGAGTGAAGCCGCTGACGCGAACGCGTGCCGTCAAGAACCCCGGTTACTTCCGCCCGAACAGCTTTTCGATGTCGCCATGGCCGAGCTTTACCCAGGTTGGCCGCCCGTGGTTGCACTGGCCGGAATGGGGCGTCATTTCCATCTCCCGCAGCAGCGCGTTCATTTCGGCGACCGACAATATCCGCCCGGCGCGCACCGACCCGTGGCACGCCATCGTCGCCGCGACATGATCGAGCCGTTCCTTGAGCGTCACCGCCGAGTCATAGGCGGCCAGCTCATCGGCCAGATCGGTCACCAATCCACGAATATCCCCCTGCCCCAGCAGCGCCGGGGTCGCGCGCACCAGCATTGCCTTCGGCCCGAAACGCTCCAGCTCAAGGCCCATTTCGGCGAGCTCTGTGCAGCGATCCTCGAGCCGGTCGCAAGCCGCTTCGTCGAGCTCGACCACTTCCGGCAGCAGCAGCGCCTGGCGGGCAACGCCGCCATTGTTCATCGCCTTGCGCATCCGCTCCAGCACCAGCCGCTCATGCGCAGCATGCTGATCCACAAGCACCAGGCCATCTTCGGCCTCGGCGACAATATAGGTCGCCGCCACCTGGCCCCGCGCCACCCCAAGCGGAAAACGTGCACGTTCAGGCACTGCCTGTTCAGCGGTCTCAGCCCTGGCGGCGGGGGTCGCCCGGAAATCGAGCACATCCTCCTTCATCGCAGCAGCGGCACCCCAGCTTGGCCGAACGCCCGTCGCGAAGGTGGAACCGGCATTAGGGCGTAATCCGCCTGACGCCAAAGCCGCAGGATTGGGGCGCTGCGAAGAGGTTTCGCTTGTCCAGGTCATGGGCCGCGCCGCCTGCGAACTGCGATGCCCGGCACGGTCCAGCGCGTCGCGCAGCCCTCCCACGATCATCCCTCGGATCAGGGCCGCATCGCGGAAGCGAACCTCTGTTTTTGCCGGGTGCACATTCACGTCGACCTCATGCCTTGGCAGATCGACGAAGAGCGCCACTACCGGATGCCGGTCTCGCGCGAGCAAATCCTGGTACGCGCCCCGCACCGCGCCGATCAGCAGCCTGTCCCGCACCGGTCGGCCGTTGACGAACAGATATTGATGGTCAGCCACACCCCGGTTGAACGTCGGCAACCCGGCGACGCCGCCAAGCCGAACCTCGCCGCGCGCATAATCGATGGCCACGCTATTCTCGGCGAGGCTGCGATCGGTAACCGCGGCCACGCGCTCGGCACGTGCTTCCCCCTGCGGCACCGAAAATATTCGCCGCCCGTCATGTTCCAGCGTGAAGCCGACATCCGGTCGCGCCATCGCCAGCCGCTTCACAACGTCCGCGCAAGCCGCATATTCCGCACGCGCGGAGCGTAAAAATTTACGTCGGGCGGGAACGCGCTCGAACAGCCCGTCCATCTTGATCCGCGTGCCCGGAGGAAGCGCGGCCGGCCCCTCTTCTACAAGCTGGCCATTGTCGATCACGCGCGCCCAGCCGTCGCTGCCCCGCACCCTGCTCTCGATTCGCAGCGTCGAAACGCTAGCAATCGAGGGCAGCGCTTCGCCCCGAAAACCCAACGTCTCGACTGCCTCGATGGCGTCATCGGGCAGTTTGGAGGTTGCATGCCGCTCAAGCGCCAGCGCGATCTCATCGATCGTCATGCCGCAGCCGTCGTCGATCACCTCGATCCCTGCGAGACCGCCGTCGGCAAGCCGGATCGCGATCCGCCCGGCCCCCGCATCGATCGCGTTTTCGACCAACTCCTTGAGCGCGCTCGCCGGCCGCTCCACCACCTCGCCCGCCGCGATGCGGTTCACCAGATGCTCGGGCAGGCGGCGTATTGACATGGACAGGTCTCTAGCCCAAGCGACGGCTTCCCGCGACCCGCCATCTGCGCTCCCATATTTGATTTTTCCATGGCATGAGAAGCAGCGCGGCCGTGGTTGCGGCGGGAAGGATAAGGCAGGGCTGAATGTTCTGGACGCGTTTTTTCAAGTTCATGTCGCATGACATGGCGATCGATCTCGGCACGGCGAACACGGTCGTCTATCTGCGCGGGCGGGGCATCGTTCTCAATGAACCGTCGGTGGTCGCGATCGAGACGATCAACGGCGTGAAACGCGTCAAGGCCGTTGGCGACGATGCCAAGCTGATGATGGGCAAGACGCCCCATCAGATCGAGGCGATCCGCCCCTTACGCGACGGCGTGATCGCGGACATCGACGTCGCCGAGCAGATGATCAAGCATTTCATTCACAAGGTCCATGGTCAGCGCCGCTTCCCGCGCTGGCCCGAGATCGTGATCTGCGTCCCCTCGGGCTCTACCTCGGTCGAGCGCCGCGCGATCCGCGATGCGGCATCCAACGCAGGTGCGTCGCAAGTCTGGCTGATCGAGGAGCCGATGGCGGCGGCGATCGGCGCCGATATGCCGGTTACCGAGCCGATCGGATCGATGGTGGTCGATATCGGCGGCGGCACGACGGAAGTCGCCGTGCTCTCGCTGCGCGGCCTTGCTTACACCACCTCGGTTCGCGTCGGCGGCGACAAGATGGATGAGGCCATTTCCTCTTATGTACGCCGCAATCACAATCTGCTGATCGGCGAAGCCACGGCTGAGCGGATCAAGCAGGAGGTGGGTGTCGCCAAAATGCCCGCGGACGGCAAGGGATCGACCATCCACATCAAGGGCCGCGACCTCGTCAATGGCGTGCCCAAGGAAATCTCGATCACCCAGGGCCAGATCGCCGAGGCACTCACCGAGCCTGTCTCCCAGATCGTCGAGGGCGTGCGCATCGCGCTTGAAAATACCGCGCCCGAACTGGCTGCCGACATCGTCGATCAAGGCATTGTTCTGACTGGTGGAGGCGCCTTGCTGACCGGGCTTGACGAGGTGTTGCGCGAAGCGACTGGCCTCCCGGTCACGGTCGCGGACGATCCGCTCACCTGCGTCGCGCTTGGTACGGGCCGGGCCCTGGAAGATCCGATCTTCCGCGGCGTGCTGTTGACCGCCTGAGGCGGCTTTTCGGCGGATGGCGCCGCCCCGCAACCGGCGTCCGGGCTTCTCGCGCCGCATTCAATTCGGTCTGTTCATCGGCTATGTGATTGCCGTGGTCGGCGTCGTGTGCGGGCTGGCGCTGGTCATGCTGAGCAGGCTGGACCCGGAGGGTTTTGGCCAATTGCGCGCCACCGCGCTGGACGTTTCTGCCCCGGTCACTTCCGGCGGACGAAGCATCGTGACCGGCATTCAGACGATTGGCCGGAATATCGGTGATTATATTGAGGCAGGCGGCCAGAACGAAGCCCTGCGCGCCGAGCTGAAACGAAGCCGCCATGCTCTTCTCGAAGCGCAGGCGATCCGCCGACAGAATCTCCAGCTCCGCCGCCTGCTCAAGCTCATCGACTATCAAAGCCAGCCGGTGGCCACCGCCCGGCTGATCGGCTCCAGCCTCTCTTCGGCACGCCGCTTCGGAACCCTTGCCGCTGGCGAGAAGGATGGCGTGCGTTCGGGCCAGCCCGTCATCGCTGCCGACGGGTTGATTGGCCGCATCCTGGAAACCGGCCGGTCGGCCTCGCGCGTGCTGCTCCTGACCGATCCGGAAAGCGCAGTGCCGGTGCGGCTGACGCGCAGCGGCGTCGCCGCGCTTGCGCGCGGCCGCGGAAACGGCACGTTGTTGATCAGCTCGCTGCTGCCGGGCGCGAGGCCGTTCCGCAAAGGTGACGTCGTGGCGACATCGGGAACGGGCGGCATTTACCCGCCCGACGTGCCGGTTGCGGTGATCACCAGCGTCGACGGGGATAGCGCGATCGGATGGCCGCTCGCCAATCCCGACACCGCCGATTTCGCGCTCGTACGCCAGCCCTATCAACCGGCCCTGCCGCCATCGCGTAGCGGGACGCCCTGATGGCCGAACGGACGATCACCACCGAAAGCCTTCGCGTCGCGCGTGTCCGCGTGCGCGTGGTGCCCGTCCTCTCCACGATGATCGCATCGCTCGCGGCGCTTGCGCCGCTGGTCAGCACGGCGCCTCTGATGCCTCCGCTGGGTTTCCTCATGCTGCTTGCATGGCGGCTGCTGCGCCCCGAACTCTGGCCGGTCTGGATCGGGCTGCCGCTGGGCCTGTTCGACGATCTCGTTTCCGGGCAGCCGCTGGGAACCGCGATCAGCTTGTGGACGCTCACCTTGCTGGTGCTCGACCTGATGGACTCCTATTTTATCTGGCGCGATTTCTGGATCGACTGGCTGGTCGGCGCCATCTTTGCGATCATCTATATGCTTGCGGGCTACTGGTTTTCTGGGCTCCGCAGTTCGCCGATGGCGATCGAGACGCTTCTGCCGCAAATCGCCTTGTCCATTCTCTGCTTCCCCGGGCTGGTCCGCATCTGCGTTCGGCTCGATCGCTGGCGACTGCCATTGTGAGCGGACCCGTTCCCGTCCTAATGGGCTGATGCGCACCGGCAAGATCGTCACGCAGAACTCGCAGACGTTCAGCTTCACGCGGCGGACCCTTCTGCTCGGAACGGCGCAGGGGGGCGTGGCGGCGATGCTGGCGGCCCGCATGGCTTGGCTCGCGATCGCGGAGAATGAGCGCTACAGCCTCCTTGCCGAAAGCAATCGTGTACAGCTCACCATCATCCCGCCGCGGCGCGGATGGATCATCGACCGCTTCGGGAAGCCAATCGCTATCAACCGGACCGACTTCCGCGTCGACCTGATTCCCAACCAGTTGCACGACGCGGAAGCCGCGATCCGCGAGCTGAAGCAGATCCTCACACTGCCTCCCGAAGAGGTCGATCGCATTCACGAGGATCTCGCCAAGGCAGCCGACTACCAGCCGGTGCAGGTGGCCAGCAACCTGGATTATGACCGGTTCGCGGCCGTGAGCCTCCGCACGCCCGACATGCCCGGCGTCGTTCCGGCGAGCGGCACGGCGCGTTATTACCCCACAGGAGCGGCGATCGCGCATCTGGTCGGCTATGTCGGCGCAGCCTCGGCTGCCGACTATGAGAAAACGCATGATCCGTTGCTCGTCACCCCCGGCTTCAAGGTGGGCAAGGACGGGCTCGAGCGCACGATGGAAAGCTGGCTGCGCGGCCAGCCGGGCGCCAAAAGATCTGAGGTCACGGCGCACGGCAAGCTGGTGCGGGAGCTGACCACCCGTCCTGAGACGGTCGGGCATACCCTTCAGCTCACCATCGATATCGGGCTGCAGGAATATGCGGCGCGGCGTCTCGGTCCGGCTTCCGGCTCGGTCGTGATGCTCGATGCGCAGACTGGCGGCATTCTCGCCATGGCCTCGATGCCCGCCTATGATCCGAACAGCTTTTCGGACGGCATCAGCCACAGCGAATGGAATATGCTCTCGGCCAACGACCATAGGCCGTTGATCAACAAGATCCTGCAAGGGCTGTATCCGCCCGGCTCGACCGTGAAGCCGATGGTCGCGCTGGCGCTGCTGCGCGCCGGCATCAAGCCCGAACAGGTGGTTGTTTGTTCCGGTACGCTTAGGGTCGGCACTGGCCTGTTTCATTGCTGGCGGCGCCATGGCCATGGCGGCGTCGATATGAAGCGCGCGATTGCCCAGAGCTGCGACATCTATTTCTATACGATGGCGCAGCGGATCGGCATCGATGCCATCGCTCCGATGGCGCGATCGCTCGGCCTCGGGGAACAATTCCCCCTGCCCTACACCACGCAGCGCTACGGCACCGTCCCCGATAGCGCGTGGAAGCTGAGAAAATACAAAAGCGCATGGACCGTCGCAGACACAGTGAACGCGACAATCGGCCAGGGCTATATGCTGGCCAATCCGCTTCAGCTTGCCACCATGGCCACCAGGATCGCCTCGGCGCGCGCGCTGGCGCCGCGGCTCATCATCAACCGGCGCTACCCGCCCCAGGGCGGCGACTTGCCGATCGATCCCGAACATCTCGCCTTCGTACAGGACGCGATGCACGCCGTGGTCAATGGCGGGGGTACCGCCGGATCCGCCCGGCTGCAGGTGCCAGGCGTGGAGCTTGCGGGCAAAACCGGTACGGCGCAGGTGCGCCGCATCAGCATGGCTGAGCGCAAGTCTGGCGTGCTCGGCGATACCGCCCTGCCCTTCAGGCTGCGCGATCATTCGCTGTTCATGGGCTTCGCGCCTTATGGCGCACCGCGCTACGCATGCGGTATCATCCTGGAGCATAGCGGCCATATCGTGACGGCTGCGCCGATCGCGCGCGACTGCATGACCTATTTGTTCGATCCGGCGCGCGCCATGGATACGTTGCTGAAGATGGAGGAAGGCTGGGGCGGCGACATCACCGCGCGGATGCGCGCTGATGCGGCTCATTGGCAGGCACAGCAGCTGAAGGCGGCCAATCCCGATCCGGAAGCTTCTGCGACTGTTCCTGCTGCTGCCAATCAAAGCGGAGATCGGCCGGAATGAGCACGGCCTCGCTTGTCCCCGCTTCGATTGCGCGGCTGCCGTGGAAGCTGCTTCTGCTCGTGCTGGCCATCGGCAGCTTCGGCCTGGTCGTGCTCTATTCGGCAGCGGGCGGAAGCCTCCGGCCCTGGGCGCTTTCCCAGGGCATCAAGCTCATCCTATTCATCTTGGCGGCGATCGCGCTTTCACGCGTGAACCCTGATCGCTTGAAGCAGATCGCCTTCCCGCTTTACGCGGTGCTGCTGCTTCTCCTGATTGCCGTCGAAGTGCTCGGGGTCGTTGGTGGCGGCAGCAGGCGCTGGCTGGATCTGGGTTTCATCACCGTCCAGCCTTCGGAGCTGATGAAGCCCGTCATCGTTCTGACGCTCGCCCGCTTCTACGATCTACTCCCAGCCGGAGAAACGCGGCGCTGGAACGCGATCTGGCCGGCCTGCGCGCTGATCGGCGTGCCGTTTCTGCTGGTTCTGGTCCAGCCCGACCTCGGCACGGCGTTGATGATCATGGCAGGCGGACTAACCGTGATGTTCCTTGCAGGGCTCCCGTTGCGGCTGTTCGTCGGCGGCGCACTGATGGTGGCAGCGGCCTTCCCGATCGCGCTTTCGATGCTGCACGGCTATCAGCGCGACCGAATCGAGATTTTCCTCGATCCTGAAAAGGATCCGCTTGGCGCGGGCTATCACATCATCCAGTCCAAGATTGCGATCGGCTCGGGTGGCATCACCGGCAAGGGCTTCCTGCAGGGAACGCAAAGCCATCTCGATTATCTGCCCGAGGGGCATACCGACTTCGTATTCGCGACCATGGCCGAGGAATGGGGGCTGCTTGGCGGCATACCGCTCATCTTCGCCTATTTTCTGCTGGTGAACTGGGGCATGCGTGTCGCCCTGGCGGCGCGGGCGCGTTTCTCGCAGCTTGCAGCCGCAGGGCTCTCCACGACGATCTTTTTCTATTTCGCGATCAACCTGATGATGGTGATGGGGTTGGCACCGGTGGTGGGCATTCCCCTGCCGCTGGTGTCATTCGGCGGATCGGCGATGATGACGGTGATGCTTTCGATCGGCCTGCTGATGGCGATCGCCCGTTCCGAGCGGGCGCAGCCGAAGGGCGGCCTGTAACAATTCTATTCTGCGAGGTTTACACCACCCCCGCCACCTGCTACCCGGCGCGCCGCATCACGGCCCAAGCGCAGTCATGCCGGTCAAGGCGATTCCGCCGCAGCCATGGACGCATAGCTCAGTTGGTAGAGCAGCTGACTCTTAATCAGCGGGTCCCAGGTTCGAGCCCTGGTGCGTCCACCACCTTCAAAATAAACGATTTTCATCCCCTGAGACGGGTTCCAATTTCCTGGTGGATTGGCTTCACTTAATCGCCACGTAATCTTCAGGTGGGATTTCGCGGCAGTGGTGATTGCTATCGGTTCGGCCAATAGCGCCGATAGTGCCAATAGCGGTTCGGCTCGAAACCGGTGATCGCCTACAATGTCCAGAATTTTAGCGGAATGATTGGCCATCTGCTCATGCCCGGTAATCTGAACAACTGGATACCGCTCGATGAGCCCATGTGGTTCAAGGCAAGCCGGATCAGTCTCAGCGCGATCGCGGCCTTGTTAGTCGGCTTTGTATTTTTCCGTGTGTCCGTTCCGCGTCAGGCGAACGAATGGATGATAGAGCTTAGCGCAGTGCTGTGCCTTGCGCTGTTGGTCGCGCCCGTGACCTGGACGCATTACCTATGTCTTTTGCTCATTCCGCTTTCGCAGTTTGCCATAGGGCGTTTCCCAATCCCCGTCGGGTGGACGGGCAAGGTTGCGGTCGTATGTACGGCCTTATTATTGTCCTTGCCGGTGTTAATACTGCCACACAATCATCTGCGCTTCTTCACCGAGAGACTCTGGATATCCCACTATGTGTGGGGTGCCATGCTCTTGTTGGGGTTGCTGCTGTGGGGTCGCATTCGGATCGCAAACGCTGGTGCCATTTCAGCTAGAGCAGTTTCCGCCCGATTTGAATCGGTAGGGATTCCCAAGGGCGGTGTTTTCTGATTCAGAATCCGTGCTGGTGGAGGAGGCCGGCATGGATGGGCCGGTATCTTTCATTGGATCTTCGCGATCGGGTTATTGCAGCGATTGAGGGCGGGATGTCGTGCCGGCAGGCGGCGGAGCGCTTTGGGGTAAGCGCGGCGAGCGCGATCCGCTGGCGGCAACTGGCGCTTGTGCATGGCCCGCCTCTCCACTCCCGCAATTCTACGAAGGGCGGCGACCAGCCGACCACTCTCTTGTCAGCTATCGCCGAGACCCGATCGAGCCAGCGGCCGATCGCGGCCACGATGTGGCGTTGTTCATTTTCGCTGAGCACCCGGCCAGCCGGAATCCCATGCCACTTTGCAAGGCATGCGCGACAGCATGTCGCGGTGGCATGCTGCGCAATAAATACCGGATGCCCGCGCATCGGCGTCTGTTTGCCGTCGTTGGGCGGCTCAGCGGGCGCGAGCCGCTTTGCGACGAAGTCGGCAGCGTGTTCCAGCATCACCGCCATGCCACGCTGGTCGAGATAAGCCCGCTCTTTTGGACCCAGACTAAACCGCGCGCGGAAAGCCAATCCGGCGAGCCTTGGAAACACATCGTCAAGCGAGCGCATCATCTATCCGCCGCTGGGCATGTGATATTCCAACAAGGCTTTGACCATCAGACTCATCCGTAATTCCGTTAAGGGGCCCGACGCTTCAGTCGGCTTTGAGATCCCGCCATCTCCCCACCAGCGGCGGCTTCACATGTGATGACGGCTCGCGCATGAAGCTGCTATGAAAACAATTGTCGACCCTGATCGCGCACTGACGGAAGGCCTCGCGCGAATCCGCACCGAATTCCAGGTTCCTGCAGATTTCCCGTCTGCCGTGATCTCAGCGGCGACGGTCGCAACGCAGCGCAGGCCGTCCGAGCATGTCGACCGCACCTCGATTCGCTTCGTCACGCTCGATCCTGCTCCTTCTATCGATCTCGATCAGGCGTTTGCAATCGAGAAGACGGGTTCCGATATCCTCCTTCGCTATGCCATTGCTGACGTTGCCTGGTTCGTCGAAGATGGCGGTGCGCTTGACATCGAGGCCTGGAAGCGAGGGGAGACCATCTATTTTCCCGATGGGAAAGCGAGTCTGTATCCGCCTATCCTGAGCGAAGGCGCTGCAAGCCTCCTGCCCAACGTCGACCGGCCGGCCATTATCTTCTCCGTCCGTGTCGCGGCCGACGGGACCGCGCGCCTCGATGGCGTCGAACGGGCAGTCATCCGGTCCGCTGCCAAACTTGCATATGAGACGGTTCAGCCTGAGGATCTGCCGGCCGATTTTGCCGAGCTTGCGCGGCGCGTCCAGTCGGCAGAGCTTGAGCGGGGCGCTGCACGGGTTGAGCCACCGGAGCAAGAGGTGGCCGAGAGCGGTGACGGACGATTGCGTCTCGCTTTCAGACCGCGCTTGGTGTCAGAGGCGCAGAACTCGGCGCTGTCGCTGGCGACCAATCTCGCGGTCGCCGCAGCGCTCCACGAGCATCATACCGGGCTATTCCGTGTAATGACGGGTCCCAAGCCGGCAGCAATCGAGCGGCTGCGGTGCACTGCGGCTGCTTTCGGATTGAACTGGCCTGCGAATATGCCGCTTGAAGCTTTTTCGCGCAAACTTACACCCAACGATCCAAGGGATGCTGCCTTCATGCTCGCGATCCGCCGCGCAGGCACTGGCGCTACCTATGAGCCCTATCGCGCTGGCGAGACACCGTGGCATGCGGCGGTAGCAGCGACATACGCCCATGCCACGGCTCCGCTGCGTCGCCTCGCCGACCGCTACGTGATACGTGCAGCCCTCTCTGTCATGCAGGGACAGCCCGTCGAAGAACAGGTGAGCGCCGCGTTCGAGAAACTGCCCTCCGTGATGGCACGAGCTGATGCACGAGCCGGGCAGATCGAGCGAGCAGTCGTCGACCTCGCCGAAACGGTATTGCTCTCGCGCCGGGAAGGCGAGGTGTTCTCAGCGGTGGTAACCGACACTGACGATCGCGGTTCGCGCATTCAGCTACGCGACGTGCCCGTGGTTGCTCGGATCGTCGACACAGGTCTGCTGCCGGGCAGTGCGCTTAATGTCCGACTGACTGGTATCGACACCGCCCACCGTCTTCTGCTTTTCGCGTCGATCTGAACCTGTCCCTGTGCTTCGGCCGCTAGCAATCTTAGTGACCGCCATTGGGACTTTCTGCGCCGCCTGCCCGAGAGTGACGTCGGCTGGATAGCGCGCATTCTAAGCGCGAGAGGCCATGTCCGCTTCGCGCCTCATAAACGGTCATTCCCGACGGACGCTTCGGATACCGAAAGCCGCCGGTCGGCTTTCCTCGACCTAGAGGCGGCTATGGGGTGGATTTCTGACTGTCCGGTTTTGACGACATTTGTGCTAAATGGGCGCTCGCCTAGCTGCCCGGCCTGAGGCAAAAAGCCGCCCGCCATAACGGCGGACGGCCTTTCCCGATGTAGGCCGTCCCCCGAGAGGGATGGCTGGCAGGCGATCAGAAGCGGTAGCTCAGTTCGAGACCATAGGTGCACGGCTCGCCCGGATTGCCGATGTTCGCGGGGAACTGCGGCAGGGCGATGACCGGCGACACGAGATAGTGGTTGTTGAACACGTTCTTCACGAAGAAGCCCGCGCTCAGACCCGTGTTAGCGATGTCGCGCAGGTCGACACGGGCGTTCGCCAGCCTGTAGCCGGGAAACTGACCGGTCTGTACCTGATAGTTGTCAAGCCAGTAATAATCGAAGTGATAGGTGAGATCACCGCCCAGAATCTTGACCTGCGGTGTGAAGTCTGCCGCCAGCGTGAACGACCATTTCGGCGATGGCAGGGTGACCTGTACCGCCGGGAACGGCGCCACCGTGGTGACGTTGTCCACCTTCTGCTTCAGATAGGTGACACCGCCTGAGAAGAGCATGCCCGGCGTTGGCGACAGCATCGTTTCGACCTCGACGCCGCTGATCGTCTCCTTGGCGGCGTTGAAGCCGAAGGAGCCGCGGTCCGGATAAGACGGGTCACCTGGGAAGATGGTCGAACCGGTCACGTTTATATAGTTGACCACACCCTTGTACCACTGACGAAAGGCTGCGACGTTGAAGCGGCCACGGACATCGCCCGCACGCCAGTCAGTCTTCGCGCCGACTTCGACGTCGGTGATGATCTCCGGCTTATAAGTCTGGAATCGTTCCAGCCCGTTGGCGATCGCCGCCGGCGAGTTGAATAGCGGGCCGTTGATGCCGCCTTCCCGATAGCCGCGACGGGACGTGACGTAGAAGAAGAGGTCATCCGAGGCCTTGTAGTCGAGACCCAAGGTCCAGGTCGGCTTGTGTTCCTTGGACCTGATGATACCGCGACCCAGCGCGCCGCTATTGGCAGCGGTCTTGCAATCGCTCTCGCTGGCAAATTGGTCAATGTCGGTGACGGCGTTTACAGTGATTCCGCACAGGCTCTGCTTGGTCCAGGTATAGCGGACACCGGCGTTCAGCTTCAGCCCTTCGATGACGCTGCCCAGGTCATAGCCGGCCTGTGCGAACAGGGCTTTGGTCTGGAGATGGACGTAGGACGAGCTCGTGAACGCCGAGTTGAACGTGGCGTTCATATTGCCGCGGTGGCCATTTGGCGAGAAGTCTGAATAGAAGCCGCCCAGGATATAGGTCAGCTTGTTGTCGAGGGCCGAGCCCTGGAGCTGCAGCTCGTTGGTGATCTGCTTATCGTTGTTGAAGGAGTGCAGCGTCTTGTAGAAGATGAAGCCCCCCGGCAGCGCTGGCAGACCATCATTGTTGCCGCGTGTTTCGAGACGGTTGGTGCGGTAACCGAAGATGTTCTTCAAGGTCAGGTTGTCGGCGAGCTGGAAGGTGGTCGTGTTGGTAATGCCCCACGTCTTGATCCGGGTGAACAGCGGCGGGCTGTAAAGCGCGCCTTGGCCCGGGCTGCCGACATAGCTGTTGACGACATAACGCTTACCGCCGCGCTCGGAAGCGAGCTGGGCCGCGGCGATCGCGTCGAGCTGGGCGGCATAGGCCGGATCGAGACCGAATGCTGCGAAAATGCCCGGATTGACGCGGAACACCATGTCGGCGGTGCCGTTGTCGCGCGCCTTGAAGTGATCGAACATGGTGACATTCTTCAGCGCGTCCGTCGGCTGGAGGACGAGCGAGACGCGATAGGCGTCCTGATGGACGTTCTGCAGCTTGTAGCCGAGATTGGTTTGCACGAAGCCATCGCGGCGGCGCAGCTGACCGGCGACGCGCAGGCCGACTTTGTCCTGGATAATCGGAACGTTCACGGCGCCTTCGACAGCCTTATAATCGAGATTGCCGTAGCTCACCCGACCATAGCCACCTAACCTGGTCGTGCTCGGCGCCTCAGGAGTCACCAGCACGGCGCCGCCGATGGTGTTGCGGCCGAACAGCGTGCCCTGCGGACCCTTCAGCACCTGGACATTAGCGAGGTCGAAAGTCGGCAAGTTGAGACCTTCGCCCGGCAGCGGCACCTCAGCGAAATAGACGACGACCGCGGGGGTACCTGTCGAGGACGCGGCAATCTTGTTGAGACCGCGAAGTGAGATCGACGAAACGTTGCTGTTGCCTTCGCCGGCGAAGCGCAGGCCGGGGGTGGCCGAGGTCAGGTCCGATAAGGCGCGGACCGAGCGGGTCTCGAGCGCTGCACTGCCCAGCGCGGTGACGGCGACGGGAACCGTCTGCGCGCTCTCCTCGCGACGACGCGCGGTGACGACGATATCGCCGAAGGTGGAATTGGCATTGTCATCCGCGGCCTGCGTCGTGGTGGCAGCAGCCTGTGCATTGACTGGCGCCGCCAGGCCGCACGAAAGCGTCAACAGGCCAGCCGAAATCAGCTGTCGATCCATGTAGCGCATAGTCCCTCCCATAGCCTCTATTAGGCAGAATTTATCTCGTTGTAGCGCCGCGTCGCGGGCACCTGGTTCGACTCAAAGACCCGCGGCCAGATGGGCGCAATCATTACTGTTCAACACCGTGTCAAACTGAGCCGGAATGACCTGACATGTGTCAAACATGTCCCTATCCCTCGAAAGAAGCTATTTTCTCGCGGCGGCTCCAATGCGAGCGCGAACAGGCAGAAAAGGAGGAGCGCATGCGCGGCAGCGAGTTGCTAGGCGCGGGCCTTCATTCAATTGATCTCCCAGCTCGCGGATCCCTGAGGCCAGGACGCATGTATTTACCTCTCGCGCATCGAACACTGCTGCGCGGCAACGAGTCACCACGATGATTAGAAGTGGTACTTCACCTCCAGGCCGTAGGTGCGCGGATCGCCATAGTAAAAAATGTCGTAACCGCCCTGGAGAAGCGAGTTGTTGCGTTCGACTGCGTAAAGCTTGTCCGTCAGGTTCTTCACATAGACACCCGCGTCGAAGTTTCTTCCGCCGATGTTGATGTAATCGATGCGGGCATTGAGCACAGTGTACGAGGATAATGGCGAGGCGAACGACGAGAGCGAATTGCCTTTGCGGCCACCGCGGAAGTAAACATTGCCAGTAAATGACAGGGCTTCACCATCGTTCTTGAGCGGGATCCTGTAGTTGACGGTGCCCCAGCGGTATCCTTGATCAGATTGCCGAAATTCTGGCCAGTCAGAAAGCCGCTAGGCGCCGCGAAGGAACAGCCGCTGATAGTGGGCAGGATGAACGAGTTGTAGCGGCCGAGCGCGCGGTTGTAAAATGCCGACACATCCAGGTTCCTGGTCGGCCGGGCCTGCATCTCCAGCTCGATTCCCTTGGGTGAACCCTTGCCGGCACTGACCACGGACGCAACAGTCGGCGTCGCGCCGCACGTTGCAGCGGTAAATGTGTGGATATCCTTGTACCAGCCTCGGTAAGCCGCCAAATTGGCGCGCACGGGCATGGTGCCGACATCGAACTGCGCCTTCGCGCCCACCTCCACATCGGTCAGCGTCTCCGGCTTGTAAACCCGTAGATCCGCGGGCGTGGAGGGATCGAGAAGATTGAAGCCGCCAGCCTTGTAGCTGTGACGGCTGGTCACATAGACGAGGACATCCGGGGTGACTTGGTAATCAAGCCCGACTGTCCAGCTGGTGGCGCCCTTACGGAAGGTCAGCGGGGTGGGCACTGCCGGGAGCTGTGAACCTGCCCGGCTGTCCCAGGTATAGCGCATACCCCCAGTTAGCCTCACGCCGCTGAGCCCCACGGCGCCGAGATCGAGCGTCGCCTGACCGAAAATCGCCCGCGACCGGAAGACATCGAGCGACTGGGCGGTGTTCGGGAAGAATGGATTGAACAGGTAGTAAGTGTTGAGATAGGACTGGCGTTGGTATGAATAGAACCCGCCCACGATCCACTTTAGGCTGTGATTGAACGATTCTCCCGATAGCTGAATCTCGTCGGAGAACTGCTTGAGCCGGCGGTTGAATACCGAATCTACCAGCGGATAGTCCAAATTGGCCTGGTTCATACCGTTTCTGGTCGATGAAAAGGCATAACCCACGATGTTCTTGAGCGTCACGTCGCCGAAGGTGATCGACGTGGTATTGGATGCGAATACGCTCTCATTCTTGTCAGGGTTTGCGTCAAAGGACTGATCGATCGTCCTGACGCCGAGCTGCTGCTGCTTGGCAAGCTGCGACTGCACGAGCGCGACATTGCCGGCTCCGAAAAAGTCCGGATAGATCAGCGCCGCACCGCCGAGCGCGACCGCTATCGCCGGATTGTTGTGCTGGTCGGCGTTGAAATAGCTCACGACCAGATCGTTCTTGATATTCTCGGCGGGCGTGAAAGTCAGCACCGCGCGAGCCCCCTCGTAATGTTTGTCGGCGCCATCGGGTCCGCTGAGGTTCCGGACAAAGCCTTTCTGGCGCGTGATCTGGCCGCTAACCCGCAGCCCCAGCACGTCCTTGACCAAGGGAACGTTCACCGCCCCGGTCAGCTGGTAGAAGCTGTAATTTCCCACGCTGCCACTGAGAAAGCCTTCGACGTTGGTCGTGCTCGCCGCGTGCGGAGTGAAGAGCACCGCGCCGCCGGTGCTGTTCTTTCCGAACAGCGTCCCTTGGGGCCCGCGGAGTACCTGCACCGATGCGAGATCATAGATGCCCGCTGCGATAACTCGCGAATCAAGTGGTACGTCGGCAAAATAGTTTACTACGGTATTGTCGGTGCCGAGGGCCTGCCCAATGCCGCGAATGTTGAAGATCGGGGTACTCGAGCCAGCCAGAGGCTCCGGCACGATCACGAGGTTCGGTACGTTATACTGCAAATCGGCGGCAGTATTTACCCGCTGCCGCTCAAGCGTGGCGCTCGTCAGAACCGAAGCGGCGACGGGAACTCGTTGCAAGTTTTCTGCCGTCCGGCGCGCGGTAACCACGATGTCGCCAAGGCCTTCCTGGTTCGGCCCCGACGACTGGGCGGCGGCCTGAGCCGATTGGGCGAGCGCTGGCGTCGCTGCGAGCGCGGAAGCCATAGCTATCGCGCCCGAGCCATTTCGGACGATGTTGCGTGCTGAAAAAATGGACACTTTTTCCTCCCCTGACATCTGCTTTCTACGCGCTCCGCATCTGTCGGGTCGGTAGCGCTATTTTTGGTAGTAAGACCTCGTTGGAGCCGTCTCCTTACGCTGACGGATCCTAACTGGGTGGACTATACTTTCGACAGGTTTGCGGCCGTGTCGATTGAAATAACCACACAGTTTGTGTGATTAGTGACCAAAGCGGTTGGCCGACGCAGGGCGTCCGAATGCGATTGGCGGAGATATACTCAGACGGTGTCTCGATTTGGTCCAGGAGGAACCATGACGAGCAAGTTGGCAAAAAACCGCCCGGACAGTGGCCGGATGATATCGAGAGAATAAGATGAGCCGGGTCAAGGGACGTTCAGTAGAGAGAACGAATCAGTTCACCTTCGAAACTGCTCGCAACCGATTTATCCAATTCGGGCTTTTTTTATACGTCCATCGAAGACATTGCCTCAGAGGCCTGCGAGAGAGGATCGAGCATGAGTAGAGTGCGAGGGCAATCGGTCGCCGATACTAATAGGAGACTTGTCTCGTCTGCATTACGTACGTTTAGGAAGAACGGCGTCTCCAATACCAAAGTTGGTGAGATATGCACAGATGCCAATGTGAGCCGCAAGACCCTGTACGAGTATTACGAAAGTAAATACGATCTTTTCGAGGCGGTATTGTGTGATCAGGCAGAATTCTTCATAGATGGTCTTAGACAAATTGATCGATCCGGCGATCCAGAAGATATACTTCGATCCGTGTTCTATCTCGTATTCGATGAATTTGCGTCGGGCTTTGGTTTTCTGATGTCCGAGATTGGCGTCAATCCCTCCATCAGGGTACCTGAGCGGGCGAGGGAGGCAGCCCAGATCTGCCTTAATCTCGTAAAGGAAGCAATTGCCGCCGGCTCAGCCACCGGTCAGTTCAAGAAAGATACGGATTGCCAACGCTATCTTGCAACGATGAACATAATAATAAATGGTTTCTATTCATCGTCCAGTGCCGTAGAACAGATGCTTTGTGTTGCCCTACACGATGATCGAAGCGTTAACTCTTGGCGTGAGTATCTTCCTTCACTACTGATCTCGTCGCTCCGATGATCAATCTATCGAGAGCCGTAATCGATCGCGGCAGGTGATCCACACTGAATTCCTGTTGCCGCTGGTCATCTGGCGATCTCCGCGCGGATGGCCGGCAGGCAAGACCAAGCCGCGACACTTTGCTCTTTGCTGAACCACTTCGCGCGACATGCGTCCGACTCCTCGCCCCAATCCTTCTCAAGATCGATTCTAGGCGTGTACGTCACCCTGGCTTGCCATTTTTATCGAGGATCGGTTCAATCCTTGCGAACATGACATGGTCTTTTCCAGCACCTTCCCCAGCGACCATAAGGCACAAGCGATAGGCATGCCGATGAAAGAGCCGAGCCAGCGTCTCATCCTCATTTTCTCCAGCCGATTCTACAAATCCTCGCAGGGCGCGATCGGCAGCCTGAGCATCGGAAAAGCTGCTGCCCGTCAACCTCTCCACATCGGCCACGAATTCTCGATCAACCCATTCGCCATAATGCGCCTGGTTGAGGAGCATGGCGGGAATGTTCGCCAAGTTGTCGCGCTGCCACTCCATCAACGCCGGAGAAATCGGAAGCAGCTTTAGCTCCAAAATGAGCTTCTGCAACCCGGAGTCTTCAATCGGTGTCGAGCGCGGAGCCGGCAGTTCGATCTCGTCGTTGTAGGTGATACCCATATAATCCGCGATCGCATCCAGCGTTCGACGCATGATAAAGGCTCGTGCCGACACAATTTCGGCCCAGTCGCCACCCACATGCGGTTCCTTCAGCGCCATCGTGTAGGCAGTCATGCCCCATCCCGAATAGACGACGGTCGAGTAGGCAATCGCCTTCCAGTCGAGAGGCTCACCCGAAACCTTTTCATAATGTCGGAAAAGGGCGGGGATGTCGCCAAAGTTTTCGAGTGGATGTCGGCAGCGGAGCGGCGCGAAGTCGTTATAGGGATCACCAACGTGCGCCAATTCGACGTCGATGATCGCTGTTAGCTTTGCGCCATCGGTCATGAACTGACCACCATCGCCCAGCACGATGGCCGGACGAGTGCGGTGCTGGGGCACATAGCGGCGCATCCAGCGGATGAAATATTCCGTTACGGCATATCAACAGCATCGCGCTCGCAAATCATCTTATAATAGCGCTCTGCAAGATTCAGCGCGATTTCCGTTGGGGTCGTGGGGATCGTCGCTTCAGTATGGGCCATTTTTTCGACCGGCATTCCGTGCAGCTTGACCAACCACTCCATAAATTCGTGGCATGTCTGCCAACGCTCGGGTGACATCTCGGACGTGGCTTCGTCTGCTTGCTGGACCAGACCGGGATCCTTTTCCCCTTCTACAAATTCCATCACGAAGTTCAGATCATCCAATTTCCCGAACACGTGCGGAACCGGGAACCCGTTCTCCTCGAGCATCTGCTGGCTGAGCATCTCGTGACCAAGGCTGAAGGGAATGGCTTCAAACGGCCGCATGCCTTTGATGATCAGCCCCGCTTCCTTCCCCTCCTTCTCGTAGCGTACTCGCCAGATTGGCCGCCAGCGGCGCTCGCGCTCCAAGGATATCACGCGAGCACCTAGTTGCTCCCCCACCCACTTGGTGATCTTGGAGCGGGCTTCGGCGTCGGCCACCGCGACATTCTGTTCTGTATTCGAATTCCCCATGTCACTCTCCTATTTTTTGTTCGGCCTTCGTCGGAGCGCTGGCTTTCGTCGTTCCGCTAAGCAATTCTGTTCCCCCGGCTACTGATCTCTTCATCGAACAGTCATCGGCTCCGCGTCGTTAAGGATCTCACCAGAGCCGGCACGATTCTGTAGGAACAATCTGTCCTATCAGGCTGCCCCTTACGGCCTTCCGGGTCCATCCCTCCTGCGATGTTGGTCCAGTCTCCGACGGTACTTCGCTTCAGGATACGCCACTCGCCGTCACGGCGTTGGAAGTGATCTAAGTAGCGGCCGGAGACGACGATCGGATTCAACGGATCGTCGCGGGGAACATGCGTCGCCAACACATAGGTCTCGCCATATGCATCATTACCGTCGATGTCGAACAGAGCATTCCCCACCATATGCGTAGTCACTGAGAAGGGCTCCAGATGAACGGGCACTTGCTCGATAAATTCATCAACACCACCGCAAAACATGCCTCCGTGATCATCGACTGCATCGGGATGATAAACGGTTCTGAGCAAATCGGGATCGCGCCGGTCTATTCCCCGGCAGTATCTAAAAACTAGATCAAGGAGAGCCTGCTTGTCCGCCGCGTGGTGCTCTATAGCCATGTCTAAGCCTCTCCTGTCACAGCCATCAGCTTTCATGATGAGCTCCCCTAAGCGAATGTCTCGTCTAGAAAACTAGATCCTAGTCACTCTCCAATACGGAGCTTCAGAGACACCGCAAATTCAATTGATTGCGATCGACCAACCAAATGGTGATGGAGCTGGCATGCGACGTGCCCGGCAACGGCCTGGCTCCCCGCATGGGCCCCATCGCCTCGTTCAACTTGTGACGCGGCCCTTGACGGGGCTTGTGGAATGCATTGGCGCCAGTAGCGGACTACACACAGTCATGTCTAACGCGGCAAACTTAGTTTTCGATCGGAAGAAACTCCTTGACCCGCAAAGCAGGCTCGATCCGCTCGGAACCAATCAAGCGATCTATTTCCTGATGATAGTTGTGAATTATTTGCTCGCCGTTCTTGAGTACCATCGTTGGTGACGTGCCGTTATTGATATTCCGCTGTATACCGGGGAGAAGTACTCTATCTTCTTCGAGAATTTCATTCTGATAGTTCTTAAATGCGTCCCAGTACTCTTGGTTGTTCTCTTGCGTACTGCCCTTGAGCGCGAAGAAGACGGAGCGAATACGTGCGTTGTCATGACCGACAGGCCAGAAATGGAGGACGCTGACGCTCATGGAATCGATGACGAAATTTCCGTTCGGGAAGGGCATCAGCCCCTCTATGCTTTCGCTGAAGCGATCCGAAATGCGAGCAGTCTCGTCCATTTCTCCGTTAAGCAACGGCGCATTTTGACGCCGAAGCTTGGTGATCATGCGCCCATGCCCGTTCGCATAGCGAAGCGCCTGCGTTCCCTTGCCATCGAGCTGATTGCCGACGGTACGGGCGTGCACGGTCGAAACGTGGTAGCCTTCGAGGAAGTTATCGTAGACAGCCTTCCAATTGCCTACCACGTCGTAGGACAATTCGAACTTCGGCACGAGTTTTTCGAATGGAATGTCGGCGTAGACCGGCTGGACGGGCGCCATATACTCGCTTAGCGGCGCGGCATTCTCATCGAAGTTGATATACACGAAGCCGCGGAACACCTCGCACCGAACAGGTAGCAGACCCTTCTCTTCCTTCTTCAGGCAAGGAAAATCCTCCAACTCCGGCACCGAAACCAGATCGCCGGAGAGATTGTAGCCCCAGGAGTGATAGGGACAGATGAAGCGCGTCGCCACACCCTTCGGCTTGAGCAGGATTTCCGCTCCCCGGTGACGGCAGGTATTGTGGAACGCGCGGATAACGTCCCCCTCACCCCTGCTCACGATCACCGACCGACCCAGTTCCTGAAACAGCTTGTAGCTACCGGTCTTCTCCAGCTCGGAAACATGCCCCACGAAGAGCCAGGACTTGTTCCAGACATATTCCAATTCAAGAGCATAGAATGCCGTGCCCCGATATCGGCCAGTCGGCAATTCCGGAACAGAAAAAACCTTCTTCTCGCTGGCGGGCGCCCGAGCATCGTTCACGATGGCATCTTGCATGGTAATTCCACTCTTTCAGTCTAAACTATGCCCGATTAGAACCCTCCTTTGGCGCAAGATCAACAAATAGAACCCCACACGCTGTAACCAAATGCCAGCCGGGCTGCGGCGGGGCCTGCCGCAGAGATGCTTTACCCGCCTACCCGGCCTGACTCATGAAACGCCGCGGCGAACTAAGCGCGGCTCGACGATCCACCGAAGTACCGAACGGAACGCGCGAGCTTAGCTGATGGTGCCGCCACTGTAACTATGTTGGGCGAAAGCGCGGAAGAAATGTACGCCAAAATTCAAACGGTAGTGCGACACACATCGTTTTCAAAAAATGCGTCGGTTGTTCTTAGATACGGCCCTCCGGGCAGCCGCGAGCGGCGCACTCATATGGCGAATTGATGGTGGGCATCGGCGTCCGCTATCAGAATGGACAAATCGCGTCGGTAACGGCGGCTAATGGGTCGACTTCTGGTGGATATGTTGACGCGGCTGAATGTCAGCCTTCCCAATCGAAGCCTAAAACCGAAATGGCCTGTTAAGCCCGCTTGGACGCAGGCCAGATGATATCCGGCATGTGTTCGCCCACTGCGTCAGGTGTGACGGAGATCTCCTCAACGGCAAAGCCTGCTGTGCCGAGCCGCTCGCGGAAACCTTCGTCGGGATAGCTGACCATACTGCCAGGATCCCGCCCGGCCGTAGCGCGGCATGTGCGGCGCGCAGACCCCATGCGCAATAAAGACGTTCGTTGGCGACAGTAACCAACCCGTCTGGACCGTTGTCGACATCGAGCAGGATCGTGTCGAATGCGTTGGCACCGCCCACGATCACGTCGTGGACGTCCCGCATGTCGATTAAGACCCGGGGATCGTCGAGCGAGCCGCGAAAGAGGTGCGCAAGCGGACCCCGAGCCCAGGCGATAACGGATGGCACGAATTCTGCCAATACGATCACTGCTTCTTTCGAGAACACTGATCCGGCCGCGGCAAGGGTAAAACCCATACCGAGGCCGCCGATCAAGACGTGACGCGCCCGCTCGCCTAACCGTTCATAGACCGGCGTTGCCAGTGCCTCCTCGGAACGGCTGGCCCAGCTCCCCATAAGCTGCTCCTCGCCTAGCAGAATCTCATAATCTTCGCCGTAGCGCATAAGATGGAGCTGCCCGCCGCCGGGGATCTCGCCGATGTCAATGAGGACGCCTGATGCGCTGTCAGACTGTAGAGTCGGGAGTGGTGCGGGGAGAGCGACGATCAAGCCGCCATCCCGTCATGAGCTACATTCCAGCGCCCAACACCTGCATAATGGGCCGCATGTAAAAAATCTGACGCGGGATCATGGATTATCCTAATTTGCAGATGTGGAACTGCTGGAATAGGGACATGCAACGTTAACGCCGGCCGGCGCGCATCTTCCGAGCAGCATAGCGCGTATCACGTGCCGCTTTGCGATCAGCTTCCGTCCACGCTTTTCGCTGCTCTTGCTTCTGAGCTACTGCTTTCGCTCGAGCCGTGGCAGCCGCTTCCGCTTGTGCTCGGGCCGCGGCCTCTACCGCAGCAACAGCCTGGCGCTCTTGCTCACGCTTTGCCTCAGCGGCCTCTTCCTTCGCGCGAAGGGCTTCCGTGCGCTTCTGCACTTTGGCCGCCTCGCGGGCGACACGGCGGGCTATCCGCTCAGCCGTTATCGCTTCGTCAATGGGAGGCTTGGCACGATAGGCCGCAAGCGCGGCATTCTTCGCGCGTCCAGCTTCTTCTCGACGCTCTTGAAATCCGGGATCTTTAAATGCTGGCATCTTGTCGTCGGGACTTTCTAGTAATGATCTTCGCGCTGACGACAGGCGCAGATGGCCCGACGTAGCTTCGTGAAGTCAGGAAAGGAGAGTTATTTGGACGCGAATTGCCCAGCTTCCGCGCCGAGCTGCAGCTTGGCATGCGCCCGGGCGGCCACGACAGTTTTAAAGCTCTCGGGCTGCAAGCTCGCAGTTACTATGGGGTAATTCTGGGAGTTGAAGCGCGTATTGCGGATCGTGATCCGAAACTGGCCTTCCTCATCCTTGGCAATCAGAAATGGTGCGATGGGCTTTTTCGACATCAGCAGTCCTTATACTGCGAAATGATCTTTTCAGCGAAGCATGACACGATTCAGAACGCGCAGGAACACGCGCGATCCGGTCGAGAGAGGCAAGCGGCGGACACTAATGCATCCGCCGTTCACAGTTAGGCGCCCTGCAGATTCACAGCAGACATCTTGCCGCGACGATCCGTTTCGAGCTCATAGGACACGCGCTGGTCCTTGTTGAGCGTCGTCATGCCGGCGCGCTCGACGGCCGAGATATGGACGAAGGCGTCGCCGCCGCCGTTTTCCGGCGCAATGAAACCATAGCCCTTGTCGTTGTTGAAGAATTTTACGGTACCAGTAATCATGAGAACATCCTTGTCCCATATGTGACGGGCATGCACCAACCGCGGCACATCCCGGCGTCTTGAAGCTCGAAAGGGACAAAGGGAGGAGCCGAAGCGGCCCATTATCCGTCGCATGCGACGTTCAGCACGCGTCACATAGGATATGCCTAGCGAGAAATCCAGCCCTGCTTGACTGTAATCGTGATTTCGCGGCTGACTTCTGCATGATCGAACATCGGCACCTCAGTGCGTGATTAACTTTAATGCGCAATCCGGTGCGGCCCGATGGCCGCTATCGGCGTCCGGCGCGCCGGGAGAAGACGGTCCGCAATGTCCCCAAGCCCAGCCTCCGTACCCGACGCATTGTCGGATGAAGGAATGGCAAGTTACAGACTTTAGATCGGTGCAGCCGAACATCCGTTATGTCGGCGGGTGCTGACGCGATGAAGTCAGCGCGGATTGTCCGCTTCCCCGTCCGCGTCACCTGACTCCGGACAGTCCGCACCCGGCCCACATGCCGACTAATGTGCATCGGTGGGTGACGTCATTCCGCGCGGCGGACGGCATAGCGGTACCATCACGAGCGCGGCTACAAACACATAGGCCATCAGACGGAACACATCGTCAAACGCGAGCGTGAGTGCTTCACGGCCCACTACCTGCTTCATCAGCGCTTCCGCCATAAGCTGGGCATGATCGAGATCAGGCGTGAGCCGCTCCAATTGCCGGGATAGGCCGGTCAGCAGATCCAGCGCGGCTTGTGGCGATCTGCCCAGTGCCTCACTGAGCCGGAGCGCGTGCAGCCGCGTCATGTCCTGGAGCCAGGTATTGACCACGGCGATGCCAATGGCGCCGCCCAGATTGCGCATCAGATTGAACAGACCCGAAGCATAGCGCAGCTCGGGACCTTCGAAGCTGCCGAGCGCAAGACCCACCGATGGCACGATGCACAGCATGATGGCGAAGCTGCGCACGACCTGCGGCCAGAACAGCGCCGAAAATCCCCAGTCGGGCGTCATGAAGCTGAACAGATAAAGGCCCGTCGCAAAAAGGCTCAGCCCGAACGTGATGGTGATGCGCGGATCGACACGTTGCGACAGGCCGGCAGCGAGCGGCACACCGAGCAGCTGCGCGATCCCGGCGATGAACACCGTCGTTCCGATTTCCGAAGCATTATATCCCCTTACCTGACCGAGAAAAACGGGCACAAGATAGGTGCCGGAATAAATCCCGAAACCGATCACCAGATTGAAGATGCAGGCGATCGCGAAGGTCGGCTTACGGAAGGGGCTCAGCCGGACGATCGGTCCTTCGGACCGGAACGAGCGTTCGAGGAACAGGCCGAATGCCACCAGCGAAAGCCACGCCGACAGCGTGATGGCCGGATCGCCGAACCAGTCATTGCGCGGCCCTTCCTCCAGCACATATTCCAGTCCCGCGAGGAACACCGCCATCGAAGCCAGATGCACCCAATCGATTCGGCGCAGCATTTCGACGTTGGGGCGATCGACCCGGATCAGCAGAATCGTCAGGACGGCCACCACCGCGCCCGGGACAACATTGATGTAAAAGATCCAGCGCCAGCCGAAGGCATCGGTGATCCAGCCGCCGACCGTAGGGCCGAGTGTCGGCGCGAGCACGGACACCATGCCGAGGATCGCGGGGATCATCGCGCGCTGCTTGCCGCTGAACAGCGCATAGCCGGTGGCGAATACGGTCGGCACCATTGCCCCGCCGACGAAGCCCTGAATGGCGCGGAACACGATCATTGAACCAATGCTCCACGCCGCGCCGCAGAGGATGCTGGAAAGCGTGAACAGGCCGGCAGACAGCGCAAATACCCAACGCGTGGAAAGCGCCTGGGTCAGGAAGGCGGAGAACGGAATCATCACCAGCTCGGCCATCAGATAGGCTGTCTGCACCCAGCTGATCTCGTCCGGGCTGGCGGACAGGCCTGCCTGCACCTCGTTGAGCGAGGCTGCGACGATCTGAATATCGATCAGCGCCATAAACTGACCGAACGCCATCACCGCGAAAATCAGATATTTTCGTTGGTTACTGAACTCCGCCGGATTGATCGGCCTTTCGGATGAAGCGGAAATCGGATGCGTCGCCATCGGTCTTGCCTTTGCTGTTCCTTTATATTATATGCATCATATAAAGGAGATCGGCAAGTGCGGTATGCAAGCGATCATAAGGCGAAGACTCGGGAGCAACTGCTGCAAGCGGCCGCGCGGGAGATACGAGCCAAGGGTCCCGACGGCGTCGCGGTGGCAGGGATTATGGCCCAGGTCGGCCTGACGCACGGCGGCTTTTATGCGCATTTCAAATCGAAGGATGCGTTGATCGAGGCGGCGTTGGAAGAGATGTTCCGCGCGGCGAAGGAGCGCAGCGAGCCGATCATCGCCAGTGCGGATTCGCGAGAAGCGTTGCGGGCCTATCTCGATTTCTATTTGTCGCCCGCGCATCGCGACGGGCGCGATCGCGGCTGTCCCCTTCCGGCGCTGTCGGGCGATTTCGCGCGGGGCGATGCAGCGGGCCGCCCGCGCTTCAGTGCCGGCATTGAAACCCTGTTCGGGCGGTTGGAAAGCGCGTTGGGCGGGCTAGGTGTGGCCGAGCCGGCGGTTGAGGCCGCCTCGATGCTTTCCGAAATGGTAGGTGCGATCGCGCTCTCGCGCGCAACCGGCGACCGTGAACGATCGGATATGATCCTGGCAAATGTGCGCAAGGCCCTGGGCCAGCGCTACGGCCTGGATCACGCCGGCAACTGAAGGATCAATCGATGCGTCTTGCTCCAGATGAGATGATGACGGCCGTTTTGCCTGCACAGGCCGCTCCCGCCCCCCCCAAACGCTTTGCCATCCCGCGCAACCCGCTGATCGCCGCCGGGCTCGCGATCCTGATCGCCCTTGCCGGGGCGCTGTGGCTGGCGATGCCATCTTCGAGCGAGAGCACGGACAATGCCTATCTGCAGGCGGATTCGAGTTCAGTTGCCCCCAAGGTCGGCGGGCTCGTGACGGCGGTGCTGGTGAAAGACAATCAGCGGGTGCGCGCCGGGCAGCCGTTGGTTCGCATCGATGATGAGGATTACGAGGCGCGGCTAATGTCTGCCCGCGCGGCATTGGCCGATGCCCAGGCCGAAGTGGCGACCGCACGGGCCGAACTGGATGCGCTCAACGCGCAGGAAGGACTGGCATCAGCGCAGGTGCGGGCCGCCGGCACGTCGATTGCGTCCGCGGATGCAGAATATGCGCGAGCCGACGCCGACAATCGGCGATTCAATGCGCTCCTGGCGCAAGGGTTTGCGACTCGGCGCGATGTCGAGCGCGTCAATTCGGAGGCGGTCAGCGCCAGATCAGCGCGCGAGCGCGCTCAGGCCGATCTTGGCGTGGCGGGTGAGCAGGCAATGGTCACGCAGGCACGCCGACCGGTGCTGCAAGCCCAGCTTGCTCGGGCCAATGCGGCTGTGCTGAAAGCGCGCGCGGCAGTCGATCTCGCGCAGCAGGATCTTCGTCACACGGTGGTGCTTGCGCCCGTGGACGGGGTCGTCGGCAACCGCCAGATCCAGATCGGCGATTATGTGCAGCCGGGATCGCGATTGCTGACGCTTGTGCCGCAATCCTCGGTCTATGTCGTCGCGAATTTCAAGGAAACCCAGATGCGCCGCATGCGGGTCGGGCAAAAGGCCAAGATCAGCGTTGATGCACTAGGCGGCCGCACCCTGACCGGCGAGATTGAAAGCTTCGCGCCGGGATCAGGCAGCGAATTCACACTGCTGCCGTTCGAGCCCGGGTCCGGCAATTTCACCAAGATCGTCCAGCGCATCGGTGTGCGCATCCGCCTCGATCCAGACCAAGTGCCGCTGATGAGCTTGCGGCCCGGACTGTCCGTGACCGCGAAGGTGATGCTCGACTAAGTGCATTTTCTCGCCGTAATCATTCGCGTAGCAAAGAGGCCTGAGCTGCCTTCTCCGGATCCTGTCAACGGCGGCCTTGCAAGGCGAAACGGTCCCGAGGCGCCCTGTCTCGATAGTGTCCTACACGGTCACGAAATGCTCGGCCCGTTGCGTTGCCGCCCGAAGGTCCAGCTGATGCCGTCGCCCCGCATGATGCCCGCAACTGGCTTGCCGATCTGGCGCTCTAGGACGGGCCGCCAGGGCACCAGTGTGAAATCGCGACTGCGTTCCACCAGCTCGTAGCGGCCACTGATCAGCTCGATCGCGCGCCCGAGCCGGCCTTCGATACAGTCGCCGGACTCGGCCTCGGTAAACGCCAGCCCCAACTCATCGGAGAGCTGTCCCGCGACGCGCATCAGCTCACGCCGCTGCAGCACGGCAAGCATGTCTGGGCGATAGGTGGTCTAATCGCCCTGCCTCTCCGCCAACCCTTCCTCAATCAGCCATTGGCGGCGGCGGTCCTGGGCCACGCGCGCATCATGCCCGAATCCAGCGTCGCGGAGCGGCGCCGGTGAGGCGGTCACCAGCTCCCGATCGAGCCACGTCGCTGCATGCGCATCGACCCGCTTCTCCAATGGCTGTGAGGACAGGGTTTCGAGGGCAACTGGACGATCTCTTGCCCGAGCGGCCTCGTAAGCGGCGGCGCGTGCCAGATGATCGGGCGCGATGATCCATGTGCCGTCCGGCTCGCACGCGACGCCCTGGGCGACCCTACGGATCGCCTCAAGCCTGCGAACATGCGCTTCCAGCGAAAGCTTGGGTCGCAGCCTGATCGTGACGAAGACGCGCGTCGATCGTGTAGCGGCCACCGTTCGCAGCGGCGACATTGACAACAGTCCGATCGACATCGCGAACACCATATTCGGCGGGCGCGATCCGGGCGATCGCGCCATCCCCCAGCGCCCCTACATTGTCGCCGCGGCCGATATCGACATAGTGGGAGCGCCCATCGGTCGCCTCGACGATCAGATAATGGCGATCGTTGATCTCGTCGGAGAGGCCGCGCTCGATAATCCGTCCGACAATCGCCCGCGCGCCGGGCGCGGCAGGATCGTAGATGACCTGATCGGCAATTGCCGGCGCATCGTCCCGCGCAGCATAAGCGCGTTGCATCGTGCGGATGATATCGCCGCGCTCGCCCATCCGGCGGAGCGTATCGGCGAGATCAGGCGCCAAGCGCCAATGCGCCGCGCCGAGCTGGGTCGCGAGGCCGAGCCTTTCCAGCGTCTTCAATCGACCGGTCCGGATCGCCTGATCGAACGCGCCGCGCGCGGCGGAACTCGCCAGTCCGTTCGCTTCGGCATCACGGATCAGCGAACGGTCGATGCTGGTTAGTCGCTCCCGCCCGACCTCGGCCCGCAACCGCTGCTCGATCGCGGCGTCGGTGCGAGGCCCCAGATCGAGATCGACGAGCTCGCAGGCACGCTCGCGCAGGCCATGGCTGATATAGTCCCGGGCGACGATCAAATCCTGACCGCGATCATCCTTGCTGCGCAGTATGTGGGGATGGCCCGTGTTGAAATGGTCGACGGCGACCCAATCCAGCCGGGTGCCGACATCCTCTTCCATGCGCGCCATCAACCGGCGGGTGAGCGGTTTCAGATCCTCATAGTCGGCACCGTCCTCGGCGCTGACGATGAAGCGGAACTGGTGGCGGTCGCCCTTAGCCTGATCGAGCCAGGCGTTGCGATCGACCTTGTCGCTTTCCGCCCCATAGAGCTGACCGCGCCCGCCGTCGCGGGTCGTGCCATCCCGCTCGACATAGCGCATATGCGCCTTCGCGCCGTCAAACCCTTGTCCCCGAAGCGCGACCAAACGCGCCTTCACGATCACGCGGCGCTGGCGAAAGGCGGCGTAGCGATCGCAGCTGACAAGCACGCGGCGACCCCTGCGCCCCGTCCGATCCGGCTGCCGGTGAAGCCGCTCCGGCCGCGGCCGGTCGCAGCGCCCCCGCGCGCCAAGTTGGCGGCCGCGAGAACACGATGCAGAAACTTGCGCGCCCGCTTGCCGCTGCCGCCAGCCCGCATGCGGCCAAGCCGGGGTTCGAAACTCTCGTCGTTCGCCATAATCGAGGCTCTTCCAGGCAAGAAAAGCCCGAACATGTGCCTGTCATAATAATCTGAAAATCGGTGCCGCCAGGAAGCCCGCAATTTCGAGGCTTTTGGCTGGACCGACACTGTCGACTCCGCAGCGACACTGTTTGCGGCTTCACGAAAACGATGTGCAGACAAAAGCTTAGGACCCGTCGCCGCAGGCGCACAGTGCCATAGCTTCTCTATCTTGCCTTCCGCGCGACCTCTTATTTTCGCCATTCTACAGCCGTCTTTTTCCACTCAACATAACCCCTCCGGTCCATCCTGATCCACACGCAACGTCGCCAGATCCATTTACGACGGAGCTGGCATATGCTATGTCATATGCCGAGGAGATTGGGCATGGGCATCGAGCGCCACGTGAAGCTGTTCAAGAATGGACGGAGCCAGGCGATCCGCATTCCGCGCGAGTTCGAGCTGCCCGGCGATGACGCGATCATTCGCAAGGAAGGCAATAAGCTGATCATCGAGACACCCCCTCCCCGCTCCTTGCTGGCGCTGTTGGCGACGCTCGATCCGATTGACGAATCGTTCGATCCGTTTGACGATCCGGCCCCTGAACCGGTCACGCTATGAGCCGTTTTCTGCTCGATACGAACATCATCTCCGACCTTGTCAGACATCCCGCAGGCGCCGTTACCGCGGCAATCAGAACAGCCGGAGAGGATGCGATTTGCACGAGCATTATTGTCGCAGCCGAGCTTCGCTACGGCGCGCAAAAAAAGGGTTCAGAACAGCTTTCCGAGCGGGTTGAAGCACTCCTCTCCTATATTCCGATATTGCCCTTGGAAGCGCCGGCAGACGATGTCTACGGTCAAATCCGCACGTCATTGGAGCGGTCAGGATCTCCCATCGGCGCGAACGACATGCTGATTGCAGCGCACGCGCTGGCGCTCGATGCGACACTAGTGACAGACAATGAGCGCGAGTTTCGCCGGATCGATGGGTTGAAGATGGACAATTGGTTGCGCGTCTCGGGCGAATGAAAGCTCCCGACCTCGCCCGATCGACGCCGCAGCAGCCCCTCGAAGACAAGGCGAAGCACTATGAGAAAAAGGCCGAACCGGACGCCGATCGCGCGCCAGGTTCGGCCCGATTTGGAGCTTAGTTCTCCATCTGAAATGCCGCTTCCAGTGCAATTTCGAGCGCGGCTTTTTGCGCCAAGGCCGCCGCCAATTCGGCTCTGATCATTGCAATTTCGCCCTCCTCATCGCACGCCCGCAACTCGGCGCGCAGCTCCTCGATCTGCTGTTCGATGCTCATCTTCGCCTCCTCAAATTCAAGACAGGAGGCTTGATCCGGTGGCGGGCGAGCCGGGTCAGGGACCGCGAAGCGGCCGCGGGGGTGACGATTTTGCGAAGCAAAATGGGGGGGCCCGCCGTCCTTGACGCGGTTGGTCCGCCGCCGGATGCTCGTCCTTCGTGAGTGGAAAGCCCCTCCTCCGCCCACCTCCTGGGGCTCAGTACGCGCATGAAAAAGCCCTGCGCTGGTTACCCGGCGCGGGGCGGTGCGGCTCAGTCGCGGGGGGTTCCAGATCAGCGCGTAGCGGACGGGGCGGCCATTGTTGCCGATCGTCGAGCGCAAGGTTCCCACGGATGGCGTGCCCGGCGAGCGGCTCGCGTCCACCCAGCCCTTTTCTCCTGCCCTTCCCGATTTCGCCGGACCGCGACCACCGAAGCGCGCATGTGGGGATTAACACCCTTCGACCAAACTGATTTGCCGCATCATGTTTCGCGCGGCCCGGTTCGATGGAACGTTGACGCCGATCGGCCTCGACCGTCCGACGATCACCTGGCCGGGATATATCGGCGGGATCGACTGGGGAAGCGTTGCGATCGATCCGACCCGCCGGATCATGATTGTCAACAACAACCAGATCAGCAACTACAACCGGCTGTTGCGTCGTGACGAGGCCAACCGGCGCGGGCTGCGCCCCATCACGCCAGAACACGAGAGTTATGTCGGCGGGGCAGTGCCGCAGCGCGGGACGCCTTATGCCGCCGACGTTACGCCCTTCCTCTCCCCCATCGGCCTGCCGTGCCAGCAACCGCCGTTGGGCCAAGTCAGCGGCGTCGACCTGAAAACAGGCAGGATCGTCTGGAGCCATCCACTTGGGACGTCGCGCGACAGCGGACCGTTCGGGATTGCGATCAAGCTGCCTATCCCCATGGGTACGCCCAATCTCGGCGGAGCGGTCGTCACTGCAGGGGGCGTGACCTTCATCGGCGCGGCGAAGGAACGGACCATCCGCGCATATGAGACGTCCACCGGGCGCAAATTGTGGCAGGCGCGCCTGCCCGCGAGCGCGCAATCCACGCCTTCGATCTACTGGTCGAAAGCGAGTGGGCGGCAGTTTGTCGTGGTTCCGGCCGGCGGATATCCAGGCTTTTCGCCGCCGGTCAGCGACACGCTGATCTCCTACGCCCTGCCAGCGATATAGAGCATTTTCGCCTTAGTCGAACGCATAGCCGGAGTTCTCGAGGTAGTTTCGGCATTCTTCCGAGCTGAAGTGATCGAGGAGATGGCCGACGGTGGTCCAGAGAGCCTCTTGTGTCCAACATTGCGGCCATGGTCGGCCTGCTCGTCCGATGTCCGCTTTCAGGTCATCCGCCGTGGACCCTTAATGGCCGAAATTGAGGCGCTTTCCTGAAGACCGGTGGTCCTATCTGCCAGCATATGAGTCAAGCCGGAGCATACACGCGCTGGTCATTCCAGGTCCTATCGCTACCTTGCATCTCGGTCGGAGTGCGACGCGGGCGGAGAGAAAATGGTCAGCTTAAAGGGTGCGGTGTGGCTGGTGCTTGGCGCCCTCCATCTCGCGGTCATCGTTCGCGCGGTTCTATTGCAAGGCCGCGATGCCTATGCGCGCGCGGCCTGGCTCCTCCTTCTGCTAGCGCTGCCGGGTATAGCAACCATTCTGTACCTCCTGTTCGGCGAACCATGGATCTCTCCAGCTTTCCGTCGGCGCGCTCGCGAAGCCTATGAAGCACTGCTTCCCTATGCCCCACCGGCGACGGGACATTCGCTTCCTCCCGAGATTCAAAACCCGTTTCGCACCTGTGAAGCGGCAGCCCGATGGCAGGTATCGACCGGCAACGCCGCGCGGGTCGCTCCTGGAGCAGATGCAGCAATTGAGATGATCGTTGCCGACATCGACGCCGCCTCTCAAACGGTGCATCTGTCCTTTTATATATGGCTGCCTGATCGAAACGGCTCGAAGGTCGTCGAATCGGTCTGCCGGGCCGCTCAGCGCGGCGTCATCTGCCGCATCGTCGCCGACGCGATTGGATCTCGCGAGTTGATCCGCTCGCGTCACTGGAAGGCGATGCATCAGGCAGGAGCGCGTCTTTGCGTTTCCCTGCCGGCTCCGTTCGGCCTTGGCCTTATTGTCGGCCATCGCACCGATCTGCGCAACCACCGCAAGATCGTCGTTGTCGATGGTCGTGTCACTTGGTGTGGCAGTCAGAATTGCGCTGATCCGGCATTTCTGCCGAAACGCAAATTCGCGCCATGGGTAGACATTCTCGTCCGTTATGAAGGACCCGTCGCACGTCAAGCCGAACTGATCTTTGCCTCTGCATGGATGGCCGAAACCGGCGAAGACATGAGGCCCATGTTCCCAGCCGACCTTCCTCCATCGCCATCAGACGGTTTTGCTGCGATCGCCGTTGGAACCGGGCCACTTTCACCTCGTGCCACCATGACGGATATTTTCGTAGCCCTGTTAGCCGCAGCGCGCGACAGCGCCGTCATCACCACCCCATATTTTGCGCCGGACCCTCCACTGCTTGAGGCCATAGTCGCCGCTGCACGGCGTGGCGTGCGGCTCACAATCATCTTTCCGAGACGAAACGACAGCTCGATCTTGGGCGCAATCAGTCGCGCTTATTATCCGGCGCTCGCTCGATCGGGCGTACGTATTCACGAATTTCGCGGTGGTCTTCTACACGCGAAAACGCTGGTCATTGACGACAAGCTAGCACTAGTCGGATCCGCGAACATGGATCGTCGGAGCCTAGACCTGAACTTCGAGAATAATGTACTACTAGCGTCCGATGAGGTTTCCGCCGCCATCGGCGAGCACCAAAAAAGATGGCTGGCAGATGCGCCTGAAGTCAATCACCGGGACGTCGCGGCACGCTCGCTGCCGAGGCAGTTTTTCGACAATTTGCTGACAATGGCGTCCCCGCTCTTTTAACGACCTTGTAAGCCAACATCACGGCTTGATCGGCCTGTTGGCATTTGGAACCGTGGCAGCTTCGATCTATGACCGTTTATAAGGCGCTAAGCAGTCAAGCCTGCGGTCATTCGTTGCCCAGAATGCCACCGAGAATACCGCCGATGGCGGCGCCGGCCGCACCGCCGCCGATCATTCGCCCGACGCCTGCGCCAATGCCCGCATGGGCGGCTTCATTCGACGGAAGATGGCGCGCGATCTCCTCGGCAAGATTGAGGATGGGCATGGACTGTAACCAGATCCTGCCAGGGCCGGTCAGCGTTGCGAGGAACAGTCCTTCACCGCCGAACAGGACGTTGCGAAAGCCGCGCACCATCTGAATGTCAACATTGATGGTCGGCTCCTGCATGCCAATGTGGCCAGCGTGCACCCTGAGCCGTTCGCCTGGCGCCAGCGTCTTTTCGATGACCTCTCCGGAGAGATCGAGCCACACAGTGCCCGGGCCGGTCACGCGCTGCAGGATGAACCCTTCGCCGGCAAAGAGGCCCGCACCCAGCCGCTGCTGCAAGACGATGTCGAACCGTGCTTGGCCTCGAGGACCGATGTCGCCAGCTGCAGGGCACTCGGATAGGCAGCGTCAAATGAAATAAAGGCGTTCTGGGTCTCTCGTGCCACCGCGGCGGCTTTGTTACGGTCAAATTGCGGCATGAGCTATCTCCCTGCACCAGTCCATGGCGCGTCAACAATTGGTGATGATGATGGAGGTGGTCAGTTGAGCAGCTTCAGCATACCCGCCAGCAACAGAACCAGACCACTCATGAATGCAGCTATGTACAGGGCTGCACGCGACATTTCGAGAAGTCGCGCAAACCCTCTTAGGTTTTGGGTGTCTCCTCCTAGTGGCGGAGGACGCAGCTTCGCTAGGGCTCGATCCCATGCCGATCTGTGTCGCTCCTGCGTTTCGGATGAAGACGGGATTTGTCGCGGCATCGCGACCTCAGCAAGCGCCGGGAATTTCAGTTGAAGACGCTTCAACTCGACCTCGTCGATCTTGGAAGCAAAGGCTCGGGCCGCCTCGCGACGAGCTGACGCACCCAATTCTTACTGAGCTTCGTGAAGATATTGATCGACGGTGCGAAAGGTCAGGCCGAGGAGCGGCGCGATTTCTTTTGAAGTGGCGCCTGCAAGAACGAGGAGCAGACATCCTCTCTGGCTGTCGGTGAGGCGGACGAGTGATTGATCCTGCACTACTCTGCTGCCATTTATGTCGTCAGCAGAGAAAACCGCAAGATCCGATTAGATCAAGTGTTTAAGTGCTGTCATTCTGAGATACTAAGCGCCCATTGATTTTATTATCATCCATGGACGTCCACAGACGTTTTTTCGGGGCTCAGCCGGCAGCGACACGCGGCGGCTCGCCGGGCGCGAAACGAGGATGGCTCGCTGCAGGACGCTTGCCGCTGCCCCTCCCCGGCCGATAAGGAGGGGTGCGGGGATCCCGTCGCACTCGCCTTTATCGCGCCGCCTCCGCCACCGGGCGATCGGCTTCATTCAGCGCCATCGCGGGATAGCGATCGATCTCATCGCGCGCGAGGGTGACGACATAGCCGCGGCGGTCGGCCGAATAATCGAACTTGTTCCATTCGAGCGGCACGACGCGCGCCGTTCCGCCCAGGAACCAGGATGTCGCCATCACCACATAGGCGGCCTGGCCGCTGCGCTTGTCGAGCATGACCGAGTGAACCTCCCCGAGCCGCTCGCCCGCCTGATTGTAGACCGGCGTCCCTTCGATGCGGCGGGAGGAGATGAGTTCGTGCGAAAGATCGGCGGTTGGTGTCGGGATTGCCATTGACCTCTCCTTACTGCTGCGGCTTTTCAGCCGCACCCTTGATACACCCTTTCTTCGGTGACCGCCACTTGGCACCATCGCGTGGATCGACGCCGCGCCAGAGCGTCGCACCCCCGTCGAAGTCGATGATTTGGCCGGTCAGGTACGATGCATGGTCCGACGCCAGGAAGGCGGCGAGGTTGCCCCTCTCCTCGAGCGTGCCTGGACGGTGGAAGCGGACCAACCCCTCCATCTGGTCAAGGATTGCGCGCGTCATCTCCATCTGCGTCTCGAACTTCTCGGGCCGGCCGGCCGGCACCCACTGGCGGGTTTCCTCGACGGTCATGCGGTCGATCCAGCCAATCGCGATCGCGTTCACCCAATAAAGATAATTTATTGTGAAACTCAGACTCTTAATCAGCGGGTCCCAGGTTCGAGCCCTGGTGCGTCCACCAAACCTCCTTTTAAATCAATACTCTAAAGTTTATCGAGCAACGGCCCTTCGGCCGCGCGCTTAGTCTAGGTAGCTCGGGCGAAGCATTCAAATTGAGCCATGACGGTTGGCTTTGGTTGGAATCGGGATAGGCGGATGTTCTGATTTCCACCCAACGACCGAGTCAAACCAACTCCCGAGGGGCTGACTCACGACGGGGACTCCCAAGCGAGGCCGAACATAATTCAAGATAGCGGGCTTTTGGAGGTTTGCGATGGCGGCGGCTGCGAGGTTGCGGTCGGACTATGACGGGGCGGCGCTGCGCAAGCTGCCTCGGACGAGCTGTGACGCGAAGCAGGTGCGGCAGTTCCTGGCGCTGGCGGCGATCTACGAAGGCTTGAGCCGCAGCGAGGCGGCGCGGGTCGGCGGCGTCACGCTTCAGATCGTCTCGACCGGGTGGTGTGGTTCAATGCCGAGGGGCCTGAATATGGCGGTTTTGGGCAACAGCGGGCATCCACTTGTTCCGCTCACCCAAGAAAGGGGCAGCGCCGGGGGCAAGAACCGGAGCTTCGACCTAATCAGAGATCTCCCATTCAACTCTGACCTTCAGGCGCCAGAGACAGTCACCCGCGCACGTGCGTTCGGCAGACCTTCAGCTCCGATCTGGATCATGGCTGCGCCGGCATCGCCGGTGGGCCGCAGAATCGCAACGGCGCGGCCGTGCCATGTCTTTGCAACCGGCTGGTTGAAGCTGGCTAGTCCCCGGGGATTGGCATTGCCGAAGGCGGCCAGTTCGATCGGACCAACAACAGTCGCGCGGAGCACCTGCACCGCATCGGGGACGAGCCGTCCCGCCTTGTCCACCACTTCCACCGTGACATAGGCCAAGTCGTCGCGGCGGTTGCGGATCCGCTTGCGGTCGGTCGTGAGACGCAGGGTTGCGGGAGGTCCGGCGGTTTCAAGCGACCGGCGGCCGACCTGCTTGCTTCGCGCGAATGCCGTGACCACCAGCGTGCCCGGCTCGTACCGAACCGGAATCTGCAAGATTGCGCCGGCTGCGGCGTCCATTTCCTGATCCGCGATCACCCTGCCGTTCAGGGCGACGGTCACCCGGTCGGCCTTGCTGAACACCGACAGCGACAGCATTTTCCCTTCCGCACCCGGCCAGGTCCAGCTCAGGAGTTCGTCGCGCCAACCCCACAGGAACGGCACTTCCTTCTTGCCCTCCGGTATGGGCCGCTGGACCGCGATTTCGAGCGCGCTCACTCCCCAGACCACATCGCGGGCGAGCGATTGCGGGCGCTGCTGCCCGATCAGGTCGATGTCGCCGCAGCCCGCGCCGAACCACGGATACTCCTCGCCGCCTAGCGCATCGCCGCTCAGCCCGGTCCTGCCGATCGAGGCTTCCCCCAGATAATCCATGGCCGTCCAGACGAAGTCGCCGATTATGAACGGCGAGGCGTCGGTCAGCCGCCAGACCTTGTCGACGTCCTTAGGAAAGCTTTCGGTCCCCACCATGACCCGATCGGGAAACTTGGCGTGGTCGCGCTCATAGGATGAGAGCCGATAGTTGTACCCGGCAACGTCGAGGTGCTGGAACGCCGCTTCGTCCGGTTTCCCCTCCGCCCGGGTGACCGCCGGCCCGGCTGAGCCGGGCACGGCCTGGGTTACCGGCCGGGTCGGATCGAGACGCCGCACCTCGTCCGCCAGCATCTTGGCAGTAGCCACCCCGTCCCGATCTCCGCGCTCGGGAATTTCGTTGCCGATGCTCCACATCACGACGCTGGGATGATTGGCCGCCTGCCGGACCATCGCGGTCAGGTCTCGCTTCCACCAGCCGTCGAAATACTGGCTGTAGTCGTCGGGGTTCTTGGACACGCGCCACATGTCGAAGCTCTCCGCCATGACCATTATGCCAAGCCGGTCGCAGGCTCGCAGCAAGGCGGGCGAGCACGGATTGTGCGAGGATCGCACCGCGTTGAATCCCCGCGCCTTCAGCAGTTCGATCTTGCGTTCCTCGGCCCGATCGACGGCGACCGCGCCGAGCAGACCGTTGTCATGGTGGATGCAGCCACCGCGCAGCTTGTAGGGCTTGCCGTTGATGCGAAAGCCCTGCACCGCATCGACCTCGATCCGGCGGATACCCAGCGGGGCGATCATGCGATCGAGCACCTGGGCCCCGTCCGTCAACAGGCACTCCACTTGATAGAGCGTCGGGCTCTCCGGAGACCAGAGCCGCGGCCGCGCGATCTGCAGCCGGGCTTGGTCTGCCACCGCGACGCTGGCTTCAGTCACGATCCTCCCAGCCGCGTCGCGGATGCGCGTTATCAGCCTGGTCTCAGGAGTGGCGCCCACGGTCCTGGCACTCACCTGCACGCCCGCCGCCTCGGGCGTGATCGCGGGCGTGGTGACCGTCAGTCCCCATTCTTCGAACCTGGCGCCGCGCACGATGTTCAGCCGCACATGCCGATAGATACCCGAGCCGGAATACCAGCGGCTGTTGCGGCCAATGTTGGCAACGCGCACCGCCACCACGTTCTCGCCCGTCCGGTTGAGCGCGGGGGTCAGATCCACGGCAAAGGGGGAATAGCCGTAGGGCTGCTCGGCCAGCAGCTTGCCGTTGAGCCAGACCTGGGCGTTCATATAAACGCCATCGAACACCAGCTCGACATGCGCATCCGCTCCAAGCGGGGGCAGCGTGAAGCGTTTGCGATACCAGCCGATCCCGCCCACGGTATAGGCCGTCGGCGCACCATTTGCGCTATGGGCATAGGCTTGGTTGTCGTTCAGACGCGCATCGAATGGACCGATCAGACGGGGCGACCGGGTGACCTTCTGCCACAGGGGCGCGGTATCGGCATCCCGGATCACCCCGTTCAGTGCCGGGTCGCTGTCGGCCAGATCCTCGATGCTCCAGTCATGAGGGAGATGGAGGTGTCGCCAGCCCCCCTCGTCCAGGCCCGTAGCAGCCCAGCCCTGCCCGTCGCCCTTGCGAAAGGCCCAGTCATCGTCGAACGGCTGGTCGCGCAAATCGGCCTGAAGCTGCCTTCGACCAGCAGGCGCCGGCGCGGCGAATGACGGAAGAGCAAGACCGAACGCACCGGCGACGGTCGATGCCTGCAGAAGCGTCCGGCGCGACAACTGCATGGGGGTATCCATCGTCATGGTCTTCCGTCGGTCATGCAATCGGTCGGTCCTGCACAGCTGTTCATCGCTGAGCTGTTTCGCACAAGCCCCTGTCTCGAAAGTTAATCCTCCAGGGAGGCCAATCGGCTAGCCTCTCTTTTGATCAGCAAGGCGAGCATGACAAGGTGGTTGAACCCTGACCTGCTCACAGGCAACACCCACCGACTTTGCGAGTGTTCGCGCCGCTCGATCCACTCCCCTACGCGCGCTAGCGCATTCCTCGCCATGGCTTGACACCAACCAATAGCTCTCCTTATTGTACGACCGTGTTCGATTTCAAGGGCCGGAATAGCGGTATTGCGTGCGGCTAAGCACATGCAGTGCAGCGACGGGCCTGCAATTCCTTTACGATGATGTTGATACAGACCGAACATCTCGGCGCCGCCATGACGGAGATCGATGCTGACATTTCCACCAGGGCAAAGACCGATCGGGTGTCGAGCCGGTTACGGCATCCTCCTGGGCGGGGGTGCAAACCTGATCCGCGACCCGCGTGCTGGTCGCAACTTCGAATATATAAGCGAAGACCCGCTACTCGCGGGCGTACTCGCTGGTCGATCGATTGCAGGTATTCAGAGCAACAAGATCATTTCGACGGTCAAGCATTTCGCTTTCAACAACCAGGAAACCGCCGGGCGGTCTACTCGGTCAACATGAGCGAGCAGGCCATGCGCGAAACCGACCTGGGCGCGTTCGAAATCGCGAACGAGATCGGAAAGCCCGGTTCGGTCATGTGCTCCTACAATCGTGTCAACGGCGTCTACGCCTGTGAAGACAAATTCCTGCTTCTGGACGTCTTGAGGCGGGACTGGGGATTTCAGGGTTTCGTCATGTCTGATTGGGGCGCCCATCTTCCTGTAATCTGGCCCGCCCGATTGGAGCAGCTACCACTGCCCGTCCTTTCGGGTTCGAATATACCACGCGCCAGTGCCGAGGTTCGTCGGGCGTTCGGCTTTCAGGCAGACCGAATGCCTTTTGACGTCGAATATCCGGAAGGCTCTGACATCGGCTATCGCTGGTTCGAAAAAACCGGCGCGAAGCCCCTTTATCCCTTTGGCTATGGTCTGAGCTATTCGGCATTCCGCTATGACAGATTGAAGGCGACCGGCGGCCGTCAACTCAAGGTCCGATTTCGCGTAACAAATATTGGGGATCGTGATGGGGCCGACGTTCCACAGGGCTATGCCTCGCCGCCGGGACGCACCAAGCGCTTGATCGGGTGGACTAAGCCCTATCTGAAAGCTGGAGAATCGACGATGGTGACCATCACCGCTGATCCCCGGTTAATCGGGGAATTCGACCAGAAGTTGCAGAGATGGAGCGTTCGTGAAGGACGATATGGGATCGAAGTTGCCCACGATGCTGGAGACGCTGCCCAGACCTCATATGTCGCGATGAGCCATCGTGAGGTTCGTCCATAGCCGCTGTGTCGATAACTATGGGACGGATCGAACTAGAAGCAGATTGGGAGAGAGGAAATGTGGAAGCGACGCGACATTGTCAAAGCGGGCGCGGTGTTGACGACAGCGACCGCCCTGGGTCGTCCCGCCTTCGCTCAAATGAATCGCGAGACAGTAACCGTCGATCTGCGACGCGAGATCGGTCCGCTGGAGCATATCTGGTCGCGCTGCGCCGGTTCCGACCGCGCCGCGATAACCTTGCGGGAGGACTGGCGCAAGGATCTCGACCGCTTCCACAAGGAGGCAGGGCTGGAGCGCGTCCGCTTCCACGGCATCTTGGCCGATGAGCTTGGCGTGTGGAGCGCCGGCGCGAAACCCAATTTCCAGAACGTCGACGCCGTCTATGACGGTATCCTCGCCCGCGGCGTCCAGCCTTTCGTGGAACTGAGCTTCATGCCGCGCAAACTGGCGAGCGGGACCAGAAAGTTCGGGTTTTACGGCGCCAACATTACGCCCCCTACCTCGCTCGCCGACTGGTCCGCCTTCATCACCGCCTTCGTCCAGCATCTGGTGGACCGCTATGGCCGCGAACAGGTGCGCCAATGGTATTTCGAGGTCTGGAACGAACCGGATCTGGCCTTCTTCTTCTCCGGCACGCAGGCCGATTATTTTCAGCTCTACAAAGCAACCGCTGCTGCCGTGAAGGCGGTCGATCCGGCCTTAAAGGTCGGCGGCCCATCGACATCGGCTGTTCAATGGATCGAGCCTTTCCTCGCTTTTTGCGCCAAAAACGACTGTCCACTCGATTTTGTGAGTACGCATCTTTATCCGGGCGATGACCAAAAACATGTCTTTGGCCAGGATCGCGCGCTCAAGCAAAATCAGGTGATCCCGGCCGCGATGCAGATGGTCCGCCGCCAGATAGACGCGACCCGCTACAAGGGCGCAGAACTGTGGTTGTCCGAGTGGTCGTCGGACAGCCCGGCGATGATCGCCCATGTCGTCACCAACTGCCTGTCCTATTGTCATGCCATGTCGCAATGGACGATGAGCAATTGCTACGAGGAAGTCGCGGTACTCGACTTCATTCTGAAGGAAGGCGACAATGGCTGGGGCATGCTGGCGCGCGGCAGCATCGCAAAGCCGCAGTTCAACACTTATAAGCTGATGAACCGCCTGGGCACGCGCCGTCTGGCATCGACCGGTCCCTCGCTCGCTTCGCGCACGGCAGAGGGCGCTTCCGTCATGGTCTGGAACCTCGCCGATGTGCAGCAGCCCGCGGGTCTTCCCGGGATGAGCAGCACGCGCACCGTGTCGGGCGTGCCCAAGTCGCTCGACATCGTCTTTCGTGGCGCCGCCGCGGGGGCCGCCTCGCGGATCAGCTATGTCGACATGGAACGGGGCTCACCCTTCCCGATGTGGCGCAAGCTCGGCTCGCCACAATATCCGACGCCCGCGCAGGTGGAACAGATTCGCGCATCCGCCGAAATCGCCGCTCCCGAAACGCGGCAGCTCGGCAAAGGCGGCACGCTCTCGATCGACCTGCCGCCCGAAGGCATTGCACTGATCGAGCTGGTTGAGGCCAGGTAACCGCCCGTTCAGTTCAATTCCGGCTCTGACGCCACCGTCCCTAACTGCCGATGCGCGTGATCTGGTTTGATAAAAGCGATGAAAGTTGAGGGTTATGATGGAGATAACGCGGCGAAACTTGTTGTCGGCCGTTCCCCATGGAGCGGTGGCGATGGCTTTGGCCCCCGTCTCGGTGTCAGCGCAGCCGATCCCGTCGTTGACCTCATCAGCTAGTCAGTCCTTCCTGGAAAAAGCCGAGCAACTAAAGCCAAGCCTTAACGAGTTTGTCCAAACGCCACTCGCCTTGGTAAGTCCCGTCAAGGATGCTGCACAGGCGCTAGGCTGGCGGATCGAGGAAGTCGGAGATGCCGACGCTATCGCATCCCGATTGCTGAAGAAGAAAGGCGATACCCTCATCATCGACTTTGGGGGGCATCGCGCCGGCCACCTGTCCTTCGACATCGAGAATATCGGCGAAGCGATAGGCGCGCCTGTCCGGCTTCGCTTCACCTTTGGTGAAGTCATCCCCGATATAGCAGAGCCCTTCTACCCCTACAAAGGATGGTTGTCCGAAAGCTGGCTGCCGGAAGAGGTCGTGACAATAGACCTTGTCCCCTCGTCTGTCCGTCTGCCGAGGCGCTATGCCTTTCGTTTCGTGAAGATCGAACTTCTCGGCTTACCAGTCGGGCGTAAGATCGCGTTGCGCAATGTCCGGGCGCATGCGTTGACATCAGCGACGGGAACGGTTCCCGCTCTCCCGAAGCGATTGCCGGCGGACCTGCATGAAATGGACCGCGTGGCCGCCGCGACCCTGCGCGACTGCATGCAGACTGTCTTCGAGGATGGCCCGAGGCGGGACCAAAGGTTGTGGACGGGTGATCTTCGGCTCCAGGCGCTGACGAGCTATGTGACCTTTCCCAATAATGATCTTGTAAAGCGATCCTTATATCTCCTCGCGGCTTTCCCTCGCGAGGATAGCCTGCTGCCGGCCAACGTCTTCGAATACCCTCGACCCATGCAGGCGCCGGAATTCATGTTGGATTACAGTGCCCTCTTCTCCGTCACCTTGGCGGATTATGTCGATGCGACGAACGATCTGGCATTCGGTCGTGAACTGTGGTCGATCGCGCTCGCGCAAGTCCGTCTTGTTGGTAAAATGATTGGTGAAGATGGTGGGATAAGGTTCGCAAAGGGTGTTACGGCCTTCATTGACTGGAATCCAAAGCTCAACCGCGACGCCGCGCTCCACGCCATCTACATCTATGCCTTGAAACATGTGATGGCGTTGGCGAAAAAACTCGATCGCTTGGCCGACGTCAGCGACATTCCCGACAAGATTGCCCGCGCGGAGGCGGCCACGATAAAAGCCTTCTGGTCCCCGGAACTGAAGCTTTTCACCAGCGGAAGCAAGCGACAGATATCAATGGCCTCCCAGGCATGGATGACTCTGGCAAGCGTTGGCACACGCAAAATGCAGTCTGCCGGCCTCCTCAATGCCCTTCGCCACCCCGATGTCGTTCAATCCCGCACCCCCTACCTGACCCATTATGTCACCGAGGCCCTGTTCATTGCTGGTCACAATTCAGAGGCACTCAAGATGATGCGGGCCTATTGGGGGGGCATGCTGAAGGCCGGAGCTGACACGTTCTGGGAAGCCTATGCGCCGGACAACCCGCGCGTAGCGCCGTATAACGACTTCCATGTGAACAGCTTCTGTCATGCATGGAGTTGTACGCCTTCCTATCTCTTGCGCAAATATGCGCGCCAGATTGGATGATCGGCCTCTGCATGATCATTATGTTGGGCGGGCGACCATGTTCCGCATGGTCATCGCGCAGGGCCGCAGCCTTATCCAACAGAGCGACGAGATCGAGCGGCTCGCGCATGCCAGGCTTGCCGAACATGGCGACTATCAACTGCTCCGCAAAATCCCTGGTATCGGCCCAGACCACGCGCTGCCCGAGATCGGCGTGTCGCCACCCCCCCGCAGACACTGGCGCGTCACATCATCGAGATGTTGAGCACCCGGAACCGGCGGCCGGTAGCAAGCCCTTATTGACCGAAGCAGAATGCATGCATGCCAAGGGTTCGAACCCTTATCAATAAATGCCTTTGGAGGACAAGGATGACCCAGTGGCGCAAGATTTGCCTAACGCCGGCGTCGGCCCGGTGCCGCCTGAGCGCCAAGCGCGTGCAGCGATGATGCAGGACGATTCTCCCTTGAACGGGGTGGTTGCGCATGGGACTGATTTGAAGGAGACCGACAATGGAGCGCGATAGCACAATAACGCGACGATCCCTGTTGACCGCGGCAGCCGCTGTCGCGGCATCCGGGCTGGTCGAAGCTGTGGCTGCGGCCGCGCCGGCAAGCGGCGATCGAAAAGCGACGTTTCCCGCGGGCTTCATGTGGGGTGCTGCGACATCCGGCTATCAGATCGAAGGTAATGCGGTCGGGGCTGATCTGTGGGTGCTCGAGCATGTGAAGCCGACGATTTTCACCGAGCGCTCAGGGGATGCCTGTGATTCCTATCATCGATACGAGGAGGACATCGCGCTCCTGAAATCCTTCGGGCTCGATACATATCGCTTTTCTCTGGAATGGGCCCGGATCGAGCCGGAGGCCGGCGTGTTCTCGAACGCTGAGCTCGATCATTACGAACGCGTTATCGACGCTTGCCGCCGGAACGGCGTAAAGCCGGCAGTCACCTTCAACCATTGGGCCTGCCCGCGCTGGTTCGCGGCCGCCGGAGGTTGGAGCAACGCAGACTCGCCCCAGCTCTTCGCGCGCTTCTGCGCTCGGGCGGCCAAGCATCTTGCTGCCGGAATAGAGATCGCGATGACGCTCAACGAGCCCAACGGGCTCCAAGTCGTCGACTGGATGCCGGGCATGGACGCGATGATGGGGCAGATCAAGCCGATCGCCGAGCAAATGACCGCGGCTGCGGCGAAGGCCACCGGTTCCAATCGCTTTGTCACATCGATGGGAGGCGGTTCGCGCGAGATGCGCCCGAACTTGATCGCAGCGCATGAGGCCGCTTATGGCGCGATCAAGGCCGAACGGAGTGGCCTCCCTGTCGGGGTCACCCTTTCCATGGTCGATTTCCAGGGCAAGGGAGCGAACAGTCGCGTCGAGGAAGCCCGCAGTGACGCCTATGGGCCCTGGCTAGAGGCGATCCGGAAGACCGGCGATTTCACTGGCGTGCAGAACTACGGTCGTACGCTCATCGACGCCAAAGGACCGGTACCGGCGCCCCCGGAAGCCGAGAGGAACGGAGGCGGCGACGAATTTTATCCGGCGGGTCTGGGAAACATGGTGCGCTACGCGCATGAGAAGACCGGCAAGCCTGTCTGCGTGACCGAGAATGGTATCAACACGAAGGATGACAAGCAGCGCATCCGCTATATCGACGGCGCATTGGCCGGGTTGCTGAGCGCCATCGGGGACGGCGTGCCCGTCTTCGGTTATCTCCACTGGTCGCTGCTCGACAATTTCGAATGGACTTCCGGATATAAGCCGGCATTCGGCCTGGTCGCCGTCGATCGAGCGACTTTCAAGCGAACTCCAAAGCCGAGCGCGTATCATCTAGGTTCCATAGCGCGAGCCCACCGGGCATGAGCGCTTGCGCGTCGAGCGCGTGAGTACGGATTTCGGACCCGAATGCGCCTAGGTTGAAAAAGCCGACATCGCCCAGCACGCCCAGAAGGATGTCGAGCTAGGAGGAGGCGGAAGCCGGACCGACCAGCATCGTGGCAGCGGCGAGGGCCGCGAGCCGTTGCGCATCAGGCCCCTTCAAAGGTGAGCCGGTCGACCTGGATCGGCGCCGACCCGATATTCACGAGGCATAGATTCTCGGTGGCACGGGCGCCAGCCAGTGTCACCCGCCCCTGCCCGCGCCCCAGCAGGCGCCCGCGCGCGTTCCCGCGCCGAATTTCCAGCGGCCCGTCCGCCATGATCGTGAGCGCGGGGGTGACGCCGCGCACGCCGGGATAGCGGGCGAATCCCCCGGGAGAGACGTCGAGCGCGAAGGTGTCGCCACCGCGATGCGCCACCGCGCCACCGCGCGCATCGAAGAAGTCCGCTGCCGCTATTCCCCGGCGCGCATCATACTGACCGACCCCGACCGTATCGAGGCGCACCGGGGCGATCGTACCATCGGCCCGGTAATGGACGTAGGAGATCACGCTGTTGCGGTAATGCTCGGTCGCGCCCGGCGTCGCCTGGTCGTTGCAGGCGAAATACCATTGGCCGTTCAATTCGAAGAAGCTGCCGTGCCGGTCGTAATTCAACGGGTCGTAACGTACGCCCGGGCGCAGGAGCCGCAGTTCCGGGTCGGTCGTTGCCCTGCTCAGCACGGAGCCTTGCGTTTCGAACGGACCGTAGGGACTGCGTCCGATCGCATAATAGCTTCCCCACGACAGATAGTAGAGGTCGCCGCGGCGGTGGAGGAACGGCTTGTCGTCGGTCAGGCCCTTGGCATAAGGGCCGATGGCCTTTTCAACCTTCAGCGGGCGCGGCAGCTCGGCCAGCGAGACCATGTCCTCGCCAAGCCGCGCGACGAAATACTGAAACGTTCCGAAGACGAGGTAGTTCGCGCCATCCGTGTCCTGAAGGATGCCGGGATCGCGCGCCTCTGTTTTGACCAGCCCTTCGGCAATCAGCGGCTTGCCGATCGGATCGCGCCACGGCCCCGCCGGATGGTCGGCGACGACCACTCCGATCTCCTTCGGCCCGCGCGAGAAATAAAGATAGTAACGCCCGTCCTTGCGCGCAGCGTCGGTCGCCCAGCACTGGTCGCTGGGCTTGCCCCAATAGGTCTGCTCAGGTCGCAGCGTGCCGGCGTGGTACCAGTCGACCAGGTCGCGCGAACGCCAAACCTGCCAGTCGCGCATCACGAAACCCGTGGCAGCGGGATCGGCGTCGTGGGTGGCGTAGAGCCACGCCTCGCCGTCCCACACGCGGACCTGCGGATCGCAGACGCCGCGGCCGGGGATGATTGGGTTGCCGGCGGCGCGGACTCGCTCGCCGCGCGCCAAAGCAGGCACGAACGAGGCAAGGCTAAGGCCGGCAAGCCCGATACCGGTCAGGGCATTGCGACGCGTGAGGATCATGGGCGGCCATCCCCGGTCAGCTTGATCTGACGGTCGGACAACGTCGAACGGAGGTCAGAGGCCATGTCGGCGAAATGCATACCAGAAGCGGCTAACCAACGCGTCGAACGCCGCGAGATCAGCTGCAAGATCGAACGTCGATGGCTCGGCATGATCTCTCCCTCGTTCCAACGACCCGCATTGCTCGCTCTACACCGATGGATAACGGGGATACACCGAACATTCAATCGAACGCTGGCATACGATTAAGGCGCCTCGGAAGTGACCGGAGCCTGACGAGCGCTGTAACGTCCTCACGACACAACTGTCCGGCTGCACACTGGCAGGCCCGTCTGCGCGGGCAGGAAGCGATGGCTGCCGCATATCAGCTTGACCGGCCTTCCCGGAAGCTAACTATTGGTAATTGGCCGGTTGGCCCGGACGGACCAAGATGGACAGACAAGGAAGCATACGGACAAAGCCGGCCCTAATTGGTTTGCCTCTTAATCAGCGGGTCCCAGGTTCGAGCCCTGGTGCGTCCACCACCAACGGTTGCATTCTCGTTTCGCCGTAGGGTGGGGCTTTGCGTTGTGGGTCCGCTTGGTTCGGGATCTCGGCATTTTGACTGCGAATTCGCTGGTCGGAACCGCGCGCGATCAATTCAGGCAGGTCTTGTGATAGAAGCGCTCGGGTTGCGTCTGCTTCACCCGATGAGCGGCCTTGATTGTCTTGATGAAGTCCTTGGCTTTCGACACGATATGCGACTTGTGAAAACAGGAAACCGCTCCGCGAGCCAGAGCCTCTTCACAAGCTGCGGCGCCCGCGCCCGTCAAGGAAGAAACCATCACGACCGGCCGAGGGTGATGCTCCATCACATCGGTCAGAAATTGCAGCCCATCCATTCCAGGCATTGCGATGTCGAGCGTGATCACGTCAGGATGGAGGCGGCCAATACAGGCTTCGGCCTCTTGCGCGTTGCAGGCCAAGCCAACAACTTCGAGCTCGCGCTCCCCCTTGAGCACCTGTTCGACCATCGCCCTTATTGTGAGGGAATCGTCGACCACCAAAACACGAATAGTCATCAGTCCTTCTCCAGAAGTCACGCATGATAGCTGGGTTCCGTTAATTGATGATGACCATTTGACGGATAACGTTAGATAAACCTCTATTATCACCTCTCGTATGTAGAATTACGTATAACAACCGTAACGATTTTCCTGGCTAAAATACCAGCGTTATTGTTCGTTATTACTCTACAGAGACTAGGATCTGTCTCCTCCACGCTAACAAGCGTGTGACTTAATCTGATCCTGGCGTCCGCCCGACCAGTCCAGGTTCCGCTGGTGGGGCGGACGCATCAGCCTAAGGAGAGGCGGTGCGCCTGTTGATGATTTGGGACGGAGTCGGCCTAGTCTGCGACCCAGGTTGATCCGCCCTTCTCGCCTGCTTGACACCGAAATGCAGCGCGATTTCCAAGAAGCATCAATACCAGGCGATCGCCGGCGAGAGCCTCGACGAATGCTGCTGAATGTGTGCCGTTCTCATGGACGATACGCAGCATATCATTGGGTCGGGGCGTACCATCGATCGTTAATACCGTGCCTCGCTCGACAAGGACACGCGAGAGGGTTGCGGTAAGTACTGTCATCGCGGCTCGACCCGTATCGACTTGTAACAACAAGGAAATCGCCTTCAGGTTCACCAATGTGCGGTGCTGAACAGATGGCCGTCAGCCGATCTTAAGGCGGAGTCGGTTTGGCCTGAGCCCGCAAGCGCTCGGCATCCGCCAGTCGCGTCTGAACTTATGCCAAAACTATGCGGCGTCGGATTTGGTCGTCTCGATTCCATATCCCGCGGCCCATAGATTCGCGGATGTCCCAATAAGGCGTGCGTCATGGAAACGAAATTTCGAGCCAGTTACTCGGGAGCTTATGGCGCCTCGGTGCTACGCGCACCGGCCACACCAGGCCGCCAGGATCCTTTCCGCAACGATGTCTTGGCAAGTGCCAATGACACGGTATCGCCGCCGGATGGGCGAGCCGAAGATGCGGTCGCACGCGACGAACATGATCGTCGAAGCACGCAATCTCGCCGTGATGGAAAGAAACTGCCGTCCGATATCGTCCTCAGATTACTCGGCCTGCTGCTCATCGCGCTCAGCGCGGCCATGACCTACGCGTTATTTCATCTTGCTCATATGCAAGGCCACGTGGCCGGCGTGCTTGATTATATCCTCGCCCTCGTAGCGTTCGCGGCCGCCAGCTTCGGGTGCGTGATGCTGTGCTTGGGCGCCCATATATTTGACGAAGTGGCGATCTCGAGCCGCTGGCGAACGACGCGTTAGCGCGCTTCGCACGGCTGGCCTCAAGCTCAAACATATGGAAAACATATGCGCGAGCCATGCTTTGCATCTCGAAAACATATCATGTAGCGGCGCATCGCCGGCTAGCGCTGCATAAGGTCAATCGATCTGGACATCAGGGTCTCCCCTCCATCGGCCAACGCAAATTCCGCCGCTACGCCTCAGCCGCACGGACGCCTTCCCGCGCTGGCGCTGGGCGCGCTGGGCGTCGTCTTCGGTGATATCGGCACCTCGCCGCTCTACGCGCTGAAGGAAAGCTTCATCGGGCATCACAGGCTGCCCGTGGATCGGCTGCATGTGTTCGGCGTGCTGTCGCTCATTTTCTGGACGATGACGATCGTAGTTACGATCAAATATGTCCTAATCATCCTGCGGGCCGACAATCGTGGCGAAGGCGGCAGTCTCGCCCTGCTGGCACTCATCACGCGATCGGTGAAGCTGCGATGGAACGGCGGGCTGATCATGCTCGGGGTGCTCGCGACAGCCTTGTTCTATGGCGATGCGATCATCACCCCGGCCATTTCGGTTCTCTCCGCAGTGGAGGGCTTGACGGTCGTTGAGCAAGGACTTGGGCATTTCGTGATCCCCATTTCCGTGCTGATCCTGGCTGGCCTGTTTGCCATCCAGTTTCACGGCACGGCACGGGTCGGGGTCCTGTTCGGCCCGATCATGGTCGTCTATTTTCTCGTGCTGGCGGTCCTGGGGTTCGGTGCATTGATGAGGCACCCCGAAATTCTTGGGAGCGTCAATCCGGTCTGGGCCTTCCGTTTCTTCGCGCTGAACCCCCCGCTCGCCTTTCTGGCGCTCGGCTCGGTCGTTCTCGCCGTGACAGGTGCGGAAGCTTTATATGCCGACATGGGGCATTTCGGGCGCCGCGCGATCAGCCTGTCCTGGCTTGCCATCGCCTTTCCGTGCCTGATGCTCAACTATATGGGCCAGGGCGCGCTGTTGCTGGCGCAGCCGCACGCGGTTGAAAACCCGTTCTTCTTGATGGCGCCGGAATGGGCGAGGCTTCCGCTCGTGATCCTGGCGACGATTGCCACGATCATCGCCAGCCAGGCTGTCATCTCGGGCGCCTATTCGGTCACGCAGCAGGCGATCCAGCTCGGATTCCTGCCGCGCATGCGGATTGACCATACGAGCGAGATTGCGGCGGGACAGATCTATGTACCGCTGGTCAACTGGGGGCTGCTGGTGCTGGTCATCCTGCTGGTTCTGAGCTTCCACAGCTCATCCAACCTTGCTGCGGCCTATGGGATCGCCGTCACCGGTACGATGTTCATCACCGCCTGTATGGTCGGCGTCCTGACCTGGACGGTCTGGCGCTGGCACCCGATCGTGGCGACGCTGGTGACGGGAACGTTCCTGATCGTCGACGCCGCCTATTTCGCCTCGAACCTGACCAAGATTCCAGATGGCGGCTGGTTCCCGCTGCTGGTCGCGGCGATCGCTTTCACCCTTTTGACGACCTGGGCTGCGGGACGAAAGCTCATGCGCGAGCGGCTCGCCGAAGGATCGATGGCGATCGACCTATTCGTCAAAACCGCGGCGCCGAAGCTCGAGCGGGTCGCCGGAACAGCCGTGTTTCTCTCGGCCGCCCCGGACGGCATCCCCTCGGCGCTGCTGCACAATGTCAAGCACAACAAGGTGCTACACCAGCGCGTTATCATTCTCACCATCGTGACCGAACAGGTGCCGCACATAGTCGGAGCTGAAAGGATCCGCGTGGTGGCCGTCGGTGCGGGTCTCTATCGTATCTTCTTTCATGTCGGTTTCATGGACGACATCAATATCCCCGAGATGCTGGCCCAGGTCGACGCATGTGGCACGCCATTTTCGATGATGGATACCAGCTTCTTCCTAAGCCGGCAGACCTTGATCGCGACCGATCACCCCGGATTGGCGCTTTGGCGCGAACAGCTGTTCGCATGGATGATGCGCAACGCGACCAGCGCGATGGAATATTTCAAGCTGCCCACCAACCGCGTGGTTGAGTTGGGCTCCCAGATCGAAATCTAGCTGTCGACTCCCATCAGCCGATAGCCGACGCCAAGCTCGTTCACGATCAGCTTCGGCTGGGCCGGATCATCCTCCAGCTTTTGGCGGATATTGCGGATCACGACCCGCAGATATTCGATGTGACGGTCATAATCGTTGGACCATACGGCCGCCAGGAGCTGCTGATGGGTTATCACCCGTCCGGGAAAACGGGCAAGCTCGGCGATCACATCGAATTCCTTGGGCGTGAGATGGACCTCGCTGCCAGCCTTGGTGATGCGATGATTGAGCAGGTCGATCACCACGTCGCCCACCTCGATATGAGAACGGCCGCCGCCCGCGGTCAGGCGATTACGGAGCGCTGCCCTCAGCCGCGCAAGCAGCTCGTCGGTATCAAAAGGCTTGGTAACATAATCGGTTGCGCCGAGATCGAGCGCCAGCACCTTCTGGTCGGTCGTCTCGCGCGCGGAAACGACGATGACGGCGGCTTTGCTCTGCTTGAGAATGATGGGCACCAGCTCCATCCCCTCGCGGTCCGGCAGGCCGAGATCGAGCAGCACGGCTTCGGGCTCGTCGCCAAGCCGTTCCACCGCCTCGCGCGCCGATGCTGCTTCGGAGACTGCGAAACCCGCGCGTGTCAACGTGCCGTGCAGCAGCCGCCGGATCGGCGCCTCGTCATCGACGATCAGGACGGTAGCAGCCGCCGTCATCCGTTCGCGCCCTGCAGCTGTTCGCACACGAGAAGCGGCTCCGGGAAACGGATATCGAAGCATGCCCCGCTGCGATTGGGCCGGTTGCTGGCTTCGACCGCCAGACCCATCGCTTCCGCAAAACCCTTCACGATTGCAAGCCCCAGCCCGGTGCCGGTTTTGGTACGATCGGACCCTTCAAGCCGCCTGAACGTCTCGAACACTTCCTGCTCCTTTCCATCCGGTAGCCCGGGCCCAATGTCGGTTACGGACAATGTGAGCAAGCCTGGCGCGCGCGCGGCGCTGATGGTGATAGGGCTTCCCGGCGTTGCATAGCGGCCGGCATTGTCCAGCAAATTCATCAGGCAGTGATGAAAGAGCTGCGGATCGACCCGGACCAGCGGCAGTTCCGGCGAAACGTTGAGCGTGATCGGGTGATCGCCGAGGATCCGGCGGGTGTCGTGCACTGCAGAGGCAATCGCGTCAGTCAGGTCGACCGCCTCGATCTTGAGCCTGAGCGCGCCCGCTTCCACTCGTGCCATGTCGAGCAGATTGGCCACGAAGCGGTTGAGGCGCTGCGCCTCGCTTTCGACCGTATCCACCAGCTCAACCGGTGCTTTGCCGCGCATTTCGTTGATCGCCGCCAGGATGGCGGTGAGCGGGGTCCGAAGATCGTGGCTGACCGACGACAACAGCGCCGCGCGCAACCGGTCACGCTCCTTGAGCTGCGCGATATCGCGCATCTCGTCCTGAAGCCGTAGCCGCTCCAACACCAACGTCGCCTGGTCCAGCAGGCTCATCAGCAACCCGATCTGATCGGAACGCACTGGATCGCGGCCATCGTCGCGCGCCAGCCCGATGGCGGCCAGGATCTGGCCCGAGGTTTTGAGCGGATGGAAAAGCCAGTCCGATGCCGTCAGCGTGTCCGAACCGCGCCCCGCCGATTGCCCGCGCTCGAGCACCCATTGCGCCGCCGCCATCTCAATCGTGTCGAGCTGGTCCTCGGGCGGAAAAGCCGCGCGAAGCTCCGGTCCATTTTCACCATTCACCAGCAAGACGGCACGCACATTGAAAAGGCGCGCAATCTCGGCGCAAATCGCCTGCATCAGCTCTTCATCATTGTTGGTTGCCGTGAGCTGCCGCACGAAGCCCGCCAATGCGGCATTCTGTTTGGCGCTGGTGGCGGCAAGGTCGGCCTGCGCCCGCAGGCGGGAACCGAACTGGCTGGTGACGACCGCGACGGCCAGCAACACGATGATCGTTATAATGTTTTCCGGATTGCTGACGGTCAACGTGCCGGTCGGCGGCAGAAAGAAAAAATTGTAGGCAAGCGTCGAGACCAGCCCGGCGAAGATCCCCGCCCGTAACCCGAACAGGCTCGCCGCAAACATCACGGGCAGCAGATAGAGCAGCGCCACATTGGCCAGATTGAGAATGTGAAAGAGTGCGCTGCCGAACGCAGTGACCGCCGCCGTCATAAGCACAGTCAGCGCATAGCCTTTCGGATCGCCCCAATTGCGATCGCGATCGATCCCCCCTCGTGGCCGGGCCGGGACAACGCCGAGCGGCAGCACCTGCACCGCGACACCCGGCGTTTCGCGAACCAGCCGGTCCACGATCGACCCATGGCGCAGCTCGAACCAGCGGGACCGCGAAGATTTCCCCACGATCAGATGAGTCGCTCTTGCCTCGGCCGCGTAGGATTTGATCCCGGCGACGACTGACGATGCGGGTATGGATGCCACTGATCCGCCAAGCTGGCTGGCAAGATTGAGCACGCTTCCCAGCCGCTTCTGCTCTTCCTCGTTCAGCAATCGACTTCGCGGGGTTTCGACGTGGACGGCGGTCCATGGCGCGCTGAGCGCGTCGGCGGTTCTTTTGGCGGCGCGCACCAGCAGCTCGGCTTCCGGCAGTTCGTTGACTGCCACGACCACCCTCTCCCCCGCTGCCCAAGTTCCGGCCAGCGCATGTTGGCGCAGATAATCGAGCATCTGGGCATCCACCGCCTGCGCCGCCCGCCGCAGCGCCAGCTCGCGAAGCGCGGATAGGTTCGATTTGGAAAAAAAGTGATTGAGCGCCCGCGTCGCTTCGTGCGGGATATAGACCTTGCCTTCCTTGAGCCGTTCGATCAGCTCATCGGGCGGGATGTCGACCACCTCGATCTCGGCGCTTTCGAGGATGCGATCCGGCACCGTTTCCCGAACGCGAACGCGCGTGAACGATGCCACCACATCGTTCAGGCTTTCGAGGTGCTGAATGTTGACCGTCGAATAAACATCAATCCCAGCGTCGAGCAGTTCCTCAATATCCTGATAGCGTTTGGGATGCCGACTGCCGGGCGCATTGGTATGTGCGAGTTCGTCGACGAGGACGAGCTGCGGCGCCCGTGCGAGGATGGCGTCCACGTCCATTTCGGTCAGCTGCCGCCCCTGATAATCCACCTCGCGGCGCGGGACGATTTCGTGGCCGCGCGTAAGAGCCTCGGTCTCCGTCCGGCCGTGGGTTTCTACGACGCCGACGACAACGTCGACGCCTGCGTGCCGGCGAGAAGCCCCCTCGGACAGCATCTCGTAGGTTTTGCCGACACCCGGCGCCGCGCCAAGGAAGACCTTGAGCCGGCCGCGCCCCTCCTGCGCCGCCTCGCGCAGAAACGCCTCGGACCTCGGGCGTTCGATTTCATCGGGCCGCGTGTTCACCGGACGGAGTTTGCTCCAATCCCGTCAAGCTGTCGATTGAGTTCAAATATGTTCACATGCGGCTCGCCGATGAAGCCCAAAGGCTTGTCGAGAAGAACGGCATCACTCAGCCGGAGGAAAACTGGCTCAGCTCATGATGGTCTTTGCCGCCCGCCATCTGCCGAAGAAAATGATGCGCGCGCTCAGCCGCTTTGCCATCGACCAGCGGGACATGACGCCTCAACCAAGCTGTCGCTTTCTCTCCGAAGCTAGGTTCGTGCAGCGCTGCCTTGAGCTGCTGGAGAGCCTCGTCGCCACTGGTCGCCACCGACCCCCCGACGTCGCGCGGATCCAGCATCCACGCCGAGCCGGTGCGCACCCGCATATTCATCCTGAATCGCGAGAAAAGCATGGTGGCACGTTCGACCACGTCACCCTGCGCGGGGAGAATGTGGATGGCAGGACGGCCAAGCACATAGAAATAGCTGATGAACGACGACAGGTTCGAGATCATGACGTCCGCGACGAGCAGGTCAGCAAGGTTGTCGGGATGCTCGCTCTTGAAGCGGATCTCGACCATGTCGCTTTCTCCGGCGACTGAGTACACCATCTCCAGGAACCGGGGATCGTAACGGTGCCGGTCGTGCAGGCAGATCAGCAGATTGGCCCCGCGCTTCTGCACAAGCTCGATCGTTCGCCGCAAAAATCTGAGGTCGTTCTGATAGGCATGCCAGGACGATATCGATCCTGCCAGCCGGCCGAATTTGGGCTGCCGCGCGAATATGCCGGCATAGTGCCATGTGATTGCCAGCGCGACGGTCTTTCGTCGCATGACGTCGATACGGAACTCGGATGCGATGTCCTGCTTCGAATAGGGAGGCTGCAGCAGCAGATCCGAGAACGCCATGCCTACCGGCGCGCAGGCGGAATGCGGCAGCCCCCAATTGGAGACCCGCCATTCCTGATCGGTCGGCCCATAACATTGTGCCAAGAAACTGGAATTGGGCGTGCGCGGGTCTACGCCGGTAAGCTGCTGCACCTGATGATAGAAAACGTGCAGATCGAGCCGGCTGCGCGCCTTCCAGCCAAGACCATGCCACATATAAAACAGCCGGGGCGCATAACCCCTGGGCGGCACATGATTGTCGGCTACGGCGATATCGGCGCGAAACGCCATCACCCTGTCGTGGGTGGCAGGATCATCGCGATCAAGCACGGCCGCCGAGAAAGGCTTCAGGCGCGCATAGGGTTCGCGAAGAAAAACCTCAGCCCCCGGCGTAACAATCAGCAGATCGAGGTCGGGCGACCTATCCAGATAAGCCGCGACCGCCAAAATATCCGTCTGAAGATGGGTGGCCCAGACGAGGACACGCATCAGGCCGCAGCAAGCCTGGACGCCGGCTTGGAGAAAGTCAGCAGGTAAATAAGGAGATGGAAGATTTGCTGGAGCGCGCTGCTGGTCACGAGCACGCTCGCGAAGCTCGCCTCCGGCAGGGCCAGGCTATGCGAAACGCTGATCCCCATTCCTACGAACAGCAGATCACGGTTGGGCAGCAGCGGGAGCCGCCCGATCACCATCTGCAGCGCGAGCAAGACGGTCAGCGTATTGAAGCTCGCCGCGGGAAAGACAAGCCACCACTGCAGGATCAGGACGACCTGTCCAGCCAGCAGCCGCAGACTGTGAATGATGAAGATGGCCACGGCTGTGGGGCCGTCGAGACGCATCACCTTCCCCCACCGTGCCAGGATCAGCGAAACGAAGGCCGGGAGCGTCAGCAAGAAGCCGCTGGCATAGAGCGCCGTGCTTCCGGAGAAGGCGGCCATTCCGCCCTGGAGAAGCAGGAAGAGCAGCATCGCGGCGCAAATCACGCCGGATGCCGCGGCGGACAGGATATTGGTGTCCTTGATATTGTGCGCGAGCTGGCGCTCGTCCAAAGCGACGTTGCGTCGCGCCCACAGCATGAGCAGCAACTCACCGGAATAACCGATGAAAGCGGCGTTGAGCACGCGCTTGCGCAGGAGCACGGGCAAGGAGGATTTCAGGCTCGCGCCCCACAATCTGCGGTAGATCAGCGCATCTCCCACCGGTAAAATGAAATAGCCGACCAGCACGAGGATGTAGAAAAGCGGCGAAGCGGGCCGTGCGGACCAGATATCGGACCAGCCGATCTGCTGCAGTTGCCATGCCAGATATAGCAACACCGCAATGACAAATGCGTGGCTCGCCCAGGAACGCAGGCGCACCATCGCAGGCATGGTCAGAACCGCCTTGGCTCTTTCAAACATGATGGCGTTCCACACGATCGCGATGCATCATGCGCGACAATGGGCTCCCGTGGCGAATCCTGTGCTCACGCTCGTTATTCCGGGTAGCCCAGATCAGCAACCTCGCCCAGAACGACATGCAGCCGCACATATCCAGACTCAGTGAGCTGGACGTGTCTGCAGCACGTTTCGTTGGCTGCGGCGCAGGAGCGCTCCTCACCTGTTCAGCCGTCCTGCGGCGCTCTGCCGTTCTCGTGCTCATCATGCGGCCTGCCGGACGGATGAGATCAGCGTTTCATAGTGGCCGAAGAGGGCCGCGAAATGCTGATCCATCGTCCGCACGGTTCGCGCCTGAGTTTCGGCACGCGCACGGGAAGAGACAAAATCGCCGTCGAGGAGCCGGCCAATGGCTGCTGCCGCGGCGGCTGCGCTACCGGCGCTGTAGCTCTCTCCTTCGCCTCGCAACACCTGATCATAGGCGCCGCCGCGATCGGGAACGATGATCGGGAGTCCCGAAGCGCGCGCTTCTGCCGCAACCAGGCAAAAGGTCTCCGATTCGCAGCCGTGGATCAGCCCGTCGGCACTTGCGAGGACCCGCGCGAGCGTGTTCCGGTTCTCCAGCGGCCGCAGTAGCTGGATATGCGGGTTGCCCCTGATCACGCGACGAACCTTCGCACCCTCCCGGCCTGCGCCGATCAGCAGGAGGCCGAGCGGCCGATCATAGCCGGCCGCTACGCAGGCATCGATCACCATCGGCCATCGCTTCTCCGGCGCGTGGCGCCCAATGCCTATAAGCAGGACGGCGTCAGGCCCCAGCGAGCAGAGCGACAGCAGCCCGGTACGCAGCGCTTCATCGCGATGAGCGGGATCGAAAATCCCCGGCTCGACCCCCATCGGCTCGGTTCGGACTCCTTGGAGACCGCCATCGATCAGCCGCTGCGACAGGCTGGAATTGGCGCTAATGATGGTATCGAAGCGCTGGTCCAGCCGAAGAAGATGGCGCCAGAACCAGCCGAAACCGCGGTCGATCACCGGCTGGCTCGCCAGCGGCTGGAACCAGCGATAGGCATAGGCTGCCAGCGGGTCGGCGTGCATGACCAGCGCGCGCGGTGCGGCGCCCCGCCAGCGGGCCACCATTTCGGCGCTGCGCCACGGGGAAGAGGCTTCGACAAAATCCGGACGCTCGCTGTCCAGCGCGCGGTGAAGCACCTCGGCGTCGTCAAAATAGCGATAGTTCTTGTCGAGGGGGAATTTGGGGGCCGGAACATAAACGATCCGTGCCTGCTCGCTGCGATATTCGATGCGGCTTTCACGACCGGGCGCCAGGATGACGATCTCGTGTCCGAGCCGGGGACCGGCGGCCAGCTTTCGTTCGACATAGGTGCGGACGCCGCCGCCCCGCTCGCTGTAAAAGGCGCAGACATCGACGATCTTCATTGCTCGGGCCTTTTCAACGGGCCGAACGAAAACAGGCCGTGATAATAGTTCAACAGGATGGACACGGGCGTCACGCCGGGCCCGGCGGTGACGCGGGCTGTCGATGCAGCGGGCTTCGAACGCCCGACATGCGGGTTTCCGGCAAAGCCGATGCCATCGCTCAGTACGCTGAACTTTCGATTGCCATCACGATCGTGCAACAGCGAAAGGGTATAAGTACCCGGCGCGGGAACCCTAATGCAGAGCTGCGCCGGCCCGTTCGCTGGAAGCGGCGCGACCGCACGCCGGAACGTCTTGCCCTCGCGGAGCAGAACCTTGTCATCGGCAAGAAAATCGTCGTCGTTGTCCGGATAGAGCTCGGCCTGAAGAACGCCTTGCCGATCCTTGAGGCCATGCGCCGTGATCAGCAGGGCAGGTCCGGGCTCATTCGGGCGGCAACGCCCCTCGGGAATTCCGAGATAAAAACGACCTGCAATAGCAACCATCAATAGTCCGATCGCCATCGGCTCACTTCCGTCCCATCGCGAGGCGGGTGAGATCACTGACCGATAATATGCCACCGAGCAGAAGATGAACCGCCAGACTCAGTCCGCCCCACAAGGCGAGCAGATCGGCAATCTCGGCATCCTTTCCAACGATGAAGATCGCCGCGCCAGTGAACACCAATTCGCGGTTGGGCAGGAACGGCAGGCGCGAGATCAGCAACCGCATCGTCGCCAACAGCAGCCACCAGCTGATCCCGACCGTCGGCAGCACCAGATGCCAGCATCGCGCCACCAGCGTCGTCATCGTGACAATACGGCCAAGCTGGAGGGCTGCGATGAACCACAAATTCGCCGCAGGCAGCGTGAACAGGCGCCGGCGGAACAGCATCATGATCACGGGAGTGGAAATGATCATGCCGACTGACAGCATGACGAGCTCGCCATGGATACCGAGATGAAGTGAGCTGAGCAGCGGCCACGTCGCGACGAACATCGCCAGCGTAACCAGATTGCCGACCAGCGCGGAAAGCATCGCGACATCCTTGATGGCGCCGAAAGGAGAACCTGTCAGCCCGGCGCGTGACCGCACCCAACCGTAGAAATAAATCTCTCCGACATAACCGGCGAGCAGCTCATTGCTGACCGTCTTGCGCAGCAACGCGGTGAACCCTGCCACCGGAAGCGCCCACAGGCGCCGAAAGATAATCCAGTCGGTAGCAGGCCCGACCAGATACCAGGCGGCGAAGCTAACCCAGAACAAGGGCGAAGCCGGCATGAGCGCCCAGATGCGATGGAAATCGAGATGATCGATCTGCGCCGATATCGCGCAGATGATCGCGGCCGAGACCAGGAACGGAAACCAGGCACGCCATCCTTCCGATTGCACCAGCAACCACGCGGGATTGTCTACCAGGGATTGGTGGAGGCGCTGCCGTGCGTCGGTTTCACTTCTCACGATGTCGATTGAATGCACGTCACAGTCTCAGATGGTTGCCGAACGAGGACGTCGCGCCCACGGGAAACCCGCAGGTAACCCGGCCTCGTTTCAGCCGCGTAAAATCAAAAATGCCCGTCGAAACCGAGCCTGACGCTTCTGGGCCTGAGCGGTGTAACCTGATTTCCCATCCTCACGCTAAAGGGGTTGCCGTAGGAAAAGCGGTTACCGCGGCCATCGAAAAGATTTGTGACATCCAGCGAAACGCCGAATCTCCCCAGCCCGAGCCGAGCGCCTGCCGTCGCGTCCCAATAGCGACCCTGAGCGATGTAAAGGTCGGGTGGCGGGCCAAGCCGCGAACGACCGGCCCGGCGTACGGAAGCATCGAGCGCGAGCGTTCGCTCGCCGCCAATACGGGTTCGGTACGAGACGGCGCCTGCTATCCCGAGATCGGCCACATTCGGAAGATCGATGTGGGGCCTAAGCGCGATGCCTTGCGCCGGGTGAGACAGGGCATCATCGTTGAGGAATGCGGCGAATGACAGTTTCAGCCCCGTCACAGGCGACCAGACCGTACTGACCTCAACTCCGTCGACCTTTCCGGATCCGATATTGGCGGTGTAGGGCAAGCCGGTCCTATCGATGAGATCAGCCTGGATATGCGTCCAGCGCGTGCGCGATAGGATCAGGCTCCACGCCAGGCGGTCAACCGCCGCATCACCGAAACGGGCTCCAAGCTGAAAGGCCGACATGTGATCGGGCCGGAAGCTTTGGGTTGTCTCGGTGCCGCCTGATGCCGCAACGGCGAGGCCTCCTGCCCTGTAGCCCTCATCATATGAAATAAAGGCGCGCACCTTGGCTGACGGGTGCCAGGATAGCGCTGCACTGGGCGAAATCCGCCAGGCGCGGCGCTTGCGCTTGTCTTCTTCATGCGGGGTATCGAGAGGAAATCCGGTGGCCTCGGAATAGGTCAAACGGCCCCCGCCGGTCAGTTGCAGTTCGTCGGTAATTGGAACTTGGCCGCGCCCGAACAGCGACAGCTCGAAATTGTCGTTCCGAACGCCGGTGATCGGAAGGAGTGCACCGACGGGGCCCAATGAGCGGCGTATGCGATCGCGCGCGGCGGTGCCCGCCACACCGGCAAGCCAATCGATGCCTTTGTCGGTATGGCCGCTGAGCCTCGTCTCGTGCGACAGCAGGAAAAGATGATCATCCTCGTCGAAAAGCCGCACTGGCGAACCGGACGCCGGCGTCGCGTCGAATTTCAAGCTGACATCATGGTGGACATATCCGGTCGCCGACACCAGTTCGACGTCGTTCCAGCTTTTTCGGATCGTTACGCTGAGAAGCGCATAATCATTGTCAAAGGGCTGCGCGAGCGCTGAGTTGCGGGTGAGCGGTGGAAGGCCAGTCACGGCATATTGGCCGTCGCGCGTCGCGATATTTTGAATGGTTGCGCCAAGATCAACAGTCCAGCTGTCGGCGGGAGCAAGCCGCAGAGCGAAGCGGCCGCCGTAGCTGTGGCCACGATTGATATTGCTTACGGCCCGCTGGGGATCGTCGATATAGCCGGGGTCGCGCGTGAGATAACCCACCATGCGCGCCGCCACGCCTTCGCTGATCGGCACGTTGGCCATAGCCGCTGCATCGCCGCCGAAATCGCCATGGCTGACCGCAAGCAAACCGGCCTGGAACGACGCTGCCGTTTTATCGGGATCAGGCGGGTTCGGGACGATCCGGATGATGCCGCCCAACGCCCCCGTTCCGTAAAGCGTGTTCTGTGGCCCTTCGAGCAATTCGATGCGCTGCACGTCATACAGATTCAAATCCGGGTCCGGCGCATTGTACGTAAGCCGCACATCGCCCAGATATTGCCCGACGGTCGCTTCGGTGGGGCCGGTAAAACTGGAATCGGCGATCCCGCGAATGAAGAGCTTGTCGCGTCCGGGGCCGAGGCTGGTGGACGATATGGAGGGAGAGCGCGCGAGCACGGCGCCGATGCCCTGTGCGGTTCGAACCGACGATTCCTCGCGGTCGAGCGCAAGAACGACGGCGCCCCCGGGATAATCGGCGAGATTGCTCTCCTGTTTGGTGGCCGTGACGACGATGTCGGGCGCTTCGAGTTCTGCATCCGCTACCGGCCCTGGCATGTGCCGCATGGTCCGGTTGTGTACGCGCAACGGGACAATACGAACCGTCTGCGCGTCAAGCCAGACGAAGCCGCAACCCGTATCCGCGAGCAGCCGTGCCAAGGCACGACGCGGGCTCAAAGTGCCATGGACGCCGGTAGAAAACGCCCTGATGACGGAAGGATCGGTCAGCCCGACGGTAACGCCGGCTTGTTCGCCATATTGGATCAGTGCATCGCTGAGCGGTGCCGGCGGAATCTGGAAATGACGTCGCGGCGCTGCATCGGCACTTCCGGCACACCAACAAATGCCGAGTGCCGCAACGGCAATCTCAATCCGCCGCACGACCGCGCGGCATCAGCTGCCAGCCGTCGGGCACAGACCGCACTTGGAGGTCCAAAAGCAGCGCAAGACTGTTCACCAGCGCCGCGGGATCGCGTTCGATCTGAAGCACGCCGGTGAACGAGCGGTTCGCTACCCGCTGGTCGGCGCTGACGCGCTTTCCGAGCGCCCGTGAGAGATCGGCGACGACGTCGGCCAGCGGAGCCTCGCGGTAGGCGAGACGGCCTTTGCGCCATGCGCCGACTGCACTGCTGTCTACGCTGTGCACGACTGGCTGCGCTGTGCGTATGCGCCGCAAACCCTGCCCCGCAACCAGCTTCACCGCTTCTCCATCCGGATTGAACAATATCGTGCCTTCTCCGACCGCGATACGGACGCTTGATGGATCCTTGATGACATTGAAACGCGTGCCGACATCACGGATGCGGTCGTCCCCGATCGAAAGCTCAAACGGGTTTTGTTCGTTATGCCGAATGGAGAAAAGCGCCTCGCCCACTTCCAGCGACGCGAAATGCTCGTCCCCCCTACGAAGCGTCATGCGGCTTCCACCATTCAGCGCAATCATGTTTCCGGCACCGAGCTGAACCAAGCGATGCTCGCCCTTGGCTGTCGATATCGTGTAGAATTCATCGCCAGCGGTCAACCTGGGAAGCGCCATGAGGCCGATCAGCGCGGCAATCAGCGTGGCGACAAGAGCGCCGATCCAGGGGGTACGCCACAGCGATCGCGCATGCTCATGATGATCGTCGTTCGCGGCTGGCGGCACTTGGAGCATCGGCAACGCCTCGTCCGCGTCGATCTCGGCCAGCGCGACTTCATCATAAATGGCTGCGCGGCCTGGATCGCCTTCAAGCCAAATGGTAAAGGCTTCCCAGTCCTCGACGAGGCCGGCGCGCAAGCGCAATCGCCACTGGATCGCTTCCATTATGGTCAGTTCATCCGCCATCAGCGACCTTGTTGCCCCCCTTGGTCATTGAGACGTTGTAAATTCCCCATTTCCGCATCGAGCCGTGCCCGACAGTCCCGCATCGACCGGTAGGCGCGCTGCAAATGCTTCTCAACCGCACTGAGGCTGATCCCCATCTGCTCAGCAATTTGCTGTTGCGAGCAGCCCTCCACGCGATAGAGACGCAACGCCAGCGCAGTCCGTTGCGGCAGCGCCTGAAGCGTCTGCAACACGTCCGCCATACGATCGCGCGCGATCATCGCCCGTTCCGGGCTCGGCGCATCATCGACATCCAGACGATCGCCCGATCGCGCCTCCACCCAGGCCCGCTCGCGATCTTTCCTGCGCACCGCCGAACGCGAGCGATCAAGCACCAGATTATCGGCCATGCGGTAAAGATAAGCCTTGGGTTCGGCGATCGGTCCGGCGACGGTGGTCGCCTTTATGAAAAGGTCCTGAAGGATGTCTTCCGCATCGCCGTGGGACACGCCGCGCGCCAGCAGGAACCGCAACAAAGCAGGCCGCATCGTCATGAAAAGCTGCGCCAGCCCGCCTTCGGACATTCGGCTACCTTTCCTTCCTCTCGCCTGGCTCGACCCGCTCGGGTCTAATGGCTGAGATCCAGCGAGCGCTTCGAAAAAACGTCACAAAGTCCGCACCGGCCGGCGCTAAGCTTTCCGCGTCGCGCTCATCGGCATGGCGCCCATTGCGCCGGCATCCACACTGCCCTGGATCGTGTCGCCGGAAACCGTCGCGCGCCCCGAGAGGCTCATGGGAAAAGGAACCTTGAGTTCCATCGACCAGTAAAGCGTGTCGCCTTCGATCCTGCCGTCGCTAATCTCGACACTGCCGAGCGGGCTCACATTGCTGCCGGTGAAGGTCGCGCCGTCGCTCTTGAGGGTCAGGACCGACTCCTGCGGGCCCATTGGGGTACGGGTGACGCAATCCCATTGCCCGTCGACATTCGCCATCACTTGCCTCCCTTTGCCGCCATATCGACTGTCATGGTCTCGATCGGCATGCCCAACTGCTCAAGCTGCGGCCGCACGATCTTGGCATCACCAACTACGACCCACAGCATTTTCGAAGGATCGACGACGCCGCGGATCGCCCGATCGAGCGCCTGTGCTGTCTGCTTGCGATAAAGCTCCGTGATATGGTCATAATAATCGTCCGGGCGGTTGTAGAGCGCGTTGCGTTCCATTGCGCCAAGCACGTCCGCCGAGGTTTCGAAGCTTCCCGGCAACTCACGGATACTGCCATTGACGGTGCGTTCAAGCTCCGCAGTCGTGACGCCCTTGCTGGTGAGGAATTCCTTCATGTCGGCCACCAACGCCGCGATCGAAGGGCCGGTCTTGTCGGCCTGCACCGGTGCGTAGACGATATAAGGCACGCGCTCGGCGACGCGATTGACCGAGCCGCGCACGCCATAGGCCCAGCCCTTCGTCTCGCGAAGATCCATGTTGAGCCGCGAGAGGAAATCGCCGCCCATTACATCGTTCGCCGAAAGCAGATCGATGATCTCCTGCTTGCCCTCCAGCGGAAGAATCTGACCGCCGAGAATCACCGACTGCGGCGAACCTGGCCGGTCGATCAGCACGATCTTGGGATTGGGCGCGGGAATGGCCGCCGAGAAATCCTTCTTGGCCGGCTTGCCAGAGACCTTCCAGGTGCCGAGACTCGCGTCGAGCGCAGGCAGAAGCTCCGCCAATGGCGCATCGCTGACCACGAAGATGCGGGCATTGTCAGGCCGCAGCCATTTCTGCTGAAACGCAATCATGTCCTGCCGCGTCACCGTTTTGACGACCGCCGGATCGCCCGTGCCCGTGAATGGCACGCCATAAGGATAGCCGGAGCCATAGAGCAGCGGCGGCAAGGTGCGCAGCGCAATCGAGCGCGGCTCGGTCATTTCCGAGGCGATGCCCGCAAGCTGCTGGCCTCTCACGCGCTCCACTTCCTGCGGAACGAAGGCGGAATTGCGGATGATGTCCGCCAACAAGTCCAGCGACGGCACGATATTAGGCGTGAGTGCACCCAAGCCGACGCTCGTGCGATCCATCGATGCGCTGGCACCGATCGAAGCGCCCAGCCGTTCCTTCTCCTCGGCAATCTGGATCGAGCTGCGGGTCTTCGTCCCCTCATCGAGCATCGCCAGCGTCATCGCCTGGAGGCCGAGCTTATCCTTGGGATCGGCAGCGTTGCCAGCATCGAAGCTGACCGAAACGCGCGTGACGGGCACGCCCTCACGCTGGATATAGGCGACGTCGATTCCGTTTTTGAGCTTGGCATGCTCGACCGGCGGGAACTGCAGATCCTTGATCGGCTGGACGTCCGGCAGCTTGGAGCGGTCAACCCCGACCGGCACTTTCGGCGCCGGCGGCGGCGGGAAGCCGCGCGATTTGGGATCGCGATAATAAGCCGGATGATGGTTGTTGGCGCCGGTCTTGCTAGCCTTCGCCTCGTCATAGGCCGAGCGCTCGCCGGGCTCCACCATCAGTGCATAGACCGGACGCGTCAGCCATTTTTGAGCAGCGGCCCGCACCTGTTCCGGCGTGGTCGCGGCGTACTGGGCGAGCTGCTTCTTGTAGAAATCCGCGTCATTGGCATAGACCGCGCCTTCGGCCAGAGCGACTGCCTTGCCTGAAAAGCCGCCGACTGACTCCAGGCCGTTAATGCGGCCTGCCACTTCATTGGTGGCGACGCGCTTGACCTCGTCGGCGGTCGGGCCAGTCTTGATGAGATCCGCCATGATGGCATCGAGGCGCTTGCCGACCACCGCCGGGTCAACGCCGGGCTTCACATCGACGGTGATCTCGAACAAGCTGATCCGCTCAAAGGGCTGGATGCTGGCCGAGACACCGACCGCAAGCTTTTCCTGCTTTACCAAGATGTTATCGAGCCGCGAGCTGGCAAGGCCACCGAGCACGCTGGCGAATATGTCAAGCGGGACGAGCTCCGGGTTGGTTAACCCCGGCACCACCCAATTTCGATAGAGCCGCGTCTGCGCGACATGATCCTTCATCGTCTCCGATTTGGGCGCAGGAAGCGTGGGAACGTCAGCTGCCGCCGGCGTTACGTCCGGGCCGCGGGGAATATCGCCGAAATATTTGGTGACGAGCCGCTGAGCCGTCGGCAGGTCGATGTCGCCCGCAAGCACAAGAACGGCATTGTTGGGGCCGTATTTCTGCCGGAACCAGTTCTTCACCTCATCGAGACTGGCGGCATCGAGATCAGCCATCGAGCCGATCGTCGGGTGATGATAAGGATGGTTTTCGGGGAACAGCGCCTGAAGCTGAGCATATTCGACGAGCCCGAAAGGCTGGTTATCGCCTTGCCGCTTCTCGTTCTGGACAACGCCGCGCTGGTTATCGAGCTTGGCCTGATCGATACCGCCGACCAGCCAGCCCATCCGGTCGCTTTCGAGGAACAGGGCGGTTTCGAGCGCACCGCTCGGCACCGTTTCGAAATAATTGGTGCGATCGAACCAGGTCGTGCCGTTGAGATCGGTCGCGCCGATCTGCTGCATCGGCTCGAAATAATCGCCCGGTGCATGTTCCGAACCGTTGAACATCAAATGTTCGAACAGGTGAGCAAATCCGGTCTCGCCCGCCGGTTCGTCCTTGGACCCCACATGATACCAGACGGAGACCGCCACGATCGGCGCTTTGCGATCGGTGTGAACGATCACGCGCAGGCCATTCGGCAAGGTAAACTGCTCGTGCGGAATATCGACCTTCGCGACGAGCGACGAAACCGGAGCGGGTTCGACAGCGACCGGGATGGCTTTTGCGGAGGCGTAAGACGGGAGACTCGATGTAGCGAGCGACAGGGCCAGCACGCAGAAAATGGATCGACGCATCGACTTCTCCCAAACAGACGACCGCCCGCCCTAGTCGACCCGCCTTGCGCGGCGATGAATAGCGGCAAGTGTTGCTGCTGAAAAGCTGGCGATCAGCAAAATGGCATCACCCGTAAGACCAGGGCGTGCCGTCCTTGTGCGTGTAGTTCATCGAGGGTCCGACCGCCAGATCGACATCCGGATAATGGCAGTTTCCCTTGACGCCGTTGGCACCGACCACGAGGAACTTGGCCGGCGCACCCGATCGATTGATCAGATGATGGCCATTGGGAATATTCTTCAGGAAAACGGCACAATCGCCTGCCTTCAGCAGCGTCTCGCCTTCGTCCTCGACCAGCGCCGCCTCGCCTTCGAGCATGATGAGGAACTCGTCCTCGGCTTCGTGCCAATGCCGCTGGCTCGACCAGGCGCCTGGCAGCAGGGTGACGATATTGACGCCGAAGTCCGTCAACTCGAGCGGCTTGGTAAGGCGCTGCACCAACCGGCCGGCCACCGCTTTGGCAAGCTCTGGCGGATATCCCGTAGAGGATACCGGCGGGACTTGTCCGAGATCGACCTTGGGCATTTCGGGCCTCCATGCTTGGCAATGGCTGGGGCGGACGCTACGCCCGCGTCATGACTGCTGCAACCGACCCCCTCGAACTTGCGCGCCGGCTGATCGCCTGCCCGAGCGTAACGCCAGCGGACGCGGGCGCGCTTGACGTGGTCGCCTCCGCGCTGGAGGCGATTGGCTTCACGGTTCACAGCTTCGTGGCCGGCAAAGCACCCGATGGGCCGGTACGCAATCTTTACGCTTCACGCGGCACCGGCAGCCCCCATTTCGCATTCGCCGGCCATACCGATGTCGTCCCGCCGGGAGATGGCTGGTCGACCAACCCGTTCCAGCCCGAAATACGCGGCGAACTGCTTCATGGGCGGGGAGCAGTGGATATGAAAGGCGCGATCGCCGCCTTCATTGCCGCCGCGGCCGACGTGCCAGACCATCCCGGCGCGCTTAGTCTCATCATCACGGGTGACGAGGAAGGCCCCGCGACTTACGGCACGCGGGCCTTGATCGATTGGATGGATGAGCGCGGCATTCGGCCCGATCTCTGCCTGGTCGGCGAGCCCACTTCGGTGGCGCGGTTGGGCGACATGATCAAGATCGGGCGGCGCGGCTCGGTCAACATATGGATCGAAGTGCCGGGCTCGCAGGGCCATGTCGCCTATCCGCACCTCGCGGACAATCCGATTCCGCGGCTGGTAGCAGCGCTGGACGAATTGAGCCGGATGGCTCTCGACGAGGGGTCGGACTGGTTTCAGCCGAGCAATCTCGAAATCACCGACATCACGGTCGGTAATCCCGCCACCAATGTCATCCCGGCCAGTGCGAAGGCACGGCTGAACGTCCGCTTCAATGACCTTCACAACGGGCAGGCGATCGTTGATTGCGTGCGATCTGTGGTGCTGTCGCACGCGCCTGACGCCAAGATCACGAACGTCATCTCGGGAGAAAGCTTCCTCACTGAGCCGGGCCAGCTCTCGAACCTGGTGGCTGAGGCGATTCACGCCGAAACCAGATTGCGCCCGGAACTTTCGACCAGCGGCGGCACATCCGACGCCCGGTTCCTGTCGAAGATCTGCCCGGTGGTCGAATTCGGGCTGCCCAATGCAACCATGCACAAGCTCGACGAGGCGGTTGCGATTGCCGATCTCCACGCGCTCAAGGCGATCTACAGCCGGATTATCCGCTCCGCTCTCGGCGCAGGATGACATAGAGCGCACCGGCGCCCCCATGGCGCGGATGAGCATTACGCACCGCTGCAATCCTGCCGGCATGGCGCGACGAGGCCAGCCAATCGCCGATTGAGGCGCGGATCAGCCCGCGCCGATGCGGCGCTGGATCGCGCGGTGGCTTGCCCGTGACAACAAGCAGCACGCGCACGCCGTCCGCGACCGCGCGTTCCAGCGCACTGTCGAGATAGGCATGTGCGCTGACCAGATTATGCCCGTGAAGATCGACACTTCGTTCCGGCCGGACGAGCCCCCGCCTAAGCCGGCGATCCCAGCCGCCATCGAGCGTGTCGGCCGGCGCGGTCGTCGCTCCGGCTTCGACAGCAATTTTCTTATCCAGAGGGCTGGTGGCGTTTTTTGCCGCGACAGGGACAATGCCGGGCTTTTGAGGGACTGAAGCGGCGACGGCGCTCGCGAGCGAAACTGGCCCCTGCCCTTCGAGCCGACGCACGCTGGCGGCGACCTTGGCCCAGATTTCGGCTTCGTCAGGGTTGAGGCGGCGTTCCGCCATTGCCGCCCGCACTGATCCGCGCCACCGTCCCGGTCGGCAGCAGCAGCCACGCCTTGCCCCGGCCAGACATGCCGCCAGCGATATTGCGGGCATCCTGCCCGGCACCCCAGAAGGTATCGAAGCGGTTCGGCCCTTTGATGGCGCCGCCGGTATCCTGCGCGATCCAGACACCGTTCGCTTCGTAGCGATCGAGCGACAGCACGACCGGCGCACCAAGGGGCACGAACGCGGGATCGGCCGCAACGGTCACGCGCGGCATCACCTCCACGCCCAGCGCCCCGACCGGTCCGCCGTTCAGCTCGCGGAAGAACACATAGCTTTTATTCTGCTCCATGATCGATCGCCCGCGATCCGGCTGCGATTGCAGATAGCCGATGATCCCGTCCATCGATGCCTGCCCGGGCTGGAGCACGCCCTGGCTTTTCAGCATGGCGCCGATGCCGACATAATCCCGGCCATTCTGGCCATCATAACCCACGCGAACGATGCTGCCATCCGGCATGCGTAACCGGCCCGAGCCCTGCACCTGCAGAAAGAAAAGCTCGATGGGATCAGCCGCCCATGCAATCTCAAGCCCTTTGCCCGAGAGCACGCCGGCTTCGATCTCCGCACGATCATAATAAGGCACGAAATTCGTACCGCTGACCCGGCCGCGAATCTTCCTGCCCTTGAGGATGTCCGAAAACTGGCCAAGATCGACGTCGATCAGGTCCGGCGGCCGGCGGTAGATCGGCGTATAATAGCCCGATTGCAAGGTGCGCGAAGCCGCGATCTCGGGCTCGTAATAGCCGGTGGCGAAGGCCGCACCGTCTCCGATGATAGCGGTTTCGAAATAGGCGGAGAAGAAGCCTGCCGGGTTGCTATCCGGCCATGTTTGGGCCGCTTGGCAGGCAGAGATCCAATCCGCGGGATTAGTCAGCCCGGAATTGTCGGTCCGCTTCGTCAAGGCCGGGCAACTCAGCCGGAACGCCTTCAAGGCTCCGGTGGCGCTTGCGGCGTTGACGCCAAGCTCGGCAAAGGCTGGACCTTGGCTGATCGGCAGCGACCGTGCGGTTGGGCCGGAAGGCCCTGCGGGCGAGGGAGCGGGCGCAGGATGGACTGGAGCCGGGCGGCGGGGGGTAACCGGCGCGGGAAAGTTAGGCTGCGCTGGCGCTGCCCGCGGCGGCGGAGATACGGGTGGCGTGCCTTGGGGGACGACGGTGCAGCCCGCCAGTCCCAGCAACAGTGCCGGCCAGAGCCCCCGCTTCGAGCAGCTCACGCAGCCTCGTCGGTTTCGACCAATATCCAGTTGGGGTCGGCCGCGCCGACATGACGGCTGAACGTCCACACATCGTGCGTCGGCACGGCATCGCTCAACGATCCTGCGACCACATTGCCGCTCTGGTCGCGCGTTACGGCAGCGATATCGGCATCGAAGCGCACGGTGATCGAGGCCATCTGGCCGGAAAGCTTTGCTCTATCGATGACGGCTTTCTCGATCGAGACCAGCCGATTGTCGAGCACATGTCCGGATTCTTCGCGTGCGGTGATGGCCTGGCCGAACGCCTCGGCGACGTCACTGTCGACCAACTGCTCCAGCTCCTCACGATCTCCGCGCCAGAAGGCTTCCAGGATCATGCGGTAAGCAGCCTTGGCACCCTCCAGAAATCGCATCGCGTCGAAGGAGCGATCGGCATCGGAGATCGCGCGGATCCCCGCCATCGCCCCCGGCTCGATCAAGGGATCGGCAAGCGGTTGCGGCTGCGCAGCCGCGTCAGGCCCCGGAACCGCGAGCGGCGACGGACGATTATTAGCCTCCACCGGCTTGGCGATCGGCTGTTCGTGGCCTGTGCGCCGCCCCAGCACGCTCCACAGGCGAAGCGCGACAAAGAGGAAGACCATCGCAAGGATGATGATTTCGGGCACGGCCACTCCGGTTGTATCGACCCTACATAGGCATGCGCGCGCAAGCTTTCAAACCCCTCATGAAACAAGATGGTTCCCGCGCCATTGCTCTTGCGAAAGCCGCCTGCTAGGCGCGCGCTCTGAAAACGGGGCTTGGCCCCCCGCAGTAACTGAAGGATGAGAAGCCGGCATGGCTCAGGAAGACGGCACCAGCACGCCCGAAGGCGCGCTTCCCAATGGCGCGGACACGCAGCCGCAAGTCGCGTTGATCGCGCAATATGTGAAGGATCTGTCCTTCGAAAACCCGAACGCGCCTTCGGTCTACCAATGGCAGGACCAGCCGCAGATCGACGTGCAGTTCAACATCGGTTCGCAATCGGTTGGCGAAGATGTGTACGAAGTCGCGCTCAAGGTTGAGATCAAAGCGCAGGTGCAGGAAAAGACCGCCTTCCAGGTCGAGGCGCTTTATGCTGGCCTGTTCGGCCTCCGCAACATACCCGAAGATCAGATGCAGCCATTTCTGCTCGCCGAAGCGCCGCGCCTGCTCTTTCCGTTCGCGCGTCGCGTGATTGCGGACACCATCCGGGACGGCAACTTCCCGCCGCTGATCCTCGAGCCGATCGACTTCGGCGCGCTCTATCTCGCACAGCAACAGCAGCAGGAAGCGATGGCCGGCGAGCCTGCCGGCCAGGCCTGAGCTTAGCTTGATCGTTCGCGGATGAGCCTCGTCCGCAACAGCATGGTGATCGGCGGGTTGACGCTGGTCAGCCGCGTGCTCGCGCTTTTGCGCGACTCGCTGCAGGCGACCTTCGTCGGCGCAGGGTTCGCATCGGACGCATTCCTCGTGGCGTTCCGGCTTCCCAACATGTTCCGCGCCTTCTTCGCGGAAGGGGCGTTCGCCTCCGCCTTCATTCCGATGTTCAACCGCAAGGTAGCCGAAGGCGGCGGCAACCATGCCGGCTTCGCCTTCGCCGAACAGGCGCTGTCGGTGTTGTTCCCCATCCTGTTGCTGTTCACAATCCTATTGATCATTGCCGCCGGCCCGGTGACCTACGCGCTCTCGGGTGGGTTCCATGACCCGACGCCTCAGCAATTTGCCTTCGCGGTTTCGCTGTCGCGGATCACGCTCCCCTATCTGGCGCTGATCTCACTGGTCTCGCTGCTCGGCGGCATTCTCAATTCGCTCGACCGGTTCTGGGTGAACGCCGCGGCCCCGATCCTGCTCAACATAGCCATGATCGTGGGCCTCTGGTTCTTTCACGGCGATGATCCCTATCAAACGGCGCGGGTACAGGCGATTTCGGTGACAGCCGGTGGCGCCCTTCAACTTGGATGGCTGGCGCTCGCTTCGCATCGGGCGGGCGTCAAGCTGTGGTTGCGCCGTCCGCGCCTCGACGATGACGTCAAAAACCTGATGAAGCTGATCCTGCCGGCTGCGGCGGGTGCGGGCGCCGTGCAGATCAACCTGCTGATCTCGACGGCACTGGCCGGCAGGTTGCTCGATCCGGGGTCGATTTCGTACATCTATTATGCCGACCGGCTGAACCAGCTTCCGCTCGGCCTGATCGGCATCGGCCTGGGAACGATTCTGCTCCCGACGATCTCGCGCCTGCTCAACAGCGGCAAGGCCGATGAAGCGATGGACATCCAGAATCGGGGCATCGAGCTGGCGCTGTTTCTCACCTTGCCGGCAACCGTCGCCTTCATGGTAGCCGCGGAGCCGATCGTTCGCGGCCTGTTTCAGCACGGCGCCTTCACAGCTGAAGATACCGTGCGATGCAGCTGGGCGTTGAGCGCCTTTTCGCTGGGGCTGCCATCCTATGTGCTCGTGAAGGTGCTAACCCCAGCCTTTTACGCGCGCGAGGATACCAAGACGCCGGTGCGCTATGCCACGATGTCGATCGGAGTGAACCTGATCGGCAATCTCGTGCTCATCCCACTGATCGGCCATGTCGGGCCGCCGCTGGCGACGGCGCTCGCTTCCTGTATCAACGTTTGGCTCCTCTATCACGAGCTTCGGCGGCGGAATCATTTCGTGGCGGACGGCCGTCTGCGGCGGTGCCTGCCGCGCCTGGTGCTTGCCGCGGCATTGATGGGCATCGCCCTGTTCGGCTTAGACCATTTGCTCGATCCTTTCACGAGCGGACCGATGCTGGTGCGGCTTATCGCGCTCGCGGGGCTGGTCTCCGGCGGCATCGCCATCTATGGCGTCGCCTGCTTCCTGACCGGCGCTTACCAGCTCGCCGATCTGAAGGCATTGATCCAGCGGCGGTCCGCCGCCGCCTGATCGTTCGGGGATTAGAGGATAAGAAGAATGCGTGTCGTATCGGGGATTCAGCCCACCGGAAACCTGCACCTCGGCAATTATCTGGGCGCGATCCGCAATTGGGTGCGCATGCAGGATGAGGGGGAATGCCTCTTCTTCCTTGCCGATCTTCACGCCATCACTGTCCATAACGATCCCGCCACGCTCGCCACCAATATCCGCGAGATGGCGGCCGCGCTGCTCGCCTCCGGCATCGATCCCAAACGATCGACCCTCTTCCGGCAAGCGATGGTTCCCGCGCATCCCGAACTCGCCTGGCTGCTCAACGGTACCGCGCGCATGGGCTGGCTCAACCGGATGACCCAGTTCAAGGAAAAATCGGGCAAGAACCGCGAGGGCTCGAGCGTAGGACTGTTCACCTATCCAGTGCTGCAGGCTGCCGACGTGCTGGTTTACAAGGCGACCCATGTTCCCGTCGGCGAGGATCAGAAGCAACATCTCGAGCTTGCCCGCGATATCGCGATCAAGTTCAATACCGATTTCAATGTCGAGCTGTTCACCCTGCCCGAGCCTTTCATCGGGGCCGCGGCGGCGCGGATCATGTCGCTGCGCGATGGCACCGCAAAGATGTCCAAATCCGATCCGTCAGACATGAGCCGGATTCACCTGACCGATAATGCCGATCTCATCATGCAGAAGATCCGCAAGGCAAAGACGGATCCGGAGCCGCTGCCCGACAATCCCGCCGAGCTCGAATCGCGGCCCGAAGCGCGCAATCTCGTCGGCATCTATGCGGCCTTGACGGACGAGAGCGCAGATCAGGTGCTGGCCGAATTCGCCGGCAAGGGCTTCGGCGTCTTCAAGCCAGCGCTGGGCGAACGGATCGTGGAGACACTGCGCCCGATCACCGAGCGACTTCAACAGTTCCGGCATGACCCGGCCGAACTCGACCGGCTGATGGCTCAAGGGGCCGAACGCGCAGCCGCGCTGGCGGAACCAACGTTGGTGGCTACTTATCGCGCATTGGGCCTCCGCTGATCGATTGTTCACGGCTTGTTCAAGCGGCGTTCAGCGGCGTAATGTGAGATAAGCGGGATAATCCGTGTAATGCATTTGAGAGGGCCATCCAATGTCGTTGTCACGCAGCTTCGCTAGACTGTTGGCGCCGCTGGCTTTGCTGGCGCTGAGCGCGTGCGCGACGCCATTCCGTGCGGATGTCGCCCGCTTCCAGCAAATGCCGGCCCCGGAGGGTCAAAGCTTCGTCGTCCAGACGAACAATCCCAAGCTTCAGGGCGGGCTGGAATTTTCCCAATATGCCGCGATGGTCGCCGAGCAACTCCGGTCGAAAGGCTATCAGCAGGCAAGCACGCCGCAGTCCGCGACGCTGGTCGTCAATATCGATTACGGCGTGGATAACGGCCAGACCAAGGTCGTTACCCGCCCAGGCTACGGATATGGTTATGGCGGCCCGTGGGGGCCTTGGGGTTGGGGCGGCTGGGGCTACCGGTCCCGTTTCCTGTGGGGTTGGGACGATCCCTTCTGGTACCCGGAGGTGGAAAGCTACACCATGTACACCAGCTTCCTCGAAATGACGATCAATCGCACCCGCGATGGCGAGCGCGTGTTCGAGGGCAAGGCGCGGGCACATTCGGTGGACGACAGCCTGCCGCGGCTGGTTCCCAATCTGGTGACGGCGATGTTCACCAACTTCCCGGGCCGTTCCGGCGAGGAAGCGCAGATTTCAATCCCGCCGCCCCCGCGGAAATAGAGGCATCTCGTCCTTTGCGGCCAGCTTGCATCCTGGCATCAAAGCGTTATCCATGACCGTATAAGAGATCGCGGGAGAGGATCGTTATCCGAAAGGTGACGATCTTTTTCTGTTGCACGCCTTGGCAGGGGGAGCGCCATGGACGCATATGATCTTGTCGTAATTGGCAGCGGACCGGCGGGTCGGCGCGCTGCCGTCCAGGCCGCCAAGCTGGGCCGATCCGTTCTGGTGATCGAGGGTCGCGGGCGCGTGGGCGGCGTTTCGGTTCATACCGGTACCATCCCTTCCAAGACGCTCCGCGAGACCGCGCTCAACCTCTCGGGCTGGCGCGAGCGAGGCTTCTACGGCAACGCCTATCGCATCAAGAAAGAGATATGCGGCGAGGATCTCGTGGTCCGGTTGAACAAGACGCTCGAACATGAGGTGGACGTGCTGGAACACCAGTTCCAGCGCAATATGGTTCGCACCGTCGCCGGGGTCGGCCGCTTCGTGGACCCTCACATGATCGCTATCAGCTGCCCGGACGGTAGCAGCTTCTCGGTTCACGCCGAACGCACGCTGATCGCTTCGGGCACCATTCCCTTCCGCCCCGAATCGGTTCCCTTCGACGACGTCAACATCATCGACAGCGATGCACTGATCGACACGCCGCGCGTACACCCGCACCGCAGTATTTTCTCTATGGCATCTATGCCGTGCCCGAAATCTCCACCGTCGGCATGAATGAGCAGGAGGTCCGCGAGAAGGGCATTCCTTATGAATGCGGCATCGCCCGTTTCCGGGAAACCTCGCGCGGCCACATCATGGGCCTCAACAGCGGCCTCATGAAAATGATCTTCTCGTTGAAAACGCGCCGCCTGCTAGGCGTTCACATTATCGGCGAAGGCGCTACCGAACTCATCCACATCGGCCAGGCCGTGCTCAATCTGAAGGGCACGCTCGATTATTTCATCGAGAACACCTTCAATTATCCGACGCTCGCCGAAGCCTATAAAATCGCAGCGCTGGATGCGTGGAACCGGATGCCGAGAGCAGAGGCCGCCTGAGCCGAGCGAATGCGTTGTGCCTGCGGCTGGCGGCGATCAGCCTTCCAGCTGCCGCATCAGCAAGCGGACGTCGGCGTCGAGCTCTGCGTCGGTTGCCCGAAGCTTTTCGATCTGCCGCACCGCGTGAATGACAGTGGTGTGATCCCTTCCGCCGAAACGGCGCCCGATTTCCGGCAGCGAGCGCGGGGTCAACTGCTTGGCCAGATACATCGCTACCTGCCGCGGCCGCGCCACCTCGCGCGCCCGGCGCGCTGAGCTCATCTCGGCTTGACGGATGCGATAATGATCGCAGACGCGGCGCTGGATTTCGTCGATCGTCACCCGCCGCTGGTTGGCGCGCAGCACGTCAGCCAGGGTCGCCTGGGTGAAATCCATGTCGATCGGCTTGCCCGAAAGCATTGCATAAGCGACCACGCGGTTCAGCGCGCCCTCAAGCTCGCGAATGTTCGAGCTGATCCGCCGCGCCAGGAACTGCACCACCTCCCCCGGCACATTCGCCTGCGGCATCGTTTCCAGCTTCTTGGTGACGATGTTGAGCCTGAGCTCGAAATCGGCGGGATTGACGTCCGCCACCAGCCCCCAGGACAGGCGCGAGAGGATGCGGCTCTCAATCCCTTCCAGATCCTGCGGGCTGCGATCGGCGCTGATCACCAGCCGCCGCCCCGCCGAGATCAGCTCGTTCATCGTGTGGAAGAATTCTTCCTGTGTCGAATCCTTGCCGGCGATGAACTGCACATCGTCGATCATCAGCACATCGGCCGAGCGCAGCCATTGTTTGAAGCTGAACGTGTCCTTCGCACGCATCGCTGCCACGAACTCGAACATGAACTTCTCGGCCGACATGTAGACCACGCGCGTGCCCGGATGGCGGGCCAGATAATCCTGGCCGATCGCGTGCATCAGGTGAGTCTTGCCGAGCCCGGTACCGCCATGCAGGAAGAGGGGATTGAAGCCCAGCCGGCCGCCTTCGGCCATCGTGCGGGCGGCATTATAGGCAACCTCATTGGCCTTTCCGACCACGAAGCTCTCGAACGTGTAGCGCTCTTCGAACGGGGTCGATTCGCCTGCGGTGGTGCGCTGCTGCGGCGGCGCCGATGGCGGCACGGCGGCGTCCAGCTCTTCGAATGCTTGCGCCAGCGGACGCGCTCCATCCGATGCGCCCTCGACCACCAGCCGCCGCACCGCAGGCAGCATGGCGCGCCAGGCCTGCAGAAGGTGATCATGAAAATGGGTCTCGACCCAATTGGCCATGAAGCTTGATGGCGCCGCCAGCCGCAGCTCGCCATGCGCGCGATCAAATCCCGAAAGGTTGAGCGGCTTCAGCCAACCGTCGAAGGTTCGCGCGCCAATCGTCCGGCGGAGGCCGGAACGCACCGCGTTCCATGCCTCTTGTATCGTGAGATCGTCTTGCGGCATCTCAACGTTTAACCTCGCCGGAAATCCGATTGCCTGAGTCACCCTGATTTCGCCCCCGCGCTTGCCACATCATAACTCGCCGCACCCGAAGGCACGGCAACCCCTTCGTCCGACGCACATGCCGAACTTCGACTTTACTGATACGAGCAACGCCCGGGAAAGATTCGCTTCCAGAGCGACGCCATTTATGGAGAAGGCGCGGCAGCGATCAAGGCATCAAAAGTAATCAATCTGAAATAAATGCGCTTGACATCGGAAAAGCGCACCATCTCCATCTAAGCACCTGATTTATATGCAGGTTCTCATGATGTACCAAGGTCCGCGAGGACGCGAATCGTGCTTAGTCCGTGACTCTTCTGTTACAGACCGCGGGCAATAAAAAACGCCGGCGCGGAGGCCGGCGTCGGATATATTCAACACTGTAAAAAAGCGTCAGCCGAGCGCAGCAACCCGCTTGGTCAGGCGAGAGAATTTGCGCGACGCGGTATTTTTGTGAAGCACGCCCTTCGAAACACCTCGCTGAAGCTCTGGCTGCACTGCAGCAAGAGCGGCACTCGCGGCCGATTTGTCCCCGGAATCCAGCGCCGCTTCGACCTTCTTCACGAAAGTACGGATACGACTCACCCGGGCGCCATTGATATCGGCCCGACGATTGTTGCGCCGAATGCGCTTCTTTGCCTGCGGCGTATTCGCCATGTGATCAAACCTCGATTGCGATAATATGTGCGGCGCGAACGAACCGCCCGCGCCGTGAAGCCGGCTCCCTACCCGCGCTGTGTCTGTCGGTCAACCGTCAACGCTGGCATTTTGGGCAGAAAAAGGTCGAGCGCCCGCCATCGACGCGGCGCGCTACAAGGCCGCCGCAGGGGCATTGCTCCCCCTCCCTGCCATAGACCCGCCACTGTTTGGAGAAATAACCAAGCTCGCCATCGGGCCGTGCGTAATCGCGCAGGCTTGACCCACCCGCCGCAATGGCAGCCTCAAGCACGGTGCGAATCGCCGCCACGAGCCGCTTGAGGCGCGGTTTGGCGATTTGGCCCCCCGGAGTGTCCGGCGCGATCCTGGCCAGGTTCAGCGCCTCGCAGACATAGATATTGCCGAGCCCGGCGACGATCCGCTGATCGAGCAGAAGCGCCTTGATCGGCGCGATCCGCCCCTTGAGCGCATTGAACAGAAGACCGGACGTAAAGTCGTCACCGAGCGGCTCCGGTCCCAGGCCCTGAAACGGACCGAACATGGGCAGCGCCATGGTCTCGACGATATCGAGCGATCCGAAGCGCCGCGGATCGTTGAGCGAGAGGCGGCGCCCCGCTTCGGTCGTCATCAGCAAATGGTCGTGCGCGCCAAGATCGGCGGGATCGATTCGCCAGCGTCCCGACATGCCCAGATGGAAGATCAGCGTATCGCCGCGATCGGTTTCGATCAGCCCATATTTGGCCCGCCGGCTGAGGCCGGTTACACGCGCGCCGGTCAGGCGCTGGCGAAGATCGGCGGGAATGGCGCGGCGCAGATCGGGCCGGCGCGGCGTTACCTCGGCAAGACGCTCGCCTTCAAGCACGGATCGCAGGCCACGTACCGTCGTTTCGACTTCTGGGAGTTCGGGCATGAACATGGCGCTAGGTTCGATTTGCCGCCGCCGCAACCCTTGGCTAGAGGCAGCGCATGACCAAGGTTTCCTTCGGCTATCAGGATGTCGAACCCGAAGAGAAGACGGCGCGCGTCGGCGACGTCTTCCGTTCGGTCGCAAGCCGCTACGATCTGATGAACGACGCCATGTCGGGCGGGCTCCACCGCCTGTGGAAAGATCGCTTCGTCCGCCGGGTCAAACCCCGCGCGGGCGAACAGATCCTCGATATGGCAGGCGGCACGGGCGACATCGCTTTCCGCCTCGCCCGCTCCGGCGCGCACGTCACGGTTGCGGATATCAATCCCGCCATGCTCAAGGTCGGAATGGAGCGTGCGGCGAAGCGGCACATCGACGGGCTGATCTGGGCGGAGGAGAATGCCGAAAAGCTGAGCTTCGCGGACGCGAGCTTTGACGCCTACACAATCGCCTTCGGCATCCGCAACGTGACCGACATTCCAGCAGCGCTGGCGGAGGCGCGCCGCGTGCTGAAGCGCGGCGGGCGCTTCTTCTGCCTCGAATTCTCCTCGACCGAATGGCCGGGTTTCGGCACCCTCTACGACAAATATTCGCATCACATCGTGCCGAGAATCGGCAAGAGACTTGCGGGCGATGCCGAAAGCTATCGCTATCTGATCGAATCGATCCGCCGCTTCCCGGACATGCCGTCGTTCGATGCATTGATCGGGCAGGCGGGATTCATCCAACGCAAGGTTGAGCCGCTGCTTGGCGGACTGGTCGCGATCCACAGCGGCTGGAAGATTTGACCACAACCGCAACCCATCTCTGGCGGCTTCTGAAATGGGGCCGCACGCTCGCGCGGCATGGCTCACTGCGCGGTATCGAGCGCGATGCGAATACGCCGCCCGAAGTGCGCCGCCTTGTCCGCCTGGCCAGGATCGGCGCGCGTATCCCGCCAGTGCCAGCTTACGCGCAGGCGTTTGAGGCGCTAGGTCCCGCAGCGATCAAGCTCGGCCAGGCCTTGGCGACCCGCCCCGATCTGGTCGGCGCAGAGGCCGCCCGGGATCTGATGCGCCTTCAAGATGCGCTGCCTCCCGCCCCGTTCGCCGCCATTCGAAGCGCGATCGAAAAGGGGCTGGAAAGGCCGATCTCCGAAATTTTCGCCTCGATCGAAGAGGAGGCGATCGGTGCGGCCTCGATCGCGCAGGTCCACCGCGCCGTGACCAGCGATGGCCGCAAAGTCGCCGTCAAAGTGCTTCGCCCGAATGTCGAGGACGATTTCGCGCGTGCGATCGAGACTTACGAATGGGCTGCGGCGCAGGTCGAGGAATTGGGCGGCGAGTTCGCCCGCCTCCGTCCGCGCCAGGTTATCGCCACTTTCCGCCAATGGTCGCTGCGTGAACTCGATCTCCGGCGTGAGGCCGCCTCCGCGTCCGAGCTGGCGCAGAATATGGAAGCGATGCCCGACTTCGTCGTGCCGAAGATCGACTGGAGCCGGACGTCACGGCGGATCCTGACCCTGGAATGGGTCGACGGGATCAAGCTCACCGATCACGAGGCACTTCGCGCGGCCGGGCATGATCCGAAGGAGCTGGCGGCGAAGCTCGTCTTGGCCTTTTTGCGTCAGGCGATTGCGGACGGTTTTTTTCACGCCGATCTTCACCAGGGCAATCTCTTCGTATTGCCGGACGGCCGGCTCGCGGTGATCGATTTCGGTATCATGGGACGGATCGACCGCCGCGCGCGGCTCTGGCTGGCGGAGATTCTCCATGGCTTGATCACCGGCAACTATGCGCGCGTCGCTGAAATCCACTTCGAAGCAGGCTATGTGCCGCCCCATCACAATCTGGCTGAGTTCACCACCGCACTGCGCGCCGTCGGTGAGCCGATCCGGGGGCTGCCGGTCAAGGATATCTCGATCGGTCAGATGCTCGACGGCCTCTTCGCGATTACCCGCGATTTCGACATGCCGACGCAGCCGCACCTGCTGCTGCTTCAGAAGACCATGGTGATGGTCGAAGGGGTCGCGCAAACGCTCGATCCGGACATCAATATGTGGGAAACTGCGGGCCCGTTCGTTCGCGAATGGCTGCGCGACGAGCTTGGCCCTGAGGCCGCGCTGGCCGAACATTTTCGCGACGGCCTTGACCTGCTCCGCCGGCTTCCCGACCTCGTCCGCCGCATCGAGCGCGCCTACCCGCTTCCCGGCGCCGCGCCGCCTCCGCCGCCACTGCCGGAAATCCAGGTGATTCGCATCGGGGGGGGCTGGCGCTATCTGGCCGTAGCGATTGTCGCAGCCGCGGCTGGCGCCGGCGCGATGGCGCTATTAAGTTAGCGCGATGGTGGGCAAGCGCATTCTCCTCATCATCGGCGGCGGGATCGCGGCCTATAAAGCCTGCGAGTTGATCCGCGAGCTTCGCCGGCGGGGCGCCTCGGTGCGTTGCGTGCTGACGGCTGGGGGCGCCCACTTCGTCACCGCGATGAGTTTGGCTGCGCTCAGTGAGGACAAGGTCTACACGGAATTGTTCGACCTCAAGGACGAGGCCGAGATGGGTCATATCCAATTGAGCCGGGAGGCCGATCTCGTGGTGGTCTGCCCCGCCACCGCTGACTTGCTCGCGAAGATGGCCGCCGGCATTGCCGATGACCTCGCCACCACCCTGCTGCTCGCGACGGATAAGCCGGTGCTCGCAACACCCGCGATGAACGTCCGCATGTGGCGCCACGCCGCGACCCAACGCAATATTGCCAGGTTGAAGGCGGACGGCGTCATCGTTCTGGATCCCGATGAAGGCGAAATGGCGTGCGGCGAATATGGCCCCGGCCGCTTGCCTGAAATAGTGGCGATCGCTGATGCGATAGGACGGCAGTTCAACTCGATTCAGGGGACGCTCGCCGGCAGACACATCATCGTCACCGCCGGGCCTACGCATGAGCCGATCGATCCGGTGCGCTACATTGCCAACCGCTCTTCGGGCAAGCAAGGCTTCGCGATCGCCGAAGCCTTGGCTGCCGCGGGCGCGCAAGTCAGCCTGATCGCGGGCCCGGTCGCACTGGCGACGCCGCCCAATGTCAGCCGCATCGATGTCGAAACGGCGCGAGAAATGGCCGAGGCGGTCGATCGCGCGCTTCCCGCTGACGTTGTCATCATGGTCGCTGCCGTGGCCGACTGGCATGCGGAGGCAGCGCCCGCCAAGATCAAGAAAGATGCTGGCAAGCTCCCTGAGATCAAGCTTGCCGAAAATCCTGACATCCTCGCCGGGCTTGCGCTGAGCCCGCACCGTCCGGCACTGTTGATCGGCTTTGCGGCCGAGACCAATTCCGTGATCGAACATGCCGTGGCCAAGCGCGCGCGCAAGGGGGCGGACTGGATCGTCGCCAACGATGTCTCAGGCGATGTGATGGGCGGCGATAGCAACAGCATTCACTTGATCACCGCCGACGGCATCGAGAGCTGGCCGCAGCTTTCCAAGAGCGAAGTCGCCCGGTGCCTTGCGGAGAAGATCGCCGATGCCCTTGCCTGACATTGCCATCCGGCTGAAGCGCCTGCCTCATGGTGAGGGCTTGCCGCTGCCGGCATATGCCACCGCGCATGCCGCAGGGATGGATATCGTCTCGGCGGAGGAGCTTGTGCTGGCGCCGGGAGCACGACATGCAGTCGCCACCGGCTTCGCCATTGCTATTCCCGAAGGTTATGAGGTTCAGGTACGCCCCCGCTCCGGGCTTGCTCTCAAACATGGCATTACCTGCCTCAACACGCCCGGGACAATCGACGCCGATTATCGCGGCGAAGTGAAAGTGATCCTCGCAAATCTCGGCACGGAGCCTTTTCCCATCGGGCGCGGCGATCGCATCGCACAGTTGGTTCCGGCGCAGGTCCAGCGAGCATGTTTGGACGAAGTTGATTCGCTGGATGAGACGGAGCGTGGGACCGGCGGCTTCGGATCGACCGGTCACAAAGCGAGAGACTCAGCCCCAGCGAAATGACGTTCAGCGACGAACAGCTCGAGCGCTATGCCCGTCACATCATTCTCAAGGAGGTGGGCGGGGAAGGTCAGCGCAAGCTGCGGGAAGCGACCGTCGCGGTGATCGGCGCTGGCGGGATTGGATCGCCCGTCATTCAATATCTGGCGGCGGCCGGGATTGGCTGGATCACCCTGGTCGATGACGATCAGGTCGCCTTGTCCAATCTCCAGCGCCAGACGATTTTCGGCACCGCCGACATCGGCAAGATGAAGGTCGATGCCGCCGTTTCCGCCGCCGTCGCGCTTACGCCGGATGTCAGCTTTGTCAGCTATAGGGAGCGGCTTACCCCAAGGAATGTGGACAAGATTTTGGAGCAGGCGAGCGTTGTGGTCGATGGCTGTGACAATTTCGAAACACGCTTGGCCGTAGCGGATGCTGCGCAAAGGCTGCGCATTCCGCTCATATCCGCGGCTGTCGATCAATTCGAAGGGCAGCTGGCCGTGTATCGCGGCTGGGAAACGGACAAGCCCTGCTATCGCTGCCTGGTGGGAGACGATCCCGCGCGGCCTGACATGAGTTGCGCCGATCGCGGCGTGCTGGGTCCGCTGACCGGTGTGGTCGGCAGCCTCGCCGCTTTGGAAACGATCCGGGCCATTATCGGCTTCGGCGAAGATCCTGCGGGCAAGCTGTTGCTGATCGACGCGCTTGCGTTTCGTTTCCGCACCATTGCGATGCCCAAGGATCCCGGCTGCCGATGCTCGGCGTAAAACGTACCGCCATCATCGTCGCGGACGCCAATCATGAACGGTTGCGCACCGCGCTGATCACCGCCTGCGCGCAGGCTGCGCTCGGCGGGGCGGTCAGCTTCTTCCTGCAAGGCGCCGCCCTTGGACTGCTCCGCAATCCGATCGAGGATCCTGACGGCCCGCGCCAGCTCGCCGCCGGTCTGCCCACGCTGGCCCAATTGTTCGAGGAAACGGCGGCGATGGGGGTTGGCTTCGCCGCCTGCCAATCGAGCCTTGCGCTGCTCAGCGCATCAGCCGCTGATTTCGACCAGCGCATCCAGTGGGCAGGCATGATCGGCTTTCTCAGCACAGTTGAGCCTGACGATCGGCTGCTGATCGCGTGAAGATGGCCGCCACGCCCGGGCGCGAGAGACTTTTGTTTGCCGCCAACAATGCCTAAAGCCGCTCGCCATGCAAAAATCACCGCTCGCACCCGCCGCCTTTCCCGAGCTTCCCGAAATCGGAGGCGTCCGCCTCGCGGTTGCCCATGCCGGCTATAAGAACTGGGATCGCTGCGACCTCACCTTCGCTGCGCTTGATGAAGGCACCAGCGTCGCCGGTGTGACCACGCGGAGCAAATGCCCCTCGCCCGAAGTCGAATGGTGCCGGAGCGCCTTGCCGCTCGGCCGGGCGCGCGCGCTGGTTGTCAACGCCGGCAACAGCAATGCCTTTACCGGCGATCGCGGGCGGGCGGCGGTCGAAGCGATTGCCGCGCGCGTGGCCAACGCGCTCGAATGCCAGCCGTCCGATGTGTTCGTCGCGTCGACCGGCGTGATCGGCGTGCCGCTCCCTATCGACAAGGCCGAGGCCGGAATTGACGCGGTGCTGCTTGCCGAAACTGCCGATTGGCAGACGGCGGCCGTAACGATCGGCACAACCGATACTTTCCCGAAAGCCGCGGTCACCCGCGCAGTGGTAGATGGCAAGACTGTTAGCCTCGTCGGCATCATTAAGGGGTCGGGCATGATCGCGCCGGACATGGCGACGATGCTCGGTTTCATCTTCACCGATGCGGCGATCGCGGCTCCGCTCCTCCAGACGATGCTGTCCGCCGCCAACCGCGCGACCTTCTCCTGCATCACCGTCGATAGCGATACTTCGACCTCGGATACCGTGCTAGCGTTCGCGACCGGCGCGGCCGGCAATACTGAACTGACCAGCTTCGACCGGCCGGGCGCGGATGCTTTTCAAGCCGCGCTCACTGATCTTTGCCGCCAGCTTGCTCATCTCGTCGTGCGCGACGGCGAAGGGGCGAGCAAGTTCGTCACCGTCGCCGTCGATGGCGCCGTTTCCGACGAAAGCGCCCATCGCGTCGCGATGTCGATCGCAAATTCGCCGCTGGTGAAGACTGCCATCGCCGGCGAGGATGCCAATTGGGGGCGTGTGGTGATGGCGGTCGGCAAAGCCGGCGAACCCGCCGAGCGCGACAAGCTTTCGATCCGTTTCGGCGGAATTCAGGTCGCCAGCAACGGCTATGCGGTTGCCGGCTATGACGAGGCGCCTATCGCCGCGCATCTTAAAGGCCAGGAGATCGAGATCGGCGTCGATCTTTGCCTGGGCGACGGCCGCGCCACGGTTTGGACATGCGACCTCACCCATGGCTATATCTCGATCAACGCCGATTACCGGAGCTGATCTCGATGCTGACAGTTTGGGCCGCATCAATGATCCCACTCACATGATGCATCCGCTCAATGACGCTGTGACCGCGTTGATGCGCGAGGTCGCGGCAACCATCATCCTGCCGCGGTTCCAAATGCTGGCCGCGCATGAGATCAGCGAGAAAACGCCCGGCGATCTCGTGACAGTGGCCGATCATGAATCGGAGGCGCGCCTCAGCGAATCGCTGGCCGAATTGCTCCCCGAAGCACGGGTGATCGGCGAAGAAGCCGTCGCCGCCGATGGCCGGCTTTTGAACGACATTGGCCGTGGCGCGATCTGGATCATCGATCCGCTCGACGGCACCATGAACTTCACAGAGGGCAAGCGCCCGTTCGCGATCATGATCGGGCTTGTCGCCGATGGCGAGCCGCAGGCCGGGTGGATCCTTGATCCTGTCAGCGATCGCATCTGCCATGCCGCGCGCGGCCAGGGCGCCTTCGTCGACGGCGAGCGCGTCCGCGCGCGCCCAACTGGAAATCCGCTGCCGATAGGCGCGATTGCGCCCTATTTTCTTCCGGCCGATCGCAGAGCCGCCATCGAGGGGCGCGCCGCCGGCAAGATCGAAATCGTCGCCATTCCGCGTTGCGCCGGCGAGCAATATCCGCGCCTGACGCTTGGGCAGAATGACATTGCCTTGTTCGAAAAGGACTACCCCTGGGATCATGTCCCAGGGGCGCTCTTCCTTGAGGAAGCCGGCGGCCGTCTCGCCCGCCCCGATGGCACGCCTTACCGGGTGGACAGGCCAGGCAAGGGTTTGATCGGCGCCGCGAGCCCCAAGCTATGGGATCAGGCGGCGCATATCCTCGTCGGTTAGAGCGACAACTCCAAATCCGAATCGCTTCCGTTGGGTTCGAGTAGGCTTCGAGCTTGTCGAGAACTTGGGCCGGCTGGCTTTCTCGACTTCGGTTCTCGACTGGCTCGAACCTTCGCTCGAAACCAACGGTTCAGATTTAAGGCGTGCCGATCAGATCTCGCCTTCGATCCAGCCTTTGAGCTGGCTCTTCGGCGCGGCGCCAACCTTAGTGGCAGCGGGCGCCCCATTTTTGAACAGGATCATCGTGGGAATCCCGCGAACCCCATAGCGTGAGGGCGCATCCGGATTTTCATCGATATTGAGCTTGGCGATGGTGACCTTCCCGCCCAGTTCCTCGGAAATCTCTTCGAGCGCAGGCCCGATCATGCGGCACGGGCCGCACCATTCCGCCCAGAAGTCGACGAGCACCGGCCCTTCGGCGGCGATGACATCGTCGTGGAAACTCTTGTCGGTAACGCTTTTGGTAGCCATGCGCTGTGCTCCTTTTCAGGGGTGATTTAGGATGCCCGTGACGCCGGCTCAACGTCCGGCGTTAAGTTTTTACTGCTCTACGGCAAAGTTCCGCTTGTGCTCTGCCAGACATTCGCTCGGCAATGCCAACAGCACGGGCCCAGCGCTGTAGAGGAGTGCCGCTTCAATCGGCCTGTCCGGAAACACGACTTCCAGGGCAGCGACATAGGCAGCCATTTGGATGATGTGATGCTCCGGCACGGCGTCCAGCGAGCTCGGGACGCGCCGTCCCGTCTTGAAATCGATGATGCGCACGCGATCGGATGTCACCAACAGTCGATCGACCGTTCCCGCGACGACCTCCTGACCAACCACCGCGGCAATCGGAGCTTCGGCAAGCGCCTCGTCCGAGAACAGATCGGCAAAGGCGGGGTCGCTAATGATGCCACAAGCTTGTGCGACCAGTTCTGCGGCTATTGCTGCCTCGATCCCGGCCGAGCCGATCAGCCATTTTTCGCCTGCTTCGCGCCGGCGCTGCGGCGGAACGGCAGGCAATCGCTGGAACAGCGCATGCAGCAGCTGGCCACGCCGCGCCGCTTCCAGCAGCGCTGGTCCCGGCGGCGGGTCGGCGACCAAATCCAGCCCGATTGCCGATGGCGCGAGCGGCCGCGGAGGCTTAGCCTCGACCGGGGCGGGACGCCGAAGCCAGTCCGGCTCGCGGATGACCGGCAGCAACGTCCGCGATTTGCGTGCGCGGCGAGGTAAGGTTTCGATCACGCCGCGATAATGCCGCGCTCCACCCCAATGCGCGTCATCCTGAACGTCGGCACCCAGCGCTTCCATGGCGCGCTCGACGGCCAGATACCAGCTTGCCTCAGGCGGAACACCCTTGGCGCGCGGCCCTAAAGCGCCGCCGATCACCAGCCGCTCCTCGGCGCGCGTCAATGCGACGTAGAGCAGGCGCCAATGCTCCTCCCGTTCGCGCGCCGCCGCCGCCGCCGCCGCATCCGCGATCGAGCCGCCCAGCTCGCGCTTGCGCGGCCGGAATATCGGCACCTTCCGAACATCCGGCCGCATCGCCCAGTCGATGGTGCCGATCGGGCTCGCGTCCGGATCGCTGGTCGCGTCGGCCAGGATCACCAAAGGCGCCTGCAAGCCCTTCGATCCATGCACCGTCATCACCCGCACGGCATCGAGCGGCGCCGACGGATCGCGCGTGATCTCTACTTCGCCGCGATCGAACCAATCCAGGAAACGCTGCAGGGACGGCGTAGCCTCGCGCGCAAAGCCGATCGCGGCGTTTACGAGTTCCTCGATCGGATCACGGGCCTCCTCACCCAAGCGCGCAAGCAACCGACGCCGGCCCTCCAAGCGCCCCGAAAGGATGCGCTCGAGGAAGCGGTGTGGCGTCATGAAGTCGGCGCTGGCGAGGAGATCGCGCAGGAAGTCCGTTGTCTTCGCTTCATCGGGATGATCCCGCACCGCGTTCCACAAAGTGCCGCTCCTGCGGAACGCCGCCGCGTAAAGCCGCTCCTGGCTCCATCCAAATAGCGGCGAAACCAGCAGGCTCGCCAAGGTAAGATCGTCTTCGGGCTGAACGGCGAAGCGCATCGCCGCGAGCAGATCGCGCACCGCCAGCGGCGCGTTGAGCCGGAGCCGGTCGACGCCCGCCACCGGCACGCCCTCGGCATGAAGGCGGGCGACGATCAAGGAGGCAAGATCACCCCGCTTGCGCACAAGGATCAATATATCCTCGGGCCGCAGCGGACGTTCCCGGCTCGCCACCCAAAGTCCATCGTCGATCCATTGCCGGATCTGCTTCGCGAGCTTCATGGCAAAGGCGCGGGTGGCATCATCAACCCACCCTTCCTCGTCTTCGTCATCGTCGGCATCGCCCGCCAGCATCGACACCGGTTGCCAGAGGCTTACCTGGCCCGGCAGGTTGGACTTGGCGCTGACATGCGGCGACACCCGCTCGTGCACGCCGAGCGTCTGCGCGCCAAGATCGGCAATGACCCGATCGACGAGGTCGAGCACCGGCGGGGCCGAGCGGAACGAGCGATCGAGCGACAGCCGCACCACATCGCGGCCGGCGTCCGCAGCGCGGCTCGCAAAGATGCTCCGCGCGGCGCCGAAGGCTGCAGGATCAGTGCCTTGAAAACCGAAGATCGCCTGCTTGAAATCTCCCACCGTGAAGATCGTGCGATGTTTGCTGCCCTTGGCGCCTTCGCCCGCGAAGAACTCGCCGGCGAGCGCGGCCACGATCGCCCATTGCCGCGCATTGGTATCCTGCGCCTCGTCGACCAGGATATGATCGGTTGCCTGATCGAGCTTGTAGCGCACCCAGTCGCCCATGCCATCGGTTTCGAGCAGCCTGACCGCAAGCCGGATCAGGTCGTCGAAATCGACCAGCCCGTTCCCGCGTTTCGCCTGGGCGTAAGCGAGCGCATAGGCTTGGCCTGCCCGCAAGCCGGCTGCAATCAGATCCGCCAGTACAGCGCGCGCGCGCAGCGTCAGCAGTTCGGCGCAGCATCCGTGCATCCGCAGCGCCAAATCGCCATAGGCTGAATCCTGCGGCGCCTGGCCCTTGCCGAACGAACGCGGCTCGCCGTCGAGCTTCGCCCAGACTGAGTGCAGCTCCTCGATCATCACAGCGCGCTCCAGCGACGAGGCGTTCAGCCAGCGGGCAATTACATCGGCGCGCTTGAGCCCATTGCTTGTGCCCCACGCGGCATTGGCGGCCGCGATTTCGCGCAGTCCGCTGATATCGAACATATCGTCGCAGCATTTCGCAGCGACCATGTCCTCGACATCCCCCAGCGGAACATCAAGCGCCGTCCGGGCTCTGGCGCCGATCCCTTCGCGCGGCCCGAGCGCCTCCATCGCTTCGATATCGCGGGCGCAGCGCTGGAGGTAACGTTCGGCTGCGTCCTCGCCCAGCCGCAGGCTTAGCGCCTGCATATCGGCGATCAGGCCAAGATCTCCGCCCGCCTCGGCGTTCGCAAGCAGCTCCGCGAGCGTCCGCCGGGCGAGCGCCGCCTGTTCGCGCCCTTCGAGCGGCCGGAAGCCCGGCGACAGCCCGGCCTCGGCGGGAAAACCTGCGAGCAGCGTCTGGCAAAAGGCATGGATGGTCTGAATGCGCAGCCCGCCGCCGGGAGCATCCAGTACGCGCGCAAATAGCCGTCGCGCGCGTGCAATCATGGCGGCATCGTTGCGTTCGCCAAGGGCCGTCAGTTCCTTGGCGAGCTTCCTGTCTTCGAACCGCACCCATGCCGCCAGCCGCGCATGGATGCGGTCGGCCATCTCGGCGGCGCCGGCTTTTGTGAAGGTCAGGCACAGGATGGTTTCGGGCGCGACGCCCGACAGCAGCAGGCGCAGCACCCGCGCCGTGAGCACATGAGTCTTGCCCGTTCCCGCTGAAGCCGAGAGCCAAACGAGATCCCTCGGGTCCGACGCGCGAAGCTGTTCGCCCCTGAGCGCGATAAGGGGCGAGACGCGATTAGACATCAGCGCGCCCATACCATTCTTCCAGCCGCATCAGCTGGTCATAGTCGCCATAGGGTGCAAACTCAGGATGCAGCTTGGCGGTGAACGGCGCATCCCCCGTCAGCCAGTTCTCGATCGCCTCGCTCAAATGGCGGGCGGCATGGGCCGCGAAATCCTCAGCAGCGATGCCCTTGGCGCCCACCGGGCTCATCACATGGCCGAACTGCCCCCGCTCCCGCGCCAGGGACCAATATTCATAAGCTGCGGCCCGGCCCGCCACATCGGGAAAGCCACCTTGTTCTGCTATCAGCCCCAGCAAACCCAATTGAAGCGCGAACCCCGCCTCGACCTGCCTGCGCGAGGGCGGCTTGCCGGTTTTGTAATCGACGACCGCGAGCCGTCCATCGGCCAGACGATCGATCCGATCGACCTTGCCGTAGAGCTCGATACCCGCCACGTCAGCCAGTCCGAAGATCTCGGCCGTGAGCGGTAGGCGCCCTTCTTGGGCATTGGCTTGCAGGGTTGCGGCAACCCAATCGATCGCTTCCAGCAACCGCGGCTCCCACAATGCCTTCATGACCGGATGCGCCACCAGATCGCGCAGCATCGCTTCTGCGCGCGTGCGCAGCTTGGCGGGATTGCAGCCATCCTCCTTCATCCAGGCTTCGAACACGGCGTGCACCATCGTTCCGCGCCAGGCGGGGGTCGGATCGGCATCGACCATATCCCACCGCGCCAGCCCGAGCATCGCATCGGCATAGAAGGCGAAGGGATCGGCCTTGAGCCGATCGAGCTTGGTCACGGCGATCCGGCGCGGGCGATCCGCGACGGGCGGCCGCGGCGCCGGCCGCGCGGCATAGGCAGGTGCAGCGGCCGATCGATCAAGCGCCTGCGTCCAGCGCGCGAGCTGCGGCGCGCGCGTCACGCCTCCGGTCATCGCCTCGAGCCGGAGAAAAAAGCGCGAAGCGATGGTAGGCGCACGTTCATCGCGCCGCGCGCGCGTGATCAGCACCTGTCGTGCGCCGAGCCCGCTCACCAAATCATGGGCGAAGATACCGATCCGGCGCTCAAGCCCCGGCAGGCCAAGCGCACGCCGGACGGCCGGGGCGAGCCACGGATCAGGTGCTGGCGCCGCTGGCCATACGCCCTCGTTGAGGCCGCCAAGGATCACCAGATCCTCATGCGTCAACCGCGCCTCGATCAGACCGCGAATGGAAATGCGCGGATGGCCGCCCTGGGGCGGGCGCACGGCGACGCCGTCGAACAAGTCGCGGAGCAGCCGCGGGAGGGCTTCCACACGCATGATTTCGGGGCCGATCTTCGCTGAAGCCTCCAGTTCCGCGATGAGCTCCGCTGCCTGGCGCCCTGCCGGCCCTGCCCAGGCCGCATCCCCGGCCAATGCCGTTGCTCCTTCCCGCACGATGGCGAGCAGGCCCTGCAGGCTGTGATCGGCGCCATTTGGCTCACCTGCGGTTGCGGCATGAAGCTTCCCCAGGATCGCCGCGACTTCTCGCCAGAAAGGCTCGGCCTCTGCCCGAAGCTTCTGTTCCCGGCCTTCGCCTGTGGTCAGATATGCGCTGATTCCCTCGATGCCCGCCGGCGGCCGCGGTCCCCTCAGCGCGCGATCGAGCAGCCGTACGCCTTCAAGCCATTCCAGCCGATCCTCGCCGGCACGGACGAGAGGATGCTTGAGTAGAGCCAACAGCGGCACCGGCGCGAAATTCGCGGCAATCGCTTCGGCGAGACCGAGCAGCAATGTTCCGGGCGGCGTGACCGAAAGCGGCTGACCGGCCGTATCGTCCGCCTCGATTCCCCAGCGCCGCAGATGCGCCACCACCCGCTGTGCGAGATTGCGATCGGGCGTCACCAGGGTCGCCGTCCGGCCTGGGGTTTCAACCGTCTCGCGCAGCGCGATGGCGATGGCCTGCGCCTCCTCGCCCGGCGTCGCGAACACGGCCGCGCGCACGCCAGACAATCGCCGCTCCGAAGGCTTCAGACTCTGCCACTCATGGGTGAACTCGGCCGGCGCCATTGCATGTGCGACCGCGCGTGTACGGGCCGCGGGCGCATCCCGGCGGCCACCCCAACGCCATTGGCGAACCTCGCCGCGCGCAATGCCCATGCGATCGAGCAGCAGCTTGAGCTGGAATTGCGGATGCGTCTCAATCGCGCTCTTTCCGCTCTCCGGATCATGCGGCCCCAGCGCGTCCCATTGCGCAACAGGAAGCGCACAATCGATTCCGGCGAACACGACTAACCCGTTGTCAAAAAAGGCAATGCTGCGCAGCAATCGTGCCACCGCAGGCACCGCGACATTGATGCCGGCGGCTACGATCGCTGCACCGCTGCCCTGCTCATGCCAGCGCTTTGCTGCGCAATCCAGAAGCCGGTTGCGGCGCTCGGCGAGGTCGATCCTTCCCAAGCTGGCGAGCAGGCGGGGCCAGTGTGCGAGGATCGTTTCGAGCACGGCGAGCGACGCCTGCCAATGCTGGGCGAGTTCGGGCGCGACTGCCTCGGCGATCGAAGCGACGCGCACTTCCTCGATCTGGAGTTGATCGAGCACGCGCGCGAGATCGGCCGCCAGCCGCATCGCCTCGGCCGCATCGATCGGATCGCCCGTTTGCGCCCGCGCGCGCTGCACAAGCCGGGCCAGCATGAACTGCCGCTCGATCGGCTCGATGGCGGGAGGCACGGGCTCGTCGCCATCCGCCGGATCGAGCGCAGCACCCAATCGATCGTCCAGTTCCGGATCACCGATCGCCACCAGCCGGGGGAGCAGCAGACCACCCCCTTCTGCACGGCGAACGAAAGCGTCGGTCAATGTGCGTTGCGCGCGATTGTTCGGCAGCAGGATCGTCGTCCGTGCCAGCGCCAGCCGGTCTCCCTTGCTGCGCGCGATCAGTCCCGCCGCCAGCGCATCAGCAAAAGCCCGGTGGGGCGGGATCGTATAGACGTTGGGGGAAGCCCCTTCAGCCATGCGCCAATATGGCTTCCGTCCGCGCTATGGCCGGTGGCGTTCCGACGTCGAACCAAAGCCCCTGATGCACGACGCCATAACAGCGGCCTGCGGCGATCGCCTTGTCCCACAGTCGATTGAATGAAAAGGGTTCCTCGACCGCGCCATCGAAAAGGCGGCGGGATACGATCTGGACACCGGTGTAGACGAACGGCGCGACCTTCCCCTGCCGCCGCCGGCTCAGCCGTCCGACGGCGTCCATATGGAAGTCGCCGGTTCCGCTGTGACAGTTCGCACGCGCGAGCGGCACGACCAGCAGCAGCGCGTCCATCTCCGCCTCGTCCCAACGCTGACCAAGCAGACGGATCGCGTCGACGGGTCCATCCACCCAATAATTGTCGCTGTTGACGACCAGAAAGGTCTCGTCCTCGATCAGCGGCAATGCCTTCACCAGCCCACCGCCGGTTTCGAGCAATTTCTTCCGCTCGTCGGAAATGATGACCTCGATGTCGTTCACCCGCGCCTTGATATGGGCTTCGACCGCATCAGCGAGGTAATGGACGTTCACTACCGCCCGCTCGATTCCCGCCACGCGCAGATGATCGAACACATGATCGAGCAGCGGCCTTTTCGCGACTTCGATCAACGGCTTGGGCCGGCTTGCCGTCAAGGGCCGCATCCGCTTGCCCAATCCGGCGGCGAGCACCATTGCCGTACGGACGGGCGCTTGGGCTGGATTGGGCCTGAGCGCCAGTGGCTTGCGATAGCGACTCATGCGGGCAGTTGCTCCCAGGCGGCGGCGCGCTTTGCGATCGGTATGTTGCGCGCAAACCATTCCGCGACCGGTGCGCAGGCGGGATGCTCCAGATCACGTTCGAGATAGGCCCATACCCGCGGCTGATAAGCCAGATAGCGAGGCTTGCCATCGCGCTTCCAAAGCCTTGTGAAGATGCCCAGAATCTTCGCGTTCCGCTGCGCACCCAGTAGCGCATAAGCTGCATCGTCGAAGGGGGCGGCAGTGCGATAACGATCGATCATCGCCGTCTCCAGATCAGGTGCAACATCGCGCCGCGCATCTTGCAGCAACGAGACGAGATCATAGGCGGGATGCCCCGCCAGCGCGTCCTGAAAATCGAGCAATCCCAGCCTCTTGCCGTCATTAAGCAACATGATGTTCTCGGCGTGGTAATCGCGCAGCACCGTGACGGTCTGATGACTGGCAACCGGCTCAAGCGCCTCGGCCCATGCTTCGCGATAGGCGCCGGCGTCCACATCCAGCGATAACGCGGGCGCATACCATTCGGTGAACAGGGCCGCCTCGCGCTGATATTCGGCGATGTCATAGGGCCTGAGGCCGGACGCAGGCGGAAATTTCGCCAGCGCCAAGAGCAGGTCGACTGCCGCTTCGTAGATAGCAATTTCGCGCGCCGGCGTGCCCGCGATCACCTCCGCCATGCGCGCATCGCCGAAATCTTCGATCAGGACGAGGCCCTGCGCATCGTCGTTCGCTATGATCCCGGGCGCGGCAAAGCCCAGGCTATGAAGATGCCGGGCAATCGCGATGAACGGCCGAGGATCCTCATGCGGTGGCGGGGCATCCATGAGCACGGCGCTCCGCCCCTCGCCCATGATCCGGAAATAGCGGCGGAACGAAGCATCCCCTGCAAGCGGCAGGATCTCGCATCCCGCCCATCCGCAGTTCGCGAGGAAGTCGGGCGCCGTGGCAGGCGGAATCATCTGGGCAGCGGCCATCGGCCTTCCCAAGCCGCAGGCACTTCCGCTGTCAAGCGGCGGCCGCCGTCCGGTGCTGTTTCGAGCCTTAATCGCAGGGCATCTGGCGGCAATGCGTCACCGAGCCGCTCGGGCCATTCGATCAGAAGCGCCGCATGATCGCGCGCTTCATCCAGACCAAGTTCCCGGGCCTCGTCAGGTTCGTCGATCCGATAGAGATCGACATGCCATACCGGCAATCGCACCTCCGGCGGCTCATAAGGCTGCACGATGGCAAAGCTGGGGCTCGGCGCTTCCGATTCCAGCCCGAGAGCCTGGAGAATGCCCCGCGCCAGCGTCGTCTTGCCCGTCCCCAAGTCTCCGGACAGGGCGACGATGTCGCCGGGCATCAGGGCGGCCGCGAGACGGGAACCGAAACCCTCGGTGGCACGCGGATCGCTCAGAAGTTCGGCGCGGTCCGCAGCCGCTTCTGACATCTCAGCCCCGCGCTCTTGGGAGGGTGACAGTCACGGTCGTTCCCTCTCCCGGCTCGCTGGCAAGCGTGATCGTTCCGCCATGGGCCTCGATCAGCTGCCGAGTCAGCGGAAGACCGATGCCGAGCGTCGCTGCATCCTTGTGCCGCGGCGCGGCGCTGGTCCGGTGGAAGCGGTCGAAGATCCGTTCGCGTTCCTTGCTATCGATCCCCGGACCGTCGTCGGACACCACGATCTCGATCTGCGCGCCCTCCGCCTTGGCGCGGAACAACACCCTGCCCTTTTCGGGGGTATATTGCACGGCGTTGCGCAGCAGATGGTCCAGCGCCTGGCCGAGCCGGCGCGCATCGCCCGTTACCTTTCCGAGCTTGGGATCGATTTGCGCGACGAACTTTTGCAATTTAGCGGCGGCCCCAGCCTGCGCCGTCTCGGCCGCGGCCGCCGCGATCCTGACCATGTCGACCGGCTCCTGGGCAAGCGGAAGACTTCCGGCCTCACTTTGCGTCAGATCGAGCACATTTTCGATGACGCCAGAAAGCCGCGCGACGGATTGCAGGATCGCGTCGACATATTCCTTGGCGGCGGGCTCAAGCGCGCCGGCATATCCCCCTGCCAACATCTCGGCGAAACCCGCAATCGTGGTGAGTGGTACCCTGAGTTCATAGCTCATATTGGCGACGAAGGCGTTTTTGAGTTTGTCGGTTTCCTCCAGAGCTTCGGCGCGCTCACGCAAGGCCGCTTCGATCCGCCGGCTCGCCGTGATATCGAGCATGGTGAACAGGGCGTTGCCGTCCGGCAGCGGCACCACCGCAAATTCGTAATGGCGCCCATCAGCGAGCGCGACGCGCCCCGAGCGCTGTTTACGCTCGATCGTAGCCGTGCGCACCAGCTCACGGATCAATCCGGCACGCGCAGGATTGGCGAGCTTACCGCCCACCATCTCGACCAGCGCGTCGACGCGCGGATGCTGCAGCAGAATTTCTTCGTTGAGCTGCCACACATCACGGAAGCGGCGGTTCCACAAATGCAGTCGTCCATCGGCGGCGAATACGCCGATCGCCTCGAACAGATTGTCGAATGTCGCGGTGCGGACCTGCAGCAACGTGTCCCGTGCGCTCGCAAGCTGGAGTTGTTCGGTGCGATCCTCGAAGATCAGCAACAAGCCGCCGTCCGGCAGTGGCTGCGCGACCACGCGCAGATGCGCGCCGTTGGGCAGCTGCCATGCTTCCTCGACCGCCTCATTGCCCTGCGTAAACCAGGCGCGCCGCTCTAGCTTCCAGCTTGGGAAATCGCGCGCCTCGGGCAGGCGCTGAACCTCCCGCATGCGTTCGAGCACGCGATCGAACTCGGGCCCGTCAGTCAACCACTCAGGTTCGAGCGCAAAGAGCCGCACAAATGGCTGGTTGTAGAAGATGAGGCCACGGTCGGCCCCGAAATGGGCGACTCCAGCCGAGAGCCGGTCCAGAAGGTCACGCTGCGCCCGAGCAAAACGCGCGAGGTCGGCGCGCGCCTCCTCAAGCTCTTCGACATCAACCGCATAGCCAGCGACGCCGGCCGCGCCGAGGGGCACATCGACGATCCTGATCATGCGTCGCGCCCCGGCGATGGTGGCGGGAACGGTGCGAATGGCGATCTGCCCCGACGCATGCGCCTGCTCGGCGATTTTCGCAGGCCCATTGCCACGCGCAGCCTCGATGAGTTCATGCCCGCTGGCGATCACCTCGGCGGCACTCGCCGCTTCGACCGCCTTGACATAAGCGGTGTTCACGAGCGCAAGCCTGAAATCGGGGCCCCGATGCCACATTGGAAAGGGCGCGGCTTCGATCAGCGCGGACAGCGCCTCGATGGCTTGGCCGAGCTTGGAGCGCTCTCCTTCAAGCTGCTCCACCTCCCGAAGATTTTCGGTCGCATCCGCGAACCAGAGTACGGCACCGCCTTCCAGCAGCCGATCATCAGCGCGGCCGCCGCGCAGCATCAGCACGCGCTTCGATCCGCGAACCTGCAACGATCGCGTGAGCATTTTGCCGGTTTTTTGCGCGGTGTTGATTTCGCGCGCGAGAGCGGCGGCATCATCGCGCGTGAAGACATTGTCGGCTTCCAACAACTCATTGAGATAATTTGGAAGTTGGCTGAGCCCCAACCATCCGACGAGCCGCCGGTCAGCGCTGATCCGTCCGCTTGTGTCCACCAGCATCGGCAAAGCCGGACCCGATCCAAGCAGCAGATGCAGCCGGTCAGCCTCATCACGCGCCTTCCGGGCCGATGCACTATGGCGCAGACCACGGATCGTCGCCCAGAGCGCAACGACCAGCCACGCCACCCCAAGGGCGACGATCAACGCGAGGCGCATCCGGTCCAGCACGATCATGTAGCCGCCTTAAGCGAGCACAGGCGGAGAGAGAAGAGTTTCCGTCGAGAGCAGCAATCAGCACCAAAGCGCTGCCTCTCCGACATGTCGTCGCGGCAAAGATAGCGGAGACCTTGAGACCGAAACTGGCATACTCGACGTCAGCCGGGCGCTCGATATGGCCGATCGTGCCGATCCCGCGCGCCGAAGCTGGCGGGATCACTGCTCGCTTATGCTGAGGCAGTCGCCAGCGATGGCCGCACCAGGGGTATGGCGCGCAACCGCCCCCCGCTCAGCAACTTGGCGAGGCCTGGTGCGGTCTGCAGCAATAGCTGACCCAGGGCTATCGCCGCGATCATCGCGAGCGCGGGCTGAATCAAGAGGAAGAGCGGATAGGCGGGAGCACCCAGTGGTCCGCTGAACCTGCCCAATGTCTGTCCGCCAAGCCAAATCAGGATCATGTGCGAGCAGAACAGGAAGAAGGTGTAAGGCTCGATCCGCGCGAACAGCGCCATGAACGGATGCCGCGCGATCGCGATAGCCGTTCGCCACGCGAGAAGCGCAGCCGCTACCCTGGTGACGGTATCGGCTGCAGCGACCAGCTCCATATTATCCTGGGTAAACTCGAAGCCCCATATCGAAATCGCGAGCTTCACCGGCGCCATGACCGCGAAGGGAAGCGCCGCATAGCTGAACGGCATCGCCTCCACTTGTTCGGCAATGCCGTGGCGTCGCGCCAAGATACCAAGCAGGAAAAAGAGCGGGATCTGCGGCCGCAAGAAAAGCGGGCACCACAAGCCGGCAACGATCCAAATCGCTACGGCACCGCCCAAAATCGCGAGCCAGCGCGATTGCAGCCGAACCAGGAGCGGCGCCACCGCCATGCACATAAACAGATCGCGCAGAAAGGTGTTCTGCACATTGATGACGTTGAAGCTCGCATAACTGAGAATTTCGTCGATCACCCAGCCGATGTCGTCAGGCATGGGCGCGCTCAGCCAACCGAGCCAGGCGGCTCCACAGACAAAAACCACGCTGAGGGCATTCCACAGCAGCATCGGCGCCAATATCGTTCGCGCCTTGCCCGTCATGAACTGCCGGTAATTCCGGCGAAGCGCCGATTCCGCCACCAGCCAGCCCGAAATGACGCCCAGCAGCGGCACCGAACTGCGCCCGATCGTTTCGACAAGCAGCCAACGGAATAGCCCTTGGGCTGTATCCGAATTCTGAATCAGGAACAGCGTGGTCCGCCCGGTCCACGCGTGCACGTAAATGATGCCAAGGATGCAGAAAACACGCGCGGCCGCAATCGCATTCGATTGCAATGGGCGGAGGCGCGCTATTGGATAGGGTTCAGCAACAAGGAATAAGCGACGCGCGACCTCGACGCCGCTTCGCCACGGCGTCGGCGCAAATGTGGGAAAAGCCGAAATCAAAGCCATCGCGCTGGATTCCCGCCTGTCAGCAGGATTGAACATTCCATGAGACAGCAATGCTGTCCATCTTATTTCGCAAATGCAGCATCAGCCTGCGTCGAGGATGGCTTCGATTTCGGTGGTCACCTGGTCAATGTCGGCCATGCCGTCGACATGCTTCACCAAGCCGCGCGCTTCATAGATCGGAAGGATCGGCGCGGTCTTCGCGCGATATTCGGCCATGCGGGTTCGCACCGTTTCTTCATTATCGTCGGCCCGCCGCTTGAACTCGGTCGAACCGCAAACGTCGCAGACCCCGGCAATTTTGGTCTGCTTGAACTTGTCATGATAGCCTTCATTGCATTTCGCGCAGGTGAAGCGGCCGGTGATACGCTGGACCAGGGCATCTTCATCGACATCGAGCTCGATCACATGATCGAGCTTGCGGCGGCGCTCCGCCAGCAGGCCATCGAGCGCGGCTGCTTGAGCTGCGGTCCGCGGATAGCCATCGAAGATCACGCCCTTGCCCGTATCCGGCTGATCGAGCCGCTCGCCAATGATGCCGCTGACGATGTCATCGGATACGAGTTCGCCCGCATCCATCACCGCTTTGGCCTTCAGGCCGACGGGCGTACCTGCCTTCACCGCCGCCCGCAGCATGTCGCCCGTGGAGAGCTGAACCATGCCGCGCTCACTCTCGAGCCGCGAGGCCTGGGTTCCCTTCCCGGCTCCCGGCGGCCCGAGCAGGATGATGTTCACCTTCGCATTCCCCCCTTCAGTTTCGCCTTTTTGATCAGGTCGCCATATTGATGCGCCAGCAGATGGCTCTGGATTTGGGTTACCGTGTCGATGGTGACATTGACAACAATCAAAAGGCTAGTGCCGCCGAAGCCGATGAGCTGGCGCGGGATGATCGCCTCCGGCACCACGCAGATGAAGGCGAGATAGGCGGCGCCGATCACCGTGATCCGCGTCAGCACATAATCGAGATAGATCTCGGTGTTCTTGCCTGGGCGAATGCCCGGAATGAAGCCGCCATAGCGCTTCAGATTATCGGCCGTTTCCTCAGGGTTGAACACCACGGCTGTATAGAAGAAGCTGAAGAAGATGATCCCGGCGGTATACAACACGAGATAAAACGGCGTGCCGTGCGCCAAATATTGGTTAAGGCTGATCATGAAATCGCCCCAGAAGCTCTCGCCTGCCAGCTTCTGCCCGGCAAATTGGCTGACGGTGAGCGGCATCAGCAGGAGCGATGACGCGAAGATCGGCGGGATGACGTTCGCGGTGTTGAGCTTGAGCGGCAGATGGCTCTTGTCCGCCTGCATCATGCCACGCTGGGTCTGGCGCTTGGGATACTGGATCAGCACGCGCCGCTGCGCGCGCTCCATATAGCAAATGCCGAGGATCAGGCCCACCACCAGCACCACCGCACCGATCGCGTTGAGCGGCGAGGAGGAACCGCTGCGAATGCTCTCCAGCTCATTGACGATCGTCGTCGGAAGCTGGGCGACGATGCCCGACATGATGATCAGCGAGACGCCGTTGCCGATGCCGCGGCTGGTGATCTGCTCGCCGAGCCACATGAGGAACATGGTGCCGCCGATCAAGGAGATGACCGCCGAGACACGGAAGATGATGCCGGGCTGAACCACGGCCGACATCCCCTGCGCCGCACCCCAATTCTCCAGGCCAACCGCAATGAAATAGCCCTGGATGGCGGTGAGCAGGACCGTGCCATAGCGCGTATATTGATTGAGCTTTTTACGCCCGCTTTCGCCTTCCTTCTTGATCGCGGCGAGTGTCGGCGACAGTGAGGTCGCAAGCTGTACCACGATCGAAGCGGTGATGTAAGGCATCACCCCAAGCGCGATCAGGCTCATGCGCTGGAGCGCGCCGCCCGAGAAATTGTTGAAGAAATCAAGCACGCCGCCCTTGGTGGTATCGAACAAGGTGGCCAGCGCGCGCGGATCGAGACCCGGGAGCGGAACATGGCTCAGGAAACGGAAGATGATCAGCGCGCCTAGCGTAAACCAGAGCCGTTTCTTGAGCTCGGTCGCCTTCGCGAACTGCGACAGGCTCATATTCGATGCGAGCTGTTCGGCTGCGGATGCCATGGGGTCTTCGGCCTCAAATGTTCAAATAAGGGCTCAGGCTTAGTCCATGCCCCGCCGCCTCATATAGTGCGTTGGGCCGGCTTGTCTAATGCCAGAGCATCACCTCGCCGCAGGACATTTCATGCGGAAGCCGGAGCCTGATTTCGCGTTGGAAATCCCAGTTCCCGCACCCTTATGATCGACCTCCGGTTCAGCCCTTCTTCGCTGCCTTCGCGCTGCCCTTTTTGGCAGCAGCCTTCTCGGCGGCGGGAACGACCTCGATCAACTCGACCGATCCGCCGGCTTTCTCAATCGCTTCGCGCGCGCCGGCGGAAATGCCGGCAACCTTGAACGAAAGCTTGGCGGAAAGCTCACCCTTGCCGAGAATGCGCACGCCATCCTTGCCGCCGCGGGCAACGCCAGCCGCCTTGAGCGCCGCATGATCGATCGTGCCCTTGCCATCAAGCTTGCCGCCATCGACGAGCTTCTGGATCGCGCCGATGTTCACCTCGGCATAGTCCTTGGCGAAGAGATTGTTGAAGCCGCGCTTCGGCAGCCGCATGTGGAGCGGCATCTGGCCGCCCTCAAAACCCTTGATCGAGACACCCTCGCGGCTCTTCTGACCCTTCTGGCCACGGCCGGCAGTCTTACCCAGGCCCGAGCCGATGCCGCGCCCGACGCGGACGCGACCCTGACGGGCACCCTGATTGTCACGAAGTTCGTTCAGTTTCATTTGTTGCACTCGCTTTCGCTTGTTACGCGCAAGGAACGGAAAGCCGCTCCTATCTTAGCTCACGCCCGCTGGGGGCACCCAGGAAGGCTCAGCCTTCCACCTCGACCATATGGGCGACCTTACGGATCATGCCGCGCACCTCGGGCGTATCCTCCAGCTCGCTGACGCGATGCAGCTTGTTGAGCCCGAGGCCGACCAACGTTGCACGCTGATCCTTGGTGCGGCGGATCGGCGATCCGGTCTGCTTGATCTTGATCTTCGCCATTCAACTTACTCCGAGATCGACGCAGCCACGGCATCGGCCTCATCGACCGAAGCGCCGCCACGGCCCAGCAGATCGGCAATCTTTTTGCCGCGACGCTGCGCCACCGACTTGGGTGACGCCTGATCGGTCAGCGCCTCGAACGTCGCGCGGATCATGTTGTAGGGGTTGTTCGTGCCGACCGACTTGGTGACCACGTCATGGACGCCAAGGCTCTCGAACACTGCGCGCATCGGGCCGCCCGCGATGATGCCGGTGCCCTGCGGCGCCGAACGCACATACACTCGGCCAGCGCCGAAATGGCCGGTGCCATCATGATGCAGCGTGCGGCCTTCGCGCAACGGAACGCGGACCATCGCCTTCTTGGCAGCAGCGGTCGCCTTCTGGATCGCCTCTGGCACTTCGCGTGCCTTGCCATGGCCGAAGCCGGCACGACCCTTGCCGTCGCCGACCACCACCAAAGCCGCAAAGCCGAAGCGCTTGCCTCCCTTCACGGTCTTGGAGACGCGGTTGATATGAACCAGCTTCTCGACCAGCTCCTCACCGCCTTCATCCTGATTGTTGCGGCGATCATCACGACGGCCGCGACCGCCACGGTCACCGCCACGACCGCCACGATCGCCACCCCGGCCACCACGTCCACGACGCTGCCCCTCGGGCGCAGCAGCAGCCTCGACAGCTTCCGGCGCGCCGGCTGCTTGGTTTTCGATCTCATCTGCCATTTAGAACTCCAGTCCGGCTTCGCGCGCGGCATCAGCAAGCGCCTTGACGCGACCGTGGAAAAGGAAACCGCCGCGATCGAACACGACCTTGGTAACGCCGGCCTTGCTCGCCTTTTCAGCAACGCGCTTGCCGACCTCAGCCGCCGCATCCCGCGTGGAGCCGTTCTTGCCCTTCACGCCCTTATCGATGGTCGAGGCGGAAGCGACCGTACGCCCGGCTTCGTCGTCAATGACCTGCGCATAGATGTGACGACCTGAGCGATGCACCGATAGGCGCGGGCGAAGCCCGCCCTTGGCGCGAAGCGCGGCGCGCACGCGCTGGCGGCGCTTCTCGAAAAGTGTCAGTCCGTTGGCCATTATTTCTTCTTCCCTTCCTTGCGGAAGATGAACTCGCCGCGATATTTGATGCCCTTGCCCTTGTAAGGCTCCGGCTTGCGCCAGCGGCGGATTTCCGCCGCGAGCTGGCCGACCTTCTGCTTGTCGATGCCGCTGATCTGCACCGTGGTCTGATCCGGTGTCGCCACCGTCAACCCTTCCGGAACATCGATATCGACATCATGGCTGTAGCCGAGCTGAAGCTTCAGCTTCTTACCCTGCGCATTGGCGCGATAGCCGACGCCGGTGATCTCGAGCGTCTTCGAGAAACCCTCGGTCACGCCGGTGACGAGGTTCTGCACCAGCGTACGCTGCATGCCCCAGAAAGAACGTGCGCGCTTCGTATCGTTCGCCGGGGTGATTGAAACCTTCCCGTCCTCGATCGCGTAGCTGACCTCGTCGGCGAGCGACATCGACAACGTACCCTTCGGCCCCTTGACCGAAAGCTGGCCGTTATCAATCGTCGCGGTAACGCCGCTGGGCATCGCGACCGGCCTCTTTCCGGTGCGGCTCATCAGAACACCTCCGCCAGGATTTCGCCGCCGACATTCTGGTCACGCGCTTCGGCATCCGAAAGCACGCCCTTCGGCGTCGAGATGATGGTAATGCCAAGGCCGTTGCGCACGCGCGGCAGCTCTTTCGCGCCGGAATAGACGCGGCGGCCCGGCTTCGAGACACGGGCCACATGCCGGATCGCGGGCTGGCCCTCGAAATATTTAAGCTCGATGCGCAGGCCCTTGGCGGCGCCCAACGCCTCTTCCTTATAGCCGCGAATATAGCCTTCGCGGGCCAGAACCTCGAGCACGCGGGCGCGCAGCTTGGAGGCAGGCGAAACAACGCTGTCCTTGCGTGCCTGCTGGCCGTTGCGGATGCGGGTGAGCATATCACCCAGGGGATCGGTCAGAGCCATCTATCTCTTATCCTTACCAGCTCGACTTGATGACGCCGGGGATCAGGCCCTTATTGGCCAGCTCCCGGAGCTGCACGCGGCACAGCCGGAACTTGCGATAATAAGCGCGCGGACGACCAGTCAGCTCGCACCGGTTGCGGATGCGCGTCGGGTTGCCGTTGCGCGGAATTTCCGCAAGCTTCAGCCGCGCGATCAGCCGCTCGGTTTCGTCTTTGGAATCGTCGTCAGCGACGGCCTTCAGCCGGGCATATTTGCCCGCATAGCGCTGGACCATCTTCTTGCGCTTTTCGTTCTTGTTGATCGAACTCAGTTTCGCCATGACTTAAGTTCTCTTCCTTTCACCAGCAGGCCCGCTTACGCGGCCTGCTTCTGATCCTGTTGCGCCGGGAACGGGAAGCCGAACAGCCGAAGCAGTTCGCGGGCTTCCTCATCCGTCTTCGCAGTGGTGGTCACGATCACGTCCATGCCCCGCACCTTGTCGATGCGGTCATAGTTGATCTCAGGGAACACGATCTGTTCCTTGAGGCCCATTGCGTAATTGCCGCGACCGTCGAACGACTTGGGATTGAGGCCACGGAAATCGCGAACGCGCGGAAGCGCAATCGTCACCAGACGATCGAGAAACTCGTACATCCGCTCGCGGCGCAGCGTGACCTTCACGCCGATCGGCATGCCTTCACGCAGCTTGAAGGTCGCGATCGACTTCTTCGCCTTGGTGACAACCGGCTTCTGGCCAGCGATCAGCTCCATCTCGGCGGCGGCTGTCTCGACCCGCTTCTTGTCCTGGGTCGCCTCGCCTACGCCCATGTTGAGCACGATCTTGTCGAGCTTCGGCACTTCCATCGGATTCTTGTAGCCGAACTTCTCCGTCATCGCCTTGATGATGAGGTCTTCATACTGCTTCTTCAGGCGGGGCTTGTAATCAGCCATTGATCGTCTCCCCGGACTTGACGGCGATGCGCACTTTCTTGCCGTCCTTGACGTCGAAGCGGACGCGGGTCGGCTTGCCGGTCTTGGGGTCGGCCAGCGCGACCTTCGAAATGTGGAGCGGTGCTTCGACGCGATCGATGCCGCCCTGCGGATTGGCCTGGCTCGGCTTGCGGTGACGTGCGATCACATTGATGCCCGAAACGACGACCTTGCCGTCACGGGGCAGCGCGCGCGTGACCTCGCCCGTCCGTCCCTTGTCCTTACCGGACAGGACGACGACCTTGTCACCCTTCTTGATCTTCGCAGCGGACATCACAGCACCTCGGGCGCGAGCGAAATGATTTTCATATGGTTCTTGGCACGGAGCTCGCGGACCACCGGGCCGAAGATGCGGGTGCCGATCGGCTCGCCGCTATTCTTGTTGATGAGCACGGCCGCATTTGTATCGAAGCGGATCGTCGAACCGTCGGGACGATGAATGTCCTTGGCGGTGCGGACGATGACGGCGCGATGCACGTCACCCTTCTTCACGCGGCCGCGCGGAACCGCTTCCTTGACCGAGACGACGATCACGTCGCCCACAGTCGCGGTGCGTCGCTTCGAACCGCCCAGCACCTTGATGCACTGGACGCGCTTGGCGCCGCTATTGTCCGCGACGTCGAGATTGGACTGCATCTGGATCATAGTTCAGTCCTCTCCTTCACGCAGCGGCGGGCGCTTCGGCGCCCACGCGATCAATGACACGCCAGGTCTTGAGCTTCGAAATCGGCGCGCATTCCTCGATGCGCACGGTCTCGCCCTCATGGAAGGCATTGGCCTCGTCATGAGCGTGATATTTCTTCGAACGCTTGATGATCTTGCCGTACATCGGATGCTTCACCCGACGCTCGACCTTCACGATCACCGTCTTGTCGCCCTTGTCGGAAACCACCGTTCCGGTCAGCACGCGCTTCGGCATATTCTTTCCCTTACGCCTTGGCCGCAGCGGCGGAGCGCTGGGTCTGGAGTGTCTTGATCTGCGCGATCGTGCGGCGAACCTCGCGCACGCGCGACGGCTTCTCGAGCTGGTTGGTCGCCGCCTGGAAGCGGAGGTTGAACTGCTCGCGCTTGAGCGAACCCAGCTCGGTCGAGAGCTGGTCGTCGGTCATCGCTGTCAGGTCTGCGATCTTGGCCATTGCACCAATCCTCAAATGATCGATTCGCCAAGGCGGGCCACCACCTTGGTTTTGATCGGAAGCTTTTCCATCGCGCGCTCGAAGGCGACGCGGGCCAGCGGGCCGGGGACGCCGTCCAGCTCGAACAGAATGCGGCCAGGCTTGACCCGCGCGACCCAATATTCCGGGGCGCCCTTACCCGAGCCCATGCGAACTTCGGCCGGCTTCGATGACACCGGAACATCCGGAAACACGCGGATCCACAAGCGACCCTGACGCTTGATGTGGCGCGTGATCGCGCGGCGCGCCGCCTCGATCTGGCGGGCGGTGATCCGTTCCGGCTCAAGTGCCTTGAGGCCAAACGACCCAAAATTGAGCGCGGTCCCGCCCTTGGCGTCGCCGTGAATGCGGCCCTTATGGGCCTTTCTGAATTTGGTGCGCTTCGGTTGCAGCATCGTCTAATTCCTGAACTTAGCGGGCCGGACGCACGCCGGAGGTTTGCGCTTCCATCATCAGCCGGTCCTGCGACAGCGGATCGTGCCCAAGGATTTCACCTTTGAAGATCCAGACCTTGATGCCGCAGACGCCATAGGCGGTGTGCGCCTCGGCTTCGGCATAATCGACATTGGCGCGCAACGTATGAAGCGGCACGCGGCCCTCGCGATACCATTCCGTCCGCGCGATTTCCGCACCGCCGAGACGGCCGGCGCAGGTGATCCGGATGCCCTCCGCGCCAAGACGCAGCGCCGACTGCACCGCGCGCTTCATCGCGCGACGGAACGCCACGCGACGCTCGAGCTGATCGGCGACACCCTGCGCCACGAGCTGCGAGTCAATCTCGGGCTTGCGGATCTCGACGATGTTGAGCGAGACGTCCGAAGAGGTCATCTTGCCCAGCGCCTTGCGCAGCTTTTCGATGTCCGCGCCCTTCTTGCCGATGATCACGCCCGGGCGCGCGGCATAGATGGAGATGCGGCAAAGCTTGGCCGGACGCTCGATCACCACCTTGGAGATCGCCGCCTGCGGCAGCGACTTCACGATGAACTTGCGGATCTTGAGATCCTCGAGCAGCAGGCGGCCATAATCCTGGCCATCCGCATACCAGCGGCTGTCCCAGGTGCGGTTGATTTGCAACCGCATGCCGATCGGGTTGGATTTCTGACCCATGTTTACGCCTCTTCCTGCTCGCGCACGACCACGCGGATGCGCGCGAACGGCTTCAAGATACGAGTGGACTTGCCGCGGCCGCGTGTTGCGAACCGCTTCATCGTGATCGCCTTGCCGACCGACGCTTCCTTCACAACCAGCGCATCGACATCGAGATTATGGTTGTTCTCGGCATTGGCGATCGCGCTGGCGAGCACCTTGCGCACGTCAACCGCCATCGCCTTCTTCGAGAAGGTCAGGATGTTGAGCGCGTCACCGGCTTTCTTGCCGCGGATCAGGCCCGCGACCAGATTGAGCTTGTACGGGGAGCCGCGCACGGTGGTCGCCACCGCGAGCGCTTCCTTGTCGCCGACCTTGCGGGGAGCTGCTGGCTTCGACATCAGCGCTTGCCCTTCTTGTCAGCGGCATGGCCGGGGAAGTAGCGCGTCGGCGCGAACTCGCCGAGCTTGTGCCCGACCATGTCCTCGTTGACCGAGACCGGCACGAACTTGCGGCCATTATAGAGATTGAAGGTCAGGCCAACGAACTGCGGGAGGATCGTCGAGCGGCGCGACCAGGTTTTGATCGGCGCGCGCGCGCCCGATTCCTGGGCGGCTTCCGCCTTCCTCAGCAGATGCAGGTCGACAAAGGGACCTTTCCAGGTGGAACGGGCCATCGCTTACCTCTTCTTCTTCGCGTGACGCGAACGGATGATCATCTTGTCCGTCGCCTTGTTATGACGGGTGCGGGCACCCTTGGTCGGCTTGCCCCACGGGGTCACCGGATGGCGGCCACCCGAGGTCCGGCCTTCGCCACCGCCGTGCGGGTGGTCGACCGGGTTCTTGGCGACGCCGCGAGTGAGCGGGCGCTTGCCGAGCCAGCGGTTGCGGCCGGCCTTGGCGAGGTTCTGGTTGGCGTTGTCCGGGTTCGACACCGCGCCGACCGTCGCCATGCAATCCGAGCGGATATAGCGTTGCTCGCCGGAATTGAGGCGGGTGATCACCATGCCGCGGTCACGCCCGACGACCTGCACATAAGTGCCCGCCGCGCGCGCGATCTGGCCGCCCTTGCCCGGCTTCATCTCGACATTGTGAACGATGGTGCCGACCGGCATCTGGCCGATCTCCATCGCATTGCCCGGCTTCACGTCGGTCTTGCGACCGGCGATCACCTGATCACCGACCGCGAGACGCTGCGGCGCGATGATATAGGCCTGCTCACCATCCTCATATTTCACGAGCGCGATGAAGGCCGAACGATTGGGATCATATTCCAGCCGCTCGACGGTCGCGGGCTGATCCCATTTGCGCCGCTTGAAATCGATGATGCGGTATTTCTGCTTGTGGCCGCCGGCGATGCCACGCGCCGTGGCGTGGCCCATATTGTTGCGGCCGCCGGACTTGCGCTTGCCTTCGGTGAGCGCCTTGACGGGCTTGCCCTTCCACAGGCTCGCCTTGTCGACCAGAATGAGGCCGCGTCGCGCCGGGCTGGTCGGGTTATAATGCTTGAGTGCCATCGTCCCCTACCCTCAGATGCCGGTGGTGACGTCGATGGACTGGCCCTGCGCCAGCGTCACGATCGCCTTCTTCTCGTCGGAACGGCGGTAGGGCTGGCCCTTCCACCGCTTGGTCTTGCCCTTGGTGACTTGGGTGTTCACGCCGACCACCTTCACGTCGAACAGCGCCTCGACCGCCGCCTTGATGGCAGGCTTGGAAGCGTCGCGCGCCACCTTGAACACGACCGCATTATGCTCGCTCAGCAGGGTCGCCTTCTCGGTGATGTGCGGAGCGAGCACGACATCATAATGGTTGAGATCGACCGCCTGGCCCTTCTTCTTAGCCATTGAACCGGGCCTCCAGCTTCTCGACGGCAGCGCGGGTCAGCACCAGCGTCTCATGCTTCAAAATGTCGTACACATTGGCGCCAACCGCCGGCAGCACGTTGACGCCGGTCAGGTTGGATGCCGCGCGGGCGAAACCTTCCGCAACGGCATCGCCATCGATCACAAGCGCGGTCTTGCCGAGACCGAGCTTGCCGAACTGGGCCGCGACTGCCTTGGTCTTGGCGTCCTTCAGCTCGAGCGTGTCGACGACGATCAGCGTGCCGTTCTTGGCTTTGGACGACAGCGCCATCCTGAGCCCGAGCGCGCGGATCTTCTTGTTGAGCGACGGATTGAAATCGCGAACGCGAGGACCGTGCGCCTTGCCGCCGCCAATGAAGACCGGAGCGCGGCGATCACCGTGACGGGCGGTGCCGCCGCCCTTCTGGCGACCGAACTTCTTGCCGGTGCGGGCCACTTCGCTGCGCTCACGCGCCTTGCGGGCGGTGCCACGACGCTTCTCGAGCTGCCAGGTGATGACGCGATGGAGCACGTCGGCGCGGGGCTCGACACCGAACACGGTGTCATTGAGCTCGATGTCGCCGGACGCAGTCGCGTCGAGGGTCTGAACCTTGACCTTCATCTATCAGCCCTCCTTATTCTCATCATCGGAGGCGGGGGTCTCCGGAGCGGTCTCTTCGATCGCGGCCTCGACTTCCGCAGCGTTGTCCGCCGCGATCGCCTCATTGGCTGCCTCGACACCCGCCTTCACCTCGTCATCGCCCGGGAGCGCCGGAATTTCGTGCACGGCAGCAGCTTCGACCAGACCAGGCGTCGCCTCCTCATGCGCGGCTTCCAGTTCCTTCTCATTCTCGCGGAGGCCGGCGGGATAAGGCGCATGATCCGGACGCGGCACCTTCACCGCATCCTTGACGAGCAGCCAGGTTCCCTTGGAGCCCGGAACCGAGCCGCGGACAAAGATAAGGCCGCGCGTCGCATCGGTCCGCACGACCTCGAGATTCTGTTGGGTGCGCTGGCGGTCGCCCATGTGACCGGCCATCTTCTTGTTCTTGAACACGCGGCCCGGATCCTGGCGGTTGCCGGTCGAACCGTGCGAACGGTGCGAGACCGAGACGCCGTGGGTCGCGCGAAGACCGCCGAAGCCCCAGCGCTTCATGGCGCCCGCAAAACCCTTACCCTGGGTATGGCCGGAAACGTCGACGAGCTGACCCGCGACGAAATGATCGGCCGAGAGCGTTGCGCCGACATCGAGGAGCGCATCCTCGGCCACGCGGAATTCAGCGACCTGCGCCTTGGGCTCCACCTCGGCCTTGCCGAAATGGCCGCGCTGCGGCTTAGCAACATTCTTCGCCTTGGCGGCACCCGCGCCGAGCTGCACGGCGATGTAACCATCCCGATCCTGCTCGCGTCGCGCCACCACCTGGACATTGTCCAGCGCCAGGACCGTGACCGGCACATGCCGGCCATCTTCCTGGAACAGGCGGGTCATCCCCATTTTCTTCGCGATCACGCCAGTGCGCATGATCCAGTCCCTTCTCTCAGAGGCTCACCGGCAGAACCGGAGAGCGTGACCAATGAAAAAAGCCCCGATCGCTCGAGGCCCAGCCCAAATATCCGATTGCCCCCACCCGGGCCGGATGCCGCACTCCGCAAGGAGGCGGCGGTGGGGACTCGGTCCGCAGCGATGCTGCGCGGTATCCCTATCGCGCTGAGCCCTTAGGCCAGCTTGATCTCCACGTCCACACCCGCAGCGAGATCGAGCTTCATCAGAGCATCGACCGTCTGCGGGGTCGGCTGCACGATGTCGAGCAGCCGCTTGTACGTTCTCACCTCAAACTGCTCGCGCGACTTCTTGTCGATGTGCGGACCGCGGTTCACGGTGAACTTCTCAATGCGCGTCGGCAGCGGAATGGGACCGCGAATAAGGGCGCCGGTACGGCGCGCCGTGTCTGCGATATCGCCCGTGGCCTGATCGAGCACACGATGGTCGAAAGCCTTGAGGCGAATGCGGATATTCTGCGTTTCCATGTCCACTACCGATGCGAAAGAGCCGAAGCATATCCTTCAAACCTGCCGCGCCACGCTGACTATAATCAACATGACGGGGTAAGTTTGCGGGCTACCCCTTTGAATTCAAAAGCAAGCCGCCCGATTCGAAGCTCCGAACCGGGCGGCTGCGTGTGCCTATATTACTTCGTAATCGCGCTGACAACCCCTGCGCCGACCGTACGGCCACCTTCGCGGATCGAGAAGCGAAGTCCCTCTTCCATCGCGATCGGAGCAATCAGCTTCACGCCGAGAGCGACATTGTCGCCCGGCATCACCATCTCGGTACCCTCGGGGAGCACTACCTCGCCGGTAACGTCGGTGGTGCGGAAGTAGAATTGCGGACGATAGTTGGCGAAGAACGGCGTATGACGGCCGCCCTCTTCCTTCGACAGCACATAGACTTCCGACTTGAACTCGGTGTGCGGCGTGATCGAGCCGGGCTTGGCCAGAACCTGGCCGCGCTCGACTTCTTCACGGCCGACGCCGCGGAGCAGCGCACCGATATTGTCGCCGGCCTGGCCCTGATCGAGCAGCTTGCGGAACATCTCGACGCCGGTGACGGTCGTCTTCTTGGTATCATGGAGGCCGACGATCTCGACTTCCTCGCCAACCTTGACCACGCCGGTCTCGACACGGCCGGTGACGACGGTGCCGCGACCCGAGATCGAGAACACGTCTTCGATCGGCATCAGGAACGGCTTGTCGAGTGGACGCTCCGGCTGCGGAATATATTCATCAACAGCAGCCATCAGCTTGAGCACGGCCTGCTTGCCGATCTCGTCATTGGTACCGTCGAGCGCCTTCACCGCCGAACCCTGGATGATCGGAATATCGTCACCCGGGAAGTCATAGGAGGAGAGCAGCTCGCGGATTTCAAGCTCGACGAGCTCGAGGATCTCGGCATCATCGACAAGGTCGACCTTGTTCATGAACACGACCAGCGCGGGCACCCCGACCTGACGGGCGAGCAGGATGTGCTCGCGGGTCTGCGGCATCGGGCCGTCGGTGGCGGACACCACGAGGATGCCGCCGTCCATCTGCGCGGCGCCGGTGATCATGTTCTTCACATAGTCGGCGTGGCCGGGGCAATCGACGTGCGCATAGTGGCGCTTCTCGGTCTCATACTCGACGTGCGCGGTCGAGATGGTGATGCCGCGCTCGCGCTCTTCCGGAGCCTTGTCGATATTCGCATAGTCGACGAAGGTCGCGCCGCCGGTTTCGGCCAGAACCTTGGTGATCGCAGCCGTGAGCGACGTCTTGCCATGGTCGACGTGGCCAATGGTGCCGATATTGCAGTGCGGCTTCGTCCGCTCAAACTTAGCTTTCGCCATTGCTTTCCTACCTTCTTCTTACGTCCGTTCTCGGGCGATCCGCCCCGATGCGGAGGCGCCCATAACCATAAATTTCGTATTACGCCAGCTTTGCCTTCACTTCCTCGGCAACATTCGCAGGCACCTCGTCATAATGCGAGAATTGCATGGTGTACTGCGCACGGCCCTGGGTGAACGAGCGGAGCTGGTTCACATAGCCGAACATGTTGGCAAGCGGCACGATCGCCTCAACCGCCTGGGCATTACCGCGCGTGTCGGTGCCCTGGATCTGGCCGCGCCGCGAGTTCAAATCGCCGATGACATCGCCGAGATAATCTTCCGGCGTCACCACCTCGACCTTCATGATCGGTTCGAGGATCTTGATCCCGGCTTTCTGCGCCGCTTCACGCATCGCGCCGCGGGCACAGATTTCGAATGCCAGCGCCGACGAGTCGACGTCGTGATACTTGCCGTCGATCAGGTGCACCTCGAAGTCGACGATCGGGAAGCCGATCAGCGCGCCCCCTTCCGCCGTCTCGCGCATGCCTTTCTCGACGGAGGGGATATATTCCTTAGGAATATTGCCGCCCTTGATTTCGTCGAAGAACTGGAAGCCGGAGCCGCGCTCGCCGGGGGCAACCTTGACCTTAACCTCACCGAACTGGCCCGAGCCGCCCGACTGCTTCTTATGGGTATAGGTCAGCTCGACCGGCTTCGCGAGATATTCACGATAGGCAACCTGCGGCGCACCGACATTGGCCTCGACCTTGAACTCCCGCTTCATGCGGTCGACCAGGATTTCGAGGTGGAGCTCGCCCATGCCCTTGATGATGGTCTGGCCACTCTCGGCATCGGAGGTCACGCGGAACGAAGGATCCTCCTTGGCAAGACGATTGAGCGCCACGCCCATCTTCTCTTGGTCGGCCTTGGTCTTGGGCTCGACCGAAAGCTCGATGACCGGGTCCGGAAATTCCATGCGCTCGAGGATGATCGGCGCGTTCGCAGCGCACAGCGTGTCACCCGTCGTGGTGTCCTTGAGGCCCGCAAGCGCGACGATGTCACCAGCATAGGCCTCCTGGATGTCCTCACGGCTGTTCGCATGCATCAGCAGCATGCGGCCGACTTTTTCCTTCTTGTCCTTGACCGAGTTCATCACCTGCGACGCGGTCTCGAGCTTACCCGAATAGATACGCGCGAAGGTAAGCGAGCCCACAAAGGGATCATTCATGATCTTGAAGGCCAGCGCCGACATCGGCGCCGTGTCATCGGCCGGACGGGAATCCTTGGTCTCACCGTCGAGCTTGACGCCTTCGACCGGCGGAATATCGAGCGGGCTCGGCAGATAATCGACCACCGCGTCGAGCAGCGGCTGCACGCCCTTATTCTTGAAGGCCGAGCCGCACAGCACCGGCACAAACGAGAAGTTGAGCGTGCCCTTGCGGATCAGCCGCTTGAGCGTCGCCGCATCCGGTTCCTCGCCTTCGAAGAACTTCTCCATCACGTCATCGTCCTGCTCGACGGCAGCCTCGATGAGCGCGAGGCGGGCCATCTCGGCCTCATCCTTCAGGTCAGCGGGAATATCCTGATATTCGAACTTCGCGCCGAGCGACTCTTCGAGCCAGATGATCGCGCGGTTGTTGACCAGATCGACCAGCCCCTTGAACGAGCCCTCGATGCCGATCGGGAGATAGAGCACCAGCGGGCGCGCACCCAGCCGGTCCTTGATCATCTCCACGCACATGTTGAAGTTGGCGCCGGTGCGATCGAGCTTGTTGACGAAGCACATCCGCGGCACCTTGTACTTCTCGGCCTGCCGCCACACCGTCTCGGACTGCGGTTCCACGCCCGCTACGCCATCGAAGCAGGCGACAGCGCCGTCGAGCACGCGCAGTGACCGCTCGACCTCAATGGTGAAATCCACGTGGCCGGGAGTGTCGATGATGTTGATACGATGCTCCGGGCCGTTGCCCTCTTCCGCTTTCCAGAAGCAGGTCGTCGCGGCGGACGTGATTGTGATGCCCCGCTCCTGCTCCTGCTCCATCCAGTCCATCGTCGCGGTGCCTTCATGCACTTCGCCGATCTTGTAGGACTTGCCGGTATAATAGAGGATGCGCTCGGTCGTCGTGGTCTTGCCGGCGTCGATGTGCGCCATGATACCGATATTGCGATAGCGTTCGAGCGGATGGCTGCGGGCCATGATCTTATACTCCGATGTCGGGAAGGCCGAGGCCACTCCCGACAATATAGTGATTAGCAGCGAAAGTTACATAGCCTCCGCTGTTACCAGCGGTAATGCGAGAAGGCGCGGTTGGCCTCGGCCATACGGTGCGTGTCCTCGCGCTTCTTCACCGCGTTGCCGCGGTTGTTGGAGGCATCCAGGAGTTCGCCCGAGAGGCGGCCCGACATGGTGTGCTCGGAACGCGCGCGCGCGGCCGAGATCAGCCAACGGATCGCGAGCGCTTGCGCACGATCGGGACGCACCTCGACCGGCACCTGATAGGTGGCGCCGCCGACGCGGCGGCTGCGGACCTCGATGCCCGGCTTGATGTTGTTGAGCGCGTCGTGGAAGACCTGAAGCGGATCCTTCTTCGCGCGGGTCTCGACGGTATCGAGCGCGGTATAGACGATGCCTTCGGCGACGGACTTCTTGCCGTCGAGCATGACGCTGTTCATGAATTTGGAGAGCACGATATCCCCGAACTTCGGATCGGGAAGAATTTCGCGCTTATCGGGACGGCGACGACGAGCCATATCTGATGATCCTTACTTAGGCCGCTTGGCGCCGTATTTCGAACGGCTCTGCTTGCGGTCCTTCACACCCTGCGTGTCGAGCACGCCGCGAAGCACGTGATAGCGCACACCCGGAAGGTCGCGCACGCGGCCGCCGCGGATGAGCACAACGCTGTGCTCCTGAAGGTTGTGGCCTTCGCCCGGAATATAGCTGATCACCTCGCGCTGGTTGGTCAGGCGGACCTTGGCCACCTTCCGCAGCGCCGAGTTCGGCTTTTTCGGGGTCGTCGTATAAACACGGGTGCAAACGCCGCGCTTCTGCGGATTTGCCTCCATCGCCGGCACTTTGGAACGTGCCTTCTGCGGTTCGCGACCCTTGCGGATCAGCTGGTTGATCGTCGGCATGAAGCCCTTCACCTCTAGAGTTACTTTGCTGATGAACGCCGGCATTTTCGAGCTATGCCCGAAAACACAAAAGCCCCGGCGGCCAAACGGCCCGCCCGAGCCCAACACGCATCAGCAATGTTCAAGCGCTATTAACGCCTGCTTGAAGGCAGCGTCTGGGATGCAATCCCACCACCAGCCCGCAGGCAGGGCGGCGCTATAGTGCGGGATTCACGGAGGGTCAACGGCGATTTCCGTGCGATCGGCCGATCGGAGCTGTGGACTCGGTCACTGCGCGGCGTCAATGGCTAACCCTTACGCTCGATGGATGAACGGCGAAGTGAGTAAATCCCCATCCGCACTGTCCGCGCTGCGCCGCCATCTCCATTCCGCCCCAACCTGTCTGGCGTTGATCAGCATCCTTTACACGCTGGCGCTTCCGCTGACGAACAAGGACATCCTCAAGGGTTACCTGCCCTGGTACGACTATATCCTTGCTCATGGGCGGTTCGCGGCGCTGGCCGACAATTTCGCCCAATACACGCCGCCTTATCTTTATCTGCTATCGATCGGTAGTCTCACAAACGGGCTGCTCCCGTCTTTTCTGATCATCAAGCTGATCGCGATCGCGGGCACCCTCTGCCTCGCATCCGGATTTTTCTGGCTGATCACCGCGCTGGATCATCCGGGGGCGACGCGGTTGCCGGTGCTGTGGCTGATGCTGTTACCGACCGTTCTGCTCAACGGGCCGTGGTGGGGCCAGACCGACGCCTTCTATGCCGGCCCGCTACTGTTCGCGATCGGAGAAGTGCTCCGCCGGAGAATGCTGACGGCCGTGATGGCTGTTGGATTGGCATTCTCGTTCAAGATGCAGGCGGTGTTCATAGCACCGCTGTTCCTGGCGTTGCTTCTTACGCGGCGTATTCCCTGGGCCTATCTACCGGTCCCGCTCATCGTCTACTTGGGCATGATGGTGCCGTCCTGGCTAGCTGGCCGTCCACTCCACGACCTCCTCGGAATTTATGGAGGCCAAGCCGACGCTTACCAGCAACTCGCAAAGAACGCGCCCAATTTCTGGACCTATCTCGAAGGGCTGCACCTAGTCACCTATTCCACGGGCGTGCCGATCGGGCTGGGGCTCGGGATCGGGGCCACGGCATGGCTCGGCTATATGGGCTGGCGCGAGAAGAAGCTTGATCCCGAGACGCTTTTGCTGATCGCCGCCGCCGGCGCGATCATCCTGCCGTTCGTCCTTCCCAAAATGCACAATCGCTACTTCTTCCTGGGCGATATTCTCAGTTTCACGCGGGCCGTCCTATTCCCTTCCGCTCGCCGCACACGCATCGCGGCGCTCATGCAGGCAGGCTCATTATTGTCAGGCCTCGCCTTCGTGATCGGGCTTCCCGCCGGCGCACCGGTCGGGGCGATCTTCATGACTTGGGCGCTGATATTGACGCTGCACGAACTGCGCGATCATTTTCATCCGCAACGCGCGGCTGTGATGATCCCGGCAACCTCCTGACCCGCGATATCAACAACCGGGCAGGTTCTGCTTGCCTTCCATGGCTGGCTCCAACCACACATAGCAAAGCATCAGCCAGCTCGCCCCGCCGATCCAGCCCGCCAGCACGTCCGAGGGCCAGTGCACGCCAAGGGCAATACGGGAGAAGCCCGTGATCAGTGCCAACAGGATGCCGAACGCAACCACCGGCGCCCGCCACCTCCGCTCCAAAAACATCGTCGCAATCAGCGCGGCCTGGCCATAAAAGACCAGCCCGTTCCAGGCATGGCTGCTCGGAAAGCTGTAGGAATGAACGAGATCGAGTTGCGGGAGCAGCTCCGGACGAGCGCGCGCGACAATCGCCTTGATACCCGAGCAGAGCACCATTCCTCCGGCAACAACCACGAACACGAAGAGCGCGGCGCGCCGGCGGCGTGCCACCAAAAGCGCCAATATGATGAGCGCGGCGCCGACAATTCGGAATATCGCTTCGGCCACATAGCTCATAGCGGGCAGAAAGGTCATGAGCCAGGGATGCGCGCGGGACCACTCCGCCGCCGCCAGAAAGATCTCGCGGTCAAGCGGATCGCTGACACCACAAGCCACCGCCAGCCCGATCAGGGCAAAGAGAACGAAACCGGCCAATGAAAAGCAGAGATAGCGCCATTGGCTTGCGGCAAGTCGCGTCAATTCAGATCTGCGGAACCGAAAGCATGTCGATCGCGAAGCCGATCCACATCGCTGAAAGGGTGATGCACGAGGCAAGATAGATCATGAAGCGCGGCATCACCTTTTTCGGGCCGATGTGAATGAAGCTGTGCAACGCGCGCAGTGCCACGAATATCCAAGCCAGCAGCACCTGCAGATGATTGGCATGGTGGGTGATCAACAGGAGCGGCACCAGCGCAAAATAAAGCACCGGCATTTCGAACAGGTTGCGCAGATTATTGGCTGGCATCTCTACTGGCGTGAAGTAGCGCATGGCCGCCTCGCCGGTCGCGATATCCTCGGCGCGCGGCGGGTTTCGCCGCATATGGCCAATGCGCTGCACGAAGAGAATGAACCACACGGTGAAGATGAGCGCCACGAGCGCAAATGTCGGCCAAAGTATCCCGAGTGGCTGAACCATCATATCTCCCCTAAATCGTTTCTTGAACGGCTCGGCAGGTTACCGGTTACGCCAATATCGAAACACCCTTAGCTGAAGCTTCTTCACGATCTTGGCTGCGTCAGGGCCCAGCCACGGTCCGTCATATCCCGTCACGTGCGCATATTCGGTCCACCACCCCTGCCCCGGCAAGCGATCGCTCTCGCGGACGACAAGCACGGCGAGTTCCGGCTCTCCGGCGGCAGCGCCCGCCCGGTCGATCGCGCCAAGCGTCTTGCATAAGGCGCGCATCTTGGGACGGGTGAAGCGCGTGCCGAGCTGGTTCAACACGTCAGAATAGCTCACCGCCTCGCCGGCGCGCGCGGCATCGAGCAGGATCTGGCGCACCCGCGGCACATCCGCGATCGCCGCGGCGATGCCGGAGCCTTCGTCGAGATCAGATGTGAATCGCCCGCCCATAGGCGCCGAGCACGCTCTCATGCATCATCTCGGAAAGCGTGGGGTGCGGGAAAACGGTGTGCATCAGCTCGGTCTCGGTGGTTTCGAGCTGGCGCGCGATGACATAGCCCTGGATCAGCTCGGTCACCTCGGCGCCCACCATGTGCGCGCCCAGCAGCTCGCCGGTGGCTTCATCGAACACAGTCTTGACGAACCCTTCGGCTTCGCCGAGCGCGATCGCCTTGCCGTTGCCGATGAAGGGGAAGTTGCCGACCTTCACCTTATACCCCGCCTCCTTCGCCTTCGCTTCGGTGAGTCCGACCGACGCCACTTGCGGCCGCGAATAGGTACATCCCGGAATGTTGCCCTTGTCCATCGGATGGACGCCTTTGTAGCCCGCGATCGCTTCGGTTGCGACGACCCCCTCATGGCTCGCCTTGTGCGCGAGCCAGGGCGGACCGGTCACGTCGCCGATCGCCCAGATGCCCTCGACATTGGTGCGGCCATAGGGATCGGTATCAATATGCCCCTTGGTGGTCTTCACCCCGAGAGCTTCCAGGCCGACATTTTCGCTGTTCGGCGCGATGCCGACCGCCACGATCACATGGCTATATTCCTCGGTTGCTGACTTGCCGTCCTTGTCCTTGATCGTAGCCTTGACCGACTTGGCGCCAGCCTCGAGCTTCTCGACCCCCGCCGAGGTCATGATCGTCAGGCCTTGCTTCGTGAGCGCCTTGGTCATGAACGTGCTGACATCTACATCCTCTACGGGCAAGATACGATCGAGCATCTCGACGATCTTCACCTTGGCGCCCATGTCCGCATAGAAACTCGCGAATTCGACGCCGATCGCGCCCGATCCGATCACCAGCAAATTGGTCGGCATCTCCGCCGGGACCATGGCATGACGATAGGTCCAGATGCGCTTGCCGTCAGCCTTGGCAAAGGGAAGGTCGCGCGCACGCGCGCCGGTTGCGACGATGATGTTCTTAGCCTCAAGCTCCGTCGTCTTGCCGTCCTTGACGATCTTGAGCCTGCCCTTGCCCGTGATCGTCCCCTCGCCTTCGACGACGGTCACCTTGTTCTTCTTCATGAGACCCTTGACGCCCGAATTGAGCTGCCCGGCCACCTTGCGCGAGCGCTCGACAATCTTCGTCAGATCGAAGGCAGGCTTTTCGGCTTTCAAGCCATAGGCTTCGGCATGGGTGAGATAATGATAGATTTCGGAGGTGCGGAGCAAAGCCTTGGTGGGGATGCATCCCCAGTTGAGACAGATCCCGCCCAGTGCCTCCCGCTCGACGATCGCTGTTTTCAGGCCGAGTTGCGCCGCCCGGATCGCGGCAACATAGCCGCCCGGTCCCGATCCCAGTACAACGAGGTCAAAGCTGTCCGCCATCAATCTATCCCTGTTGCCATGTGGCCGGGGTCAACCCCACGACCAGTTCGCTCCTGTGTCTTTCCCAGCCCTCGATCAGGCCAGCATCGCAACTGGTTTTTCCACCAGCCGCTTGAATGCCGCCATCAGCTCGGCGCCCGTCGCGCCGTCGATCGCGCGATGATCGAAGCTGCCGGTCGCGGACATCACCGTCGCCACCGCCAGCGCGTCATTGACCACATGAGGCCGCTTCTCGCCCGCCCCGACCGCGAGGATCATCCCCTGCGGCGGATTGATGACGGCTTCGAACTGCTTGATGCCATACATGCCGAGATTGGAAATGGAGGCGGTTCCGCCCTGATATTCATCGGGCTGAAGCTTCCCGTCGCGGGCGCGCTCGGCCAGCGACTTTGCCGAAGTCGCGATCGACGACAGGTTCCGATTGGCAACATCGGTAATCACCGGCGTGATGAGACCGCCAGGGATCGCAACCGCCATCGAAATGTCGACTCGGCTGAACTTCAGCATGGTGTCGCCTGCGAATTGCACGTTCGCGTCTGGGACTTCCGCAAGCGCAACGCCCAATGCCTTGATCAGCAGATCATTGACCGAGAGCTTGATGCCCCGGCTCTCCAGGCCAGCGTTGAGCTCCGCGCGCAATTTCAACAGCGGATCGAGATTGCAATCGATCGTCAGATAAAAATGGGGAACGGTCTGCTTGGATTCAGCGAGCCGCCGCGCGATCGTCTTGCGCATATTGGAAAGCTTGATCGTTTCATGGGGGATAGCGCTTTCTGCCGGTGCAGCGGCGGCGGGCGGCGTCGACACGGAAGGCGTCTGAGCCGCCGCAGCCTGAGCAGGCGCGGGCGTCGCTTTCTTCCCGCCGTCGAGATCAGCCTTCACGATACGCCCACCAGGACCCGATCCCGCCACCCCCACAAGATCGATCCCACGCTGCTGCGCTAGTCGGCGTGCAAGCGGGCTCGCTTTGATTCGATCCCCCTCGTCGCGATTTTGCGGCAAGGGGTCGGCGCGCGGCGCGGGAGCGGGCTTCGCAGCCGGCTCCGGCGCGGGTGCCTTGGCGGCTGGCGCTGGGCTAGGCTTTGCGGCAGGCGCCGGGCTTGCCTTGGCCGGCTGGGTCTCCTCGCCTTCGCCTGCGATCAATGCAATGACGGTACCGACCTTGACGCCTTCAGTGCCGTCGCCAACGAGGATCTTCGCGATCTTGCCTTCATCGACGGCCTCGAATTCCATCGTGGCTTTATCGGTCTCGATCTCTGCAAGCAGGTCTCCGGCCGCTACCGTGTCGCCTTCTTTGACCAGCCACTTCGCAACGGTGCCTTCCTCCATGGTAGGGGACAAAGCGGGCATCTTCAGTTCGATCGGCATGGGAGGTCCTCGGTCAACTGGTAGGCGAGAGGGCTTTCGACCAAGGGGCCGTAGCGGTCAATAGCTCAGTCAAAGGCAGAATGCTTGCTTCCGTTCGCGGTTGGGAGCAGCGTCGGAGGGAAACGGGGATGTTGGTGATGCGCAAATATCTGGTCGTACTGGACGATAGCGATGAAGCTCGCGTGGCGCTGCGGTTTGCCGCCCGCCGCGCAAGCAAGACCGGCGGCACGGTGGAGATTGTCGTGTTGATCCCCCCGGCTGAGTTTGTGCAATGGGGCGCGGTTCAGGCGGCAATGGAAGAAGAAGCGCGCCTGCGGGCGGAAGCTCTACTCGTGCAGGTCGCGGGCGAACTGGCGGAAGAAACCGGGCTGCGTCCATCCGTTATTGTCGAGCAGGGCGATCCGGTGGCGGTGATGAACAAGGTCATGAGCGAGCGCGACGATGTTGCGGCGCTGGTGCTCGGCGCGACGGGGTCTGGCGGGCCGGGTCCTCTCGTCGCCCATTTCGCGGGAAGCGAAGTCGGCAAGCTGCCATGCCCGCTGATGATCATTCCGGGATCGCTGAGCGACGAAGCACTCGACCGGCTGAGTTAGACCGAACTCAGCTTTTGCTGATCGGCACGCGCCCGATCACCCTTGGCTTGTCATCCGACGGGCGTGGCGCTGCCTTGGCGCGGGGCACCGCCTTGCCCGCCGGCCGCGGCTGGTAGCTTCGCGGATAATGCGTCCGCGGTTGCTCATAATAAGTGATGGTTTCGGTGGTCGTCACCGGCTGCTGCTGGACCACGATGGTCGTGCTCGAACCGGGCGGCAGCATGACCGTCGCACCCGACTGCACCGTGGTGGTGCCGCTCGGCCATGCCCAGACCTCCCGCCGGGCGGCCGCATGCCCGTCCTGCCAGGTCACATCGTCGTCGTGTGCGAAATCTTCCTCCACTGACGAAAGACTGTCAGGAGCATCGCCGACATAAGCGGGCACCGGTCCATGCGCCGCGCGATCCCATGCAACATCGTGGACGCTGTCATAAATCATGCCACGATCGTCGACGAGCACGGCATCATCATAATAGCGGACCCAGCGGCGCCCCCCGCCGGGCTCAGCAAGGCCATAGCTTTGCCAATCCGACACGACATAAGCGGGCGTGAGCCAGAAGCTCGGTAGAATAAATCCCCTGACCGGCCTACGAAAGGATCCGCCCCACCAGCCGGGACCGCCCCACTGCCACCCGCCCGGACGCATCATCTGCCATCGGCCGTTCGGTACACCGGACGCAGATGGCGGCATGGGCGTGGCAGCTGGATGGGCAAGCGCTGCAAAGGGAAACGCGATTGCGCCGATGAGGCTCGCAAAGACAAGCTTCCGCATATGCAATCGACTCCGAGCTTTGCTATGGCTAACGAAGCGTTAACATTTGAGAGCCGCATCTGCCACGGGGCGAAACGGTTAATGGCTGTCTCAATAAGAGCCGGCCGCGTTTAATTCAGCCGATGCGCGGCGCAAGCAGCTCCATCAGCCTAACACAACCATTCGCATCCTCTTCGTCGAAGCGACCGATGATCGGGCTGTCGAGATCAAGCACCCCGATCAAATGCCCGGCGGTAATGATCGGCACTACCAGTTCCGAGGCCGACTCCGTGTCACAGGCGATATGGCCGGGGAAGCTATGCACATCCGCCACACGCTGCACCATGCCCATGGCTGCCGCCGTGCCGCATACCCCGCTGCCGACGGCGATGCGGATGCATGCCGGCTTACCCTGGAATGGTCCCAGCACCAGTTCGCTATCGATCAAGCGGTAGAAGCCTGCCCAATTGAGATCAGGCAGAAACTGCCAGATCAGCGCCGCCGCGTTGGCGAGATTGGCGATCGGGTCCGGTTCGCCGGCGGTCAGCGCATCAAGCGCCTGAAACAGATCGGCGTAAAGATCCGCCTTCGGTTGGCCGGCAGCGATGTCGAATGTCCAGCTCAATCGAGCGCCACCTTTCCTCTTCCGCGCTTAACTGCGCTTCGCGCCGTTTTTGCCTCGATCCGCTTGGCTTTGGCCGCCTTGCTCGGCCTTGTCTTGATGCGCTTCTCGGGAGCAACGAATGCCGCTGCGATGAGCTCGGCCGCGCGTTGACGGGCATCGGCGCGATTGGCTTCCTGAGTCCGGAAGCGCCGGGCCGTGATCAGGATGCCACCATCGGACGTCCAGCGATTGCCGGCGAGCGCCTTCAGCCGGGTGAACACAGGCGGCGGAAGGCGAAGCGAATATATATCGACCCGGAGCTGCACCGCCGTCGCCACCTTGTTGACGTTCTGCCCGCCCGGCCCGGTGGCTGCCAGAAATTTTTCCTCCAGCGCCTCTTCGGGCAAGGCGAACGGCTCAGGAGAGTGCATCTTCATCGGTGCTGAAACCGGCCGCGACAAAGCTTTCCGGTAGCGGCGCTTCGGCCTCGACAGCAGGTTTTGGCTGCCGTGGGAGCTTGAGCCGCCAGGCATGGAGCAGCATCGGTTCGCCCCCTTGGCCATAAACCGGATCGCCCACGATAGCCGCGCCAAGCCCCTCCAGCGCATGAACGCGGATCTGATGCGTCCGGCCGGTTTCGGGTGCGAACAGCAACAGCGAGCGCCTATCACGGCTATCGAGTAGACGCCAGTGAGTGCGTGCGTGCTTTCCCTTGGCATCCCCGCGCATGCGCCAGCCGGACTCACGCGCAGAGACTTTGAGTAGAGGGAGATCGATGGTGCCACTATCGCCATTCGGCACGCCCTCGATCACGGCGAGATAGCGTTTCTCCACCTCGCCTGCCTCGAACGCGTGCTGGAAACGCTTATGTGCCTTGGGATTGCGGGCAAGCAACAAGCAACCCGAGGTGTCGCGATCCAGCCGGTGCACTGGCTGGGGCCAGCGCTGGAACCCAAAAGCGAGGCTTTGCAGATGATTTTCAAGGCTGAGCGAGCCATCGCGCGGCGGATCGACCGGCAGCCCCGCCGGCTTGTCGATCACAATCGCCTCGCCATCGATGAAGAGAATGCGATCATCGAGCATGATCTAAGCCCGACGTTCGTCGTACCCATGTGCGGCTCAGCGCAATTATGCCGGGAAGAAAATGACCGCCGATATGCATCCGTTCGCCATGACACGGCGGAGGCCGGCTAGGGAAGTTTTTGTTTGCCGTGGGCGGATCAAATGCCGGCGACCCTTTCAACAAGAAGGATCACCGGCATCCGCGGCCGCCATAGACTTCAGCCGAACAGCTTGGCCGCGGTTTCCGCCACCCGCCGCCCGAGATAGCGCGCGCCTTCAAGCTCCCTCTCGGAGGGCTGACGGCTGCCATCGCCGCCCGCGATCGTGGTCGCGCCATAGGGTGCGCCGCCGGTGATCTCTTCGAGCGTCATTTGATGGCTGGAGCCGTAATCCAACCCCACCACCGTCATGCCGAAGTGGAGCAGGTTGGTGATGATCGAGAACAGGGTCGTTTCCTGCCCGCCATGCTGCGTCGCCGTCGAGCTGAAGGCGGCGCCGACCTTGCCGACCAGCGCGCCCCGTGCCCACAGCCCGCCTGCCTGGTCGAGGAAATTGGCCATCTGCGAAGAGAGGCGGCCGAAACGCGTGCCGGTACCCACCACGATCGCATCATATCCGGCGAGATCGTCGATCGCGGCGATCGGCGCGGCCTGGTCCAGCTTATAATGGCTTTTCTCCGCAATGTCGGCGGGAACAAGCTCGGGAACGCGCTTGATATCGACGCTCACCCCGGCAGCACGCGCGCCTTCAGCCACAGCCTGCGCCATCGTTTCGATATGCCCGTAGGCGGAGTAGTAGAGCACCAGAACCTTAGCCATTTGCTTCGTCTCCAATCATCAGGCCGCGTCGACCATCACCAGTTCACTGTCCTCAAGCGCGGTAAGCTCAACCACGCTCACGTCGGTTATCGCCGCGCCATCACGGGCATCGATCCGGGTGCCTTCGATCTCGACGGCGCCAGTGGCGGGAACTAGATAGGCATGGCGGCCCTGGCCCAGCGCGTAGCGGATCGTCTCGCCTGCCTTGACCGTTGCCCCCAGCACGCGTGCGGCTGTGCGGATCGGCAGGGCGTCGTCATCTTCCTCAAAACCGCTCGCCAGCGTTACGAAGCGGCCTGACCGGTCGGCCTTCGGGAAGGGCTTGGCGCCCCAGCTTGGGGCACCGCCACGCTCATCCGGCATAATCCAGATCTGGAACAGCCGGGTTTCGGAAGGCTCCAGATTATATTCGCTATGGGTGACGCCCGTTCCGGCGCTCATGACCTGGACGTCGCCTGCTTCGGTCCTGCCGACATTGCCCATGCTGTCACGATGCGTGATCGCACCCTGACGCACATAGGTGATGATTTCCATGTCGCGATGCGGGTGCGGCGGAAAGCCAGCACCGGGAGCGATCGTATCGTCGTTCCACACGCGCAAGCTGCCCCAGTTCATGCGTGCGGGATCCAAATAGTCGGCAAAGCTGAAATGGTGATGTGCGTCGAGCCAACCGTGATTGGCATGGCCGACACTGGAAAAAGGACGTTTCTCGATCATCGCAAGTCTCCCAACGGCATCGCATTGATGTCTTGCCGACTGAAATAAGGTGCTCGACATTTTCATAAATAGAAAATATCGAAAATGACTGTTTCTGATTATGAGCAATTTACCTGATCTCGAGGCTTGGGCCATTTTCGCGCGGGTGGCCGAACTGCGATCATTCAGCGCGGCGGCCGAAGCGCTGGGGCTTTCGAATGCCACAGTCTCCAAGGCGGTCAGCCGGCTTGAAAACAGGCTGGGAGTCTCCCTGTTCCACCGCACGACACGGACGTTGTCGCTGACCCCGTCGGGCGTTTCCTTGGCGAGCAGGGCCGCGGCATTGCTCAGCGATGCTGAAGCGGCGGAAGAGTGCGCCCGCGCCGAAGCGGGTGGACCACGCGGCCTCGTTCGCATCGCGGTGCCCATGAGCTTCGGGCTCAGCCATGTCGCACCTGCGCTTCCGGAGCTGATGGCGCTGTGCCCAGGTCTTTCGCTGGATCTTCACCTGAGCGACGCGACGATCGACCTGATCGAGGCCGGCATCGATGTGGCGCTGCGAATCGGTTCGCTGGCGGATTCATCGCTGAAGGCGCGAAAACTTGCCGATATTCCTGTCTATCTGGCGGCCGCGCCGGCGTATCTCGAACGGCACGGCATCCCCGCCACCCCAGCTGATCTCGAGCACCATGCCTGCTTCGGGTACAGCAATGCCAAGCGGGCGGATCGCTGGCACCTTGTTCACCACGATGGCAGGGAAGCCGTCGTTCGCCCGCGCGGCCCGCTCGTTACCAACAATGGTGAAGCAATGCTTCCCGCGCTAGTCGCGGGCCAAGGCATTGCCCTGCTTCCGCAATTTATCCTCGCGCGCGAGTTCGAGGCCGGGCGGCTGGCCCAGATACTGCCGGAATGGGCCGGGCTGCCTGCCGCGCTGCACGTGGTCACCCCTTCATCGGGGCCGCGTCCAGCACGCGTTTCTGCGGTTATTGACTTTTTTTCGCGGCGGTTCGCCAGGCTCGCTTAAGGCTATCAAACCGGTGCCGTTGAAATTCCGGCAGCGTCACAAATCGTAACGCTTCAACAATCTTTTTTGAGATAACATGAAGATAGCCACTACCCTGTTTACCCCGTCTTAACCTTTTGGCTTCATCAATGACATGGTTAATGCTATTGGCCGGTCCAGGATGTGTCATCCTGAGGGGCGGGAACAACAGGGGTGTTTTGGATATGCGCGTTCTGCTGATCGAAGATGAGCCGACCACCGCCAAGAGCATCGAGCTGATGCTGAATGCGGAAGGCTTCAACGTTTACACGACCGATCTTGGCGAAGAGGGCCTCGATCTGGGCAAGCTGTACGACTACGACATCATCTGTCTCGACCTCAACCTGCCGGACATGCACGGATATGACGTGCTGAAGAAGCTCCGGGTCGCGAAGGTCCAGACCCCCGTGCTGATCCTCTCGGGCATCAGCGAAATGGATTCCAAGGTCCGGGCGCTTGGGTTCGGCGCCGACGATTATGTCACCAAGCCCTTCCACCGCGAGGAACTGATCGCCCGGATCCACGCCGTGGTCCGCCGTTCAAAGGGTCACAGCCAGTCGGTCATTCGCACCGGCAAGCTCGCCGTGAACCTCGACGCGAAGACGGTCGAGGTGGACGGTGCCCGCGTGCACCTGACGGGCAAGGAATATGCGATGCTGGAGCTGCTCTCGCTTCGCAAGGGCACCACCCTCACCAAGGAAATGTTCCTGAACCATCTTTATGGCGGCATGGACGAGCCGGAACTCAAGATTATCGACGTGTTCATCTGCAAACTGCGCAAGAAGCTGAGCCTGGCGTGCGGCGGAGATAATTATATCGAAACCGTTTGGGGCCGCGGCTATGTGCTGCGCGATCCGGACGAAGCTTACGAATCCCAGGTCGCCTGAGGCACCTGAACGAAGCGCCAGAGCGCTATGGGCAAGACGAGGGCCGGATCGAAAGATCCGGCCCTTTTTCCGTCCATATGCTTCGGGAATATCGGAAAAATTTATTCCCGATCTGCAAGTTTGGGGCGACCGCAGAATACCTCTTGTGCGATGCAGCAAACCGATGCAGTCTATGATTCCTACGCAGAACACAAAAGGAGCCCATGGCGAAACCGCCGGCATTCGACGAAATCTGGGGCAAGAGCGGCGGCAGCGAGGCTCGACCCGAGTTCGCCGCATTGGCCGAATGGATCAACGCCACGCCACCTGCCGAATTGAACCGCCGCCAGCAAGCGGCTGAGGCCGCTTTTCGGCAGCTCGGCATCACCTTCGCGGTCTATGGCGAGGAAGAGGCTGCTGAGCGGATCATCCCGTTCGATATCATCCCCCGCATATTTTCGGCGCGCGAATGGAGCAATCTCAGCGCCGGGCTCGAGCAGCGAGTGCGTTCGATCAATGCCTTCCTCGCCGACATCTATGGCGACCGGAAGATTCTGCGCGACGGCGTGATCCCCTCCGAGCTGATCCTGCGCAACCCGCAGTTCCTGCCGCAGATGGCGGGTGCCAAACCGCCGCATGGCGTTTGGGCCCATATTTCGGGGATCGATCTGGTCCGCACCGGCCCGGACGAGTTTTGGGTACTGGAAGATAATGCGCGGACGCCATCGGGCGTATCCTACATGCTGGAGGATCGGGAGGCGATGCTGCGGCTGTGCCCCGAACTCTTCGAGATATTCGACGTCGCGCCGGTGGACAGCTATCCCGACCTGCTGCACGAAACGATGCGATCGGTGGCGCCGAAGCCCGGCAACGCGCCGGTGTGCGTCGTGCTTACGCCTGGACATTTCAATTCCGCTTTCTACGAGCACAGCTTTCTCGCGGACAATATCGGGATCGAGCTGGTCGAGGCCGCAGATCTCGAGGTGGTCGACAATTATGTATGGATGCGCACGATCGACGGCCCGGTGAAGGTCGACGTCATTTACCGGCGCATCGATGACGCCTTTATCGATCCGCTCGTCTTTCGGCCGGATTCACTGCTGGGCGTTCCCGGGCTGATCAGCGCCTATCTTGCCGGCAATGTCGCGCTGGTAAACGCGCCGGGCACAGGCATCGCCGACGATAAGGCGGTATATAGCTATATGCCGGAGATCGTCCGCTATTATTCGGGCGAAGAGGCCAAGCTCCCCAATGTGGAAACCTATCGCTGCCGCGAGCCCGAAGCGCTTAAATACACGCTCGATAACCTCGACAAGCTGGTGGTGAAGCTGGTCGATGGGTCCGGCGGCTATGGGATGTTGGTGGGCCCCACGGCGACCCGCACGCAGATCGACGAATTTCGCACTCGCCTGATCGCCGAGCCTCATCGCTACATTGCCCAGCCCACGCTAGCGCTGTCGACGGTGCCGACGCTCAATGAACAGGGCATTGCCCCCCGCCACGTCGATTTCAGACCCTTTGTGCTCACCGGCTCGGACGGAATAAGGATCGTGCCGGGCGGCCTGACGCGGGTCGCGCTCACCGAAGGTTCGCTCGTGGTCAACTCGAGCCAGGGCGGCGGCACCAAGGACAGCTTCGTGCTCAAAGACGCAAAGGCGGCAAGCTGATGCTTTCGCGGACGGCCCTCAATCTCTACTGGACTGGCCGCTATATCGAACGTGCGGAGTTTAATGCGCGGCTGTTGCAGGCGACCATCCGGCTCGACTCGCTCTCCCCCCGCCCCGCCGGCCTGGCAGCCTGGAGCAGCGCGCTGTCGGTGGCGACCGCGGAATATGGTTTCAAGCAGACCGGCCAGGCGTTGTCGCCGTCAAGCGTGGCACATTATCTGACGCTGGCGGATGAAAACCCAAGTTCGATCCGCTGCTGCCTACGCCATGCACGCACCAATGCACGGGCGGTTCGCACCGCGTTGAGCCGCGAAGCATGGGAGACCATCAATCGCGCCTGGATGAGCGTGCGCGATCGCACCAGCCCCGGTGGAACCCAGGCAGCACTCAATCTGATCGATCAGATCAAGGCCGAGGCACGCGGCTTCGAGGGGGCGCTGCACCGGATGCTGCGCAACGAAGCAAGCTGGTTCCTCCGGCTTGGCGCTGCCGTTGAGCGGGCCGACAATACCGCACGCCTGCTCGATGTGAAATATCATCTGCTGCTGCCCCCTGATGAGGAGGTCGGCGGCGTCATAGACCGCGATCAGTGGACCACGATCCTGCACACCGTTGCCGCCGTGACCTCCTATCGCTGGCTCTATCGAGAAGGGCTGAAGCCCTGGCTGATCGCGGAGATGCTGATTCTCAGGAGCGAACTGCCACGCTCGCTCGCCGCCTCGATGGAGGAGGTCGTGGCGATGCTGACCGCTCTCAGCCGCCGCTCTGGCAAGCAGGGCGAGGCTGACCGCTTGGCACGCACGCGGCTGACGAAACTCAAGCAGAGCCGCATCGACCTCCTGTTCCAGAGCGGACTGCACGAATATCTCCAGGAATTTCTGGCTGACATTCCCGCGCTCGATCAGGCAGTGGCCCACCAGTTCCGATTCGGGTGATGACTCGATGCTATTTCACCGAACCCGGCTCGCGCGAGTGAACGAGGCGCCTCGGCGTTCTGGAGGCTCGACGGCTCGAACAAGCCTTCTTATTCGAAGCCAATGTTGATTCTTTCGCCAGACGCGAGCGCGCGCCAACCTTCATCCTGACATGCGTCTCTTCGTCAACCATAGAACCGAATATCTGTTCAGCGAGCCTCAGCGGCGGGTGACGCAACTGCTACGCGTCACCCCTCACAGTTTCGATGGGCAGCAGGTGATCGACTGGGAAATCGAGACCGATTGCGATGTGCGGCTGTTGCCGGGACGCGACGGCTTCGGCAACGAGACCAATATGCTCTATGTCGATGGGCCTGTCAGCCGCCTCATGCTGCAGGTACGCGGCGAGGTGCTGACGGAGGATCGCCAGGGGATCGTCCGCGGTGCGCCCGATCCCTTGCCGGCGGAGGTATTTCTGCAAAGTACCGAGCTGAGCGCGGCGACGCCCGACATCATCGCCTTCGTCAAGGATATAGCGGAGCGGGAGCAGGACCGGATCGCGCTTCTACATCAACTCATGGATGCGTTGCACGAGCATATTCGCTTCGATCCCGATCAGGCTCACGTGCATCGCGGCGCCGCCGAGGCCTTCAGCGAGGGCAGCGGCGTCTGCCAGGATCATGTCCATATCTTCACGGCCGCCGCGCGCGCGATCGGCATTCCCGCGCGCTATGTTTCGGGCCATCTTTATCAGCGGGAAGCCAGCGGGATCCAGCCTGCGGCGCATGCCTGGGCGGAGGCCTGGGTAGGAGGGCTCGGCTGGGTGGGATTCGATCCGGTCAACGCGATGTGCCCCGATGATGCCTATATCCGCGTTGCAATCGGGCTGGACTATCACAGCGCCGCCCCGCTATCGGGATCACGGGCCGGCGGCGGCACCGAAAGCTTGCTTGTCGGCGTCGATGTTTCGCAGTCTCAAACCCAGAGTCAGAGCTAGCGGGGGCGGCGGTGACCTATTGCGTCGGAATGTTGGTGGAGCAGGGCCTGGTGATGATGGCCGACACGCGCACCAATGCCGGCGTCGATGACATCTCCTCCTACCGCAAGCTGCACATGCTATGCGACTCCGACGATCGCCTCATCGTCGCCTGCACGTCGGGAAACCTGTCCGTCACGCAGCTTGTGATCTCGCGTCTTGAGGAAGGACTGGCGCCGCTCAACGAGGGCGATCCGCCGCGCACGCTCGATCAGGTCGGCTCGATCTTCCAGGCCGCCGAACTCGTCGGCGAAGCGGTCGCAGCGGCACGCAAGGATGTCGGCCGCGCGCTTTCGGCCGAGAATATCGATGCCGGCATTTCGCTTCTGCTCGGAGGCCGGGTCGGCGAAGGCAAACTTCGGCTGTACCTGATTTATTCGGCCGGCAATTTCATCGAATGCCACAGCGACGCACCCTTTCTGCAGATCGGCGAAACGAAATATGGCAAACCCATCCTCGATCGCGCATTGCAATGGAACACGCCGCTCGACGAGACAGTGAAGGTGGGGCTGATCTCGTTTGATTCGACGATGCGCTCCAATCTTGCCGTTGGCCGCCCGATCGATATCATCGTCATCCCAGGCGATCGCGAGAAACCGATCATCCGCCGGCGCATCGGCACGGACGACGCTTATTTCGATGACCTGTCGGCACGCTGGTCAATGCTGCTGGGTGAATCCCGCGCGATCATCCCGACGCCGCCGTTCATGGAATAGGCGGTTCAGCGTACGCATTCACATCGGTACGTAGCTATCCGAAGACTGGCAGCTTCCGCGCGCCGACCGGCGGCGGACCGGCGGGCGGCATTTCGAGATCGCCGGGCTGAAAAACTTGCCATCCACTTGGCCCCAGCCGTTCGATCGGCTGAAAGCGAACCTTGTACTGCATGCGAGGAGAGCCCTTCACCCAATATCCCAAATAGACATAGGGAAGCCCTGCCTTCGCCGCGCGCATGATATGATCGATGATGATGAACGTCCCGAGCCCCGGCCGTTTGGGTTCGTCCGGCTCGAAAAAGCTGTAGACCATCGAAAGGCCGTCGCCCTGCTGATCGGTGAGGCAGGCCCCCACCAGCCGGCCCGGCCGGCCGTCTACCGACGGCTCGCGATATTCGATCATGAATGTCGAGACCGGTGTCTGCTCGACCATGTCGGCGAAATCGATCTCATCCATCTCGGCCATGCCACCGCCCGGATGGCGCGCGGCGAGATAGCGGCGAAGAAGCGAGAATTGCTCCTGCGTCGTCCAAGGCTTGCAGGCATTGACGACCAGATCGGCATGGCGGCGCAGCAGCTTGCGCTGGCTGGCATTCGCTTCGAACTGGCTTGCGACCACGCGCACCGATACGCATGCGCTGCAATCAGCGCAGCTCGGCCGGTATGCTACATTCTGGCTACGGCGGAAGCCGATGCGGCCAAGCGCGTCATTCAACTCGGCTGCATGGGGGCCGGAAAGCTCGGTGAACACCTTGCGCTCGGTCTTCCCCGGCAAATAGGGGCACGGCGACGGCGTCGTGACGAAGAAACGCGGAAATCGGAACTGCGCTGTCACCTGCTGCTGACCCTCATCAACACCTTCGCTTCCCAATATGCAGAGAGCCAAAGGCGATGAAAAGTGTGTTTACCACGAAAGAGGTTAAACCCGAGCAACTTTAGCTCCGAAGCCCCCGCGTGCTCTTTCGCCCTCCCGAAACGGACATCAATTCAAATCGGTAGCCCGCCGCCGCCAAATCCGCCTCGAGCAGCTCGGCCGTAGCCGGATCGCGAATTTCATATTCGATCTCGGTGACCGTGTTCTTAGCCGAAACGACGCCAAAAATTCGTTGATGCTGCACCTCGATGATATTCGCGCCATGCTTGGTGAAGATCCCCGAGACTTCGTGCAGCGCACCCGCCTTGTCCTGCAGCACAATCGCCATCCGGCCGATCCGTCCCGACCGCGCGAGATTGCGCATGATGACGTTCGCCAGAAAGCGCGAATCGATATTCCCGCCGCTCAAGATCACGCCGAGCTTCTTGCCCGCGAACTCGGCCCGCTGATTCCCGTCGCGCGTCGGCAGCAGCGTGGCCAGCCCGGCCGCGCCCGCGCCCTCCACGACCGTCTTTTCGATGTCGAGCAACAGCGAGATTGCCGATTCGATGATCGCCTCGTTGACGATCCGCACCTCATCCACCAGCTCGAGGATGATCCGCGAGCTCAACGCACCCGGCTGCTTGACGGCAATGCCTTCGGCCAGCGTGTCGCCGCCGCTTTCGATACTCACCTTGTTCTTGAGATTGTAGAGCGCTGGATAGAGCTTGGACTGAACGCCGATCACGCGGATCGCAGGATCGATCGCCTTGGCCGCGATTGCGGTGCCGGAGATCAGACCACCGCCACCGACCGGGACGACGATGCCCTCCAGCCCGGGCGCGTCTTCCAGCATCTCCAGTGCTACCGTGCCCTGCCCCGCGATGATGTCGGGATCATCGAACGGATGAACGAAGATCAGCTTCTCGTCCGCCTCGAGCTTGCGTGCATGGGCATAAGCGTCATCGAAGGTCGCGCCTTCCAGGATCACCCGTGCGCCATGATCGCGGGTCTGATTCACCTTCACGATCGGTGTCGATAAGGGCATCACGATCGTGACCGGGATAGCCAGCTGCCGTCCATGATAGGCCAAGCCCTGCGCATGATTCCCGGCGGAAGCAGCGATAACGCCGCGCTTGCGGGTAAGCGGATCAAGCAGCAGCAGCTTGTTGAGCGCCCCGCGCTCCTTATAGGCCGCCGTGAATTGGAGATTTTCGAATTTGAGCCATACCTCGGCGCCGGTCATCTCGGAAAGCGTGCGGCTGAGGAGCGTCGGCGTGCGCACCACGGCGCCGGCGATCCGCGCCGCGGCGGCGCGAATATCATCGATCGTCACCGGCAGAGTGGTGTTCGGGACGATGGTGGCGGGTGCGGTGCTCATGATGGATTACTGCCCTAACCCATCTGGCGGATCATGAAAACAAGGCTTATGCGGCAGCCATGGCGAAGATCTGCTTCATCGGGCTGGGGGCCATGGGAGCGCCGATTGCCGGGCACCTTGCCAAGGCCGGCCATGAACTGACGGTCTATAACCGCACCCGCGCCAAGGCTGAGGCCTGGGTTGCCGAACATGGCGGCACGGTTGCGGCGTCAGCACTTGCCGCCGTCGACGGAGCGGAGGCGGTCTTTACCTCGGTTGGCACCGATCGGGACCTCGAGAATGTCACGCTTCGTCATGACGGCTGCTTTCGCGGCATGAAGAAGGGCGCGCTGTTCATCGATCACAGCTCGGTATCAGCGGGCCTGGCGCGCCAGCTTGCCACCGAAGGCCGCGATCGCGGCCTGCTCGTGGTCGACGCGCCGGTGACTGGCGCGGAGATCGGCGCGCGCGACGGTACCCTCAACATCATGTGTGGTGGGCCGGACAAGGCGATCGCCGCCGCGATCCCGTTCATGCAGGCCTATTCGCGACGAATCGTTCATGTCGGCGGCGCCGGCGCGGGTCAGCTCGCCAAGATGGTGAACCAGATTGCACTCGCTGGCACGCTGCAGGCGGTCGCCGAAGCGCTGCGCTTCGCCCAATGCGAGCGGCTCGACACGGCGAAGGTGTTCGAAGCGGTCTCAGGCGGTGCGGCATCGAGCTGGATGATCACGAATCGCTGGGCCTCGATGACCGACGAGCGCTTCGACTTCGGTTTCAAGGTCGATTGGCTGCGCAAGGATCTCGGGCTTGCGATCGAAGAGGCGCGGAGCAACGGTGCCGCGCTCCCCATGACTGCGCTGATCGACCAGTTTTACGCGGACGTGCAGGCACTTGGGTTCGGCCAAAAAGACATGTCAACGCTGATCAAGCGCCTGCCCAAGTGAAACCTGTTTTCAGGACGCCCATTGCCGCAACATTGCTCCTACTTTGGGCGGTTCCGGTCTTGGCCGATGGTTTGATCGAGAATGTCAATGGCTACACCTATGATGCGAAAGGTAAGCTTCAGCATTTCTCGGGCCTGCTGATCGCAAAGGACAGTACCGTCGCCAAACTGCTCAATCGCAACGACAAACCGCCGAAGACGCTCGACTTCCGGCTCGATGCGGGCGGCAAGACGATGATTCCTGGACTGATCGATGCAAGCGCGCACGTGATGCAGACTGCGCTTGCCGGCCTCCCGCGCGATCCGAATATGGCCGGACGCCCAATCCAGCCGCGGGAACGCGACGCCGCCTTTGCGCTGATCCAGCCCAAATATCTCCAGCGCGGCGTTACGACCGTCACCGATCTCACGACGACGAACACCGACTGGAATGTCTATCGACGCTCGGGCGATGCCGGCAATCTGCGCATCCGCATCCTGAGCTACGCAGCCGATGTCGAGACGATGACGAGTGTCGCCGGCAACCGGCCCACTCAGTGGCTCTACGATGGCCATTTGCGCATGGCCGGCCTCACCGTGACCGACCAGGCGCCCTTCGACGACGCCAAGGTTCGTAATCTCATGAGCCGCGGGGCAATGGACGGTTTCCAGATCGCTGCCGAACCAGCCGATGAGACGGCGCTGGAACACAGCCTCGCCGCGATCGAAGAGGTTGCCGAAACCTACAAGGGCGATCGCCGCTGGCGATTGCAAGCGCGCATGTTTCCCGTCGCGCTGGCTGATCGGCTCGCACGAACCGGAACATTAGCCATTCCTCCGGTTGATGAGGGCCTGGCCAATCTTGCGACCTATCTGCCCGCCCGCACCCGGGAAGCCGCAAAAGCCGCCTTTGCCGAAGACAAAATCGGCACGCTCGCTGTCGGCGCCTTCGCCGACTTCCTTCTCTTCGATCGCGACGTGATCGCCCTCCCCCCCGCTCAAGCCGCCCAGGCGCGCCTGCTGGAAACTTGGGTCGGCGGGGTCAGGGCGTGGACTGCGAGATGAGGAGACCCGCGAGAAACCCCTCAACTTGCCTCCAAGCGTTGAGGGGCACCCAGAAACGGCTGTGCCTCGCTCAGCTTGTAGCTAGATTGCCAAAGGGGGCGACTCGCTGGAGGAGACTGCCATGCTGACCAAGATCGCGCTTTCGCTGACCCCGCTGCTGCTTGCTGGCGCTGCAATCGCGCAGCAGCCTTCCGCGCCGGCACGAGCGGACGCCACAGCCGCGCAGAGTACGGCACAATATCCGCCGTGTTCAGCCACGGTGAAGGACAAATGCAGCGAAATCACAAAGGCTGCGAAGGCGCCTGCACATAGGGCGCGTAGGGCTGCGCCTACCAAAATTGTTCAGCGCGATAAGGTCCACCGCCGCAAAGGCTGAGCCGATAAGAAAATCACCCGTGGCCGTTTAGCTGGGGCAGCGCCTTGAGCATTGCGGGCGTCAGAATCTGCGGCAGTTCCCTCGGCTCCGCACCGTCGGCCGGATAGAATAAATATAAGGGCACGCCGGATCGGCCATGCTCCGCCAGGAACCGGCTGATCGCAGGGTCGCCGCGCGTCCAATCGCCCATCATCGTTACGATGCCTGCCTTGCGGAATGCCGATTTCACTTCGCCGCGCTCTATCGCGGCCTTTTCGTTGACCTTGCAGGTAAGGCACCAGTCCGCCGTGAAATAGAGAAATACCGACCTTCCCTGGTTGCGAAGCGATATGAGCTGTGCCTCATCAAACGGCTCCGCTTCATGGCTCGCCGGCTCCGCCGTCACTTGGGCTGAAGGCTTAGGAATTGCCAACGTGGCCGCCAACGCAACCGCGACGGCGGCAAGGCTCGGCGTCCATGCCGCACGCTTGCCGCTCGCCTGCCGACGCCCAGTCCACCATAGGCCCGCGATCAACAGCAGCAGTGCCGCCAGGCCCAGCGTCATCGCATTCGCACCGGCCTGTCGCCCGAGAATCCAGGCAAGTCCGATCGCGGTTAGAAACATCGGCAGCGAGAGAATTCGGCGAAACGTCCCCATCCACCGCCCTGGCCTTGGCAATATCCTTCGCAATGGGGGTACGAAACCCAGCAAGAGGAAGGGCAGTGCCAGCCCAAATCCAAGCCCGAAAAAAATCGCCATCGCTGGTGCCACCGGAAGCACGAGCGCAGCGCCCAACGCCCCGGCCATGAACGGGCCCGTGCAAGGGGTGGCGATAAAAGCAGCGAGCGCGCCGGTCCAGAATGCGCCGGCGACGCCGCCCGACCGCGCGAGCCCCTCGCCGGCCGCCAGCATCGGCAGCTCGAACAGCCCCGCAAGATTGAACCCGATCGCACCCACCAGCAACATCAGGATCAAGATCACGCGCGGATCCTGAAGCTGGAACGCCCACCCCAGTGCCGCGCCTCCCGTGCGCAGCCCGAGCAGGGTAGCGCCCAACAGGAGGCAGACCAGGATCACGCCGGCGGCATAGGCAAGTGCTTCCCGCCGCGCATCTCGCTCGTCCTCGCCAGTACGGACCAGGCTCATCGCCTTCAGGCTCAGGATCGGAAAGACGCACGGCATGATATTGAGCAGCAGTCCGCCGAGCAGAGCCGCGCCGAAACTGGCAAGCACGGTGCCGATGGCGGCCTTGGCGGCCGCCGAACCGTTCGCGCCGATCGGTTCCCCCGCTTGCGGCACCTGACCCGGCACCGCATGAACGAAAAGTCCGTTACCCGGGCTGATCGCGAGCACGCCGTCGAGCATGCTTGCAGGGCTGGCGCCAGGCGCGGCCTCGATGATCAGATCGTCGCCATTGCGGCTGATCTGCTGGGGCGCGGCATAGGCAACGGCATTCTTGGTCAGGGGATAGAAATAAGGATCCACGACCGCCATGGTCTTCGGGAACGGGACGGCGACCCGCACTTTCCCGTTTTCGATGGCGACGTGCGCAGTGCTGCCCAATGGTTTTGGCAATGCTGCGCGCCACTCGTCGAACCGCACCCGCTCGGCGGGCGCAATTGTGCCATCGCCCACAACCAGGCCAATTGCCAGCGTGTCGCGTTCCGGCACGCAGATCTGATCGGTGCAGGCGAGCCATTCGGCTTCGAGCCGAATCGGCAGCCTTGTGCCGGGCTTAAGGTCTGCGGGAATGGTGAGCGTGCCGAGATGGGCGTAAGGCCCCTCATAGACATAGTTCATCAATCCCGCGATGATGAGCCGCTGCGGTACGGGATAAGATAGTGGCGATACCGTCGCGCCCGGCGGCAGCGCCCAGTTTACGCGCATCTCGACGCCCGCATCGCCAGGATTCTGCCAATAGCCATGCCAGCCGGGATCCGGCGTCATGGCAAGCGCGATGGTGACCCTGCTGCCCGGCGCAGGCGTACCGCTTTCAGCAAGCAGCGCGGCATGAATATGGGTAGCCGCCGCCGGCGCTTGCGCTGCGCCGAACAGCAGCAGGCCCATCATCAAGATGCAACGAAGCAAGCGCATCGCGAGTCCCAATCGAAATCGCCCCGCGCTATAGCATGACGGCCGTTCGGCGCATCCAGGGGAAGCATCATGAAAGCATTGTTCTCACTCCTCTGCGCAATGGCGATCGCGCAGCCGGCCGCCGCCGCGCCGCCGCGACCCAAGCTGATCGTGGCGGTCTCGGTGGATCAATTTTCCGCAGACCTCTTCAACGAATATCGCACGCAATTTTCAGGTGGCCTCAAGCGGCTGCAGGAGGGCGTGATCTTTCCCGCCGGCTATCATGCCCATGCCGCCACCGAAACCTGCCCGGGCCATGCCACCCTGCTGACGGGCGACTATCCTGCGCGCACCGGCATCATTGCCAATAACTGGATGGATATGCGCGCTGCGCGTGCCGACAAGCGCATCTACTGCGCCGAGGACGAGACGGCGCCAGGCAGCACATCCAAAACCTATCTGGTTTCACCCGTGCATCTGCGTGTTCCAACCCTTGGCGACCGAATGAAAGCCGCCAACCCGCAGGCGCGGATTTGGTCGGTCTCCGGCAAGGATCGCGCCGCCATCATGATGGGCGGCCATAGCGCTGATGGCATCTGGTGGTGGAACGGCAAGACCTTCACCAGCTTCGCGGGACGCGAGACGCCCGAGATTGTCAGCACCGTCAACGCGCGGACCAGTGCCCTGATCAGCACTGGCCTGCCATCGCCCTTCCTGCCGCCGCTTTGCAAGGGGCGTGTTCAGCCAATCGCGATCACGGCTGAGCGCACGGTCGGGATCACACCACCGCCGCTTGCTGCAGGTGACGCAGACCATTTCAATATCCGGGCCGAGCTTGATCAGGCGACACTCGATATCGCTGCGGGGATCGTGGACTCGCAGAAGCTTGGACGCGGGCCGGCGACCGATCTGATCGCTGTCGGCCTTTCGGTTACGGACTATGTCGGCCACAGCTTCGGCACCGAGGGACCGGAAATGTGCAACCAGTTGCTCGCGCTGGACCAGGCACTCGGCCGCTTCCTCGACCGCCTGGATCGCAGCGGTGTCGCCTATGCGGTCATGCTGAGCGCGGACCACGGCGGGCACGATATTCCAGAACGCAATCGCAGCCGCGCGATCACGGACGATCAACGCATTGATGCCGGGCTCAGCATTTCTGCGCTTAATGCCGCGCTGGGCCATGCAGATAAACCTGCGCTGACCGGCGACATCAGCGGCGACCTTTACCTTACGGAAGCAGTTGCCGCATCGGACCGCGACAAGCTACTCAGCGAAGCCAAGACCTGGTTGCAGGCGCGGCCTCAGGTCGCCGCCGTCTTTAGCGATGATGAGTTACAAGGGGCGGCACGTCCCACTTCGCCGCCCGAACTGTGGACGCTTCGCGAGCGGGCGGCCGCCAGCTTTGCCAAGGGTCGCTCGGGCGATCTGGTCGTGCTGCTCAAGCCCAGGGTCATTCCGATCGGTGATGTTTCGAAGGGCTATATCACCACGCACGGCTCGGCATGGGATTATGACCGGCGTGTGCCGATCCTCTTCTGGTGGCATGGCGTCCAGGGGTTCGAGCAGCCAAACAGCGTGCGCACTGTCGATATCATGCCGACGCTCGCCGCCCTGATCGGACTGCCGCTCAGGCCCAGCGAGATCGATGGGCAGTGCCTCGATCTCGATCCAAGCGGCGCTTCGACCTGCCCAGCTTATTGAACGCAGGCGGCGCTCAGCCGCCGGAAAACTTCGGTTTGCCGACGTCGCCCTTGCCGACAGAAGCTGATGCCATCTCCAACATGCGGTCAAGCGGACGCTTGGCGGCCAAGCGAAGCTCCTCATCCAGCTCGATGCGCGGCGAAAGGTCGCGCAACGCGATGTAGAGCTTCTCCAGCGTATTGAGCGCCATATAGGGGCACATGTTGCAATTGCAGTTGCCGTCCGCCCCCGGCGCACCGATGAAATGCTTGTGCGGCGCCGCCTTTTCCATCTGGTGGATGATGTGCGGCTCGGTGGCGACGATGATCGTATCGGCAGGGCTTGCCAGCGCATATTCGAGGATCGCCCGGGTCGAGCCTACATGATCCGCATGGTCAAGGATGAAAGGCGGGCATTCCGGGTGCGCGGCAATGGGCGCGTCGGGATGCTCCGCTTTGAGCTTCAGCAGTTCGGTTTCGCTGAACGCCTCATGGACGATGCAGGCGCCCGGCCAGAGCAGCATGTCGCGGCCGGTCTTGCGGTTGAAATAGGCGCCGAGATTGCGATCGGGGCCGAAGATGATCTTCTGATCCATTGGGATCTGGTTGAGGATCGTTTCAGCCGAAGAGCTGGTGACGATGATATCCGACAGCGCCTTCACCGCGGCCGAGCAGTTGATGTAGGTCATCGCGATATGATCGGGATGCGCCTCCCGGAACGCCTTGAATTGTTGGGGCGGGCAACTGTCTTCAAGCGAGCAACCCGCGTCCATGTCGGGCAAAATCACGGTTTTTTGCGGCGAGAGAATCTTGGCGACCTCAGCCATGAAGCGGACACCGCAAAAGGCGATCACGTCCGCATCGGTAGCCGCGGCCTTGCGCGAGAGATCGAGGCTGTCTCCCACGAAATCGGCCAGGTCCTGAATCTCAGGCGCCTGATAATAATGGGCGAGGATGACGGCGTTGCGTTCCTTGCGCAGACGATCGATCTCGGCCTTCAAATCAAGTCCGGCGAAGCTTGGCGTGGCGATGTTCATGAGACGATATGTAGGCGGTCAGGCCGCGCGGCGCCAGTCATCGCCGGTATGAACCACCATGCCCCTCGCCTCAAGATCGATCAGATGCGCCAGCACCGATCGGCCCGCGGCCGGATGCAGCTTCGGATCGATACCGACGTACATTTTTTCAACCAGATTTGGGATGACGCGCTCGCCTTCGTCCAGCAGGCGCAGGATCTGCCCCTCCCGATGCTTGCGATGACCGGCAAGGCCACGGACGAAGCGCTGCGGCTGTTCGATAGGGTCGCCATGCGCGGGATAATAGATGGCGTCGTCGCGCTGCATCAGCAGATCGAGGCTCGCCATATAGGCAGCCATGTCACCATCGGGCGGTGAGATGACTGTGGTCGACCAGCCCATCACATGATCGCCGGTGAAAAGAGCGTTGGCTTCAGGCAGCGCAAAGCAAAGATGGTTCGAGGTGTGGCCGGGGGTCGCTACGGCCTTGAGCGTCCATCCTTTCCCACCGATGGCCTCCCCATCGCCGAGCACCCGATCCGGCACATAATCGACATCGAATGCTGCGTCGGCGCGTGGGCCGCTATCATCGAGAGCAAGTGGCGCGCAGCCGATGATGGGCGCGCCCGTGCGCTGCTTGAGCGCGCGGGTCGCGGGGCTGTGATCCCGATGCGTGTGCGTGCAGACAAGCGCGATGGCAGGCACGCCGCCAAGCGCTTCGATAACTGCATCGATGTGCGGCTCCAGATCGGGCCCCGGATCGATCACGGCGACACCGTCATTATCCCCCACGAGATAAGTCTGCGTTCCCCAATAAGTGAATGGCGAAGGATTGTCCGCAAGCACTCGCCGCACCAGCGGGTGGAGCGTCACGACGCGATCAGGCCGGGGTTCACTCATGGTCGGCTAACATCCTGATAGGGAGATTATTCGCTGTCGGCACGCTTTACAGTGGCGAATAGTGTTAATTGCGGCGAAACCATCATCTTCCCAGCTTTTTCGCCTTGGAACGGTTTTGGCACGGCACCTGCAAAGAAACGGATGTTCCCTTGTTCCGTCCCGGCGGCGGTCCAGTTAAACCAAGCTCGACCGCCGCCACCCGGAAACCGCCTGCAACAATCGTCAATTGGCCGCGGCGACGCCCTTTTCAGCCATCAACTCAGCCAGCTCGCCAGTTTCGTACATTTCCATCATGATGTCCGAACCGCCGATGAACTCACCCTTCACATAAAGCTGCGGAATGGTCGGCCAATCGGAGAAGCTCTTGATGCCTTGGCGGATCGCTTGATCCTGCAGGACATCCACAGTGGCATATTCCACGCCGAGATGATCGAGGATCGCGATCGCCCGGCTCGAGAAGCCGCATTGCGGGAAGAGCGGCGTGCCCTTCATGAAAAGCAGCACGTCTGCCGCCTTCACCGCTTGGTCGATCCGTGCGTGCACATCGTCAGTCATTGGTAAACTCCTCAATCGGGTGCGCTGGTCGTCAGCTGGAGCGCATGCAGCACCCCGCCCATCCTGCCGCCGAGCGCTTCATAGACACGCTGATGCTGGCGCACGCGCGGCATTCCGCGGAAGCTTTCGGATACCACCCGCGCTGCATAATGATCGCCATCCCCGGCAAGATCGGTGATCTCCACCCGCGCATCCGGAATCGCTTGGCGGATCATCGTTTCGATCTCTTCGGCCTGCATCGGCATATGCGTGAACCTATTTCGCTTCGAGCAGCTGTCGCCGCGCTTCGATCAGCTTATCGTCCAGCGCGCCGCGAATGCGGCTCTCGTCGATCTCGACATTGGCGGAAATGAGATCACCGAGCAGCTTGCGCACGATATCGTCATCGCCGGACTCTTCGAAATCGGCCTGCACGACGGCCTTGGCATAGGCGTCGGTCTCGGCGGCGTTCAGACCCATGAGCTTTGCCGCCCACTCACCGATCAGCCGGTTGCGGCGTGCCGTGATGCGGAAAAGCATCTCCTGATCATGGGCGAACTTGCTTTCGAATGCCCGCTCACGATCGTCGAAAGTCGTCATCATCATCCCTTTCCGCTTCTTCGTCGAAGATAAGAAGCTACCGCCGAGGTTGCAACGCGTTCAGGCGCCGATTTCAACCACCAGCTTTCCGGTCGCCTGCCGCGCCGCCAAACGCGCAATCGCTTCCCCACCGCGATCGAGCGGAAAAACCTCGGTGACGTGCGGCGCGATCTTGCCTGCCTCCCACAGGTCAAAAAGCTCGGAAAAATGCTGGCGATTGGCGTCTGGATAGCGCCTGCGAAACTCGCCCCAGAATACGCCGCAAACATCGCAGCTCTTCAGAAGCGGCAGATTGAGCGGAATATGTGCGATGCCGGCGGGAAAACCAACGACGAGAAAACGTCCTTCCCAGGCAATTGCGCGGAGCGCTGCCTCCGAATAGTCGCCTCCCACCGGGTCGTAGACGATGTCAAATCCGGTACCTCCTGAGGCGGCTTTGAATGCGTCGGCAAGTTGCTTGACCTGCGCTCGATCGAGCGGGCCCGCTGGATAGACGATCGCTTCGTCAGCTCCTGCCTTGCGCGCGAGCTCCACCTTTTCGGCAGACGACGCCGCGGCCACGACAGTCGCGCCAAACGCTTTGCCCAATTGGATCGCCGAAAGGCCGATGCCGCCGCCTGCGCCGAGCACCAATAGCTTGGCTCCGGGCTTGATGCGCCCGCGGTCCTTTAACGCATAGATGGTCGTTCCGTAGGTGAACAGGAGCGCCGCTGATTCGATGAAGCCGCGGCCCTCAGGTAACGGAACAAGATCACCCTCGCCGATCAGCATCTTTTCCGCCATGCCGCCGGCCAGCGAAACACCAATGACGCGATCTCCCGGCTTCCAACTTGAAACGCCGTCACCGACGAGACTGACGACGCCTGCAACCTCAGCGCCCGGGGAAAAGGGTCTTGCCGGCCGGAACTGGTATCGGTCCTCGATGATCAAGCTGTCCGGAAAATTGACCGCGCAGGCTTTAACGTCGATGACGACCTGCCCTCTCCCTGGCACAGGATCAGGCAAATTCCCGACGATAAGCGTCGAAGGCCCACCAGACGCGGTGGAAAGCAGCGCCTTCATGCAGCGAGCCAGGGACGGTCCGAAGCGATCTTCTTTTCGTAACGCTCTATTTTGTTGTTTGCCGCCAGCGTGAGGCCGATCTCGTCGGTTCCATGGAGCAAGCAATCCCGGCGAAACGGGTCCATCTCGAACGTGAAGCGGTCCTGAAAGGGCGTGGTGACGGTGCAGGTCTCGAGATCGATCGTGATCGGATCGGTTTTCGCTACGTCAAGCAGCCGATCGACCGCCGCCTGCGGCAATACCACCGCCAGGATGCCATTCTTGAATGCGTTGCCCGAAAAAATGTCCGAAAAGCTGGGGGCGATCACCGCCGTCACGCCCAAATCGTTGAGGGCCCAGGCGGCATGCTCGCGGCTCGACCCGCAGCCGAAATTATCGCCGGCGATAATGATGGGCGAACCCTGGTACGCGGGGTCGTCGAAGACATTCCCGGGTTCAGCGCGGATCGTTTCGAACGCGCCTTTCCCAAGGCCCTTGCGCGTGATGGTTTTCAGATAATGCGCCGGAATGATCACGTCGGTGTCGACATTCTTGCGGCCAAGCGGATAGGCGCGGCCGTGAACCTGTTTGATCGGTTCCATCAGCGTCCCCCCATCAATTCGCGCACATCGCTGAAACGGCCAGTTATGGCGGCAGCGGCGGCCATTGCCGGTGAAACGAGATGCGTCCGGGCGCCTGGCCCCTGCCGGCCGACAAAGTTGCGGTTTGACGTGGAAGCGCATCGCTCGCCCGCCGGCACCTTGTCCGGATTCATCGCAAGGCACATCGAGCAGCCCGGCTCCCGCCACTGAAAGCCGGCTTCAATGAAGATCCGATCAAGGCCTTCGCGCTCCGCCTGTCGCTTCACCAGCCCGGAACCTGGAACGACCAGCGCCTGACGGATGCCGTCAGCAACCCTGCGCCCCCTGACAACGGCGGCGGCGGCACGCAAATCCTCGATCCTGCTGTTCGTGCAGGAACCGATGAAGATGTGCTCAACAGGCACGTCCTGCATGCGTGTGCCGGGCGTCAACCCCATATAGTCGAGCGACTTGCGGGCCGCCTCCTGCTTGGCGGGATCGGCGAAGCTCATGGGATCCGGTACTGAGCCGGTGATCGCTACCACATCCTCAGGGCTGGTGCCCCAGGTCAGGTTCGGCGCAATGTCCGCGCCGTTCAAAGTCACGACGGCGTCATAGCGCGCACCAGCATCGGTCGGCAGCGTCCTCCACCATGCAACCGCCTTTTCCCAATCTTCCCCTTGAGGCGCCATGGGACGGCCTTTCAAATAGCCGTAGACGGTCTCGTCCGGGGCGATCAGGCCAGCACGCGCACCGCCCTCGATCGACATGTTGGAAACGGTCAACCGGCCCTCGACCGACATCGACCGGATCACCTCGCCAGTATATTCGATGACATAGCCGGTCCCGCCGGCGGCGCCGATCTTGCCGATGATCGCGAGCACCACGTCCTTTGGCGAAACGCCGAAGCCGAGCACGCCATCCACCCGAATTTCCATTGTCTTGGACCGTTTGAGCAGCAACGTCTGGGTCGCGAGCACATGTTCTACTTCGGACGTGCCGATGCCGAACGCCAGCGCCCCGAGGCCGCCATGCGCGGAAGTATGGCTGTCGCCGCAGACGATCGTCGTGCCTGGAAGGGAAAAGCCCTGCTCCGGCCCGACGACATGGACAATGCCCTGCTCCGGGGCGGTCGCATCGATGTAGCGGATGCCGAACTCCGGCGCGTTTCGTTCCAGCGCCGCGAGTTGCTGCGCGGATTCCTGATCCGCGATCGGCAGTCGCCTGCCTTCTGCATCCAGGCGCGCGGTCGTAGGTAGATTATGATCAGGAACCGCCAGCGTGAGATCGGGCCGGCGTACCTTGCGTCCCGCCGCGCGGAGCCCTTCGAACGCCTGCGGGCTCGTCACCTCATGGACAAGGTGACGGTCGATATAAATCAGGCAGGTGCCATCGTCGCGCTGATCGACGACATGGGCATCCCAAATTTTTTCATAGAGCGTTCGGGGCTTGGTAGACATTCCCGGGCATTAACGGCTTTTCCTCACCAGTTAAAGAGCCCGAACCCGATCCAACGAAGGTCGGGGAAAATGTCATAGACCCAATGACTTATGGCAGAGCCACACCAAGAATCGGAGGAAATATTCGTTCCGGATAGTTAACGACTTAGGAACCATATCTGGGTAAATTTTCGTATTCTATTTCTGAGAGAGTTCATTGGGTCATATAAAAATCGAGGGTCGAGAACATGAAAAGCGTTTCAGACGAACGGACTACGCGTCTCAGCTTTGTCGAACTTCAACCGCACGATCTCATAGCGTCGATCTCGATCCTTCCGTGACCGGCTCTCTAGCTGGCCAATCCGAAAACCAATTTGGTACAATCTGGAGCAAATTATGCTCCGTCCTGGTACCGTAACCACGAAGGGGATGTTCGACATGTTGCACTGGTATCGTAAATATCCGCCCCTCCGGCGGAAGCTGACACTAGCTTTCGGCTTCATGGCGGGGATCATTTTCCTCTGCATGGCGACGGCATTCTGGCTCCATTCGCATCTTTCAAGTGCGGTCGAGGATAATATGACCCCGCGGTTGCAGGCGGCGTTCGACAGAACCTTCGCAACCGCTTCGACCATTTTCGTCACCTGCTCCATAGTTGGTGTCCTTGCGGCAATATTCTTTCGCAAGGCCATCGCAGATCCTTTTGTTACGACCGTCGTTCGCATGGAGGCGCTGGCCGCGGGCGATCTGGACAGCGAAATCCTCTTTACCGATTATCAGGACTGCGTCGGCCGCATCACACGCGCCATGCACAGTTTCCGGGATGCCGCAGTTGCGCGTATCGCGGCGGAACAGGAAGTACGCAAGAACCAGGACAGCCAACAGATCGTTGTCGACGCGCTTGCCGGCGGGCTTCAGCAGCTCGCGTCCGGAAATCTTTCGTGCCGGATCAATGCGGCTTTTCCGTCGGAATATGAACAACTTCGGGACAACTTCAACGCGACCAGCGAAGCATTGGCCGCAGCCATAGGGTCGGTTGCGGAAGCGGCCGAGGCAATCCGCACGGGCTCTACTGAGATTTCGACGGCGTCGGACGACCTGTCGCGCAGGACAGAGCAGCAGGCCGCCTCGCTTGAGGAGACGGCAGCGGCGATGGACCAGGTGACGTCATCGGTCCGCGATACCGCGAAGAGCGCCGGCGATGTCAGCCAAGCGGTGGCGCAGGCGCAGGCGGATGCGCAGGAAGGCGGCCGGGTCGCACGCGAAGCGGTCGAGGCGATGGGAGGCATCGAGAAATCAGCCCAGCAGATCGCCCAGATCATCTCGGTGATCGACGGCATCGCTTTTCAGACCAATTTGCTCGCGCTCAACGCAGGCGTCGAGGCCGCGCGCGCCGGCGATGCCGGCAAGGGCTTTGCCGTGGTCGCCAGCGAAGTGCGCGCGCTCGCCCAGCGCTCGGCCGATGCCGCCAAGGACATCAAGGAGCTGATCAACGTTTCGACCCAACAGGTCGATACCGGCGTCAAGCTGGTCAGCCGCACCGGCGATGCGCTCGACCGCATCACGACCAAGGTGGCGGACACTGCAGGGATGATCCAGCAGATCGCCCACGGCGCGCAGGAGCAGGCGGGCGCGATCAGCCAGGTCAACACTGTCGTCAACGATATGGACAAGATGACCCAGCAGAACGCCGCCATGGTCGAGCAATCCACCGCCGCCGCGCGCAGCCTGGCCGACGAGGCCAATCGCCTTGCCACCCTCGTCAATCAATTCGCCCTCGGCCAACAAACCTCAGGGCACAAGAACCCGGCAGCGGCAAAGCCCGCGCCACGGGTGAACCGCCAAGCCCAGCCGCGGACAGCCGGAAATCTGGCGATCGCCGTCAACGAAGAGGACTGGACCGAGTTCTGAACCGACGACCCGCCACGTCGTGACAAGAAATCGACCACAATGCGGTAGCCTTTGACGAAGAGGAGATGGGAGCGTGGAGATTATTCTTCCAGCAACGCTGGATCGCTCGGCAGTCGAAGCTATGGCGGGAAAGCTTCGCGCCGCGATCGAATCCGGTGAGGAGATCGTGGTCGATGCGGGGAATCTCGATCGCATCGGTCAAGCTGGGCTTCAACTTCTGCTCAGTGCACGCAAAAGCGCCGACGTTGCCGGGATAGCGTTCGCCATCGTCAAACCCAGCATCGCAATCAGCGATGCCGCCGCGCTCACCGGCCTTGCCGGCCACCTCTTCCCCGCGCCGGCAAGCATCTGAGCGGCGGAGACACATCGTGCAATTCGACGAAATCCAGCAGATTTTCTTCCTCGAGTGCGAGGAAGGTCTTGCCGCCGCCGAAGGAGGGCTCCTCGCCTTCCAGAACGGGCAACAGGACGGTGAGACAATCAACACCATCTTCCGTGCGGTCCATTCAATCAAGGGCGGCGCGGGCGCCTTTGGTTTCAATGCGTTGCAAGCATTCACCCACAAATTTGAAACGGTGCTGGATCTTGCGCGCGAAGGCACTCTTCCACTCACACCGGCGCTGGTCTCGGTGCTGCTGCGCGCATTCGACATGCTGTCCGATCACATCGCCGCTATTCGCGGAGAGGGACACACGCCCGATGATGGCGCGGTGCTGGCGCAGCTCGAATCGACTGCAAAAGGCGAGGTTGCGGTTGCCGGCAGTGGCTGTGACTCACAGGCCGCCGATCCACAACAAAACGGCGTTCCCGGCCTCGATTTCAGCTTCGACGATCTCATGAGCACGCTCAATGAGGCCGAAGCCACGCCCGTTGCGGACGAATCGGGAACCTGGACGCTCAAGGTGCGGCCAGAAAAGGCGGCGCTCGCCAATGGCGGCGAACCGATGCTGCTCATCCGCGAGCTGATGGCGCTTGGCGCCCAGTTCGTGGAAACCGATATTTCCGCCGTTCCGACGCTCGATAGCTTCGACGTGGACGGCGCCTATCTCGCGTGGACCTTCGCAGTGCCACAGCGCATCAGCGAGAGCGACGTTCGTGAGATTTTCGATTTCGTGCTTGATAGCTGCGATCTCGAAACCACTCATCCCGACCAGCCACGCGAAGCACCCCGATGTGTTGCGCCGGTGGTGATACCAACGCCGCAGCCCCTTGCAGCGGCCAAATCAGATCCTTTTCCACCCGCGCGGGCGATACCGCCACAAGCCGATCCCGCGCCAGCAGCCGCTGCTCTTGCGGCTCCTGCCTCCGCGCAGGCGATCGCCGGCGGGCAGACGATTCGCGTCGACCTCGAGAAGCTGGATCGGCTCGTGAATCTTGTCGGCGAGCTGGTCATCACCCAGGCCATGCTTGCGCAGCAACTGTCATCAAGCGGCCTCGCCGCAATGGCCGAGCTTGCCGATCTCGATCAGCTCACGCGGGAACTGCAGGATAGCGCGATGTCAATCCGCGCGCAGCCCATCAAATCGGTTTTCAGCCGCGTGCCGCGCATCGTGCGGGAGCTTGAAGGCGAAACCGGCAAGCAGGTCCGGCTCGATATTGAAGGCGAGATGACCGAACTGGATAAAACGGTGGTCGAGCGCATCGGCGAACCGCTGACGCACCTCATCCGCAACGCCATCGATCATGGTCTTGAATCGCCGGAAGCGCGCCTAGCGGCGGGCAAGCCCGCCCAAGGTGTGGTCAAGCTCTCTGCCGAGCACCGCGGAGGCCGCATCCTGATCTGCGTTTCCGACGACGGTGGCGGCATCAACCGCGAGCGCGTCCGTGCGAAGGCGATAGAGCGTGGCCTCATAACGGCCGAAACCCAACTGGCCGACGAGGAGATCGACAATCTGATCTTCGCGCCCGGCTTTTCCACTGCGGAAACGGTTTCGAACATCTCCGGTCGTGGCGTCGGCATGGATGTCGTACGCAAAAATGTCGAAGCGCTTGGCGGGCGGATCAGCATCCAGTCACGCCCCGGACACGGGTCCATCTTCACGCTGGCGCTGCCGCTGACGCTTGCGATTTTGGACGGCATGATCGTCTCGGTGGGCGCGGAAACCTACGTCATCCCGCTGACTCACATCGTCGAGAGCCTGCGCCCGCAGGCCGGCGAGATAACCTCGATGGGCAATGGTCGACAGATGCTCAATGTGCGCGGGGCCTTCCTGCCGATCACGCCGATCGGGCAGCAGCTCGGCGTACAAGGCGCGCAGAACGATCCAACCAAGGCGGTTCTGATTGTCGTCGACTCCGAGGAGAATGGCCAGAGCGTCGTGATGGTGGATTCGATCCTCGATCAACGCCAAGTCGTCATCAAGAGCCTGGAGAGCAATTACCGGCCAGTGGCGGGCATTTCCGGCGCGACCATCCTTGGGGACGGCAGGGTGGCGCTCATTCTCGATGTCGAGGGTCTCACCAACGTTCGCGGCCTGTGGCGCCACGCCGCATGACCCAACTCACGCTCAATTCGAGCAGTGTCAGCTCCGCCGAATTTCCCGGCACGGGCGAGTTCACCTATACGCAGACCGATTTCGAGATGATCGCCTCGCTCATCTACACGCACGCCGGTATCGTGATGACGCGCGAGAAGGCGATGCTCATTTTTTCCCGCTATACCAAGCTCTTGCGCGCCAGAGACATGCGGGTGTTCGCTGATTATGTCGAGCTGATCCGTACCGACTCCGCCGAACGGCGCGTCGCCATCGAGGCGCTCACCACCAATCACACCCGCTTCTTTCGCGAGGATCATCATTTCACGCATTTCGAGCGGCAGGTCCGCCCGCACCTGATCGAGAAGCTGCAAGCCAAACAGCGCGTCAGAATGTGGTCCGCCGGGTCGTCGAGCGGCGAGGAAATCTATTCGCTCATGATGACGATGCTGGGACGCGACAGACAGTTCCTGCGCCAGATCGCCAGCGGCGACATGGCAACGCTGGCCACCGACCTGGCACAGCATGTGCTCGATACGGCAGTCAGGGGGGAATATCCCGCAAGCGCGGCGGAGGACATCCCGCCGGCGCTGTCGGAGCTTTGGACACGCTGCTACGGAAGCAAGCTCGAGATCGTCCCGCAGGTGCGCGAACTCATCCGGTTCCGGCGGCTCAACCTGCTCGATGCATGGCCCATCAAAAACAGGTTCGACGTGATCTTCTGCCGCAACGTCATGATTTATTTCGACGAGCCAACTAAAGAGACGCTGATCGGCCGTTTTGCAGATCATCTGCACGACGGCGGCTATCTTTATATCGGCCATAGCGAGCGGGTGCCGCCATCGTTGAACGGCCGGCTCATCTCGGCAGGTCAAACTATTTTCCGGAAGGTCGGCCAGTGAGCGTCCGCGCCATGATCGTCGATGACTCGCCCACCATGCGTGCCCTCATCTCGACCCTTCTGAGCCGGGATCCCGACATCGAGGTGATCGGTACGGCGCATAACGCACCAATGGCGCGCCAGATGATCAAGGAGCTCGATCCCGATGTGATCACGCTGGATATCGAGATGCCGCATATGAACGGCCTCGACTTCCTTGAGAAGATCATGAAGCTGCGGCCGATGCCGGTGGTGATGGTTTCCACCCTCACCCACAAGGGCGCCGAAGCGACGGTGCGCGCGCTCGAGCTTGGCGCGGTTGACTGTTACGGCAAGCCTTCGGGCGGCATGCGCGAGATCCTGTGCACTGACGATGGGGCGCTTGCGGAGATCGTCAAACAGGCTAGCCGCCGCAGGCGCCCACCCGTGGCGGTCGCCAGGCCGCGTCCGCCCGAAGAATTCATCGGCAATGGGCGCATGGTTGCTATCGGCTCGTCGACCGGCGGGGTCGAGGCGCTTATCCAATTGCTTCAAGGCTATCCGGCCACCTGCCCGCCGACTGTAATCGTGCAGCATATGCCTGCCGCCTTCACGCCTGCGCTGGCCGCGCGGCTGAATGGCTCGGGGCTCGCCACCGTGACGGAAGCTGACGACGGCATGCCGTTGCGCACCGGCCATGTCTATCTCGCACCGGGCGGCGAGCGCCACGCGCTAATCGCCGGCTCAGCTGACAATGCCTATGTCCGGCTGGTCGAGGCGCCGCCGGTTTCCGGGCATCGCCCTTCCGTGAATGTGCTGTTCAGATCGGCGGCGCAGACGCTCGGCGAGCGCGCGGTGGGCGTGATCCTCACCGGGATGGGGGCCGACGGCGCGCAGGGCTTGCTGGAAATGAAGGAAGCCGGCGCCTCGACGCTCGCCCAGGACGAGGCGAGCTGCGTCGTCTATGGCATGCCAAAGGTCGCCGCCGAAATCGGAGCGGCAGATGAGATTCTGTCAATCGACAGAATGAGCCAGCGGATCCTCAAGCTATGCAGCGCGTGAATCCGCGGGAATTCCGGGGCAAATTCCCCGTCCTGCCCGAGCAGCGGATCAACGTGCTCCAGGGGACCTGCCGCGTAAGCGGCGAACCCGGCATCATCCTGACCACCGTGCTCGGAAGCTGCATCGCGACATGCCTGTACGATCCGGTGGCGCGCCTGGGCGGGATGAATCACTTTCTGCTTTCGGAGCCGTCCGACAGCACCGGCGCCACCGACGATCATGCTCAGCGCTACGGCGTCTACGCCATGGAAGTGCTGATCAACGAAATGCTGAAGGCCGGCGCGGCCCGGCCGAACCTGCGCGCGCATCTCTATGGCGGCGCAAACCTCCATTCAGGGATGAAATCGATTGGATCGGCTAATGCGCGATTTGCCATGGATTTCCTGCGCCGTGACGGCATCCCGCTCACGCACAGCCACGTCGGCGGCACCGATGCCAGACGCGTCGATTTTCGCGCGGCGTCAGGTCAGGCGCGCTGCAAGGTCGTGCATGGTGAGGTGGTGCCGGAACGCAAAATCGAGCCGCCGGCCGCGTACCATTCGGGAGACGTTGAACTGTTTTGATGGGCGCGGAACGGGGCCGTAACAAAGGCAATGTTAATCAGTTGGGCAATATATTCCGTAGGCCTTCAGGCCACGGGATCGCAGAGTGGGGAAGAAGTTCGTGTCGAAAACCATATTGACGGTCGATGACTCGAAAAGCATGCGGATGCTGCTGCGCAGTGCGCTGACGCAGCGCGGCTATGTCGTCCACGAGGCCGAAGATGGTGTCGAGGCGCTCGAATGGCTCGGCCAGAATGAGCCGCATCTCGTCATCACCGATATCAACATGCCGCGCCTCGATGGTTTCGGTCTGATTGAGACGTTGCGGGCGCAAACACGTTGGGATTCAACGCCCATCCTGGTGCTGACCACGGAAAGCTCGGACGACAAGAAGGCGCGCGCGCGCAAGGCGGGCGCCACGGGCTGGATCGTCAAGCCGTTCGATCCCGAGAAATTGGCGTCGGCTGTGCGGCGCGTCATTCATTGAGAGGTATAAGTCATGATCCGTCAACTCATCACTTTTCAGATCGGCGAGCAATATCTGGGCGTCGACATCATGGCGATCCGCGAGATTCGCGCATGGTCGCCCACCACCCTGCTTCCCAAGGTGCCGCAGCATGTTCGCGGCGTCGTCAATTTGCGCGGTACGGTGCTACCGGTGATCGACCTTTCCTCCCGCCTGGGCTGGGGGTTGATCGAGCCGACCCAGCGCCACGTGATTATCGTCGTGCGGATCGCCGACCAGCTGCAGGGGCTGATCGTCGATGCGGTCAATGACATCGTCACGATCAATGGCGAGGACCTGCAGCCGCCGCCGAATATGGGCGACGGCTCCTTTGGCTTCCTTGAAGGCTTGGTTTCGGTCGATGACCGGATGGTGATGGTGCTCTCGCTTGAGGCGCTCGGGCTCGATCAGGATGTCGCCGCGCTCGGCGAAGCCGCCTAGTTCAGTATTTGGGTTGAAAGCACCGATCCATGACTAATGCCCGCGTTCTGATCGTCGATGACTCGCTTACAATGCGGGCGTTGATCGCGCAGATCCTCGAATCTGCGGAGGGCATTAGCGTAGTCGGTGCCGCCGCCAACGCCGACGAGGCGCGCGAGATGATCGTTGCCCATAAGCCCGACGTCATGACGCTCGATATCGAAATGCCCGGCATGAACGGTCTCGAATTTCTTGAGGAGACAATGCGCGAGCGGCCGATGCCGGTCGTCATGCTCTCCACCCTGACGCAAAAAGGCGCCAAAGCCTCAATCGAGGCGGCGCGGCTTGGAGCGGTCGACAGCTTTCCAAAGCCGACCTCGACCTCGATGGAAGAGTTTAACCGGCTCGCTCCGAAACTGGTGGCCCTCGTGATCGCGGCTGCCACCGGCAAGGTGCTGAGCACCGAGGAGCGCGCAGAACGCCGCGCCCGCCGTCCGGCGGCTGCCAGCAATTACCGTTGGAACGGCAAGATGATCGCCATGGGCGCTTCCACCGGCGGCGTCGAGGCGTTGTTCGATCTGCTGCCGCGTTTCCCGGAGAATTGTCCGCCAACGCTGATCGTCCAGCAGTTCGGCAGCGGCTTCACCGACGCTCTTATCGAGGAGCTCAATTCGGTCACCCATGCGACGGTGACGCCTGCGGTCGACGGGACGCCCATCCAGCAAGGCCACATCTATATTCCCACCAGCGAAGCGGCGCATATGGTGATCGACCGCTGGCCCAACCCGACCGTGCGGTTGCTGCCGGCCGATCCCGTCAACGGGCGCCGCCCCTCGATCGACCTTCTGTTCGCGACCATCGCCAAGACTGCACGCTCCGATGCCATCGGCGTCATGCTGACCGGCATGGGCAAGGACGGAGCGGCGGGGCTGAAGGCGCTACGGGTCGCCGGCGCCAAGACGATCTGCCAGGATCAGACAAGCTGCGTGGTCTATGAAGCGCCGGCGGCCGCCAAGGCGATCGGCGCCGTCGAGATCGAACTGCCACTCGATGCCATCGCGGGCGCGGCGCTTGAAGCCTGCCGCGAAGTGCCGAGCAAAGCGGCCTGATGTCCAAAGACCATCACCACAGCGGCCCCAGCCAGGAAGACCGCGCGATCCTCGCGCTGTTGGCGGAAGAGTTGCTAAGTGCGCGCGTCCAACTGGAAAATCTCGCCGATACGCTCTGCGCCGACCAAGCGGTGGTGACGCGGCACATGTCGGCGTTGCAGACACTGGACAGCGTCGGCCAGCGGCAGGCGGTGATCGCACAGATCATCAGCGCCAACGACATAACCAGTACCGCCCGCGCCGTCTCGCTCGAAGCAATCGCGCGGCGCCTTTCCGGCAGCGCCGCCTGAGATTCGTATCCAGTTGCAGATCTGCTGCCCGCAAGGTCCAGGCCTTGCGGAGGAAACGCATTTTGGGGATGCAACCACCCTGACGCGTAAATCTCCCAAATGAGCGGCCTAAAGAATATCGTTTTTGGTCGTTAACCTAGAAAGGACGTGTTTCAGCGGCCTGCATCTGGCGAAATTAATGTTGCGGAGGCAAAACGGTTAAAGTTCCAGTAACCCTTATTCGTGGTTTCTTAGATAAATATGCTTTAACCGCACCATGAAGTAATCTCTGAAGAGAGCGAATCTAACTTCGCTTCATTGCTTTCGGCAATGGGGTTCAAGTTGCTTCGCGTAATTGCTTCCTATCGCAACTCATTCAAGCTTGCCGCCAGCTTGCTGCTGGCTTGTGCGTCTCCACTGTTCCAGGGAAATGTCGGCAGACTGGACAATTTCCAGGAGCGGACCCTCGCCGCGCATAATCGCGAGCGGGCCGTCCTGAGAATAGCCCCACTGGAATGGGATGAAGGCCTTGCCGCCGACGCCGCGCAGTGGGCGCAGCATCTCACCCGCGTGGGCTATCTGGTTCATTCCGAAGACAATCCTTACGATCCCGATCCCCAGGGCGAAAATCTCTGGGCCGGCACCGCGGGCTATTACAGCGCCGATGCTATGGTTGGCCTCTGGATTGCCGAAAAGCGCAACTTCAAGCCGGGGATTTTTCCCGCCAACAGCCGTACAGGCAATTTAGAGGATGTCGGCCACTATACCCAGCTGATGTGGCGATCGACGCATAAGGTCGGCTGCGCGCTGGCGCGCGGGCGCAGCGACGAGTTCATGGTGTGCCGCTACAGCGAAGGCGGCAACGTTATAGGCGAGCGTCCGTTCTGAGCTCCTCGACGCGGTCGAGAATCTCCTGCTCCTCATCGGTCGGTTCCTTGCGCGTCATGCGCACTGCGCCGCCGATCAGCGTAAAGCCAACCAGAAGCTGAAGCCAAGTATGCGGCTCAGGAACGCCGCCCACCCCGGGCAAGCCCGGTGTTCCCGGAACGACAGGTGGATTGCTGGGGCCAACTCCTGGACTGCCAGGGTTGGTGCCCGGCAGGCCTGGCGTTTTCGGCCGCAGTGCGAGAATGGGGCCGATCGGCAAGGGCGCCCTGCTGTCTGGCAAGGAGCGCGGAAATGCGGCCGGAACCACATCCGGAAAACCGGTGCCGAGCGGCGTAGCGCCGATCGTCGTGCACGGGGCAACTATGGGCACGGGTACCGCGCGCTCGCGCGTCTTTGGCAGCGCATATTCATGTGGGGCGGTCGCCCGGTGGACAGCGTTGCGAACTTTCGGAACCGCCATTGTCAGTGTTCCCGCCCCGACTACCGGGCAGACACAGGTGGCGATCAACCTAGCCGTCCTGGACGCGACAATCGACGCAAGCATGACTTATCCCCTGTTGGTGTCCTATGACGTCGGCCAATTTTAGCTCAACCCGTCGTGGATTACGAACGCCTTAACCACCTTTTCCACCAACACACGTTAAAAAGCGGTTAAGCATATCCGTTATCCGAACAATCACTTGTGGAACGGTCGAAACCCCGTCTTTCATCCCCGCCGCCGCAGGCAATTCCACTGCGCTCTATTCCAATTGCCAACACGCGACAGGCAGGCTGGTTCATTGAAGCGGCCTTGCTAACGGATTTTCCACAACCGCTGCAGATGCTTGGGCTGTCGAGTCGCGCTTGATGTGCTAAAGCCGCGCAGCTGAATTGCGCCAGGCTCTGTGCTGGTTTATACCGCGCCGATACGCCTCGGTAGCACGTTCGGACCAGAACGCGGCCGCCGGGGCGCGATCTTTTTTGAAGCACCGAAAGGCTCGCCGCATGTCTCGCCGCCGCCAAATCTACGAAGGCAAGGCCAAGATTCTCTATGAAGGCCCGGAGCCCGGCACGCTCATCCAATATTTCAAGGATGATGCCACCGCGTTCAACGCGCAGAAAAAGGGCACCATCAGCGGCAAGGGCGTGCTCAACAACCGCATTTCCGAACATATCTTCACCTTGCTCGGCCATATCGGGGTGCCAACCCACTTTATCCGCCGGCTCAACATGCGCGAGCAGCTCATCCGCCAAGTCGAAATCGTTCCGATCGAGGTGGTCATCCGTAACGTGGCTGCCGGATCGCTGGTCAAGCGGCTCGGGATCGAACAGGGCACTCAGCTTCCGCGCACGATCATCGAATATTATTTCAAGGATGATGCGCTCGGCGATCCGATGGTATCCGAGGAACATATCGCCTGCTTCGGCTGGGCGAGCCAGGAAGAGATGCACGACATCGCGGACATGGCAATCCGCGTTAACGATTTCATGTCCGGCATGTTCGCGGCGATCGGCATCCGGCTGGTGGATTTCAAGCTCGAATTCGGCCGCATCTGGGAAAATGACTATTCCCGCATCATCCTGGCGGATGAGATCAGCCCGGACGGCTGCCGGCTGTGGGATATGGCGAGCGGCGAAAAGCTCGACAAGGACCGCTTCCGCCTCGATCTCGGCGGCGAAGTGGAAGCCTATCAGGAAATCGCCCGCAGGCTTGGCCTGATGCCGGAAGATGCCGAGAACACGATCCTCGACCTCGACAAGCACCGCAAGAGCCGGGGGAAATAGTTTTCCCCCACCGCCTTTTTAGAGGCTGTTAACCAATCCGGGTTCATAACCGCGGCGAAGAACTTCATGTTCGCCGAGGGACCCAAGATGCGTAAGCCACTTCTGCTCGTAAGCCTCACTGCGCTCGCCGCCTGCAGCGGCGGCGGCCCCCAGACCGCGGGCGGAACCGCGGTGACGGGCGGCGGCGCACCGGCGGTCTCGAACAATAACGGCACATTCGTAAATCCGACGCAGCAGAAGACCTACTCCGCGATCGGAGGCGTACAACATTACGCTTACAGCACGGATGAAACGAATACGCGTCAGCAGTTCAATCAGCTCTACGCCGGCAATGCGTCGACGGCACGCAACAGCGGCATCACGATTTCCTATGATCCGCGCGACGCAATCTTCGAGCTCACGATTGCAGACGGTAAGGCAGCGGTAAACCAGACCATCCGCTTCCAGGATCCCGCCCATCGGACAGACTTCGGGGGCGCCTCGCAACCCCAGGGCGGCACGCCCGACATTCCAGGCAAAGGCATCCAATATCTTCAGGTAGGAGGCACCGGCGGCAGCGGTCAGCTTCGTTACGATCTCACCCAGTCCGACACCTTTCCGATTGGCAATGCAAATGCCTCGCGCGACGTCTCGACATTCTTTTACCAGAAGCCCGGTACGACGACGAGCTACGTCACTTATGCCGGTTATCTCCGCAATCAGACGAGCGTGGTGGAAGTAACCGACCCTAACAACAACAAACACCTCCAGCAGAACAATATTCTGGACCGCGCCGCTTTCGTCTTTGGCGAGCGCACCGATAACGCCAACGTACCGAAAACGGGCACAGCAACCTACACCGGGGACATGCTCGCGACGATGGTTTACAATCCGTTGTTCGATATAGATCCGACTACACCGAGCTATCTCCAGTGGATCTCAGGATCGCAGACAACCAATGTCGATTTCGGTGCGAATACGTTCACGACCTCTCTGACTGGCACGGTGACCGACCCACTCTATGACGTATACACGTCGCGTACGCATGTGGTGAATGGCGGCGCCAGCTTCACCGCTTCAGGCGCTGGGACCATCGATCTCGTTAACAAAGGCGGGTTCACGGGCCAGTTCAACTCGGCTTCGTTCAGCCAAGGCGGATCGACATCTCCTGTTAACATTGCTGGATCAAGCATCGACGGCGCCTTTTACGGCCCTAAAGCTGACGAAGTTGGCGGCGGTTTCCGCGTCGTCGGCGGCACGCCGGATCAGCGGATCGACATTCTCGGAGCATTTACCGGCAAGAAGCCCTGACGAAAGCTCCGGGGGGTGCGCATTTCTCTGTTTCGCCGCCTCCTGCTGGCGCTTGGTGCCAGCGCGCTGGTGGGGCTTTCGCCGGTCCCGGATAGCCCTGCCCTGCAGAATTGCAGCAACGGTATGTGCAAGGTGCAGATGACCGCGCCGCAGCTTCTCTCCGCCGCTGAAAATGCTGTTCTTGCCAAGCGCTACGACGAAGCCAAGCCGATGCTGGCGGCACTCGCCAACGCGCCCGAATTCTCCATGCAGCGCCATTTCCTGCAAGGCTATATGGCGGCGCAGACCAACGACCTGCACGGCGCCGAGAATGAGTTCCGCGCCGTGCTGCGCGACCGGCCGGACATGACGCGTGCGCGCCTGGAACTGGCGGGGGTACTGCTTCGCGAAGGCAAGGAAGCCGCGGCCGACCATCATTACCGGCTGGCCGAGGAAGATTCGGAGGTGCCACCCGAAATCGAGCAGACCATCCGCCAGGTGCGCGGCTATATCCGCAGCCATCGCAACTGGACGTTCAATGTCGATTTCGGTCTCGCGCCAGACAGCAACATCAACAGCGCCACCGACGCCGCGACCGTGCCGATCTTCGGCACCCAATATCCGCTCGACCCGAGTGCCCGGCGCAAATCGGGCGTGGGGCAAATGGCCGGTGCGAGCGGCAGCGTGCGGCTGCGGCTCAAGGACGGCCTTGCCATGGTGGTCGACGCCAACGGCCAGTTCACCAACCAGCGCGGCAGCGATGCTGACGATCTGTCCGCTTTAATCGCGGCCGGCCCCGAACTCACGATGAAGAATGGCGCGCGCATTGCCGTGCAGGCGCTCGGCTACACGCATCTCTATGGCGGCAAGGTCGCGCAGCAGGGCCCGGGCGTGCGCGTCTCCTATCAGCAAAATCTGAACAAGGGCGCGCGCGTTTCGGCGCTGTTTGATGTGCGAAGCGTCAATTCCCATTTTTCGAGCGCCTATGACGGGACGAGCTATTCCGCTTATCTGACCTATGAGCGGGTAGTGCATCACTCGCTGGTGGCATCGGCGACGATTTTCGGCCGCCGCGACGATCTGCGTTCAGGCGGCTATTCGAACAAGGAAATCGGGTTGAACTTCGGCATTGGCGGCGAGCTACCGAAGGGCATCAACGCGGGCCTTTCGGCCGGCATTTCGCGGGCGCTGTTCGATGATCCGATTACCGCCTTCGACCCCGACCGGCGCAAGGACTGGCGCTACAGCGCGCGTGCCTATCTGGGCCTTCGCTCGATCCGGGTGATGGGCTTCTCGCCCTCGATCACCTACACCTGGTCTCATACGTCGACCAACGTGCCGCTCTATCGCGTCGAGCGGCACCGCGCGGAATTCAGCCTCGCCCGCTATTTCTGAGCGGCTGCCTCCCGCTCCAACAGTTTTTCCTTTCTATCCAGCCCATAGGCATAGCCGCCAAGGCTGCCATCGGTGCGCATCGCGCGATGGCAGGGAATAAGCACTGCGACGGGATTGGCGCCACAGGCTGAGCCCGCGGCGCGGACTGCTTTGGCATTGCCCGCGCGCGCAGCCAGCGCAGCATAGCTTGCGGTTTCGCCGGGCGGGATGCGCGAAAGCTCGCGCCATACCGCTTCCTGAAACGCCGTGCCGCGCACATCGAGCGGCAAGCTCGGCATGCGCGTCGGCTCTTCAACCGCGGCAACGGCCTGCTCCGCAAGGCCCGCCAGCGCGTCACCATCTTTTAATATATCGGCATTGGGAAAACGAGCGCGCAAGGCGCTTTCGTCTTCATCGAATGACAAGCGGCAAATCCCTCGCTCGGTCGCGGCGACCAGCATCTTCCCCAGCGAAGTTGGCACGATCGTCCAGCGGATGGTGATCCCCTGCCCGCCTTTGCGCCAAATGCTCGGTTCCATACCCAATCGCCCCTTCGCATCCTCATAGAAGCGGCTGGGCGCAGAATAGCCAGCTTCGTAAATGGCGTCAGTCACGCTGCTTTCGCTGGCAAGCGCCACCTCAGCCTTCCTCGCGCGCAATGCCCGTGCATAGCCGACCGGGGTCAGACCCGTGGCGCGCTGAAAGACACGATGGAAATGATGCGGCGCATAGCCTGCGGCCGCCGCGATCGCGTGCAACGGTGGCACCACTTCACTCGCTGCGATGAAATCAGTCGCCTTTGCCACCGCTTCCTCGTCGCGTGCCACATCGTCGGGCCTGCAGCGCAAGCAGGGGCGCAAACCTGCCTCGCGCGCCTCGGCACCATTAGCGAAGAAGCGGACATTGTTCCGCGCGGGATGCCGGGCCGCACAGGACGGGCGGCAGTAAATGCCGGTCGTCAGCACCCCGGTGACGAAGCGCCCGTCGAATTTTCGATCGCGCCTGAGCACAGCAGTCCAGGCAGAATTCGGATCAAGCATGGTCTGTTCCAGAACGCTGAACGGTGGCGGCGAAGCATCCCGGTGCGGCATAGTGTGCATGGATATAAGCAATCGCTGGATCTTCAAACAGGCCGTGAACAGCCGCATCCGCCTCCCCGGGCTGAGCTAGCACCGCCGCACGCAGCATTGCCTTCTCGTCAAACCCCCTGAGCGACAACGCGCGCCGATCGAGCGCGGGCGGCATGCATCCCACATAGGCTGCCGCCTTCCGTGCCCGTTCGCTGATATAGATCGCGTAGGACGAACGGAATGGCGTCGCGACGTCGTGCGACACATGGTTCACCAGCAGCAATGTTGTTCCCGGCTCGGCGTCGGTCAAAGTCACGCGACACGGAAAGCCGGGGCTGGCATCGGCCGTGACGCGAATGACACCGTGAAGGGCAAGCTCCTCCTGCCCCGCGCCAAGCAGCGGCGCGTAGCGTGCCGGATCGATTCCGGCGATGCGATAGCTCATATCCAGTCTCCTATCGGTAACGAAACCGATATATATCTTGGATCAAATGACAGCTTCCCGTTGCTTGCGTTCAAAGCAGCGGACTCATCTTGCATCGCAGCACCGCCCCTGCTAACCGGCCCGCGAACCGTGCGGGGACGCCCTAAAGGCGCCCCCTTTTCTGCATGGATCGAATCCAAGGGGATGATAACAGAGTGGAACAATCCGGCGGCATTCAGGCTAGCCTCAGCGGGCGCTACGCAACGGCGCTGTTTGAGCTGGCGCGTGACGCGAAGCAGATCGACACCGTCTCCGTGAGTCTTGCCAAGCTCAAGGCGGCGCTTTCCGAATCGGAAGATTTTCGCCGGCTGGTGACGAGCCCGCTGGTCTCGCGCGAAGACGCTGTGAGGGCAATCGATGCCACCTCAACCACACTGACGCTGGACGATTTGACGAAGAAGTTCGTCGGCGTGCTGGCGACGAACCGCCGGCTTGGTCAGCTCAATGCGGTAATCCGCGCCTTCAACTTGCTGGCTTCGGCGCATAAGGGCGAAACCACTGCGATCGTTACCTCTGCCCATCCGCTCGATGACGATCAGATTGCCGCGCTCAAATCGAAGCTCAAGGCCGAGCTGATGCGCGATGTCGCACTCGATCTCAATGTCGATCCATCCATTCTGGGCGGCCTGATCGTGAAGGTCGGCAGCCGCCAGGTGGATAGCTCGATCCGAACCAAACTCAATACCCTCGCCAAGGCGATGAAAGGCTGAACATGGATATCCGCGCCGCAGAAATCTCCAAGGTCATCAAGGACCAGATCGCCAGCTTCGGTTCCGAAGCGCAGGTGTCCGAAGTCGGCCAGGTGCTGTCGGTCGGCGACGGCATCGCCCGCATCTACGGCCTCGACAATGTCCAGGCCGGTGAGATGGTGGAATTCGCCAATGGCATCAAGGGCATGGCGCTCAACCTCGAGGCCGACAATGTCGGCGTCGTGATCTTCGGCACCGACGCGGAAATTCGCGAAGGTGACATCGTGAAGCGCACCGGCACCATCGTTGACGTGCCGGTCGGCAAGGGCCTGCTCGGCCGCGTGGTCGATGGCCTCGGTAACCCTATCGACGGCAAGGGCCCGATCGAGGCGACCGAGCGCCGCCGCGTCGAAGTGAAGGCTCCGGGCATCATCCCCCGCAAATCGGTGCATGAGCCGGTGCAGACCGGCCTCAAGGCACTCGATGCGCTCGTTCCGGTCGGCCGCGGCCAGCGCGAGCTGATCATCGGCGACCGTCAGACCGGCAAGACCGCCGTCGCGCTCGACACCTTCATCAACCAGCGCGAGATCAACAAGTCGGGCGACGAGGGCCAGAAGCTCTATTGCATCTATGTCGCGATTGGCCAGAAGCGCTCGACCGTCGCGCAGATCGTCCGCGCGCTCGAAGAGAATGGCGCGATGGAATATTCGATCGTCGTCGCCGCGACCGCCTCGGAGCCCGCGCCGCTCCAATTCCTCGCACCCTATACCGGCTGCGCCATGGGCGAATATTTCCGCGACAATGGCATGCACGCCGTCATCGTCTATGACGATCTCTCCAAACAGGCCGTCGCGTACCGCCAGATGTCGCTGCTGCTACGCCGTCCGCCGGGCCGCGAAGCCTATCCGGGCGACGTGTTCTATCTTCACAGCCGCCTGCTCGAGCGCGCCGCCAAGATGAACGACGCCAATGGCAATGGCTCGCTGACCGCGCTGCCGGTGATCGAAACCCAGGCGGGCGACGTGTCGGCCTACATTCCGACCAACGTGATCTCGATCACCGATGGCCAGATCTTCCTCGAAACCGACCTGTTCTACCAGGGCATTCGCCCGGCGATTAACGTCGGTCTTTCGGTCAGCCGCGTCGGTTCGGCCGCGCAGACCAAGGCGATGAAGAAGGTCGCGGGTTCGATCAAGCTCGAGCTTGCCCAGTATCGCGAAATGGCTGCATTCGCGCAGTTCGGCTCGGATCTCGACGCTTCGACCCAGAAGCTGCTCAACCGCGGTGCGCGCCTGACCGAGCTTCTGAAGCAGCCACAGTTCAACCCGCTGCCGTTCGAGGAGCAGGTTGCCTCGATCTTCGCGGGCGTGAACGGCTATCTTGATGCTATCCCGGTGAATGCGGTCGTCCGCTTCGAAAGCGGCCTGCTGGCGGACCTCCGCTCGAAGCATGCTGACGTGCTCAAGGGCATTCGCGAGACCAAGGACCTCGGCGACGACCTCAAGGGCAAGTTGAAGGACGCGGTCGAAGCTTTCGCCAAGACGTTCGCGTAAGAAACCGGCCGTCACCCTGAACTTGTTTCAGGGTCCACCGGGCCGCAATCCCGGACGGCGCAAGTGGCAGAGTGGATGCTGAAACAAGTTCAGCATGACGATTAGGTAGGAACGACAGGGGTTTAAGTGGCAAGTCTCAAGACCCTCAAGATCCGGATCGCCTCGGTCAAATCGACCCAGAAGATCACCAAGGCGATGAAGATGGTGGCCGCCGCCAAGCTGCGCCGGGCGCAGCAGGCGGCCGAGGCTGGCCGTCCTTATTCCGAGCGGCTGGCGGCGGTGATGGCGAGTCTGGCCTCCAAGGTCACGGTTGGCCCGCAGTCGCCCAAGCTGCTCGCGGGCACCGGCAAGGACGATATCCATCTGCTGGTGGTCGCGACATCCGAGCGCGGCCTCGCCGGTGCGTTCAACAGCAACATCGTCAAGCTTGCCCGTAAGACCGCTGAGGAGCTGATCGAGCAGGGCAAGCAGGTCCGCTTCTATCTGATCGGCAAGAAGGGCCGCGCGGTGATCGCGCGCCTCTATCCGGGCAGGATCGTGCATCAGGTCGATCAGAGCCACATCAAGAATGTGAGCTTCGCCGACGCCCATGAGGTTTCGGAGGATTTGATCAGGCGCTTTCACGCCGGCGAATTCGATGTCGCGCACCTCTTCTTCGCCCGCTTCCGCTCCGCGCTGGTGCAGGAGCCGACGGAAATCCAAATCATCCCCGTTCCGCTCACGGCCAATGCCAATGTCGCTGGCCAAGCTGCTCAAGCTGCACCGGAATATGAGCCCGACGAGGAGGAAATCCTCGCCGACCTGCTGCCGCGCAATGTCGCCGTCCAGCTCTTCCGCGCGATGCTTGAAAATGCCGCGTCCGAGCAGGGCAGCCGCATGACCGCGATGGACAATGCAACGCGCAATGCCGGCGACATGATCAACCGCCTAACCATCCAGTACAACCGCACGCGTCAGGCCGCGATCACCACCGAACTCGTTGAAATCATCTCGGGCGCTGAAGCGCTCTAAGGACCCGAAAGCAAGGAAGTTAAGATGCTGAAGCCCAGATCTCTCGCGACGACCAACAATGTCGGCCGCATCAGCCAGGTCATCGGTGCTGTCGTCGACGTCACGTTCGAAGATAACCTGCCGGCGATCCTGTCTGCGCTCGAGACGAAGAATGGCGAGAACCGGCTCGTCCTCGAAGTCGCCCAGCACCTCGGCGAGAACACGGTCCGCACCATCGCGATGGACGCGACCGATGGCCTCACCCGCGGCCAGGAAGTCACCGACACCGGCTCGCAGATCCGCGTTCCGGTCGGCCCCCGCACCCTTGGCCGCATCCTCAACGTCATTGGCGAGCCGATCGACGAGCGCGGCCCGGTCGATACCGATCTCAGCGCGCCGATCCATGCCGAAGCTCCGCTGTTCATCGATCAATCGACCGAGACCAGCATTCTGGTAACCGGTATCAAGGTCATCGACCTGCTCGCGCCTTATGCGAAGGGCGGCAAGATCGGCCTGTTCGGCGGCGCCGGGGTGGGCAAGACCGTGCTCATCCAGGAACTGATCAACAACATTGCCAAGGGCCATGGCGGCACCTCAGTGTTCGCGGGCGTGGGCGAGCGCACCCGCGAGGGCAACGATCTTTATCACGAGTTCCTCGACGCCGGTGTTATCGCCAAGGATGCCGATGGTAACCCGACGCCGGACGGCTCCAAGGTGGCGCTCGTCTTCGGCCAGATGAATGAGCCGCCCGGCGCACGCGCCCGTGTCGCGCTTTCGGGCCTCACCATCGCCGAATATTTCCGCGATCAGGAAGGCCAGGACGTGCTCTTCTTCGTGGACAACATCTTCCGCTTCACCCAGGCGGGCTCGGAAGTGTCGGCGCTGCTCGGCCGTATTCCTTCGGCCGTGGGCTATCAGCCGACGCTCTCGACCGACATGGGTGCGCTGCAGGAGCGCATCACCTCGACCAACAAGGGCTCGATCACTTCGGTGCAGGCCATTTACGTGCCCGCCGACGACTTGACCGACCCGGCGCCGGCCACTTCGTTCGCGCACTTGGACGCGACGACCGTGCTTTCGCGCGCGATCTCGGAGCTCGGCATCTACCCGGCGGTGGACCCGCTCGACTCCACGTCGCGTGTGCTCGAGCCGCGCGTGGTCGGCCAGGAACATTATGAAACCGCCCGCGCGGTTCAGGAGACGCTGCAGAAATATAAGTCGCTGCAGGACATCATCGCCATTCTCGGCATGGACGAGCTTTCGGAAGAGGATAAGCTCACCGTCAGCCGCGCGCGTAAGATCCAGCGCTTCCTGTCACAGCCGTTCCACGTCGCCGAAGTCTTCACCGGCATCCCCGGCAAGTTCGTGGCGATCGAGGATACGGTGAAGTCGTTCAAGGCGGTCGTCGAAGGCGAATATGACCATCTGCCCGAAGCTGCCTTCTACATGGTCGGCGGCATCGACGAGGCGGTTGAAAAGGCGAAGAAGCTCGCCGAAGCGGCTTAACGGAGTCCTCCCCTCCCGCTCGCGGGAGGGGAATGAGGGGTGGGCGTCCGGTCGCCCCGTCCACTCCAGTTGTTAGGGCGAGCCCACCCCCTGCCCCTCCCGATGCGGGAGGGGGGAGAAATGGAATGGCACTGCACTTCGAACTCGTGACGCCGGAAAAGCTCGTCCGCTCCGACAATGTTTATATGGTTGTCGTCCCCGGCGGCGAAGGTGATTTCGGCGTGCTGGAGGGCCATGCTCCCTTGATGTCGACCGTTCGCAATGGCGAGCTGGTGGTCTATTCAGGCCCCAATGCCGTTGCGGGCCGCATCCTGGTCGAAGGCGGTTTCGCCGAGGTCAACGAGAAGGGTCTGACGGTTCTCGCCGAAAAGGCGATCGAAACCGCCTAAGCCACTCCCCGCACGATCTTCGTTGCCATCAGGATCGCCGTTGTCGTCGTCTCGACACCGTCGAGCAGGCCGATACGATCCACGACGTCATTGAGCGCGGATACTCCCTCCGCCTCGACCACGACGATCATATCATACTCGCCACTGATAGCGTGGAGCGCGATCAGTTCCGGCATATCGACCAGCTTGCGCTCGAGCGCCTGGCTCAGCCGAGGCGCCACCTTCAACATGACATGCGCGCGAATGAGGCGCTGATCATAGGCGCCGCCGAGCCTGATCGTATATCCGGCGATGACCCCGCTGCGCTCCAAACGCTCGATCCGTGCATAGATACTGGCCCGAGACAAGCCCAAGGCGTGGGCCAGGCTCGTAATCGGTTGCCGCGCATTTTGGCGCAACGCAGCAACAAGTTGAGCATCAAGCGCGTCCACCGACAATCTGCCTTAAGCCGCCGACATATTGTCAGCCAATAGCCGACAAAACGGCAATTTGCACGCTTCATTCCGGACACACATCCGTGGTGAGCGTCATCCTTCCGTGCGCGTTCTTGACGAAACTGGGGGAGTTGAATTCAGTGTCCTCACGCGAAAGAATGATTGTCCGGCTTTCCAAGCCCCATCTGCCCATCCAGTTTCGGTATCTGAACGAAGTCATGAGTATAGATCCGGCGATCGGCCAGGAGACTGGCGACAGCGCCTCACGCGCGGTGGTCGCCCAGGCGCTCAACTTGTTGCTGCTTGCGGATCTCCTGGAGCGCACCCCGACCGCCGCAGCCTATGTCGAGGATCTCTACAACGAGGATCATAAGCTGGTATTCGACCATGGCGCGCTTCGCACCGTCGATCTGGCAGGCATGGGCACATTGCCCCCCGGCCGTCATGCCATCGCGCGCGTGCTTGAGCCGCTCGGTTATACGCAAACCGCGATTTATCCCCTGGATCGCCTCGGCATGACGGGCTTTTCCTATACCCATTCCGATTTTCCAGAAGCGCTTCCGCAGTTTTTCGTCAGCGAGCTACACGCCAGCCGCTTCTCGCCGGCATTCCAGCGCGCGCTTTTGCGGGTGACGGAGCAGTCGGAAGATCCGCTCGATCCGATTGCGCTGGAGCAGTTGGACCGCCTGGCCTCGGCGGGCGAGCTGCCGCTCCTAGACGCGCTGGCGCTTCTCCCAGCGCTTGTTGCCTGCTTCGATCGCCAACATTGCGGCGTGCGGCTCGAGGATTATGAAACGCTGCTTGCCGAGTCAGCCGAAGGAGCTTGGATCGCGACGGAGGGCAACAGCTTCAATCATGCGACCAATCGGGTGGCCAATCTCAAGAAAGTCGTGGCGGAGCAGCGGCTGCGGGGGCGGCCGATCAAGCCGGACATCGAAGTTTCGCGATCGGGCCGCGTGCATCAGACCGCATATGTCGCCGATCCGGTGCAACGGCGCTTCATCAGTCGGGATGCTCAGCCGACGACGCGCACCGTCCCGGGATCCTTTTTCGAATTCATCGAGCGGGGCGCCATCCGCGACGAAGCCAGTGGTGAGCAACGGCTCGATCTTGCTTTCGACAGCAGCAATGCCCAAGCCATCTTCAAGATGACGGCAGCCTGACCCTTCAGGCGGCCGCCCCGTGGCAATGCTTGTATTTCTGGCCTGACCCACATGGGCAGGGCTGATTCCGGCCGACCTTGCCAGCCCATTCGGCCGGATCGTCGCCAAATTCAGAGGGCATTTCGGCGGGCGCAAATAGCATCGGCGCAATCTTGGTGGTGACGAGGCCCAAGTTCGCCAGATCGAAATCGCGGCTATCGTCCTCGCCCGTCAGCGGATCGACATGCGTGGTGATGAAGCCGGGCATGGGCGGCGGCTCCTGCACGTGGCCGAACTGGGCATGCGCGACGATACGGGTAACGTCCTCGCGAATGGCGACCAACATGCGCTCGAACAGTGCGAATGCCTCCTGCTTATATTCGTTGATCGGCGTCTTCTGCGCGTATGCCCGCAGATGGATGACCGAGCGGAGCGAATCCAGCGTCGCCAGATGCTCCTTCCAATGATGGTCGAGCGATTGCAGCAGAATATTCTTCTCGACCGAATGCCAGGCTTCCTTGTCTAGCTGCGCAGCCTTGGCGTCCGCAGCGGCATCGGCGGCGGCCTGCACCCGTTCCCTGATCAATTCCGGCTCGACATGATCTTCCTTGACCCACTCTTCGATCGGCAGATCGAGCGCAAGCAAGGTTTGCACATTTTCTTTAAGAGCATCGATATCCCATTGTTCGGGATAGGCATTCGGCGGGCAGCATGATCCGACAAGGCCGTTCACCGTATCGGTGCGCATATCGATCACGACATCGTCGACAGCGTCCGCGTCCATGATATCGGCGCGCTGCTCATAGACCACCTTGCGTTGGTCGTTCATCACATCGTCATATTCGACGACCTGCTTGCGGATATCGTAGTTGCGCGCTTCCACCTTCTTCTGAGCGGTCTCGATCGCCTTGGAGATCCACGGGCTGATGATCGCCTCGCCATCGGCCAGATTCTTGTTCATCATCTTGGCGAACATGGTTTGCGGGCCAAAGATGCGCAGCAGATCGTCGTCCAGCGAAAGATAGAAGCGCGAGCGGCCCGGATCGCCCTGGCGGCCCGAGCGGCCGCGCAGCTGATTGTCGATGCGGCGGCTTTCATGCCGTTCGGTGCCGAGCACGAACAGGCCCCCGGCCTCCAGCACCTTCGCCTTTTCCGCTTCGATCTCGGCCCTGATGCGGGCGATTTCCGCGTCACGCTTCGGCCCTTCCTCAAGGCCTCGCAGTTCGTCCTCCACCCGGAATTCGAGATTGCCGCCGAGCTGAATATCGGTGCCGCGGCCTGCCATGTTGGTGGCGATCGTCACGGCGCCGAAGCGGCCTGCCTGCGCCACGATGTGCGCCTCCTGCTCATGATAGCGGGCATTTAGCACCTTGTGCGGCACGCCTTCTTTCTTGAGATATTCGGAGAGCAATTCGGATTTTTCGATCGAGACCGTACCCACCAGGGTTGGCTGCCCGCGCTCGCTCGCCTCACGGATCGACTTGGTGATCGCAGCGAACTTGTCCGGCAGATTCTTGTAGAACTCGTCTTCCTCGTCGTTGCGCTGCACGGGCAGGTTGGTGGGGATGGTGACGACGTTCATCTTGTAGATCTGGTAGAATTCGGCGGCCTCGGTCGCCGCCGTGCCGGTCATGCCCGAAAGCTTCGGATACATGCGGAAATAATTCTGGAAGGTGATCGATGCGAGGGTCTGGTTCTCAGGCTCGATCTCAACGCCTTCTTTGGCCTCCACCGCCTGGTGAAGACCGTCCGACCAGCGCCGGCCGTCCATCATGCGGCCGGTAAATTCATCGATGATGATGACCTTGCCGTCCTTGACGATGTAATCGATGTCGCGCTTGAAGACGATGTTCGCGCGCAATGCCTGATTGAGGTGGTGCACCACCTGCGTATTTTCGAAATCGTAGAGATTGGCGCCTTCGAGCAGCCCTGCGCCCTCAAGCATGCGCTCGGCTTTCTCCGTGCCATCCTCGGTCAGCACGATCGAGCGCTGCTTCTCGTCCACCTCATAATCGGCCGGATCGAGCTGCTTCACGATCAGGTCGACCGCCTTGTAAAGTTCGGACTTGTCGTCGGTCGGGCCGGAAATGATCAGCGGCGTGCGCGCCTCGTCGATCAGGATCGAGTCCACCTCGTCGACGATGCCGAAATTGAACGGGCGCTGGACCATGTGCGCGCGCTCATATTTCATATTGTCGCGCAGATAATCGAAGCCGAACTCGTTATTGGTGCCGTAGGTGATATCGGCGGCATAGGCCTCGCGACGCTGCTCGTCGCTGAGATTCGGCACGATCACGCCCACCGTCAGGCCGAGGAACCGATAGATCTGCCCCATCCAATCGGCGTCGCGCCGAGCCAGATAATCGTTGACCGTGACGACATGGACGCCCTTGCCGGGCAGCGCATTCAGATAACAGGCGAGCGTCGCGACCAGCGTCTTGCCCTCGCCCGTGCGCATCTCGGCAATTTCACCCCGGTGAAGGACCATACCGCCGATCAACTGCACGTCATAATGGCGCTGGCCGAGCACGCGCCTTGCCGCCTCGCGTACCGTCGCGAACGCTTCCGGCAGAAGATCGTCCAGTTCCTCGCCTGCCGCCAGTCGCTCCCGAAACTTCACCGTCTGATAAGCCAGACCGGCATCGTCGAGCGCGCCGATCGCGGGTTCGAGCGCCCCGATCCTTTCGACGATCGGCCGTAGCGACTTGACGTAGCGGTCGTTCGACGACCCGAAAATGGCCTTGGCAATACCGCCGAGCATGAGCGTCCTGACTAAATGCGACGGAGCAGGCACGGCAAAGGGCCGGCTACCCCCGCCGGAATTGGCCTGCGATTTAGGAAGCGCGGCGGATCAAGTCAATTGAAGCGCGCAAACGTAGGAAGCGCCCCCACGTCCAGGGCTCCGGTATCGGTTCATTAGCCAAGTTTGCGCCGGCCCGACCGAGCTACCTCGGCCCGACGTGGCCAGATTGTTTCGACCGTGCCAGAATGGCACAGGGAGTAATGATGCTCTAAGATGGTTGACAGCGGCGCTGTCGATTAGAAGCATCGCCAGTGAGGTGCGTACGCGATGGCGGGTGTTGTTTTCGATCGGCGCAATTGGGTGTTCGCGGCGGCGCTAGTCCCAGCATTATTGGTCGGGCTATTCGGGCTGCTGCCTGTGGGCAAGCGGCCGCACCTCATCTCCAGCCGCCCTGCACCGGGTGCATCTGTGCCGTCCCCGGCTGCCTCATCGCCCAGTCCTGGCAAATTGCTGCACGCGCCCGCGCCTAAGATCGTGCGGCGCGGGCCTGACTTCACGGTCAAGACCGCGCTCCAAATCGACCGGCCGCTCGCCCCCGGCGACTATGTGTGGGACGATGAAGGCGTGCCGCCCGGCCGCGTCGCGATCGTGGTCGATATCAAGCAGCAGATCATTTTCGTCTATCGCGGCGGGGACGAGATCGGGCGTTCCACGCTGATCTATGGCGATGATGACAAGCCAACTCCCTTGGGCGTGTTCCCCATCCTCGAAAAGGATGCTGATCACCACAGCAAAACCTACTGGAACGCGCCAATGCCCTTCATGCTGCGGCTGACGCCCGATGGCGTATCGCTCCACGGCACCGCGTTCATCGATCCCAATTACGCCACTCACGGCTGCATCGGCTTACCAAAAGCCTTTTCCAAGCTGTTGTTTCAGGCAGCAAAAGTCGGCGATTATGTGAAGGTCACGCAGGGGTGGAACCCCAGCGAGTAAATCGCGACAGGTTTGAGGTTGGCCGCTCTGCTTACTTAGCCGCCTTCTTCTTTGCGGCAGGCTTCTTCGCTCCTCTGCCCTTCTTTCCCTTGGCAGGCGCCTTGGCGGCGCGTTCGGCCAGCAAGGTTACGGCCGCATCCAAGGTCAGCGTCGCCGGATCGACCGCCTTGGGTATGGTGGCATTGGTCGTGCCGTCGGTGACATAAGGGCCAAAGCGGCCTTCCATCAGCTTGACCTCCGCACCATTTTCGGGATGCGGGCCGAAATTCTTCAGCGCTTCGCGAGAGCCGGAACGCGCCCTTCCCCCGCCATTGGCCGCGTCGGCCAGCTTCGAAACCGCAGCGTTCATGCCGGTTTCGAAGACCTCGGCCGTGGAAGCCAGCCGGGCATATTTGCCGTCATGGGCGAGATAGGGGCCATAGCGGCCGATGCTCGCTGTGATGGGTTTGCCGGATTCGGGGTGCGGGCCGATCTCGCGCGGAAGCGAGAGCAGCTTGAGCGCCCATTCGAGGCCGAAATCCTCGGCAGGAACATCTTTGGGGATGGATGCACGCTTGGCCTCTTTGCCCTCGCCTAGCTGAACATAAGGACCGAAGCGCCCGCTCCTGCGGGTGACGTCAGCGCCAGTGACGGGATCCTGGCCGAGCGTTTCGGTGCCGCCGTCATCATTGGCGGCCTCCTCGCCGCCTTTCTGGGCGAAGCGGCGGCTATATTTGCATTCGGGATAGTTGGAGCAGGCGACGAATGCTCCGAAGCGGCCGCCCCGCAGCGCCAACCTCCCAGTCTCGCAGGCCGGGCAAGCACGCGGATCGCCCCCGTCGCCTTTGTCTGGAAAAAGCCAGGGTCCAAGGAACTCATCGAGCGCGGCGGTGATCTCCGACGGCTTCTGCTCCATCACCTCGCCCGCCTTGGGCTTGAAATCCCGCCAGAACGCGTCGAGCACCTCCTGCCAATCGGCGCGGCCGCCCGAAATATCATCGAGGCTGTCCTCGAGATGGGCAGTGAAATCATAGCTCACATAGCGTTCGAAGAACCGCTCGAGAAAGCTGGTGACGAGCCGCCCGCTCTCATTCGGAATGAAGCGTCCTTTTTCTACCGTGACATAATCACGGTCCTTAAGCGTCTGTAAAATGCTGGCATAAGTGGACGGGCGGCCGATGCCGAGCTCCTCCATCTTCTTGACCAGCGAGGCTTCGGAATAGCGCGGCGGCGGCTGAGTGAAATGCTGTTCGGCGTCGACCGATTTCTTCGCGGGAACGTCGCCGTCGTTGAGACGGGGTAGTCTGCGGCTATCCTCGTCCTCGGCATCGTCCCTGCCCTCTTCGTAAAGCGCGAGATAGCCTGGGAAGAGCACGACCTGACCGGTGGCCCGGAGCCCATGCTGGCCGGTAGCGTCGGATAGCTCGACCGTCGTCCGTTCCAGCCTGGCGGACGCCATCTGGCTGGCGAGTGCGCGCTTGTAGATCAGTTCGTACAGCCGCGCATGATCGCCGCCGCCGACCTTCTCCTTATTGAAGTCTGTCGGGCGGATCGCTTCATGAGCTTCCTGCGCATTCTTGGCCTTGGCGGTATATTGGCGCGGCTTGTCCGGAACATAGCCCGCGTCATAGCGCTCCGCGATCGCATGACGGGCGGCTGAGATCGCGCTGCCGTCCATCTGCACGCCATCAGTGCGCATATAGGTGATCGCGCCCTGCTCATAGAGATCCTGCGCCGTCCGCATTGTGTGCGTCGCGGAAAAGCCAAGCTTGCGGGCCGCTTCCTGTTGAAGCGTAGAGGTGGTGAAGGGCGCCGGCGGATTTTTCGCGAAGGGCTTGGTCTCGACGGAGGCGACGGTGAAACGGCCTGCCTCGACATCGGCCTTGGCGCGCATTGCGTCCCCTTCGGCGCCGATGGTCAGGCGATCAATCTTCTCACCCTTCCAGCGCACGAGGCGGGCGAGGAACGGCACGCCGTCATGCTCCATATTGGCGGCGATCGACCAATATTCCTGCGGCTTGAAGATTTCGATCTCGCGTTCGCGATCGACCACCAGGCGAAGCGCCACCGACTGCACCCGCCCCGCCGAGCGCGCGCCGGGCAGCTTGCGCCACAGCACGGGCGACAGGGTGAAGCCGACCAGATAATCGAGCGCACGCCGTGCACGATACGCGTCGATCAAATCCTCGTCGAGGCCGCGCGGGTTGGCCATCGCCTCCAGTACGGCGGGCTTGGTGATTGCATTGAAGGTGACTCGTTCGACGGACTTAGGAAGTGCCCGGCGCTTTCTGAGCACCTCCTGGACATGCCAGCTGATCGCCTCGCCCTCACGATCGGGGTCGGTGGCGAGGATCAGCTTTTCGGCATCCTTGGCCTCATCCGTGATCGCCTTGAGCTGGCGCGCCTTGTCGGCATAGGTCTCCCATTCCATAGCGAAGCCCTGATCGGGATCGACCGAGCCATCCTTGGCGGGCAGATCGCGGACATGGCCATAGGAGGCCAGCACGCGATGGCCCGGGCCCAGATATTTCTCGATGGTTTTCGCCTTGGCGGGGGATTCAACGACAACGAGTTTCATGGACTACGCATTTCCTCTCACGTACGCGCGAGGGTGGAAAAGCTCGAGGGCAGGCGTCAAGGGGGGATTGAACCCGACATTCCAGCGAGCAGCGTGCCGACTTTCGGACCCGCGCTCAGATAAGGCTCACCTTGCCGCCGGCGTGACGCTCTAGCCGCCCCGCAAGTTCCAGCTCCAGCAATATGGTCTGGACGATGCCGGCGGATAAGCCGCTCTGGCGAATGATCTCGTCGACCGGAACCGCCGCAGGCCCGAGCAACGCGATCACGGCTTTCCTATCAAGATCATTGGCATCGGGCGGCGCCTGCGCTGACCCGTAGCTATGCCTTTGCTGGCGCACGCCGCCGCCGATCGGTCCAATCGCTTCCAGGATATCCGCTGCCGATTGGATCAGCGTCGCACCTTCGCGGATCAGCAGATTGCATCCCTGCGCGCGCGGATCGAGTGGCGATCCCGGCACCGCCATGACCTCCCGCCCATATTCAGCGGCATAACGGGCACTGATCAGCGAACCGGACTTGGGTGCGGCTTCCACGACGACCGTGCCCAGTGCAAGCCCAGCAATGATCCGGTTGCGGTAGGGAAAATGGCGTGCGCGCGGCTCGGTGCCGGGCGGCTGTTCGGCGATCAGCAGGCCGCGCTCGCCGATCTCCCGCTGCAGCACCTCGTTTTCGGGCGGGTAAACGATATCGATGCCGCCCGCCACGACCGCGATGGTGCCGTTCTCTAGCGAGCCTTGATGCGCGGCGGTGTCGATCCCGCGCGCGAGCCCGGAGACCACGGCAATATCGGTTCGGCTTAGCTCCGCTGCCAGCTGCCGGGCGAAGCGCACGGCCGCAGCGGATGCATTGCGCGCGCCCACCATCGCGATCGCCCTCCGGTCCAGCAGGCTCAAATCGCCTTTCACGATCAGCGCCGACGGCGCACCGTCAGCCGAATCGAGCAATACCGGGTACAGCGCCTTGCCGCTCAGCAAATAGCGCGCGCCGAGCTTTTCGACTTGCGCCATCTCGCGTTCGATGGCGGCGATGCTGGCGATCGCCGGCGGCGTTCCTCCGCCGCGCCGCGCCAATTCCGGCACTGCCTCGATCGCCGCCTCAGCGCTTCCGAAACGCGTCAATAACTGCCGGTACGTGACGGGACCGATGCTGGGCGTGCGGATCAACCGCAGCGTGGCGATCATAGCCTTATCCAAATCGTCCCCCGTCCGCGCGATCAGCTTGCGGCGCTTCGGCCGATGCGGGGTTCCGTGCCATCGAGAAGACGCGTGATGTTGGCGCGATGCTTCCACAGCACCATCATCGCGCAGAACAGGAACAGCAGCGTCAGATCGAATTTACCGAGCGCGGAGGCGGCGACCGGTCCGGCTATCGCCGCCGACATTCCCCCCACCGATGAAAAGCGGGTGAGCAGCATGGCCAGCAACCAGATGGCTGCCATGGCAAGGCCCAGCTGCCAACTCAATGCCAGCGCGATCCCGAGCATGGTGGCGACGCCCTTGCCGCCCTGAAAGCGCAACCAGATAGGATAGAGATGGCCGACGAACGCTGCCAAGCCCGCCAGCGGCGCCAGCATTGGCGAGAACGCCCCACAGATCCAGACCGCCAATGCCCCCTTCAGCCCGTCCAGGATCAGGGTCGCCGCGGCCAGCCCCTTGCGTCCGGTCCGCAGCACGTTGGTCGCGCCGATATTGCCCGAACCGATCGCGCGCAGATCTCCCGCGCCCGCCACCCGGGTTAAGATCAATCCGAATGGTATCGAGCCCAGCAGATAGCCGGTCATCAGCGCGAGCGCCGGTCCGACCCAAGGATCTGTTGTCACCATGCTCCCCTCTGTTGCCCGAACATAACGATATTCATCGTCCGCGCAATTCCGATAACCTATGTGAGCAGGCGATTGCGTGAGGGTGCCGCGCTTCCTAAAGGCGGATTCATGAAGGACGAGGATCGCCCGCTGCTGCTGTTCGACTCCGGCGTAGGCGGGCTGTCGGTGCTGCGTGCGGTCACCCAATTGCTGCCTGCCGCGCCCATTGTCTACGTCGCTGACAATGCTGGCTTTCCATACGGAACTAAGACCGAAGCCGAGATCGCCACGCGTGTGCCGGCGCTGCTCGGCCGGCTGACGGAACGTTATCATCCTCGGCTGATCGTCATCGCGTGCAATACGGCGTCGACTATTGCTCTCGGCGCAGCGCGTACGGCCCTGGATCTGCCGATCGTCGGGACGGTGCCTGCGATCAAACCGGCGGCCTTGGCATCGAAGACGCGCGCGATCGGCGTGCTTGGTACGAACGCTACGGTCCGGCAGCCTTATGTCGACAGGCTGAGCAGTGAATTCGCGTCCGATTGCCTGGTGCTGCGGCATGGTTCGGCGCGGCTGGTCGAGCTGGCCGAAGCCAAGCTGCGCGGGACAACCGCCCCGGCTTCGGAGTTCGCAGCGGAACTTGAAGGGCTTTTGGGCCAACCGGGCGGCGACAGGCTCGATACCATTGTATTGGCCTGCACCCATTTCCCGCTCGTGGTCGACGAGCTGCAAGCGGCATCGCCCCGTCCGATCCGCTTTATCGACGGTGCTGAAGGGATAGCCCGGCGCGTCGCTGTCCTTACCGAAGGACAGGCTTGGCCCGAGCATAGGCCCCAAGGGATCGCCGTGTTTACGGCCGCCTTGGCGGCCTCCCGGGCGTTGGAACGCGCCCTCGCCGCTTATGGTCTGGATCGGATCGAAACACTCTAGCAATAACAACCGGCTGGACCATATTGCCGTTGCCGATCGTACCTGCGGTGGATTACGGATAGGTTCGCGCGGAGCTTTGGGTGAAATCGCGCATGCTTAATGCTGGAAAAGCGCGAAGCAGGAAGATACAGGGCGAACGGAAGGGCGCCCAAGGAGCGGTGTTTTGGATTATCAGCGCGTATTCGCACAGGCGATCGACCGGCTGCATGCCGAGGGCCGCTATCGGGTATTCATCGATATCCTGCGCAACAAGGGCATGTACCCGAACGCGCGCTGCTTTGCGGGGCATAATGGGCCGAAGCCGATCACCGTCTGGTGTTCGAACGATTATCTCGCGATGGGACAGCATCCGAAGGTGATCGCGGCGATGGAAGAGGCGCTGCACGATGTCGGCGCCGGCTCCGGAGGAACGCGCAATATCGGCGGCAACACGCATTATCATGTCGATCTGGAGCGTGAGCTGGCCGACTTGCACGGCAAGGACGGCGCGCTGCTCTTCACCTCGGGCTATGTCTCGAACGAAGCCGCGCTTTCCACCCTGGGCAAGCTGCTGCCGGGCTGCGTCGTTTTTTCGGACGAGCTGAATCACGCCTCGATGATTGCCGGCATCCGCAACTCGGGCTGCGAAAAGCGCGTGTTCCGGCACAATGATCTCGATCATCTCGAGGAATTGCTTGCCGCCGAGGACGCAGAGACGCCGAAGCTGATCGCATTCGAAAGCGTCTATTCGATGGATGGCGATGTCGCACCGATCGCGGCGATCTGCGATCTTGCCGACAAGTATAACGCGCTCACCTATCTCGACGAGGTGCATGCCGTCGGTATGTATGGCCCGCGTGGCGGCGGCATCTCGGAACGCGATCAGGTTGCGCACCGGCTGACGATCATCGAGGGCACGCTCGGCAAGGCCTTCGGCGTGATGGGCGGCTACATCGCTTCGGACCGGAACATCATTGACGTGATCCGCAGCTATGCGCCCGGCTTCATTTTCACTACCTCGCTTGCGCCGGTGCTGGTGGCGGGCGTGCTGGCAAGCGTTCGGCACCTCAAGGAATCGAGCGCCGAGCGTGAAGGTCAGCAGGCGGCAGCGGCTGCGCTCAAGCAGATGTTCGCTGATGCCGGCCTGCCGGTCATGCCATCGACCACTCATATCGTGCCGCTGATGGTCGGCGATCCCGTGCGCGCCAAGAAGATCAGCGACATCCTGCTCGCTGAATATGGCGTCTACGTGCAGCCGATCAATTATCCCACCGTGCCGAGGGGTACCGAGCGGCTGCGCTTCACCCCCGGCCCCGCGCATAGCGAAGAGATGATGCGGGAACTCACCGACGCGCTGGTCGAGATCTGGGACCGGCTGGAGATGCGCAAGGCTGCCTGAGCGCGTGGCGGAACCATTGCAGCAGACCATCGTCCTGCCGAAATGATCCTTGGATTGACGAAACAATCCCTCACTGTCGCCAGCTATAATATTCGCAAGGCTATCGGCGTCGATCGGCGCCGCAGGCCTGAGCGCATTCTTGACGTTCTGGCCGAACTCGATGCCGACATCATCGCCCTGCAGGAGGCGGATCGCCGTTTCGGCGAGCGCGTGAGTGCCCTGCCCTTCTCGCTGATCGACGGCCATGGCCTCTATAAACATGTTCCTGTGGCCATACGGCCGAACAGCATCGGCTGGCATGGCAATGCGCTGCTGGTGAAGCAGCATATCGAAATCCTCGACTGTGGCGCGCTGCATCTGCCCTCGATCGAACCGCGCGGGGCGGTGGTCGCCGATCTCAGGATCGGCAAATCAAAGCTCCGCGTGGTCGGCCTTCATCTCGATCTGTCGGGGCTATGGCGCCGGCGCCAATCCGCCACCATCCTCCATCATCTGGCGGCGCAGAATGATCGCGTTCCCTCGATCATGATGGGCGACACCAACGAATGGCGACCGGCCAATGGCTGCCTCCGGGATTTCGGAGCCCATCATGTCGCCGCGCCGACTGGGCCCAGCTACCACGCCCGCATGCCGGTAGCGGCGCTTGACCGGATCTTCGTGAGCCCCGAACTGACAATCGTCGATGCCGGCGTGCATGTCTCGCCCAAGGCCCGATTGGCGTCTGACCATTTGCCGATCTGGGCCAAGTTGAAAGGCTGAGCCCGCGGCCAGGATGGCAGCGGCCATTGGGCTTCTGGAACAATCGCCCAGGCATACCCATTTCGTGGACATGCCCCACTGGATCGAGCCCAACCCGCAGGGCATCTATATCAGACCCGCCGACGCATGGATCGACCCCAGCTTTCCCGCCGAACGCGCGCTGATCACGCATGGCCACGCCGATCATGCACGCGGCGGACATGCGCGGGTTTGGGCAACGCCCGAAACGCTCGCGATCATGGCGCTCCGCTACGGACCGCAACGGGGCACGCCGGTGGCCTATGACGAAAGCATGAAGCTCGGCGGCGTCGGCTTCAGCTTCGTGCCGGCCGGGCACGTGCTGGGATCGGCGCAGATCGTGCTCGATCATGCAGGCGAGCGCGTCGTCGTTTCGGGGGATTACAAGCGGCGCGCAGATCCCACCTGTGCGTGCTTTCAGCCGGTCCCGTGCGACATCTTCGTCACCGAAGCGACCTTCGGCCTGCCAGTCTTCCGCCATCCCGAATGCGCTGGCGAGATTGATCGGCTGCTGGCGGTGCTCAATGCGTCGCCCGATCGCTGCGTGCTGGTGGGCGCCTATGCGCTCGGCAAGGCGCAGCGGGTGATCGCGGAGCTCAGACGGCAGGGCCATGAGCAGTCTATCTACATTCATGGTGCGCTGGAGCGCATGTGCCGGCTGTACGAAGAGCATGGCGTCGGCCTCGGCGAACTCGTCCTCGCCACCGGCGTGCCCGCCGCGGCGATGCGCGGCCATGTCGTGGTTGCCCCGCCGGCCGCGCTGAACGACCGCTGGACCCGGCGGCTGCCCGAGCCGATCACAGCGATGGCATCAGGCTGGATGCGCATCCGCCAGCGCGCACGGCAGAAGAATGTCGAGCTGCCCCTGGTCATTTCCGACCATGCGGACTGGTGCGAGCTGACCGACACCATATCAGAACTCGCGCCCAATGAGATCTGGGTGACGCATGGGCGTGAGGAGGCGTTGGTCCACTGGGCGATGACGCAACAAATGCGGGCGCGCGCGCTCGAGCTAGTCGGGCGCGAAGACGAGGATGAGGGGTGAATGCGCGCCTTTTCCACGCTGCTCGATCGGCTCGTCTATACCCGTTCGCGCAACACCAAGCTTGAGCTGATCGCACGCTATCTCAAGGAAACGCCCGATCCCGATCGTGGCTGGGCGATGGCTGCACTGACTGGAGAGCTCGACCTCCCCGGTGTGAAGCCTGCTGCTATCCGCGCAATCATCGAAGAACGGGTCGATCCGGTCCTCCTGGCAATGAGCCATGATTATGTCGGCGATTTCGCGGAGACAGTCGCGCTGATCTGGCCCAAAGGAAACGACCAGCCGGAAGACGTTGATGACGGCTCATTGACGCTCGGTCGAGTGGTGGAGCGGTTGCTGACGCTCGGCCGCTCGGAGGCACCGCGCGCGCTGGCGCAGATGCTTGACCATCTCGATGCGAATGGCCGCTTCGCCCTGCTCAAGCTAGCGACCGGCGGCCTGCGCATCGGCGTGTCGGCCCGGCTGGCGCGCACGGCCTTTGCCCAAGCCTTCGATCTCGATCTTGATGAGGTCGAGGAGCATTGGCACGCGATTGCGCCGCCTTATGCCCCGTTGTTCGACTGGGCAGAAGGGCGCGGCGAACGGCCCGAGCATCGCGATCTGCCTGTGTTCCGCCCGTTCATGCTGGCGCATCCGCTGGAGGATGTGGTCGTCAATCTCGCGGACTTCGCCGCCGAGTGGAAGTGGGACGGCATCCGGGTTCAACTGGTCGGGACCGGCAAGGAAACGAGGCTGTACAGTCGTGGCGGCGATGATGTGACCGGCACCTTTCCGGATGTGGCGGCCGCCTTTCCTCATGTCGGTGTGCTCGACGGCGAATTGCTGGTGCGTGGCGATTTCCAGGGGGGTGAGGCCGCTTCCTTCAACGCGCTTCAGCAAAGGCTCGGCCGCAAAAAGGTCTCGAGCAAGATGCTTGAGGATTATCCTGCGTTCGTCCGCCTCTACGACATCTTGTTCGACGGCGACGAGGATGTGCGCCCGCTCGCCTGGATCGATCGCCGCAGGCGGCTTGAGGCTTTTGCGTCGCGGCTTGATCCCAAGCGGTTCGATCTCTCTTCGGTCATCGACGCGCCCGATTTCGCCTCGCTGGCGGAGATCCGGGCAGGCGCGCGCGATTCCTCGATCGAAGGCGTGATGCTCAAGCGCCGTGACAGCGCCTATGTCGCGGGGCGGCGCGTTGGCTTGTGGTATAAGTGGAAGCGCGATCCGCTGACCGCCGACTGCGTGATGATGTACGCGCAGCGCGGGCACGGCAAGCGCTCCTCCTATTATTCGGACTACACCTTCGGCTGTTGGACCGGCGACCCCGCTAATGGCGGGGAACTGCTACCGGTCGGAAAGGCCTATTCCGGCATAACCGATGAGGAGCTGCGATCGCTCGACCGATTCGTGCGCAACAATACGGTCAACCGCTTTGGGCCGGTGCGCGAGGTGGAAAAGCAGCTGGTGCTGGAGATCGCGTTCGACTCCATTCACGATTCAAAGCGCCATAAATCGGGCGTTGCGATGCGTTTTCCGCGTATCGCCCGCATTCGGACCGACAAACCTGCCGAGGAAGCCGACCATATCGAGACCTTGCGGCGAATGATCACTTGAGCTTTCAAAAACCTTAGCCGTTCGGCAGGCACTCACCACAATGAGCGGTAGCCATTGAGCCCGTCACGCCCTAGATAGCCGCTCATCCGACTCACCTCTATTGGAGCAGCGCCCCGACATGCGCATCGCCTTGGCATCCGATCACGCCGCAATCGCGCTGAAGGCCGCGCTTGTGGAGCATGTGCGGAGCCTTGGGCATGAGGCGGTCGATCTCGGCCCCATGACCACGGACTCGGTCGACTATCCCGATTTCGGCTATAAAATCGCGCAATCCATTGCGTCGGGCGCGGCCGATCGCGGCATTGCCCTCTGCGGTTCCGGCATCGGCATTTCGATCGCGGTCAACCGCCATCCGGAATGCCGTTGCGCGCTGGTATCGGAACCCCTGTCGGCCAGGCTTTCGCGTGAGCATAATGACGCAAATATTTTGGCGATGGGCGCGCGTTTGATCGGCCCGGACATGGCCAAGGAATGCGTGTCGGCATTCCTCTCGACCGAGTTCGGCGGTGATCGCCATGCGCGCCGGGTCGCCAAGCTTTCCAATCCCATCTTCGCGAAGGAGCCAGCATGAGCACCAATCCTAGAGCGCTGAATGACGTTCAGCCCGACGGCTTCTTCACGCGCGGCCTTGCCGACAGCGATCCGGCGGTCTTTGCCGGTATCCGCCACGAACTGAAGCGCGAGCAGAACCAGATCGAACTGATCGCCTCGGAGAACATCGTGAGCCGCGCCGTTTTGGAGGCGCAAGGCTCGGTCTTCACCAACAAATATGCCGAGGGCTACCCCGGCAAGCGCTACTATCAGGGCTGTGCCCCATCCGACGAGGTCGAGCAGATCGCGATCGATCGCGCCAAGCAGCTTTTCGGATGCGATTTCGCCAACGTCCAGCCGCATTCAGGCGCACAGGCGAACGGCGCGGTGATGCTGGCGCTCACCAAGCCCGGCGACACGATCATGGGATTGTCGCTCGACGCCGGCGGTCATCTTACCCATGGGGCCAAGGCCGCGCTTTCCGGAAAATGGTACAATGCGGTCCAATATGGCGTGCGCGCGGACGATCATCTGATCGACTTCGATCAGGTCGAGCGGCTGGCCAAGGAGCATCAGCCGACGCTGATCATCGCCGGCGGTTCGGCCTATCCGCGTCATATCGATTTCGCGCGCTTTCGCGCTATCGCGGATGAAGTCGGCGCGCTGTTCATGGTCGATATGGCGCATTTCGCCGGCCTCGTCGCAGCGGGCGTTCATCCGACGCCGTTCGGACACGCCCATGTGGTGACCACCACCACGCACAAGACGCTACGTGGCCCGCGTGGCGGTGCGATCTTCACCAATGACGAAGCGATCGCGAAGAAGATCAATTCGGCGGTCTTTCCTGGCCTGCAGGGCGGGCCGCTGATGCACGTGATCGCTGCCAAGGCGGTCGCGTTCGGCGAGGCGCTCCAGCCCCAATTCAAGCGCTATGCCGCCGCCGTGATCGAGAATGCGAAGGTACTGGCAAGCACGCTCAAAGAGCGCGGCGCGGATCTGGTGGCGGGTGGCACCGACACCCATTTGGCGCTGGTCGATCTCCGCCCCCTCGGTATCACCGGCAAGGACGCGGACGAGGCGCTGGAGCGCTCGCACATTACCTGCAACAAGAATGGCGTGCCGTTCGATCCGCTTCCCCCGGTCAAGACCAGCGGCATCCGCGTCGGCTCGCCGGCCGGGACCACACGCGGCTTCGGCCCGGCCGAGTTCCGCGAGATCGGCGACATGGTGGCGGACGTGCTCGACGGTCTCAGAGACAAGGGCGAGGCCGGAGACGCGGCAACCGAAGCCAATGTGCGCGAGCGTGTCGCCGCACTCTGCGCGCGTTTCCCGATCTACCCGGATTTCTGAACTAGATGCGCTGCCCCTTCTGTGCGCATGACGACAGCCAGGTAAAGGACAGCCGCCCGACCGACGACGGCGCTGCGATCCGCCGCCGGCGCCAGTGCGAAGGGTGCGGCGCGCGCTTCACCACCTTCGAACGAATCCAGCTTCGCGATCTTTACGTGATCAAGAAGGATGGCGTGCGCCAAGCATTCGACCGCTCCAAGCTGGAGCGGTCGATCGCGATCGCCTGCCGGAAGCGCAACATTGCGCCCGAGCGGATCGATCGCCTCGTTTCCGCGATTCAGCGCCAGATTGAAACCTCCGGCGAAAGCGAAATTCCGGCTGCGCAGGTGGGCGAGATGGTGATGGATGGGCTGAAGGCGCTCGACAGCGTCGCCTATATCCGCTTCGCCAGCGTCTATAAGGATTTCACCGAAGCGCGCCATTTCGAGGAATTTGCCGGCAGCGTGACGGAGGCGGGCCGGGAGTGAGTTCCAGCCTTTCCGGAAATCCGCCCGCCATCATCCTCGTCCGTCCGCAGCTTGGCGAGAATATCGGCAAGGCGGCGCGGGCTATGCTCAATTTCGGGCTGACTGATCTCAGGCTGGTGTCCCCGCGCGACGGCTGGCCCAATCCCGACGCAGGCCCGGCGGCATCAGGCGCTGATATGGTGCTCGAGCAGGCGCAGCTATTTGAAACTCTGGCGGAAGCCACAGCTGATTGTACGCACGTCTATGCCACCACCGTGCGAAAACGCGGGGTAACCAAGCCCGTCGTCACGCCTGCCGAAGCGGCACGCGCGATTCATTCTGAGCCCGGCCGATCGGGAATTCTGTTCGGGCCGGAGCGATCGGGGCTCGAGACCGACGATGTCGCCATTGCCCGCACCATCATCACCGTGCCGATCAATCCGGAGTTCGGCAGCCTCAATCTCGCTCAGGCGGTGATTCTGGTTGCCTATGAATGGTCCAAAAGCGTCGCACTTGCGCAGCCACCTGCGACCGATCCCGATCCGCCCGCCACACAGGACGAACTGGACGGCTTCGTGGCGCATCTCGAAGCAATGCTCGAGAAATCCGGATATTTCCATCCGCCGGACCGCGTACCCACCACCAAGCGCACGCTGCGCGGTCTGCTCACCAAACCCGGCTGGAATGCCCAGGAGGTACGAACATTGAGGGGCGTGCTTTCCGCGCTGGAGAAGCCCCGCCGGCGCTGATGCTGCGCGTCAGCGCTGCTCGAACCGATCAAGTTCGTAGGCGATGGATGCTTCCACGAGCATTTCGTAAAGCTGCCGGACCAGCAATTCCGGAACGCCTTCCTCCCTGGCGACCTCACAAGCATGCTCGATCACCGCGGCCTTGCGCGGTTCGTCGCGTATATCATCGCGATGCTGCTTGATCCGTGCCGCCGCCTCCATGTAGCGCATCCGCTGCCCGAGTAGCTTGACGATCTCGGCGTCCAGATGGTCCACGCCGGCCCTCACCTCCGCCATGGTGGAACAATCCGAAGCCGGCACGATCGATTCGCTGTTCATCCGCGCTCGCTTAACCGAGGCGCGCAGGCTTGACTATTCCACCCTTCATCGTCATAGGCGCCGCTTCGCAATTGGCCCCGCACCCCGGTGAAGCGGTGGCCCGGCCTGATCCTCGATCGGCAACCGCGCGGCCCCGGGCTCAGAGGACGGGCATGTCGCCCGTTCGAACGCAATTGAAGGACATGTCATGTCGAAGCGCTCAAGCGCCAAGTATAAGCTCGATCGCCGCATGGGCGAGAATATCTGGGGCCGCCCCAAGAGCCCGGTCAACCGCCGCGAATATGGCCCCGGCCAGCACGGCCAGCGCCGCAAGGGCAAGCTTTCGGATTTCGGTATCCAGCTCCGCGCCAAGCAGAAGCTCAAGGGCAGCTATGGCGACGTCACCGAGAAGCAGTTCAAGAAGGCCTATGTCGAGGCTTCGCGCATGAAGGGCGATACCTCGCAGAACCTGATCGGCCTGCTGGAGCGCCGGCTGGATGCCGTCGTCTATCGCGCCAAGTTCGCACCCACCATCTTCGCGGCGCGCCAGCTCGTCAGCCATGGCCACATCCGCGTCAATGGCACCAAGTGCAACATTGCCTCCCGCCTCGTGAAGCCGGGTGACGAGATCACGCTGGGCGGTAAGGCACAGGATATGGCGCTGGTGCTGGAAGCGCAGAGCCTGGCCGAGCGCGAAATCCCCGATTACATCGCGCCCGACGGCGCCGCGAAAGTGACCTTCACCCGGGTACCGACGCTCGATGAGGTTCCCTATCCCGTGAAGATGGAACCGAATCTCGTCGTCGAATTCTATTCGCGCTGATCCCTGCGGATATCGGCGGACAAGAGGGCGGCTCTGCGGGGCCGCCCTTTTTCTTTGGCTGGAACTTTGACGGCAGAATTGCCAAGCTTCCGCCCGGCGCGCCTTGTCGACATGATTGTTAGTTGTCATGACACCAAGGGGGCTGATGAGGAAAAGCATGCCCCGATCTGTTTGCCCGCTTGCCTTGCTCTTGCTCGCCGGCGCCGCCTCGGCCCAGGCGCCAGCGACGCCGATGATCTCGATCGAAACGCTCAAGGATGTCACCCGCACGCTTTCGGACGACAGTTTTGAAGGTCGGGCGCCGGCGACCCCAGCCGAAGACAAAACTGTGGCCTATATTTCGGACCGCTTCGCCAAGGCCGGATTGAAGCCGGGCGGGACGGACGGAGGCTGGTACCAGCAGGTCCCACTGGTCGCTCTGGCTCAAGCGCCCGGCACCGTGCTGCATTTTCGCGGCGGAACGACAGCGCTGGATTTCGCCTTCGGCAGGGACATGATGATCCAGACCTATCAGGTAAGGCCGCATGTCGAAGTCAAGAACAGCGATGCGGTGTTCGTCGGCTACGGCATCAACGCCCCCGAGCGCGGCTGGAACGACTATGCCGGCGTTGACGTCAACGGCAAGACGGTCATCATCCTCGTCAACGATCCCGACTGGAAAACACCGACGCTCAACGGGCCGTTCGAAGGCCGGGCCATGACCTATTATGGCCGCTGGACCTATAAATTTGAGGAGGCGGCGCGGCAGGGCGCGGCGGCCGCGATCATCATCCACGATACCGAGCCGGCCGCCTATCCGTTCAGCGTGCTGGTGTCTTCCGGCACCGGCGCACAGCTCGAATTCGATGAGCCCGGCGGTCATATGGATCAATCGCAGGCGGTAGGGTGGATCACCACGCCTGCGGCCAAACGCCTGTTCGCTGCTGCCGGCAAGGATTATGAAGCACTGATCGAAGCGGCTGCGCACAAGGGCTTCCGCGCGGTGCCGCTCGGCCTCAAGGCGTCCGTGGCGATCGACAACAACATCCGACGGCAAAGCTCGCGCAACGTGATCGGCGTGCTACCGGGGACCAAGCGCCCGGACGAATATATCGTCTATTCAGCGCACTGGGACCATCTGGGGCATTGCGCGCCGATCAATGGCGACGACATCTGCAACGGCGCGGTCGACAACGCGAGCGGAGTGGCGGGTCTGGTTGCTCTTGCCGAAGCCTATCGGAAACAGGGGCCGACCGATCGATCGATCCTGTTCATCGCGCTGACGGCGGAAGAATCCGGAACGCTCGGCTCGGAATATTACGCCGCGCATCCTACCGTTCCGCTTCGCCAAATCGTCGGCGGCGTGAACATGGACAGCCTAAACGTTTTCGGTGCAACCAGGGACATCGTCTTAGTCGGTGGTGGCAAATCGCAGCTTGAAGACTATCTCGCCCGCGCCGCCAAGCCGCAGGGACGGGTCGTCAAGCCTGAGCCGACGCCGGAGAAAGGCTATTATTATCGCTCCGACCACTTCAGCTTCGCGAGGCTGGGTGTGCCGATGCTGTATACCGATCCGGGCGAGGATCTTGTGAACGGCGGGGTCGCCCGCGGCAAGGCGCTGCAGGCGGACTATGTCGATCACCGCTATCATAGCGCCAAGGACGAATATGACCCAAGCTGGGATTGGTCCGGCGCGGTTCAGGATCTTGAGCTTTGGTACGACATTGGCCGCGCGCTGGCGGAGAGCACTGCTTGGCCCAACTGGTATCCCGGCAGCGAATTTCGCGCCGTGCGGGACAAGTCGCGGACCGAGAAATAGCTGGCACCGCTTGCGTCGTCATAAAGCAAGGCTATGGGCGTGGGCATGAGTCTTGTCCGTCCTCCCGCTGAATGGGCGCCTCACGAAGCAGTGTGGATCGGCTTCCCAAGCCATCCGGAGCTTTGGCAAGAGGATCTGGAGCCGGCACGGGCGGAAGTGATCGCCTTTGCCCGTGCGGTTCATGATGGCGGCCGCGGCGAGCAAGTGATCCTCGTCGCCGCAGATGAGGAGGCTGCTTCCCGTGCCCGAACGCTGGCCAATGGCGCGGCCGAAGTGATCGTCGAAGCGTTTGGCGACATCTGGCTACGTGATACCGCGCCCATCATCGCGCAAGGAACTGGGGGGCGTTGCGCGGTCGATTTTCGCTTCAATTTCTGGGGCGGCAAATATGATCTGCCGGGCGACGAGAGCATCGGCATGCGCTTGGCAGCCCGCACCCGCTTTCCCACCCAGCAGCGCGACTGGGTTCTCGAGGGCGGCGCGATCGATGGCGATGGCACCGGGCTCGTCGTCACCACCGAGCAATGCCTGCTCAATCCCAACCGCAACCCCGAGCTGGATCGCCCTGCGATCGAGCAAAGGCTGGCCGAGCAGCTTGGGCTCTCGCGCGTGCTCTGGCTCGGCGACGGACTGCTCAACGATCATACTGACGGCCATGTCGACAACCTCGCCCGCTTTGTGGGCGAGAAGCGGCTGTTGCTTCCGGTTTCCGGGGGGGACGATGATCCGAATGCTTCGGTCTATGCCGATGCCGCATCGCGCGCGGCGAAGTTCGGCGTCGACATCATCCCCTTCCCTTCACCTGGCCTCGTGTTGCGCGATGGCGAGATCGTGCCCGCTTCCTATATGAACTTCTATATCGGCAACGCTGCAGTGGTGATGCCGACCTATGAGGGAGCTGCGAACGAGGAGGCGGCGATCGAGAGCTTGCAGGAACTCTTTCCCGGCCGAACCGTGGCTGGCATCCCCGCCGATGCGATACTGACTGGCGGCGGCAGCTTCCATTGTATTAGCCAGCAGATACCGAAAGGAGCCAGCGAATGACCGAGATCACCGTCGCCGCGCTCCAGCTCGCCTTCAGCGACGACATCGAAGAAAATATCGCTCGCGTTTCTGAACTGGTCCGCGAAGCAGCGGCCAAAGGTGCTCACGTCGTGCTGCCGCCGGAGTTGTTCGAAGGCTGGTATTTCTGCCGCAACGAGGATGAGGGCTTGTTCATTCGCGCCAAGCCGGTGAGCGAGCACAAGGCCGTGCGCGCGATGCAATCGCTGGCCGCCGAACTCGGCATCCATATCCCAACCAGCTTCTTTGAAGCCGATGGACCGCATTATTATAACAGCCTTGCCATGATCGACGACAAGGGATCGATCATGGGGGTCTATCGCAAAAGCCACATTCCGGACGGCCCGGGCTATGAAGAGAAATTCTATTTCCGCCCCGGCAACAGCGGCTTCAAGGTGTGGCCGACTCAGCACGCAAGGCTCGGCATCGGCGTCTGCTGGGATCAATGGTATCCGGAAACCGCGCGCTCGCTGATGCTGATGGGCGCGGAGATCCTGTTTTTCCCGACGGCCATCGGCAGCGAGCCGCATGATCCCAGCCTCGACACGAGCCGCATGTGGCAACGCGCGATGATCGGTCATGCGGTTTCAAATGTTGTGCCCGTCGTCGCGGCCAACCGCATCGGGACTGAGGAAGGGCAGACCTTCTACGGGCATAGCTTCATCTGCGACGAACGCGGCGATATGCTGGCGGAGTTCGGGAAAACCGAAACGGGCGTACTCACCGCCACGATCGATCTGGATCGGGTGAAGCGTCACCGCGCCGCCTTCGGCTTCTTCCGCGATCGCCGCCCGGAGCTTTATGGCAGGCTGGCCGAGGACATTTGAGGGGAGACTGAAATGACGACTGCACGTTTCTACATCATGCATGCGGCGGTGGGTACGGATGCCGCGCTTGAGACTGCATTGCGCGATCTTGCCGATAAGGTGCGCCCGCTGCCGGGCTGCGAGGGCGTCGAGCTGCTGCGCGATAGCGGCAACGAGCGCCGCTTCATCTTCATCGAAAAATGGAACTCGATCGAAGCCCACAAAGAGGCGGGCAAAGCGCTCGGCAAGGAGGCGCTCGCGCCGGTCATGGCCGCGCTCGACGGCCCCCCGGATGGTTCTTATCTCGATTACCTCAAAACGATATGACGGCGGGCACCGCCTTCAAAATTCTGACTGCACAGCAATGGGCTGACTGGAAAGTGGCGGGCGTACTGCAAGGTGCGCCGATCGATCTGCAAGACGGCTTCATCCATCTTTCGGCTGCCGATCAGGTCCAGGAAACAGCCGAGAAGCATTTCACCGGGCAGGCCGGCTTGGTTCTGGCGGAGATTGATCTGACGCAGCTCGGCTCTGCCGTGCGGTGGGAAACGTCACGCGGTGGCGCCCTCTTCCCGCACGTCTACGCCCCGATCCCGCTGGAACTCGTGCGGGAAGCGCTGCCTCTCGCCGAATGGCTCAATCGTGCCGTGCCGATGGATGGCTAGCTTACAGCCTCCGGCCAGGGCGTGACCTCGGGGACGGCCACATCCGGACCTTCAACCTCCACCGTTCCGAAATCGGCTGGGCCGACAATCTCAAGATATTCCATGTCCGGTGAGTAATCGAACAGATAGTGGGTCATACCCGGCCGCTGGTGCACGCAATCGCCTGCCTCGACCAGCGTGACCTTGTCCTCATACATAAACCGCGCCCAGCCTTTCATCATGATCACGATCTGGAAATCCGCCACATGATAATGCCAGCCGGTACCGTCCGTGGGCGGATGGTTGGCCTTGACCAGATGCGCGATCACCCGACCATCGGTGGCCTTGGCGACACCGAGATCGCGGTAGAGGAAAAAGTCGCGCAACCCGTCGGTACAATATTCGGTATCGGCCGGCTTGTTATGAGAGAAGGCAATCGCGTCCGGGTCCATAGCAGAGCTCCCTCATGCGGGGTGGTTGCAGCCTTCGGACAAGCTCTCCGGACATGAACGCTGTTCTGGATACGCAATCATGCTACGCCCCTGATACTCGGCGTCAAGCGATCACGCGATGCTAACGCTCGTGAGCAGCCTCCATGCTGGCTTCCTCGATCGGGCTGAGCAAATAGCTCATGAAAGTCCGCCGCCCGGTCTTGATATCGGCAGTAGCGACCATTCCCGGCAGGATCCGCACGACCTTGTCGCCGCGATCGATGGTCGTCTTATCGAGCGCCACGCGGGTCACATAAACTGGCCCGAGCTTGTCATCGACGGTGGCATCGCTGCTGATGCTGAGCACCTTGCCCTTGATCGTGCCATGCCGCGTATAGGGGAAGGCTTCGAGTTTGATCGCAACCTGCTGGCCTTCCTGCACAAAGCCCACATCGCTGTTGAGCAGCTTCACTTCGGCAACGAGCTGCCCGCCTTTCGGCACCACCGCCATGATCGGCTTGGCTGATTCGACTACGCCGCCTTCGGTATGGATCGAGAGCTGAGCCACCGTGCCATCAACCGGAGCCACCAGTGTCTGGAGGTTCGCCCGGCGCTCTGCCTTGATCAACTCCTCGCGGCGCAGGTTCACATCTGATTCGGCCTTGGTGAGCTGTGAAAGCAGCTCGGCGCGGAGTTGGGCGCTGTTCTGCGCAGCGGTTGAAGAAGCCGACGCAGCCTGCGCGCCCGCGCCCGTCATTGTGCTGCTGGCAATCTCGCGGTCGCGGATCGCACCGAGATATTGGCGTCGCATCTCGATCACGCGCAGCTTGGAAACGAAGCCTTTGGCGAGCAGCTTCTCGTTCGCGGCAAGTTGCTCCTGCAGCAACGGGATCGTCTCGCTGAGCTTGGCAGCGTTGATCCGTGCTTCATTGGCTGCAGCCATCGCAGCAGCGCTTGAGGCGCCGCCCTGCGACACCCCCGACTCGATCTGCTTCAACTGTGCTTCGGCCAAGGCGCGGTGCGTGGCGGCAAGTTGCGGATCGGTGCCCGCCGGCACGACGAAATTGAAACCCTGGCCATTGAGCGCACTCTGAACCGCGCGCGCCCGCGCCGCATCGAGCTGGGAAGTAAGCAGCGCGGTGCGCGCCTGCTCCAGCTCGGCGCTCGAGGCCGTGGGATCCAGGATCACCAGCGGCTGGCCTTTTTTCACATGATCCCCGTCATGGACGAGGATCCGGCGCACCACCCCCGAATCGGCGGGCTGGATCAGCTTCACATTCTCCGCGGGAATGATCTTGCCTGGCGCGGTCGCGACAACATCGATCTTGCCGAGCACCATCCACAGCAGAAGCAGCAGCAGGCCGGAGAGCAATACCCATGTGGTAACGCGCGCGGTCGGCGAAACCGGGCGCTCGACCACTTCGAGCGCGGCCGGGAGGAAGCCGGTCTCATGAACCTGCACGATCCGCTTGGCGCGGGCCTTCTCCGCCGCCAGCGCCTGTTTGACGACGACCAGATGTCCAGCAACGCCGTTCATGCCGCCAACTCCCGATGGTCGCCAATCTGTCGGCGATACAGGTCAGCATAGCGGCCGCTCAACTGCAGCAGCTCGGAGTGCGTGCCGGTTTCGACGATCTTGCCGCGCTCCATCGCAATGATGCGGTCGCACTGGCGGATCGCCGAGAGGCGGTGCGCGATGATCAGCATCGTGCGGCCGACCGCCATATCCTTGAGGTTGCGCTGGATGATCTCCTCGCTCTCAGCATCAAGAGCGGATGTCGCTTCGTCGAAGATCAGGATGCGCGGGCTGGTGATGAGCGCGCGGGCAATCGCGATGCGCTGCCGCTGGCCGCCGGAAAGATTGGCGCCGCGCTCCACGATCGGCGTGTCATAGCCCTGCGGCATCGAGACGATGAAATTATGCGCGCCGGCCATGTCCGCCGCCATCATCACCCGCTCGAGCGGCATGGCCGGATTGGCCAGCGCGATATTTTCGCGGATCGAGCGGTTGAACAGCAAATTCTCCTGCAGCACCACGCCGATCTGACGGCGCAGCCACAGCGGGTCCATTTGCGAGATATCGATGCCATCCACCGAAATCCGGCCCGAATGCGGCACGTAGAGGCGCTGCAGCAGCTTGGTCAGCGTCGACTTGCCCGAGCCGGAGCTCCCGACGATACCCAGCATCGTGCCTGGCTCGAGATCGATATTGATGTCGTCGAGCGTCCACGCGCCGCTGTCGCCATAGCGGAAGTTGACGTTTTCGAAGGCGATGCTCCCGCGCAGCTGCGGCAGGGTCACGCTGCTGGGGCTGCGCGGCTCGGGCGCGGCGTTGAGCACGTCACCCAGGCGGTCAACTGACAGCCGCACCTGCTGGAAATCCTGCCAGAGCTGCGCGAGGCGCAGCACAGGGCCGGTCACATGCTGGGCGAACATGTTGAACGCGACCAGCGCGCCCACCGTCATGTTTCCGGCGATGACTTGCTTGGCGCCGAAATAGAGGATCGCGGCGAAGGTGAGCTTGGAGATGAGCTGGACGGCCTGGCTGCCGGTATTGCCCAGGTTGATCACGCGCTGATTGGCGGCACTATAGGCGGCAAGCTGACGCTCCCAGCGATCCTGCCACTGCGGCTCGACCGCAGCTGCCTTGACCGTCTGGATGCCGCTGACGCTTTCGACCAGTAGCGCGTTGTTCGCGGCGCTGCGATCAAACTTCTCATCGAGCCGGGCACGCAATGGCCCCGTGACAAGCTGCGAGACCACGACATAGCCGACGATGCTGATGATCGCGATCCAGAATAGCGTCGAGGAATAAACGAACATCGCCGCCAGGAACACAATCGCGAAGGCCGGATCAACCAGCACGCTCAGCGAGGCGTTGGTGAGAAATTCGCGCACTGTCTCGAGTTGGCGCACGCGTGTAACGGTATCGCCCACGCGGCGCTTCTCGAAATAGGACAGCGGCAACATCAGCAAATGCCGGAAAAGCCGCGCGCCAAGCTCGACATCGATCTTCTGGCTGGTCTCGGAGAATAACCGCGTGCGCAGCCAACCGAACGTCACCTCCCACAGCGATATCGCGACGAAGCCGAATGCCAGCACGTTCAGCGTCGACATCGTGTGATGCACCAGCACCTTGTCGATCACATTCTGGAACAGCAGCGGCGCAGCCAGCGCCAACAGGTTGAGCGCGAGCGTGATCAGCAGCATCTCGCCGATCAGCCGCCGGTAGCGCACGATCTGGGGAATGAACCAGCGGATATCGAACTGGTTGAGACCGCCCGTCGCTTCACGGATGGTCATCAGGATCATTTCGCCCGACCAGATTGCGTCGAGACCTTCGCGGTCGACCTTCTGGATCGGCTGATTCGGGAATTGGACGAGGACGCCGTCCTCGACAAGACGGCCGATCAGGAACCAGCCACGCGGTCCATAGGCCAAGGCAGGCAATGGGAGATTGGTCAGCCGGCCATGCTGATCGGCGAGATATTTGACGCGAACGCCCTTGTGGAGCTTTGCCAGGCGAAGAAGATCATTCTGGTCGACCGGGTCATCGTGTCCCAGATCGTGCCGCATCTGATCGGGTTCGACCGGAATGCCGTAAATCGCCATGATCGCAGAAAGTGCAGCGAGGCCCGAGTCGGGGTCAACCGCCGGCTCTTCCTGCTCCCAATGCTGATCCCGCTCAAACTGCTGCAATTGCTCTTCGCTGTCCCCCGGCAAACGCATCTTACGCCACTTTCTACAATAAAACTCGGATGCGTCTTGCCTACCCCGAGATGGTTAACAAAAGGGAAGCAAATCCATCCCGTCCACGCGGTTGCGACCAATGCATGCAAATCGAGGACAGGGCGTTAACGATTTGTGTCAAACATAGATTTGGCTAGGAATTCAGCGCCCATTGCCGCTATCTGCGCAACGTTCGCACCTGCGGGAGGAAAAGTGGCCGTCATCTCTTTAACGCCTCGTGCGTTCGCCGATTCCCGAGGCTGGTTCAGCGAAACATATAATCAGGCGCGCGCGGCCGAAGCGGGCATCGACGTCCTGTTCTGCCAGGATAATCAGAGCTTCTCCAAATCGGCGGGCGTCATTCGCGGCCTGCATTTCCAGCGGCCGCCCTTTGCGCAAGCCAAGCTCGTGCGTTGCGTGCGCGGCAGCATCTGGGATGTGGCGGTGGACGCGCGCAAGGGCTCCCCCACTTATGGACAATGGGTCGCCGCCATCCTTTCCGCCGAAAACCACCGGCAGCTTTTCATTCCCGCAGGCTTTTTACACGGTTTCGTGACCTTGGAGGACGAGACCGAGGTCGCCTATAAGGTCTCCGCGCTCTACGATCCGGCGAGCGACGGGGGCATCAGATGGAATGATCCGACACTGGCCTTGCCCTGGCCGCTCGACGCTCGTCCGCCGCTGGTATCTGAGAAGGACGCTGCCCTCCCTCTCTTCGCTGACTTTGACAGCCCATTCGAATATGATGGCGTGCCGCTGAGGCCGCTGGCAGAGGAACCGGCATGAGCAAGTCCCTTCGCATCCTCGTAACCGGCGGCGCCGGATTCATCGGCTCCGCGCTTGTTCGTCATCTGATCGGTGAGACCGATCATCAGGTGCTGAACGTCGACGCGCTCACCTATGCGGGAAACCTCGCGTCGCTCGCGCCCATAGCCGACAGCAACCGCTACAGCTTCGTGCGCGCCAACATCTGTGACGCGCCCGAGATGAAGCGACTGGTCGAAGAATTCCGCCCAAACGTCGTGACCCACCTTGCCGCCGAATCGCACGTCGACCGGTCCATCGATGGTCCGGCCGACTTCATTCAGACCAATCTCGTCGGCACTTTCACCCTGCTTTCTGCGGTGCTCGACTATTGGCGCACCTTGAAGGACGCCGATGCGGAAACATTCCGCTTCCATCACATATCGACCGACGAAGTGTTCGGCGCGCTGGGAGATGACGGCTATTTTACCGAGGAAACGGCTTACGATCCACGTTCGCCCTATTCGGCATCCAAGGCGGGCTCCGATCATCTCGTGCGGGCCTGGCACCACACTTACGGCCTGCCCGTTCTGGTGACCAACTGTTCGAACAATTATGGCCCTTATCACTTCCCCGAAAAGCTGATCCCGTTGATGATCATCAAAAGCCTCGATGGCGAAAAGCTGCCGGTGTACGGCGCGGGCCAGAATGTACGGGACTGGCTGTATGTCGATGATCATGTCCGCGCGCTGACGGCCGTGTTCGAGCGCGGCATTCCCGGCCACAGCTATATGATCGGCGGCAATTCTGAGCGCACCAACCTCGCCGTCGTGCAAACCATCTGCGACACGCTCGATCAAATCGGGCCCCGCTCGGACGGCAAGAGCTATCGCGAGCAGATCAGCTTCGTTGCCGATCGGCCGGGCCATGATTTTCGCTATGCGATCGATGCCAGCAAGCTCCGCCGCGAGCTTGGCTGGCAGCCTCGGGAAAGTTTCGAAAGCGGCATCGCCAATACAATCCGCTGGTATCTCGACAATGAGCGCTGGTGGCGGCCGATCCTGTCCGGAGCCTATAGCGGCGAGCGGCTCGGCCTAAAATCCGCGTGACCAGGCCTGCCATTCTGATGAGCGGGGGCACCGGGCAAGTGGGGACCGGGCTGATGCTCGCGAATCGAGGCCGCTTCGAGATCGTCGCGCCAACGAGAGCAGATTTCGATCTGTTGGACGCAGCCTCGATCGAACGGAATATTGCTGCCAGAGACTGGGCCGCCATCATCAATTGCGCGGCCTATACGGCGGTCGACAAGGCAGAAAGCGAACCGCAGGCTGCGTTCGCGATCAATGCCGAAGCGCCCGGCATCATGGCACGCGCCGCGGCTACGCGCGCCATCCCGCTGCTTCACGTCTCGACCGATTATGTGTTCGATGGCTCGAAGCCAGATGCTTATTTCGAGGAGGATCCGGTTGCTCCCCTGGGCGTCTATGGCGCCTCAAAAGAGGCTGGCGAGCGCGCTGTTCGCGACGCAGGAGGGCGCAGCATCATCTTGCGGACGGCCTGGGTCGTAAGCCCCTGGGGCCATAATTTCGTCAAAACCATGCTGCGCCTGGGCGGGGAACGGGACGAGCTCGGCGTGGTCGCCGATCAGGTCGGTTGCCCCACATCCGCCATCGACATCGCTGAAACGCTGCTGATTCTGGCCGAGCGCCTGCTCGGCGATCGTCGTGAACCCTGCGGCACCTATCACTTCGTGAACAGCGGCCAAGCGAGCTGGTATGATCTTGCGTCGGCAGTTTTCGCCTATGCAGGCGCACGTGGCATGAAGATCCCGCGCGTAAATGCGATTGCGACCGCTGATTATCCGACGCCAGCCAGACGCCCGGCGAACTCCCGCCTTTCGACGGCAAAGCTGGAGCGGACGTTCGGAATGAAGCCGCGTCCGTGGCAAGAAGCGGTTGAGGAGATATTGGTCAGCTTGATTGACGCCGGAGGAAAGTCATGAAGGGCATCATACTCGCCGGCGGTTCGGGGACCCGCCTTCATCCAGCGACGCTTGCGGTCAACAAGCAGCTTCTTCCGGTTTATGACAAGCCGATGATCTACTATCCGATGTCAGCGCTGATGATGGCCGGCATCCGCGAGATTCTGATCATTTCTTCTCCAGAATATCTGGATAATTATAAACGCTTATTCGGCGATGGCAGCGAATTCGGCCTGGCCGTGGAATATGCCGTGCAGCCCCGGCCGGAGGGCCTCGCACAAGCCTTCATCATCGGTGCCGACTTTATCGGCGAGCAAGCGGCGGCACTGGTGTTGGGCGACAACATCTTCTTCGGTGCCGGATTGGGTGGCCTACTGGAAAATGCGCGGGGACGCGCAAAAGGGGCCACCGTTTTTGCATATCATGTCGATCAGCCCGAGGCATATGGCGTGGTCGAGCTCGATGACGCCGGCCGCGCCATCAGCATCGAGGAGAAACCCGCCAAACCGAGATCAGCCTGGGCCGTTACTGGCCTCTATTTCTACGACAATCGGGTGGTAGAACTTGCCAGGCAGGTGAAGCCCTCAGCGCGCGGCGAACTCGAGATAACCGACCTCAATCGCTTTTATATGGAGATGGGCGAGCTGTATGTGGAGCGCATGGGCCGCGGCTTCGCATGGCTCGACACCGGCACCCACGACAGCTTGCTCGAAGCCTCCGAATTCGTGCGAACGTTACAGAAGAGGCAGGGGGTCGAGATTGCAAGTCTCGAGGAAATTGCCTTCCACCAGGGCTTCATCGATCGCGACCAGCTTCGCCGGCGGGGCGAGCTGTTTTCGAAAACTTCCTATGGCCGTGCGCTTTTGAGGTTGGCCGACGGCTAATCAGCGGGGCTCGGCTACCGCTACGAGCGATACTCCGATCGGGAAGCTGAAGCGGCCTACCCAGCTGGCTTCAACTCCAAACAAGCCGCCCAGAACCTTGTTTACCGGGCCCGAAGGCATCGCATCGTCGCCGTCTTCTTGACCGCGCAGGCGGCCGATCAGCCGTGCCAGAACGATCAGGGGAAACAGCAACGTGTTGAAATAGGATTCGTAGCACACCGCGAATCCCTTTTGTTCAAGCAGTCCCACCAAGGCTGCGCTTGTATATCGACGATGGTGATGATGCGCCTCATCATGCGCGCTCCACAGCCATTGTAAGGCGGGGACGGTGAGGAGAAGCTTTCCGCCGGGCTTCAACTTGCACCGAAGGGCGGCAAGCGCTGCACCGTCATCAGCAACATGCTCCAACACGTCGAGAAGTACGATCAGATCATAGCTTGCGTCGTTCAGGTTGGTGCCATCGGGCAAATATCCTTCGCGCACTGCCACCCCGCTCCGCGAACTGGCGACAAGCCGCGCCCCGCTATCGGGCTCGATCGCGTCGACCCGTCCAAACTCCTGCAGCAAAGCGAGGTTGGAGCCGGTGCCGCACCCTATTTCCGCAATGCGCGCATTGTCCGGTAGCCGGACCTGTTGGCGTATGACATTCCTGACAATCCGCCGACGGCCGGCGAACCACCAATGTTCGCCGTCGATCTCGGCCATGCGCTCGAAGACAGCACGTTCCATCAGCCGTCCATCCCGATCTTCTGCCGAATCACGTAAATCGGGCGCCGTTTGACCTCGACCAGCACGCGACCGACATATTCGCCCAGGATGCCAAGCGACAACAACTGAAGGCCGCCGAAAAACAGGATGGCGACCATCAACGAGGGATAACCTCGCACGTCCACTCCGAACAAAATGGTCCTCAACACAATCCATAATGCGAAGAGTAGTGCCACAAGCGCGATGAAGCCCCCAAGATAGCTCCAGATCCTGAGCGGCACGGTCGAAGCAGAGGTGATGCCATCGATCGCGAGGGTCCACAGCTTCCAATAATTGAACTTGGTTTTGCCCTGCTCACGCTCGCTGCGGTCATATTCCACCGCCGACTGCTTGAATCCCGACCAGGCGAACAGGCCCTTCATGAACCTGTTGCGCTCCGGCATTGAGCGGATGACGTCCACGACCTTGCGATCGAGCAGCCTAAAATCGCCGGCATGCTCTGGAATCTTGTCAGTCGAAAGCTTGTTATGTGCGCGGTAATAGAGATCGGCGGTAAATCGTTTCGGCAAGCTGTCGCTGGCACGATCCCGGCGCACGCCGTACACGACATCGAAGCCTTGCCGCCATCTCTCAAGCATTTCCCCAATCACTTCGGGGGGATCCTGAAGATCGACGTCAATGGGGACAACGACCTGACCGCGGGCATGGTCGAGACCAGCCGACAGTGCGGACTCCTTTCCGAAGTTTCGTGAAAAAGAGATCCCGACAATCCTGGGATCGGCTTCGTTCGCGGCGGCGATAACGGCAAGCGTCTGATCTTCGCTGCCATCATCTACGAACAATATTTCCCAGCTTACCGGCTTTTCATCAAGCCTCAACGCGTCCAGCACGGGTTTCACACGCTTCAAAAATACCGGAAGCGCCTCTTCCTCATCCTTCACGGGTACCAACACGGAGAGCTGAATTGCCGGAAACATCCCTACCCCGCGAATTGCCCCAAATCTGTCCCATGCTCACGGGATCGACGATTCGCCGGATGCAATAAGCGCTCCCAAAAGCCAAGCACCTTGTGACGGCACCGCAAAAGTCGCGCAAATCCGCCACTCGCGGCCAAGCGAAAGTTAAAGGCGACGGGATGCATCTATCCGGCCGCGGAACGGATTGAACAATAGGAAGCAATTCGTCAGTTTCGCGGCAGGCAAGAACGAGCGAGGGCGCAATGGGTTCCGTGAGGAAGTTCATTACCAGATATTAGCCATCAGTCGGGCGCGCTGCCGCGCGCTCGATCGTTCCCGAACACGCTTTTGCCATTCTGTTCGCTTTTTCAAGCGGTGCTTGCGGTGCTCAGCCGCCGGCATTTCTTGTTCTGTAAGTAATGTTGCGTCCCGAAGCGCGTAAAACTCCCCGGCGTCGGTCTGGGGAGAAGCGACAATGCGTCCCTTTTTGAAACATCAAAGATCGGATCAGACCTATTCCCCGTTTACTCACAAACGTTAACCAAGTCAGCCTGATGCAGGTTAACCACTCATTCACCATGATGAGACATCATGATTTTACAGCTCGAAGCCCACTTTTACGAACAGTCGGCGGGACAGAGCGGTGCTGCCGGGGCGATGATATCGCAGTTCTGAGCAAGGGGCTTTAGTAATGAGTAGCATACAGATTTCGAGCCAGTCGCAGCTTGACGCTGCGTTAAGTACGGCAAAGGGCGGAGAGACTTTAGTCCTCACCAAGGGCAACTACAATCTTACCCTTAGCAACAAGACTTTCACCACGCCTGTCACGATCGTTTCGGCCGATGCGAATTATCCGGCCCACTTCAGCTGCATCAAGCTGACCAGCGTCACCGGCATGACCTTCAAGTCGCTCGACATTGGTCGGGGACTCTCGTCGAGCGAATCGCCCGAAGCGGCGGCGATGGCCAAGGTGACCGGCGGCGGCAACATCACCTTCGATAGCAATCATATCCATGGATCGATGGACGGCAATGCCCTCAATGACGGCATTGGCCTGATGATCAAGAGCGTGAACGGCGTCACCGTTTCGAACAACGAGTTCGAGCAACTGGGCCGCGGGGCTCAGCTCTTCGGTTTGACGAACCTCAAGGTCACCAACAACAATCTGCACGACATTCGCTCGGACGGATTGGACCTTTCCGCCGTGAAGGGTGTGCTGATAGACGGAAACCTGTTTGCTAATTTCCAGCGCAACAGCACGGATCATCCGGACGCAATCCAGTTCCAGACAATCAACACCACTTCGCCATCGTCCAACATCGTCATTCGCAACAACGTCGTGCAAACCGGCAGCGGGAGCGGCATGCAGGGCATCTTCATGACCGATCAGATGGGCACGCTTCCCTATCAGAACGTGACGATCAACAATAACATGGTGATCGGCTCGAATATGCCGAACGGCATCATGGTCAGCAGTGCCAACAACCTTGCTGTCACCAATAATACGGTTGTTTCCCCGACGAATGACTCCAATCCGGTCTGGATTCGGCTTGGCACGATCACCGGCACGAAGGCTTATAGTGGCAATATCGCCGATAGCGGCGGTCAGATGACCCCGCAGCAAGCGTTCACGTCGGCTCAGCTCTCGCTGCTCACGACTTCCTATCTGCCGCAGCTTACTGCGTCGCAGCTGCTCGTGTCCGGATTTGGATATCAGCTCACAAGCTCGACGAGCACCAGCACCAGCACGAGCGGCTCAACCTCTTCGTCGACGTCGGGCAGTTCAACTTCCGAGCCGGTCCTTTCGTCGCCAACCCCGACTCCTACGCCAACGCCAACGCCCACTCCCACGCCCACAACGTCGGGAACGACGAGCGGAAGCACCACGACCACCAGCACTGGCACCAAGACGATCCTCATCAGCTCGCAATCGCAGCTCGATGCGGCGCTCAGCGCAGCGAAGGGCGGAGAAGTACTGGCGCTTGCAACCGGCGCATATTCGATTTCATTGTCGAGCAAAGCCTATGCAAGCAAGGTCACGATCACTTCGCAGAACGCAAGCAGCCCTGCCCGCTTAAGCTTTCTTTCGTTAAGGGGCGTTTCCAATGTCACCTTCAAATCGCTCGATATCGGCCGCTCGCTGAAGGCGGGGGAGAACCCGACCTCGGTCTATATGGGCAAGGTGACAAGCGGCAGCAGCAACATCACCTTCGATACGGTTCATGTGCATGGCTCGCTCGATGGCAATCCGTATAATGACGGCCAAGGCCTGCTGATTGATCAGTCGAAAAACGTCACGGTCACCAATTCGCAGTTCGAACAGCTCGGCCGCCCGATGATGATCACCAACTCAAACGGTGTAACGCTTGCCGGCAACTACGTGCATAACACCACATCTGGCATCTACACGAACGGCGTCACCAACCTGGTTCAAACCTCCACCGCGGTTACGACAGCTTCGCTGTCCAAGGTGGCGGTGTCGACAACCAGCACTTATGCTGACGCAACCACGGCATTTGCGCCGGCTTCGTTATCCGACACGCTTGCCTATTCCACGACCAGCACCTCGTCGACGTCGACGGCCGCGGCTTCAACCAGCCTGTCCAAGTCAACGCTCAGCACAAGCAGCCTGATCACAGCCTCGACCAAGACATACAAATCGGCGGGAACGATAAGCCTTTCGACCGTCCAAACGAGGCAGGCGCTCTATCAGCTCGCAGGCGTTAACTAGAACCTTCTGCAAACTCGGCTTAAGACAATCCCGCCGCTTTCAGAGCGGCGGGATTTTTCTTTTTCAGCGGTATTGGAAAAGCACACGGTGTGCCTCGGCAAAGCGCCACAGGCGGATCCCGGCGAGCGCCATCAGAGCCTTCGGCTTACTGGCCGCATCGATCCGATCGCTTGCCAGAATGCGCGGCGCATGGGCGATGATGGAGAAAGGCAATGCCCAGGTCTTAACGATCCAGCGCAGCCTGCCGAAACGCCATTCGCGCGTGATTTGATATTGCTCGGCGACAAGCCTTCGCCATTTCTTCAAAAAGTCCGCCCATGCCTGCCGTGCGGGGTGCCCTACCACCGCATCGTCGGCATAGGCGACCCGCAACCCAATGCGCTTGGCGCGCAGGCACCATTCCTGATCCTCGGACACGCCGACCCGAAACCCCCCTACCCGTTCGAAATCGGCTTTACGGACGAAGAGGTTTGCAGTGACGGTGAAATCCTTGGCCTTGACATAAGTGCGATTGTCGAACGCGAAGACAAGTTCGAACGCTTCGGCTGCCGTCAAGGGTCGGCTCGGTTCGACCAAGACCGCCATCTTTCCGCCAACGATATCCGAATGATCCAATGCCGCCAACCCGGCGGCAAGCCATCCCGGCTCCGGCAGACAGTCGCAATCGGTAAAGGCCAGCAACTTTCCGGACGCCGCAGCCGCGCCGCCATTGCGCGCCGGTCCGGCGCCCTGCTCGGCGACATCCACGAGCTTGGCTCGTCCGGCGACAATTCCACGCACGGCATCCGCACCGCAGGGAGAATGGTTATCCGCCACGATAATCTCGAACTGATGCCGGGGATAAGTCTGGCCTTCGAGCGCGCTCAGACAAGCATCGAGAGCGGCAAGATCGTTATAATGCGGAACGATAACGCTCGCCGTAGGCACGGTCACATCAGATCGAGCCGCTTATCCGAGAGCATGGATTTGGCGCTGCCGAGCGCGAGCGCCATCCAGGCGCGGCGATCAAGCGGATAGATCTTCAGCGCCTTGACCAGCCAGGGCAGCGACTGGCGCCAGCAGCCGGTCCGCTGATATACGCGCGCAATCTCGGTCAGATAGAAAGCGTGAAGCGCCTTATCCTGCGAGATGAGGTCGAAATGCTTGTCCAGGAGTGTCTTGCGGGCGACCGCCTGATTCGCCTTGACCTTTGAAATGCTATCCGGCGAGGTGAAGCAGAGCACCAGGGGCTTATCCACGAACAGAAACTTCGTGACGCGTGACAGGCGGGTAGTCATGTCCCAATCCTGCCCGAGCTTCAGCGTCTCGTCGAAGCCGCCGATCTTTTCGAGCAGATCCTTTCTGGCGACGAGCGTCTGGGTGCTGATCATCGCCCGCCGCACCAGTTCACGAGATATGTCTCCAGAGGTTTTATCGTAACCCGGCAGCGGCATATATTGCACTTCGCGCGGGCCATAGACTCCGAATTTTCCTTCGCCATTCGTGATCTTGGCGCAGTAGATCGCGCCGAACTCGCTCGAGTTGACGCGGCGATATTCCTCGATCTGGGTGGCAAGCTTCGTCACCAGCCACTCGTCGTCGCTATCCTGAAACGCGATCAGGTCGGCGCGGGCGGCCTTGATGCCGGTATTGCGCGCGGCACTCCCGCCTCTGTTGGTCTCGTGGCGGACGACGCGCAGCCTTGGATCGCTTATCGACTGGAGATATTCCCAGCTGCCATCGGTGGAACAGTCATCGACGACGATCACCTCGATATCGTCATATGTCTGGCGGAGCACGCTTTCCAATGCCCGCGGCAACGTCCCCAGCCGGTTATAGGTGGGTATCACCACGCTCACCGAGGGCACTGTCGCCGGGCCGCTGGCTGGGCGCTCGCTCAGGGCGTCAGGTTCATTGTGCATTGCAACGTCCACTCGGCTGGCCTAGCGATGGCGCGATTCAATGACAAGTTTTCATCGGAAGTGACAGTGTCACGTTCATGGACGGCAAATGCCTGCATTTACCTTTCAATTTGGTTGCGCGGCATTTCCGCCAAGCCGATAGGCCGCGTGCGATGAGTTCCAGCGGACGATCCGGCGAAGCATGAGTATCAAGGCGAATTTTGCCAAGAGTGGAATGTGGATGGTGACCGGCGCCATCTTCAACAATCTTTCCTCCACCGCCATCTTCATCGTTCTCGCGCGCCTGCTGACGCCGGTGCAGTTCGGCATCGTCGCCTTTGCCACCATCTTCATCGATCTGAGTCGGGTATTGGTGGTAGCCGGCATCCCGGACGCGCTGATTCAGCGCAAGGAATGGGATGACAAGGTCGCCTCAAGCGCGTTCTGGACAAATATTGCCATCGCGAGTCTGATCTGCGCGCTCATCGGCGGCATCGCGACGCCGATCAGCTATTTTGTTTACGACGCCACCTTCGCTCTCGTTCTGCTCGCATTGTCGCTAGCGCTGTTCGTGGAAGCCATCACCGCCGTCCATACGGCCAAGCTCCGGCGCGAATTCCGCTACAAGGCGATCGCGAGCCGCAACATGGCCGCCAATGTTCTGGGTGGCGCGATCGGCATCGCTTTGGCTTGGATTGGTTGGGGTGTCTGGGCCCTGGTGGTAAGCCGTCTGCTCAGCGCATCTATCACCAGCATCATCTTGTGGCGCACTTCGGGCTGGCAGCCGCGGCTGTTTTTCCGCTGGTCGGACGTTCGCAGCCTCAGCGGCATGTCGAGTCACCTGCTCGCCAACCAATTGATCGGGCAAGCCAATTCGCAGATCGCCGGGCTGGTGATCGGCGCGGCGATCGGGCCTGCCGCACTGGCCCAGTTCCGGGTCGGCACCCGGGTGCTCAATTTGATGGCGCAACTCATTATCACGCCATTGCAGGCCGCTGCGATGTCAGCCTTCTCGCGGTTGGAGGATGAAGGCAGACCAATCGCGCCCGCCTATGTGCGGGTGACGCGCAGCTGCAGCCTGCTCGCCTGTCCGATATTCTTCGGCATGGCGGCGGTCGCGCCCGATTTCACACGGATCGTATTTGGTCCGCAATGGCACGAGGCTGGTCTGATCATGATCATCAACAGCCTCGTCGTGGGGCCGTCGGTCATCATGTATTTCTTCATCCCCGCACTTGCATCAGCGAACCGCTCGGCGCTGTCGCTCCGCTTTTATATCGTGTCACTGGTCGTCACAGGCGTGACAGCGCTCACTGCGATTCCTTTCGGTCCGCTCGCCGCCTCCTCTACCAAGGCGATCGAATCGCATGTCACACTGCCTTATGGCCTCAAGCTCACCCGGCAGGGGATCGGTTTACGGCCGATCGACAATCTCAGAGCCATAGCGCCTGCTTATCTCGCAGCGCTCATCATGGCGATGATTGTCATGGCGATCGGCTATTACGAGCTTGGCAAATTCCAATCCTGGCAGCGTATGCCAATCATGGTCGCGATCGGCGGGCTTATTTATCCAGCTTTTCTCGCCCTGTTCGCGCGGCAATTTCTGAGGGAGACGCTCGGCGAGCTGGCCTTTCTCAAAAATCGCTTCGGGCGGAAGCCGCCTTCTTCGAGAGCGCCGGTGCCGGATACGCTTTGAATATAGATTTCCGCTAAGGGCAAGGCATGGCAACGGAGGGCCTTCAGAAGGCGCAACAGGGGAGGAAGATGGAGTTCGACGGACCGTTCATCACCGTCATCATTTGTACGCGCAACCGCGCGGCTAGCCTTGCACGGACCCTGGAATCGCTGGTGGAGGCGCGGGCGAGCTACGCGGAAGATGACTGGGAGCTTCTGGTGGTCGATAATGGCAGTACGGATGATACCGCCGCCACCATCGATCGCTATGGCACGCGGTTACCATTGCGCCGGATCAGCGAGCCGGAGGCGGGCTTGTCGCACGCTCGCAATGCGGGTGTAAGCAAGGCCCAGGGCCAATATATTCTGTGGACTGACGACGATGTGCTGGTTCATCCCCAGTGGCTGGCCGCTTATGCGGCAGCATTCACTGCGCGACCTCAGGATGCGATTTTCGGCGGACGGACCGAGCCAGTGCTCGAGGAGCCCGTTCAACAATGGTTTGCCGACAGTGTGGAGCAGCTCGCACCGCTGCTGGCCATACGAAGCGAACCGGATTGGACTGAGATTTCGCGCTGGCGTGTACCTTATGGCCTCAACTATGCCATTCGTGGCACAGAGCAGCGCCGATATCGCTACAACCCTACGCTCGGCGTCGCGCCGGGACGACGGCGCGGTGGAGAGGAGGTTGACGTAATCCGCCGCATCTTGCTGGACGGGGGGACCGGAAGCTGGGTGTGGGATGCCACTGTGTACCATCTTATCCCGCCGGAGCGGCAGACGCTGAGCTATATACGGACGTTTTTCATGTCCAATGGATATGACTTCCCGATTGGCGGCGCGTCGATCAATCCCTTGAAAAGAGCCCGCGCCCTGCTTCTCACACTTGGAGCTGCCCGCCAGGCGAATCGTGCGCTTCGCAATTTATCGATGGCTGAAACCGCTGACGCTGTACCGTGGGCGATCCTCAAGGCCCGCGCAGAAGGAAGCTTGCAACGGCTCCTATTCCGAAAATGCCCTTGATGCTTGGCTGTCGTGAAGCAATATTTGCCGAGCAGTTCTCGAAGCCGCCCTCCTGAATTTTGAAAACAGGCTGATCGGGATCAAGTCGTAAGGCGATCGATCAGGCCAGCAATGTCTCTGCCCACGCGCTCCCATGAGAGTCGCGACAGATCGGGACGTTCAAGATGTGGTTTACGTCTCAGCCATTCCACAAAATTTTCAACGGCGTCCAGGCTGATCTCGCCATCGTAGAGCCGAAGCCAGTCAGATCCCACGATCGCCTGCAATTCGGGCAAGCTGCCAATATTGGGGGCCAATACCGGGCGCGCCCGCGAAAGGGCAAAAATGGCCGCGCCGCTGTTCAGGATCGCCCGATAGGGCAGTACCACGCCATCGGCATGATCGACCGCCTTTTCGACGTCTTCGTCCGGCAGGGAATCCGGCCGAATATCGAGCACGATGTTGGCAGCGTCTGCCGCTATGCTTTGAAGAGTTGTAACGACATGGCCATGCGTTCCCCGACCTGCGATTGATAGCGCAACATCACCCGGCATTTGCGCAACGATCCTGGCGAGCTTCTCCACATTTTTGTAGGCCCGAATCTGCCCGAAATAGCCAAGCCGGATCTGGTTCAAACACGGCGCGGGCGGGTGTACGGGCGTCTTGAAGACATCCAGATAATGGCCGTGAATGGTCCGGACTTCTGGAAGCGCAAGCGAGCTGGGATAAAGCTCGTGCACCAGCTCGGCCGAATGGGCAGACAGATGGATGATGCCGTCAATCGATTCGATGAAGCGGCGCATGAGAAAGCGGGAAAGCTGCCCCGCATCATGCGGCCGGGCATTGTGCGCCACCCAGATGAAGCGGGTCCGCCGCTTGCGGGCCTTGCCCAACATTCGATAAGCCGAGAGGCAGCGCCTGAAGCCGGAAATACCGCCGAGCCCGGTCAGTTCGTAGGGCCAATGAAGGATCGCGACGTCTGCTTTTCCTTCCGCCACCTCCCGCCAATCGAAGTCGCGAACCTGATATCCTTGATCCGCCACGGCCTTGGCGAATAGCGCTACAAAGGTGTTGCTTGCGTCCGCGACGGGCTTGATTGCCACGATTTGTTCACTTCGATCTGGCAAGGCGGCCTCGTCTGGACGGAATTGCGATGCGGCTCGTATGGCGGGATGTCAACCGTGGCCCCCCGCTTGCTTGCTTAAACGACGGGAGTCCGGCATTCACAATCGCCAGATTGGCTACTGAAAGGCGCGGGGTAACGATGATAAGGCAATATGGCCGGAAAGTCGGTACGTTCCTGCTGGCACTCATCGAGCCGGAGCGACAGCTCCTTCCGGACTATATGCGGCAGCGTCCGAGACTTCGGGCCCAACTGCTTCAGCTCCTAGGCATTATCTGCGCGGCCGCACTGGGCGCGATGTACGGCCGTTACTGGGCCAAGCTGCCGCCAAACCAGCTGATGATCCTGCTCTCTCCGCTTGTGTTGATGGCCATGCTGGTTGTCTGGGTCCTGCCTGACCGGGATACCGTGCCGACGCGCACGATGAGCAGCCTGCTGTTGGCCTATGTTGGTGTTTCGGTGGCTTGGCCGGATTATATGGCGTTGCAGCTGCCCGGGCTACCGTGGATTTCGTTTCGAAGGCTCCTATTGGCCCCCATGTGCCTGCTGCTGCTGGTGTGCCTCTCCACCAATGCCAAGTTCCGCAAGGATGTGCGGGAGACGATGGAGGGAGAACCCATCATCTGGAAATTGCTAGCTGCCTTCGTCCTTATACAATTTCTTTCCATCGCCGGTGCAAAATCGCCTTCCGCTGCGATCAAGAATTTCCTCAACGATCAGATTGCGTGGACAGCCGTATTCTTCGTTGCGCTCTACGCCTTTCGCGACGAGCGGATGATGCTAAAGGCAATGCGGATTTTCTTCATCGCATGCCTCACAATCGGCATCATCGCCATTCTCGAGGCCATGAACAAAGGCGTGCTATGGAACGGCCATATCCCGTCCTTGCTGCAGGTTGACCTGCAAACAATGTCCGGAACGCTGAAAAGCGAGTTTCGTTTCGGCGCCTATCGAGCCAAGTCGGTGTACGCGCAACCTCTGCCTTTCGCAGAGATCATGGCGCTGGTTACCCCCACCATTCTCTATTTCATATTCTCTGCGAAGAATATGTACGCTAGGCTGTTGTTTATTGCCGTTGATTTTACATTCTTATATGTAATGACTTTGCCTCAATCGCGCCTAGGGCTTATCGGCTTTACCGCATCCCATGGCATTTTCATCTTGGTCTGGGCGGGACGGATTTGGCTTCGCGAAAAATTTAGCCTTCTGGGGCCGTCGATTACCCTCGCCTATCCCGTGATGATGATAGGGCTGCTCGGCGCGATTATGTCAGTTGGCAGCCTGCGCGAACGTTTCGTCGGCGGGCATGCGACCGTCTACAGCGATCAAACGCGGAAGATCCAGAAGATCGTGTCTCGAGGCGTAATTTTGCGAAGCCCGATCATAGGCCACGGCCCACGCCAGGGTCCAGCAGAACTGGGCGTGATCGGATATGGGCGCGCTTCGTTGGACAATTACCTGCTGTGGATCGCCCTGGATTATGGGCTGGTCGGTTTCGCCATCTATTATGGGATGCTTCTATTCGGGCTGCACAGCATGTTCATGGTTTCGATAAGAGGACAGGAAACCAACAATAATCTGGCCTTGATGGCGCTCACAACGATCGCATCGTTCCTGCTCATCAAGACCGTGCTGAGCGAAGAGGACAATCATTCGATCATTTTCATGACGCTCGGAATGGCGATGGCGATCGCCTGGCGCGATAAGGTCAAATCCGGCGCATTGGCGAAAGCCGCTCCGTCAAAAGCCAGCTTGTCGAGACCCTCGCTCAACCGTCCAATTCGGGACAGCATTGCTTAGCAGGTGCAGCATGAAAGGGTTGCGCCCGCGCCCGAATAAGGTGATGATTACGGCTGCAGGGTGTCGGCCGGCAAAAAAGCTGTACGGGTGCTGAATGGTAAGCGTTTCGATTGTCGTGCCTTTGTACAACGAGGAAGAGAATGTCGCCCGTGTGCATGCGGCGGTGGTGGAAGCGCTCGCCCCGCATGATCTGGATTATGAGCTGCTGTTCGTGGACGATGGCAGCAGGGATTCGACCTATCAATGCGCGCGCGAACTGGTCGCACGGGATCCGCGCGTGCGGGTGGTGAAGTTTCGCCGCAATTACGGCCAAACCGCCGCCATGGCCGCCGGCATCGAAACAGCGCGTGGCGATGTGATCGTCACTATGGATGGGGATCTCCAGAACGATCCGATGGACATCCCGCGGCTGCTCAGCTTGATCGACGAAGGCTATGACATCGCCATAGGATGGCGCAAGAAACGCAAGGATGGCGGCGCGCGCGTATTTGTTTCGAAGGTCGCCAACAAGATTATCGCGCGCATCATGGGCGTCGAGGTGAAGGACAGCGGCTGCTCGCTCAAGGCGTACAAGGCTTCGCTCATTCAGGGCATTCCGATGTACGGCGAGATGCACCGTTTCATTCCGGCGCTTTCCCAACTCGCGGGGGCGCGGCTCGCGCAGATCGAGGTGAACCATCGCGCCCGCCAGTTCGGCGCGTCGAAATATGGCTTCTCGCGAATCTATAAGGTCGCGCTTGATATCGTCTCGATCCGGGCCCTGTTGAGCTATGCGCACAGCCCGTTGGCGTGGCAGGCGCGCACGACCGCCCTGTTCGCCTTGCTCGGAATTCTCTGTTCGGCGTGGGCATTGCTGGGAACCGGCCATACCCTCGTGGTGCAAGCCGGCATGGCAATGCTGTTCTTTTCACTCGCGCTGTTCCTCGTCGCCTGGGCCTTGATCGGCCATCTTTTTGCCGTGGTTGAGCCGGACGTAAGCCGATATGCTCAGCTCTCCGCGGTCCTGTCTTCCCGCGTGAAGCAGCCTGTATTGAGAAAGCCATGAACATCGAAACCAAACTTCCCGTGATCGAAGGCGCCTGCGACATCTCGGTGATCATCCCGGTGATGCTCCAGGATGATGGCGCTGATGCGGTCTGGAACGCTTATCGCTCGGCGCTGGAAAGGACAGGCCGCAGCTTCGAGTTCGTCTATGTGCTGGACGGGCCGCACGCGACCTATGCGGAAGCGCTGGAGCGGCTTGGCGGCGCGAAGGCGGGCATCCGCGTGATCTCGCTTAGCCGCGCTTTCGGCGAGTCCGCCTGCATCCAGGAGGGCGTGCGGCATGCGCGCGGCGACACGCTGGTCATCTTGCCGGCGCACCTTCAAGTAACACCTGAATCGATCCCGATCATGCTCGAAGCGGCGAAGTCCTTCGATGTCGTGGCCGGTGCACGCGACCGCCGTCTCGATACGGCGATGAGCCGCTGGCGCGGCAGCATCTTCAACCTGGCGGCCAGCTTCGCCGGCTCCAAATTCGATGACCCCGGCTGCACCGCACGCGTCATTCGCCGGTCAGTATTCGACGAATTGCATCTGCAGAGCGACCAGCACTTCTTCCTGCCTCTGCTCGCCGAACGGCTGGGCTTTTCCGTGAAGCAGATCCTGCTGGAGCAGGCTGACGTCGATCGCCGCTTCCGTGCCCACCGGCCGACCGATTATGTAACGCGGCTAATGGACATCGTCGGCCTCGCCTTCATGACGCGGTTCATGCACAAGCCTTTCCGTTTCTTTGGGACGATTGGCGCTGCCCTGCTCGCTCTCGGCCTGATCTGCGGCCTGTATGTCGTATTGGAAAAGAGCTTTGGCAGCGTTCCATTGGCTGATCGGCCGGCGCTGCTGCTCACGGTGCTGCTGATCGTGCTCGGTATTCAGGTCGCCGCTGTCGGATTGATGGCGGAAATCGTGATCTTCACACGGTATCGCTCGACCCCGGCGTACCGCATCGACAGGATCGTTGCCCAGGACGACCATTGAACATGCGCGCCGATGTCGTGATCGGCGGCGGCGGCGTCCAAGGCATAACCATGGCGCTCGCTGCCGCGCGTAAGGGCCTCAAGCCCGTGCTTGTGGAACGCAATCAACTAGCAGCCGGGGCGAGCGGTAACAGCTATGGCATCATCCACGGCGGGCTGCGTTATCTGCAGACGCTTGACCTCGCGCGGTGGCGTCGCTCGCGCCGCGCTCAATGCTGGTATCTCGAAAATTACCCGCAGTTCGTGAAACCGCTCTCCTGTATCATGCCACTCTATCGCGGTTGTTTCCGTTCGCCGATCGCGTTTCAGGCGGCCGGCACCCTGGAAGCAATCCTCTTCAAGATGCTGGGAGACGAGCCGGACCTGCCGCGGCTCAGCCTGATCCCGGCGGACGAAATCGCAGTGCGCTATCCCGTTCCTACGGCTGATCTGGTCGGTGCCGCTCACTGGTATGATGCCGCGGTCACCGACGTCCGGGGGCTACTCGCAGCGGTGGCTGATGAGGCTGGCTTGGGTGCGGGGTCGCTTCTCTCGAATAGCGAGATCGTCCGAGTAGAAATGCGCGACGGAAGAGCAGTCGGCGTGTGGGTGAAAGACGGCCCGAGCGGAAATGAAACGCTGATCGAGGCCGATATGGTGATCAACTGCACAGGCTCATGGAGCAATCAGTGGACGGGCCGCCCGGCCGGCCCGACGACTGCCACTCTTGCATTCAACCTGTTGTTCGACCTTCCCTTTCCCGGCGACTCCGCACTCGCGGTCTCCGAGCAGCCTGGGCGCGGCCGGAGCTTCTTCCTGCGCCCGAGCGCAGGCAAGACTTATGCGGGCACCTATTACAGGCCAGCTCCCAACGCGCGGGAGCCCGCACCGTTAGAGCAGGACATTCGCGAGTTCGTGGCTGCGCTCGATCATGCCTTGCCCGGCTTTGGGCTTGCGAAAGCAAAGGTACTGGCGGTGATGTCGGGACTGCTGCCCGACATGGACGGCAGCGGCAGGAAATTATCGCCGCATGACCATGTGCGGATCGATAATCCGCCCGGCGTCCATACCATTGTCGGCGGAAAATTGACCACCGCTCCTTTGCTCGGCTTCGAAGTCGCGGACCGCCTATGGCCACAGCGCAGTGCAAAAAGACTGGCGGCATGACCACGCACGCGGTGCGGGTCGCTATCGACGCGCACGTCCACCTTCACAATCCGAGCGAAGCGCTTTCAGCGCTGCGTACCGCACAAAATCGCTTGGCTGCCGCGGGCCGCGAAGTCGGCGTCGTCATGCTCGCGGAGCGTCAAGGATATGATGTTTTCGATTCGCTGCGCCACCACCTGGTCGTGACAGACGAGCCGGAGTCGCTTTGGTTCGATGAGTCGCGGAGCCTTCTCGTGCTCGCAGGGCGCCAAATCGTAAGCAGCGAAAAGCTCGAAATTCTGGCACTTGCCACTAATGCCCGAATGTCCGATGGCGCTCCTGCGGAAAAAGTGATCGACGATATGGATGCCGCCGATGCGATCGTTGTGCTGCCCTGGGGCGTCGGCAAATGGCTGGGGAAACGTGGCGCTCTTGTGGATCGACTGATAAGTTCGGCTGACCGCGCCCGCCTCTTCCTGGGTGACAATGGAGGAAGGCCAGCATTATGGCGCGTTCCCCAATTTGACGGAAAGCTCAAGACGCTGGCCGGATCGGATCCATTGCCGCTGCCTGGCTGGCCTCATGCGATCGGATCGTTCGGATCGGCGATGAGAGTGGTACTTGAGGCATCAACGCCGTCAGCTTCGCTCAAGCGCGCATTGCGTGATCCGGCGACACCTCTCGAACCGTTCGGCAGGCTTGCGAACCCGCTTCGCTTCCTGGTGGATCAAACGCGGCTTCGGCTGGCGGGAAGCAATCCGCTCTAATGAAGATCCTCCTGCTGGCGCCCCATCCGTTCTTCAGCGAACGGGGAACCCCAATAGCGGTTCGCCTTGCGGTGGAGGCGCTATGTGCGATGGGCCATCAGGTCGATCTGCTGACCTATCATGAAGGGCAGGATATCGAGATAACCGGCATGCGGCTGGTGCGCATCAGCGCACCGCCCGGCATTCGCAATATTCCGATCGGGTTTTCGGTCAAGAAGCTGGTCTGCGATCTGTGGATGGCGATCGCCGCCTACCGGTTGATTTTCCGCAACCATTACGACGTCGTTCATAGCGTGGAAGAGTCGGTGTTCATTGCACTGGCCGCGCGACCATTCGGAAAGTTCCGCGTCGTTTACGACATGGATTCGTTGATGGCTGACCAGATCGCCGAGAAATGGCCGAAGGCCGGTCCGATCATCCCGATGCTGCGCTGGATCGAGCGGCAGGCCATGTCCCGCGCCGATCTGGTTCTGCCTGTCTGCGAAGCCATTGCGGCGCGTGCGCGCGCTGCGACGAACCCCCGCTTGGTGCACTTGCTTCCCGACGTGGCCTTCCCGCCTCCAGATAATCTGGCGAATGCCGAAGATCTACGCACCCATTGCAAATTGCCCGGCCCGCTCGCCCTGTACGTCGGCAACCTTGAGGGCTATCAAGGCGTGGGCTTGGCGATGGAAGCGCTGGCGGCCGTGCCGGGAGCCAAGCGCTGCAACCTCATCGTGATCGGCGGCACGCCAACGATGATCGACGAACATAAGAAGATGGCGGCTGCATTTGGCCTGCACGACAATGTAATTTTCCTGGGCCAGCGGCCGATCGCGCTGCTTGGCAGCTATCTCGGCCAAGCCGACATTTTATGTTCGCCGCGGCTCAAGGGCGTAAACACGCCGATGAAGATCTATTCCTATATGGCCGCAGGCCGCGCGATCCTGGCGACCGACATTGTGAGCCATACGCAAGTGCTGAACGACGAGTGCGCGCTTCTCACTGCGCCGACGGCCGCGGCGATGGCCGACGGTTTCATGCGTCTCGCAGGCGACGAAACGCTTCGAAGTCGGCTCGGTAGCGCAGCAGCCACGCGCGCCACTAAGGAATATGGGCTCGATGCGTTTCGTGCGCGTCTCCAGCGCGCCTATGCGGATCTCGCCGCTCGCTCTTGCGCTAAAGCAAACCCAGCGCGCGAAAGCTGGTGACCCCCTTGGGCGAAATCATATGATCGACCCGCGTGATATCCGCCGCGCGCGGATACCGACGGCGCCGGAAAACTCCATTTTGCTGCTACGTTAACCATATTCGATCCACATCGGACTCAGTCACGGCTTGCATTCATGCTTGGCACACAATCGCCGCGGCGGCATAGCGTTTGCCATGCAGACTTACCTCGACCTGATCCGCCACATCCTCGACGAGGGCGTGGCGCAGGAGGACCGCACCGGCGTCGGCACGCTCTCGGTCTTCGGGCATCAGATGCGGTTCGATCTCTCCAAGGGCTTTCCAGTCCTCACGACCAAGAAGCTTCATCTTCGCTCGATCATCATCGAGCTGCTCTGGTTCCTGCGCGGGGATACCAACATCGCCTGGCTCAAGGAGAATAAGGTCAGCATCTGGGATGAATGGGCCGACGCAAATGGCGATCTCGGCCCCGTTTACGGAAAGCAATGGCGCGATTGGATCGGCCCGGACGGCAGCCATATCGACCAGATCGCGCAGCTCATCGCCATGATAAAGGCAAATCCCGGATCGCGGCGCCAGATCGTCTCCGCATGGAATCCAGCCGACGTGCCGCACATGGCGCTCCCGCCTTGCCATCTGCTGTTTCAGACCTACGTCGCCAAGGGCAAGCTGAGCCTCCAGCTCTACCAGCGGAGCTGCGACGTCTTTTTGGGTGTCCCGTTCAACATCGCCTCCTACGCGCTGCTCACGCACATTCTTGCCCAGCAATGCGATCTGGAAGTGGGCGATTTTGTTTGGACGGGCGGGGATTGCCATCTCTATTCCAACCATCTCGAACAGGCGCGGCTGCAGCTCACGCGCACGCCCAAGCCGCTGCCAAAGTTGGTGATCAAGCGCCGCCCGACCTCGATCGACCAATATGAATATGCCGATTTCGAGATCGTCGGCTACGAAGCGGATGCGCACATTTCAGCGCCGGTGGCAGTTTAGTTTTCCACAGCCAACTCACAGAAGCATTCCTTAATTATCCGCTGCTAAGGGTTGCCTGGGTGTAGCGCCAATTTTATCAGCAGGTTACGTAATGATCGTTGAGATTCGGGATACGTTGCCAATATGTACCGTCTGACGTCTATCGTTGCCGTGAACCAAGATGGCGTCATTGGAGTTGAGAATGGCCTTCCCTGGCGCATTCGCAGTGATCTGCGTTTTTTTAAGCAGCAAACCATAAACAATATAGTTATTATGGGACGCAAGACCTACGAGTCACTGAACGGTAGCTTGCCCAATAGATCAAATATCGTGGTAACACATGGATTTAAATTGTTTGCTGGCAGTAATATTTGCAAGTCAGCTGGAAGCATCGAAGAAGCACTCGCACGCGCTTTTATAGAGAAGAAGGCTAAACAGGAAGTTTTTGTAATAGGTGGCGCGAGCATGTACGAGCAATTTGCGCCGTTCGTTGATAGATATCTTATCACTGACGTTGAAAAAACAGTTGAAAATGGGGATACTTTTTTCAGAAGGGCATTGGTTGGTGATCCGAGTCTTTGGTCTGTAACTCGGGTGCTCTCTGGGGATGCATCTTTTGCAGGTGACGAATGCCCGTTCGTTACCTATGAACTAAAGTTAAAAGATTCGTCCGTGGTAGAGAAGCGGAAGCGTGAAATCATCCAGTCTTATGCCGATCGGCTACTACGTAAAAGCGCCGAGACAGTTCGAAGGCGGTTTGCACTTCCACAATAAAGTATGAGATGTGGAAGACGCCGCGCCATTAATTACATTCTATGTCGCTCGAGCCGACAATGGAGTTATTGGCAATCAAGGTAAGGTTCCTTGGCATATACCAGAAGACCTCAGACATTTTAAACGACAGACCATGGGCAAACCGCTCGTGATGGGCCGCAAAACTTTCGAGAGTTTACCTTACCTCCTGCCAGGGCGAAGGCATATCGTCCTTTCGAGAAATCCCGATTGGCTAGCTGAAGGAGCGGAGGTGGCACAAAACGCCGAGATGGCAATAATGCGTGCCGGACGGGTCCCTGAGATCGCTGTGATAGGGGGAGCCGAGATTTACCAACTGTTCCTGCCACAGGCCAAGCGCATCGAGTTGACCGAGGTCCATCGTTCCCCGGAGGGCGATACGAAGATGCCGCCGCTAGGCCCGGGGTGGCGGGTGGCGGCTCGCGAAATGGGCGGACCCGACATCGATTTCGTGACGTTGGTGCGCGACTGAGGGGCATAGCTTGCGCACATTGAAGACAGTTCTGAAGGCATTTTACCTTGCCGTTGCGCTGCTGATCGGCGCGATCATCGTCATTCCCCACTTTCTGGACCGCATCGACTATCGCGGGCCAGTCAGCAGCCATTTCGATGGCCGGCACTTCTTCAATCCCGATGGGGGCGATCCGTTGGTGAGCAGCCCCAAATCGAATATCCTGTCGCCACGGCTGCTCCGCTTCTTGTTGACCGATGGCCGGCCGAAATGGCCGGACGACGTGCCGGTGACACCCACCAAACCGGCGGGGCGCGTCGAGGGGGAGCAGATGCGGGTGACATGGATCGGGCATTCGACTGCCCTGATCCAGACGCAAGGTATCAACATCCTTACGGACCCGATCTGGTCCAACTATGCCGGGCCGATCGCGGGGGTCGGCCCTAGGCGTCACCGCGCGCCGGGCGTGGTGTTTGACGATCTTCCGAAGATCGATCTCGTGCTGCTGAGCCACAGTCATTACGATCATATGGACATCCCAACGCTGCGAAAGCTGTGGCAGCGCGATCGTCCGCTGATCGTTACGTCGCTTGGCAATGACACCATCCTCAAGGGCAAGGGGATCGAGGCGGTGGCGCGCGATTGGGGTCAAAGCGTCATGCTGCGCCCAGGCGTCCAGGTCTATATCGATCGCGTCCACCATTGGGGCTCAAGGTTCGGGAAAGACCGGAACCGCATGTTATGGTCCGGGTTCACGGTCGCGCTGCCCGGCGGCGATATCTTCTTTGCGGGCGATACGGGTCTTGGCGACGGCCATTGGCCCTATGAAGCGGCTGCCCACGGCCCGATCCGCTTTGCGCTGATACCGATCGGCGCCTACCTGCCGCGATCGATCATGGCGCCCAACCACATCGATCCCGACGAGGCCATCACCGTGTTCGAGCGGCTCGGAGCCATGTACGCGCTCGGGATCCACTGGGGCACTTTCCAGCTCTCGGCCGAAAACATGGATGATCCGCCCGCCCGCCTGCGGGGCGCGCTTGCGGTGGCGCATATTGGCGAGGACCGGTTCCGGACAACCGAGGCCGGCGAAACATGGGACATTCCGTTAATGTCTGCTGCTGCCCAGCGTTGAGACCGCTTAGGCCAATCCACACTCAGCTCTCCTCTTCGCTGTGCGCGATCATCGGCAGCAAAGTCGCCGGAACCGCCTCAGTCGATTGACGGGGCGGATTCGCGCGCATCGATAATAGCGCCGAGCCGGTCGATCTGCTCGCGCGACAGGTCGATACCGAAGACCAGGCTCAACCGGAGCTGCAACATGTTTGCCGAGGCGATCCGGGATCGTTCTTCGCCCTTTGCGCTCGCACGGCTATAATCCCGATTGACCAGCGAAGCGAACCCGTTCGGCAATACAATGCTGGCAATGGCGTTGCTGGTGAAGCGGCCACCGGGCAGAGTCGAGGTGAAATGGTTTGCCTGCGCAATATCGGCCGGCCACACCGGGTCCGTCGTGAAGCTATATTGGCGGCTCCAGCTTCCGCTCTCGTCGCGACGTTCCAGCATCCAGCCGAACTGGGCATCCCGCGCAAGGCGATGCGAAACGCCGTCAGCGCCAGTCACCGCCAATTCAGCCAAAGGCATTGGCGGCGTATAGCTGCCGCCGAAGCCCGCGTCGGCAATCCACGCCTCGTCACCGAATGAGACGAGATTGAGCATATGCGTTTTGGGCGGCGTCTCGGTCGCGAAGAGCCAGACCCGCGCGAGGAGCGGCCGGGCGTGAAAGCCCATCGCCTGCAAGGCGCTCAGAAAGAGCCCGTTCTGTTCGAAGCAATAGCCCCCGCGCCGCGCCGTCACCAGCTTCCGGAAAATAGCGTCGGGATCGACGCTGATGCCATGCCCCAGCGGAATGTCCAGATTCTCGAAGGGAATGGCGAGGCGGTGCGCGCGCTGAACGGCGACCAGGCCGTCTTCGTCCGGCCGCGGAAGCTCAGCGAGACCGATACGGGAACGATAGGCAAGCAGATCAAACGACATGGCAACAATAAACGTCCACTGTGAAGCTCTGCTCCGATGCTCAGGATTTGCCGTCGGCCTTGAGTTCCGCGGCAGTGCATTGGCCGACACGCTTGGCCGCCACCTCCATCCGCATCGACATGGCGCCGGGGCCGGCCTTGCCTTCGCCGGCCGACGAGACAGCCATATGATATTCGTCGGCGCTGTAAGTGCCGTTCATCTGCATTTTGCGCGGCTGTTCTCCGCCACAGCTCATTATGATGTCGATTTTGCCGCCGCCCATGGCGAAGTGATCATATTTGCAGTTCTTGTCGCCCGAGAACATGTCCTCCTTGGGCTTCTTCACATCGGCGGGGGTGAGGCATTCAGTGTAGCTGTGCCCTTCGCCCATCATGGCCTTCATCCGCGCGGCAGCCTCCGGCGGCAAGCCAGGCATAGTCATCTCGTTGATCTTCATCACCATCTGCCACTTGCCCGGCGAGATAAACTGATCCGTGATGCCCGATTCCTGGACCTTCTTCGCCACTTCCGCCCCGGAGGCATTAGTGGCCTCGACCGTGGGCGATTTGTTGCACGCTGCCAGCGTGAGCGCAGGGACGAGCAAAAATGGCAATGTACGCATCGGACATCTTCCCCTGTTGGCCTCGCGGTTGCGGCGAGGCGGCTTCGCGACCATATCCTGCATTGATGGCAATTCAAATCCGCACCACGCTTGAAGAGCCGGACCTCGGCCAGACCTTCGTTCCCCATCGCCCGGAACGCCCCCCCAAGACCGAAGGCGGCAAGCCGTTTCGGATCGTTTCCGATTATCAGCCATCGGGCGATCAGCCGCAGGCGATCGCCGAGCTGGTGGCGCAGGCGCAGGCGGGCGATCGCGATCAGGTGCTGCTCGGCGTCACCGGATCGGGCAAGACCTTCACCATGGCCAAGGTGGTTGAGCAATTGCAGCGCCCTGCGCTGGTGCTCGCGCCCAACAAGATCCTCGCGGCGCAGCTCTACGGCGAGTTCAAGAGCTTCTTTCCCGATAATGCGGTCGAGTTCTTCGTGAGCTATTACGACTATTATCAGCCCGAAGCCTATGTGCCGCGCACCGACACCTATATCGAGAAGGAAAGCTCGATCAACGAGGCGATCGACCGGATGCGGCACAGCGCGACCCGATCGTTGCTAGAGCGCGACGACGTGCTCATCGTGGCTTCGGTCTCCTGCCTCTACGGTATCGGCTCGGTCGAAACCTATTCTGCGATGATCTTCGACCTGAAGAAGGGCCAGTCGGTGGACCAGCGCGAGATCATCCGCAAGCTGGTCGCGCTCCAGTACAAGCGAAACGATCAGGCGTTCGCCCGCGGCAATTTCCGCGTGCGCGGCGACAATCTCGAGATTTTCCCGTCGCACTATGAAGACAGCGCCTGGCGCGTTTCCTTCTTCGGCGACGAGATCGAGGCGATCACCGAGTTCGATCCGCTGACGGGCAAGCCGTCGGCCAATCTCGATTCGGTGCGGGTCTACGCCAATAGCCATTATGTGACCCCAGGCCCCACGCTCAAGCAGGCCATGGATGCGATCCGTCACGAGCTCACCGAGCGGCTCAAGGAGCTGCATGCCGAGGGCAAGCTGCTCGAAGCACAGCGGCTGGAGCAGCGCACCAACTTCGATCTCGAAATGATCGCCGCGACAGGCAGTTGCGCGGGCATCGAAAATTACAGCCGCTTCCTGACCGGCAGGCTTCCGGGGGAGCCACCGCCCACGCTGTTCGAATATTTGCCCGACAACGCCATCCTGTTCGTGGACGAGAGCCATCAAACCATTCCGCAGGTCGGTGGGATGGCGCGCGGCGACCACCGCCGCAAGATCACGCTCGCCGAATATGGCTTCCGTCTGCCGAGCTGCATCGACAATCGCCCGCTGCGCTTCCCCGAATGGGATGCGATGCGGCCGCAGACCGTGTCCGTCTCCGCCACCCCTGGCTCCTGGGAGTTGAAGCAGACCGGCGGCGTCTTCGTCGAGCAGGTCATCCGTCCCACTGGGCTGATCGATCCGCCTGTGGAGGTACGTCCGGTCGAGGAGCAGGTCGACGATCTGGTGCAGGAGTGCAAGGCGACCGCGGCCAAAGGATATCGCACGCTCGTCACGACGCTGACCAAGCGCATGGCGGAGGATCTGACCGAATATCTGCACGAGGCCGGTCTCAAGGTCCGTTACATGCATTCGGACGTCGAAACCTTGGAAAGAATCGAGCTAATCCGTGATCTTAGGCTCGGTGTTTATGATGTTCTGGTAGGAATCAACCTGCTGCGCGAAGGCCTCGATATTCCGGAATGCGGATTGGTCGCGATCCTGGACGCGGACAAGGAGGGTTTTCTCCGTTCGGAAACCTCGCTGATCCAGACGATCGGCCGCGCCGCGCGCAATGTGGAGGGCCGCGTGATCCTCTATGCCGATCGAATTACCGGATCGATGGAACGCGCCATGGTGGAAACCCAGCGCCGGCGCGAAAAACAGCAGGCCTATAATGATGCAAACGGGATCACGCCGGCCACGATCAAGCGCAATATCAGCGACATCGTCGGCCATATTGCCTCGCGTGATCAGGTGACGGTCGATACCGGCATCGAGGATGCGCCGCACATGGTCGGCCACAATCTGCGCGCCTATATCGAGGATCTCGAAAAGAAGATGCGGGCCGCCGCCGCCGATCTGGAGTTCGAGGAGGCTGGCCGCCTGCGCGATGAAATCCGCGCGCTCGAGGCACAGGAGCTTGGACTGCCGGCAGAGCAGCAGGTTGCCGCCCCAAGAGGCCGTGCCAGCGAGGGCAAACCTGGCACGCGCAAGCTACGATATGGCAAAACCGCACGAAAATTCGGCAGCAGCCGTCGCTAATTCACATTTGCCGAAGCAGAGGGTGGCCATGGTCAAGGCAGACGATGGCAATGGTACACGGTGAGGCGTTTTGCACATGGCTCTAACCGAGCGTCTATTGCGGGAACAACAACAACTAACATGCTTTAGTAGCGTGGGGAGGCGTATGGACGTGAGAAATTGCCATGCGTTTCCGGGTTTCGGCATTGCTGCTGGCGACAATGGCTGCTTCACCCGCGTTCGCCCAATCTCCCAACAGGTTGAACCTCGCTCAGCTTTTCAAGGAATCGGTCCGCAGCGAAGTTGATGGATCAGATGCCGAGAAAAGGCGGATCGCGCGCTTTGGCCTCAATCAATCCTATATGGGCATGGAAAGCGATGCCGCGCCGGACGATCTGCGCATCCGGTGGAAGCTCAATCGCGTGAAAATGAGGATGCCTTTCGACACCTCCCGCTTCCAATAATGCCATGAGGGGGTGAAATACTCCGATCAACCGCCTATGTCCGCCGCACATCAGGGGAGTGGGCGTGGATTCAATCCTTTCCATCTCCGGGCTCGTAAAAACCTACGACTCCGGCCATCAAGCACTTAAGGGCATAGATCTCGATATCCGGCGGGGAGAAATCTTCGCGCTGCTCGGGCCCAATGGCGCAGGCAAGACGACGCTGATCGGCATTGTTTGCGGCCTAGTGCGTCCCACCGCCGGCACGGTGATCGTGGACGGCGACGATATCGCACGGAATTATCGCTCTGCGCGGACCAAGATCGGCCTGGTTCCGCAGGAAATGGCGATCAACATCTTCGATGTGGTGCGGGACTCGCTTCTGTTTAGCCGCGGCCTGTTCGGCAAGCCGGCCGATCCGGCGCTGATCGAGCGCGTGCTCCGCGAGCTCTCGCTCTGGGACAAGCGTTACGCCAAGATAAGGGAGCTTTCAGGCGGCATGAAGCGCCGCGTGCTGATCGCCAAGGCGCTGGTGCACGAGCCGCAGATCTTATTTCTCGACGAGCCGACCGCTGGTGTTGACGTCGAGCTTCGCCGCGAGATGTGGGAGATGGTGCGGTCGCTTCGCGACAATGGCGTCACCATCATCCTGACCACCCACTATATCGAGGAAGCCGAAGAGATGGCGGACCGGATCGGCGTCATTAACAAGGGCGAGCTGATCATCGTGGAGGAGAAAAACACGCTGATGGCGAAGCTGGGCCAGACCAGCGTGATCATCGGGCTTGCAAAGCCGCTCCCAGTCATCCCCGAAGCCTTGGCTGATATACCGCTTACCCTTTCCGAGGATGGGCTGACGCTTGGTTATGTGATCCACGGCGACGACGACGATATCGGCATCGCCAATTTGGTGCGGCGGTTCGACCGCGCGGGGCTCGAGGTGAAATCGATCGACATGCACCGCAGTTCGCTGGAAGATATCTTCGTCGATCTGGTTGAGGAGAAATAGTGAATATCAACGCCATTCGTGCCATTTATCTGGCTGAAGTCGCACGCGCCTGGAAGACCGTGATCCAGACGATCGCGACCCCGGTGCTGACCACCTCACTCTATTTCGTGGTGTTCGGATCGGCGATCGGCGGCCGCATGCAATCGATCGAGGGCGTGAGCTACGGCGCCTTCATCATCCCGGGCCTGATGATGCTGACCCTGCTTGGCGAAAGCATTTCCAACGCATCCTTCGGCATCTACATGCCGCGCTTCACTGGCGCGATCTACGAACTGCTTTCAGCGCCGGTGGGAGTGGGCGAGACGTTGATCGGCTATATCGGCGCTGCCGCGACCAAATCCGTGATTCTCGGCATCATCATCCTCGCGACGGCCCGTCTGTTCGTCGATTACCAAATCGCGCATCCGTTGCTGGCTGGACTGTTCCTGGTCCTGATCGCCGTCACCTTCAGTCTGTTCGGCTTCATCCTCGGCCTATGGGCGGACGGTTTTGAAAAGCTGCAAATCGTGCCGTTGATGGTGATAACCCCGCTGACATTCCTCGGCGGCACCTTTTATTCCATCTCGATGTTGCCGCCATTCTTCCGCACGGTGAGCCTGTTCAATCCCGTGGTCTATCTGATCAGCGGCCTGCGCTGGGCCTTTTATGATATCGCGGACGTGAATTTCGCGGTCAGCCTGGGAATGACGATCGCATTTCTGATCGCCTGCGTCGGCATAATCGGATGGATCTTCCGCACCGGCTATCGCCTACGAAGCTGAAGCCGGCTTGCGGTGGCGGCAGCGGAACGGCACAGGCTGGCTATGCGTCTCTGCAATGTCTTAACCTCTACCGCGCTTGCGCTCACCCTCACGCGCTGCGCTCCACCGCCGCCAGCGCCGGCGCCAACGCCGCCTCCCCCGCCGCCGCCCGCTGCTCCAACGCCTGCGCCAGCCAACTGGCAGGACGCGCCGCTGACATCGGGGAGCTGGCGCTATCAGGCTGGTGAAGCGATATTCTCGAACGGAACGGGCGGCCCCGCGATTTTCCGTATCCGATGCAACGCGCAACGCCGCACCGTGGCGTTCGTCCCTGCAACCCCGGCGGTGGCGGGATCGCACCAGAGCATCACGATCACCACCACTTATGCTGCGCGGACCATTGCTGCCGTTGCATCCTCCGATAGAGCAACGGCCGAAATTGCGGCCTTCGACAGCTTTCTTGACGGTGTTGCGTATAGCCGTGGCCGCATCATGATCGCCGTACCCACCGGAGAGAGGCTAATCTTACCGGCATGGCCGGAGATCGCGCGTGTGATCGAGGACTGCCGCCAATGATCAGCGAGCGGTTGCTGCCTTTACGAGCCGATCAGCCTGTTCGCTGAGCACTGCATCGACCGCTTTCGCCAGGCCAGGACTACCCTGTAGTCCGTAGCCGCCAACCCTATAGCTGAAGGTGATGGTGGTTTTCCCCGCAGCTGTGCCCACGGTAATGTCCAACTTGCCCATCACGGCGAGATGCTGCAACGGGCCCAACTCGCCCCTGAGCAGCAGGCGATGCTGCGGTTCGACCAGGAGCACGCGGGCATGTTCCACCATACCGGCATCCTTGAGTTTCTCGCACCAGCAACCGCCAACCTTCGCGTCGAGCGACAAGTTGCTCGCATTGCCACTCCACGTGTGCGTCGGGCTCCACCAACGATCCGGGGCTATGACGAGGGACCATAAAGCTTGGCGCTCATCCGGCGCGTCCGGCCCCATCGTGCGTTCGACCGTCACGGTAAAACCGCCGGGATCGCTCTCGACGACTGTCGCGGTCGCGCCCGACGGCGCGGCGAACAACAAACCCGAACATAGTGCGGTAAACCCGGGTCTCATTTCGCCTCCCCAAGCGTCAACAAGAAAAGCGGACATACTCGGGTTTGAAAGGGAACGCGACCGGCCAACTGTCCGTTTTTGAAAGCATGATCCGGAAACTAAAATCGGGCCAATACCGCCTTTATTCGCGCAAGAAGGACGAGAAAACCGGCAAACGGCGCAACCTCGGCACCTTCGACAGCCGCGAAGCCGCCCAAAAGCATGAGCGTGCGGTCCAATATTTCAAAAGAAATGGATGACACCGATGATCATGCGAAGATGGTCTCAGCAGGTTACCAAGCACTCGGACGCGCTCGACCTCGAAAAAGATGTATTCACCTATGACGATCCCGCCCGGATCGCGTCTTCCTTAAAGGAATCCGCGGAACGATCACGGCGCCGCAAGAGCACGCCTTTTCGCTCGGCGATGTCGATGCTGACCTTTTACATCAACCGCGCCGGAAAGGATCTCGATCCCCGGCAGCGCAACATTCTCGAGCAGGCGAAAAACGAGCTGCGCGCGCAGTTCGGCAAGGGCTGAACGGCACGAAGCTTTGGTTTTCGTACGAAAAAATTTTTAACGCAAGTCTTGTTCGTGCGCTCAAGATGAATCATGTTCCATATGTCTTCAACTTAGCGAAAGGAGGTGATCCGATGTCTCATGGTCAAGCAGAGAGGTCGGTCCGGTTCGTTTGGGAGATGCGGGGCTAAGGCTCCCGCCAAGGTCTCCCAGGCTGGAACCTCCGGCCGCTGACCATGTCAAGGGATCGCTGGGGAAAGCCCCAGCGGTCCTTTTTCATTTTTTGAGCCAGCTTACATTTGCGAGCACGCGTCGCGCGTTCTCCTGCTTCTCCAGAAGCTCCACGGGCACCCGGATGGTGAAAAGCGCAAGCCTGATCTCAAGCAGAAAACATCCCAAGCCGCTTATCAACAGCAGCATGGCCAGGATGAACGCCAACGCAATCCAGCGCCCGACATTGAGATCGGACAAAGCGGCGATGAAGAGGGCGGCCACCACGAGGCAGATAGCAATCGCGCTCGCCGTGCACAGCAAGATGGCCCAGTTCACGATCCCGATACGGCGATCGAGGATGCGCAGTTCCCAAACCTGCCGATCATGATCGGGATGATCGGGCGCGGTAAAATCGGACGCGAGCGCCCGCGATCGATCGACCACCCGATTCAGCCGCATCGCGAGCAAATTGAGCAGCCCCGCGATGCCCGCCACCATGAAGACGGGCGCCATCACGAGCTGGATCGTGTGCGCGATCGTAGAGACGGCAATGACCTGGTCCATGCGGGAGGGATGCTTTGCCGCGACATTGCGGTCAAGTCGCGTTGCGGCCTCGCGCTCTGCCCATCCTCTTGCTATCTGACCTGCCATGGCCGCCAATCATCTCTATCTCGTCGACGGTTCGAGCTATATTTTCCGCGCATTTCACCGCCTCCCGCCGCTTACCAACGCTCATGGCGTGCCGGCAGGCGCGGTCTATGGCTTCACGACGATGCTGTGGCGGCTGGTGGACGATCTCCATAAAGCAGACGGACCGACCCACCTCGCCGTCATCTTCGATGCGTCCTCGCATACGTTCCGCAACGATCTCTACGACAAGTACAAGGCGCATCGGCCGCCGCCGCCGCCCGAGCTCGTTCCGCAGTTTCCGCTCGTGCGCGATGCGGTACGCGCCTTCTCGGTGCCCTGCATCGAAGAAGAAGGGCTGGAAGCGGACGATATCATCGCCTGCTACGCGAAGGCCGCGCTCAAAGAAGGGTGGCAGGTAACGATCGTCTCATCCGACAAGGATCTGATGCAGCTCATCGAGCCCGGCCTCGACATGCTCGACACGATGAACAACCGGCGCATCGGCCCCGATTATGTGATCGAGAAATTCGGCGTGCCGCCGGAGAAATTGGGCGACGTGCTCGCCTTGATGGGGGACAGCGTCGACAATGTGCCTGGCGTGCCGGGGGTGGGTCCCAAGACGGCTTCACAACTGATCATCGAATATGGCGATCTCGAAGCGGTGCTCGCCGCGGCACCGGAGATCAAGAAGCCGAAGCTACGCGATTCGCTAATCGAACATGCCGATAATGCCCGGCTCAGCCGCGAGCTGGTGAAGCTCGTCTGCGATAGCCCCTTGCCCGAGCCGCTCGATGACCTCATCTTGAAAGGCCTGCCGCCCGAGCCGTTGCGCGCGTTTCTGGAGGATCAGGGCTTTAAATCGTTGCTCGGTCGCGTCGGCGGTCCTGGTCCCGGCAACGGCAGCAGCATCTCATCGCCGCTGGCGACGTCTCCGGCGAAGCCCGCGCCGCCGCCGCCTCCGGCGGAAACGGTACCGTTCGATCATAAGGCCTATGAGACGGTCGTGACCGAGGAGGCACTCAATCGCTGGATCGCGGAGGCGCGCACCTGCGGGGTCGTGGCGATCGACACCGAGACCGATGATCTGGATTGCATCCGCGCCCGACTGGTTGGCGTCAGCATGGCGACACAAGCCGGCAAGGCTTGCTATATACCCTTGGCGCATGTTGGCGACGGGCTACTGAGCGACGCGCCGCAGCAGATCCCGCTCGCAACGGCGCTTGCCAGGCTGAAACCCCTGCTGGAAGATCCGGCGGTTCTCAAGATCGGGCAGAATCTCAAATATGATCTGATCATGTTTCGCCGGCACGGCATTGATGTCGCGCCTTACGACGATACCATGCTGGTGAGTTTCGCGCTCGACGCCGGGCTGCACAATCACGGCATGGACGATCTCTGCCAGCTTCACATCGGCCATTGCCCGATCGCCTTCAAGGATGTCACCGGCGCCGGCAAGAAGGCGATCAGCTTCGACAAGGTCGATCTTGCCCGCGCGACCGAATATGCGGCCGAGGATGCCGATGTCACGCTGAGGCTTTGGCACAAGCTCAAGCCGCGGCTGGCGCGCGAGGCCGCCGTGCGCGTGTACGAGCTTGTCGATCGGCCGCTCGTGCCAGTGGTGGCCGAGATGGAACGCGCCGGCATCAAGGTTGACCGTGAAGAGCTGGCACGTCTTTCCACCGAGTTTGCCGCGCAGACGGCGGTGCTCGAAGGCGAGATCTACGCGCTCGCGGGCGGCCCGTTCACCATTGGCAGCCCGAAGCAGCTTGGTGACGTGCTGTTTGAGCGGCTGGGACTGAAGGGCGGGCGCAAGGGCAAAAGCGGTATTTACTCCACCGACGTTTCCGAGCTTGAACGGCTTGCGGGCGAAGGCAATGTCATCTGCACCAAGGTGCTCGACTGGCGCCAGCTCACCAAGCTCAAATCGACCTATACCGACGCGCTGCAGGCTTCGATCAATCCGGCGACCGGCCGCGTCCACACCAGCTTCGGCCTCGCCCATGCCCAGACCGGCCGCCTAGCCTCGACCGATCCCAATCTCCAGAACATTCCCATTCGTACCGAAATCGGCAGGCGCATTCGCGATGCCTTCGTCGCCGAGCCGGGCAAGGTCTTGCTCTCGGCCGACTATAGCCAGATCGAGCTGCGGCTGGCGGCGCACATGGCCGACGTGCCCGCGCTCCAGGCCGCCTTTGCGCGCGGCGATGATATCCATAGCCTCACCGCGCAGGAGCTGTTCGGCGAGGTCAACCGCGACACGCGCGGCCGCGCCAAGACGATCAATTTCTCGATTCTGTACGGAATCTCGCGCTGGGGTCTTGCCGGTCGTCTCGGCATTGCCCCGGATGAAGCGCAGGCAATGATCGATCGCTATTTCGAGCGCTTTCCTGGGATCAATCGCTATATCGCCGAAACACTTACGCATGTTCGTGAGCAAGGCTTCGTAACGACCTTATTCGGCCGCAAGACCCATTTCCCCCGTATCCAGTCCCCCAAACAGGCCGAACGCCAAGGCAGCGAGCGGGCGGCGATCAACGCCCCTATTCAGGGCACCAGCGCCGACATCATCAAACGCGCGATGGCGCGGATGCCGTCCGCGCTGGCCCAGGCGGGGCTCCACGACGTGAAGATGCTCCTGCAGGTGCATGATGAACTGGTTTTCGAGCTTGCGCCGGATCAGGTCGAAGCCGCAAGCGAGGTCATCCGGACCACGATGGCGAGCGCCGCGATGCCCGCAGTGCACCTGAAGGTGCCGCTCGATGTCGAGATCGGCACCGGCTCAAGCTGGGGTGCGGCGCATTGATGGAATGGCGGGGCTGATGGGCACGCGTCGCTTCACATTTCACCAGCTTCTGGCCCTGTTGCTCATCCTCGGCCTTGCCGCACTGCAAATTACGGCATTTCATTGGGGCGTCATCACGCCCGATACCGTCGATCAATTCCAGCAAACGCTGAGCGGCCATTATGACGATTGGCACCCGCCGATCACCGCCTGGATCTGGCACCTGATCATCAAAATCTATCCCGGCTCAGCAGGGATATTGATCTTCAATATCGCGCTCTACTGGTTTGGCTTCGGGCTGTTCGGCCGCAGGCTGCTGCGCGAGGGCAAGCTGATCGAGGCGTTCCTGATCATTGCGATCGGTGCGTTGCCCATCCCCTTTGGGCAGATGGGATCGATCCTGAAAGACCCGTTTCTATTGGCACTGTGCTTGGTTGGCGCCGCACTGATTACCGATCCGGAGGGCGGACCCGTTTCCCGCTTGGCTGCGCTGCTGGTCTTGATCGTGGCGACGGCGGTGCGTTTCAACGCCCTGTTCGCGACGCTGCCGCTGGCGATCGCGATGCTTCCGCCGGGATCGTTCCGGACGTGGCCGCGCCGCGCCGCCGCAGTCGCACTGCCTGCCATAATCCTCATCGCATCGACGTGGCTGATAAATGTCGCCGCGCTCCAGCCACATCGATCCGAACCCATCTTCTCGCTGGTCAATTTTGATCTCGGCGGCATTGCGGCGCATGGTGGCGGCAATCCCTATCCTTCGATGAGCGACGCCGAAACGCGGCAGATGACGGCGCTCTGCTATACGCCCGGCCTCTATAACCCGCAGAACAGTGATGCCTGCAGCACCGTAGAGGACGGCCTCAGGGATTATGCGCATGCACATGGCGCGGATGCCACCGCGATCTGGTTTTGGGCGGTCAGCAATGCACCGTTCGCATATATCGCCCACCGCTTGGACCATCTCAACCAGAACTGGCGTTTCCTGCTTCGCCACGTTCCGGCCGATGCGGTCTATATGATGAGCGAGCCCAATGACATCGGGCTTCAGTTCGCCCCCAACGCGCTGACGGTTGCCATCGTCAAAGCGGCCCAGACCATGGCCTGGAGCCCGCTTGGCCGGCCGGCAACCTGGATCGCCGTGGCAATCGCGCTTCTGCTCGCCTCGGCACGGCTTCCTTCCAGGGACACGATCCGCGTACTCGCCATTTCGGCCCTTCTTTACGCCGCGGGATATGCTGCGGTCAGCGTCGCGCCGGACATGCGCTATAATCTCTGGACGATGACGGCTGCCATGATCGCGTCGGTTTTCGCGCTGGGCGATTTTCGCCGAGGTGCAAGGCCGCCTCGAAAAGCGGCCTACGCAGGATTGGCATTGATATTGGGCGCGGTGGCGGGCGAGTTGATTGCCCTCGTCTGATCATTCGGCCGCAGCCACCCGGCCGCTCCGCTCCAGCTTGCCCCAGCCGGTCCAACGCCCCCGCACGGCCTGCGCGACCGCCTTGATCACGACATAATACATGATCTGCCGGTAAACGAGGCGCTGCGGCAGCAGCAGCCAGAGCAACCGCCAGCGCTCGCGGCGTTCCAACGCAAAGGCAATGATCCCGGACAGCAGGTCGATCGCCGAGAAAAGCAGCCAATAAGTGAACATCTTCTGGAGCGTCGGCTCGGTCTGCGCCCAGCCGTGCTGCTGCACTTGCAACCATGTATCCGCCACGCTGACCAGCAGCGCGAGATCAATCACCGGCGAGATCATCGCAAACAGGATCTGGAACAGCATGGCCTGCGGCAAGCCTACCCGCGCCAGGCCACGCGGCTCACCGGTCCCGAGAATCGCCTTGTGCTTCCACAGGCATTGCAGCGTGCCATAAGCCCAGCGAAAACGCTGCTTGGCCAGCGTTTTGAAGGATTCGGGCGCCTCGGTCCACGCTACGGCATATTGATCATAATGGACTTTCCAGCCGGCACGCTGGATCGCGATGGTGAGATCCTGATCTTCGGCAAGCGTATCGGGAGGATAACCGCCGAGTTGGCGCAACGCCTCGCGCCGCCATGCGCCGACCGCCCCCGGCACCACCGTCATAGCGCCCAGCCGCGCGAGCGCCCGGCGTTCGAGATTCTGCGCGGTGATATATTCAAGCGCCTGCCAGCATGTGACGAGGTTGACGCGATTGCCTACCTTGGCGTTGCCCGCCACGCCCCCGATGCCGGGATCCTCGAACCAGCGCGCCAGCCGCGCAATCGTGGTGGGTTCGAACTGCGTATCGGCATCCAGCGCGATCACAATCTCGCCCTTCGCCAGCGCCAACCCCTGGTTGAGCGCCCGCGCCTTGCCGCCATTTTCCAGCGCCAGCAGCTTCACCAGCGGATGATCAGCAAAGTTTTCACGCACGACGGCCGCGGTGCGATCTTTCGAACCATCATCGATGACGATCACTTCAAGTCGCACATCGCGGCTGGCCAGCACCCGCAGCACGGACTGCACGATCACCCGCTCCTCATTGAAGCACGGGATGAGCACGGTCACGAACCGGTCGGGATCGATCTGCGGGAAGATCGTCCGGCTTTCCCGCCGCGCCTGCCACAGCGCAAGACCGGAGAGCAGCACGGCACGCACGATGCCGATCGAAACCGCCACCGCAAACAGCCATGCAAGCGCGATGACGATGAACCCGAGCAAGCTGAACAGGGCGAGATCGGCCGAGGCCGCCAGCCGATCGCTTTTGGAAATGACAGGCATGACCGCAGCAGGGGTCAACCCTGCCAGCTCCGAGACCCGAACGAAGCGATAGCCCTTCGCGCGCAATGCTTCGATGATCTGCGGGAGCGCCGCCACGGTCTGCGAGCGGTCGCCCCCTCCATCGTGGAGGAGGACGATCTGGGCGCTTCGCTCGGGGCTTGCGCCTTCGACCTGGCTGATCGTGTCGGAAACGATCTTGTCGACCCCCGGCCGCTTCCAGTCGCCCGGATCGACATGCAATCCAACCGTAAGATAGCCTGCCTCTTGCGCTACATAGGCCGGCAAAATTTCGTCCGCCGTGGTAGGTTCGGCGTCTCCGAAATAGGGTGCACGGAAAAGCCGGAGCGAGTGCCCGGTAAATGCCTGGAACAACCGTTGCGTCGCATTGAGCTCAAGCTGCGTTTCCCGCTCGGTCGCCATCCCGAGATTGGGGTGAGTGTAAGTGTGATTGCCGACCTCATGCCCCTCCGCCAGCAGCCGATCCAGCAAGCCGTGGTTGGTGAGCGCATTCTCCCCGATGATGAAGAAGGTGCCGGGAACGTGCTCGCGTTTGAGCACGTCCAGGATCCTGGGCGTCCATTTCGAATCCGGACCGTCATCGAACGTGAGCGCGATGAGGCCCGGCCGGTAGCCGGTCCTTTCAACGGTGTAGAATGAGGGCAGCCGGGTAAACCGGACGTCGGCGATCTGGCCGTCAGGATTCTGCCGGATCACCCGCGAGCCGGGCATCGGCACCGAGCCGATACGCAGAATTTCGCCATTGCCTTCGATATCGACATCGTTGCCGGCAGGGATTTGCTCAAGCGCTCTCGCCGAACGGGGCACGGGCATGTTTCGGCCGAACATTTGCCAGACCGACGGATCTTCGCTGCCCAATCGCCAGAGCCCGACCTGTTGGAAACCGGCGGCATGAAGCGCGGTAAGCTGATCATGCGCGGTCGCCGCGTCCGCCAACCAAACGTCGTGATGAACCGGCCCTTCCTCATAAGCGAAATGGCTGTTTCCGCTCGGCGCATCGAAGATCGGCACCGCACCCGATTCGCGCGCTTTCAGCCAAGCCTCTTCAACCGAATAGGCATCGGTTGGGCCGTTCGCCGGCCAGTCATAGGCATAATTGCCGATCGCCACGACGAGCTTCTGCCGGTCGATACCGCGCGATGCCGCGGCGACCTTCCTCAGAAACCAGGGCAAGGACGTGATCGGCCCCGGTGGCCCACCCTGATAATGCTCATCATAAGCCATCAGGAACACGCGATCGGCAACGGCAGCGTAAGCCCTCAGATTCCACTCGGGATTGTCGACTGGGACGGCCACTGCCACCGCCCAATCATGCTTGTCGAAGCGTCTGTTGGCTTCGTCGAGGAAGGAAAGATAATCGCGTTGCGATTGTGGCGGCAGATCCTCGAAATCGAAGAAGGCGCCGTCGGCGTGATTCTCCTGAAGCACATGCTCGATCCGCTCCAGCGTCTTCTCGCGCGCGACGGGATCGCGCAACAGCGCGGCCATGCCTTTCCCGTCCCACTCGCCTTCGATCGCGTTCTGAATCATCGGCAGGATCCGCGGCCGGTGCGCGGCGTAGCTGAGAATCGCCTTGCCGCGCGAATCCGGAAATTCGGTGATCCGGTGATCCGGTCCGGTGATCGAGACCCAACCGGGAATCAGCCAGTTGATTTCGTTGACGTGCCGAGCGAGCGAGGCGGCGCTGGCATCGTCCCAGGGCGCATAAAAGGCGGCCGCGATGGGATGAACCTGCATGCCGACGCGGCTCGGGAACAGCCAATGCGAATGGCGCCGTAGCGACGAGCGAAACGTCGATCGCTCCGTTACCGCATGGAGCGGCGGATGTTCGAGCTCGAAGGGCAGTTGCGGCAGGGGCAGCACGTTGACGATCGAAACGATGAAGCCTGCCACGGCGAGTATGGCCAGCAGGAAAAACGCCACCATGGCAAGCCGGAACCGACGCTGGCGGCGGCCTGACGGATCATAAAAAACTGGCGCCTCGTGCATCCACCACCCACTTTAGCTGCAAAGCCTGCTCATGGCGGCCGCGTGGATGGCAATATAGTTCTGAACGAGAACTTACAGAAGATTCGCGGAGGGGCGTTCAATCGGTTCGCGGTCGTCCGCGCTGGTGCCGGGTGATCGAGGCGCTGATCTCCTCCTGAGTAGGATTCCGGCGAAGTGTCAGGCCCCCGTTCACCTGCAAATTTTCCCCCGTCATGAAGCATTCGTCGCTCGACAACCAAACCGCCGCCGCCGCGATATCGTCCGCAGTGCCGATCCGCCCAAGCGGATAGCCGGCCAGGAATGCCTCGAAGATTCCGGGCACCTGCTTGGCGTCCGCCGTCATGGGCGTATCGGTCAGGCCGGGCGAAATCGAATTGGCGCGGATGCCGCGGTCGCCAAACTCGTTGGCGATGCAGCGGACGACATGATCCGTGCCGGCCTTGCAGCCCATATAGGCGGCATGATGGTTGAGCATGATCTTGGCCGTGGCGGAGCTGATCTGGATGAGCGAACCCCCACGCGTCATCGCGGGGATTATCGCCTGAAAGAATTGAAAAGGGCCGATGAACTGGAGCGCGGTCATCGCTTCCAATTCTTCGCGAGTGGTCTCCAGAAAAGGCTTGAGCAAACCCCAGCCGGTGGCATTGACCGCGATATCGATCTTGCCCATGGTTGCAGCGGCAGCATCAGCAAGCGCGTGGACGTCCTGCTCGCGGGTGATGTCGCAGGCCTTCCAATAGCACCCCGTTTCGTCCGCGAACGCCTGAAGCACCTCCGCCTTCCGGCCGGACACCATCACCTCGGCGCCCTCGCGGAGAAAACGGCGGGCAATGTGCTGCCCCATATTATCCGAGCTGCTCGCCCCCAGCACGATCGCTTTTTTTCCGGCTAATCTGGCCATAGCCCTCTCCTCTTTCCCTTATGGCTATCATTCCGGCCAAGCGGTGCATTCCTGACAAAAAGGGGAGTGCCTGGGCAGCGATCGAGCAGTCCCGCAACATGCTTTCAGAAAACGAAAGACTTAGCGCCCGGTTGAAAATGGCGGCGCCGAAGGAGATAATCAGGTTTGCCCGTCTGGAGGCAAAGGCAGCGACAGACTGTAGCGAAGTCCATTGCGCGTCAGCGTGAATTTCGTGTCGGCGTTAAGTTCGTACCGGAGCGTGCGGGTCAGAAGCTCCTTGCCGAAGCCTTCCTTCTTCGCGGACTGGCGATCAAGCGCTGTATCTTCCTGCCACTCCAGGCCAAGCCGCCGGGCACCATTCTCTTCGCTCACACTCCAGCCGACATGGATGCGTCCCCGTTCGCTGGTCAGAGCGCCATATTTAAGGGCGTTGGTCGCAAGTTCGTGGATGGCCAGCCCGATCCTGCCAGCAACATAGGAGGTTAGGAAAACCTGCGGGCCCTGCAGAGTGATCCGGTCCTCCTCCCCAACCTCGAAGATTTGCAGCTCGTCGCGGAGGATGGTCTCGAGATCCGTACCGGGGATGTAGCGCTGCGTGCGGGAAAAGGCTTCAAGCCGCCCCTCGAAATCGCGGGAGAAATCTTCGAGCGACTCCGCGTTGGCCAAGGTACGCTTGGCAATAGAGCGGATCACCGCGAGCGAATTGCGCAGATGGTGCAGAACATCCGACTGCAGCTGCTGATGTTGCCCGGCCATTTTGCGCACCGTCTCCACCTCTACCGAAACGCCAAACCAGTCGCCGATCACGCCGCCATCAAGCTGGACGGGTACGATATGGTGCCGAAAGTGATGAAAGCACCCGCTTGGCCGGTGAAACAACCGAAACTCCGTGTCGGCTGCGTTTTTCCGATGCCCATTGGTCCAACCCGTGACCGCCCGCTCCCGATCATCGGGATGGACGGCGTCAAGCCAACCCAGCGCAAGGCTTTCTTTAGCGCCCAGTCCGGTAAAATCGGTCCATTCCCCGCTGGACCAGTTTCGCTGACCCTTTGCGCTGGCGCGCCACGTCAGATGGGCGGCTGGTTCTTCCATCGTCAGCGATCACGCATTGGCGTCAAGAAAGGCGCCTTCGTGATCGAGGTGCAGGTAACCCGCATCGAACATCGCCAGCTGCTTGAGCGACTCGAAATCGGGTACATGCAGCTCTCGCCCCTTCCACTGGATCAGCCCCTGCGCGCGCAGCTGCTGCAAGGTTCGATTGACATGCACAGGCGTAATCCCTGCCGTTTCCGCCAGATCATTCTGTGTCAGCGGAATCTCATAGCTATTGTCGCGAACTTGGTTGACGGCGTCGAGGCGGACAAACAGCTCGCACAAAAGATGGGCAATGCGTTCGATAGCCGAACGCTGGCCGAGGCTGACCGTCCATTCTCGCTGGATCGCAGAGGCGACCAGCATATCCCAGTTCAACGCATGGCTTATACGCGGGCCATCCTGCGAAGCACGGTCGAGCGCGCCATGCGGCACGGACGCATAGCGCAGGGGTGACAGAGCCCCGACCGAGTGATCCATCTGCCGCAGCATGCACAGGTTGGAGTTACAGAGATCGCCCGGAAGCAGGAATGCGATGATCTGCCGCCGGCCATCCTCCAGCATCTTGTGGCGATAGGCCCATCCTTCGAGCACCAGATGGACATGGGTCGAACGCTCCCCTTCGCGCAGCAGATCGTGACGGGCGCGCAAGCGGCGTATGTTGCCATTGGTCATCGTCTGGAGCGTCGAGAGCTCGTCTTGCGAAAACCGCACATAGTGCTGAAGTCGCAGGATCAGGGGATTGGTCATGGACGGAAGCTCCCGGTAATCCGTACCAACGTCCAAGGCGATTTTTCGAGCCGCAGCCCTAACAAAAAAGCTTGCGATATGACGCTGCGGCATCCGTGACGGGCGCCGATATCGATCGTACCGCATTTCGGCGGCAGCCACATCTAACCCGCTTTTGTCAGAAGCCTGGGTACGCGTCACATGGCACGGAGTTGAGCTTGCTCCCCCTCGCTACCAGACCCGAAACGCCACGGGCATTGTCGATGCACTGCCTCACCTGCTTGGCAGCACTGGTGCAGTTCAGACCCTCGACGGCAAGATGAGCAAGCGCTGCTTTTCCCGGGACGAAATTGCGCACGCGCAGACACGTCGAAGTGTGGGGATCGGTGACGGTCGTGTTGGCCAGCTTGATGTCGTCCACATCTGCCAGGCTGGTGAAGATCATGATTGCGGCGTGATCGATATCGCCTCGCATTCTCACCTGGGTAAGAACATTATCCTTGAGATCGATGTGCCGGACGGGACCGGTATTGTAGCTCCTCTGGCTTGCAATGCGGATCCCGGACACCCCGGTTCGGCTGAGCTTGTTGCGATAGGCCCGTCCGCCAATGGTCCCTTCGAAGCTGACGCCCGATGCCGCGTTGCCGGAGCAGCTATTGTCCAAGAAGCGGATCCCCTGATTGAGCCTTGTGCCGTAGCCAATCGAAGCGAAACAATCATCGCCCGAACCTCGGGCGCGATTGAACTGGACGAGGATGTTACGCGACGCTCCCGTAACGTGGAATGCATCGGAAAGATTGTCGACGACGTCGCTGTTCACAATCTTCGAGTCGGACACGACGTAAAACAGGATGCCGGCGCCTGCGGTATGGCGCACCTTCACGCTCTCAAGGCTGATGCGGTTCGACGCTTCAACGTAAAAGCCGCGAGAGTCCGCGTCCGTAGAACGTACAACGCTGTTGGGCGAATAAATCTGGAAGCCCTTGAGTGACACCGCGCTGCTGTTCGAAACCACGAACGCGCTGTGAAGCGGATCGGTCGCGCGGATGATGCTGCTGTCCGCTCCGGCGCCGAATATCATAACGTCATGCTTGGCCCGAAGGCTGAGCTGCTGCGAGGTGACGCACGCGCCTGCCGGCAATTCCAGCGCCTGGTGCAGACCGATACGATCAAGCGCTTTTTGCAACGCGGCCGTATCATCCGTCACGCCATCGCATTTGACACCGAATATGCGTGCGGGCTTCACCATATAGGTCTGGGTGACCGCGGCGGCCGCATCGCTCCGCGCATGAGCTGCGGATGCTATGAGCATCAATAGGCTCAGCAGTTTCATCGCCAACCCGCAATCTCCCGAGAGAGCTCAGACAGGATTTCGCCTTAACGGACCATTGCTACCCCAGCGATCCGGATGCCGCGTTAACGGGATGTTTGTTCACGGCGCCTTAGTGTCCAGCGGATCTCCGGCCAGGGTGAGCGGTACTTCGCGTGTTCCTAGATCGCATTCCAATCAACGCGCGGAGCCCTTTCCGGCGATCCGGCGATCGCGGCGTAGCAGCCGACCGCCTGTTCCAGTCATTCGCAATTTTCTGGTGTCTGGCGCTTATGCTCGGCGGCGGCGGCGTGGACTATCCGCTGGCGGGAATGCTCGTCGAGGCGGGAGGTGTGATCCTTCCGCTCGCGATGTACGCACGCACCGCGAGTCCTGCGGGAGCGCGAAATCCGGCGGCCGTACCCACCGCGATCGGCATGGCGATGCTGGCGCTGCCGGTCATCCAGCTCATACCGCTGCCGCCCGCGCTGTGGCAGGCGCTCCCCGGCCGGGAACGAGCGGCCGAGATATACGGCCTGCTCGGCTGGCGCGACGCATGGCTGCCGCTGAGCCTCGAGCCCGAAGCGACCAAAGCCGCGGCGCTCTCCGTGATCCCCGCACTGGCGACGTTCCTGCTGATCGCCAGAACGACCACTGCGCAGCGCATCATATCCGCGCGGATATTGGTAGGCATTGCGCTCCTCGGTGCGCTGCTGGGCGCGGTGCAGGTTGCGACGGGCGGAAATTTCACCCTGTTCGACTCGGTTCACCGCGGGCATGCGCTGGGCTTCTTCACCAACCGCAACCATCAGGCGCTCTTTCTTCTGATCGCAATGCCCTTTGCTTGCGCAACCGCATCGATCGAGGATCGCAGGCACAAGCGATTCAGCAGTTCCAGCTGGGCCAATGCAGGCCTGATCCTGGTGCTCACCGCCGCCGTGCTCGCGACCAAATCGCGCTCGGGAGCGGCCCTTCTGCTCGTCGTGCTTCCTTTCTGCGCGGTGCAACTGGGCCTCTTCAAGATCCGGCTCCGAACGGCGGCGATTGTCGCTTTGGCGGCAATTGCGCTGCTCGCCATCGTCGCGAGCAGCTCGGCGGTGCAGGATCTGGTGGCGCGCTTCGGCAATGCGCATGACGATCGTACGACCTTCTGGGCCAACACGCTGGTCGCCATCAGCCAGAGCGGCATGCTGGGAACGGGCTTCGGCACCTTCCCGATCATCTATCGCACCGTCGAGCCGCTGACCGATCTCGCCGCCGGCTATGTGAACCATGCGCACTGCGATTATCTGGAGCTGTTGCTTGAAGGTGGCCTCCCTGGGATTGGGCTGCTGGTTGCGGCGCTGGGCTGGATCGGGTTTCGTGCGTCGCAGTTGCTGAGGGCGGCGCCAGTTTCTCCGGATAGGAGGCTCGCTCGCGCGGCGCTGATCGGCATTATGATCATCACGCTGCACTCGCTCGTTGACTATCCGCTCAGGATGCTTTCGCTCGAAATCCTATTCGGCTTTCTATGCGCCTTGCTGATCCTCCCAGCGCAAGGGGCACGCCCGGAAAAGGCCAAGCAATTCCCGTCGACTCGACCGAGGACGCCGCGGCTGCGCCAGTTGCTTGTGGCGCTGGTTGCGGCTGCCTGTCTTTATGAAGTGGCAGTTACCAGTCTCGCTTCGCACGCCGTGATAAATAACGCGGCGTCCCTGGCGGAAACGCTTTCCAGCCAGTCGCCTGCTGCTGCCTCCTATGCCGCCAAGACGATCGCCGATAAGGATCCTCCACGCGCCGCGTCGCTTGCGCGTCTGGCGCTGCGACACGCGCCGCTGGATGTGCAGGCATTGTCTACGCTGGCGCTCGCGATCGAAAAGCGGGGTGACGAGCAGGCGGCTACCGCGATGATGAATGCCGCGGCGGGTGCCGGCTGGTGGGACGACGCGACGCAGATCTGGCTATTCGATCGCGCGCGTGACGTTGGCCGCTACGATATCGCGCTGGAGCGGGCCGATGCCTTATTGCGGCGCGAGCGGTTGGAGGATGCCCTATTCCCTCTCCTGCTCGGAATGGCGGGAGACGCCGACGCCGCAGCAGCTTTGGTAACGCGGCTGGAGGAAAGGCCGAGCTGGCGCAGTGATTTCCTGCAATGGGCTGACGAACAGGATTCAACCGATCAGCAACAGCTCGATCGGCTCTGGCAAATGCTTTCCCGATCAAATGCCCCGCCCTCGGCGCGCGAAGCAACCGTGCACGTCGCTGGCTTGATCAAAAATCATCGTTATGCGCAGGCAAAGCAGCTCTGGCTCCGAGCAATTGGTGCAAGTGGAACTCAAGCCCTGTTCGACGGCGATTTCGTCAGGGCCTATAAACCGCTTCAGGAAGGATATGCCTCGCCGTTCGAATGGAGTTTCAACGACGATCCCGGTGCTGCGACTGCCATCGATCAACCGCCCCTGCCCTATTCCGGCGTCGCCATGAATGTAACGGTCGATCCCGGTTTTTCCGGCACGATCGCCAGACAATTGGTGGTGCTTCCGCCCGGATCATACGAACTGGGCTATGCCATGCTAGCGGTCGACAATGCTGATCCCGGCGCAGCGAGCTGGTCGGTTCGTTGCGTGAATAGCGAGCACAGGCTGGATGCCACCACGCTGTCGCAGCCTGCCGGCGGGCGCTGGGTTCGCGCTACGGTTCGCTTCGAAGTTCCGGGCGACTGCCCTGCGCAGTGGGTCGAGCTGCGAGGCACTGGCAATGCGCTTTCCAGCAGCGAGCTTTGGTACGATCGGCTTCGCATTTTCTCCTTTTGATGCACTGCAAAAAATCCCTTCCGGGTACCTCGATCTTAACGGCTTCTTAGCTGCCAGGGTGGCAGTGCTGGCATGCCCAATTCCGCTTGTTTTGAGCAGGGAGATCGATACCGCATGCCCATTTCCCGTCGATCCGCCGCGACTGCATTTTTGGGCTTGTGCTGTGCCGCTCTGGCAGGCTGCAGCTCTAAGCTGGGCGCCGGGCTTCCGCACGGCTTCGACGCTTATCCCGTGCCGATGACATCCGCGGTAACGCATCCCGCACCCGAATATCGGATCGGTCCGCTTGATACGATCGACATCACCGTATTCCAGGAGCCAGACCTTTCGGCCAAGGCATTGGCGGTCGACGCGTCCGGCAACGTCGTCCTTCCGCTCGTCGGCAGCTTTCCTGCAGCCGGCAAGACGACCAACGTGCTGAGTGCTGAAATCGCACGCAAGCTCGGCGAGCGCTACCTCGTCGACCCCCAGGTATCGGTGGCGGTCGCCAGCTCGGTTTCGCAGAAAGTGGTCGTTCAGGGGCAGGTGGTGGAGCCCGGCGTCTATGACGTGAAAGGATCGACGACGCTGCTCGAAACCCTGTCGATGGCGAAAGGCGAGACCGGCGTCGCTTCGCTCAACCGCGTCGTCGTCTATCGCACGATCAACGGACAACGCATGGGCGCGCTCTTCAATGTCAGCGCGATCCGTAATGGCACGGCGAAAGATCCGGACATTTTCGGCAATGATGTGGTGATCGTCGGCTATTCCGAGGCCAAGAGCATCTGGCGTGACATATTGTCCACCTCGCCGCTGCTGAACGTCTTCCGTCCGCTCGGCTACTGAGCCCCCCTTCCTTCCAAACGGATCGCTGATAAGATGAAGCAATATACGGAGACGCACTTTCAGCCCGACACGGGTCTGGCTGCGACGTTCGGTTTGGAGGGCACCAACCTCAGCCTCGCGCCGATCGCAAGCGAGCGCGAAAGGGGCCTAGACCTCCGTGCTATCTGGGGCGTGCTTTATCGCAACTGGAAGCTGGTCGCAGGCGCGCTCGCGCTCGCGCTGGCGTGCGGCGTGGCCAGCATCTTGCTGACATCGCCATCCTATCGCGCCAAGGCCACCATCCAGGTCGACCAGCAAACCCTGAAAGTGCTTGGAACCGAGGATGTCGAGCCCGTTCCATCCTCGCAAGAGGCCGACCGTTTCCTGCAAACCCAGGTCGATATCCTCAAGAGCCGGGCGATCGCTGGCACGGTGGCCAAAAAGCTCAAGCTCGAGAGCAATCCGGTCTTCCTCCACGATGCCGGCGTATCGGACATCGACCGCGCCGATCGCACCAGGCTAAAAGAGATGGTGATCGATGGGGTGCAGCAGAATTTGTCGGTCTCGCTCCCGCGCAATTCGCGGATCATCACGATCGGGTTCGACAGCCATGATCCCGAGCTCGCTGCGCGCGTGGCGAACAGCATGTCCCAGGCGTTCATTGCTTCCAATCTGGAACGCCGGTTCGAAACCTCATCCTATTCGCGCGCCTTCCTGCAGCAGCAGCTCGCCGCCACCAAGGTCCGGCTGGAGGATTCCGAACGCGCCCTGATCGATTACGCACGCTCTGCGCAGCTCATCGACGCCAGCGAAGGCGTTGCCGGCGACGACGACCAAAAGTCGCCGGAATCGCTGACGACTTCCAATCTGGTCAGGCTCAATTCCGCTTATTCGGATGCGCGCGCCGCGCGCGTGCAGGCGCAGCAGCGCTGGCAGGAGGCGCAGACCACGCCGCTGTTAACGCTCCCCGAGGTGCTCCAGAACGATGCCATTCAGTTGCTCGTTCAAAAGCGCGCTGAGATGCAGGCCAATTATCAGCAGGAAAAGCAGCGTCACAAGGATGCCTATCCGACGGTGCAGCAGGCCGCCGCCAGCATCCAGGAAATCGATCGTCAGATCGCCCAGCTCGCCAACCAGATCCGGCTGTCATTGCGTGACAATTTCATCGTCGCGCAACGCCAGGAACAGGCGCTCGAGCAAAATGTGGACGCCCTTAAGGGCGAAACGCTGGAGGAACAGGATCGCGGGGTACGCTATAACATCCTGAAACGCGAAGTGGACACGAACCGTCAGCTTTATGACGGCCTGCTCCAGCGTTACAAGGAAGTCAGCGCGCAGGCTGGCGCCACCGATAATAATATTTCGATCGTGGATCGTGCGGTGCCGCCGCTCGAGCCGGTTGCACCCAAGGCAAGCCTCAATCTGGGGCTGGCGGGGCTGATCGGCTTGCTGGTGGCGGTGGCGGCCGTCTTCGCCCGCGAGAAATTCGACGATGCCTTCCGCTCCCCCGAAGATGTCGAAGCCAAGCTCCACATGCCTATGCTTGGCGTGGTCCCGGCGCTCAAGGACAAGGCGAGCGTGCAGACGGCGCTTGCGAGCCCGAAGTCATCGCTGTCCGAATCCTATCATGCGCTGCGGACATCGCTGGAACTTTCCTCGGCCAAAGGTTTGCCGTTCACCCTGTTGTTCACCAGCACGGGGCAGGCCGAGGGCAAATCCACCACCGCCTTCGCGCTTGCCCGCAACTTCGCGGCGTCAGGAAAGCGCGTGCTGCTGATCGACGCCGATCTGCGGCGGCCCTCGTTGCACCGCTGGATGGTGGTGGCGAACCAGATCGGCCTTTCCAATATGCTGGCGCGGCACAAGAGCTTCGCCGAGGTCGTGCAATCGAACCAGCAATATAATCTGGACTTCGTGCCGAGCGGCCCGTTGCCGCCCAATCCGGCCGAACTGTTCGCCGGCGACACGCTGACGCAGCTCTTCGCCGAACTTCGCGAACGCTACGACCTGATCGTGATCGACGGGCCGCCGGTGCTGGGGCTTGCCGACTCGCCCCGCCTAGCCCGCGCCACCGACGCCACGCTGTTCATCGTGCAGGCCAATGGCACCAGCCGCGGCAATGCGCGGGCTGCGCTCAAGCGGCTGCACGACGCGCGCGTCAATCTCGTCGGTGCGGTCTTGACCAAGTTCGATGCCAAGAAGGTCGGCTATGGCACCGACTATGCCTATGGCTACAGCTATGAATATGGTTCGGAGAAGAAATCTCGCGACGCCTGATCAGCTCGCGAGCACCCGGCGATTGATCAGTCGCGTGCGGGCTTCCGCCACCGATGCGCTGACCAGCCAGGAAGGCCCGAACAGAAGCACCAGCACCAGCACCGATCCATAGGCTGCGAGCGAGGCGAACTGCGTGATCATAAGCGCCGATGGCGAATAGCTGGCCACGGCGATCGCGGGAATGGCGGCAATGATCGCCACCACAGAACCCTGAACATGGCCAGCCATGATCGCTCTGAAGCTCAGGCCGAACTCGCGGATCACGAAGCGCAATGACAAGGCATAGAAGAGCAGCCGCGCCATCGCGACGCCGCCGGCGATCCAGACAATGCCGCCGGGGCTCGCCGCGGTGGCCCCCACCAGCATGGCAAAGGTGAAAGCGAGCTGCCGCCCGGTGGCACCCCAGGCCTTGCCGACGGAGATGGCGGCCATTTCAGAGGGGATGTAGCCCAGCCGCGCAAAGGTGACGAGAAAGAGAAGCTGCGCGACGGGAATCGCCTCGAGCCATTGCCCGCCCAATATGATCCGAATCAGCAGCGGCGAAGCCAAAGTGAGGCCAATGCCGGCTGGGATCAGCAGTACGGCTTGAAAGGCGATGGTGCGCTCGAGGAAAAAGGCGATGCGGTGCTTTTCATCCTGCAGACGGGAAAACATCGAAAGGAACACGCTCTCGATCGGCAGGCCGAGCAATTTGGTCGGCAGGAACACGAGGCTTGTCGCCCGATTGTAGAGACCGAGACTGGCGCCGCCGATCAGGCTTGCAATGGCCACCTTATCGAAATTTTCGCCCGCGAACACGATCAGGCGATTGGTGAGCGTCGCGCTGCCGACATGGATCATCTGGCGCAGATGGCCGAGCGCGCGGGTGGTTTGCGGCCGGACCCCGGCGAGCCGATAGGCCAGCCCATATTCGATCATAACGCTGACCGCATAGCCGATGATCAGCGACCAGACGCCCCAGCCCAGGAGTGCGGTAGGAATGGTGACGGCAAGACCAGCGACGATGGTCGGCAGCGTCTGCACATTCTGATAAGCCTTGAGCTTGACCTCCCGCTGCAACCAGAACCCGTAAAAGCCGGCGGCAAGCTTGGCGGGGATCGCCATCGCAACCGCGATCAAGACGAGCCGGAGCCCTGGCATCTCCAGCATGCTCTCCAAGAGGCCAGACGTCGCGATCAACAACGCTGAGAATGCCAGGCCCGTCAGCAGAAAGGCCGTAAAGCAGGCATCGACCTCTGACTTCCGCAGCTCCTGCTGCTGAACCAATGCAATGCCGAAGCCCGAATGGGCGATCGCAAAGCTGAAATCGATGAAGAGGTAGGCAATCGCGTAAAGCCCGAACTCCGCGGGCGTCAGCAGGCGGCTCAGCACCATCAGCACCAGCAGGTTGGACAAGATCAGCCCGGCCTTCCCGCCAACGCCCCAGATGAGACCCTGAATGGCGCTCCCGGTCAGGTTCTTCGTACCCTGTTCTTCACTCATTGGACCGACGGAACGTCCACTTGCGCGCTGATCAGGATTTCGCGCGTCACATCGTTCCAGTCACGGCTCGGCAGCGCGATCGGTGCCTGGCCGGGCGCGAGCGCGTGGGCCACCGCCGAAACGATCGAACCGCGATCGCCGGGCTCGTAGCCGAAGCGCCCGGGATAATCGCCGACGGCGAAATGCGGACAGATCGCCGGCACGCCCAGATAGCCATATTGGCCGAGCTTCATGCTCGAATCCGCGAGATAATGCGAACTCGCACCGTGCCGGTAGGGCGCGACCCCGGCATTGGCATATTTAAGATAGGGCAGCGTCTCGTCGAACGGCGTTTCGGGATATTGGCGCACATTCCTGGCAAACTCATACTGCTTCTTCGCGCCGATGACATGGAAGGTCACATCGGGAAAGGCCGGTGCGGCAAGCTGAAAGAAGCTCGGATCGAACAGCATCGAACCTACCGAAACGATGTGTTGGCCCGCCGGATAGGGATTGCGCATCTCGCGTTCGAACATCGCGCAATCGATCGCGTGCGGGATGAAGGCGACGCGGTCGCCAGCCTTGGCGAAGGCCGGGATCATCGCGCGCGCCGGAACCTGGATCAGATCGAAGATATCCAGCTCCGCATCCAGCTCGGTCTGGACATAGGGATGAACGCGAATGGTCGAAAGCAGGTCCGACGCGATGTAGATGAAGCGCGCGTTGGGGGCGAGCGCGCGCAGGCGCTTGATGAAGATCGGCGACAGCCCCGATTCCATCATGATCACCGACGCCGAGCGCGCCCGTTCGTCGAGTTCGGGGCAATTCCACCGCGCATAGTCACGGTAGAAATGCGCCACCATCCTCGAGGTGACGGAGCCTTTGAGGTTGATCGGATGCAGCGGCGTCTTCCACAGAAAGCAATCCACGGCCCCTTCCCGCTCCCACTTGTTGGCGCGGTGCAACAGGCTTTTGCGCGGATCGTTCTTCACGAGCGACAGCACGCTGAACCCCATCGAAAAGAACGAGACGCGATCGGCCACCTTCGCCGCCGCCTCGGCGATGAAGTGCACGTTCACGCGCCGGTGCGATCGATAATCATGGGTGGAAAGGATCAGGATTTCGGTCATGCCGTGCCTCGCAAACGTCCTTCAGTCATTCGGCTTCGAGCTGTGGCGCGCAAAGCTATCCTCATGCTGAAAAGGCTTCGTGAAGGGACCATTAGCCACGACGAAATAATGGCGCGTTAAGCCTCCTGATGACCCTCCGGCCAGAGGGCTGGCACATATAGGTCAATGTGACGGCCAGGGCGGCAAGGCCGGTGATAAAGCGCGGATCGCCCCAGTAGATAAGCTGGGTCAGGATCGCGAGACCAACGAAGAACAGCGGATATCCAAGCAGGCCGATCGGCTGGCATTGCCGATATCTGCCGTAGAACCATCCAATGATTGCACCGGCGGCGAGATAATAGATCATCCCGCCGACCATGCCGAAATCGATCACCCCCGCCATCACCCCGCCGGGATTATTATATTCGGCATTGCCATAGGCTGCAAAAAAACGGTCCATGACGCCGACATCGTCGCTGGAGACGAACCCCAAACGTTCGAACCATGTCGCGGTGAGATAGGGGTGGCCGACCGGATCGAACTTGTCGAACACGCCGGCCGCGGTATTGCTCGCGACTGAAATATAACCGAGCAGCCGCAGCGACGCGAATTGAAGGAAATTATCGTAGCGATTGATATAATAGGGCCAGGAGCGGGTATATTCGCCGATTGAAAACAGCGTGAACACGCCCGCAATACCAAAGAGCGGGAAAAACCCCACAAGCTTGAACCGCCGTGGCCCATAGGAAAACAGCGGAAGAGAATAGGCGATCGCCGCTTCGACGATGGCCAGCCGCTCCATCGCGATGAATCCGCGCATCAGCACGCAACAGCATAGCGCCCAGAAGAGCCATCTGAAGCGCAACGGCATCGACGCGCCCCGCACGATCCGGCGATGCGACGCCATCACCAGCGCGAGCGGCGTGACGTTCACGAGCGACGTGACGCCGACCAGCTTGAGCACCTGCTCCTTCACATCGAAGATCGCGCCCGCCTGCCCCTTCAAGGCAGCGATCATGGCGGCCGGATTGGCAAGCACATTGCCGAGCAGCAGCATGTGCGCGACGATCGCCACCATCGATAGCGCGACGAGCGCCTGATCGAACCGGCGCGGGTCAAACTCCATGCGGCGGGGCTGGACTCGATGGGCGAAGTTTTGCCCCGCCAGGCAACCCAGCGCCATCATGATGATGCAGGCGCTGCCGATCAGGAGGGTACGCGTCGTGAGGAAGTTGGCCGAGCCGAATTCGGACATCATTTCACCGCCCAGAAATCCGCTGACGGCATAGATCGGCAGGATCAGAAACAGCAGGCAACGGGTGGGATCGATCCACCAGATGCCGCGCGCAACGGCGCCGGAGCCTGCACGCCCCTCGTCGGGTTCGCGCGCACGGATCATGCCTTGATCGAACATCGAACGAGGATCTAGCGCCGCGGCGTTAACAATTTGGTTATCGGAACCGCCATACCCTTGCTGCATCCGCGAAGTGCATCCGCCTGCGCGGCCTCGCTTATCTGAGGAGTGCCATGGCTGCCCTGCACATCAACGCCCGGTTCCTGATGCAGCGCGCCTCCGGAACCCAGCGTTACGCAGAGGAAATCCTGAACGCGCTCGATCAGCAGGCCGATGCCCGGCCGCGCGTCCAGCGCATGATCGCATGGGTGCCGCGGGGCGAACATCGGCAGCCGGCGTGGAAGAATATCGAGCTGAGGACCGGCGGGAAAGGCCACGGCCATTTGTGGGAGCAGACTTCGCTCCCGCTTCTTAGCCATGATGGCTGGCTCCTCAATCTGGTCAGCTCAGGCCCCCTCGTTCATCCGCGCCAGATCATCACGCTGCACGATGCGGCGATATTCTCGCAGCCGCAAAATTTCTCGCGCGCCTATGGTGCCTTCCATCGGACGCTACGTCCAAAACTTGCCGCGCGCGCGCAGCAAATCTGCACGGTCTCCGAATTCTCGAAAAATGCGCTGGCGAAAGCCATGAATATCGACAGCGCCAAGTTTGCAGTGGTGCCGAACGGTTCGGACCATCTGCTGCGCATCCCCCCTGCCCCGCAGGTGCTGGCGCAACGCGATCTGGAAGCAGGCAAATACATCCTGTTTGTCGGCAACCGGGCGCCGCACAAAAACTTCAGGACGGCGGTGGAAGCATTTACCGCGCTGGCACGACCTGACCTGTTACTCGTCACGGTCGGGATCGGGCGCGCGGATATTTTCGGAGCCGACATCTGCGATGACGGACCTGCCGTCCGGCATCTGGCGGATGTCAGCGATCCGGAACTCCGCGCGCTTTACGAGCATGCCGCCCTGCTGCTGTTCCCCAGCCGCTACGAAGGCTTCGGCATTCCGCCGCTTGAGGCGATGAGCCTTGGCTGCCCGGTAGTGGCGAGCAGCGCGGCAGCGATCCCCGAAGTCGTCGGCGACGCCGCGCTTGTGGTTCATCCGGACGACGTATGGGGGATGAGGCTGGCGATCGAGAGCGTTCTGGATGATCCAGGAGTTCGACCACGTCTCGTCCGCAAAGGGCAAGATCGCGCTGCCCAGTTCAGCTGGGCCGAGGCGGGCCGAAAGCTCAGGCAGACGCTCGATCAAGCCATGGCACCAATATCGCCCATGAGGGTAGCAGCATGACCCGACCCATCCGCATCTGCTTCATGTGCACACACAGCTTCACGCTGGCGACGCTTTACAAAGGGCTATTCCCTTACCTTACCGATCATGGCTATGAGATCGAAGCCATCGTCGGCGACAATGAATATCAGAATTTCGATCCGAAGCATTTCGGCGAATTCAAGTTGAACGTGGTCCCGATGCGGCGGATGCCGCATCCATTGAAGGATCTCGTCGCGCTCGTGCGGCTGTTTCGGCTGTTCCGCGCGGGCAAGTTCGATGTGATTCACGTCTCGACGCCCAAGGCAGCCCTGCTCGGTTCCATTGCGGGGCGCCTTTCCGGCGCGCCCGTCGTGTTCGTATATCGCCGCTGCGTCTATGAGATGATGACCGGCTTCAAGCGCTGGTTTTATCTCCAAAACGATCGGATCACCTCGGCCTTCTCAAACATCGTCGTTCCCATTTCGCAGCAAATTCGATCCTTCCTTCGTCAGGAACGGATCGTCGGTGAGAACAAGCTGCGGCTGATCGGCAGCGGATCGAGCAACGGCATCGATATCAAGCGTTTCCGGCCGGACAAGATCGCTTTAGAGGAAACCGCCAAGCTGCGCGCATCGCTGAATATAGCCGAGGGCGTGCCCATTCTACTATTCCTGGGCAGAGTTTGCAGCGAGAAAGGGGTAAACCTGCTTCCGCGCGTGCTGGAGCGGGTGCACGAACGACATCCACAGGCCGTTCTGATCGTGGCAGGTCCCGATGACGCGCGCGATCCTGCATCGGATGAAGCACTGGCCGCCTTTTCCAATCATTCGAATATCCGCAGGATCGGGTTTGTCGCTGATCCTTCGCCGCTTTATGCCTTGTGCGATCTGTTCCTGTTTCCCTCCTTTTTCGAGGGTTTCGGCAATGTGCTGCTGGAAGCGGCGGCGCACGAACGACCCGCGATCGGCTTCGATGTTCCCGGCGTTCAGGAAGCCATCGCTCATCAGGAATCAGGCATCCTCGTCGCCAAAAACGACGTTGATGCGATGGCCGATGCCGCCACGGTCTTGCTGTCCGATGCCGCGAGCCGTCGCGCAATGGGCATCGCAGCCCGCGCACGCGTGGAACGCGAGTTCGCGAACGAAGTGATATGGACCGAACTTGATCGCATTTTCCGCGGCCTCTCGGCTCATCCGGCGACTGCATCGCAGGCAATAGCTCAAACCAAGCTGATCGCCGCCAGCGAAGGCTGACCTGCCCTTCCAGCTCTCAAATGCTGCGACGCAGCGAATCCCCACGTCAGGTTTCCCTCACGAATCACCGTCGGCAATTTGGGTTATCGTCGCGAGGTAATTCGCCCAGAAAAACTGCGGAAAAACGCGTTAACCACGCAGGTCTTAACGGGTCGCCAAGGATAAGAGGCGGCAGCCTGCCTAGGCTCTGCAACAGCGGCTGATTCGTTGCCATGCAGCATCGCCCAAATTAGGAGTTTGTTAAGCCGCGGCAGACATCCTCGGCTTGCTCGCAAGTATGAGTGGCGTAGCCCGGAGGAATTTATGACCATCGATTTCCGATACGCGCGGATTGGGCTGATTGCAGGCCTTGCCTGCTTTGGTTCAGTGTCGCTCGCCAAACCGTCGGTTTTGCCGAAGGATTCCGCGGTTCCCGCGAACGATCATGGCAAGTCGGTTTCAAGCGCAGCCAAGGACGGCACGAAAGGCACTGAACTAGCCGAACTCGCCAAGAAGAAAGAGGGCGGCAATGGCAATGGCCATGGCAATGGCAATGACCACGAGCATGATGGCCATGGTCATGACGGTGAAGATCACGGCCACGGTCATCCGCGTAGTCCGCACTGATCTAACGGTTTTGAACAGGGCGCCCTTTTCTCCTTGGAGAGAAAGGGGTGCTGCCCAGGCAGCGGAAGGCCATCGGTCGACACCGCTGCTGCCAATCGGTTAGCGACATTGCCAACAAAGGGGGTAAGGTCGAGAGGGCGGGCGCTAGCCAATACAAGTCTGAGCGGGGCAAAATAGTGGCATCCATCGCGAGATTGCATCTCGATCCTGCGGAGCGACGCAGGGCCGAACGTTTCGACGTCCATCAACTGGGCACGCTGAGCGCATTTGGCGCTCCCAACGACGTACTGATCGAAAATATATCGAGTACAGGATGCCTCACCCAATGTGATCTCGTGCTGCCGATCGGCACGATCGCCTCGCTGATCCTGCCGGGCTTGGCTCCCCGGCCCGCAACGCTCGTGCGGCAGGATGGCAATCATCTGGGCTGGCAGTTCCTCAAGCCTCTTAAGCCCGGCGATATCGATATCGCGCGTTCCGCCGAACCGCGCCTCCGGCGAAAAGCGGGAAGCGAGGAAGAGATCGCGTACAGCGAGGCGCTGCTCAATGGCGTGCGGCCGAAGGCGGCGCTCCGGATGAAGCTCTATGTCGGCCTGGCGCTGCTTGACGCGGCAGCCCTGACGACCGCGTTTGCGCAGGGCGGCCTGTTCGATCGGGTTGGCGTGTCCAGCAATTCGGCGCTTGCAACGCTGGTAATCCTTCTACCGATGTACCTTCTACTCGGCGTGAACGGCGGCGCATTTTCGCTCGAGGCGCTGAAGAAGCCCGGGGCCGGCGTAAAGTCGGCCTTGACCGCGCTCGGTCTCGCCGCGGTCATGTTCGCCTTCGTCCTTTTCTATCTTCATAGCGGCGGCGGCTATTCGCGAATGGCGCTGGCGATCGGCATCGGAATGTCGGCGCTGACGATGGCGGCCGCGCGACTGGCTTTTGGGAATATCATCGGTCGCAAGCTTTGCTGGCGGTTCACCAACGATCTGCTGTTGCTGGACGGTACCATCGTCTTTCCCACCGACGGCGAACTAATCGTGTTCGCCGACAAGGCCGGGCTGAGTCCGTCGATGAGCGATCCTGCGCTATTCGATCGGCTCGGCAAGATGCTGCGCTACTGCGATCGCGTCATTCTCGCCTGTCCGGCGGAGCGGCGTGCGGCCTGGTCCGCTATGATGAAGGGCGCGGGCATCAAGGTGGAGATGTTGAGCCCCGAGCTCGAAGAACTGCAGGCACTCGGGGTCGGTCAGGTGGGCGGCCGTGCTACCGTGGTCACGACCGTGGGACCGCTCCGCGTCCGCGATCAGCTTGTGAAGCGGCTGTTCGACATAGCCATATCAGGGCTGGCGCTGCTTCTATTGCTGCCGGTGATGATCGCGGCTGCCATTGCCATCAAGCTCGATTCGCCCGGTCCAATCTTCTTCAAGCAGCCCCGCATCGGCTTCGGTAACCGCATGTTCAACATGCTCAAATTCCGCAGCATGTACACTGCGAACCTTGACAAGAATGCGAGCAAACTGACGCAGATCGGCGATGCGCGGGTCACGCGCGTCGGCAACTTCCTTCGCAGGACCAGCATCGATGAGCTGCCGCAGCTGGTCAACGTGCTGATGGGCCAGATGAGCATCGTCGGCCCCCGTCCGCATGCGACCGGCGCGCTAGCTGGGGAAGCGCTCTATTGGGAGGTTGATCAGCGCTATTGGGAACGCCACGCTGTCGTGCCGGGAATGACCGGCCTGGCTCAGGTTCGGGGCCATCGCGGCACGACCTTCGAGCATGCGGATCTGATCAATCGTCTTCAGGCGGATCTGGAATATCTCAAGGATTGGTCACTGAAGAAAGATATCGACATCATATTCCGGACGGTGCGCGTGCTGCTGCATCCGAACGCTTTCTAAGCCGCGGACACGCCAAGGCTTTCCCGTTCCTTTTGCCAAAAAGGCTCTTGAAATCCTATACGGCTGAGTTAGCATCCTCCTTGCTGGACCTATAATATAACCAGCCGGAGATGATGACATGGAGTGGCACGAGCCGTCACTTTGTCAAATGAGGTTTGGCCTGCTCTGCGGGATGAGCGGAGCGTGCTGCCTTATCGCAGGGATGATCATACTGCTGCTCCGGTAGGACGCGAAGACATCAGCGCTCGCGCTCGAGCATATCCAACCTCACGTTCAGCTTTTCCAAAAGTTCGGCCAGCTTCTGCTGCTCTTCGAGTTCAAGCGCAGCGAACACCTCATCCATATATTGTCTCATAGCGGGTTCCGAACGGGAGAGCAGAGCCGCCCCTTCGGGGGTGAGGCTGACCAGCTTGGCGCGGCGGTCGCCAGGATCCTGCTCTCGGAAGACGAGACCGTCTCGTTCAAGCGCATCGATGGCCTCGGTCGTCGTGCGCGGCGAGTAATCAAACGCCTCGCTAATCTCCCCTGAACGGAGCGGGCCATTCTTGAATATCCAAAGAAGGAGCTTCGTGCGCACCACCGAGCTGCCCGATGATGCGAGCAGACGATCCACCGCCCGGCGCAAGCGCCAGTAGAAGTCGCGTATAGCGGCTTCCAAAGCTGGCGCGTCACCTTCCATCGATTATAGCGGGTCCCATAATATATGGTATTGCCATGGAGAAGAAACATTGGCAAGTGCAGGAGGCCGCACCAATACCGTAGGATGAAGCAATGGCGGATTCAGCCGAAGGCTCCCTGTCCAGCAGTGGCCGGGAGACAGATGCCGATCAGCGCGTGCCGCCATTGAGAAGGCCCGGCGTACGGCGGAGCCTGCTGATTGCCGCGCTGATCCTGATCGTCGTCCTCCTGATCCTCTTCATCCGTTATGAGGCGCACGGCAAATATATTGAAAGCACGAACGACGCTTATATCCGTGCAGACGCAGTGACGATTAGTCCCAAAGTTTCAGGCTATGTCGCGCAGGTGTTCGTGTCTGACAATCAGGATGTGAAGGCCGGCGCCCCCCTCGTGCGCATCGATCCGCGCGATTACCGGGCTCAGCTTTTGCAGTCGCGGGCCCAAGTCAGCGTCGCTACTGCGGCATCCGAAAATGCGCGCGCCATGATCCACGAGCAGGAGAGCGCAGTTGATCAGGCGGCCGCGCAGCTTGCGGCCGCGGACAGCGATGCCCAGTTCGCGGCTGCGGAGGTTGCCCGCTATACACCGCTTGCTGCCAGCGGAGCTGAGACACGCGAAAAGCTTGCTTCGTTGCGCAATCAGGCTGCGCAAGCACAGAAGAATGCGGCAGCCCAGCGTGCCGCACTGCTTGTCGCGGAACGCAGGGTCGCTTCGCTCAGGGCGCAGGAGCGTCAGGCGGCGGCGCAGCGGGAAGCAGCGCAAGCGCAGTTGACGGCCGCCGGCATCAATCTGGGATCGACGATCGTCCAATCGAGCGTAGATGGCAGGATCGGCGACAAGAGCGTGCGCGTCGGGCAATATGTTCAGTCAGGCACACGACTGATGTCGGTCGTGCCGCTGGGGCAAATCTACATCACGGCCAACTTCAAGGAAACGCAGATCGGGCGAATGCGGCCTGGCCAGCCCGCCAGAATCCGGGTCGATGCGCTCGACGGGATCGAACTGCGGGGGCATGTGCAGAGCGTCTCGCCAGGGACAGGTGCAGAGTTCTCCCTGCTTCCTCCTCAGAATGCCACCGGCAATTTCACGAAGATCGTGCAGCGCGTTCCAGTGAGAATTGCGCTCGATGCGGGGCCGGAGGCGCGAAAGGTGCTGATGCCTGGGCTTTCGGTTACCGTGAAGGTGGACACAATCTCCGCCAAGGATGTGGAGGGCCGCATCGAAAAGCAGGAGGAAGCGCGCCAAGAGGCTGGCAATTGAGTTCGCCCTCAGCCGTCGCTGCGGCTCCTCAGCCGGAGCGTGCCGATGCCGCAGCGTGGCTTGCCGTGGCAGCCGGAACCCTGGGCGCTTTGATGGCAACGCTGGATATTTCCATTGTCAACTCCTCCTTGCCAACCATTCAGGGCGAGATCGGTGCAAGCGGGACAGAGGGAACTTGGGTCGCCACGGCCTATCTCGTGGCCGAAATCGTGATCATTCCACTTTCGGGATGGCTCGAACGCCTGTTTGGGCTCAGGACCTTCCTCCTGATCGCTAGCGCGCTATTCACCTTCTTCTCCATGGTGTGCGGCTTTTCGACCGGCCTGCCGATGATGATCGTAGGCCGGGTCGGGCAAGGCTTTACGGGCGGAGCGCTGATTCCGACGGCGATGACGATCATCGCGACTCGCCTGCCGAGAAGCCAGCAGTCGATCGGCAATGCAATGTTTGGTGCCACAGCCATTTTCGGGCCGGTCGTCGGCCCAGTGCTGGGCGGTTGGCTCACGGAAAATATGAGCTGGCATTATGCTTTCTTCATTAACCTGCCGGTCGGAATCTCACTGGCGCTATTGCTCTTGCTGGCAATGCCGCATCAGAAGGCTCAGCTACATCTCATTGGGGAGGCCGACTGGTTCGGTGTAATCGGTTTGGCGCTTGGCCTGGGTAGCCTGACCGTGGTGCTTGAGGAGGGCGAACGCGAGCAATGGTTCTCCTCGCCCACTATCATCTGGCTCAGCATCGCATCTGCTATGGGCTTCATACTCTTGTTCGTGGGACAGATCGTTTCGCGACATCCGGTGATCCGCCTGTCATTACTTCGCGATCGGCAATTCGGTGCCGTCGTGTTGATGGCGAGTGCGATCGGCATGGCGATGTACGGTACGGTCTATACCATTCCCCAGTTTCTGTCGGGGATAGCGGATTATAACTCGCTACAATCTGGAAGGATCGTGCTGCTCTCCGGCGTTCCCATAATGGTGATGATGCCGATCATTCCCTTCCTCATCCAAAAGGTCGATATCCGGATCGCGGTTGGCTTCGGCATGTCCATGCTTGCCCTCAGTGCCTGGCTGGAGACGGATCTGACGGTGTTCACGACCGGCGGCGGCTTTGTCGATTCCCAGCTGCTGCGAGGCGTCGGCGCCGTCTTTTCGATGATGTTCCTCAATCAGGCAGCAATCCAGTCGGTCCCGCGCGATCAAGCAAGTGACGCTGCTGGTCTTTTCAACTCGGCGCGCAATTTGGGAGGATCGCTGGCGCTGGCCGGCATAGCCGTGATCCAGGATCAGCGGATGTGGCTCCATAGCCGCCGTATCGAGGAAAGTTTGTCCGCCAATTCCGTCAATGTTCAGGATTATATTCAAAGCCAGGCCCAGCTCTTCGGCAGCAATGATGCCGCTGTCCGGATGCTGGGAGGCGCCATTCAACGGCAGGCATTGGCCCTCACCTATATCGACCTTTTCTTCATTCTGGCGGTGGGCATCGCTCTGGTGACGCCACTGGTGCTGTTTCTCCGGCCTTTGCCAAAGGGCGCGCCAATGGCACAGGCGCACTGATGAAGCAGCGGTTTCTCCTTGCCTCGCTGCTGACGCTGACCGGCTGTATGTCCGGACCCGATTACAAGGGACCGCCACAGACCGTCTCACAGACGGTCGCGCGGCAGGCGTTTCAACGCACCGGCGACATCCCGACCGATCCGGCGGGCGGGGTCGCGCGATGGTGGGAGGCGCTCGGCGATCCGACCCTCAATGATTTGATCGCCCGTGCTCTGGTCAATAACCCCAATGTCGCGGTAGCCGAGGCGCGGTTACGACAGGCCCGCGCCAATCTCCGGTTGGAGCACGCCAATCTCCTTCCCAATGTGAACGGGTTGGCGATGTACGCGCATGCGCACCTGCCGGGCGTGAATTTCAATCAGTCCGGCAATGATTCCAATCAGTCGAACAACACTACCGATCTTAATCTCTACAATCTCGGGTTCGACGCGCAGTGGGAAATCGATCTGTTTGGAGGCCGGCGGCGAACCGCCGAAGCCGCGGGGGCGCAGGCCGGAGCGGCGGAGGCCAAGCTGGCCGATGTCAAGGTCAGCCTATCTGCCGAAATTGCCCAAGCCTATGTCAATTTGCGCGATCGCCAACAGCGGCTTCAGCTCAACAGACAATCGGTCGCCCTGGAGGAGCAGATGCTGGCGCTTACCCGGCAGCGCTTTGCCGGCGGCACTGCATCCGCGGCCGATGTCGCCGATGTCGAAAGTGAACTGGAAAGCACGCGCGCGGATCTCGTGCCGCTTACCGCCGAGCTCGACGCCTATCTCGACGAGCTCGCGACGCTCACCGGGGATGCGCCCGGCACGCTCGACGCAGCGTTGCGTCCCCTGGCGCCGCTCCCGCTGCCCCCAGCCCAGATTCCGGTGGGCGATCCGGCATCGCTGCTGCAGCGCCGGCCCGACATTCGTGCCGCCGAACGCAATCTCGCCGCTGCAACGGCCAAGATCGGGGCGGCCGAGGCAGCGCGGTTTCCTCGTTTGAGCTTCATGGGCATCATCGGCATCGGCGGCACCAAATTATCGGATCTCGGACATCTTGATGATTTCGCGGCCCTCGTCGCGCCGCAGCTGAGCTGGAGCTTTCTTGATTTCGGCCGCAACCGCGCCCGCGTGGCGCAGGCGGAAGGCGCTCGAGATGAGGCGGAAGCGCAATATCGTGCGGCCGTTCTCGCGGCGCTCCGGGATGCGGAGGACGCGTTGTCCCGCTTCCGCAACAGGCGGGCAGCGGTGGCAACGCTTGCCCGGTCCGAAGAATCGGCCGCGCAATCGGTTCAGCTCAACGCGCAACGCTATCAGGCCGGCACCATCACGCTTGTGAGCTATCTGGATGTTCAGCGCCGGCACTTGGCTTCGGAGCAGGAGCTCTCCACTGCCAAGGCGAACCTTACCAACGATTTCGTGGCGATCCAAAAGGCGATGGGGTTTGGATGGGATGCGCGACGTTGATCGCTTCGCCATAAGCTTTGGCGCCCCTTATGATAGGCGTCGAGTTGAAGGCGCCTCAACTTGCGAAAGCCCCGCCTTGTTACGGTGGGGCTTTCGCAAGTTGAGATGGTTGCAGGGACAGGGTATATCTGCAATCTCGTTTTCATCTAACTGCTGAAGTATCAATTGATTTTTCAAGAACCTCTAGGCCGACACCCCTCGATAATAGATGAAGCAGACATTGAAACTAAGCAGAACCATTACGTGTTGCCACTATTTAGTCTGCTCGTACTCGCGTCTTTCAGGGTCACTCCTGTTTCCTGGCGTGCTCGTGCCGCGCGCAGGAGCCTGGTTATGACGTCGGCCGCGCTATTATAATCGAGGCCATCGGGGGGACGAATGTTGGAAACGCAGTTCCGCTCATTGTCACGACGACCTGGGCAAGGCGACCAGGTGAGATAGGCGCCAAGGCTGTCGGGCGCACTCAATCCCGGCCGCTCGCCGATCAAGACGACCACCAGATCAACTCCAAGCCGTCCTCCGATCTCGTCACCCAGCGCGACGCGAGCGTTACGCGCGATGACCAGCGGCGCGATGCTCCAGTCTTCAAGCCGCTCCAGAATCGCCGTAACAACAGGTGCGGCATGGGTTTCGACCGCAGGCGCAGACAGGCCATCGGCAACGACGATCGCCAGCGTGTCGCCGGTCGGTCGAAGCAACGCCTCGTCGCCCTCCTCGAGAAGCCGGCCGAGATCGGGCCGCCGTATATAAGTAGGACGATCGCCGGCGCGGCTACGCACCTGGATCACCGGACGCCCGACCGATGCCAGCAGGTTCTGGTCCGAGAGTTCCGCATGCACGGCATCGCGCGCGCGACTATGATCGCGGTCGAGGGAAAGCAGCGCGGCCGTCGGCAATGCCGATCCGCTTCTCCCGAGCCGTATCCGCGCCGGTGTCATCAGGCGCAGGCGATCGCCGAGCAAGGACAGCTCAGCCATGCGACAATGTCAGTGCGAGAATGCGCTCGCCCAGCTGATGCGTACCCCGCTCAGCGATCCGACCGTTGACGAGCAGTCCAGCCTCGATAAGCCAGCGCTCGAACTCCGGTGCAGGGGCGAGGCCAAGTACCTCGCGCAGATAGAGCGCATCATGAAAGCTGGTCGACTGATAGCCCAACATCACATCATCGCCGCCAGGTACGCCCATGATGAAGTTGACACCGGCGACGCCCGCGAGCGTCAGAATCGCATCCATGTCGTTGCCATCGGCCTCGGCATGATTGGTGTAGCAGATGTCCAAACCCATCGGCAGACCGAGCAGCTTGCCGCAGAAATGATCCTCAAGTGCGGCGCGCATGATTTGCTTACCGTCAAACAGATATTCGGGGCCGATAAAGCCGACGACGGAATTGACGAGCAGCGCCCGGAACGCCCGGGCGATGCCATAAGCGCGCGCTTCAAGCGTCTGTTGGTCTACGCAGTGATGCGCGTCGGCCGATAGACAGGAGCCTTGGCCAGTTTCAAAATACATGCAGTGCTGACCCACGGTGCCACGACCAAGCGAAAGCGTTGCCGCCTCAGCTTCGGCCAGAAGGGCCAAGTCGATGCCGAAGCTGCGATTGGCGCTTTCCGTGCCTGCAATCGATTGGAAGCAGAGATCGACGGGAGCCCCGCGACGAATGAGTTCCAGCGTTGTCGTGACATGGGTAAGTACACAGCTTTGCGTAGGAACCGCGCAGCGCTCGCGGATCTCGTCCAAAAGTCCAAGCAGGGTTGCGATTGTCTCTACGTTGTCGGATGCCGGATTGACCCCAATCACTGCATCGCCAGCGCCCATCAGCAACCCATCAAGGATCGATGCAGCGATCCCAGCCGGGTCGTCGGTGGGATGGTTTGGCTGAAGGCGCGTTGAGAGCCGTCCAGAAAGACCAAGCGTGTTCCGAAAGCAGGTGATGACGCGGATCTTTCGCGCGACCGCGATCAGGTCTTGATTACGCATCAACTTTGAAGCGGCGGCCGCCATTTCGGGCGTGAGGCCAAGAGCGACGGCGGCAATGGCGGTGCCATCGGTCGCATCGTCCAGCAACCAGTCGCGAAAAGCGCCTACCGTTAGATGCGAGATGGTGCGGAATGCGCTCGCATTGTGCCGATCGACGATGAGGCGCGTAACCTCGTCCGCTTCATAGGGCACGACCTGATCATCGAGCAGAGTGCCGAGGGGCAAATCGGCAAGAGCAAACCGCGCAGCGACACGCCGCTCAGCGCTGTCTGCAGCGATACCAGCCAGTTCGTCTCCCGCGCGATGGGGGCTCGCCGCCGCGAGCAGCGCAGCCATGCCATCGAAACGGTGACGTGTATGTCCCAAATCGGCGTAATAGCTCGACACTACGGCTCCTTCGGCGCTCACGCAGAGGCTACGTTGTTCGGACGTGCAGGACAACTGTTCGGATGGTATTTCCGAAAGGAAGGACTTGGTTTTATGGGAGCAACTGCCGGCGCGTAGGCGCGCTATTTCTGTATGGATTTCAGCATCCCCGAAAAGCCCAAGCTTTCTGATGGCTGCCGCGGCTTGCTCAAGCTCGGCTACAAAGTGGACGACGGCTAAATCCTGTCGAGAACGGAGTGCAGCACCCGTAAAATAGTCGGCGGGTGCTCGACGCTGGCGGGGTTGTCAACCGGCAGACGGCACAGAGCAACGGGCCAATCACAACCCCCTTGAAACCGGTTGATTGCTTCCTAACTTTTTCTCGCCGGACGCTGAAAACCGGGTCCGGTAGGACATTGAGAGCGCCGGCTCTCTCCGGCGCGTCTCATGCCCGAATTGCTCAATCAGGAGGATTTGGAAATGAGAACCAGCTTTGACTTTGCGCCCTACCGGCGCTCGACGGTAGGCTTCGACCGCCTCTTCAATCTGCTCGAATCGGGCATGCGTGAAGATGACGGCTATCCACCCTTCGACATCGAGCGGCAGGGCGAGGACAGCTACCGCATCACGCTCGCGGTCGCCGGCTTCCGTCCCGACGAGATCGAGATCGTGGCGCAGCAGAACCAGCTGATCATCACCGGCAAGCGCGCCGAAGACAAGGACCAGGGGCAGTATCTGCATCGCGGCATCGCCGCCCGGCCCTTCGAGCGGCGGTTCCAGCTCGCCGACTTTGTCGAGGTCCGCTCGGCCAGCTTCGACAATGGCATGCTGAGGATCGACCTGCAGCGCGTGCTCCCTGAAGCAATGAAGCCGCGCAAGATCGAGATCAGCGGGAATGCTCCGGGCAATGCTCGCATCGAGGCGCCGAAAGAGGAGAAACGTGAGGCGGCGTGATCCCGGCTTGCTCCCGCCGCCCTCAAGGGCGGCGGGATTCACCCAACTCCCTAGCCAGAAAAGGAGATGACATCATGGCCTTTCGTGATCTGATCCCCTGGAGCCGGCAGGAGAACCGGCTCCCCGCGACAGCGAGCGCCGAGCGCGAGCGGAGCGACCACCCGCTGCTGTCGCTTCACCGCGAGGTGAACCGTCTGTTCGATGACGTCTTCCGCGGCTTCGGCGTGCCATCGCTCGGCGGGTTCGACCGTGGCCTTTCATGGCCCCACGTCGAGCTTGGCGAGACCGACAAGGAGATCCGCGTCACCGCCGAGCTTCCGGGGCTCGACGAGAAGGATGTCGACATCACCGTCGAAGAAGGCGTGCTGACGCTGCGCGGTGAGAAGAAGTCCGAGGTTGAAGACAAGGACCGCGGCTACAGCGAGCGCAGCTATGGACGCTTCGAGCGACGGATCGGCCTCCCCCGCGGAGTCGAGCAGGACAAGGCAAGCGCGACCTTCAAGAACGGCGTGCTGACCGTCACCCTGCCCAAGTCGGAGGCGGCGAACGAGAATGTTCGCCGGATTCCGATCAATGCGAGGGCCGCATAACGGCATGGCCCGGGGCTTCGGCCCCGGGCCGATCGCCCGACAGAGGAGGTTGCAGCGAAGCCGGAGACCCGTGCCGCCAACGACAATCGCAGTCATGGCGCAAGCCGGGCAAGTGCGCTCCCGTCCGATGCCTTAACGGCCGTCCTCTGCTCGGCATTGTTGAAGCTCTCATAAATGCTCGGCTTCCGACACGCCAGCGGTCAACAAATCGCGGATTTTTCTCGTAAGCTCTTCGGTCCGGTAAGGTTTAACGATGAACGCTAGTCCGGCCGTGTTCACTTTTTCGATCGCATCATTGTAGCCGCTCGTGAGAAGCACCGGCAGTGAAGGAAAATTGCGATGTATTTCCTGAGCTAATTCAACACCATCCATGCCACCTGGCATGATGACATCCGAAAACGCGAGATCAATGGGCGCACCCTTGCGAAGCATATCCAGGGCGGCCTGCGCGCGATAGGCGCGCCTGACCGAATATCCGAGCTCCTCCAGCAGATCGGACGCGACGCTCGCCACCTCTTGATCATCTTCGACTACCAGCACGTTGCCAGTGCCGTTTTGCCACGCGCTTGCCTTGAATCTTTGGGAAAAGGCTCCATGATCCGTCGCCCGATCGAACTCATCTGGCTGTGAAAAGCGGCCATGAACAGCGCGACTCGAGTTGAGCCCGATTGTAGAGCTGTCCCAGGCGAAAGCGCTGCTCGAAATAATCATGGCTGTAGGTGCCACCAACCATCGCGACCATATGTTCGCGTTCCAGCCGCTTGGCCTCATCCATCATATCGGCCCGGCGAAGCAACCCTTGTGCTTCCCCATATTGCGCCAGATGATCGAAGAAGGCAGCGACATGTTCATCGAGATGATCGAGAACTGCATCCCTGATCGCGTCGATGTAGGTTCGGTCATCCGCTGAAACATTCCCGAAACGCAGCCGTCGCTCCAGATCTATGGCACCGAACTGAACCGTGGGCGCGTCGCCCTGTGAAATAATCTCCAGCATCAGCTTCGCCCTGCTATTGATGTCAACTTGATTTGCATTTTTTTTCTGTGTTGCGCTATAACCAAAATTATGATGCGAAAAAAGATGGCCGCAATCTTGATCTAGATTATGGATTGATGCGGAGTTTAGGCAATGGATGACGATAACTCTACGCGCATTTTTGCTTCAGATCCGTCCGAGCGATCTTCGATGTTTAATGGTCTAAAAACCCTTATAGTTGAGGATGAGCTGCTGGTTTCGATGCTTATCGAGGACATACTGACTGAATTGGGGTGTGTCGTCATCGGAACCGCCGCTTCCGTGAACGAAGCATTATCTCACATTACCGGGCAATCGGAGATCGATGTCGCAATTCTCGATGTCAATCTTGGCTGCGAAAAGAGCTTTCCCATCGCTGATGCGCTCATTGCGCGCGGCGTGCCGTTCATATTTGCCACCGGATTTGGTCCAGCCGACATCGCAGAGCGCTATCCGGAGACACCGCTGCTGCACAAGCCTTATGTTCCGAAATCATTGGCATCGGTATTGAGCGGCTTGACGAAGCACTAATTGTCACCTTGAAGAAAAACGTGCTGTTTTGGGACAGATATAAGACAATGTAACGCCTGATATCTTCTCGAATGATGCTTTCGTTGATTCATGATCGACTCTATTCTGAAATCGTGCATTGTACACCCATGAAGACTTCATTTCTTCTCGTAGCGACCGCTCTCACTTCTTCGCGAACAGTGCAGAATCTGTGGTCCCACTGCTTCCATCTGGGATGAATTGAGATCCGGACATCGACAATAGCGAACCGCCGCGCGATTCAGGGCGTTCGCGTGTCGGCTTGGTGGACGTTATTTGCACCGATTGCGCTCGATAAACGCCTTACTGATCAACCAAGCGATTTTTATTCTATTGGTGTGATATTCACGCGGGTCGAGAGGCGAGCGCTCGATCAATGCAACCGTGATCGGACGTCACTGACCGCTTGCCGATCCTACCGGACCGCGCCAACGCCGCTGCGCTGCCTACGCAGCGCGGCGCGCGGCTCCCTGCCAGGCGCTCGCACCATAGAGAAATAAGCGCACAGAATCGGCAATGCGCCCTTCGGATTCTTCCTTCGTCGGCGGCGAGAGACCCAGCACCATGCGTTGCTGAAGGTCGCTCACGAGAAGCGACTCGAAAAGGCGCGACAGGCGCGCGCTTGACTCTCCGAAACCCTTCTCGTCGAGAAATGTCGTAAGCGGTTCGAGAATATATTGATGACCCTGCTCAACGGCGTCCGGAATGTCCGGAAAATCGCGGCCTTCGCGCATCAGCAGCGATCCCATACCGAATGCATAATGATCGGAAAGCGCGTCAAGCAGAACCGTCGCATATTGGGTCAAACCGACTTCAAGATCGAGAGCAGGGTCCAGAACCGCCAGCGCGAGGTCCCGCGCTCCTTCGACCGCGCAGGCGCGAAACAGCGCCGCCTTGTCGGCGTGCCAGCTGTACAGTGATCGCTTCGAAACATTCGCACGCACGGCGATGTCGTCCATCGTCGCCGCGCGAAAGCCCTTTTCGATGAACTCGGCGCGAGCGGCGTTGAGCACCTCATCTCGCCGCCGCTGGGCCTCATTGGCCGATGGCCGGCCGCGTCTACTCACGATTATCTGACCCGTTCACGATCGTTTCTCTGCCTCCATGATCGGATCGGCCGCTCGCCGAGTCAAACACCGTGCTCCCAGCGACTCACGGCTTCACTGGCGGCATCGCCGAAGCCTTGCCGGTAAAGGCGGGCGTACGCTTCTCCAGGAAAGCCCGAACGCCTTCCTTGCCGTCCGCCAGCGAAGTGTAGAACACGCTGAGCGACTCCACCAGATGCGCTTCGAACGGATGGGGCTGGGCGCTGTTCTTATAAAGCATCTGACGCATCAGCCCAATCGACACCGGCGACCGATCCTTCACCAGCGAACGTGCGAACCCGCGCGCTTCCTCGATGAGCGCCTCAGGTGCGCAAACCTTGCGTACCAGCCCTTTGGCATGCGCTTCGGCAGCATCAAAGATATCCGCCCGGTAAGCCCATTCCAGCGCTTGCTCATAGCCAACGATGCGCGGCAGGAACCAGGTCGAGCACGCCTCGAGGGTTATTCCGATCCTTCCAAATACGAAGCCGAAGCGCGCCTTGTCCGATGCGAAGCGGAAGTCCATCGGCAAAAGCATCGTCGCGCCAATACCGACCGCTGCCCCATTCACTGCGCCGACGATTGGTTTCAGGCAATCGAGCATTGCCAGGGCAACTCGCCCGCCGGTGTCGCGCACGCCTTTCAACAGCGCCGGGTCATTCGGCCGCTCGCGCAACTGCTCCAGCGTCGGCGCCAGGCTCTCGTCCAGTCCGAAGACGTTTCCGCCCGTCGACAGATCCATGCCGGCACAAAATGCGCGCCCCTCGCCCGTGACCACGATTGCGCGCACCGCATCGTCCGCGCTTGCGCGGTCGTACGCATCGATCAACTCCTCGCACATTTGAACCGTGAAAGCGTTGAGCTGTTCGGGTCGGTTGAGAGTCAGCAGCAAGATGCCGTCGGCATCCGTCTCGTATCGAATGGTTTGGTAGGACATTGCGGAAGCCTTCATCACGCCGCGAAGTGCTGGGCGCGTGCCAGCGACTCGCGACATTCGCTGACGATGCGTTCGATGAGTTCGGCGCAGCTTGGAATGTCGTCGATCAAGCCGATGCCCATGCCGGCCCAGATCAGTCCGGCGTCGATCTCGCCGCTTTCCAAAGCAGCGCGCCCGCGCGCTCCCGCGACGAGCGGCCCGATATCATCAAAGCTGGCGCCTGGCTTAGCTTCGCGTACGGCTACTTCTTCCGACACGGCGTTGCGAAACACCCGTGCGGTGTTGCGGAACGGGCGTAAGATCAGCTTCGTGTCGCGTTCGCTCCCGCCCGCGACTGCCTGTTTGATCGCACTGTGGATGGGAGCTTCTTGGGTCAGCATGAAACGCGTACCCATGGTTACGCCTTCGGCACCCAGCACCATGGCGGCCGCCATGCTGCGTCCAGTCGCCATGCCGCCGGCTGCGAGCAGGGGCACGCGAACCGCGCGCGCTGCGGCCTGGATCAACACCAGGCCCGGCACATCATCCTCGCCGGGGTGGCCCGCCGCTTCGAAGCCGTCGATGCAGATCGCGTCCACGCCCGCGCGTTCGGCAGACAGCGCATGGCGAACGGACGTGCATTTGTGGATGATCTTGACGTGGGCCGCCTTGAAGCGCGCGATGAACTCGGCCGGACTGCGGCCGGCGGTTTCGACCACGCGGACGCCGGAGCTGGCGATCACCTCGGCATAGTCCGCATAGGGTGGCGGGTTGACGGTTGGCAGGATCGTCAGGTTCACCCCGAATGGCTTGTCGGTCATTTGCCGGCAGCGCGCGATCTCCGCGGAGAGAGCCTCGGGCGTGGGCTGGGTCAAGGCGGTAAGAATGCCTAGCCCACCCGCGTTCGAGACGGCAGAAGCGAGTTCGGCTCGGCCGACCGCCTGCATTCCTCCCTGCACGATCGGATATCGCGTGCCGATCAGATCCGTTATCCGTGTCTTCAATACCCTTCCCCGTTCAATACTGCTTGCCGATGCCACCGTCGTGGTACAACGACGCGCCCGTCACGAACCGCGCCTCCTCGGAAGCAAGGTAGACGAAGGCGTGCGCGGTATCTTCCGGCTGGCTGGAGATACCGAGCGGCCCCATCCCCGCGATCGCCGCTTCAGCCGCGCCTTCATCCGTCCACAGTCCTGCGCGAACATAGTCGGCCAGTCCTTCGCGGATCATCGGCGTCATGGTAAGGCCGGGATGGACCGAGTTGACGCGGATGCGCTTCGGTCCGAACTCTATTGCTCCGCACAACGTGAGCATTCGTCCCGCGGCCTTGGAAACGTGATAGCCGATATTGTTGGCGTTCGCCATGTACGACGCCATCGACAGGTTGTTCACGATCACGCCGCCGCCTTCGAAGCGCTTCGAGGCCAGCTCGAGCGCGGGCGCCGCCAGCTTCATGCCCAAGAAGAGCGCGTCGTGGTTGACGGCCATCGTCTTGCGTAGATCGGCCAGCGACGTGTCAAGGATGCCGCCATGCACGGCGATCCCGGCATTGTTGACCAGCACGTCCAGGCCGCCGAAGTCCGCGGTCGCCATGCCGATCACGCGTGTCCAGTCACCCTCGCTGGTCACATCATGCCCGACGAGCCGGAAACGGCCATCCCGCTCCGGCGCGCCAATGCGCGCGGCGATAGCATCAGCCTCGTCACTGCGAAAATCAGTGCCGATGACCGCCTTGGCGCCTTCTCGCAGAAAAGCTTCGCAGATCGCGACGCCGATATTACCTGCGCGTCCGGCGCCCGTGACGATCGCCACCTTGCCTCTCAAACGTTGCACACGCTCTTCCTTTGTCAGTCGATCATCCGGGCCAACGCCGTGGCAGAATCGCGCTCCAGTGCGGCGACGACCGGCGCTCCGACATTGACGTCGAAACCATGATAGGCGCCCGGATAGAGGTGCAGCTCAACCGGCACGCCCGCGCGCAGGAGCCGGCGCCCATAGTCCAGATTCTCGTCCACGAAGAGGTCGAGGGCGCCGGTCGCGATGAACGCTGGGGGCAACCCTGAAAGGTTCTCGGCTCTCGCCGGTGCTGCGTAAGGGGAAACACCCTCGCCGCCCGGGTCCTGTCCCAGCAGGGCACCCCAGCCGAACCGGTTCGATGCGGGCGTCCACACGAACTCGCCGGCATAGGGGTGCGGTTCATCAGAAACGCCAGTGCGGTCATCCAACATCGGATAGATGAGGTGCTGGTGCGAAATGGCCGGACCACCCCGATCACGCGCGAGTAGCGCCAGCGCGGCGGCGAGCCCGCCGCCTGCGCTCGCACCCATCACCGCGATCCGTTCGATATCGATGTCCAGCCTGGCGGCATTGTCGTGCAGCCAGCAAAGGGCGGCGTAGCAATCCTCGACCGGTCCGGGATGCGGCGTTTCAGGCGCCAGCCGGTATTCGACGGAGGCGAAGATCGCTCCGGTCGCCGCAGCGAGCACCCGGTGGCGCGCCTCACCTATGCTCGCCGTGCCCATGACATAGCCGCCGCCATGGATGACCAGCACCGCGCCGCGGAGTTGACCACGGTCAGCCGGGATCAGCAGACGCAACGCCATGTCCTGCCCGTCTCCGCCAGCGATGGTCTCCACCGACAGGGCCACGTCCAGATTGTCGGGCTCCACGGCCGCCATCTGTTCGATCCTCTGACGCGTGGCGGGCAGACTATCCGCGCTCAAATCAATTGCCGGCATTAGCTCCAAGCCCGGCAACAGTGTGGCGTCCACGAGGTGGCGCGAACGAGAATCATCCTGTCTGGTCATTTATCTCTCCGGCTCTGGATGGGTAGAGGGATGGGATCACTTAATCAAATGCGCGGTCTTTTGGATAGCTCCTTACGCGCTACGGCGCAGCGGACTTGATTGTTGCCTCATTCACGAAGCGTAATTTTCCAATAACTTGCGTTGGCGTTGCGGGGCAGCGATGCGCCGGCCGGCATAGCGGCAATTGACGGACGGCCATTCGGTTAAGAGGGGCGCGCCGCTCGCGATGTGCTTCACGATGCGGCGCCGGATTCAGCCCTTCCCTTTCCTGCGATGTCGAGCAACGACTGCGCCTCGGTGCTGCCGTTCAGCAGCCGGTTTTCGCGCGACGCGACGCGCCAGCCCTTGGACGTGCGCACAAGCCGCCAACGATTGGCGGCGACGCGGAACAGCTCGAACCGATCGCCACTCCAGCGGGCAACGCACGAATGACCAACAGCCGTCGCCGTATCGCCTTCCACTTCTATCTGCGGCGGCCCGAGCAGATGGGCCGCACCGCCAGCGATCAGCGACCGATGCATGTCACCGTCGAACAGCGCCGCGATCTGCGCCTGACCGCGCGCCGTTCCAAGCGGCCCGAGATCATAGGCGCCCTCCTCCGACCAGAGCGCGGCCGCAGCGGCACTGGCGCCGCAGTCGACAGCGGGCCCATAGCTCGCGATCAGCGCCGCGATTTCGGCAGCGTCGGCGAGGCGCTGCACAGTTGCGCCAAGGGCCGCAACCTGCTGCCTGAGGGCAATCATCTCTGGATCGACGGACACCGAACCTCCTGTTGCGCGGAGATCGGTTGCTACCTTCGATTCCTGCGTCTCTGCAACGCCAACCGGAGGCGCAGGCCTCCGGCCTGACCTAATGCGCATGGGCTGTGCCGACGTCAGGCGGCCAGCGGTTCATCCATCGCATCGGGCGGGATATTGGTTGGCCCGCCGATATCGTAGACTTGGCTGAGCAGAACGACGAAAGCATTGTCGTGCAGCGGATCGGTCGGCACTTCAAACCGCACGCCGCGCTTCTTCATATCGTCGATCAGCATGTTGATCGCCTGGTCCGCGGTGATGTCATCGCGATGATCGTAGGTCAGCTTGAAATCGTCCATATCGGTGAACAGCCGCGCGCCCCAATGGATGAGGAAGCGCATTTCCTCTGCCGGCACCTTCTGGTTGATTTTGCCGAAGGTTTCGAGCTGCCAGCCGGTCGCATCTTCCGGATCGGCGCCGAAGGTGGTGGTGATATCCATCCCCTGTGGCTTGCGCAGCGCGACCGGCCCGGTGGCCTGGCCGTGGTGGAACATCATCTCGTTTTCCACGACCACCGCGCGCCCCCACATCGGCGCGTTGATCTGCATCGGTTCCCCGCTGGGGCCGTTTGGCCAGCAGTTGAAGCCGCCGCCGATCCTGCCATTGTAGTACCAGGCTATGACCTGCCCCTTTTTCGACCGCCAGCGGTTGAACAGGCACGACTTCGCCATGGTGAGGAGCAGCCAGAGCGGCGTATTCTCCATTGTCATGCCGCGAAAGACGGTGCCGTCCAGATGCGGTGGCCCGCCGATCGGCGTCGGCCCCTGGATGTTGAACAGGAAGGTTTCCGGCTCCGCATATTGGCAGTTCCAATATTGGCGGACGAGTTCGAGAAAGCGGCTGTTGTAATAGCAGTCCTCGACCTCGGGGTAAAAACAGGTCCCGCCCCGCGCGAGATAGCCGCGAAACACCGGATTGAGCCCGATCATGTCCCAGGTCAGCTTCACCCCTTCCGGGATTGTGCCCGAGGTGGTCGCGATGACTTCTTCGGGAGTCTTGAAATTCTCCGCCATGATCAGCGGCCAGGGGCCGTTGTCCCGCGCCACCTTCAGCAGCCGCGCGTGCTGGTCCTCGCTATAGGCGCCGTCGATCAGCCGCGGGGCGGAGACGGGGCGGAAACTCTCGGCTAGTTCGCGAAGCATCGTCGTTTCCTTCGTAAGAAGCTCAATATTCCATGGTGGCTGGCACGCAGAGCGCACGCAGCTCGGCGGGAGCGCTCTCCCATTGTTCGTCGAAGCCGATCGACACCGAACTGTAGCCGAGCAATTGCCGCAGCGTGCGCGACGTGCCGGCCATGACCGCGGGGTCCAAGACCAAAGGGAAGTTTATCATCGGCCGACACCAGGGCGGGCAATAACCGACGATGACGCCTGCGCGCTCGCGATCGGTCGAAACGTTCGCGCCTGTGCCATGAAGGAGCATGTCGCTATAGATGATCAGCGACCCAGGAGGAGCCTCAGCGGGCACGGATTCATAGTAGGTAGCGCCGGTCATATCGATCCGGTCGTTCCATAAATGGCTCCCCGGAACGACTCGTGTGGCCCCGTTTTCCTCGGCGAACTCATCCAGGCACCATATGAATCGAGACTGGAGCGGCTTGGTCTGATCGTGAAAGTCCATTCCGCGATCGAGGTGGATGAACTGCTCGCCACTGCCCGGCCGGGTCAGATTGGCGCCGTAGCTGTGGACCAGATAGCTTTCGTTGAGCAGCGTCGGACCCAAGATATACTTGGTCAACTCGATCGCGACGGGATGCTCCAGGAAGTCGCGAAACCAGCGATGGCGGTTCGGAAGGCGGCTTAAACGGCGGTTCTTATCATCGGGGTCGGTATAGAAGCGTCTGACGCGGTTCTCGTCGAGCGCCTCTTCGCGCGCAATCTCATCGACCAGCACCCGCCGCGCTTCCTGCGTATCCCCTGGCGTTAGGACGTCCGTCAGAATGGCGTAGCCGGCGCGGTTGAGGTCGGCTTTCACTTGATCCAGGTCCCGTGTCGGCCGCGGCAGGGGGCCGTCGAAATCGACGGGTACGACCGCTACCCGAGGCGCATGGTTGTCGCCATAGTCTTCCATCCGAACTGCGTCGCCGGTGGCCATGTCTCTCCTCCCCTTTTCGGATCAGCCGAGCATTTGTACGACTTCGTTCACATGCCCTTCGGGATCTAGAACGAACGCTACCTTGATGCCGAACTCGGCAATCGTGCGGATCGGTTCAGGCACGGCTCCGCCTGCCCGCTTCGCCCGCTCGACCAGCGCTTCCAGATCCTCGGTGATGAACCCCTGCACGGCTTCGCCCGCCTGCGGCCCCTTCGAATCCATATATTTGATCAGCGTCAGAGCAGGACCGCCTTGATAGGTTGATTGATAAGTAATCTCGTCGATCTGTCGGCCGAGCATCACGTCCTGGTGGCGGTTGAACGGAATCAGGCCGAGGACATCCTCGTAGAACGATGCCATGGCGTCGAGGTCATGCACAAAGGTCTTGGCGAAGCCGTATTGCGTGGCGCGCGTAGTTCCGAAGGGGCGCGGATCGGACATGGGATATTCCTCTGCGTCTGGTGATCAGATGGTCAGCACGGCCATTTCGGGCCTTCGGACAGGCTCGAAGTCTTCGCGGCGCGTGACGCGAAAATCCTCGATTTTCGGCGAGCGGGTGTCGTGCCAGATCTTCGAATTGTGCTTCGGGATGGCTAGGATCACCTTCTTGCCCTGGTCGCGATAATAGCCATGGGCATTGCCGCACTGCACCCAGGCGGTGCGGGCGAGTTCCGCATCGGCCCATTCGACGAACTCGCGCGTCGCTGCCTCGGTGACGTCCACCGACGAGAGACCTTCATCCACCATCCATTGCAGCAGTTCGATGATGTAATGGACCTGCTGCTCGCTGACGACGGCATGGTTGGCGACAAGATAGCTATAGGGCGCGCCCATGAAAACGAAGTTGGGAAAACCGGTGATCAGCATGCCTTCATAGGAAAAGGGATGCGGATCGAACGCCTCCTTCAGCGTTTTTCCGCTGGCGCCGCGAATGTCGAACTGCCGTCCGAAATGGAGATTATATCCGGTTGCGAGCAGCAGCACATCGCATTCGATCCGTGTGCCGTCGGCCAGGATGACCGCGTCCCCGTCCGCTTCGGCCAGCGCGCCGCGCACGATCGACACATTGGACTTCTTGAGCGTGTCGAAAAATCCGCAATCGAGGATCGGCCGCTTGGCGAAAACCGGGAATGAGGGCGTCAGCAGCTCGACCATTTCCGGATCGTCGGGGAAATGGCTCTTTAGATAGCCTTCGCACATCATGCGGATACCGTCATTGATTGGCCCAAATCCCCCGGTTCGGCGGGCGTACTCCTCGTCCTTCATGACCATGCCGTGCATGTCGCCCATTTGGCTTTCGAGAGACTGCAGCCGCTTCCAGTTCACAACGAAGGGGATATGCTCCATTGCCCACCGTTCCAGCTCGGCAACCGGCGCCAGGGCCAGGGGGTTGGGGATGATGTGCTCAGGCTGACGTTGCACGATCACCAGCTCGCCGACCGTATCGGCGACAGCGGTCGCGACTTGGACGCCCGAACAGCCCGTCCCGACCAGCACGACCTTCTTTCCCTTCAGGTCGACGGAATGGTCCCAGGCGGCTGAATGCACTACCGGCCCCTTGAACGCGTCGAGATTCCTAACCTTGGGATAGTTGGGATTATTGTTGGGTCCGACCGCCATGATAAGCACGTTGCATTCGTGCGTTTCCGGCACGCCGTTCCGCACTGCCTTGACGGTCCAGACCTTGCGCTCCTCGTCCCACTCGGCCCCTTCCACCCAGGTGCCGAAGCGGATGCGCTCACGAAGATTGTATTTGTCGGTAACGCGGTCGAGATAGGACAGGAACTCTGGGCCGCGCGGATAATATTTCGTCCACGACGCATTTGGCTCAAACGAGAAGGAATAGACGCGGCTCGGCGTGTCGACCGCGGCACCCGGATAGGTGTTGGTCAGCCAATTGCCTCCGACCTTGTCCATCGCTTCGAGCACTGTGTAGCTGAAGCCAGCCTGTTGCAGCTTGATGGCGGCATTGATGCCCATCATGCCCGCGCCGACGACGATGACCTTGAAATCGGCCGGAGGAATGTCGCGGGCGGCACGCACGCGCGTATCGGATGTAAACCCGCCGTGCTGGTAAGCGACGTCGATCGACATTTCCGGAAGATCACGCCCCAGAAGCAGCCGCGCCATCTTGCGGAACATAGGCATGTCGATGTTCGGCATGACCGCGGGCCTGCCAGACTTCACCGCGGCGCGCAGCGCCTCCCTGATCTCTTTTGCGATCGCCGGATCGACCGGCTTTTTTTCCTCATGCGCGTTGATGTCTCGAAACGCCTCCGCAACGGATTCCTGCCTGCCATCGAGAGCGTCCCAATAGCGGTGAAGAAGCGTGCGATCGCCGCTGATCTGAATCAGCGCCATCAGTGCCATGACTGGGTCAAGCGCGTCGATCGCCTTGTCGAGCCGATCATCGGGAATTGATTGCATCATCGTCATGCCCGTCATCTCTCCGCTATTTCTTTTGCGCCGACTTCGAATCGACTCGTCAACCCTTGTCGAAATATGTAAAACGTGTGGTGTAAATGAGCAATAGCAGATCGGATAGAATCTACGCATTCTCGCGACTGGGTCGGCCCACACTCGAGCAATCGCGTAGCAAACTGGCGAATACCCTGATGGTAGCGCGTGAGCTTTTTTGCGAGCTTGGCTATCGCGCGGTATCGATGCGGCTAGTGGCCGAGCGAGCGCAGATTTCCACCCGCACCCTATACAACCGCTATGCCGATAAGCTGAGCCTGTTTCGGGCATGTCTGGATATTGGGGCCACGCGATTTCCGGTGCTGCGCTTCACGCCGCATACCGATGTGCGATCGGCACTGGAAACGCACGCGACGGCGCTGGTTGAGATGCTCTCCTCGGACGCGAGCCTTCAGCTCAGCATGCTGATATTCCGCGAGGCTGGCGAGTTTCCAGAACTGCTCGGCGCGGCCGAGGACAATCAGGAGCAGTATTTGGTCCAGCCGCTCGCCACGTATCTGCTCGAAGCGGGACTGGTGCGTCGGCCCGATGCGCACACTTATGCCGAGCTATTCATCGCGCTCGCGCTGTCGGAATGGCAGCGAAGGACAATCTTTCGCCGTCCCATGTCTTCGCCCGCCGAAATTTCGGCGCACGCCCGACGCGCCACGCGCGTCTTTTTGGACGGGGTGCGCGATCCGCGGTCCTGAACGCGCTCAGGCGTTCCCGCGCTCTTTCAGCATATCGAGCGCGACGTCGACGATCATATCTTCCTGGCCGCCGACCATCTTGCGACGACCAAGCTCGACCAGGATCGTGCGCGTGTCGATGCCATAGGTTTCCGACGCGCGCTCGGCGTGGCGCAGGAAGCTCGAATAGACCCCGGCATAGCCGAGCGCGAGCGTCTCCCGGTCGACGCGCACCGGCCGGTCCTGCAGCGGCCTTACCAGATCCTCGGCAGCGTCCATCAGTGCCATCACGTCGCAGCCGTGGCTCCAGCCTTTACGGTCGACGGCGGCGATGAAGACTTCCAATGGCGCGTTGCCGGCGCCCGCGCCCATGCCGGCGAGGCTCGCGTCGATCCGCACCGCTCCTTCCTGCGCGGCGACGATCGAGTTGGCGACGCCCAGAGACAGGTTGTGGTGCGCATGCATGCCGCGCTGCGTCTCAGGCTTCAGCACCCGGTCATAGGCTTGCAAGCGCGCGCGCACGCCGTCCATGTCCAGCGCGCCGCCGCTGTCAGTCACATAGACGCACTGCGCGCCATAGCTTTCCATCAGCAGGGCCTGCTGTGCGAGCGCTTCGGCCTCGATCATGTGGCTCATCATCAGGAATCCGGACACGTCCATGCCAAGGTCACGGGCGATACCGATATGCTGTTTCGACACGTCCGCCTCGGTGCAGTGCGTCGCCACGCGCACCGAGCGCACGCCCAGATCATAAGCGCGGCGCAGCTCCTCGACGGTGCCGACGCCGGGCAGGATCAGCGTGGTCAGCACCGACTTGGTGAGCACCTCGGCGACCGCCTCGATCCATTCCCAGTCGGTATGCGCGCCGAAGCCATAGTTGAACGAGGTGCCGTTCAGCCCGTCGCCATGCGCCACTTCGATCGCGTCGACGCCGGCGCGGTCGAGCGCGCGGGCGATGTCGCGGACGTGATCGAGCCCATACATATGTCGGATGGCGTGCATGCCATCGCGCAGCGTCACGTCCTGGATGTAGAGCTTCTGCTTGGTAGGATCGAAGGTCATGCGGGCACCTTCCGGCGTTCGAGGATCTTCTGGGCGAGTAACTCGCCGGTGGCCTTTGCGGCGGCGGTCATAATGTCGAGATTACCGGAATAGCTCGGCAAATAGTCGCCAGCCCCTTCGACTTCCAGCAGGATCATAGTCTTGATTCCGGTGAACTCGCCGCGCCCCGGAATCTTCAGCGGATTGTTGTCGCCGAAGCGTTCGAACTGAACTTGCTGCTTCAGCCGATAGCCTGGCACATAGGTCTGGACCTTCTTCACCATTGCCTCGACCGAGGCGCGGATCGTCTCCTCGTCCGCGCCTTCGGACAGAGTGAAGACCGTGTCGCGCATGATCATCGGCGGCTCAGCGGGATTGAGGATGATGATCGCCTTGCCCTTTTCCGCGCCCCCGACCTTCTCGATCGCCTGGGCGGTGGTGCGGGTGAACTCGTCGATATTGGCGCGCGTACCGGGACCCGCCGAACGGGATGATACCGACGCCACGATCTCGGCATAATGGACCTTTGCGACCTGGCTGACCGCAGCAACCATTGGGATAGTCGCCTGGCCGCCGCACGTCACCATGTTGACGTTCGGCTGATCGAGGTGCTGCTCCATATTGACCGGGGGAATGGTGAAGGGCCCAATCGCTGCCGGCGTCAGATCAACGACCTGCTTGCCGTCCGCGCGAAGCGCTGCGTCGTGCACTTTGTGCGCGTAGGCGGATGTCGCATCGAACACGATGCCGATCTCGTCATACACCGGCAGCGCCTTCAGGCCTTCGATTCCCTCGTGCGTCGTGGCGACGCCGCGTTCGCGCGCCATCGCCAGACCCTCGGACGCCGGATCGATGCCGACCACCGCGACGAGCTCCATATTCTGCGGGTATTTCAGCATCTTCATCATCAGATCGGTGCCGATATTGCCCGATCCAATGATCGCCGCCTTGATCTTGCTCACGTCGATTCTCCTCAGACGAAGCGAGCGGTGCACCCGCCCACGCCGTGTAATTCCATTTCGAACACGTCGCCCGCCCGCGCATCCTCCAGCGGCACAAGGCTGCCCGACAGGATCACGTCGCCGGCGTCCAGCGTCACGCCATAGGCACCAAGCGTATTGGCGAGCCAGGCGACCGCCTCTGCAGGCGAGCCCTGCACCGCCCGCCCATAGCCCTCGCTTAAAGGCTGACCGTTTTTAGTTACCGTGACATGGAGGCCGGGAAGGTCGTGCGCACGCGGGTCGGCGCGCGCCTCACCCAGCACGAACACGCCGCATGAGGCATTGTCCGCCACCGTGTCGACGATGCCGATCTTCCAGTTCTCGATCCGGCTGTCGACAATCTCGAAGCAGGGCACGATCGCTTCGGTCGCTGCAATCACTTGCTCCGCGGTCACGCCCGGGCCTTTGAGAGATTCCTTCAGGATGAAACCAACTTCCGCCTCAGCCCGCGGCTGGATGAGCGCGTTCGCCTCGATGTCGATGTCGCCTTCAATCCACATCCTGTCGGTCAGGAAGCCGAAATCCGGCTGATGCACACCCAGCATGTCTTGCACGGCCTTCGACGTAACACCGATCTTTTTACCGACGACGCGCTCACCATCGGCGGTGCGCCGCTCGAGCGCCCCGAGCGAGATCGCATAGGCGTCGTCGATCGTCAGGCTGCCGTCGCGCGCGATCAGCGGCGGTACGGTCCGGCGCTCGCGCAAGGCGCGATAGAGCTCTTCCGCAAAGGCTTCGCGATCAACGCTCACAGATGGATCCCCTCCTGACGGACAAGGGGCGCAACTTCTTCTCTGACCGAAACTTCGCGCACACGCGCAATGGCGATGGCGACTGAGTCCGCGAGCCGCTGCATCGCCGCTCGAAACAGCACCGGCACCTCCTCGGGGATCACAGGATAGCCGTCAGCCATTCAAAAACGCGATCGAATAGCGGTTGAACTCGTTCGCGCGCTCGACTTGAACCCAGTGACCGGTTCTCGCGAAGGTGATCGTACGGACATCCTTGCAGCGCTCAAGGAAAAGCCGCGCATGACTCTCCGGACAGAAATCGTCGTTCAGCCCCCACAGGACGAAAATTGGCTGAGCGATCTCGCCGAGGCGCGGACTGAGGTCGGGGGTGCGCATGCGCACGATCACGTCCTTGGGCTGCGTCCGTGCGACAGCAAATCGTTCCTCGACCAGCGCGTCGGTAATGTGGCCATGGGCATCTTCGTGCAGAAGATTCGCGATCAGCCTCCGCTGCTCAGCGAGGTTGAAATCGGGACCGCCGAAATTCGATACCATCTTGGCGATGCCGGGCATGGTGAAATAGCTCTCACGCGGGGCGACGCAGCCGGGCGCCATCAGCACGAGGCGATCAGCAAACTCCGGATGGTCCAGCGTCATCTGTAACGCGATGCCGCCACCAAGCGAGTTGCCCACGAGCGACGCCCGTCCTACGCCGTGCGCGCGCAAAGCGTCGTAGAGCGTGTCGGTGAATAGCTGCAGGGTGTAATCCAGCCCTTCCGGTTTGGACGATGCGCCGTATCCAATCAAGTCGGGCAGAACGACACGGTATCCTGCGTCCGCAAATGCATCGGCGTTGCGGCCGAAGTTCGACTTGCCGGACGCACCCGGCCCGCTGCCGTGGATGAAGACCACGGCTTTGCCGTCGGCACGACCCGTCTCGTTGATGACGATGTCATAGCCGCCCGCGACACGGTACGTGCTGCTCCTCAGTTCTGCCACGTCGACCCTCTCCCTGTGCCGCGACGATCAGATAAAAGTGAAGCCGGGCTGGTCGCCGTAACGGGTGGCAATCACGTCCGCACTGCGGTTGCCGGGATCGTTGGCGACATGCGCGCGGGCTGCCATCAGATCGAGCCAAGGCTGGATGATCGGGCTCGACATATAGATGGCACGACCGCCAAGCAGCTTCACCATGTCATCAGCGAGATCGGCCATGCGGCGAACGACGTTCGACGATTGATAGGCGAACAGGGCGCGGCGCTCCATCGGGATCGGCTCGCCGCGCTCGGCATAGGCCATATGTTCGTCGAACGTCGCACGCTGCGTCATTTCCATCTCGTCTACCTCGGCAATCGCGCGCGTGATCGCGGCCTGCAGGAACGGATCGCTCTTCGAAGCCTTTCCGGTGTTGCTGGAAACGCGGCTCTGCATAATTTCCAGCGCCGCCGCCGTCGCTGCCCGCGCGCCGCCGAACGCAGCGGTAGAAACCGAACGGACGAAGATCTGCGCCCAAGGGATGCGATAAAGCGCGCCCGGATTGGCGAGCTGCCCGGGGTTCTCGCACGCGAAACCGTCGCTGGCCTTGTGCGTGCGGTAATCGGGCACGAACACGCGATCGACGAGGATGTCGAAGCTGCCGGTTCCCTGCAGACCGAACGTGTCCCAAGTCCCCTCGATCACCTCATAGTCGGAACGCGGTAATAGGAAGGTGCGCATGTCAGGCGGGCCATCGGTCACGAAGTTGATCCCCCCCAACAGGACCCAGCCGCAGTGCGTCGAGCCCGAGGAAAACCCCCAGCGGCCGGAGAGATAGAAGCCGCCGTCGGCCGGCTCGACCTTGCCGACCGGCTGATAGGTAGAGGACACCAGCATATCCGGATCGTCGCTCCACACCTCTGCTTGGGCGCGGTCGTCGAATAGCGCGAGCTCATAGGGGTGGCAGCCAAGCACGCCATAGACCCAGCCGGTCGACATGCACCCTTCGGCGAGCAGCTTCTGAATTTCGAAGAAGACGTTGGGGTGCATTTCATACCCACCCCAGCGGCGCGGCTGCAGCACGCGGAAAAAGCCCGCCGCCTTCATCTCCGCGATCGTTTCGGCGGGAACCTTGCCCTCCAGCGTCGTGCGCCGCGCCCGCCCCTTCAACGTCGGGATCATGGCTCGAGCGCGCTCGATCAGCTCGGCGGGAAAGGCATCGTCAAGCGCTGCCCGCCCGGTGACGGCTGAAACGGCTGCGGTCGCGGCATTCATAACAAGAGTCCTTCCGTTGCGCGATTCCGAACGATCGCCGAGATGCGTAAAATAACTTGATCTCAACTACGCAAACTGTCAAGTCCGACGCGAGGGTTGCACCGTCCGCAGCGAACGCCTAGCGCGATTCGCACGCTAAGGCGGTTGCTCTCGCACGGTTGCGATAATGACGAAAGGGCGAAAAGCTGCGTAGCAAGATGGGCGGGGTCCGCTGTGTTTCGTCAGGAGGGGTTTGGTAGTGAGTGTAAGATCACTCGGCTATGTGGTTATTCAGACGCGCGATCTGGAAAGCTGGCGCAAATTCGGCGCCGGTATTCTTGGCGTCATGGAAGGTGCATCGGCACAGGACGACGTGCTGTGGCTGCGGATCGACGACCGCCCCTTCCGCTTCTGGATCGAAAAGGCCGATCGCGAAGGCTTTGTCGCCCCGGGCTGGGAATTTGAGTCGAAAGAAGATTTTGACGCCGCCGTTGAACGGCTTCGGGCCGCGGGGCGGCCGGTCGAGATCGCCGATCCAATGGCCGCGCGCGCGCGTCACGTGTACGAGCTGGCCCGCTCCTCGGACCCCGCCGGCAACGGGATGGAGCTGTTTTACGGCCGCTTTTACGACTACGCGCCGTTCGTCTCCCCGATCGGCGTCAGCCGGTTCGTCACCGGCGCGAACGGCGACATGGGCATGGGCCACATCGTGCTGACGGCGCCCAACTTCGATGAGACGCACAGCTTCTACAAGCGAGTGATGGGCTTTTCGGATACCGATCTTGGCCGGTTCTACTTGGGCGGAGGCGGGCCGGACGATCCGGGCGTCGGCTTTGCCTTCCTGCATTGCAACGGCCGCCACCACAGCCTCGCGCTCGGCGAGCTACCGGAAAGGCCCAGCGCCGCCGTGCATATGATGCTGGAGGTCGGCACGCTGGAAGATGTCGGCCGCGCTTATGACCGGGTGCTGAAGAGCAAGGGTAAGGTGCCGCTGTCGGCCACGCTCGGCCGTCACGTGAACGACAAGATGACGTCCTTTTACATGCAGACGCCCGGCGGCTTCGACATCGAATATGGCTGGAACGGTCTGGTGATCGATCCCGCCACCTGGGTGCCGACGACCAGCCTGGGCGTCAGCGACTGGGGCCACAAATGGGCGCACGAAAAAGATGACTGACGCAATGCTCGACAAGCGCATGACGGTCGACGAGATCGTCGGCCAGCTCTCCGATGGCATGACGATCGGCATCGGCGGCTGGGCGACGCGGCGCAAGCCGATGGCGCTGATCCGCGCGATCGCTCGCTCGTCGCTCAAGGATCTAACGGTTGCTGCCTATGGTGGACCGGACTTCGGTCTGCTCGCCGCGACGGGCAAAGTACGGAAATTCATTTTCGCTTTCGCTAGCCTTGACCAAATTCCGAACGAGCCGCATTTCAAGAATGCACGCCAGGCGGGCCTGCCGGTGTTCGAGGTGGACGAAGGCATGTTCCACTGGGGCTTGCGTGCCGCCGCGATGCGCATGCCATTCCTGCCAACCCGCATCGGCGATGGCACCAGTCTGCTCGACCAGCCGGAGCTGTCGAAGCGTGTGACCAGCCCGTTCGATGATGGCGAGACCTTCGTCGCCATGCCGCCGATCCGGCTGGATGCCGCGCTGCTGCACGTCCACCGCGCAGACCAGCAAGGCAACACGCTCACCCTTTCGCCCGACCCCTTCTTTGACGAATTGATCGGCCGCGCAGCTGACAAGGTCTATGTGACCACCGAAAAGCTGGTCGCCACCCCCAACCTCGATATGGTAAACAACCTGCGCTTCAATATTCTGGAGCGCGCTCAGATCAACGGTGTGGCCGAAGTGCCATACGGTGCGCATCCGACGAGTGCCGCGCCCGATTACCAGCTCGATCTGGGGCATCTCAAAACCTATGCCGCCAGCGCGACATCTCCTGAGGAGTGGGCCAATTACCGCGCTCGGTTCGTTGATGTGAGCGACGCCGATTATCTCGCCGCCGTCGGCGGGCCCGAGCAGATCGCGGCCCTTAAGACTCCGAGCTATTGAGGTTGCCATGACGGACTTTTCGCTTTCCGAGCTCCTCATCGCCGCCTGCGCCGAGAACTGGCGCGGCGTCGGCGAAGTCATGGCCTTTGGCGCCGGACCACTGCCTCGTCTAGGCGCGAATCTTGCCAAGAAGAGCTTCAACCCGGCATTGATGACCACCGACGGCGAATGCTTCTACACGACCGAGCCGATCGGGCCCGGCCGCCGTTCCGACCCCGCCAATGTCGAAGGGTGGTCGCCCTATGATCGCACCTTCAGCACTTTGTGGGGCGGCAAGCGCGTCGCGATGGTCGGGCCTGTGCAGATGGACCGGTTCGGCCAAGCGAACATCAGCGCGATCGGCGATCACGCGAAGCCGAAGGTGGCCCTAGTCGGCGCACGCGGCTTCCCCGGCAACTCGGTCCACCACCGCAACAGCTTCTTCTTCCAGGCGCATAACAAGCGCGCCTTTGTCGAAGGCGAAGTGGATTATGTCTGCATGGCCGGCTACAATCCGGCGCGCTGGATCAATGACCGCGCGCCATTGGGGCTGGAGTTGGGTATCATCGTCACGAACCTGTGCGTGATGGATTTCGGCGGGCCGGACCACCAGATCCGGGTCGTGTCGCTTCATCCCGGCGTGACGTTCGAGGAGGTGCAGGAGAATACGGGCTTCCCGCTGGCTAAGGCGAGCGACACGATATCGGAGACGCCTGCCCCCACGGCCGAACAACTGGCGCTGATCGCTGTACTCGACCCCAACAATGTCCGCGCGGCCGTGTTCAAGGACAACCCGCCGGGCAGGAGGGACTGACATGCACGAGCTGGTCGAACCCAAGAAAGTCGACATCGTCTATGAAAAGGAGAACCCGGTTCTCTACGACGTCGCCGATCATGTCGCATGGGTCACGATGGATAGGCCCGATTTCAACAATGCCCAGAATGGGCAGATGACCTATGCGCTCGACGACGCTTTCAACCGCGCCGTGCAGGACGACGACATACGCGTGATCGTGCTCGCGGGTAACGGCAAGCACTTCTCGGCCGGTCACGACATCGGCACGCCGGGCCGCGACGTCCACAAGCATTTCGACAATCGGCTGATGGTGCCGGGTCATGTCAACAAGCCGGCGGCCGAGCTACTCTATACGCGCGAGCAGGAGCAATATCTTGGCATGTGCCGCCGCTGGCGCGACATTCCCAAGCCGACGATCGCTATGGTGCAGGGCGCGTGCATCGCCGGCGGTCTCATGCTCGCCTGGGTGTGTGATCTGATCGTCGCATCCGATGACGCTTTCTTCCAGGACCCCGTGAATCGGATGGGCATTCCCGGCGTCGAATATTTCGCGCACGCTTTCGAGCTGCCGCCGCGCATCGCCAAGGAATTCCTGTTGCTGGGCGAACGGATGAGCGCCGAGCGCGCCCAGCAATTCGGCATGGTCAACCGCATCGTATCGCGCGACAGGCTGCGCGAGGAAGTCGCGGCGGTCGCGGCCAAGCTGGCGGCGCAGCCACGGCTCGGTAATTGGCTGACGAAGCAAGCGATCAATCACGTCGAGGAATTGCGCGGCAAGCGCGCGGCAATGGACGCCGTGTTCCACATGCATCACTTCGCTCATGCCCAGAATGACCTCGTACAGGGCAGCGCGATCGCGGGGCTGGGCGCCAAGGAAATGGCGGCTGCCAACAAGAAGGAGGCCGGCGAGGAATGAGCGAGCCGCTGGCCACCGTGATGGTCGGGCGGCTGGGCTGCCGTTGGCCGATCATCCAGACCGCGATGGGCTGGGTGGCGGAGCCGTCGCTCGTCATCGGCAGCTCGAATGCCGGCGCCTTTGGCTTTTTGGGCGCGGCGGTCATGACGCCTGCCGAAGCCCGTGAGAAGCTGCTTCAGGTACGCCGAGGCACCGATCGGCCGTTCGGCGTGAACTTCCATAGCTTCCAGCGGGGTGCCGACCGGATCGTCGACCTGATCGTCGAGAACAAGGACCAGGTGCGGGCGGTGTCGTTCGGGCGCGGTCCGGACGCGAAGATGATCGGGCGCTTCCGCGACGCCGGCATTCTCTGCATCCCGACCGTCGGCGCGGTGAAGCATGCGCAGAAGATGGTCCAGCTCGGCGTCGACATGGTCAATGTGCAGGGCGGCGAAGGCGGCGGTCATACCGGATCCGTGCCCACCACCGTGCTGCTGCCGCAGGTGCTTGACGCCGTGAAGGTGCCGGTCATCGCAAGCGGTGGTTTTGGCGATGGACGCGGCCTCGCCGCCGCTCTCGCCTACGGAGCCGTCGGGATCGCGATGGGAACACGCTTCCTGCTGACCCGCGAAAGCCCGGTCCCTGAGGCGACCAAGGCGGCTTATCTGAAAGCCGGCACCGACGACATCCTTGTGACCACCAAGCTCGACGGCATTCCCCAGCGCATGGTGCGCACGCGGCTGATGGACCGGATTGAACGGTCGGGATCGCTCGGCATGTGGCTCCGCGCGTTCGAAAGCGGGCTGGCGATGAAGAAGCAGTCGGGTGCGTCCTGGCTGGACATGCTGCGCTCGGCGCGCGCGATGACCGCGCATGGCGCGATGCCCTTGAAGCAGGCGATCATGGCGGCGAACATGCCCATGCTCATCCAGAAGGCCGTTGTCGACGGCGATATCGAGCATGGCGTGATGGCGACTGGCGTGGTCGGCGGGCGTATCAACGACATTCCTAGCTGCCAGGACCTGGTCGACCGCATCGTTGCGGAGGCCCACGCCCGCTTGGCGGCGCTCGCCGCGCTTGGCCAGTCGCCGGCGCGCGCGGCCTGAGGAGGGACCAGATGCCGATCACGTACAGCGTCAACGGACGTATCGCCGAAATCCTGTTCGACCACCCACCGGTCAACGCCTTCGACACCAAGGGCTGGGAATCGATCCCCGGGCTGGTCAATCAGGCGTCGGCCGACGAAAACGTCCGCTGCCTGCTGATCCGCGCCGAAGGCCGGGGCTTTTGCGGCGGCGTCGATATCAAGGAAATGCAGGCCCATCCCGAACGGATCGCCAAGCTGAACCGCGATAACTATTTGACATTCAAGGCAATCCGCGACTGCGCGGTGCCGGTGGTCGGCGCGCTCCACGGTTTCGTGATCGGCGGCGGGGTGAATATTGCCGGCGCATGCGACGCGTTGATCGCCGCCGAAGGAGCCTATTTCTCGCTGCCGGAGATCGACCGGGGCGCGATGGGGGGGGCCGCCTTCATGTCGCGCATGCTGCCGATCCAGATGGTACGCGCCAACTTCTTCACAGGTGGCCGCATCCCCGTCGAGGACGCCTACCGGCACGGCTCGGTGCACAAGCTGGTGCCGCTCGATCGCCTGAAAGACGAGGCCTATGCCTTTTGCGAGGTGATCGCGGGCAAGAGCCGCGCCGCACTCGTCATCGCCAAACAGGCGCTGAACCTGATCGAGCCCACCAACCCCTCCGACCATTACCGGATCGAGCAGGGCTTCACCCTTGAAATGTACATGCATGAAGACAGTCAGAAAGCGCGCGACGCGTTCGTGGATAGCAAGGGCGCGGCGAAGTTCTGATGGACCTGACATACACGTTCGAACAACAGGCTTTCCGCGCCGAAGTGCGCGCATGGATGGACGCGTATGTTCCGAAGTCGCCGCTCGAACATTATGACGCGACCCGGGAAGGCTTTGAGGCTCACCGCGCCTGGGAAGCAACGCTCAAGTCCGGCGACTGGGGCATGGTCACCTGGCCGACAGAATATGGTGGCCGCGGCCTGGACCTGATCCAGTGGCTGATCTTCGAAGAGGAATATTATCGCGCCGGCGCTCCGGGCCGGGTCAACCAGAACGGCATCTTCCTCCTCGGCCCCACCTTGATGGAGTTTGGCACACCCGAGCAGAAGGCGCGCTTCCTGCCGCCAATGGCGTCGGGCGATGAGATCTGGGCACAGGCCTGGTCGGAACCGCAGGCCGGCAGCGATCTTGCAGGCGTGCGCGCGACGGCGGTACGCGACGGCAATGACTATCTGCTCAGCGGCCACAAGATCTGGTCGAGCCGCGCCGCCTTTGCCGATTGGGCGTTCGGTCTCTTCCGAGAACCCGGCAGCGAGCGTCACAAGGGATTGAGCCTCATTTTCTTCCCGCTGGACGCGCCGGGCGTGACAGTGAATCCGATCCGCAAGATCAACGGCCATGTCGGCTTTGCCGAGCTTTTCCTCGAGGACGTCCGCGTACCGGCGTTCAACCGCCTGGGGGACGAAGGCCAGGGCTGGCACATCTGCATGGCAACGGCCGGGTTCGAACGCGGGCTGATGCTCCGCTCGCCGGCGCGATACCAGGTGGCGGCGGCCGAGCTTGCCAAGCTCTGGCAGGCGCGCGGCAACAGCGCCGATCCAGCGCTCGAAGCCGATGTCATCCGCGCCTTCATGAACGCCGAAGCCTATGCGCTCTCTATATACAAGACGGCGAGCGCTCTGATGACGGGCTCGAAGATCGGGCCCGAGGCCAGCACCAACAAGATCTTCTGGTCGGAACTCGACATCCACTTGCACCGCACCGCCCTCGCAATCCTGGGCGCCGAGGCTGAGCTGTTGACGGAGCCCGGCGAGCACGACTGGATCGACGACTATATCTTCGCCCTCGCCGGCCCGATCTATGCCGGATCGAACGAGATCCAGCGCAACATCATCGCCGAGCGCATGCTCGGTCTACCGCGCTGAGGGGCGGATCATGGACTTCACGCTATCCGAAGAGCAGCAGATGTTCGCCGAAACCGCGCGCTCGCTCTTTGCCGACACCTGCACGCCGGATCACTGGCGGCGGCTGATGGAGGCGGGCCAAAGCCGCGACCCGGCGCGCTGGCAGGCGATCGTGGAAACAGGCTTTACCCAGCTGCTATTGCCTGAGAGTGCAGGCGGCCTTGGACTCGGCGAGCTGGATTTTGCACTCATCGCAGAGGCGGCCGGCTCTGTCGCCCTCCCCGACCCGCTGGTCGAAAGCGCCGGCATCGCATCGCCCATGCTGGCGGCGCTCGCCCCGGACCATCCGGCGCTTGCCGACCCGTCGGCAACCATCGCGATCCAGCATCCGGCTAACCCCTTCGTTGCCGACGCGGATAGCGCCGCCGCCATCATCCTGCATCGCGATGGACAGGCGTTCGTCGCGACGCGTGACCAGGTGAGACTGATGCGGCGCGACAGCATCGACCCGTTCCGCCGCCTGTTCGCGGTTGAATGGAGTGAGGCAACACCGCTGGGCACAGGCGACTGGAACCTGGCGCTCGATCGCGGCGCGCTGTTCGCCGCCGCGCAGGGCCTCGGCCTCGCGCAGCGCGCGGTCGACATGGGTGTCGCCTATGCGAAAGAGCGCCAGCAATTCGGTAAGCCGATCGGCAGTTATCAGGCAGTGAAGCACCATCTCGCATCCGCCCAGGTCGCGATCGAGTTCGCGCGGCCCGTGGTTTATGCCGCCGCGGCGCAGATCGGACAGCGCGACGCCTTTTCCCAGGCGAGGATCAGCCACGCGAAGATTGTCGCGCTCGAGGCCGCCGACCAGGCGGCTCGCACTTCGATCCAGGTTCATGGCGCAATGGGTTATAGCTGGGAAGTCGATGTCCATCTCTTCCTCAAGCGTGCCCTCGCCCTGACCAATTGCTGGGGAACGCCGGCTTTTCACCGCGCCCGGGTCGCCGAGCGGCTGTTCAGTCGCCCTGCCGGACCCGATCAAACCTTTGCCCGAGAGGCCGCCTGAGATGCCTGAAGCCTATATCGTCGATGCCGTCCGCACGCCCATCGGCCGCAAGAAGGGCAGCCTTGCCAACGTCCATCCGGCCGATCTTGGTGCCCATCCGATCAAGGCGCTGATCGGGCGCACCGGTATCGATCCGCTGGCGGTGGATGACGTGGTCTGGGGCTGCACCGAAACGATTGGCGGCCAGGCCGGCGATATCGGCCGTACTGCCTGGCTCGTCGCCGGTCTTCCCGAAGACGTGCCCGGCGTGACCGTCGACCGCCAGTGCGGCAGCTCGCAGCAGGCAGTGCACTTCGCCGCGCAAGGCGTGATGAGCGGTACCCAGGACCTGGTCGTTGCGGGCGGCAGCCAGGCAATGAACCGCATCCCGATCATGGCGGCAATGATCGCGGGCCAGCAATATGGCTTTGACAGCCCGTTCTTGGGGTCGCCCGGATGGGAGGCGCGCTATGGCGATGAGGAAGTGAACCAGATCAAGTCCGCGGAAATGATCGCCGACAAATGGGGTATCAGTCGCCAGGAGATGGAGGCGTTCAGCCTTACATCCCACCAGCGCGCACAAGCCGCGACGGACAATGGCTGGTTCAAGAACGAGATCGCACCGCTGCAAGGACTCGACCGTGACGAGACGATCCGCGCCGCCACCACCCTGGAGGGCCTCGCCGCCCTCAGTCCCGTGCGCGAAGGCGGCGCGGTGACAGCCGGCGTCGCCAGCCAGAACTGCGATGGCGCGGCGGCGTTGCTGATCGCGTCGGAACGGGCGGTCAAGGACCACACACTGAAGCCGCGCGCGCGCATCCACCATCTCTCCGTGCGGGGCGACAATCCCGTTTGGATGCTGACCGGCCCGATCCGCGCCACGCGCTACGCGCTGGACAAGGCCGGCATGTCGGTTGACGATATCGACCTGTTCGAATGCAACGAGGCATTCGCGTCGGTGCCGATGGCGTGGATGAAGGAACTCGGCATCCCGCACGAGAAAGTAAACGTTCAGGGCGGCGCGATCGCGCTTGGCCATCCGATCGGTGCAACCGGCGCACGGCTGATGACGACGCTCCTCAATGCGCTGGAGCGCACCGGCGGTCGTTATGGTCTCCAGACCATGTGCGAGGGTGGCGGCCAGGCCAACGTCACGATCATCGAGCGGCTCTGAAGCGTCCGATATGCCCTGCTACTCCTACCAGGGGCTCGTGCCGGTGGTCGATCCGACCAGCTACGTGCATCCCCTCGCTTCCTTGATCGGCGACGTGATCGTGGGCCCCGGTTGCTTCATCGCGCCGGGTGCCTCGCTGCGGGGAGACTTCGGTCGGATCATCGTCGAGGGCGACGCGAGCATCCAGGACTCGGCAACGGTTCATGCCTCGGCAGCCCGCGACACCGTGATCGGTCGCGGCTGCACCATTGCCCACGGAGCCATCATCCACGGCCCGACGCTAGGGGACAACGTCCTGGTCGGAATGAACGCAGTGATCCTGGATGACGCGCAAATCGGCGCCGAGTGCCTGATCGCGGCGCTGACGCTCGTCAAATCCGACATGGTGGCTCCGCCGCGCAGTCTGATCGCGGGTAATCCGGGCCGGATCGTGAAAACGTTCGAAGCGCACCAGGTAACGTGGAAAAATGATGGCGACGGTGAGTACCAACGCCTCGCCGCCGCGGCGCTCGCGGACTTCATCGAAGTGCCGCCGCTATCTGCCGCCGAAGCTGACCGGCCTCGCTTACGCAGCTCCGCCATTCCGGTTCGGCTTGGGGGCACGACTGCGTCGCAGCGCGAGGCACGTGCGGCTGGTCGGCCCAGTTCGAAAGGATAGAAACGATCATGGCAGGAATCTGCGAGGGACGCGTCGCAATCATCACGGGCGCCGGCAACGGTCTGGGCAAGGCCTATGCATTGGGCCTTGCGGCCGAAGGCGCGAAGCTGGTCGTCAACGATCTCGGCGTCGGCACGCATGGAGAGGCGGGCGAGACCAAAGGCGCCGCCGAGCGCGTGGTCGACGAAATCCGCGCAATGGGCGGCGAGGCAGTCGCAAACACCGACGATGTCGCCGAATGGGAATCGGGCAAGCGCATGGTCGAGCAGGCGCTCGACAGCTTCGGTGCGCTTCACGCGGTCGTGAACAATGCCGGTTTCGTGCGCGACCGCATGTTCTTCACCTGTAGCCCCGAGGAATGGGACGCCGTGCTGCGCGTTCACCTGCGCGGCCATTTCTGCACCAGCCGCCACGCTGCCGAATATTGGCGCGCCGAAAGCAAGGCGGGTCGGCCGGTCGATGCGCGCATCATCAACACGACCTCCGGCGCCGGTCTGCAAGGCTCCGTCGGCCAGTCCGCCTACTCGACCGCGAAGGGCGGCATCGCCACCTTGACGCTGGTGCAGGCCGCGGAGATGGGCCGGCTCGGGGTCACTGCCAATGCGCTTGCCCCCAATGCCCGCACCCGCATGACCGACACCGGCGCGTTCGACATGGACGCGAAGGGAGGCCAGTTCGACGTGTTCGCGCCCGAGAATATGGTGCCTTTGGTTGCCTATCTGGTGTCCGAGCAATCGAAGGGCGTAACAGGCCAGATATTCGAGCTGAAAGGGGGCAAGGTGTTTCTTTCGCAGGGCTGGACGGACAGCCCGGCGCACGACAAGGGCGCCCGGCTGGAAGCGGGTGAAATGGATGCGATCGTTCGCAAGCTGATCGTCGAACGCGCACCGGCCAAGCCGGTCTACGGCGCAAGCTGACTCCAATGGACTTCGCGCTCACCGAGGACCAGCGCTTCATCCAAGACAGCGCACGCAGCTTTCTTGGTGACACCGCCGGCGCCGACGCATTGCGTGCGATCGTCGAGGGGCCAACCGGCTTCGACGAGACACTCTGGACCAGCCTTGCCGGCGAAATGGGATTCATCGGGCTGATGGTGCCGGAAGCCCATGGCGGCTCCGGGCTGGGCGCGGTCGAGATGGCGCTGGTGCTTGAGGAAACCGGACGCACGCTTGCTGCGATCCCCTTCTTTGAAACGGCCGTGCTCGCCGTGCAGGCGATCCTGTCCGCTGGAACCGAAGCGCAGAAGGCGACGCTGTTGCCCAAGCTCGCCCAAGGCGCGCTCAAGGCCTGCTTCGCCGGAACCGCGAGCCGCCCGTCCCTCGCTGGCGGCCGGCTGACCGGAACCGCCGAGTTTGTGACGTTCGGCCATATCGCGGACCTGATTGTCGTCGCCACTGCGGACGACAGCCTGATCGCCCTTCCCGCCGCAACCGAAGGCCTGACGATTGAGGCCTTGCCGACCCTAGACCGCACACGCCGCTTCGCTCGGATCACCTTCGATTGCGTGTTGGGGGACGACGCGATTTTAGGAGCCCCGGGCAGCGCAGGCGCGGCAATCGCGCGTACGTTGACGATCGGCGCCGGGCTGCTCGCTTCCGAGCAGACGGGCGGCGCGCAATATTGCCTTGATTCGACCGTCGAATATTCGAAGCAGCGCGTGCAGTTCGGCCGGCCCATCGGTTCGTTCCAGGCTTACAAGCACAGTCTCGCAGACTTGATGGTGTTGATTGAGAGCGCGCGATCAGCCGCGCTCTATGCCGCTGCCGCCATCGACGAGGACGGCGACGAGTTGGCGGAAGCCTGTCATGTCGCCGCGAGCTGGGCGTCGGACTGCTACCGCCATTGTTCGGGCGAGGCGATCCAGCTCCATGGCGGGATCGGCTTCACCTGGGAACATTGGGCGCATCTCTATTTCAAGCGCGCACGCGCCAGCTCGACCTGGCTCGGTACGCCCGAGCAGCATCGTGAGGCGCTGGCGCAGATCATCATCAAGGACGCCGCATGACCGTCACATTTCCCATCCCCGACTATCCCGAACCGCGCGGCCTGCTGAAAGGCAAGACCGTCGTCATCACCGCGGCCGCTGGCACGGGCATCGGCTTCTCCGCCGCGCAACGCGCCGCCGAGGAAGGCGCGACGCTGCTGATCAGCGATTTCCACGAACGCCGGCTCAACGAGGCCGCCGACCGCATCGCGGAGAAAGTCGGTACGCGACCTGCGGTCTGTGTGTGCGACGTGACGATCGAAGACGCGGTTCGGGGTCTGCGGGATGCGGCCCTGGCTGAGTTCGGCCACATCGACGTGCTGATCAACAATGCCGGCCTTGGTGGCGAAGCCGCGGTCGTCGACATGACGGACGACCAGTGGAACCGGGTTCTGGACGTGACGCTGACCAGCCTGTTTCGCATGACCCGCGCCTTCCTGCCGGCCATGTACGAAGCGAAGTCGGGCGTCATGGTCAACAATGCTTCCGTGCTTGGGTGGCGCGCGCAAAAGGGACAGGCGCATTATGCAGCAGCAAAGGCAGGCGTGATGGCCTTCACACGCTGCGCGGCACTTGAAGCGGCGGAGCACAATGTGCGCATCAATGCCGTCGCGCCCAGCCTCGCCATGCACCCGTTTCTCGCCAAGGTAACCACTGAAGAGGCGCTCGCAAAGCTGGTTGAGAAAGAGGCATTCGGCCGCCCGGCCGAAGTCTGGGAAGTCGCCAACGTGATGATGTTCCTCGCTTCCGAGCTTTCCTCCTACATGACCGGAGAGATTGTCTCGGTCTCCAGCCAGCGGGCCTGAAACCATGGCGACCGTCTTCGAACATCCCCATGATCTCCTCGGCAAGGAAAACACGAAGCTCGCCGCGTCGGAGTGGCTAACCATCGAGCAGGACAGGATCGACGAGTTCGGCCGCGTGACCGGCGATCAGCAATGGATCCATGTCGATCCAGCCCGCGCCAAGGATGGGCCGTTCGGCGCCACCATCGCCCATGGTTATCTGACGCTCAGCCTCGTCAACATGTTCATGCCGCAGATGATCGAGGTCCGTCGCTTCTCCGCAGGCGTAAATGTCGGCTCGGACAAGCTGCGCTTCCTCTCGCCGGTGCCCGTCGGCTCCCGCATCCGCGGGCTCGGCGAGCTGATATCGGCGGAGGAAGTGAAGGGCGGCGCGATCCAGGCCATCATCCGCGTCACCGTCGAAATCGAAGGCAAGGATAAGCCTGCCCTGATCGTTGATGCCATCAACCGCTATTTTCCGGAGTAAGAGAGATGCCCATCCCCCCTCAGCAGATGGTCGCCGTCGTCGAAGCCTATGTGGCAGCGTTCGACAAGTCCGACGCCAATGCAGTCGCCGAGCTTTATGCGGAGAATGCAACCGTCGAGGACCCGATCGGAGCGCCCATACACAAAGGCCGCGAGGCCATTCGCGCATTCTATGCCGGATCGATGAAGACCGGCGCCAAATTGCAGCTCGAAGGACCCGTCCGCGTGACGCAGGACTTTGCCGTATTTCCGTTCTCGGTGAACCTGAATTTTGGAGGTGGCCCCAAGCGGATCGACGTGATCGATACCTTCAAATTCGACGCTCAAGGTAAGGTGATCGAAATGCGCGCCTTTTGGGGCCCGACTAATATGCACGGCTTTTGAAAAGGAAGAGGATGATGCGCGAAGCAGCAATCGTTTCAACCGCGCGCACCGGCGTGGGAAAGGCCTATCGCGGCGCGTTCAACGACACCGAGGCGCCCGTGCTTTCCGCCCATGTCGTGAACGCTGCGATCGAACGGGCCGGTATCGATCCGGGGCGCGTGGACGATGTTTACCTGGGCGTGGGCAACCACTGGAACACGCAAAGCTACAATCTGGGCCGGTTGACGGTGCACGGCTCCGTGCTGCCCGACACCACCGCCGGCTTCACGCTCGACCGCAAATGCGGCTCCGGTCTGACCGCCGTGGCGTTAGCCGCGCGCGGCATCATCGCCGATGAGATCGACGTCGCGGTTGCAGGCGGGATGGAAAGCATTTCGCTGACCATCAACAAGCACGCACCCGCGTTCCGCAACCGCTCGGAGTTCGTGAAGGAACATGATCCGCACGCCTATATGGTGATGATTGAGACGGCCGAGCTGGTCGCCGACCGCTATGGCGTCAGCCGCGAGGAGCAGGACCGGTTCGCGGCACAAAGCCAACAGCGGGCTGCCGCCGCGCAGGAGGCCGGGGCCTTCAACGACGAGATCGTGCCGATTACCGTCACCAAGGCACTGTTTGACAAGGAAGGTAATGAGACCGGCAAGGAAGAAGTGACGCTTGCCCGTGACGAAGGCGTGCGCGCCGGCACGACCTACGAGGCTCTGGCGGCGTTGAAACCGGTCTTCAAGAACGGTCTGGTCATACAGGAAGGCAAGCACATCACCGCCGGAAATGCCTCGCAGCTTTCGGACGGCGCTTCCGCACAGGTCGTGATGGATCTCGCAACTGCCCAGAAGGAAGGCCGGCCAATCCTCGGTGTCTATCGCGGCTTCCAGGTCGCTGGCTGCAAGGCCGAGGAAATGGGCATAGGCCCCGTCTTCGCGATCCCCAAACTGCTCGATCGCGCAGGGCTCAAGATCGACGACATCGGCCTGTTCGAGATCAATGAGGCATTCGCCAGCCAGGCGGTCTATTGCCAGCGCAAGCTCGGCATCGATCCCGACAAGCTGAACGTCAATGGCGGCGGCATTGCGATCGGGCACCCGTTCGGCATGACCGGCTCACGTTTGGTCGGCCACGCGCTGATCGAGGGCAAGAGGCGCGGCGTCAAATATGTCGTGGTCTCGATGTGCATCGCAGGTGGCATGGGCGCGGCCGGCCTTTTCGAGGTCGCCTGACACAATGCAGCTAGCGTTTGCCCCCGAGCTCAAAGCGTTCCGCGAGGAAGCGGTGGACTGGTTGCAGAGCCAGCTTTCCGGTCCGTTCCGCGCCATTCGCGGCCAGACCAACCAGGTCGATAATGTCGAGGAGCGCCGCGTCTGGGAGCAAGCCATGGGCGAAGCGCGCTGGAGCGTCATCGGATGGCCAGAACAATGGGGCGGCCGTGGCGCTTCCATCGCCGAGCAGGTCATCTTCGCCGAGGAATATGCCCGCGCAAAGGGCCCTCCGCGGGTTGGTCATCTGGGTGTCGAACTCATCGGCCCGACCCTGCTCGCGCTCGGGAGCGAGGATCAAAAAGCACGCTTCCTGCCCGACATTGCGGGTGGCCGCACGATCTGGTGTCAGGGCTATTCGGAGCCTGGCGCCGGCTCCGACCTCGCCAATGTCAAGACCAAGGCGCGTCTGGACGGTAGCCGTTATCTGGTTGACGGGCAGAAGATTTGGACCTCGATGGGCATGATTGCCGACTGGTGCTTCGTCGTGGCACGGACACAGCCAGGCAGCGCGGGTCCCAAGGGTCTGTCCTTCCTGCTTGTCGACATGCACCAGCCCGGCGTGGAGCCGCGACCGATCCGGCAGATGACCGGAGAAGCAGAGTTCGCCGAAGTCTTCTTCGACGGAGCGGTCGCCAAAGCCGAGGACCGCATCGGTGCCGAAGGCGACGGGTGGAATGTCGCGATGGCCCTGCTCGGCTTCGAGCGCGGCGTCTCCACGCTCGCCCAGCAAATGCACTTCCGCAACGAATTCGATGAGATCCTTGAAGCAGCCAAACGGAACGGCAAGGCGCGCGATCCGATCATACGGCAGAAGCTCGCGCGGGCCCATGCGGGCCTCAAGATCATGCGCTACAATGCGCTCCGGATGTTGGCAGGGGGCGATGGCGGCAGCCTGTCTGGCGCTGCCTATACCTACAAGCTCTACTGGTCCCGCTGGCATCGCGACCTAGGCGAACTAGCGATGGACGTGCTTGGCCAGGAGGGGGAACTTGGATACAGTGAGGAGCGGATGCCGCCGCTTCCCACAATGTATCTGATGAGCCGCGCTGATACCATTTATGCCGGCACCGACCAGATCCAGCGCAACATCATCGCCGAACGTGCGCTTGGCCTGCCGCGGGAACCACGCGGGACATGACCGAGGCCATGGGAAGCTGGCCGGTGACCATTCCTGCCGCGGCCAAATCCGCCGCCGAACGCTGGCCGGACGCGATCGCGTTGATCGGCGCCAAACAAAGCTGGACCTTTGCCGAACTATGGCGCGACGCGCGCGCCGCGGCTTCAGCAATGATGGCCAGCGGCATTGCCAAGGGCGACCGCATAGCTCTCTGGGCTCCGAACACGCGGGAATGGATCCTCGCGGCGCTTGGCGCACAGACTGCAGGGGCGACCATCGTGCCGCTGAACACGCGCTTCAAGGGCGCCGAGGCGGGCGATATTCTCCGTCGCAGTCGCGCCAGGCTCCTTTTTGCACCCGCCGATTTCCTCAACACCGACTATCGCGCGCTGATCGCGGGCGAGGACTTGCCCGACCTTGCCGAGACCATCCTGCTCGATACCGGCTGGGAGGCGTTTGTCGCGCGTGGCATGGGTGCGGAGGATGCCGCCGTCGACACCGCTTTCGCGCAGCTTGCAGGCGACGACATCTCCGACATCATCTTCACTTCCGGCACGACAGGACAACCCAAAGGGGTGCTGACTGCCCATGCGCAGGCGACGCAAATCTTCGGCGACTGGGCCGTGCGCGTCGATTTGCGCGCCGGCGACCGCTATCTTATCGTCAACCCTTTCTTCCACACCTTCGGCTACAAAGCCGGCTGGGCGGCCTGCCTGTCACGCGGCGCGACGATCGTGCCGATGGCAACGTTCGATGGGGCGGAAATGGTGCGCCAGATCGAGGTCAACCGGATCACGTTTCTTCCCGGTCCACCGACCATTTATCAGACGCTTCTACAAGAGCTGGCGGGCGACAAGCCACGCGACTTTTCGTCGCTGCGGGTCGCCGTAACGGGTGCAGCACCGGTGGCGCCGGCGCTGGTCGAGCGGATGAGGACCGAGCTCGGCATGTCGAACATCGTCAACGGCTATGGCATGACCGAATGCGGCGCGATCGCGATGACCCGTCAGGGTGACGATGCCGAGACCGTCGCGAACACCTGTGGCTATCCCCTTCCCGGCATCGAGGTACGCTGCGTCGGCTATGATGGACGCGACATGCCCGTCGGCGAGGCCGGCGAGCTCTGGGTGCGCGGCCATGCGGTAATGCGCGGCTATCTCGACGATCCGCAGGCGACCGCGGAGGCGATTGATTCGGAGGGCTGGCTGCACACGGGCGACATCGGCACGATCGACGCGCGCGGATATCTGCGCATCACCGACCGGAAGAAGGACATGTACATTTCGGGCGGATTCAATTGCTATCCGGCCGAAATCGAGAAACTGATGGCCGCCCATCCCGCGATCGAAGCCGCGGCGGTGATCGGCGTGGCCGATGAGCGGATGGGCGAAGTCGGCAAGGCGTTCGTCGTGCTACGTCCTGCCGCCCAAGCGACGGAAGCCGAGATCGTCGCCTGGAGCCGCGCCAACATGGCGAACTACAAAGCGCCGCGGACCGTCGAGTTCGTGACCGAGCTGCCGCGCAATGCCGGCGGCAAGGTGCTTCGCACTGTTCTGCGCGACACGGTTGGCTCGTCATTGAAAGTCGTGGATCGACAGGAGTAGGAGCGATGCGGTTTCACTGCGCAGAATCAATGACGCGGATCGACTATTATGTGCCTCTGGCGCAAGCGGTCGAGAAGCTGGGCTATACCGGCTTCGTCGTCGCCGACAGCCTCATCTACCCGAAGGGCTCGGACACCACTTACAGCTACACCGATGACGGCGGTCGCGAGTTCCTGGAGAACAAGGCGTTTGTGGAAAGCTTCGTGCTCGCGACGGCACTGTTGACCGCTACCACAACGCTGCAGGTCACGAGCAACGTCATCAAGCTTCCCGTACGGCCGCCGCTCTACTCAGCCAAACTCGCCTGCTCGGTCGCAGCTTTGAGCGGAAACCGCTTCAACCTTGGCGTCGGCCTCAGTGTCTGGCCCGAAGACTATGCCGCGATGGGCGTCGATTACCAAAAACGCGGCAAGAGGTTCGACGAATGTATTGCGATCGTTCGGGGGCTGAGTACCGGCGGCTATTTCGAATATCATGGCGAATTCTACGATTTGCCGTCGGTGAAACTAAACCCGGTCCCGACCGAGCCATTGCCTATCCTCATCGGCGGACATTCGGATGCCGCGCTTAAGCGCGCAGCGCGCAACGATGGTTTCATGTACGCCGGCGGCGGCAGCGACCAGCTGAGACCGATGCTGGCTAAGATCGCCGATCATAGGCGGGACTTCGGCAACACTGGGCAGCCGTTCCGGGTCTTCGCCACTGAAATGGGGGAGATCACGCTGGACGCGGTCAGGTGGATGGCCGATCTGGGCGTAACCGACATGCCGGTCGTGTTCCGTAACCTTTACGCCGTCGAGGAAGACGGGCAGACGCTTCAGAGCAAGATCGACGCTTACACGCGCTTTGCCGACAAGGTAATCGGCAGGTTGTAAGCGTACAAGCTACTCCGGGCATTTACGGGACGAATGCACGCAGAAGGCGGCCATCATCACGGTCGCAGCGCTTGGCACGGGAGCGACCAATGCACGACCGTCCACAAAGGACGGCCCAATGGTCCTTATGCCGATCGGCTGGCTGAGGAGGGGCAATGCAACGAAAACCGGGGCGAGCCCTTGGGGCAAGGTGCTTCGTTCCCGCAAAACGGGGACGTCGTCGCAACTGGCCGAGTGACTCTATCGGGGCGCGGCAAGCGCACGTGAGAGCGCGGCCTCCAGCGCGGTGTTGAACTGCTGCGCGATCGCCGATTTCGGCACCATGAACTGGAAGCCGTGGAATGCGCCGGGCACCACCAGCAGTTCGGTCGGCACACCCGCGCCGATCAGCCGACGCGCATAGTCAACATCCTCTTCCGCGAAGAGATCAATCGAGCCGACTTCGATAAAGGTCGGCGGCAGATGGCGCAAATCAGTGACGCGCGCGGGAACCGAGCCTGCGGGGACTTGCGCGCTGCCGGCCGGCCGACCAAGCAGAGCCGACCAGCCCTTTCGATTGTCGGCCGGCTGCCAGATCAGAGTGCCGTTCTGTGGTGCAGCCGGTCGCGTGCTGCCTGTCCGGTCGTCGAGCATCGGGTAGACAAGTGCCTGCAGCGCGATCGGTACTTCGCCTCGATCGCGGGCCGCAATAGCCAGCATCGCCGCATGACCCCCGCCAGCGCTTTCTCCGAGCAAGATGATCCGTTTCGGATCGACACGCAGGGCGCCGGCGTTCGCGTGCAGCCACTTCAATGCTGCATAATTATCTTCGAGCGCGCCCGGAAAAAGCGTCTCCGGAGCCAGCCTGTACTCGACCGAGACGATAACGCAACCAAGCCGGTCGGCCAGGCCAAGAAGGCGGCGCAGGTCGCTCCATGCGTTTCCTACTATATAGCCCCCGCCGTGAATGAACAGGATCGCCCCTCGCTCGCCCGTTCCCGGAGGGGCCGCGTCCACCACATAAACCGGCACTGCAGGCTGGCCTGGCCGACCAGGAACGCTGCGTTCGACGACGCCCGCCGGCAACGGAGGCTGCCGCGGTGAAGGCAAGTTGCCATGAGCAGATTGTTGTGCGCGCAGGATCGCGGTCGCGACTGAGCGCAGCTCCGGATTTACGGTGGCGAGCGTATCAGGAACGCTGGCCGACGCGATCAAGAGCGAACCAAAAAGCGCGGTTGCGATCATGCGTGCTCCTCTTTGCGATGAAATGCCAAATCGTCGAATGCCTGCCAACTATACACAGTTATCGCGTAATCCAAATTGACTGGAACTACGCATATCATCCTTGTTTTCGTATGTAGCTGGAGTTAGGCCAGGGGAAGCTGGAGAGAAAAATGGAACGCATGAAGGATAAGGTCGCGATCATCACGGGCGGCGCGCGTGGCATGGGCGCGGAAACGGCGCGTCTCTTTGCCAGTGAAGGAGCCGTCGTGGTTATTGCCGATCGGCTGGTCGACGAAGGGCGGGCGCTTGCTGGCGAGTTGGGAGGCGAAGCCTCCTTCGCTTCACTCGACGTTAGCGACGAAAATCAGTGGCAGAGCCTCGTAGCCGACATTCACGCGCGTCACGGGCGCATTGACGCCCTCGTCAACAATGCTGCCGTTTTGAGCTACGGCGAACTGGTGACGGCGGACGTGGCGGAGTTCGATCGCGTCTTCGCCGTCAACGTACGTGGCACGTTTCTGGGCATCAAACATGTCGGGGCGATCATGCGCGCCGCGGGGCGGGGAGCCATCGTCAACGTTTCCTCCATTGACGGTCTGCGGGGCGCCAATGCGCTTGGCCTATATTCATCGAGCAAATGGGCGGTACGCGGCATGACCAAAACCGCAGCGCTCGAGCTCGGGCCGTACGGCGTTCGCGTCAACTCGTTGCATCCAGGCGGCGTTAATACCCCGATGACCAATCCAACCGGGGGATCGATCGAGGAACTGAACCGCGGTCATCGGCGGGTTCCTCTACAGCGAATCGGTGAGCCTTCCGAAATCGCAGTAGCCAGTTTGTTTTTGTGCTCGGATGAGGCTTCGTACATCAGCGCTGCCGAACTCGCTGTGGATGGCGGCTGGTCGGCGGGCTATTATCACGAGATTCTTCCGGGCGCACCGGCTTCCATCCTCGGTGAGTAACTACTTACATTGAGGAGGATCGGCTAATATACGACGTAAATCACACTACGAAATGGGATTGCTGAGAGGAATGTAGGATGGATGCGGCTACCGATACGCAGAATACCAGCGCACGCTCGCTTGGGCACGTTGCTCTCCATTATACGAGACCGGACGAAGGACCGCTGGCCGCGCGCCTTCTCAGCATGCTCGGCTTCGTCGAAACACAGGACTTGCCGCTTCCTAACGGCACACATTTCTATCGGTTCGTGGTTGATCAGCGGCATCACGCCCGCGGCGACGGCATCATTTACCTGTCGGCGGTTCCCGAGGCGCAACAGAAGTTGGTCGACGCGATCCGCGATGCCCTCCGGATCGGCAAGGAGGACGAGCATCCGGCGGTCGCGGAAATGCGCAGGCATCTGGATCGCGATCCGGAGTATAGTTTCCATCTGGGCACTCTGGTCGAGAGCCTTGAAGAACTTGAAGATCGCTTTCAGGCGCTGGAGGACGCCAACCGGTCCGATCCGGAACTCAAGGGGCGACTAAAGATCACCTACAATCGAGGCCTAAAGAGCGATGATGACGTCGAAGCCAGGCTCGACGCCTCTCCGATATACGGCAAGGTTGACCGGTATGCTTATGGCCGCAACGGTGTCCAGGCTTTCCTGGAAACCGACATCCTTTCAAGCGGAACCTTGGGCGAGTCGACGATCCTCGAATTCGATTATGTGTTCCCGAACCGGACGAGCCATGTTCTTTCGGTGGTTGAGTTTGCGTGAACAAAACTTGAGGAGTTGGAATGTCCATTGAGGCAGAGAAATTTGGCGGCGGCATTGCTGTTGTGACGGGTGCCGGTGCCGGCATCGGCATGGGCATCTCGCGCAGACTGGCAGCGGTTGGGATGACGGTGATTGTCACCGATGTGTCTGAGGAGCGTGCCGAAAAGGTGGCGGGCGAGATCCGCGCCAGCGGGGGCCGTGCGGAAGCCATGGCTGTTGATGTGTCGCGCCCCGCGGAACTCGACAGGCTGGCTGCGGCTGTGTTTGCAAAGCACGGCGCGGTTCGTGTGCTCGTCAACAACGCCGGCATCGAGACAATCGGTCTGACCTGGGAAATACCGGTCGAGCGCTGGGAAGCGACGCTGAACATCAATATTCACGGCGTAGTGCACGGCTGTCGTGCGTTCGTGCCGCACATGCTGAAGGCAGGTCAAGAAGCCTGGATAGCGAACCTGGCGTCAGTGGGCGCGCTAAGCGTCATGCCCACGCAGACTGCCTACATCATGAGCAAGCATGCGGTGCAGGCATTCAGCGAATGCCTCTACCTCGAAATGGAACACACAGGCTCGCCAATCCATGTCTGCTCCGTGATGCCCGGAATGCTGAAGACCAGCATCTTCGATGCCGAAGGTGGCACGGGCGAGCCAGGCACCGCTGCGGGTCATCGCAGGGTCATGCACGACCTCATGAAGAACTACGGCATGGACCTTGACCAAGGCTGCGCGGTCATCGTCGAGAAGATGGCGCGAGGCGAATTCTGGGTAGATACGCAACCGGACATGACCGAACAGGCCGCCGAGGGCCGTGTCGCGTTTCTCCGCAGCAAGGGACCGCCTGTGCTCGCTGAGCAGGCCAAACAGTTGCTGGAGAGCTAAGCGCGTGCGTGCGGCCGTCTTCCACGAGACGGGACGGCCGCTTGCGATCGAGACGGTGGCGGACCCGCGCCCCGCGCCCGGCCGGGTAATCGTCGATGTAGGCGGAACCGGCATTTGCGGCTCCGATCTGCATGTGACCAGTTGCCGGAGAGCATGCCACCCCGGCCTGATCCTGGGCCACAAATATGCCCGCACCATCGCCGCAGTCCGATCGGACGTGCGCGGCCTCTCCTCGGACGTTATAACTTCACCGTCCTCACCCGCGGCACCGGATGTTGCTCCGCCTCGATCCAGCGCCATAAAGCAGTGCCCTGGCGATGGCCGGCAAGGTCGATCCAGTTGCCAAAGCCTGGATCCTCGTCGGCGCAGACAATGACGACACTGCCATCCGGCTCGTAACGAGCCTGCGCGCTGTTGACCCAGACCTTCTGGTGAACGTGGTCGAGTGATTCCATCCACCAATTGTCGATCTGAAAGTTCCACATCCGGCACGGCGGCGGCATCACTTCCAAAATCAGTGCTTCACCCGGCTGAAGCGTGTAATACATATGGCCGTACCAGATCTTGGGGTCGCCGCCGGCGCGGTACCAAGTCGTTTGGTCGTGCCCCTGATAGATGCGGTTGGGCTCGGACTTGAACCATTCGGACCAAGTCGCGAAAGTACCGGCCGTCCCTTTTACCCACGCGGCGCTTGCGATCAGCTGAGCGGTTATCTGGTCCGGCGTCAGTAACGCAGGCGTGGCCGGTCCGCCTATGCGTTCCACATGCACTTCGGCCGGGGTTTGCGCTGCCTTGTCTTCGAACGTCTGCCGGATGATGAGCAAGGTCGTATCGTCCGCCAAAGGGAGCCAATTCCGACCGGGCTGCGGATTGCGGCTGGCAATGATCTCAAAACTGCCATCCGCCTCCAGCTTCACATCGGCGAACTCGATCTCGCCGGTCGATGCCATCGTGCCATCGATCGCGTAGCGATTGGCCTTGCTGCCGATGCTGAGATAGGGAACCGTGCCCCGCTTGCCCCATAAACGATAGTCGCGGTCGCCTCGAACGACAATTTGCTGATAGAGATTGTCGGGATTGTCCGCACCAATTTTGACCCTGTCGTCGGTCAGCAGAAAGATTCGCGGAAAGTCTGGATCGGCGGAATCGACCAGCATGTTGAGGGAGGTGCGTGTGAGGCGGCTGAGGTAACGCAAACCTTCCGCCTGATCGAGCGCGGTCGCAGGCGCCTCGGGACGCAGCAGAACTTCCCCCGCCTCGCTCAGTCGATCGCAAAAATCTCGCCACACATGGGCGAGCCTCTGGCCCTCGGTCGCGCTTTCGGTCCGCTCATCCGCCATAGTCGCCAATGCCTCGTCCTCCGCCAGCTCGCGCGCCACTATCAGCCGCACCAGGTTTTGCGTATAGTTTCACGGCCAAAGATAACGGTCAAGCGACATAGCAGGCAGTAAACTGCATCAATGCGTAACGATCGTCGATTCTTCCTTTGCGACCAACGCAGGCATCGTCCCCGCCGGGACGCCAAGCGTCACGACTTCCTTGTCATGAAGCGAGGGCCACTGCGGGCCCATTTACCTTGCCCGGCTCAGGCAGGATCGGGACCAGCGTCGCATGCGATGACGTTGCGCGCCATGCGCTGACTGATGGCGTCGCGAGTCCAGATCTCAGCCGCTGCCAGCCGCGCTCCGCACCGTCTCGCGGCGCACCGCCTCAGGCGGCGTCCATATAGACGGGCGTGACCGGCGCTTCGGCGGGGTAGCTCGCTGGGCCGCCGAAATCATAAGCGTCGTTCAGCGTCTTGATGAACACCGGGTCGCGGAACGGATCGGTCGGCGTCTCGATGGCGATGCCTTTGGAGCGAACGTCCTTGATCAGCGTGTCGATCGCTTGTTCGTGCGTCAGGTTGTCGGACCCGTCCATATTCTTCTTGAGCTCCGCAAAGTCCTCGAACACTTCCGCCGACCAGTGGACGAGGAAGCGCAGCTCGTCGGTATGATGGCGCGCGATCACCTGCTCGCCATTCTTCAGTACCCACTGGTCGCGATCGGACGGGTCCCCGGCAAAGACGGTCTCGAAGCTCAGACCCGCAGGGCGCTGCTGCTCGATCGCCCCGTTCGCTTCACCACGATGCACCATCATCTCGTTCTGAACGAGCACACCGCGGTTATAAATCGGCGAGGCAAGCCGCTTCGGCGGGTTCGCCGGACCCTCCGGCCAGTAGGTGAAGCCGCTGGACTTGTCGTGACTGAACCAGGTGATGACCTGTGCCATCTTGATCAGATAGTCCTTGAACAGCCCCGATTTGCCCATCACCGAACATAGCCATGTCGGTGAATTCTCGTAGCGGACGCCGCGGAAGCTTGGGCTATCGAGATGGCCGGGATCGGTATTGCCGCACGGGCCGTTGATGTTGAACAACATCATCTGCGGCTTGGCATACTGGGCATTCCAGTAGGACTTCGCCAACTCCAGAAACCGCGCGTTGTAAAAGCAGTCGTGGATCTCGGGATAAAGCGCCGCGGAATAATTGGCATAGAAGCCGCGGAAGGTCGGCGTCAGGAACATGTCCATGGTTGGCGTGACGCCTTCGGGCATGGCGCCGCTCAACGTCGCCATCAGGGCCTCGGGCGACGCGAAGTGCTGGGCGATGATCAGCTTCCACGGGCCATGATCACGCACGACACCGAGCAGCCGCTCGCGCTGATCGTCTGTGTAGACATTGTCGAACTCGCGCGGCGGCGACGCCGGGCGGAGAATGTCCGAAAGTTCCTGCCTGCGCGCTTGTGACAGCATCCCGAATCTCCTGCTGATCAGATGAAGCTGAGCTAATATTCTACTCTTTGGTTTCCTTCAATGCGAAAGGTTTGTTGCAGCCATTGTTAGCCTGATATCGCTACGATCTCACTCATTTCTTACTTATATGCGTAATGAATCGCATTTTCATTCGACGCACTTGCGGAGATAGAGAAGAGGAAGATGGAGCGCACCTACCTTATCACTGGATCGGCATCAGGCATTGGCCGCGCAACAGTGGAGCGCTGCCGAGCGGACGGATGTCGCGTGATCGGAGTCGATCTGCACAATGCGGAAATCGAGATTGATCTCGCTACGCCGCAAGGTCGCGCGCGTATGATCGAGGAAGCGAACAGGTTGGCGCCAGAGCGGCTGGACGGCGTAGTCGCGGGGGCCGGCATTTCCTCGCCCGGCAGAGCGGCAGAAGTGATTGCGATCAACTATTTTGCGCAGTTGCGGCATTGGAGGGGCTACGCCCGCTGCTTGCCCGTAGCGAGCGACCACGAGCCGTTGCGGTGTGCTCGACGGCAGCGCTGCTTCCCATCGATGAGCCCGTAGTGTCGGCCTGCCTGGAGGCCGATGAAGCGCGCGCACGCATCGAGATTGCGGCGCGGCCCGACACGGCCTACATGACCTCCAAGCGCGCGCTGTCCCTGTGGTTGCGCCGCTCCTCCGTGAGCGCCGACTGGGGCGGCGCGGGTATTCTCCTCAATGGGATTGCGCCCGGCGTCGTCGAAACACCGATGTCCGCGCCTTTGTTCGACGACCCTGAGATGGTCCGGCTGATGGCGCTCTCGAACCCGATGGCCGTTCATGGTTTCGCCAAGGCCGATGAGATGGCCGAACTCATTGCCTTCCTGCTCGGCTTTGAAGGTCATTATCTGCTTGGGCAAATCATCTTCAATGACGGCGGTACCGACGCGATCATGCGCCCAGAGAGTTTCTGAGCTTACCGGACGGCGGCGCCTTTCCATCCGTAAAACGCGACGATCAGGAACGCGATCGCTGGCAACACGAAGGCGGCCGGTGCGCCATACGCTTCTGCGAGCAATCCCATCGGATAGGGCAGGATTACGCCTCCCCCGATCGCTGCGACCATGAAAGACGCGCCACGCTTCGCCGCCGGCCCCAGCTCCCTCACCCCAAGCGCGAAGATGGTCGGAAACATCGTCGACATGAACACGAACGTGCCGATCATCGCGATCAGCGACACACGGTCGATGCCGGCCGCGACGATCAGCGCGAGCACGAAGTTGACGAGTCCAAAGGTGGTGAGCAGCACGCGCGGCGCGACTTTCGTCAGCAGCGCGGTGGAGGCGAAGCGTCCGGTCATATAAAGGACGAGCGCAAGCGAAAGCAGATAGGCCGCAGTCCGCGCGCCGAGCCCGTGCCAGGTCGCCAGCGCCACGTTGATGAATAAGGCGCCGATGCCGACTTGCGCGCCGATATAGATCGCCTGGGTCAGCACGCCGAGCACGAAGTGGGGGCGCGCGAGCGTTCCCGCTGCCCCCGCGGCGTCGTGGGTTTCCTCCATAACTTCCGGAAGCGTGGCGCGCGCCACGAACAGGGCGAAGATCACGATCGCTATGCCTATACCGGCATAAATGACACCGACGCTGGCATGCCCACCGGTTGCACCGCCGCCTTCCGAAAAGAAGAAAGTGCCTCCGATCAGCGGGCCGATGAATGTTCCCAGACCATTGAACGACTGCGCCAGGTTCAGCCGGCGCGACGCGCCTTCGGAGGGACCCAGCACGTTCACATAGCTGTCGGCGGATGTCTCCAGGCAAGCGAGGCCGGAGGCGAGCACGAACATTGACCCTACGAACGGCGCGAACTGGCCGAGGCCCGCTGCCGGGATGAAGAGGAAAGCCCCAAGGGCGGTGACGGCCAGGCCCGTCAGAATGCCGACCTTGTAGCCGAAACGCTGCAACAGCGATCCGGCCGGCAGGCTGATCAACAGATAGGCGCCGAAATACGCCATTTGCAGCCAGGTCGATTGGGCGGTGCCGACTTTGAGCGTATCCTGGAAGTGCTTGTTGAGGACATCGAGAAGTCCATAGGCGAAGCCCCAGATGAAGAAGAGGCTGATCGCGAATGCCAAGGCTGTTCGAAGCGTGGGCCCAGGAACGCTATCCCATTTGACGGGCTTCAGGGTCTTCACGCGTCATCCTCCAGCTTCTTGTCCAGTCCCAGGCGATAGAGACGGTTGGCGTTGCCTGCGAACAGCGCGCGCCGCTCCGCTTCCGCAAAGTCGGAAGTGATCGCGCTGTAAGCTTCCATGTGACGGTCGATAGTGCCGAACAGCTTGTCGGTGGGCGTGTCGCTCGCGATCATCGCCCGATCCGCGCCAAAAATGTCGATCGCCGTAAGAATGAACGGCCGGACGAACGCCTCGTCCCAATCTCGTCGTATAAAGCCTATACCGGAAATCTTGATCGCCACGTGCGGCAGTGCGGCAAGCGCCCTCAGCCCGGCGCGCCAGTCTTCGACGCCGCCGGGGTCGCTCAGGACGGGCATGCCGAGATGATTGACCATCACTGGCACCTCAGGATGCCGCGCCAATATTTCGGCGAGGCGCGGCATTTGCGCTGGATAACATTGCAGATCGAAGCTGAGGCCGTGTGGCGCCAGTCGTGCGAAACCAAGCGCCCAGTCGGGATCGAGCGTCAGGTCTCGAGCTCCATAGGTGCGGTTCGGATCGGCATGCCAGTTGACGATCTGGCGGATGCCGCGCACCCGGCGGTGCTGCGCCTGCGCGGCCAGCGTCGCATCGATATCGGGCGCGGTGAGGTCGGCATAGGCAACGATGCCTGTCGGCAGCCCTTCTGCTGCGCCCATCTCCTCTAGCCATTCGGTTTCGGCGAGCGCCTGCGCCGCATCGGCGCCGGCATCGATATGGACGGAGCCGATCAAGTTCCACCGCACCAGGTCCGCGCGATAGTCCCGGGGCAGATAGGTGCGCGCGATCGCCGACACATCGCCGTTCGGCCCCGTGTCTGCAAAGGGCGGCGTCAGCCACGCATAGCTAAGCCGGGCAAGGTTCCACAGATGGAAATGCGCGTCGATGAACGGAACCATCCTCCTCCCTTCCCTCGCCCGGCGTTCCGGTGCGAAGCCCCTGCTCAATAGGTCGTCCGGCCACCCGAGGTGTCGAAGATGGATGCGGTCGTGAAGCTGCACTCCTCCGATGCCATGAAGCACACCATCGCGGCGCTTTCAGAGACTTCGCCCAACCGACCCATCGGGATCTTCGATTTCATATAATCGATCTGGCTCTGCGGCATCTGCGCGAGAATGGGGCTGACAAACGTCGCCGGGGTGATCGCGTTTGCCAGGATGCCTTTGCTCGCGAGTTCCTTGCCGAGCGACTTGGTGAACCCGATGACGGCGGCCTTGGTTGCCGAATAGGCAGAAGCGTTCGGGTTCCCTTCCTTGCCGGCCACGGACGAGACGTTGACGATCCGGCCATAGCCATTGGCCAACATGTGCGGCACGATCGCGCGATTGCAGTAGAAGAGACCGTTGAGGTTAATCTCGACCACGCGCTTCCAACTATCCAGCGGAAACTCGTGGACGGGCACGGTCGCACCGGTGATTCCGGCCGAACAGACAAGAATGTCGATCTTGCCCAATTCCTGGGCGCTTGCTTTCGCCGCCGCTTCTACGGCATCGGGGTCAGATACGTCGACGTGAATGCCATGGATCGGACCGATCCCACCTAAACGTTCACACGCGGTGGGAAGCGTTTCGCCTGCATCCCAGATGGAAACTTTGCCGCCCTCGGCGAGGATGCGTTCTGCGACTCCGTAGCCAAGACCCGAAGCACCGCCAGTTATTACGGCAGTCCGCCCTTCGAAGCGTCCCTGGTAACAGCTCATGTCCTCTTCTCCCAGGCCACGAATTGCTGGCGTTGCTGCCCCAGCTTGTCGATGCCGAGCGTCACGACGTCACCCGCCTTCAGATACCAGGGCTCCGGCTTCTGGCCGAGGCCGACGCCGGGCGGCGTGCCGGTGGTGATGATGTCGCCGGGCTCGAGCGTCATGAATTGGGAGCAATAGGCAACGATCTGCGCGACCGTGAAGATCATCGTGCGGGTGTTGCCGGTCTGAACGCGGCGCCCATTCACGTCGAGCCACATCGCAAGGTTCTGCGGATCGCCGACTTCGTCGGAGGTGACCAGCCAGGGGCCGATCGGACCGAAGGTCGGAAAGCCCTTGCCCTTGTCCCACGTCGTGCCGCGCTCTGACTGCCAATGACGCTCGGAGACATCGTTGACGACGCAGTAGCCGGCGACGTAATCGAGGGCATCCGCTTCGTCGACATAGCTGGCGCGCGTGCCGATGATGGCGCCGAGTTCCACTTCCCAATCGGTCTTCGTGGAATCGCGCGGAATCATGACTGGATCGTTCGGGCCCTGGATGCAGCTAACCCATTTGTTGAAGACCACCGGCTCGCTCGGGATCGGCAGGTTCGATTCCGCCGCATGGTCGGCGTAGTTAAGACCAATCGCGACGAAGTGGCGCGTCCCGGTCACGCAAGGGCCGTAGCGCACCTCGCCCTCGACGAGCGGCAGCGTGGACGGATCGATGCTGGCGAGCGCGGCGATGCCGTCCTTGCCAAGCTGGGCCGGGCCGATGTCGGCGACACGGCCGGATAAATCGCGGATGCGGCCGTCGGTGTCGATCAGGCCGGGCTTCTCGGCGCCGGCTGCGCCATAGCGGCAGAGTTTCATGACAATTCCTCAGTTCGGATAGGGGCGGTGGAGCGCGATGTCGCGGTTGAGCTCGACACCGAATCCCGGCTTGTCGAGGTCGCTCACCCGGATGCGACCGTTGACCGGCACCGGCTCACCCAGAAGCTGTGGCGCGAACATCGGCACCACTTCGGTTGGCCCCGGATGCATCATCAGGAACTCGGCGAAAGGCGAGTTGTGCCGTGTGATGACGAAGTGATAGCTGTACACGGACGAGCCGTGCGGGATCATCAGCACGCCGCGGCTGTCGGCATAATTGGCGATCTTGATGAGCTCTGTGACGCCGCCGCACCAGCCGACATCGGGCTGGATGATGTCGCAGCATTCCATATCCATCAGCATGCGAAAACCCCAGCGGGTGGCTTCATGCTCGCCGGTGGTGACCAGAAGTCCTCTGGGGGCGTTCTTCCTGAGCTGCGCATAGCCCCAGTAATCGTCCGGCGAGAGCGCTTCCTCGATCCATTTGAGGCCGCATTCGTGCCAGGCGCGCTGGGCGAGGCGGGTGGCGTAATCGATGTCGAGCGCCATCCAGCAATCGTACATCAGCCAGAAATCGTCGCCGCATCTGGCACGCATGTCGGCGAGCAGGGCGATGTTCTTTTCGAGACCTTCGAGACCCTCGGCCGGGGCGTGATGCAGCGGCAGCTTGCCGCCGATGAAGCCGAGTTCCTTGGCGACGTCCGGCCGCGCGCCGGTTGCGTAGAATTGCAACTCGTCGCGCACTGCGCCGCCCAGCATGTGATAGACGGGTTCGCCACGCAGCTTACCGAGCAGGTCCCAGATTGCGAGGTCGACACCGGAGATGGCGTTCACGACCAGGCCTTTGCGCCCGTAATATTGGGTCGAGAAGTACATCTGATCCCAGATCAGCTCATATTCGGCCGGACTGCGGCCGATCAGGAAGCGGCCGAGATGTTTCTCGACGATATAGGCGGCCGGTTCGCCGCCGGTCGTGACGGCGAAGCCGATCGTCCCGTCGTCCGCTTCCAGCTCGACCACGAGCGTGCCGAGCACGTTGATGCCGAAGCTCTGCCGGCTCTGCCGATATTCCGGATAGCGCGACATCGGTGTGGCGATGTGATCGTCGATCCAGTGGCCCGCGGCCTGGTCATGATAGTCCGCCCCGCCGCCGCGGACGACAAAGGCGCGAACATGCTTGATCTTGGGCAACATCGCCGACCCTCCGATGAGATCCTATGGCGAAGTGCACCTCCATGTTCAATAACTATTTTCATATTATGGGAATATGTATAACAATGTGAGACAATGGCCCACGACAGAAAACCCCCAGCAGGAGTTGCCGGCAGTCAGACGCTGATGCGCGGGCTGGACGTGATCGATGCCGTCGCGCGGGGCGAGACAACGCTTCCGCAACTGGCGGTAGCGCTGGAACTGACCCGCAGCACTGCACACCGTATCGCTGCCTCTCTTGTGGAACGTGGCTACCTCGCCTTCACGCCGCGCGCCGGCTACCGGCTCGGCTCCAAGCTGCTGGAACTCGGTCATCTGGCCCAGTCGCAGAGTGATCTGGTCCAAATCGCACGACCCCATCTTGAGGCGCTTGCGGAAACGACCGAAGATACCGTTCATCTCGGAATCCTCGATGCGGACCAAGCGCTCTATCTGGACAAGGTGCCAGGACGGCGCCGTATCAACATTTCCAGCCGGGTCGGCGACCGTCAGCCCCTGAGTTCAACCGGGCTCGGCAAGGCGCTGATGCTCGACCACGCTGCTGAATATTGGCACCAGCGTTTCTTCGCCGACCAGGCTTCGGGAGCGCCCGCAGCTGACCCGGCCGTCTGGAACGAGCGGATGCGCAGCTATGCCGAGTTAGGACGCGCGTATGACCTCGAAGAAAATGAGGACCAGATTCGTTGCGTCGCAGCACCAGTGCGCAACGCCGCCGGCGAGATAGTCGGCGCGATCAGCGTTTCGAGCGCCGCCCAATATATGAGCGATGCGCGCATGGAGGATTTGTCCGGCGAAGTGATCGCTGCGGCACAAGTGATCAGCCGCGAACTCGGCTGGAACCCACAAGCAAAGGAAAGATGATGCTGCTTGAAGGCAAGACAGTGTTGGTGACCGGCGCCTCGGCCGGGATCGGCCGCGCCGTCGCGATCGGCTGCGCGCGGCACGGCGCCGACGTCGCAATCAACTATGGGCGCGATACAGCCGGAGCGGAGGGGGCGGTCAACGAAATCCGCGCGCTGGGCCGCAAGGCAATCGCCGTTCAAGGCGACGTCGCCGATCCGACGACCGCAACGGACTTCGTCGCCCGTGCGACCGCCGCTCTCGGTCGCGTCGATGTTTTTGTGAACAACGCGGGCATCTGTCCTTTCCATGCTTTTCTCGACATGCCGGTCGAAACGTTCGAGCGGACGATGCGCGTCAACATGCATGGCGCCTATTTCATGGTGCAGGCTGCCGCCAACCAGATGGTCCGACAAGGTCAGGGCGGATCGATCATCGCCATGTCCTCGATCTCCGCCCTGGTTGGCGGTGAATACCAGACCCACTATACCCCAACTAAGGCGGGCGTGTTGTCGCTGATGCAATCCACCGCGATAGCGCTCGGCAAGCACCGCATTCGCTGCAACGCGCTGCTTCCCGGTACGATCCTGACCGAGATCAATCGTGAAGATCTCGCCGACGCGACCAAGCGGACGTACATGGAAGGTCGAATCCCGCTTGGTCGGCTCGGCCAGCCCGACGATATGGTTGGGCCCACAGTCTTCCTCGCCTCCGAACTCGCCCAATATGTCACCGGTGCCGCGCTACTGGTCGATGGCGGTGCATTCGTGAATCTGCAATGATCCGTCCGCTACCCCTTGGCGTCGCAGTTCTTCTAGCGCTCGCCGGGCCCGCACAGGCCCAACTTTCCGCGCCTGCGGAACTCGCGCGCGCGATCCCGCTTGGCACCGGGGAAACGCCGGGTGCGCTGGGCCCGGAAATCTGGTTCGGGAAGCCGGGCGAGATGAGCGTGCGCGAGACCGTTACCGCCTCCTTGCTGCCCGTCCTACCAGACCCGTCCAAGGCGACCGGAGCAGCGATGCTGGTCGCGCCCGGAGGCGCGTTCGTTACCTTGTCCTGGGATCATGAGGGGATGAAGGTAGCGCACGTGCTGGCAGATCATGGCATCGCCGCATTCGTGCTCAAATATCGGCTCGATCCGACCCCGCGCGACTGGCCTGGTTTCGGCAAGGCAATCAGCGCGCGCATGACCAACTGGATCGGCAAGCCCGGTGAGGGATTGAAGATCGTTACACCCCCCTATGCCGTTGCCGACGCGATTGCCGCGCTGACGCTGATCCGAGCGCGGGCAGCCGAGTGGCGCGTCGATCCGGTGCGGGTTGGCATGATAGGCTTCTCGGCCGGGGCTCGCCTGACGCTGCGCCTGGCCGTGGATGCACCAGCAGCAGAGAGGCCGGCCTTCGCCGCGGCCATTTACCCGCCGATGGAGCGGCTCGCCACGCCGGCCGACGCGCCGCCGCTGTTCGTAGCCATGGCGACCGACGATCCGCTATCGGGCCGGGCAGGTTACGGTCTTATCGAAAGCTGGATCACTGCGCGGCGGCCGATCGAATTCCATGCCTATCAGCGCGGCGGCCACGGCTTCGGCTTGGGCAAAAACGGAACCACCACCGAAGGCTGGATCGAAGGATTGTTCCCTTGGCTCGCCATGAACGGCTTTTTGAAACCAAAGCCATGAGAAAGGCCGCTTCCGCGCTCGATTATCGTGAGCTGGCTCGCCGGCGGCTGCCGCCCTTCCTGTTCGAGTATATCGACGGCGGCTCCTACGCCGAAGTGACACTCAAGCGTAACGTCGCCGACCTGGAAGCGGTGGCGCTGCGCCAGCGCGTGCTGACGGATGTCTCGTCGCTGGACCTATCGACTGAACTGTTCGGGCAGACGCTGGCATTGCCCGTGGCGCTCGCACCGATCGGACTCGCGGGGATGAACGCAAGGCGGGGCGAGGTGCAGGCGGCGCGCGCGGCGGAGGCCGCCGGCGTCCCTTTTTGCCTCTCAACCGTCTCGGCCTGCCCGCTCGCCGAGGTTTCGGCGGCGCTGGCAAAACCTTTCTGGTTCCAGCTTTACATGATCCGCGACCGCGGCTTCATGCGCGCACTGCTAGACGAGGCGAAGGCGGGGGGCTGCTCCGCGCTGGTGTTCACCGTCGACATGCCGGTACCTGGATCGCGCTATCGCGACTATCATTCGGGCTTGGCGGGCGCCCCTGGCCTTGCGGGCGTGCTGCGCCGTGTCTGGCAAGGCGTGACGCATCCCAGGTGGGCCTGGGACGTGGGCATTCACGGTCGGCCGCATCAGCTCGGCAACGTGGCACCCGTCCTGGGAAAGAATACCGGGCTCGAGGACTTCTTCGCCTGGATGCGCAACAATTTCGATCCGGCGGTCAACTGGCGCGATCTCGATTTCATCCGGCAGACTTGGGACGGCCCGCTGATCATCAAAGGTATATTGGACGTCGAGGATGCGCGCGAGGCGGCGGCGGTCGGAGCAGACGGAATCGTGGTATCCAATCATGGCGGCCGCCAGCTCGACGGCGTTCCGTCCACTGCGCGCGCGCTGCCGCCGATCGCCGATGCAGTGGGCGAACGGCTGATGGTGCTGGCCGATGGTGGCGTGCGATCGGGGCTGGATGTGGTGCGGATGCTGGCGCTGGGGGCCCGTGGCGTTCTGCTCGGCCGCGCCTGGGCCTATGCGCTCGCGGGCGGCGGCGAGGCGGGTGTCGCGCACTTGCTGCGCCTGATCGAAGCCGAGATGCGCGTTGCGATGGCGCTCACCGGACGCACGCGCATTGCAGACATCGATCGGACGGCGCTCGTCGGCTGACGCTCAAGATCCCCGCAGGAGCGAAGGCGATGTTTCGTCGCGCCGCACCCTGAGCGTCGCGACAATCCTTGCGCCATGAGGCGGCCGCAAACGCAGTGGGGAGGGCGACCACAGAATGGCATCGGCCGGGAATGCCATCGCGCTCCACGACTGAAGCAAGTCAAGTGACACCCCCTGGCTGGAACCCACGGCGGCTTGTGCGGCGTCGAGCAGAGCCTCGGAGCTTCCGCCGACAATCAGAGTCGCGTACCGGCCCCCGCAAGCGTCCGTGGCATTTCCTTTCGCCAGCACATGCTCTTCGGCACCTGCCGGCGCGACCTTTGCCCTATCCATGAACCGCTCTTCGTCCACCCGCATGATCTCGCCCACAGGCCCGCCCATCAACTCCGCGCAGGCCGCGATATCATCGGCCCAGAATTCTGAAATCGTGTCGAAGCCGATGTTCGGTGTGTCGAGCAGGTGGTTGCGCGCATAGCGCGTAAACGGGAAGTGGCGGATGGCCAGCGGCGCGTGGCTTTGCTCGTAATAGGCTTGAAAGGCGTCGCGACTCAGGTCGGCGCGTCGCGAAAGCGCACAGACGCTTTTCGTCATTGATCCTTCTCCATCAGCACCGCGGCAGCGCGACACGGATCCGCTCCGCCGCGCCTCGACGTCGGGCAGCGCGGCATCCACGCCCGCCAGCGCCAGAGTTTTCCCGGCCGGGACTGTTTGCGCCGATGAAGCATCCGTTCAAACTAACGGCGGGATCGCCTGATTGTACCGACACGTTTATTTGATCCGTTGCACAGGGCATAGAGCAAATACCAAAGAACAAGCGCGAGGCAGGAATGTCAGCGCACGATTGCGGGGTGAGGAATGCGAGGCGCTCCGAGCATATCGCGGTAGGAGGGTGGCCGCCGCCCTTCCGCTTCAGTGATGCCGTAGCGTTCGGCGAGTTCCGCGCCGATCAGCGTCTGGCCGTTGAGCGCGTGGAGATTCGGATCCTCATACAGAGCATGGATTAGCCGACCGTTGAACTCCGGCGTCTCCGCGTTCGCCATGAACGCTTCATATTGCTCGGGCCGCTCGGCGAGCGACTTGCGGCTTCGCTCCGTCAGCAAGGGTCCCATCCACAGCGACACCGCGGCAACGCCAGTGCCCTGGAAATCGACCCCCATGTCAGCGGCGAATTTGTCGACGCCCGCCTTTTGCGCACCATAAGCGGGACCGTGCATGTAACAGACGGAGCCGAACGACGATGTGAACGCGATGAGGCCACGGCCCTGCTGCACCATCATCGGCGCAGCATGCCATGAGGCGAGATAATGGGAGCGCAAACCTACATCGAGGAGGTTGACAAGCTCCGGAGACTTTTCCCAGAAAGGCCCTGGCGCGATCAGATCGTCGTGGATCGCCGCGACATTGTTGACGAGTATGTCGAGCCGGCCGCTTTCCACCCTCACCCGTTCGAACAGCGCGGCGATCGCATCCGCGTCCGCATGATCGACCTGCACGGGAATCCCCTCTCCCCCGGCCGCCGTCACCCCTTCGGCAGCGGCCCCGATGGTGCCCGGCAGGGGCGCCGCACCTTCGACAAGCGTGCGGCCCGTCACGTAGACGCGCCACCCTGCAGCTCCTAAAGCCGCAGCAATGCCGCGTCCGGCCCCCCGGCTGGCGCCAGTAACGATTGCCACCTTGCGATCGATCTTCACACGCCAAATCCTCCTGATACCGACAGCGACTGGCCGGTCACGTATCCGGCCTCGTTCGACGCCAGAAAAACACAGGCATGGCCGATCTCCTCGGGGGTACCCCAGCGTTTCAGGCAAAGCAGACGGCGCGTATTCTCCACCCAGCGCTCGCCGATCTGCCCTTGTGCGGTAAGCGTATGCAGCTGGCCAGCATCGATCACGCCGACCAGAACCGAGTTCGCGCGAATGCCGTAGCGACCTTCCTCCTTGGCGATGCCGCGGACGAGTTGCTCGTTGGACGCCTTCACAGCAACCGACAGGCCATCGCGTTGCGGCCACCATTCGTGTCCAGCCGACCCGAGCGTCACGAAGCTGCCGCCGCCGTTCGCACGCATATGTGGAATCAGCGCTGTGGCGGCTGCGAAAAAGCCGTGCACCTCGACATCAAAAGCGTGCCGCCATTCGGCCACCGGCGTCTCGGCCAGATAGCGTTGATTGACGAGCGGCCCCGCCGCCCAGACGACCGAATGGATGCGGGCGTGCGCGGCGATCACTGCCTGGACGGTTTCGTGGAGCGCCACCTCATCGGTGGCATCGACCCGATGGGTGGTGGCGCGCCGCCCCAGGCCACGCGCATAAGCGGCCACCGCCTCAGCCCGCTCCCGCCCGTTGAGGAATGTCACGGCAATGTTGCAACCCGCCCCGGCGAACAGCCGCGAGACGGACGCGCCAATGCCTCCGTTGCCGCCGAAGAGCAGCACGCATCCTTGTGGGAAGCTCGCCAAGCGCCGACCGATCAGGCGGCCTTGTGGCCCGGCCTGCTGTCGTGCGTCACGACGAGGCCGTCCACGCGCTTGTGCACCTCCGCAGCCTTTTCACGTGGGTTGAAGAACTGGCGATACCAGATCCGCACCTTGCCGTAGGGGCCGTCGTTGGGCACCGCGAGCGGGTTCAGGCAGGCGCGCTTGTTCTGCCAGATCTCGACATCCTGGGCGAATGCCAGCCGGCTGCCTTCCTGATACCCCGCCGCCGCGGCGCGGTCCGCATCCGTGATCGCTCGCGACCCGTCGTGCACGCGCACCATCAAGGCATGCCATGCGCGCGTTCGTCCATCCTCGATCGGCGTGTTGGCGATCATGATGAATGAGGTGAACTCGCCCGCCATCTCCGACTGGAGGATCCCGGGCCCGGTGTACCAAGTATCCAGCACGAGCTGATCGCCTTCCGACGCCGTCAGTGTGCGATGCCCCGCGCTATAATATTGGTGGACGGTATGGCCTTTGAAGTCGTTCGCGAAATAGGTGAAGTCTTTCGCCCCGTGGATCGGGATGAAATGGCCGAAATCAGCCATGTTGTCGACGATCTCGATGCCGTGGCACGGCAAATCGCCCATATGGTCGATTTTCCATTCGACCCAGCCCGGCTCCCCATAATGGCCATTGAAGTCGGGTAACGGATATTCTGGCTCAAGCCCTTCGGCATCGTACCACATCCAAAGGATGCCGCCGCGCTCGACGAGGGGGAATGTCTTCAAGCACGCGGTCTTGGGAATGAAGCTTGAATAGGGAATGTCATCGCACTTGCCGTCGGGCCCATAGCGCCAGCCATGAAACGGGCAGCGAATGGAGTCGCCCTGCACCTGCTCGCCATCGCGAACGATATAGGATGTTGTGTTCCGAGCCAAATGAGCGCCCATATGGGGGCAATAGGCTTCGACGACGTGCGGCGTGCCGCTTTCGCCACGGTAGAGCACCAGATCTTCGCCGAAATAACGAATGCCGACCGGCGTGGTCGAGGCCTCGCCGGAGGTACCGATCATGTACCATCCGCGCCCGTAGGTGAATTCGCCTAATCCGTAGTCGGCGCTCGTCGCCATCTGCCGATCCTCTCATTCACGCGTCGCCGTAGTTTCACAACGCGGCGTTAACCCGGGATGTATCACCGCATTTCCCCTCGGGCGAGGCCAGCGACCGGTTACTTGACCTGCACAGTGGCTGTGCAATGATGCACGGATGGATTGGAGCGATCTCAAGATATTCCTCGGCGCGGTTCGCGCCGGCTCATATACAGCAGCCGCGCCGCTGCTCGGCGTCAATCGGACGACCGTGGGACGGCGCGTCGCCGCACTCGAAAAGGGAGTGGGCCGGCCGCTGTTCCTCGAGGCGCCCACCGGACCCCAGCCGACCGCGGAAGGCCATCTGGTACTTGAGGCAGCCTTGCGGATCGAGGCCGAGGTGGCCGCACTGATGACCGTCATCGGTACGGCAATTCCCCACGAGGCGTCTGTGCGCGTCGCCAGCAGCGCCGGGCTGGCGGCCGAGGTACTGGAGGCGATTGGCGGTCCTGACAGCCCGCCCGTCGAGCTCGTTTCCGCGCTCGATCCGATCGATGCCGTCACGCGGCGCAAGGCCGATCTTGCCCTCGCGCTGGTTCGTTCAGTGCCCCGCCGTCTGACTGGCCTCTCGGTTGGTCCGGTTGCGCAGGCCCCCTATATGCTCCGGGACGCGCAAGACCTGCCGGCGATCGCATGGGGGGCGGAAGTGGAGAATGCTTTGCCGCGCCACTGGACGGCCGCCAATCTCGCCCCGGACTCGGATTCCGCGAGCCGGTTCAATAGCTGGACAGACCTGAAAGCGGCAGTGCTCGCGGGCATCGGTCAGGCATGGTTGCCCTGCTTCATTGCCGATGCGGAGCCGCGGCTTGTCCGGATCGGTCCGCCCGACCCGCGCTTCGAAACAGGCCTTTGGCTGCTGCACCGCACCGACACTCCGCCAAGCGCAGCGGCCGTACGCCTGATGGACCATGCGGCGGCGCGGCTGGGCGAGCGGCTCGCACGCTTTCAGGCATTGTGATCCAGCACGGCGCGCGTGACTTCTCCCTCCTCCAGCGCGGCGATCGCCTCTTCGAATCGCGCCAGCGGCCAGACGCCGCTCACTTGCGCCGAGAGGTCGAGTGCACCGTTACGCGCGAGCGAGATCAGCGCGGGATAGTCGCGCTCGGGCCGGGCGCCCCCGTTGAGCGCCGCGACGACCTCTCGCCCCATGACGAAGTGGTCGAGCGCCAGCGGCACGGCCGAGCCTGGAGCAGAAATCCCGATCAGCACTGCCCTTCCGCCGCGCTTCACCGATCCGATCGCAGCTGCGACCGCAACCGTCGCGCCGCTGCATTCGATCGCGACGTCGATCGGCGCGAACCGCGCGCGCATCGCATGGGTCAAGGCATCGCCGTCCATACCGGGCTCGACGGCGAGGAAATCATCCGCGCCGAAATGTCGAGCGGTCGCTTCCTTGTGCGCGAGCCGGTCGACCGCGAGCACTTCGGCGCGGGCCAGGTGCGCCGCGGCGATGGCATTCACTCCGATACCGCCGATGCCGAGCACGGCAACGCGGTCGCCTGCCCTGACGCCCCCCAGCACGCGCGCAGCGCCATAGCCGGTCGATACCGCGCAGCTGATCAGGGCCGCCTGTTCGAACGGGAGATCGCCGATCGGATAGAGCTGGCTTTCCTTGACGACGATCTCGCCTGCGAAGGAGGAGACGTTGGAAAAGGAATAGACAGGCCTTCCCTCCCAGATAAACGGCTGGTCCGGCGACATTCCCCACGTCGCATCGCAGTTGGCGGGAGTATCTCGCGCACACTCACGGCAATGGCCACAAGGCGTCTGGGTGCCGACCATCACTCGATCCCCCCTCGCGACGCGCTCCACGCTGGCTCCCACAGCCACGACCTCGCCCGCCGCTTCATGTCCCAGCACCACCGGCGTGCCGATCATACCGCCTTTCATCACATTTAGGTCGCTATGGCAGATGCCCGATCTGTGCACGCGAACCATCGCCTCTCCGGGGCCGGGCGCACGGACCCTCAGCGCATCGGTCAGCTGGAGCTGCTTGCCGTCGTACACCAATCCACGCATCGCCGCCTCCTTTACGCATTCTTCGACCTCGTACACTTATCATTTCTAGATGACACAGTCTTTAGGCTCAGCTACTACGCAAAATATTGCTATATTCGAGTGGAGAGCATCAGTGCCCGCTCAAGCGGTGATGAAGGCCGGCCTGCAAGCCTATATCGATCGTATGAACGCAGGCGATGCTGCCGGCCTCGTCGCGCTGTTCGCGCCTGATGCCACGATCGAAGATCCGGTTGGCACGCCGCCGAAGCGCGGAGGCGAAATCGCAGCCTGGTTTGCCGACTCGGTCGCGTTCGGGGCGCGGATTATCCCGGTCGCGCCGATCCGCGGATCGCGCGGCAATGAGGCTGCGCTTGTCTTTGAAGTGACTTTCGAACCTCCCGGAGGCCCGCGCACGCGGATCCGCTCGGTCGATGTCTGCAGGTTTGACGAAGCCGGCCTTATTACCAGCCTGCGGGCGTTCTGGGGCGTTGATGATGTGGAGGAGTGCGGCAATGAGTCTTGATGGCAAGGTCGCGCTGATCACCGGCGCCGGACAGGGCGTCGGGCGCGGCATCGCGCTCGCGATGGCTCGCGCGGGGGCAGACATCGCCCTTGCGGGGCGCACCCTGGAAAAGGTGGAGCGCACCGCGGGCGAAGTGCGAGAATTCGGCCGGAGCGCAATCGCGATCGAAGGCAGCGTGCGCGATGCAACTGCGCTTCGGCGTTTCGTGGACGAAACCCTGAACCAGTTGGGCGGCATCGATATCCTCGTCAACAATGCGCAGGAAGTGCCGCTCGGCACCTTCGAGCAGGTCACCGACGAGGCTTTTCTCGCCGGCTTCGAAAGCGGGCCGCTGGCCGTCCACCGTCTGACGAAAATGGTAGCACCCGTCATGCAGGAGCGCGGCGGCGGCGTGATCTTCAATCTGGTGACCTCTGCTGGCGTGCGCTGGGACATGGGTGGCTACGGGGCATATGGCGCGGTCAAGCAGGCGATGCGCGCCCTGACGCGCGGCTCCGCATCGGAACTGGGGCCTAAAGGCATCCGCGTTCTTTCGATCGCCCCGCACGCCATGTCGCCCGGGATGGAGTGGTGGATCGACAACAACCCGGAAGAAGCCGAGGCATTCTTCAAAACTATTCCCCTCGGCCGCGTTGGAGACTGCGTCGAGGATATTGGTCGCGCGGTGGCGATGCTGGCCGGCGATGAGGCACGATATCTAACCGGTGCCACTATCCCGCTCGACGGCGGTCAGGCCAATTTCGATTGAGGCGGCGAGTATGGAAAAGATCATCTATGCGCTTTGGCGGCGCGATGCCGAAGAGCGCGAGGCGCTCAACCGGCGGTTGAAGGAGGATGTCGCCCCGAAGCTGCTGGCACTCGCGGCTGTCCGGTCGTTGCGGTTGAACCTCCAGGACGCGGATGTGGCGCGGGCGGACGGGCTTCGACAGACCGGCACGGATCCGCAGATGGACGCGGCGGTTCAGCTCTGGGTCGACGTCGCGCACCACGCGTACAGGCGCGATATCGATGCGATCATTGCCGTTGCATGCGGCCGCATCGCGGCCTGGCTTGTGCTTGAATCGACGATCATTGCCAACAGCCTTCACCCGCCGCGCCCCGGCGCGCGTACGGAAGGGTGGTCGCAAATCTGCTTCCTTAAGCGGCCGCAGCGGCTGTCGCCGGACCAATGGCGTCGCAATTGGCAGGAGCTGCACACACCTGTCGCGGTCGAAACACAGTCGAATTTCGAATATGTGCAGAATCTGATCGTCCGCGAGCTGATCCAGGGACCGCAGCCCTACGCCGCGATTGTCGAGGAGTGTTTCCCGACTGCGGCCATGGACGATCCGCATGTCTTCTTCGATGCCGTGGGCGATGAGGAGCAGTTCGCCGAGAACACCAGACGCATGGCGGAGAGCTGCGCCCGCTTCATCGAAATGCCGGGCGGTGTCGATGTGCTGCCCACCAGCCAATATGATTATCGCTCCGTCGCCCAAGCGAGCGAGATCCGATGAAGGTCGCCGCCCGCAGATCCAGCAGCAGCGTGAACAACTGGCCGTCGCTGCTGTCCGAGGGCTGGATAGGCAGGCTTGGACTCAAGAACCGGATGATCGTCACAGCGATGGGTGCCAGTCTGGCCAATGAGGATGGCACGGTCAGCGATCGGCTGGTCGATTATCACGCCGCCCAGGCCTCAGGCGGTGCCGCACTCATTGTCATGGGCGTGACCGGCGTCGCCTGGCCGGTGGGCGCCGTGCAACCGAACCAAACCGCTATTTCTGACGACCGCTTCCTGCCCGGCCTAGCGCGGCTGGTCGAGGCAGTTCACGCGAAAGGGGCCAAGATCGCGGCCCAGCTCCATCATGGCGGCCTTGTCGCCTCCCACTCGGCGCAGGATGGCCACCTGCTCTGGGGCCCGGCGCTCCCACCGCCCTTTGCCGGCGATTTCCCGGACTATTTCCTTCCCGACGAAATGGCCGCCTTTGCCGGCGGTGTCCTGCCGACCGTCAAGGTGCTCGAGGAAAGCGATATCGCGCTCGCCGTCCGCCAGTTCGCCGATGCAGCCGTACGGGCGCAACGCGCCGGCTTTGACGGCGTCGAGATCCATGGGGGCCATGGCTATCTGCTCTCCTCCTTCATGTCGCCATCAACCAATACGCGCACGGACAGCTATGGCGGCACTCTCGAAAACCGAGCCCGCCTGCTGATCGACGTGGTGCGGGCGGTCCGCAGCGCCGTCGGGCCTGATTTTGCGGTCTGGGTTAAGCTCGATTCGCGGGAGATCGGCAAGAAGGGCGGGATCACTATCGACGACGCTTGCTCGGTCGCGCCCTGGGTCGAGCAAGCGGGCGCCGATGCGATCACTGTCACAGCCTATCATGACGTCGGTCAGGGCAAGCTCCATTCGGCATCCAACATTCCGCACGAACCGGGGGCGCACCTGGATGCGGCGAAAGCCATCAAGGCCGTCCTGTCCGTGCCTGTGATCGCGTCGGGCCGCGTCGAGATGGACGTGGCGGAACGTGCCTTGGCCGCGGGCGGCTTCGACTTCCTCGCAATGGGCCGCAAGTTGCTCGCCGATCCGGAGCTGCCGAACAAGCTGGCCGACGGACGGATCGATGACGTGCGGCCGTGCATCTATTGCTATACCTGCGTGAGCACTGCCTATCTGCGTGAGACCGTCCGCTGCGCGGTGCGGCCCGAGACCGCGTTCGAAGGACGGGACTGGCTGCCGTCGCGAGCGAGGCGGCGCATCGTCGTGATCGGCGGCGGCCCTGGCGGCATGGAGGCGGCACGGCGCCTCGCGCTAATCGGAGATGAGGTCATCCTACTCGAAAAGTCGGACCGGCTCGGCGGCACGCTCCGGTTCGCGGGACTTGCCTACGAGCCAAACGAAAGGTTGCTCGATTGGCTAAGGCGGCAAGTGGAAAGCTCGGACGTCGACGTGCGCCTCGGCGTCGAAGCCACGCCCGAGCTGGTCGCCTCGCTCGCACCCGATCTGGTGATGGTCGCAACTGGTGCGGTTCGGGACATGCCGGCCATCTCGGGCAGCGACCGCGACAATGTCTTCAGCGGCGACGACCTGCGCGCGATGATGCTCGGCGAGACGTCCGACACGCTTAAGCGCAAGACGAGCTGGGCAACGCGAATGGCTACGAAGCTCGGTGCAGCGACCGGTGCGACCGCCAATCTCGAGCTTGTGCGCAAGGCTACCCGCCGCTGGATGCCTCTTGGCCAGCATATTGTCATCATCGGCGGCGAGTTGGTCGGGCTGGAGCTGGCTGAATTTCTGGTGGAGCGCGGCCGCACCGTCACGGTTGTCGGCGAGACGGCCAAATTCGGGGGTGGCTTGCTGCTTGTGCGCCGCATGCGGCTGATTGCGGAGCTGCGAGAGCATGGCGTCGCCATGCACCCTGGCGCCTCGCAAATTGCGATCGGGAACAGAGACGTCACCTTTGCCGGCGCGAGCGGGGCGTCGCATGCCGTGCCGTACGACCATGTGATCGTCGCAACCGGGGCGCATGGCGATACCGGGCTCGCCGCGCAGCTGCGCGCCGCTGGCTTGGCCGTCGTCGCTTTCGGCGACGCAACGGGAATCTCCTATATCGAAGGGGCCATCCGGGGCGCCGCACTGGCGGTCGCAGAAAGCTGAGGAGGATGACGATGACAAGCGATTTTCCCAAAGGGGCGGCGTTCGTGTTCGGCGGCAGCGGCGGTATCGGCCGGGGCGTAGCGCTGGAGTTCGCCCGGGCGGGAACCGATGTTGCGATCGGTTATCGTTCGAAGAACGATGTTGCTGAGGCAACGGCCGACGCTGCTCGCGGCCTAGGCGCAAAGGCGAGCATTCACGCGGCCGATGTGCGTGACCTGACGGCTGTCCGCGCCGCTATCCATGCCGCAATCGCGGAGCACGGGCGCCTTCACACCATCGTGTGGGGCGCCGGGCCGATCGTCGCCCAGGTGATGATCGCGGACTGGAGCGATGAGCAGTTCCGCCAATCAATGGAGATCGAGGCGTTCGGCTTCTGGAACGCGGCAAAGGTGGCCGTACCGCACTTTCGCGAAATGGGTGGAGGTTCGTTCGTCCATCTCGGTTCCGCAGGCCATGACTGGTTTCCGCCCCTCGACGGGCTGTCCGTCGCGCCGAAGGCTTGCAACGAGGCCTTGATCAAGGGGATCGCCAAGGAAGAAGGCGTTCACGAGATTCGCGCCAACTCCGTCCTGGTCGGGGTGATCGATGCCGGCCAGTTCAAGGTCGGGCAGGAACAGGGCTATTTCGATGAGAACTGGGAGCGCGAGGTGAAGAAGCTCCTGCCGATCAAGCGCTGGGGACGGGCCGAGGACATCGGCCGTGCCGCGGTGTTCCTTGCCTCGAACAACGCCAACTACATCACCGGCCAGACGGTCTCGGTGGCGGGCGGCTTCGGTGTCTGAAACCGCGACGCTCGCGCCGCACCGCGTATCCGCGCAGGAAGCAACCGACCGGCTGGCGCTTCAGCATCTGGGCGTGGCCTATGGCCACGCGGTCGACCGCCGCGACTACAAGCTCCTTCGTTCGCTCTATCACGACGATGCTATCGACGACCACCGGCCCTTCTTCACCGGAACGGCCGACGACTATGTCGCGTGGCTGCCCGGCATGATGGCGAACTGGTCGGCCACGTCACACCGGATCGTCTCCATGCTGCACCTGATCGATGGCGACCGGGCGGAAGGAGAGCTCGCGGCGTCTGCCTGGCACCGGACGCTTGACGGCAAACGGGACTTCATCGCGCATGGCCGATATGTCGACCGCTATGAGCAGCGTGGTGGCGTCTGGCGCTTTGCGCGCCGCGCGTTCATCCTCGACTGGTCTGAAGATCGAGAAGTCATGCAAGGTGATGACTTCGGAACCGATGGCGTCGCAACCGGTCGCGCGGGAGCGGACGATCCCGTTTATGCGCTTCTCGCTTTGTTCGGCTCGGATCGGAGGGGACGAAATTAGGCCAGCCGGGCCGTGATAAATGGATAACGCCGGTCGCCAATCGCCTCCGTCAGCTGCTTCCGAGGATCATGTCCGCGGCCTTTTCAGCGATCATCATGACGGGGACGTTTGTGTTCCCGCCGGGCACGCGCGGCATCACGGATGCATCGACAACCCGCAGACCGCCGACGCCGCGGACACGCAGCTGTGGATCAACCACGGCCATGGGGTCATGGCCCATGCGGCAGGTGCCGACGGCATGGATGTCCGACACCGCCGTCTCGCGCAAGTAGGCGTCGAGCTCCGCGTCGCTCTGCGCCGAGGCGCCCGGCACGAGTTCGTCGCCTCGCACCGGATCGAACGGCGCCTGGGCAAATATGCGTCGGACCGCCCGAATGGCGGCACGGCCGGCGGCGAGATCTCCCGGCGTTGCGAGGATGTTGGGGTCGATCGAGGGCGGCGAGAACGGGTCGGCGGACGCCAGCCTGATCTCGCCCACGCTTTCAGGCCGCAACAGGTCGATATGCGCGAAATAGCCGTGCTGCTTGATCAGCGTGCGGCCCATCGCCTCGTAAAGTGCCATGGCGAAATGGATCTTTATGTCGGGCTCGGCCGAACCAGGCAGCGTTCGCATATACGCGGCCACCTCGGCCGGCGGCGTTGCGAGCGGACCCTTGCGAAATAGCGTGAAGTCGATCACCGCCCGCGCCGCAACCAGCGGGTGGAAGAAGTTGAACATGGAGATCGGCTGCGTGCACGCCTGCTTGACGGTGACGGCGACATGGTCGCGATAGTTCTGGCCAACGCCCGGCAAGTCCTGCACCACGGCGACACCGTGGGTCGCGAGCTGCTCCCTCGGCCCGATGCCTGACAGCATCAGCACATGCGGCGAATGGATCGCGCCGGCAGAGACGAGAACCTCGCGGGCGGCATATGCCCGCTCGCGTCTGGCGCCGCGTCGATATTCCACGCCCGTCGCCCGGCCTGCCTCGATCAGCACCCGCGTCACGTGCGCGCCGGTCACGACGCGCAGATTGGGTCGCTTGCGCGCCGGGTGCAGATACGCGCGCGCAGCGCTTGAGCGGCGGCCGCTGGAGGCCGTCACATCGACCGGGCCGACCCCTTCCCGGTTCGCGCCATTCATGTCCGGATTGAAGGGCAGCCCTGCTGCCTCTGCCGCCTCGCAAAAGGCGCGTGCGAGCGGGTGGCATATCCCCGGCCGGCTGATGTGCACCGGACCGCCGGTGCCGTGAAACGCGTCCGCGCCAGGCCTGTAATCCTCCAGCTTCTTGAAATAGGGCAGGACCTCGTCGAAACTCCAGCTCTCGTTACCCATTTGCCGCCAGCCGTCATAGTCGCCGCGGGTCCCCCGGTCATAAACCATGCCGTTGATCGACGACGATCCGCCCAGCACTTTCCCGCGCGGGGTGTAGACCTGCCGGCCGCCCGCATGTTTCTGTGGCACGCTGACGTGCATCCATTGGAACCAGCCCTGGTGCATGATCGGCAGCAGTCCGCCTGGCGCCTGGATGAAGACGCTGCGGTCGCTCCCGCCGGCTTCAATCAGTAGCACGCGATTGCGAGGATCGGCCGACAGGCGGTTAGCGAGCACGCAGCCCGCCGAGCCGGCCCCGACAATGATGAAATCATGCTCGGCCGAATCGGCCATGCCTTTCCCTTCCCATATTGAGCGCTTAGTTCGACGGTCGTCGGCGCTGGCGGTAGCTGAGCGGGCTGATCCCGGTGGAGCGTCGGAACGCCGTGGAAAAGCTTGCCGGCTGGTTGAAGCCCAGCCGCGCGGCTACTTCCTTTAGCGGCAGATCGGTGCCGACAAGCAACGCCTGCGCGCGTCGCGTCCGGTCACGGGCGATCCGCGCTCGAACCGGCTCTCCCGCATGGCCGAGGTAAAGGCGGGCGAAATGGCGCACACTGACGCCGCACAGTCGCGCGAGTTCAGGCAATGTGGGAGGAGCCTCCTCGGACGAGAGCCGCTCCTCGATCCGGCGCGCCTGCCAGCCGGCAAGCGCGCCCCCGGCTTCGCAGGCATCGCTGCTGCGCAAGGCGCGGGCCGTCTCCACCACCAGTGCGACGCCGTAGGCCTCGATCAGGTTTGCAGAGGCAAGGCCGGGATGCGTGAGTTCGTCCCGTATGAGCCGCAACAAGGCGCGCAGTCGCGGCGCGTTGAGGTCGAGGGCAGCGCGTAGCATGATCTCGCCGAATTCCGGATCAGCGTCGGCGAGCCGAGAGAAAGCATCGGCATCGGCGGCGAGACGAACGACGCGGATGCGGCCGCCCATGCTACGCGCGCGGATCGCAACACCCGCAGGTCGCAGGAACACGCTGCCGATCCGTGTTGGGCGGAGCTCGCCAAGGTCGGGGAACGACGCCGTTCCACTGGTAGCCAGCGGCGGCAGCGACATCTCGATCATGTGCCGCTGCTCGCAGACGGTCACATCTAGCGGGGATGGCCAGCGCCATTCGACGACCTCGACCTCGCCGAACGGGAGAATGTGCGTCGCAATCACTTCTGGAGAACGTTGCATCGCGTGATATTCGACCGGTCAGGCTCAGCAGGTCAAGGCTTTCATCTCCAAAAGATGGCCGATTTGCGCAAATGCGTCCGCGGCAGACAAGCCCAAAGGCTTGAAAAAGATCATGCCTGACCGGCACAAGATTCAAATGGAGAAGGAACATGTCCGAACTCACGATTCCCGATCACGTCGCGCCGGAGCTGGTGATTAGATTCGACTTCCGCAACGATCCGGAAATCCGTCGCGACCCCTGGCGCTACATCGCATCGCTGAGCGAACATGGCGACATCGTCTTTTCGCCCGATCTTGGCGGCTATTGGGTGGTCACGCGCGCTGAACTCATCGACGAGGTGTTCAGCCGGCACGATCTGTTCACCGCAACTTCCTTAGCGATTCCGAAGCTGGATAAGCCGATCGTGCTGATCCCGAACCATCTCGATCCGCCCCAGCACACCGGCTACCGCAAGGCGCTTGCCAATAATCTGTTCTCCCCGCGCGCGCTTGCGACGCTTGAGTCGGACACGCGTGCCTTCGCCCGCGCTCTGTTCGAGGGGTTCGAACCCGGCCGCTGCGAGTTCGTGCACGACTTCGCCTACAAGCTTCCAATCGACATTTTCCTCAAATTGATGGGGGCGGATCTAACGCTGCGCGACGAATGTCTTGCTTGGATCAAGCTGATCTTCCGGGGACGCACGGCAGATGAGACCGGCCGCGGCTTCATGGCCGCCCATCAATGGGTCACCTCTTGGCTGACACACCAGCTCGAGGCGCCCGAACGGAACCACGGTGCGATGTTCAACGCGCTGATGCGTTGCCGAGTCGAGGGGCGTAGATTGACGTTCGAGGAAATGCACTCGGTCACGATGATGCTGTTTCTGGGAGGACTCGACACCGTAACCTCGCAGATGACGCACATTATGCGGTTTCTCGCGGAAAGCCCCGATCATCGCGCCCATCTGCTCGCCCGCCCGGACGATATCCCGTTCGCGCTGGAGGAAATGCTGCGCCGGTTCGGCATTTCCTTCATCGGCCGGGCGGTCACGGCTGACATGACCTATCACGACGTGGTCATGAAGAAAGGGGATGCGATCTGTGCCGGCACACCGATCGCCGGCCTTGATCCCCGCGCCTTTCCCGATCCGCTCGCTGTGGATTTCGGGCGGGGAGCCGGCCGCAGGGTGAAGCATCTCGGTTTTGGCTCGGGCCCGCACCTTTGCATCGGCGCCTTTCTCGCCCGCACCCAGTTGACGGTGATGATCGAGGAACTGCTGCCGCGCATGCCCGGCCTGTGTATCGGCGCTGGCGCTCCGATCGAGAACATGGCCGGCGCGACGATGATGTTGAAGCGCCTGCCGCTGGAATGGTGCGTCTGACAGCGCCAGCTGCGCAGATTTTGGCGCAGATCTTGTTGCATTGTGCAAGATCAGTCGCCAGTCACGAGAAAAGCTGCGTGATCGAGCGGGTGGAGAGACGTACCGAATGGCTAACGGCTGGGATGAGGAAGTCGACGTTCTGGTGATCGGGTCCGGCGCGGGGGGCATGACGGCCGCGATTGCGGCCGCCGATGCGCACGTGGAGGTCCTGATCGTTGAGAAAAGCAATGAATATGGCGGCACTTCCGCCACGTCCGGGGGCGGCATCTGGATTCCCAATAGCCCGATCGGCAAGCAGGCGGGACTCCAAGACAGCGAGGATGAGGCGTTTGCGTATCTGCGTCCGCAAAGCGCGCCCAATGTCCCCGACGAACTCATCCGCGCCTATGTCCGTCGCGCGCCTGAGATGCTTGCATGGCTGCACGAAAGGACGCCGGTCAGATATCTGGCCGTTCCCTACCCCGACTATCATGTCGAATTTCCCGGCGGCAAAATGGGTTTGCGGACCCACCTGCCCATGCCTTTTGACGGTCGTCTGTTGGGCGACGATATACTGAAGCTGCGCGCGCCTTCGCCCGCTGCCAGCCTGTTCGGCGTCATCAACTGGCGGTTCGAAGAAACCTACACGCTCCTGCTCCGTCCCAAAGGCTGGAAGCGGACGCTGGCGCGCATGTTTTGGCGCTATCTGTCCGATATCCCGCACCGGTTCCGTTCCATCAAAGATCGCAGCCTCAGTCTTGGAAACGCGCTGGTGGGCGGTCTGCGGCTGGCGTTGAAGCAGCGCAATGTCCCGATCAGGCTGGAAACAGGTCTTGTCGAGATCCTTCGCGATAATGGCCGGGTGTCCGGTGCCATGGTGGAGCAGAACGGGCGACGCCTTCGTATCCGCGCGCGCAAGGGCGTGGTGCTGGCCGCGGGAGGGTTCGAACGCAACGCAGAGCTGCGCCGCAAATATCTGCCAGGGCCCGACGACCCGACTATGAGCGGATCGCAGATCAACAACACCGGCGACGCGATCCTCGCCGCGGAAAGGATTGGCGCGGCGCTGCGCAACATGCAGTCGACCTGGTCGGCCCCCGTGTTCCGGGTGCCGGGCGAGGCGCGCGCTCGCCTGTCGACCATCGAGCGAGCGCTTCCAGGCTGCATCATCGTCAATCAGGCCGGCAAGCGATACCTGAACGAAGCGGCCTCGTATCATGTGGTCGGCCGCCAGATGGTCGCAAATGACAAGCCTGGCGCAGGTACCCAGCCCTCTTGGGTGATCTTCGACCACGAATTCCGCCACAAATATCCAATGGGACCACTTCTGCCACTGGTGCCCGATGCACTGCAGGCGCCCGGCGTGCGGAAGATCCTGCGCAAGGCTTCCACGATCGAGGGGCTGGCCGGCAAGATCGGTGTTCCGGCAGCTGCGCTCGCGGCGGCGGTAGAGCGATTCAATGCCGACGCAAGGATTGGAGTCGACAGTGAGTTCGACCGCGGCGGGCCGGCGTACGATCGCATGTATGGCGACCCGCGCGTGCAACCCAACCCGACGCTCGCACCGATTGTGAAGGCGCCTTTCTACGCCTTTCCGATCTATGGCGGCGACATCGGCACCAATGGCGGGATCGTCACCGACGAGAATGCGCGCGTCCTCGACACCGAGGGGAGGCCGATCCAGGGTTTATACGCGGTGGGCAACAACGCCGCGTCGGTCATGGGCGAAAGCTATCCGGGTGCGGGCGTCACCCTGGGGCCGGCAATGACGTTCGGATATGTGGCGGGGCGCCACGCAACCGGGGCGAACGCCTGAATGGCGTCTGCTTGCGATACCCGTAAACCGGGCATCCATCCGCCTGATCCGGTCGAATCGACCCGGGCGGCCTGATCTCGGGGCCGTCGCTTCGGCGTCGCCTTTTCTTTTGAATATTATACCGACGAGTGTAATATCCTCCCTCCTAGGAGTGCGAGGATGACCGACAGCCGCAAGACCATATTCTTGACCGGGGCGACGGGCAATATGGGCCGGGAGGCGGTGCGTCGCATCGCAGCCTTGTCAGATCATTTGCGTCTGCGGGTGCTGGTGCGCCCCACGGAGAGCGACCATCCCGTCGCACGCGCCATCCGGCGTAAGGCCCTTGCCGAAATCGTTTGGGGCGACCTGACTGATGCGGCTTCGATTGCTGAGGGTGTCGCGAAAGCCGACATCGTGCTCCATGTGGGTGGGCTGGTCTCGCCGCTTGCCGACCGGCTTCCGCCCGAGACCGTCACCGCAGTCAATGTCGGCGGCGCCCGCAACATCGTCGAGGCGATCCACCGGGCTGGTGGCGCAGATCGTACACGACTTGTCTATATCGGCACCGTCGCGCAGACCGGCAGCCGAAATGCCCCGATCCATTGGGGCCGCACGGGCGATCCGATCAAGATCAGCGCCTATGACCATTATGCCGTGACCAAGACCATGGCGGAGGCCATCGTCGCGGAATCGGGCCTGCGGCACTGGGTCTCGCTGCGACAGAGCGGCATGGCGCATCTCGACCTCGGATCGATCTTCGATCCGATCATGTTCCACAATCCGCTCAATGGCGTGTTCGAATGGTCGACGGCGAATGACAGCGGCCGGCTGATGGCTGCTGTTTGCGCCGACCACGTGCCCGACACATTCTGGCGCGGTTTCTACAATATCGGCGGCGGGACGTCCTCCCGGGTGGTCAATCACCAGTTCATGGCGCAAACGATGCCGGAGTTCCGCAAGACGATCCGCCCCCACTGGTTCGCAACGCGCAACTTCCATGGTCAGTGGTATGCGGACTCAGACCGGCTCGAAGCACTCGTGCCGTTTCGCGAGCAATCTCTCGATGCGTTCTTCGAACAATTGAGAGCACGCACACCACTCGTCGCACGACTGGCACCGCGACTGGTGCCGGGAATGGTCCGAAAGCGGATCGAGCAGCTCGCCGAAGCTCAGGAAGGATCGCTTCATTGGTTCGCGCATGATGAACAGGATAAGATCCGTGCCTTTTTCGGATCGCGCTCGGCTTGGGAAGCAATCCAGCGCGACTGGGACCGCTTCGAATTCGCCTGGCCCTCAACCGATCCCGTCCTGCTGAATCACGGCTTTGACGAAGCGCGCGAGAGAAACGACTGGACAGTTACAGACCTGCGCCAAGCCGCAGAGTTTCGCGGCGGCTTTTGTCACGCCGAAGAGAGCAATGGCGCCTTCACTCCGGTCGATTGGAGCTGCGCGAACGGGCACCGCTTCAGTATGACACCCAATCTAATGCTGAAGGGGGGCCATTGGTGCCCTACCTGCATGGTCGATACGGCCAGCTATGACGGCACTGCAGAGCGCAGCCCCTTCTTCGCACAGGTCTGGACCGAGGAGCGCATGCGCTAACGCGGCGGCTCCGGCTGACCCGGAATGTCGGATCGCGCCGCGATCTTCACATGCTCAGTCCCGTCCGGCCTGATTTCCTTGACCAGCATCGACATGCGCCGGCTCACCGTGCGCGCGATCAGCCAGCGCCCATCTATGCGCAGGAAATCGTCGTCGTAATTGACCGCCAGCTGGGTCTGGATCCTCGTCTCCGTGTCGATCTGGAAAAAGAATAGGTCGAACCAGCCTTTGGCACGATCGCCGTTCACTTCAACGATCGGGTTCTGGCCATGGTGCATGTCTAAGATGTTGGGCCGGCATCCCCATTGCCGATAGATGTCGACGAATGCATCGGGATCGTTGAATAGCGGAAAACCTTCATAGTCGATCACCGCATCGTCGGTGAAACAGGCGCGCACCACCTCCGGCTGCTTGCGATCACAGGCGCGCAGATAGCGCCACTTCAGCGCTTCGATCGCACGCATGTCCTCCAGCAGCGCTAGCCGCCGTTCTATCGTCACTTCAGTCACTGGCGCTCCTCCCGCGGGGCGTTATGCCGTTTTGCACGAAAAAGTCAGGCGCGTCCCACATCGTGCCGCCCGCAAACCGAGCGGCGTCTGGACTTGCAGCGAGCCACGCCACCGCATCGGCAGTTTCGCTGGAATCACGCGGCGGATGATCGGCTCCAACACTGAGCGCGGCCTCGCCCCAGCGCGCCTTTATGGTGTCGGTCAGGGTAAATTGCGGTTCGACGAGAAAGGCATGAATTCCTCGAGCGCCGTATTCAAGCTGAATGAATTCGGGAATTTTGTTGAACGCGGCTTTGGCCGACCCATACAGAAATCCCCAATGGCCAGTCGCGGCCATGACTGAGGATCTGGAGGTCACGAATATCAGGCGCCCCCCGCCGGCCGGGATCATAGCGTCAATGGCGCGACGGCTGATATGCACCTGATTGACTACATTGCCGAGATAATTGGCCTCGGCTTCCTCCATTCCAAATGCCGCGATCGGCTCCATGATCGCCGGGCCCTGGTAAATGGCATTGTTGACGAGCACGTCCAACCGCCCGAACTGGCAAATGGTCCGGGCGATGGCGGTGTCGATCGAGTCGCGGCTAAGCAGGTCGAGCGGAACGCCGACCGCCGTACCGCCGGCAGCCGCAATCTCTGCGACCGTCTCCTCGATGCTTCCCGGAACCGGGATGGCCACGCCGCGCGTGCCCAGATCGCCTTGCCCGGCGCGCAATGTCCGGCCCGTGACAATCACGGCAAAGCCGTCGCGGGCTAAGCTGATCGCGATGGCCTTGCCTATCCCCCGCGTGGCCCCGGTCACCAAGGCAACTCGCTGCATCACTCCTCTCCGTGTGCGGATTGTTTTTACGATAATCGTTGCTCATAATGATTTGCAAGAACGATATGCGTAAAGGAAGATGGATTATGCCACGCTTGGTGGGGCGGACAGCAATAATCACGGGTGCGGGCGACGGCATCGGCCGCGGCATCGCCAGCCGCTTTGCCCGCGAGGGTGCTGCAGTCGTCGTGGCGGATTACGATCAGGAGGCCGGTTCAAGATGCGCCGGCGCACTCAATGCTGCGGGAGCGCATGCGATATTCGTGCGCTGCGACGTGGCCGATCGGACGCAGGTCGAAGCAGCCGTTGCGGCCGCGATGAAGCGCTTCGGCAGCGCGGACATTCTCGTCAACAACGCCTTTCGCGGCCGCGAAGCGGCGCGGTTCGAAGAGATGGACGACGGTCGCTTCCAGGAATCTCTGGTGATGAACCTGTTCGCCGCGAAATGGTCGATGGGCGCCGCCTTTCCTCACATGCGCGAGCGGCGCTGGGGTCGGATCATCAACATCTGTTCGCTCAATGGCGTGAACGCTCATATGGGCACCGCCGACTACAATGTCGGCAAGGAAGCATTGCGAACACTCACCCGCACCGCCGCGCGCGAATGGGCGCGGTACGGAATCTGCGCGAATGTCATTTGTCCAGCGGCCGTATCCGCATCCTATCGGCGCTTTTCCGAAATGCAGCCGGAAATGGCCGCCAGGATCGCGGCCGCAAACCCGATGGGGCGAACGGGCGATCCGGAAACCGATATCGGAGGCGTCGCGCTTTTTCTGGCGAGCGAAGACGCGCGCTACCTGACCGGCAACACGTTGTACGTGGACGGCGGAGCCCACATCAACGGTGTCGCCTGGATTCCGGAGATCTTCGCGGATAACGACTGAGTTCGCTTGCCACCGTCGCGGACTGCCCTAAGGTCGCAGCGATGCCCCGCCCGCGCCTTTCCGGCCACGATAGACGTCAGTCGATTGTCGAAGCCGCCAAGACAGTGTTCGCAATGAACGGCTATGAAGGCGCAAAAACCTTCCAGATCGCGCGAACGGCGGGCGTTTCGGAAGCGCTGGTTTATCGCCATTTCCCCTCCAAGACGGCGTTGTACCGCGCTGTGCTGCGGCACGTCATTCATGATCAGGACGCGACGCTGAAGCGTTTCGGCGCTATTGAGCCGAGCGCGCGTGGCATAGTGGACATGCTGGTGCGCACGGCCCGCAATGCAATCGCGGGAGACGCCGCACTGAACGCGCTCGGCATGAGGCTCGTGTTTGGCAGCCTGGCCGCCGACGGGAGCTATGCGCGTCTGGTCTATCGCCGCGCTTCGCGGCTCGTGCTTCCCCAAGTCCGCGCCGCCATGGCCGCTGCCGAGTCCGAGGGGGCTCTGGAATCATATTCCGTCGCTCCGGAGAACGCCGTCAACTTCGTTGAGCATGTGACAACGATGATTCAAATGACCCGCAGCGGCGGGCGGCCAGCAGTGGAGCATCCCGAGGGTAATGCCCGCCTGATCGCGGATTGCGTCCGCTTCTGCGCGCGCGGAATCGGGCTTCGTGCGGAAGTTGTCGAACGGCTGCTCGGGAAAGCCCTGGCACCTGACTACGCAAATGATATAAATGCGACGGTAGAATAGTCGAACATCGTATTGCTTTGCCGCTGTTTGCTACGTAGACTTCGTATATGGAGAGACATTCTACTACCGAACGTGCAACGGTCGTCGCCTTAGACCGGCACGATTTGCTGACGCGAGCGCAGGAGCGCTCCGGACTGTCCGATTTCGGCGACACCTGGTTCATCGAGCCGATGGATCGGTTTATCGAAGCCGCCAATAGCGAGGCGCGGCTGACACCGGCTGGAATCGCCGCTCAGACCGAAGTGATCGTCAAAGGTCTCACAAGCCGCCTCCGCATGGTGGAGGATATCCGTCGGCATCCCGAGATCCTTGACGAGCAGGTCGAGGTTGCCGGCATCATCCTGGGCCTGCCGCGCACGGGGAGCACCGTGTTCCACCGCCTGCTGGCAAGCGCACCGGGCATGACGGCGATCCGCTGGTTCGAGGCGCAGAATTATGCGCCCTTTCCCGGCGAGGCGGCCGGCGATCCGGTTGAGCGTCGCGCTTATGCCCAGGCCATGATCGACGGTTGGCTGGCCGCCGCTCCCGAACTCGCCTCGATCCACCCGCTCGACCCTGAGGCTCCGGACGAGGAGATTCTCATCCTTGGCCAGATGTTCGTCAGCACGATGGTCGAGGGCATGACCTATGTGCCGAGCTTCGCGCGCTGGCTCGATTCCTACGACCAGTCGCGCGGCCACGAGGATTTGAAGACCATCCTCAAATATCTGCAGTGGCAGGAACCATCGCGACGCGGGGCTAAATGGGTGCTGAAAAGCCCATCCAACCTTCCTTATACCGAGGTGGCCGCCAAGGCGTTTCCGGACGCCTTGTTGATCGTGACGCATCGCGATCCCCTACAGACGGTCCCCTCCTACGTCAGCATGCAAGCAACGCTATACAAGCTCGGCGCGACACTCACCGATCGCGAAGTCGGCGCGTTCTGGTTCCCGCGGCTCGTCGAATGGATGCGGCGCTTCGAGGCCGCGCGCGCCCACATCGGCGAAGAACGCTTCGTCGACATCGACTATCGCGATGTGGGCCGTGAGCCACTGAAACAAGCAGAGCGCGTGCTGGCACGGATGGGACTGCCGGTTAACGGCGGCGGGGAGGAAGCCCTGGCCGAGTTCATAGCTGGAAATCGCCGCGAACAGCGCCCGCTGCACGATTATTCGCTGGACCGCTTCGGGCTCGACGCCGATGCGATTGAGGCCGCGTTCGCCGATTATCGCCGACGCCACATCCTCTAGTTGGAATCTCCGGTGGAGCCTCGCCCACGCATTCTGAGAACGCCCGATGATCGGTTCGCCGACCTGCCCGGCTTTCCGTTCGCGCCACACCATATCGAGATCGCGGACCGCGATCTTGGCTCCTTGCGGATGCACTTCATCGACGAGGGACCGCCAGCGGCGCGCGCCGTGCTGATGCTGCACGGCAATCCCACCTGGTCCTTTCTCTATCGTCACATGATCAGGCCGGTCGCCGCCAGCGGCTACCGCGTCGTGGCGCCCGACATGATCGGCTTCGGCCGCTCCGACAAACCTGCAGACCGGGCCGCCTATTCGTATGATGCGTTCGTTCGCTGGATGCGCGCGTTCATCGACATGCTCGATTTGAGGGGGATAACACTCGTGTGCCAGGATTGGGGCGGACCGATCGGCCTCAGGCTGGTCGCCGAAATGCCGGACCGCTTCGATGCTGTGTTCGCGACCAATACGCTGCTGCCCAATTGCGAGCGCCCCCCGCGCGGTGTCGAACCATGGCCAGGGGAAATGATTCTTGGCTGGATCGAGACCTGCCGCAACAGCGCCGATCTGCCCGTCGAGGCCCTTATCGCACGGGCGGCTGTGGCTGAACTCGCGCCTGACGTGCTTGCCGGATATGCGGCCCCCTTCCCTGACGCCTCCTTCAAGGCGGGAATGCTCGAAATCACATGCGGCATTCCGATCGACGATGGTGCGCAGGGACTCGCTGCAAATCGCGCCGCATGGGAGGCGCTCGAGCGCTGGACAAAGCCCTTCGCCACCGCTTTCAGCGATGGCGATCCGGCGACGGCCGCGTGGGCTGATGTGTTTCGCCGCCGCATTCCCGGCGCAAGGGAATGCGCACACCCGGTGATTCAGGGCGCGGGGCATTTCGTGCAGGAAGAGCGCGGCCCGGAGATCGCCGCCGCGCTGATCGACTTTCTGGAAAGCAACCGGCGACGCGCCGGAACGAAAGGATGACGGATGTTGCTGAAGGACAAGGTGGTGGTGGTCAGCGGCGTCGGGCCAGGCCTGGGTCAGGCGCTGGCGCGGATCGCGGCGTCGGAAGGCGCGAAAGTCGTGCTCGGCGCGCGCAATCAGGCGTTTCTCGAACAGATCCGCGATGAGATCGAGGCCAAGGGAGGAACTGCAATCGCGGCGCCCTGCGATATCTCAAATCCCGAAGACTGCGCGCGCCTGGCTGCGCAGGCCGCCGACGCGTTCGGCGGCCATATCGATGGCTTGGTTAACAGCGCCTATTATCATGGCGAGTGGAGCCACGTCGAAAACGCGGATGAGGCCGATTGGGCGAAAGCCTTTGACGTGGCGGCGCTTGGAACGCTGCGCATGACCAGGGCCTGCCTTCCCTTCATGAAGGAAAAGGGGGGCGCGATCGTCAACGTCTCGACGATGGCGAGCGTCAGGCCATATGGCGCCGACTATGGCATGGAAATGGGTTATGCCACTGCCAAGGGCGGGGTGAATGTGCTCACCCGCTACATGGCGAAAGATCTCGGGCGTTACGGCATTCGCGTGAATGCCACCCGCATGGGCTTTATCCACGGCGCGCCGGTGCAAGGCTATATCGACGCGCAGGTCGCCGCGGGCCGCACTGAAGCTGATGTAGTGAGTGAGATCACCCAGGACATCCCGATCGGCATTATTCCGCCCGAAGACGATTGCGCGCGCAGCGTGCTGATGCTCCTGTCCGACTACGCGCGGGTCGTCACCGGCGCAGCTCTGGACGTGAATGGCGGTCACTGGATGGCGCCCTAGCTCGGACACAAATGCGTCTTTTGACAATTGTGTGATTACGCGAAACCAAAAATCTGTTGCAGTATATTCCAGTTTTGCGCAATATATACGCGTAAAAACGGCAATCCACGACCGACTTGTAGAGGGGAGGATTGAAATGAGAGGTTTCTATCGCGCGATTTTGCTGGGGGGCGCATCACTCGCGGCCTTTCCTGTTTCCGCTCAGGTCACGGATCAGTCCGCACAGGCCGGCACGACGAACACCTTAGGGGATATCGTCGTAACAGCCCAAAGGCGCGAAGAGCGGGCGCAGGATGTGCCCATCGCGATAACGGCTTTCTCCAATGAACGCCTGCAGCAGCAGGGCGTAACTCAAGCCCAGGATCTTCAGGCAAGTGTACCTTCGCTGGTCGTTGGCCCGAATGGGCAGGGCTCGCGCGAGACGCAGTCATTCACCATTCGCGGTCAGGGGGCGACATTCCAGGCCTCTCCGGGCGTGGTGGTCTATCTGAACGAGGTGCCACTGCCGGCGCCAATCACGCTCAGCCAACAGGGCGGGCCGGGCAACTTCGTTGATCTCGAGAATCTTCAGGTGCTGAACGGGCCGCAGGGCACGCTGTTCGGCCGCAACACGACCGGCGGCGCGGTCCTGCTGGTGCCGCACCGGCCGACGAACGAGTTCAGCGGCTACGCCCAGGCGAAGCTCGGCAACTTCTCCAACCGGGAATTCGAAGGCGCCCTCAACGTTCCGATCGTGGATGAGAAGGTCCTGCTGCGTGTGACCGGGGCTTATCAGGACAGGGACGGCTATACGCACGATGTCGTGTGGAACAAAAACCGCGACAATCTGCACTGGTATTCCGGGCGCATCGGCCTGACGTTGAAACCGACAGAGACCTTGGAAAACTACACAATGGTCTACGGCGCCTATTCGCGGAACCACGCCGCTGGCCTCATCCACCGCGCCTACAACATTGCAGGCCTTCAGGGCGTGGGTTTCTGTGTCGACCCGCCCCTGACGCCGCCGGGTCCTTCCGGAATCGCAGTTTCGTGCAGCGTGTATCGCGCCGCGGATGCATACGCAGCATCGTTGGGGCCCCGAGCCACTGCGCTCAGCATCGACGAATTCCAGAAAACGAGAACCTGGGGCATCACCAACACCACAAAGCTGGAGCTGAGTGACCAGCTGACGCTCCGTAACATCGTCAGCTATCAGCGTTTCCTCAGTCGTTACCGCTACGACGGCGATGCGACGCCGCTGCAGCAGCACGATGTCGACCCCGGTGTGCTGCCTTCCGGTCCAGTCACCATTCCCGGAGGCGGCGGCACCTATATCTACGCCAACGCAACGGGCAAGATCGAGCTACCGCGCGATCATATCAAGGAAGTGACCGAAGAGCTGCAGCTGCAAGGCAAATTCCTCGAAAACCATCTGAACGTCACTGCAGGCGGCTTCTACTACGACCAGAGTCCGGCCGGAATTCAAGGTTCCGCTTCAGTGCTGTACTGCCCCGCCGCCTTCACCGGCTTCTGTTCGCCACAGCTTGGACGAATCGCGGTCAGTCAAAAATCGAAGGCGCTGTACGCCCAAGGCACGCTCGATCTGGGCGCACTCACCCCATCGCTCGAGAACCTCAAGGTAACGGGTGGGATCCGCTATACATGGGACAAGGTCAGCGGCACCGCGCAGCAATATCGCATCGCTGGTTTCGACCCCGCGACCGGCACCGTCACGGGACCGTTCACCTGCGCTTATAACAGCGCGCAGGTAGCAGACGCTGCGAGTTGCGCGTTCAGCGCCGTCCTTAAGACCAACGAACCCACTTGGACTGTCGGTGTCGACTATCGCACCTCACCCGAACTTCTGCTGTATGCCAAAGTGAGTCGTGGCTACAAGGCGGGCGGTTTCAATGGGTTTGCGGTGTTCGACAACACCCGTACGTTCAAGCCGGAATTCGTCACATCATATGAGGTCGGATTCAAATCAAACTACAAAGTCGGTGGCATTCCAACCCTGTTTAACGCGAACTATTTCTACGAAGACTATAACAATATTCAGCGCGCCACAGGCGACTTCAATCCGACGACGTTGGCCGGCGGCGCGCGCACGCTGAATGCGACGGCGCGACTGCAAGGCGTGGAGCTGGAGGCATCGATCCGCCCGCTACACGGCGTGGAGATTGGCGGCAACTTCAGCTATGTCGATGCCAAGTATAAGAAGTACAATGTTGAGACGCGTGGACCGACCCTCGACTGCTCGGGCGCTACCATACCGTTCGGCGGTACTGCCAACCTGAAATGCCTGCCATTTCAGTATCTGGCGCCCTATATCTTCAGCCTGCACGGATCGATCGAACATGATCTCGGCAGCAACCTCGGCACGCTTGCTCTGTTCGTGAATTATTCGCATACGTCTGCCCAGCACACCGAGGCGGTCGTGCGGGCGCCTAACCAGCCAGGCGAGCGGCTCGAGCCGTTCGGTCTGCTCAGCCTGTCTTTGGATTGGCGCAATGTCGCCGGCACGCCCGTCGATGTCGGCTTTTATGCGACGAACCTGACCAACAAGCTTTACCGGATCAGCAACACCGACGTGTACCAAGGCGGTGCCTTGCTGTACTGGACGACCCTTTATGGCGAGCCGCGCATGTACGGCGTCAAGCTTCGCTACCATTTCGGGAAGTAGGCCGCCCAAAAACGGTGCGTCCTGGCCCGTCCGGCGAATGTGCCGGGCGGGGTCCCTTTCTCGCTCATACCCCCGGCTGGCTCGCCGGCACCTCGACCAAAAGGCCATCGAGGCTTTCGTCGATATGGATCTGGCAGGATAGGCGGCTGGTTGCGCGCACCTCAATCACTTCCGCGAGCGCGCCCAGCATCTCTTGCTCCTCCGGTCCGGCGGGTCCCACACGTGCAAGCCAGGCGTGATCCACATAAACATGGCAGGTCCCGCACTGACGCATGCCCCCGCATAGGGCATCGATGCCCTCGACCAGATTGGCGACCCCGAGCTGCATCACCGTCATGCCCTCGAAGCAGTCGCAGCTCCGCGTGGTACCGTCCGCCTGCACATAATGAACCATTGCCATCAGGCGTGTGTGGCCGGACAGCGCGGCTCGGCAGTGGTGCGGGCGGGGCCGGGCCGCAAAGCGCGTTTGCGGTAGCTAACGCGGCAGGGTTGCGCGGGCCAATAAGTCGTGGCGCCCGCCACTGGCCGGGGTTCGTCGATCAGCTCGAAATCGAGGTTGTGCAGCATGACAGCCAACAACACCTTCATTTCCATGCGCGCGAAATTCACGCCCGCGCAGCGATGCACGCCGCCGCCGAAGCCGATCAGGGCGTTGCTGACCATCTTTTCGCCTTCCCCGCTTTCGAACCGGTGCGGGCAGTAGCTGTCCGGCGCTCCGAAGACGTCGCCCATCCGGTGGCTGATCGCGGGAGAGAGCAGCACCCAATCTCCTTTCTTCACCTGGATACCGTTCCAATCGATGTCCTCGGCGGCGACACGGTTGAGAATGAAGGCAACCGGATGGAGTCGTTCGCTCTCGCGGATCGCAGCATCGAGATATTGAAGCGCGAGCGCCTGTTCCCAGCTCATGTCGGCGCCATCGGATTCGCCGAGCACGGCATCGATCTCGTCCCGAACCCGCGCAAGGCAATCGGCATTTTGGACGAGGTCCAGCAGCGCCCAGCTTGCCTGGCCCGCAGTTGTTTCATGGCCCGCCCAGACAAGAAGAAGGATGAGGTTGATAAGGGTCTCGTCCGGCACCGCCGATCCGTCCGGATAGCGCGTCTCGATCATGTCCTGGAAGAAGTCGGGCGGATCGACCGGTCGGGTGCGGCGCTCCGCGATCCAATCGCCCAGGATGCGGTGCAGCTTACGCTTGGCGCGCCGGCTGCGGACCATCTTGGGCGTCGGCAGCCACAGCGGCAGCACGAACTCCATACCACCTGAAAAGTCTCGGAACAGGGCAAAAAACTCATGTCCCATCCGCTCGTGAAAGTCGCGGCCCATGAAGCTGTGGGCCGCAATGTCCATCACCACCGGACCCAGGGTCGGGATTACATCGAACGATCCCGCCGCGCCCAAGTCGCGGCACAGCCGGGCGCCATGCTCCGCCATCACGGGCACATAGGCCTTCATCGCCGTTGCTTTGAAACGCGGCATGATGACGCCGCGTTGACGCAGATATTCTTCCTGCTCGGCGAACGAATAGAAATTGGGCGAGAACATCTTGTGGAAGAACGGCATCGACTCGCGGATCGAAAGCAGCTTGTCAGTCTGTTGGAAGAAGAAGGCGTTGTTTTCCGGACCCAGCAACACCGTGAACTTGCGGCCGCCCATGCTGAAGCGGAATACCGGCCCCAGCGTTTCGTAGCCCTTCTTCAGCATGGGCACCGGATCGCGGAAAAACTCGATCAGATGCCCCAGCACCGGCCAGCCTCCGGGCATGTCGGGGACCACTGCTGCGCCAGCCTCTGCGCTCACCGTTCTCGTCGCCATTTTCTCCTCCCCTGTACTGGCTCAGGTGAGTCGAAGCTTACCTCAAAACGAGGCGTTCAGCGAATGAAAGCGCGGAACGCATCCCAGGGCACGCTCGATTTATAGAGTTCAGCCTCGTCCATCGAACCTGCGGGAATGGTGAAGCCTTCGGTGCGCATCGCTTCATCGAAGTGGTCGCGCACTTCCTCGACGCTCCACTCCTTGTCGGTCCCGCGGTAACCGGGTGTCACACCGGCAAATACGCGGGCGAATCCCCCGCCACCGACACTGAACATCTCGCCATTGCAGGGTACATCGTCGTGAGCCAGCAGTCCGACCACCGGGGCGACGGCGCGAGTGGGGAAATCGCGCCGCATGATCGCATCGATCTCCTCACCCATTAGTGCGGTCATCCGGCTGTTCGCGATCGGCATGATTGCGTTCACCGTCACGTTCTTGCCAAGCGCCCGCGTGGCCGACGCAAGCGCACGCGTCATCGCCCAGACCGCGCCTTTGGCCGCTGGATAGGGAACCCCGCTGCCCATGCCGAACCACGAGCCAGAAGCGACATTGACGATCCGCCCATAGTCGCGCTGCAGCATGTGCGCCCAGACTTCGCGGCATAGATAGAAGGTCCCGCTTGCCGATACCGCTATGTCCTTGTCCCATTGCTCGTCGCTCAGTTCTGCCAATGGGCTCGAACCACTGACGATTCCCGCATTGTTGACGAGAATGTCGACCTGCCCCCAACGTGCCATGGCATCGCCGACAATCGCGCGGGCGCCTGCGGCCGTCGCGACGCTTTCACCATTTGATTCGGCAACACCACCCGCTGCGCGGATCTCGGCGGCGGCTTGTTCGGCGTAGGCGCGGTCCGCCCCCTCACCCGCGAAGCTCCCGCCGAGGTCGTTGACCAGCACTTTTGCACCGCGCGCGGCAAGCAGAGCGGCATAGGATTTGCCGAGCCCCCCGCCTGCCCCAGTAACGATCGCGACCTTGTTGTCGAAACGCATATCTCCCATGGCCCGCTCCTTCTTTTCATTCGCCAGTCATTCGGACGATGGCGGCGCTACTGGCGCTGCGAGTGAATATTTCCGCCATCGACGACAATGTCCGAGGCCGTGATATAGCTCGCCTCATCCGAGAGGAGGAATCGGATCACGCGGCCGACTTCCTCTGCTGCGCCATAGCGTCCGAGCAGAATCCGGCGCTCGAAATGACCCGGCAACGCCGCCTTGGTATCCGCCATGATTGGCGTGTCGATCTGACCCGGTGACACCGAATTGATCCGGATGCCGGATGAGGCGAGTTCGTCGGCCATCGAACGCACCAGAGAGATGACAGCACCTTTCGCGGCGCTGTAGATGGGAATCAGTCCGCTACCCAAAGTGGCATTGATCGAAGAAAGCGCGACGATCGCGCTGCCCGGCGCTCCCTTCAGGTCAGCCAAGACCGTCTGGGTAAGCAAAATGAGCGCGCGGACGTGCAGCGCCAGGCCTGCCTCCCAATTGTCAGGCGTCACGCCTTCGATGCCGGTGACCAAGGCGGTGCCGGCAGAGTGCACGATCCCGCCAATAGATCCGATTGCCGCACGGCTGGCGAGAGAGGCCGGCCCGACAGACTGGGCGTCGCGCAGATCGGCAGCGATGCCGACTGCAGGGACGCCATAGCGCGCGCGTATCGCTGCGGCGGCTTCTTCTACGCCGGCGGCATTGACGTCCCATAGCGCAACCGCCCGGCCGACCGCGGCAAGCGCGCGCGCCGAGGCAAGACCGATACCGGACGCCGCCCCCGTCACCACCACTCCTGTTCCGGGTGCACCCAGCCGCGGATCGAGAGAATCGCTCATGCGCTGAGCAACTGCACCACTTCGATCAGGTGCCCTTCGCAATCTGTGACGAAGCCGACCCTCACGCCATGCGCGGGGTTGTCATAGGGCTTCTCCACCACAGCGCCGCCATTGGCGACCGCCCGCGCGACAAAGGCTTCGACATCCTCGGTCTGGAACCCGAGAATGACCTCGTCATTGGTCGGTTTCGGTGCATCAAGGAACTTCAGCAACACAAACGTCGCCGCGCCCTGCCCGCTCGCGTTGAAGATGATCTCGCTGATCTTCCGTCCGCCAATTTCGGCATCGACCCGCGCCATTTCGCTCAGTCCTGCGACGGCCTTGTAGAAAGCCGCCGCCGCTTCGAGATCGTGCACTAAGAGCTTCGTAAAACCGAAATGATTCATATTCCTCTCCTTGTCACTAAGCTCTCTTTACGACGCTTTGCGCAGATTACGATGGCTTTTTCTGCGCACTATCCTTGTTATGCCCTTGCGCGTTTATCAATATGCGGGCACCAAGAGGCGTGAAAGGAGCCATCGATGCAAGGCAGCGTTGTGATCGTGACCGGCGCCAGCGACGGCATTGGGGGCGCCACTGCCAGACGGCTCGCCTCCGACGGCGTGCATGTGGTGATGATCGCCCGGCGCAGCGATCATCTGGAGCAAGCAGCGAAGGCTATCCGTGCCGGGGGAGGAATGGTCGAAACCCATAGCCTTGATGTCGCAGACACCGATGCGCTCGACCGTCTCATCGCGGATGTGGCCGCGCGCCACGGCCGGCTTGACGGCCTCGTTAACAATGCCGCACGTTCCAGCATGGGTGCTTTGGTCGATGCGAGCGACTCGGAGTGGCGCGATACGTTTGCCGTCAACGCCGACGCGCCGTTCGTCGCGACCCGCGCGGCGCTCCGCGTGATGATACCGCAAAAGTCTGGCTCGATCGTCAACATCGCATCGACCAACGGACGCCGGGCGATGAAGAACATGGCGGTCTATTCCGCGACCAAAGCGGCGCTAATCCACTTCAGCAAGGTTGCAGCAATGGAAGCTGCGCCGCATGGCGTGCGGGTCAACGCGCTGGCTCCCGGGATGGTGATGACGCCCAGCAACGCAAACTTTTTCCGGGAGATGCCAGAGGTTCTGGCGCAGGTTGCCGCGACCATTCCGGCGGGGCGCGGGGCCCAGCCTGAGGAAATCGCCGGTGCGATCAGTTTCCTTCTGTCGGATGATTCAACCTTCGTAAATGGCGTGTGTCTGGATGTTGATGGCGGCAAGGCCGCTCAGCTTTACATGCCGGGCTGAGGAGGCGCGAATGAAACGGGTGCAGGGCAAGCGAACAGTCATCACCGGTGGGGCGCAAGGCATCGGCGCCGCAATCGCGCGCCGACTCGCTCAGGAGGGCGCTCGCGTCGCGGTTCTCGACCTCAACGCCGATGCCGCCAGCTCGGTGTTGCCTCAGCCACATATAGGCTTGGCCTGCGACGTCGCCGACGAGGCTTCGGTCGATCGCGCGTTCGCGCGGGTGAAGCAGGCGTTCGGCGGAGTGGACGTCCTCGTGAACAATGCGGGCATTGGAAGCACTCCCGGCGATGGCATGGACCGCTTCTACGCGGCGCAGGCCGAGCGCTACGCGCAGATCGGGCGCGGCGAGGCTCCGACCATCTTCGCCGACCAAACAATTCACTGCGGAGATGCAGCGTGGGGCCGCGTGCTGGAGGTGACGCTGAACGGTACTTTTCGTTGCTCTCGCGCAGCGGTGCGGCTGATGGCGGAAGAGGGTATCGGCGGCGCCATCGTCAACATCGGATCCACGGCGGCCGTCAAAGGGGATGGCCCCCTTCCCTATTGCGCAGCGAAAGCAGCCGTTCTGGGCCTGACCCGCGCGATGGCACGCGAGCTGGCGGATCGCGGCATCCGCGTCAACGCCGTCAATCCGGGAGCGACCGAAACACCGATCTATGCCAGTCTGACCGAGGACGTGAAGCAATCCATTGCCGCCGACAGCCTGATGAAGCGGCTGGCAAACCCCGACGAGATCGCGAGCGCCGTTGCATTTCTTGCCGGAGACGATGGCAGCTTCGCCACCGGCAGTATCGTCACCGTAAACGGCGGAGCCTATTTCTCTTGACCGACCCGAGCGACCTCGCCTCTCGCATCGACCGGCTGGAATCGCTGGATGCCATCCGCCAGCTTCCTGCGAAATATGCGCTGGCGCTCGACATGCGCGATTCCGACGCCTGGGTTAATCTTTTCCCGGAGGACGTTGCAGTCGGCGGCGGCAAAACTGGCCGCAAGGCGCTGCGCGACTGGTTCGATGAGACGCATTCACGCCAGTTCGACGGCACGTCGCACCATATTGGCGGCCACATTATCGACTTCGATGATCCGAATCATGCCCAGGGCGTGGTCTATTCAAAGAATGAGCATGAGGCAGGGGCGGATTGGGTCATCATGCAGATGATGTATTTCGACCGGTACGAGCGCATCGCCGGCCGCTGGTTCTTCCGCAAGCGCGTGCCGCTGTACTGGTACGCGACCGACCTCAACAAACCGCCGATTGGTGATCGCAAGATGCGCTGGCCAGGCGTGCCGCCTTATGAAGGCAGCTTTCATGACCTGTTCCCGTCATGGAAGGAATATTGGGCTAGAGGCGGACAGCCACACGACGGCCCCGTCGCTCCACCAGCCTCGCTGGAGAGTTTCATAGAGACGATGCGCAGAGGCGCGCCCGTGCCGAAGCCACGAGTGCGCAGCTAGCGCACGACAAAATGAGGAGACGACCATGAGCCTTGTCATCGACGTCGACGCCCATTTCGAACCTGGCCCGCAGTGGCTAGCACATTACCCAGACCTTGCCGCTCGGCTGCCCCAGCTCGATGACGGCGCCCTTGCGGTCAAGGTCATCTGCGGCGACCTGATCGCATCGATGCCGGAAGAACGTCGCCCTTCGATGGAGGAGCTGCTGCCGCCGGGCTTGCTGACGCTCTACGCCAAGGAAAAGGAAGGCGAGAAGGCACGCCGCGCCGAGTTCGAAGGCAAGAACCAGATGCAAGTTGCCGACGCGCAGGCTCGGGTCAAATGGATGGACGAGCAAGGCATCGACATCCAGAACGTCATTTGCCTGGCGGGCATCACCTATTGCACGTTCATTGAGGACCGCGCCTTGCGCCAGGACGTCGTGCGCGCCGCAAATGACTGGCTCGCCGACACCTGTGCCGAGAGCGGTGGGCGGCTGCTGCCGGTGACGGTGCTGGAATATGGGGACCTCGACTGGGCAATCTGCGAGCTCGCCCGGATGCGGCGGCGCGGCAGCCGTATGGTGCTTGTCCCGGGGGCACCGGTCGACGGGGTGTCGACCGTGCATCCATCATGGGACAGGTTTTGGCAGGCGGTTACGGACAATGGCATGCTCGCCATGTTGCACACCGGGTTCGAGCGAATGAGCTTCGATCCCGGCTGGTCCAATATGGACGCCGATGCGACACTGCTTCGCCAGTTCGGCGGCAGCTTCCGTCATTTCACGCCGATGATGCTGATCAACGCAATGATCCTCGCAGGCGTGTTCGAACGACATCCGACACTGACGCTGCTGGTGGCGGAGCTAGGCGTCGGTTGGCTGCCTTTCTTCCTCAACGACATCGACGATCGCACTTCGCCGACGGCTCAATTGTTCCTGGGCGAGTGGAAATATCCGATGAAGCCGAGTCAATATCTCCAGCGCAACGTCCGCGCCACGCCGCTCGCCGGAGGCAACGATACGCCGCTCGATCGCATCATGGACCAGCTACCGGAAGACATGCTGGTGTTCTCATCCGACTTTCCACACTTCGAAGGTTTCGCGAACCCGAAGGCCCATTACGCGAACATGCTGGCAAAGCTCAGCGACAGGCGGCGAGAGCTGTTCCTGGGTGGTGCGATACAGGCGCTCTATGAGCGCATGGGCGATCCGATCCAGCAGCTGGCTACCCTGCAGCCAGCCTGAGGAGCGTCAGTCGTTCTCTATCGTCCGGTCAGTCCTTGCCGACCGATTTGGGTCCCGTGATCCTGGCAAGCCCCACTTCATATTTGACGTTATGGACCGAGATCGAGGTCTCTACGTCTCGCACGCCTTCCAATGCGCGGATGCGGGTGAAGATCATCGCATTGAGCTGCTCTATGCTCGTGAACAAACCCATCGCGAGCAAGCTATAGCGGCCGAGTAGCACGATCACGCAGTTGATCTCGGGAATCTCGGCAATCTGCCGTGCAAGCGCGGCAACCCTGCTCGGGTCGGCGTGGATTCCCAGCATCACCAGATTCGGAGATCCGGCAACCCTGAAGTCGGTTACGACGGTGAACTGGATCAATCCCTCCACCTGGAGCCGCTTGATGCGGCTGCGGATCGTGCCTTCCGTCACTTTCAGTTCGGCCGCGATCTGGCGGTTGGAGACGCGGGCGTCGTGGCCGAGCTTCTCAATGATGCGGCGATCGAGATCGTCGAGTTGGTAGCCGTTCATCGCAGAGGCGCCACGTTGAATTCGAACTTGATGATGTCGGCGGCGATGCCCGGGGCGAGATGGTCGACGCCGGCGATCCCCGCGACATGGTCGAGCAGGAACAGGTTGATCTCGGAAAAGTCGTGGAGCGCGACCAGCAGCTCAATGTCATGGGCGCCGTTCATGATGTTGGCGCTCAGCACCTCGGGAAGCCGCGCCAGGTCGCGCGCGACGTCCTGGACCTCGCGCCCCGATACTTTGACGCCCACCGCAATCAGCACATTGAGGCCGTGCGCGGAGAAGTCCGTCACAGCCACCACGCGCGAGGCGCCCACTTCCTCAAGCCGCCGAAGGCGCGATGATACTGTCGCGGCGGTGACCGAAAGCTTTTCCGCGATTTCCTGATTGGTCGCACGCCCATTTACTCGCAGCATGTCGATGATGCCGGTGTCCAGGGCGTCGAGCGTGGCGGCGGCCGCGGTTCTCCCCGATCTGATCTGCACGCTTACCCCCCTCTGCTTGAATGCTCGCACCGTTCCTACGAAGTCGCGGCCCAAAGTCAAACGCCAGGTGCGCCGGGAAATCCTTCATAATATTGGCCAGTCAGCATGCCGCCGTCCACAGCGATCTCTGCACCGCACACATACGAGGCGGCATCGCTAGCCAGGAACAGCGTCGCCTCCGCCACTTCCTCGGGTGCGCCGACGCGTTGGAGCGGCACGTTGGTGAAGCGCTGACTGACTTCCTCGCGCGACTGCTTCTCAGCGTTGACCATGACGGTATCGATGCCGCCGGGATGCACCGAGTTCACTCGCACCCCGCGATGACCCAGTTCGAGTGCCGCGACCTTGGTCAGTCCGCGAACACCCCATTTGCTCGCCGCATAGGCCGCCAATCCATTCGCGCCCTTCATGCCGTCCACCGAGGAGATGTTGACGATCGACCCTTTGCCGCGTGCGATCATGCCTGGCGCGACCGCCTTGATGCCGAGGAACTCGCCGACCAGATTAATGCGAAGCACGCGCTCGAAGTCCTCCTGGCTGGTGTCGAGAATGGTGCGAAACAGAAGAACGCCGGCATTATTGACCAGGACATTCGCTGGCCCGAGTTGACGTTCTACCTGCTCAACCAATGCCGACCAGCTTGCCGCATCGGTGACGTCATGGTGCACATAGAGGGCGCCATCACCGATTTCGTTCGCCAGCTTCTCTCCCTCCCCATCGAGGATGTCCGCAATCGCGATCCGCGCCCCTTCGCGAGCGAACAGGCGGCTCGTCGCCGCTCCCATGCCGCGCGCTCCTCCGGTGATGATCGCGACCTTGTCGGCCAGCCGTCGGCTCATGCCTTACCCGCCTCTTCCTTGATGATTTCCAGAAAAAGCGGCCGCTCGCCGCCGCCATGCACGGCGAGTTCCGCCCCGCTGATGTAGTCGGCCGCCGGTGAGGCCAGAAACGCCACCGCTTCCGCGACGTCCGCGCCTCGTCCCAGCCGGCCGAGCGGTAGCGAGGCCGCGATCCGCGCCTGAGCCGCTTGCGACCCATAGGTCATCTCGGTATTTTCGGTCTCGATGAGGCCGACGACGATCGCGTTCACGCGTACCTCGGGCCCCCATTCCTGTGCGAGGCTGCGCGTGAGGCTCAGCAGCCCAGCCTTTGCTGCGCCGTAGATTGCTGTGCCGGGCGATGGCCTGACCGACGAGACGCTGGCGATGTTCACGATGCTTCCGCGGGAAGCCTTGAGGTGCGGATAGGCCGCCTGCGCCATGTGGAGCGGCGCCATCAGGTTTAGGGCCACGATCGCTTCGGAAAAGCGCGGGCTAGCCGTGGCGGCGTCGGCTTGCGGCGAGCCGCCGGCATTGTTGACCAGGGCGTCCAGCCGGCCGTGCTTCGCGACCACCTGCTCGACAAGTGCCCGCGCCTGGGCAGGATCGCGGATGTCACATGCGATGAAGTCGGCTCGCCTTCCTTCTTCCTCAGGAGACGCCGTGGGCTGGTTGCGGCCGCATGTCGCGACCTTCCAGCCGGCGGCGAGCAGGCGCCGCACGATCGCGGCCCCGATGCCGCGGGTGCCGCCGGTGACGATCACGACTTTTCCGTTCAAATCGATCATGTGATTGTCCTAGCCGCTTGCGCGGAGCCGATCGAGGAAGAAGCGCACCATGACGTCAACTGCCTCGCGCGCCTCTGGCAGGTGCACCATATACCAATGAGCGTGAGGCATGGCCTCGAACACATACAACTCCGCCTTCGCACCGGCGTGGCGAAGCGCGCGGTGAAAGGACGATGTCGCGCTCAGCAACGCGTCCCGCGTGCCAGTGATCAGCAGCGTCGGCGGGAAGCTCGACAGGTCACCGCGGATCGGCGCGACGAGCGGGTCAGCGCGGTCGGCATCGCCCAGATAGGCGCGGATCTCGCTCATATCATGGTGCGACGGCAAGACACGATCGCCCCAAAAACCCATCAGCGTGAAGATCTGCGCGCTGTCGCCCAGGTCGTCGAGATCGCCGCCGGCGGTGAACACGCCACAGCAGGCAGGAAGCGGTAGCCCTTCCTTGTGCAGACGCATGATCGACTGCGCGGTAATGAAGCCGCCGGCTGACGATCCATAAATGCCGATCTGGGGGGCGCCGTGATCGCGCAGCAGCGCGCGATAAACGGCAACCACATCGTCCACCGCCGCCGGGAACGGATGCTCGGGGGCAAGTCTATAGTCGACCGCGACCACCGACAGCCGGGCCTGATGGGCGATCGGGATCGCCTCGACGAGCGCGCCCGATCCAAGCACAAAACCGCCGCCATGCAGGTTGACGAGCACCAGGTCTCGATGCTCGTCCGGAATATCGTGCGGCTTGACCAGATGGCAGCGCACACCGGCGATTTCGATCTCGTCAACCGCAACGGGATATTGCTGCAGGGTGACGTCGGAGAGCCGTTTCATCTGCTGATCGACCATGTCCCGTATCGCCCACATCGGTACGGGACCATCATGTTGCGGTTCTTCGCTCCAGGGCAGCCGGGCGAGAAAGGCCCGGGCCTCGGGGCTGATCGTTCGCGGCACCGGCACGCTGTGTGGGCCGAGAGCGACCGAGCCATCGGCGCCAATCTGATAAGCCATCAATATTTCCCCCGCAGGATTGTCATACAAGCGCTTCCGATGCGTCCCGGCGCGACCGCCGGGAGGCAGCACGCGCGAGCATGTGGAAGATCAGCCAGACCGCAGATGCGCTGGCAGCGATCGCCAAAGCGACCGGGCGATAACCGCCCCCTGCATCGTGCAACGCCCCGGCGAGTGGCGGCAGCGCAAAAGTGAGCGGCAGGGTAAGCAGCCCGAACAGTCCCAGCACGTGCGGCAGGGCACGCGACCCCCACAAATCGCTGGCAAGCAAATTGACGGAGGGAAAAACGCTCGCGGCGCACAGGCCAATGACAAGAACAGGCAGACCGATCAGCACCGACCAGGCGCTCTCCCCGAGCACCAACCAGCTCACCGCGAAGGCGACCGCGACCAAAGACAGGGTACGTGCGGCGCCCAGCCTGTCGCATATGACACCAGCAAGCAGCGCTCCCACCATGCTAGCACCGCCTGACAGGCCGGCGATCAGGCTCGCGTCCACCGGCGACGCGCCGATTTCGCGCGCCAGCGGAACAATATGAGACACGCCAGTGATGCCGATGGCATTCAGCAGACCCGCCCCAATGACCATCGCCCAGAATGCCGGCTGCCTCAGGAGAGAGCGAGCGGTGACTGCGGAAACGAAGTGGATCGGCGCCGGCGCTTCGGATTGGCCCGCCGGACGATCCGCGACCCCCCAGATCAACGGAATCGCCGCCAGATGTAGCCCGGTCAGCGCCAGATAGAGCGCGCGCAGCCCGCCCTGCTCGATCACCAATTGGCCCAGGATCGGCAGGAGCGCGACGAGCAGCGGCATGTTGACGAAGCCGACCGCACGGCCCGGTCGCGGCTGGAACCAGTTGTTGGCAAGCACGCTCACGGGGAGCGGTCCTGACATGGCGAGCCCCGGCCCGATCAGCAATCCGTAGGCGGCGAGCGCTAACCAAAAATCGGGTGCAAAGGCTATCAAGAGATAACCCGCACCTGAAAGCGATATGCCGAGCAGCATCGTCCGGCGAATCCCGGCGCGGCCGATCAGCGCGGCCGCCAACGGGCCGCACAGGCTCATCGCCAGCACAGCGAGCGACAGGCCAAGCGTAACCTCGCCCCGGCTGATCCCGAATTCCTTCTGCAACGGCAAGATAGTGATACCGAACGCGCCGAATGCCGCCCCCAGCGATACGTTCTGGCAAAGCCAGCCGCGCACCGCCATGCCCCAGCGCGCGTTTGGCGGGTCCTCATGCTCCGTGCTGCTCATCGCAGTCGCTCAATGCAGCTCGAAGTCTTCCTTCTTGGGTCCACGCATCTCGTTCCAATAGTCGACGAGCCGATACGGCCACGACAAGAAGATGCGGCCCTTGCTGTTGTTGTAATAGCTGTTGGCTTTCGGATGGGTCCAGATCATGTCCTTCATCCGCTCCTCGATCTTGCGGTTGAAGAATTCATAGGCGCTCTGCTTCGGCTCGACCGCTCTAGCCTGGCTTGCGTTCGCCCAATCCAGCGTCTCGATGATATAATTGATCTGCACTTCGGAAATGAGATTCTGTCCCGCGGCATGGTTCGGAGCGCTATTCGGACCGACGGTCAGAAAATAGTTCGGATAGCCAGGAATGGTGACGCCTAGATAGGCGCGTGGATCATCCATCCCCCATTCGTCACGCAGGTTGCGGCCACCCCTGCCCTTTACCGTCAGATTGCCGAGCATGTTGGCGACATCGAACCCGGTCGCGCAAACCAGCACGTCGAACTCATATTCCGTGCCGTCGGCCATGAGCAGGCCTGTCGGCGTAATCCGCTCGATTTTGCCGGCCTCGAGCGTCACATGGTCTCGTTTGAGCGCGTCGAACCAGCCCCCGTCCATGATGATGCGCTTCGAGAAGATCGGGAAATCCGGAGTCAGCTTTTCCTTAAGATCGGGCCGGTCGGCGAATTTCGATTCCATGTGGGCGAGGGCATATTGGCGCATGCCCGCGTTGACTTGCGACACCGTTTGCCCGGTCTCATCCTGCCATTCGGGATCTTTCAGCACATTGGGAAACAGGCCATCGGCCGCGAACCAGTAGACGCGGAAGCGGAACCATTCGCGGAAATGCGGGATATGCCGCAGGGCGAACTTCATGCCCGGAGTGACTTCCGTCATGATCTCCGGGTTGTAGATCACCCAGTGCCGGGTACGCATGAACACGGTCAGCTCGGCAACCTCATTGACGATCGCCGGCACCAGCTGAGCCGAGCTCGCGCCGGTGCCGATCACTGCCACACGCTGGCCCTTGATCTCGACGGAAGGATCCCAGGTGGCGGTGTGCATTTTGGGGCCGCGGAAATCGTCGAGCCCTGGAATATCCGGCCATTTCCACCGATTGACGGGCCCGTGGGCATTGATCACAGCGTTGACCCGGAGCACCTCCTCCTGACCGTCCTTGCCGCGGACAGTGACGTCCCACATGGCGGCAGGGTCATCGTAAACCAGCTTCGTCACGGTCGTGTCGAAGCGGATGTTGCGCCGGAGATCATACTTGTCGGCAACATGCAGAAGATATTGCTGCATATCCGCGCCGTGTGGGTGGTAATGGTGCCATTCGGGGGTGATTTCAAAAGAGTAGGAATAAAAGTGGCTGGGCGTGTCGACGCCGACACCGGGATAGCGGTTCTCCCACCAGGTTCCGCCCACCTCGGGGTTCTTCTCAATCACGACGTGGTCATACCCTGCTTCTTCAAGCTTCACCGCAGCGGCGAGACCCGTGAGGCCAGCGCCAATCACCAGCACCTTGAAGCCCGCCGGCGGTGCGACGCGACCTGGAATCGTCTTGCGCTTCTCCGGCAAGCGGAAGCCGCTCTGGTCCAGGACCAGCGGCACGAACTCGTCCTCCACCTTTTCCCCGACGCCGACACTCATCATCTTCTGCATCAAGGCATCGGAAGGCTCGTCGCTGCGCGCAACACCCGGCTCGGTCAGCACATGCAGAAGCTTCTCGCGAAGCTCTTCCAGATACTCGCCGGGAATGTCCGTCCCTGGCATCGCGTAGGGCGGCCGGATATAGTTCGAAAACACGTCCAGCATCGTCTCATCATGCGTGAGATGGACATAGACCATCAACAATGTCTGGGCGTTCGCTTCGACAAGCGCCTGCCGCAGCTCTGGCGTATCGACCATCGGCAACCGCCGATTCTGCCAATCAAGCGCGTCACCATCTACGGCCTGCTGCACTGCGGTTGCCATTCCAGAATCCTCTCCGCTCAATTGTGAGTAAACACTTACCTGTTAGGTCGGCGGCAATCAAGAGCACAGGTTGGCCCATCAACGCGCTTTCGGCGCGAGTCAAGTCTATCAGAGCTATATCATCGCCGGAGCGCGTTACAAATTGGTTGCCGTACTACGCAAACCATGGGATCACGGTTCAGTTTTCCGTTCCAGCCGAGCGCCTAATGGATATCTTCTCACCCGTCGCGCTTGGGGCGCTTCGACTCTCAAACCGGATCGTAATGGCGCCGATGACGCGCGACCGTGCGGGGCCGGGCGACGTGCCGACGTCGCTCATGGCGGAATATTATCGCCAGCGGGCAAATGCCGGACTGATCGTGACGGAAGGCACTCAGCCCTCTCCTGCCGGCAAGGGCTATTGGCGCACCCCCGGTATACATAGTCGGGCCCAGATCAAGGGATGGCGAGCAGTGGCCGACGCGGTACACGGGGAAGGCGGCAAGATTGTCGTGCAGTTGATGCATGTCGGGCGCGCCGCTGTCATCGCGAACAAGGAGCCGGACGCCGAGACCATTGCGCCCTCGGCGCTTCCCTCCCGCGAGCGCATACCCGGGCCAGACGGCGTGCCTGCGGCAACGGCTATGCCGCGTGCTTTGGAGACAAGCGAAATCGCCGGCGTGATCGCCGAATATGCCGCGGCCGCAGCCAATGCTCGCGCGGCCGGTTTGGACGGAGTGGAACTGCACTGCACGAGCGGCTATTTGCCGATGCAATTCCTCTCGACCGGCAGCAACAAGCGAAGTGACCGATATGGCGGCAGCACGCCAAACCGCATCCGCTTTGTCGTCGAGACCCTGGAGGCCATGGCGCACGCGATCGGGGCGGACCGGATCGGCTTCCGCATCTTTCCGGGGAACCCTTATAATGACATGCATGACGAAGACCCTGCGGACACCTACACCGCGCTGATCGATGCGCTCGCCGGGCTCGGCCTCGCTTATATGCATCTGGTCCATTATCCCACCCCTGAGCTGGATGCGCTCACGCTGCTGCGCCCGCGCTGGCCGGGCGCGATCATCGCCAATAACGCGTTGAAGCTGGACACGGCGAAAGTGCTCCTGGCGACGGGTAAGGTTGAGGCCGTATCCTTCGGCCGACCGTTCATCAGCAATCCAGACCTTGTCGATCGTTTTCGTTCGGGCGCACCGCTCGCCCTACAGGACCGCGACACTTTCTATACCGGCGAGGAGCGCGGCTACACCGACTATCCACGCTGGGCCGGCAATCCCGCCTGAACCCCTTTTGAAGGAGAGGATATGGCCTACACGCTGCAGCAACTGTCTGACCTTGAGGACATCCGCACACTCAAGCACCGTTATTTCCGTGCCATCGATACCGCCGACGCGGAACTCCTCGCCGACCTGTTCACGGACGATGTCGCGGTCGACTATCGGGGCGGCACCTACCGGGTGCGCTTCGCCGGCCGCGAGAACATGATCGAGTTCCTTCTGAACAGCTTTCACTCCGGCGCGGTTGCTATGCACCACGGCCATATGCCCGAGATCACCCTGACCGGCGACGACAGCGCCGAGGGGCTCTGGTATCTCGAAGACATCTTTGTCTCCGTCGAAGCCGGTACCTACACGGCCGGAAGCGCCATCTACAAGGACGCCTACAGACGCGTCGACGGACGGTGGAAGATCGCGCGCACCGAATATGACCGGGTGATCGAGCTGATCACGCCGCTTGCAGCCGAGACCAGGATCACCTCACACTATTTGGCGAAAGTCGGGCGTAAGCCGCACGAGCGCACCGACATTTCGCATCTGATCAGCTGGACGGAAACCGCCTGAGGACGCGGCACCGGTTTAGAAATTGAGGTCGAAGGACTGATCGAACGTGATGAAGCGATGAGCGAACTTCCACCCGCTTTCCGTCTTGACGACGCGGTCGCGGTGGCGGCCCGTGACGACGATCTGCGCGGTCATCGGGGCTGAGCCGGCGTTTACATTGACGACGAAATAATGGGCCAAGACGTCACCGCCTTGTTCCTCGACGACGAGGTTGAAATGATAGTGCCTGTTTTTTCCGCCCGCTTGCCGATCTGACTCTTTGGCATGCTCGATCTGCGCGGGAATGCCCTCATATTTGATCGGCAAACCATCCAGCTCGGTCACAATACCAGGCATGTAGATCTGCTCCATCCCCGCCCAGTCCCCATAGTCCGAGCAATGGGCGAAACGGGCGACGAGTTCCTGGATCGCAAGCCTGTCTTCAACGCTGAGCATGTCGGATATCCTCATTCAGGAAAGAAGAAGAGGAAGGGAGCGCGTCGCACCCCTCAGCGGCCCGCGATTGCCGGAACGGCAGGCATGTCGGGCACATTGTGCGCATAGCCCATTTCCTCATATCGCGAGGCGATGCGCCAACCCTGGGGCGTGCGCACCAGCTCGTCACGGTACCAGAGCCCGATGAAGAACACCTGCTCGCCGCCATCCTGTCCTTTGAATACCATTGGGTTGAAAAGGATGGTGCGACTGGTCGCCCGATCGCCGTCGAGCGCAAGCTTGGTCGTCGCCACCATGTGTTGATATCGTGGAAACCGCTCCAGCGCGACCGGAAGCCAGGCCTTGATCTCGGCGAAGCTTCCTTTGGCCCCGCCCGTCTCGCTATAGTCGATCGACGCATCGAGCGTGAACACGGTGTCGAGCGCGTCCCAGTCGCGCTCGTCAATGGCGAATGAATAGCGGGCGAACAGATCCTGGATCTCTAGACGATCCGAAATCTCCTGCAGTGACAGCATCGCTTTTCCTTCGCCCACGATTCGCACTAAAATCGCTTCCGTTCAACGCGAATTGGGTATGATAAAGAACACAGACCAACAAGCGCGAAAGAATCGAGAGGGTATGAAATTCGAAGGAAAGAGTGCAATCATCACTGGCGCCGCGTCTGGAATTGGCTTTGCGGTTGCCCAGCGGCTCGCGGCCGAGGGCGCAAGCGTGACGCTCGCCGACCGCAATGAGCGGGGGGTGTCGTCAGCTGCAGACATGATCGGCGGTAGCGCGCGCGCCGCGGCGATCGACGTGTCGGATCCCCTGGCCTGCGCGACACTGGTGACAAAGGCGGTGGAAGCGCAGGGCGGCCTCGATATCCTGTGCAACATCGCGGGCGTGCTGGATTTCGCACCAATCGCTGACTTCACTGAGGAACGGTGGCGGCGGATCATCGATGTCAACCTGGGCGGCGTGTTTTTCATGTGTCAGGCGGCTATGCCGTATCTGCTTCAAACGCGGGGCTCGATCGTGAACATGGCCTCGGCGGCAGGGTTGGTGGGCGTTCCGTTCAATGTACCCTACACTGCTTCCAAGCACGGAGTGGTAGGGCTCACCAAGGCGCTTGCGCTCGAGGTTGCGGCAGCGGGCGTACGCGTGAACGCCATCTGCCCGACCGGGGTCAAGACCCCGATGCTCGAGGCGCCGCCCGCGCCGGGTGTTGATTGGGATCTGGTTATGCGTTCGGCGCCATGGCTTGACAGCGGTGCAATGTGCGATCCCGAAGACATTGCAGACGCAGTCGCATTTCTGGCATCGGACGAGGCGCGGCGCATTACCGGGATAGCGTTCCCCGTCGATGGTGGGCAGACGGCGGGGTAGCCTTAATGCGCGTTTCGATGATTTACGTTCCAAACAGCCTCGTTTTGCGTCGTGAATGCTTGTGAGAATTGGCCGATTGCGCTAGCGCCGTTGACTACAGGAGAAGACTCGATGCTTTCGAAAGTGACCATTCCGAACACCGATCTGTCGGTCAGCCGCATCTGTTATGGCACCAACATGCTGGGAACCGCCTTGGACCAGGCAGCATCGAACGCGATCCTGGACCGGTTCGTGGCGCTGGGTGGCAACTTCATCGACACCGCACGCATGTATGGCGACTGGGTACCCGACGCGCCCGCCGGCGCGAGCGAGCGCGCCATCGGCACATGGCTGAAGGGCCGAGACCGGGCCGACATCGTAATCGCGACGAAGGGGGGTGGGATGGACATGCGCGCCGGAGACTGGCGCAACCGCGTGACTCCGCAGGATATCGGCAAGGACGTCCTGGAAAGCCTTGACCATCTGGGCGTCCAGACGATCGATCTTTACTGGCTGCACGCGGACAATCCCGAAGCACCGGTCGGCCCGATCATCGACGCACTGCTCGCACATCAAGCGGCGGGCCGGATTCGATATTTCGGCGCCTCGAATTGGACGCCGGCGCGCGTGCGCGAAGCCAACGCCTATGCGGCATCGCAGGGCAAGCAGGGCTTTGTTGCCGTCGAACCCTTCTGGGGCTTGGCGCGACCGGATATCGAAGCCGCGAACGCACAGGGCTACCAGCTCCATTATGAAGATGCGGGTTTCGCGCAGCTGCACGCCGAAGGCATGACCGTGATCCCCTATGCGGGTCAGAGCGGTGGCTATTTCACCAAGCTGGCCCAGGGTGGCGAAGCCGCGCTCGGTGATGCACTGAAGGCCCGCTATGGCAACCCGGCTAATGCGAAGCGGTTCGAGGCTGTCAAGGCAATCGCCGAGAAGCATGGCGTCTCGATCAACGAGATCGTACTCGCCTATCTGCTCAATCAGCCGCACCTGACCATCCCTATCATCGGCGCCACGCGACCGGAGCAGCTCGAGGAAAGCGTCAAGGCCGCGGATATAGAGCTGTCGCCCTCCGAACTCGCACAGCTTAGAGGTCAGGACTGATCATCGTCCGGGCGAACGTGAACACGCGGCCGCTGCCAAGGAGAGGAAAATGACCAGTTCGCCCTTCGACCCATTCTCCGTCTATGATCCTAAAACACTGGTCGCTTCCGATCCGATCGAGATTGATGCCCCGGCGTCGATCGTCTGGGAAATCTTGATCGACATGCCGCGCTATGGCGAGTGGAACCCATTCTGCGTCGCTGCGCGCTCCACCCTCGAAATGGGTGCGCCGGTTTTCATGAGCTTGGTGGACTACACGAGCCCAGGACGTCTCATACCGAACGTCGAATACATATGCGCTCTCGAGCCGGAACGACTGCTGTCCTGGGAGTTGCCGGACAGCGACGCGTGGCCTTATCCTGCCCGGCGAGACCAAGTGATCGAGCCGCTGGGTCCAAACCGGTGCCGTTATCTTTCCACCGATGCCTTCACGGGCCCTAACGGCATTCATGTGATGCGCTTTTGCGGAGCCTGGGTGACTCGCGCCTTCAACGATACAGCGCGCGCCTTGAAGGTCCGGGCCGAGGCGATGCATGCGGAGCGCCAGCAAGTAAAGGGCGAGGCCGCGTGAGCGATATCGCCTTTTCGCACATCGGGCTGTGCGTGGCCGATGCCGACCGCTCGCTGCGCTTCTACACCGGCGCATTGGGTTTCGAGGAAGGGCCGCGTTACTCCGTCGGTGACGAGTTCGCAGCCGTGATGGGATTACCACATCCTCTGCGGCTGACCTCGCAGTTCGTCCGCAAGGATGGCATGCAGCTCGAGTTCCTCGAATATGGGGCGCCCGAGACCTTCGGCAGCACCGACATGAGACCGATGAACCAGTTCGGTCTTACCCATCTTTCGGTGCGTGTGGATGCGATCGAAGAGGTCGTCGGGCGGGTCGTGGCCCATGGTGGCAAGGTTCACCGCGAGACCTATCACGATGCGGGGCCGGCCGGAGAGTTCATCTATTGCTCCGACCCGGACGGGGTCCGCGTAGAGCTGATGCGGTTGCCCAGCTGACGGCCTCAGCTATGCTGCTGTCCGCTCAGCAGTGCATTTGCCGCGTCAATCACCACCCTGGCGCGATCGAGCGGCGTCATGCCGGGCGGAGAAACGAATGGAGCTTCCACCGCCAGGCGCGCGGACGTGGGAAGCAACGGCACGAGGCTTGCGAGATCGAACTCACCAGCCCCGGGCGGCAGACGCGCAACCGTCGCCTCGCGCTGAAGATCGAAGGGCGCCACACACGGGCCGTCGCTGAGCTGCACGTGGGCGATCCGTTCAGGGGGCAACGCCGCCACATCGGCCCAGCTACCCCCCGCGCGCATCACATGCAGTGTATCGACATTGAGCCCTGCGATGCAGCCCACCAACTCCGCGAGCCCAAGCGCTTCGGCCGGTGTCTTGATGCTCGAAAGAGTGAAGCCCTCGACGGCAACTCTGACACCTGCAGCCCGCGCGAGTTCGGTAAGCCTGCCCAATGAAGCCTGCAGTCTCGCTGGCTCCTCGTCGAAGCAGAGTACGTTGACGGTGCCGTCGAGTTCCGCGGCCAGCGCCACCGACCGCTCCATCAGTTCCCAGTCAATTCGTTCGTCCAGCATGAACGGCTCGACAACGCCGACCGAAAGACCAGTGTCACGCAGCGCGCGCGCCACATCGGCACGCGCTGCGGCATCGCACACCAGGTCCTTGTATGGCCCGAGGGGCAGAGGTCTGACGAACAGGCTTACCGCGCCACATTCGAGCCGTGCTGCGATCTCGATCAGGTCCAGTGCCGAAACTTCATACAGCGAGAGGTGATCGAGGCAGAGCGAAAGACGACTGGCGCTGGCCTCGATGCCTCCATCGCTCGCGGCAGCGCTCATCGGCTACCGCTACAGATCGCGTTTAGGACACCATCGATGGCGGCTCGCGCGCGTTCCTTGACCGGTACACCGGCGGCGAGCGACGACTCCTGCGGGAGCTCGACGCTGGTGCGGCAATCGCATGGGAGTGCGCGGGCGAAGCCGGCCAGATCAAACGCCCCCTCGCCTGGCAGAAGACGCTGCGAGGATGCCTCGAAATCCCAGCATTCAGGATCCAACGCCGCCGGCCCATCGGAGAATTGGCCGTAACGGATCAATTCGGATGGCGCCGCGGCCAGGTCCGCAATCGATCCCCCCGAACGCATCAGGTGAAGCAGATCGACATTGACGCCCGCGGTTCCGCCTGTCTCCTTCACCAGCGCAATGGCCTCACCCAGCGAAGGCACTTGCGACAGGGGGAAGAACTCGACGACAGTCGCAAGCCCGAAGCTAGCGGCGAGCGCGCAGAACGCTCCGAATTTGTCGGCCCGGCGTGCAGCATCGCGATCATAGGCGAGGACGTTGACCGCAAAGGCGCCGAGATACGCCGCAGTCTCAAGCGCTGGCGCGAAACATTCGATTTCAGTCCGGCCGGCCAGTGTGAAGGGATAAGCGATGTCCAGCCCGATCCCCAGCGCATCCATCCGCTTGCGCGTCTCACGCCGCTCGGGCGTGTCGCCATAAAGCGCGAAAGTCGGCATTCGCGGCAGCACGTCCATGGGCTCCATGAACAGGCAGACGGCACGCGCACCCGCCACCGCCGCCGCCTCGACGAGTTCCGTAGGGGTGGTGTCCGCGACCGTCAGGTGATCGAGCGCCAGTCCCGGGTTCACGCCGGAGTCGCCGGCACGGGTTGCGCACCTCGTACCAGCCGTCCGGGCCGCGCCGAGGTGGGCCGATCGTCACGCTGGATAAGCTGGCCGGAGACGATCGTCGCCCTGTATCCACTCGCCTGCTGATCGAGCCGGCGGCCGCCTGCGGGCAGATCGTACCGCACTTCTGGCGCATGTAGACGCAGCCGGTCCAGATCGATGACATTCGCGTCCGCCTTGTGACCGGGACGGAGCAAGCCGCGATCATAGAGACCCACCGTTTCGGCCGGGCGGCGCGCCAGCGCATGCACCGCCTCAGCCAGCGATAGGCGCGGCCCCTCCCTGTCTCGCGTCCAGTAAGTCAACATGAAGGTCGGGTAGCTTGCGTCGCAGATAGCGCCATAATGAGCCCCCCCGTCGCCCAGACCGATCACCACGTCCGGCCGCTTCATGAAGGCATGCACGGTGTCGAGACGGCCCTCGTGGAAATTGCCGAGCGCATTGTAGAGGATGGCGCGTCCACCTTTGCCGAGCATCAGCTCATAGGCGATTTCCGCCGGTGCGACGCCGGCTGCGGCGGCACGTGCGGCAACGCTTTCGGATGGTGCGGGCTCGTAGACCGGCGGATCGCCCAAGGGGAAAATCCACTCCCAGTTGCGCGCCACCAGCGCGAACAGATTGTCCGGAGCGGGCTTCTCGGCGATCAGCGCGGCGCGCACTTCGGAATTGCAAAGCCGCGCCACACGGTCATCGAACGGCAAACCCTCCAAAGCGGCCCAGCCGGGACAGGCGGAAAAGGGATTGGTTGACAGTTCGAACCCCATCAGCAGTCCGACGGGCCGCGGCAGCACCTGCGCGCTGATCCTCGCGCCCTTCGCGTTGGCGGCGGCGATGCGATCAAGCGCAACATTCCACACCGGTGGCCCGTCATTTGCCGTTCCCAGCGTGAACGTCGCGGGGCAGCCGGAGCTCTCGACAGCGCCAATCAGATGGTCGATCTCGGCACCCCAGCTTTCCATCGGCGCATTTAGCACAAGCTGGATAATCCCGCCTCCGGCGTCCGCCATGCCGGCTGCGATCTCGCGAAGCTCCGCATCTCCTGCCTGATAGCTCGGGATCTGATCGCCGGCGCGAGTGCGGTGATACATCAACCGCGATGACGCGAAGCCCATGGCGCCCGCCTCGATCGCCTCGCGCGCCACCGCGCGCATCCTGGCGAGATCGTCCGCGGTCGCCGCTTCGCGCCGAGCCCCGCGCTCACCCATCGCATAGACGCGCAAAGGGCTGTGCGGCAGATAGGCCGCGATATCGATATCGCGCGGTCGTCCTTCCAATGCGTCCAGATATTGAGGAAAGGTTTCCCAACACCAGTCCAGCCCCTTAGCCATGACGGCGCCGGGAATATCTTCGACACCTTCCATCACCCGGACCAATAGGTCGTGATCCTGGGTTCGGCATGGCGCGAAGCCCACCCCGCAATTGCCGATAACCGCAGTCGTCACGCCGTGCGCTGACGAGGGAATGAGCCGGTCCGACCAGATCGCCTGCCCGTCATAATGGGTGTGGATGTCGACAAATCCCGGCGTCACAACAAGTCCGCGTGCGTCGATCTCCTCGCGGCCGCTTTCCGACACCGCGCCCACCGCAGCGATGCGGTCGCCATCGATCGCCACGTCGCCTGAGAATGGCTCGCCCCCCGATCCATCGACAATCATTCCGCCCCTGATCACGAGGTCGTGCACGTCACGCAGACCGTTCGAGGAATATCGCGCCTTCGCGCGCCGTGTCACGTTCGACCGCGCCACGGACCCCCAGTACGCGCCGCGCCTCTTCGACCGGCAGATGGAACACATCCTCCATTCTGGCCATGAAGAAGGGATCCGAGTCCTGTCCGATCCGCATGCCGCGCTGGATCGCATCGACGCAGGTCGGCCAGATCTGCGGATAATGCAGCAGGGTGCGCACCGTATAGCGCAGCGATCCAAGGAGCTGGAGCACACTGAGCTCGCCGGCAAGCTCCGCGCTCTTCAGGTGCTTGAACACGGTGGTGAGACGAAACCAATATGGCACGAGTTCGCCCATCGAGTTGAAACCGCCACCGCATAAAATATGCTCAAAATCATGCGTTTGCCCTGATCGCATATTGTAGAAGTCGAGCTGAGTTTTAGGTTGTGCCCAAGGCACGATCTGTATCCCGTAATTGCCCTCGGTGATCCAGCTATGGAAGATGCCGCCAACCGAATCCGGGGGATAATCACGGAAATCGTCGATCGCGTAGTTGGAGATAAAGCCTTCGCTCATCCAGCGATCGAGCACCGGATTGACCTTGCGCTCGGCGGTGAACAGCGCCTCGATCCGATTATAGTCGCGCAGCTCGTGAAGAATCCCGAGCAGTTCATGCATCTCGGCGGGCGGCGGGAAATCCGGCCCGTTCTTGCGCAGTAGGATCATCGCTACCCATTCGCGCAGGCGCGGATGATTCAGATATTTGGATGAGGAGACGAGCACGCTGCTCGCCGTCTCGACCGGAACGACGCCGCGCATCAGATAGGGAACGTCCATCCTCTCCTCCTTCCATTTTCGACACAGTCGCCTCACGCGGCCCCTGTCGAAGCCGTCAGGCCGCCATCGACGACCAGCTCAGTGCCGGTAATATAGCGTGCTTCATCCGATGCCAGGAACAGCGTCGCGTGCGCGACGTCCCAGGCGTCGCCCATTCGCCCCATCGGCACTTGGGCATGGCGCTTCGCGACCATCGCGGCATAGTCGCCGCCGCCATAGCGATCGGCGAGGCGTTGCACGAGCGGCGTGAACATCAGGCCCGGGACCACGCAGTTGAGCCGCACCCCGACCGGTGCATAAGCCACCGCGGTCACCTTGGTGAACTGCACGAGCCCGGCCTTGGCGGCCGCGTAGCCGACCTGATCCTTGCCGACCCAGCGCATGCCCGCGACCGAGGAAACGTTGACGATCGCACCAGCCCCCTGGCTGGCCATGACCGGCAGCGCATATTTCGTGGTCAGGAAAGCGCCGGTGAGATTGAGGTCCAGTTGCCGCCGCCAAACCCCTTCGTCCATCGTAGCGGGCGTGCCGGGCTCCGACTGGCCCACATTGTTGACGAGAATGTCGAGGCGTCCGAACCGGTCGAGGCTGTCGCGCACCCTGGCCTCCACCTGCTGGGCATCGGTGACGTCGCATGCGGCAACGTGCATCCGGTTGCCTTCGCTCTCGACAAGCATGCGAGTTTCCTCGGCGGCCTCAAAGTCGAGATCCAGCCCAAACACCTCAGCGCCCTGCCGCGCGAGCAGCGTCGCAATCGCCCTGCCATTGCCCCAGCCAGGCGCGGACGAGCCGCAACCGGCTACGATCGCGATCTTGCCGTCCAGCCGCAGCATTCCAAAACTCCACCACTTGATGATCTGTCTCTTGCGTATTTTTTGTCCTAAATGCAAACGCAAGTCATGGTCGGCTCTCCCCGCATCACTCTGATCAGCGCGCTCGCCGAGTCGCCTGCTCCCGCACTGGGGGCGATGAAGGAGCTTTGGCCGGAAGCGAAGGCCGTCAATCTTCTCGACGACTCGCTGGCGCGCGATCTGGCAGACGCAGGCACGTTGACCGAAGCGATGCTCGATCGCTTTTCGGTGCTCGGGCGCTACGCGGCGGCCGGCAACGGGGTGGACGAAAAGGCCGCCGGCATTCTGTTTACCTGCTCGGCTTTCGGTCCGGCGATCGACCGCGTGAGAGCTGAGCTGTCCATTCCCCTCGTGTCGCCCAACGAAGGCGCCTTCGACGAGGCGCTCGATCTGTGCCGCGGCCGCCCCCGTGGCGGGCGTGTCGCCCTGTTGCTAAGCTTTGCCGGATCCTTGCACCCCCTGTCGGACGAGATGCGCGCGATGGCGGCGAAGCGGCAGCAGAGTGCGCCCAAGATCGCAGGCGTCATTGCAGAAGGTGCGCTTGCCGCGCTCCAGGCCGGGGATGCCGATGCTCATGACCGCGCAATCGCCGATGCGGCCTCGCGCCTTCCCGCAGCGGACGCCGTGATTATCGGCCAATTCTCGATGGCGCGTGCTGCGCCCCTTGTCGCCGCGGCACGCGCGGAACCGATCCTCACGACGCCGCACGCGGCAGTGCGCAAATTGCGAAGGCTTGTCGAGGATCGGACACCATAGAGCATGAGGCGGAGACCCCTATGAAAGGCATGAACTTCATCGACGGACGCTGGCGCGATGGCGGCGGCAGCGTCCAAACCTTCAACCCTTCCGATCTCGACGAGCGAGTCGGCGATTACGCCTTGGGAGGTCCGGGCGATGCCGAGGACGCGCTGGATGCGGCGCGCAAGGCCCTGCCAGATTGGACTCGCTTCAATATGCAGGCGCGCTGCGACTTGCTCCGCAGAGTCGGCGATACACTGCTTGCGCGCGCGAACGAGATCGGCACCCTTCTCTCGCGCGAGCAGGGCAAGACGCTGAGGGACGGGATCGGCGAGACCGTCCGTGCCGCTCAAGTGTTCCACTATTATGCCGGCGAAGTCATCCGCCACCCCGGCCAGTGGTACAACTCGATGCGGGACGGGCACAACATCCTGGTCAGCTACGAGCCCGTTGGCGTAGTCGCGGTGATAACGCCCTGGAACTTCCCGATCGCCATCGCGGCCTGGAAGAGCGCCGCCGCACTTGCTTATGGCAACACGGTCGTGCTGAAGCCGTCGAACAACGTACCCGGATGCGCAGTGATGCTTTCCCAGATCCTCGAACAGGCCGGCCTGCCGCCGGGCGTGTTCAATCTGGTCATGGGCTCGGGCGGCGCGATCGGCAATACGCTGATCAGCGGCGCGGACGCCGTCACTTTCACCGGCGGCACGGAGACGGGCCGGCGCGTCATCCGGACGGCGGCCGAGACGATGACCAAGGTCCAGCTCGAACTAGGCGGCAAGAACCCGTTCGTCGTGCTCGATGACGCCGATCTGGACGTCGCGGTCGAGGCGGCGGCGCAAGGCACCTGGCTGCAGACCGGACAGCGCTGCACCGGATCGGAGCGGCTGATCGTGACCGAAAGGACGCACGACGCCTTTGTCGAACGATTGCTGGCGCGCGTCGCCCGGTTCAAGGTCGGGCACGCGCTCGACGACGACACCGATATCGGCCCGGTGTCGAATCAGACCCAGTATGACGAGAATCTCTCCTTCATCGACAAGGCCAAGGCCGAAGGCGCCGAGTTGGCCTTTGGTGGCACGCCGGTGGAGGGTCGCGCGCGCGGCCTCTACCTTGCGCCGACGCTGCTTTTGAACACCCGCAACGACATGGCGCTCAATCGCCACGAAAGCTTCGGGCCGATCGCAGGCGTCATCAAGGTCGCCGATCTGGATGAGGCCATCGCGGTGGCGAACGACTGCGACTATGCATTATCGTCGGGGATCGCCACCACTAGCCTGAAGCACGCCGAGGCCTTTCGCCGCGCGTCCAAGGCCGGGCTGGTGATGGTCAATACGCCGACCGCTGGGCTCGAATATCATGTTCCGTTCGGCGGGCGGCCGCCGTCCGGCTATGGCGGGCGCGAGACGGGCGCTGCAAGCGCCGAGTTCTTCACCGAAATCAAGACCAGCTACATCAATCACGGCGTCATCTGACGCCTCGTCGGGGATATATGGACATGACAACCAGAGTGGGCTTCATCGGTCTTGGCGCAATGGGGCTGCCCATGGCATCGAACTGCCAGCGTAAGGGCTTTGCTCTGACCGTCTACGACATCGATCCGGCCAAGATGGACCAGGTCACGGCGCTTGGCGCTAAGAAGGCGGCGAATGTCGCGGAAGCAAGTCGCGGGCAGGACATCGTCATCACCGTTCTTCCGGCCACCCAGCATGTAGAAGCAGTGGTGCTAGGCGACGATGGCGTGCTTGCCAATATCGACCCGAGTGCAGCGCTGGTCGAGCTTTCGACGATCGACGCGAAGGCGACCGACCGCGTTGCCGCCGCATGTCAGGCCAAAGGCATCGCCTTTGCAGACGCCCCGATCGGTCGCCTTTCGATCCATGCCGAGCGCGGCGAAAGCCTGTTCATGGTCGGTAGCGATGACGATACATTCGCGCGCATCGAGCCGGTGCTGCGCGCAATGGGCACCGACATCTTCCGTTGCGGCGGACCGGGCATGGGCAGCCGCATGAAGGTAATCAACAACTTCATGCTGCTCTCGACGGCGCAGATCGTCGCGGAATCGCTCGCGCTTGGCACCAAGCTCGGCCTGGACATCCAGACCATGCACGATGTCACCGGCGCCACCACGGCCCGCAACGGCCAGTTTCATGTGCTGATGGTCAATAAGGCGCTGAAGGGCGACCTTGCGCCCGGCTTCACGATCGACCTCGCGTTCAAAGATCTGACCTTGGCGATAAACGCGGCGGCGGAAAACCGCGTCGGGCTACCGGTCGGTTCTGCTGTCCATGCCGTATTTGGCGCCGCGCGCGCAGGTGAATATGCGTCGAAGGATTATTCAGCGCTGCTCAATTATGCCTGTGACGGCGCAAAAGTTGAAACGCCGCGGATGGGGTAAGAGCGGATTACCGCGAACTCCTGGCCGCCTCTCGTACGAAATTAATGCTGGTGTCGGTGTCCGATTCAATGCGGGCGCCACCCAGCAGCCGTGACCAATAGGCTTCCGAGCCATCGGCGAGCCGCCACTCGTGCAACCGGCGCGTAAAGAGCTGGAGGTCATATTCCTCGCTGATGCCGATTGCGCCGTGAACGGCATGGGCAATGGTCGCGATCGGAACTGCCGCTTGCGAAGTGACAGTCTTTGCGACGGCGACCCGGAACAGCGAGGCCGGGAACCCCGCCGCGCACACAATTTCGGCGGCCATGCGCGCGGCGATCACATGCTCGGCCATGACCGCCAGCTGCTGCTGCAGCGCCTGCTGACGGCCGATCGGCTTCCCGAACTGCACCCGTTCATTGGCATAGGCGACGGTCATGTCGAGCAGCCGGTTGGCAGCGCCCGCAATCGCCGTGGCGCGCACGATCGCTGCAGCCGCGCGCAGTCCTCCTGATGGGACCGTCGCTTCGGCGAGAATCTCCGGGTTCCGCGGCAAGCGGAGAGTGGCGGCGCGGCTCCCATGAACGCCGACCGCCTCAACGAGCTTAGGCGAAAGCGCAATTAGGACGGCGCTGCCGTCCAGTTCGACCAGCGCGTGGCTCGCGAGCCCCGCCAGCGGTATCGCTGGGGTGCGCCAGCCACTTCCGTCAGGCGTCGCCGTCACCAGCACGATTGCCCCCTCGGGCGGCCTGATTCCGGCTTGCCCGAGCAGCGCGCGCGCGATCATCGTTTCGCCCACGGGCACGGGCACAGCCCGGCTACCCAATGCGCACAGCAGCGGTGCAGTTTCGGCAAGGCCCAGGCCCGCGCCGCCGCTGTCTTCAGGGACCAGAGCATCAAGAAAGCCGGAATCGGCAATCGCGGACCAGCAGGCCTCGGCGGAAGCGCCCTCGTCGATCCGGCGGACCACGGCTGGAGGCGCCGCGTCCGCGAGCAGCCGTTCGAACGGCTCAAGCAATTCGTTCTCGTCCATCAGCGAAGCCCCAGCCCACGCGCAATGATTCCGCGCAGAATTTCCCGCGTGCCGCCGCGCAACGAGAAGCTCGGCGCGATCTGCGTGACGTAGTGAAGCGTGCGCAGCAGTGTGGGCGACACAGCCTCATCCGGACGGCCGCCAAGATCGTCGGCGATCAGCGCCGGCAGATCCTGCTCGAACGCCGTGCCGAAATCCTTGACGAGGGATGCCTCGACAACGGGGCTCTCGCCCGAGGCCAGCCGAGTCGTCACCGAAATCGACATCTCGCGCAGGACGGCGAGCCGGGCGACAAGCGACCCCAGCTGCTCGCGTCGGGCGTCATCGAGGCGGCCGACTGCCTGCAGATGCGCCACCCACGCGTCCAGCAGCACGACGCTTGAATATATGCGCTCCGGCCCGCTGCGCTCGAAAGCAAGCTCGGCGGTCACCTGCGACCATCCCTGTCCTTCTGCGCCCAGAAGCGCATCGTCGGGCAACATTACGTCCTCGAAGAACACTTCGGCGAAATGGGCATCGCCGGCTAGGTCTACGATCGGCCGGATGGTGACGCCGGGCGCGTGCAGGTCGACAAGGAATTGCGACAGTCCGGCTTGCCGGTCTGCGGCCGTGCCGGACGTTCGGACCAGTGCGATCATATAGTCGTCGTGATGCGCGTTGGTGGTCCAGATTTTCTGGCCGTTCAGCCGCCAGCCTTCTGCCATGCGCTCGGCTCGCGTGCGCACGCTGGCCAGATCGGAGCCCGATCCCGGCTCGCTCATGCCGATGCAGAAGAATCGTTCACCGCGGCAGATCGCTGGGATGTGTTCCGCGCGTTGCGCCTCGGTACCGTAATGAAGGATCAGCGGCGCGGACTGACGGTCGGCGATCCAGTGCGCCGCCACGGGCGCACCGCACGCAAGCAGTTCCTCGACGACGACGAAGCGCGCGAACGGGCCACGTTCCTGCCCGCCATAGACCTTGGGCAGTGTGAGACCCAGAAGGCCTGCCGCGCCCAGCTTGCGGCTGAAGGCCGCATCAAAGCCGCTCCACGAGCGGGCGCGCCTTTCCGTAGGCATTTGCACCACGATCTCGGCGCAGAGTTCGCGGACGCTCGCACGAAGCGCTTCGTCCTCGTCCGGAAGCCGGGCTAGCCTGAAATTCTCGAACATCGCGAGCCCTCCTCAGCGACCGCCAAAGAGGGGCTTGCGCTTCTCGACGAATGCGCTGACGGCCTCGTCATGATCTTCGGTCGCATGGGCAAGCGACTGATAAGCGGCGGACATCTCAAGCACCGCCTTCAAGGTCATCCCTTGAGCCTCGCGAAGCAGCCGCTTCGTCATGCGCACGGCATGCGGCGGATTGGCAGCGATGCGCCCGGCAATCGCGGCTGCCTCGCCGAGCAAATCGGCATCCGGCACGACCCGCGACACGAGGCCGATCGCCTTTCCTTCCTCGGCATCGATCAAGTCGCCAGTCAACGCCAGTTCGCTCGCCTTGGAAAAGCCTATAATGCGCGGCAGCAACCAGGCGCCGCCGTCCCCCGGCACGATGCCGATTTTGACGAAGCTTTCGGCGAACTTGGCGCTCGCGGCGGCCACACGCACGTCGCACATGCAGGCAAGATCGAGTCCGGCGCCGATGGCCGGGCCGTTAACCGCAGCAACGATCGGCACTTCCAATCCTTCGAAGAGCAGAGGCAGGCGCTGAATCCCTGCCTTGTAATTGCGCCGCGTTTGGGCCGGCAGGTGCGCGCGAAGGCCTAAGCCTGGCTTCATCTTGCCAATATCGCCGCCGGACGAAAAGGCCGATCCTGCACCTGTCAGCACGACGCAACGCACGTCCAGATCGGCATCGGCACGCTCCAGCGCAGCGCAGAGCGCGTCAATCATGTCCGGATCGGATATCGGGTTTCGCTTTTCAGGGCGGTTAAGCGTCAGCGTCAGCACCGGGCCGTCGCGCTGTTCGAGGATAAGATCGGACATGGCGGTTGCTCCAGAAGTGTCAGCTGGGAAGAAGGGCGATCGCGCCCGCGGCGGCGAGCGCGTCGATCGCGGCGTCGTCGAGCTGCAGAAGGTCGCGAAGCACCGCCCCCGTATTCTCCCCTGATCGCGGCGGCGCGGTCCTGTAGGCGGCAGGCGTCGCGGACAGCTTGGCAGGGAACCCCAGCACCTTCACGGACGTGCCATCGCTGCGCACCATGTCCTGGATCAGCCCGCGATGGGCAATCTGAGGATCGGCGAGGATCTCGGGGATCTCATTGACCTTGCCGCCCGGTAGTTTCGCCGCTTCCATCGCCGCAATCAGCTCGGCCGAACGCCATTTGGCGATCGCAGGCCCCAGTTCAGCCTGCAGCGCCGCGCGATTGGGACTGCGCCCGGCATTATCCCGGAATCGCGGATCGTCGGGCAGGTCCGGGCGGCCGATCAAGTCGCAAAAGGCCCGGAATTGTCGGTCGTTACCCAGCGCAACGAGGATGTTTCCGTCAGCGCAGGCGAAATCCTGATAGGGCACGGTGTTCGGATGCTCATTTGCGAGCCGCCGGGGAACCATGCCGCCATTCAGGTAATTTGATGCCTGGTTCGCGAGTAACGAAACCTGAGTGTCGAGCAACGCAACATCGATCTCCTGCCCTTCGCCGGTCAGGTCGCGATGATGCAAGGCCGCGAGGATCGAGATCGTTGCGTACAATCCGGTGGACAAGTCGCTGATCGGGACACCGACTTTCATCGGGCCGCCGCCGGCCACACCGTCAGGGCGACCCGTGACGCTCATCAAGCCGCTCATGCCCTGGACCAGAAAATCGTAGCCGCCGCGGTCTTTATACGGTCCGGTTTGACCGAATCCGGTGATCGAACAATAGATCAGGTCGGGCTTAATATCTTTGAGCGACGGATAATCGAGGCCATATTTGGCAAGGCCGCCCACTCGGAAGTTTTCGACGACGATATCGGCCGTTGCGGCGATCTTGCGCACCAGCGCCGCGCCCTCGGGCTTGGCGATGTCGATCGCGATGGAGCGCTTGTTGCGATTGGCACACAGATAATAAGCGGAGTCGCCTGATCCGTCCTCAAGGAACGGTGGCCCCCACCGCCGCGTATCATCGCCTTGGCCGGGCTGCTCGATCTTGATGACTTCGGCACCCAGGTCGCCAAGGATCTGCGTCGACCACGGACCTGCGAGCACGCGAGACAGGTCGAGCACCCGCAAGCCGGTGAGCGGCCCGCTTTGCCCATTCCCATTGCCTTGCTCAGCAAACGCCACCTGATTCTCCTTGCTTCAAATACATCATTTTGCGAGCAGGACGCACGCCAAGACTAGCGCCATGCGGAAACGTGGAGCACATTTGCTACGCAAATGCTGGGAAAGCAATCATGAGATCCAGCTTTTCAGTCGAGATTGAAAGCGGGCATACCGATCGTGCCGTCGCTCCTATTCTTTTCACGGCGCTCGCGCCACTCGAAATCGCAGTATGGCAGCACCAGCACTCGTGGACAGGCAGAGGTGCTGCGCCTTGTGCTGACCGGAGCCTCACCGCTCGCCTAGCGTTGCGTAGCCGCCGAGCGTCCGGCGCGGCGGCCGAAAAAGGTACAGTCTGCGAGACTGAGCCCGGAGCTGTAGCCATGACCGGAGCGCGGCAGGCCAGACGTCGCCCGACCCGCAGCATAGAGGCCGGGCACCACTTCGCCGCCTCGGTCCAGCACTTGCCCTCCAGTCGTCGTCGACAACCCGCCCAGCGTGAAGAAAGAGAAATAACTGCCTGCGAAGTTTAGCTCCAGCGCAGCAAACGGCGGTTCACCCAGCACTTTCAGCCATTGCCGTGCCTTGCGAAAGACGGGATCGCGCCCTTCCGCCGCGTAGCGGTTGAAGGTGTGAACTGTCGCGGCCAGCGTGCCCTCGGGCAGTTCGAGCTCTCGCTCTACTTCCTCCCAGGTCTCGCCCACCGCAGCGATCGAAATCCGTGCCATCCCCAGAGGCTGGCTGAAGATCGAGTTGTCGACCAGCAGCCATACCCTGTCGCCCGGCTGATCGATCATGATCCGGCTGACGCGGCCATGGTAGCAATCCTCATTGACGAAACGATTGCCAGCCTGATTGACGAAGATGCCCTTGATGAAATCTGAGGGGAGGATCCACGGGCAGGTCGTGAAGAACTCGTCCATGTGGATCGCATCACCGCCCGCGCTCATTCCCATCAGGATGCCTGAGCCATTGTCGTTTTCGCCGATCGGATCAGAGATCTTGAGCGTGTCCGGTGCATAACGCGCGAGCATCGCGGAATTCATGCAAAAGCCACCGGTCGCGAGCACGACGCCGCGGCGCGCGCGAACATAGACTGGCTGGTTGTCGATACGGACCATCAACCCGACGACCCGTTCTCCTTCCATCACCAAGGTTTGAACTCGGGCGTCGATCCGAACATCGACGCCGAGAGCCCGCACGCGACTTTCCAGCACGTCCATCAGCTTGCGACCGCCACCCCAGCCCATGAACTGGATGACATGGCCGCGGGGCGCGGGCTTCGCCGCTTCTGAATAAGGCCAGGCTTCTTCGCTTCCGGACCATATCAGCGTATCGTCTTCTGGAGGCTCGATGATTCTCCCGGCCAGATAAGTCCCTTTATAGGGCACGCCTTGTTGCTTGAGCCATTCGAAGTGCGCGAGACTGTTCTCTGCATACAGGTCACATTTCGCCTGGTCCGCATCCGGTCCGCCGGCGAGCTTCAGATAGGTGGCCATGGCTTCCACGGAATCGTCAAAGCCCGCTGCGCGCTGGATCTCAGTGCCTCCCCCGATATAGATCTCGCCCCCCGATAAGGCGGAAGCGCCGCCGCTTCCCGAGCCGGCTTCTAATAGGATCACCTGTGCGCCGGCCTCTGCAGCCTCAATCGACGCGCAGGCGCCCGCCGCTCCGAATCCCACTACGGCTACGTCGGTCTCTGTGGTCCAGGCCGGAACGTCGTCCACGTGCAGCGGCCTGTGCAAAGTTCCGCGGGTCAAGTTCAGCTCCTCAATCCTACGCAAATCACTGCAATATCTGAACACGAACGCTCATAAGCGCAAGGTCAGCCTCAACCGTCACCGCAATCGAGACCTGCCATCATGCGAGGTCTGGGAAAAAGGCCCTCGCCAAAGTGGAATGCCTTGCTGTCATTCTCGACGTCCTTTTGAAGGGGGTATGGACATTGCCCCGACGGGGCCGCGGGCCGACGTCAATTGACCGGAATTCGGCATACCGGTCGTCTAGGATGAGCAAAAGGGCTGCCTTGCGCAAGGCAGCCCTCAGGCGGATGGTAGCTAGTCTCGGCCCTTTACCACTTGAATGACGTCGTGATGCCGAACTCGCGGGGGTTAGTGACGTTCACCTGCCTATAGCCCGAGTCATAGGCGGGCGGGACCGCGCCGCCCGGGAAGCCGGTCGTCGACACCACGCCATTTCCGAGGGATATATTCGTGATCCGCTTCTGGTTAAGCAGATTGCGCGCGAAGACATTGATCTCCCACTTATCCCGTGGGCCGCGCAGGCCAGCAAACAGGTTGATCAGCGTACGACTTGGGTACTTAAAGCCGTCGCGTTCGAAGAAGAACCCAGGTTGATAGTTGAGCAGCCCGCGAACGAACGGCGTAACATCTCCGACTGGAAAGCGCAGTTCCGAATTCGCGGTCAGCGAAAAATTCGGTGTCCGGGAAAGGCGCCCGTTCGATGGGCAGAAGCTGACATTGCCGGTGCCGGTAATGCGCGGGGCCCCGTTCTGGTTTGGCGATCCAGTGCCGGCGAAGTCGTTACAAGGTAGCAGCGCATTATCGTAACGCGCGCGCGAATAGGACGCCGCCAGGTTTAGATCCCAGTTCCGCGTGACCCGCGCGTCGATAGATCCTTCGACACCCTTGATGGTGGCATTGCCGTTATAGTTGAAATCGAAGCCGCCGTTGGTGCCCTCCACGGCATTATTGATCGGCGGGCCGCTGGCATCGCACTGACCGTTCACCTCGGGGCAGTTATACTGGATCCCAGTGAAGCGATTCAGGAAGCCGTCGAGCTTCTGGTAAAACCCGGCGACCGTAAAGCTCACGCGCCGATTGAGGACCGCGCCCTTTAGGCCGATCTCGTATGAGTCGGTTTTTTCGCCATGCGTCCGGATCAGATCACCGCTTAGGCCAGCCGGCACCGCCACGGCGGTACTGCCGGCACGGAACGAATGGCCATAGGCGAAATAGGCGTTCACGTCAGACGTCAGCTCATAGACGATATTCGCGCCGCCGGTGATCGGCTTGGAGGTATGGCGCTGCAAATCGGCCGGGATGATTTCGGTCGGGCCCAGATTCAGCACGAAGTCGGCCGGAGCGCCCGGGAACGGAAAGCCAGGATAGGGCCCGAGCCCCAGCGTCAACTGCGTCGTCTGGACGGACTTGATGATCGAATAACGCACGCCGCCCTCGACCGTGAGCGGGCCGGTCTTGTAACGCAGGGTGCCGTTGAACGACCATGTCCTCGTGTCGACGGGAACGACGACATGCGCCCCGACCGGGAATTTGTTGGGGATGCCGACGAACGGAATATCAGCGTTCGGGTCGATCGGGAAAGTGAACGTGTCGTTGCGCTGGTCAACGATCGTCGGGCCAGTCTGCTTGCTGTAGAAGGCTCCGACGCCCCAGCCGAACCCCTTAGGGTCGTTCGATTGCCAGCGAAGCTCGGCCGTATCGACCTTATATGGCACCACAATATGCTGGTTCTGCTGGTAGTTCGGAACCGCGTTGGCCGAGTCCTGGTCACGGTCAATCGTGAGCTTGCTGTATTGGTGAGCACCCACGAAGGAGACCGTCGACATACCAAGGTCATAATCGAACGCCAGGTTCACCAGCTGAGTATCGTTCTGGAAGCGGGACGGACCTTCACCGACCGCGCCGTAGTCCGAAGCCGAAAGCGGAGGCCCTGAGCGGGCGCTGGGATCGGGAAAGAGGAAGCCGCCGAGCAGGGCCGCGCCGTTGAAAAACGGCGTATTCCCCGGGCCTAAGACCTGCTGGTACTGCCGGTTGTCGGCGTGCAGATATTGGTAAGTCAGGTAGGCAGTGAAGTCACTGCTCGGGCGCCAGCCGAGCGTGATGCGGCCGCTTTCGGTACGGCTGCGTGAACGGTCGCCTCGGGTAACGTTCCTGACCTGGTTCAGCCGGTTGCCATCGACGAGGCCGGCGACGCGGATTGCGAACGTATCGGAGAACGGCAGGGAAACCCCGCCTTGCACATTGTAGCCCGCACGGTTCGTCGCGGTCGCCTGCACATTGCCCTGAATCGAATCGAAATCGGGGCGGCGCGTGCGGATCGTGATTGCACCGGCCGGCGCGGACAGGCCGCGCAAGAGGCCCTGGGGCCCTCGCAAGACCTCGATCTGCCCGACATCGTAGATGGCCGTATAGGCCGTCTGCGCATCCGTCGGAATTTCGTTGACATAGACCTGCACGGCCGGACCGGTGCCCTGATCGGGATCAAAGCTCACGCCGCGCAGCGTTGTGGTGTTGTTGCGGCCCGTCGTGTTGCTCAGCTCCAGGCCTGGGGCCAGTTGCTGCACATCCTTGGCATCGAAGATGTTAAGCTTCTCAAGCTGCTCGCCCGTCGCAACGCTCACCGACATCGGGACGTCCCGGAGCGCTTCGGTCCGACGCGTCGCGGTAACGACGATGTCGCCGAGCGAAAGCCCCTCTTGGTTTGATTGCTGCTGGATCGCCTGATCCGCCCCTACCTGCGCCCAGACCGGAGCCTGCGCGGCGAATGCCAGCCCGACAGCACTCACGCCACGCAACAATGTCTTTGTCTCTCGAAGGCCCATATGTCCCCTCCCTTATGATCCTGCTTATGCTACGCACCGGTTTACTAAAATGCGCTGCTCAGTCAACCACGGATTAAGGTATACTATGGGTCCTTTCCACCCGAATTTGTCGATTCTCGGACCAGTGTGATATTTTTTCGACGCATATTTGGACAAAAAAAAAGGGCCCCGTACCGGCAAGGTACGGGGCCCAACGGACGTTAGAAGGAATGCGCCCTACTTCGCCAACGCGGCAAGATCCGCATCAATCGCCTTTAACTTGGCATCCGTGATGGTATCGGCAGCGTAGCTTTGGATGTCCTTGAGTGTCATGGACCTGGCCATGTCGATCTGATCGCTCTTGGCGACCTCCGGCAGGTGCTTTTCGAGCACGGCCTTGGCTTTGGGATTATCCAGCAAGTCGCCGATCGAGGTAGTTGAAGTGGACATCGCCGGGGCCGCGGGAACGGACGCCGGGGCCGCGGGGGCGGACGCCGCGGGCGCGGGGGCGGCCGCCTGTGCATGCACTACCGCGGGGGCAGCGGTCATCAACAAGGACAGAAAAACGATTCGCATTAGGCAACTCCTCTTTGCTTTGGCGTATATAGAACGATGTCGTTCGTTTATCAAATCGGAATAGGCGCATCCTGAAGCTCGGCGGCGGGACGTCGAGCAAACCAGCCGAACCATGCGACGTAGAGATAGCAGAGCGTCGGCACTGCGAGCGCTGTGGTCAGGGTGGTCGCATCCGCCACGGCACCGGCCAGCAAAGGAACCAGCGCGCCGCCGACGATTCCCATGCACAGCAGCCCAGAACCCTCTGCAGTGCGATCGCCCAGCCGTTCTAAGGCGAGGCTGAAGATCGTTGGGAACATGATCGCGTTCATCAGGCCAACCGCCAGCAGCGAATATCCGGAGACCGAGCCGCTGCTGAGCGCGGAAAGCGCGATCAGCGACACTGCTCCAAGCGCAACGCCGGCAAGAAGTTTCCCGGGGGAAACGAAACGCAGCAGCCCCGCACCTAAGAATCGGCCAACCATCGCCCCGCCCCAGTAGAGCGCGATCAGTTCCCCCGCACGGCGCTCAGCAAGCCCCAGCACCGACTGCTGCATCAAATAATTGACGAGCAGGCTGCCGATCGTCACCTCGGCACCGACGTACAGAAAAATGGCGGCGACGCCGAAGCGAAGCCGCGGGCGGCCGAGAAGCGATAGGCTTCCGGACAGTGACGCGCCGGCCTCGGCTTCGCCGAGCCGGCGCCGCCATACGAGAAATGGTAGCGCGACCAGCACCAGCGCGGTCGCAATTCCCAGATAGGTGTGGCCGATGACAGCCGCCTCTCGTGCCTGAAAGGCAGCGAGCGCCTCACTCGACAGCTTCGCCGGATCGACCTTTGCAATCGAACCCAGGATCAGTTGCGCTCCCACATAGGGCCATATGGTCGTACCAAGCGAGTTGAACGCTTGGGCGAAAGTCAGCCGGCTGTGGGATGTCTCGGCTGGCCCAAGATCAGCGATCAACGGATTGGCCGCGACCTGCAGGATGGTGATCCCGCTAGCGAGAATGAATAGCGCTGCGAGAAAGAGCGGATAGGCGGCGGACGAGGCTGCGGGTATGAAGAGCAGGCAACCTCCTGCCATTACCCCAAGGCCGACGGCGATGCCGAAGCCATAACCGAGCCGCGCGACCAGCACGCCCGCGGGAAGCGACACGATCGCATAGGCGGTAAAGAACGCGAATTGGGTCAGCATCGCTTGCGCGTAGCTGAGCGCGAACAAGCCCTTCAGCTTGGGGATCAGGATGTCATTGAGACTGGTGACCCCGCCCCAGATGAAGAAGAGTGCCACGACGAAGACCAGGAGCGCGAGAGGAGTCGAGACCTCCCTGCGCCCTACCGCGGAATTGGAAACCGAGGCCGACACCATATTTGCGTAATCCCGTTGAAACGAACGTACGCGTTCGAATGCCCGATTGTGGCCTCCTCGTCCAGTCGCGAAGCGAGTTCCAGGCGCCACGAGGTCTTGCCGCTTAAACATACGGTACCGTTCGTTTATTGCGAAGCGCCTCAGGGTCTGATACGCGCTTTCGGATCCAAGGAGAGCATATGCAAACTGCAGCGAAAGTTTCGATGATCGCGTTGGCGGCGATGGGCGTGCCTGTGAACGCAGCATCCTCCAACGCAGACGCAAGGGCTGCTCAGCTGGTCCGGCAAATGACGCAGGAGGAAAAGCTCAGCCTGGTCACGTCCGATATGCCGCTGATGATGGGAAAGAACCGGCCCGCCGAGGCGGTGATCGGCGCCGGCTATGTGGCGGGCGTCCCGCGTCTCGGCATTCCGCCGCTGCGCGAGACGGATGCAAGTCTCGGTGTGGCGAACCTGATGAATCTGCGGCGCGATGATGTCGCCACCGCTCTCCCGTCAACCCTTTCGCTCGCGTCGAGCTGGAATCCGGTGCTAGCCCACGAAGCGGGCGCAATGATCGGCGCCGAGGCAAGGGCGAAGCGCTTCAACGTGATGCTGGCGGGCGGCGTCAATCTCGTGCGGGAGCCACGGGGGGGCCGGAGCTTCGAATATCCGTCGGAAGACCCGCTGCTCGCCGGCACAATCGTCGGCGCGCAAGTGGCCGGCATTCAGTCGAACGGCATCATCTCGACAATCAAGCATTTCGCGTTCAACAGCCAGGAAACCGGCCGCAGCGTCGTCAACGCGGTGATCGACGAGCCGTCAGCGCGCGAGTCGGACCTGCTGGCCTTCCAGATCGCGCTGGAGCGGGGCCGACCTGGATCGGTGATGAGCGCCTATAACAAAGTCAACGGGGACTGGGCTAGCGAGAACGACTGGCTGCTCAACCAGGTGCTGAAGCGCGACTGGGGATTTGCCGGTTGGGTGATGTCGGACTGGGGCAATGTCCATAGCACGGCCAAAGCGGCGCTCGCAGGACTTGACCAGCAATCGGGCAAAGGCCTCGATTCCAAACCCTTCTTCGGCAAGCCGCTTGCCGACGCAGTCGCCTCGGGCGAGGTGCCGCCAGCGCGTCTGGATGATATGACGCGGCGCGTCGTGCGCTCGAGCATCGCTGCGGGGCTGCTCGACCGGTCGGACGTCAGCGAAGTTCAACCAATCGACTATGATGCCAATGCCAGCGTTGCTCAGAAGGCCGCCGAACAGGGCATGGTGCTGCTGAAGAACGAAGGCGACCTGCTGCCGCTGGCGCGCAGCGTGCGCACCATCGTGGTCATCGGCGGGCATGCCGATGTCGGCGTGCTTTCCGGAGGCGGTTCGACCCAGGTACGCCCGGTTGGCGGCCCTGCCCTGGAGCTTAGGCCCGATCATCCTGGACCTGCCTCCGCATTTGCACGCCAGACCTATGTGCGCTCGTCGCCGCTGCAGGCGCTGCAAGCGCGCTTCCCCGATGCACGCGTGACCTTTGTCGACGGGAGCGACCCCGCCGCTGCAAGCGGGGCCGCAGCGGCAGCCGACATCGCGATCGTGTTCGCCGAGGAATGGCGCACCGAGGCTGAAGACCGGCAGAGCTTGTCGCTTCCCGGAAGACAGGATGAGCTCATCGCCGCTGTGGCGGGTGCGAACCCCAGAACGGTGGTTGTGCTCGAAACGGGCGGCGCAGTGTTGATGCCCTGGGCCGATAAAGTGGGCGCGATCCTCGAGGCCTGGTACCCGGGCCAGCGTGGCGGCCAAGCGCTTGCAGCGCTGCTCGCCGGCGACACCGCACCTTCCGGCCGGCTGCCGATCACCTTTCCCGCCGACGAAGACCAGCTTCCGCGCCCCACGCTTGACGGCGTGGCACAGGTTAATGCTGCTATCCGGGATTCATCAGGCAAGCCCAATTACGGCCTGCTCAACAATGTGCCCACCTTCGATGCCGATTATCGGATCGAAGGCGCCAAGGTGGGATATAAATGGTTTGCGGCAAAGGGGCTCAAGCCGCTGTTCCCGTTCGGCTATGGCCTGACCTACACCAGTTTCGGCTACGACGGTCTGAAAGCGCGGGGCGGCACCGCGCCGAGCGTTAGTATCGGGGTGACAAATACCGGCAAGGTGGCTGGCGTCGCGGTGCCCCAATTCTATGCACATGTGCGTGTGCGTGGCGAGACGGTGACCCGGCTGGTTGGATGGCAACGCATCGAGCTCAAACCGGGAGAGAGGCGGACGGTCAATATCGCGATCGATCCGCGGCTGCTCGCCAGCTACAACCCGGAGCTGCCCGGCTGGGAAATAGCGAAAGGCACAGTCGCGCTGGTCGTCGGCGAACATGCTGGGGACGTAAAGGCGGAACAGACGCTCGCCCTGAGCGCGCGGCGCCTCAAGCCTTAGAAAAGCCACACCACCGCGGACAGAGTGACGCTTGCGGTGATCGTCGTGATGACGATCGCCCGCGCGCTCGTCTCCATCGCCCAGCGGCCGGCACCACCCGCCAGGATGAAGCTGCTGGTGCCCGTCGGCATCGCGCCCATAAGCACCGCGACCTTCGCCCAAAGCGGGGGAATCGGGGGCAGCAGCGCAAGACACCCCATGGTCAACAGCGGCTGACCGATCAGTTTGAGCAGCGCGATGCGAGCCGTAACTGCCGCCGATGCGGGCGGACGGGGCCGGGCGATGAACAGCCCGATCGCGGTCAGGGCACATGGCGCTGTCGCGGCGCCGAGAGTCTGCAGCGTGACGTCAAGAGGCCCCGGCAGCGACATTCCCAACGACGCCCATAAGGCGCCGCCGATCCCTGAAAGAATTAGCGGATTGCGGCTGACCGCCTTCAACGCCAACACTCCACCCTGCCAGGCACTGCCGTGCGTCGCGACGAGATCCGCCACCAGCACGCCCACAGTGAACACGACTGCTGCGTTCAGGGCGATTGCGACGGCGGTCGGCGGGATTGCCGCCTGTCCGAACAGAAGCACGGCGATCGGCAATCCGACAAATGCCGTGTTGCTGTATCCGGCAGACATGGCGACGACATTCGCGTCGGACGCATTGCAGCCCAGCAGGCGCTCGGTGATGAAAGCGAGTGCGTAGATGCCGAGCGCACCACCGAGCACTGCGGCGATCATGCCAGGCTGCGCCAGGTCGCCCGGGTTCATGACGGCAATGGTCCGGAAGGTGAGCACCGGCAAAGTCAGCACCAGCACGAAACGGTTCAACACCTCGAACGCACGCTGTCCGAGCAAGTCGGCGCGGCCGACGACATAGCCAAGCAGGATCAGCGCAAATACCGGCACCAGGGAAAAGAGAATCTGCGCGCCCATTCGGGATCAGGCGATGGTGTTCAGATAAGCGAAGCTCTTCGACACGGCCTCGAATCGGTCGATTGTGAATGGCGGCTCTTGCTCGACATAGAAATGTCGCACCCCCGCACGAGCAGCTGCAGGCAATAGATTTTGCCAGTCGATCGCACCGCTGCCGACTTCCGTCGGCTCCATAGCCAGCGCGAAATTGGGGTGCGTGGACGGTTTCAGGTCCTTCACATGCATCCAACGCAAGCGGCCCGCGTGACGGTGTACGAAAGGCACCGGATCGAGCCCCGCAGCAGTCACCCAGCCGACATCGACTTCGAATGCCACGAAACGCGGATCGGTCTCATGAACCAGAATGTCGAAGCCAGTGCGCCCGTCCCGCATCGGGGCGAACTCGGGGTTATGATTATGGTAGCCCAGCGCCACGCCGCGCGCATGGAGCGCAGCGCCGCAGCGGTTGAGCATCGCGGCGGTGCGCCGCCAATGGTCGGGACCCGCTTCGGCCAGCGAGCGGGCTATGGCCGCCTGAAACCCCTCGCCAGGCTGCGGCCGGAAGCCGGGCGGGAATGGGAACATCGACAGGATCGCGGCCTCGGCGCCAAGCGTCTGCAGGACGTCCACGATACGCTCGGGATCACTCTCCAGGCTGAGTGTCCCGTTCGCTGATCCTGCCGCCATGCTCAGGTGCAACGAGGCAATCCGCAGTCCGGCCTTGTCGGCGGCGGCACGCAGATTCTCCGGTGTCTTGCGCAAGAGGTTCGGGAGCTCGATTTCGCGATAGCCGATTGCGGCTACGCGAGCGAGACAGCCATCCAGATCGCGCATCGGCAGCTCGCCAAGTGTGTAAAGCTGCAGCCCGAGCAGTCGCGCGCGCGGGCCAAAAAAGGTCCGTCGCATGGCTCCCCCGGCCGTTGAGCCCACCCCCCACACCACCGCGCCGGCCGCAACGCCTGCAAGAACCTGCCGCCTCGTCACCATCGTCATTCCCCTTGCAACTCTGCCATGGTGTCACGCCGATATTGCGACGGCGGCACGCCGACCCAATCGCGAAAGGCGCGGCGAAAGGCGTCGGAATCGCAATAGTCGAGCATCGCCGCGATTTCCTCGATCGAGAGGTTCGGCCTGCGCAGCAAGTCGAGCGCCAGCTCACGACGGCAACTGTCGCGGATTTCGCGATAGCTCGTCCCCTCCTCCGCCAACATGCGGCGGAGCGTTGCAGAGCTAACACCAACGACTGCGACGAGTTCCGCAAAGGCCGGCAGGCGCTGGCGCTCGCGCAGCGCGCTCATCGCCAAGCGGCGAACGCGGCCGCTGGCCGGCTCGCGCCCCTCTGCGCTCAGGGGTTGGTAAAAGAGGAAGGAACCGGGTGGCGACGCCTCGAATTCCTTTTCGGCGCGAACCACCGGATAGTCGAGAAAGGAAAGCGGAAAGGCGAAGCCCGTCCAGCCCTGGTCGAAGTTGACGGAATAGGGCAGCGGCGCGATGCCCAGCCCCGCGAACATCGCTGGGTTATAATCCAGCCAGATTCCCGACAGCGGCAGGGGACGCGCGATGAGCCAGCCGAGGAGGGCGTGGATTTGCGCGACGCCGCAAAGGTCGATGAGACAACTACCTTCGTCACGCTCCCTGCGCATCGCATCGAGCCCAACCTCCGCCAGCCCGGCGCGAGTGCGCAAACTCATGCGCCCGCAGCGCCAGTCGATCGCCTCGAAACAATCGATACAGCGGACGATCGCGTCCCGCAGCGTCCCTGGCCCGGACAGGCAATATCGGATCGTCCGCCAGTCGGCGGGACGCAAGGGTGCGCGTCCACGATTGCGTGCATCCTGGGCCGCTAAATGATTGACCGCGCGTCCGTTCAGCCGGGCGAGGTCCGCTTGTCCGAGCGAGGATGGATCGGCAGGCAACCCAAGGTCCGCAAGCAGAGTGTCGATGCTGCCGAATGTCGTGCGGTAAAGATCGAGGGTCCGCGACGTCACCCGCTCGCCGAGCAGAAGATCGCGGCTGTCACACGCTTCCCTCTCCAACACCACCATCCACCCTTTCTTCACTCAGCAATAGCGCCCTGATCGGTTTACGCAACCCGAGGTTGCTGCAGCTAGTCGAGGCCGCAACTGCGCAAAACTGCCAGTAACGATGAGCGAATTTGGGGTGGCGCATGATTTGCCGTCGGGCAAGTTAAGCGCAGGGTGCTGGACTCGATCCAGACGCAAGCGAGAGGTGCAATGGGCGCAATCAGGACAGCGCTGAAAAGCCGTGGCGGTCCCGTTCCGGCCATGATGATGGCAGGCGGCGCGGTTCTGCTCGGTGCCGCCGACGCGCCCACCGGAGGCGACCCCTCGATCCGCGCCTTCGTCATCAGCAACTTCTTCATCGCCACTTCGGGCGATGCTGGCACCTGCCCCATCCTGGCGGACGGCGGCATCGAGACCTATTTCAAGATGCTGCCAGCCGCCGAGCGGGCCAAATATGCGCGCGCTGACGATCCGCATGAGATCGAACAAGGAAAGCGCGGCCCGCTCGAAGCGGCGATGAACGAACATTTCGGATTTCGGCGGGTTGCGATCAAGGGCGTGGGCGGCGGCGGAAGAATGAGCGAGGCGGTGTTGCCGCCCGATCTGGCGCCGGGCGCAGTACCGACGCCCGAACAGGCCCTCGAGATCGGCCGCCTGAACGGCTTTCCGCCAGGGCGCGGGCGCCTCGCCTTCTCCAATCTGACCGTGGCCTACAGCTCGTGTACCAATCCGGAGGATTTTCCCACGCTGGCCAAGGGCTTTCGCACCTATGAAGGTCCGGTTGCGGCCGGGATCGATCTGGACGGCAAGTCCGGGCGGCACGACTTCAAAGGCCTGGATGGCGGCAAGAGCGTCGACAACCAGCTCTGGCGTGCGGTGGGTTGCGTGAAAGCGTTCCGGGAGTCGTCCGAACCGAAAATCGCCAAAAGGCTGTTCATCTCGGCGCGTGCTCCAACTTTGATCGAGGTTCGCGGCATCGACGATCCGCGCAATGATCCCGACGTGACGGTGAATGTCTACGCCGCCGCAGATCCGGTCGTGCGCGACGGCAAAGGCGATGCGCTGGCGCGCGCCAGCTTTCATTTGGACCCGGACCGGACGCTTCGCGCAACAACCAGGGGACGGATCGTCGATGGCGTGCTGACCACCGATCCGATCGACCTGCGTATCAACTACAAGGAACAGATCATCGACGCGCCGCGCGAGTTCCGGGGCGCGCGCATTCGCGCCGAGCTGAAGCCCGACGGAAGTGTCGAAGGCAGCGTCTATGGCTACTACACGCTCGCGAGCTATTGGTCGTCGATCGAACAGATGACTCAGAACGGAGCCAATCTGACCGGGGTTTCCTGCCCGGGAGTCAAACAGGCGATCGATCGGCTTGCCGACGGCTATTACGACAAGCGCACCCGGCGCTACACGGCAATCTCTTCGGCATATAACTTCGTCGGCGTGCGCGCCTTCATCGTCGGCGATCGCGAGGTCGCAGCGCGATGAAACCGCTTCTTGGAAACTGGACGCTCGCCCTGGTTTGTGGCGCGGCGGCACTTGCAGGGCTTGCGTCCGCCCTATCGGTCGCTCGCGCATCGGCAGGCGAGGCCGCGAACGCGGCGTCCAGTACAGCGACGCCGATGCTTCGTCGACTAACCGAGGCACAATATCGGCGAACGATCGCCGATATCTTCGGCACCGATATCAAGATCGTCGGGCGGTTCGAACCCGATCTGCGCAGCAACGGCCTGTTGGCCGTGGGCACGACGGCGGTTTCGGTCACGGCGGGGGGCTTCGAACAATATGAGCAGATGGCGCGCAATATCGCAGCCCAAGTGACCGACGGCGTTCACCGGGACAAGCTGATCGGCTGCGCGCCCGGACCCAGCGATCCGAAGGGCGAAAAATGCGCGGCTCAGGCGCTGGCCCGCATCGGCCTGCGCCTTTACCGCAGGCCGGTGACAGCGCCGGAACTGCGCTGGCTAACCACCTCGACTCTGTCGTCCGCCGCGCAACTTCAAAGCTTCGACGCGGGCCTCGCCGCTACCTTGGAAAGCATGCTGTCCAGCCCCGACTTCCTGTTCCGGATCGACGAGCGGGGCCCGGGCGGCGTGGTCGACGGCTATTCAAAGGCAACACGGCTGTCTTACCTGCTGTGGAACACAACGCCTGATGACGAGCTGCTGAAGGCGGCAGGCGCCGGCGTGCTGGACACCCCACAAGGCCTCGCGCGCGAGGCGGACCGGTTGATCGCCTCGCCGCGCTTTGCCGAGGGCGTGCGCGCTTTCTTCACCGATTTCCTGATGCTGGACGACATTGACACGCTGTCGAAGGACGTGCTGATCTTCCCGACTTTCACCGCGTCAGTCGCGGCCGACGCGCGCGAACAGACGCTGCGCACCATTGCCTATCTCCTGGTGGATCGAAATGGCGACTACCGCGACCTGTTCACCAGTCGTCAGATAGCGATGAACCGCACGCTGGGGCCGCTCTACGATATCCCGGTAGAGAAGGACGGCTGGTATATTCACGAGTTTCCGGAAGGGGATCCCCGTACCGGCCTGCTGACGCAGGCAAGTTTGCTCGCGCTCCACGCCCATCCGGGCCGTACCTCGCCGACGCTGCGCGGCAAGGCCATGCGCGAAGTCTTTCTGTGTCAGCAAATCCCAACACCGCCGGCCAATGTGAACTTCGCTGTCGTCCAGGACGTGAATAACCCCACGCTGCGCACCACTCGCGCACGGCTTCAGGCGCACCTCGACGACGAAGAATGTGCGAGTTGCCACAAGCTCACAGATCCGATCGGCCTGGGCCTCGAGCAGTTCGACGGCGCCGGCCAGTTCCGCACGCGCGAGCATGACGAGTTAATAGACGTGTCCGGCGCCTTCGACAAAAAGCCGTTCGCCAATGCCCTCCAGCTCGGTCAGCTGTTCCACGACGATCCAAGAGCAACCGATTGCCTGGTGCAGAGGGCCTTGAGTTATGCGACCGGTCGCGAACTCGACAGCGCCGATATGCCCGAGATCGCCCAGCTGACCAGGATCTTCGGCGACGACGGCCATCGCTTCAAGGCCCTGATGCGCGCCATCGCGCTCGCCCCGTCCTTCTACGCCTTGTCTGCGGAGCCGCGCTCGGCGAGTCGGATCGTGATGCAGAAAGGAAAAGGGAAACGCTCATGAGCAAAGGCAGGTTCTCGCGGCGCGGATTCTTGCTCCGCGGCACGCTCGGCGGCGCGGCAGTGACGCTCGGCCTGCCGATCCTCGATGCCTTTCTCGACAATAACGGCGCTGCCTTTGCGGCGCCCCTGGGGGGCGGGCCGCTGCCGGTCCGTTTCGGGACCTGGTTCTGGGGCTGCGGCATGATCCCCGAACGTTGGCAGCCAAAGGCGACCGGGGCGGGCTATGACTTGCCGCCCCAATTGGCGCCTATCAAACGCGTGCAGCAGCATGTGACGGTGTTGAGCGGCTTCGACGTGGTACTTGATGGCCGCGGAAACCTCCCGCACATCTCAGGCAACACTGCGGTCCGGACGGGCGCGCCCGCCGATGTATGGACGGCGATCCGCGCACCCACGCTGGATGTCACGATCGCCGAAGCGATCGGCAGCGGATCGTTTTTCCGCAGCCTGGAGCTCAGTGCCGATGGCGATCCTCGCACCAGCTATTCGTTCAGCAACGGCAACAGCTTGAACGCGGCTGTTCCCAGCCCCTTCGAACTCTACACCAAGATCTTCGGGGCCGATTTTCACGATCCCAACAAGGCCGATTTCACTCCGGATCCACGGATCATGGTGCGAAAGAGCGTGCTTTCCGGCGTCGGCGAGCAGCGGCGCGCCTTGCTTGCCCGGCTCGGCGCCAGCGACCGCGCCCGGCTCGACCAGTATTTCACTTCGCTTAGGGAAACCGAAAACAAGCTCGCGCTTCAGCTGCAGAAACCGCCCCCTGCCGAAGCCTGCGTAGTGCCGCCTGCCCCGACCAAGCCCGCATCCAGCGTCGACACGACCGATATCGGCAACCGCAAGGCCAATCACAGGCTGATGGCCGAGCTGCTGGCGATGGCGCTCGCGTGCAACCAGACGCGTGTGTTCAACTTTGCCTTTTCGACCGCGGCGTCGGATCTACGCCAGGCCGGCAACACCACCGGCTATCATCAGATCACACATGAAGAACTGATCGACCGGACCATCGGCTACCAGCCGACGGTGGATAAATTCGCGACCTGGTCGATGGAGGGCTGGGCCGATTTCGTCGAGGTGATGGCTGGCATCAAGGAAGGTGACGGCACGCTGCTAGACAACATGATGGTCTTTGCCCATTCTGACGTCTCCTATGCCAAGAACCACGACGTTACGGGCGTGCCGATAATGCTGGCCGGCCGCGCGGGCGGGAAGATAAAGCCAGGCATTCATATTAACGGCGCGGGCGAGCCGATCACGCGTGTCGGGCTCACGGTGCAGCAGGCGATGGGCCTCTCCGTCGATGCCTGGGGGCTGGACACGATGCGGACCAAACGTAACCTGCCCGAAATCCTCGTTTAGGAATCGCATTCGTGAAAGGAAGTAACCGGATGTCCTGTTCAAAAATCGTGCTCGCCGCTAGTGCAGGATTGATGATGGTGAGTATCGCCGCCACGGCCGCAGCCCCCGCTCCGGCAGAAGCGATTGCTACCCGGAAGGCCAATTTCAAGGAAATCGGTGGCGCGTTCAAATCCATCAACGACGAAATCAAATCCGGCGCGCCGAACATGAACACCGTTCGGCCACTCGCGCGCGACATGGCTGCGCGTGCTGCCGCCGCACTGAAATATTTTCCGAGCAACAGCGGCCCGGACTCTGGCCTGAAAACCCGCGCCAAGGCCTCGATCTGGGCCAACCAGGCGGATTTCGTAAAGCTGCAGAACAATCTGATCGACGCAGCCAACGCGCTGAACCAGGCCGCCACGAGCGGCGATGTCGCGCAGCTCACAGCGGCCCGCAACACAGCCGGCCAGGCCTGCAAAGCCTGCCATGACAAATATCGCGAACCCGACACGTGAGCGAACGATCTGAGGTGAGTGGGCCTGATTCAATACGGCAGCGCATCTGGGACTTGCCGACGCGCTTGTTTCACTGGACCCTCGTCGCATTGATCGCCACGCTGTGGTGGTCCGGCGAGCAGCGGACTCTCGGTTGGCATCGGCTTGCCGGCTACGCCGTCATCGTACTGCTGTTGTTTCGATTGGCCTGGGGTTTTGCCGGAAGCAGCACGGCCCGGTTCCGTTCGTTCGTAAGGAGTCCCCGCGCGGTCGCCGGCTATGTCCGCCGCGACCTGTTCAACCGGGCGGCCGCACGGCATCACGGGCACAACCCGCTCGGCGGATGGAGCGTGATCGCGATGCTCGCACTGCTCAGCGTTCAGGTCGCGCTCGGGATGTTCGCCGTGGATGTGGACGGCATTGAATCCGGCCCCTTTTCGTACCTCGTCGATTTCGACACCGGACGTCTGGCCGCACGTCTTCACCACCAGGCCTTCAACCTGCTGCTCGGGCTGATGGCCTTTCACTTGGTCGCCGTGCTGTTCTATCTGCTGCACCGCCGCCACAATCTGATCGCGCCGATGGTGACCGGGACAGTTCGCTCATCCAAAGGCAGCGAGCTTAGCTTTGCCTCGCACCGGCTCGCCGCGTTTCTTTTAATGCTGTGCGTGGGATTGACGTGGGCAGTAGTTCGTTTGCTGGGTCAGGCCTGACGTCGCCAATCAATGCTGCGGATTGAGCTGCACCAGTTCGATCCGATTCCCGTCGGGGTCCTGGACCAGCGCAATGATCTGGGGACCGGCAGCTCCGACCGGCGGCTCTCGCAACACAATATAGCCAGCCTTGCGTACCTGATCGGCGGCGGCGCGCGCGTCGGCAACACGCACGCCTAGCATGACGCCTACGGCCCTGTTCTCACCGGGCTTGGGCTCCCGGTGCGATATAAGCAGCAACATCGATCCGGGCATTGAGGGATCGTCGGAGAAGCCGAGGGCGTCCTTGACGTAGGAATCCGTTGCCTTGCTGATCCGTGCGATCTTCTTCATGCCGAGCGCATTCACGTAGAAGGCCTCGGCTCTGGGCAGGTCACTCACCTCGATGGTGGTAAACATCATCGACGGCAATGGGACGGGGGCGGCCCTGGCCAATGTTCCAGCACTCGCCAGGGCCGCCACGGCAAGGCCCCAAACCTTCCTCATCCGGCATCCTCCAGCATGGACCGCTGTGCTCCCAAGACCGTGGGGCTGCGAAGCTGGGTCACCGCTTCCGATCCTGCTGCAGCACAAGATGATTGGCGCCTGGACGAAGTGCGCGCGTTTCCCCGTTCCACACGAAAGATCCGGTCAAGCCGGCCGGTAGCCTCACCATTGCGTCCAGCCCCCCTCCTCCCTTCGCGACATAGCGGGTCTCGATCAGGCCGGCGGGGTGCGCCATCGCGGCATCGAGCCGGTGAAGCGTCCCAAGATGCGGCGCGATCCGGACTCGCGTGAAGCCGGGGGCGTCGGGTTGAATGCCCGCGACATACGTTAAGAGTCCGCTCGTCGGGTGCGCTGACCAGGCGTGGCTGTCCGACCGGCTTGGCTCAAATTCTTCCGGCCAGGTCGTGAAATTGTGAGCGAGCAGGTCGCGCCATGTCTTCAACATATCCAAATAGGCGTCGCCCATCCCGGCATGATCGAGCGCAGCGGCCAGATAGTAGGAGAAATAGTAGGTCGCGCCGGTGATGCCTTCCGGGGCGGAAATGCCGCCGCCTGGCACGATGACTTTAGTCAGCACTGCGCGTTGTTCGGAGGAGGGAACCAGATCGTAGAGCACCGCCAGCGCATTCGCGTGCTGGCTGAAGCCCGTCTTCGCGGGCGTATCGGCATACAGACCGCGCGCCACGTCCCAGCACTGCGCCTTCAGCCCTTGGGCGACGCTGTCCATCTGGACTCGATCCTGCTTGGCTCGTGTCGGCTCTCCGACCGCATCCTCCAACGCGGCGGCATCCTTCAGCGCGCCGTAATAGAGCATCGTGACGACGCAATTGTCCGGCCCCTTGCCGTTCTTCTGCGCCATGCCATCGAGGCCGGGACGCCAATCCACAAAGGGCCAGCCGGGTGCCGGCCGCAAAACACCATTGTCGCGGAGATAGGGAGCATACCAGTCGAGCACCGCCCGCACGCCCGGCAGGGTACGGGTCAGCACCGCCGTATCCGGCCGACGCATCCAATAATCGTGCAATGCGCCGATCCACAGCAGCCCAAATGGTGGGATAAGGTTTCCCGATCTAGCCGGCCATGCGGCTTGGATCATCCCGCCGGCGTCTCGCGACCAGTCGAACGCGTCGAGCGCCTGCACTGCAAGCCGGGGATCGCCCGCGACGTCGTAGGATAGCAGCATCTCGAGCCGGGCGTCGCCCGTATATTGGAGTTGCTCCCAATAGGCAGTGTCCATATAAGTCTCGTGCGCATCAAGCAGTCCCGTCATCCAGCCGATGCGCCAGATGCGATTGAGCTGCTCGTCGTCGCTGACGAAGCGCCCCTGCTGCCGGAAGGGATAGCCGGTCTCATATGTGTCGAGCCCGTTGAGAGTCAGGGGCTGATCGCCGGTCTTCACTCGCACTTCGACGAAGCGCCAGGCGCGCCACCACAGCGGCGCCAGGCTGCGCCCGCGCCCCCCGTCGAGGCGGAAGGTGTCGGTCAGACCGCGCGCCTCGCCATCAGCGACACGCGCGCGGTCCTCGAACCGCAACCGCCCACTTCCGCTTCCCCCGCGCCGTTTGACGGGATCGTAGAGCGCCTCGGTATAGGTCAGCGTCACTTCGGCGCCGGCACCGCCGGACGTGCGCAACACCGGATAGGCCGCCAGCACTCGACCGACGTCGATCAGGAAGGACGCTTCGCCATGGGCCGGAACGGTCACGCTGCCCGCGGGGAATCGGCCCCAATGTGCAACCCCTGCCGCTCGAACCACGCGCCCGCTCGCGATCCGATCGTAGCGCATCTGAGGGAGCGTATCACGAGTCAGCTGCCAGGAAGCTTCTCCCGGTGGCACTAGCGTGGCTGCGCTCCAGACCCCGGGCTGCTTCGTTGCATCGATCGTCTCAGGAGCACCCGCCGCATAGTAGATCGGGCCCGCGGCCCGGATTAACTGGGACCAGCCGCTCGCGACGCTGCGTGAAGGATCCACGCGCACCTGCCACGTCGGCCCGGTGTCAATCAGCGCGGCATGCGCAGGTTCGGTTGCAGCGAGCCGGAATGCAGTCATGCCGGCGCTGATCTGAGCGACCGGCGCGAACTTACCGTCGCTCCACACCTTGGCGGAGACAATATTCAACCCCTGGCGAAGATGAGACGCGAGGTCGATCTCTTCGGAGCGCCAGTGGGCAAGGTCGCTGCGCGCAGGGCCCGCCGCCATGCGCGCGCCGTTCACGTAAAGCACGAAACGCTGGTCCGCGCTGACCTGCACGACGAAATGCTCTGGCCGTCTGTCGAGCTGGAACTCACGACGAAAATCAAGCGCTACACTTGCCTTGGCCGCATCCGCCTCGCGCGCAGCGGAGGTGCTGACCCAGTCGGCTGCGGAGGCTGCCGATGCCAGACTGGCCAGCACAACGGCGGCAGCAAGGCGCTTCATTGGAGGATATCCAGCTTGGCTGGGCCAAACCAGCCGGCGGGAACGGACTGCAGCTTCTTGTAGCCGGTCGCTTTCTCGTCGATCATCGCGTTCTCCGGCGTGTTTGCCACCTCGATTTCCAGCGTGTTGCGCCCCGGCTTCACATAGCCCGTGAGATCGATTTTGAACGGACGCGTGATCGCCGGCGGCGCCAATGTCCCGTTCACCCGCACCCTCGCCATGTCGTATACCGCGCCGAGATCGAGCACGACGCGCTCGCCTGAAGCGATCCAGCCCGGGTCGATCTCGATGGAACGCCGGTAGATGCCGCTCCCCGCAAATCGGACAAGGTCGGGCATACCGCGCCAATCGCCGAGCGCAACTGCCGGATATGTCTTGGCGAATGCCTGCCGCTGCACATGTCCGTCCACCGCCAAGCTCCACCCCTCGGTGGGAAGCCGCATGCTCGCAATAATCCGGGGCGGAGGCACCGCCTGTGGGGTCCGCTTGGGATCGAGCACAAGTAGCGCGCTCTCCCCTGCTTCCAGTTGCAGCGGCACCCGCGTGCCGGCGCTCTCCGCAATAGCGGTGAGCGGTCGAATGCTGCCGTCCATCGCGTTCCAGCGCGTGACGCTCCCGGTTGTAGGCAGCACCAGCGTGGCGTCGCGCCCAACGTCCCCCCGGTTGTGAACGAAGGTAACGGTGCGGCCATCGACGATGCGCTGAACGAAAACCAGATCCGTAGGGTTGCCGGCAAATGTCAGGTCCGCAGATATGCTCAAGCTGCGCAGTCGCGCCGGTACCTGTGTGGCCGGAACAACTTGTGCGCCCGCGCGTAGCGCGGCCTGTATGGCGGCGCGAACCCGGCCATCCCGCCTGGCGGCGTCGGCCAGCCCTTCGTCCCGAACCGGCGTATGGCCAGCGAATATCACTGGCACGCCGGCGCGCGCGAACCGCGCAATCGTCTCCGCCGTCTCCGCCCGGATGCCATCAATGGGTGGCAGCACCAGCGCTGAATAACGGTGCCCGCTTGCCGCCACGAGCTGACGCCGATCCGCTCTCGCGGAGGCGATCGCGTCCGGGTTGATCCGATCGAAATCATAGCCCGCCGCGATGAAGCCTTTTTCGGCCGCTTGCTGGCCTGCCCCGCGATCCTCGATTCCGACATAATAGCCCGTCTCGCCGTAAAAATAGGCGATGGGCACCACGGGCTCTCCTACCTGCATCACGGCCTGGAGACGCGCGATATAGGCGGCGAGCGGCTTGACGGCAGGCCAGATCGGGTTGGTCTCGCTCAGCATGGTGCTGAAACCCATCGAGAAGCCGCTGGGCTGAAAGGCGTGCCATCCGGGCCACGCCTGCGCCTGCAGCCGATAGTTGAAACCGTGCATTATGATGCTGTTGGCCCCGCCCGCGATCAGCAAGTCGGCGCGCCGCCGGAGCTCGTCCGGAGTCACATCGTAAGGGCGGTTTGCCCACACCATCGCTTCGGCGGAAACGATCGGCCGCCCGTACAGGTCGGCGGCGGAACGCGCCATGCGCATGAACAACGGATCGCCGCCCCGCACCAAATCCTCGGTTTCGGGGATGTCGGCGATGCCGTAGGCGCGAATGATGTCAAGCGCGCCGCCATGCGCCTGGAACTTGGCCTTCAGCCCATGTGCATGACTCCAGTCAACGAACGGCTTCAGGAATCCCTCGAACATCAGGTCGGAAACGGTGCGGCGGTAATCGGAGCGGACCCGATCAGCCAATGCCGAGTCGCGGGCCTCGAAATAGGGCGGCGAATAATGCTCATCCCAAGCCTGCATCCAGCCAGGCTGCAATACCAACGGTAGATAAGGCGTGATGTCGTATCCGCGCCGCTTGCGGAACTCGGCAAGGAAGCTGTCACTCCAGGGCAGATCCTGGAAGAGTTCGAGGCTGTCCACGAAAGTCGATCGGATCCCGACCGGCCGATTGCCGAGCGGATCGCCCACGCGCGCCGCATGCGCCGCAAAGGCCGCTGGATTCATGTGATCGAGCGTTAATTGCGGGCCCTGCCCGGCCGCACCGGCAACGCCCATGTCGGACGCGAATTGCTTGAAGACGAAGACCTGCCACTTCCCCGCCGGCGGCGTCCAATCAAGGGTGCCGTCGCTACGTAGTCGATCGGTAAGGACAAGCCGGCTCCCGGCGTCGAGCGAGCCGGGGCGGACGACATCGTCCCAGGGGTAGAGCTTGAATCCACCTGCGGCCGAGGGTTTCAGATCGGGCGCATCGCCCTTCATGGCGACCACGGCAACGACCTGCGCCCTCGCGTCCATGCGCGGTCCCCAACCAGCGGCGCGAGGGTCCCGGGTGCGTGCGTCGAGCGCGCTGAATGCGCCCAATCGCTTTGTGCGCACAGGCATGGTTAGCTTGATTGGGCCGGGCGTGCCGCCCGCGACCACGGTGCGCGCCATCGTCAACTCGACCAGGGCTTTTTCGGGCGGAATGGCGAACCCGCCGCCCGATGGCCATGCCGACCCGAACGTATAATCGAGGCTGATGCCGCGTGCAGACGCCGCCTCGCCTGCTTCCCGCACATGGCGGAAGAAGGAAGGTTCGGCAAAATCGTTGACACGCGCGCGCTGGTCGGGGGTCAAGGTGACGAAGTTCGGCGTAAAGGCCTGGATTTCGGCGCCGCCAAAGCCGCTAGCCTCGAGAAGCTCGATCTCGCGGTGCAGTTCCACCTGATCGACGGCGTCGCCCGGCCACCACCAGCGGACGCGCGGACGTGCCGCCTTGTCCGGGCTCTCGAAACGCTGCTCCAGGGTCGGCTCGGTTGCGGCCGCAGCTTCGCAACCCAAAACGAGGAGCGATGCGCCAACCAGCGCCGCCAGACTAGATCCGCGCCTCATGCCTCTCCTCGCATTCTCCCGGCGCAACCTTATGGAAACTGGCCAGTCGCGTCAATAATCGCTCGCATCCGTATGATTACGCGACAAGTGCTTGCCAAGACAGGGGTCGTCGGGCGAGTAAGGTCCTATGGCAGAAGCAGATCCTTCCACCTTCGTTCCGCGCCGCGGTCGCCCCAGCAAGAAACAGGTGGCGCTGATCGAGCGCGCGATATTGGAAACGGCGCGCCGCCAATTTTTGGACGAAGGCTATGATTCCGTATCGATGGAAGGGATCGCTGCCGCGACGGGCGTCTCCAAGGGCACGCTTTACGCGCGCTATCCGTCCAAGGATGTCCTGTTCGTCGCGGTCATGGAGGACAGCATCCGCAATTGGTCGGCGCTTGCCGCAAACGAAGACCATCTCTTGTCCGACGACATTGTGCGGCGGCTGCGCCATCATGCCCTCGTCATCGCGCGCTCGCTCCTCTGGCCCGACGTCCGCGCCTTTCAACGGCTGACGCTCGCAAATAGCGGCCGCTTCCCGGAACTGTCGCGTGCGCTTTACGAGCAGGGCTACCTCTACATCGTGCGGCTGATCGCGGCCGATATTCGCGACTCGGCGAAGCGCGATCGCCGGAGAGTTCGGGACGCCGAGAGCGTGGGCCAGCAGCTCGTCGCCGCGATCACTGGTTGGTATATTCAATCGAGCGCCATCCGCGATGTTTCGCAGAAAGAACTCGAAAAGTTCGCGTCACGCACCGTGGATCTGCTGATCGCCGCTCGCGACGCATGGTGAAATACTAGCCGAGATCGCTGCTGTCAGCGGCGAGCACGCCGGGATCGCCACTATGCGCCGCCCAGATCGTGTCTCGCCTGACGATCCTCCAGCCTTCGGGATGCCTCTCCCACCGGTCGATATATTCGCCACTCGAATCAAAGACCGGTCCGGCTGCGTCCCCCGCGCGTTGGTGGCGTGCCTGGACGTAGGCGCGGCTGGTCGCGCGATCGCCGTCCACATCGACCATAATGCTGCCGATGAGGTGCTGGGTGGGGCCGCATACATCCAAAAAGCGACGCATCTGATCGGCCAACGCCTCAATGCCGTGCTGCTCGCCACCGGCACCATAATCGAACGTCAGATCGCCCGCGAACACCTCCGGCAGCGCCTTCCAGTTCTTCGTGTCCAGAATGCGCGCAAACCGGCCAAGGCCCCGAATGATCTGCCGCTCGTCCATCAGCATTTGCAGCTCTGTCACTTTTCCTTCCCCTAGTCCGAATCGATGATGCGTATGAATGCGTAACGCCTTAGGGTCAGCGATAACGCAAGGAGAGGCTGAACCAATGAAGTTCTCAATCATCTACGAAGCACAAATGGTGGATACATCGCGCGAAAACGAACAACGCGTGTTCCACCAGATCGTGGACCAGGCCATGCTGGCCGAGGAAATGGGCTTCGATACCATCTGGGCTGTGGAGCATACGGCGCTCACCCAATATGCCCATATGTCGGCACCTGAGACGTTCCTCGCCTTTCTTGCCGGGCGCACGCGCCGGATCGGCATCGGGCATGGCGTGGTCTGCTTGCCGCCTGCGATGAACCACCCGGTCAAGGTCGCAGAACGGATCGCGACGCTCGACATCCTCTCGAATGGTCGCGTGCATTTCGGCATGGGCAAGGGCGGCACGCAGCAGGAAGCCGGCACTTTCGGCTACGACCTGAACGCGCTCGCGCCGCAGATCGACGAGAGCATGTATTTGATCCCGAAGATCCTGAAGCAGGGAGAGATCGAACACGACGGCACTTATGTGAAAATCCCGCATCGGCCCATCCATCCTAGCCCGCTGCAGGACCCGCACCCTCCTCTGTACATGGCTTGCACGCGTGCCGACACGCTGAGGACGGCCGGCGGACGCGGGATCGGCGCGCTGGTGCTGGGTTTCGCCGGCCCCGCCGACATCGCCGAGAAGAACCGTATCTATCGCGAAGCGTTCGCCAACCGGAAACTCGAGGACCAGGTCGGCTATCGCCCGAATGCCCATCTTGCCGCTCTGTGTCCTGCGATCGTGCTCGATGATCGCGAAAAGGCCCGCCGCATCGGCTTGCGCGGCCAGCGCTTCTTCGTCGAGTCGCTCGGCCACTGGTATTCAGGCGGCCCGAAACCCACGATTGAGGACTTGTCCGCGGACGAGCAGATGGCCTTCCTGAACCAGGACAAGGAAGCGGTCGTCGCGTGGCTGTCCGAGGAGAAGATCGAAGTCGCCTCCCATCATACCGAGGCCTTCGAGGTCACTGAAGATGCTTATGGCACGCCCGAGGATTGCATTCGCCATGTCACGCGCCTGTTTGAAGCGGGTGCGGACGAGATCCTGTTCCTGTTCCAGATGGGCGGCATCCCGCACGAAGCAATCTGCGAGACGATCCGCAACATCGGCAACAAGGTGATCCCGCACTTTCGTGAAAAGGCGCTGCTCGCCGCCGAATAGCTTAGCGGCCATGCTGCGCCAGCGCCGGCAGACTGTGGTGGACGAGCTGCACGAGCTGCGATTGGCGTTTGACGCCGGTCTTGGCGAAAATCGAGCGCAGGTGTGCACGGACTGTGTTGGGGGAAATGCCGAGCCCGTCCGCCGCATCCGCGATCGAGCCACCATTGGCGAGCAGGGCAGCCACGCTAGCCTCTGCCTGAGTAAGGCCGAGCAGCTCGCGCACCGCATCGGCGGTCACCCGCGAGGCCTGCGAAAGGTCGTTGAGAAACAGCACCGCGGCGGGACCGCCGCCAGCCGCGACGTGGTCGGGCGTGTCAGCGCGCCCGGCGACAAGAAGCAAGCCGCCAGCTCCCGAGCGTCGGTCAATCCGCAGCGTCAACGCTTCGCCTGGGCTCGGGTCCGCAAGCCGCTGGCGCAGCTGGCGGGCAAGCGCCGGATCGGCGATCTCGATACGGCCACGGCGCAGCGCAATGCCGTCTTCGTCGGCCAGAATGGCACGCGCCTGCGCATTGATGCGCAGCACCAGACCATCTTGGTCGAGGATCACCATGCCGATCGCCATCTGCGCCACGGCACCGGCATAGATGCGTTGCTCCGCCTCGCCCGTCGCGAGCCGCTCGAACAGTCGCAAGGCAGTACGCAGATGCGGCACCAACCCCTGCAGCCGCGCAATATCTTTTGGTGCGAATGGGGGCTCACCGATCCGGCGCGTCAGCCGCAGGCGCAGTTCGAGTTCCGAACCGTGCCGCAGCTCGACGCCGATAACTTCGCTGCCCCCCGTTTCCGCCATGAAGGCGCCGAATGCCGTGCGAAGCCTGAGTGCCTCAGGGGACACGAAGTCGCGGAAGTGCACAGCCTTTCCTTCGGGAAGGCCTGTAAACGGGTCCTCGGCAAACAGACGCTGCGCATAATCCAGCCCAACGTCCGGATCTGCATTCGGCGTCAGTATAATGCCTGGCTGGGCGCCGTCGCGACGAGTGAGAATGAGCGTCGCCCACGTCGCCCGCGCGGCTGGGCGCAAGCGTTCCAGAAACGCGGCCCACGGTTCTTCGTCCAACAAGCTCTCGAACATTGCCGCGAGGATATCGGTCAGGTCGGGATAATCTGCAGAGCTCACCGCATCAGCTTAGCTCGACAAAAGCATGTTGCACAGCAAGTCACTGGACAGAAGTGAATGAACGCTTACTTATGTCATCAATAAGACGGGAGAGGGACCAACCATGTCCGATCAAAAACCTCAACCGGGCGTCGTCCGGCTGCCGGCGCGAGATGTCCCGCTGCCCGGATCGTTGAGCCCCGAGGCGCGAGGTTACATGGAATGGCTGATCAGCCTTCCCGAGGGTCAGGGCCCCGTTGACGCCCTGCGCAAGCCCGGCCTGGTCGCCGCCATTCCGCAGATGGAGGCGGCGATGCTGGCTTTCGCCGAGCCGTTGCTCGCTGCTTGCGACTCGGACACAAGCATAGAGACGATCGGCGGCGTGCGGACCGCGGTTGCGCGACGCCGAAGCGGCGGCGGAGACGGCGGCATTCAGTTCCATCTTCATGGCGGCGGCTTTGTTCTGGGCGGGGGTCGGGCCTGCGAAGCGTTTACCGCAAAGCTGTCGGACGATTTTGGCGGCACGGTCTATGGCGTCGATTACCGGATGCCGCCCGCGCATCCCTTTCCGGCTGCGGTGGACGACAGCCTCGCCGTCTATCGCGAAATCATTCGCCGGCATGAGCCAAAGCAGATCTATGTCTCCGCGATCTCGGCGGGGGGCAGCATCGCCGGCGCGACTTTGCTTCGTGCCAAGGCTGAAGGCCTGCCGATGCCGGCCGCGCTGGTGCTGCAGACGCCTTCGGTCGACCTGGAGGAGACCGGCGACAGTCCCGAGTCGCTGATGTATCTCGATCCGATGTTGAAGTCGCTGGGGCCGGAAACCCATCCGCTCTATGCGAATGGCCACGACATGTCCGATCCCCTGCTTTCGCCGATCAATGGGGACCTGCGTGGTTTCCCGCCAACGATCCTCACGACAGGCACGCGCGATCTGCTGCTGTCGGCCACTGTGCTGATGCACCGCGCCCTGCGGCGCGCCGGGGTGACTGCGGAATTGCATGTGTGGGACGGCATGCCCCACGGCGGTCTCGGTGGCCAAAGCCCTGAGGATCGTGAAGTCGTCTCCGAAATTCGCGCTTTTCTTGATCGCTATGTCGCGACCAAGGCCTAATCGAAGGAAATCAAGGTGGAAGACAGGCTCAAGGGTCAATCGATCATCGTGTTCGGCAGCGCGACGGGGATCGGTGCTGCGACCGTCAAACGGTTGACCGATGAAGGCGCGCGCGTCTGCGCTGCCGACATCAATCTCGAAGGCGCTGAACGGACCGCTCGCGAAGCTGGCGGCGAAACCTTGGCTGTCCATGTCGACATTTCCGATGAGGCTTCGGTCGGTGCAGCCGTTGCTGCCGCTGTCGCACGTTTCGGCGGCCTCACCGGGGCGCATATCAACGCCGCCGATCTGCGCGTGATCATGGAGGATTCGGATGCCCTGACCGTTGACCTTGCGGTATTCGACCGGACGATCGCGGTCAATCTGCGCGGGCATCTGCTATGCACCCGCGCGGTACTGCCGCATCTGCTGAAGAACAAGGAATCGGCAATCGTATATACCAGCTCCGGTGCGGCGCACGGCGGGGAGCCGACCAGACCCAGCTATGCAGTGACGAAGGCGGGGCTGAATGCGCTGATGCGTCACGTGGCAGCGCGCTGGGGCAAGGAAGGCGTGACCGCCAACGTGCTGGCGCCTGGCTTCACCATCACCGGCGAAATGAAGGCGCAGATGGAAGCCAATGCGGCCGAGGCAAAAAAATGGTCCGACTATTACCAGAGCCGCACGCCACATACGCGGCTTGGCGAGCCGGAAGACCATGCGGGCGTGGTCGCGATGCTGATGTCGAGGGACGGCCGTTGGATCAACGGCTCGGTGATCGACGTCAACGGTGGGTCGCTGATGCGCGGCTGACCCGATCGGCGTCCCCGCCTGACAGGCCGATAACTCCCGCGAATGAGGGCTCCCTTTGCACTGCGCGGGGAGACGCGATCAAATGGCGCTTTATGCCATGCGGCCTTCATGGCGCGCCTCGGGAGCGCCGAAGTAGGACCGCTCAGTGGCAAGTCGACGTGCTATCCGTGCCATTATCATCGGTAGCTGCTCGGTTGCTAAGGTGCTTCGATCACGGCATCATCCCCGAGATCAGACGAGTAGGTGAAGATGGTCGGTCCTAAGCTCGTGCACGAAATCCATCACGGTCGAATAGTTCGCGCGCATGCCGTCCGCCCGGCAAATATCAGCTTGATGTTCAGCGAGACCGTCGCGCGGGCGCCGCGACGCGACGCCGTGGTCGATGGCCCGTTGCGATTAGATTATGCGACGCTTGACCGGCATGTCGCCACCGTTGCCGCTGCGCTCACTACCCGCGGGGTCGGGTCCGGAGACCGCGTCGCGCTGTTGCTGGGCAACCGCGCGGACCTCCTTGTGGCCGTGCTCGCGACCGCGCGTCTAGGCGCCATCATTGTACCGATGAACATCCGGCAGAAGGCTCCCGAAACGGCCTATGTGCTGACGCTCACCGGCGCGGCCGTACTGCTATACGAGGCGGCGCTCGCCGACGACTTGCCAGGCCAATTCGAGTGCCCCTCCCTTCGTCATCGGATTCCAGTGGATGACGATATGCGTATTTGGACGCTGTCCTCGCAAGAATCGGCACCGGACATATTTGTCGAGGAGGATGCGCCCTTCGCCATTCTGTGTACATCGGGTACGACCGGGCGGCCGAAGGGCGCGGTGTTGACGCATTTCGGCGCGATCACAAGTGTGCTGGGCGCACGCGACGCGCTCGGGCTGCGGGATGGTGAGGTGACGGTTCTGGCCGTGCCCGCCTCCCATGTCACCGGCCTGGTGCTCGAACTACTCGAAATGATTGCTGTGGCGGGAACGAGTGTGATGATGCGAGCCTTCAAGGCGCGTGCATTCCTCGAGTTGGCATCGCGCGAACGGCTCACCTACACATGCATGGTGCCGGCGATGTACAATCTGTGCCTGCTGGAGCCGGATTACGCGAGCTTTGACCTGTCGAGTTGGCGCTCCGGCACGTTCGGGGGAGCGGCGATGCCCGACGCAACAATTTCGGCGCTCACCGCATGGAATCCGGCTCTGAAGCTCACGAATATCTACGGATCGACCGAAACGACATCACCGGCCGTGATGATGCCGTCCGAGCTGATCAGCGCACGCAGCCATCAGGTCGGGCGCGCGCTGCCTTATGTCGACCTGATGATCATGGACGAGAACGGGCGCGAGGTTCCGCGTGGCGAACAAGGCGAGATCTGGCTGGGCGGTCCCATGACCGTGCCGCTCTACTGGAACGATCCGGACGCGACCGCCAAAGGTTTCGCGGACGGCTTTTGGAAGTCAGGTGATATCGGCATACTGGACGCGGATGGCTTCCTCACGCTTTGCGATCGCAAGAAGGACATGATCAACCGCGGCGGCTTCAAGATCTATTCGGTGGAAGTCGAGAACGTGCTCATGGCCCACCCGGGCGTGATCGAGGCCGGCGTGGTGGGGCGGCCCTGCGCGGTGCTGGGCGAGCGAACTCACGCGTTTGTCCAGGCGAACCAAGAAATCTCGGAGGCGGAGCTGCGCGCTTGGTGCGCCGAACGTCTGTCCGACTACAAGGTACCGGACGGCATCACGCTGTGCCCTGAGCCGCTGCCGCGAAACGCCAACGGCAAACTGCTGAAGACCGATCTGCGCCAGCTGATCACCGATGCAGGCGACAAATCGCAGGCATCGCTGAGAAACACCGACGATCGGACATTGGCCTGACCCTCATTCGGCAGGCGCATTCGCGCCGGACGGACCCGCGTTCGCAGCGCAATATCTCTGCTCGCCGAACTGCATGGCACCAGACTGGTCACGATCAGCGCCAGCAGCGTCAGCGGCGATAATCACATCGATGCCGTCCTCAGCGGGTCTGGCCCACGCCGCCATTCACCGAGATGATCTGCGCCGTGATGAACTTCGACGCGTCGGAAGCAAGGAAAACCAGTAGGCGCAAGATCGGGTCCAGTGATCGCGATCGGCATGTTGTCCATGTCTTGTATTTGCGCTATCGTAGGAGCTGGCGCGTCATTTTCGCGATTGGCAATAAAGGGTCCGTCCCAATAAGAATAAGGCGCAAATCGCAGGCTGATTATAAGATATGAGAGAGGTATTGTTACGGATGAACGTCCCAGCAGCTACTTTCCGCCCGGTCAGCAACGACGAAGTCGCAATGCTTGGCACGCAGCCTATTCCAGTCGGACCGTACCACGATCCCGATTATTTTGCGCTGGAGCGAGAGGCGGTATTCAAGCGCACATGGCTACATATCGGCCACATCTCGGAACTGCCCGGACCAGGCAGTTTCATCGTCCGCAGCGTGGAGGCGGCACGCGCCTCAATCCTGATCGTGCGCGGCAAGGACGATATCGTTCGCGCCTTCTACAACGTCTGCACGCACCGCGGGACCGAACTCGTGGCGCAAAGCGATGGCCGCGCCTCGTCGTTCAGCTGCCGTTACCACATGTGGACCTTCAGCGATCGGGGCGAATTGCGCGCCGCGCCGGATTTCGAGCGGTTCTTCCTCGACAAGGCAGACTGCGGCTTATCCAAGGTGGCGGTGGAGGTGGCCGCGGGGCTGATATTCATCAACCTCGCGCCGGAACCTGAGCAGAGCCTGGCGGCGTTCCTCGGTCCGTTGAAGGCCGAACTGGAGCAACTGCCATGTGCCACCGCGACGGCGCTCGCGGAATATGTCTACGAGATCGATGCCAACTGGAAGCTCGTCTACGACAACTTCCAGGAAAACTATCACATCCGCTTCATTCACCCTAGGTCGATCGGCACCGCTACCACCGCGCCTGTCAACCCGTTCGGCTATCCGACTAGGTTCGAGTTCGTGGGGCCGCATCGCAAGCAGGGTCTGTGGAACAACCCGGAGCACAAACTCGGATCGGTGCAGACCAGCGCGATGGAACCTTTGGTAGGCGATGCGATGGCGGCGGGGTTCGACGCTTTGATGGCGAATTCCGAATATTTTGCACTGTTCCCGAACTTCTTCATGCTCAACTCGCCCCTTTTGCCGTTTTCCCATACGGTGTTCCCGATCGGACCGGAAAAGTCGCGCGGCGTCATTCGCTTTTACTGGAATGGCGAGGATCAGGACGCTACGCAACGCTTCGCGCGCGAATATGCGGTCGCCTCCACGCGCGATATCCACGCCGAGGACAGAGCCGTGATCGAGGCCGGTCAGCGCGGTATCAGCAGCGGCGCGATCAAGCACATCAACTTTCAGGCGCAGGAGGCGCTCTGCAGGCACTTCATCAACTCCGTCGACGCCGTCGTGCAGGCATACAAGGCAGAGGTCGCGCTCGCGGGCGTCAGCGCATGATGACCGCATCGATCCTGCCGGACGGGTTCGCGCCGCTCGAAGCGTTTGTCGATAGATGGGCGCTCACCACCTCGCTCGAACGATCCCGCCGGCGCGAAACCAGCAGCCTCGCGGAAATGCGCGACTTCTACGAAGCCTGCGCACCACGCCTCAAGGACGCGCTGGCGTATCTCGACAGCAAGCGCTTAGCAGACTTCGATCCGATGGACGAACGGCTGATGGCATTGTGCCTGAGCCTCGCGCACGTCGCACTGGCGGTGGAGATTCAGGGCGAGGCGGAGCCCGAGAACGCGGCCTGTAGACATGAGATGCGGATCACGCGGACCACGGCCGAGCGAAGGGCCTGAAGCAAGGGCATCATAGGATCGGTCCGTCGGAAAGTCGCGCCGACAAGCCATGCAAAGGCCTCGCAGCGACCGTCGCTTTTCTACGAGAACGGCGTGCAGCGTTCGGCCTCTATCACCGAGGCACGGCGCGATCCTCCAGCTTTTCAATGATGGCGAAATGTTGGGCGTGGATGGCGGGCTCATTCGGACGGATCGCTCCAGGGTGCCTTTCGGGCAATATTTGGCCCGATCCGGATTAGATTGTACGGCCTGGGCTCTGTTGGACGGGAATTCTAACAAATAATCTAACCGCTGCTGGCCTGAACTGTACCGGTCCGGCATGACTGCCGATCACGGAGAGCAGGACGGGGATGAATGCAGATTGTATCGATGTTGCGGGCGGCCATGCCTGCGCTGTGCCTGGTCGGGATGCTTGGTGGTTTCGCCGAGAATGTGAGAACGGCCGGTGCGCCGGATCCACGAGATTGGCCCGCGCACAACGGCGGAGACGACGAGAGCGCCTACAGCGCGCTTAATGAGATCAACCGCGGCAATGTCGGCCGCCTGGGCCTCGCCTGGTCGCTTGATTTGCCGGACGAGATGGCGCTGGAGGCGACGCCGCTGGCAATCGCCGGCAAACTCTATTTTACCGGCAGCCTGTCCCAGGTCTATGCGGTTGACGCCGCCACCGGGACGCTGCTCTGGCAGTACAACCCCGAGGTATGGAATCACATGCCACAACACATGCGCAAGGGCATGGCCGTGAACCGTGGCGCCGCCTATGCCGACGGGCGGCTGTTCGTCGGCACGCTGGATGGGCGGCTGATCGCGCTCGATGCGAAGACCGGCAAGCTCCTGTGGAGCACGGAGACGATCGCCGCTGAAGCCAAACGAACGATCAGCGGTGCGCCGAGGGTGTGCGCCGGCAAGGTGGTGATCGGCAATAGCGGTGCCGACTGGGGCGAACGCGGCTACGTCACCGCGTACGACGCCGTGACCGGCAAGCAGGCGTGGCGCTTCTTTACTGCACCAGGCGATCCGGCGAAGGGATTCGAGGACGAGGCGCAGCGGATGGCGGCCTCCACTTGGCAGGGCGAATGGTGGAAGACGGGCACCGGCGGCACGGTGTGGAATGGCATCACCTGCGATCCCGAACTCAACCAGCTTTATATTGGCACGGGCAATTCCGGCCCTTACGATCCGCAGGTGCGCAGTCCCGGCGGCGGCGACAACCTGTTCTTGGCCTCAATGGTCGCGCTGGACCCCACGACCGGCCGCTACAAGTGGCATTATCAGGTCAACCCGCGCGAGGCGTGGGATTACAAGGCGACGGCCGACATGCAGACGGCTACCCTGACCATCGACGGCAAGCCACGCAAAGTGTTGATGCAGGCTCCCACCAACGGCTTTTTCTACGTCCTCGATCGTACCAACGGCAAGCTGATCTCCGCCGAAAAGATTAGCAAGGTCACCTGGGCGAGTGGCATCGACCTGAAAACAGGTCGCCCTATCGAGGCACCGGGCATCCGGTACGAGAACGGGCCCGTGACGTTGTGGCCAAGCCCGAGCGGCGCGCACAATTGGCAGCCGATGGCATTCAACCCCAAAACCGGCCTCGTCTACATCCCGGCGACCAAGCTCGCGGCGCGCTTCGCTCGCGTTTCCAGCGCCGCCACGAGCGATTGGACTGGCATGAAGGGAGGGATCGACATGGTCCCCGCGCTGGTCGACAAGGATGACGGCACGGCCACTTTGCTTGCCTGGGATCCGGTCGCGCAGAAGAAGCGCTGGGAGGTGAAGCAGCCCTCCTTTTGGAACGGCGGGGTCATGGCGACGGCCGGTGATCTCATCTTCCAAGGCAATGGCGCCGGCTACTTCGAGGCCTTCTCCGCCGACACCGGACAGAAGCTATGGAGCTTCAATGCGGGCCACGGCATTGTTGGGGCGCCGATCAGTTACCAGGTGAACGGCCGCCAATATATCTCCATCCTTGTTGGCTGGGGCGGTGGGGTGATGTGGAGCAAGGTGACGAACCAGGGCTGGAAGTTCGGAGCGCAGCCGCGACGTCTGCTCACCTTCATGCTTGATGGTAAGGCGATCCTGCCTCCCGGAACCCCGCCCGACATGCAGGTGCGGCCGGTGGACGATCCGGCCCTGGTGCTGGACGAGGCGCGCATCAAATCCGGCTCGATCCTTTTCGCCGCCAACTGCGCGATGTGTCATGGGCTGGAACTCGTATCGCCAGGCGTTCCCGCGCCTGACCTGCGCGAGAGCCAGTTGGCGTTGTCACCGGAGGTGATCAGGCAGGTGGTGAAGGACGGCGCACTGTTGAACCGCGGCATGCCGCGGTTCGATGAGCTCAGCGAGGGCGATGTAGAGGACATCTTCCAGTACATCCGTGCCGGCGCTCGCGAGGCGCTGGGCACGCGCAAACCCGCCGATGCGCCGAAGCCTCCCTCCGCCCATCTCTAAGGAGGACCGGAACCGATGGGCTGAAGATCTCGCGCCGAAGGTGAGGGTGAGCTATCCAAACAGGAAAGGGAGAGACATGATCAAGATCATCGCGCCGCGCGCAGTGATCGCCGGCTTAGCGACGCTGCTACTGTCCGCAGCGCCGCCAAGCCGCGCCTTGCACCTCGACAATGCGGAGGATCTCGCGTCAGTCGCCGGATCGCCATGGGTGATCGCGAGCAGCATGGCTGGGCGCGCGCACGCGCAAGGCAGCTTGGCCGCGATCGACGCGCGCGACGGAACCATCCATCGTCTGTATCCCGAGAGCGGCGTTAACGATACGCCGAGCGATCCTGGCGTGGGGGATTGCCCGGGGATGCCCGCTGCCGACACGTTCAAGCCGCACGGAATCGCTTACGTCCCCAAGGGAAAGACAGGGGGGCGCCTGTACGTCGTTAACCATGGGGGGCGCGAGTCGATCGAGTTCTTCGATGTTGTGCTGACGCCCGCTCCCCGGCTCCACTGGGCGGGCTGCGCGATCGTGCCCCCGGGTGCCTTCGGCAATGGTGTCGCCGCCGTTGCCGATGGGACTCTCTACATGACGAATATGGGGCGTCCGCTGGACGGCAGCGCGCCCCTGTCCGACATGGGCGGGCAGGTGGTGGCCTGGCATGCGGGCCAGGGGTGGCGCACGGTACCGGACAGCGCGATCCTCGCACCGAACGGAATCGTCGCCACAGCCGACGGCAGCCAGATCTATGTCGCATCGTGGAGCGGCAGCACGGTGTTCGCGCTCACGCCCGACGGGAAAGCGCCGAGGCGCGCATTAAGGCTGGACTTCCTGCCGGACAATCTGCGGTGGAGCGATCGTGGCACGATCCTCGCGGTCGGACACCGTACCTCTATCAAGGCTGTGCGGGACTGCTACACCTCACCCGCGGAGCGCTGCACCATTCCCTCGGCTATGGCGGAGATCGATCCGGCCCGCATGACGGTCCGCTGCGCGCGGCCGGTGGCGCTGGACATGGCTACGGTGGCATTGCCGGTGGGACGGGAGCTCTGGATCGGTACTGCGCGTGGCGACCATATCAGCCGCGAAAAGCCGTGCACGGGGCGCGCGGCGTACGGAGCGGGCGAGGTGCCAGTCGAATAACGGCGTCGATGAGGCTCATGTGAGCCACGACGGTCCTAACCGGAAGATGGCCGATCCTGCCGCGAACCACGCTGAACCGCCGCCATCCAAAAGCGGAGTCGATTACATAGTCGGCAAGGAGAATCGTCTCAGGCTTGGGGTAATGCAACATTGGTCCGACGGGCTTGAGATAAATTAGGCGGCCGAGCCGCAAATGATGAACTCTCGTGCAATAGACTGCTGCTCGGGATGTTCTAAGGCTGCGCCAGATAGGGACTGCTCATCATGAGCTGCACCTTTGCGGGAGCAGAAGATGATGGCACTCAGATTAAATAGCAGTGTCGCGGTCATGCTCTCGTGAATGCTGCCGTCCGCTTGCCCTCTTCGGATTACTGTTTCAAAACGCCTCAGGAAGTGGGTAATCCTGTTTCTACCGAACGCATCTCCCACCTCCTTGCCACCACGCTGGAGCCGATTATCCAGATCGAGCTTCATCGAGTTAGGGTAGGCGGCCTGGACCTGCTCATAGGTTCGGACGTAGGCTCGTACCGCCGCCATAGGCGTGAGACTCTCGAGGTCAAGAGCTTCAAAATGGGGCAGAACGCGGTCCAAAAGCCGATCTTGAACGGCTTTGTACAACGTCTCCTTGTTTCTAAAGTGGTAGTAGATAAGCTGCTTGCTCACGTCCGCACGACGGGCAATGGCGGAAAATGAGCTGGATTCCACGCTGGAGCGCGCGAACTCGGCTTCTGCTGCGGAAATTATCCGCTCCACGCTCGTAACATCCGCTTCTCGCATCCATTGCGGGTGCGAAAGGTCAGACTGTCCGGCGTCATCACTGGCTGCCGTTAAAGCGCGGATGATGAAATCGACGGTGACGTTGCGCGCGTTTGTGGGACCGCCCCCCATCGCAGCGACGCCGGCAATCAAAGAAGCCGCAGAATCGAAAAAAGCCTCACTGCCCCACTTGCGCTTGACCTCTCCCGAACGCCTTCCTTGCGCAAGATAACCCTCGATCACATTGTAAATTCTATGTGGTTGACCTTCTGAATCCTCGCTGGCGCGTGGCAAGAAGCCTTCGTCTGCGACACTTCTACCTAGCAGCGGCGAAGCAGCATAGCTGTCGAACAAGATTTCTAAGATATTTGAGATCGCGCGGAGCGGCGATGGCTGGAGGCGTGCCTGTTGTACCAGGATATCGAAGAGCGTGCGGCGCGCCGCGGCCTGAATCGCGGCGTATAGCCCGCGCTTTCCACCGAACTTATTGTAGATCAGTTGTCTGCTAACGCCGGCTCGCAAGGCAATCGCTTCGAGCGATGCGACCCCTAGCCCTACACGCGCAAACTCCAACTCCGCGGCCGACATTAATCGCGACATCTTGTCGTGTGACTTGCCCCTCTTGGCGCCTCGCATCGAACGCTCTCCGCTCACAACTTTGTACAACCGCTCTAAACAAGAGTCTTGCGGGACTCGCACGCAGTCGGCAACATTTAACGCGCATTCTGAGATTGATAGAACGATAACTTCGCAGAGCGCGGGTTGTATATCCGATAAGGATCGGAGTTGGAGAGTTGATGCCCTCATGAATGGAAGATAAGCTATTTCATCTACCTGCAGTCGACGGAAGGCTCCGGCAGAAACGCCGTGGAGCATAGCGCGCTTCTGCGGATTTATTTCTGGGACATCTCTCTGATTTAGATTGTTATGGTGTAGTGTGGAGGTCTTCGGCGCCTCATTGATACTAGACTTGAGTCTATGCGGCCGAGCGACACCTAAGCGTGGCCGCCGCGTGCGGGGCTAGTAAACGCCTACAGTCGGGCAAAAGGAAAAAGCATGAGCGCTGACAGAGATGACGCCGTCGTATTCGATCACCTCCGGCGTGAGGGACTGAGGACCGAATATCCTGCAGATCTGCCGGCTATCCCACCCCTGCCGGCGAAGAGATACAGCGATCCTGCGTTCTACGCTCTGGAGCTGGAGAAGGTTTTCTCCAAGACCTGGCTGGCCGCAGGGCATATCAGCGAGTTGCCAACGCCGGGAGCCTACAAACTCTTCGAGGAACTGGGCCAATCGGTCATCATCAGCCGCGGTACGGACGACGTCGTTCGCGCCTTCAAAAACGCGTGCCGCCATCGCGCTTCTGCTATCGTCACTGAGAAGTCGGGTGTGGCTCGCCGTTTTGTATGTCCCTATCATGCCTGGGGGTATTCGACGGATGGATCGCTGAAGTCGGTTCCTGAACCGCAGAACTTCGCCTGCCTGAACAAGAAGGAACTATCCCTTCATCGGGTTCGCTGCGAAATCTGGCGTGGGTTCATCTTCTTGAATTTTGATGAAGACGCTCAATCGTTGGACGATTTCATTGCGCCTCTGGCAGCGCAGATCGGCGATTTTCCCTTCGAGGAAATGTCTGTCAAAGGATTGGTCGTTAACGAGCTCGATTGCAACTGGAAGACTGCTTACGATAATTTTGTCGAGAGCTATCATATCAATACAGTGCATCAAAAAACGATTGCGCCCTTCATCGATACAAAGACATGGACGCTGGAGATGTTGCAAGGCGGACATGGTTGTCTGCGGACGCTGAAGCGGGGCAGCGATACTCTGTTTAAATCGGAACAGATATCCCATGGCATCACCCAGTCGGTTTCGGATCGATATAAGACAGTGACGGTGGCCATTCCGCGTTTTCCCAACGGCACCGCGGGCTTGGACCCTGCTGGATTTGTTTGGCAAAGCTTCTGGCCGACGAGCCCGAACACGATGCGGGTGGTCAATCTGGTTGTTGGCCCGACACTTCCCGATCCCGAGCAAGACCGCCAGCATTGGGAAAATTTCGTCTCCTACAACAACAAGATTCTCGCGGAAGACATGTTCCTGTTCGCTTCGATGCAGCGCTCTATGCGTGAAGGGGATATTTCTCATGTAATGCTGTCCACTCAGGAGCACTATATCCAGTGGTATCACGAGCATCTCGACATGATGATTGGCCGCGAGAATGTTCCGGAGAATCTTCGGGTCGAGCCTGTTCTGACTCGTCATCTGGAAAAGCAAAGCCAATTCTAAAATAGGCGGATGGCATGCTTGGCAACGAGGACGCCCATAGCTTGACGAGAACCGGCACGGCGAGCGGGCACTGGTCTGCCCTGTCTATTTGATGAATACACGAAAGGCCCCCTCTCTTTTGGGCCCAAGACATAAGATTTAGGAGTTCGAAATGCGGGGATTGACTGACAAGGTCGCCATAGTAACCGGCGCTGCCGGTCGAATTGGGCGTGCCGTGGTTAAGCGCCTTATTGAAGAAGGCGCCCTGGTAACCGTTGCCGATGTAAACGGCCACGGAGCGAGAGACGTTGCGGGAGAATATGGCGAGAGAGCCTTCCCTGTCGCGTTTGATGCTGCCGACGATGACTCGATCAAGGCGCTGATCGACGAAACTGTAAAGCGCTTCGGACGTCTACAGATCCTGCACAATAATGCCGCCCTCGTTAATCTGGGTGAACTGGGTGCCGACACCAATGTGTTGGAGACACCAGCGGCGCTCTGGGATGCCACTATGCATATCAATGTCCGGGGCTACTTCCTGGCCTCGCGCTATGCGATCCCGCATATGCTTGCCGCGGGGGGAGGATCCATCGTCAATACTAGTTCCGGCTCCAGCTTGTTCGGTGACGATGTTCGCATTGCCTACGGCACATCGAAAGGTGCTGTGAACGTTTTGACGAAATATATTGCCGCCCAGCATGGGAAGCAGGGCATCCGTTGCAATGCAATATGTCCGGGCATGATTGCAGACGAGGCATTGATGAAAGCCGCTCCGAAACTCGCCGCGATCCACGAGCGGCACAGCCTGCTGACGCGGATTGGTAGACCTGACGATATCGCTTCGATGGTCGCTTTCTTGGCCTCGGAGGAATCGTCCTTTGTCACTGGTCAGATCATTTCGGTGGATGGCGGAGAGGCTTCACACTCGCCCGCGATGGTCGAATCGTTGGAGATGGGATCGGGTTACGCTTGATTACGCAACAAGACATAACTTCCGCGACGCGAATGCTTCGGTTCGTCGCCGGGCTACGTCACCACGAATTGGCGCCGCCTCGCCGAGCGGCATTCGCCTGCCGTACAAGTTCGATGCTTAAAATGCTTGCCCGTCGTCTTCCTCAATTAGCGGTCTCATTGGACCGAATGTTTTAGTGCCGTCACCTTTAAAAGGAAAACAGATGTCGAATAGCGAAACCATTGAAGACATGTTGGCTAAGGAGGCGATTCGCAATCTGGTGGGCCAATATTGTCGCGCAGCCGATCGCAACGATCTTGATCTCCTTCGCTCGCTCTACTGGGAGGACGCCCTCGACGAGCACGGCTATAATAAGAGCAACACGGCCAAAGAGTTCATCGATCGTATCCCCGAATTTGAGGGTATTAATTGCGTCCAGCATAATGTGACCAGCCAGATGATCACGGTGAACGGCGATGAAGCCGAAGGGGAATCCTACGTCATTGCTTATCATAACTATATGACCCCCGACGGGCCGACGGTCATGATCTGCGGAGGCCGTTATCTCGACCGTTACACACGCAAAAATGGCGAGTGGCGGATCGCGCATCGCAAGTGCACGACCGATTGGGGTCATGAGTTCGGCGTCCCCAGCCTCGATCCCCCCGCAACCTTTACCGACGGTGCCATAGCTGTAGGCAAGAAAAGCGGCGATGACGTCTCCTATGGATTTTTCAAGCTTTTCACGCGTGGGAACCGTGTGTTTTGACGCCCGCCGAATTTCATATGTGCAGGAGCTGCTCCGGGGGGTGAACTTTGGCCCGCTGCCGATTTGGTGGACACCGAGAGAGGTTCAGGCTACAGCAGCTTCCGGTTCGAAAGCTATGGGGCCAATAGCCCAGGAGTTGAGTGGCGTCCGGTGGGCTTTCGAATGCTGAACATTTAGAAACTGAACATATATTCAGACGTAAAGAGGGGAAAAAGGGATGAAATCTTCAAGATATTCGATGATGATCTCTGCATCGTTCTTGGCATTCGCGATTGTCGCGCCTGCCGAAGCGCAGCAGCAGCCATCGACCGCCAGTTCAGAAATGAGCGCAGACACCATCGTCGTCACCGCCCGCCGCAAGGAGGAAAGCATCCAGTCGGTGCCGGTGTCGGTGCAGGCCTTCAGCACGGAAACGCTGATCAAGCAGAACGTCCACACAACGACAGACCTTCAGCGCCTCGTGCCCGGCGTTGTCTTCAACGCTTCGGGTACAGACACCAATACCACCTTCACCATCCGTGGGCAGGGCCGTGCAACGATCGGCACCATCTCTCCCTCGGTACAGTCGTACATCAACGAAGTGGCGCTGCCGGCTTGGGGCTCCATCATCCCGACCTACGACATTTCGAACGTGCAGATCCTCAAGGGCCCGCAGGGCACTCTGTTTGGCCGCAATACGACTGGCGGTGCGGTGCTGGTCTACAGCCAGGCGCCGAAGCATGAGTTTGGCGGCTATGCGTCCGCCACACTGGGTGACTACAACTGGCACGAACTGGAAGGCGCACTGAACCTGCCCATTGTGAAGGACAAGGTCGCCTTGCGCCTTGCAGGCCAGTATCGCAAGCGTGACGGCTTCACCAAAGCCGGTGTCCCCGGAGAGCCCGACGCGAACACCGTGAACAGCCGTTCGTTCCGCGTTTCGCTGCTGCTGGAGCCTATCGACGGCGTCAAGAACACGACTGTCTACGATTATTCATGGGCACGGACGGTGGAAACGCAGGTGCCGACCGAGCTGTCATCGGGCATGACATTCGACTTCCTGCCGTTCTTGGGTATCAACCCGGATGATGTCCGACTTATTCTGGATCGGTCGAAGGCGGGCGGTTATCGCAAATATTATAGCGACCTTGTTCAGTCTGACTTCAGCAGGATCCAGGGCATCACCAACACCACCGAGCTGAGCCTGGGCGGGATCAACGTCAAGAACATCTTCGCCTATCGCTGGTCGCGCATCCTTTCGCGCTCAGATACCGACGCTTCGCCCCATGGCTATACCGATTGCTTCCTGTGCGCGCATGCCGATGACCAGATCAGCAACGAACTGCAGATCAGCACCACTGCGTTCCACGATACGATGTCGATCCTGCTGGGTGGCTTCTATCTGCAACAAAATCCCAAGGCCAGAAATGCGCTCGGGCTCGCGTTCGGTGCTCCCGAATTCACCCCGCTGGACACCCTCAGGAATGTCTATGGCGTGATGATGGATCAGCAGGACAAGAATTCGACCAAGGCTATCTTCCTCAGCGTTGGGCAGAAGCTGGACTGGGTTCTTCCAGGCCTGAAGCTCAATCTTTCCGGCCGTTATACGTGGGACAGGTCGAGCACCTGTGCTGACGGTCGCGCCGGCTCGGCTGAACCCTATGCCGACTATAAAGCTTGCATTGCATCGCCGACCTCTTCGACGCCGAAATCGAAGTTCCACAAGTTCACCTGGGCTGCTGGCCTCGATTATCAGGCGACGCCGGACCTCTTCTTCTATGGCGTGGCACGCACCGGCTACCGCGCGGGTGGCGCCAACACTCCCGTGCTCGGTACAGTGCTCCAGCCCTACCAGACGTTTGCGCCGCAGACCGTCACCGATTTCGAAATCGGCATGAAGGCGGATTATCACATCGCCGGCGCACGGGCTCGAACCAACATTGCGGCCTTCACGAACAAGTTCAAGAAGCTGCAGCTGAGCGCCAGCGGCATTCCGGCCAATTTCGATGGCGACAACAATCCGCTGAACGATCCGACCTTCACCTCGCTCAATCTGAACGTGGGTGATGCGAAGACGCGGGGCGTGGAAATCGACGGCTTCATCGTGCCGATCGAAAACCTGCGGCTGAGCTACGGTGGCAGCTATTTCTACGGCAAGATCCACTACACGCCCATCGCCCTCGGCGCGATCGATACCAGCAACACGCGCCTCAATTATGCGCCCGCCACCAGCATCACGCTGGCGGCGGACTACACCATTCCCGGCGTGCTGGGCGGTGACCTGAACTTCAATGTCAACTGGTACCGCATTTCCCCCTTCCGCATCGACTTCGCGCGGAACGCCGGTTACAACCTGCTGAACGCCAGCGTGGAACTCGCCAAGCTGGCCGGTTCAGACGTTACGGTTCAGCTGTTCGGCCAGAACCTGACCAACAAGACATACTTCACCAACCCGAACGCGTCTGGCCAATATCCTGGCTATCAGACCTGGATGCCTGGACCGCCGCGGATGTACGGTGTGCGTGCGACGTACCGCTTTGGCGGCAACTGATCCGCATAACGTCATTTGTCAATTGGAAGCGGCGCCTTTACAGCGCCGCTTCTTTTTTTGCCACCTACTGTCAGAACATATCGCGCGGCGTGAGTTAGCGGAGAGCCGGCCTCGTCTTGGGATGGGTATTATGTGGCGAGCGCACGGTGCTGCGAAGAGCGATGCTCGACGGCTTGTGGTCTTCCGCTACGCCCCGAGGTCGCTCAATTTCCCGAGGCAGACCGGCTCCCTCTTAGCCCATTGGGCGTCCGTCAGCACCTCGCCATCCATCCGCAGCGTAAACACATCTCAACCACCTTGTGAATCCCTACAGCCCCTGGAGTTCCAGTTCTTCGCGCTCAGAGGGAAGGTCGCGACCTCGATCAGGTTGCGTGGGCGACGATATCTTCAAAATAAAGCGCCTGAGCGAAATAGCGCCTTCATCGGTCCGGCAGCGAGTAGGTTCGACGCGCCGTATCACTGAAGAGGGCGCGCTTCTCCTCGGCAGCCGCCCCAGCCGCCAGGCGCTTGAACCCGTTCCACAGGACCACATAGTCCACCTGTTGGCGATCTGCGGGATAGTTGCTCTCGAACATGCACCGCTCGGCTCCGAACGCCTCGACACAACAGTCAAAGAACGGGCGGTACACCGCCGCGATGGTCTCGGACGATGGCGGCTCCGCCTCCAGGTGGAGTTGGATCCCGGAAAAGAAGTCGTTGGCAAGTCCGCCCAGCTTCATCACCACATTGCCCTGGGCGGCAAGCGCGCGGATGCCGTCGCGCCAGACGCTCAGTGCCCCCTCGTAGGATTCATGCTTTGCTACACGGCCAAGGAAGCCTCCGCAGTGGTTCACGACAAACCTGACGTCCGGCAGCGCTTCCACCATTCGGGCAACGTCGCCGAGCTGGTGATGGAACGCCATGACATCGCACACCAGCCCGCGCCTACCCAGTATCGCCAGATTGCGTCGGATTATGGGATCTTCGGTCAGCCCCGGACGGGCATCGTCAACCCATGAGACGTCCTTGTAGTAGCGGGCATTGAAACGCACACCTTTGAAGCGTCCCTTGCCGGCGCTGATATGCGCATCAAGCGCTTCCTCCAGCAGATGCTCGGCCAGGCTTAGATCGACATGGCCGACGATGCCGGCGCAAACGGCGGGTGCGCCAGGTCGCTTCAGTCTCGGATCCTCGGTCAGCTCGACGAGGTAGCGAGTCTCGCCGACAGGGCGCAGATGCTCTGGATCGGCTTCATTGCGCGCCAACCCGGACTCGAGATGAACCGTGGCCCGAACGTTGTGACCAGCACAGATATCCGCGAGAAACTCGTCCAGCCCATAATCGAGCCAGGCCCAGATATGGTGGTGCGGATCGATGATCGGAAGCTCGGGATCGAGCGCTTCCTCGCGACGGCGAGACAGCCAGTCAGGTTTGAAAAACTCGCTCCAGCTCAAGCCGCTCTCAGTGCCGGGTGCTTTCATCCAAACCTCCTATGTTATTGACCGCCATGCTGAGCCCGAAGCGCAGGCGATCATCCTTTCATTGGGCAGGTGATTGCCAGCCGGATTTCGAGTTCTACGCAGTCGCATCAATTGCGGAAGGCATCATGAGCCAGGATCTCGAGAAACGTATCGCCGAACTGGAAGCGCGCGAGCAGGTGAAGGAGTTGCGGTCAATTTATGCATGGCATGCGGCACGTGGCGAGCGGGATCGCATTGCCGCACTGTTCGCGCCTGACGGCATATTCGAAGTTAAGGTTCGCGGCGAGCGGATCCTGCTGAAAGGACCTGACGCCATTCAGGCCTTCCTCGAAACATCTATGTGGCCCAACATGGTGTTCCCCGTCATCCACAATCACGTCATCGATATCGACGGGGATGTTGCGGTCGGGACTTGCGTCATGGAGGCCTTCACCAAGGCGCGGGTCGCGGAACATTTTCCCGACGGCTTCCTTGGCTACTACCATGATCGTGCCGTCCGCCAGCCTGATGGGCGCTGGCTGTTCGCCGAGCGCCGTTGGTTCACCTACTGGCCCGAGTTCGAAGACAGCGGGCTGCCAATCCGTCTGGAGCATTGAGATGCAATTGTCCGACCGTACAGCTATTGTTACCGGCGCGGCGCGCGGCTTAGGCGAAAGCATCGCCCGCGCGATCCTTGCAGAGGGTGGCCGCGTGCTGTTGACCGACGTCCTCGACGACGAAGGCGAGGCTTTGGCGCGTTCCCTGGGCGCGGCGGCGCGCTACCGCCATCTGGACGTCTCGCAAAGTGCGGACTGGGCAGATGCAGTGGCCTTCGCCGAAGCCGAGTTCGGCTCGGTGACCATCCTGGTCGCCAATGCTGTCCGCATGGACATGAACCGCTTCGACGATATCGACGAGGCGGAGTTCACCCGCGTCTGGCGGGTCAACGAACTCGGCTGCTTTCTTGGCATGAAGGCTGTCGTTCCTTCCATGCGGCGCAGCGGCAAGGGCGCGATCGTCAATATCGGCTCGATCGCGAGCGTCCATGCGTCGGGTGGGCTGGCCTACAACGCAACAAAGTTCGCAATATGCGGACTGAGCAAATCTGCCGCACGCGACCTCGGCCCAGAGAACATCCGAGTTAACACGGTCCTGCCATCGTGGATGATCGGGCCTAGCACTGCCGAGATCGATCAGGAACGGGTTGCAGCGGTGCTACCGCTTCGAAGAATGGGTGACACAGCAAAGATAGCCAAGCTGGTAACCTTCCTTGCCTCCGACGACGCCGAGTTCATCACCGGAGCCGACTATCTTGTCGACGGCGGCGCGTTGTTGATGGGGACATTCGACGTGATGGGCCTGCTATCCGGACAAGGTCTTGGCGCGCTGCCGGCGTCTGCTTTGCAGGTGGGACCCGGATACACCTGAGCCTACCGAAGACTCGCCGTTCGGCAGCGGCAATGACGCTTGATGTGGTCAACGGCTTGCAGCGCAATGCATGCGAGGCCGGGAACGCCATCGCAAAATTGAGACGTACGCGATTATTATCGAGACTCCATGCATTAGAAGGCCCACCAATCAAGGACGTATTTTTACGAACAGTCTGCGTCCTATCGAGAACGATCTATCCTCCATGCGTTGCCTCCCGGCGTGTAGCCCACCGCGACGGAGAGACTTTGAATTGTCGTTTGAACAGTCGCGAGAAATGACTTGCGGTTGTGAAGCCACATGAAATGCTGATCGCCGTTATAGAAAGGCTGGTCGACCTCAATAGATGAACCGCATGATCCAGCCGCATGCGCAAGTAAATTTCTCCAATGCTCGCTTGCAGGTGGCGAGCACATAGTCTTTCCATTTGGCGGACCGTGACACCCGCAATGGTAGCAAGCTCTCGGCGCTTCAACGGCACTTCAATCGCCCCTTGCATTGCAGAGAGCATCGTCAGCAGGCGCGCGTTTCTTGTCTGGTAAATCTCTCCGAGCCCCGGACGTTGGGCGCTTCCGGACGAGCGCTGCTCGGTTTGGATGAACCATTCTGCCACCCGCCGCGCCAATACCGCGCCGTGATCTTGCTCGATGAGCCTAAGCGCGAGATCCAGTCCCGCGGTACCGCCTGCGCAGGTCATGCGATCGCGATCGATGACGAACAGGCCCGGATCCAACGCCTGATCAGGAAATTCTTCTCGAAAAGCCGAGGCATGCTCCCAATGAATCGTCATACGATAACCGTGCATCAGCCCGGCGCGCGCCAATAAATAGGGGCCGCCAGATACGCCAGCTATAGGAACGCCCTGCCGCGCCTGCTGACGAAGCCAGCCGAAACAGCGCTCGTCCTTATAGGCAGCAGGATCTCCCGCTGCGAAAACGAATATGCGATCGAGCGGCGACACTTCCGGGATGACATGATCGGCCAAGGACGTCAGACCATTCGAGGCAAAAACCTGAGGTCCTGCGGCGGACAAATGCCTCCATTCGTACAGCTTCTTGCCCGCCAGATTGTTTGCCGCGCGGAATGGTTCGATCACTGACGCATAAGACATCAGCGCATAGCCATCGATGAGCAGCAATCCTATTCGCATGCCATTAAATGTCGTTCTCAGATATTATATGGTCGCTCATAGCCGAGCGGATCCGCGTGGAAAAGGCGATTGGTACAAAAGGCTTACGGGAATTCCAGCGATCGTGCCGCGTTATTCGATCTTCTCCATCCTTTCCAACGCCTTCAGCGGCCATCGGCGCTGGACGCCTGCTTGGCGCGATGTCAAACCCGCGGCCGGTTACGATGTCGTGATCGTGGGTGGCGGCGGACATGGGCTGGCAACTGCCTATTACCTTGCCAGAATTCACGGCATCACCAAGGTGGCGGTGCTGGAAAGGGGCTGGATCGGCGGTGGCAATGCAGGCCGCAATACGACCATCATCCGTTCCAACTATGGATTGCCGGGCAACGAAGCCTTTTACGAATGGTCGATGAAGCTCTGGGAAGGGCTTGAGCAGGAGCTCAACTACAACGCGATGGTCAGCCAGCGTGGCGTGCTCAACCTCTACCATTCGGATGCGCAGCGCGACGCCTTCGCACGGCGCGGCAACGCAATGCGGCTTCACGGCGTCGATGCCGAACTTCTCCACCGGGATGGGGTCCGTAAGATGGCGCCGTTCCTCAATTTTGACAGCGCGCGCTTCCCTATCATGGGCGGATTGCTGCAAAGACGCGGCGGGACGGCACGTCACGATGCCGTCGTCTGGGGCTATGCGCGGGCTGCATCGGCGCTGGGCGTGGATATCATCCAGAATTGCGAAGTCACCGGCTTCGTTCACGAAACCGACGGCGCCGTCATCGGCGTCGAGACGACGCGAGGCCGCATATCAGCGGGCAAGGTCGGCTTGGCGGTGGCCGGTCATACGTCGCGCGTCGCAGGCTTCGCCGGCTTGCGTCTGCCGATCGAAAGTCACGTCCTGCAAGCCTTTGTCAGCGAGGGGCTGAAACCGGTTATTCCGGGCGTCATCACCTTCGGTGCGGGCCATTTCTACATCAGCCAATCGGACAAGGGCGGGCTCGTCTTCGGCGGCGATATTGACGGCTACAACAGCTATGCCGCGCGCGGGAACATGCCGGTGGTTGAGGATGTCTGCGAAGGCGGCATGGCCCTGATGCCTATGATCGGTCGCGCGCGCCTGCTGCGAAGCTGGGGCGGTATCGTCGATATGTCCATGGACGGTTCCCCGATCATCGATCACACGCCCATCGAGGGCCTCTATCTCAATGGCGGCTGGTGCTATGGCGGGTTCAAGGCGACCCCGGGCTCGGGCTGGTGCTTCGCCCATTTGCTTGCGACCGATCGCCCCCATGAAACCGCGACCGCCTTTCGCCTCGATCGTTTCGCCACCGGGCATCTGATCGACGAAAAGGGCCAGGGCGCCCAACCCAATCTGCACTGAGGTCACGCGATGCGCATCCCCTGCCCTTATTGCGGCGACCGCGACGCACAGGAGTTCGTCTATCGCGGCGACGCCGCCCCCCGCCGCCCGGATAGCGAGGACGGCATGTTCGACTATGTCTATCTGCGCGACAATACCGCCGGCACCATGCGCGAGCATTGGTATCATGCGCAGGGCTGCCGCATCTGGATCTTGGTCACGCGCGATACCGTGACCCATCGAATCGAAGGAGCGATCCTGGCGAGGGACGCCGGCCGATGAGCCGTATCGCCTCTGGCGGCCTGATCGATCGGTCGCGCGCGCTTTCCTTCACCTTCGATGGCAAGAGCTATTGGGGGTTCGAAGGCGACACGCTCGCCTCCGCGCTGGTTGCCAATGACGTCCGGCTGGTCGGCCGCTCGTTCAAATATCACCGCCCGCGCGGTATCCTGACTGCCGGCAGCGAGGAACCCAATGCGATCGTCACGCTGCGGACCGGCGCGCATGCCGAGCCCAATACGCGCGCAACCATGATCGAACTGTTCGACGGTCTTGAAGCATCAAGCCAGAACCGCTGGCCGAACCTAGGGTTCGATCTGCTCGCAGTGAACCAGCTCGCATCGCCGCTGTTCGTTGCCGGCTTTTACTACAAGACCTTCATGTGGCCCGCCAAGTTCTGGGAGAAACTGTACGAGCCGCTGATCCGCCGAACGGCCGGTCTGGGCAAGCTCTCGATGCTCCCCGATCCCGATCATTATGACCGTGAGCACGGCTTCTGCGATCTGCTGGTGATCGGCGGAGGGGCTGCGGGGCTTGCCGCTTCGCTCGCGGCGGCCCGTGCTGGCCTTCGTGTCATTCTGGCGGATGAAGATGCCCGGCTTGGGGGGCGGTTGCTTTCCGAGCGTCATGAGATCGACGGCCTGCCTTCGTCGCGCTGGGCCGAACAATCTGCTGCCGAACTGGCCACGTTTCCAAACGTGCGCATATTGAGCCGGACGACGGTATTCGGCATTTACGATGGCCGCGAATATGTCGCCGTTGAGCGGATAGCGGATCATCTCCCCCAGGTCCGGACTGAGCAACCTCGGCAACGGCTGTGGAAGATCGTCGCAAAGCGCGCAATCCTGGCGACCGGCGCGATCGAGCGCCCACTGCTATTCGGCGGCAACGATCGCCCCGGCGTGATGACGGCTTCGGCCGTGTCGACCTATGTGAACCGTTTCGCTGCCCTGCCGGGGCAGCGCGTGGTGCTGTTCACAGCCAGCGACAGCGGCTGGCGAACAGCTGCCGATCTGATCGATGCCGGAGCGGATGTCGCCGCTATTATCGATTCACGCGACACTCATCCGCCGGCCGAGGCGCTAGGCAAGCGGGGTGTCGAGATCTTGACGGGCGCAACCGTGATCGATGCCGTCGGTGCGCCGGTACGGAAGGTGAAGGTGCGCCTGGCCGATGGCCGCACACGTAGCATCTCTGCCGATCTGGTCGCCATGGCGGGGGGATGGAATCCGGCGATCGGGCTTGGCAGCAATCTGGGCGCGAGGCCGGTCTGGTCCGCTCCGATCCAGGCCTTCTTGCTCGATGAAACACCGCCGGGGCTTACCGCCGCGGGCGCCGCTGCTGGGCTGTTCTCGCTGGGCGCGGCGCTGGCGGATGGTGTCCGCCACGCCCTTGCCGCAACCGGGGATCTTGGCCGGACGCCGTCCGCCATGCCCGGCTTCCGAACCAGCGACGACAGTGACCGCGCCACGCCGCTCTGGCACGTCCCGGGCGCGCGCGGCAAAACCTTCGTCGATTTCCAGAATGATGTAACGGACAGGGACATTGCGCTGGCGGCGCGCGAAGGTTTCACATCGATCGAGCATCTTAAGCGCTATACGACGCTCGGCATGGCCACCGATCAGGGCAAGACGAGCCAGCTCAACGGTCACGCGCTGCTCGCCGCCGCGACCGGCAAGTCGATCGCGGAAGCCGGTACCATTCTCTCCCGCGCGCCTTGGCAGCCGGTGGCGATCGGCGTGCTGGCTGGCCATCATCGCGACGACCATTTTCGCCCGGAACGTCGCACAGCCAGCCACGCCTGGGCGATCGAACGGGGCGCAACCTTTGTGGACGCGGGCATGTGGAAGCGCGCGCAATGGTTTGGACGACCGGGTGAGCGCAACTGGTTGGAGACTGTCAATCGCGAAGTGACGATGACTCGCGGCGGCGTCGGAATCTGCGACGTCTCAACCCTCGGCAAGATCGACGTACAAGGTCCAGACGCCGCCACATTGCTCGATCGTCTGTACATCAATATTTTTTCGACGCTGGCGGTGGACAAGGCGCGCTATGGGGTGATGCTGCGTGAGGACGGCTTCGTGATGGACGACGGCACCACCACGCGGCTCGCGGAAGACCGCTTTTTCGTGACGACCACCACCGTCAATACGGCGCGGGTGATGCTGCATATCGACTATGCGCGGCAGGTGCTCTGGCCTGAACTGGACGTGCAGGCGACATCCGTTACGGAGCAATGGGCGACCTATGCGGTGGCGGGCCCGCGATCACGCGCGCTATTGCAGCAGGCCTTCCCCGACATCGACCTGGCTAATGAGGCGCTGCCTTATATGGGCGCCGCGATATTCCGGTGGATGGGCAGCGAGGCCCGGATCTATCGCCTCTCCTTCTCCGGCGAGCTTGCATATGAGGTGAGCGTGCCGGCTGTGCATGGCGATCTGCTGATACGCCATCTGTTTGAGATCGGCCGATCGTTCGACGTCGTGCCTTATGGCACCGAGGCGCTCGGCGTGATGCGCATCGAAAAGGGGCACCCTGCAGGCAACGAACTGAACGGCCAGACCACCGCCGGGGATCTTGGCATGGGCCGGATGATGTCGAAAAAGAAGGACTTCATCGGCCGGGCGATGGCCCGGCGGCCGGGTCTGACTGATCCCGCGCGGCCGAGCCTCGTCGGTCTCAGGCCGGTCGACCGGAACCAGAAGCTTCGCGCCGGTGCCCATCTTCTCTCACCGGGGGCCGAGGCAATTGCCGCCAACGACGAGGGCTATGTGACGTCCGCCGCATGGTCCCCCACGCTGGGCCATTCGATTGCCCTCGCCTTGCTGGCCAACGGACCGGCGCGGTATGGCGAGCGGATCATCGTGCACGATCCGGTGCGCGGAGGCGATCTGGAAGCAGAGATCTGCAGTCCGGTATTCGTCGATCCGGAAGGAGAGCGTGTCCGTGGCTGACCAGCTTGGTGTGGAAGAGATACACGGCCTCGGCATCGCCACTGTCATGGCGCGCAAGGGCGCGACCGGTGCCGCAATAGGTGCTGCGCTTGGCATAGTGCCACCTGAAGGGCCGCACATGGCCACCGCTAACGCTCTGACGATGATTGGTACCGGCCCCCAGAGCTGGCTTGTGGTGAAAGAGCGCGCCGTGCCGGATTTTGCTAATGCGCTGAGCGAGACACTGAAAGGCCTAGCATCGGTTTCGGATCAATCGAGCAGCTATATCGTGACTCGGCTAACCGGCTCGGATGCGCGCACAGTGCTGCAGCGCGGGGCCCCGATAGACTTTCATCCCGACTGCTTTCGCACCGGTTCGGCCGCCACGACCATGATCGCGCATATCGGCGTCATCCTCTGGCAGATTGACGATAGTCCGACCTATCATGTGGCGACGTTCCGGAGCTATGCGCAAAGCTTTCAACATTGGCTCAGCGCAACTGCCGCTGCCCTCTGATCGCTCTTCCGAGGCCTTATGAGCAATCCCCTATCTCCTCACTCTTTCCTGCCCTAATCAGCCCGGCATCGTCACCCGGATCACCGCCGAGATGTTCGGCCACGGCGGCGATATCAAGGAAGCGCACCAGTTCGATGATCCCGAGACCGGCCGCTTCTTCGGACGCATCGTCTTCACCTTACCCGACGCCGCCCGCGCTACGCAGCTCGAGGAGGCCTTCCGTCCACTGGCGGACATGCTTGGGCTCGATTGGGTGCTGCGCCCGCGCGACAAGGTCAGCAAGGTACTGCTGCTCGTTTCAAAATTCGATCATTGTCTCGTCGACCTGCTGTACCGCAATCGGATCGGCGAACTCCCTATGGAGGTGGTGGGCATCGTCTCCAACCATCCACGTGAGACCTATGCCGGCACCGATTTCGGCGGCATCCCCTTCCATCATCTGCCGATCACGAAGGACAGCAAGCCGAGCCAGGAAGCCCGCATCAAGGCAATCGTGGAGGAAAGCGGGGCAGAGTTGATCGTGCTCGCACGCTATATGCAGATCCTGTCGGACGATCTCGCCGCCTATCTCTCCGGCCGCTGCATCAACATCCATCACAGCTTCCTGCCCGGCTTCAAGGGCGCCAAGCCCTATCATCAGGCGCATGCACGCGGGGTGAAGCTGATCGGCGCGACCGCCCATTATGTGACCGCTGATCTCGACGAAGGCCCGATCATCGAGCAGGATGTCGAACGCATCAGCCATCATGACAGCCCCGAGGATCTGATCCGCAAGGGCCGGGACATCGAGCGCCGCGTGCTGGCGCGCGCAGCCGCCTTCCACCTCGAAGGCCGCGCGTTGATCAACGGGAACAAGACCGTCGTTTTCCGGAATTAATGCTTCTAACGCTCCCTAGGATACAGAAAAGCGCGATCGCTGCGCGGCATGCCAATATGCTCGTAGAAGCTTTCCGCATCCGGCGCGGCCAGTAGCAGGCACATGGCCTCCGCCCCCGCATGCTGCCTGGTTTCGGCAATGAGCCGCTGACCGATCCCCCTGCCTTTCGCCTGCTCCGCTACCGCGAGATCGGCCAGGTAGCAGCAATGGGCGAAATCCGTGAGCGCCCGGCTCACGCCGACCAGTAGACCATCGATCCGGGCAGTCACGATCAGATTGGCGTGGCCGAGCATGCGCCGGAGCCGATCAGCATCGTCCATCGGGCGCCGCACGCCAAGGCCGGACTCCGCTAGCAGCCGTCGAAATTCCTCAACGGCCAGATGTTCTTCACGCGCGTAGATCGGTTCAATCATACTCATCCTTGAGCGTAAAAAAGTTTCCTGATAGGCAATTCAGCGTCAGGATCGAGTTTTCATGTCGCAAGAAACGGAAGAATATCACACCGGCTCGACTGCGCCACAGCCGTCTGAACGCAATCTGGAGCGCGCACTCGGCAATCAGATCCGGACAATACGCAAGCGTCAGGACCTCTCGGTCGCAGAACTGGCGAGCGCGGCCGGCATTTCCAACGGTATGCTCTCGAAGATCGAAAATGGCGGAATCTCGGCGTCGCTTTCAACACTCCAAGCGATATCGGCGGCGTTACAGGTGCCGCTCTCCTCACTCTTCGCGTCATTCGAAGAGCGGCAGGATTGTTCGCATGTCAGCGCGGGCCAAGGTCTGATGATCGAAAGGCGCGGCACGAAGGTCGGTCATATCTATCAGCTTCTCGGGCATGTGCTGCGGGGCGACGTGGTGGTAGAGCCCTACCTGATAACTTTGAGCGAAAATGCACGGGCCTATACCGGCTTTCGCCATGCCGGCATCGAGTTCCTTTATATTCTCGAGGGCGAGCTTCTCTATCGGCACGGCTCCGAAACCTATCATCTGAAGCCGGGCGATTCCTTCCTGTTCGATTCCGGCGCGCTACATGGGCCGGAGGACATGCCGGTGCTGCCCGCGCGCTATCTTTCGATTATTGTCTATCCCCGCGCTGCTGATTGATATTCCTATAAAGAAAAATTTTTTCTCCTGATTGACTGCGCCGCTTCGGATCGGCACCTTGCCGCCGCGCGATCGGGAGCGAATCGATGTGTGGAATCGTGGGCCTTTTCCTCAAGGATCAGGCGCTGGAACCGAAACTCGGCGAATTGCTTGCCGGCATGCTGGAAGTGATGACGGACCGCGGCCCCGATAGTGCGGGCTTTGCGGTCTATGGCGCGGGAGAGGCGGGGCGCATCAAGCTCACCATTCGCGGCAATGACCTCGAAACCGTCGCCACGGATCTGAGCGATGCGCTGGCCAGGACCGTCCACGTCAGCCCGCATGACACGCACCTCGTCCTCTCGATGCCTGCCGACTGCGAGACGGTGGCCCGCGCCTGGCTGGCCGAGCGCCGCCCCGATATCGCGATCATCGGAGCAGGCAAGCGTATCGAACTTTACAAGGAGGTCGGGCTTCCCGCCGAAGTGGGCGCACGTTTCGGTCTTGCCAAGATGACTGGTACGCACGGCATCGGCCATACACGCATGGCGACCGAAAGCGCGGTTACGACCGACGGCGCTCATCCTTTCTCGACCGGCGCGGACCAGTGCCTCGTCCATAACGGGTCGCTGTCAAACCATGCGAGCCTGCGCCGCATGCTCGAACCCAAGGGCATCAACTTCACGACCGACAATGACAGCGAAGTCGCGGCGGGCTATCTCAGCTGGAAGCTGCGCGAAGGCGCGACTTTGGCCGAAGCGCTCGAGGACAGCCTCGATGATCTCGACGGCTTCTTCACCTTCGTGGTCGGTACCGAGAGCGGGTTCGCCGTGCTGCGCGATCCGATTTCCTGCAAGCCCGCCGTAATGGCCGAGACCGATCAATATGTCGCTTTCGGCTCGGAATATCGCGCTCTTGTTGGATTGCCGGGTATCGAGAATGCCAGGGTGTTCGAGCCCGAACCAGCGCGCGTTTATGCCTGGGAGCGCAACTGATGCCGAGCGTCGATCTGGCGAGCACGAGCCGCCGCGAGCTCAACGGCGCGCTCCATGCGCTTGACCCGAGCACCAACGAAACCCACTGGCGTGTCGAAAATCCCCAAGGCCAGCATGCGCTGGCGGCTGGGCTCGATGCCGCCATCACCGTCGAGATCGCGGGCCATGCCGGCTATTACTGCGCCGGCATGAACAAGCAGGCGACCGTGGTCGTCGAAGGCAATGCCGGTGTGGGCGTCGCCGAGAACATGATGTCCGGCACGGTCCATGTGAAAGGGGATGCAAGCCAGTCGGCGGGGGCTACCGCGCATGGCGGGCTGCTGATCATCGACGGCAACGCCTCGGCGCGCTGCGGTATCTCGATGAAGGGCATCGATATCGTCGTCAAAGGGTCGATCGGTCCGATGAGTGCGTTCATGGCGCAGTCGGGCAATCTCGTCGTGCTGGGCGATGCTGGCGAGGCGCTTGGGGATTCCATCTATGAAGCCCGCCTGTTCGTGCGTGGCGAAGTGAAGGGGCTCGGAGCCGACTGCATCGAGAAAGAGATGCGTCCCGAGCATATAGAGGCACTCAAGGCGCTGCTGGGGGCGGCAGGCGTGGCGGACAGCGTGAAGCCTGAAGAGTTCAAGCGGTACGGCTCGGCGCGCAAGCTCTACAATTTCCACGTCGACAATGCTGCGGCTTACTGAGAAGCGTACATGGACCTGACCAACATCTCACAGACCTTGCCGCGACAGTCGGCGACCTTCGATCCCTACACGCTGTCCGAAATTCGCCGGGCCGCCGCCACTGGCATCTATGACATTCGCGGAGCCGGCACGAAGCGGCAGCTTCCGCACTTCGACGACCTGCTGTTTCTCGGCGCCTCGATCTCGCGCTATCCGCTGGAGGGCTATCGCGAAAAATGCGCGACCGATGTCTGGCTCGGCACGCGCCACGCGAAGAAGCCGATCCATCTCAAGATCCCGATTACCATCGCGGGAATGAGCTTCGGCTCGCTCTCCGCACAGGCGAAGGAAGCGCTTGGTCGGGGTGCGTCGATCGTGGGTACATCGACGACGACCGGCGACGGCGGCATGACGCCCGAGGAACGCGGCCAATCCCAGACGCTTGTCTATCAATATCTCCCTTCGCGTTACGGCATGAACCCGGATGATCTGCGCAAGGCGGATGCGATCGAGGTGGTCGTGGGCCAGGGCGCCAAGCCCGGCGGCGGCGGCATGCTGCTCGGCCAGAAGATTTCGGACCGCGTGGCGCAGATGCGCAACTTGCCGAAGGGCATCGACCAGCGCTCGGCCTGCCGCCATCCCGACTGGACCGGCCCAGACGATCTCGAAATCAAGATCGAGGAACTGCGCGAGATCACCGATTGGGAGAAGCCGATCTATGTCAAGGTCGGCGCCACCCGTCCTTATTATGACGTGGCGCTGGCGGTTAAGTCAGGTGCCGACGTCGTGGTGCTTGACGGCATGCAGGGCGGCACCGCCGCCACGCAGGACGTTTTCATTGAACATGTGGGTATCCCGATCCTCGCCGCGATCCGTCCGGCCGTGCAGGCGCTTCAGGATCTCAACATGCACCGCAAGGTCCAACTGATCGTCTCCGGCGGCATTCGCAACGGCGCTGACGTTGCCAAGGCGCTGGCGCTCGGCGCCGACGCGATCGCCATCGGCACGGCGGCGTTGGTCGCGCTCGGCGACAATAATCCCGCGCTCGAGGAAGAATATCGCAAGCTTGGCACCACGGCGGGGGCCTATGACGATTGGCAGGAGGGTCGGGACCCGGCTGGCATCACCACACAGGACCCTGAGCTGGCCGCGCGGCTTGATCCCGTGGCGGCGGGACGGCGGCTTGCCAACTATCTGTCGGTGCTAACGCTCGAAGCGCAGACCATCGCGCGCGCCTGCGGCAAGAGCCATCTTCACAATCTCGAGCCCGAAGATCTCGTCGCGCTGACGATCGAGGCAGCCGCCATGGCGCGGGTGCCTCTAGCGGGCACGAACTGGATACCGGGCAAGGGGGACAATTTATGACCGATCTGGGGGCGATCGCCAAAAAGCAGGGCATCAAATATTTCCTGATCTGTTTCACTGATCTGTTCGGCACGCAGCGGTCTAAGCTCGTTCCCGCCGCCGCGATCAACGAGATGGCCAAGACGGGTGCCGGATTCGCGGGATTTGCAACCTGGCTCGACATGACCCCCGCCGATCCAGACATGTTCGCTGTTCCCGATCCGGATAGCCTGATCCAACTCCCGTGGAGGCCGGAAGTGGGCTGGCTCGCCGCCGATCCCGTGATGAACGGCAAGCCGGTGGCACATGGCCCGCGCAATGTGCTGAAGGCGCAGATCGCGGCAGCCGCCGAAATGGGCTATCAGATGAAGTCCGGCGTCGAATGCGAATATTTCCTGCTCAGCGCCGACGGGCAGGCCATTTCCGACGCGGGCGATACGCAGGCAAAACCTTGCTACGACCAGCAGGCGCTGATGCGTCGCTACGACGTGATTACCGAGATCTGCGACGCGATGCTGTCGCTCGGCTGGAATCCTTATCAGAACGACCATGAAGACGCGAACGGCCAGTTCGAGATGAACTGGGATTATGCCGATGCGCTCGTTACCGCGGATCGCCACGCCTTCTTCAAGTTCATGGTCAAGTCGATCGCCGAGAAACATGGCCTGCGCGCAACCTTCATGCCGAAGCCGTTCACGAGCCTGACCGGCAATGGCTGCCACACGCACGTCTCACTCTGGAAAGGCGGCAAGAACCTCTTTGCCGATCCCAAAGGCGAGCTTGGCCTGTCGAAGCTCGGTTACCAGTTCATCGCCGGGCTGCTGCAATCCGCCGAAGCCATGGCGGCGATCACCAATCCGACGGTGAACAGCTACAAGCGGATCAATGCGCCGCGTACCACCTCGGGCGCCACTTGGTCGCCCAATTCGGTGACCTATACCGGCAACAACCGCACCCACATGATCCGCATTCCGGATGACGGCCGCTTCGAATTCCGTCTGCCGGACGGCGCCGCCAATTCCTATCTGCTGCAAGCTTCGATCCTTGCCGCGGGCCTAGACGGCATCCGCAACGCGCGTGAACCCGGCAAGCGGCTCGACATCAACATGTACACTCACGGGGATACGGTGAAGAACGCCAAGAAGCTGCCACTCAACCTGCTGGATGCCTTGCGGAGTTTTGAAAAGTCCCCCGTGCTCAAGCACGCTCTGGGTACCGAATTCATCGCCGCTTATACGCGGCTCAAGACTGACGAGTGGAACGATTACACACGCCAGCTCACGGATTGGGAACGGCAGACGACGCTGGATTGCTAATGAGCAAACGGCAAAGAGAAAGCGCAAGGCGAATGTCTTGATTTTATCTGCCTAAATTGATCTGAATGAGGGGTGCGACCCTGTTCCTGCTGGTGCGGCTTGGTAGATGCATGCCGGATCATTCCGGCGCCTTGGGCACGTCATCGATTTCCACCATCACCTCGTTGCTGCGCAGTGGCCCGGGCATGATCGGGGAATCGTAAAAAGCATGTTCGATCGGGCCCGCAGGGACTGTTCCCCTCTCCGCAAGCCGCGACAGCAATTCCTCTTCCTTGGTCTTGAGCAGGCGATCGTCGGCGCGCCCGCCGAAACGGAGCACCGCAACGGTGCGCGAAGGGATCTCGGCGATGGCGATGCCCCGCCCGGGCTTGGGCAGATCCTCCCGCTTGAGCGTCCGGGGCATGATGAAGCGGATCAGCCAATCCTTGGCGGCCGGGACGGCGAACACCGGCGCCGTCATCGCGATTTCGTCGCCTTCGCGCGATTCCGCGAAGATATAATCGGCCAGCAGCCCGAAGCCGTTGCCTAGCGCCCGATCGCGCGATCCGTGCTGTCGCGTCTCGGCGACGATCAGCGCGGGATAGCGGCGAATCTCGAACGACCCCTCATTCTCCAGCGTCTCATGATCGGGGGTTTCCACCGATTTCTCGCGAAAATACATCCAGGCCGCGCCCGCAGCGGCAATGCCGGCCACGCCCGCGAGGATCTTACCAAGCCCAATTCCGCCCGAGTTCCGTCCACCAATCTTGTCCAACGTCCTGTTAACCTTCCGTAACGAGCAGCAAGAAATGCATGGCCAACTTGGCTAATCGATCATTTACTACGGATGCACGGCTTTTTTTATCAGCAGGATGCGAAGAGGCACCTCTCGGTTTTCTCGATTGGACTCCATGCGCCGCACCCGCATCTCCCCCGAAGCGCAATCCAGACCGTCTGAGGTCAAGAGCCCGCGCATTGGCGACGTCGCGCTGCTTGAAGTCAAGCATGCCGCCAACGATCATGACGAATCTCTTGTTTCCGAGCAGCTTCGGCAGCTCACGCGCACGGCGCCGATCCTGCTGGCCGCGCATCTGATCGGCGGCCTCGGGCTGCTGCTCATGATATATCGCTCGGGCGACATGTGGTTCACGCTGCTCGGCATGGGGCTGGTTTCGCTCACCTTGTTCCTGGATGCGGTATTCAGCAGCATCGCGCACCTGAAGGTACTGCGCGACAAGCCGCCTTATATCGCCGCGCGGATCGCCACCGCTTACGGGCTGCTGGTGGGCATGAGCTGGAGCGCGCTGCTTCTGATTGGCATTCCAAGTCAGGATGCCGGCCAACAGGCGGTCGTCGGCATCGCCTTCGCCGGCACCGGAACGGTGGCGGCCCTGGTGATGGCTGCGGTGCCGATCGTGCTGATCGTGCACTGGGTGATCCTGATCTGCGCGCTGGCTTTCAGTTTCGGAAGCTCGGCCGTCGCACTTACCCTGTCCGGCATCTGTTTTTGTGTCGCCGCGGTAGCGATCAGCCAGGCGCGGCGCCGTCTGGTCGCCTCGCGCTACCGCCACGAAAAGGACAAGGAGGGCCGCACCGCGCGCCAGCTGCTCGCCGAATTCGAACATGGCGGCAAGGCCTGGCTGTGGGAAACGGACATTGACGGTCGTCTCACCTACATTTCGAAACAGCTCGCCGCCTCGCTCACCGGCGAAGCCGATGCGCTGCTCGGCACGCTGCTGACTGATCTCATCCTGCCCGACGACGGCGGGGAAATGGATTCGGCCAGCGGCGAGCGTACGCTTGGCTTCCACTTGTCCACGCGCCTTCCCTTCGCGGACCTGATCGTCCGCGCGAAGGCCCCCGGCGCAGCGCGCTGGTGGTCGCTTTCGGGGCGGCCGGCCTTCGATGATTTCCAGCGCTTCACCGGCTTCCGCGGCGTCGGCGCGGATCTGACAGAGATGCGGAAATCCGAAGCCGAGATCAATCGCCTTGCCCGCTATGACGCACTTACCGGCCTGCCCAACCGCGTCGTCATGCGGCAGACGCTCGATCAGGCGGTACGCAAGGACGCGAACAAGCCGGATCATTGCGCCCTGTTTCTGCTCGATCTCGATCGGTTCAAGAATGTCAACGACACGCTCGGCCACCCCGTCGGCGACGCGCTGCTGCGCCAGGTAGCGGAGCGGCTGTTGCGCGAGGTAGGCGAGCGCGGGCGCGTCGGCCGCCTCGGAGGGGACGAGTTCAACGTCGTGCTGCCGGGCCTGATCGACCGAACCGAGCTGGGCAATCTGGCGGACCGCATCATTTCAGCGCTTTCGCAGCCCTATGTGATCGAAGGATCGACGATCTCGATCGGCGCGTCGGTCGGGGTCGCGATCGCGCCGAAGGATGGCGACTGCGCCGACTCGCTCGTCCGCAACGCCGATCTCGCGCTCTATGCAGCCAAGGCTGCGGGCAAGGGGGTCCACCGCTTCTACGAAAACGCGATGCATGCCGATGCGAAGGATCGACGTCTCCTCGAGACCGACCTGCGTAACGTGCTGCGCGATAACGGGCTGATGCTGGTCTATCAGCCTGTCGTCAGCGCCAAGACCGAACAGATCATCGGCTTCGAGGCGCTGATTCGCTGGAATCATCCGACGCGCGGGCCGATTTCGCCATCGGTCTTCATACCCCTCGCTGAAGAGATCGGCCTCATCCCCGCAATCGGCGAATGGGTGATCCGAACGGCCTGCAATGAAGCCGCGCAATGGCCAGATCCAATCCGCGTCGCGGTCAACCTGTCACCCCTTCAATTTGCCAATCCCTCGCTTCCGACCTTGGTCCTGAGCGCGCTGGCGGCAGCCGAACTTCCGCCGGAGCGGCTCGAACTTGAGATCACCGAGGGCGTTTTCCTCAACGATTCGACCGCCACTGACGAGATGTTCCAGCGGCTCGCCGGCATTGGCGTACGGCTCGCGCTCGACGATTTCGGTACCGGCTACTCCTCGCTCGGCTATCTCAAGAAGGCGCCATTCAACAAGATCAAGATCGACCAGAGCTTCGTGCGCGGCGCCGCCATTCCGGGCAACCGCAACGCCGCCATCATCAAGGCGATCGTCGCCCTGGCCGAGAGCCTGGAAATGGAAACGACAGCCGAAGGCGCGGAAAATCATGACGAGGTTGCGCTGATCCGCTCGCTCGGCTGCTCCCACATCCAGGGCTATATTTTCGGCAAGCCGATCCCTGCCGAGGATGCGCGGCATTTGCTGATCCGCGGCCTCAAGGTCGAGCCCAAGGGGCTTGGCGTCAGCCGCGAGCCTCGTCTCGCGATCCTCCGCTCCGCCGTGCTGCATGTCGGCGACCAGAAATTCAACGTACGCGTCCGCAATGTCTCGCCCGGCGGGATGATGGCCGAAACGCCGCGCGACGTTGCCGACCACAGCCGTGTCGAAATCGAATTCGGCGAAGGCCAGCGATTCGCCGGCGAGGTGCATTGGACCCAGCAGGGCCGTGTCGGCGTCAAATTTGACCGGCCGTTCAGCCTCGAGCAGCTTGCAATGCCGCGGCCGGTCATCACCCAGCCCGTACGCGCCAGCAATCAGCCGGTCAAACCAACACGGCGGACGGGAAGCCGGACCCGTTAGCAGACTGATGTCAGGCGTCTACCGGCACTTCACCTTGTCGTCGCCGCGATCGATATGGCGGCCAAGCAACGCGCCACCGCCGGCGCCCAGCAACGTGCCCAATGTGCCGCCGGCAATGACATTGCCAAGCACGCCGCCGGCGATACCGCCGACCACGAGTCCCGTCGTGCCGTCACCGCGCTTGCAATAATAACGGCCATCGCTGCCGCGATATACGCGATCATTTGCTACCATATCCCGATCCCGATAATCCCGATCCGGATCGCGATAATGGCGGGAAGGATCCCAGTCGCTGTCGCGATCGCCATTCCAGTGATAATCGCGATCGTCAGCCATGGCGGCGGTCGGCGTGATAGGCGATGCGCAGAGAACAGCCGCCAACACGCTACCCATGATAGTTTTTTTCATGGCACTTCTCCTGAAGACCTTCCTTCAACTGCCGGCATGATAAATGTTTCCGCTCGGAGGAATGGTCGAACTTTCAAGACCGCTTCCCTACATTGGCCGCATGAGGTTGGCTGACCAGAAAACCCACGATCGCGTCTGGGCCGTGATGGGCGCGGCCTTGTTTCACGTCATGTTGGGCTATGCCTTGATCGTCGGCCTCACCGTTCGAATGCCCCTGCACGTCGCCGACGAGCTCAAGATATTCAACATCACGCCACCACCGCCGCCGCCGCCAGTGCCAAAAGAGACAGCTCAGCGGCCGAAGAGCCGAAAGCATGAAGGGAAAGCCGCGCCGCCTAATCTGAAATCAAAGGCAACGCCGGTCGTCGCCCCGACGCCGACCATCCGCATCCCTCCGCCGCCCACGATTATCGCCGCGTCCAAACCCTGGACCGGCAACGAAGCCTCGCTTGGCGCGGCACAACGCCCAGGCCCGGGAACTGGCGCAGGAGGCGTCGGCAACGGCACGGGCAGTGGCGATTCGGGCTATGGCGAGGGAGATGGTGGAGGCACGCCGCCGCGACAGATCGCGGGCAAAATCCGGGATTCTGATTATCCCAAATGGGCCGCCGAACAGCGCATCGGCGGCACGGTATCGGTTGCGTTCCGAGTTCAGACCGACGGCAGCGTCACCAACTGTTCCGTCATCCGCTCAAGCGGAAGCTCGCGATTGGACAATTATACGTGCAGCCTGATCGAACAGCGCTTCCATTACCGGCCCTCCCGCGACGAGCGGGGCCGGCCGGTGCCATGCACGGTCGTCGAAGATCATAGCTGGATCGTGCAGGACGATCCGGATGCCCTGCAGGACCGCTAGTCAGGCCGTGAGCGCTTGGTCGCGCAGCTCAGTGAGATTGCCGATGATGACCCGATCGTCCTTGAGCGCATCATCCTGGAGTGCTGCCAGAAAATCCCGATGACGGGGATGCGTGGGCAGATGGATTGCCCGTTCGGCGAACTCGCTTTCGCTGAACGTACCCCAGTTGACCAGCCGATGCAGGTAGACCGTGTCACAATGGAAGCGCTTCCCCAGTTCGACGAAGCCGACCATTTCTTCAAAATTATTGGCTTGTACGACCATGTTGATGCTGAGCCATTTGAGCGGGCCATTCACGCGCAGACCGCCAATGAATTCGAGATTGCGGAGCAGTCGCTCGAATTCCCCGCCGCGCCGGTTGATCGCATAGGTTTCCGGCCGCGCGGCATCGATCGAGATATCGGCCGATGTGATCAGTTCGCGAATCTCGGCAGGAATGAGGTTCCAGGTCCGTTCGGTCCAAAGCTGGCCGTTCGAGTGGAGGTGGATTTGCTGCATGTTCGGCATGTCCGAACGGCGCATGCTGTGCAGCCACTCGCGGAAAAAAGGGCTCCCGAACGGATCGCCCGAGCCGGTGATATAGAGCCGGGTCGCGTCCTTGAGCGCTGTGTCATTGATCTTGCGCTGGATATCGAGGATTTCGGCGCCGCGCGCATGCTCCATGATGACGCTCGTCCTGCAGCTTGGGCAGGACAGATTGCAGGATCTGTCATAGGAGCAGTTGATCTCGCGCGGGCCGTAGGGGAGCTTGGCGAGCTTGTAACGCAGCGCGTGAAGCAGGTCCGGATCGGTAACGTCCTTGATTCGCTGCACCGGCCCGGAAATCTCCTGAAGATGCGGGCAATTGTGTGCGTTGCAATATTTCAGCGAGCCATTGAGCATGCTCTTGCGCAAATCCTGCGCCACCTTGCCGTTCCACACCTCATCCACCGACTGGCGCGCGAGATTGCCCATCGGCTTGGGCAGCCAATTCGGACAGCAGGCGAACACCTCGCCCTCCTCCTTCCCGCGCGAGACCTCGAACCATTTGAACGGGCGCGAGCAGAAGAGCTGATCGCCGGGATAGCGATCATGTACCTCCTGACGAAGGTCCTTGCCGGACTTGCCGGTCAATCGGTCGAAAGCCGTCCTGATTTCCTGAAACAAAGCATGCTCCGTACACAACAAAGCCAATTGCTGGGCACCGTATAGCATAATCGTGCTAAACTTATGAACGTTATCGCGGCACCACCCGTCCGATGCGTTTTTCTCAACCCGCCCGGCGCTTGGTCCGCCAGTTCTTGACCGCATCCATCGTCCCGGAGACGTGCCCCGCCGGATTGGGCGCTGAATAAGCGAAGATAATCTTGCCGTCGGGCGCAATCACGTAGGATGTGCGGTTCGAACGTTCCGGCTTTTGCGGCAGGACGACATCATAAGCCTTGATCGTTGCGGCGGTCGCCGAGCCGACCGCGAATTTGCTGCGGCATTCCGAGACCGAAAATTTGTTGAGAACGTCGATCGGATCGGCGGACATTCCGATCACCGTGGCGCCCAGCTTTTTGAAATCGTCCGTGGCCTCCGCGAAATCATGCGCCTCGATCGTGCAGCCTTTGGTAAAAGCCGCCGGATAGAAATAGAGAACCACCGGACCCTTGCTGAGGGCCTGTTTGAGCGAGAACGGCATGGCCTTGCCTGCCAGGCTGACCTGGGTTTCAAAGTTTGGTGCGCTCGCACCGACTGGAAGGGCCGCAGGTGCAGCGGCCGCAAGTGAGAGCGCAACAAGGCCGCTGATGCCGGCATATTTCATAATGTCGCTTCCTTCTGCCCTTCGCCCGCCCCTCCGGAGGTTTTAGCTTAACCGCGCGGAGCTTCAACTACCTGTTCGCCCAAGCCGCCATTTCTGCTCAGCGGGAGGCTATACTTCAAATCGCCCAGATGAGTGCGAGCCGCTCGTCGACAGCAATGCCAGTGCTGAGAAAGAGGTTGCCGGCGCGGCCATACTTCTCAAGCCTGTTCTACCCTAACAGCTGGTTGGATGCTGTTTCACCTGCCGATGCGGTGAGACTATAGGAGCATCGATAACCGCACCGGTTCGCGATTCGAAGGCGGGGGAGGCTTTATGATTACCTGTATCCGCGAGGTCCGGCGTGCCAAGGGGCTAACGCTGCAGGACGTTGCCAATCGCTGCAACCCCAAGACGACGCCGCAGACAATCGGACGGTTGGAAACCGGCACGCGAACGGTGTCGGTGAGTTGGCTCAATCGGATTGCCGACGCACTTGAAGTCGATGCGGCCAATCTTGTGCGCCTGCCTGAACGCCCGGATCTCCCCGTTGCCGCGATTTTGAACGCGGGCGAAGTCAACGCGCCGCGCCGGGCGGCAGTCGTAGTCCCGGCGGAGGCCAGGCCCGAACTGGTTGCCGTTCTCGTCGAGGGCGGAATTGGCGATTATCGCACGCGCGATGAGATCTGGTGCGAGCGCCTGCCCCCGGCCCGCTTCGGGACCGCGCTCAACCGCGATGTTCTTGTTCCGCGACCGGCGGAACGGTTTCTGTTCGGGCGCATGATCGGACGAGAGGCAGGCAAGTTGCTGATCCTTCCGCTCGGGGCCGGATCGCGCCAGCAGATCGTTGCCGACCCACCATGGATTGCGGTCGCCATAAAGCTCATTCGACCGCTGTGACCGTTACGCGACGAGTGCTCAGTCGTTTCCGATTTCGACCAACTCACATCGATGTTCGATAAACATCGTTGCAAAGGCTGCCGACGCCGGTCGGGCGGGTTATAGTCGGTCATGGAGTTTGAAAAAGAAGGGCACGGCGCGCAGATTGCGCTTCCGCGGCCCGTGCTGATCTCGATCGTCGGATTCTGGCTGTTCTATTTCGCGATCGTGACTTTGCGTGCGCTCGTCTTGTGGCCGGGCGACCAGATCGAAATGCTGTGGCGTCGCGCCGCTGTGGCGCTGGCGAGCATGGCGGTGACCTGGATCTTCTATCGGCTGCTGCGGCCCTGGCAGAATCGCGGCCTGCGGCAGGCGGCGCTGGCGGCGGCGTTGCTCGCGGTCCCCGCGGCGATCATTTATTCCACAGCGAACTGGTACGCCTTCAACGACATCGATGAGAAGCATAAGAAGGAGCAGAAGCTCACCAAGGTGGTGGTCCGCTCGGCGCCGCGTCCACCCACGCCGCCAATCATTCCGGGGGCAGGATCGCAGACGGTTCCGGAAGCACCGACTGCCCCCGAACCGCCGCAGGTAACGATGATCCAGGTGGGCTCACCCCATTCCGACGATGAGCAGATGACGCCCATCCAGGCGATCGCTGACAACTCAGCCAATGGCTATTTTTTCTTCATCGCCTGGGCCGCGCTTTACCTCGCGTTGTGCTACGCGGCCGAGGCGCAAATGCTCGAGCGCCGCACGGCCCAGCTTCGTGGAGCGGCGCAAGCGGCCGAACTGCGTGCGCTCCGCTATCAGGTGAATCCGCATTTCCTGTTCAACACGCTGAATTCCCTGTCGTCGCTCGTGATGACCGGCAAGCGGGAAGAAGCCGAACGGATGATCCTCAACCTTTCAAACTTTTTTCGTACCAGTCTGAGCGGGGATCCCACCGAGGACGTGCCGCTCTCCGCCGAAATCCAGCTGCAGCGCCTGTATCTCGACATCGAGGGTGTCCGCTTTCCTGATCGCCTGCTGGTCAAGGTCGACCTGCCCGAGACGCTGCGCAACGCGTGCGTGCCGGGGTTGCTCCTGCAGCCGCTGGTCGAGAATGCCGTTAAATATGGCGTCGCACCTAGCCGTCAGCCCGTCACGATCCGGCTCTCGGCGCTTGAGGATTCCGGGGGCCTTGTGCTGACGGTGGAAAATGACGGCGAAGCAGGCGGCCTTCGCACCGAGGAGCACGGCACCGGCGTGGGGCTCGCCAATGTCCGCGACCGGCTTGCCGCGCGCTTCGGCGATCGCGCCAGCTGTCGATGGGGGCCGCTGCCCGGTGGTGGCTTCAGGGTGACGCTGACCATGCCGATGATCCATGCCTGCTGAGCGCGCACTCCGAACGCTGATTGTGGACGACGAACCGCTTGCGGTCGAGCGGCTGCAGATTCTCTGCGCAGGCATGGAGGATGTTACCCTGCTCGGCACCGCCAATGACGGCGAAGCGGCGCTACGGCTGGTAGCAGCGCTGTCGCCGGATCTGCTGCTGCTAGACATTGCAATGCCGGGGCTGACGGGGATCGAGGTCGCGTCCGCGCTGGAGCAGCTCGACAAGCGCCCCGCGGTGATCTTCTGCACCGCCTTTGATCAGTTCGCCGTGGCGGCTTTCGATGTCGCGGCGGTTGATTACCTGCTCAAGCCCGTCAATCCCGAACGGCTCGCGAAAGCGATCGCCCGCGTTCAACAAAAATACCAGCAACGCTCCGAGCCGAAGGCTGGTTGGACAAGCGAATTCTGGATTCCGCATCGCGCGGAAATGATCCGCGTCGCCGCAACCGAAATCGATCGCATCGAAGCCGAGCGCGATTATATGCGGCTATGGATCGGCCAGCGCAGCTATCTCCTGCACCAGACCATCAGCGAGCTGGAACGGCGGCTCGATCCGGAGCAGTTCATCCGCCTCCACCGCTCGACCATCGTCCGCCGCGACTTCATTGCGAAGCTCCGTCACGACGGCCTCGGCGTATGGCAGGCCGTGCTACAGGACAGCAGTGAAGTCCGGATCGGGCGGACCTACCTAGCGGGAGCGAAGCTGTTGACCGGGCGATAAAAACGCCCCCGGGGTAAGGGAGCCCCGGAGGCGTATCACCAGCGGTTGCCAGCGAATACAAGATGTTAGCGGGCGCGCACCTTGAGCGATGAGCCCGCGCTCGCATAGCCCTCGCCACGCTGTGCGGCGGCGACTGCCAGCTCGACCTCCTGGTTGGCGTTGCCCATCGCATAGCTGCGGCACTCGCGAACCGCGTTCACGCGGTTCAGGTCGCGCACGTCATAGGTACCGCAGGCCTCGTCGGCGGCACGGCCGATGCGGCGGTAAAGGGTCTTCAGCCCTGCATCGGTCTTGAGATCAAGATCGCCGAAATGCACTGCGACGCTATTGCCAGCCTCGATCGTACCGGCGGCGGCCGGCGCGCCCGAAGCGGCCAGCATCGCTCCGGTCGCCAATAGAGCATGCGCAAGAATAAGGTGGCGCTTCATGACTTTCCTCCATGCAAATAGATAATGCTATTCAGTCGCAGTCGATTTCGGAGCGGCGTTGAGCCGTTATATTTCACGAGCCTTAAAGCCGTCGCGCCTGCTTCGACCGGCGTTCATTTTCCTTCCATGGACGATGGATGGGGCGGACCAACGACATAGTGGGTTCGACAAACGGCATAGGCGGCGTGTAATTGGCTTGGGCATTTCGGAGGGATGATGATCACGCGCACCTATTTGCGGCCCACGGGTTTCGTGGATGCCCCCTTCGGTTATGACGGGCAGGTGCTTCGGCTGGCGGGTGGGCTGATCTGGTTTTCCGCCGTCGAATTGATCCGCGTGGAGCATGGCAGGCGCGTTTCCCAGCAGCTTCTGCCAGTCGGCGATCTGGATGCGGTGCTGGACGATCGCGGACGAGCTGTGCTGGCCCGGATCATCGCGCCTCGCCCTCCCCTCCGGCTCGGGGAACGCACGATCCGCTTCGATCAGCCGCAAGTGATGGCGATCCTCAATGTCACCCCCGACAGCTTCTCAGACGGCGGCAAACATGTCGGGGATCCCGAAGGGGCTGCCGCGGCGGGCGTGGCCATGGCGGCCGCCGGCGCCGCCATCATCGACGTCGGCGGCGAATCCACCCGCCCCGGCGCGGCCGCCATTTGGGAAGGGGACGAAGTCGGACGCGTGGTGCCCGTGATCGAAAGGCTTGCACGAGCCGGCGTGGCGGTCTCGATCGACACCCGCAAGTCCGCGGTCATGACCGCGGCGCTTGGCGCAGGGGCCGCGCTGGTCAATGACGTCTCGGCTTTGACCTTCGATGAAGAGGCGATGGGCGTCGTTGCCCGATCCGGCTGTCCGGTGGTGCTCATGCATCATCAGGGCACACCTGAAACCATGCAGAAGGACCCGCGCTACGGCGACGTGCTGATCGAGGTTTATGATTGGCTGGAGACGCGCATCGCAGCTGCGGAGGCGGCCGGCGTGCCGCGTGACCGCATGCTGATCGATCCCGGCATCGGCTTCGGGAAAACAATGGCGCACAGCCTTGCCCTGCTCAACGGGCTTTCGCTCTTCCACGGGCTGGGCTGCCCGATCGTGCTCGGCGCAAGCCGGAAGCGGATTATCGGCGCGCTCGACAATGAAGCGCCCTCCTCTCGCCGGCTCGGTGGTTCAGTCGCCTTAGCGCTCAAGGGTGCTGAGCAGGGTGTGCAGCTGCTGCGCGTGCATGATGTCGCCGAAACGGTGCAGGCGCTAAAGGTCTGGCGCGGGTTACGTGACGAAGCGCTGACGCCGCGAAATTAAAGCGCGTAGGAGTTGCAGGATCAGGCGACATCGCTGATGCCGAGTTCCGCGAGTTTCCGGTAGAGCGTGGAGCGGCCGATGCCGAGGCGGCGGGCGACCTCGCTCATGCGGCCGCGATAATGGCCGATGGCAAGCCGGATGACATCCGCTTCGATCTCGCTCAACGCGCGCAGATGGCCATTTGGTTCGAACAGCGTGATGCCGCCGGCCGCAATGCTCGGCGCCGTCCCCAATGAGCGCGGCGTTGCCGCCTGATGCGATGCCTCCACGGCGACATGCGGGAAATCCGCCGGCGTCAGCGTATCGCCTTCGGAGAGAATTGCAGCCCGGAACAAGGCATTGTGGAGCTGGCGCACATTGCCCGGCCACGCGAAACTCGACAAGAGCTGGATCGCCTCATCAGTGATGCTGATGCGGCGCATGCCCGGCTGCTGCCCTATCCGCAAAAGCAGGTGGCGCGCCAGCGCCGGAATGTCACCCACGCGCCTGCGCAGCGGCGGGATGAGGACAGGCACGACGTTGAGCCGGTAATAGAGATCTTCGCGAAAACGCCCCTCCGAAATATCGTCGGCGAGGTTACGATTGGTGGCGGCGATCACCCGCACGTCGATATGCTGAACATTGCGGCTGCCCAGCGGCTGGATCTCGCCCGACTGCAGCACACGCAGCAGTTTCACTTGCGCATCGAGCGGCAGCTCGCCGACTTCGTCGAGGAAAATGGTGCTGCCCTCGGCATGAGCGAAGCGGCCGATCTGGCGCTCGAATGCACCGGTGAACGCGCCCTTCTCATGGCCGAACAGTTCGGATTCGACGAGGTTGGTCGGGATCGCACCGCAGTTGACAACGAACATCGGGCGCTTTCCGCGCGGCGACGCCGCATGGATCGCCTGCGCGATCACTTCCTTGCCGGATCCGCTTTCGCCCTCGATCAGAACGGGCACGCGCGCGCGCGCAGCCTTGGCGGCGATAGCCAGCGCAGCGCGAAATTCCGGCGCCGAACCGACAATTTCGTCGAACGCGAGCGAATAGGCGATCTTTTCGCTGAGCGGCCTCAGCTCTCCCTTGCGATTGCTGCTATCGCGTAGCGTCTCCAGCGCGGCCAGCAGCCGGTCCGGCGCAATCGGCTTGATCAGGAAATCGGTCGCGCCGGCGCGCATTGCCTTCACGGCATGCTCCGTGGAATCCTGCGCAGTTAGAATCATCAGCGGCAGTTGCGCGAAGCTGGCGCGCAGCTCGCGCACCATGGTCGCGCCGCTATCGTCCGCCGCCCATTGATCGATCAACACGACGTCGACCGACTGGGCATGCCTGCCGCTCAGGACCTCCATCGCCTGATCAATGTCGCGTGCGCGAATCACGCGCCATCCCGCCCGCGCAGCGATCGCCTCGATCAGGCGGCTCTGCGCAGGTTCATCGTCGATCAGCAGTAGCGAGCGGCCATCGCGATGCGCCATTGATCAATCCCAACTGTCCCAACTGGAGACAGTGCTGTAATCCCAAGGCGTAAAAGTCGGATTAATTGCGGCCACGAGATCGTAACGTCAGGCGGCAGCCATTTCATCCCTTGACCATCCTGTTTATTGAATGGGCCTGTTTATTGAATGGGGTTGAGCCGCGGAGCCTCGCGCATTAAGAGCCGCCAGCTAGCTGAACTGGGGAGAAGCAATGGCTGCCAACGACGCGCAGAAGGACATGCAGGCGCACGCTGCGACCTATACGGGGTTCATTGCGCTGCTGAAATGGGGAGCGCTTCTTAGCTTTCTCGTCGCATTCTTCGTTATCTTCCTGATCGCGAGATAAGGCGTGGTCGTTAAGATTGCGGTCTTGAGAGAGACCGCTCCTGGCGAGCTTCGCGTGTCCGCGACACCGGAGACGGTGAAGAAGTTCACCGCTCTGGGAGCGCAGATGGCAGTCGAAGCTGGCGCAGGCGCGGCCGCGTCCTATGGCGATGCCGGCTATGCCGATGCGGGGGCGACGGTTGGCGATCGCGCTTCGACGCTGGCGGGCGCGGATATCGTGCTCGGCATTCAGGGACCCGATCCTGCGACGGTAGGCGGGGTAAAGCCGGGCGCCTGGGTGGTAGCCGGCCTTAATCCTTTCGTCGAGCGCGCGCGGGTTGATGCCTACGCCGCCGCCGGGCTGGAAGCACTGGCGATGGAGTTCATGCCGCGCATTACCCGCGCGCAGTCGATGGATATTCTCTCCTCTCAGTCGAACCTGGCCGGCTATAAAGCCGTGATCACGGCGGCCGAACATTATGGCCGCGCCTTTCCGATGATGATGACGGCAGCCGGCACCGTTTCGGCGGCGCGCACCTTCATCATGGGCGTCGGCGTTGCGGGGCTCCAGGCGATCGCGACCGCACGGCGACTGGGCGCGCAGGTCTCGGCCACCGACGTGCGGTCTGCGACCAAGGAGCAGATCCAGTCGCTGGGCGCGAAGCCGATTTTCGTCGAAAGCGTGAAGGGCATCGAGGGCGAAGGCTCAGGCGGCTACGCGACCGAGATGAGCGAAGAATATCAGAAGGCGCAGGCCGAGCTGGTGTCTTCGCATATCGCCAAGCAGGACATCGTCATCACCACCGCATTGATCCCAGGCCGCGCCGCGCCGCGCCTGATCAGCGACGCGCAGATCGCGACGATGCGGCCCGGTAGCGTGATCGTCGACCTCGCGGCCGAGAGCGGCGGCAATGTCGAAGGTTGCATCGCGGGCGAGATCGTCGAGAAGCATGGCGTCAAGATCGTCGGCGCCAAGAACATGGCCGGCACGATGGCGGCGGACGCCTCGGCTTTGTTCTCGCGCAACCTGTTCAACTTCCTCAGTGCCTTCTGGGACAAGGACAAGGGCGCGCCCGTGCTCGACGAGGAAATCGGCGACGCGGTGCGGCTGACCAAGGACGGCAAGGTCGTGAACGCGCGGCTGCTGGGCTGATTGGAAGGAACGGGGCAATGGACTTTATTTCGATCCTTTCGATCTTCGTGCTGGCGGTGTTCGTCGGCTATTATGTGGTGTGGTCGGTGACGCCGGCGCTGCATACGCCGCTGATGGCGGTGACCAACGCGATTTCATCGGTGATCATCGTCGGCGCGCTGATCGCCTCGGCGGCAGCGGGCTCAGCTACTTCGAAATGGCTGGGGCTGATCGCGGTGGTGCTGGCGAGCGTCAATATTTTCGGGGGTTTCGCCGTCACCGCGCGGATGCTGGCGATGTACAAGAAAAAAGAGAAGAAGGGCTAAGGGGGCAAGAACATGCATGAAGGTCTCCCCGTAAACCCCTGGGCGGCGCTGGCCTATCTGGTCTCCGGCGTCTGCTTCATCCTCGCGCTGCGGGGCTTGTCCAGCCCAACCAGTTCGCGCCGGGGTAATCGCTTCGGCATGTTCGGCATGGCGCTGGCGGTGATCACCACGCTGATCACGCACGTGCCACTTCGTTCGTATGCATTGCCGCCGGGCAATCCATTCGATCTCCGGCTCGATCTCGAGACTTCTTTGGAAATCCTCGGCGCCATAGCCATCGGCGGCGGCATCGGCTTCGTCACCGCACGAAGGATCGCGATGACCGCGATGCCGCAGCTGGTTGCCGCCTTCCACTCGCTGGTCGGCATGGCGGCGGTGCTGGTGGCGGCGGCCGCCTATCTCAACCCCGAGGCATTCGGCATCGCCCAGCGCATCACCCCGATCTACGGCCCGTCGATCATCTCCATCCTGCCGGTCAGCCGGATCGAGATGGGGCTCGGCATCGCGATCGGCGCCATCACCTTCTCGGGCTCGGTGATCGCCTTCCTCAAATTGAACGGCAACATGTCGGGCAAGCCGATCCTGCTGCCCGCGCGGCATGTCATCAATCTCGGCACGCTGGCGGCGATCCTGCTGATGATCGGCTGGTTTTACGCGATGCCGATACCAAGCGACACTCCGTGGCTGTTCTGGACGATCACGGCGCTCAGCTTCCTGATCGGTTTCCTGCTGATCATCCCGATCGGCGGCGCCGACATGCCGGTCGTGGTCTCGATGCTCAACAGCTATTCGGGCTGGGCCGCGGCGGCGATGGGCTTCACGCTGCATAACACGGCGATGATCATCACCGGCGCGCTGGTGGGCTCCTCGGGTGCGATCCTGTCCTACATCATGTGCCGGGCGATGAACCGCAGCTTCATCTCGGTGATCGCAGGCGGCTTCGGCGCCGAGGCGACAAGCGGCGGCGGCGAGGCCAAGGAGCAGCGGCCATGGAAACGCGGTTCGGCAGAGGACGCAGCCTTCCTGATGAAGCAGGCCGAGCAGGTCATCATCGTTCCGGGCTACGGCATGGCTGTCGCGCAGGCACAGCACGCGCTGCGCGAGATGGGAGACCTGCTCAAGGCCGAGGGCGTCACCGTCAAATATGCGATCCACCCTGTCGCGGGGCGCATGCCCGGCCATATGAACGTGCTGCTGGCTGAGGCGAACGTGCCCTATGACGAGGTGTTCGAACTTGAGGACATTAACTCCGAGTTCGCGCAGACTGACGTTGCCTTCGTGATCGGCGCCAACGACGTCACCAACCCGGCTGCCAAGACCGATAAGACTTCACCCATTTACGGCATGCCGGTGCTCGACGTCGAAAAAGCCAAGACCGTCCTATTCGTGAAACGCTCCATGGGCGGCGTGGGTTATGCCGGCGTCGACAATGACGTCTTCTATATGGACAACACCATGATGCTGCTCGCTGACGCCAAGAAAATGGTCGAAGATATCGTGAAAGCGATGGCCCACTGATGGCTGCCGAGAGCGATACGCCCCCGAGCGAGGGACCGGCCGCGATCCGCGCGGTAGCCGCCGTCAGCGCGCTCAAAAAGCCCGAGGTCGTGAGGGCTGCAAAATGGGTCGGAGTCGGTATCGGGATCGGCTCGGCGGCGGTCGCGGCCGCATTGCTCTATTCGCGCCAGCGCGGGAAAGCCGACGACAAGAAAAGCATCGATTGATGCCCGCCCGGTCATCGGCTGCTGCCGATGACCAAGCGGTTTAGATCGTTTCAACCTCTTCGGCGTCAGCCTCGCAGGTTTTGCCCATTTCGCCGGTCTGTTCGATCTGCTGGTAAAGTTCTGCTTGCCGCGCCCTTAAGCGTTCACCGAGCGCGTCCAGATCGATCTTGCCATCGCCGTGCGCCTTGGTTGCATCGACGAACAGCTCCTCATCTTCTTCGTCGACATGGTGCATCGTCTCCTCGCCGAGAACGTGCAGCTTGGCCCGGTAAAGCTCCTCCTTGCCGCTGAGCTGCTCGATCTCCGCCACCAGATTCTTTGCCGAGGCATGTTCGACGATGCCCTCATTGATCTCGTCCTCGCCAATCACCGGCTTGAGCGCCGGATAGAGGATCTCCTCCTCAATCGTCATATGAACCGCCAAGCGCATGCAAAGCTCGGCGGCGATGCGTGGCAGTTCATCGTCCTTGGCGTTTTCGGCATCGTCGAAGAGATTGCGAAAGACATGATGCTCGTCCTTGAGCACGCGGATCGCCAGCGGATCATCCTGCGCGATGCGGTGGCGCCCATGATCGTTGCGCTGCGAATATTTGCCCGGCATGTCTTCCTCCAAATGGACCAGCATCCCAACGGGACTTCCCCAAAAGAGTTCCGATCGGTTCGATCCGTGAGAAACATACCAGCTACTATGAATAATTCGCTCCATTCCGGAGCTATCGCCGCTTCACCTTTGTCTAAAACGACAGCGATGCTAATGATGATCAGGAGGAGCGACGCTGGAGCCCATGCCGGATCATCATACGCTGGGAAACCATCTTCAAGACATTGACTACCGCCCGGCACCCTCGATCCTGCTTTTTTCTGACGATCCATACCAACTCGACTGGATTGCTTCAGCGGTTTCGGCCGCTGGCGGCCGGATCGCTGCTGCGCTGGGCCTTGCCGACGCAGGCGACCGGATCGCTGAGCAGGCGGCTCCCGATGGCGTGATCGCGGACATCGGTTCCGCGCCCGAGCCGCGGGCAGAAAACATTCTGGCGGCGCTGGAAGCGGGTGCCCAGGGCTATCGCTTTCGCAGCATCGCACTCATTGCCCGCGAACGAATTGACCTCGCGGTAGCCACAGCGGACCATGACGATGTGCAGCTGCTGTGCGAGCCCGATCGCGGTGCACTCACCTCCGCCATTGCCGAGCTGCTGGCGCCGCGAGACCGATCGCTGAATGATGTCAGCACCGAAGCGCGCCCCGTCAAGCTGCGCGAGCTCAGTGAGGAAGTCGGCCGGATCGCGCGCACGCTTGCAGCGCTTTCGCAGCCGGAAACGGATCGCGAGAGCGCCGAGCCGCCGATCGACGCCGCGGCGATCCGCGCCATGATCCGCGCGCGCCGCCTCCGCGATCGCTTCTTTGGCGGCGAACTCTTCCAGGACCCGGTATGGGACATGATGCTCGATCTCGCGGCGGCGCGGCTTGAAGGCCTCAGGGTTTCGGTATCGAGCCTCTGCATCGCGGCCGCCGTTCCGCCCACGACGGCGTTGCGCGAGATCGGCAAAATGACGCGGCGAGGGTTGCTGGAGCGAATGGCCGATCCGGCCGATCGCAGGCGGATTTTCATCGCCTTATCCAGTGACGCGGCGGACGCGGTATTTGCGTTCCTGTCTGCAGCCCGGCGCATCACGCCCATCATCATCTAAGAATTTTCATGCCGGGCGCCACAGGCCCGGAACTCCTCTCCGCGCCGTTCGCTTGGAGGGGCTCGTAAAGGAGGACCCAATGGCGAAAGCGCTGAGCCTATTCAGTATCACCCCATCCGGTGATGGCTATGAACTGCATATTGAAGACGAGGATGGCGAGGTTCTGGAGCTGGTAGCCAGCTTCGAGCAGCTTGATCTGATCTCGGAGGAAATCGACCGGCAATTGGACGATGACGAAGACGAACAGCTATCAGCAGACGAGGAACCGGGCGACGAGGACGAGGAATAGCCCGGCCTCCGCCTGTAGATGCATGCAGAGACCGGCGCGCCAGCGATCGCCGCCGGACGCAGTCACGACAATCAGGTTCTCCCGAACCTATGGACCCTTGCGATTCCGAAGAATGGCCGTAGAAGCGCGTTTCCAGTCCGGGCGGTTAGCTCAGTTGGTAGAGCATCTCGTTTACACCGAGAGGGTCGGCGGTTCGAGCCCGTCACCGCCCACCAGGATGATGGTCTATTGCTATCTCGCCAAACCCAAATGATGCGAAGCATTGGCCGCCAGGGATTGCTTGCCGTCGCGGCTTTCGCGCTGGGCTCCACGGCAACGGCCGAGCGCGCCCTACCGCAGCGCAATGCCAGCCCGCAAGAAGGCGGCTCACCCTACCTCCTGTATGTAACCAATGAGCGCGCCGGGGAGATCAGCATCATTGACCCGGCCAGTCACCGCCAGATCAATCGGATCGCGGTCGGTAAGCGCCCCCGGGGGCTTGTCGCCAGCCCCGATCACAAGCTGCTTTACGTCGCGGTGAGCGGATCGCCGATCGGCGGTCCTGGCATTGACGAATCCTCGCTGCCCCCGCCCGATCAAGCGGCCGACGGCATCGCGGTGATCGACCTCGCTAGCACCAAGATCATCAAGACGCTGCGCGGAGTTTCCGATCCCGAACAGCTTGCGATCAGCCCCGATGGCGCGCGCATCTACGTCTCGAGCGAAAATAGCGGCAAGCTGATGGTGCTTGATACGGCGGGGAATGTCGTTTCCACTCTTTCGGTCGGGGGAGAGCCTGAGGGTGTCGCGGTTTCGCGCGATGGAGCAGTCATACTCGCCACGTCAGAAGAAGATGGCAGCGTGGCCGTGATCCGGGGCAACAAGCCTGAGGTCATCAGCCGCATCAAGGTGGGAGAACGGCCGCGCAACGCGCTCTTCCTTCAAAATGGGCGCGCGGCGATTCCGGGAGAATTCGATTCATCGGTCGCGCTCGTCGATTACAACCAGGGGAAGTTGATCCGGAAAATCCAGCTCGCCTCCGAAGATCGTCCAATGGGCATCGCCGCTGCGGGCGCCGCGATGCTTGTCACCACCGGCCGTGGAGGCAAGCTCGTCAAGATCAACCCGGCCGACAGCGCGAAGGCCAAGCCCATCGAGGCGGTGGCCCTGGTCGGCGAACGTCCGTGGGGATTGACGCTCTCTCCGGATGGCAAGACCGCCGTCACCGCAAACGGCCCTGGCGACGATATCACCATGGTGGATGTGGCAACGATGCGGATAGTGGCAAAAATCCCATCGACCGGCGGGCCCTGGGGCGTAGAGGCCGTTCCGCTGGTCCGCTGAAGAAAGCGCTGCGCTGCCATCCGTCCGTTTCCCAACCGCTCGATCATGGATCGATTGATCGCCTGGTGAATTGAGCCGGAAAGGCCGGAGGACATGTGCCCGATCCTGACCAAGATGCGCTCGCCGCAGAAGCCGCCAAGATGACCGACGAGGAGCTGATCGACACGTGGCAGACCGCGTCCGAAGAGGAGACCGAAAATCTCCCGCCATTGTTGAAGGCGGTGGTGGATGAAATGGGCAAGCGCCGGATTCCTTTTTAGCGACGGGCGCTCCGGCTCATCGCATGTGCTGCATCATCTCTGCCGGTGACATGTTTTGATGGTTGAGGTGCGCCATGATCCAGATCGAGCCGAACACCACCAACACCACGATCAGGATTCCGAATGCCAATGCGAGGACGTTGTTGGTATTGTCCGGACCCGTCGTGATGTGGAGAAAGAATACGAGATGCACGCCCATCTGCGCGATGGCGAGGACGGCCAGTAGCATGGGAATGGACGGCCGCCACACGAGGCTCGATCCCGCGAAGTAAAAGGAAGCAACGGTGAGCAGCGTCGCAAGCGCCAAGCCGAGCAGATAGCCGCGCACGCCGCCGACTGGCTCGCGAACGTTGACATTTTCGTCGCCGGGCGCGGCATCCCATGCGTCGGCCAGTTCTGCTTCATCCCTTTCGCTCACAGCCCCGATCCTATCAGGTAAACGATCGTGAAGATTCCGATCCAGATGATGTCGAGCGCATGCCAGAACAGGTTGAAGCAGAGCAGGCGCCGCAGGATCGCTGGGCGAAAATCCTTGACCCAGAGCTGCGCCATCATCGTGCCGAGCCAGAGCAGGCCAACCGACACATGCAGGCCATGGCAGCCGACCAACGCGAAGAAACTGGAAAGAAACGCGCTGCGCTGCGGCCCGGCGCCATGCTCGATCATCCCGGCAAACTCGCGCACCTCCAGCGCGACAAAGGCGAAGCCGAGAAGGCCGGTCACCAGCAGCCATGCTTGTGTCTGAAGCATCTCGCGGCGCTGGGTGGCGATGCTGGCCAATCCGCACGTGAAGCTCGACGCCAGCAGGAGCGCCGTCTCGATTGCGACGTTCGAGAGATCGAACAGGTCACGTCCCGATGGGCCGCCGGCGGTTTCCGCCGCCAGCACGGCATAGGCCGCGAAGAAAGCGGAGAACATGACGATATCGCTGAGCAGGAAGATCCAGAACCCATAGCCGGTGATGATCCGCTTCGATGCGGGTCCGCCTTTGCCGTGCCCAGTCGCTTCGCCACGCTCATGGCCGGTGTCGGAGCGCCCCAGCTTGTACGGATCATGCAACCGGCGCGCTTGCTCGCCACCGGGTTGCGCGGAAGCAGCGCTCATGCGCTGGGCTCCAGGCCGAGCCACGCCTCGCGTGCGCGGCGGCGCTCCCGCTCGGTGGCGCGCAGCTCGTCGACTCCGATTTCATATTCCTCGCGATCCCGCCAGGCGAAGATCACGAAGGTGGCATAGGCCCCCACGAAGCCGAGGATAGCCAGCCACCAGATGTGCCAGATCAGGGCGAAGCCGATTAGCGTGGCGAAAAAGGCGGTGACAAAGCCGGTGGCGTTGTTCACGGGCATATGGATCGGTTGATAATCCGGCTCCGGAGCCAGGCGCTCACGTTCGATCGCGCCCCTTTTGGTGGTCCAGTAGGCTTCCTCGCCATGAACATCGGGCAGTACCGCGAAGTTGAAATACGGCGGCGGCGAAAGCGTATACCATTCCAGGCTGCGGCCGTCCCATGGATCGCCGGTCGGATCGCGCAGTTGATCGCGATTTCGGATGCTGACGATCAGCTGCATGATCTGGCACAGCATGCCGATGACCATGACCCCGACGCCAGCCACCGAGATGAGCAGCCATGGCGTCCATTCCGCCACCTCCACATGCTGCAAGCGGCGGGTCATGCCTTCGAGACCGAGCACGTAAAGGGGCCCGAACACGATGACGAAGCCGGTCAACGAGAACCAGAAGGCAGCTTGGCCCCAGCCCTCGTGCAGTCGGAAACCGAAAGCCTTGGGGAACCAGTAGGTGAGCCCCGCGAAAACGCCGAAAACGACGCCGCCGATGATGACATTGTGGAAATGGGCGACGAGGAACATCGAATTGTGGAGCACGAAATCGGCGGGCGGCACCGCTAGCAGCACGCCGGTTATCCCGCCCAAGACGAAGGTGACGATGAAGCCGAGCGCCCACAGCATCGGCGTTTCGAACCGGATGCGGCCCCGATACATCGTGAATAGCCAGTTGTAGATCTTCACGCCGGTGCCCACGGCGATGATCGAGGTGGCGATGCCGAAGGCGGCGTTGACGTCAGCACCAGCGCCCATGGTGAAGAAATGGTGCAGCCATACCATGAAGGAGACGATGCAGATGAAGAGCGTGGCGGCGACCATCGATCGATAGCCGAACAAGGGCTTTGACGAGAAGGTCGAGAACACCTCAGAAAAGATTCCGAACGCGGGCAGGATCAGGATGTAGACCTCGGGATGGCCCCAGGCCCAGATGAGGTTCACGAACATCATCATGTTGCCGCCGGCCTCGTTCGTGAAAAAGTGAAAGCCGAGATAACGATCGAGCGTCAGCATCGCGAGCGTGGCCGTCAGGATGGGAAAGGCCGCCACTATCAGCATGTTGGACGCAAGGCTCGTCCAGCAGAACATCGGCATGCGCAGATAGCTCATGCCGGGGGCGCGCATCTTGAGGATGGTGGTGACGAGATTAATGCCCGTCATCAACGTGCCGACGCCCGCGATCTGGATCGCCCAGAGATAATAATCGACGCCCACCCCGGGCGAGTAGCGGCCTTCGCTGAGCGGCGGATAAGGCAGCCAGCCGGCACGCGAAAATTCGCCGATCAGCAGGCTCATATTCACGAGCAGCGCTCCCGTCGCGGTCAACCAGAATCCCGTTGAATTGAGGGTAGGGAATGCGACATCGCGCACCCCAAGCTGGAGCGGAATGACGAAGTTCATGGTTCCGATCACCAGCGGCATCGCCCCGAAAAAGATCATGATCGTCCCATGCGCCGAAAAGATCTGATCATAATGCTCGGGCGGCAGATAGCCTGGGGCATTGATCGCCGCCGCCTGCTGGGTCCGCATCATGATCGCGTCCGCGAAGCCGCGGATCAGCATCACCAGCCCAAGGACGCAATACATGACGCCGATCCGCTTGTGATCGACGCTCGTGATCCATTCGCGCCAGAGATAGGGCCACCATCGCTTGATGGTGGCCCAGGCAAGCACGCCCAGGATCACCAGCATGATCGCAATCGAGGTGATCAGCGGAATGGGTTGGTCGATGGGTATGGCCGACCAGCTCAGCTTGCCGAACAGAGTCATTCCTGCCCTCCCGGGGTGACCGGGCTGACATCCGGTCCGTTACGCCCGGTCTGTGGACCGGGACCCGGCGGCAACCGTCCTGATATGAGGGCCTGGAACAGGCCCGGCGCGACGGCGCGATAGGTGTAGGGCTTCACGTTCTCGCTTTGCCGGGAAAGCTGGAGGTAGGCTTTGGCGTCAAGCGAGGGGCCGCTGCTGCGCGTCCTGGCTGCCCAAGCCGCGAATAGTGGGGGCGGTAGCGAACGGACGGTGAAATTCATGTCGGAGAAGCCGTCGCCGCTGAATTGCGCCGACTGGCCATAAAAGGCGCCGGGATGATCGGCACGCAGGTTGAGATCGGTCTGCATGCCATGCATCGCGTAAATCATGCTCCCCATCCGCGGCACGAAGAAAACGTTCATCACGCTGGCGGAGGTGATCGAGAAGTGCACCGGCACGCCTGCCGGGATGATCAGCTCATTCACACTTGCCACGCCCTGCGTGGGATAGATGAACAGCCATTTCCAATCGAGCGAGATCACCTGCACTTCAAGCGGGGGCGCCTTGGAAGGGAGCGGCCGCGCCGGATCGAGCTGGTGTGATCCCACCCAGATGACGCCGCCCAGAAATAGGATCACGAGGATCGGGATCGACCAGACGATCAGCTCGATGCGCCCGGAATAAACGAATTCCGGATCGTAGGTTGCTTTTGCGTTCCCCGCACGGAACCACCACGCAAAGGCAAGCGCAGCGATGATCGTAGGAAGGCCGATCGTCAGCATGATCGTAAGCGCATTGAGCATGATTGTACGATTGGCATCGGCTACTGGCCCGACCGGCGAGAATATGCTGGCCCTGCCGCAGCCGCAAAGCAGGAGCGGAAACAAAAGCGCTGTAGCCCGCCCCATCGCTGTAACCGCGCCCCTTGACGCGCGCCCGCAAGCAACGGGTTCGCTCACGCGAGCCGGCCATTCACGTTCGTGAACAGCCCATTGCAAGCGGGAGCAGGAACCGGTTGATCACCACACATAAGAGCCCACAGCAGTTGAAACGCGCAAAAGTTGCGAGCCGATGGCCGAATGTTAGGCGCGCTTCACTAACGTGGCCATGCTTAGGGCATCGGCCTTTGCGTCATCTATAGAAAATATGGCTGTGCACCTGCGCGAGCTTGTCCAGCGATCCGCTCCAATAAGGCGCCACCCAATCGGTATGGTAATGCGTGGCCGTGCCCACCGCGGCAAACACATAGCCGTCCAAAGCGAGCCTCGCCGCCTTGCGCGCGGAGGTCCAGCCATCGCGAATGCGCCGCCGCTGCATCGATCCATCGCAGGTGAAGCTGAACTGGCAACCAGTTGGCCGCTTCGATCCCTGGTAGACAACGCCGCAGATCGTTTTGGGATAGCCGGGATGCCGCACGCGATTGAGGATCACCTGGATGACCGCCTTCTGACCCCGCTCATCATCGCCCGCTTCGTAAAGCGCGGCGGTGGCAAGACACTCGGTCGCCTGCAATTTGGCGGCGGGCGTGCCGCGAAATACATAGCGCGCGGCGGGCATCAGCGGCCCATCCGCAAAGGGAATGGCCGCGTTGATCTTGCGAGCCTCCTCCATTGCCCGCTGCTCGGGCGAAGCATCGCGGCGGGGCACGTCCGCCGTGAACAGCGCATATCCGGCCATCGCCAAGAAAGCGAACAGCACGCCGCGTTCCAATATGGTGAGACCGGACGAGCCGCGCCATCCCACGCGCCTGCGCGCGCGACGCTGACCTCTTCCCCTCGCCCGTGTTGCCATGCCAGCGCGTTAGCGGACGCACATGGCTTCGCAAAGCCCGGACGTCAGCGGCGCTCGGCGATTTTGCCGTCGATTGTTCGCAGGTTGCGATTTGTGAAGGAGGGATTTCTACAGGCTGATGCTGCACGGGGGTGTCGCCCGTCCGGCGGTTTCGGCGGCAAATGCGAACAGTCCGCCGGCAAGCGGCTCCTGTTCCAGCTCGGCGGCGTTGCGTCCGATCCTTGCCGTCGTGACGAATGCCGTCCTGAAGCCAGCGCCGCCGAAAGCCACTTTGGTGACGTTGGCGCACGGCAAGGCGACCTGATCGACCAATTGCCCGCTGGGAGCATAGCGGCGGAGCCCCCAGCCGCCCCATAGGGCCACCCAGACATGATCCTCGGCATCGACGGAGACGCCATCGGGGGTGCCGGATTCCTCCTCGATGCGGGCAAAAGGCGTGCCGCCGGCAAGCTGCGAGCCTTCATCGATCTCGAAGCGCCAGATCGTGCGATCGAGCGTATCGACATGGTAAAGCCATCGGCCATTCCCGGAAACGGCCGGGCCGTTAGTAATCACCGCCTCGCCGCCCATGACAGCAACTTGATCGCCGGAAGCAAGGTAGACCGCGCCGCTAGGATGATCTTCACGATCGTCCATCGATCCGAACCAGAGCCTGCCCTGCTGATCGACAGTCGCATCGTTCATGCGGTTATGGGCAGGCATGGCGACGCGCGAAATTTCGCGGACAAGCCGCTCGCCATCGAACAGCCAAAGGCTGTGCCCGTTTCCGACCACGAAGCCCCCAGCTTCATGCGCGACGATGAAGCTCGGGCTGCCGCCGACATCGAAGGTGCGGCGCCTCTCCCCTGTTTCATCGCAGCAATGAATGCGGCCGCACTTGATATCGACAAACCATAGCAATTGCGTGCGATCGTCCCAAAGTGGACCTTCGCCCAGGCTTGCTTGGATCGGCCATATGCACTGGATCATATTGCCGCCCCTCAAAAACTGAATGGCGCGCCGGCCCGGCGCGTGCCGATCAGGCAAGCGTCCGCGACAAGCTGAAGCGGGCGCACGTCGAGATCGGATTGCCCTGCACCGACAAGGGCGGCAAAGCGCGCGTAAAGGCGCGCATATTCGCTATCGGGCCCGCTAGTCTCCCGGCCGTCGATTACCGCGACCGCTCCGCCATCGCGCAACAGCATGTCGCCGCGATCCGTGTGGACTTCGATCGTCCAGCGCTGTTCGCCTTCCTGAAGGAAATCCAGTTCGGCGCTGATTGGCGCGCCGTCACCTGCCACCATTTCGACAGTGGCAGATACGGGCGCGCCGCGGCCGGCCGGAATCGTCAAATCGGCCGCGCGCACCGCGACGGGCACGGGCATGATCGCGGTCAATATCGAAAAAGCGTTGATGCCGGGATCGAACACCCCGAAACCGGCTGGTTCGAGCAGCCATTCCTGCCCCGGATGCCAGCGGCGTATATCTTCCTTCCACTCGATCTTGGCCGAAATGATTTGGCGGCTCGCCAGCCGCGCCTGGGCTGCTGCTACTCCCGCAGCTTCGCGCGAATGCCATGCGGCGAAAACGGTCACGCCAGCCTTTCGTGCCCGTGCGTCCAGGTCGAGCGCTTGGGTGACGGTGGCCGCGGGAGGTTTTTCGAGGAACAGGTGCAGCCCTGCTGAGATCGCCTCGCACGCCAGGTCGTGCCGGATCGCAGGCGGAGTCGAAATGGCGACGGCGTCAAGCTCCGTGCCTGCTATCATTGCGCCGAGTGATGGAAAGGACTGAACGCCCGGAATGCTGTTGTAGGGGTCGGCTGTCGCCACCAGCCTGAATGAATCATTGGACGCGATGGCGGCCATATGCTGATCGCGCGCGATCTTGCCGGCACCCACCAAGCCCAATCTGATCGGGTTCGTCATTCGCGCTCTCCGCAGATTCGCACCGCGTTCATACGCGTTCCGGAGACGGTTCGAAGATATTCACGGCCGGCCCATCGCCATATGGTGCGCGGTACAAGCCCGACCGTAATACACTTCAGAACGGCGCGTGCTTGATCGTTGCGGTGTTGGCGCATTCAGCGACTCAGGCATAGGCGTTCGTGACGCCATAATGCCTCCCTCCTATTGAGGGCGGCGCCGGCGGGACGGTCATCATGTATAATGATCAGGCCGCTCTCCCAAGCATGCCGAGCAATGGTTTCAAGATTATAAGACCCCAGACAGATTATATTTGAAAACCTTGTAGAATATTTCGCCATTAATTGGTATTGATGTCAAATTGGATCTGCACAAAATATTTTAACCATTGGGGAGGGTTTCGAGGCCGTACGCTCGTCGCTCGTATGAATAGCCTTAGCCCGGCGTCCATCGGAAACAGCGATTGTTTAGGGGGAGGTCAGGATGCATCGAAGGCGCAATCGACAACTGAACAAAATGTTCGAACGTCAGCGAGCTGAAACGCTATCAGCGATCGGTCAGATGGTGACGGAACTCGAACTCATGATCAGCGATCTCGATACGCTCGGAATGGCCATACCCGCCAACCATCTTTCGCTGGCATGCGAAAGCCTGCGAGCCCGCGTCACTTTCCGGCAAGCCAGTTCGAGAGCAAATTAGTCATCACCTGCGCTGCATCATCGGTAATTTCCACATAGGCGCGACGTTTATCGTCCGGGTCCGGCCGTCGACGGCATAAGCCCTCACGTTCCATGGTTCCGATCCAACGCAACGCGGTTGTGGCAGGAACCGTCGCTGCTACACAGAGGCTGGATATGGTCACCTGCTTCCCGCGCAGCGCGGCGATGTAAAGATCAAGTAGAATATCCCACACCGGATCGGCGAAAAATCGCGAGCCGAACAGCAGCTCGCGCTGCCGCCGCAGCCGAACGAGTCGTGTCGCTGCCATGAGCGGCGATGCCGGATCGGGCTCCGTTCGAAGAGGAACGGCGGGTTGCTCCAGGCGCGCGCTTTGGAGGTCTTCCTGCCGATCACGAATGCCCGCCAGACGCTGTTCAAGCGTCTGAGAGCTGTTGTCTTCGCTGAATCCTGTTTCGGACTTCAAGGCTACCTCCAGCATCCGGGTGGAACACGCCAAAGAACGTCAAGCATCGGCCCACGCATGGTCACCGGCTCCCGCGAGCGTCGCGCCTCCAGGTTGCACGCACACGCCGAATGCGTTTTGCGACATGCTGCTCGACACCTCGGCTTATTGACTTGTCGAGCGGACCGGGAACGTCCCACGCCCCCTCTGGACGAATGATGCGGAACGGATCATCGCCGGCCGCTATCGCGTGCGGGTGGGGTTTGATCGGGCCGCCCATTTCAACATAGGGCTGCCCCGAGAAGGTGAACTCCGGACGATCGGCGAGCGGCCGAAAACCGAAGCTGCCCCAGAAGCGCACGAGATCTTTGCGCGAGTGGCCATAAACCCAACGAAAGCCTTTGAGACGGCTATGCTCGATCGCGGTGCGCACTAGCTTGAAGGCAAGTTTGCTGTTGCGGAACTCCTGCCGGACCGCGAGCCGCTCGAACTTCACAAAGTCCGCAAAATAGCGGATCCTGAGACAGCCAGCGGGCTCTCCGTCGATTTCTCCAAGAACATGGGTGGCATGAAAGTCATTGCCGTCGAACTCTTCCAGGTAGGGGCATTCCTGTTCCGCCATGTAGGTGGCAGCGCGGATCGACATCACCTTCATCAGATCCTCAAAGCAACGCGCCATCTTGACCGTGATCTGCGCGCGAGGGGTCTCCGGCGCGGCCAGATCGTCACCGGTCCTGATCGATTCCGCTTCCGGCAACACCACGAGCAGATCGTCCGGCGCGCCGGGATAGATCCCGTTGGCCGGCTTGAAGCCGAGCGCGGGGAACAGGCGCCGGGTGTGATCGGTGACGGCGCGTGCAAACATGGGACAGCCATGAGGCGCGATCCGGCCGACATAATAGGTCAGCGCCTTCATCGCGGGGCCGAACGCGCAAGGCGTGTAGATGAGCGCAGCATAGATTGCAGCCGGGACCTCATCGGCACGCGCAACAAAGCTCAGATCAGGCTTGGCGCCATCAAAGCGACCGGAAACGATCGCCTGAGCACCGGCTTCGGTGAGCGGAATTGCGCCGTTGAAAACGGTTTTGCCTTCGGGAATGCCCTCTCCCTTCACGATCTGGATCATGTCCGGGTTGTGCGCAAGCAAGATTTCCAGAACTTCGTCCGACATGATGTCAGGTAAAACCGAGCGAGCTTCACCCATGACCCGCTTGGCTTCTTGAAGCGTTGCAGAATAAGCAATCGGGGTGACGCGGACCTGTTGCATCAAGCGCTTCATCCGCATACTGAATGCCAGTCGCTTAAACCCATCGGTCGCTGGGGAGAGTGCATTTTGATGGCCCATGACTTGCCTCTCGTCCTTCACTTTGCGAGGCTAAGCTAATGGCTGGTCGCGATATCACCCCGATCCAAAATGTGACGCAGGGCGTTCAGTTTTTTGAAAAGGCGCGGTCGGGCCTGGAGGGCCAAAATTATCGCTGGGATGATCTCAAGCTGTTTCTGATCGCTGCGGAGGCGGGCAGCTTGCGCGCCGCCGCCAAAGGCGCCGGTTGCTCAGTGAACACCATCCGCAATCGTATCGAGCAGCTCGAGTTCGATCTTGGGCTTACCCTGTGCAAGCGCAACGTCGATGGGCTAGTGTTGACGGCCGAAGGCTTCGAATTGGCGTCAATCGCGCGGTCGATGCGGTTGGCAGGCGCTTCGATCGATCGGTTACGACAGGCCGCCAAGCAAGACGAGCATGGACGGATCAGCTTTCATGTCACGGAGGGGCTTGGCACTTTCTGGCTGATGCCGAAGCTTGTGGAGTTCCAGACCAGCCAGCCCAACCTCACCATAGATCTCCTCTGTGACATGCAGCCGGTGGACGTGCTCTTCCGCGATACCGACCTTGCCATTCAGCTTGAGATGCCGGACCATCCCGAACTGATCGTGACCAAGGTCGGCACGCTTCATCTGATCCCGTTCGCCAGCCCTGATTATCTCAACAAATTCGGCGCCCCGCGCGACATTCAGGAGGCGATGTCGCACCGGCTCGTGATCCAGGTTTCCGATCAAATCTCGCACGATGTGATGCCGCTCTTTTTTGGCTCCAACATGCCGGGCCTGATCAGCGTTCGCACCAATACGAGCTCGGCTCATTATTGGGCGATTGCACGGGGCGCCGGGATCGGCCTGTTGCCGACCTACGCGCGGGCCATGACCAAGCGCGTGGTGCCGGTCGACATGGAACTCAAATTGCGGCGCGATATCCTGCTGGTTTATCATCCGGATTCACGGCGCTCAAAGCCGGTTCAGACCGCAATTGAATGGGTGCGCCGCTGCTTTGATCACGTCCGCTATCCTTGGTTCGCAGACCGATTCATTCATCCGGAAGAGTTTGAGGCGCAATTGAGCGACAGCAACGTCGTCAACTTATTCGATGACCTGACTGATATCGATTAGACGCCTATCAGCATATCGCGTCCATAATGGATTGAAATTCAAGCTTAATCCCTTGGCGTCCTATTATCATGAGGGTAAGTTGGCGACATGAGAATCCGCTCAGCCCCTCTGCATCGCGTCATTGTCGACGAAGAACATGAGGATTCCCCGCTCGCATCGGAGGACTCGCTCGCCGTGATTCGCGAAAGACTTGAAGAGATACGCGAGCGACTGGGCCAGCTTCCGGCCTCGCGCTCGGTCGTTTATCTCGATCTGACGATAGAGACGCTCAAGAGCGAATTCCCTGATCCTCACCACCGGTCGATGTAAAAAGCTTTGTTCGCAATGGGGTCGCCAGCCGATCTTCCTTGACAGGCGGCAATGCAGCCCCCGACAACGAAGCCGGGCGATCTTTGGGGGCAGCATTGACATTGCTGATCAAGAGCCTGGCGCTTGGTATCGGTTTAACGCCGATGCTGGCCCAGGCCTCAACAATCGAGCAGGAATCGCCTAGCGAGATCCTGGTCACGGCACAGTTGCGGTCCCAAAAGCCGCTTGATGTCCCCATCAGCCTCAGCGTCGTCACCGGCGCGCAGCTGGAAAAGCTCGGGCTTGACCAGTTCGGCGATATGGCCCGGTTGGTACCCGGGTTGGAAGTTCAACAGCAATCGCCCAACAATCCCGGCTTCGTGATCCGTGGCATTACGTCGGACAGCGGCGAGGCTTTTACGGAGCCGCGCATTTCGGTTTTCCAGGATGGTGTGTCCATCTCCCGCTCACGCGGCTCTTACGTCGAGTTGTTCGATATTGCGCGCGTGGAGGTGGCGAAGGGACCGCAATCTACCCTCTATGGCCGTGGCGCGTTGATCGGCGGCATCAATATCGTTCAGAATAAAGCCGATCTCTCGGCGCTTTATGCACAAGGCGGGGTGCGCTTCGGAAATTTCAGGCAGCGAAGTTATGAGGCCGTCGCCAACGTTCCGGCAAGCTCGGCGATCGCCATTCGGATCGCCGGACGCGTGCGACGGCATGACGGCACGGTTGATAATCTTCTCGGCGGCCGTGATTACAACGCAAGCGATATGAAAGCCGTGCGCGGATCGGTGCGTCTGGTTACCGACCGGGCCAGCTTCGATCTCATTGCGAATTATCAGAGCGACCGTGGCAGAGGTACGGGCTTCAAGTCCCTGCTTTATCGCCCCACCGACCCGGCAACCGGAACCGTGATAGGCGATTTAAGGCCCACCTCGGCTGCTGCGTTGATCGCAGGATCGGGCTTTGAAGGTGGATCACCCTTGGGTCTTCGCCGTCACGTCTGGGGCGTAACGGGGTTGGGGTCGATTGAGCTTGGCGACCAGCTCACGCTGACTTCGATCAGCGCCTATCGCCGCTTTGGCGGCACTGAGGTGCTTGACGTGGATGGAACCTCGCTCCCGATCTTTACTGCTGCGGAGGACGCTCGCGGCAAGCAACTGAGCCAGGAGCTCCGGCTCGAAGTTCGGCATGGGCCGGTCACCGCCATGCTCGGCAGTTCCTATTTTTATGAGCGTGGCCGGCAGCGCACCCCGGTGCAATTTGACGAACGGATGGTGCTCGCAACCCTCGCGGGGCAATTGACGGGTGGGCTAGCGGGGCGATCAATCACGGATCCAGCGCCGGCGGCGGCGTTCAACAACATCCTCTTCACCGGCAGCTTGGTGCAGGCGCTTGCTGCCGCGCGCGGAACGGCCATTTCCCTGACGGAGGCTCAGGCGCTCGCGGCCAATCTCTCACCTGGGCACCGCGAAACCACCAGCAATTTTTCGCGAACACAAGCGCTCGACCTTTATGGCGACCTCACCATTCGGCTTTCGGGGAAGCTCGAGCTCGGCTTGGGCGGGCGCTATAATCGTGATTGGAAGAAGACCGGCTACAGCGCCGCGATAATCAATGGCCGCTCGATACTGGGCGGCGTGCTCGGCGCCTTGGCCCAGCCGGCGCCGCTCAAGAACGCACTGCTCGCTGGCCTCGCTGTCCCTGGTGCGGCCACCATTCCGCTTTCGGCCGCCTTTCCGCTGCCTGGGTTCGGGCTCGCCGTCCAACCGACCGCCAACAATGGCATGGTTGATGCGGCCGATCTCGACGATCAAGGCGTGGTGGGACGGGTGACGCTTCGTTATTCCCCCGTGCGCACCGTAAGCGTCTATGGCGGTTATGCGCGCGGACGGCGTCCGAAGGTGCTCGCCGCGTCCAGCCCCGCCTCGCCGGGCGGCCCGGCCGCGCTCGATCGGCTCCCGGCCGAGGTGGTTGACAGCTTCGAAGTCGGGGCCAAGGCTGTCGATCCGGGCCGCCACCTCTCCTTCGATGGTGCGGCGTTCCATTATCGCTACCGCAATTTTCAGACCCTTGAGCAGCACGGCACACAATTTGTGACCAGCACGGCGGGGAACGCCGAAAGCTACGGATTTGAAGGAGCGCTCCAATGGACTCCCAAGCCATGGTTCAGCTTGTCGGCAACCTACGCGTTCAATCACAGCCGTTTCAAAACAGGCGCATATAAAGGGAATCGCCTGAGGCTCGCGCCAGATCATATGGCATCCGTCTACGCTGTCCTGAGCAAGGCTGCCGGCGGAGGGCAGATCGTCCTTACGCCTAGTCTGACTTATCAGTCCCGCGCCTTTTTCGACGACGATAATGACCGGCCTGAGCTGCAGCGCCCCCCCGCGACATTGGTGCCGGACGCGCGCCAGGACGAGGTTCAGTCAGGCTATGTTTTGGCGAACCTCGAACTCGGATGGGAAAGCACTAACAAGCATTGGCGCGTGCGGGGCTTCATCAAGAACCTCTTCAACCGCCATTATATGATCGATGCCGGCAATACCGGCGACGTGCTGGGCTTGCCGACGGCAGTAGCGGGAGAACCGCGCTTTTTCGGGATTGAGGCGAGCCTCATCTTCGGCAGTCGCTGAGCATCATCTTACCGGTTGCGGTGGTCCGCGCACCGTCGTGCTTGGCTTGCCGGCTTGGCCGCGCACTATGCTGGTCGCGATCGGCTCGATTTAGCTCGGTTTAATCTCATTCCAGCGCTCCATATGGAGTTCCATCCAAAATGGATGTAAAGCGTTCGGACCGGCGGGTCGCCAAAGGGTACCGGTCGCGAGCCGAGGATATCCGGTCCAAACCGCCCTCGGCTCGCGTAGCCTGATTTCCGTTTATCTTTCAAGGCGCTCGTCGGCCGTCTGGGCTCCTGAACAGCTGCGATCGCGTTCGGAGAATTTCACGCGAACGCGCTTATGCACAAAAATATATCTATAGTTATACTACATGCATCGTCTGCCGAATATTTGCCCCACAATGAAACAGGGTTGAACAGTCGAGCTGATGGGGCGAACGCCCTGCGGACGTGTGGAACGCCACGGAATTCATAGCGTTAGCGCTGTGCATCACAAACATAGGAGAGACGCGATGCACCAGCGAAAATCCTTTAAAATCATGTCTGGAATTGCGGCAGCTGGCCTTGCGCTGCCCGCTTTCGCCCAAACAAGTTCGACGGTCGGTGCGGCCGGCAACACGTCTGGCAGCGGCTATAATAACACCACGCTTGGGACGGGTGGCTCCGCAGCGGGCAGCAGCGGTTCAGCATCGACGCTCGGCGTCGGCGCGGCGAGTGCTGGCCGTGGCCAAGCGAGCGTAGGTTTGGGCACAGGAGGTAGCAGCGCCGGTACCAGCGGCAACACCTCATCGACGCTGGGCGTAGGCGGAGCCACGGCTGACAAGAGCGGTACCAGCTCCAATCTTGGCACAGGAGCTTCGGCCGCGGGGTCGGGAAGCGGCACCTCGTCAACGCTCGCCGCGGGCGGCTCAAGTTCCGGCCGCAGCGGCACCTCCAGCAGCGTTGGCACCGGCGGCAGTTCGGCGGGAGTTGCGAAAGGTTACGCCCATGGCAAGAAACACCATCACCACCATTCCGGAAGCGAGGAAGGGCGGCATTAAGCCGCCCTGCTCCCATGCGGCCGCTTAGCATTGCAATAGCCATGGTGGCGCTCGCAATCTGCGGAGCGTCACCGGCTCAAAATGTGGAAATGCATGCAGGCCCGGGCGGTGCGGTAAGCGGCAGCGTGTCCGTGCCGTCCGCGGATGTTAATGGATCCGCGCCGGCGGCGAGACCCTCTCTGCCATGCGGCAAGGGCGAGCAGCGGCAATCTGTCACCGTCCGCTCGCCGGGCAGCTTCGCATCCAGCAGTGTCGCCACGTCGGGCGGGAGCTCGGTCGTGGCTGGGGCTGGATCGCCGGGAAGCCGGATCGAGACAAGCCGCTGTCCACCCAAAGCCATGCGCTCCACGAGGAAGAGGAGATACTAATGAAACGAGTTGCTTACGCCTTGCTGCTGGGCACAGCGATGCTTGCCGCCCCATCATATGGGCAAGAGGCATCGACGGTTGGAGCTGCCGGGCGAACGGAGGATGCCGCGACAGGCGGTACGGGAGGATCGGCTACCGCCGGTTCAACCTCGGCTTCTACCTTGGGGGTTGGAGCGACAAGCGGCGACTCGTCTGCGATCGGGGTTGGCGGAAGCGCAGCTTCGCCAACAGGGCGTAATCAAACGCGGTCTCACGTCAATCCAACCGCCAATAACGGTCAAGCCATGGCGCAATCGATGGACAAAGGCACATTTTCCAAGTCTCACACGCATGTCCATGACAAAAAGGGTCAGGTGCGCTCGCAGACCAAGAGCATGTCCCATGTGCCGGGATCGAAGCCGGTCATGTCCACCACGACATCGGATAGCGGCGCCGCGCAATAATGCGATGAGAGCAGCGGCTTGATGCCGCTGCTCTCATTCACCGAATTGATGTACGAATTCGGCTTAGGCCATCGGCGATCTTTTCGAACGAAGTACCTCCCGGCCGCGGCGATGATAGCGCGCTGAAGGAATTCCCGGTGTAATGAACCACGAAAGCGCCTTCTGCGCTCGGTGGGATCTGGGTGGGACGCATGACGTAGCGCACGATAATGGTCGGCTTCACGCCGAGGTCATGCGCCGCCCCGAAGGTTGAAGTGCCGTTATAATCCGATATCCAGTAGAGCATTCGGCCATCCGGCACATGTTCATTGATCAGATCGATGTGCTGCTTGGCCGCCATTTGCGCGGGCAGGCGCAGATTATCCAATAGCGGATCGAACGTCGGATAATGTCGGGCCGCTCGCGCGAGCAGCGGCAGCGCCATTCGCCCGGCCGTTCTCATATTGAAGATCGCGATCAACGGCGCCCCGCAGATGGCGAACGCCGCCAGCATCATGCGCTTATGCCGTATCTGTTGGAAACCAGCCGCCAGGGCTGCAGCCATAAAGGGAAACGCAGGAAGAAAATAACGCATATTCTTGTCAGTACCCGGAAAAACGACCAGGCCGCCTAGATAGATGAGCACGAACAAGAGCGGCGGGAGGTCCAGGGAAGTCCACGTCGCCCGCCGGACTACGGACAGAAGGGAGAATTGCGCATTCAACAGCAGCGCAAATGCCATCATCACAAAGGCGCCGCTGATGTCGCGATCGGGATCGGTAAGGCCCATCTTGAAGCCTTCGACGCCCGCGCCGCTGTCGAGCCGGAGCCATGGATAAATCCGCAACTTCACCGCGATGAGCAAAAGTCCGATTGCTGCCAGCACGGCCAGAAGCATGGCTATCTTCGATCGCACACGGCGTCCTTCCTCAATCCAGGCTCTCCAATGCAACGCCATGTAGAGCGGACAGATGAAGGCGAGGATGGCGCCATAAAGCTTCGTGTGCAGCGCGAGCAGGATCGCGGCTGCCAATGCCAGGATGTGCCAGCGCGTGTCGCGTTCCGGGCTGGTCGCGATGATGTCGGTGAGCACGAAGGCCATCAGCGCGAAGCCGGCGAACAGCGAATCCGGATAGGCAGACCAGAATTGATAAACCACGAGCGGGTTAAACGCGACGAAGGCAAGCTCGATTGGCAGGAGCGCGTGCGAGATCCCGCAACGCATGTTGAGACGCTCCAGAGCGCTCCACGCCATCCACAGATAGAATAGGGTGCCCAGCGCGGATGCGACGATCATGCCGCTGTTGCTATCCGATACCGATACCAACGGCGCAGCGAGCAATGAGAAGAGGATCGGCTTTCCCGAAGTCCACGCATCGTTGCCGACAATCGCAGCAACATCAAAATGGGTGAGCAGAAGCCCTCGCGCTGCCTTGGCGTAGCAATGCGCATTGCGAATGATAGGCAAATTCAGGTTCAGCAGAGTCACGGATGCGCCCAGAGCAATCAAGCTCCAGAACGAAACATGCTGCTTCAATCGGCCATTTGCCATCTGACCATCCCGTTGGGGACGCGAATTAAGTTATATATCGCCGCGCTGTTCTTGACGCCCTGATAGACGGAGCACTGCCACCCAAAACGCACCATCAGCCCTCACGGGCGCGGGATCGACCGGGTAACCCCAACCCATTTTATAATGGCGGATGTAATCAGGACCTCGGGATTTCGTCGACTGAGGCCGCTTCCCAACACGTCAGAATCAATCAACCTGCCTGATGGTGCTCCCGGAGAGAGTCGAACTCCCGACCTGCGGTTTAGGAATGAGCTCAAGAAATTGAAATATATATATATAATATTTCTCCTTATAAGGGACTTTATAATAACATTGCCGCTCTTCTGGGACCACTGAGTGAGTTCAACGATTCAACCAAGCCATGACGTTGGCGATTGTAAGTTCGGACTCCGAACTTTGCAGCCGGGAACGAGACGCAGCTGCCTTGATGCAAGAGATATTATTTCAAGCCGATCATCTTCGCCCGTTCTTGAATGCCCGGGTCGATAATGCCCTGCTGGCATCGCTCGCTACGAGATTGAATGCCGGTGGGATCAACGCCAGAACTCAAGGTGGCGAGCTGATGTGCGCCTTGGCTCTACCACAGCTGACAAGGTTCTCAGCGTGAGGAGCCGGGCTCAATGGCGTAGGGTGAATCCAAGCTTTAAAGTCACTTGGAAATGGGCCACCTTCCCATCTTCGATATGACCTCGGGTTTCGATGACCTCAAACCATCTCAGATGGTCGACCGTTTCAGCGGCCTTAGCGACCGCATTGCGAATAGCGCCATCATGGCTTTCCGCGGAACTGCCAACAACCTCGATAATCTTGTAGACTTCGTCCTGCATGACCATCCTCCAAAGTTCCGCGGCCCATTCGTGCAAGCGCGCTTAAGCGGGTGGCGTTCCGCTGGCGGCAAAATATCCCCGCATGCTTGCTGCGGGCCCCAAATTCCGTTTTCGGATTCGCTGAGTCGATTTCGCCAACGTGGCTGTCGAGAGCCCGCGAGGCTTGAACGCGCTGTATCAGTCTTTCCATCCCTCCGATCACGGCGGGAACCAGGGATGTGCGCGGATTGGAGTCGCGAGGCGACATGCCAACGGTGGAAACACTGATCCAACTATGACAATCAGTACGACAATGCGCCCTTTACTAGCGATGAATCGAGGCGGTATTATGCGTCGATCGCTGCTGAAGTAGTACGATCAGGGAGGCGTATATGGCTCTAGTTCAGCGTTTACCGCACGATCCTAATGCAGTTGATATCGGCGCAATTCAGCGGCGAAGGATTTTAGACATATGGTATCGGCAGCCGGCCCCTGCGGTGACTGAGCGTCGCTCGTTCTGGCGCGGGTGGCTGCGCTAGGTCGCCTTGAACAAAAAGCGAATGCCGCCGGGCGGGATAGTCCTCCGGCGACACTCCTTCGAGACGGCCCATCTCCCGTTGAAGCCCCTCATCGCGAGCGAAGAAAGCTGCATCAAGCCCGGCAGGCGAATAACCTGCTAGTCACAAAATCTGCCTAGCCATTAAATCGTTCAGATCACGGCTCGCTCAGGCAGCATGTTGAAGCCAAACGCCGCCAGGGCCAACCGCTCGACGATTTGATGTGCTGCACTGTCACGTTCGACCTTCTGCCAGCTCATGCCTGCTGGACCCGCGAATGCATCCTGCCAAAGGCGTTCGGTAACTCGTTCGATTTCGGTCTTCGTAGGTCTTCGTGCGTCAGCTATGCTCGCGCTGAGAAGACGCGATGCGCTTGTCATGATCCTCTCCTCTGGCCGGGTTGGGGGCTCTGTCGCGCAGCATGGTGCAGAAAGCCTGGAAAATCAAATGAAGGGGCGACATTCGAGGCTGATTAGTCCCGACCCGGCATGTATCCGAGCTGCAGGGGGCCATTGCCGAGGTACGCCGATCCCGGTTTCTTTGGTGATCTACAGAACGGGAAATTTCAATGAACGGGCGGCGAGTTGTCGCCGCCCGCAGTGGACCCCTACTTTTTGCACTGGCCAGGATTGCCGGTGCACTCGGTCCGCGTCTTGTTGCCTAGGTTACCCTGTCCTGTGCTTGTGTCTTGGCTCTCCGACCCCTGGTCACCTGGCGGGTTATAACCCGGCTTAGTCTCCGGATAGACGCATATCGCGTCGGATCCTGATTTAACATAGGTGCCCCCATCGGCTTCACATTCCCTTTCCGAAACAGAGGCGGCGAGAGCTGGAGCGGCAATTGGGACCGACACCGAAACAAGTGAGCCGGCGATGAGCACCACCGAGCCCAATCCAGAGACCAAGGGTTTCATAAGAATCTCCTCTCCTGCAGATGGCTTGCATGGCAGCCGAACGCGATCCCCGCGTCGGGTTCTCATCACCACTGAAGCATAGACTCACACGGGCTAAATACCCGGGTCGTGTTTACCATATGTTTACTCATCAACCAACACGATTTACTCTTCATCTTCATGTCGCGAGTCGTATCGACAGCCCGAATCGGCCAAGCTGGGGCAGGTGATTCGCGATCTCTTCCGACACCTTCAACCCGAGTGCAGGTGATGAGCGTACGAGCAAAGCGGCGAAATCGCCCGGCGCTTTTATAATAAGAACTATAATCGGCTTTTTGCGTGGCCGTCGCGGACAATGCAAACGACATAAGCATGAAAGATGAATGCCTTAAGTGGCGCCCCCGGAGAGACTCGAACTCCCGACCTGCGGTTTAGGAAACCGTCGCTCTGTCCTGCTGAGCTACGGGGGCGCACTAGGAAATGCCGTCCACCTAGGTTCTTTTCCATCCAAGGACCAGTCCAATTTGTTCGTTCGTACATCCTGCCTCGTGGAGTAGGGTGCAAACGGCGCTGCATAGATCGTGGAAGTGGAGGCCAGCCTCACAACAAACGGGAAGCGCACGTACATCATCACTACTAACCGGATGATCTCCGGCGAGGCGTTGAAATAGCGCAATGGACTTGGCAGGTTTGCGGCGACGCGGATTGCCGCAGCCCTATCCCACCGACGCCGCCGCGGCCAGCCGGTGCCTTTGGGCTGACGACACCCCTAGGCCCGATTGATGAGTGCCAGTTCGGCCTCGTCCGCGGGGTCGAGCACTGCCCGTCCGGAATCCCGATAAAGGAACGCGGCCGTCACGCCGGCGATGCATGAGATGGTCGTTGCTACGAACCCTCCGGTGTAACTGCCGGTAATCTCGGCTGAATAGGCGACCGCCGGCGCTGTCACCGTGGTAAAAAGGGTCGCGGCGCTGCCGAAGCCGTAGGCGCGGGGAAAGTCGCGGCTACCGAATTCCGACGCGATGCAGGCAGCAAGCATCACCCACATGCCCTGGCTGGCACCGAGCAGAACCGCGCCCACCGTGACCGCGGCCGCACCATGCGCGAACGTGAGCAGGAGAGCGCCCGCAGCGGCCGAGCTGGTCAACAGCAACAGCGGCAAGCGATTACCAAGCCGATCGGCGAGCCATCCTGCCCCAAGCTTCCCAGCAGTTGCGGCCACGTTGAACGCGGCGACGAGCTGGGCCACCGTTGCCAAATCGATACCCCGCTGTTTCCCGTAGGGCGCGAAATTGTTCGAAAGTACACTGTTGGCCGCCAGTGCGGGGACGAAGCACAGAATGACCAACCAGAAATTCCGCCGACGGGCAATCTCGCGAAAACCGATTGTGCTGCCCGTATCCTCCAACACGTGATGATCTTCACCTTCGAGATATGCTGCGCCTTCACCGGGGTCAGGCCGATCACGCAAGACGAGCCAGGCCAGGGTGCCGATCATCACACAGTTGAAGGCGCCAAATACCCACCAGGTGGCCCGCCACCCGAGGGATTCGATCATTCCAACCACCAGGGGCGGATAGAGAATTCCTGCGAGCACCAGGCCCAGTGCGCTCAGGCTAAAAGCAAATGCGCGCCGCTTGACGAACCAGCGAGATACCAGCGTTTGGGACGGTATCCCGGTGCTTGCGATTACCGTGGGCGGCAGGAGTAGCGCATAGACAAGGACAATTACCCATCCATTGAATGCGAAGCCAATGAGCGCATAAGCAGCGGCGACACCGATATAGCCCACCCGCATGACCCGCGACACCGACCAGCGCTCGACCATCCACCCCGCCAATGGGGCGAAACAGGCCGCGGGAATACTGAAGATAGCGATCGCAAGCACGAACAGGCTGATCGGCTGATGGAAATCCCGCGACCAGCCTTCGAGGAAGAAGCTGAAGCAGTTCGCCATCACCCCCAGCACGGTCATCTGCAGGAGCACGCACATGGCGACGATATTCCAGCCATGGTACCAGGGCGTCTTCAGGCGCAAGCAAAATCCCCTCTGCTCGGGCGCTTCCCCGGCTTGACACAAGGGGAACCGCCTCTGGCCCAGGCTTATGTCGGGTTTGCCTGAATCTAGTCAACAGCAGGCGGCTGTCGTTGCGCTCGCGCAGGGTCAATCAAGGGAGGGCTTTTCGGCGGGTTGATGAAGTCCCCTTGCCAATCCTGCAGACAAGCTTCACAACCCGCTCAGTCGGTCAGCCGGCGAGCCGGCGGTGATTTTGTGGAGCGTCATGACATCCGGCAACTCAGCGGTGCTCCCATTGCGGCGGGACGATAGCCCAAGCGAACCTCGCTTTCCGCAAGGCGCGGCGCCCTCTCCGTCATCGCTGGGCAGCCTGTTCGATCGATCCGACCTCGGCTATGCCTTACTTTGCGCGATCACGGTTGCCGCCAGCTCGCTCGGGCTGTGGCTCCTCTGGCACGGCAACCAACCGTTGGACGACACTTATTTCGGCGGCGACCCCGAACGGGTATGGGCAAATCTGCAGAGCACGCAGACCGATTTTCATCGCACGCCTTTTCATCCGCTCTTCGCTTCTTTCTGCGCAGTGGTAGCGGCGCTGCTCAATCATACCAGCCTAAGCAGCTATGCGATCCTCACCGCCGGCGAGCTGCTTTACGGCTTCCTGCTGGGCGGGCTCACCTATGCTGCCGCGCGGCTATGGGGTGCCAGCAAGGGCTGGGCCGTTGGGGCGGTGGCGCTGGTCTGCGCCTCGGGCGCGTTCATGTCCTGGGGCGCCATCCTCGAAAGCCATCCGTGGGGCGGGATCAGCTGCCTGCTGTGCCTGATCGGGGGGCGGCTGCTGCCGCCACCGGGGCCGCGGCGGATATTCTCGTCCGCGATTTTGTTCGTCGTGGCGGCGTCGATGGTTTTCACCAATATCATGATCTGGGCATTCGTGACGTGCATCACCCGCCCGGATGACAGGTTCAGCATTCGCGGGATTTGGACCATCATCCGCCGCAACATCGTGCCCTTTGCGCTTTCGCTCGTCCTCGGCGTGATGCTGCTTTATCTCGCCTCGCTGGCGCAGCGGGCCTATTTTCATCCAAACACCACGCTCGGCGAATTTCTGAAATTCGATCATGACAATAAATATATCCTCAAGGGGGGCCTCAAGGACAAATTCCAAGGCTTCTTTGCCTATGGCCTGTTCGCACCGTCTGAGACACGGCGGCTTTACCTAGCCGAGCTTGCGGGCATCTGGGCGGCGCTTGCGTTCGTGATTTGGGGCTTGCGCAAGGCGGCGGCCCATGTCTGGATCCTGCTCTTCTATCTCGCCGGCATCCTGTGCTTTCACAGCATCTACGACCGCGCCGAGGCCTTCATCGCGGCGGCCAACTACATTGTCACCTTCGCACTATTGCTGGCGCTTGCCGGACAAAGGCTGCTCGACAGAAATTTCCTCAGATATGGAGCAGGAGCGCTCGTCATCGCGCTGGGGCTATTCAATCTGGCGAATCAGATTCGGCTTGTTCACGCAACCCCGCCAGCCGAACTATTTTCGGCACGGGTCCGCGGGCCGACACCCAACGAGCCGAACACGCCACGCCCGCCATCGCAGCTCTTTTAACATTTCACCCTATTCGCAGCTGCAGTATGGATAGCGGCGCACCATCGGGAATAGATATGGCGGACCAGGAAGCTCAGGTCAGTGCAGGACGGCCTTTGGTGGTCGATCTCGATGGCACTTTGATCTCCTCAGATCTGCTGGTGGAGGGGCTGTTCGGCCTGGTGGGGGCCCGGCCGCAAATGGCGTTAGGCGTGTTCAAGGCGCTTCTTCAGGGCCGTGCCGAACTGAAGCATTTCGTCGTCGAGCATGGCAAGTTCGATCCGCAATCGCTTCCCTATGATGCCTCGGTGATCGATCTGATCGCCCAAGCCAAGGCGGAGGGCCGGCCGGTCTATCTCGCAACTGCGAGCCATGAGAGCCAGGCGCACGCCATCGCCGACCATCTCAATCTTTTCGACGGCGTATTCGCAACCTCGCGGACCCACAATCTCAAGGGCGCGAATAAGGCAGCCGCGCTGGTCGAGCGCTTCGGCCATCACGGCTTCGACTATGTCGGCAACCACGCCGACGATCTCGAAATCTGGCGGCACGCCGAGGCTGCCTACGCCATTCGCACAACATCGAGCGTCCGCCGCCGGCTCGGCAAGCTGGGCGTGACGGTGCACCTGATGGAGAGCCCCCGCGCCACCGTCAGCGTCTGGCTCAGGGCGTTGCGCGTTCATCAATATGCCAAGAATTTCCTGATCTTCGCTCCGGTGCTCGCATCGCACACGCTCGACCCGGTCAAATGGATGGATGCGGTGCTCGCCTTCATCTCCTTCTCGCTGGTTGCGTCGGCGACCTACTTGCTCAATGATCTGATCGATATCGATGCCGACCGGAGGCACGCAACCAAGCGCAGCCGGCCTTTGGCAAGCGGCACGCTTCCCATCCACGCGGGCATCGCCGCGATCCCGGCCCTCTCCTCAATCGCGCTTGCGATCGCGCTCGCCATCTCGCCGCTCTACACGCTGGTGCTGCTCGGCTATGTCGTGCTCACTGTTTCCTACTCTTTCTATCTCAAACGCAGGCTGCTGGTGGATGTCGTCGCGCTGGCGATGCTCTATACGATCCGGGTCGTCGCAGGCGGGGTGGCGAGCAGTGTGGTGCTATCCGAATGGCTGCTCGGCCTGTCCTTGTTCATGTTCTCGTCACTGGCGCTCATCAAGCGCTACACCGAGATCGCGTCGTTGTTGGACCGGAACCTGCCGGATCCCACCAACCGCAATTATCGTAAGGACGATCTGGTCGTGCTCGGGGCGCTCGCGGCCGCGACCGGTACCAACGCAGTGGTCGTGTTCGCGATGTACGTATCCTCGCCGACCGTAATGGTGATGTACTCGCGGCCCAAGCTGCTCTGGTTGCTCTGCCCGCTGCTGCTTTACCTGCTGATGCGTGCGCTCATGCTCAGCCATCGGCGTGAGATGCATGACGATCCGGTGGTCTGGGCGCTGCGCGACCGGATTTGCCGGATGAGCATGATCGTCGCCGGCGTTATCGTCGCCTGCGCGATCTGAGCCTGCGATAATGGCAGGGCTTGGCAAGCCATGCTTTCACCCCACATAAGGCCGGAACGACAGGAGGCTTGCAGGTGGCGACGACACTGGGGATGAGCGCAGCGGAACGGGACGCGATCGAAGCGTTCAAGCGCGACGTGGTCGAGCCTTCGATGACCAGCCTCGTCATCCTCGATTTCTGGGCCGAATGGTGCGGCCCGTGCAAGCAACTGGGCCCGATCCTCGACAAGGTTGCGCAGGAATATGCCGGCCGCGGCGTCAAGCTTGTCAAAATTGACGTCGATGCGAACAAGCTGGTCGCGGCGCAATTCCGGGTTCAATCCATCCCGACGGTTTATGCCCTTTTCCAAGGGCAGCTGGTGGCGGATCTGACGCCCATGCGCAGCGAGAGCCAGCTCAAGCGCGCGCTGGACCAGCTTCTGGGCCAGTTGTCCGTGCAAGGCGGCGAGCAGCAACAGCAACAGGATGTCGCTCCGCTGATCGCCATGGGCGAGGAAGTGCTCGCCGCCGGCGATGCGCAGCGCGCGCTTTCGATTTTCGAGCAGCTGGCGGAGATGGCGCCGGAAATGGGCTCGATCGTCGGCGGCCGGGCCCGGGCGCTCGTGCAACTTGGCCGCAGCGAAGAGGCGCAGGCGCTGCTCGACGCGGTCGAGGGCGATGCTGCGAAGGATCCCGCCATCGCACAGGCGAAGGCGGCGCTCGCCTTGGCCAGCGAGGCGAGGCCCGTCGATGACCTTGCCGGCCTCACCGCGCGCGTCGCTGCCAATCCCGATGATCTTGAATCCGCCTATCAGCTGGCGGGCGGATTGATGGCGATCGGCGATCGCGATCGTGCGGCCGACGCGCTGCTCGAGATCATCCGGCGGGACCGGGAATGGAATGGCGGTGCCGCGCGCGACCGGTTGCTGAAGCTGTTCGAAGCGGTGGGCCTCACTGATCCCTGGGTCAATGCGCAGCGGCGGCGGCTGTCCGCGCTCCTGTTCGCATGATCACGCAAGTCAGCCCGCGCCTGTCGATCTTTCCGCTGCCGGGGGCGCTGCTGTTTCCACGGCTTCATCTTCCGCTCCACATATTCGAACCGCGTTATCGAGCAATGGTGAGCGATGCCTTGGCCCGAGATCGACGCATTGCCATGATTCAACCACGCGATAGCAAGCTCGTGCCGGAGCTGTTCGATGTCGGCTGTGTCGGCCGCATCGCCCATGTCGAGGCGCTGGAGGACGATCGCTATAATATCGTGCTTGAAGGCATAGCCCGCTTTCGGGTTCGGTCCGAGCTCGATGCCAGCACGCCCTTCCGGCAAGTTGAGGCGGATTTCGACGGGTTTGACGACGATCCCAACGAAACCCTCTCCTATGCGTTGCGCGCCGATTTTGAAGAGGAAGCGCGCCGCTTCGCCGACGCGCGCGGCATTGCAATCGACTGGGACGCGCTGCTCAAGCTGGACGATGAAACCCTGATCAACGGATCGGCACAGGTTGCGCCCTTCGACGTTGCGGCCAAACAGGCACTGCTCGAAGCGCCGACCCTTACCGAGCGAGCGGATTTGATGGTTCAACTCCTCCGCTTTTTCCGCGAACAGGGAGAAAGCGACAGCGGCGCAACGCTTCAATAGGTCGTTGTCAAGCTCGGACTATGCCTCGCAACCGAACCGAGTCTAGAAAGGCAGCTTGAAACCAGGCGGCAAGGGCAACCCGGCCGTCATCTTGCTCATTTCGGCGTTGGAAGCAGCATCGGCCTTCGCGCGTGCATCGTTCAGCGCCGCGACGATCAGATCCTCCAGCATCTGTTTTTCGGTCGGTATCAAGAGAGAATCGTCGATGTCGACGCCAATGATCCGCCCCTTGGCGCTGGCGCGGATCTTGACCAGCCCCCCGCCGGCAGCGCCCTCGACCTCGATCTTGTCGAGGCTTTCCTGCGCCTTCTGCAGTTCGGCTTGAACATTGCCGGCCATCTTGAGGATATCGTCGAGGTTTTTCACTGGATCACGCTCCGTTGCTGCCGACGCTGTACTCGATCAGCTCGGCTTCTGGAAAGGCTTCGAATGCCGCCTGCACGACCGGCAGCGCCATGATGCTATCGCGTTCGGTCTGTGCGGACGCCTTTTCCTGATCGAGCAGGCTGGGTTCGGACGGGCCATCCGCGATCGAGATCGACCATGGCTGGCCCGTCGCGATCTTGAGCGCGGCGGCAAGCTCGCGCGCGAAATCCGCTTCGAGCTTCTGCGTGGGCCGGATCACAAGATCGGGCGGGGCATAGCGAACCAGGCCGACGGCATCATGCAGCTTCTGGGCCAGCCAATATTTGCCCCCACTTTCAAGAAGCGCGATCAGCCCCTTGAAATCTGGCGGCATCCTGAGCAGCGGCTGCTGCTCCTCGGCCGTGGGCGGCGGCGGCGGCGCTGAAGCCGCAGGCGGGACTGGTACTGCCTGCCCGCTTGCCAGCCGCCGGGCGAGTTCGCCGGGATCAGGCAGGCTTGATGCGTGGACGATCCGCAACAACGCCATTTCCGCCGCCTCCAGCGGCATGGGCGCCGACACCACTTCGCCATGCCCCTTGAGCAGCAATTGCCAAAGCCGGTGCAGGGCAGCGAAGCCAAGGCCGCTGGCCCAATCAGCAAAGGCCTCCCGTTCTTCTGCGGATAAGGCCGCATCGGGGCCGCCGCCGGCTTTTGCGCGCGTCACGCCATGGCAGGTTTCAAGCAGCCCGCGGAAGACCGCGACCGGATCGACTCCCAGATCATGCTGCGTGCCAAGCGCCGCCAGCGCGGCGGCGGCGTCGGCATTCAGCAGATGAGCAAACAAGGCCCTGATCGCGCCGCGATCCGAAAGACCAAGCATCTCGCGAACCTGAGCCGCCGTGACATGATCATGCCCATGCGCGATCGCCTGGTCCAGGATCGAAAGACCGTCGCGTGCCGAGCCTTCGGCAGCCCGTGCGATCAATGCCAGGGCTTCGGGCTCCGCTTCGACCCGCTCGGCTTGGGTCACCTTAACGAAATGCTCGGCCAGAAGTTCGGCGGGAATTCGACGGAGGTCAAAGCGCTGGCAACGTGACAGCACCGTCACCGGCACCTTCTGGACCTCGGTGGTGGCGAACAGGAATTTGACGTGGGGCGGCGGCTCTTCAAGCGTCTTCAACAAGGCGTTGAAGGCGTTTTTCGAGAGCATGTGCACTTCGTCGATGATATAGATCTTGTAGCGCGCGGAGACCGCCGCGTAGCGCACCGCCTCAATGATCTCGCGAATATCGTCCACGCCTGTGTGGCTGGCCGCGTCCATCTCGACAACATCGATGTGCCGCCCTTCGGCGATCGCCACGCAGGGCTCGCAGACGCCGCAGGGATCAATCGTGGGACCGCCCTGCCCATCCGGGCCGATGCAATTAAGAGCCTTCGCAATCAGCCGGGCCGTCGAGGTCTTGCCCACGCCACGAACGCCGGTGAGCAGGAAGGCGTGCGCAATGCGATCGCGGCGGATCGCATTGCCCAACGTCGTCACCATCGCATCCTGGCCGATCAGCTCGGTAAAGCGCTGCGGACGATATTTACGGGCAAGCACGCGATAGGGCGCGAGGGATTCGGACATGGTGCAGGCTTAGCGGCAGGGCGCCGCCCAGTCGAGCGCGGTGCCATCAAGCCGTATTGAGAATCGGCTAACCGAAGCCTAACCTAGCGCTATCTCAGCAGGGAGTTGCACGATGACCCTTTCAATTGGCAGCACTGCGCCGGACTTCACCGCCGAAACCACGCAAGGTACGATTCACTTTCACGAATGGATCGGCGAGAGCTGGTGCGTGCTTTTCTCGCATCCCAAGGATTTTACCCCAGTTTGCACCACCGAGCTTGGCTATCTCGCCAAGCTCCAGCCCGAATTCACGAAGCGCAACTGCAAGGTGATCGGCCTTTCAGTCGATCCGGTCGGCGACCATGGCCGCTGGCTCTCGGATATCAAGAAAGCTACCGGCGGTGAGGTTACTTATCCGATCATCGGCGATCATGATCTCAACGTCGCCAAGCTCTATGGCATGCTGCCGGCCGATGCGGGAACAACCGCGGAGGGCCGAACCGCCGCCACCAATCAGACGGTAAGGACGGTCTTCCTGATAGGGCCGGACAAGCTCATCAAGGCAATGCTGCTTTATCCGATGAGTTCAGGCCGCAATTTTGACGAGGTGCTGAGGCTGCTCGATTCGATCCAGCTTACGGCCAAACACAAGGTTGCGACGCCGGTGAACTGGAAGCATGGCGAAGATGTCATCATCGTTCCCGCCGTCTCCGACGAGGAAGCCAAGCAGCGCTTTCCCGACGGCTGGACGAGCGTGACGCCATATCTCCGGATTGTTCCGCAGCCAGCCGACTGAGCACCGAAAGGGGCGGGAACACCCATGTTCTTTCAGCAGGTCGTCGACGGCGGCTGCCTCTCCTATGTGGTCGGCTGCCCTGCGACTTGCACCGCAATCATCATCGATCCTGCACTGAATCAGACCGACCGTTATCTGGGAATTCTCAGCCGTGAGGGGCTGCGGCTGCGCTACATCATCGAAACCCACACGCACGCCGATCATTTCTCCGCCGCGCGATCGTTGAGAGCGCAGACGGATGCCCCCATCGTGATGCATCGCTCAGGCCGCGCCCCTTATGTGGACATGCATGTCGAAGATGGACATACGCTCGCGGTCGGCGAGCTGCGGCCGCTCTTCCTTCATACGCCGGGACACACGGCGGATTCGATGTGCATCCATGTGAACGACCGGGTGTTTACGGGCGATACGCTCCTCATCGGCGGCACCGGCAGAACGGATTTGCCGAGCGGCGATCCCCACAAGCTCTACGACAGCCTGTTCGGTAAGCTGCTCAAGCTCGACGGCGCGACGCTCGTCTACCCCGCACACGACTACAAAGAGCGCACGCACAGCAGCATTGCCCAGGAGCTGGAGAGCAACCCTCGGCTTCAAAAACGCGCTCGGGCAGAGTTCGTCGCGATGATGAACGGCCTCAATCTGGCCGCGCCGACTCACCTTACCGAGGCGCTCCGAACCAATCTCACCGGCGGCAAGACCGTCCGGCAGCTTCTGGCAGAAGCCGCCGCGCACATCCCGTTCATGTCGCTCGATGAGCTTGCGCGGAGAGTGGAACACAGGGCGAATGATTTCGTCATCCTCGACGTGCGCGAGCGGGACGCTTACCTCGCGGGCCATGTGCCGGGCGCCCGCCATGTGCCGCGCGGCCAGCTGGAGCTGCGCGTGGACGAAGCCTTTCCGGACCCTGACCTGGAGATCCTAACGGTCTGCGAGTTCGGGAAGATATCGACCCTCGCCGCCGCAACGCTGCGGGAGCTCGGTTTCCGGCGGACGGTGGCGCTGGATGGCGGAATGAAGATGTGGCGGGAGAGCGGCAAGCCAGTCGAGAGCGGCGAAGGCCCGCCACCAGCAGGTTGAGGTGGGAGCCGGAACGACCCGGCACGAAATCGTTACGGCTGCTTCCTTCCGGATCTGACCGGGTTGGCGACGGCACCGTCCGCCCGACTCCCGGCGCGCATATGGGTGATCGCGCGCATTTAGGCAAGCAGGCGGTCTTAACCCGCGTCCGGATAAAAGGAGTCCTCGGCAAGATCGCTGAACCGGGTGATCTTGGCGTCGAATTTGAGCTTGACCTTACCGGTGGCGCCGTGGCGCTGCTTGGCGACGATGACCTCGGCGAGCCCGAAGACGCGCTCCATTTCGCGAGCCCATTCCTGATGGCTTTCGAACACCTTGGCGTCGTCGCCTTCCAGCCCCGACTTCGGCTCGCGCGCGGCGACGTAATAATCCTCGCGGAATACGAAGAGCACGATGTCCGCGTCCTGCTCGATCGATCCGGACTCGCGAAGGTCCGATAGTTGCGGACGCTTGTCCTCGCGCTGCTCGACCGCACGGCTGAGCTGGGAGAGCGCCAGCACCGGCACGTGCAGTTCCTTGGCCAGCGTTTTCAGGCCGCGGCTGATTTCCGAAATTTCGTTGACGCGGTTGTCGCTGCCGCGCACCGACCCCTGCAGCAACTGCAGATAATCGACGACGATGAACCCAACGCCTCGTTGCCGCTTGAGGCGCCGCGCACGCGTTCGCAATGCGGCGATGGTGAGTCCCGGCGTGTCATCGATATAAAGCGGCAAACTCTCAAGCTCAGCAGCGGCGCGCGCAAGATTGCGGAAATCCTGCTGGCTGATCTTGCCCATGCGCAGATTTTCGGAACTGATCCCGGATTGCTCAGCAAGAATACGCGTCGCCAGCTGATCGGCCGACATTTCGAGACTGAAAAAGGCGACCGCTGCCCCCACCGATTTGGCGTCCTCGATACCATCCTCGCGATCGCGCACCAATCGCCGCGCGGCATTGAAGGCGATGTTGGTTGCTAGCGACGTCTTGCCCATGCCCGGGCGTCCAGCGAGGATCAGCAGGTCCGATCGGTGCAGGCCACCGATCTTGGTGTTCAAGCTATCAAGGCCGGTGGTGATGCCCGAAAGATGGCCGCCGGAATTAAGCGCGCGCTCTGCCTGCTCGACCGCAAGCCTCGTCGCCTGACCAAAGGTTTTGACGCTCCCCTGCTCACCCCCTTCTTCGGCGACGCGGTAGAGCGCAATTTCGGCTTCTTCGATCTGGCTTTTGGGATCCACCGCGTCGCTCGTGTCGACGGCCTTTTCCACCATCTCCCTGCCAACGCCGATCAGGGCGCGTAGCAGCGCCAGATCGTAAACTTGCGTAGCGAAATCGCGCGCACCAATCAGCGCGGCGCCGCTGCCCGTGAGCTGGGCGAGATAACCCGGGCCGCCGAGGCTGCGCATTGCCTCATCGGCCTCGAACATCGGCCGCAGCGTGACCGGATTGGCTACCATGTTCCGGTCAATCAGTTTGAGGATCGCCTCGTAGATTCGGCCATGCACGGCTTCGTAGAAATGCTCGGGGCGCAGCTTGAGCTGAACATCTTCGGCCAGCCGATTATCGATCATCAGCGCGCCAAGCAGCGCAGCCTCCGCTTCGACATTGTGCGGCAAGGCCGCCGGCGTGGTTTGCGGTGGGTCCAGCAATCTGATCGGTTCAGCCATTCCCGCACATTCGGCCGATCGGCTTTCCCACACAAGCGTGCTGATAATTTTTGCGGGGGACTGAGCTGTGGACAATTTTTAGCGGTTGCAAAAATCTGTATGTCAGCTACATTGTAACAATGGTTACAAGTAACGGGCTTACAATCGGTGTCCTTATACACGACATCGCGCGTGACATACGTCATGTGTTCGATCTGCGGGCGCGGGACCTCGGCGTCACGGGCCAGCAATGGCGGGCACTGATGTGTCTGTATCGCAGCGACGGGCTTACGCAGACTGAGCTGGCGGACGCGCTCGAGGTCGAACGCATCTCGGCGGGCCGGATGGTGGACCGGCTGGTGGAAAATGGCCTCGTCGAACGTCGGGCCGATCCGCTCGACCGCCGCGTATGGCGGTTGCATTTGCTGCCGCCCTCTTATGATATCATAAAGAAGGTAACCGACATAAGCCTTGCGCTGAATGAGGAGGTGCTGAGCCACATCGCCGGCGGCAAACGGGGAGAGTTGACGAGCTTATTGGAGCAGTTGCGGGCGGCGCTGAAATCGGTGCGCGCGAATAGTTGCGACAGCCAAAGGAAGGTGGCGTGAACTTCGTTAGGAAAATTGAGGGCGACTCGCTCGTCGCCGGCGCAACGGAGCAGCGGCGCGGCTGGCTGCGCCCCGTGCTTATGTATTCGGTGCCACTCCTCATCGCAGCTGCGGGATTGTTCTTCTGGCTCACCAGCGGCCGCACGGTTTCGACCGATAATGCCCAGATCATCGCGCATGTCGTAAATGTCGCACCCGAAGTCAGCGGCCGTATCATCTCGGTCGAAGTGACTGAGAACCAGCGCGTCAAGAAGGGCGATATTCTGTACAGGATCGATCCCGAACCATTTCGGATCGCGCTGATGCAGGCGCAGGCTGCTCTCGGGACGGCGCGCCTCCAGATCTCGCAGATGAAGAGCGGCTATTCCTCGAAGGTGGCGGATATCGACGCGAAAGTGTCGGACGTTCAGCTGGCACAGGAAAATTTCGATCGGCAAAATGAGTTGCTCGCGCGCGGCTTCACAACGCGCGCGCGCTATGATGAGGCCCGTGCCGCATTGGCGGCGGCTCAGTCGCAGCACGAGGTGGCTGCCGCAGACGCGCGCGAAGCCCATGCCATGATCGATACCAGCATCACGGGCAGCCACCCCCAGATCGAGGCAGCTCAGGCGGCCGTTGCCAAAGCGGAACTCGATTTGGAACGAACAGTGATCCGCGCGCCGTTCGATGGCGTGATCTCGCAAACCGACCGCCTCGCGCCTGGTACGATGGCCATGCAAATGCTTGGCAATATCACCGTCGTCGGCGGCGGCAATCCTTGGGTAGAGGCCAATTTCAAGGAAACCCAGCTCGCCAAGATCAGGCCCGGCCAGCGCGCCGAGATCAAGGTCGATGCCATCCCAGGGCGAACCTTCAAAGCCCATGTGACTGGTATCGGCGCGGGCACCGGCTCTGAATTTTCGGTGCTCCCCGCGCAGAATGCGACCGGCAACTGGGTGAAGGTGACCCAGCGGGTGCCAGTCCGACTTCAGTTCGACGAACCCCTGGACCGCCCGGTGGTATCGGGCTGGAGCGCGCACGTAACCGTTCACGTCAAGGATTGATGGGCGCCCAGCGCCTGTCGATCCTAATAGGACTCGGCAGCACGCTACTCGTTCGATAGAGGCGGATCATGTCCGATCCGCGCATCATCGCCGTCGAGCTTGATGAGAAGACGATCATCTGGCGCAACGCCGATGTCGAGCAGGAGCGGCGCATTGCGATCTTCGACCTGCTTGAAGGGAATCATTTCGAGCCGCAGCGGGGCTATCCGGACGGCTATGCCGGCCCTTACCGAGTGCGGCTCAGCGTGCAGGAGGGTCGGCTCGCAATCGAGATTTCGCGCGAGAATGCCGAACCTCTGGAGACCATCATTCTCGGCCTGTCGCGCTTCCGCAGGTCAATCAAAGACTATTTCGCGATCTGCGACAGCTATTTTCAAGCGGTGCGGCAAGCCACGGCCCAGCAGATCGAAACGATCGACATGGCGCGCCGCGCCATCCACAATGAGGCGGCCGATATCCTGATCGAATGTCTCAACGGGAAGATCGTGCTTGATTTCGATACCGCGCGCAGGCTTTTCACGCTCATCTGCGTGCTTCATATCAAAGGTTAGCCAATGCCGGTGATGTCCGACAAATGGATCCGAGAACGTGCAACGGCCGATGGCATGATCGAGCCGTTCGTGGAGGCGCAGCGGCGCGAGGGCTGCATCAGCTACGGCTTGAGTTCGTACGGCTATGATGCCCGAGTGGCGGATGAGTTCAAGATCTTCACCAATGTCGACAATGCGATCGTCGATCCGAAGGACTTCGCGCATAACAGCTTCGTCGACCGGCAGACCGACGTCTGCATCATTCCGCCCAACAGCTTTGCGCTCGCCAGAACGGTGGAATATTTCCGGGTGCCGCGTGACGTGCTCGTCATCTGCCTCGGCAAGTCCACCTATGCGCGCTGCGGCATCATCGTCAACGTCACCCCGCTGGAGCCCGGCTGGGAAGGACATGTCACCCTCGAATTTTCGAACACCACGCCACTGCCAGCCAAGGTCTATGCCAATGAGGGCGCGTGCCAATTTCTGTTCCTGCAGGGCAACGAGCTCTGCGAGGTGAGTTACGCCGATCGCGCCGGCAAATATATGGGGCAGCGCGGCGTGACCCTGCCGCGGCTCTGACCCACGGCGTGCCTGGAAAAATCTTCGATCGGCTACGGCTGCCGCTGATCGGCTCGCGATGTTCATCATCTCCGTTCCGGCGCTGGCGAGCGCAGGGCGCAAGACTATTCCGCATTGCGGCAAAAACGCTATGAAAGCTGCGGGGCGGCGAAACAGCAGGGAATCGAACAGTAATGAAAAAACTCCGCAAGGCGATCTTTCCGGTGGCCGGCCTTGGCACCCGCTTCCTTCCCGCCACCAAAGCCGTTCCCAAAGAAATGCTTCCGGTGGTCGACAAGCCGCTGATCCAATATGCGATCGACGAAGCGCGGGCTGCAGGCATCGAGCAGATGATCTTCGTCACCGGCCGCGGCAAGGCCGCGCTGGAGGATTATTTCGACATCAGCTTCGAGCTGGAAGCAACGCTGCGCGAACGGGGCAAGCAGAAGGAACTGGAAGCTATCGCGGACAGCCGGGTGGTGCCCGGCGGCGTTGCCTATGTCCGTCAGCAGGAACCGCTCGGCCTTGGTCACGCCGTCTGGTGCGCGCGCGATCTGGTCGGCGACGAGCCGTTTGCAGTGCTGCTCCCCGATGAGCTGCTGTGGAATCCCGGCAATCCCTGCCTCAAGCAAATGGCCGAAACCCACGACAAGCATGGCGGCAATGTCATCGCCGTGCTCGAGGTGCCTGAGGAGCATACGAACCGTTACGGCATCGTCGATCCGGGCGCGGTCGAGGGGCCGGTGACGGAGGTAAAGGGCTTTGTCGAAAAGCCGAAGCTCGGCACCGCACCATCCCGGCTCGCGGCAGTTGGCCGCTATATCATCCAGCCGGAAGTCTTCGCCCTTCTCTCCGAAGGCGTGCGCGGCGCCGGCAATGAAATCCAGCTTACCGACGCGCTGGCGCGGCTGATCGGCGTACAGCCCTTCCACGCACAGACTTTCGATGGCGTGCGCCACGATTGCGGCGACAAGGCAGGTTTCATTCAGGCCAATATCGCCTTGTCCCTGGAGCGCGAGGATCTGGCGCCCTCCATCCGGGAATTTCTCGCAACGGTGTGAGCCATTTGTCGTGCCGGGCATCCGGCACGACAGCGCGATCAGGAAACCAGCGCCAGCCTCGGCGTTTCGGCCATTCCCAGCTTCACGGCGGTGATGCCCGGCAACCGCTCGATGCGGGCGGCAAGCTCGGCATCCAGCAGGAAGTCGCGCCCGAGGCGGATACGCGCAGAGCCACCATGGCTCCAATGGGCGTCGAGGATCAGCTCGCCCTTGCCGCCACGCTCGCCCTCCAGCAGCGCGGCGAGCAAGCCGAGCGCGGCCGGATCATCGGTCTCGACCTCAAGGCGGAGCCGGCTGCTGTTGGTCATGCTCTCGAAGGGCTGCACGCGGCGGACGGTCACGCGGGGCGTTTCTTCGCCCGGCCGCCGATCGAGCTCGACGGTCATGAGCAAACAGGCACCCGCCTTTGCGGCCGCCTCCAGCTCGGTCGAAACCGGATCGTCAAAGCAGCTCGCAATATATTGGCCCGAAGCGTCCGAGCAGTTGACCAGCAGATAGCGACGCCCCCGCGCCGAGGTCCGCCAACGGACATCTTCGATCAGCGCGCCCATCACCGCGCCGGAGCGACCGCCGTCGACGCTAGCCGGCATTGCGCAAAGCTCCGCGAAAGTGCGGGCGCCCTGCGCTTCGGACAGATGGCGGTAGCGATCGAGCGGATGCGCCGAGAAATAGAAGCCGAACGCTTCCTTTTCGGCCGCCATGCGCTCGGCCAGGCTCCAGTTCGGCGCCTGCGGCAACCGGATCGGCGCGACGCCGGTGCCTCCCCCACCCCCGAAAAGTCCGCCCTGGCCACTCGTGCGCGAGTCATGCACGCTATTGGCCTGCGCAAGGATCGTCTCGGCGCCGGCGAAAACTGCCTCGCGCGCAGATGCAATGGCATCGAAGGCGCCGCCTGCCGCGAGGCTTTCGAGCTGGCGGCGGTTGAGCAGGCGCGGATCGATGCGGTCGGCAAAGTCATCGAGCGACTTGAACGCCCCGTTGGCCGCCCGTTCGTCGCAAAGCTGTTCCATCGCCTTCTCGCCGACGCCCTTGAGTGCGCCCAGCGCATAACGAACGCCGATGCCCTCGACCGAGAATTCCGCCTCGCTCCCATTGATGCAGGGCGGCAGGCACGGCACGCCGAGGCGGCGCATGTCGTCCACGAAGATCGCGAGCTTGTCCGTGAGATGGATATCATAGCACATCGAGGCCGCGAAAAATTCGGGCTTGTGGTGCGCCTTCATCCAGGCGGTTTGGTAGGCGACCAGCGCATAAGCGGCGGCATGGCTTTTGTTGAAACCATAGCCCGCGAACTTGTCGATCAAGTCGAACAGCTCGTTCGCCTTGGCTTCCGGGATCTCGTTATGCTCGGCGCAGCCCTTCACGAAGATTGCGCGCTGCGCATCCATCTCCGCCTTGATCTTCTTGCCCATGGCGCGGCGGAGCAGGTCGGCCCCACCGAGCGAATAGCCGGCGAGCACCTGCGCGGCCTGCATCACCTGTTCCTGGTAGACGAAGATGCCGTAGGTCTCGCGCAGGATCGGCTCGAGCAGCGGGTGCGGATATTCGATCGCTTCGCGTCCGTTCTTGCGGGCACCGAAGCTCGGAATATTGTCCATCGGGCCGGGGCGGTACAGCGAGACCAGCGCGATGATGTCCTCGAAATTGGTCGGACGGACTGCGGCCAGCGTGCGGCGCATGCCTTCGGACTCCAGCTGGAACACGCCGACGGTGTCGCCCTTCTGGAGCAGCGCGAACACCTCCGGATCGTCCCACGCCAGAGCGTCCAGATCGACCTCGATCCCCTTCTGCTTCAGAAAGGCGACGGCTTTCTGCAGCACCGACAGCGTCTTGAGGCCCAGGAAATCAAATTTCACCAGCCCGGCGGTTTCGACATATTTCATGTCGAATTGGGTCACCGGCATATCCGAACGCGGGTCACGATAGAGCGGGACCAGCGCATCGAGGCGGCGATCACCGATCACCACGCCCGCCGCATGGGTGGAGCTATGACGCGGCAGGCCCTCCAGTTTCATCGCAAGATCGAGCAGGCGACGCACGTCCTTGTCGTTCTTATATTCGGCCGCCAGCTCTGACACGCCATTGAGCGCGCGTTCCAGTGTCCACGGATCGGTGGGATGATTGGGTACCAGTTTGGCTAAGCGGTCGACCTGTCCGTAACTCATTTGGAGTACACGGCCGGTATCCTTGAGCACCGCCCGCGCCTTGAGCTTTCCGAAGGTGATGATCTGCGCGACCTGGTCGCGGCCATATTTCTGCTGGACGTAGCGGATCACTTCGCCACGCCGGGTCTCGCAAAAATCGATGTCGAAATCCGGCATCGAGACGCGTTCGGGATTGAGGAAGCGCTCGAACAGCAGCCCGAGCCGGAGCGGATCGAGGTCGGTGATCGTCAGCGCCCATGCAACCACCGAGCCGGCGCCAGACCCGCGGCCAGGCCCGACCGGGATGCCCTGCTCCTTCGCCCATTTGATGAAGTCGGCAACGATCAGGAAATAGCCCGCGAAGCCCATCTTGATGATGACGTCGAGTTCGAATTCAAGGCGATCGAGATAGGCTTGACGATCGACCTCGCCATCGATCTTCGCCAACCTAGCATCCAGCCCTGCTTTCGCGTCGCGGCGCAGCGCTTCAGCCTCTCCGTCACGATCGCCCGCGAGGCTGGGGAGGATCGGTTTGCGGCTGGGCGCCATCACGGCGCAGCGTTGCGCGACCACCAGCGTATTCGAAATCGCCTCGGGAATGTCGGCAAACAATTCCGCCATCGCATCGGCCGGCTTGAGCCACGCATGCGGAGAAGAGCGCTGCCGATCCGCGCTGTCCACATAGGAGGAGCTGGCGATGCACAGCATGGCATCATGGGCGGCGTGGAACTCCTGCTCCGCGAAGCAGGCCGGATTGGTGGCGACCAGGGGCAGATCGCGCGCATAGGCAAAGTCGATGAGCGCGGCCTCGGCATTGGTTTCAACCTCATCCTCGCGGCGGATGAGCTCGATATAAAGCCGGTTGGGGAACAGGGCCTGGAGCCGATCGCAATAAGCGCCCGCCGCGCTCGCCTGCCCCTCGGCCAGCAGACGCGTGAGCGCGCCCTCCCTGCCTGCCGTCAGCGCGATCAGGCCCTCGCTGCGGCCTTCCAATTGATCGAACGCGATATGGGCGTCGTCCTGCGCCGGCCGGTCCAGATGAGCGGCCGAAACCAGCGCGCACAAATTGTCGTAGCCGGTTTCATTCTGCGCATAGAGCGCCAGCCAATCGAGCACCAGCTTGTCCATACCCGGGCGCGCGACGGCGAGCAGCGTACCAATGACGGGCTGCACACCCTCCTTCGCGGCCGCATCGGAAAATGCCATGACGGCGTAGAGGCCGTTGCGATCGGTCAATCCCGCCGCCGGAAATCCGAGCTTCTTGGCGTGTTTTGCGATCGCCTTGGGATCAATCGCGCCTTCCAGCATGGTGTAGGACGAAAAAATCCTGAGCGGCACGAACGGGGAAAAGGCCATGCGCGGAGCTTAGGCGCGATGCCCTTCGAAAGGGAAGTGTCACCGCGACTTATCCACCGAAAATGGCGGCCCGCTTCCTCATTGTAATTCGTCGCGGAACATGATCCATTCGCCGCGCTAAAACAGCAGGGGAGAAATGCGATGACACCAGGCGATCCCATTTCCGTGCCGCCTTCGCTGGCCGACCGCGTCAAGGCGATATTGCTTCAGCCCAAGGAAGAATGGCCCAGGATCGATGCGGAGCCCGCGACGATCGGCGGCATCTACACTAGCTATGTGGTGCCGCTCGCAGCGATTCCGGCCGTGGCCGGCCTGATCGGCGCACTTGCCTTCGGCTATTCCTTCTTCGGCGTTACCTATCGCCCCTCGATCGGGGCCGCCCTCGGCAGCGCGATTACGCAATATGTGTTGGCATTGATCGGGGTATTCGTCCTGAGCCTGATCATCGATTGGCTCGCCCTCACCTTCGGAGGCGTTAAAAGCGGCGTTCAAGCCTTCAAGGTGGCGGCTTATTCGGCAACGGCCTCTTGGGTGGCGGGCATCCTCGCGATCGTCCCGTCGCTCGGCGCGTTAGCTATGCTGCTTGGCCTCTACAGCCTCTATCTGCTGTATCTGGGCTTGCCCCGCTTGATGAAGGCGCCTGCCGATAAGGCGTTAAGCTACACGATCGTCACCATCGTCGCTGCATTCGTGCTGGCGATTGCGATCGGAATGCTGGTCGCGCCGATCAGTGGCATGTTCGGCGGCCGGATCGGCCCGGCCCCCTCGGAGATTACGGGATCGATTGGTGTTCCGGGGGGCGGTTCGGTCGATCTCGGCAAGCTCGATGCGGCAGCCAAGCAGATGGAAGCCTCCGCCAAGAATATGCAGACAGCCGTCGCCACCGGCTCGGCCAATGCGGTTCATCCGTCGGCGCTGCAAGGCCTGCTGCCGGACAGCATCGGGGGCTATCACCGCACCTCCATCGAAGGCGAAAGCATGGGCGCGGCCGGCATCGGCGGCTCCCATGCCGATGCCCGCTATGAGAATGGCGACAAAAATTTCGAGCTTTCGATCACGGACATGGCGGCGGCGGGTGCGCTCGCCGCCATGGGCGCCGCCTTCAACGTACAACAAAGCAAGCAGACCGAGACCGGCTATGAGAAGACCAGCACGGTCGACGGCCGTCTCGTCACCGAAGAGTGGAACAATGACGGGAACGGCAAATTCGGCATGATGGTCAAGAACCGGTTCATGGTGCAGGCGGAGGGCAAGGTCGCGAGCATCGATGAGCTCAAGGGCGCGGTCGCCGCGGTGGGCCTCAACCGGCTCGAGGCGATGGCGAACTAAGCCGGATCTAAAGCGTCCAGCTCTCGATCCCCGCCGGCAGCCGCCCGCGCCAGATCCCTTTCAAGTCCGCGACCAGGCCATTCTCGGCCAGCAGCTTGGCCACCTCCTCGCCAGGCATCGCCTTGTATCCTGCATGCGGAACAGCCGCCAGCACCACATCATAGCGCCGGTCCAGCGCTGATAGATCAAGCGCCAGCCCATATTCGTGCAGCGCCTCCTCGCCGTTCGCGAGCGGATCATGGATGACGACCTCGTGGCCGAGCCAGCGCAGCCGGCGGATGACATCGATCACCTTGCTGTTGCGCAGGTCCGGCACATCTTCCTTGAAGGTGATGCCCATGACGAGCACCGTGCCGATGCGGCTGCCGCGATGGCTATGGATGCAATCGGCCACCCAGGTTCCCATGCCGTCGTTGATCGAACGGCCGGCGAGGATGACGCGCGGCAGATGGCCAAGGCTCTGGGCGCAATGGCTGAGATAATAAGGATCGACGCCAATGCAGTGCCCACCGACGAGGCCGGGCTGAAAGCGTAGGAAATTCCATTTGGTGCCGGCTGCCTCCAGCACGTCCCAGATCGACAGGCCAAGCTTGGCGAAGATCTGGGTGATCTCGTTCATGAAGGCGATATTGATGTCGCGCTGGGCATTTTCGATGACCTTGGCGGCTTCGGCGGTCTTGATCGAAGCGGCAGCGAAGGTGCCGGCGCTGGTGATCGCGCCGTAGATGTTTGATATCTGTTCCAGAACCTCGGCGTTTTCGCCCGCCACGACTTTCACGATGCGATCGACGGTATGTTCGCGGTCGCCGGGATTGATCCGCTCGGGGCTGTAGCCGAGGAAGAAATCGGTGCCGCGACGAAGACCCGAGACACGCTCCAGCTCAGGGCCGCAAAGGTCTTCGGTGACGCCGGGATATACCGTGCTTTCATAGATGACGATGCTGCCCCGGCCCGGCCGCAGCAATCCGCCGACCGTCCGCGTTGCGGCAAGCACCGGACCAAGATCCGGGCGGTTGGCTCCGTCGACCGGCGTGGGCACCGTGACGATGTAGACGTCCTGCCCTGCAATTGTTTTGGCTTCGGAGGTCAGCATCAAGTTCGAACTGCGGAGCCGGTCCGTCGCCACTTCGCGCGTGCGGTCGATGCCGTCCCTCAACTCCGCTATGCGCTGCGCATCGATGTCGAAGCCGGTAGTCGGGAAATAGTCCGCAAGGGCGACAGCCAATGGCAGCCCCACATAACCCAATCCGACAACCACAATCTGCGGCTGCTGCTTCACCACACCGTCCCCACAATCGCTTCAGGTCCGCTGCATGCCCGAGGTCGATTGCTTTTCGATTAATGAAGCGTTGGAGAGTTGGTCTGCCATATGCTCCACGTCGTTCATCATCCTGGTTATGTCTCACCAGCGCCTGCAGGGAGCCGTTTCCGGTTCGACAAATATGGACTGGTGATGGAAAGCCTGCGCGACAGCGGGGAAATCTTCACCTTGCATGAAAGCGTGCCCATGCCGCGCGAATGGATCGAGGCGGTACACACGCCCTCCTATGTCCATGAAGTGCTCACCCAAAATGTTCCCAGGGAGAAGGAGCGCCGGATCGGCTTTCCAGTTACCGAGCATGTCGCGCGCCGGTCGCTCTTATCTTCAGGTGGGACGTGGCTGGCAGCAAAGCTCGCGCTGGAGCATAGCTATGCCGCGAACAGCGCGGGCGGAAGCCATCATGCCCATGCGGACAGCGGCGCCGGCTATTGCGTCTTCAATGATCTCGCCATTGCCGCCAACCGCTTGATCACGGAAGGCGATGCGAGACGGGTTTTGATCCTCGACCTGGACGTGCATCAGGGTGACGGAACCGCCGCGCTGACGGCCGAACGGAACGACATCTTCACGCTCTCCCTGCACGCTGAGCGGAATTTCCCAGTCCGCAAGGCGATCTCTTCACGCGATATCGCACTCCCCGACGGCCTTGACGATGATGGTTATATGGAGGTGCTATCCCGCGCATTGCCAGCCGTGCTGGATGATTTCGCGCCGGACCTGATCCTCTATCAGGCAGGCATCGATGTTCATGCTCAGGATAAGCTGGGGCGGCTCGCGTTGAGCGATGCCGGCCTCGCCGCTCGCGATGGCTTCGTTCGCGATCAGGGGTCGGCGCGTGGAATTCCGATCGCCAGCACGATGGGCGGCGGTTACGGCGATGATCGGATGGCGATTGCGCGTCGGCACGTCGCGACCATGCTTACACTGGCGAATCGCGCGCTTTTGTACCGTTAACCTAGCGGAAAATCTCTCTGCTTATGAGGCTGGCCATGAGCTACATGGCCCCGATCCCCAAGGCGAAATCCATCGCGATCCGCCCCCGCGATCAGCGATTTAGCCGAGAGCCGCTCGCCAGGCCCTGGTGGCTGAACGGCGATCCGGTTGCAACGGCCTTCTATAACGCCATGTCGGTGAGTTTTCCGGTCGGCGAAGCTTTTTTCGTTGAGACACTGCGGCATTTCAAGGCGGACGCGCCGCCCAAGCTCAAGGCCGAGATCGAAGCATTCATCAAGCAAGAGGTCGCGCATTCGCGCGAACATCTTGGGCTCAATCGCCGTATCGTCGAGGCGGGATATGAGATCAAGGCACTGGAGGATCGGCCCGCACAGCGGATTGCGCTGCTTCGCGAAAAGGGTCCGATCGCGGGTCTGGTCGGCACGATGGCGCTCGAGCACATCACCGCGATCTTCGCTTACGAGGTGCTTGCGAACCCGCATCATATGCACGGCGCCGATCCGGAGATCGCGCAACTCTGGCGCTGGCACTGCCTTGAGGAGATCGAGCATAAGTCGGTCGCCTTCGATGCATGGCTGAGCGTCACGGGCGACTGGAGCAGATGGAGGCGGTGGTGGACGCGCAGCATGGTGATGGTGTTCATCACGCGGCGCTTCCTTTACGATCGATTGTGCGGAATGCTCGAGCTGCTGCGGCAGGACGGACTGTCCGGCCCGCGGATATTGATCGCCGTCTTCTGGTTCTCGCTCGCGCGGCCGGGAATGGTGCGGCATATTTTCCAAGGCTGGGCGAGCTACTTCAAGCCAGGGTTTCATCCCTGGGATCATGACGATCGGCATCTTATCGAAAAGGCCGCCAACGTATAACGCTTACCCACACGCTGCTTCGGTGGTGACGCGGTTCTGATGCGCCGTTAAAGCGGGGTATGGACCGGAGCGATGTCATTATTTTGGGCGGCGGGCTTGTTGGGCTGACGCTCGCCATCGCACTCGACGCTTATGGGCTAACCTCCGTGGTGATCGACCCCGCGGATCCGGAGGCGCAGCTTGCCGCCGGTTTCGATGGCCGCGCTTCCGCGATCGCCAGTGCTTCCTGGCGCATGCTGGAGGCGATTGGCGTCGGCGCCTTGCTGAAAGGCCAGGGCTGCCCGATCCGGCGTATCGAGGTTCGCGACGGCTTATCGCGCGAGTCGCTTAACTTCGAATCTGATGAAAATGACGACCCGCTGGGAATAATGTTCGAAAATCGCGCGGTTCGCGCGGCGCTGCGGGAACGGGCGCTCGCGGCCAGCAATATCCGTTTGCTAGCGCCGGCAACGCCGCTCAGCGTGGTGCGCGATGCACATGGCGTGACAGTAACGTTACGAGAGGGCCAAATTGCCAGCGCAAGCCTGCTCGTAGGTGCGGAAGGGCGGCGCTCGCCTACGCGCGAGGCCGCCGGCATCCGGATCGCGCAATGGCGATATGATCATGTGGCGATGATCGGCTCGATCGAGCATGAATTGCCGCACGAGAATATCGCGCATGAAATCTTCTACCCGGCGGGCCCGTTCGCCTTGCTGCCGATGCTGCCGGGCAATCGTTGCTGTTTCGTGTGGACAGTGAAGACAGCCGATGCCCCAGCCATGCTCGATCTGCCTGAACGCGCCTTTGTGGCTGAGATGCGCAAGCGAATAGGCGGCCTTCTGGGCGAAATCAGGCTCATCTCGGCGCGATCGAGCTACCCGCTCGGTTATCATCACGCCTCTACGATCACGGCTGATCGGCTTGCGCTGGTCGGCGATGCCGCGCACGGCATTCATCCGATCGCGGGCCAGGGGCTCAATCTTGGATTGCGCGACGTGGGCGCGCTGGCTGAGGTACTCGTGGATGGCGCGCGCTTGGGGCTGGAGGCAGGCGACGCCCAGCTGCTGGCGCGCTACGAGCGCTGGCGGGCGCTCGACACGCTCATGGTTGGCGCATCCACCGATGGCTTTACCCGGCTGTTCGGGGCTCCCGGCAGACCGGCTCGCGCCATTCGCCGGTTAGGAATGGCAGCGGTCGAGCGGATCGGGCCGCTGAAAAACTATTTCATGGCCGAGGCGCGGGGAGAAATGGGGCAGATGCCGAAGCTCCTGCAAGGCCTCGAACTTTAAACCCACCAGCGGCTCGCAGCACAGCTCAAGCTCTTGGGAATCCACTATCCGTCCAGCGAGATCGAACGGAGATTAGTTGCGCCCGAAGCGCTGGTAGAAGTTCTCGCCCTTGGCGGCCATGTCCCGGAGCAACTGGTTGGGCCTGAAGCGGTCGCCATAGCGATCGGCAAGCCGATCCGCCTCCGCCACGAAGCCCGGAATGCCCCAGAACAAGTCCATGTACGAGATGCAGCCGCCGCTATAGGGGGCAAACCCCCAAGCGAGAATCGAACCCACATCCGCGTCGCGCGGATCGGTGATCACGCCTTCCTCGAAACAGCGCGCGACCTCCACGCACTGGCGGATCAACAGGCGCTTCGTCAGCTCTTGTTTCAGCTCCGGCGGGCATTCTGCGATCTTGACGCCGATGTGCGGGGCGAGCTCCGGCCAGATCCGCGCTGGTCGGCCCTTTTCGTCATAATCGTAAAAGCCCTTGCCGGCTTTGCGGCCGAGACGCCCATTATCCTCAGCCACCCAGTTGATGATCTTGCCCAACGGATCGTCGGCATAGTTGCGCTGCTCAATGGCAGCGAGCTGGGTGCCGACCTTGATCATGGTGTCCAGGCCAACCGAATCCGAAACCTCCAACGGGCCCATCGGCATTCCACTCTGCCGCCCGACATTCTCGATGATGGCGGGAGCAATGCCCTCGGCCAGCATTTCCAAGCCCTCGGTGGTGTAGGTGGCGAAGCAGCGCGACGTGTAGAAGCCGCGTGAATCGTTCACCACGATCGGCGTTTTGCGGATCTTGAGGACGTAATCGATCGCCTTGGCCAGCGTTTCCTGGCTGGTCTGCTTGCCCAAGATGATTTCGACCAGATTCATCCGCTCAACGGGCGAGAAAAAATGGATGCCGATGAACTTGTCCGGCCGAACGCTCGCCTGCGCCAGCTCGGTGATCGGGAGCGTTGACGTATTGGAGCCGAATACGGCGTTTTCACCCAGCACCGCTTCCGCCTTGCGGGTAATTTGTGCTTTCAGTTCGGGATTTTCGTAGACCGCTTCGATGATCAGATCGGCGCCCGCGATTGCAGAATAGTCCGTGGTTGGGGTGATGAGCGCGAGTAGGGCTTCCCCCTTCTCCTTGCTCAGCTTGCCGCGGCCAATATCCTTTTCCACCAGCCGTCTGGAATAATCCTTTCCTTTTTCCGCGGCCTCAATGGTCATGTCGATCAGAACGGTTTCCACACCGGCCTTGGCCTGCACATAGCCGATGCCCGCGCCCATCAGCCCGGCGCCGATCACGGCGACTTTTTTCACCTCATAAGCCGCGAAGCCTGCCGGGCGGTTGCCGCCTTTGCCAAGCGCTTGCATCGATACGAACAGCGAGCGCACCATGCCGCGCGCCTGCGGCGTCAACAGCGTCTTGGCCAGATAGCGCGCTTCGACTCGCAAAGCCGCGTCCATGGGAAGCTGCAATCCTTCGTAGAGGCACGAGAGAATATGCTGCTGGGCGGGATAGTTGAGGTTGGTCTGTCCGGAGACCATGGCGTTGCCGCCGATTGCGATCATCGCGCCGGCTGGCGTGTAAGGACCGTCTTTCACGCGATAGCTCTTGCTATCCCAAGGCGCGCCCGCGACAGGCTTGGTTAGGAGCCAGGCCCGTGCCGCGTTCACGGTCGTACCAGGCGCAACCAGCTCGTTAACGAAGCCGAGCGCCTTCGCTTCCTGCGGCGATTTGTCCTGTCCCTGCAATATCATCAGCGCGGCATTCTGCACGCCGATCAGCCGGGGCAGCCGCTGTGTCCCGCCTGCGCCAGGGAGTATGCCGACCTTTGCTTCCGGAAGGCCGAGCTTGATCTTCGGATTGTCGGCCACCACGCGATAGTGGCAGGCGAGCGCCAGTTCGAGCCCGCCTCCCATCGCCAAGCCTTCGATCGCACATGCGATTGGCTTGCCGCATGTTTCGAGCTCGCGATAAAGCGTGCTCAACGAAAAAGCGTGCTCGAACACAGCGTTCAAATCGGCGTCGGACGAGATCTCGGCATTCGGGCCGCCGGTCAGTGTGCTTATCTCATTGAGATCGAAACCTGCGCAGAACCCGCTCGGCTTACCCGACGCAATGATCGCGCCGGCAATGGCCGCATCGCTTCGTACCTGCGCGATCAGTTGACGGAGTTCGCCCATCACCGCGCCTGAGATGGTGTTCATCGACTGGCCGGGCACATCGAAGGTGATCAGCGCGATGCCCTCGCCGTCCACTTCGATCGTGAAGTTTTCCATCGTCTCTTCCTTGGAAAGTTGGTGCTGTTAGACGCGCTCGATAACGGTGGCTGTGCCCATGCCGGCACCGATGCAGAGCGTGACCAAGGCGCGTTCCTTGTCAGTGCGCTCAAGCTCATCGACCATCGTGCCCAGGATCATCGCACCGGTCGCGCCGAGCGGGTGGCCCATGGCGATTGCGCCCCCGTTGACATTGACCTTGTCCATGTCGAGGTCGAGCGCCTGGACCCAGCGCAGTACCACGGCCGCGAAAGCTTCATTGAGTTCCCACAGGTCTATGTCCTGCTTGGCCAGGTTGAGCCGCTTCATCAGCTTCCGGGTCACGAATTCGGGGCCGGTCAGCATGATCGCCGGTTCCGAGCCGATCGATGCGCCGCCCATGATCCGCGCGCGCGGCTTGAGGCCAAGCGCGGCGCCCATTTCCTTTGTGCCGATCAGAACGGCCGCGGCGCCGTCGACGATACCCGAGGAGTTGCCGGCGTGGTGAACATGGTCGATCTTTTCGATCTCCGGGTAGCGCTGCTTGGCGACGGCATCGAAGCCCGGCATCACTTCGCCCTGCACCTTGAAGCTCGGCTCCAGCGCGGCGAGCGTCTGCATCGTCGTATCGGGCCGTATATGTTCGTCATGATCGAGCAGGGTGGCGCCAAGCTGGTCCTTCACCGGCACGACCGACTTCCTGAAGCGCCCCTCGGCCCAGCTTTTGGCGGCGCGCTGCTGGCTCTGGACCGCAAAGGCATCTACGTCCTCGCGGCTGAAACCATATTTCGTCGCAATGATGTCCGCGCTGATGCCCTGCGGCACGAAATAGCTTTTGAGCGCGAACGATGGATCGCTTGCCCAGGCGCCCCCATTCGATCCCATCGGTACCCGGCTCATCGCTTCGATGCCACCGCCAATGCACATATCGGCTTCGCCCGATTTAACCTTGGCAGCGGCGATGTTGCAGGCCTCCAGGCCAGATGCGCAGAACCGATCCACCTGCACGCCCGCCACGGTTTCGGCATAGCCTGCGTTCAGCGCCGCAATGCGCGCGATATCGCTGCCCTGCTCGCCGATCGGCGTGACGCATCCAAGATAGACATCGTCGACTTTGGCCGTGTCGAGACCGTTCCGGTCACGGATCGCCTCAAGCACCTGCGTGGCCAGCGAAAGCGACGTCGCCTCATGCAAGCTGCCGCTTGCCCGTCCCTTGCCTCTGGGGGTCCGGACTGCATCGAAAATATAGGCCTCGGCCATGTCCTTCTCCTGCTCGCGTCAGCTTAAGCGGAGCGGACACTCCCGCAAAACATGGGCTTCCGCAAGCGCTTTGCAAGCCGCCGAAAAGTGCCGTTCTGGATCTTCAGGCGAAAGCCTAGCTTGCCGTAACGACACCGCAAGCAACGCGGCCGCCGCTATTTCCGGAAGGGTCCGTCTTGTTGTCATCCGGGCCTGCATGAATCACCAGCGCCGTGCCGTCCGAATCGAGCAATCCCATCGGCCCCGAATCGAGCGTCGCACCAGCTATGGTGGTCTCTAGCCTGCCTTTGCCTTCCGGGCCGACGGTGAGATTGGGAAGGTCACCCATGTGCGGACCCTGCGGCGACTCGGTTCCGTGCATCTTGTGCATGGGGTTCCAATGTCCCCCGGCCGAGGCGAAATCCGGCGCCTTGCATTGGCCAACGGCATGGAGATGGATGCCGTGCAAGCCCGGCGTCAAGCCGCTTGCGATCACGGTCATCTTAACGCCGTCACCCTTCTGGACAAAGGTCGCCTGGCCGACCTGCTGCCCCTGCCCATTGCTCAGCGTCGCCGTTACTGGCTTGCGCGATATATCCGCCGCTGTTGCCGTAGTGGCCACAAGGCCGGCACAAAGAATGAATGCAAAGCCGCGCATGGAACTCTCCTCGTTCAGGACATGCGCAGCTATGCGCTTAAACGCGCTGAATGCCAATGTTGCCAAGCGCCGCCTCGCACCTCATCTATTGGCCTGGAGGGTTCCCATGCGCGCTTGGACGATTGGATTGCTGCTTGGGTTCTCGATCGCCACGGCAGCTTGCAGCAAGGGCCAGCCGGAGCAAAAAGCCGGCCCGATCACGCGCCAGGATATTGCCTGGCGTGAAGGCGACGTCGACGATGCGTTTACCGAAGCCCGTGAAACCGGCAAGCCCGTGCTGCTCTATTGGGGCGCGAAATGGTGTCCGCCCTGCAACCAGTTGAAGACCACGCTGTTCAAGGACCCGGAGTTCATCACCGAGACCCGGCTGTTCGTGCCGGTCTACCTCGACGGAGACAGTAAGGGCGCGCAAGCCTGGGGCGAACGCTTCAACATAACCGGCTATCCCAGCGTCATCATTCTGCGTCCCGATCAGTCGGAGATCACGCGTCTTTCCAGCGCATCCGCCGCGACAGCTCTGGCGGACACGCTGCGTATCGCCGCAAAGCGCACCAAGTCATCGGATTTTCTGCTCAAAACTGCGCGGCAAGATCCGGCGCGCCTTTCACCTGAGGATTGGCGCCTGCTCGCCAATTTCGAATGGCAGAATGATCCGCGCCACTTTGCCCACCCGGCGACGGCCGCACCGATACTTGATCGCCTCGCTGCCGTGGCGCCCGACCCCGCGCTGAAGCGCCGCTTCACTTTGTTGGCGTTGAGTGTCGCTTCGAAACCGGATGGCAGTGGCAAGGCAATGCTGAGCCCGGCAGACCAGCAAAGGCTCGCCACCATTTTGCCGTCGATCCTCGCAAGCTATGCCGAGGTCAAGGCCAACCGCCAGGAACTGAGCCTCCTGACTGCGCCGCTGATCGCCGGCATTGCCGATCCGGCACAGCGCGGCGCGCTCGGTGCGCAGCTTATAGCCGCGCTCGATCATGTCTATGCCGACAGCAGCCTGCCGCTGCCCGACAGGCTCGCCACTGTCCAGGCCGAGATCGATCTTGGCAAGGCGAAAACCGGTGCGGTTCCATCGTCCGTTTTGGCGAAGGTGCGGGAGCGCGCAGCCTGGGCGGACCGCACCGCCAAAGACCCAGCCGTCCGCCAGTCCCTGATTTCAAATGCCGGCGACCTGCTTGACGCCGCTGGGGACAATGCAGGCGCGCGCAAGCTGCTGGAGGCGGAAATTCCACGCGCCGCCTCGCCCTTCTACTATATGCTTGATCTTGCTGGGCTTGCCGAAGATGGCGGCGATAAAAAGGCAGCGATCGCGTGGAGCCAGCGCGCTTATGAAGCGGCGCAAGGCCCCGCCACCCGGATACAATGGGCGATTGCCTGGTCCAATACGATCCTTCGTCTCGCACCCTCCGATAAGGCCGAGATCGAGCGGAGCGCGAATGCCGTGATCACCGAGCTCGGCAAGAGCCCCGACAGCTATTATCAGCGCACGCGCATCAAGATCGCCGCATGGGGCAAAGCCTTGAAGGCCTGGAGCAACCAGCATCAGGGCGATGCCGTTCTTCAGCATATCGAGCAAAAAATGGCGACGGTCTGCGCTACGCAGGGGCCAGCGCAGACGTCCTGCAAAGGCTGGCTGCAAACCGCGTGATTTGCTCGCCCGCCGAGCTGCCAACGGGGCAGACGGTCGCTAAGTCGACTGCGCTCTCTGTTGAGGCACAAGCGATCATCGTCGCGTGCTAGCCACCCACGCTGCCATCGCTCGACGTTACCTGTACGCCTTCCAGACGGCGATCCCGCGCAAGCGTGCGGGAGCGGGTCATGGGGTCGCTCCATCTTCGATGCGGAACTTGGTCTCAAATTCGGCTATCGTGCAGCCTATCGTCGGTGAGGTTTCCCGGCTTCTGGCACTGGCACAACGGTCCCAGCGGTCATCCGCGGCAGCGTATCGTGGCAATCGGCGTCGGGTGCCACCGTGCATGGTGTTGGTTAGGATGAAGCCCAATCCGCATCTCCCATGCGCGGCGTACACCTGCCGCGCGCGGGCCGGCATGAAGCCGATCCAGAAAGGATGAATGCTATGACCTTCCGCCGGCCAGCTTTGTTCGAACTCAGCGGCGGCTGCAACTTGCGCGATCTCGGTGGACACGGCACCGCCGATGGCCGGAACGTGGTGCGCGGGTTGCTCTACCGTTCCGGTGTGCTCGCCTATCTCACGCCTTCAGACCAGAATTGCGTCGCCAGGCTTAAGCTGCAGACGGTGGTGGACCTGCGCCGTCCCGACGAGATTGTCGCCGAGCCGACGCAATGGCCCAAGCCGATCAACACGATCAGTTTCCCTGAGGACCCGCAGCATGGTCCCGCCCAGCGCGGCGCACCCTGGGAGAGTTCCACTACTCGCGAGGAAACGCGCACGTGGATGAAGCAATCCTACGAAACTATGCACGAATGGTTGCAACCACATCTGTACGCGATCTTCCACGCCATCCTCGAACGCGAGCTGCCGCTGCTATTCCATTGCGCGGCGGGCAAGGACCGCACCGGCTTTTGCGCCGGCGTGCTGCTCGGCCTGCTCGGTGTACCGGAGCAGACCATTCTCTCCGAGTTCGCCTTTACCGACGAAGCCGTTGACCTCTATGCGTTTACGAAGAGCCATCGTGCCGCCGCCATGGGCGTCACCGATGCAGCGCATCCGATCGACCGCTTGAATCCCGAGGTTCGCGAGACGCTGCTCGCCGCCGATCCCTGTTACCTCAAGGCGGCGCTGGATCGGGTGGCCGAGCTCTATGGAAGCATCGAGGGTTATGCGCTGGGTCCACTCGGGCTGACCGCCAGCGAAATCGAGGATCTCCGCGGGCTACTGCTCGACGAATGAGCTGTCGTTGCGAGAAATGCTGTCGTTGCGGAAATTTGGGATCATCTCGACACCGCTTATGCGACGAAGCTGTTTTTGGGGAGCTTAGTGGCGACGTACAGGGAGACTGAAGGGCGTGAACACCAAATATGCAAGCGACGAGCAGATCGCCGCACTGGCCGCTGAAGACGATGGAGGGCCCATTGCCATCGCCAATCTCCTGAAGTTCCACGTCACGGCGCAGTATCCGGCGCACGCGGCAGAGGCATCGCTTGGTAGATCCGGACGCGCGGCGTACCAGGTTTACGCCGAGGCCTTCGTCGCGCTGATTGCGGAGTTCGGCGGCACCACCATCTATTGGGGCGATACCGTAGGCTATGCGATCGGCCAAGGCGATTGGGACGCAGTATGGATCAACCGCTTCCCTAATCTGGCGGCGTTACGTGCCGCATCAACCGACCCGCGCTATGCCGAGATGCACCGCCATCGCGACGCGGGGTTGGACCACCAGCACGCAATAGTCACCAGGCCGCTCGACACGTACCGATAACGCGCGCCAGCAGGCGGTGGCATGCGTGGGTCGCTGCCTGCAAACCCTGCTCACCCCGTCTGCCAATGGTTTTCGTGAAGTAAGCAGCACCTGCCCCACGCCCGTGGGTGCTGGCCAGATGATAGGCGAGTCCGGCCGCTCGACGCACCCATTCCGCATTGCCTGCATTCCGATAGGACATCCCGGCGCATCTTCCTCGCATCCATATGCAGCGGTCATAGCCTGCCGAGGCATGAAGCCGCGCAATGCTGGAGAGGCCGGATGGGTATTGAGGAAAACAAGCAGGTGGTGCGCGACTGGATCGATGCGGTCAACGCAGGCCGCGAAGATCGAATCCTGGATCTTTTAACCGACGATTTCCGCTTTACCTGCATGGCCGTTCAGCCGGAATGGCTACGCCACAGCCTGGGACGGGAAGAGTTCGCGAAGGTGCCGAGCACCATGTCTCAGGTTCTGGTTTCGCCGATTCAGTTGCGGATCGTGGACATGACCGCTGAAGGAAGCAGGGTAGCACTCGAGATGGCGACCGACTCTATGTTGCGGAACGGCAAGAGATATAACAATGCGTACCATCTCGTCATCAAGTTGCGCGATGGCAAATTCTACGAAGTTCTGGAGTATAGTTGCAGCTTCCTGGTCCAAAGCTGCTTCGGGGTTGATGCAGTCCAGGCCGGGGCCACGCAGAACGCGTAGATCATCGCGCGATGGCGGGGCCTGACGAACGAGCTGCCGCGGCAGAACCCCTTACGATGGTGGCTTGGCAGGTTCTGCCGTGATTCCACTAGCCCTACATTGGCAGATTGCTGCTGGAGGCATTGCCGTGGTGTGGCCAGCATATCGGCGGCGGCGACCCGGCGCCTCTTTTTCCCGCCTGCAGCCTGGAGGGCGGGGGGCTAAAGAAGGCATACGCGATCGCCGTTGTTACCCACAAGTTGCCCATGACGATCTACCTCAGACTTCACAAGCCCGATCAGACCATCTAACTTGCTGCTTTTCCTATGGGAAGTCTGGAGCGGGCGAAGGGATTCGAACCCTCGACCCCAACCTTGGCAAGGTTGTGCTCTACCCCTGAGCTACGCCCGCTCTGGCGTTTCGCTGCACGGCGGCAACGATTGGGTGCGCGCTCATAGCGCGCAGCGTGGGCACGGGCAAGGCCCCATTTTGCTTGGTTTTGCCGGTCCCATTCCAAGTGCTTCTGGCAGACCGGATCGTGATCCAGGTTATGTTGGATTGGACCTGAGGCGCAGAAAACCGTGCCGTGGGTATAATATGGGTAAAGTGGACGGTGATCGTGCGACGAATGGAGTGCGCTTAGGCACCGACCGGGTCGCTTACCACGGAGATGTCTAGACCCCTAAGTGCCGCGAGATACTCATCAAGGGTGATCAGATCGACACAGGGCATGGCGCCACGCACCTGCAACGCATCGCAGGCCAGCTTGCGGGCAAGCAGGATGGCAGGCATGCACGGAATATAAGGACCATGGCCGGATCGGGCGATCAGGTAAAAGCAAGCTCGGCGGGGCCGTCCGTCCCTGCCCATCCCTTCAAGGTACATGTGAAAGCCGCTCCGGCTCGATCCAAGGCGATCGAAGGGGAACGCGAGGCGCAGCAGGTTTTCGCTGTGATTGGCCAGTGAGCGGATAAGGCCAATCCGGACGAGCCAGCTGAGTATCCACGTCCCGAAATGCAGGATCTTCAGCTCATGGCCTGCTGCAAAACGCATCGTCCTGATCTCCGGATAGCGGGCGGGAAACAGGTCGAGGTCGGGGATATCGCAATTGCCGAACAGGCGGGTACCCAGTTCCGGATAGCGTTCGGCATGCATGTCCTGCCAGCCGTAGACCGGCTGCCATTTGCCGTCCTTCAGCGTCGTGAACGGCTTACCGACGTAGCTCAGGACGGCAGAAGTGGTGGCCAGCCCGCGATTGGTCTGCTGGGCGGCACTGATGCCATAATCCAGGCTATCGATTCGGCTGAAGCCGGGGCGGTAATGGTCTATCACGGCAGCCGTCAGGCAGGGCACAGAGCTTGCGCCGCTCACGACTAAAACATCTTTCGCCCTTGCCCGCTTATCAAGTTCGCCGATGGTGGCAACGAAGCGGCGGGCATCGGCGAGGTCGAGATAATGGCAGCCCTGATCAACGCAGGCCTTGGCGACAGCATGATCCTGGGTCTGGAATGGGCCGGTGGTATGGATCACAATATCCGGGGTGATGCGGGCCATTGCAGCGTGCAAATCGCCGGAAATATCGATGGTGTGTGGTTCGGCCGGATGAGCAGTTTTCAGGCCCCCTATGAAGGTGCTGGCTTTCGCCTCGGACCTGCCGCCAATGAGAAGCTGGATCGCGTTCTCATCCGCAAGCGATTTGGCGATGTAGCTCCCGAAGTTGCCGTAGCCGCCGATGATCAGGACGCGCTTCACCATGACGGCTTGGTCACCATCAGGAAGAACACGATGATCAGCCCCCCGAAAGCGGGCCACCCCAAGGCAAACCACCAGCGGCAGAGGCGCTCATAAGCCAGGTGGTCAAATGGCAGCCCTGCAATGCGCCGCTCTAGGATGCGCTTGATCCTGATCTGGATGAAAACCACCGGAACCCAGCAGACACCGGCGACGGCATAGAGCGCATAGGTGCACACCAGCCAATAATCTGCCCAGTCGAAGCCCGCCTGCCGGATGAGCCAGGCTCCTGTCAGCGGCTGGATGATCACCGCTGGCAGGGTGAACAAGTAGTCCGCCAATACGGTAACGCGCGCAGCGAACAACTTTGCGGCGAAATCCGGCGACCGCTGGCCGGCAAAATGGAAGAAGGCGATCCCCATGCCCGTGCCGAACAGCACCGTGGCGCTGATGATGTGGATCGTCTTGATGACGAGATAGCTGTCCACCGCCCGCTCCCTTCCGGCAGGCACTACGGGCAATTCTTTAAGATGCAATGCATCGATGGCGGCGCGTACGGCCGGGAATGTCCCTCTTCGATCGTCTGCCGGCACCGCTGCAGACGAGATAATGGAAAAGGGTGCCCGTATGTCCTATCCGGAAAAAGTCGCCCACATGGCAGCCCCAAGGCTCGGCGGCACCGTCTCCATGGAAATAGAAAGCTGCAAGATTTATCGGCCGGTCAGCTTCCCTGCCGCCGCGTTCAGCTTTTCCCGATCATTGCCAACCTGATCAATCAGCCTTTGGGCCTGATCCTTGCTGATCCCGTGCTTACGGGCGAAATAATTCACTTCATAACCCTCGCCACCGGCAACCCGGCGCCGATCACCACCACCACGCTTCGATTTGTTGTCTGCCATAGGTCCATCCTCCTGCAGCAAGAATCGATGGATTTGGCGGAGGTTCCCGGTGGCAGGGCGATTGAGGCTAGGGGCGTTGATCCTTTCGCGATGGTCTACGAAGGACGCTACAGACGAAAGTGGGCCGACTTGTGATTGTAAGGCAGGGTTCGCGATAATTCGTCTGTAACGGCGCCGATCGGGTTCGAGCCCTCAATCTGGCCATTCGCCGCGTTGCGTCTGATCCCGAATGATGTTGTTCGTTCATTTTCATCTGCGAGCAGACTTGCTCCTAAGCGGACTCGCCGCTAACGGAGACGGGACATGAGGCCCGTCCTTCGTTCAGTCTCGGCGGATTGAAGGCTAAGCGTCCCTAAATTCGTCCATTCATCGCCTGACGTAATCTGCCGATCGTTATTCCGACGTTGCACGTCAAGGACCGGGCAGCATCAATCGCCCCTTACGATCGTCGCGATCACGGTTTCCTTAGCAAGGGCGCGTGCCGATCGACCGATGGTAGCGTCGGAGTCACTTGAAACCTTGGTCATTCATCGGCACGACGCCAAAATGACCATCTCAGAGGCCCGGATTGAGAGCGACCTGATCGCCAAGCTGCGTGAGCTGAAATACGAATATCGCGAAGACATCAAAACGCGTTTCGACATTGAGCGCAATTTCCGCACTAAGTTCGATGCGCTGAACCGCGTCACACTCTCCGACACCGAATTCGAGCGACTGCTGGAAAAGATCGTCACGCCCGATGTGTTCGCCGCCGCGAAATCGTTGCGTGACCGAGAAACCATCGAGCGCGACGATGGTACCCCGCTCAACTACACGCTCATAAACATCCGCGACTGGTGCAAAAACAGTTTCGAGGTCGTCAATCAGCTGCGCGTCAACACCGATAACAGCCACCATCGCTACGATGTCATTCTGCTAATCAACGGTGTGCCGGTGGTGCAGATTGAGCTGAAAGCTCACGCGGTTAGCCCGCGCCGCGCGATGCAGCAGATCGTCGAATACAAGGGCCAGCAGGGCAACGGTTATAGCCGCACCTTGCTCTGTTTTATCCAGTTGTTCATCGTCAGCAACCGCAATGAAACCTGGTATTTCGCTAACAACAATGAGGAACACTTCAGCTTCAATGCCGATGAGCGTTTCCTGCCGATCTACCAATTTGCGGCGGAGGACAACCATAAGATCGGCCGTCTCGATGACTTTGCGGACAAGTTCCTAGCCAAGTGCACGCTGGGCCAAATGATCAGCCGCTACATGGTCATGGTCGCCAGCGAGCAGAAGCTGCTGATGATGCGGCCCTACCAGATTTACGCGGTCAAGGCGATTGTCGATTGCATCCAGCAAAATATCGGTAACGGCTATGTCTGGCACACCACCGGCAGCGGCAAGACGCTGACATCGTTCAAGGCATCGACTCTGCTCAAAGACAATCCGGACATCGAGAAATGCCTGTTTGTCGTCGACCGCAAGGATCTCGACCGACAGACGCGCGAGGAGTTCAACCGCTTTCAGGCGGGCTGCGTTGAGGAAAATACGAATACGGAAACGCTGGTCCGCCGCCTTCTTTCCGACGATTATGCCGATAAGGTGATCGTCACCACGATCCAGAAGCTCGGGCTCGCGCTCGATGGCAGCAATAGGGGCAACTACAAAGCGCGCCTACAGCCGCTGGCCGGCAAGCGCATCGCCTTTATCTTCGACGAATGCCACCGCTCGCAATTCGGCAAGAACCATGACGCCATCAAGGAATTCTTTCCCAAAGCCCAACTGTTCGGCTTCACCGGCACACCGATCTTCGAGAAGAATGCACGCTATGAACAGGTGGAGGGGGAACAGGCCAGTCTGCGCACCACCGAAACGCTGTTCGAGCGCATTCTCCATGAGTACACTATCACCCACGCGATCGAGGATCAGAACGTCCTCCGCTTCCATATCGATTATTACAAGGCGGAAGGCGATAAGCTGCCCAAGCCGGGCGAGGGGTTGAAGAAGGAAAAGGTCATCGAGACCATCCTGGCGAAGCACGATGCCGCAACCTCTGGCCGTAAATTCAATGCAATCCTGGCGACGAGCTCGATCAACGAGGCGATCGAGTATTTCGAGAAATTCAAGCAGCTTCAGGCCGCGCGCGCCGCCCTCGATCCAGATTTTCGCACGCTCAACATTGCTTGCGTCTTTTCACCCCCGGCTGAGGGCAACGCGGACGTGCGTCAGCTGCAGGAGGGTTTGCAGCAGGAGCTGGAGGATAATAAGGTCGATCCCGACGCCAAGAAACAGGCGCTTCGGGCGATCATCGACGATTACAACGCGCAATACGGCACCAACCACCGTATCGCGGAATTCGACCAATATTATCAGGACGTGCAAAAGCGCATCAAGGACCAGCAATGGCCTAATGCCGATTTCCCGCATGCCAAGAAAATCGACGTCACCATTGTTGTCGATATGCTGCTGACGGGTTTTGACTCCAAATTCCTCAACACGCTCTATGTCGATAAAAACCTGAAACACCACGGCCTGATTCAGGCCTTTTCGCGCACCAACCGCGTGCTCAACGATACCAAACCCTATGGCAATATCCTCGATTTCCGATCGCAGCAGGGAAATGTCGAGGAGGCGATTGCGCTTTTCTCGGGCGAGAGCGTCGAAGCCCCCGCCACCATCTGGCTGGTCGATCCCGCGCCAAAGGTGATCGCCAGCCTCACCGACGCGGTGAAGCGACTGGACGATTTTATGGCGTCACAAGGACTGGAAGCTCGTCCGGATGAGGTGTCTAACCTGAAGGGCGATGCCGCTAGGGGGCAGTTCATCGAGCTGTTCAAGGGCGTGCAGCGGCTGAAAACCCAGCTCGATCAATATACCGATCTGGACGAAGAGCAGAAGGCGGAGATCGCCAAGACTGTGCCGCCCGAAACGCTGCAAGGTTTTCGCAGTGCTTATCTTGAAACCGCACAACGGCTGCGCGCGGTACAGCTGCAGCATGGAGGTGAACCCGCGCCGGAGGTGGATCAGCTCGATTTCGAATTCGTGCTCTTTGCCTCAGCAGTTATCGACTATGACTACATCATGGGCCTGATCGCAAAGATGACGCAGGCCCCGGCAGGCAAGCGGTCGATGAACCGCGAGCAGCTCATCGGCATCGTTCAGGCAGATGCCAAGTTCATCGACGAGCGCGATGATATCGCCGAATATATTCGTGGCCTGCCGGTCGATCAGCCGCTGCAGGAAAAGGACATCAAGGCCGGATATGAAGCGTTCAAGGCGGAAAAAAAGGCGGCGGAGCTGACTGCGATTGCGACAGTGCATGGGCTGGAGGTCGCGGCGCTCCAGGGCTTTGTCGATGAAATTATCCGCCGCCGTATCTTCGATGGTGACGCGCTGAGCGACCTGATGGCCCCACTCGGCCTCGGCTGGAAAGCACGAACGCAAAAGGAACTCGCGCTGATGGAAGCGCTCACCCCATTGCTCCACCGCTTGACGGATGGCCGGGAGATTTCGGGGCTGAGCGCATATGAGCAGTGATGCGGTGGGCGCGTTGACGGGCGAAGTGAAGCCTACCCCAGGACTGGTGCCGAAGCTGCGCTTTCCGGAGTTTCGGGATGCGGGGCCTTGGATGCCGACGCCTTTCGACAAAGTCCTATTGCCAGTTAGCCGGGAGATAGAAAAGCCCGATTTAAGTTACACCGGTTTAGGCCTGCGAAGTCATGGCAGAGGCACGTTTCGCAAACCGGAGCAGAATCCGGACAAAAATGTCATGGATCGACTCTATGTCGTCCACCGCGATGATTTGGTCGTGAACATCACGTTTGCTTGGGAAGGCGCAATCGCAATCGCGGGACAAGATGATCACGGTTGTTACGTCTCGCACCGGTTTCCCACATACGAGTTCCGGAAAGGCGTCTCGTCCCCCGAATTTTTTCGATACGTCATCACCGACAAGACGTTGGTGTATCAATTGGGCGTGATCTCACCTGGCGGCGCCGGCCGCAATAGAGTTTTGAACAAAAATGGCTTTCTGCGCCTCACCACATTACTGCCTAAACCGACCGAACAACAAAAAATTGCCAATTGCCTGTCTTCGGTCGATGCGCTCATCGCAGCCGAGTGGGAGCGGCTGGCAGCGCTGCGCGATTACAAGAAGGGACTCATGCAACGCCTCTTCCCGCGCCCCGAACGTATCGAGCACGGCGAAAAAATCCCTGCTGAAACCACCCCCCGCCTCCGCTTCCCCGAATTTCAGAATGCGGGGGAGTGGGAATGGACCACGGTTGACGCCATAGCTCAGATTTTGAAGGGAAAGGGGATCTCCAAGGCCGACATCTCGGCGGATGGTCAACAACCATGCGTTCGTTATGGCGAGCTCTATACTACCTACGGCGAGGTTGTCGACGAAGTCGTTTCACGAACGAACGTGGCACGAAGCGAACTCTTCATGAGTCGCAAAAACGACGTGGTCATCCCATCGTCAGGCGAGACGAAAATCGACATCGCCACGGCCGCTTGCGTGCTTCACGATGATATCGCTCTGGGCGGCGACTTGAACGTCGTCCGCTCACGGCATAATGGCATTTTTCTGAGCTACTTTTTGAACGGTCCATTGAAAAACACGATTGCACGGATCGCTCAAGGCGATTCCGTTGTGCACTTATATCCTACGCAGATCGGATCCCTTAAAATCGCTCTTCCATCGATGGAAGAGCAGCGACGGATAGCCGACACCATCTTCGCTGTAGAGCGCGTCATCGTGGCCCAGCGCCGACGATTGCTCAATATCAAAGCCCACAAGTCCGGCTTGATGCAGCAGCTTTTCCCGCCGCCTGCCGAGTTGTCCGCATGACGCCAGCCACCTCTCACGTCGATTTGTCCGCGCTCGCTGTGCATCTGCGCGAGGTGCTCGACACCAAAAAATGCATACTGCTATACGCGTATAACGGTACCGGCAAGACGCGGTTGTCGATGGAATTCAAGAACATCGGCAAACTGGGCGACGCGCGCGACACGCTGTATTTCAATGCTTTCACCGAAGACCTGTTTTCATGGGATAATGACCTTGAGGGTGATACCGATCGCAAGCTGCGGTTGAACGCCAATTCGCGCTTCTTCGCCGGGCTGGATCAGCTTGAAATGGACAACCGCATTCGCCGTCTGCTCGTGCGCTATGCCGATTTTGATTTCCGTATCAATACCACTGACTGGGTGGTGACATTCTCGCGGGAAGAGCAGGCGACAGACAATGAGGGCAATATCGTTCCTGTCACGCGCGACAACATTAAGATTTCGCGCGGCGAGGAAAACATCTTCATATGGTGCTTCTTCCTCGCCATCGCCCAAGTCGCAGTCGATGCAGAGGAAGGCAACCCTTATGAATGGGTGCGCTGCCTCTATATCGATGACCCCATCTCCTCACTTGACGAGCATAATGCGATCAAGGTCGCCTGCCACCTTTCAGAGATGCTGAAGCGGGAGGACAACAAGCTCAAGACCGTTGTTTCGACGCATCATCCGCTGTTTTTTAACGTGCTTTGCAACGAGTTCGGGAAGGCGCGGAAGCTGTTCCTTACCAAGGCCGCTGACGGCGGTTTTCTCGTCCGCGAAACAGGCGATACGCCGTTCTTCCACCATGTCGCCATCCTGGGCGACCTGCAAAAAGCGGCCGATAGCGGAGAGCTCTACACTTATCACTTCAACATGCTGCGCGCGGTGCTCGAAAAAACATCAAGCTTTCACGGGTTCAAGGGGTTCACCGCGCTGATCCGGCGCGAGGACGACGATCCCGATGGCGTTGTTTATGGCCGACTGCTCAACATCATGAATCACGGCAATTATTCGCTCTACGAACCCGTCGAGATGGTGCCGGAGAACAAGGAGGCGTTTCGCCGCATTCTCGCCAACCTCCGCGCACAGTACGCCTTCAACCCTCAAATTTTCGAAGATACTCAGCAGGCAGACGCAGCATGACCGAACAAGAACATAAAAAGCTGGGCCAGACCCTGTGGAACATCGCGGACCAGCTGCGAGGCGCGATGAACGCGGACGATTTCCGCGATTACATGTTGGCATTCCTATTCCTGCGCTATCTCTCCGATAATTATGAAGCGGCTGCGGCGAAGGAATTGGGGCCGGATTATCCGTCGCTCGGTACGGATGATAAGCGCTCGCCGCTCTCGGTCTGGTATGCAGCCAACCCTGAGGACACCGAAGAATTTGAGCGGCAGATGCGCCGCAAGGTCCATTACGTCATCCAACCGCCTTACCTGTGGACCAGCATCGTCGAAATGGCGCGTGTGCAAGACGGCGACCTGCTCGATACCCTGCAAAAGGGGATGAAGTTTATCGAGGATGAGGCCTTTACGAACACGTTCAAAGGGCTGTTCTCCGAAATCAACCTATCATCCGAGAAACTCGGCAGGTCGCTGCCCGATCGCAATGAAAAATTGTGCAAAATCATCGCCGAAATCGCCAAAGGACTGAAGGAGTTTTCGACGACCAGCGATACGCTGGGCGATGCCTATGAATATCTGATCGGCCAGTTCGCGGCCGGAGGTGGGAAGAAGGCGGGGGAGTTCTACACGCCACAATTCGTCTCTGATATTCTGTCAGAAATCGTCGCGCTCGACAGCCAGGATCCGACGCAGGGCAAACGCCGCCATATCGACAGCTTACTCGATTTTGCCTGCGGATCTGGCTCGCTGATCCTCAACGTCCGCAACCAGATGGGGCCGCGCGGCATCGGCAAAATATACGGGCAAGAAAAGAACATCACTACCTATAACCTAGCGCGCATGAACATGCTGTTGCACGGGGTGAAGGATAGCGAGTTCCAGATTTTCCATGGCGACACACTGACCAATGACTGGCCCATGCTGCGCGAAACGAACCCAGCGAAAGTGCCGCGTTTCGATGCGGTCGTCGCCAACCCCCCATTCAGCTATCGCTGGGACCCGTCCGACGCGATGGCTGACGATGCGCGCTTCAAAAATTATGGCCTTGCACCAAAATCGGCCGCCGATTTTGCCTTCCTGCTCCATGGTTTTCATTTCCTGAAGGATGACGGTGTGATGGCGATTATCCTGCCCCACGGCGTCCTGTTCCGTGGTGGGGCGGAGGAGCGTATCCGCACGAAACTGCTCAAGGACGGGCATATCGACACGGTAATCGGGCTGCCAGCCAACCTTTTTTACTCGACCGGCATCCCCGTCTGCATTCTTGTGCTCAAAAAATGTAAAAAGCCGGATGACGTGCTGTTCATCAACGCCGCCGAGCATTTCGAACGCGGCAAGCGGCAGAACCGGCTGACCCGGGACCATATCACCAAGATCGTCACGACCTATCGGCACCGAAACGAAGAGCCGCGCTATTCCCGTCGGGTGCCGATGTCAGAAATTGCGGACGAGAAAAACGGCTATAACCTCAACATCAGCCGGTATGTCAGCACGGCAGAGGCGGAAGCCGAGATCGACCTGACCGATGTGCACAAATCACTGGTCGAGATCGACAAGCGTGTAAGGGACGCGGCTGCGCAACATAATGAATTTTTGAAGGAGCTAGGCTTGCCGCTTTTGCCGGTGTGATGGCAACTTGCCCCCCAAGTCGCGTCGTGCTCCGGCCATACCGATTTCAGCCGTCTAGCCGCATCTGAACCAACGATTGGGCTAGGCGATCCCTTAGACCCCTAAGAATGGCAGCTTCTGGGGGTTAGGACCGCCGCGGAATTGGGTGAGGTGAACTCTTTGCTTTGAACTGCCTGGATGCCGGCTTCCATATTCGCTATGGCCTTTTCGGCGGCTGTCAGCTTGGCGCGGGAAGGAGGACGTGGCTTTGGGTAGCGCTTGAGGTAGAGTGCAGGAGCGAGCATGTCCGAAGTCGTGAAAGCCCTCAAAGCCAGCGCCGATCCGTTGGAAAACGATCTCGCTCAGGTCTATGATCACTGGCAGGAGGTCAGGCGTCGTCATGGCTTGCGGGCCGGCCTCGGATATGAACCTCGAGACATAAGAGGGCTGGGCGCGGTTTCGGTAATTTCAAGCCGGGTTCTGAATGCTTCCGCCGGGTTTGAAGAGGTCGACCCAGATCAAAGCTACGAAGCCTTGGTGATCAAATATCCCGAGCGGTTTTCCAACCACGTGATCGCCGCGGCACGGGAGCGATTGAGACTTGGTGCAAGCAAGCTGTATCAGCTTCCGCGGCAGGACATCCAGTTCTTCATTAAGTCCAGCGCGATTGAGCTGTTCAGAGAAAGTGCCGTTCCGCCATCAAAAGAAAGCTGGGTCGGTCGTGGGGCTCATCTTCCCGAATTTCACATGGAGAATAGCTTTGGCAATGAAATTCTAGCTAAAGGCTTTCGTAGTCTCGTATGGTTGCATGAACAGGAAAGGGATGGCGAGCACGGGCGGGGCTTAACCGCCGTGGTCGAGTTTGGTCATTTGCAGCCGGGGCGAGTTGCACATGTTCTGGATGCGTTTTTCTTTGAACGGCCGGTTGGAAAAGAACTGTTGGCCGCACACAAGGGTGACGGGAGCTTCCTTTCCAACATTGACGCAAGCCGCCACAGCCGGATTTGGCCGATTTCGGATGACGACGTGGACTTTCTTTTGTCTGCTGTCAGAAAAAAGGTTCACACGATTGCGGATCACGAGAACCTGAGCCCGGACCCGTATGAGCCCCTCAATTTAGAGAAGATTGAAGACACCACTGTCCTACGTCAAGTGATCCTACGGCGATACCAAATTGCATTCAGGCAGGCGCTTTTGAGGAAACGCCCACAACGCTGCGCGATAACTGGCACGAGCGAAATTTCAGTTCTGGAAGCTGCTCATATCATCCCATATGCAGAGAGGTTCGCTGATCGAGACAAGCCAGAAAATGGCCTTCTGCTTAGAAGCGACATTCACAAGCTCTTTGACGCGCACCTTATTTCCATTAACCCCACGACCAGGAAAGTTGAGGTATCCCATTCCATTAAATCACCGGATTATTTGAGCCTTCAAGGTACAGCCGTTGCGGATGCAGTCTCATCAACGAGCCTTAGTTTCCATTTTGAGACCTTCCAGATGCAACGCTCATAGGAAGGGGCGCTGCCGTCCGAGTCGTACAAGGCGAGGGGATGAATATTGGCAGCATCGCAGCGCTTGTCGATCGGACGATCGAGGAAGGCTATGCCATCGACAACGTCGCGTTCGGCATGGGCGGCGGGCTGCTTCAGCAGGTCAATCGCGATACCCTGCGTTTTGCCATGAAGGAGAACGGCATGCGCGATGACGCCGGTCTATGGAGAGACGTTTGCAAGGCGTCTGGACCAGATCGATCGGACGGGACCTGTTAAAGCCGGTCTGGCGGAATGGTGAATTGCTCATCCGCCACAGCTTCGAGGAGGTCCGCGAAAGGGCGGCGATACGCTAGCCTGTAGCGAAAAGTCGGTTGCCGCCGTTGGAGGATTCCCAACGGCGGCAGATCCACTTTGGCGCCGCTGTATGTAGCCGGCTAGCTTCATTAACTCCGCAACGCGCTATCGTCAGCACTTAGCAGCTCAGCATCATCCAGAGACGGAAGGCCCATCATCATGCCAAGGGTCACCCGTCAGCGTGTGACTGTCCCGATATCTTCCGTCATGCACGGCCGGATGATAATCGCGCCACAAGATGATACCGTCCCCGTGAAATTCAAACACACTTACCAACTTCCGCGTGGAAAACAGGCTGTGATAGAGAAAGCGGCGTTCGATGCACTCACACATGACGATATCGCCCGTGTGTGCGATATTCATGATCTGATAGTTTATGTCCTCGAATCCCCATAGCTCGGCTATTCGTTCGTGAATGTCCTCCATGCCGATCACTTCCAATATTCCGACGTTTTCATATGTGGTCGACTGAAACATGAACATTCCAACCGCCTTTTTCCTGTCCTGAAAAGTCCGCCAATTTTTAAGAAGATTACGTACAATTTGAATTTTATCATCTGTTCTTGTGACGAGCACTTGAGTTGGTGATTCCGGTATCATCGTTGTCCTTTCCAAAATTGCCCTCAACATGGGAAGGGCGAAATGAAAGATGGTGACACCGATGGTTGTTTAAAGAAGATGCCATGAGCATAACCTATTGATTACATTTTTGTTTTACCCACGACGACTCGCCGCGTCTCGGATTTTTGTAGCTGATCGACCCTTCGCCCATCGGCAGGTTGTGTTCCAAGCGCTCGCGTGTGCGCCAGTGCGGTCAAAAAATTCGACAGTTTGCAGTCGAAAGCAGAAATTATACCCACGGAGAGGGCAAAGAACTATCCAACCTGCTCAACTTGCAGAGATCCCGCCGGCAATTCCCGCAGAACATCCTACGCCGGCACGCGCGATCGAGCCAATCTGCCCAAGCACTGCGATCCAGCACCGCAATCCGCGTGCTATATGGTGCGATGTCCGGCCCTGGCGGTAGCGGTCAGCCCGCGTGCTTGCGCGCCTGCGCCAAATATCCGCGCAGACGATCAAGGACGGCAGGATTGACGTCGCGCTTTGGGATCACATAGAAATTTTGCGGCGTCGGAAGAACGATCAGGACACGCTCCGTTTCTCGCCAATCCCACAGTTGAGCCCACGGATACGACGCCTGCGTATAGGTCGTCCGCACCGAAAACCGCTCGGGATCGAACGCATAGTGCACGGGATCACGCAGGCCGGGGTGGTGTGCCAGCATGTTGCGCGCCGCACGGCGTCGCAGGTGGGGAGCTGCGATCAGCAAAGCCGTGACCAGTACGGCCGCAAGGATTACGGCGCCGGTGAGACCGATGATCAAGCGAGAATTTTCGAATGAGTAGCGGGCGCTCGGAAAGCGGACGAGAAGGACGACGATCAGCGCCGTGATCGTCAGCGCCAGAAGGAGTATGAGCGATCGCATCCGCCGCGATCGTGGATGCGGGCGAAACGCATCGACGAAGTCGGCTTCCTCGAAATTGACTGAGATTTCGTCCTGCATTGCGGCGTCAGTCTATCGAGCTTCCCCTACGCTTCAACCTTCACCGATGCTGTTTCGGATTGAAACGGCTCTGGAACAGTTCTGCCATCGATCACTTGCCAACGCGGATGATCACGCCCTACACAACGCCTGCTTCCCCTAGCGGGGAGGTGGGGCGTGGAAACCCCAACGAATGAACTCGGTCACAGGACACCTGCGGCCGGGTGGCACATACGTATGTCCAGCCGGCTTGCCGGTAAAGGTATGTGCGCCTGTCATTCGTCAGGTTTCCAACATCCGGCTTTGGCCGTCGCCCCGAGAGGAACATAGGGGCACGCTGCGGATGAAAACAGCCTCGCCCCGATTGATGGGGGCACAGATGAAGGCGATTTTCCTAGCGACAACAATTCTCGTTTCCACAGCGGCGACCGCCCAATTGCCGCCAGCGGCGATTGCCGCCGCGCAGCACGAACGGGAGCTAAAGATACAGTATCAGAATTGCGTGATTGACGCGACCATCGCGCTGGGCAGGAATAATCACGAAGATGCTGCCACCGTAGTTCGCGGAGCGCAAAGCAAGTGCGGGGATACCCTCACCATCAATGGACTAAAGCATGCCGAGATAATGGGTTCGGCCTCATTCGGCTACCTGATGTCACAGGATGAGGCCGAAGCTAATATTAGCAAGTTTGTTTCACAGGTGAGCGACCGTGCGATTGCTGCCTTACTGGAGGCGCGCGCGAAATGACCCGCACACGCAGATGGATATTCCATGCATCGGCGCTGTTCATGTCCGCCTGTGCGATCGCCCCCGCTCTTGCTCAATTATCAAGCCCCGCTCAGGACCAACGCCTGGTGCTTTGGCACAATCTGCGGGTTGGCATGAGCAAAGCAGAGGTCAAGGCGCTGCTGCCACGCGACCACGTCCCGCTAACGGCGGGCTGCTACATGCTCGTTTCCCCCCAATATAACGGAAACAAGGGTCTGTCGCGAGTTGCACTCCAATTCACGGGACGGGATGAGCCTGAAAATCGTTGCGGCCTTGTCGTGCTCAAGACATTGCACGACAAATATGGCGAGCCCGATGATCAGGCGGATGGCGTTGACCGCGTGGATTGCGGAAACAGCTATGCAGGCGGCGTTCTCGGTGCCCTGTCAAAGCTGTGCGAAGCTGAAGGTGGCGATAAGCCGTCTTACTATCGCTACATGCGCTGGTACCACGACGATGTGGAGATCACCCTGAAAATCGATAGCAACTCGGACAATCCGCAGTGGTGGCTAGTTTATCGGCCGGTTGTGAGCGCAGCTGAGGACGCAGGCGACCATCTATAATGCCCCGGATCAGCCGAAGCCGCTGGCGGTCCAGCGATTACGGAGAAAAGGTCACATACAAGATCAAGGGGCCAAAGGTGGAGATCACCACGCATTATCCGGATGGTCGGCCGGAGACGGAGAGTTTCAGGCTATAGAAAATTAGCCAAGACGAGCGGCCACATGTTGACGGCGACGCATCGCTGCGCCGACTATTCCAAACCCGCCGATCATCATTGCCCAAGAAGCGGGCTCCGGGACGGCAGTGCTGGTTGGCGCTTCTGCGCTCGTGATGGAACCGAATTTGGCAAACAGTCGTACCGGATTGCAATTAAAGCATTCACCAGCAAAGTTATTCGCCTGTAAATCTATTATTCCACCAGCGTTAGTCAGCGGCAAACTTACCGAAATACGCAGTTGTCGATCATGGATGTCATCGAGCTTGAAGTTGAAAAAATTCTCTTGGTTGTTAAAGTAACTGTCATTACTAATGGAATTTGTATACGTCACAGGCGAAAATATTGCTGTATCTCCACCAGAAACTGTCAGAGAAAAAGACAGAATCTTTGACAGATCAGCGTCATAGGAAAAAGATCCCCCGAGGATTCCGCCATCCTCGAATGTCGCGCCTGAAACCGTCCATAAAACTGCTGCCGCGGGAGAGCTGGTAGACAATAAAGCCGCGCCGGCCCCGATAAGCGCTTTGGTCACGAATAATTTTGCCGGTTTCATACCTTCCCCCCCCCCGACAGACCCGATGGCCTCTTATAAATTGAATAACCTGTCAACATTGGCGCCGCAACGGTCTTTGCCGCAGCGCCAGAGATGACCCTGTGTCGTTACGGGGCAGCATATTGCACGGGCGCGAACATCAGCTTCCAAATTGACCATTAGCTCAGCCTTATATTCTAATGGATCGGAACCTGATTTGCCTCGAAGCATACCCCGGTACCACTTTGGTCATACGTTGACCGGTCTAGCATCGCCGTCACTTGCGATCTCTAACCATCCTGCCATCGAATCGTCGTCAACAATGACCATGGAGACGAACGATGGATACGATACTTGCCTCAGCAAATTCAGCGGACGCAGTTGCTGAGGCGCCAGATGAGGCAGTTGAGGCGAACCCTGCCAGGGTGGCCAGGAGGCCCAAGGCCAAAGGCAGAGCATCGAATAATAGGAGCAAGGCGTCACGTGTGGGCTCCGCACCCGCTGCACTGGCAAAGTCCGAAGTTTACGGCCCCGTGCTGCGCTGGACGGAAGACGATGAAGCTGACCTCCGCGCGTTGCTGGCCCGCCGCAAGGCTGCCGGTTATCGCAAGCCAAGCCGTGATGTCGGTGGGCAGGTGATCAAGCTTGGCCGGATCAGCCCCAACCCGAACACAGTGGCAGCATCCATCGTAGCTTTGGTCGGCATGAAAGGGGAGATAACCCGGCGTGATCTCATCACCGATATGGCGGATTGCGCCTTCCCTCATCCGAAAGCCCAGCCCAAGGACCCGCAGTGGTGCACGGGCTATATCTCAGGGTGCATCCGCAATGCGTTCCTTGAGGTCGTGCCGCCCGCAGCGGGCTGATCAGCACCCGGTGAGCGACACATTTGCCCTAACCACCGTTTGGGCAAACGTGTCGCCTTAAGCAGGGCGGAAGCGTGAAATGCTCGTAATCTCGTACTTGCGTGTATCGACTGCCCGCCAAGGCGCCTCCGGATTGGGTCTGGAGGCGCAACGGGCAGCGGTTGCCGCGCACATTGCCGCTGGCGGTCACACCCTCGTGGCTGAATATGTGGAGGTCGAATCTGGCCGCAAGGCTGACCGACCGCAGCTTGCCGCTGCACTGGCCGCATGCAAGCTGCACCGGGCAACGCTGGTCATAGCCAAGCTGGACAGGCTTGCGCGTAACGTCGCCTTTATCGCGAACCTTATGGACGGAGGCGTGGACTTCGTTGCGTGTGACATGCCCCATGCAAACAGGCTGACCTTGCATTTGCTGGCGGCTATCGCTGAGCACGAGAGGGAAATGATCAGCCAGCGGACGAAGGCTGCACTGGCGGCAGCGAAAGCCAGAGGGACGCGGCTGGGCAATCCGAACGGGGCGGCGGGGCTTGTGGCCTATTCTGCCGATGCAGCTCGCCAGAGTGCGTTGAAACGGGCCGAGCGGGCATCGCTGCGTGCTGATGCGGTTGAGCCGGTGATCAGCGAGGTTGTGGCGTCGGGGGTTGAGGGCGCACGCGCCATTGCCGTAGCGCTGAATGATCGCGGCATCCCTGCGCCATCAGGCGGCAAATGGCATGGAGAGCAGGTGCGGCGGACGATGATCAGATTATCGGGAAATGACAGGCCCTGATGCGTCGCGCGGTCAACACGCTAATGCCTTACCAGTGCGAAATATTGCTTGCAGCCAGGGCGCTGCGCAGATCATCGTCGTCGGCCGGGCTCAGCACCCGCCGGGGGACAAATTCAAAAAGGCTGTCGTTGAGGTAGATTAAGTAGCAGTCGCGGCCCTCTTGCCACCGGTGATAATCGCTCCATGGCCTGGTCGTTTCCGCTCGCTCGGTTTTCCAAAAAGTACCCGCGCCGTCCCACATGAACTGCATGTCGCGATGCAGTGACCGTTGCTGCTCGAACAATCGCCCCGCCCGACGCGGAATCAGTTGTAGGTTAACTAGTGCACACACTATGCCGGCGAGAACTCCTACCACACTGGCACTCGTCGCGACGATCAAGGCGCGCACCATCGGCTCGCCAAATGCAATCGGTACAATTGCAACGATGGTCGCAGCCACCCAAGCGGATATGAGTATTCTTCTGTAGAATGCCAGAGACCTCAGTAGTCGGACGTAATTCTGGCGTACGCTATTTATGTAATCCTCGCGCGTGGGCCTGAAGGCGACTTTTCCCGCCATATGGTTGTTTCCCCCACTGTCTCAAGCGCGCCACGTACTGCCAATGCACCGGACCTTACAAGCAGAGATCGGCAGATCCCTACCTTGTCCATTTCCGCCTACGATAGTCATGTAGCGCCAGATTGCTAACTGAGATTAAACATGATTTGCATTGTGTCTCATCGGGAGACATTGGCGTTCATCGCTAAGGTACGATTCTTCCTTGGCTTGTCTTCGGAGGTCGTATACCGACCAAGCGGGGACCTTGGGGGCTATAATGATCAAATATGGAGTGGCTGCCATCGCATTGGCTTGTGCTGGCGCGTCTTTCGCGGAAACCCTGACCACTGATCAGATAGTGTCGCTGAACGCGATGGGCCTGGGCGATGAAGCCATCATCGCCAAGATCAAAGCGACCAGCTCCCGCTTTGATCTCACGACGGATCAGATGATCGCGCTCAAGAAGCAAGGCGTATCCGGACCGGTCATCGCCGCGATGCTGGCGGGCGGCAGCCCAAGTGCGGCCCCTGCATTATCAATGGATTCGCCTGATCCGCTGGTTCCTCACCCGGCTGGCGTGTATCTGTTGTCAGAGCGCGGCCCCGAACCAAAGATGGTTCGCATGGACGCTACTGTCACCAATCAGGCCAAAACGGGCGGCATCTTCGGCTACGCTCTTACCGGTGGGCTTGCCTCAATGAGTGTGAAGGCCACCATTCAGAATGACAGCGCACGGGTGAAGGCGTCCACTCGGCCCTATTTCTATTTCTTCTTTGACGAGTCGAACGCCAGCGACGGACGCACCGCCGGCACATGGTTAGCAGGCACGGCGGCCACCGTCTCAACACCGAGCGAGTTTACCCTGATCAGGCTCATCCGAAAGGATGGACGACGGGAAGCACGCGTTGGCAGCATCAACATCGCTGGCGCCAAAACAGGCGTGATGGACAAGGACCGCATTGCATTCGATTACAAGATGATTCGGCCCGGCGTTTTCAAAGCCAAGGCAAGCGATGAGCTGGCGCCTGGCGAATATGGCTTCATCTACGCGTTAGGCGGCGCAGGCACGGGTGGTGCGATGACGGCACGAATATTCGATTTCTCCGTAGAGTAGCCGTAGCTGACCGGGGATTTAGACCGGAAACGTGGCGACTGGTCAAAAATTTGCAACTTTGGCTGAGATTAATCTAGGTTAGGCGGCACCCGAGCAGGAGCACCCAAGCTGTGCCGTTGGTGGCCCCATCGGGCGGGTATTGGGGAGGCTTTACTCACCGGTCAGGTGACCCAAGGCTATAAATTTTTCGAAAATTTCTGCGAAAACTGCCGGCTTCAATGCGTCCGAAATGGGGTGGAAAGCGGAAAGGCAGCTTTTGGCGGAGAGTTGATGGAAAGCAGCCTGAGCATCCGCTAAGACGACAATCATGTTGCGGATATCACTGGCATTGGCAGCCATGGCGATCCTTGCGGGCTGCGATCCAATGCGCTTCGTCGTGGAGAATGACACCGACAGTCCGGTAAAGATCGCTCACCACTTTTACCGATCTGACGCGACCTGCCATACTTCAGAATTCATGACGGGCGAGGGTACTATCGCACCAAAGCATAATGCCGCCTTCGTATGTCCGGCTAGCGAGATCGGCTACATTGAAATTTCGCAGAATGGGCGGTCATGCCGTGTTGATCGCGCTGACCTGATAGCGGCCGGCGGAGAACTGAAAGCTTCCGTTTGCTTAGACAATGGCCGGTTCTCAGAAAGCCGGGCGCGGCACTGAACATCCGCAATTGAGTCGGGAGCGGCCATCACATCCGATTTGGTGGTGCTGGTTTGCGGACGGAGGGTATCAGTCTGGAGCTTTGCCGCAGGTGAGCATTCGCGTTTTGGATTTGCTTGGACCACCATAGAAGTCGGTCACCTCGGCCCAGATGGTTTGCGGCCCGTAATCGTAGACAACGTCGCTGAAAGATAGCCTTGCACCGGATCGCTGGCCATCCTCCCGGCGCCATAGGATCCCATGCGAACCGCCAATGCTTCCCGTGTCTGTCTCGAAGTCGATCGTTGGCAATGGCTGCCCACCCGACTTTTGCACTCTCCAGACGGTAGGCTTTCCTACCTGATAATTCGCTATCAGCCTCAGTTCTATCGAACCGATTGTGTTTGGGTTGTAATCCACCGATTTTGAGTGGCGGCTACATTGGTATGTAACCGGATTAAGAGCTGCCCTTGTCCCATCGTCTTGGGACAGTTGACCTTCTGTCGCCCTTCTAGCGGCGGTTGCAACTCTAGTCGTAGCCGCGGAAAGCTCGTCCTCTGTTGGCGCTGTGCCTTCCGCGTGCGCGTGAGCTTCCAACACGACTACGGGCAATAGAAATGTGAATGTGAGAAGCTTGCTGTGCATCAGGCGATTATGCACCTCGTTATTGATGACCGCTACTGGGGAATTGGCAAGGCCGAACTTGTGTCCGCCTTTGGGTCGTGAGCCGCTACGGCGATAAGTCGCTCCACACGGCCGCGCACCCGTCATTGTCTCGGAAGAAACGTGCTGCCGTTCTCGCGGGCAACTACGCCGTCGTAAACGCGGCATCTTGAGGTAGCTACGTTGCGATAGATGGCTCGCGCCTGAGGGCCAAGAGCGCGAGAAACTCGCTCGGTGGCGTCATCGAATAGTTTCTGCGATGCCGATTTACAAATGCCTCTATAGATAACCCCGTTCAGGCATTCGGCCAAAAATCCTCGTTCGAAGGGTGTCGTGTTTTTCTCGATCTCGTTGATAAAGATGACCTGCTCTAATGCACGAACTCGCGCTATTACATTGGTGATCAGATCGTCATATCGGATGGTCAACATGAGCTTATCGGTGTCGTCCTTGCTATAGCCGCAATTGGAATCAAGGACGATATCGGCAAAATCTTTGTCAACCACCCATGGTGAGTGCCATAGTGGCGGGCTCGAATGAGAATACGCGTTTATTAACCGCCTTGCGTCTTCAATCGACGGCGTGGGGCCATCATATACGAACGCGCCTGTTCTGTGTCCTGATGTTTTCCATCCAGCTAGAGCGAAGTCTATTAGAGGCCCGACGAGGATACCGAGGACAAACAATGCGAATAACCATCGACCATTCTTCAACCGCGTCTCTCCCGATTTCGTGGTCGCATATTCGGCAGCTCTGCTCTTCAATAATCTGGGTAACCTGAAGAGGTTCGCAAACGTAGTCAACGATTGCTATGCCGCATTCGGCGAAGCCTTCGATGTCTGCTGCTGGGGACCGGAGCCCAAACGTTGAATGACCGCGAGTGGGGTCGGGAGCGGCCATCTCATCCGATTTGGAGCAAATGGGCGGCTTCGGGTTGGTTATCTGCCGTTCTCTCGTACGCTCCCCTTCAGCTTAGTGCTATAGCCCCAAAAAGGCAGGCGCAGCACAGCGCAGCAATCAATGTCCCGTTCACAGCAAAACGGATCGGAGCCTTCCGCCGGGAAGCTGCGCCAAAGCGACTTGGCATCACGCCGATGATTAAACCGCGTGCTAACAAGGCACCGAAGAACATGGTCAGCAGGATCAGCACCAAACGCATTATCCCACCGTTCTGCAGGACACGACCGACGTCTGCAAGTCGGTCGCTATCTGCCATTCCGGCCGGGCGACCGGAATGGGGTAGGAACCTGCCGATGGTATGCTCCGGTGGAAAGCGGACTAGAATGGCGATAGGCTAGATGACATGAGGGTGACAAAAGACGGCGACTTTTTCCGAGGCAGCCACATCCCCGGCCCGACGCATAATCTTTTAAGGATGCGAGTTCAGTCCGGTCGCGATGATGGCTTTGAAGTGCGGGTCTTACCGCCCGTTGGCGGTTGTGTGCATGGCGATCCGATCAACGCCGAAGAGACCCGTGACTGGATCAGCGTAGGCGTGGACCGTGCCAACGATGAGCTTGGGACCAGATGCGGCATCATTGAAGCTGAGGTTATTGCCAACGATAGCCGAAGGCCTGAGGTTCACGCCGAATTGGCCTGTCGGATCATTCTCGCGGCTCATCAAGAAGCCGAAGCCTAACGTCCGCTATCGGCCCACCCGTCTGCGGCTCTGAACGGCAAGAACTGGGTCGTTCCGCGTCAAAGCCCTTCGGAACAAATCATTGACGCTGTAGCGTAGGAAGCCCTCGTTCATCAGAGGGGGTTGTCGTCGTCGTCTCGTATCTCGCCGCCTACCCTGTTCTGGATCGACCGAAGTACCCTCAGTACGGCATCATCTTCGTTGTAGTGTCGACCGCTAATGTCCGCTTGGACCAGATAAGGTCCGGCGGCATCCTCCTCTTTACCCGTGGCACGAGGGTAGAAATAGGCGATTGGATCGCCACCCGATGCGAGTAGCAGCCACGGACTTGTTTGGCCCGGCAGGACCGAGGACAGTTCTTTCTCGACAACGGTGATGTTGTGAACGCCTTCTAAAAAGTAGCTTTTCAAGCTGGGTCTCCAGAGGACGGGCCTGGCGTTCGTCACAGCTTGATTGATTGGTCGGACGTGCGCAAGTGGGTCGCTTGCTACGTAGCGTAACGCTGCAGGTGATCCCTCAATCGGCGAAGGCGAAGGTGCATCTCATCCGCGTCGAGTAGGAAATCCCCGCCACCCGGCCGATAGCGGGCAAGATCGGACACAAGGTCCTGCACTATCTCATCGTCAGGAAAGGTGTCATCGAGCAGCATTTCCAAACGGCCAGCCGCCGCTAGGCTAATATCATCGCCATCAATAAAATGATCGAGCAGGGCGTTCAGTTCGGTAGCCATGCGCGCACGATGGCTTGCATTTGCACCCATGGCAATGTCCGCTATCGGGCAACACCAAAAGGTCCCCGGATGTCAATTTCTGGGTCGAAAGCTGCAGTGAGGCTATGCCAGCTACTTGCCGCTTGCCGTGGTCAACTTGCAACCGCGTGCAAGGGCCAAGCCGCGCAAGAAGCCGCGCCTGACCAGCCCGGCATCGAGGGCTGCGTTGTAACGTCGCTCGGCGGGTGCCGCCCCGCTGACCTCACGCACCAGGCCACGAAAGGGAATGAGCGCGTTGACGACCGTTTTGCCTCCAGCTTCCGCCAGCTTGCCGGCCCGGTTCTCCTTCGTGCCCTGACCAGGAACATAGTCCGGCCCCAGCACGGCGGTCAGATCGGCCATGGCGGTGCTGATCTGTGAGCAGGTTCGCACGCCTGTGGTCGAATATGGATCTTCGCTGGCGCGTTCAAGGACAGCCGGGATTTCGCGCTTAGTCACCCCGACATCCCGCACCGGCTGCGTTGCGATATCGCCTGCCTTGTTCAACGTGTCAGCGACAGGGCGTTTATTCTCTGCCGTGGTAGGCGCTGCGGCAGACGATTCCTGCGCCTGCGCGGCAGTCGAAAGTAGCATGGTCGCCACAATGGTCAGGTGCATGAAAGGCGAGGGCATGCGCGCACAACGCCGAAATCGTTTCAGGGTTGCAATCAAATCACCGTGATAGCTTTTGCCGTTGTGGCCTGCTGCCGAGCTTGCGCTACTCGTTACCGCCAATCAGGTCGCCCAATCCGCCGAGCACCGAACCTTCACCCCGGTTCTGGCCCCCACGGCTTCCTGCTGCGGCTAGCATCCGTCCAGCCAATCTGGAAAACGGCAGAGACTGAATCCACACCTTGCCGGGTCCCGTAAGGCGGGCGAAGAACAGGCCTTCGCCGCCGAAAAAGACGCTTTTGACCCCGCCGGCTGCAACAAGATCGAACTCGATAGTGGGCGTGTAGGCGGCAAGGCAGCCGGTATCGACGTGCAACTGTTGGCCGGGCGCAAGCTCGCGTTCGACGACCGTACCGCCCATCTGCACGAATACCCAGCCATCGCCTTCTAGCTTCTGCATGATGAAGCCTTCTCCGCCGAAAAGGCCGGTCATAATGCGCTTCTGGAACTGTACGCCGATTGAGACGCCCTTGGCGGCAGCCAGGAAGCTGTCCTTTTGGCAGATCAACCGCCCACCGAGATCCCCCAGCCTGATCGGCAAGATAGCGCCAGGCGTAGGAGAGGCAAATGCCACCCGCGCCTTGCCCTGCCCGTTGTGCGTGAACACGGTGGTGAACAGGCTCTCACCCGTGATTAGACGCTTGCCGGCACCGAGCAGCTTGCCCATGAAACCATTGTTGGTCCCGCCGCTGCCATCGCCGAATACGGTGGTCATATCGACACTGGCGTCCTTCCACACCAACGCTCCTGCTTCGGCGACGGCGCTTTCGCCCGGATCAAGCTCGATCTCAAGGAACTGGAGTTCCTGCCCTTTGATCTCGAAATCGATATCGTCCGCGAGGCCCGCGCTGCGGTGATGTTGCCATGGGCTTTGAAAAGGCATCTGGTCGCTCCAAAAAAGGATCGGTCCTGTATCACCGGATGCTCGGCCACCCAAGATATACCAACTTTTTGGGGGCCATTAGGCGGCATCTTACTGGCAATCTCTGTCGGCATCGCGAAAGCGGTCAAGGAACTCCTGCAGATTGTGCTGGTAGTTCCCCTCAGTGCCGGAGAGGTTTGCCGGCATGCGAACATGATCAACCGGCTTGCCGATGCGCACCATCATCCGATCCCAGTCCCGCCGTTCGAAGCCGTCGCTCTTTATGCGTTGTTCCAGCACCAAGAGCTTAGAAAGCTGACCATGTGCTGCGGGCCCGAGCCTGCAAAGCCCGGCAACCGCAGCCGCAATGGTGGAGCGGTGCGCGCCATAGCCATGATCCCGTTCTACAGGTGACAATGCGGGATCGTCGCGATCTAAGGCGGCCAGCGCCCGCTGATGATTATCGATGATGCCCGTGAGCATGGGGGCAGCCGGCGCGCCCATATCGGCGAGGCGGGTGATCAGACCATTGGCGCGGCGACGCCGATTGACATCAGCCAGCAGGCCGCGCTCCTCGGATGAGAGTTTGGCAAAGGCGCCCTGCGGCCAATGCCCTAGCGCGGCACCTAGCTGCTGCGTCTCCGGATTGACGGTATCCGGAAGCGAAAGCAGCTTGCGGACTATCGCAGGCCGCAAGGCGTTCAGGTCTTGATCCGCGAAAGTCCCGATCAACGCCCACGCACCGTCAAGGTCATCAAGGCGCGTATCGAGGATCAGGCCCCTCACAATGGGGAGGTCTGCTGGTGTGGCGCCTTGTTCCTTCAGGAGTTGGAGATAGTCGCTGACGGTCTTGAAGATCGGCGCATCGGCAGGAAGCGAGCGATCGTTCAATGCAGCCAAAAGGCCCGTCCGCACAGATTTGAGGATGTTGCTGCGGTCGGGAGTACGGCGTACTGCCAGTGCCGCGTCCAGCTCCTTCCGCGGCTGTTCCCATGACGTGTCGACGTGCTTCGGCAGCAAGGTGCGGCCCCAGCCGAAGCGGAAGTTTTCCAGGCCACCAGTGCCGTCGATCGTCCATGGCACGCTGAGGGCGTAGGTGCGCAGATTGAAGATGCGCATGAGTAGCTTGCCAGCTCCGGATCGTATCTCCGCGAACACTGAATCGGCCCCGGCCGGCATCAGCGACCAGCTTGTGTTGCGGCTCCTGCCTTCGATGTCGGTTGTCCACCGGCCTATGCGCAAAATTAGATCGTGATGGGCGAGCGGCGGTTCCGCGTGCAGGCATACTTCGGTGGTCAGGCGCAGCTTCCATGCGGCCGACATGGCGCGATTATCTTCCAGGGTCTTGCCGAATTGGCTTGAGCGACCGTCAATGTCCGGCTTGTAATTGTCGCCAGCACAGCGGCCCTGAGGCAGCAGCCGATAGGTTCTGGCGGCAGGCAGCAGCGGTTCTGTCCCGTCGCGGACCTGCTCAAAGGCTGGCTTTTCCAGCCCGTTGACAGTCACGCTGCGTACGCCAGGCTCGAACAACAGGGCGAGGCAGCGATCGTCGCAGGCATAGGCGCGATAACCGTGACCTTGCCAGCTCGCCCTATCCATTTGCGGGGAGGCCGTATCTATGCGCAGATCGCCCTTTGGCACAATTGCATGTGCGGGCTTCACTTCGGGAAGCCGGTAACGGGCAATTGTAGCCTCCGCCCAAGCCACGGATGGCTGCGGGACGGCCCAGACTGCCACAGCAAGGGCGGGAGCGGCTGCGATCGCGGCGAGCCTTTGACCTAATACGATCCGCAACGCCCAATAGGCCACGGCGTATATGCAGCCCCACACGAACGCGGTTGGTGCCAAGGACAGGATAAGACCAGGCAGGATCAGCAGGAAAAAACCGATAACGACCAGCGTCGGCGTGGTGATGGCGATGAATGCCAAAGCGCCAGTGATCAACAGATAGAGCTTTAGGAACTTGGCCATGTCATCCCCCGCACGGGACATGGCATAGGTGCTACTGGTCAATATAGGCTTATCTCTGGTGCGCCGATTGATCGCCCGCTGCCGCGTTGGAGGGACCAGAGGGCAGAAAGCGACTAAGCCTCGAGTTGGTGATAACCATACCAGTCACGAAGACGAGGAAGGTAGCCAGTGCCAGCCTTACGGCGGTACCGATCAACATCTGCCGGTTTTCCTGCCGTTGCCTGGCGCGGGCTTTCTCGCCCAGCTGGACCGGGACGGCGCGGAAGGGCTTTTTAAAGCTGTCCATGCGTTCGCTCATATCAGATCATGCCGCGGGAGGTTACCTCCACGGTACGATCGTTGTTTAAGCGGTCGTCACCGGCACATGGACCACCCACCGCGCCGCGCCTGATCGAAGTGCAGATGGTCATGGTGGGCCGGATTGTAATCGGGCGAGAGGGTCGTTGCGAACACCCTACAGGCGCCATCGCGTACGTCCCGCAGAAACGCTCCCGCTGGTCCTTGATCGTCCCAATCGGCCGGTAAGGAGATCCTGCGTCCATCCTGTACGCGAAAGTCGGCGATTCGATGGCATTGGCGGTAGCGTGCTCGCTCATGGCCCTGCCTTCAGCGTTGCCGGTGCTGCGGCAGGCATAGGCGCAGGGCCAGGGCTGCAGTGATGATCAGGAACAGCAGGTGGGGACCGGTAATGCGGCGCATGTGGGAAGACGCGCGGCGGTGGGGAAGGTGCCCGCTTTTGGGCCGGTCCACGTTACCGTTGTTACCCATGTTACCGAACTAATACCCTACTTTTCTTATCACGCGAGAGTTGTGAGGTAGTGTAAAAATAAAGGCCCCTGAAAACAGGGGCCAAGTTCGGTAACTTCGGTAACTTGGGTAACACGCAGGCTACTCCTCCTCGAAGGTCAGCCCGGTTTTGGCAGTGAACACGGCGCGTGCCTCATGCAGCGGCGGGAACGGATAAGCCTTATATTGCCTTGGCTTGTAATCATCGGCGGGTTCGGCGCGGTAGGTATCGCGGACCACTTGCGCCTTGAAGCCGGTAGGCATGAGCCTTGCCAAGCCGATGGTGAACCGCTTCTCGTGATACGGCTTGCCGTGACCGTTACAATAGCCCTTGAAGTCATCGAGGACGTCGCGGACCCGCACCAAAATGGGCTTTTCTGGATCCACTGTGCGCCGGAGCCGCCCATTATCTGGTACCTCGTGATGGATAAGCCGTCGGACAGGGTGTCGTAATACCACGCCTGCACCGGGTCCTGGATCGCGGTAAATTGCTTTTGTCGCTGCAGTGCCGCGGTCTTGGGCAGCTTTTCGGGGTTCCAGTTGCGGATATCTCGAACCAGCAGCTCACCGAGCATGGCCGCCAGGCCGCCATTTTCCATTTCGCATGCAATGTCCCCGAAGTAGCGCCGCCGTGCATCGGCGTCATCGCCGAAGGGACTGGTGACCTCGTAGACCGCGTAGCGCCGTTCATATCCGTCCGCACGCACGACATGCTCGTTGTTCGAGGTCATCATGATGCGGAGATGGTTGGGAGCCGACCACGGGGAGAAGAACTTGTCCTCCAGCCGCAGCTGATCGCGGGTGATCATATCCTTTATAATGCTGTCAGCCTTGCGGCTTTGCGGCGCCACCGCTTCCTCCAGGCATAGCAGTAGCGTGTCCTCCAGCCTGGCGTTGAAGCGGCCGACGATGTCCTCGTCGTGCGCCGTCATGAAGGTGTGATGACCGAACAGGCGACCGATCCACGCGGGAACAAAGGTCTTGCCCGAGCCTTTCGGCCCGACCATCACGATCGCCGTGCCGGGCTTCTTGTCCAGCTCCTGTACGGCGAACGCCATCCAGTTGAGCAGGTAATCATAGGCATCTTCGCTGCCACCGCAGACATTGTCCTTCAAGTGGCGCTTGAACTTGGCCCAGCCCTCCGGTTTATCGACCGGCTGCACGGTGAAGCCGGTCCAGCTGTTCAGCAGCCCCGGACGGAGCACGCGGCCCGGTGCGAACATGATGCCGTCATAGCTGCGCCGCCAGGGCGAGTTGAACCAGTAAGCGCCGAGCTGCATCGTGTCCTTGCCCTTTTTGGGCTTCTGATGATCGCCGGCCGGCAGAGTGACATGCTGGACGAACTTTGCGACAAAGTCCTGCTTCTGCAGGAAGATGGCGACATAGCGCTCTTGGACCGGATCGAAGGCCTCCTGCATGACAACCGTTTTCGCGCCACGCTGGACCACGGCATGGTCGTGGTTCAGTTCCTCGATTGCAGCCACCGCCAGCGCCACCTCATCGATGGCGAACTTGTCGTCCTTGGCTTCCTTGGCGGCTTTGCTGGCCTTCCTGAACAGCCACGCCATCGTTTTGGCCTGGAAATAGCGCTCGGTCGCGAAGCTGCCCCAAAGCGCCCTCGGCTCACTCTTGCGATACTTGTCGCCCTTTGACGACCATTCATCGAAGATCGCGAGACCGGCTTCACCATGCGCATAATAGACCGCCCGCGCGATCTGCGCCCACGGCGCCTTCTTCATGTCAGGATCGAGACGAGCCAGCGCCACCTTGGTCTGCTCTATATCCACACGCGTATAGCCCGAATTATAGCCCAGCAGGCGGGACTTCAGCGCCGCAGCTTTCCGGTCACGCATGTAAGGCTCGGCCTCGGCCATAGTGACGGGCACCGCAGCAGCGATCAGGTCTTCAGGGGTCACCTTGCCCTGCAACGCTTCCGGCCATGGATCAGCCAGATCCCACTTTTCTCCCAATTCCGGCGGCAACTCGACCATGCGCACGCTGCTAGCGCCTGACCTCAGCGCATAGCCGGCCATGGCCATCATCGCAGCCTTGCCGGGAGGGTCATTGTCAGGCCACAGCACCACGTGGCGGCCCTCAAGTATATAGGTCTCGACATAGTGGACGCCGTTCACGCCACCCATGAACGTGCTGGCGATCATGCCGGGGAACATCTGACCAGCCGCATCCGCGGTCTTTTCGCCCTCAACGATAAGGATGGTGGTCTCGCGCTGGCCGCTGATTTTATCGAGCCCGTAGAGCGGCTTCCAGCCTTGCAGGCCTTGGATGGCGAAATCGCCGTTGCCTGTGTGAACGATCGGCCGCATCTCCTTTTTGCCGTCACGCTCGTAGCGCCTGATCTCGATCAGGATATCGCCGTCTTCGGAGGGATAATGGTAGCAGCCGGCGAGATTGCCAGCGGTGCGGAACAGTTTCTCTTTCAGCTTGTTGGGCAGCCCTAACCTGCCGTAGTTCGGAGGAAAGGGAACCATCGCACCGTTGGCGATGTTGTTCTGTTCCTTGCCTTTTTCGATCTTTTGCTGTACTGTCAGTTCATAAATATCAAAGTCATCATCCTCGCTCGTGAGAGGAATATTCAAGTCGTTTTTCATCAATAGTACTCAGTGCGCGCCGGTCACCGACGGGCGCGTCTTTTTTGTTCGTCATTTATCTCCTCATGAGATGCCGGCGACCCGGCTTGGTTAGTCCAGCTTCGCGACGGCCTGTTCGGCCGACAATCCGCTGAAGATGCCCCCCAGGTATCGCTGCAATCTGCTTTGCGACCAGAAGGGACGGGTGCCGAGATGGATGGGCGCCGGGAATGTTCCGGTTGCCACCATCCGGCGGATTTGCGCGTGGCTGATAGGCAGCCTTGCACAAAGGTCTTTCATCGAAAGTAATGGATCACGTTCTACATCATAATTGTTGGTCATCTATAAGTTTCTCCAAGCTGACGTTTGGCGTTGTCAGGCACAACACTTATAACATGAGCAATAATAAATCGGTACAACTATTTGGTTATACCGGATAAAAAAAGAGGCGCCCCCGGAGGAGCGCCTCAACATGTGCAAGAGCGGTTACAATACTATCGCTGTTCGGTAAAAACGGGATCCAGTATTACTCGTTCCAGCAAATCCAGAAGGTTACGCCGGCCACGCGTGGCGACGCACGCAGGGCAAACGGCTCCTTCGGTGTTTCCACAAAAAGGGCACCGTCCCTTGGTAGTAGACTTGGTAATTTCAGCTTCCATGCTAATCCTTTCTTGTTAGCTGTTATCCGTCGCCGGACCCCGCCCTTGTACGGATTTTATCGTGGCTTGTCAGTTGGATAGCAGAAAGCTTTATCCTCCCGGCGCGCGTCCCAATTTAGCTTTCAGGGGTCGCCATGTCATTGAAGCTGGCCTCCGACGGCTTGCGTCCTCCCTTTAAATAGACGTCGCGATACCGGTTGATATGCGTGCGAAGGTCGGGGCGATCCTTGAATAGGCCAAATGCCGTGAAAACGGCCTCCGTCATCAGCGCCGTGTCATGAGGGAGGTCCAGCTCGTCATCATCCAGCCGGTCACGCTGCCCCCCTCTTTTGCCACCCGGTTGCATGGTGGGAGTTGACCATCCCGGCGTGTAAGTGAGCTGAGCATCCTCCTGACGATACTGTGCCACGGCGTGCACAAGGCGCAGCGGTAGATCGATCTGCCTTTTTGGCCGACCGGGCTTAGACGCACGCACCAAGTCAGTGAGGCTGGTTGTAGAATCGACGATGCAGCGCAAGATCACTTCTGCCTCTTGCGGACTGCGGGAATAGCGCTCTGCAAGTGCACCGGGATAAATAGCAACGTCTGACGAGATCACACTTCGATCATCACGAAGCAGCCGAGCCTTCAGCCTGCTCACTGCCCGAGTCACGCGTTCGATATCGTTCAGCAACGAGCGCCGTTCGATCTCAAGTTCCTCAGGCGTGATGTCAAAATCGCTGCCCTCGGTTGGCGCAAGCTCAGGAACTGCTTCTGCCCAAAGCGCCTCGAAGCATAGATCGACAAGACGTTCGACAGCGCTGCCCTTGTCCTTGACCGGCAGGTGGCCGACAGCATTGAAAATGGACTCTCGGATTGCGGTTCGCTCCGGGGGAAATTGCCATAGATCGGGCGTCTCTGCAGTCTGGTCTCTCATGCCGCTTCCACCCATGCGTCCTCGATTCTCATTGTTACCCGGCGAACCTCGACCGGTGCTGTTGCTTGATTCTGTTCGCCGACGATCTCGGCCAGGTGCCGGCCCCACTTCTCCAACGCATCCCTGATTTCGCCCCGGTACCGGTGCCGATTATATGTGCGCACGAGCTTTTCCGGCGTGTGATTGAGCACGCGCTCAGCAACCTCTTCGGGTACGCCCAGTTCTGCCAGTTTCGTGCGGACGGTCCGCCGGATATCGTGGAAGTTCCACCCCTTGGTGCCGGATAGGTCCTGAAGCTTTGCTTTGAGCTTGGTGTAATCACTACTGGGCCGCTTGCCGGCGGTAGTGGAGAATATGAAGGCGTCGGGTCCATTGTCAGGCAGGCTGCGCAAGTCTGCCAGCGCCGCGCTGGTAAGCGGCACATGATGATCGCGGCCGTTCTTGGTGCGTGCGCCCGGTATCACCCAGGTGTCGCCGATGATCTCTGACCGCTTCATGTCCGCCACTTCGCCGAGTCGCGCGGCGGTGTGGAAGAGCATACGTACCTTGTGCCCCAACGACCCGGACAGCTGCCTCGTGGCTATATATATGGCTCGCATTTCAGGGTTGGAGAGGGTGCGGTCGCGGATGTTGTCCGCCGTAGGCGATGGGATGCCGTCGCAGGGGTTGACCGGCACGTCCCCCCTGCCCACCCCCCATTTGAACATGGGCCGCAGGTGGCGCAGCACGTTCTTGGCGCTGTGGAGCCCGGTGTCCGCCCCAATTTCGTCCAGCGCAGCCACGATCTCGGGCTTGGTGATGGTGGCGGCCCGGCGACTTCCGAAATCGACCAAGTGCGGATTGTTCAGATTGCCCCGGACATACGACCACGAACTCATGCCGCGCATTTCGAGCGACCTGACGTAGCTGCCCGTCAGCGCCGAGAACAGGATCGGGTAAGCGGGTTCGGCAATGGTAGGAAGCACGGACCTTTCGTCTGCCGCTGCCTTCAATTCCCAGACCATTCGCCGTGCGTCGGCTAGCCTCATCCCTCGTGCGTCGCCGATCTTGACGCGCTTTTGCCGGCCATTGGCGAAGATCAGCGCGTAATAGACCTTCACGCCGGTGAAGCTGACCCGCAGTTCGAGGCCGGGACACAGCTCGTCGCGATATTCCATGCGCCCGCTACGAGGCAGCTTGATGTTGTCGACAGAGCGCTGTCGGAAGGTGAAACTGGACGTCCCCATAGGGGCAAACCAGCTAAGGCAGAGATTCTTCGCGAGCAACAGAAATCAACAGACAATTTATGCCACAAAAGAAAAACTATCTCGGCAGTACAGAGCGCCATGCTTCGTGGGTAAAATCTTGGGTAAAGCAGGACAACTTCAGGGATCACGGATTTCCGCGATACATGATCAGAAAACTGAGCTTTTTGATCGCCGGATGCTTCACAGCTATCGGAAAACCGAGCGTTTAAAAACCTTGGCAAGGTTGTGCTCTACCCCTGAGCTACGCCCGCTCTGGCGTTTCGCTGCACGGCGGCAACGATTGGGTGCGCGCTCATAGCGCGCATGGCAAGTGGCGGCAAGGGCCGTTTTGTTCAGCTTCGAGAGGGCAACCTTCCGGTGCCTTTTGGCTCAGCGGATCGTGATCCCGGTTTCCGCTCGCTTCAATCTCAAGCGCAAAATGACCCGTCGGTAATAATATGGGCAAAGTGGACCGTGATCGTGCGACGAATGGAAAGTGCCGCCTGGGTATCGACCGGATCGGGAAGCACTGCGCATCGACTATGGGGATCTTGGTCGTGAGCTCGCCGCGGGATCAACTACTCAATTGAGGCAACGACTCTCACGTTATTCGATAGAGTGTATCAATAGGAAAGGTCATTTCGTCCCTCATTTGGACATTGTTAACTACGATCGAAGGTGGCGGCCGCTCGCACGCAACGTAAGCATGGTGACGAGCCAGCTCGCTACGCTGCTGGCGCACGAGCCGGGGGCATCGGGGGACCTCCCGGCTCGCCCAGTAAGCGCTGGTTCAATGCCGAGCGACGATAACAGCTTGCAAAGGATAGGATTTGGCCAACCATGAGGTACGAAAGCTCCACCTCTCATAAAGCCGCTCACGATCCGCTCGAGGTGCAATCCTCGACTCAAACGACGGCGAAGGAGCGCGCTGAGCGCCTTGAGCTTGCAGATAGCCTGGAACGAGCGGGCCGCGTCGCTTGGCGCTGGTTGCGCAATGATGAATCCGCTTGGGAGCGGGCAGTTACTTTGCGGATGTTGGAAAGGCTATCTCGTGCGGCCCGTGATCTCCGCGCCAGCGTAGAACCAGGTGCGGAAAGCGATGCCGGATAAGTCTGTCGAACTGATTAGGTGCGGGCCAATCGCAGGCAAGTAAGAAGCTGTCGCGTGAAGCCTTCTGGTTTCCAGCGCGGAGAAGAAACGGTACCAATTGGTCTTCGCACAGATATAAGGGCCACGACCACCGGGGACCAACCCGCTGCCGTCTGCCCAGGGGGGCCCAGGTGCAGACGGTGTGGCCGTGGCCACCGCGACGGCGGGACGTACCGGTAACCCGACGCATCCTCTCCAATTGCCGTTTGGCCTTGGCGCACGACGCGGCTGTTTTTCAACGCTCGCAAACTACAAAAGTTGCACGGGCGCGAGCATCGATCGGGCGAACAGGCCTAAAATAGCCCTGTACTGAACATCGCCATCACCATTCGTAAACACCACACGGGCTAGATGCGTGGGCGGGTTGGCCGTCATGTACCGTCAGCCCTCGGGCCGGGAGGTCGCTTTGGGGCCTTCCGCCTCGATCGACCCTTCCAGAGCTTAGCCCTGAGGAGCTCTACGCCTTTGGCCCGCGCATCCGTTCGCGTCGCTTGAGCTCATCATGGTACATATCGGCTAGCAGGAGATGCGCTTTTCGTGCGGCATCACTTTGTGCATGCACAGCCCGCTCAAGCTCGGCTTCTTCCCGGCGACGATAATATGGCACGTCTTTCTTCTTGAGCATGCGACCTCTCCCGGCTCGACTCGGCCCGTTGACGAAAGAAGGGTGCGACTCTTCCGTCTGGCGCGTCAATATCTCCGGTTGTCAGGTCGGACTTTAGCGTGGTGGCGCCGGCTGATCTTCGATCTTGTGGTTTAGCAGCCGCTCCAAGGTCGCGGACGCACAATCGCGCGCTAAGCTTTCCAGTTCCTTGGCCACCGGCGAGGGTGCCGCACGTTCCGCGCCGCTTTTGCTGCGCAAAGCGATATCGTAGAGCTTTGCGGTGATCGGCTCGGCTAGCTCGGTTTCCGCCTTCAGCAGGCTATCCAGCACGGCCTCATGAAGGGGCGTATCGAACTCCAGGCCTGCAAAGGTGTCACGGTTCCAAACAACGCGGCTGGGTTGGGCGGCAAGACGGCCCAGATACAGCCATGCGCTCGGAGCAAGCCTTTGCGCACTGGGGAGTTCTATCCGGCACCCATGTGTTGAAATGTCGATGACCCGGATGGGGATGCGGTGGGCGCCGTTCTGCCGCAGAAATGCCTGCACCTGGAATGCGATGCGGGGAACTCGCCTGCGTTCGGCCTGACCTTCGCCAAATGTCATTTTTCCTCGACCCGAAAGTTTCCAGCCTGTTTAATCTTGAATAGTAAAACAATCCTTGCACCGCAGGAGGTCGACGTCGACGCACGGGGAGTTCGGCAATCTCTGCGGTTGAATGTTGAAGGTCTGAGAATCCAAAGCTCTGGCGCGATCGATGCCGCCATTGAGCATCCTCTGCCAGCAAGCCGCCTGGCGACGAGACCCCGTCGTCACCATATCGGCGTGAGCACCATGATCACCGCTCAATCCGACCTTTTTGATCGATCCCCGGTGCTGCCGGGTCTGTCCTTGGCCGAGGAGTTCATCACGCCTGCCGAAGAACAGGCATTGATTGCCAAAATCGACGCCGCCGACCTCTCGCCCTTCCGCTTTCGAGGTTGGACAGGCAAGCGGCTGACAACCTCGTTCGGCTGGCGCTATGATTTCGATAACGGACGGTTCGGCCCCGCCGATCCGATCCCTGACTGGCTGCTGCCCGTGCGCGATGAGGCCGCTGCATTTGCGGGGCTGGCTTCCGACGATCTCGTTCAGGCCCTGCTGATCCGGTACGACCCTGGCGCGGGCATAGGCTGGCATCGGGACCGGCCGGTGTTCAAGCATGTCGTGGGCATTTCCTTGGGATCGCCAACGCCCTTGCGCTTTCGTCAGCGAATGGGTGGCGGGTTCAAGCGCACGACTGTGCCATTGCCGCCGCGCTCAATCTATCACCTTGCCGGAGAGGTTCGGCATCAATGGGAGCACAGTATCGTTGAGGGGACGGAGCGGCGATGGTCAATTACGTTCCGTAGCCTTGCCGGCCCCAAATCATAGCTGGCAAAGCCGGCATGTCCTGACGCTGTCACCGCAACAGTTTAGTGCCATTTTCGAGGAAGAACTGTTTGGCCTTACTGGCGAATAAGGCGAGCATAGGCGGCAGGTCCAGCACGGCCCGCACGCGATCGTCGAACACGTCCAACTTCGCCGCCATCTTTTGACCCATCGCCTGAACGGTGAAGGCTAAGGTGTCTCCATCCCAGTGATGTTCGGTGACAGTCGATCCGGGTATGAATGAGGTCAGCTTGCCGACGCCTTTTTCAAGCCGCTGCTTGGCATCAGCCCGGCCGAGCTTGTGGGGTATCTCGACGGTGATAGGTCCCGTCATGCCCTCACCGCTTTGGCGGATTGACGCAGGGCAGAAATTATCGATGTCTCCACCGGCAGTTCCTCTAACATAGCGGATCAACACGTCACCGGGCTCTTATATCCGTGAGCAGCTGCCCTCCCCTGATCTGAATTATTTGCGCTTGAGAGGTTCCGCAACGCCTCGACCATCAATCATGGCCGAAACAGACCGGTAAAAGGGGCGGTTGTTGACGAACGGATCGCCGCCGCAGGTCTAGCTGCGGACCGACCGCCCCGTCAGCCCCTCAGTTATCTGTTCCCGGCGGCCGTATCGGGAAAGGTAATGGCGCCACCGGAACCCCGTCCTCGATCAGACTCTTGGCCTCGTCGGCCGTCGTCTGGCCGTAGATCGGGCGGTGGTCCAGCTCGCCAAGATGCATCGAGCGCGCTTCGTCGGCAAAGCGGCGCCCGACCCATTCGGCGCTTTTGAGTGCCTCGGCCTGGGCTTGAGCGAGCGCGGTAAGCGCCGCCTTCACCTGTTCGGGCATGACCTGCTCATTCGCCATCGGCACAGCTTTGCTGGAAGCTGCCGGCGCCGGCAGCTGCTGATTGCCCTTGCGCGCCAGCCGCGGCGCCATGACCGCCTTGTCGACCTCAGACGAATTGCAAAGCGGGCAGGTTACCAGACCGCGCGAACGCTGATCCTCATAATCCTGGCTCGATCCGAACCAGGCTTCGAATATATGGCCATTGGCGCAGCCGAGATCGAACACGATCATGATGCGACCTCGACCGGCCCGATCGGGCGACGATGCTGGAGCGATGGCACGCGCATGCGCACGTCCGACGTCTTGGCGACATCGATTTCGGCATAGCCGAGGCCGTTCGCCTCTCCCATGTCGAGCGCGATTTCACCCCAGGGATCGATCACGAGCGAGTGACCATAGGTGGCGCGTCCGTCCTCATGCGCGCCGGATTGGGCCGCCGCAATCACCCAGCAACTCGATTCGATCGCGCGCGCGCGCAACAGGACATGCCAATGCGCCTTGCCAGTCGGAACAGTGAATGCCGCCGGCAGCGCGAGCATGGCCGCACCGGCATCGCTGAGCGCACGAAACAGGTCGGGAAACCGTAGGTCGTAGCAGATCGCCAGGCCTAGCCTTCCCCAGGGGGTATCGACTGCGACCACCCGCTCGCCGGGGGCATAAGCCGCGGATTCGCGCCAGCTTTCGCCGGTGGGGAGATCGACGTCGAAAAGATGGATCTTGTCATAGCGCGCGCGGATATCGCCGCTGCCGTCGATCACGAAGCCGCGATTCACCAACCGGCCATCGGCACGCTCGCCCTGCAGCGCCAGCGATCCGAGATGAACCCAGATGCCGGCTTCGGCAGCGGCCCTCCTCGCCGCGCCGAGCACCGGATCCTGCGCTTCCGAGGAAAGATGCTCTGCCGCCCGCGCGCGATCGCGATCGAGCAGGTTGCTCATCTCGGGGGTGAACAGCATGTCCGCACCCTGCGCCGCGGCATCAGCAATCGCCGATGAAATCGCCTTGGCGCTGGCGTCGGGATCGATGCCTGTGCAGGATTGGAGAAGAGCTGCGCGCATCAGGCTCCCAGCATTGCATCGAGCTGGCCGGCACGATCGAGCGCGGCGAGCTCGTCGGAACCGCCTACATGCCGGTCATCAATAAAGATCTGCGGGACGGTGTAGCCGCCGTTGGCGCGCTCCAGCATCTCGGCGCGTTTGGGCCCGCCGAGGCTGATGTCATACTCCTCGAAGCTAGCGCCCTTCGATGCGAGCAGCGACTTCGCGCGCGTGCAATAGGGACAGAACATCTTCGTATAGATTTCAACCTTGGCCATCGACGCTCATCATTTCATGTCCTGCCTACTCAGTTGTTATCGCGAACCGGCGTTGTCAATGCTGCGCACCACCCGCGACCAACAACAGACGCGGACTTGCGCGGCTCCGGCGCGCTTCAAGGCTTTTGCGCAGGCATTGACGGTCGCCCCTGTCGTATAAACGTCATCGATCAGAATCACCGGCCTGCCTTCGATGCTGGCGCGTTGCCGGGGGTCGACACGAAACGCGCCGCGCACGGCCTTCCGCCGCTCGGCCGGCCCCAACCCGCGCAACAGGGGCGTGGCCTTGGTGCGCTGGAGCAGATCCGGGCTGAACGCGAGGCCGCTATCTTTTGCAAGCTGTCGCGCGATCAGCGCCGCCTGGTTATAGCCGCGCCGCCACAACCGCCAGCGATGCAGGGGCACCGGTACCAGCAGGACATCGCCTGCGTCCTCGATCAGCCTGCGCATCTGCCGCGACAAGGTGATGGCGACGCCCGGTCGACCCGCATATTTGAGGCGAAGCGCCAGTGCGCGCGCGATGTCGCCATAGGCAACAGCGGCGCGCACGCCATCCACCGCCGGCGGATCGGCGAGGCAGGCGCCGCACAGCGCCTCGCCGCCAGGGTCGAGCAGGAAGGGCTCGCCGCATGCGCGGCATGCGGGACCGTTCAGAAAATCGAGCTTTTGCCAGCACTCGACGCAGAACAGATGATCAGCGAGGGCAACGATGCCGCAAGCAGGGCAGCGCGGCGGGAGCGCGAGATCGAGTACGCGCCGCAAAGGCCACTGAAGTCTACTGAGCAGCGTCTGAGCCATTGCAGCCATGGCCGCTTGTCCACGGCGGCGGCACGCGGCACAAGCCCTTCATGGTCGTTCCCGAAATCTTCGATCGCCGCTTGCGCCGCGCGCGGCGCGATCGCGCCGCCGCCAGCTTCGCCGATCATGCCTTTTTGCTGGATTATATGATCGAAGGCCTGCTCGATCGGCTGGATGTCGTGACCCGCCCCTTTTCGCACGCACTGGATCTGGGCTGTCATGATGGGCGGCTGACGCGCAGCCTCGCCGCGCGGTCGATCAATGTCGTGCCGTGCGATGCCGGCCTGAACTTTGCGACGATGGCGGCGGGAATTCAGTGCGACGAGGATCGTCTTTCCTTCGCCGATCAGAGCTTCGATCTGGTGATGTCGGCGGGCGTGCTGGATCAGGTCAACGATCTCCCTGGCGCGCTCACGCTGATCCGGCGCGCGCTCAAGCCCGACGGACTTTTCCTCGGATGTTTCGTTGGCGCGGGTAGCCTGTCGAAACTTCGCAAAGGATTGATGGAGGCCGACCTGGCGCTGGGAACAGGCGTCGGCTCACATATGCATCCCATGATCGACGTGCGCGCCGGAGGCGACCTGCTCGGTCGAGCTGGCTTCGTTTTGACGGTGGCGGACGTCGAACCGCTCAAGGTGCGCTATTCCCACCTCCTGGACCTGATCCACGATCTGCGCGGCATGGCGATGACCAATCTGCTGGCCGAACGGAGTGCTCCCGCTTTCGGCAAGCGCCGGCTGGCTGCACTCATCGATGCTTTTGGCAAGCAAGCGGACCCCGACGGCAAGGTTACGGAAACGTTCGAGCTGATCTATCTCACCGGCTGGGCGCCCGGGCCGAACCAACCTCAGCCAGCCAAACGGGGAAGCGGCCGGCAATCGCTGGCACACAGCTTGCGCCCTTCGATCAAATAAGCGCATCAAGCAAGCCGATCAGCGGGAGGTCGGCTGGCGGCATCGGCAGATCATGAAGCTGAAGCGGCCGCACCCACCGCAGGGCGGCCGCGTCAAGCGCTTGAGGTATCCCCTGCCACTTGCGGCAAACATAAAGCAGCAGGAGGATCTGCCGCCCGTCCTCCATGGGCGCGGTGCCGAACCCTGCCGGCGCAAGACATGCGGTTTCGGTGGAGATGCCGAGCTCCTCCTTCAACTCGCGCACCAACGCTGTTTCGGCGCTCTCGCCGCGTTCGATCTTCCCGCCTGGAAACTCCCAAAGCCCGGCCATTGCGCGACCAGCCGCACGTTGCTGGATGAGAACCCGTCCGTCTGCATCGACAAGCGCGGCTGCCACGATCACAAGCAAATCCGGCATATCGGCCATTGCCCTCCAATAGATTTTGTTAACCCCGAAACGATAGGCCTTTGGGTGGGGCAGTGTGGGACGGCCGATACAATGTTGGATTGGGGACGCAAGCTCAAGGCTGACGACAGCGGCGCAACCGCAGTCGAATATGGGCTCATCCTTGCCCTGGTCGTGCTCGCCACGATGGCCGCGATCGTCAAAGTGGCGAACGGCACCATCGGCATGTGGAACAATGTAGCCACCGAAGTGACCAAATATTGAGCGAAAAAGAGTCCTAACGCCACGCTCATCACCTTTTCCACCCGCGTTAAAACTTTGGAAACTCCTTCGGCTCTATTTTCGTATGGCTTGCCGAACCTCGCAAAGGGGGCGCGGTTGGCCGGGAACATGAATTGGGCGTTGAACAAGGAGATTATCATGCAGTTCGTTCGTAACATTCTGAAGAATTCCAAGGGCGCGACCGCCATCGAATATGGCCTGATCGCTGCTCTCATCGCCGTCGCCGCGATCAGCGCGATGACCACGCTCGGTGGCAAGATCGGCACGACCTTCAACAGCGTCTCGTCGAACCTGAAGTAAGTTCGGCGACCACGGTCGAAAAAGGAAAGGCGGCGGGGCCAGGCTTCGCCGCCTTTCTCTTTTCCCCTGCGCACGAAAAAGCTGAGATGACGCGCCCCTTCCGGCAACAGCCTGCTTTTCCGCTCACGCGGACGTGCAGGGCGCTTGCTTACGCGTCTCTTTTCTTTTGCGCGCTCTCCTTCTTCTCCAATCTGCTGCACCCGCGGCAGATGGACTTCGTCAATTTCTGGGCCGCGGGCGAGCTGGCGCTCTCAGGACATGCCGCCGCCGCCTACGACATAGCCTCGCATAAGGCGATCCAGGAAAGTGTCGCCGCCACGGGCGGCATCATGGCATTCCTCTACCCGCCCCCGATGCTCATCTTTGCGGCGCCCATGGCTTTACTGCCTTATACGCTTTCGGTGGGCCTGTGCGTGACTGGTCTTTTTCTGCTTTACATGATGACAGTCGTGCAGATCTGGCCCGCATCGCGATGGCAGGCAGCCGCTTTTCCGCCTGCCGTGGTCAATGGGCTCGTCGGTCAGATTGGATTGATGACCGGCGCTATTTTCCTCGCGGCATCGGCTCGGCTGGAAAAGCGCCCATTTCTGGCCGGGATGATCTTTGGCTGTCTGATTATCAAGCCTCAGCTTGCGCTGCTGCTACCGGTTGCATTTCTGGCTGGGCGCCAATGGCGTGCGTTTGTGGGTGCGGCCTGCTCGGTAGCGGCCTTGCTGATCGCCGCATGGCTTATTTTCGGGTGGCAGCCTTATCTGTCGATGATCGAGGCGACGCCGGCCTATTCGGCGATGGTGTTCGATAGCCCGCTGGCGTCCTACAAGATGACCAGCGTCTACGCCGCTGCACGCTTCTGGGGCGCCTCCGGATCGGAAGCCTATGCCTTGCAGCTGCTCGCAGCCGCAGGCGCCGCTTTCGCGGTCTGGCGGATCTGGCGCGGACCCCATGAGCTTTCCGCGAAAGTGGCGATGCTTGCAGCGGCCACGCCGCTAGTGAGCCCATATCTCTTTCTTTACGACGCCGTAATCCTCATTTCGCCCTTTCTGTGGCTGGCGGCACGGCGCAACGCTACGGGTGGGCTGGTCGTGCTTTGGCTGCTGATGATTTTCCATATCATTCAGAACTGGACCGCCTGGCCCTTGGCAAATCTGATGCCTCTCGTCCCGCTCGCACTCGTCGCGATGATCTGGCGGCGGCTCGATCCGAACGTCGTGGCGTCCCCAGTTCGCATCTCGGAACTACCGCAACCAGCCTGAGCCGCGGCAATTTGCGTTACGACAGTGCAACGAAAGTGCCCTCGATCCGTTGCGGTCTTAAGCAAAAGGAGAAGAATGATGCGCAAACTCATCCTTGCAGCGACATTGGCCGCAGTTGCAGCTCCGATCGTGCCGGCAGCCGGCGACCCGCCGCCCTGGGCGCCCGCACACGGCCGACGCGCCAAGGAGGATTGGCGGGATGATCATCGCTATGATTATGACCGGACCGACCGGGACAATGGCGGCTATTACGCCGATCGCTACTATCGCGACGGGCGCTATTACAGACCGCGCCGGCTCGGTTCCAGCGACCGAATCTATCGCGGCCGTGACGGACGTTATTATTGCCGCCGCGCCGATGGAACGACGGGTCTGATCATTGGCGGGATCGCCGGCGGCTTGCTCGGGAACACGATCGCTCCAGGCGGATCGAAAACGCTGGGCACTCTGCTCGGCGGCGGAGCCGGCGCTTTGCTCGGCAGATCGATCGACCGGGACAATGTCACCTGCCGTTGAACAGCGCCGACTCGTGAGTTTTGACCTTGATCAAATACGCCGTTTCCGATCGCCCGTAGCATTCAAGCTCTGTTTGGGACGGAGGAATGAAATGCTGAGCTTCATTGGCGCGCATTATGTGGAAATGGTGGTCGGGGCTGTTGCGCTTTTCACGGTCGCGCTCTTTTCGGTAAGCCTCGCGGATCGCTTTGCCGGCCCGAAAAAGTCGGGTTGATCGCGGCTCGCTTTGGGGCGGGTCAGCCAGCCAGCCCCATGAGGCTCGCAAGACCCAGAAAAGAAAAGAATCCCATCACATCGGTCATCATCGTTACAAACACCGCCGACGAAACGGCGGGATCGACACCCGATCGATCGAGCCCGATCGGGACCATTACGCCGGCAAGACCTGCCACAAGGTTGTTGATCACCATCGCCATTGCGATGACCAGCGCAAGCGCGGAATTGCCGTAGATCAGCCAGGTACCCGCGCCGATCAGCGCTCCGAGCGAAGCGCCGTTGGCCGCCGCTATGCCCAATTCACGCAAGATCATGCGGACGGTGTTGGAACTGGTGAGCTGATTCGTTGCGAGCGCGCGCACGACGACAGCCAAAGTCTGGGTGCCGGCGTTTCCGCCCATGCCCGATACGATCGGCATCAGCACCGCCAGCAATGCGAATTTTGCGATTTCCCCCTGGAACAGGCCAACCACCGAGGCGGCGATGATCGCCGTTCCCAGATTGACGACCAGCCATGTAAGCCGGGAACGAACAGTGAGGGCAATTGGCTCGTTGATGTCGCCGTCACCCGCGCCGGATAGTCTCAGAATATCTTCGCCGGCCTCTTCCTGGATGATGTGGACGATGTCGTCGACCGTGATCATCCCGACCAGCCGGCCCGACTGATCGACCACAGCCGCCGAAATCAACGCATATTTCTGAAACCGCAGCGCGACTTCTTCCTGGTCCATGTCGACCGGGATGAGCATCTGCTCGCGCTGCATGACATCGGCAATGGCAATCGATCGCGGCGTTCGCAGGACCCAGCTCAGCTTGCAGGTGCCGACCGGCTTGTGGCCCGGATCGACCACGAAGATTTCCCAGAAGTCGGTCGTCAGATCCTCGTTGCGGCGCAGATAGTCGAGGACATCCCCCACCGTCCAATGTTCCGGCACCGCGATCAGGTCGCGCTGCATCAGCCGGCCGGCGGATTCCTCGGGATAGGAGAGCGCTTCCTCGATGGCGGCGCGATCATCCGGCGCGAGCGCGCGCAGCACCTCACGCTGATCGTCAGCATCGAGTTCCTCGATGATCGCGACCGCGTCGTCGGTATCGAGCTGGGTGGCGATTTCCGCGACCTGATGCGGCGCAAGCGCATCGATCAGATCATCTCGCACCCATTCGTTCATTTCGGCGAGCACATCGCCGTCGAGCATTTCCGCAAGCGCGCTGGCCAGCGGCCTGCGCGCCTCCGATGGAGCCAGCTCGAACAAATCGGCGATGTCAGCGGGGTGAAGCGGCGCCACGAGTTCGCGCGCGGCCTCAATGTCCCCCGCTTCGACGTGCTCGACCACCGCAGCCACAAATTCGGGCGTAAGCCGATCTTCCTTGTCGTGGCTGGTGCGCCCCTGCCCCTGATCGGGAAGAAGCGTGGCGGTCTCGTCGTGGGGCTCACTCATGGATCGCTCTCCGCAAGGGGAGTTTTACCTATCGGGCGGAGGCGCTTTTGTCAGCCTATTCCATCACCATCGCATGTTCGGCGGGTAGCTTTCGTTCGTTCTTTTTCACCACAAGAATGAATGGCAGAAGTATGAATGTCGCTGCTGCCAGCAGCAGGAAATCATCCAGATAGGAAATCATCATCGCCTGCCGGTTGATTTCGGCGTCGAGGAACTGGAGCGCGGTTGACGTATTCATCCCGACGAGTTCGGCGAAGCCACCCTGCAGAATCGGAAAACGGGTGACGCTGAGTTCGCCAGCCAGGTCGGAGTGGGCCACTTGAAGATTGTGCGCCAGCAGCGCCGAGAACAGCGAAATGGTAATGGAACCCCCAATGTTGCGGGAGAGGCTCCAAACGGACGCCGCCGTCGTCCGCAACTTCGGCGGTATCGTCGCAAACGCCAGCAGGTTCAGCGGCATCATGACAAAACCCAAGCCAAACCCCTGAATCAAGCCGGTTACAATGATCGGCTGGCTATCCATTTCCAACGAGAAGCCCGTCATCATCCATTGCGCACCTCCGATCAGGATCATGCCAAGCGCGAGCAGGAGGCGCGAATCCACGCGTTCCGAGATCTTGCCAACCAGAGTCATCGAAAGCATCGTCGCTATGCCTCTTGGCGCCATCAGCAAGCCAGCGCCGGTCGTATCGTGCCCGAACAGTGACTGAACCATGAGCGGAAGCAGTGCGGAGCCGGCCATCACCACGCCCATGACGATCAGAAGGAACAGGTTGGCGATGACGAAGTTGCGGTCGCGGAAAAGCGCAACCGGAATAAGGGGATCATGCGCGGTTATCGTATGCGTGACGAACATCCACAGCGCCGCTGCGAAGACGCAAAGCTCGACGATGATCTCCGTCGAAGAAAACCAGTCGAGCTGCGTCCCCCGATCGAGCACGAGCTGGAGCGAACCGAGCGCCAGCGCAAGGAAGGCAAAGCCGACAATATCAAAGTTCGGCTTGGCCAACCGCGTCTGCGGCAGCAGCGCGAGGACGCCGAACAGCGCCATCAACCCCAACGGGAGATTTACGTAAAATACCCAGCGCCACGAATAGGCATCCGTCAAAACGCCGCCGATGAGCGGACCCAGAATGGGCGCGACCATAACCCCCATGCCCCAGATCGACATGGCTTTGGGTCGTTCCCGTTCGGCGTATACGTCCAGCAAAACTGATTGGCCAAGCGGGGCGATGAAGGCGCCGAACAACCCTTGGGCAAAACGCGCGAAGACCATCATCTGAAGCGAATTGGCCATGCCGCACACCGCCGAGGTGAAGGTGAAGCCACCCACAGCGATCGCCATCAGCGTGCGCCGGCCGATGCGCACCTCGATCCATCCGGTCAGCGGGGTGGCGATGGCGGCGCCGATGATATAGGCCGTCAGCACCCAAGAGATTGTGTCGGGCGCGGCGCCTAGGGCGGCCGCCATGTGCGGCAGCGCTACGTTGGCAATGGTGGAATCGAGCACCTGGAGCATGGTGGCGAGCATCACCACGATCGTGAGCGCAAGCCGCCGCCCGGTCGGCAACTGAATGGTGGCTTCCATGATCGCTGTAGTTAGAGCGGGCGACGCGGCCTTTCAATCGCTTCGCTCGCTCCTATATCGCTCGGCAATGCACCCCCGATACGCTTTGTCCGTTCTGGATCAATCCCCGATCGCCGAGGGATCGACTGCTGCCGATGCCGTAAGCAACACCCTCGATCTCGCCCGGCATTGCGATGCCCTGGGCTTTCATCGCTATTGGCTGGCCGAGCATCATGCATCGCCGGGCTTGGCCGGGGCTGCACCCGAGGTTCTGATCGGGCCAGTAGCGCTGCAGACGAAGCGCATTCGGGTTGGTTCGGGTGGCATCATGCTGCCCCACTATTCCCCGTTCAAAGTGGCCGAGACATTTCGACTCCTCGCCGCCCTAGCGCCGGGCCGGATCGATCTCGGGATCGGGCGAGCGCTTGGCACCGACGGACGGACGGCGTTCGCGCTGCAGCGGGACCGCAGCCATGTCATGGCGCATGATTTTCCCGAGCAGCTTGCCGAACTCCTTGCCTATCTCGGCGATACGATGCCAGCGAACCATGCATTCGCCTCCTTGTCGAAAAGCCTGGCCACGGGTGGCGGCGAATCGCCTGCGCCTTGGTTGCTCGGCTCCTCGATGGACTCGGCAATTTGGGCCGCCGAGGCGGGGCTTCCTTATTGCTTCGCGGATTTCATCAATTCGGACGGCGCACATATGGCGGCCACTTACCGCCAGCAGTTCAAGCCATCGGCATGGCTTGCCCAACCCTATGTCGCCGTGGCGGTATGGGCGATCGCGGCGCCGACGAGGCAGGAGGCGCTTGATCTGGCGGCGCCTTCAGCAATGATGTTCGCGCATCTTCGGCAAGGACTCCTCATTCCGGTCCCCAGCGTGGAGAAAGCGCTGGAGTGGCAGCGCTCCCGTCCCAGCAGGACAGGCCGGCGCCGTGCCATCGGTACAGCGGCTGAAGTCAGGGCGCAGCTCGACGAGGCCCGCGATCGTTACGGGGCTGACGAGATCATGCTCGTCAACATCTTGCCCGACCATCAAGCCAGGGTTCGCAGCTATGCGCTGGTGGCTGAAGAATATGGGCTGGCGGAACCCGCGCTCGTTCCCTAAGCGAGCCGCAACCGAGAGGAGTAGATTCATGGCTGACGATCCCGAAAACACCCTGCTGCTTACCGTGGAAAGCGGCGACGTGGTCATTCGGCTGCGCCCCGATCTCGCGCCCCAGCATGTCGCCCGCATCAAGGAGTTGGCGCGCGAAGGCTTCTATGACGGCGTCGTCTTCCACCGCGTGATCGACGGCTTCATGGCGCAGGGTGGCGATCCGAGCGGCACCGGCATGGGCGGATCGGACAAGCCCGACTTGCCCGCGGAATTTTCATCCGAGCCGCATGTGCGTGGCGTATGTTCAATGGCGCGCACGAGCAACCCGAACAGCGCCAACAGCCAGTTTTTCATTTGTTTCGACGATGCGACTTTCCTCGACCGGCAATATACGGTCTGGGGCGAAGTCGTGGAGGGCATGGAGAATATCGACGCACTCCCCAAGGGCGAGCCGCCGCGCAACCCCGGCAAGATCGTTTCGATGAAAGTCGCTGCCGACGCCTAGTGCGGCACCGCCGGGACGAGCGTTTCGAACAGCCAATCGTGGAAGATCCGGACGGCGCGGTTCGAGAACGCGCTTTTGCGGCACGCGAACCAATAGCTTTGGGGGCTGATGATATGCTGATCGGACAGCAGAACCAGTCGCTCGTCCTGGGCGGCAGCGAGATGACCGTCAAACATGAAGGCAACCCCGAGCCCGGCTGCTGCCGCATCGAGGATGAGCTGGCCGGAATCGAAATAATCGATCGTAAGCGGCTCTAGCTCGGGCATGCCAATCGCCTCCCGCCAGGTATCGAAACCGTCGCGAAGGTCGTTATGAAGCAGCACCGTAAGCCCTGCGATATCGCGAGGCTCGAACGGCCTGCCCAATTGCTCTGCGAACGATCGCGCACCGATCAGCACGATTTGACCCCGATCGATCTGCCGCGCATAGAGCCCGGCATCGACCTCCCGTACCAGCACGACCGTGGCGTCGATGCCGTCGTGAAGCCGGGTCAGGCCGTTGACGGTTGTCGTCATGTCCACGTGCAAATTGGGATGGTGCTGGCGAAGAGCGGCCATAAAAGGCATTAATCGCTGCGATGCAAAAAGTGGAGGCACGGCGAGTCGCAGGCGAAGAATCTCCTGCTCGCCCCCGGTCGTGAGCTCGATGGCATCGCTCAGCATATCGAGCGCAGGGGCAATCCGCTGCAGCAGCTTTTCACCATCGCCGTTCAAGACCATCGCCTGATGACGGCGATCGAATAGTGGCGTGCCTACGAACCGTTCAAGTGTTTGGAGCCGTCGACTAAGTGCCGGAGAAGACAAGGAAAGTTTTGCCGCCGCGCTCTTGACCGAGCCTTCCCGAGCGACTTGGACGAAGGCTTCGACAGCAGTCAAGGGAGGCAAACGCCGCAAGGCCGGACTCCGATAAGCGCATTCGGTGCGCAGATGATAAGGGCAAAAAGACCATGCGATCTCGCAGGATCCTCTATCGCGAACCTAATTGCGCAAACTGCAATCGTCAATGTGTTTTGCGCAATTGCAAAGCCTTCTTCGCAAATGCACAACGATCCTGCCTTTCAGGCATCCTCTCCTAAAACTTCCCGGGCCGGCTTGCCGGCCCTTTTTTTTGGGATCGAAATCGGCGCTCGATGTCTTATCTGTCCTCTGCATATCGGGGGCGGGAGAAGCGACATGGCCGACAGTGAACAACCCATGAGAAAATTGCAGGTCGCAAATGCGCGGCCTGAAGACGCTGGGCGCGGTCTGGCGCGTCTGCCGCGAACGGTGATGACCTCTCTTGGCCTGTTGGAAGGCGATGTCATCGAGATCGTCGGCAAGCGAGCAACGCCCGCCCGCGCGGTGCTTTCCTATGCCGAGGATGAAGGCTTGGAGATTTTGCGGCTTGATGGCTTGCAGCGCGCCAATGCCGGAATCGGCTCGGGCGACTTTGTCGAGATCAGGAAGGCAGATTCGAAACCCGCCACGCGCGTCGTGTTCGCTCCGGCGCAGGAAAATCTGCGCCTACAGGGTTCTGCCAACGCCTTGAAGCGCACCTTTGGCATGCGCCCGCTGACCGCAGGCGATGTCGTAGCCACCGCCGGGCAGCAGCGTGTCGACCGTTCGGATATGCCGCCCGCTCTGTCGCAGATGCTCAACGCGCCGGCTTATGCCTTGCAGGAAATCCGGCTCATGGTGGTCGCTTCCAGCCCCAAGGGCATCGTCCATATCACGCCCGAAACCGAGGTCGAGCTTCGCCCCGAATATGAAGAGGCGCGCGAGACCCGGCGCGCCGACGTGACCTATGACGATCTGGGCGGCCTTGGATCGACGATCGACCAGGTGCGCGAGATGGTCGAGCTGCCGCTACGCTATCCCGAATTGTTTCGGCGCCTGGGCGTTGATCCACCCAAGGGCGTCTTGCTGCACGGCCCCCCCGGAACCGGCAAAACCCGGCTCGCCAAGGCAGTCGCGAACGAAAGCCACGCCGAGTTTTTCCATATCGCCGGTCCCGAGATCATGGGATCGGCCTACGGCGAAAGCGAGAAACGGCTACGCGACGTGTTCGAGCAGGCCGCAAAGTCAGCGCCATCCATCATCTTCATCGACGAGATCGATTCGATCGCGCCCAAGCGCGCCCAGGTAACCGGCGAAGCCGAGAAACGGCTGGTCGCGCAGTTGCTCACGCTGATGGACGGGCTCGAAGCGCGCCAAAACACAGTCGTGATCGCAGCGACCAACCGCCCGGAAGCAATTGACGAAGCGCTCAGGCGTCCCGGCCGTTTTGATCGCGAGATCGTGGTCGGGGTGCCGGATGAGCGAGGCCGCCGGGAAATCCTCGGCATTCATACGCGCGGCATGCCCCTGGGCGATAAAGTGGACCTCGATGAACTCGCGCGGACGACCTACGGCTTCGTCGGCGCCGATCTTGCAGCCTTGGCAAGGGAGGCGGCGATCGAAGCGGTCCGCCGCATCATGCCCAAGCTCGACCTGGAAGAAGGCACGGTGCCTCCCGAGGTGCTTGATACCCTTTCGGTTACGCGCGAGGATTTTCTGAATGCGCTCAAGCGCGTCCAGCCGTCCGCCATGCGTGAGGTAATGGTACAGGCGCCCAATGTGCGCTGGTCCGATATCGGCGGTCTGGATGAAGCACGCGAGCGCCTGCGCGAGGGCGTCGAATTGCCGCTCAAGGATCCCGAAGCGTTTCGCCGCATCGGTATCCGCCCTGCCAAGGGTTTCCTGCTTTATGGCCCACCCGGCACTGGCAAGACCTTGCTGGCCAAGGCGGTCGCGCGTGAAGCGCAGGCGAACTTCATCGCCACCAAATCGAGCGACCTGCTGTCGAAATGGTACGGCGAAAGCGAGCAGCAGATCGCACGCCTGTTTGCGCGCGCGCGGCAAGTGGCGCCAACCGTGATTTTCTTCGACGAGTTGGATTCGCTCGTGCCCGCGCGCGGCGGCGGGCTCGGCGAGCCGCAGGTCACCGAACGGGTGGTCAACACGATCCTGGCCGAGATGGACGGGCTTGAGGAGCTGCAATCCGTTGTCGTGATCGGCGCCACCAACCGACCCAATCTGATCGATCCCGCGCTGCTCCGTCCCGGCCGTTTCGACGAGCTCATCTATGTGAGCGTGCCAGATTATGGCGGCCGGCTGCGCATTCTCGGCATCCATACCGAGGGGATGCCGCTCGCTCCGGATGTGGATCTGCCGAGCCTCGCGCGGCGCACGGAACGGTTCACGGGCGCGGATCTCGAAGATCTGGTGCGGCGCGCGGGCCTCATCGCCTTGCGCGGATCGCTGCAGGCGCAGCAGGTCACCGCCGCCAACTTCGAAGCAGCGCTCAGCGAAACGCGCGCATCCGTTACCCCGGAAATAGAACGGGAATATGAGCAGATGGCCGCGCGCCTGAAGCAGGAATCGGTGGCGATTGCACCGATCGGTTTCATAGCCCCCGGGATGCTCAAACCGCGCGAGCCACGGTCCGTCGACTAAAGGGAACAAAGCGACTGCCGGGTGGTCTCCACCCGGCACCGCTTGCGTTTGGCAGCGCCATTTGCCAACGGGGTTATGACAGAACCGTGAAGGGAGTGTTGGAAGACCATGTCAACGGGCGAGACCGCGCTCAAGAGCCGCCGCAAGCTCCGTCTTCCTAGAATGGACAACATCCCGCTTGCCTTGTTCTTTCGGGAGTTTTGCAAGCACCCCACAATGATCGGTTCGATCATCCCATCGTCGGACAAGCTCATCGATAAGATGCTCTCGCGAGTCGATTGGGAACGAACACGCGTTTTTGTCGAATATGGGCCTGGCGTCGGCACCTTCACACGGCCTATTCTCGATTGCCTTGACCCCGATGCGACTTTGATTGCCATCGATACCAACCGCGACTTCGTCCGCCATCTCGAACGCACCATCCATGATCCGCGGCTGATCCTCGTCCATGGATCCGCGGCCGATGTCCGTAACATCTTGGGCAGGCATGGTTTCGAGCACGCGGATTATGTGCTGTCCGGCTTGCCGTTCTCGACGCTGCCGCCCGGCGTGGGGCCAGCGATCATGCGCGAAACGCACGCCGCTCTTCGTCCCGGCGGGGCGTTCGTCATCTATCAATATGCATTGAAGGTGCTTGCGTTGCTCAAGCCCTATTTCGCGAATATCGATCGCGATTTCGAGCCGATGAACATTCCACCGGCTCAAGTCTTCTGGGCTTGGAAGGACTGAGCAGACTCAACGCCAACGCCTGCCAAAATTGAGCCGGCGGGTGATGCCGGAATCGAGCACGCCGACGATAAAATAGGCTACGCTCCAGCGCAGCCGCGCAAACCATGTGCGCCGCCGGCGATGCAATTGAGGCGTGATCGCCTGGGCTAGCGAACGCTCTTCCTCGGCATAGGCACGCATATGGTCCGCAAATGCCTTGTCCTCGACCCGGAGCATCAACTCGAGATTGAGGTACAGGCTGCGCATGTCGAAGTTCGCCGAGCCGACATAGACCGAGTCATCGAGCACCAGCAATTTCGTGTGCAGCCGGGCAGCACGATATTCCCAGACCCGAACGCCGTGCTTGAGCAGGCGATGATAGCTGTGCCGTGCCGCAGCGACCGTGATTTCGCTGTCCGATTTTGCAGCGGTCATCACATTGGCAACCCCGCCACGGCGGCCCACGGCGGCGATCCGCCCAAGCATCATGGGGCTCGGCGCGAAATAGCCGGAGATGAGATCAAGCGAGCGGGCTTTGTGCAAATCCGCTTTCGCGGCACGCGCCCATGGGCTCAGCCGCCGCGTCGGGCCGCCCATCAGCCAGCGCATCGGGCCGGCCTGATCGCTCCATTGGCCCAGCGTCCGCCGGAGCCGCCGCAATCTTGCGTGGGGCTTTCGCGACCAGGCGGCAAGCGCGTCATAATAGCCAGCAAGCCGCTTGACCGACGCGCCTTGGACCCCAATGCCGAGATCGCGCCAATGGCTGCGCCCTTCGTCGGCGAAATAATCGTCTGCAACATTGAAACCGCCGATCAGCGCGTGCGTCTCGTCCGCCAACGCCATTTTCTGATGGTTCCTCAGCAGATAACGTCGGCCGAAACGCGGCAGGAACCGGCAGATGTCGGCACCCGCATCCGAAAGCGGCGCGAGAAAAGCCTTGCTGGCCGTGCTTCCGAAGCCGTCCATCGTGAGCGAGACGGTCACACCCCGTTCACACGCGGCGACGAGGGCATCACGAACTTGCCGTCCCGCTTCGTCGCCGGCAAAGATGTAGTAGAACAGCCGAAGACTTTGCTTGGCATCGTTGATAAGCAAGAGCAGCGCGTCCATCCGCTCTGCCCCCGTGACGTAGGGTGTCAACCAGGTTCCATCGACCTGAAACCGTTTCGGCTGGGATCCTCTCATAATGGGCAGATGCCCTTGACCGGATCGCTCTACAACCCCGTTCTGATTGACATGCGGGAACGACGCTGATAGGCGGCGCGCTTTCCGAGAGATTGATTGTTTAGCGGAGCGTTTGAGCATGGCGCGCGTCACCGTCGAAGATTGCATCGACAAGGTTTCCAACCGATTCGACCTTGTGCTGCTGGCTGCGCAACGCGCCCGCCAGGTTTCCGCAGGGGCGGAACTGACGATCGATCGCGATCGTGACAAAAATCCGGTCGTGGCGCTGCGCGAAATCGCGGAAGAGACGATTACGCCCGAGGAACTGCGTGAGGCTGTGGTGGCCGGGCTCCAGCGCTATCGCGTCGACGATGAAGACGCTCCGGATGAGATCGGTTCGCTCAGCGCGTCAGCGGAGGCACTGCGCCTGACAGCCGCTGCCCCGCCACGGAACCAGAATCTGGGTCCCGATTACGACTGAGCCAGTTCGGAACGGTCCTTCCAAGTCAGATCGCAAACTTCTAGCCGCCGGCCGTCGGCGGCCATGACACAAACCTCGCTCACTGGCTTGCCGTCCCGCTGATCGACGGGCACCAGGTTGCTCGGACCGCGTTGCTCCCAACGTTCGCCCCATTGGCGAAGCGCCAGCAGCGTCGGCAGCAACGCTTCGCCTTTGGGGGTCAGCGTATAAATAACCTTCCGGCGATCATCGCTGCAGTCGCATCTTTGCAAGATCCCGTGCTGGACGAGCTTGCCAAGCCGGTTCGCCAGGATGTTGCGTGCAATACCCAGTTGCGCCTGGAATTGCTCGAAATGCCCCAGGCCAAAGAATGCGCCGCGGAGAATCAGGAAAGACCAGCGCTCGCCGACAACCTCCAATGCCGCCGGGAGACCGCAGATATGCGCAGTATTTTGAACCTGTTTGGCATCCATCAACCGCGAAGATAGGCCGATTTACGCGGCTGGCAAGCGTCCGTTTCGCACAAGGCGGGGGCGGGCGAAGCTGCGCGGGCGGCAACTGGAACAGGATATGAGAAAAAAGCTGTATCTCGTTGCGAGAATACCGCTTCTTTGTTGCATTGCGGCGCGAAAACACGACATCATAGCTTGATGCTGAGGCAGTATGAGCTGGTTGAGCGGGTCAAGAATTACGATCCGGACGCCGATGAGGCGCTGATCAACCGCGCCTATGTGTTTTCGATGCAGGCGCATGGCAGCCAGAAACGCGCGAGCGGCGATCCCTATTTCAGCCATCCGATTGAGGTGGCCGGCATTCTGACGGACCTTCATCTCGACGACGAGACGATCGCGACCGCAATCCTGCACGATACGATCGAGGACACGCTCGCCACGCCGGAGCAGATCGAGAAGAGCTTCGGCTCCAATGTCGCGCGGCTTGTCGATGGCGTCACCAAGCTTTCCAAGATCGAAGCCCAGACGGAAAATGAGCGCGCCGCGGAAAATCTCCGCAAATTCCTGCTCGCCATGTCGGACGACATTCGCGTGCTGCTGGTCAAGCTCGCTGACCGGCTCCACAATATGCGAACGCTGCATCATATTCCTTCACCGGAGAAGCGCCGCCGCATCGCTCGCGAAACCCTCGATATCTACGCGCCGCTGGCGGAACGCATCGGCATGTACGAATTCATGAAGGAAATGCAGGAGCTTGCATTCCGGGAACTCGAGCCCGATGCCTATGATTCGATCGTCAAGCGGCTCGCGCATCTGCACGAAGGCGGCGGCAATCTGATTTCACGGATCGGCTCGGGCATTCGCATGGTGCTCGGGCGCAGCGGCATCACGGCCGAGGTGACCGGCCGGGAAAAGCACCCCTACTCGATCTGGCGCAAGATGGCCGAACGCCATATCAGCTTCGAGCAGCTTTCGGATGTCATGGCGTTCCGCGTGATCGTGCCCGATGTCGAGCAATGCTATCGCACGCTCGGCGTGATCCACCAGAAATGGCCCATGGTCCCCGGCCGCTTCAAGGACTATATCTCCACGCCGAAGCGCAACGGCTATCGCTCGCTTCACACCTCGGTCATCCATTCCGAGAAGATGCGGATCGAGATCCAGATCCGGTCTACCGAAATGCATGCGCAGGCCGAATTCGGCCTCGCCGCGCACTGGGCCTATAAACAGGCCGGCATCGGCAAACCCGATGCACAGGTGAGCTGGATCCGCGACCTTATCGAAATTCTCGACCATGCTGGCTCGGCTGAAGAACTGCTCGAGCACACCCGCATGGCGATGTACCAGGATCGCATCTTCGCGTTCACGCCGACGGGCGAGCTCATCCAGCTTCCGAAAGGCGCGACCCCTGTCGACTTCGCCTACGCCGTTCACACCGATCTGGGCGACCAGACCGTCGGCGCCAAGATCAATGGCCGGGTCGTGCCGCTACGGACCCCCATCGAAAATGGCGATCAGGTTGAGATCCTTCGTTCCAAGGCGCAGGAACCGGAGGTCCCCTGGCTCAACTTCGTCACGACCGGCAAAGCGCGCGCCGCCATCCGGCGCCACGTCCGCCACAAGGAACGGGATGAGCAGATCGCGCTGGGCCGCAAATTTTATGACGAGATCGTCCAACGTCTGCCGGCTCAATTGGGCCAGGAAGCCCTTGCCGCCGCCATCCGGCGCTTGAACCTGCCCGATGCGGAAGCGCTGATGTTCGCCCTCGCCCGACGGACTCTCACCGATGCGCAGGTCATGGAAGCTCTGATGCCGGGTTCGGCCGGCGAAGGGACGAACAAGGCGTCAGCGCAACGCGAAGCGATTTCCATCCGCGGCCTCACCCCCGGCGTAGCCTTCACGCTGGCGGATTGCTGCCATCCCGTTCCGGGCGATCGGATCGTGGGCCTTCGCAAGCCCGGCGAAGCAATTGAGGTCCATTCGATCGATTGCGAGCGCCTGGCCGATGGAGTCGACGCCGATTGGGTCGACCTTGCTTGGGGTGACGGGTCGGATGGGGGCACTGCGCGCATATCCGTCATCGTGAAGAACGAGGCGGGCGCGCTGGGCGTAGCGGCCGGCATTCTCGGCTCCCACGGTGCCAACATCGTCAACCTGTCGCTCGTGCACCGCGATAGCGGCTTTCACACCTACCATATCACCATTGAAGTGCGCGACGTGCAGCATCTCATGCGGATCATCGCGGCACTCCGGGCAGCGGATGCGGTGAGCCAAGCCGAGCGTATTTGACTCTTGTCGATCGGACATGAGACACATTCACCGGAGGAAAGCGGCAATTAACCGCAGATGAACCTTCGCACTGCAACCTAAGGAGGAGAGAGTCGTTGGGGCGCGTGGAGGGTGAGATGACGTCCTTGAATTTTCGCTCGAATTCCAAAGTTTTTACGCCCGGCTCTTTTTCCGCTGCCACCAATCCGCTCCGCCGAATCGCGCTAATCGGCAATTTCCTGCCGCGTCGCTGCGGACTGGCGACTTTCACTACCGACAGCTATCAGGCGCTGCGGGATCGTTTTCCGAATGTGGCGGTAGACGTCTATGCGATGAACGATCCGGGGCAGACATATGATTATCCGGATTTCGTCACCGGGATCGCTCAGGACAATCCGGCGGCCTATGCTGAAGCGGCCAGCAAGATCGATCAGAGCGGCGTAGATCTGATATGGGTCCAGCATGAATTCGGCATTTTCGGCGGCGAGGCGGGATCGCACCTGCTGCGACTGCTTGATCGGGTTAGCGCGCCTGTACTGATCACGCTTCATACGCTCCTGGAAAACCCGTCGCCGCCGCAACGGCATGTCATCGACGCATTGCTCCGCAGGGCAGCCAAGGTGATCGTGATGGCTGAGGCCGGCCGCGACATCCTGATACGCCGCTATGGCGCGCGGGCAAGCCAGATCGCCGTCGTGAAGCATGGCATTCCAGACCGGCCTTTCGCCGACACCGAAGCGATGAAGGCGAAGCTCGGCCTTTCGGGCTGTGACGTCATTCTCACCTTCGGGCTGCTTTCGCCGGACAAAGGCATCGAAACGATGATCGATGCCTTGCCCGAGATCATTGCCCGATCGCAACGGCCGGTTCGTTACGTCGTGCTTGGCGCCACCCACCCGCATCTGGTCGCGCAGGAAGGCGAGGCCTATCGCGAGCGCTTGCAGGCACAGGCGTTGCGGCTGAACGTTCAGGACAATATTCAGTGGGTGAACGCCTTTGTCGAACTTGACGACCTCACCGATTATCTTACCGCCGCCGACGTCTATGTAACGCCGTATCTCAATCCGAACCAGATCACGTCGGGCACGCTGTCCTATGCGATTGGCTTAGGCAAACCGGTGGTTTCCACGCCCTATGTCCATGCCCGTGAGATCCTCGCCGCGGATCATGGCAGGCTGGTGGATTTCCGCGACTCAGCCGGTTTTGCGCGGGAGATCGCTGACTTGCTCGAAGATGGCGAAACCCGCGATCTGCTCCGCCAGCGGGCCTATGCGCTGGGCCGCACCATGATCTGGCCACGTTATGCTGAGGCCGTTATGAATGAGATGAGCATTATCAAGTCCTCCGCGCCGACCCGAATCCAGACCGCCACCGGCAGGGCGATCCCGCGGAGCGTTTCGTTTCAGGCGATCGAGCGGCTGAGCGATGCCACCGGCATGTACCAGCACAGCCTTTATTCGGTGCCAGATCGGAATCATGGCTATTGCATTGATGACAATGCCCGTGCCCTATTGCTGATGAACGAGCTCAAGGGGCTGCCCGATGAAAAGCATGACCGCTGGGCGCCGGTCTACGCATCGTTTATCCAATATGCCTGGAACCCGGACAAAGGCGCGTTCCGCAATTTCATGGGCTTCGACAGGGCATGGTTGGAGGAAGTTGGCTCTGAAGACAGCTTCGGCCGCACCCTTTGGGCGATCGGCGTAACCGCGCGCGATAACCGGCTTGCACAGCTTCGGCGCTGGGCGTCTGACATGTTCGATCAGGTCGCCGGGCACGCCATGAAACTTGAGCCTGCGCGGAGCCACGCCTTTGCGATTCTCGGTGCCACGGCCATGTTGGAGGCGCATCCGGGGCATGTCCTTTCGACGAAGATCGTATCCAGCATGGGCGAAAATCTGTTGTCGCTGGTGGCGCGCAATCGGCGGCCCGACTGGGCATGGTTCGAGATCGTGTTGGCATATGACAATTGCCGCCTGCCCGAGGCGCTCTTGCGCGCCGGCAAAGCGTTGGGGCGCGACGATATGATTCAGGTCGGGCTTGAAACGCTCGAATGGATCATCGCTCAGCAGACGGCAGAAAAGGGCCATTTCCGAGCGGTGGGAACGGACAGCTTCGGCAAGGTTTATACCGCGCCCGAGCCCTTCGATCAGCAGCCGCTCGAAGCGTGGGCAACGGTCGATGCCTGTTCCTATGCGTTCGAGATCACTGGCGAAGAGCGCTGGCGCGAATTGGCGATGACGGCCTACCGCTGGTATCTGGGCGAAAATGATCTCGGGCTTGCGCTGGCCGATCCAGCCACCGGCGAATGCTTCGACGGCCTGATGCCCCAGGGCGTGAACCTCAACCAAGGGGCAGAATCGGTTCTCGCTTTCCATCTCGCGACCTGCGCGATGGAAAAATTGGGCGGAACGTCCGCACAACGCGAACAGGAGTTGAGCGTCGTCGCGTGATGACCTATCGCGCGGAAGATGCTCGATATCTATCATCACGGCCTCCGGCTGCGGGCTGACCCTTCGCGGGTCGTGGTCCGTCCTTTTCACCTTCCCCCGAAAACCCAGGATGGCGCGCAAAGCCGGAGTGAACGGATCGTCGAGCATGTCCTTTCGCTCGATGAGGCCGCGATCGAAGCCGAACTTGCGCTGGTATTCAAGGATTTCGAGGCGCGCCATTGGCAGACGCGGAAGGTTTTCGAGTCCCGCTTCGCCGATATCAGGGGGGAGCTTGAGTTCGACGGACATAAGCTGAGCCAGGGGCAGCGTGAGCTGATCGGCGCCTATTTCTGTCACGAATATAGCTACGCCGCAGCGGCGCTGATGAATCCCAGCGTGGTCCCGCACCCGGATCAAAGCGGCCTGCGGCAGGGTTCAGTGCGGATCCTCATGTCGCTGCGAGCGGTCGGCGAAGGCCATATTTCCTCGATCGCGTTCCGTGAGGGCATTGTGTCGCCAAACCGCGATTTCGAGCTGATGCCGGAGCCGCCCTTCGCGACCGCCGCCAACTCCGCCGCGATCAATCATGCGCGTAGCGACGAGGCGCCGATCACCATCCGCCGCGGCGAGGACAGTACACTATCAGGCACCGTGCTGTTCCCGATCACCGATGCGCAACGCAACGGGATGGAGGATCTGCGTCTCGTTTATTTCACGCATGGCGATGGCCGCAACGAGTGGCTGGGGACCTACACCGCCTATAATGGCTATGCGATCCGGTCCGAGCTGCTGCGCACGCGCGACTTTCGCAGCTTCGATCTCGTGCCGATGGCGGGCAGCGCCGCGCGGAACAAGGGCATGGCGCTCTTCCCGTCGGCGCCCGACGGGATCTATCGCATGATCGGCCGGCAGGACGGCGAAAACTTGTTCCTGATCGAATCGGATGATCTGGAGCGCTGGGGCGAAGGCCAGCTCCTCATGAAGCCCAAATTTCCGTGGGAGTTCGTCCAGATCGGCAATTGCGGCTCGCCGATCGATCTTCCTGAAGGCTGGCTCGTCCTCACCCATGGCGTCGGCGCGATGCGCAAATATTCGATAGGCGCCGTGCTGCTCGACAAGAAAGATCCGTCCAAAATCCTTGGCCGCACCAGCCAACCGATCCTCTCCGCAGCCGATGAAGACCGCGAAGGCTATGTTCCCAACGTCGTCTATAGCTGCGGCGGGATGGTGGTCGGCGACGATCTCTTCCTGCCCTATGGCGTCGCCGACAGCTCGGTCGCCTTCGCCTTCGTTTCGATCAGCGACCTGTTAGGGGTCATGTAGCCCGCGTCCAGAGACCGGTTCTGCCTGCGTCCGTAATGCTCGCTCGACGGGAAGCCAGCCAGGCTGCCCGAGCGATCCAGAAGAGCTTGGCCATTTTGGATGTCATCACCCTCCGATCCCAGGCTCGCGCGCCGCGCCGCCGCACCTCACGGGCAATATCACCATAAATGCCCGCCGCAGCCAGCACGGCCCAGGCTGAGCGATAGGGCAGCATGCGCGCGCCATATTGTGCGCTCGCCTCGAATCTCTCGGCGCGATCGGCCAATCGCTTTGCCAGAACTGCCAGCTGATCCCGATAAACGGGTTCGAGCAGTTCGCCGCGCGGAATGTTCATGTCCGCCAGCCAATCGAGCGGGAGATAACAGCGGCCCGCAGCTCCATCTTCGGAAACGTCGCGCGCGATATTGGCGAGCTGGAAGGCAATGCCGAGGTCGCAGGCCCGATCCAGCGTCGCCTCATCGTCCGGCGCCACCCCCATGATGATGGCCATCATGCACCCGACCGCGCCAGCGACATGATAGCAATAGCGATAAAGCGCCTCTTCGTTCGCGGGCTCCGATCCGTCGGCATCCAGCGCGAAACCTTCGATCAGATCGCGCGGATAGCGGGCCGGGATTGCGCATTCCTGCACGACCAGCGCCAGCGCGTCATAAGCGGCTATTCCGCTCCACTGACCCGCCAACGCCGATTCGGTGCGTTCGCGCATCAGCGCGAGCCGCTCAGCGGCGTCGGTAACGGCCGACACGCCGTGCCCCATCTCTTGACCATCGGCGAGATCGTCTGCCGCCCGGCACCATGCGTAAAGCAGGCACGCGCGATCGCGGGTTTGCGGATCGAAGAGCCGACTCGCCGCCGCGAAGCTTTTCGATCCGCGCACGATGCTGTCATGCGCGAACTTGACCAGTTCGACGCGTTCAGCCTGCGAGATCATCAACAATGAGCTTCGCAGTTGCCTTTGCCGATCCAACCACTCCGGGTATGCCCGCGCCCGGATGCGTCCCCGCCCCGACGAAGTAGAGATTGTCGATCTTGTCGTCCCGATTGTGAACGCGGAACCATGCCGATTGCGTCAGGATCGGCTCGAGGCTGAAGGCCGAGCCCAGATGCGCGTGCAGGTCATGCGCGAAATCCTTGGGCGTATAGTTGAAGCTGGTCACGATCCGCGCGCGCAGATTGGGAATCAACCGGCGCTCGATCTCCTCGAGGATCCGGTCGCGATAGATTGGCGCGATCTCGTCCCAATCGACTGGCAGCTTGCCGAGATGCGGCACCGGCGCCAGAGCGTAGAAGGTCGAGTAGCCCGGCGGCGCCATACTGGGATCGCTCGCCGTCGGATGATGCAGATAAAGCGAGAAATCGCCAGCGAGCACACCATGATCGTAGATGTCGGCGAGAAGCTCCCGGTAGCGCGGTCCGAACAGGATCATATGATGCGGTACATCCGGGCAAGCACCCAGCACGCCGAAGTGAACCAGGAACAGCGATGGAGAGAAGCGCTTCCGCTCCAACCGCGCCGCCATTTGCTGGCCTCGCACCGACCGGTTCAAAAGATCACGGTAGCTATGGACGACATCGCCATTGCAAGCGAGCGCATCGAAGCTTTCACGCCAGCCGCTTGCCGTTCTCACACCCGTGACATGATCTCCGAGCAGTTCGATTTCGACAGCGGCGTCGCCCAATCTGATCGTTCCGCCAAGACGTTCGAAATGCGCCACCATGGCGCGAACCAGCGCATGCGTGCCGCCCTTGGCGAACCAGACGCCGCCGTCTTTCTCGAGTTTGTGGATCAGCGCATAGATCGCGCTGGTCTTCATCGGATTGCCGCCGACCAGCAATGTGTGAAAGCTCAGCGCCTCGCGCAGCTTCTCGTTGCGAACGAACGATGAGACCACGTCGTAGACCGAACGCCACGCCTGATAACGTGCCAGGGCCGGTGCGGAGCGCACCATCGACTGGAAATCGAGAAAAGGGACATGGCCGAGCTTTTGATATCCCTCGGCATAAACGCCTGCGGCATAGACCAGAAAGCGTTCATAGCCTCGCACGTCGGCGGGATCGAGATCAGCGATCGCGGTGCGGAGCGCCGCCTCGTCGTTCGAATAGTCGAAGCTCGTGCCGTCCGGCCAGTTCAACCGATAGAAGGGCATCACCGGCAGCAAGCTTACATCCTGAGCCATGTCATGGCCGGACAAGGCCCAGAGTTCGCGCAGGCACGCGGGATCGGTAATCACTGTCGGGCCGGCGTCGAAGGTGAAGCCTTCCTTTTCCCATGCATAGGCGCGGCCGCCCGGCTTGTCGCGCGCCTCGATCAGCATCGTCGCGATCCCAGCGGACTGCAGCCGGATGGCGAGTGCAAGGCCACCAAAACCGGCGCCGATCACTGCAACCCGCTTGCTCGCCCGCGTGCGTGGCGAGAGCGGAAGCTCGGGCTGTTCGGTCACCTGCGTTTATCGCCGAACATTGCGCCTACTGCACGCCTCACTGGGACCGGCGGCCTGCCCGACAACAGCGACAGCCGGTCCCTGGCAGTGGAGCGCCCAGCGTAGAAACGCCGGATCAAACCGCGATCCTTGCGGTAGAAATGATCGAGAATCTTCCAGCGCTGGGGCGGATGTGCCGCCCGGAACAGCATTCGGCTCAGCATGCGATAATAGCCGCGACTGTCCCATCGCCGACGCGCTTCCTCGTGCAGCGCTTCGTGCAGCTTCTCGCCGCTCAGATCCGGCATGGCAGCGATCATCGCAGCCAGCCGCACGGCGTCCGGCAGCGAATAGCCCGTCGTCGGGTGAAACAGGCCTGCGCGCATCCCGGCCTTGGCAATGCCGTCTCCTCCCGAACGCCAATAGGCTTCGAAATCGCCGCCGAGCGCGATCGGCAAAGCGCCGGTCTCCTCCCGCAGCACCTCCGCCACGCGCCATCCCCGGCCCGCTGCATAGTGCGCAATGCGCGGCGTGATCGTGCCCGGCACCAGATGCGCGCGATCGCTATAATAAGTGTCTTCGATCAGAAGCGTATCCGCGGTGAAAGGCAGCACATAGAGAAACCGGTAGCCGTCAATCTGCTCGACGGTGGCATCCATGATGATCGGCCGCTCGAGGCCATGCGGCTTTTCCAGGCGCAGTTCCTGCCCGACGAATTTTTGCCAGCCGACGCTGAGATAAAGAAGGTCGGCCGCGCCGCGCGCATCGATCACGCCGCCGGCCTCGATGCGGCTGCCGTCGTGAAGCAGGACTGAGGTGGGGCCCGCCGTATGCACGCGCTTGCCCGCGAGAATCGACCGCGCCGGCAGCGCCCTTCGCACGGCCGCATCCAGCCGCTCCGATCGCACCGAATGATAAGCGCCGGGTATGATCCGATGATGGCGCGGAAAGGCGACTTCATGCGCCGGCCAGCTATGGCAGACGAGCGGCGCGATCAGCCAGCGATCAGCCGGCGCGATGTCGCTTTCGAAGAAGGACCAGATATGGCTGCCGCCGATCACCTCGCCGGCTTCGATCAGCATGACCGACAGTTCGGGCCGGCGCTTGGCGAGCGCGAGCGCGATCAGGCCGCCGGCCAATCCTCCCCCCAGTATCGCGACATCGCACTGATCCGGCTGCGCCATGGCCCAGCCATACACTGGCCTTGCGCTCGATCAAACCGCGACGTCCAAAGTAACCACCGCAGCGCAATAGCCGGAGCCCGCATCGATGACCGCGATCGCGCAAGGATGCTCGCCCCGCAGCAGGCGGGCGGGCTCAGCCGGTGAAACCGTCACCGCGAAGCGTTCGAGCGGATAGGCAAGGCCGAGGCCGAGCGCCTTCACATAAGCCTCCTTGCGGGTCCAGCAGTTGAAGAAGCCCTGCGTCCACTGATCGCTTGGCAGGGCCTTGAGCGCTGCCACTTCCTCAGGCGCGAAAAACCGTTCCGCGACCGCAAGCTGCGCATGTTCGGGTTTAAGACGCTCGATGTCGCAGCCGATGTTGGCGTCCTCGCTGATCGCACAAAGGCAGCGGCCATCGGAATGCGAAAGACTGAACCGCAAATGCGGCGCATCTGGCAGATAAGGCTTGCCATTGCGGTCCAGGACAATGGGTACCTCCTCCGGCGCGCAACCGATCCTGTGCGCCAGTTCCTTACGCACCAGGCCACGGCGGGCAATGTAGCGATTGCGGTCCCCCTCGAAACGGAAGGCCGCAGCACGCGACCCCTCGCCGGCATCAAGCAAGTCGCCCAGCGCGGCAATCTCATCGGCCGGAAGATCCAGCTCGAACAATGAAACGGTGAGGGCCACGCGCTATCCGTTGACGACTCTGGCCGGTGCGGAGAATGCCGACGCGCCGTTGACCCGCGCCAGCTCCTCTTCCAGCCGGGCAGCGAATGTCGCCACATTGGGCTGATCGCGCATGGTGCCGTGATCGCCTGGAATATCGTGGGCAACGAACCGTCCCTCAACCAGCGCCGACCAGCCCGGCCGCGTATCGAGCACGTCAAGCCGGTCGATGGGCTGGAAGAGCGCGACGTCGCCGCCATAGGCGCCGGGCCTATAGTGATAGGCTGCGGCCTCAAGCGCGGTGCGGAGCTGATGATAATCACCATCAGGCAGATCCGGCTCGGCAACTCCCATATTCTCAAGAACGCCTTTGGCACGAGCAAACGCGTAGTGAAGCCGCTCGTTGACCGGTAGCCGCCACCACATCGATGCATGATAGCGCGCCTTGCTGGCCATCATCTGCTGCTTGCTGATCGCGTTGAACTGGACCGGATTGATGGCGTGGCCAAGGATCAGCAGCGGCACATCTTCGCCTGCCGCCTGTAGTTGCCGCGCAACTTCGAACGAAAGAATGCCTGAGGTGCACCAGCCGCCAATCAGATATGGTCCCGCAGGAACGGCCGTCCGGATTGAGGTGGCTACCTCGGCGGCGACCCTCTCGACCGTCATACCTTCAAGCCTGCGCTCAAGAATCGAATCGAGCAGCAAGCCGAAGAAAGGCTGATCCTCGCCCAGCGCCTGCGCGAGCGGCAGCATGGCGGGGCCGCCATCGATCCAGATGATCGGCAGACGCGATCCGCGCCGCTGGATCGGAATGAGGTCGCTTGCCTGCCCCGCGACGGGCTGATCGATTCGCAAAGCCAGCTCGGCCAGCCGGGGCGCGCGAAAGAATTCGGCCATGCCTATCCGAATTCCCCAGCCATCCTCGATCCGACGTAGCAGCCGCGCCACCAGCAGTGAATGGCCGCCAAGATCGAGAAAACTATCATTCCGGCCGATCTGGTCAGCCTGGAGCAGCTCGCGCCAGATCATGCTCAGCCGCTGCTCGGTCTCCGTCACGGGCGGTTCAAACGCGGTTTCGACCGCAGCCGCGCCCGGCGGTGGCAGCGCTTTGCGATCGATCTTCCCGTTCGGGGTGAGCGGCAACGCAGCGAGCAGTTCGAAGCGCGACGGGATCATATAGTCGGGAAGCGATTGCGCGAGCGTGGCGCGGAGCTCTGCAGCGCTCGGCATGGTGTCGCCCGACGGAACGAGATATGCTGCCAGCATCCGCCCGCCCGAGGCGTCCGGCCAGGCCTTCACCGCAACCGCCGCGACGCCCGCCAGTTGCTCGATCGCGCCTTCCACTTCCTCAAGCGCAATTCTGAAGCCGCGGATCTTCTCTTCATTGTCCGTGCGCCCCAGGCACTCCAGCGTGCCACCCGGCCGCCAGCGCGCGAGATCCCCGGTGCGATAGAGCCGTGTTCCCACGTGATCGATGAAGCGTTCGACCGTGAGATCATCCCGCCCGCGATAGCCCCGCGCCAGACCGCGCCCGCCGATGTGCAATTCGCCGACCGCACCGATCGGCAGATCATTGCCGTCGCCGTCGAGGATACGGACCTGCGTGTTCGCGATCGGCTTCCCGATCGAGATCGGGCCGACGCCCTGCTCGACCCGCGCGGTCGTCGACCAGATAGTCGTCTCGGTCGGCCCATACATGTTCCACAGCGCGCCGACGCGCGGGAGGAGCTGATCAGCCAGCGCGCGTGGCAGTGCTTCACCCCCACAAAGCGCCCGCAGCCCCGAACTGCCGCGCCAGCCGGCCTCGATGAGCCCGCGCCAGGTTGCCGGCGTTGCCTGCACCACATCGGGCTTTGCGCTCTCGATCAGATCTGCGAGCGCTGCCATGTCGCTTGCCGTCTCGCGCGTGGCGAGGATGATCCTCCCGCCCGAGACGAGCGGCAGCCAGATTTCAAGCGCGGCAATGTCGAAGGACAGCGTGGTCAGCGCGAGCAACGACTCGCCCGGCTTGAACCCGGGCGCTTCCTGCATCGCGAGCAGCAGATTGACCAAGGCCGCGTGCGGCACCTCGACCCCCTTGGGGGTACCGGTCGAGCCTGACGTATAGAGCACGTAGGCGAGCGCTTCTGCATCGATCGGCGGCGCATGAAATGATTCCGCCACCCATGTGCGATCCAGAATCAGCTTCGGCGCCGCGTCCTCACCCACCGCATGCCGCGTCGACTCTTCCATGAGGATCAGCGCAGGCTTAGCGCTTTCCGCGATCAGCGCGAGCCGCGCTGGAGGAAAGCTGGGATCAAGCGGCAGATAGGCTGCACCGGTCTTTGCGATGCCGAGCATCGCGGCGATCATCCAGGGCGTGCGTTCCAACGCGAGGCCAACCAGTTCGCCCGGTCCGATCCCCTGCCCTTGCAGCCTCCCAGCAATCGCCTCCGAACGACTCAGAAGATCGGCATAGGTCCATTTCTCGCCGCCCTGCTCGATCACGATCTTGTCCGGATCGCGCGCGGCCGCTGCGCTCACCCACTGGACGACGTTGCGATATGGCAATGATCGCTCGGTGGCGTTCCACTCCTCGATCAGCATGTACTGTTCTTCGTCAGAGAGCATCGGAAGGCGGGACAATGGTGTCGCGGGATCGGCAGCAATGCCCTCCAGCATCCGCCGCCAATGGCCAATCATGTGCCGGATCGTGGGTGGATCGAACAGCTCGGTCGAGTAAAGGAAGCGGCCGGCAAAGCCGTCGGGCCGCTCGTCTAGCTCGAGATAGACATCATATTTGGCGGCGCCCACGACAACGTCCATCTGGGTCAGATCCCATCCCGCGGGGAAGGGATCGACGGGCGGCTCGATCGAAAACAGGATGTTGAACAGCGGGTGCGTACCGCTGCCGCGCTTGATGTTGAGCGCCCGGATCAGGCGATCGAACGGCACCTCTGTCGCCCCGAGCGCGCCGATCACGCTTGCCTTCACATTGGCGAGATAATCGCGGAACGATGATTCGGACGTCGGCTGGCTACGCAGCGCCATGGTGTTGAGGAAATAGCCGATCAGCGGCTGCAACTCGGGCCGGCGCCGGGTGTCGGTCACGCCGCCGACGATGATGTCGGTCTCGCCCGTATAGCGGAACAGCATCGCCTTGAACGCGGCGAGCAGCACCATGTAGAGGGTCGCGCCCTCGGCCTTGGCCAAGTCTTTGAGCTGCTCGATCAGATGTTCCGAAAGATCGAACACCTCCATCGATCCGGCATAGGTCGCGATCACCGGGCGCGGCCGGTCGCCCGCGAATTCGAGGCGTGGCAGCGGCTCGGCCAGCGCGCCGCGCCAATAAGCGATCTGGCGTTCGAGCTCGACCGGATCGGTCCTCTCGGCCTGCCAGACTGCATAGTCGGCATATTGCAGCGGAGGTTCCGCCAAAGGCGAAGCCGCGCCCTTTTCGAAGGCATCCACCAGCGCGGCCAGCTCCGGCACCAGCGTGCGATAGATCGAGACGCCGTCGAAAATAATGTGGTGCAGCGTCAGGTAGAGCCGGTGCTCCTCCTCACCCAGCTTCACCACCCGCGCCCGGAAGAGCGGCGCCTGATCCAGCGGTATGGGCGTGCGGGCATCTTCAGTAGCGAGCCGCACCGCCTCGGCGTCGCGCTCGCTTGCGGGGAAATGGCTGATGTCAATGATCCGTAGCGCCATCGGCTCGGCCGGGGCGATCTTCTGGATCAGCTCGCCATTTTCCTCGACGAACGCCGTCCGCCAGATTGCATGGCGGCGAACGATCTCGCTCATCGCCCATTCCAGCGCCGCATGATGATAGGGCCCGAGCCGATGGATCGTGATCGACTCATTATAAAGCGGCATCTCCGGCGCCATCTGCGCGTGCAGCCACAACTGGCTTTGCTCGGAGGTGAGCGGCACCGGCCGGGCCGGATCGCGCAGCCGAATAGGCTCGGGTGCCGCTACGGCCGCGCCACCGCTGGCTTTGCCACTTAGCATCTTCGCGAGAAGCTGCCGCCGCGCCTCTGCGGCGTTCACAGGTTCAGACATTGCCGACGGTATCGGGGCCGAACGTGACCGGGAGCGCCCTCAATCCGCGTAGCCCGAGATTTTCACGCCATTCGAGCTTGCCTGCGCCGAGCCTGATATCGGGCAGGCGCTCCAGCAATTTGCGAAAGGCAATCTGCCCTTCCATCCGCGCGAGCGGCGCGCCGAAGCAGAAATGCGCCGCCCAGCCGAAGGCGAGATGGCGGTTGTCGGCACGCTCCAGATCAAGCGTGTCGGGATCGGCAAAGCGTTCCGGATCGCGATTGCCCGCTGCCATGACGGCCAGGACGGGCGCGCCCTTGGGAATGACCTGCCCGCCCAGCACCGTATCCCTCGCGCAAATGCGGCCGGTGTGTTGGCTGGGGCTTTCGTAGCGCAGCAACTCCTCAACGCCGGTCTCGATAATCTCGGGCCGATCGCGCAATTCGGCAAGCTTCTGGGGCTGGCGCAGCAGGGTCAGCATCCCGTTGCCGATGAGATTGGTCGTGGTCTCCTGCCCGCCGACCATGGTGACGACGATATTGGCGATGACCTCTTCCTCGGTCAGCCGCTCGCCATCCACCTCGGCCTCGATCAGCGATTTGACGAGGCCGTCCTCCAGCTTGCGCCGCTCCTCACGGATCGCGCTTTGGAAATAGGCAGTCATGTCGGCAAGGCTCTTCAGCACGCGCGCCACGCCGCCCGGATTATGCTGAAAATTGCCCAGCATCTCGGCGAAATCGGCCGACCAGGCTTTCAGCTGGAGATGGTCTTCGCGTGGCATGCCGAGCAAATGGGCCGTCACGATCGCCGGCAGCCGCTCGGCAAAATCCCGGACGATATCCATCCGGCCCGAGGCGATCACATCGTCGATCAGCTCGTCAGCGATCGCAACCACATATTCTTGCAGCCGCTCGACTCGGCGCGGCGTGAAGGCAGTGGAGCACAGCTTGCGCAAATGGGTGTGCGCGGGCGCGTCGAGGAACAGCATCTGCCGGCTCATCACCTCCGCGAGCGGGCCGATCTCGTCGAGGCCCAGCTTGCGCATGAACTCGGCGGATGGCGTGCGATCCGCGGAGAATTCCTTGAGCACGGTGAGCACGTCATCATAGCGCGTCACCACCCAGCAGGAGAGATAAGGATCCCATGCGACCGGCGCCTGCTCGCGCAGGTTGCGGTAGAGCGGATAGGGATTCGCCAGCACCTTCGGATCCAGCAGATGATAGAGGCTGATCGCCGGATCGAGAACGGGACGGGTCGCCATGGCGGTCAGCCCGCGAGGCGAGCGATGTCTTCATCGCTCATGCTGTCGAGCAATTCGATGACAAGCGTCTCCACGGTTTCCGCCAGCCGCGCGACGGTACGCGCCTCGAACAGATGGAACAGGGTGAGCTCGACACCGAAGGCATCGCGCGCCCGTACCACCACCTGGGTACCGAGCAGCGAATGGCCGCCGACCAGGAAGAAATCATCTTCGACATTGATGTCGGGCCGTCCGATCACGCTCGACACGATTTCGAGCAGCCGCTCCTCGGTCGGCGTTCCAGGCGCGCGTCCGGCGCGCGTTTCGGGGAGAGCGCATGCGGCGGGATCGGGTAGCGCCTTATAATCCACCTTGCCGTTGGCGGTCAGCGGGAGCGCCGTCAGCACCGCGAAGCGCGCAGGCACCATATAATCGGGAAGCTGTGCGGAAAGCGCCGCCCGTAAGTCCGGCGCGAAGGGCGACACTCCCTCTGCTGGCACGATATAGGCGATCAACTCGCCATCGCGGCCGATGACCGCGCTCGCCGTCACCTCCATCAGCATGTTGAGCGCGGCCGCGACTTCGGCCGGCTCGACGCGATGGCCACGCACCTTCACCTGCGCATCGACCCGGCCTTGGAACGCGATCTCGCCGCCTTTCAGCCACATGCCGAGATCGCCTGTGCGATAGAGACGGCCGAATTCGGGATGCTGGACAAAGCGCTCGGCGGTCAGCTCGGGATCGCCGCGATAGCCGCGCGCCACCTGCGCACCGCCGATGAAGATCTCGCCGCCCTCGCCTGCCGCGACCGGCTGGCCAGCTTCGTTCAGCAGGTGAACCGTCGTTCCGGCGATCGGCTTGCCGATCGAGGGCAAGCCGATCCCATCCGGCGAAACCAGACCGGACGTAGCAACGACCGTGCATTCGGTCGGCCCGTAATTGTTGACGAAGGCGAACGGCAGGCCCGACGCAGGCCGCACCGTCAGCTTGTCCGCCCCCGTGAGCAGGAAGCGCAGATTCGCATTTGCCGGCCAGTTCATCGCGACCATCGGCTCCGCCAGCGCGGTCGGCGCGAACGCTACCTCGATCCGCTGGGCAACCAACCAATCGCACAATTGCGCCGGATCGAGCCGGGTGGCGTCGTCCGCGAGCACGAGCGTGCCGCCGGCGGCCAGCGTCGGCCATATTTCCCAGGCCGAAGCATCGAAGCCGAGCCCAGCGAGATGGCTCGTGCGGGTGCCCGGCTTCACCTCGAAGGCTTCATTATGCCACCGGATGAGAGCGGCCAGATTGGCGTGCGTGACCTCGACTGCCTTGGGCTTACCGGTCGAGCCCGATGTGAAGATCACGTAAGCAATGCCCAGCGGATCGGCGCCTTCGAACGGCAGCGTTCCCGCTTGCTCATTGGCATAGGGCGTCACCAACGCGACATTGCCTTCGACGCAGGCCGCAATCGGGATCGCGGCAACAAGCGCGACGCAGCCCGCGCCGGTCACGAAATCGTTGATGCGCGCCTCCGGCCAGGCGGGATCGATCGGCAGATAGGCCGCCCCCGCGCGCCATATCGCCAGCATCGCCACGATCTGGTCAATCGAGCGGGGCAGGCAAACCGCCACGACCGCGCCCGCCGTCGCGCCGCGAGCCCGCAAACGCGCGGCCATCGCGCCGGCCCGAGCTGCCAGCTCTTCATAGCTGAGCGAATGAACGCCATCTTCGACGGCGGTACGCCCTGCTTCCAAACGCATGGCCTTGAATATCATCTCCGACGCTGACGCGGCGATCAAACGGTCTGGGTTGCCCTGAGTCATGGAAAAGGCTGATATCATGACCGCTCCAGCTGGAGATGGCGTTTCTTGGTGAACCGATCTTTAACGATGACCAATTTCGGCACAGGACGCTAGCGCAATAGCAATCAATCATTACCATTTACTGGGGCCAGGACTTGTTGCTGCAGTGTCCGGCGCACTGTCTTCCTAATCTTAGTCATCAGAACGAGTAGATCGCCAATTCAGCTTGGCTGCCGAAGAGGTTGTAAGGTTTCATCGATCGCGCGCCGATTCGGATGGATGCTGAAATCGCGTGGATCATATATTTGTTTTCCTTTCGTTCCCGCTAAGCTAGGCCCTGAACATGCCGGCGCCGCTTCCCACTCCCGCGCTTCACGCAACGCATGGCGGGATCTGGTGGGCGCATCCGGACGGCACGGTCAGCGGGATTGGGCGGGGCGAGGCGATTGCACGCGCGGCGGATACGCCGACCGTGATGCTCAACGCGCCGCTGGTGGCGGCGCGACTGGGCTTGAGCGAGCTATCGGGGCTCGACCTGCTTGAGCTATTCGCGTTCGTGCATCCGGCGCGCTTCTGCGTGCCGACGCCAGCCGGGCTGGCCCATGCGCTGGAACTTGCGCCGCCGGCTGACGACAATGCGGCGGCCATGTTCCTGCTGAGCGCCGCGTCCTGCCTGCTCGATCGGCTTGCGGCGCCCAATTGGCCCGAGCGCGAGGGAGCGTGGACCGCAGCGCAGGCGCTGTTTCGCGCCCGTTGGCCATGGGCGCCGCTGGTGGCCGAACGGTTGCGACAGCCGGAACGTGCCGAACGATGGCTGTTCAGCCGGCTTCCGGAGTGGGAAGAAGCGGCAACCCGGCCGCCTTCCCGTCAGCTCCGGCTCGATGAAGCGCAGATAGGGGAAGACCTGGCCCGACTGGTCGGCAATCGCGCCGAGCCGCGCGAGGGCCAGCGGCGCTACGCCCTCGCCGCTTCCGCCGCCTTCGCGCCCAGGGCAGCCGAAGGCCAACCCAATCTGGTGCTTGCCGAAGCCGGCACCGGGATCGGCAAGACGCTGGGCTATCTCGCACCCGCCACACGCTGGGCCGCGGATGCCGGAGGCGCCGTCTGGATCTCCACTTATACCAAGGCGCTGCAGCGTCAGCTCGACCGCGAGACGGTTCGCTCCTGGCCCGACCCGGGGCAGCGGGCGAGCAAGGTTGTGATCCGCAAGGGCCGCGAAAATTATCTCTGCCTGCTCAATCTGGAGGATGCGCTGCAAGGCGGCTTTACCGGGCGGGCAGCCATCCTCGCGCAGCTTGTCGCGCGCTGGGCCGCCTATACACGCGACGGCGACATGATCGGCGGGGACTTGCCCGGCTGGCTGCCCTCGCTCTTCCGGCGCGCGGGATCGATCGCGCTCACTGACCGGCGGGGCGAGTGTGTCTACGCTGGCTGCCCGCACTATCGAAAATGCTTCATCGAGCGCTCGAACCGGGCGGCGCGGGATGCCGATATCGTCATTGCCAACCACGCTTTGGTGATGATCCTATCGCAGCGCGGGCAGGAGGAAGCCGGCGCATTGTCCCGGCTGATCTTCGATGAAGGTCATCATCTGTTCGATGCCGCCGATGCCACTTTCGCAATCGGCCTGACCGGCCAGGAACTGATCGAGCTGCGCCGCTGGATTCTCGGCCCCGAAAAGAAGGCCAGGGGCCGAAGGCGCGGGCTCGCGGCGCGGCTTTCCGATGTCGCCTCTTACGATCAGGCAGGCGACGAAGCGATCGCCGAAGCGGCCAAGGCCGCACAGGAACTGCCGAGCGACGGCTGGCTCGGGCGGATCGCCGAAGGGCTGACCCTCAACGCGATCGAACGCCTGCTCGCCGCGGCGCGCGCGACCGTCTACGCGCGCGCCACGGCTCAGGATGCGGGCTTCGGCCTCGAAACGGAGGCTGCGGAGCTGGATGGCGCATTCATGGCCGCAGTGGGTCCTGCCATCGAGACGCTGGAAATGCTGCTGCGCCCGCTCACACGGCTCGCCCAGCGGCTCGAGGCGGTCATTGAAGACGCGCCCGACTGGCTCGATGGGCAGGCGCGGGCACGCGTCGAAGGCGCGATCGCCGGGCTGGGCGTGCGTTGCCGCTTGCTGACGGGTTTGATCGCGCTGCTGGGCAGGCTTGGCGGCCCTGCTGATCCCGATTTCGTCGACTGGCTTGCGGTGGATCGGGTCGAAGGGCGCGAATATGACGTCGGCATCCATCGCCGCTGGCTCGATCCCACCGTGCCGCTTGCCGAAACCGTGCTCAAGCCAGCACATAGCGTCATCATCACATCGGCCACGTTGCGCGGCGCCGAGGATTGGGAGGCGGCCGAGGCACGAACCGGTGCGCGCCATCTCGATCAACGCATTGAACGTTTTGCCGCACCCAGCCCGTTCGACTATGGCCGGCAAGCCGAGGTGTTGATCGTCACCGACATTCGGCGCGGCGACATTGCTGGTCTGGCAGGGGCCTATGCGAAACTGATCGAAGCGGCGCAGGGTGGTGCGCTGGGCCTGTTCAGCGCGATCCACCGGCTGAAAGCCGTGCATGCGCGTATCGCCGATCGGCTGGCGCACGAAAACTTGCCGCTTTACGCGCAGCATGTCGACCCGCTCGATACCGGCACGCTGATCGATATCTTTCGCGATGATCCCCATGCCTCGCTGCTCGGTACTGATGCACTGCGGGATGGCGTCGATGTTCCTGGCCAGTCGTTACGGCTCGTCATCATGGAAGGCGTGCCATGGCCGCGGCCGACAGTGCTTCATGCGGCCCGGCGGGCGGCAGGCGGGGGCGCAACGTATGACGATCGCATCGTGCGGGCGCGGCTGGCGCAGGGATTCGGCCGCCTGATCCGGCGCGAAAGCGATCGCGGCCACTTTGTCATTCTCTCGCCGGCCCTACCCTCGCGCCTGCTCAACGCTTTTCCGGTCGGCGTGCCGATCCGGCGGGTTACGCTCTCGGAGGCAGCGGCCGCGGTTTCGGCCCTGTCTCGTGAGGCCGAAGTCATTTTGCAGCGCAGCGATTCGATGCTTTTATCGAAGGAGGCTTTGAGGCATCAGGAGCCGGATTGAATCGGAGAGGGCATGAAGCGGCTCACCCTGTTGCGCCATGCAAAGTCAGGCTGGGACGATCCTGTCTCGCGTGATTTCGATCGCCCCCTGAATGCGCGAGGGAAGCGCGCGTCGGAGGTGATCGGCCGCTGGCTCCACGATCATGATATCTCGTTCGATCTGATCGTCGGATCGCCGGCCGTGCGCGTGGTGGAGACGATCGAGCATGTTGCGATCGGGTTCGGCGAGACGATGGCGCCGACGTGGGACAAGCGCGCCTATCTGGCATCCGCCTCGTCGCTGTTGGAGATTATTCACGATACGCCTGATGCCGTCGAGCGCCTGCTGCTCGTGGGCCATAATCCCGGGCTGGAGGATCTGGTGCTGATGCTGGTGCCCGACGAGGGTGATGGCGCGCGCGATGAGGTGGAAGAGAAATATCCGACTGCAAGCCTGGTTGCGATCGACTTCGAGACCGAGCATTGGGCGCAGATCCAACCTGGCAAAGGCAGGTTGATATACTTCAAGCGCCCCCGCGACATCGACCCAGCGCTGGGGCCGGAGCCGGTTTAGGCCACCAGGTCCGCCTCCAGTGCGGCGGCAAGGTCGCTACGAATCGCGCGCAGCTCCACCAGGATCTCTGGGGATGGCGCAGGCGATCGGGCAGGATGCTGTTCAACCGCGTCGGGCTGGGGATGCCGTTGCGAAAGCAGCTTCTGAACGCCCTTGATCGTATAGCCCTCACGATTGAGGAGCTGATCGATACGGGCTACCAGCGCTACGTCATCGGTTCGGTAATAGCGCCGATTGCCGGCACGCTGCAGCGGCCGAAGCTGCGGAAAGCGCGTTTCCCAATAGCGCAGGATGTGCTGGGGAATGCCGAATTGATCGGAAACTTCGCTGATTGTTCTCAGCGCGCCTTCTGCCTTTACGGAAGAATCGGCCATGTCCGCTCAATATCCTATTTGGCCTTGGCGATCGTGTCCCGAAGGAGCTGCGACGCGCGGAAGGTGAGAACCCGCCTCGGCGCGATCGGAACTTCGATCCCGGTCTTGGGATTGCGACCGACCCGCTGGCCCTTATCGCGCAATATAAAGCTGCCGAAGCCGGAGATCTTCACATTTTCCCCGTTCTGCAGAGCGCCGCTCATATTGTTCAAGATCTGCTCGATGATTGCGGAGGAATCAGCGCGCGACAAACCCACCTGCCGATGCACCGCTTCCGCGAGATCCGCTCTGGTCAACGTTCCTTCCGCCATATACGTAGCCGCCCCCAATTACACAGAATGTAAACAACCAATAACCTTACGGCTTGATCCAGGCTAGTAAATTAAACAATTTCACATTCGGATGGCAGCCGCGCCCCAGGTGAAGCCGCCCCCCATTGCCTCCAGCACCACCAGATCACCAGGCTTGATGCGGCCGTCCTTGACTGCAGTGTCGAATGCCAGGGGCACGGAAGCCGCCGATGTATTGGCATGTTCATCCACCGTCACCACCACCTTCGATGGATCAAGGCCAAGCTTCCGGGCGGTCGCAGCCAGAATTCTGCTATTGGCCTGATGGGGGACGACCCAATCGACATCGGCTGCCGTGAGCTGAGCTTTTTCAAGCACTTCAGTCAGCACCTGGGAAAGATTGGTGACAGCGTGCTTGAACACTTCGGGGCCCTTCATGCGGAGCTTGCCGACCGTGCCGGTCGTCGAAGGCCCGCCGTCAACGAACAGCAGTTGGTTATGACGCCCATCGGCGTGAAGGCTGACCGACAAAATGCCCTTGGGCGGCGAGCCTTCGCTCTCGTCAACCTTGAGTACCATCGCGCCAGCGCCATCGCCGAACAGGACGCAGGTGCCGCGATCCTCCCAATCCAGGATGCGGCTGAACGTCTCGGCACCGATCACCAACGCGATCTTCGCGGTACCGCCGCGCATCATGTTTTCAGCGACTGACAGCGCATAGAGGAAACCGGAGCAGACCGCGGCAACATCGAATGCCACACAGTCCGCGATCCCCAGCGCCGCCTGAACGATGGTCGCGGACGCCGGGAAGGTCTGATCGGGCGTGGCGGTCGCCAACACGATCAGCCCGACCTGCGACGGCTCGATGCCGGCGGCCGCCAGCGCCCGCCTAGCCGCCTCCGTCGCGAGGCTCGCGGTCGTTTCGCCTTCTCCGGCAATGTGGCGCCAGCGGATTCCCGTGCGCTCGACGATCCACTCGTCAGACGTATCGACGGTCTCCGCCAGCTCCTGATTGGAGACTCGTCTGCTGGGCAGCGCCGAACCGCTGCCGGCGACCACGATCCGAGGCGTCACGCGATCGATCCGGCAGCGACGGTATCGCTCGCGCGACGGCCACGGATCTGATCGAGATCCTCAGTAATGCGGCGCGTCACATCGTTGCTCACCAGTTTCGACGCCACTTCGACCGCATTGGCGACACCGGAGACATCGGCGCCGCCGTGGCTTTTGACGACGATACCGTTGAGCCCCAGAAAAACCGCCCCATTATGATTGTTCGGATCAAGATGCACCTTCAACAGTGCGAAGGCCGGCCGCGATAACAGGAAACCAGCTTTCGATCGCAGCGAACTTGTGAAGGCGCGCTGCAGCAGATCGGTGATGAAACGCGCGGTGCCCTCGATCGACTTGAGCGCGATATTTCCGGAAAAGCCATCCGTGACGACCACGTCCGCTTCGCCGGTTTCGATGCGGCTTGCCTCGATGAAACCGTCGAACCGCATGTGGAGATGATTCGCCGCACGAAGTTCGGCAGCGGCGACACGCAACTCGTCGGTGCCCTTCAGTTCTTCCGTGCCGATGTTGAGCAGCGAAACGCGCGGGATTTCCACCGCCAACACGCTCCGTGCGTAAGCAGCGCCCATAATTGCGAACTCGACGAGGTTCTTGGCCTCGCATTCGGTGTTGGCGCCAAGATCGAGCATAATCACGTCATTATCGCCCAGCGTGGGCAACAATGCCGCCAATGCGGGCCGATCGATTCCCGACATCGTTCGCAGCGCCAGCTTGGACATCGCCATCAGCGCGCCCGTGTTGCCGCCGGATACGGCGGCATTGGCAGCGCCTTCTTTCACGCGGGCGATGGCGATTCCCATCGAAGTCGTCTTGGCGCGGCGGATAGCCTGAGCGGGCTTATCCTCACCCGCGACGATATCCGGCGCGTGAATGACCCTGCACGCCGTTGCCAGCGATGGATAGGCGGTCAGTTCCGCACCAATTGCCGCTTCATCCCCGACAAGGTCGAAGCGTAGCGCAGGATTGCGCTGGAGCGCGAGCGCCGCACCCGCAACCATAACGGTCGGACCGCCGTCTCCCCCCATCGCATCGATCGCGATGCAAGGAGCTGAACCGGCGGCGTTCGGGGGCTGTCCGCCCCGGTTACGCCTCGACGGAAACGATTTCACGGCCATTGTAATGACCGCAAGCGCTGCACAGATGGTGAGGCCGCTTCAGTTCGCCGCAATTGGAGCATTCCTGAAACGCCTCAGCCGCAAGCGCATGGTGGCTGCGCCGCATGTTCCGCCGGGACGGCGAAGTTTTTCTCTTGGGGACGGCCATGTCGCCACCTGTTCCATTCTGTTAAAACGAATAACGACGAGCTTTGCCGCATCACACCGGCGACACGTCAGTGCCGCCGAGCCAGCGGCCGGGCTCGTCGCGAGTGGCTGAGGCCTATAGCGATTTTCAGGCGCGTTGCAAGTCCGCGCCGTTCATGCTTTGCGTTCTGCCTCCGCAATCGCGAGGAAGCCTCCTGATGTTGCCAATCACGCTGACCATGGCCGCGGCGGCCGCTTTCGTCCATGTCTGGCTTGCGGCACGTTGCAGCATGGTCCGGCAGCGCGAGAATATTCTGGTCGGAGATGGCGGCAATGCGGTGATGACGGCCCGGATGCGGGCGCATGCGAATTTCGCAGAGAACACGCCGCTATTCCTGATTTTGCTCGGCCTCAACGAGCTCGCGGGCAGCTCCGGCCGCTGGCTTTGGTGGATAGGCATCGCATTCATTCTGGCGAGGGTTGCCCACGCGTTGGGAATGGACAGGAGAACGGCGAACATGCTGCGGATTTTTGGAATGACCGTCAGCATGCTCGTGCTGGTCATTCTTGCCATCTCCGCTATCAGGCTCGCCTACGAGGCCGGCCAGCCCGTGGTGATCGGCTAGGCGTTCACCACGCGATCGCCCACAAAAGGATTGGTGGCCCGCTCATGGCCGAAGGTCGACATCGGGCCATGGCCCGGCACAAAAGCGGTTTCCGGGCCGAGCGGCCACAGCCGCTGCGTGATCGATGCAATCAGATCGTCCAGATTGCCGCGAGGAAAATCGGTGCGGCCGATCGAGCCCTGGAACAGCACGTCGCCAACCAAGGCCAGCTTGGACGGCGCATGATAGAAGATGACGTGGCCAGGCGTATGCCCGGGGCAGTGGCGAACTTCGAGCTCCAATTCCCCCACTCCGACGCGATCGCCCTCCTCCAGCCAGCGATCGGGCTCGAACGGCTGCCCGGCGATACCGAAGCTCATCCCGTCGTGCCCCAGCCGTTCGATCCAGAAGAGATCGTCGCGATGCGGGCCTTCGATCGGCACGCCGAGTTCGCCGGCAAGCTTTCCCGTCCCTCCGCAATGATCGATATGACCGTGCGTCACGAGCAGCTTTTCGATCGTGACGCCATGCTGGGCCGCTGCATCCTTCAGCCGATCGAGATCGCCGCCGGCATCAACGAACGCGCCCCGCATGGTTTTGGTGCACCATAGCAGGGTGCAATTCTGCTGAAAGGCAGTGACAGGAATGATCACGGCCTTGAGCGGCGGCTGGCTCTCGCTAGTCATGCGCAACGAAATGGCAACTCGCGCATGGTCTTGCAACGGCGCATTGTTGGGCGGATACGCATGGGACATTGAGTGTCGGCCTCGCGGCGCTCTAATAGGCGGAGGTGCGGGCCCAAGAAGTTGGATCGGCGTTGTGGATTATTCGTTGCCCGATGGTGAACGGAGGAAAGTTTTGGCGAGAGCGCGTTCGTGACGGCGGAAGCCCAGCCTTTCGATCTCATCGAAACCATGAAATTCGATGCCGATGAGGGCTTGATCGAGCTGGAGCGCCACATTGCCAGGCTGAAGGGGAGCGCCACCGCGCTTGGGTTCAACTTCGATCGCCATGCGCTGCGAAATGATCTGCAGGCCGCCACATTCCGCCTGCGCGAGGACAGCAAGGTACGCGTGCGGCTTTCTCCCAGCGGCGCGACCGCGATCGAAGTGCGTGCGCTGCCGCCAAGCCCATCGTGCGCCGAGGTCGCGCTGGCGCGGATGCCGCTTCCCCCGGACGATCTTCGATTGTCCCACAAGACAAGCGATCGCGGCTTTTACGATGAGGCGCGAGCGGCGGCCGGAACCTTCGAGGTCGCCTTCCTCGACGATAAGGGTTTCCTGACCGAAGGCAGCTTCACCAACATCTTCGTCGAGCGCGATGGCATGCTTTTGACGCCGCCGCTGTCACGCGGCCTCCTGCCCGGCATTCTCCGCGCCAAGCTGATCGAGGACGGTGGCGCCATCGAGCAGGATCTGCGTCCCGCCGACCTCGCCGGCGGCTTCTTCATCGGCAATGCCTTGCGCGGCCTGCTCGCCGCACAGCTGGTTGCAGGAGCATAGGCCCCCGGTCTATAGGCCGCCCGCCTCCAGCAGAAGGGTCAACAATGGGCATCACCTCCGCCGCGCTTGACAGGATCAAGCCGTCTCCCACGCTCGCCATGACAAGCCGCGTGATCGAGCTGAAAGCGAAGGGCATTGACGTCATCGGGCTCAGCGCGGGCGAGCCGGACTTCGATACGCCCGATTTCGTGAAGGAGGCTGCGATCGAGGCCATCCGCAAGGGACAGACCAAATATACCAATGTCGATGGCACCGCCGAATTGAAAGCCGCGATCGCGAGCAAGTTCAAACGCGATAATGAGCTTTCGTACGAACCGGGCCAGATCAGCGTCAACGTCGGCGGCAAGCACACCCTCTTCAATGCCTTGGTCGCCACGATCGATGCTGGCGACGAGGTGATCATCCCGGCGCCTTATTGGGTGAGCTATCCGGACATTGTGAACTTCGCGAACGGAACCCCCGTCTTCATCAAGGCGGGCGCCAATCAGAGTTACAAAATCACCGCCGAACAGCTCAATGCCGCGATCACGCCCAAGACCAAGTGGCTGATTCTGAATTCACCGTCCAATCCTACCGGGGCGGCCTACACCGAAGCCGAACTCAAATCGCTCGGCGAGGTGCTGCTGCGCCACCCGCATGTCTGGGTGATGGCGGACGACATGTACGAACATATCGTCTATGACGATTTCAAGTTCACGACGATCGCCCAGGTCTGCCCCGAGCTGTACGAGCGGACGCTGACCGTGAACGGCTGCTCCAAAGCTTATGCGATGACTGGCTGGCGGATCGGTTTTGCCGGAGGCCCGCAGCCGCTGATCAAGGCGATGTCGAAGCTGCAGTCGCAATCCACTTCAAATCCGTGCTCCATCGCCCAGGCGGCGGCGACCGCCGCGCTCAATGGCCCGCAGGACTTTCTCGAGGAGCGCAACGCGGCCTTCCAGAGGCGTCGCGATCTCGTGATTTCGATGCTGAACCAGATCAATGGCTTTCACTGCCCGCGTCCGGAAGGCGCCTTCTATGTCTATCCCGATGTTTCAGGCGTGATCGGCAAATCGACCCCAGCCGGCAAAGCCATCGGCAACGATGCGGATCTGATCGACTATCTGCTCGATGAGGGCAGAGTCGCCGCGGTGCACGGGGCTGCCTTCGGGCTCGAGCCGGCCTTCCGGATCAGCTATGCAACTTCGGAAGCGATCCTGACCGAGGCCTGCAACCGGATCCAGACGGCGGTCAACGCCCTGCGCTGATTTGCATTGATAGCCGGCATTGATTAACTTGTCTGTTTTCCGGGGGCGGAGAAGAGCAATGAAGGTCAATGTGCCCGCGGTATTCGGTTGCGTTGCCCTGTTGTGCGCATTTGCGACGGCTGCCACGCGCAGCTCGGCGCTCATGGTAGAACGAGCAGTGGAATTGCCGGCGCCGAGCGAGGCGAGCCCGCCCGCTCAGGGGCTCCAGAGCATTGTGTTCGCCGGCGGCTGCTTCTGGGGCGTGCAAGGCGTGTTCGCGCACGTCAAAGGCGTCAAGAGCGCGGTGGCAGGCTATGCCGGCGGTGCGGCTGGCACAGCCCACTATGATCTGGTGAGCACCGGAACGACCGGGCACGCCGAAGCAGTGCGCGTCGTCTATGATCCGACCCAGGTGGATTATTCGACGCTTCTGCGGATGTTCTTTTCAGTGGTCGCCGATCCCACGTCGCTCAACTATCAGGGGCCGGACCATGGCCCGCAATATCGGACGGCCATCTTCCCCAGCACGGACGCGCAGCGCGCGATCACGCGACGCTATATCGACGAGCTCAATCGCTCAAAGATCTGGTCGAAACCAATCGTGACCCGCATCGAGGCCGGTTCCTTTTATCCCGCCGAATCCTATCATCAGAATTATCTGACCCGGCATCCGGATGCGCCCTATATCCGCATCAACGATCTGCCGAAGGTCACTGCCCTCAAGCGACTTTTCCCGTCCTACTACCGGTCGCAGCCCGCTTTGGTGAGCTGACCGCACCGGGTGACGGCCAATCGCAGCCTTCCGCCGCTCACCGGCTGGGCGTGGATATATGCGTTCCGGAACATGCTGGAGGCCCGAGCCGGAATCGAACCGGCGTATACGGATTTGCAGTCCGCTGCGTCACCACTCCGCCATCGGGCCATACCGGGCATTTCGGGAGTTCGCGGCTGCTAAACGAGAAACGGCCGAAGCGCAATGCGCTGATGCAACCGGGTGCTCACTCGGCGGCGGCGGAACAATTGCCGTTAATGGGCAACCGATCCAAGGCCGTGAGCAGCTGTTCGGGCTGGAACGGCTTGATCAGGACCTGAACATCCTGTGGGCACGAAGAGGCGAGTTCCGCCTCGGCATAGCCGGTGATAATGATCGCATGCAATTCCGGGGTAAGTTCACGCGCCTGCCTGATCAGCTCCGCGCCCGAAAGGATCGGCATGGCATAGTCCGTCACCAGCACGTCATATCCCTGCGGTGCGTTCTTCAATATCTCAAGAAGGGCCGGCGCATCCGAAGCCTGGGTAATTATATGGCCGACATCCTCGAGATGGGCTGCAATTGCCGTCCGCGCGGCCTCATGATCATCGACAAGCAAAATGCGCAGTCCTGACGCGCGCGGGTGAATCGGAATCACCCGTCCTGCTTCCTCATCGGGGCTTTGCGCGTCCACCACATCCGCTCGCGGCAGCCAGACCTCGATACGCGTTCCGCGGCCGACCTCGCTTTCGATATGAAGCGCGCCCCCCGATTGCTTGGCGAAACCATAAGCCATCGATAGGCCAAGCCCGGTGCCTTTCCCCACCTCCTTGGTTGTAAAAAAGGGTTCGAGCACGCGGTCGATCATGTCGGCCGCTATGCCAGTGCCCTCGTCCGCCACTGTGACCACCACGTAATCGCCCGGACTGAGACCGAGTGTTCCCGAATCTTCGATCGACCGATTCTCGCTTACCACCTGAACGACACCGCCTTCCGGCATGGCATCGCGCGCGTTGATGATCAGGTTCATCAGCGCGAGCTCGAGCTGGGATGCGTCGGCATATGCCGGCCAGAGATCTGCCGCGTCGACCCAGTTCAGCTGTACCAACCCGCCAAGCGTATGGCTGAGCAGTTCACGCATCGTTTGAGCGAAAGTGCGGATATCAATCGACGCGGGTTCGAGCTGCTGGCGGCGAGCAAAGGCCAGCAGACGGCTGATGAGCTCCGCACCCTGTTCCGCGGCGTGGCGCGTCATGGTGATGATCTTACGCTGGTCCTCCGCCAGCGTTAGCCGCCGCTCGATCATCCCTATGCCACCAAGCACCGCTGCGAGCAGATTGTTGAAATCATGCGCGATGCCGCCGGTGAGCTTGCCGATCGCGTCCATCTTTTGTGAATGCATAAGCTGCGCCTCAAGCGCTTTGCGTTCGCTGACATCGAGCAGCGTTCCTGCAAACTGCACCGGCCGCCCCTCGCCATCACGGAGCAGCACCCCGTGATCAAGGAAATGCTTCCATTGCCCATCAGCGCATTGCCAACGATATTCGAGGACGACGCTCTCCAATGCCCGCCGCCGCTCGATGCCTTTGATGGCCCTTTCCCGGTCATCGGGGTGAAGGCGCTCCACCCAAAGATTGGGTGCGGCGGTCACCTCCTCGAAGCTATATCCCGTCAATGCAGTAAAGTTGCCGGCCACGAATTGGGGGATTCTCGGCTCCGCATCGAGCGACTCGGTATAAAGCACGATCGGCAGCGAGGCGATGATGACGGCTTGGCGTTGCTCTGCAAGCCGCAACTGCTGTTCGATCCTGAGCTTTTCGGCATTGGCCTTGAGCGCGGCATCCAGCAATTGCTGCTCGAGCATGGCATTGCGCTCGATCTCGCGGCGCATCTTGAACAGATCGACGAACACAGCGACCTTGGATTGCAACACGATCGGATCGACCGGCTTGAACACATAATCGACTGCGCCCATCGAATAGCCGCGCAGCAGATGCTCGCTTTCCTTGTTTATGGCTGAAAGGAAAACGATCGGGATCCGCCTGGTCTGCTCGCGTGCCCGGATCATCTGCGCGGTTTCGTAGCCATCCATGCCCGGCATGAAAACGTCGAGCAGAATGACGGCGAACTCGCCCTTGAGCAGATGCCGCAAAGCTTCCTCGCCTGAGGTTGCGAGCACCACGTCCGCGAGATCTTCCAGCACCGTCTTGATCGCGAGCAGGTTGCGCTCGTCATCATCCACGACGAGAATGCGGGCCCGCTCCGGTCCGGAGGAATCCGTCTTCATTGTGAAGAGGGCGTCGGGCGGCACCAGCGACATATTATTCCGCCGCCGTCTGCGCCAGTTCGAGCGGCCGCGCCGGCTCGCGCGAGCGTCCGATCCAGACGCGCAGCAACGCCAGCAGCAATTCGACGTCGACGGGTTTGGCGATATAATCCGATGCGCCAGCATCGAGGCACTTTTGACGGTCGCCCTTCATGGCCTTTGCGGTGACGGCGACCAGCGGCACATTTGCGATCGACGGCCGCGCCCTGATTTGCTGCATCGTCTCATAGCCGTCCATCTCCGGCATCATGATGTCGATCAGCGCGACGTCGATGCGGGGCTCTTCCTCGAGAATGAGGATGCCGTCGCGCCCCCGTTCAGCGTGCAGAACTTCCACGCCATAGGCTTCGAGCACGCTGGTAAGCGAATAGATGTTCCGGATATCGTCATCGACGATCAGCACCTTCGCGCCCTGCAGTTCGTCGGCACCCTGCACGCGCTGCGCCGGAACGGTATCGTCATTGTCGTTGATGGGCCGGCGGCCGCGCCGCGTGACATAGGCCAGCCGCGGCGCAAGATCATCAAGCCCGCCTACGACCATAATATCTCTTCGGCCGCCAAGTTCATTGGTTTCGGCAACAAGGCTGGTCTCATCATTGCCGTCGCTCAGGATCAGGATTGGCGGGCTCGGGTCAGCCGTGTCGAGCCGGGAAAGCTCGCGCACCGCCTTGGCGCTGTCGGCATAGGCCAGCAACACCACATCGAAGGAGGTCAGCGTTTCCTTGTGCTTGGCGAGGCTTCCCGCGCTGACGATCTCGGCCTCGATCTCGCGCATAGTGGCGGTGGCCGCCTTGCGTGCGGCAGCGTCGCCAATGACCAGGATGCGGCGTTCGCGCCGGTTGATATGCGCCAGCAGATTGCCAAACACATTGAGCAGGTCCGCGTGCGATGCCGGCTTGGCAGTCACGCCGAACGCGCCCATTCGCATGACCGAGTCCGCCTGCTGCGCGCCTGAGATGACGTGGATCGGCAGATGCGCTGTCTGCGGATCATGCTTGAGCAGATCGAGCAAGACGAAGCCGTCAATATCAGAGAGTCCGAGGTCAAGCGTGATGGCATTGGGCTGAAGCTTGCGGGCCATCGCAAGCGTCCCCGCGCCGGCGATAGAAACGACGCCCTTGAGGCCTGCATCCCGGGCCAGATCGAGCAGGATGGATGCGAAGGTCGGATCATCCTCCACGATCAGGACGAACGGATCATCGCCGAGATTGTCGCGATCGTCGCTGATTTCGAGGTTGGTCGGAAGCGTGGACGCGATCGTGGCGCCACCATTCTCGTAGCGCGGCTGGCTGGCCCCGCTCGGGACCGCTGCCGGCACGCTGGCCTGCAACGGAATGAAGAGCGTGAAGGTCGAGCCCTCACCCGGTGTCGACCGCACCTGAAGTTCGCCCCCGAGCAGGCGCGCAATTTCGCGGCTGATCGAAAGGCCAAGCCCGGTGCCGCCATATTTGCGGCTGGTCGTGCCGTCTGCCTGCTGGAAGGCTTCGAAGATCAGTTTCTGCTTGTCTTCCGGAATGCCGATGCCGGTGTCGGTGACGCTGATCTCGATCGCGCTGTCGATATTCTTGAGCACGGCGTGATTGGTGCTCCAGCCGCTGCTGGCGGTGCGCACGTTGAGCGTCACGCTGCCATGCGACGTGAATTTGAATGCGTTGGACAGCAGGTTGAGCACGATCTGCTGGAGCCGCTTCTCGTCCGTGCGAATCGAGCCGGGCAGATGCGGATCGAACTCGACCTTGAACTCCAGTCCCTTGTCAGCAGCAAGCTGGCGGAAGGTCCGTTCCATATGCTGGCCGAGGCCGGCCATCGGCATGTCGCCGATCTCGATCGAAACGGTGCCGGACTCGATCTTCGAAAGATCGAGAATGTCGTTGATCAGACTGAGCAGATCCGATCCCGCCGAGTGGATGGTGCGGGCAAATTCGGTCTGTTTCTCATTGAGATTGCCCTGCGGATTATCCGCGAGCAGCTTGGAAAGCAGCAGCAGCGAATTGAGCGGCGTCCGCAGCTCGTGCGACATGTTCGCGAGGAATTCGGACTTGTACTTGGACGTAAGCGCAAGCTGTTCCGCCTTTTCCTCCACCGCACGGCGCGCCATCTCGATTTCGATATTCTTCGCTTCCACCTGCTTCTTTTCGTTTTCAAGAAGCTGCGCCTTTTCCTGAAGCTCCTCATTGGTGTTGTGGAGTTCTTCCTGCTTGGTGGTCAGTTCGGTCTGGCGCGCCTGCAGCTCCTGCGTGAGGAGCTGGGACTGTTTGAGTAGGCCCTCGGTGCGCATCGTTGCAGCGATCGTGTTGAGCACGATGCCGACCGATTCCATGAGCTGGTCGAGGAAGCTCTGGTGAGTTTCGTTGAACTCGCTGAACGAGGCGAGTTCGATCACCGCCTTCACATCATCCTCGAACAACGCCGGCATGATGACGACATTGGCCGGTGAAGCATCGCCGAGTCCCGAGCCGATCTTGATGAAATCGGGCGGCACATTCGTCATCAGCATCGCCCGGCGATCAGCGGCGCACTGGCCGATCAAGCCTTCGCGAAGTTTGAAGGTCGGCTTGAGCTGATCGCGATTTTCGGCGCCATAGCTCGCCACCAGATCGAGTACAGTATCATTTTCCTCGCGCCGGGTGACGTAGAACACGCCATATTGGGCGTCCACCAGCGGCGCGAGCTCGGACATGATCAGGTTCGAAACGGTGGTAAGGTCGCGTTCGCCCTGAAGCATGCGGCTGAAGCGGGCGAGGTTGGTCTTGAGCCAGTCCTGTTCCGCATTTTTGAGCGTCTGATCCTTTAGGTTACGGATCATCTCGTTGATATTGTCCTTGAGCGCGGCCATCTCGCCCGATGCTTCCACCGCGATCGAGCGGGTGAGGTCGCCCTTGGTGACGGCGGTGGCCACGTCGGCGATCGAGCGCACCTGGTTGGTCAGGTTGGCGGCGAGCTGATTGACGTTGTCGGTCAGGTCGCGCCACAGTCCGGCGGCCCCCGGCACGCGCGCCTGGCCGCCCAGCCTGCCCTCGATGCCGACTTCGCGCGCCATGTTGGTCACCTGGTCGCCGAAGGTGGAGAGCGTATCGATCATGAAGTTGATCGTCTCGGCCAGCGCGGCGATTTCGCCCTTGGCATCCACCGTCAGCTTCCGCTTGAGGTTGCCCTGCGCCACTGCTGTCACGACGTCGGCGATGCCGCGCACCTGGTTGGTGAGATTGGTCGCCATCAGGTTGACGTTGTCGGTCAAATCCTTCCAGGTGCCGCCCACGCCGGGCACCTGCGCCTGACCGCCGAGCTTGCCCTCGGTACCCACTTCGCGCGCCACGCGCGTCACTTCCGAGGCGAAGCCGTTGAGCTGGTCCACCATCGTGTTGATGGTGTTCTTGAGCTCGAGGATTTCGCCCTTCACGTCCACGGTGATCTTCTTGGAAAGGTCGCCTTTCGCCACCGCCGTGGTCACGTCAGCGATGTTACGCACCTGCCCGGTCAGATTGTCGGCCATCAGGTTCACGTTATCGGTCAGATCCTTCCAGGTGCCGGCGACGCCGCGCACATGCGCCTGACCGCCGAGCTTGCCTTCGGTGCCGACTTCGCGCGCCACGCGCGTCACTTCGGACGCGAACGAGTTGAGCTGGTCCACCATCGTATTGATGGTGTTCTTGAGCTCGAGAATCTCGCCCTTCACGTCCACCGTGATCGTCTTGGACAAGTCGCCCGATGCCACCGCCGTTGTCACTTCGGCGATGTTGCGGACCTGGCCGGTCAGGTTCGCCGCCATCGCATTCACATTGTCGGTGAGGTCCTTCCACGTACCGCCCACGCCCGGCACCTGCGCCTGACCGCCGAGCTTGCCCTCGGAACCCACTTCGCGCGCCACGCGCGTCACTTCGGACGCAAACGAATTGAGCTGGTCCACCATCGTGTTGATGGTGTTCTTGAGCTCGAGAATCTCGCCCTTCACGTCCACCGTAATCTTCTTGGACAAATCGCCCAGCGCCACCGCGGTGGTCACATCGGCGATGTTGCGGACCTGGCCGGTTAGGTTCGCCGCCATCGCATTCACATTGTCGGTCAAGTCCTTCCAGGTGCCGCCCACGCCCGGCACCTGCGCCTGGCCGCCGAGCTTGCCCTCGGATCCCACCTCGCGGGCAACGCGTGTCACCTCTGAAGCGAACGAGTTGAGCTGGTCCACCATCACGTTGATGGTGTTCTTGAGCTCAAGGATTTCGCCCTTCACGTCGACGGTGATCTTCTTGGAAAGATCGCCCCTCGCCACGGCGGTGGTCACCTCGGCAATATTGCGCACCTGGCCGGTCAGGTTCGCCGCCATCAGGTTCACATTGTCGGTAAGATCGGCCCAGGTGCCGGCGACGCCCGGCACCTGCGCCTGACCGCCGAGCTTGCCCTCGGTGCCGACTTCGCGCGCCACGCGCGTCACCTCCGAGGCGAAGCCGTTGAGCTGGTCCACCATCACGTTGATCGTGTTCTTGAGCTCCAGAATTTCGCCCTTCACGTCCACGGTGATCTTCTTCGAGAGGTCACCTCTCGCCACCGCGGTGGTCACCTCGGCGATGTTGCGGACCTGGCCGGTTAGGTTGGCGGCCATCAGGTTGACGTTATCGGTCAAATCCTTCCAGGTGCCGCCCACGCCGGGCACTTGCGCCTGGCCGCCGAGCTTGCCCTCGGTGCCGACTTCGCGCGCCACGCGGGTCACTTCCGAGGCGAAGCCATTGAGCTGGTCCACCATCACGTTGATCGTGTTTTTCAGCTCCAGAATTTCGCCCTTCACGTCGACGGTGATCTTTTTGGACAAGTCGCCCGAGGCCACAGCCGTCGTCACCTCGGCGATATTGCGGACCTGCCCGGTGAGGTTATCGGCCATCAGGTTCACATTGTCGGTAAGGTCCTTCCAGGTGCCGGCGACGCCTTCCACGCGCGCCTGACCACCCAGCTTGCCCTCGGTGCCGACTTCGCGCGCCACGCGCGTCACTTCGGACGCGAACGAGTTCAGCTGGTCGACCATCGTGTTGATTGTATTCTTGAGTTCGAGAATCTCGCCCTTCACGTCGACGGTGATTTTCTTGGAAAGATCGCCCCTCGCCACCGCCGTGGTCACATCCGCGATGTTGCGGACCTGACTGGTCAGGTTGGTCGCCATGGCGTTCACATTATCGGTAAGATCCTTCCAGGTGCCGGCGACGCCCTTCACATTCGCCTGGCCGCCCAGCTTGCCTTCGGTACCCACCTCACGCGCCACGCGCGTCACCTCCGAAGCGAAGGAGGCAAGCTGCTCCACCATCGTGTTCACGACCTTGCCGATGCGCAGGAATTCGCCGCGCAACGGCCGGCCGTCGATTTCGACCGTCATCGTCTGGGAAAGATCGCCCTTCGCGACGGCGCCGATCACGCGCGCAACCTCGGTGGTGGGCTGCACCATGTCCTCGATCAGTTCATTGACGGAACGGATCGCGGTTTCCCAGCCGCCGGTCGCCGATTTGACGCGGCCGCGCTGGGTGATCTTGCCTTCCTTGCCGACCACCATGGAAAGGCGCTCGAACTCATGGGTCAGTTCCTCGTTAAGGCCTACCACCTCATTGAAGAGCGTTGCGATCTCGGCGTCGACTCCCGATCCGTCTTCGGACAGACGTACTGAAAAATCGCCGCGTCTAAGGCGGCGCAGCGCGGACACAATTTCGCGGCGATCGAATTGGCTACGAGGGGTCTCGATGTTCACTGAGGCGGCTCCCTGAGGTTTGTTCTCCCTTCCGCCTTGCTCCAGGCGGCCCCCCGCCCATGTGTGAAACATGGCCGGAATAATCGGTTTCTGGATGTTCCTCAAGAGCTTCTGCTGTTTAACGTCCCGCTCACCACGATATCGCATCATCATCGCACTTCCGGCCACGCCGGAAACATGGCAGCAAAGCGCTAGTCTCGCTTGCTTCAGGTGCCCCATGGCCAGGGTTCACGTTTCGCAGGATATAATCAGGGCCGCATTCGCCGACGCGATGTCGCAAATGTACCGGCGCGAGGTGCCGCTCTACGCCGACCTCATCGCGATCGTGGACGACGTCAACGGGAGGGTGCTCAGCGCCCATCCCAAACTTCGTGCCACTATGGAACGGGGCGGGCAGATAGGCCGCCTCGCCGCCGAACGCCATGGCGCCATCCGCGTCGGCACTCCCGAGGAGCTGCGGCTGATCAAACGAGCGTTCGCCGTCATGGGCATGCACGCGGTGGATTACTACGATCTGTCGGTTGCCGGTCTGCCCGTGCACTCGACCGCCTTCCGTCCGATCGATTCTACTGCCCTTACGTTGAGTCCTTTCCGCGTCTTCGTCTCGCTGCTCAGGCTGGACCTCATCGCTGACGAAAGTCTTCGGGGGCGCGCGCTGCAAGCCCTTGCTGCCCGCGACATATTGTCATCGCGCGCGCGAGAATTGATCGAAATTGCCGAGGCGAAGAATGGCCTTACGCAGGAAGAGGCAGATGAATTCGTCACCGAAGCGCTCCAGACATTCCGCTGGCGGCAACATGCGATTGTCGATCGCGAGACCTACCAACGTCTGCACATGACGCATCGGCTCATCGCCGATGTCGTTTCGTTCGCCGGCCCTCACATCAATCATCTGACGCCAAGGACGCTCGATATCGATCTTGTCCAGGCGGAAATGGTGGCGCGCGCGATCGGCGCCAAGCAGCATATCGAAGGCCCGCCAGCGCGGCGCGTGCCGATCCTGTTGCGGCAGACGAGCTTCAAAGCTGTCGAGGAACCAATCCTGTTTCCGGACGGCGGAAAAGCGGAAGCCGGCACCCACACCGCCCGTTTCGGCGAGGTGGAGCAGCGGGGCATTGCGCTCACGCCCAAAGGCCGCGCGCTTTACGACAGGCTTCTCGACCAGGCGATCGAGCAGTCCAGGCACAGGCCGGGCGATTACGAAGCGATTCTCGCGGAAAGCTTTTCGGCGTTTCCCGACGATGAAGCCGAACTCAGGCGCCAGAAGCTGGCCTATTTCCGCTACCGGAAGACGGAGACGGCGCAAGCGCCTCCCGATAGCGATCCTACCCTCAACGGGAATTTGGAGAAGCTGGCAGTCGGCCTGCTTGTAGCCGAGCCGATCACATATGAGGATTTCCTGCCCGTCAGCGCAGCCGGAATCTTCCAATCCAACCTCGGGAGCGAGGGCAGCGACAGCCAGAAGGGAAGCGGCGCGCGCCGAGCCTTCGAAGATGCACTCGGCGAGCCCGTGCGTGATCCCTTCGCGCTTTACGAGGCCGAGGAACAGGCATCCTTGCAGTCGCTCCGGACCGCCTTGGGGCCGCAAGCTTGAGCCGAAAATATGACGCGTTGATCATCGGCGGGGGCCATAACGGCCTCGTCTGCGCCTTCTATCTCGCTCGGGCCGGGTTGAAGGTTCGAATATTGGAGCGCCGGCATATAGTCGGGGGCGCAGCCGTGACCGAGGAATTCCACCCCGGGTTTCGGAACTCGACTGCCAGCTACACGGTGAGCCTGCTGCGCCCCAAGATCATCCGCGATATGCGCCTGCACGAACGAGGCTGGCGGGTCGTCGAGCGGACGATCAGCAATTTCTTGCCGCACGAAGACGGCTATCTGAAGCTTGGCGGAGGCACTGCGCGCACCCAAGCCGAATTCGCCCGCTTCAATGCGAAGGATGCAGAAACCTTCCCCCGCTATGAGGATGCACTTGAGCGGGTGGCCGACGTGCTTCGCGATCTTTCTCTCAGAACGCCGCCAAATGCCGGCGGCGGCGTGCGCGCGCTGCTCGCCGCCGCCGCGCAGGGCAAGCGGCTCGCGACGATGCCGATCGAAGCCCAGCGGGACGCGATGGATCTGTTCGTCAAATCGGCACGTGATTTTCTCGAAGGCTGGTTCGAAAACGAATTCATTCAGGCCGCTTTCGGCTTCGATGCAGTGGTCGGCAACTATGCCAGCCCGGATACGCCGGGATCGGCTTATGTTCTGCTCCACCACGTCTTCGGCGAAGTGAACGGCAAGAAGGCCATGTGGGGCCATTCGGTCGGCGGCATGGGCGCGATCACCCGCTATATGGCGGAAGCCGCCCGTGAAGCCGGCGCGGAGATCAGCCTGGAAGCGCCCGTTGCCAAAGTGCTGGTCGATGGCGGCAAGGCCGCCGGTGTCCGACTCGAATCCGGCGAAGAGATCGCCGCTGACATCGTAGCGTGTAACGCAGGCCCGGCCCTGCTTTTCCGGCAGCTTGTCGATCGCAGCGATTTGCCGCCTGAATTGGCCCGCCGCATAGATCGTTACAAGACGGGATCCGGCACGTTCCGGATGAACGTCGCGCTCAGCGAGCTGCCGGATTTCACCGTGCTCCCCGGCAAGGAAAAAGCCGAGCATCATAGCTGCGGCATCATCATCGCACCGACCCTCGATTATATGGACCGCGCCTTTACGGACGCAAAAGCGAAGGGCTGGTCCAATCAGCCGATCGTGGAGATGAAGCTGCCCTCCACAGTCGACGACAGCCTGGCGCCGCCGGGGATGCATGTCGCCAGCCTGTTTTGCCAGCAGTTCGCGCCCGTTCTGCCCGATGGTCGAAGCTGGGACGATGAGCGCGAAAAGGCCGCCGACCTCATCATAGACACGGTCAACGCGCACGCGCCCAATTTCAAATCCTCGATCATTGCCCGGCAAATCCATTCGCCGCTCGATCTGGAGCGCAAGTTCGGGCTGATCGATGGTGATATCTTCCACGGCCATATGAGCCTCGATCAGCTCTGGGCCGCGCGGCCCCTACTCGGCCATGGCGATTATCGTTCGCCTGTCCGCGGTCTCTATATGTGCGGCTCAGGCACGCATCCCGGCGGCGGCGTCACCGGTGCGCCGGGCCATAATGCCGCGCATGAGATATTGAAGGACCGGAGCCTGATCGGGAAGCTCTTCTCCCGATCCTGGAAGTCATCACAGGCAGGCGCGTAGCCCGGCGCGATAATCGAGATAGATCAGGCGCCAGCCCAACAGCCGCTGCGCCTTGCCATTGGCGATCCGCCGAACCTCCCCATAAAATGCGCGCATCTGCGGGGTGATATCCGGCGAGGTCAACGGCACGATCGGGGGGGGCGGCAGCCCCGCCAGCCGAGCGGCAAAGGCAATGACATCATTCTGGGCTGCCGGCAGATCGTCGGCAAGATTGTAGACGCCAGGCGGCCCATGGCTGAAGCTGGCGATGACGCCGCCGGCGAGATCCTCGACATGAATCCGGCTGAAGATCTGGCCGGGCACGTCCACGCGATGCGCCTTGCCTGCCCGCAGCCTGTCGAGAGCGGAGCGCCCCGGCCCGTAAATCCCCGGAAGACGAAAAACCCTGCTCCTGGGATGAACGGCCTGCCAGGCGAGGTCGGCTGCATTACGCGCCGCCCTTCGGCCTGCAACCGCAGCGCTTTCGTCGATCCACGCGCCATCGCTGTTCCCATAGACGCCAGTCGACGAAAGATAACCGACCCATTTGGCGCCGGCTTGCGCGATCAGGTCCGCGTAGCGCGATAGAACCGGATCGTCCCGTCCATCGGGCGGCACCGACGACAGGATGTGCGTTACCCCCGCCACAGCGCGTCGGACCATATTGACGTCATCGATCGTTGAGCGGGTTACGACGGACACATGCCAGCCGTGCGCTTTTACGCGCTCGGCAATTCGGCTTGCGCTATACCCTGGGCCGAAGATGAGGAGATGCGACATGGCCGAGTTATGGGTGCAAGGGCTTTCATCCGCAATCCACCCGCTTTAGAGCAATATCATGCTTGACGCTCGCCCTGCCGCCGTGCCCGCTCCCCCCGTGGCCCATCATCGTGAGGATTATCGCGCACCCGATTGGCTGGTGCCCGACGTCGCCCTTGAATTCACGCTCGATCCTGATGCGACCCGCGTTCATGCCCGCCTCACGGTCGAGCGCGCCGACGATCATCGCCGGCCGCTGCGGCTCGAGGGTGACGGGCTGATCCCGCTGGAGGTGAAGATCGATGGCGAGGCGGATGCCGACAGCTGGCGGCTCGACGGCAGCGCGCTGCTGATCGATTTGCCGGGCAACCGGCACGTCATCGAGACCGAGGTCGAGATCATCCCCCGCAGCAACTCCCAGCTGATGGGGCTTTACGCGAGCGGCGGGATTCTTTGCACGCAGTGTGAGCCGGAGGGCTTTCGCCGCATCACCTTCCACCCGGACCGGCCCGACGTGCTCAGCCGCTATACGGTGAGGATGGAAGCGGACGCCGAACGCTTTCCCGTGCTGCTGGCCAATGGCGACAGGATCGGCTCGGGGCAACTCGATGGCGGCCGGCACTGGGCCGAATGGCGTGATCCCTTCCCGAAGCCCAGCTATCTCTTCGCGATGGTTGCGGCCGATCTCGCCTGCAACGCGGACATATTCGTCACCCGGTCAGGCAAGGAGGTGGCGTTGGGGATCTGGGTGAGCCCCGAGAATCTAGCGCGCACCGCGCACGCCATGGCCGCGCTCAAGCTGGCGATGGCGTGGGACGAGCATATCTATGGCCGCGAATATGATCTCAATCAGTTCAACATCGTGGCCGTGTCCGACTTCAACTTCGGCGCAATGGAGAACAAAGGACTCAACATCTTCAACTCGCGCTACATCCTCGCCGATCCCGATACCGCGACCGATTTCGATTACGACGCCGTGGCCGGTGTCGTCGCGCACGAATATTTTCACAACTGGTCAGGCAATCGCGTCACCTGCCGCGACTGGTTCCAGCTCTCGCTGAAGGAAGGATTTACCGTCTTTCGCGACCAGCAATTTTCCGCTGACCAGGGATCGGCAGCGGTCAAGCGGATCGAGGACGTGCGAACGCTGCGTGCCGCCCAGTTCCCGGAGGACGCTGGTCCGCTGGCGCACCCGATCCGCCCCGAAAGCTATATCGAGATCTCGAACTTCTACACCGCGACCGTCTACAACAAGGGTGCCGAGGTCATTCGCATGCTCCATACGCTGCTGGGGCCGCAGAAATTCCGCGAGGGCACCGATCTCTATTTTTCCCGGCATGACGGCGAAGCCGTCACGTGTGAGGATTTCGTCGCCGCGCTGGAGGATGCAAGCGGCGTCGATCTCGGGCAATTTCGCCTGTGGTATTCGCAAGCCGGCACGCCGCGCGTTCGCGCCTCGCTCAGCCATGAGCCCGCAGGCGGCCGGGCGCGGCTGACGCTGGAGCAGACCATTCCCGCAACACCCGGACAGCCCAGCAAGCAGCCCATGCTGATCCCGCTACGCGTTGCCCTGTTCGGCGAACTAACCGGCCAACGGTTGGGCGAAGAGCAGATCGTGCAGCTCGACGCCGCCCGGCACGAGCTGCTGTTCGAAGGCGTCAATGAACGCCCCGTGCTCTCGATCAACCGTGGCTTCTCCGCTCCGGTGATCATCGAAGCGGAACGCAGCGCTGATGATCTCGCCTTCCTTTCGGCGCACGACGATGATCCGTTCGCGCGCTACGAGGCGATGCAGCAGCTCATGCTCGATACGCTTATCGGTGCGGTCGTGAATGGGTCGGCCGATCACGCTCCGGTGGTCGAGGCCGTGCGGCAGACGCTGATCAATGCGGATCTTGATCCCGCTTTCATGGGCGAGGCGCTGCTGCTGCCGAACGAGGCTTTCGTCGGCGATCACCTGCTGGTGGTTGATCCGGCTGCGGTCGCTGCGGCGCGCGACGCGCTGCGTGGGGAGATCGGCCGCGAGCTGGAGGATCACTGGCGCGCAGCCTATCAGCGCACAGCCGCCAACCGCTACGAATATGCGCCGGGGCCCAAGGGATTGCGCAGGCTGCGGACGGTCGCTCTGGGATATATTGATGCCAGCGGGGCGCCCGATGCTCCGGAAATTGCGTTGCGCCAGTTTGGCGATGCGGACAATATGACCGATCGCCAAGGCGCCTTGGGCGTCCTGGCCAATGGCGACTCGCCGCAGCGCGAGCAGGCGCTGAACGATTTCTACCAGCGCTATCGCCACGACGCGCTCGTGCTCGACAAATGGTTCAGCACCCAGGCTTATTCCATCCGGGAGGACACGGCCGCGGCTGTGGAGGCGCTCGCCAGCCATCCGGATTTCACGCTGTCCAATCCCAATCGGATACGGTCGCTGGTCGGCGCCTTCGCGGCCAACCAGCGCGCCTTCCACGAAAAGTCCGGGCGCGGTTATCGCTTCGTCGCGGACAAGATCATCGAGGTAGACAGGCTGAACCCGCAAACCGCGGCGCGGCTCGTGCCTCCGCTTGGCCGCTGGCGGCGGTTCGATGAAGCGCGTGGTGCACTGATGCAGGTGGAATTGCAGCGCATTCTGGCCACGCCAGGATTGTCAAAGGACGTTTTCGAGCAGGTCTCGAAAAGCCTTCACTAGAGTGATTTCGAGGCAGGCGAAATCACCTGCCGGCTCGGAAATCACGCAAAACAGGAATCCCCGAGTCGATCTGGTTCAATCTGAAGCGGAGCTGCTCTAAGCCGCCTTCTTGTTCGGCAGCCATTCACGCGCCCGCTCGAACAATTCCGGTACCTCGGCTGCCGCGACCGCGGGGCTGAACAGATAACCCTGGCCGAAATGGCACCCGCCAGCGCGAAGATAGTCGGCCTGCGCCTCCCCCTCGATCCCCTCAGCGACCGTCTGGATGCCAAGGCTGTAGCCCAGGTTAAGCACGGCACGGATGATCGCCGCGTCGTCCGGATCTTCTTCAAGATCCCGCACGAAACACTGATCGATCTTGATCACGTCGATCGGGAACTGCTTGAGATGCGAGAGCGAGGCATAGCCGGTGCCGAAATCGTCCAGTGCTATACGAATGCCGGCGGCGCTGAGCGTACGAAGCGCGCGTTCCACATTTTCTGCGCCGCGCCCCAGGAAGACCGATTCGGTGACTTCGAGTTCTATACGGTTGCAGGGGATGTTGGCCTCGTCGAGGCGGGCCAGCAGCTCAGCGGGAAAATTCTCGTCCCGCAGATCCGCGCCGGAAACATTGATCGCGACATGGCCTATTTCAATCCCGTTCTCGATCCAGCCGCGAAGATCCTTGACGACCGCGGCGACCATCTTGGCCGTGATCGCCTGGGCAAGGTCGGGATATTCGAAGGCAGCGCTGATCGCGCCTGGGAAGACGATCTCGCCATTGGGCTGGATCACCCGCAGCAGCGCCTCGAAACCAATGATCGCGCCGGTCCTCAAATCCACCTGCGGTTGATAATATGGCACGAGCTGTTCGCCGATCAGCGCCGCCCGCGCCTTCGCGATCATTCCGGCGTGAAGCTCCCACGCCGCCAGCATGGAGGATTCGAAAATACAACCGCGCCCCCGCCCGCGGGTTTTCGCCTCATAAAGCGCAATATCCGCGCATTTCATGAGGTCTTCGATCTGGGTGGCATGAAGCGGAAAGCAGGCCGCACCGACGCTGGCCTTGCAGGCAAGCGACCGGCTGGCATGGATCAGCGGCTGGTTGAGCTTCGTCTCGACACGCTCGATGATCGCGTCGAGATCGGCTTCGCTTTGCAGGCCCATCAGCATGATCGCGAATTCGTCGCCGCCGAGCCGCGCAACGACGTCCCCCGGCCTGACTGAAGCCTGGAGCCGGACGGCAACGGCGCGTAACACCGCGTCGCCGGCATCATGGCCCGCAGTGTCATTGATCTGCTTGAAATCGTCCACGTCGAGCAGAAGAATGGCGACTTCCGTTCCTTTTTCTGCGGCAACCGCTATCGCGCGGCTGGCAGCGGTTATGAAATGGGATCGGTTGGCAAGTCCCGTCAGCGGATCGGACATTGCAAGCTGACCAAGATGGAGTTCGACCAGCTTACGGTCCGTGATGTCGACCATTGAGGATACATAGCGGGCCGAGCCGTCCAGGCTCGCCATCCGCGACGAAATCAGAACGTCGCGGATCGAGCCATCGGCCCGCCGAAGCTGGGCCTCGAAGCCATCCACCGACTGCTGGCTCTGGATCTTCGAGAGGATGAGTTTGCGATCGCTGGCGCTGACATAGATATCCCTGATGTTGTTGACCGCTGCGGCTGCTTCGGCACATCCGAAAAACTCCGCGCTCGCATCATTATAGTCGACAATCTGGCCGGATAAGGTCGTCACGATCAGCGGCACCGGCACCGTGCGGAAGACGGTCTCCAGCGTATCGCGGCTGCGGGCGAGATCCTCGTGCGCGGCTTGTGCCGATTGGGTCGCGGCCCACTCCAGTCTTCTCAGCCGGTTCGCGCGTCCGACGGCGATCGACAATGCGACATTCAGGACGAGCGTAGCAAGCAGAAGTCCCGCAATGGTTGCCTTCGGAGGGTTCGGAAAGGCATAAGCCGCGAGCAGCAGCAGGCTGCAGCCGCCGGCCGCGCATAGAGTCCAGCGGAAACTGGAGGGGACGACCAGAAAATAGATCATCGGCAGCATCAGGACGACCATCAAGGCGATGTCGCTGTGCGAACTGACGAGCAGCGCGACCGCTATTCCGGTCACGACCTGCCAAACCAGCATCACGCACTGCGCGGCGGCAAAACTCCTCGGCTTGCCGATCAGCCATAGGCAGAGCAGCGAAACGGCGATGACCGCGAGCCGCGCGGGAATGGCAACGAAGAAATGCGGTTGCCCATAGAAGCGCCAATCGCTCGCCAGGAACAATGTGTTGAGAATTGCCGAAGCGATGAACAGGAGCCGCGCCTGATTGAGCGTTTCCGGTAAGCGATGTTCCCGGAACTCCGCTTCGCGCTTCCTCTCCCTGAACTCGCCCGAAAAATAGGAAATTGGGCTCACCAATGCACCACCTGACCCAGCTTATCCGGAGCTAAACTCCCTTATTTGAACGCTTTTTATAGAGTGAGAAGGTGAGCAAAATGCTAATTTCAGCGCTCCGTAAATCTACGGTGATCGCAGGACGCAATGTAGATCGGTCGCTTCAAATGCGGATTTCGTCAGCCGTTTCGCCTCCATCGATCCCAAGGACGAAATCGTCGCATCGCCCGACACTTCCTTGAACGAAGCGGTTAGAGCGCCGCCATCGGCCCCGGCGGGGCACCCAAAGATGGAGGATATCATGGACGCACACTTCGTCCGCTCGACCGCGACATGGCTCGCCGCGATTTTCGTGAGCTGCATGTTCGTAACGGCGGCTACATCGACCATCGGCATCATCTGATGCCCGGGGATCAGGGAAGCCCCAGCAACTGAGACAGCGTGTCGATGTAGCTGGGGCCGACCTGCACATTCGCGCCGTCGGTCAGCACCAGCGAGACCGAACGGTTGGCGCGGCGCACCTCGGCAACCTTGTCCGGCCGCACGAAGGCCGAACGATGAACCCGCACCAGCGCGCTTCCCGCCAGCTTCTCCTCCAGCGCCGTCATCGTCGTGCGCAGCATGTGACTGCGCGTATCAGTGTGGAGCAGCACATAATCCCGCGCCGCTTCGATCCAGCTGATCGTATCGATTGGCACGCGCCGCTGGCCGTGCCGTTCCGGCACCCAAAAGCCGGCGTCGCTTGAAGAAACGTTCTGGCGTAACGCTTCGACTTCGCTCGCAAGCTGGCCGGCCTTTTCGGCCTGTTCCCGAATCTCGCGCCTGCGCTTGGCGCGATTGACGGCTTGACGGAGGCGGTCGAAGCGGACCGGCTTCAGCAGATAATCCGCGGCATCGACATCGAAGGCGTCTGCGGCATATTGCTCGTGCGCGGTGATGAAGACGATTTCCGGCCGCCGCTCTTCGGGAATTTCGCTGGCGGTACGGAGCCCGCTGCGGCCGGGCATCTGGATGTCGAGGATCACCAGATCGGGCGAGAGCCGCTCGATCGCCTCAAGCGCCGCGCCGCCGTCGCGCGCCTGGCCAACAATCTCGACCTCATCGATATCGGCGAACAGCGCGCAGAGGCGATCCAGCGCCAGTTGCTCGTCATCCACCAGCAGCACACGCATCAGCTATGCCCTCCGGCCTTTATGATTATGGGCCGGAAGCAATGTGCTCAAGCCGGTTTTAGCCGCCGTTGGGCGCGCTGATGCCGCCCATGCCGGGCTGTTGCGGCTGAACCGCCAACAAATGAATATCAAAGATCAGGAGCGCGTTCGGCGGAATCACGCCCCCGCCCGCTCCTCTTTCGCCGTAAGCGAGCTGCGGCGGGATCCAGAAACGATAACGCGCACCAGGGGACATGAGCTGGAGCGCCTCGGTGAAACCAGGAATCAACCCATCAACCGGCAACGGTGCAGGCCCGCCATGGCTCGCGCTTGAGTCGAATGTCTCGCCGTTGGCCAGCTTGCCATCATATTCGACAATCACGGCGTCACTCGACGTCGGCTTAGGGCCTGATCCCTCTTTCAGCACTTCATATTGAAGGCCCGAAGGGGTAGTCACTACGCCGGATTTTTTGGCGTTGCGGGCTAAAAATTGCGACGCGGGCTCCGCCATTGCGACCTGCCGAGACGTCCCTTTGAAGGCCAACGCGACACCCGTAGCGGCAATCAACGCCAGACCTGCCCATAATATGACGAGCGCGCCTTTCTTGATCGGGCGCAGCGGGACAGCGGTCACTTCAGACATGGCGGCACTCGGGCTGGAGAGAAATAATAGCGCCGGCCACTGCCGGCCGGACCGCCTTACCGGCTGCCGTCGCGCTCCATCCGCTTGCGCTCCAGCTTGCGGGCGCGGCGAATCGCGGCAGCACGCTCGCGAGCGCGCTTTTCGGACGGCTTCTCATAGTGACGGCGCAGCTTCATCTCGCGGTAAACGCCTTCACGCTGCAGCTTCTTCTTGAGCGCGCGAAGGGCTTGATCGACATTATTGTCGCGAACGATGATCTGCATAAACCGTCTCAATCTCCATTCAAATCTGTCGGCATAACAAATGGCCGCAGGACAGGCGCCCCGCGGCGAAAGCGGGGCAGCTAGCAGAAACCCCCGCATTCTTCAAGGCATGCGTGGCCGCCCACTTCCAGAACGACGAGAGTTCAACTTACGGCACGGCGGCCTGGGCCGCAAGCGCCTCCAAAATTTCCAACAGCAACGCGATATCTGGATCGCGCGACAGGCGATGGTCGCCATCCTTGACGAGGGTCACGCGCACATCATCGCTCGCAAGTGCCGCTGCGAGCCGCAGCGCAATTTTCCAAGGCACATCCTCGTCGCGCTGACCGTGGAGGAGCCTGACCGGGCAGCCGATCGCGATCGGCCTATCGAGCAGCAAATTGTCCTGACCGCTCCGCCAGAACGCCTGTGTCGTGACATAGGGCTGGTCCGAAGAGGCTGAGGGTTCCTCGATGCGGCCTTCGGTTTGCAGGATCGCTGTGTCGGCATCGGTAAAGCCCCATTCGGTGAAATCCGGAGCGGCGGCGATGCCGACCAGCCCTGCTATTCGCTCGGTCAGCCGGAGCGCGAGCAGCAGCATCAGCCAGCCACCCATCGAGGACCCCACCAGAACCAAAGGCCCCGTCGTCAAGTGTTCGATCAGATGAAGAGCGTCATCTCGCCACACGCTCAGGGTTCCGTCCTCGAACCGCCCGTCGCTGGTGCCGCAGCCGGAATAGTCCAGGCGGAGAAAGGCCTGCCCGCAGCGCGCCGCCCACGCATCGATCGCGAGCGCCTTGGTGCCTTCCATGTCCGACATATAGCCGGGTAGGAAGACTATGGTTGGCCCTTTGCCGGGCCGTAATCGGTAGGCCAGGCGCAGCCCATCCGGTCGTGCCAGAAATGAGGGCATAGTGGTTTCAATCATGCTGGATGCCGTTCCCCAAAAGCGTCTCGCGCATGGCCTCTTCCCGGTGCAAGGATGGTGCTCCGCATCATGCGCGAACGCCGCTCTTGCCGCAATTCAGGCCGCCGCCAGCACGCCATCATAAGCGCGGTCTTCCAACGATCTCCCCGCGCCCATCGCCACGCAGATCAGAGCATCATCGGCGACTTTGACGCTCAGGCCGGTTGCAATCGAAATCGCCTCGTCGATGCGGCCGAGCAGGGCGCCGCCGCCGGTCAGGGTAATTCCTTCGTCGATGATGTCGGACGAAAGCTCCGGCGCGGTCTGCTCGAGGGCGACCAAGACCGCGCCCTTGATCTGGCCGATCGGCTCGGCCAATGCCTCGGCGATCTCGGTTTCGCTGATCGTGACCTCGGAGGGACGACCGGTGACGAGATCGCGCCCTTTGACCGTAAGCTGGCGCCCCTCCCCCTCGGGCACAATCGCGGAGCCGATATTATGCTTCACGCGCTCTGCGGTCGATTCCCCGATCATGAGATTGTGGGTGCGCCGGACGTGCGAGGAGATCGCGTCATCCAACCGGTCGCCCGCGACCCGAACCGAATTGCTGTAAGCGATGCCGCGGAGCGAAAGCACAGCCACCTCGGTCGTCCCGCCGCCAATGTCCACAACCATCGCCCCGCGCGGCTCGGTGACCGGAAGCTTCGCTCCGATCGCAGCCGCCATCGGCTCCTCGATCATCTGTACCCGAAAGGCACCTGCCCTGGAGGCGGCATCGCGAAGGGCGCGGCGTTCCACCATCGTCGAGCCGGACGGCACGCAGACGACCACCTCGTGCCGCCGCGCAAGCCGCTTGGTCCCCGCCAGCGCCTTGTCGACGAAATGTTTGATCATCTGCTCGGCCACCTCGATATCGGCGATAACGCCGTCGCGCAGCGGCCGCAGCGCCTCGATATTGGGCGGCGTCTTGCCCATCATGAGCTTGGCTTCGTTGCCGACGACCTTGACGCGGCGCACGCCATTACGCGTTTCCAGCGCAATCACCGAGGGCTCGTTGAGGACGATGCCGCGATCGCGGACGTAGATCACGGTGTTCACCGTACCAAGATCGATCGCCAGATCATGCGCGGGCGAGGAGAACAGGCGGGGTATCTTCATGAGCCTCGCGGGACAGGTGGCTGACAACGCCGGGCTTTTGATCACAGAGCGGGCGCCGCTGAAGCCCGCTGCGCCAGACCGGCGGTTTATCGCGCCTATCCGAGCGTGGCTCGGTTTTCGCTCTCAGGCGGCTTCAGCTTTTGGCACGGGAGAGATTCAATTCCACGGCCGCGCGGATGAGCGCCTTCAGCGCCTCTGCATCAATCGCCTCGCCCTCGTGAAAATCGATCGCGCGCCGGACATTGCCTTCGAGGCTAGAATTGAACAAGCGCGATGTATCGTCGAGCGCAGCACCCTTGGCGAAGGTCATCTTCACCACCTTCTTATAGGTCTCGCCGGTGCAGATGATGCCGCCATGATACCATGTCGGAACGCCCCGCCATTTCCATTCCTCGGTCACCTCGGGATCGGCTTCCCGAATGAGGCTGCGAATGCGGGCGAGCATCTCGCCGCGCCAATCGCCCAGCTCCGCTATCCGTGCGTCAATCAGTTCGGAGGGCGACTTGCCTTGATGCGGACTGCTTTCACTCATGGCGATTTCCTTTCCCGTGTTTTCTCAATGCAATGGGCAAAATTCGGCGGCAAGCTGTCAAGCGGGGCGGTTTCCGGTTAGATCTCGCAGGAGATGTTGGGAGAGGGGTTTGGAAATGACGACTGAGCTGACAGTTCTCGCCTGGGGTTGCGTCCTTGCGCTGGTCTATATCTTCGCAGCCGCCCAGGTGAAAACGAGGCAATATGGCTTTAAATGGAATGCCGGTCCTCGTGACGAAAGCCTGCCCGAGCCGCTGCCCGTCACCGGACGGCTGATGCGGGCCCAAGCCAATTTCTTCGAGACATTCCCGATCGTGATTGCGCTGATCGCGATCCTCGCCATTAGCGGGCGCGGCAACGCCCATACCGCATTGGGCGCTTGGCTGTGGCTTGGCGCGCGGGTTGTCTATCTGCCGCTCTATGCGCTTGGAATTCCCGTCGTGCGGTCGCTGGCTTTCGCCGTGAGTATGGCGGGCATCATCATGATGCTGTGGCCGATTCTCTTCGGCTAACCGAAGGACGCCGTCGAGCGGCCTGACCCGCACCATCACAGGCATATAAATTCCGTGAAAATTGCACGGTCCGGCGCCGCGCCACCGCATTTGCATTTGACTCGCAATAGCTGGAAGATATCGTTTTGGTTAACCAGTGGTTAACGGTAGCGGGGGCTTTCATGGTGCGACACACGGTTCGGGGCGGCACCTATCGGCTCATTTTCGGCTTCTTGGCGATGATTGCCGGCGTGGCGCTGTCCACTTCTGCACCAGCCGTTGTCCTCACAGCCGAACAGCAGCTCGGCAAGAGCCTGTTCTTTGACAGGGGGCTGTCGCACGGCGGCAGCCAGTCCTGCGCGTCCTGCCATAGCCCTACGGTCGCCTTCACCGATCCGGATTCATCGCACGCGACCTCCAAAGGCGACAACCCCGCGCTGTTCGGCAATCGCAATGCGCCCTCGGCCATGTACATGGCCTATAGCCCGACCTTTCATTATGATGCGGACGAGCAGCTCTATATTGGAGGCCAGTTCACCGACGGGCGTGCGCCGACGCTGGAGGAGCAGGCCAAGGCGCCCTTCCTCAACCCGGTCGAGATGGGAAATGGCAGCCGCACCGAGGTGGTCGAGCATTTGATGAGCGGACCCAATGCGGACGCGTTCAAGTCCGTCTACGGCGCCGACGCCTTCAGCAATGTCGACAAGGCATATAACAATATCAGCAACGCGATCGCATCCTATGAGCGTTCGCCCGAGCTTTCCCCCTTCACCTCCAAGTTCGATTATTCCCTCAAGGGCAAGGTGGTCCTGTCGCCGTCGGAAAAACGCGGCTTGGCGGCTTTCAACGATCCGATGAAGGGTGGCTGCTCAGGCTGTCATATCAGCACGCCGGCCGCAGACGGAACGCCGCCGCTGTTCACCGATTTCACCTATGACAATATCGGCATTCCCAAGAATATGGCGAGCGACTTTCTGACGCTGCCGGCCCAATTCAACCCCGACGGCACCGCATTCACCGATCTCGGCTTGGGCGGCATCGTAGCCGATCCTTTGCTCTATGGCGCATTCAAGGTGACGACGCTCCGGAACATCGCACTGACCGGCCCTTATGGCCATAATGGCTATTTCACGTCGCTGAGCCAGATCATCACCTTCTATGCTAAGCGCGACGTCTGGCCCACCTGCGCCGATCCCTCGACCAGCGCCGCCAATGCCTTTGCCATGCAATGCTGGCCAGCAGCCGAGTTCGCCGACACGATGAACCGCGACGAGCTCGGCAACCTCAACCTCTCGCCCGGCGACATCCGCGACATCAAGGCATTCCTGGCGACACTGACCGACGGCTATGCCGGCGTGGTTCCCGAACCGGAAAACTGGGCGCTGCTCATCGCCGGTTTCGCATTGGTGGGCGGACGCATGCGTTCGATCCGCGGGCGCGCTAATTCCCCTTCCCCGTCGCGCACATCTGCTTGACCGCAGACCATTGCGCGGCGCTCATCGCCGGGCGCGGATAGGCGATATGCGTGTCGGCGTCGAGGAACATGTCCCGCCGCGCAGCCGATACCGGATGGTTCGATAGCCAGGAAAAGGCGGTGTCGACGGTGCTGCTGCCGCTTTTCTCCATCCGGCTCATGCGTTGGAAAAAATCCGCCGTCGGCTTGGTTGAGATCTGATTGCGGGTCAGCGCGGCGATGGCATAGGCATCGGCGTCGCTTTCCGCGGCGCGACCGTAACGGGCATCGACCAGCGCCTGTGCATATTGCACGCTCTTACCGCTGCCTCCGAGGACCAACCCGAGCCCGAATTGCCGGATGAGGCCGGCCATGACATGGCGATGCTCGACATGGCCGATTTCGTGGCCGAGCACGCCTGCAATCTCGTCGGGTGATTTGGCTTGCTGAATGATCCCGTTGAAGAGGGCGATCTGGCCGCCAGGCAAAGCGACGGCGTTGGGGATCGGAAGATCGACGACACGCACGCGCATTGGCCGGCCGCCGGCTGACAGCCTCTGACCCAGCGCATCGAGCACGGCATCGGCTTCGGCCGAATGGCACGCACGGCCGCCAAGGTCGCCAACTAGCGCATCGCCAAATGCCTGCTCCCATTTTTGCGGGACAAGCGGCGCAACCCAGTTCGGAAGCTGATACAGCGCGAACAGGATCGCGGCCGAGACGACAAGCGCCGCCAGCACGGCGGGCATGAGGCCGAAGCGATCGATCAGATGGCCGTAACGCGGATGGGCGGGCAGGACATCCAGCCACTCGGAGAGCGGCTGATCGAAGCCAAGCCGCCATCCGGCGCTATCCTTCTTGCCGAACACGGGCCGGCTCTCTTCGCCACGACGAACAAGCTCGGCAATGGCGACAGGTTCATGACCTTCGATCAGCAGGCGATCATCTTCGCGTCGGACAGAGACCAGATGCCGCCGGGCGGTAACGCCGTCATAGAGCCAGCCTTCGATCGGTTCTTCCAACTAAAACGCCCCGACGTCGAACGCATCGAGGAGGCCCTCACCCTGCTTGAGTTCACGCGTTTGCGACTGCGTGAGCATTCCAAGATCGATTTCGCCCGTTGCTTCGAGATGAGTGATGAAGAACTTCCAGTGACGGTAACTTAGGAAAATCCAGCCGACACCAAGCGTTCCAATTACGAGCAGCATATCGACGATGAAAAGATTCAACCAATCGCTCGTCGTCGCTTCGAATTCAAAGCCGATCGTGCCGAGTTCGAGCTTGCTGATGCATGCCCTCAAATAGGCAGCGTAATAAGCAAGCGCGATGACCCCGAGCAGCATGTACACGCCAGCGAAAATCACCAGCATCATGAGTATCGCGATGAGCGGGGGTGCGTTCGTGTGCACGAAAACATCGCCGATGAAACCGCCTGCCGTCCCAACTAATCCAATGGTCAGGATTACGAGCAGGATCGGTGAAAGATAGAAAAGAAGGAATACCTTGAAGATCGGCATGGCACGCGCTTCCGATCTAAACGGATGCGGTCCGTAGCTCATTTTGCGCCAGCGCTCGTTCCAGAGCGACGCCATCGACCATGGCACCAGCAACCAGAGCGGGATAAACCCGATCAGGGTCTTCCAAATCGCCGAAAAGCCGTAGCTCCAGCCGCCGTCGTCACTGCCGCCTCGAATACCGTGCCAATAGGTGCGGCTCAGCCGGTAACGCAGGGCACGAAAGCGGGCCAAGCCCGTGACGTACATGAAGGAGGCATAGAGAAGTAGGAGAAGGAGAAAAGCGGGACCCGCCATTCCCCGCAGCATCAGAGCCTGAACGCCCCAATTTAGTAATGCCAGCGGAAGCGCAAACAGAAGGATGGCCAATATGAAGCCGGTCATCAGCTCCTTGCCGGTGCCCGTCCATTCAAGCCGATCATCAATGAACCGGGTGTTGCCCCAAAGATATTTACGCGTCCGCGTTGTTGCCCAAAAGCGGTAAAAGCCAAGCGTTACGAGGATGAGCAGCAGGTTGGTGAACGCGATCGGCGCATATTCACGCCAGCTACCATAAAACTGAAAGGCCGTTGCCTCCTCATTCGCATGATCATGCACTACGTTGCCCCCCATGTTTCCCCTCAAAGGCGAACGACAACGGATATGTTTCCCAGTCAACCGCCAATTATCCTTAACAGCCGGTGGCTTGACTTGGGCGGCGGCGCTGATCATGGGTCCGCCCTTCGCGCAAGAGTGAAAATCCGCCATGTCCGACGCCATTTCGATCACGCTTCCCGACGGCTCCGTCCGCGAGGTTCCGCGCGGGACCACGCCGGCGGATGTCGCCGCGGCGATCGGTCCTGGCCTTGCCAAGGCGGCGCTGGCGGCGCGGCTGGACGGTGATCTGGTCGACCTCTCGCGGCCGATGAACGATAATGCGAAGCTGGCGCTGGTAACTGCACGCGACGAAGTCGACGCGCTGGAGCTTGCTCGCCATGATTATGCGCATGTGCTTGCCGAAGCGGTGCAAAGCCTGTTTCCCGGTACGCAGATCACCTTCGGACCCGCCACCGAGGACGGCTTCTATTACGACTTTGCGCCCAAGGACCGGCCCTTCACCGAGGAAGATCTGCCGGCGATCGAAGCCGAAATGCGCAAGATCATCGCCGCTGACAAGCCGCTCAAGCGCGAAGTCTGGTCGCGCGAACAGCTCATCAGCCGCTGGAAGCAACAGGGCGAGAGCTTCAAGGCCGAATGGGCGGCCGAACTGCCTGAGCATGAGGAGCTGACGGTCTATTGGTCCGGCGGAGACTGGCTCGACATGTGCCGGGGGCCGCATCTGCCCTCGACCGGCAAGCTCGATCCGCAGGCGTTCAAGCTGACACGTGTTTCTGGCGCTTACTGGCGGGGCGATCAGAAAAACGCGATGCTCTCGCGCATCTACGGCACCGGCTGGCTCAACAAGAAGCAGCTCGACGCGCATCTGCATCGGCTCGAGGAAGCCGCCAAGCGCGACCATCGCAAGCTCGGCGCGGAGATGGACTTGTTCCACCTCCAGCAGGAGGCGCACGGCTCGGTCTTCTGGCACCCGAAGGGCTATATCATCTGGCGCGAACTCGAGGCCTATATGCGTCGCGCGATCGACGGCGCCGGCTATAAGGAAGTGAAGACGCCGCAAATCATGGACGCGCGCCAGTGGGAGCAATCGGGCCACTGGGGCAAATATCGCGAGAATATGTTCGTAATCCCGGACGAGATCCCCAACACCGAAGATGAAGGGCCGGTGATTTCGGGCGAAGCCGATTGGATGGCGCTGAAGCCGATGAACTGCCCCGCGCACGTCCTGATCTTCCGCCAGGGCATCAAAAGCTACCGCGATCTGCCGCTGCGCATCTACGAAAATGGCTGCTGCCACAGGAACGAGCCGCATGGCGCGTTACATGGTTTGATGCGCGTGCGCCAGTTCACGCAGGATGACGCCCATATTTTTTGCCGCGAGGACCAAGTTGTCGACGAAGTGCGCGGCTTCTGCGCGCTGGCCGATCGCATCTACAAGGATTTCGGCTTCACTTACGCGATCAAGCTCGCGCTCCGCCCTGACAAGCGCTTCGGCAGCGACGAGATGTGGGACAAGGCCGAAGCCGAACTACGAGACGCCGTCGTGAAAGCGGGGCTTGCGACCGAAGATTATGGCTGGGAGGAACTGCCTGGCGAAGGCGCCTTCTACGCGCCCAAGCTGGAATGGCACCTGACCGACGCGATCGGCCGCACCTGGCAGGTCGGCACCATCCAGTCGGATCGCGTGCTGCCCGACCGGCTGGACGCCTCCTATGTCGGCGAGGATGGCGCCAGGCACCGCCCGGTGATGCTGCACCGCGCGATCTTCGGCTCTTATGAGCGCTTCATCGGCATCCTGATCGAACATTATGCAGGCAAGCTGCCGCCATGGCTCGCGCCGGTGCAGGCGGTGGCTGCGACCATCGTATCCGACGCCGATGGCTATGCTGCCGACGTGGTCCAGAAGTTGCGCGCCGCCGGCATTCGCGCGGAGGCCGACCTGCGCAACGAGAAGATCAACTACAAGGTGCGCGAGCATTCGCTGGCCAAGGTGCCGCACCTGTTCGTGGTCGGCAAACGCGAGGCGGAGGAAGGTACCATCGCGATCCGCACGCTCGGGCAGGACGGACAGCGGGTCATGCCGCTCGAGGAGGCGATCGCGCTGCTCGTCCGCGAGGGAACGCCGCCGGCCCTCACGCGCTGATCCTGTATTGCTTCGGGATCGCTGAGCCCATACATTTGCTACCGCGACCGATATATGACGCTTATAGCGGTGGGGCGATTGAGCTTTCGTAAGGCAGTTCAGCATATCGCTACCCCATGATGCGCGCGGCTTGATGGGCGGAGTGCGGCATGTTCAATTTCGACGTTCATCCGCTCGCGATATGGCGCATAAGCTTACGCACCGAGGCGCTGCAGCTTTTCGTGCCCATCCTGATGCTCTTCCTGCTCAGCGCGGTTTATTACGTGTGGACGCATCGCAGATCGGCAGAACAAGGCTGGCGCGGCGTGCGCGAGTTCATTCTGCCCAAGGGCATCTTCAACCATCCCAGCGCCCGGATGGATGCGCTGATACTTGGACTTTCCGTGGTGCTCTGGCGGCCGCTGATCTCGGTCGTCATGTCGATATGTATCGGCGTAAATGTCAGCGAGCTGCTGGACCGCAATGTCGGCAAGCATGATGCTGTTCTGCATTCGCCGGCGCTGATCTTCGCGGCCCAAGGGCTCGTGTCGCTGCTGAGCATTCAATTCGCGTTCTATGCGATACATCGCTTTTCCCATGCCAATCCACTGATGTGGCGGATCCATCGGATTCATCATTCCGCCGAAGCGCTCAATTTCATGACCGGGAGCCGCACGCACCCGCTTGAGACCCTGCTCTTCCGAATACCGGTCGCCCTCCTGTCCGGCGCCACGCTCGGTCTTTTCCTGCATCTTACCGGAACGCCGATCAGCCCCGCGCTTCCGGCGGTTCAGACGATCCTGATCATGGTTCGCGGCGTTGCGAAGCTGATCCATCATTCCCATTTCGATCTTAGCTATGGAATCTTCGACTATATTTTCGTGTCCGCGCGGACGCATCGTATCCACCACAGCATCGAGGTAGAACATCGCGACCGGAATTTCGGCGGGGTTCTTTCCATCTATGACTGGATCTTCGGGACGCTCTATATCCCGAAGCCGGGCGAGGTTTTCCGCGTGGGCCTGAGCGATCATCAGCTGGGCGCCACTAATCCGCATCTGAGACTGCGCGACTGCTACCTCGATCCGCTCATATACGCTCGCGACGAGATCATGGCTTGGGTGCAGAGGGGAAAGCGCACGGCTCCCGCCGAATAGCTGGTAACGCAGCTAATTTTCCATCTTCCGCGCGGAGACGATCATGCCTTCCGGGCTGATATCGATACGATTGAACGATGGGCGCGTCTGACGCACCCGGGTCGATAATGTGCCGGCGCCAATCATGCGAATGCTATGATCGCCATAATGGCAGATGCGATCAAAAGGATCGTGGATATGGCCGCTCAGCACCATGTCGGCGCCGGCGGCCGCAAGCGCCTTCAGGGCGGCGGAGCCTCGCGCCGTAATCTCGCCGCGATCATTGGTGACCGTGAACAGCGGATGATGGCAGGTCACGATTGCCGCGATCTCGGGGGGCGTTTCGGCAAGCGCCGTCAAGGCGGCGGCAAGGCCGCTCCGGCTGACCCGCCCCGACGCCCAATTGAGCCGCATCTGCGCGCGCGCCGTGGTCTTCAGCGGCACCAGCCGCGCGTCGGTGAGCTCGATTGGGCGCTCGATCGCCCTCTCGATCCGCTTGAACCGGCGATAGGGCGTGAAGAGACGACGAAGCGGATTGAAATAGGGCAGATCATGATTGCCTACTTCGAGCGTGATCGGCCGCTTCAACGCGGCGAGCCATGCCTTGGCAGCTTCGAACTCACGCGATCGCGCGCGCATGGTGAGATCGCCGGTGACGACGACAGCATCCGGCTGCTCACGCGCAACCGCATCCGCGAACCAGGACAGCGCCGCCGGATCCTCGCGCCCGAAATGGAGATCGCTGACGTGGAACAGGACTGACATCAGGCGCCCGCCGCTGGCTCCGGGGGGGCCATGACCGTAAGCGCGGACGGCATGATGCTGAACCGGAGCGGCGACTGGAGACGCTGAACCTCGCCATCAAGCGCAACGTTGACCTGACCGGAATGCGCTTCGACCTTGAGCTCCCGCGCCGTTTCGCAAACCGCAAAATCGGCCTCGGGATCGGCTCGGCCCACCATGGTCCGCAACGCGAAGAGAACCGATCCGGCCCGCGTGCGCGTGGTCATCGCAAAGATGGAAAGCAGGCCGTCGTTGAGCCCCTCCCGCTCGCCGATATGGCCAGCTTCCAGGCTGTAGCTGTTGTTGCCGACGAACAGCAGCGGCGTTCGTATGGTGCGCTGGGCGCCATCCAGTTCGAGATGCAGATTATGGTGACGCAGCCGCCGCAGCACCCCACTGCCCGCGACAATGTTCGCCATCCATTTGGGCAGGCCATGTCGGCGGCGTTCCTCGTCGCGCCACCGCACCATCAGCGGATAAAAGCCGATCGAGGCATTGTTGACGAAGCCATGGCCGTTCACCGCACCCAGATCGATCCGGCGCGGCTCACCCTCCAGGATGATCCGCACCGCATCGGCAATGTTCAGCGGAATGCTGAGCTGGCGGGCGAGATGATTGCGCGTTCCGAGCGGCAGGATGCCAAGCGTGGAGCCTTTTTCCGCCAGCGGCATGGCGGCCGACCCAAGCGTCCCGTCGCCGCCGCCGACGACCAGCAACGGCGCGCCCGCCATTTCCCGGATCGCCGGGAGCATTTCATCCGGCGCGAGCAGATGAATGTCGGTATCCTTTCCTAGCTCGCGGAAAGCCTTGACGATCTCACCTGCGACGTCCTTGCCGGCGATCGAGCCGCCTTTGGCGTTGAGCACCACCGGGACGGACGAGAGATTTCGGCCGGGCGAGCGTTCGACCTGGCCTTCGGGAGGGGCAAACTGACCGTGGGGCTTCGATTCGGTCTCGGAACGCTTCGGTTCGCTTGTGCCAAACATGGATCAGCAACGCGCTGATGCGTGGTTGGTGCCACGGGCATCCGCTGCGATAATTATTCGGCGGGCGCCAGATCCTGAACGGGCTTGGCGCCGGAAAGCCATCGGGCCAGCCGGGGGAGAGGCGCATGGCGGGCCATCCAATCGGCATAGCTTCGATAGGCGGGGTCAGCCATCAAATGCCGCTCCTCGGTGCGTGCGCGCCAATAATAGACGCCGTTGATCATCGCGAGGATGGCGCTGTTGCGGACCATGTCGACAAGGCTCCCGCTCGTGGCAAGGAAAGGCAGCGTCGCAAGCCACCAGAATATGTTCTTCGAAAGATAGGCCGGATGCTTGCTCCAGCGATAGGGCCCGTTGGTGATGATCCCGCGATTGGTGAGATTGGAAAAGCGCAAGCCGAACGCGACGGTCGCCCACGCGTAGATCGCCGTCAGCAGCACGAGCATGACGCCCATCAGCGTCAGCAGGAGCGGATGGCCATCCAGCCAGAAGGTCCAGTCCTGGGTCGCCGGATGGTAATCCAGCGGGCCGCCATCCGACATCAGCAGGAATGGGGGGTAGCAGATCAGCGCGGCCATCCAGCCGGCCGCATAAGGGTTGGCGGTGCGGATATGGGCATCCAGCACGCGAAAGGTCATTAGATAGCCAAAGGTCGCAAACGCAACGTCGACCAGGAACATCACGCTGATCAGCCAGCGCGACAGAGTCACCGGGTTGGCGAGGATCTCGCTCGCGGCGGGGCGCACGACATCGGCGAAATTGCCGGGCACGATCGAGATCATGAAAGCCGTGAAAAAGCCCTTCACGCCCCAGCTGCGCACATGTTCGTAAAGCGCGTCCCGATCGGGCGCGCCGAGGTTCAGCACCATCTGGCCAAAGGCGTAAGCGCCGTCGCGCGGCTCGACCAGCCGGCGATCGATCCAGACGACATAAGGTATCGAAAGCAGCAGCGCGGCGGGCGTGGCCCACGCCATGGTTTCCATCGCGAACAGATATTGTCCGCGCCAATACCAGCGGCCGATGCAATAGAGCACCGCGATCAAGACCCAGGTCGTCCAGAGCCCCGCAAGCTTCACCAAGCTGATATCAAGCGTCTTGGACAGCGGCCGCAACGGCTGTTCCCAATCGATACCAGTCGAAGGGCGGCGGTGAACGCGATCGTATAGGATTGAACAGACCAGCATGGGCGCCCCGCAGGCGAGAACCGCCGTCATCGCGGCATAAGGGCCATCCATCTTGTAGGCCCAGGCGCAGGCGGTCCACAGCAGGAGCCCTGCGAGGCCGCACCAGCCGACAACGGCGGAGACGGCGGATTTGACCGGTTGGCATGCGCGCTCGGGCATGATCGCGCAATTACGTCGATTTGGTAAGCAAGCCGTGAAGATCGGGCGTTCAGGCGCTGACAAGCTCGCCGCGCATCAGCCTGCCCAGATCAGTCGCGCTGATCGGCGGCGAGAAGATAAAGCCCTGATAGACATTGCAGCCCGCTTCGGCGAGCAATGCGAGCTGGTCTTCATTCTCGACACCCTCGGCGACCACGGAAAGGCCCAGCGAGCGCGCCATTTCGATCACGCTCGTCACCACCACCCGGCCCCGCGCCGATCCGGTGATATCCTGCGAAAGCTGGCTGTCGAGCTTCAGATAATCCAGCGGCAATGCCTTCAGATAGGCAAGGCTTGAATAGCCGGTGCCGAAATCGTCGATCGCGACCCGGAGGCCGCCTGCGCGCAGGCGCGAGAGCAATGCGGCGGCCGCAGAGAGATCCTCGATCAACCCGCCTTCGGTCACTTCCACCGTTACACGATTGCGATCGAAGCCGCTTGCATCGATCATCTCCAGAAATTCCTCGCCGAAGCCGGGCTCGGCGATATCGGCCGCGGTTACGTTGATCGCGAGCCGGAGCCAGCGGAACGTCTTCCGGTTGTCAGCTGCGATGGCCAATGCCTTGCGCTGGATATGGCGCGAAAGCGGAACGAGGAAATCGGATCGCTCAGCGGCCGCGAACAGCGGCGCTGCGCCGAGTTCCCCCAGCAGCGGATGCTGCCACCGCGCCAGCGCTTCCACGCCCGTCACCGCGCCGGTCGTGATGCTGAGCTGCGGCTGGAACAGGATTTCGATCTCATCTTTCTCCAGCGCGCCGCGCAGATCGATCTCGAGCCGGTTGGCGATCTCGGATGCTGCGTGCCCTTGCGAATCCAGCAGATGCGGCCCGGTTATGTCATCCGCTTTGGCTTCCGCGAGCGCGACGCTGGCGCGGCGGAGCAGCAAGGCGGGATCGCGCTCCCCCTTCTCGATGCTGGTGCCGCCGATATGACAGCCGCACGCGATCACCTCATTTCCGGAGATGACCGGCCGGCCAACGACCTTGCTCAGCTGCTCGCCGAACAACATCGCCTCGCGCTGATCGTGCAGGCCGACCAACCCGATCGCAAATTCGGCACCGGCAATGCGAGCGACAAGGTGACGGCGCGATGCGAAGCCCGACACCAGCCGCTCGATGCGGCGTGCGGTCGTGCTCAGCAGCGCGTCGCCGGTCGCCCGGCCGAAGCTGGCGTTAATGCCGTCGAACCGGCTGATCGAGAGCAGCAGCAGCACGCATTGTTCATCGGCGGCGCATTGCTCCATCGCGACGCTCAACCAGCGAAGCGCGCTCGCGCGATCGGCGAGGCCAGTCAGCGCATCGCGCCCCGCGAAGCTGCGTTGGCGGCCGGAGCCCTCGAGCTCCTCCACCCGCCCGACGATGGCACCGTCCTCCTCCTGATAGATATGCTCGGCGATGCGCCCTCTTTGATTGAAGGGCGATTGGTGGGCGAAGGCGGTCGCGCGGCCGCTTTGGCGAAGCCGCCGGATCGATTGCGCGGCGGCGTGCCGCCCCTCCCCGTCGATCAACCGCATCAGCGCGCGGACATTCTGCGAGTCCGGGGGGAGCCGGCGCGCGAGCGACGGGCTCAATTCGACATAGGAGCTGCCGGGCCGCCAACGCCACCAGCTCTCGTCTGCGGCACGCATGGCTGCGCGCACCTTGGCGGCCTGTTCTCCTCCGCCCAACCGCGCGACATAGCGCGCCGCGAACCGCAACGCCTGGGTAAATTCCCGCTCCCCGAACGGGCTGGCAAGAAAGTGCGTGGCGCCTGCCTGATAAATGTCATCGAGCCGCGCGACGTCTCCCCGCGACGCGAGCACGAGCAGCGCGCTCGCATTGGCCTCGACCGGATCGCCCAGCGCCTTCACCGCCGCAAGCCCTTCATCAAAGGCGCCGCGCGCGTCAACGATCGCGACCCCGGCGCCACTGGCGATGAAGCGGCGTTCGATCAGATCGGCGCGACGTGCGGCAATCGCTTGCCAGCCGGCACGCTCAACACTCTCGATCAGTTCATCCCGATGGCGGAAGGACAGCAGAAACAAGGGCGCGCGACCCGCGGCGAGCGACGGCGGCTGCGCATTTCTGTCCAAAGCCTCTCCTCCATTGGGCCGCCGCGGCCGGGACTTGAAGAACGGCTGTTAGCGGCCTAGCTGTCTAGAATGGTCAACGCAACGCCTTCGGCATATCGGCCGCTGATTGACGGGTTCGGAAGGCGCATCAGCTACTTGCGCATTTCCGTCACGGACCGGTGCGACCTGCGCTGCCGCTATTGCATGGCGGAGCATATGACCTTTCTGCCGCGCAGCGCGATCCTCTCGCTCGAAGAAATTGCCGCCATTGCCGACGCCTTTATAGCGCGCGGCGTGAAAAAGATTCGCCTGACCGGCGGCGAGCCGCTGGTCCGGCGCGGCGCAGTCGATCTGGCGAAGATGATCGGGCGCCATCTGCACACCGGCGCGCTCAACGAACTGACGCTTACCACCAATGGCGTGCGTCTCGCCCAAGATGCGGAACAGCTCCATGCCGCCGGGATGAGACGCGTCAATGTCAGCCTCGACAGTCGCGATCCAGAGCGATTCCGCTACATCACGCGTACAGGCGACGTGAGGCAGGTGCTTGACGGTATCGCGGCCGCCAAGGCCGCAGGCTTGCGCGTCAAGATCAATATGGTTGCCCTCAAAGGCCTCAATGAGGACGAGATCGAGCCGATGCTGCGCTGGACCGCCGCAGAAGGGCATGACCTTACCTTGATCGAAACCATGCCGCTCGGCATGATCGACGAAGATCGCACCGACCGCTATCTGCCGCTCGACAAAGTGAAGGCATCGCTTGCTGAGCGCTTCACGATGACGGCGCTGGCCGAGAGCAGCGGCGGGCCCGCGCGCTATTACCAAGTGGAGGAACTCGACGCGCGCATCGGCTTCATCACGCCACTGACCCATAATTTCTGCGAGAGCTGCAACCGCGTCCGGCTGACGGCGGAGGGCAAGCTCTATATGTGTTTGGGCCAGGACGATCGCGTCGATCTGCGCGCAGCGCTGCGCGATGGCGGTCCGGATGCGCTTGGGGCGGCGCTAGATGAAGCAATGCGCTTCAAGCCGTTGCGGCACAATTTCACCATCGAGAAGGCCGGCGCCGCCCCGGCCGTCGCGCGCCATATGAGCGTTACCGGCGGATGAGCGACGAGCGCTATGCGCTGGTTGCTTCGCCGTCCGAAGCCGCCCAGTCCGCGGTTGAAAAGTTGCGCAAACAGCATGAGTGGGTGAAGCCCGACGACGCCGATATCGTCATCGCGCTCGGGGGCGACGGCTTCATGCTCCATACGCTGCACGACATGCTGGAGCGCCACCGCATCCGCCCCGTATTCGGGATGAACCTTGGCACGGTCGGCTTCCTGATGAACGAGTGGCGTGCCGAGAACGTCTTTCAGCGCATCACGGACGCCAAGCGGATCAAGGTTTCGCCGCTTCACATGACGGCCGAAACCGTCGAAGGCGAGATCGTCACGAGCGCCGCACTTAACGAGGTGTCACTGCTTCGCGAAACCCGCCAGACCGCGCGTCTGGAAATTACCGTAGACGGCCGCGTCGTCCTTCCCGAGCTGATGTGCGATGGCGTGCTGGTCGCCACGCCAGCCGGATCGACCGCATATAATTTCTCGGCCCAAGGCCCGATCCTGCCGCTGGATTCCGCCTTGGTGGCGCTTACGCCGATCAGCCCATTCCGGCCGCGGCGATGGCGCGGCGCCATCCTTCCGGATCGGACCAAAATCTCGTTCCAGGTGCTCGATGCCGGCAAGCGCCCGGTCAGCGCGGTGGCTGATCAGCGCGAGGTACGCGAAGTGAGCCACGTCTCGGTAGCAATCGATCGAACCATATCGCTGACGCTCCTGTTCGATCCGGAGCACGCGCTTGATGACCGCATCGCCATGGAACAGTTCGCCAACTGATCGGCGTCAATCGCCCGCAGACGCTCCCGCCTGGTCCGCCGTGGCGGGCATGGGTCCGGCCAGCAGTTGCGGATCGATGCGGACCCCCTTCCACATCATGCCCCAATGAAGATGCGGGCCGGTCGCGCGGCCCGTCATACCAATCGCGCCGACCTGCTGCCCGCGGCGAACATGATCGCCCACATGCACGTCGATTCGGGAGAGATGCAGGAAGGCGCTGTTGAGCCCCATGCCATGATCGATCATCAGCAAATTGCCCTCGAGCGTGAAGGGCGACTCGGCGGCGAGGATCACCACGCCATCAGCCGGGGCTGCGACTGGCGTTCCCGCCGGGCGCGCAATGTCGACACCGCCATGCGGCGTTCCCGGTTCTCCCGCATAGATGCGTTGCGAACCGAACACGCCGCTGATCCTTCCGCTAACCGGCCAGACGAAGCGTTCTTCCCAGCCTGTGCTGTCGCTGCGCACCGCCCGGGCCGCCGCGATCCGCTCCAGCTCGATCTTCCGCCGCGCCAAAAATTCCGGTGTCGGCGTGGTACCCTTTGGCAATGTCGGCAGCGACTGGATATCCCATTGCCGGGGCGCGATGCGCAGTTCCTCACGCACCCGCCTGCCGTCGCGCAATACAGCCTCGACCACCGATGAAGGCGCCGCATCGCGCCCGAAGCCGATCAGAAAATGCCCGTCGGAAGCGATATCGACTGGCTTGCCATCAAGCGTGATCGACACTGTCCCCGGCGGTGCCACGCCAAGCAGCAGCGCGCCTTGGGTCATGGTTCCTCGAAAGGCGAATTTTCCGGCTGGTTTGGCATCCGGCAGTACCGCGGGCGTGACCGGAGGCGTGCGTTCGGGCGGAACGCAGCCAATCGCCAGCAACATGCCAAGAACCGCGAGGCTGAGCCTCGGCGAAATGCTCAACCTTCGAGCGCCGCCTTGACGGCGATTTCGGCGGTCGCATAAGGCTCCTGCTTTTCGACGCTCCAGTAGCGCAGATCGTCCAGCGGAATCTTCTGCCCCGTCACCGCGCACAGCACATGATCACCCGGCACCAGCATGCGAAAGCTGTTGGCCATATAATGAAGCTTGGCGGGCCGACCGCCCTGCGACATCAACATTGCGATTATCCTATCCTCATTTCACAACAGCTTAGGCTGCTCCAGTTTAACTCGATCCGGCCGTGGCTGGCCAGCGCCTTCCACGCGAACGTCGACCCGATCATCGCCCCGGAAGGCCAATGTGAGCGCGCCGGCAGCGCGCGCGGCCGCGCCCGACATCACCACGCCTCCGCTCCGCCGCTCGACGCGGGCATAGCCGCGCTCGAGGGGCCGATCGGGATGCAGCAGCGTCGCTTCGCGCCACAACGCGTCGAGCCTTGCCTTGCCGCGCTGAAGCGGCTCGGCCATCATGCGTGGTCGGAGCGCGCCGGCCGAACGTGAAAGCTGCGCCGACGCCAATGCCAGCCGCCGCGACAACGCCCGAGGCAAGCGGCTGGACCAATCATCAAGCCGCTGCCGCTGCGGCCCCAGCAGGGTTTCCGGCGACGGCCAATGGCGAACCGCCGTCTCCAGCCGCTCCAACGCGCGATCGCGATAGCGGCTGGCGCACCGCTCCGCGCGGAGCCCAAAGGATCTGATCGCGGCGAGCAGTTCGGCGCGCACCGGCACCGCCATCTCGGCCGCGGCGGTCGGCGTCGGCGCGCGCACGTCAGCGGCGAAATCACAGAGGGTCGTGTCAGTCTCATGGCCAACCGCTGAAATAACCGGGATGGGCGATTCCGCGACTGATCGCACCACGACCTCCTCGTTGAACGCCCAGAGATCCTCAATCGAACCGCCGCCTCGTGCGACGATGAGAAGTTCGGGCGGCTGCGGCATGCGCGCGAAACCACGCACGGCGGCCGCCACTTGTTCAGCCGCCCCCTCGCCTTGCACAGCAACTGGCCAGACCAGCACATGGCTGGGGCAGCGATCTTCCAGCCGGTGCAGAATATCGCGAATGACCGCGCCGGTGGGCGAGGTCACCACCCCGATCAGGCGCGGCAGGAACGGCAGCGGCCGCTTGCGTTCGGAATCGAACAGACCCTCCGCCGCCAGCGCTCGCCGCCGCTGATCGAGCAGCGCCATCAAAGCACCCTGCCCCGCTAGCTCCAGCCGATCGATCACGATCTGATATTTGGAGCGCCCCGGATAGGTCGTCAGCCGGCCGGTCGCGATCACTTCGACCCCGTCTTCGGGCCGGAACCGCAGCGCGGCTGCCTGCCCTTTCCAGATCACGCCATCGATGCAGGCGCGATCGTCCTTCAGGGTCAGATAACAGTGGCCCGAGCCGTGGCGCTTGAACCCGGAAATCTCGCCGCGGATCCGGACATGGCCGAACGCATCCTCGACCACGCGCTTCAGCGCGCCCGCGACTTCGGATACCGACAAGGCTGGCGCGTTGCCGCCCTCGCTTTCCTCGGCTAACAGCCTCGCCGGTTCGGGGAGATAATCGTCCATGAATGTCCTGTTACTGGGTTCGGGCGGGCGTGAACATGCGCTGGCATGGAAACTCGCGCAATCGCCGACCCTCGGCAAGCTCTATGCCGCGCCTGGCAATCCCGGCATCGCGCAGCATGCCGAGCTTGCTGTGCTCGATATGGGCAATCATGCGGCGGTCGTCGAGTTTTGCCGCGACAAAAATATCGGCCTCGTCGTCGTCGGCCCCGAACAGCCGCTGGTCGAAGGCATTGCCGATTCTTTGCGTGCTGCCGGGATCGCAACCTTCGGCCCCGGCAAGGCAGCCGCGCAGCTCGAAGGCTCCAAGGGCTTCGTCAAGGATTTGTGTGCGCAGGAAAATATCCCGACCGCTGCCTATAAGCGCTTCTCGGACAAGCAGGCCGCGCTTGCCGCACTCGGGGCGTTCGGCTTGCCGGTCGTGATCAAAGCCGACGGGCTCGCAGCCGGCAAGGGCGTGATCATCGCTGAAACCGCGGACCAAGCGACCGCTGCCGTCGAGGAGATGTTCGGTGGTGGTTTCGGCGCGGCGGGGGCCGAGATCGTGATCGAAGAATTTATGAGCGGCGAGGAAGCCAGCTTCTTCGCGCTCACCGATGGCGAGACGGTCATCCCCTTCGGTTCCGCGCAGGACCATAAGCGAGTCGGCGATGGAGATACCGGCCCCAATACCGGCGGAATGGGCGCCTATTCTCCCGCCTCGATCCTCACGCCGGCGCTTGAAAAGCAAGCGATGGACGAGATCGTTTTGCCGACCGTGCGCGCGATGCGCGCGGCGGGCATGCCTTATTCGGGCGTGCTTTATGCGGGCCTCATGCTGACGCCCGAGCGCCCCAAGCTGATCGAATATAATTGCCGCTTCGGCGATCCCGAATGCCAAGTGCTGATGATGCGCTTCGACGGCGATCTGCTTTCGCTGCTGCTGGCCACCGCGCGAGGGCAGTTGGCGCAGGCCGGACCGGTAAGTCTATCCGATCGGTCGGCCTTGACCATCGTCATGGCGGCCGAAGGCTATCCGGGCACGCCAAACAAGGGAGCGCGGATTACTGGCATTCAGGAGGCTGAGGCTGGCGGTGCGCTCGTTTTCCAGGCAGGCACCGCCCTGAACGGCACGGATCTGATCGCCAATGGCGGGCGCGTGCTCAACATAACGGCTGCCGGCGCGAGCGTGGCAGAGGCGCGTGATACCGCCTATCGGGCCATCGAAGCGATCGAATTTCCCGGAGGCTTCTTTCGAAAGGATATTGGCTGGCGCGAATTGTCGCGTATGCGGAACGATTGAACCCTCCAGCCCGTTACAAACGGCAAGACCGGGGAGATAAAGATGCACAAAGCAGATCTGATACCGCTCGCGATCGTGGTGCTGGCGATCGCGCTCATTCTGGTGCTGCTCTACATACGGAGGGGCAAAAGCGAGCCCAAGTCTGTGTCGCGGCCGCGCCCAACCGAGAATCGCGGCGTGGCCAGCGCCGCCGCAGCAGCGGTCGAGGACGTTGCCGGGCCACTCGTCGGGATTGACGCACATCCGGATCTGTCGGGCCCGCCTGACGATCTGACGACGATCAAGGGCCTCGGCCCGAAGGCGGCCGCGCAGCTCAAGCTGCTCGGCATCACCCGCTTCGCCCAGCTCGGCGCGCTCGATGCCGCGCAGTGCCAGGCGGTGGACGAGCAAATGGGCGTTTTTCGTGGACGATTGGAGCGCGACCGCTGGGTTGAGCAAGCGCGCTACCTCGCCCGCGGCGACACGACTAGCTTCGAGCGCGAGTTCGGCAAGCTCGGATGACCAAGCGCCTGCTCTGGGAGGGGCAGGAAATGAACCTTGCTGTGCTGCTGGATCTGGCCGGCTCGATGCAGTCGCTCATGCACCTGACCGAAGACCATTTCGAATCGGTGCAAGCCTTCATTGAAAAGCGCAAACCGATCGTTACCGGCAATCAGCGCCGACGTGATCGCCGAAGAAGCGGCACGCTATCGCGCGACGACGTCGAGCCTAATCGTGACGTCGTTTGACGGAGATAAGCTGCTGAACCGCTGATTGTTGAGCTCTTGCGCCTTGCGTCGGAATTCGGCGGCCATGGCGAGGTGCATCTTACGCGCGGGAACATCGTCCGTGGTGGCTGCGAGATGCTCGTGCATATCGGCACGTTCCAAATAATCGGTCGCTTTGTCGTTGCTGAACATGGGAACTCCCCATTTGCTCTCGGCGCTATCGTGCGACGGGCACACTCTCCTAGATTTAGCGCTCTCATACTTCGAATCGCGTGAGGAGAGAAGCGGATTCGGAGTCGGGGCGTTCAGGGCAGTTTTGCCTTTGCCGATTCCGGCTTGGCCTTGTGTTCCTTCAAGACCGATCCGCCCTCGCCGGAGACCTCGTTGAGGCACACCTCATAGCCCCAAAGATAGGCAAGATGGTGCAACACGCGATCGGCATCGGCCTGATCCAGCAGGATGCCGTTCATCGCATGATGTTCGAGGATCAGCTTGCGATCCCCCGCCATATCGACGTCGACGATCTGGATGTCCGGTTCCTGCCAGCTAATGTCATATTGCCGGGCGAGCGAGCGCCGGAGCTCGCGATAGCCGCGCTCATTATGGATCGCATCGACCTTGAGGCTGGATTCCTGCTCGCGATCGCTGAGCTTGAACAGCTTCCAGGACCGCATGAGGCGCGGGCTCAGAAACTGGGAGATGAAGCTCTCGTCGCGATAATTGGCCCAGATATGCTTGAGCGTGCCCTCGACATCGCCATGCCCAGCGATGTCGGGGAACCATTGCCGGTCCTCCTCGGTCGGATCGACGCAGATTCGCGCGATGTCCTGCATCATGTTGAAGCCCAGCCAATAGGGGTTGAAGCCGCCATAATGGCCTGAATCGAACATCGGCTGATGGACGACGTTGGTATGGGACTGCAGAAACTCCATGAAGGAGCCTTCGGTGATGTGCCCCTGCTCATGCAGCGCCGTCATGATGCGGTAATGGCAATAGGTCGCCGTACCTTCGTTCATCACCTTCGTCTGCGTCTGTGGATAGAAATATTGAGCGATCAGGCGGGTGATGCGCAGGATCTCGCGCTGCCACGGCTCCAGCCGCGGCGCTGACTTCTCCAGGAAGTAGAGGATATTTTCCTGCGGCAGATTGAGCTGCTGGCGACGATCGTCCGCGGCCGTCGCCACTTTCGCCTTGCCGCGCGGTAGCGTGCGCCAGAGATCGTTGTAGATTTTCTCCTGATGGGCGTGGCGTTCGGCCTCGCGCTGCGCTTCCGCCTTCAGATCGCGCACCTGCGCGCGCGGGTAACGGTGCACGCCCTGGTGCATCAGCGCATGGGCGGCATCGAGCAACCGTTCGACCTGCGCCTGGCCATAACGTTCCTCGCAGCTGGAAATATAGCTTTTGGCGAATTCGAGATAATCAAGAATGCCCCCGGCATCAGTCCATTGCCGGAACAGATAATTGTTCTTGAAAAAGTGATTATGGCCGAAGGCCGCATGCGCGATGACCAGCGTCTGCATCGTCGCGGAATTTTCTTCCATGATGTAGTTGATGCAAGGGTTGGAATTGATCACCAGCTCATAGGCCAGCCCTCGCATCCCCTTACGGTACATCATTTCGTTGACGAGGAACTGCTTGCCGAACGACCAATGCTTGTAGAGCAGCGGCATTCCGGTCGAGGAATAGGCGTCCAGCATCTGCTCGGCGGTGATCACCTCGAGCTGGTTCGGATAGGTGTCCAGTGCGAGCTCGCTGGCCGCGACCTGTTCGACGGTGTCGTAGATTTTCTGAACGACATCGAAATTCCAGTCATTGCCTTCGAAAAGCGGCTGCGCGGCCTTCGCTGTCATGCCGCCTGCGCCCTTTGCGCGGCGCCGCGGCGCTGGAACAGCTCGCGGAACACCGGGTAGATTTCACGCCGGTGGTGAACCTTGCGCATCACGAAGCGGCCCTTGGCATCCTCCAGTGCGCTATAGGCTTGCCAAAGATCGGTTGGACGCAACATTGGCCCGCCGGCGAGCGGATCCTCCTCGCGGCCCACTTCGAGATAGGCGACATATTGGGCGATCGGCAGGATCTGATCCTTCATCAGGGCGACCGTCTTCGGATTGTCGCTGGTCATATTGTCGCCGTCGGAGGCCTGAGCGACATAGATGTTCCAGTCGTTGGGCGAATAGCGATCGCGGACCACCTCCAGCATCTTTTCGAGCGCGCTGGAGACGAGCGTACCGCCCGTATCGCGGCTGTAGAAGAAGGTGTTTTCGTCTACCTCCTCGGCGCGGTCGGTATGACGGATGAAGACGACCTCGACATGCCGATAGCAGCGGGTCAGGAACAAATGGAGCAGCGCATAGAAGCGCTTGGCGAGGTCCTTCATATGTTCGGTCATCGAGCCTGAGACATCCATCAGGCAGAACATCACGGCTTGCGCAACCGGTTTGGGCGTCGGCTCGAAGCGGCGATAGCGCAGATCAATGGGATCGATGTAGGAAATCAGCTTGCGCCGCCTGTCGAGCTTGCGCCACTCCTCGCGCAGCGTCTCGATCTCGGCGGCGTGATTGCCATCAACCGCCTCCAATCGGGCGATCTCTTCCTCGATCCGTTTCATTTCCGCGCTGCTGGGCCGCTTAAGTGCGATGCGGCGCGAAAGCGAGTTGCGCATCGTGCGGCCGACCGAAAGCGCCGAAGGCGATCCGCTGGTGGTATAACCCGCCTGACGGACTCCCTGCGCATCGCCCGTGGTAAGCCGCTTCTTGGCAAGCTCGGGCAACTCCAGATCGTCCAGAAACAGGTCCAGAAATTCCTCGCGGGTGAGCGCGAAGCGGAATTCATCCTCACCCTCGCCCTGAAAGCCCCCTTCACCCTCGCCGCCGCCGGAAGGGCGCGGCAGTTCGTCGCCTTCCACATATTTTTTGTTGCCGGGCAGGATATGGTCGCGATTGCCGCCGGAGGAAGCGCGATGCAGCGTGGGCTCGTGAATCTCGCCGCGATCGATCGTGATCTCGCTCTCCTGTTCGAGATCTTTGATGCTGCGATCCTTCAGGCTATCGCGCACCGCCCGCTGTACCAGCGATCGTGCCCGCCTCAGAAAGCGCTGTCGATTGACGAGGCTCTTGCCGCCGGGGTTCAGACGACGATCGATAATGTGCATCTAGTGCTGACCCGCCTCCATCACCCGGCTTGCTTCACCCGCATATACCATTCCACCAAACGCCTGACCTGTCGCTCCGTATATCCACGTGCGACCATGCGCTGCACGAATTCGTCGTGCTTTTTCTCGGTATCGCTGTCCTTCTTTGAACCGAAGCTGATCACCGGCAGCAAATCTTCGACCTGGCTGAACATCCGGCGCTCGATCACGTCGCGAATCTTTTCGTAGGACGTCCAGGATGGATTGCGGCCATTGTTGCTCGCCCGCATCCGCAGCGCGAACTTCACCACCTCGTTGCGGAAATCCTTGGGATTGGCGATGCCTGCCGGTTTTTCGATCTTGGTCAGCTCCTGATTGATCACGTCGCGGTCAAGCAACTGGCCGGTATCGGGATCCTTGAAGTCCAGATCCTCGATCCACGCGTCCGCATAGGCGACATAGCGGTCGAACAGGTTCTGCCCGTAGTCGTGATAGGATTCCAGATAGGCCTTCTGGATCTCGTTGCCTATGAATTCGGCGTAGCGCGGAGCGAGGTCTCCCTTGACGAATTCGAGATATTTGGTCTCGGTCTCGCCGGGCAGCTGCTCCTGCCGCACCATTCGCTCGAGCACATACATGAGGTGAACCGGGTCCGCCGAAACCTCGGTCGGATCATGGTTGAAGGTCGCCGAGAGCGCTTTGAACGCGAAGCGGGTCGAGATACCGTCCATGCCCTCGTCGACGCCCGCGGCATCCTTATATTCCTGCATGCTTTTTGCCCGCGGATCGACCTCGCGCAGGCTTTCGCCGTCATAGACGCGCATCTTGGAATAGGCGTTGCTGTTCTCATGCTCGCGCAACCGCGTGAGCACGGAGAAGCGGGCCAGCATGTCGAGCGTGCCCGGCGCGCAGGGCGCCTTGGAAAGCTCCGATCCCTTGATCAGCTTCTCGTAGATCAGCCGCTCCTCGGTCGCCCGCAGGCAATAGGGGACCTTGATCACGTAGATGCGGTCGATGAAGGCTTCGTTGTTCCGGTTATTCTTGAAATTCTGCCACTCGGATTCGTTCGAGTGGGCCATGACGATGCCAGTGAAAGGGATCGCCCCGATATTCTCGGTGCCGATATAATTGCCCTCCTGCGTCGCGGTCAGCAACGGGTGGAGCATCTTGATCGGCGCCTTGAACATCTCGACGAACTCAAGCATGCCCTGGTTGGCGCGGTTGAGCCCGCCCGAATAGCTGTAAGCGTCGGGATCATTCTGGGCGAGCATCTCCAGCTTACGGATATCGACCTTGCCGACCAGCGAGGAAATGTCCTGGTTGTTCTCGTCGCCCGGCTCGGTCTTGGCGATCCCGATCTGGTGGACGCGCGACGGCATCAGCCGGACAACCTGGAAGCGCGAAATGTCGCCGTTGAACTCTTCGAGCCGCTTTCTGCACCACGGGCTGATCAGGCCGGACAACCGCCGCCGCGGAATGCCGTATTTGTCCTCGATCGCTGCCCCGTTGGTTTCGGGATCGAACAATGCCAGCGGGCTTTCGAACACTGGGCTGATCTCGTCGCCCGCCTTGAGCACGTAGATCGGGTGGAATTCCATCAGCGCCTTCAGCCGCTCGGCCAGCGAGGATTTGCCGCCGCCGACCGGCCCGAGCAGGTACAGCACCTGCTTGCGCTCTTCCAAACCCTGCGAGGCGTGGCGGAAGAAGCTCACGATTCGCTCGATCGTCTCTTCCATGCCGTAGAATTCGGCAAAGCTCGGATACATGCGGATCGTCCGGTTCATGAAAATCCGGCCGAGTCGCGGGTCCCGCGCGGTGTCGATGATTTGGGGCTCTCCGATCGCCGCGAGAAGCCTTTCGGCTGCACTTGCATACATCATCGGATCGCTTCGACAGCCCCGCAGATACTCTTCGAGGCTCATTTCAATCTGGCGGCGGCCCTCATAATTTTTCGCGAAATCAGAGAAGATATCGTTACTCGCCACCGCCGCCTCCATAGACTCAACGTCGTAACAACACTGTAAGACTGCCTCGCGTTGCAAGCCAGCGCGACATTGAGCCTTCATATGAATATATTGTGCGCTTCGCGCCATTTTTGGACATCGGCAAAAACATTCGTCGCAAGCGATCCAAGCCGCGGCTAGCGTCCCCGCCGGCTGCATGGGGAAATCTTCCCGATTTTCCAAGAGTTACGGTCAAGCGGCCGTGTCGTCTTGCCCGCCTCGGTCCGAAGTCCGGACCGCCCTGCTCAATGCCTCTCGCACATTCTTTCGGTGGAGGTCAGCCAAACGCGAATGCGCGTACCGCGCCGCCGGCTCGAGGGCTTTTTTAGCGGAGAGCGTCTCCTGCCGGTTCCTGCGGGTGGAATATTCCAGCTCGTCCTCACCCGTCATGGAAGCGTCCCTCCTCATCCCTCGTAAGGCCACGGCCCCCGGACCCGTAAGGGCATTGCGCCCGAATCGACTCCGGCCTGGCCGTGGCCACCGCTGGTGCGGACGATGCCGGTTGTCCGGCGCATCACTCTCCAGAACTGGCCTTTATTTGGCTCTGGCCGCAGTTCGCGGCGGATATCAAACGCGCGGAGGCGAAATTCGATCCCCGCACCGGCTAGTCCCAGGAGGCCGAAAAAACCGAAATCGGTACCGCTTCCGGCCATTCCACCCAGCGCAAAACCTTCAGCACGTCATTGCTCTGCCGGGCTTCGCGCCCCCGCGCCCGATCCAGCGACCATGTGATATGGTAAATGCCGCCGCCGGGTCGGCTCGTCGTGCCATCAATACGCACCGCCAACGCCTGCAATCCCTGTCCGTCATCCACCCCGCCGACAATTTCAGCCTGCACCGGGCGGGGGGGCGGCACGCTGCGCGGGACACGCGCGAGCGTCACATGATCGGCGATGACATCGGGCCAATGCGGAGGAAAGCGCACCAGCAATTGCGCCCGTTCGCGGCGATCCAGCTTCCAGCCGATGATGTGGGTATCAGCCACTGACGAAGCTCCTTGCAATGATGGAATGACAACGGCGCCAGCATCCATTCGCTCCATCCGTAAAAATGAACCGCGGCTTTCGGCGGCGCTCAGCGCGAGTTCAAGCACGGCATTGCATAAGTGACCATCGAAGGAGACGGATATGACCCGGAAAAACACATTCTTCGCCAAATCGATTCTGGCGGCGGGCGCACTGCTCGCCGTTACGGCGCCGGCCATGGCGCGCGACTGGCACCACGACCGCGATCGCTATGATCGCCGCTACGCCGATGACTATGATGTGCGGCTGCGCGGCCCAGGCGTGGATGATCTCAACCCGTGGTTTCGCAACGCCAAGGCCGGACGGCTCTATGTGGTCAATCGCGCCGGCACATATGTGAGCGCTCGCGAAGCCTGGATGCTCAACCGCGAATATGACCGTCAACACTACGGCGATGATCGCGGGTGGCGTGATCGCTACGATCGCTGGTAACGCGATTAACCCGCACTCTGCATCTTGAGTGATCCGTACCGCCCGGGGAGCCCTATCCCGGGCGGTGCATATTATCTGCCTCCATCAGCGGCAGGAGCTCAGCGGGACGAAGCTCGTGCTGGAGCTGGACCATGCGGCACTGCCGGGGCGCCTTGTCGGGCCGCCAGCGCAGCAGCCTCGTTCCGTGACGGAAGCGGCGCGCGGTGACCTGATCGTATAGCACCTCCACCACCAGCTCCGGCCGCACGGGTTGCCACTGGGCCGATCGCTCCGTGCTCCACCGGCTCGGGCCGCCCGGCGCGTCGCCAGTAAAGCCGGGCGGCGCGATCATCGCGCTCAGCATGGGGGTGATACGCGCCCGTTCCGCAGCGGACATGCCCGAAGTGAAGCCGACATGATTCAGCTTCTCCTTATCGTCATATAATCCGAGCAGAAGCGAGCCGACGAGCTTTCCCGCCCGATCGTAGCGGAAGCCGCCGATCACGCAGTCGGCGGAGCGGCGCTGCTTGACCTTGAGCATGGCGCGCTCGCCCGGCCGGTATTCAAGATCCAGCCGTTTAGCCACCACGCCGTCCAATGCGCCGCCGCTGTGATCGAGCCAGCTTTTGGCGAGATCTGCGTCCCGCGTCGCTGGCGAGAGCAGCAAGGCGTGATGATTCTCGCGTGCGAAGATCGCTTCAAGCGCAGCGCGGCGCGCGACGAGTGGCTGATCGATCAGTGCCGTTTCGTCGTTCGCCAGGCAATCGAACGCAATGAACTGGGCAGGCGTCTCGACCGCAAGGCGCCTTATGCGGCTTTCGGCCGGATGAAGACGCGCCTGCAGCGCATCGAACGACAATATCTCACCCACCGGTATCACCAGCTCCCCGTCGATCACGAAGCGCGGCGTCGTGAGGTTTTGGAACATGGCGACCACTTCCGGAAAAAAGCGGGCGAGCGATTTGCCGGACTTGGACATGAGCTCAACGCCATCGTTGTCGCGAAAGGCGATGCAGCGGAACCCATCCCATTTGGGCTCGAACTGCCATTCTGCGCCTGAGGGCAGCTGCTCGACGAGCTTTGCCTCCATCGGCGCAACGCCAGCTTCGATCTTCTGCGTCGACGCGCTCATGTGCAGGCAACGCGCCGGCATATCGCCCGGGTTCCTTCTGCCCGTCCGAAGAGCGGCACTTCTCCTTCGCCGCCGCGTTGGTCGCCTATGGTTGGAAGGAACGGACGATGGACCGCAATGATTTTCGCAACCCCGAGCGACGCACCGGCTATAGTGGCGATCTGGAGGCCGACCGGCTCAGCGATGTCGGGCCGCCCATCAACAAAAAGGCCCGAACCGGCTCGGAAAATCGCGGAGCCAAGGCACCGAACAGCGGAAGCGGCGCGGTGATCGGCAGCGGCGCGGGCGCCGGTGGCGGTGGCGGTGACGAAGATTTCGATCCCGATCCGGTGGCGGGCGGCGGCGCCGTGCGCACCAAGCATGTTGATCCCAAGCCCATTGAGGGAGGAGACGCTCCGGTCGGCGGCAGCCGCTAAGTCAAGGCATCGCTGCGATTGTCGCAACGCCAGTTCATTTTATCGCGACCCTCGCCTCTTTTGTGCCGCCGGAGCGTTCTAGCACCACACATATTCTGGAGATTTCAAATGGCCGGCAATGACCATGACATTCACGTGCTCAACAGCCTGATCAAGACGACGCTCGACAGCCGCAAGGGATTTATCGATGCGGCTGAAGATGCGGAGACTACGCGCTTCAAAACGCTTTTCAGCGATTTTGCGCAGGATCGCGCAGACACGGCCGCGCTGCTGCAAGCTGAAGTGCGCAGGCTCGGCGGCAACCCCGAAGATGACAGCAGCTTCATCGCGGCCGCGCACCGCACCTTCATGAACCTGCGCGAACTCTTCACCGCCCGCGACGACAAGGCGATCATCGCCGAGGTCGAGCGCGGCGAGGACTATATCAAGGGAAAATATGAAGAGGCGCTGCGGGACGATCAGCTATCATCCTCGAGCAGATCGGTGATCGAACGCGCATTTCAATCGGTTCGTGCCGGGCATGACCGCGCAAGCGCAATGAAACACGCCATGAGCTCGTCGCTTTAAAACACCGCTTCATCGCTCGTGCCAAAGCATGTATTCTCGCTCTGCCCGGTCTGACGGGCCGCGGCAGAGGAGATGGAGAATGTCATGCATGCAGGAGGCTATCTCGACCGTTCGATAAACAATCACAGCCCTTCCCGCGTTGCTATCATCGCGGCGCTGCACGGCGTGGCCATCGCCGCGTTGATGCTTGCGCCGCCGGAATTCATACCGGCTCCCACGTGGGTCACCACCACGATCTACGACGTGCCTGACACGCCGCCGCCGCCCAAGTCCCTCCCGGAAAAACCTCCGGTAAAAACCGAAAAGCAGGCGATAGATCAGCCAACGACCATCGTTCCAACGCAGAGCGACACATCTCAACTCACCATTTTCGATAAGAGCGACGACATCGCGATCCGCCCGGTCGAGCCGCCGGTCATCCCGGCCAAAGCCCTGCCCGTGATCACCGACGCCAGCTTCGTCAGAGGCGTGGAGATCCAGCCCGATTATCCGCCCGCCCTTGCGCGCCAGGACATTGAAGGCGTCGTCACCGTGCGCGTGCTGATCGGCACCGACGGCCGGGTGAAGGATGTTCAGCAGGTGTTGGCCAGCGCGCCGGAATTCTTCGAAGCCACGCGCCGGCAGGCGTTGCGGCATTGGCGCTTCAACCCTGCCCTGCGCGATGGTGTGCCGTTCGAAAGCTGGCGGGAGTTGACCGTGCGCTTCAAGTTGCAGGCCTAGCAGACAGCCGGGCTAGCGCCATCAGCCCGCCACGCTTATCTAGCGGGGCGATGGCGCTACCCCGTCCCTCTTCGCCCGCGGCCGCCTGGCGCGACCTGAAGGCCTTTCTGGGCCAGCAGGAGCGCCACAAGTTTTTTTTCGCCGTGATCGCGTTGATCATTCCCGGCCTGATCGTGCTCGGCTTCTATGTCGACGCGAACATCCAGCCGGAGCCGCAAATCATTTACGTTCAAAGCTGGCCTGCTAGTCGCAGCGACAAACAGATCAAGGCGGAACAGAAGATCGACCAGGCAAAGCGCGATAAGGCGGCCGCGGAAAAGCGCAGGCAATATCAGGAGTTGGCAAAACGGCTGGGGATCTGAGCTCCGACGCGCGCTGGATGGGGGCCGCGCTGGCGCTCGCATCTCGCGGGGTGGGGCAAACCGCGCCCAATCCGCCGGTAGGCTGCGTTCTCGTGAAAAGCGGCAAAGTGATTGGCCGGGGTTGGACGCAGCCCGGCGGGCGCCCACACGCGGAAGCGATGGCGCTTGCCGAAGCCGGCGCAAATGCGCGTGGCGCAACTGCCTATGTGACGCTTGAGCCCTGTGCGCATGTCTCAACGCGCGGCCCGGCCTGCGCCGATAGCCTGATCGCGGCCGGCGTGGCGCGGTTGGTGGTCGCGATGCAGGATCCCAATCCGCGCACCAATGGCGTTGGAATTGCCCGCGCGGCTAGTGCCGGCGTCGCGACGAGCGTGCCGGTGCGGCCAATCGAAGCCGCCCGAATCATGGCGGGGTTCCTGACGCGTCAACGGCTCGGGCGGCCCTACGTCACGCTCAAGCTTGCGACCTCGCTTGACGGCAAGATTGCTGCCGCCAATGGAGGGAGCCGCTGGATCACAGGCGAGGCCGCCCGTGCGCATGCCCATCTCGAGCGCGCACGCTGCGATCTGATCATTGTCGGGCGGGGCACGCTGCAGGCCGATCAGCCCCGCCTGGACGTTCGCTTGCCGGGACTGGAGGACCGTTCGCCGCGCCGCGCGGTGCTGACGCGCAATGCTGCCCCGGATGGTTGGATCGCGTTGGCGTCGCCCCATGATGTCGGCGGCGTGGAGGGGGTCGATACGGTGCTGGTGGAGGGCGGCGCCGGAGCCGCCGGAGCATTCCTCGCGTCTGACCTGGTCGACCGGCTCATGATCTACCGCGCGCCGATCCTGATCGGCGAAGGACGCGATGCAATCGAGGGCGTCGATGTGAACACTCTCGCTGACGCGCATGGCCGCTGGCGCGTGGTGGACACGCGCATGCTTGGCATTGACAGCCTCGCCGTCTACGAGCGTGTGCGAGACTGATATGTTCACTGGCATCATCACCGACATTGGCACCATAGTAGATGTGGAGCGGCGCGGGGACCTGCGGGTCCGCATCGCCACCAGCTACGATACGGAAACGATCGATATTGGCGCGTCGATTGCATGTTCCGGCGCCTGCCTCACCGTCGTCCAGAAGGGGCCGAGCTCCTTTGCTGTCGACATTTCTGCTGAAAGCCTTTCGCGCACGCCGCGGGGCCGATGGGATAAAGGCCAGCGCTTGAACCTTGAACGCGCGCTCAAGGTCGGCGATGAACTCGGCGGCCATATCGTGACCGGCCATGTCGATGGGGTGGGCACCGTTGCCACAATCGAATTGCAGGGCGATTCCCGGCGGATTATCATTACGGTGCCCAAGGAACTCGGCGGCTATCTCGCGCCGAAGGGGTCGATCACGGTAGATGGCGTGTCGCTGACCGTTAACGAGGTCGAGGACCACCAGGGCTTCACACAATTCGGTGTGAACGTCATTCCCCATACAGCGGAAGTGACGACGCTGGGAGAGCTTGCGACAGGGGCTGAGGTCAACATCGAGATCGACGTGCTCGCTCGCTATCTCTTCAGAATGAAGGATTTTCAAAAAATCACATAGAAATGTGATTCGCCCGTTTCCTACCATTCTTTGATGTGATAGCGTTTTATCATGAGCACTCCATTGATCGAACGCGTCCGCGCTCTGGTGGCGAGCGGAGATGTGACCAAAGCCGGCTTGGCCAAGGCCGCAGGCCTTCATGCAAACTCATTGCGGCGGCTGGATGAGGATGATTGGAACCCGACCGCCGATACCTTGCTGAAGCTGGAGAAGCTGCTTGCACGCGGCCTCGGCCAGACGGCGCTTGCCACGCCTGAAGAAGTTATCAACGAAGCCCGCAACGGCCGCATGTTCATTCTCGTCGATGACGAGGATCGGGAGAATGAGGGCGATCTCGTCATCCCGGCACAGATGGCGACGCCCGATGCGATCAACTTCATGGCACGCTATGGCCGCGGGCTGATTTGCCTCGCGCTCACCAAGGAGCGGGTGAATCAGCTTGGGCTTGGGCTGATGAGCCGCAATAACGGCACGCGCCACGAGACCGCCTTCACCGTTTCGATCGAGGCGAGAACCGGCGTGACCACCGGCATTTCAGCCGCGGACCGTGCGCGCACCATCGCCGTGGCCATCGACGCCGCCCAGGGACCGGAGGAGATTGTGACGCCAGGTCATGTTTTCCCGCTGGTGGCCCGGGAAGGCGGCGTGCTGATCCGGGCCGGGCATACCGAAGCGGCGGTGGACGTCGCGCGCTTGGCAGGGCTCAACCCGTCGGGCGTGATCTGCGAGATCATGAACGAGGACGGGACGATGGCCCGGCTCGATGATCTGATCACCTTCGCCCAGCTGCACAATTTCAAGATCGGAACGATCCGCGATCTGATCGCCTATCGCCGCCGGCATGACCATCTGGTCGAACGCGTCTCCGAGCGCCATCTCGACTCGGACTATGGCGGCGAATGGCGCGCCATCGTCTATCGCAGCAAGCTGGATGGGGTCGAATCGCTTGTTCTTCAAAAAGGGAAGATCTCTCCCGATCAGCCAACGCTCGTGCGCATGCACAATATCTCGCTATTTTCCGACATGCTCGGCAAGCCGGGCAAGCGAAAGCGCCTGCTCCAACGCGGCATGGAGGAAGTCGGGCGGGCGGGCAGTGGCGTAATCGTGCTGCTGCGCCCGTCCGCGACCGACGATCCGCTTTCTCGCATGATCCAGGAACAATCCGAGGAGATGGATCTGCGCGCTTACGGCATCGGCGCTCAAATTCTCGCGGATCTGGGCGTGCATGACATGATATTGCTCACAAACACGCAACATACGCTGGTGGCGCTGGAAGGCTATGGCCTCTCGATCGTCGGCGAGCGCCCGATTCCTGATCCGGAGACCCATTGATGCCACGCCTTCTCATCGTCGAGGCCCGCTTCTACGAACATCTCAACAATCTGCTGCTCCAGGGGGCGCGGGCAGCCATCGAGGCTGCCGGGCACCAGCACGAGACAATCACCGTGCCGGGCGCGCTCGAGGTGCCCGGAGCAATCGCGCTGGCGGCCGAAACTGGGCGCTATGACGGCTTTGTCGCGATCGGCGTCGTCATTCGGGGAGAGACTTATCATTTCGAGATCGTCGCCGGCGAGAGCGCGCGAGGGATTATGGCGCTGGCGCTCGACGGCATCCCGGTCGGCAACGGGATCTTGACGGTCGAGAATGAGGCACAAGCGCTTGCCCGCGCCCGCCCGACGGAAAAGGACAAAGGCGGCGAGGCGGCCAAGGCCGCCATCGCCATGCTCGCGCTCAAAGAGCGGTTCGCTGCTTAGGCCGCCGCCGCATAATCGACATATCCTTCTGCATCCTGGCGGTACCAGCGGGACGGGTCCGCCTCGGTGTTAAGCGGGAGATGCTCGGCAAAGCGGCGCGGCAGATCCGGGTTGGTGATGAAAGGGCGACCAAAGCTGACCGCATCCGCCACACCGGTCGCGATATGGGCTTGCGCCCTGCGCTGATCATAGTCCGAATTAAGAACCAATGGCCCGCTGAAGACCTCACGAATGGCGGGCGCTACCGGGGGAATTTCCGATCTGCCGAACCAGCCATCGACCGGTGGCTCGCGAAGCTCCAAAAATGCGATGCCGATCTGCGCGAGCGCGGCAGCGGCGGCAGTGAACAGAGGCACCGGATCGCTATCGTTGACCCCCTGGATTTCTCCATTGGGCGAGAGCCTGACGGCGGTCCGATCCGCTCCCGCGACGCCGGCCACCGCCTCGGTCACCTCGCGCAGCAAGCGGATCCTGTTTTCCACGGAGCCGCCATAGGCATCGGTGCGATGATTGGCGCCGTTGCGAAGAAACTGATCGATGAGATAGCCGTTGGCGGCGTGGATCTGCACGCCATCGAAACCGGCGGCGATCGCGCTCGCCGTCGCATTGCGATAATCCTGCAGCAATCCCGAAATTTCCGAAGGCTCAAGCGGCCTTGCAACGGCATAGGGTTGCTTCCCGTCATAGGTCCAAGCCAGGTCTGGCGCCTGCGTGGCTGACGACGAAACGGGCGGTTGGCCATCGAGAAAACTGGGATGCACCAACCTGCCCATATGCCAGAGCTGAAGAACGATACGCCCGCCGGCATCGTGAACAGCCTGCACGACCGGCTTCCACGCCTCGACCTGCTGATCGTTCCAGATGCCGGGCGCATAAGGCCAGCCGAGCCCCTGCTGGCTGATCCCGGTCGCTTCGGAAATGATGAGCCCTGCGCTGGCACGCTGCGCATAATAGCGCGCCATCAGCGGCGTCGGCACATGCTCACGCGTGCCACGCGCGCGGGTGAGCGGAGCCATCAGGATACGGTTCGGCGCGGAGATGGCGCCGAGATCAATCGGGTCGAAAAGCGTGGGCATTTGTTCCAGCCTCCTGCAAGGGACGACAGCGGGGAGATAGGGCGTTAGGCAGCCGCATGCACGATTCGAGCAGCGCAACTTATACTTCACAGCGCAAAAGCATGTCCTTGGCCTTCGTGGCGATGGTCTCAGGAAATGCCATATTATCCCTGGGGCCCTGGATGGTGCGGCTGGCGCAGATCGGCCCGGCGGCATCAGCATTCTGGCGCGTTGCCCTGGCCGTTCCGCTATTGCTGCTGATTACCCGCGGGTCAGGCCAGCGCCTGCCGCGTGATCCTAAGTTGCTTGTGGTGCTGGCCATCGGCGGCATCTTCTTCGCCGCTGATCTGGCGACTTGGCATGCCGGGATTTTGATGACGAAGCTGGCCAACGCCACTTTGTTCGGCAACGCAGCCAGCTTCTTCTTCATGGCCTATGGTTTCATCACCATGCGACGGTTGCCGAATTCCCGGCAATGGGTTTCGGTCCTGCTCGCGATGCTGGGCATAGGCCTCTTGCTCGGCCGTTCTTATGAACTCTCGCCGCGTTATGTGATGGGAGATTTGCTGAGCGTGTTTGCCGGCCTGATGTACACCGGCTATCTGATCGCCATCGAGCGCGTGCGCGGACAATTGCAGTCCTGGCCTGCGCTGACGATTGCGACAATCGGCGCAGTGCTGCCGATGTTGCTCATCGCGCTTTGGGAAGGGCCGATTGTCCCCACCCATTGGATCCCGCTGATCCTTTTGGCGATCGGCAGCCAGGTGATCGGCCAGGGCCTGATGGTCTACGCCATCGGCCATTTGTCGCCTATCGTGATAGGCCTTGGCTTGCTGCTGCAGCCCGTCATCGCCGCTTCGATCGGATGGATGCGATATGGCGAGCGGCTGGACGGACTGGATATCATGGGAATGGTCTTTGTCGGCTCGGCGCTCTTGATGATCCGCGCCGACAAGGAGCGCCGGTGATCGCTTGGCGTCGCTGGCAAGCAGCCCTATCATATCGCCATGAGCACCATATCTTTTGCAGACATGACTCTCGACGAACTTCGCGAGGCATTGGCACCAAAAATTGCCGCCAATGCCGTGTTCGATGGATGGGGCGAGCGATCGTTGTCGGATGCCGCGGCAGCGCTGGGCATATCCGCTGACCGGGCGCGACTGGCTTATCAAGGCGGCGCAGTCGAGATGATCGACGCCTGGTTCGAATGGCTCGATGCAGCTGTGGCCGAACGGCACAGCCCCGAAGCGCTGGCCGGGCTCAAGGTGCGCGACCGGATCTCGACATTGATATGGACAAGGCTGCAGATCGCGCGCCCGCAGCGGGAGGCGGTGCGGCGCGCGATCAACAAGCTGGCATTGCCGCAGAATCTGATCCGCGCCAGTCGGCTTGGCTGGCGCGCGGCGGATCGGATGTGGCGTCTGGCGGGAGACAACGCGACCGATCTCAACTACTACACCAAGCGAGCCACGCTGGCTGCAGTCTACGCAACAACCCTGATTGTCTGGCTCGATGATGAGAGCGAGGGTCAGGCGGAGACGAAAGCATTCCTTGACCGCAGGATCGACGATGTCATGAGGTTCGAGAAGACCAAGGCACGGCTGAGGCCGGATCCAGTCCGCCATTTTAGCCCGACCCGCTTTCTCGGGCGATTACGCTATCGCGATAGTTAATGGGCTTTCGCCCGCCTCGGCTTAATGATAATGAGTTGCATAAGAGAGTAGCTGGAAGCAAGGTTTGAAGCGCGTGTCCCTTGAGCATCTACCGTTGCGACAACCGGCACAGATCGTCGCCATCAATTGGGATCAGCTCGCGGAACATGAGGCGCGGCGCCTGCGCGAGCTCGGGTTTGACGAAGGCGTTTCCGTGGAACTGTTGCATCACGGGCCAGTAGGGCGGGACCCGATCGCCTGCCGCGTGGGCAGGATGACGGTTGCTCTCCGGCGGGCGCATGCTGCCGCGATCTCAGTGATTCCGGACGCCAGACGATGATCCCGATGCCGCTGGTGGCGCTGGTCGGCAACCCCAACGCCGGCAAATCCGCCTTGTTCAACGCCCTTACCGGAGCGCGGCAAAAAGTTGGCAACTATCCGGGCGTCACCGTCGAGCGCAAATCGGGCCGCATCGCACTTCCCGACGGGCGGCCGATCGAGGTGGTCGACCTGCCGGGAACCTATAGCCTCGATCCCGCCAGCCCGGACGAAGCGGTGACGCGCGATGTTGTGCTCGGCACCCAGGAAGGCGAGCGGCTGCCCTCCGCGCTGATCGTGGTCGTGGACGCAACCAACCTGGACAATCACCTTCGCTTCACCTTGCAGCTCATTGCGCTGGGCATGCCGGTGATCGTGGCGCTCAACATGATCGACATGGCCGAGCGCGACGGACTGAAGATCGACGTGGCGAAGCTCTCAGCCGAACTTGGCGTTCCGGTCATTCCGACCGTGGCAGTGCGCCGCAAGGGCCTCGATGCCCTCATTACCCAGCTTTCTTCCGCCGTCGGCAGCGTCATGGCGGTACGGGCAGGCTTGCCTCCGGAAACGGATTTCACCGTGCTTCAGCGCAAGGCTCGCGCGATTGCCGCCGCCGCAACCGTTGAAGAACATGGCGCGCGCCGCTTCACGCATGTGATCGATCGTGTCGCCCTGCACCCGATTATCGGCCCCATCCTGCTGGCCGCGCTGATGTTCGTGATGTTCCAGGCAGTGTTCGCCTGGTCCGAGGCCCCGATCAGCTGGATCGAAGGCGGGATGCAGCGCATTCAGGATGCGGTCGCCGCGAACCTGCTGGACGGCTTTGTCCGCGGATTGCTGGTGCAAGGCGTGATCGGGGGCGTTGGATCGGTGGTGCAGTTCCTGCCGCAGATTCTGATCCTCTTTCTATTCATTCTGCTGCTGGAAGCCTCCGGCTACATGGTTCGCGCCGCTTTCCTGATGGATCGGCTGATGGCGCGCGTCGGCCTTTCGGGCCGCGCCTTCATTCCGCTGCTTTCCTCTTTTGCGTGCGCGGTGCCGGGCATCATGTCGACGCGCACGATCGATGATCCCAAGGACCGGCTGACCACGATCCTGATCGCGCCGCTGATGACCTGTTCAGCCCGGCTGCCTGTCTACGCCATCATTATCGGCGCTTTCATTCCCGCGAAGACGATCGGGCCTGGCATCGGGCTGCAAGGGCTCGTACTGTTTGGCCTTTATATCAGCGGCATCGCCGGTGCGATGTTGGCGGCTTTAGCCCTGCGGCGGACCATCACCCAAGGCGCGAGCCATGGGTTCATGATGGAGATGCCGCAATATCAGCTTCCGCTGTGGCGCGACGTGCTGCTGGGGCTGTGGCAGCGGGCGCTGATCTTCTTGAAGCGGGCTGGCACGATCATTTTGGCATCGACCGTAATTCTCTGGCTGCTGCTGACCTTTCCGAAGCCGCCCCAACATGCCGCTGCACCTGCCATAGACTATTCGATCGCGGGCCAGATCGCAGGCGGGCTCGAGCATGTCATGCGGCCGATCGGTTTCAACCGCGACATCTCGCTTGCGCTTATTCCCGCAATGGCCGCGCGCGAGGTCGCGGTTTCCGCGCTCGGTACCGTCTATGCGATCCAGGGCGATGTCGAGGCCGAAGGGCAGCGTTCGCTTGTCGAACGGTTGCGCGGACGCTGGTCGCTCCCGACGGCGCTCGCATTCCTCGCCTGGTTCGTATTCGCGCCGCAGTGCATTTCCACGATCGCGGTGGTGCGGCGCGAAACCAATGGATGGAAATGGCCCGCCTTCATGGTCGGCTATCTCTTTGTTCTCGCCTACCTTGCCGCAGGGGCAACTTTCTGGTTAGCCACCGCGCTTGGACTTTAAGCGCGGGAGAGAGTCGTGGCAGGCAGCGTCAACAAGGTGATCCTCGTCGGCAATCTGGGCCGCGATCCTGAATCGCGCAGCTTTCAGAATGGTGGCAAGGTCGTAAACCTGCGCATCGCGACGTCGGATAGCTGGAAAGATCGCAACAGCGGCGAACGCCGCGAAAAGACCGAATGGCACTCGGTAGCGATCTTTAATGAAAATCTAGCCAACACCGCAGAGCGCTATCTGCGCAAGGGCAGCAAGGTCTACCTGGAAGGCCAGCTTCAGACGCGGAAATGGACCGATCAGCAGGGCCAGGAGCGCTACACCACGGAAGTCGTGCTCCAGGGTTTCAACGCGCAGCTCGTGCTGCTCGATCGCCGCGAAGGCGAAGGCGGCGGCAGCCGCGACTGGGACGAGGGCGGCAGCAGCAGCGTTGGCGGCGGCGGCTCCTCCTCGTCCAGCGGCGGCTTTGGCGGCGGCCGCGGCGGCGGTGCGCGTGACAATGATCCCTTCGACGTGGACCTCGACGACGACGTCCCCTTCTAGACGTCACCGTATCGCCCGGTAGCTCGCCTTCGCGATATGATCCGGGAGCGCTACCCGAGCCATGCCATCGAAAGCTCGTCTGGAAACATTCATCCGCAGCACATTTCGGTCCGTCTGGTCGCTAGAGATGCTGCTGCATCTCAAACGCGAAGGCGGTTTTTGGTCGGCGCAGGAGTTGGTTGGCGCCTTGAGGGGCAGCCATGTGATCGTTGCTCAAGGCACGGAGGCGCTCTTTGTGGCTGGCCTGATCGAGATCGACCATGACGGCAGAGCAAGCTATCATCCGGCGTCAAGCGAGCTCGGGCGGCTCATGGATGAAGCCGAGGCATTTTATGCCCGAAGCCCTGACGCGGTGCGGCGCATGATAGTTAACGCTGCGCAAGGCAGCCTGGCAGCCTTCGCTGCGGCCTTTCAGTTGAGAAAGGATTGAAGCGGATGCCGGCAATCTTTCCCGCACTCGTCTATATCCTTTGCTTCGCAACCAGCAGCATCTGCGCGATCTTGCTCGGGCGCGGCTATGCCAGCAGCCGGCAACGACTCCTGCTCTACAGCGGGATCTGTTTTACCCTGCTTGCGCTCAACAATCTGGTGGTGGTGTTCGACCTCGTCATTCTCACCGATTGGGATTTCCGCATCCTCCGCCTCGCGCTCGCACTCGCCGGAACGGGCATTTTGCTGTTTTCCTTCATCTGGGACACGGACGAATAAGCCATGGAGCTCTATTCCTTTCTCTCCGGTGCGGTCACAGCATGTTTCCTGATCGCGTGCCTGTTCTTCCTACGCTTCTGGCGACGGACCGGGGATCGGCTCTTCCTGATTTTCGCGGTGGCCTTCCTGTTGTTGGGCACGAACCAAGCGCTGCTGGCGCTGGCGGACATCCCGATCGAGGAACGAAGCTGGGTCTATCTGCTCCGGCTACTGGCATTTGTGATGATCATTGCCGCCATTATCGACAAAAGCAGGAAACGAACGTAGCGCGCACCCGCTCTCTTATTTGGTCAATTTATCCTTGAGCGCCTTGAGCGCTGCGAAGGGGCCGCCGTCTTCCTCGCTCATCACGCCTGCCTCCCGCAAGGCGGCATCCGCAGCCGCGCTACGCGGAAAGGGATCCAGCGCGAGTGCAAGCGTCTCCGCGACGGCTTCGCCGAGATCGATCGCGCCCCCGGAATAGCCTATCACGTCGCAATCGCTTTCGCTCAGCTCCACCTCGTCAGCGCCGCTTTCCACCATTTGCTCCGGCATGAAACGAAGCAGGAAGGGCTCATCGATCCGCGCCGGCAGGGGCTCTCCGCTGGCGACGCAGGTCTGGATCGCTTCGCCCGATAGGCGCCCTTTCACGTCGACGATATCGCCGTTGCGCGTGCATTCGGCGTCGGCCTCCAGCCGCTCGATTGCCTGCAGATCGAAGCGCAGGGCAAGCGCCGCCCGCTCCTGTTCATCCGCTTCGATCGCAAGCTGGCGCGGCTGCGCGCTCAGCGAATCGAGGCGCACGAGGCGAGAAAATTCCGGCGTAATGATGGTCATGTCGCCGGCCACTTGCCGTCGAGCAATGCCTGCACAGGCATGACCTTGATCGCGCGATGCTCGGCGCGCAGGCGGTCTGCCGTCCAGGAAAGCGCCTCCGGTTCAGGCAACAACCCCCGATAGAGGTTCCGTTCGAGGGCGAGCTCGAGCCCCGCATTCTCGCGCAACGCGTCGCGATAAGCCCCGAGCCTGCCGCCCAGCGCGCTCATCATTCGGCCGATGTGCTTGCCGACAACAACATCGCCAATGCCGATCTCGCGAAGCTGACCATCCATATCCTCAACGAAAATCTCGGTCAGCAGCGCTACTTCGGATGCGCAACGCTCCCCCTCCCCTTCAAGTCGCAGGAGAACCAGCGACAGCATCGCCGCCACCATATCGAAGCGGCCGTCGAGCGTGTCGGCAACCTTGCCCTCGACATACCATTCCGGCCGCCGCGCTGCGGCCACCACGGCCTGATAGAGCGGTTGCAGCTGTGCTCGCTCCTGTCCGGAGCGGAAGAATTTCGCCAGGATCGACATGCTTGCCCTTATACTCCATCCGCTTGGCTTGCAGCCAGCCCGCGCGCCGCATATTGAGGCGCTTCACGCGCGTTGCAATCCCGTGGTGCGGGATCGAGGAGATCAGGATGTTCGACAAGGCTCGTCTGGCGGTGGGAACCGCAATGATCGCCACGATCATGCTGAGTTCCGGCTGCGCCCGCATCCGCGACCATAAGGGCTATGTGGCGGATCAGACGCTGATCAACTCGATTCAGCCTGGGATCGACAATCGCGATTCGGTGGAGCGCACGCTCGGCCGGCCCAGCTTCGCCTCGCAGTTCGACAGCAGCACCTGGTATTATCTCTCGCGCGAGACGAAACAGCTCGCCTTTTCCACCCCGAAGCCGGTCAAGCAAATCGCGCTCGAGATTCATTTCGACCGGCAGGGCAATGTGACCTCGGTGCAGAATCTAGGGATGAGCAAAGTCGTTTCGCTTTCGCCGAACGGCGACAAGACGCCCACGCTCGGCCGTAATCGCGGCTTCTTCCAGGAGCTGTTCGGCAATATCGGCCGGGTCGGCGGCACAGGTGGCGGCGAAGCCGGCGGGACAACAGACAATCCCCAATAATCCGCACATCGCCCGGGGGGGTGCGAGGCCAGTGGACGGGAACAGCGGAAATAGCGATATCGCCCTGCTCGCCAAGGGCGGCCGCACCAATATTTTCGGTTTTCTGCTGCGACTGGCGGCCCGGCTGCCTTTCCTGTTCATCGCGGGCCGAATGTACGGCGCCTCGGTGCTTGGCCGTTTCGCCTATGCGATCCTGGTTATCGAATTTGCCGCTCAGCTCGCCACGCTGGGCTTGAAGCGCGGGCTTGCGCAACGGCTGTCAAGCAGCTCCGAACCGCCTTCGCACATCGTGTGGGACGGTCTGCTGATCGCGGGCATGGCATCAGCCGTCGCCGTAGCCGTGCTGGCCGCGGTACCGGAAGTGATGTTCCCCAACTCCGGGATCAACGGCCACGAAAGGCTGCTGCCGCTCACCATCTTCGGCATTGCGTGGAGCGAGGTTGCGCTTGCCGCCTTGGCTTATCGTCACAATGTCGGGGCGACCGTGACCGCGCGCGCCGTCGTCGAGCCCTGGACAATCAGCATCGCCGCCTTGGCGCTCTGGTTCTATTCGGCGCGCGACGGGCTGATCCTGTCCTATGCCGTTTCCATGACCGCCGCGCTCGTCGCCTCGCTGGTGCCGCTGCTGCGCAGCTATGGCCTACCCAAAGGCTGGCGGCCGCGTATCGTGCCGCTGCTTAGGATGGCCCGGCGCAACGCGCCCCTCGCCGCAGCCGACGCCATCGAATGGGGTACGCGCAACATCGATCGCGCGATCCTGGGCCTCTTTTTCCCGCCTGCGGTCGTGGGCGTCTATTGGGTGGCGCAGCAGGTCACCACGCTTCCGCAGAAGCTCAAGACCAGTTTCGATCCGATATTGGGGCCGGTGATCACCCAGAATCTGGAAGCCGGCAACAAGGCCGCCGTCGCCACTCAGGTGAGGCAGGTGGGCTTCTGGATCCTGGCCGCGCAAGCGGGGATTGCGCTCGCGCTCTCGATTTCGGGCGAAGCGGTGATGGGGCTGGTCGGACCCGCATTCGTCGCGGGTACGGGCGCGCTGGTGATCCTGCTCGCCGCAGAAGTGATTGCCGCGACGGCCGCCGTATCCGAAACGGCATTGGTCTATGTGGCCAGGCACCGCAATCTGGTGATTTCCGTGGCGGTGATCTCAATTCAGGCCGGGCTCAGTTTCCTTTTCATCCTTGCTGGCCGGGCGCTGGCGCTGCCGCAGGCATATCAGGCGGCTGGCCCAGCGCTCGCGCTGATGCTCGCGCTGGGATTTGGCGCGATCGTCAAATCGCGATTGCTGGCGCGCTTGCTCGGCGCGGCCGTTTCGGGCTGGCGATGGGCGCTGGTCTGGGCTGCCATCGTCGCAGGTGCAATCGGCAGCGTCGCCACAAGAATTCCCGAATGGAGCGAACTGCTGCTCGGCATTCCGGCGGTGCTGATCGCCTATAGCTATGTCGTCTGGCGCGAAGGCTTCACACCCGAGGACCGCGTGCTGTTCAAAAAGCTCAAATAAAAAGCGCACCCGGCGAGGGGTGCGCTAATCTGCCGATGTGATTATCGGCGGCCGTGCCACCGAGGCAGCGTTTCCTTATGCTGAGTGTCGCTCAGCACCACGAACAGGATTACGAACGAGAACCCCAGGAAGAAGATAAAATTGGCCAACCCGACGAAGGCGCCGCCGGCACCGCCGAATCCAACGCCGCCGGCCACCAGGCTCAGCAGCAGGAAAACAAGCGCCCATTTCAACATGTTAGATCTCCGCGAAAACCGCATTTAACGGCTTTTTAACGGAGGAGGACAGGCGATGTTCCGCCGCCCGTCCCGTTAGCCCTGTCGGCTCGTCTCCAAAAGGAACCATGCGCGCTCCTCGGCCTGGTCCGTCCAGTCGTCCAATATGCCGCTGGTGGCATTGTCCTTTGCCTGATCGACAATGTCCTTGGCCTCGCGAAATGCTGCTACCAGCTTGAGATTATCCTGCCGCAGTTCCTCGAGCATCTCTGCCGCCGTGACGAACTCGGCATTATTGTCCTGAATGCTCTGACGGCGCGCAATATCGCCGATCGATCGCAACGTCGTGCCGCCGGCCTTGCGCACGCGTTCGGCAATCTCGTCGGTCGTCGCGAGAATCTGCGTCGCCTGGGCGTCAAACAAGAGGTGATAGTCCCGGAAATGCGGCCCCGAGACATGCCAGTGGAAATTCTTCGTCTTGAGATAGAGCGCATAGCTATCCGCCAGGATCGCATTCAGCGCGTCAGCAACGTTTTTCACGGCATTATCGGAAAGGCCGGGCGCGGGCGGTTCTTTTACGCGGGTTCGTGCGGCTCTCGCCATCATACTCTCCTCTGCCTTGGATCAAGTGCGTGCAACGCATGTGAAGCCAATTGGTGACACGAGCCCGGCCGAAGGGGAATTCAATATCTTTCGGTACAGAAATCGAATGGGTCGATCAGATGAGGCCCAGCGTCGAGACCGCCACGATCGCTCCTACGATCATCAGCATCGCTCCTGCCGCCAACCGGATCGGGCCAAGCCGAAGCGCCGTCGAAAATCGGTTCGCGAGCAGAACAGCCGGGATGTCGGCCGCAAGCGTGCCGCAGGCGGAGCCCATCGCGGTGAGCCAAGGCACACCGCTGCGCGCCGCGAAGCAGGCGGTGATAAACTGAGTCTTGTCGCCGAACTGAAGGACGCCAAAGGCAAACAGGCTGGCGACTACCACGCCGCCCCGACCCCAACCCTCGAAGCGTGGCGGCTTCAACGGAATCAGGGCCCCTGCGCCCGCCAGCAGCAAGGCGAGCGCCGTCATCAGCGTAAGCGCGCGAAATGGGATAAGACCGGTCAGGAAACTGCCCGCCGCGGCCGAGACCGCCGCATTGAGCAAGGTCGCGAGCCCAATCGCGAAAAGCACCGCGTTCCTGCTGGAAAAACGCGTGGCGAGCATTGCCGCCAACAGCTGCGTCTTGTCGCCCCATTCGGCCAGGAAGGCGGCCACCAGCGGTGGCAGCAGGGCTTCCACGCCGCGGCCTAGCTTGCGAACCGCACCGAAATGCTCGCCATCAGCAGTTCGCTCGCGGTCGGGTCGCGACTGTCGATCGAAGCCGCCTCGTTCAGCGATTGCAGATAGGCCGGAATGATGGCGGCGCGGCCATCGCGGGAGACCGCGTCCGTCAGGGCGCCAGCAAGCTGCCGGATCGCATCGAAGCCATGCTGGACCGCGAGACGGCGCACGGCGTCCGCGCGGCGGACGATTTCTTCCAGGCTCAGCTCGCTATAATCGCGGCCGAGCGCGTCGACGCGGCGGCGGATATCCGAACGGATCGGATCGAACTGGCAGGCATCCTGAGCGGCGATGATGTTCATGACAGCCCCTTTTTGGAAGCCATCTTCCGCTTCGAGAGTTAACGAGCCGTTAAAGCCCGATGGCATCTTCGCATAAATGCGGCGCGCCTTGACAAAAGCCATGTGAGGCGTCATGCGCGAGCCAACGTGAGCGGCAGCGATGCCGCTTTATTTTTTCATGCTGTTTGTTCCGGTTTCGAAGGGTTTCGGGTCATGGCCAAGCCAACCACCGTCAAGATCAAGCTCGTTAGCTCCGCCGACACGGGCTTCTATTATGTTACCAAGAAGAACCCACGGACCCAGACGGAGAAGCTGAGCTTCCGTAAATATGATCCCGTCGCGCGCAAGCACGTCGAGTTCAAGGAAGCCAAGATCAAATAAGCGCGCGTACCGTTTCGACGAAGCGCATCACTGAGATCGGCTTGGAAACATAGGCTTCCGCGCCAGCGTCGCGGATCACTTCCTCGTCGCCCTTGGCCGCATAGGCCGTGACGGCCATGATCGGAATATGCTTCAGTTCCTCATCGGCCTTGAGCTGGCCGATCAGCTCGAGCCCGCTGACATGTGGAAGCTGGATATCCATGATAATCAGATTGGGCTGATAGGCGCGCGCGCGTTCGATCGCGATTCGGCCATCGTCCACTGCCTCCGCCTCATAATCATGGGCGCGCAGCAGATCGCAAAACAATTTCAGATTGAGCTCGTTATCCTCGACAACGAGTATTTTCTTGGTCACCAGCTAGGCCTCACAGGGTTCAGATAGCGTTTGTAAGGTTCATGGCAATCGGGGAAATAGGTAAAGCGAGCAGTCAGGATGCTTTCGCGCTGGCGCTGGCAGCGCTGAGCTGGACGCTTGCGGAGGCGGCACGGGCCGATCGGCTGCTGGCGCTCACCGGCCTCACCCCCGATGATCTGCGGAGCCGTGTGAACGACCCTTCCGTGCTGGCCGCCATTCTCGGCTTCGTTATCGCGCATGAGCCCGACCTTATTGCCTGTTCCAAAGCCATTGACGCGCGTCCGGCCGATTTGGTTTCGGCACAATCCTGGCTGGAGGCACAAACATCATGAACCGCCCTCTGTTGATTTCCGATTGCGACGAAGTGCTCCTCCACATGATGAAGCATTTCGGAGAGTGGCTTGCCAGCGAATATGCCATAGATTTTGTTCCGCAGCCGGAAGATTTCAGCAAATCGATGCGTTACCGCAACAGCGGCGAGCCGGTGGCCAAGGAACAGATATGGCTGCTGCTCGACGGCTTTTTCAAAACCGAAATGCACCGCCAGACGCTCGTGCCCCATGCGTTAGAAGCTCTCCGCCGGATCGACGAAGTTGCTGACATCGTCATTCTGACCAATCTGGGCGATGAGTTCCACGCCAGCCGCGTGGCGCAGCTCGATGCGGTCGGTATCCGCCACCATGTCGTCTGTAATCTGGGCGGAAAGGGGCCGGCCGTCGCTCGCCTGATCGCCGATCGAACCCCTCCGCAGGCCGTATTCGTGGATGATATACCGGGGCACCATGCGTCGGTCGCCGAGCACGTTCCTGAAATCTGGCGGCTGCACATGGTTGCGGACCCCGACATCGCCCGCTTGATCCCGAATGCTCCTGCTGCGCATAAGCGCATCGACGACTGGGCCGAGGCCGTCGATTGGATTCTGGATCGGCTGACTCAGCGCTGAGCCGGGATCAACAGGAGGATGAACCATGTCGCTTGATCGCCGCCTCTCCGAACTCGGCCTCAAACTGCCCAATCCTGCCGCTCCGGTTGCTGCTTATGTGCCAAGCGTGATGGCCTCAGGGCTATTGCACATTTCGGGGCAGCTGCCTTTTCGTGACGATGGTTCGCTGATCACGGGGCGTCTCGGGGAAAGCCTCGACGTCCCGGCCGGGGCCGAAGCGGCCCGCCGTTGCGCGCTCATGCTGCTCGCGCAAATCGGCGCCGCGCTGGATGGCGATTTCGGCCGTGTCGAACGCGTCGTGAAGCTCGGCGCGTTCATATCCTCGACGCCGCAATTCACCGATCAACCCAAGGTCGCCAATGGCGCTTCCGAGCTGATCGTGACGGCATTGGGCGATCTTGGGAAACATGCGCGCAGCGCCGTGGGCGTACCGGTGCTCCCGCTTGGGGCCGCGGTCGAGATCGATGCGATCGTCGCCGTTCGCCCTGCCTGACGGCCTGTTCGCGCCGCCGCCCGCGGAGCGCCGAATCGCTTTCCTGCGCGGAACCCGCTTCGCCCATCGCGGCTTGCACGGCAGCGATCGCGTGGAAAATAGCCGTGCCGCCTTCGCCGCCGCGGTGGAAGCGGGCGACGGCATCGAATGCGACGTGCAGATGAGCGCGGATGGCACCGCCTTCGTATTCCACGATGCGACGCTCAAGCGGCTGACCGAAGCGGAAGGGCAGATCAATAGGACCGCTGCAGGGACAATCGGCAGAATCATTCTGAAAGGCACCAGCGAAACCATTCCGTCGCTTGAAGAGGTTCTTTCGCTGGTGAGCGGGCGCGCGCCCATGCTCATCGAGGTCAAGGCACCCGAGGCGCAGGTTGCGCGGCTGTGCCTTGCCGTGCGACGCGCGCTGGAGGGCTATCGTGGCCCGGCGGCGGTAATGTCGTTCAATCCCGAGGTGGGGCACTGGTTTGCGGCGCACGCGCCGCGCATCACGCGCGGACTTGTCGTCACCGAGGAACGCAAGCGCAATCTCAAGGGCCGCCTGGAGCGGCATCTTGCGCTTTGGCGCGCGCGTCCCGATTTTCTGGCCTATGACGTGCGGGACCTGCCCTCGCGCTTCGCGGCGGCGCAACGGGCGCGGGGTCTGCCGGTTCTGACATGGACGGTGCGCGGCGCGGCAGCGGAGCAGGAAGCGGCTGAGCATGCCGACGCTCCCATTTATGAAATAGAGGAAGACGATAGCTGATCTATGGCGGACCGGAATCCGATCCACGCGCGCATCGCTGACGGCGTTACGTCGGTCGCCGCCGATGCATGGGATCGTTGCGCCGGCTCGGTCAATCCGTTTCTGAGCCACGCATTCCTGGGTGCGCTGGAGGATTCGGGCAGCGCAACGGCGAAAACCGGCTGGCAATCGGTGCCGATCCTGATCGACGGCGCGTGCGGCGAACTGGCAGCGGCCATGCCCGCCTATGCCAAGAGCCACAGCCAGGGCGAATATGTGTTCGATCATGCCTGGGCAGACGCGTGGCAACGCACCGGGCAAGATTATTATCCCAAGCTCCAGATCGCCGTGCCCTTCACGCCGGCGACCGGCCCGCGCCTGCTGACGCAAGACTCGGCGCTGAAACCGGCGCTGATCGCTGTAGCGGAAGCTTTGGTGCGCGAGCATGAGCTCTCCTCAGCGCACGCAACTTTCCTGACCGAAGAGGAACTGCCGCTGTTCGAAGCGGCCGGCTGGCTGATTCGCGTCGACCGGCAGTTTCACTGGACCAATCATGGCTATGCAAGCTTCGCTGATTTTCTGGATGCGCTTGCCTCCCGGAAGCGCAAGGCGATCCGCAAGGAGCGCGAGGCGGCGCTACAGGGCCTGACCGTGGCGCATGTCTCCGGCAACGACCTCACTGAAGCGCATTGGGACGCCTTCTGGCGCTTCTATCAGGACACCGGCTCGCGGAAATGGGGCCGCCCCTATCTGACCCGCCGCTTTTTCTCGATGCTGGGCGATCGCATGGCCGACAGGGTGCTGCTGATCTTCGCCTATCGCGACGGTAAACCGATCGCAGGTGCGCTCAACCTGATCGGCGAGGAAACATTGTTCGGGCGCTACTGGGGCTGCACCGAGCATGTGCCGTTCCTGCATTTCGAGATCTGTTATTATCAAGCGATCGACGCGGCGATCGCGCGCGGGCTCCAGCGTGTCGAAGCGGGGGCGCAAGGCGAGCATAAGCTCGCGCGAGGTTATGAGCCCGTGCCGACCTGGTCAGCCCATTATATTCCGGACCCCGGGTTCCGGCGGGCTGTCGCCGATTTCCTCGAGGCCGAGCGACGCGCGGTAGCGCATCATATCGATCAGCTCAGCGACTATACGCCCTTCAAGAAGGGCGGCTGACGCTCGCTATACCTTCGTTTGCCCGTGATTTCCGAGCCGGCAGGTGATTCACCTGCCTCGAAATCATTCTAGGCGGCTTGGCGCATCGGCGTATTGGCCACCAGCCAGGCGCGTGCCTGCCGCTGCGCTTCGGCGATCTCGCGTGCCGTCATCTCTTCCGCGATCTCGGCGCGGAGCGCCTGACCACGACTGTCGCCGTTGATGGCGGCAAGATTGAACCATTTGTGCGCGGCGATCATATCGACATCCAACCCGGAGCCGCAGCTATAGGCCATGCCCAAATCGAAATAGGCCTCAACATCGCCGTTCGTCGCGTCGGCGATTCGGCTTTCGACTAAAAACTGCGCGGATTTCATACTAAACCCCATTGTCGTCTCCTGTTGTTCGACGATGACGGGTGCAGTTTCGGCTTCATGGTTTAAAATAATGGTTAACGCCGTCAGCCCCGCGCATCTTCTTCAACGATAACGACAGTATCAGGCAGGGTTTTAGGCTGGCGCTCGCACCTCGAAATTATCGATAAGACGCGCACGGCCGAGTCGCGCGGCGGCCAGCAGACGCAGCTTGCCTGTCGCTTGAAGTACCGGACGAAGCGTTTCGGCATCGCAGAGCGTGACATAATCGATCGGATCGAAACCGGCGAAGGTCAGGCGCGCGCGAACCTCCTCAAGCGCCTTGGCAACATCCCGCCCCTTCGCGATGGCAGCAGCGGCGTCCTGCAATGCATCCGGCAAGACATGCGCGGCAGACCGCTCTTCGGCCGTGAGGTAGGCGTTGCGCGAGGAGAGCGCGAGCCCATCCGAATCGCGCACGGTGGGCACGCCGACAATGCCGATGCGCATGTTGAGATCCGCCACCATCTTGCGGATGACGGCAAGCTGCTGGAAATCCTTTTCGCCAAAAAAGGCGAGGTCGGGCTGGGTCTGTCCGAACAGCTTTGCCACCACGGTCGCCACGCCGTCGAAATGGCCAGGACGGGCAGCACCTTCCAGGGTTTCAGTCACGCCACCAACGCTGATGGAGGTTGCATAACCTGCCGGATACATGGTCTCCACGCTGGGCACCCAAAGCACGTCGCAACCGGCAGCTTCCAACATGGCGGCATCTTCGGCCTCCCTGCGCGGATAGCTGCTCAGATCCTCATTCGCCGCGAACTGGGTTGGGTTGACGAAGATCGAAGCCACGACCCGATTGGCCTGCTGCTTGGCCGCCGCGACGAGCGCCACGTGGCCGGCATGGAGCGCGCCCATGGTCGGCACGAGCGCCGTCCTGCGATTGTTGCTCTGCCACTTGCGCACGATGGTTCGCAGCTCTGAAAGTTCACGAATGATTTGCACCGGCGACGCCCCTCCGATAACTTCGGCTCCGTTCTGGGAAGCGCGCTGCGCTTAATCAAGAGGGCGGGGGAGATCATTTCGCGCATGGCTGGGTCAAACGCGCATCTCATTGTATTCGCGAATGAAAAAGGCGGATCTGGCAAGTCGACGACGGCCGTGCATACCGCCGTCGCACTGGCCTCGGCCGGCCGCAGCGTTGCCGCAATCGATCTCGACGCGCGGCAGCGGACGCTCGCCCGCTATCTCGAGAATCGCCAGGAAACCGAGCGTCGCAACAATATCCGGCTCGCCACCCCGCGCTTCGAAACGATCGATTCGGCCGATCCCGCCATAATCGAGGAACGCATCGATTCGCTTTCGCACGAGGCAGAGTTCATCATTATCGATACGCCCGGCCGTGACGATCCGCTGGGGCGCGCCTCAATCGCGCGGGCGGATACCCTGGTCACGCCCATCAACGACAGCTTTGTCGATCTCGATCTGATCGGACAGGTCGATCCCGAACGCTACACCATTCGCCGCCCGAGCTTCTATGCCGAGCTGATCTGGGATGCCCGCAAGACCCGGGCGCGCACGGACGGAGGCACGGTCGACTGGGTGGTGTTGCGCAACCGCCTCCAACATGTCGAGGCACGCAACATGCGCCGTGTGGCGGGGGCGCTGACCGAGCTTTCGAAGCGGGTGGGTTTCCGTGTCATTCCCGGCTTGAGCGAGCGCGTCATCTATCGCGAGCTCTTTCCCAAGGGCCTGACGCTGCTCGATATCGAACATATCGGCGATGTCGGTATCAGCCATGTCGCCGCGAGACAGGAACTGCGTGAAATGATCTCGGGGCTGGAGCTGCCAACGCCCGCCAGAATGGCGGTTGCGGTCTAGGCTTGGTTCGGCTCCTCATCCTTGCGGGGATTGGTTTTCTGCTCTGGAGAACCTTCGCTCCATTGCTTCGGGGCGTTTCCGATGTCGATCGCGCGCGCAAAATGCTGGGCGTGTCGCCCACTGCCAACCGGGAAGAGATCATTGCCGCGCACCGCAGGCTGGTGATGCGCGTGCATCCGGACAGCGGGGGATCCGAAGGACTGGCGGCTGAGCTCAACTCCGCACGGGATCTGCTGCTGCGAAGACAGCAACGGCGTTAGCAGGCTGTTTCAAAAGTCGGCTCGGACCCCTGATATTGTATCCCCGCGAAGGCGGGGATCCATAAACTCCGGCGTTTCTGCGAGGTTCGCAAGGTTCGGAGCATCTGGATCCCCGCCTTCGCGGGGATACCAATAGTTTTTCAACAGCCTGTTAGGGCAAAAAGAAGCCCGCGATGCGGAGCATCGCGGGCCAATCTTTAGGGTTTAATCGTCACCATTCGTTTCGAGCGAAGGTTCGAGCTTGCCGAGAACCGAAGTCGAGAAGTCCGTCAGCGGGGCATGTTCTCGATACGCTTTCTCGACATGCTCCAAAGCTACTCGAACCAAACGGTCGAGACTCTGATCAAATGCTCGTCGCCCTAGCGCGATATAATCAGGCGCGTTCGAGCACATCCTCGACCTGGGCGGCCGCTTCCGGCGAGGAAAGATCGATGCCGAACAGTGCCGCCAGCCGGCCCTGGCCACCATCGGGCAGCGGATAACGAGCATCCGCGACAATCTTCGGATCGACGCCCTCGGGCACGGTGATCCGGCCGGGCAGCGGCACGCTCGCGCCTGGGCCGATGTCGACATGACGGGTCTGCGCGGGCATGGCTGAGGCGGCATCGCCATGCGCCAGGAAGCTCGACACCCGCACGTTGCGGGCCGGGACATGGCCTTCATTCTCGATGATCAATTCATAATCCACAGTCTGTTCCTCGCCACGGCTTTCCGCCGCAACCGGCTGAAGCATCATCCGGATCCACGGACGCTCATCGAGATCGACCGCTGCGGCGGTCTCGCCTGCCGGCAGAATACCTTCATCAGCCAGGATATGCTCCTTGCGCCGGCGAAGCATGGCCACCACGCCGGCCAGCACGGCCAGGATCACAGCACCGGCCGCGATCAATACCCAAGCGGGGTTACCTTTTTCATCGGCATGCGGGGTCGGCGCGGCAGCAGGCACGGGGCCTGGCTGCGTGGGCACCTGAGCGGCCGGCGGAGTCCGCGCCGGGGTAGCTGGAGCAGCTACCGGCGCGGCGGCGGGCGGAACTACAGGCACGGCTTCCGGAGCAGCGGCCTGGACAGGCTTCGCCGGAGCCGGCGTCGACTCGACTTTGCGCTCAACGGAACGGCCTGCAATAGCGTGGCTTCGTCGCGGCTTCGACAAGGGTTGGGCCGCTGGCTGGCTATCGGAGGCGGTGGCCGCCACCGCCGGGGCCATGTCAGGCACCGCGACCTTCGGAAATAGCGACGGTGATGCGCTATCCGAACCTGACGCGGCAGGCGCGACTGGTGGCGGCGCGGGCGCAGCAGCGGCCGGGGCCACTGTCGCATCCTGCGCAAACAGCGGGTTGAGGGGAAGCGCGGCGGCACCGATCAGAGCCACAAGCGCGGCGGAGCGAAGATGAGATGTCTGTGTCATAGTGATCAAAGCAACCCGGCGGGCCGAGATTCGGGTCCGACGAACGGCAGGATTCCGCGACGAGCGGGCCTTGACCAACGGCGAAACGAGCCCGTTCATCTCACAGAAAGCGGTGATGCTCCGCCTTGGTTGGCCTTCGCAGACCGGCCGCCTACATGTGTGGGATGGTGCCTAAGCAGCCGCTTCCCGATATCATCGATCAGTGGTTCGCACGGCGCGGCTGGCGGCCCCGGCGGCACCAGCTCGAAATGCTGGGCGCCGCACGCTCCGGGCGCGACGCGCTCCTAGTGGCGGCGACCGGGGCGGGCAAGACATTGGCGGGATTCCTGCCCGTTTTGGCAGATCTGATCGCACGGCCCGGCGAGGGGCTGCGCTGTCTCTATGTCTCGCCGTTGAAAGCGCTGGCGGTCGACGTCCGGCGAAACCTGCTCGATCCTGTTGCCGAGATGGGGCTGGACATCCGGATCGAGACCCGAACCGGCGATACGCCCCATGAGCGCAAGGCACGCCAGCGGATACGCCCGCCGCACATCCTCCTGACCACGCCGGAATCCTTGAGCCTGCTGCTTTCCTACCCTGAGTCGGCGCAGCTCTTTGCTGATCTAGAGACCGTCCTCATCGATGAAGTCCATGCTTTCGCGCCGACCAAGCGCGGCGATCTGCTGAGCCTGTCGCTGGCACGGCTTCAGCGCTTTGCTCCCTCGCTGCGCCGTGTCGCGCTGTCGGCGACGGTTCAGGACATTGAGGGCTATCGTCGCTGGCTCGCGCCTGCGGGGCGTGGCGACGAGGTCATTCTGGTGGAAGGCGAGGCGGGCGCCGAGCCCAATATCGCGATCCTGCTGCCAGCGGGCGCGATCCCCTGGTCCGGCCATGCCGCGAGTTATGCTGTGCCGCAGGTGATGGCGGAGATCGAGACGCACAAGACCACGCTGATCTTCTGCAACACCCGAGCGCTCGCCGAGCTGATCTTTCAGCAGCTCTGGTCCGCCAACGAAATGAAACTGCCGATCGCGATCCATCACGGCTCGCTGTCGCTGGAAGCGCGGCGCAAGACCGAGCAAGCAATGGCGGACGGAAAGCTGCGCGCACTCGTCGCCACCGCCAGCCTCGATCTCGGCGTCGACTGGGGCGATGTTGATCTCGTCATCCAGATGGGCGCACCCAAGGGATCGTCACGCATGCTGCAGCGGATCGGGCGCGCCAACCACCGTCTCGACGAGCCATCGGAAGCGGTTCTCGTACCCGGCAACCGCTTCGAATATCTGGAGGCACGCGCGGCGCTCGACGCCATCCATCAAGGCGAGCTGGACCCGGACGGCTTCCGGGAAGGCGCGCTCGACGTGCTCGCCCAGCATATCATGGCCTGCGCTTGCGCGGGCCCGTTCGACCAGGCGCAAATGCTTGAAGAAATTCGATTTGCTGCACCTTATGCTGCAACCGACACCGAAACCTTCGAGCGCATTCTGAACTTCATTTCGACCGGCGGCTATGCACTCAAGGCCTATGATCGCTTCCGCCGGCTTACGCGCGACGCGGATGGACGCTGGCGCATCACGACCCCGGCCGTCGCTGCACAGCACAGGCTGAATGCAGGTATCATCGTCGAAGCGCCGATGCTGACCGTGCGCTTCCGCAACGGCCGCAAGCTCGGGACTGTCGAGGAAGGCTTCGCCGCCGCAATGGCGCCGGGTGACAGTTTCATGTTCGCCGGGCTGGGCCTTGAAGTGGAGCGACTGGAGGGCACCGACCTCATCGTGCGCGCGACGGCCAAACCAGCGCGGATCCCAAGCTATATGGGCGCACGCATCGCGCTCACCACCAATCTTGCCCGGCGCGTGCGCGGCTACATCGCCGATCCTTCGCAATGGCCGCGTTTTCCGGCAGATGTACGCCAATGGCTAGAAGTGCAGCAACGGCGATCAGTACTGCCTGGCCCCGATTCGCTGCTGATCGAAACCTTCCCGCATGAGGGGCGGCATTATATGGTCGCCTACAGCTTCGAAGGGTGGAACGCGCACCAGTCGCTCGGGTTTTTGCTCACGCGGAGGATGGAAAGTGCCGGGCTGCAACCGATCGGCTTCGTCGCCAATGATTATGCGATCGCCACCTACAGCCTGAAGCCGGTTCTAGATCCCGCCCCGCTTTTCTCCCCCAACATCCTTGAGCAGGAATTCGTCGACTGGGTGCAGAGTTCGGCGTTGCTTCGCCGCGCCTTTCGCGAGGTGGCGGTGATCGGCGGCCTGATCGAGCGCCAGCATCCGGGCAAGAAGAAGACGGGACGGCAGGTGACCTTTTCCACCGACCTGATCTTCGACGTGCTCAAGCGCTACGAGCCGGACCATCTGCTGATGCAGGCGGCCTGGGCGGATGCGCGCCAGCGGATGACCGATGTGGGCCGCCTGGGGGACCTGATCGATCGCGCGCAGGGCACGATGATCCACAAGACGCTGTCGCGGGTGTCGCCGATGGCCGTGCCGGTGCTGGTGTTGATCGGCCGCGAGCATGTCGCGCAGGGCACGGTCGACGATGCTTTGCTGATCGAAGCCGAAGCACTGGCGGCGGAAGCGATGGCCGAAGATTGAGCACCGATTCCGATTGGCGGTGCGCCTCCTCGGGTGTAGGATCGGTTCGGGAGGATGTGCTGTCGTGGCGGCACCGAAACTGTGGAAATATGGCTTCGGCCTAATCGCCATAGCTGCCATGGCTTCCGTTGCGCTGGCCGCACTTCCGTCGCCTGAAGCTCAGCCGGTGCAAAGCCAGGATATCGCCACACAGGATGACGACAACGATCGCATGACCGTGAGCGTGCGCATCGACGGCCATGGCCCGTTTGCGTTCGTGGTGGATACCGGCGCGGAACGCACCCTCATCTCGACCGAGCTTGCCAGCCAGCTCCGCCTCATCCCGACCGCCGCCACGAAACTGCTCACGCTCACCGAACTCAGCGTGGTGCCGACGGTGTTGATTCCCAATCTTTCGGTCAGCAATGCCGTCATCGGCCAAATCGATGCGCCAGCGCTTGCGCGGGATCATCTGGGCGCCGCCGGCATCCTCGGCATCGACACGCTCCAGCAACAGCGCGTGGTCTTCGATTTCAAGCGCCAGATCATGACCGTCTCGCCGGCCTCAGAACGCGACGATCCCCGCTCCGACGATGAGATCGTGGTGCGGGCGCGTAGCCGCTTCGGCCGGCTGGTGCTGGCGGATGCCGCGGCCGAAGGCCAGAAGATGCACGTCATCATCGATACCGGCGCGCAGCTCAGCGTCGGCAACCCGGTCCTGTTGCGCAAGCTGCTTGCGCATCGCCGGCAGCAAGGGGCCACGGAACTGGAGCTGCGTAGCGTGACCGGCGGGATGAAGACGGCCAACGCCGCGATTTTGCGCAGCGTAAGGATCGGCGGGATCCAGCTTCGCAACATGCCCGTCGCCATTACGGACAGCGAAGTGTTTCGCAGGCTCGGCCTGGAGGACAAGCCGGCATTGCTGCTGGGCATGGACGTGTTGCGCTCCTTCGAGCGGGTGTCGGTCGATTTCGCCAATCGCAAGGTGCGGTTCCGGCTTCCGGGTGAGGCGCTCCGCCAACCGGTCATGCGGAGCGCCACCAACGGCTCGCCGCAGCCCCGCGCTTGAGCGTTGCGCCATCGAGTCCTTCGCTTCTATAGCGGGGACATGGTTCCCCTTTCGTTCGCAGGTCATGAGTTTCTCGCCTTTGCCCAGGGCGCACTGTTCTGGCCGCGACGGCAAGCGTTGATCGTGGCCGATCTGCACTTCGAAAAGGCCAGCTGGTTCGCGCGTTTCGGTCAGCTGCTCCCGCCCTATGACAGCATTGCCACCCTCTCCGATCTGGCGGCGTTGATCGCGGTGACGCAGGCGCGCGAGCTGTGGTGCCTCGGCGACAGCTTCCACGACAGCCAGGGCGCGCGACGGATCAGCGACCAAGCGGCGGGCCTGTTCGACGATCTGGCTTGCCGGCTCGATTGGTATTGGATCGTGGGCAATCATGACGCGGGGCTGGAGGCGCCGCCGTGCGGCACGGTGCTGGCGGAAGCTGAAATCGGCGGCCTGCTGCTGCGGCACGAGGCCGCGCCGGGCGAGATGCGCCCGGAGCTTTCAGGCCACTTCCATCCCAAGCTGCGCCTGATGCTCAAGGGGCGGCATGTCGCCCGCCGCTGCTTCGTGGCAAGCGGCAACAAGCTGATCCTTCCCGCCTTCGGTGCCCTGACCGGGGGGCTGGATGTACATCATCCCGAAATCGTACGCGCCGTGGGCCCAGGTGCGCAGGCGCTGGTGCCGGTGGCGGATCGGCTGCTCCGCTTCCCGATCGCTGCTTGAAGTTCGCTTCAGCGCCCGTGATTGACGATCATATCGACGTCTGTTCCCCCATCCTTACGGGCGTTGAAACTGAGATAATAGGCGCCGTCATCCTGCTGCCGCACGCCGCCGAGGATATGTTCGCCCTCCGCAAGCTGATGTTCGGCGGTAAAGCCGTTTCGCACCGCCTGGGTATAGTAGAAATCCACCAGCGTCTGCAGCGGGGCCTTGCTGGTGAAGCTTACCAGACGCATCCGGCACGGCGCGATATTGTTGCCCCCTGCTTCGGTCACCTGCGCGTCGGGATAGAGTGGAAAGGCATCGGGCAACATCGTCGCCCAGCGCGTGCTGTACTCGATCTGCTGATCGCAGCTTGCGCTTCCCGGCTGCTCCTTCGCCATTTGCCCCAGCGTGATCGCGCCGTTTGCCTTGCCCGCGCCTGGCTTGGGCGCGTGCATCAGCTTGCCGGGCGCGACCGCCGGGCCGCCCGAGGCCGTATCCGGAATGGGTGCCTGCAAGCCGGTTGAAGGCGTGCGGCCAAAGCGATTGGCCTGCCCGACCAGATTGGGATCGACCATGATCTGATCCTCCAGCGCGTTGGTAACCGCCGGATCGATATCGTTCGCCGCCTTGTGATTGCCCTTGCCGCTGCACGCGGCAGCAAGCGCGAGCGTCATTAACGCGAGGCCTCTCAGTGCGCGGTTGATCATTCGCAAGCTCCGCATCGAAATCGCGCGCCGTGTAGCTGGGAAGGGGTTGAGGAAGGGTATAAACACACCATTTGCCAAATGCGGGCGTGCCCGCTGATGTGGGAAAGGACGCCATGCTCAACCTGATGTCGCTCTTTATCGGCGGAATCGCCCTGATCCTGGCCGCCGTGGCGTTCATTCCGTTCGTTGGCTGGGCCAACTGGTTCATCATCCCGCTCGCGATCATCGGTGCGGGCATTGGCGCGATTTCGAGCTCCAATGGCGGGCGCAACCTCAACCTGTTCGTGATCTTGATCGGCGTGTTCCGGCTGGTGCTCGGCCACGGGATCCTGTGATCGGTTCAGCCCTGAAGCTGCCCCGTCGAGGTGCTGCCGCGCGTAAGCTGACCAGTCGCGAGCAGGAATAGGTCGCCCCCCTTGGCGTTTGCCGCAGGGCCAACGTCGCGCATCAGATAGGCGCGATTGGCATCCGAAATGTCGTCAATGCCAACGCTCGGCTGCCGCTTGATCATCTGATCGCAGGTGGCATCGTCCGCTTCGCGGTCTCCAGTCAGATCGCCGACCCGCTCGAGCAGGATCGGCACGGCGGCAGGCGTCCGGTTCGCGTTGAGCGCGGCCATGAGCAATATGCCTTCCAGCACCTCCGCCCGCGGAAGCTGGACGCCGTTAAAGATTAAGAAGAGCGGCGTTTGACCGACGCTGTCATGGATGATCACGAACAGATTATTGTCCGAAAGCATCATCCAGCCATGGAAGAACAGGCCAGCGCCGCCCATCCGCACTTCGAGCAGGCCGTTGGCGTTGACCCGGATCATGCCATGATCCTGGAAGATCAGGTGCGGCATCAGCACCGAGGGGCGGGACGTGCGCCAGAACCCCTCATATGCTTCGCCGCGATGCTCGGTATTGCGGCGCACCCGATCGATGAACTGAACCGGCAACCCCTGCACGGCGGGCAGCGGCTGCTCGATTCGCGCCGCCGATGGATCGATGCCGAGGCGTTCGGCGAACTGCGGCAGGTCGCGCTCCCAGTCGAGCATCGAAAAGCCGGGAAAGCGGTCGGCCACGACAGCCGTGATGCGGGTCAGATTATGGTCCGAGGGGTGCACGGCACCCGCAGCCCAGCGCCCGACCAGTGATTTATCAACGCCCAGCACGCTTGCCAGCTTGCCGCGCGACATAGCCACCGCGCTCAGCACGAGATGGAGCCTGGCCGCAAAGGGAGAGCGTGCACTCATATCCGCCGACCATAATACACGCGTGCGCGATTTTGCAACGGGTGCATATCAATGCATGTAGTTGCACGGGAAGATTCAGTATCCGCCAGGCGCTTTGGCCCAGACGCGTAGATAGTTGATTTCCATCGTCATCGTACCTGAACCGGCGGAAGCGGGTCTCGCCCAGCCGCCGATCGAAAGATGCAGGATAGGATACATCGCAGTCCGAAATTGTCGAGGCGCACGGAAGGAGCAGGTCTCCACCCGATCGACGAAGAAGCTGATCCGCTTGGAGGTCCAGAGCACGCCGTAGCGGTGAAAGCCGCCGAGGTTCAGCACAGGCGTTGCGCACGCCTTCTGGCGATTGCGCTTGCCATAATGGATCGTCTGGTGCGCCTCGCCGTCGCCCGGCATCTCAAAGACATCGATCTCGGGCGGCCAACGTCCATCCGCCGGCATCAGCCAGAAGACGCCATAGGCGCTCTCCGCCGGATAGGACTGGCGGATCTCGGCTTCGAAATAGCCATAGCGCTGCGCAAAGCGCGCTTTCAGAATGCCGCTGGTGTAAATCGCATCGCGCAGGATCTGCGCGCCTTCAGGGGGGACATGTTCGGCAGCGATCCGTTGCTCGATGCGCTGGCGGATGGCGCTCGTGATGGGCGCGGCAGTGATCGTGGCGATTCCGTTGGCGACCGTAACGCTTTCCTGGCCGAGATAGGCCGCATCGACGGCGATCTGCTGTTCCTTGTTCGAAGGGAGCGTGCGCGACAGGATCGTATCCGGATAGGGGCCGAAGCCGCGATCATAGGCTTTGAGCGAGGATGCATCGTTGAATTCGTCGACATAGGACGGCGCATAACCCGTCAGATCAAGAGGATCGCCCGTCGCCGCGCCGGCCGCCGACGCGAACAGAAGGACCCAGCCTGCCAGCACTCCGCGCATCGGCTATTCGCAGCTCAGGGCGGCGGCGAACTGTTCCAATGTGTGCGATCCCAGCACTTCGACGCGCGAAAGGCTGAGGTCGCCTTCGTCGATCCGACTGAGGCCGGGCCGTGTCGTCAGGCCGTGCGCATAGCCGCAGGCGGCGAACAGGCGGGTGACGACTTCGTCGAAAGCGCCCGAAGGATAGGCGATGCTGTCCGTCCAAAAGCCGAGTTCCTGCTTGATCCGCAGGCGCGAATGCTGTGCTTCGCGGACGATTTCCGCTGCGCCCAGGTCAGTGAGACGGCGATGGCTTGAGCTGTGCGATCCGAAGATGATGCCCTCGGCCTGAAGCGCGCGGATCGTGTCCCAATCCATCAGCCGCGCGGTTTCGGCGATGCCGGCATCCCAGCGCGAGCAATCGCCCACATATTCGGTCGGCAGAAACACCATCGCACCGAAGCCGTAACGCCGCAGCACTGGCATGGCATGCTCGGACAGATCGACATAGCCGTCGGCATGGCGGCTAATGTCGCTCACCACATGGTCACCTTATCCGCTGCCGCTGCATCCGATCGCAGGTGCCCGAACACTTTCTGTGCGGCGACCCGTATCCGGCGCCCGACCCGGTTCTCAAGCCTGGCTTGAAGGCAGTTCAGCTCGTTCGAGATCGCGTCTCTGGCTCGCCGCGCCTCGTCCAGCTCGCCCGAAATCGCGTCCCTGGCTCGCCGCGCCTCGTCTAGCTCGCCCGAAATCGCGTCCCTGGCTCGCCGCGCCTCGTCCAGCTCGCCCGAAATCGCGTCCCTGGCTCGCCGCGCCTCGTCAAGCTGCGCCTCAAGGTTCGCGGCGTGAAGTGACCAGTTCTCTATGTTGCGCCGTTCGCGCGCGTAAAGATCAGGGTGGACGAGATCGAGCGGCGGCGCCTCGCTCGCGGCGGCGCCGTGGAGCGCCTGTGCCACCTGCTCTGTCAGGTCGGCTACCGAGAAAACAAGGAGATTCTGCCGATACCAGACCTCGACCTCTTCACGGTGCCAAAGCTGCTCACGCAGGGCTGTGTGGCAGTCATAGCCTCGGGACGCAAAAAGATCGCGCCAGTAGCTAGGCCACTGCTCATTGATATGCCCTGTGCCCACCTGACCAGGAATTGCTGCTGAGAAGAGGATTACGGGCGCGAGGCGGACGAGGTCGTCCACGAGACCAGCGCCACGTTCGAGCGGCAGGTGCTCGGCGGTCTCGAGGCAGACTGCCAGATCGAAGCGTCGGTCGATCCGAACCGGTGAAACAAGATCGTGCGGTCGGAATGTCTCGGGTGGAATGACAAGCTGGGCTGGCTCGACCCAAGGACCATCAACGCCCAAAGTATCGGCCACGCCCCGTTGTCGGAAGGCAGCAAGCCAGCGGCCCGTCGCGCATCCCAGATCCACTATGCTGCGCGGAGCCAGCTTGCTCACCACGAGGTCCGTCACGACGGCGGCTGACTGCGTGGCTCCTTCTTCCAACGCGTCATAGAAGGCCGTGTCATAAGGAGACCGATCGGGTTGGTGGGACGTTAGCGGAACGCCAAGCGGAGCCTTCTGGGTTCCTGCGTCATCAGGCATGTGCCCCTCCCGGCCGATGTGAAATCAATTGTTGCCCCGCGATCAGGAGCGCGTGAAGCATGATGAGTGCTGCAGGCATGCATCGATGGGCGCTTCCCTCGATCGCATTCCGCTCAGCAATGACCACGTCCATCGCGATCTCGTCAACCAGCGTCTGTTGGCGAACATGCCGGAAAAGGCCTTCTTCAAGCGTGCGCCAGATATGCATCAACCACCTCATTCACCTCGGAATCCATACGGACGGCACCCTGATCCATCCAGATCGCGCGGGTGCACATCTCACGCACCGTCTCGAGATCGTGCGAAACGAAGATCAGCGTGCCGCCATGGGCATGGAACCCGCGAAGGCGCTCGAAACAACGATCGCGGAAGGTCTCGTCGCCGACCGACAGCACCTCGTCGAGCAGCAGGATATCGGGCTTGACGCAGACCGCCACTGCGAACGCCAGCCGCGCCACCATGCCCGAGGAATAATATTTGACCGGCGTATCGATAAACTGGCCGATGTCGGCGAAATCGAGAATTTCGCTGAAACGCTCGCGGATCTCATGCCGCGAAAGCCCGAGCGCGGTGCCGTAGATGGCGACATTCTCGGTGCCGGTCAGGTCCGGATGAAAACCGGCGCCAAGCTCCAGCACCGCCGCCAGCCGCCCGCTGAGCTGTACCTCACCATCTGAAGGTGGATAGATGCCCGCAATCACGCGCAGGATCGTGCTCTTACCCGATCCGTTGGTGCCGATCAGCGCCACGGCCTCGCCCTTTTCGATCGTGAAATCGATGTCACCCAGCGCAAAATAGGGCCGCCCCAGCAGCGCCTGCTTGCGCAGCAGCACGCGGATGAAGGTTTCGCGAAGCGACATGGCGCGATGTTCATAGATACGGAAGCGCTTCGAAACGGCGGCACAGCGCACGGCGACCGAGCTCATCACAGCACCTCCGCGAACAGATGCTTGTAGCGGTTGAAGATCATATAGGTGACGAAGAAGGTCCCCAGCGAGAAGAGCGACGCGGTGCCGATTGCCTGCATCGAAGGCATCACGCCCCTGTAGATCGCGTCATGATAGAGCGTCAGCAATTGCGCGATCGGGTTGAGCAGATAGGCTTCGTGGATCCAATCCGGAACGAAATCGGCGGCGTAGAATACCGGAGAGATATAGAACAGCGTAGCGATCGCGATCGGCAGGGCGTGCTGCACATCCTTGAAGAAGACCGAAAGCGCCGCGACCGGAAGCTGGAGGCCCAGGCACAGCAGGAACTGGAGCAGCACGAGCAGCGGCACCACGGCGTAGCTGGCCGGAACATGGCCATGCAGCGCCACCGCCAGCACCACCATCGTCAGCAGCAACTCGACCGCGAATTCGATCAGGCGCGAGATGGTGGTGCTGATGATCAGCACCTCCTGCGGGAAAGCGATGCTGCGCGCGAGCGGCGCATGCTCGCCCAACGTATATGTCGCGGCGTTGAGGCATTGCGCCATGAAGTTCCAGGCGAAATAGCCGCTGATCAGGAACGCCCAGTAATTCTGGATCGGGATCTTCACGATATTGGTGAAGACGATGATCAGCACGCCCGCGGTGAGGATCGGGTTGAGCATCGTCCAGAAGAAGCCGAGCGTCGAACTCTGATATTTCACCTTGAGATTGCGCAGCACCAGCGCCCATAAAAGCTCACGATAGCGATAGACGGAGCCAAGGCTGCCGATCGTGGTGGCGCGCTTCATGCCGCGACCTTTCTTTGGGCGATGCGTGCCGCCGCTTCGCGCTGCGCTGCTCCATAGCGCGTCGCGCCCACCCAGCAGTTCCAGCACATCCGCGCCAGCAGCGGTGCAGGCAACGGATCGCGGCCGAGCGCGCGCCGGGCCAGACGCGCAACCGGCTTGAGCAGCCGCCAGAGGAGAAAGGCGCCGATCTCGGCACGCCGCCCCGGCCGCGCCTGCCGGAAGGATTTGGCGAGAAAGGCGAGCAAGGCGCGCTGATGGCCCACGAGCTGGCGTTCTACCGAAGCCATGTCGCGGCGATGCTCGTGCCAGGCGAGCGCTTCGGGACAATAATGGAGTCCATAGCCTGCGTCTAGCAGCCGCCAGAGAATGTCCAAGTCTCCACCGCCAGGCAGCACCGCGCCGAGATCAAGCGCGTTGTCGAAGCCCCCGATATTGGCAACAGCATCCTTGCGAACCGCGAAGCTCGCGCCGCAACCGATGCTGACCGACCAGGCGATCGCCGGCGCCCGGCGGCCATGCAGCGGCTTGCGCATGTCATCAGGCAACTGGATTGGCGCCGATCCGCGCGAAAAGCCGCCATTTGCTTCGAACAAGATTTGCGCCTCCGTTTCCGTCTCGAGCGGCTCGATCCGCCCGGTGCATGCCCCCAGCTCTGGCTGGGTGTGGAACGCGGCCGCAAAGCTGCCGCACCATCCGGCGTCGGCCACGGCATCGTCGTCAAGGAACGCCACGATTGGGCAGGCGCTTTCCGCCAGCGCGCGATTGCGGGCGAAATCGAGCCCGGGGACCTCCTCGCGGACATAACGCACCTGCGGGAACTCGCGCGTGACGAGTTCGAACGTACGCGCGTCGCTGGGCGCATTGTCAATCACCATCACCTCGCTCGCCGGGGGATGCTGGCGCATCAGCGAAGCCAGGGCGCGGCGCAGCAGCTCCGGGCGGTCGCGCGAGCAGATCACCGCCGAAAGCGGGAGAGGCGAAGGCTCAAGCTCCATGAGATTCAACACTGCTGCATGTTTGAGCGCATCGGCAATAGAAATCCGGATCGTCCATAAACGCCGTCTTAGTATTCTTACCGTAAGGAATCTGCTAACGAAGCCGCAAATGGAACTCACTGAATGTCCGTGACCAGTCAGCCCATCGTTGATCGGTCGCGAAAACCGCACATCGTGATCATAGACGCCTATGACGGCTTTCTCGAATATCTTACTGATGACGCCCATGAAATCGAGGCAGCACAGGGACTTGGACTGCCGCTGAACGATCTGGCCGATGCGTTGGACTGCCGGATCACACCGCTTGACTGGCGCGAATGGCTCGAACTTGAGCAGCGGCCGGACAGCTTCTTGCGGTGGATGCCGTTTCCGGCGACGCGCCCGACATCACCTCCCGCGCTTCGTCCGCACCGGAGCGATTCTCCGCATCCGCGCATCGCAAGCGCCGCGATTCCCGCGCGTGATCCCGACCATCGCCGCCCCTTCGCCGAAGGGCCAAGCCCACTGAGCTACGGCTTGCTGGCCAACAGCGATCCGCTGTTCATCGCCTCCTATGTGCTGGCGCAATATCTTGAGGAGCTTCATGCGCGCGATCCCATCGCCGCGGTGATTCTACCGATGTGGGGCGGCTGCGGCTATGTCGCGCAGATGGCGCGAGCGACCGGCGTGGGGTTGCTGGGCGTGCCGTTCGCCGCCGTCATGACCGGAACCTCGGCACAGCGCCAGGCCGCCAATGGCGAGGGCCTGTGGACGCGGCCCGCCATCACGCGGCGGCAGATGGAGGATCTTTCGCTCGCGCTCGCCGATCTCGTCATCTGCTTCGGAGAACGAGGGCTGGAGGTGGCGCGGCTAGGCCAACCCTACGGCCCGCTCGTACATGCGCCCCGGGCGGTGAAGCAAGACCAGATCGAGCGGATCGAGGATGCGGCGCGGCGCACCCTCGCGGAAGCACCATTGCATTTTTTCCTGCATGAGCCGCTGCAACCCGCGTCAGGCGCGCTGCTGCTACTGGACGCGGTTCAGGAGCTTCGCAGGCGCGGCGTTGCAATCGGGCCGGTCAGTTGCAGCGGACCCGACATGTGCTTCGCCCCGCAGAAGCCGCGCGACTTCAAAGGCTATTGGAGCAGCCGGGGCTGGGTGCGCGAGCTGATCGCGGAGGGCCGGTGGCGATGGCAAACCGAAGTGCCCGCTGCCAGCTATCCAGTGCGGCTCTATCCTAGCCTGTTCGAGCATCTGCCGAGCATCGCCGACGAACTGGCGAAAGGGCATTTCGTCCTGCTTTCGCCGGCTGCGGCCGAGGGGCTGGCGCCAGGGCAAGAGCTGCCGCCCGAAGTGCTGCTTCCGTCCGAACCAACCCCGGCAACGCTGGCTGACAAGCTCGCCGAGCTGCATGCGATGGGCTGGGCGAAATTGGAGCAGGCGCGCAAGGCGCTCTGTGCGGCCGTCGTTTCGGCCGAGCGCGGCCCCGAGCGCCAGCGCCGGCTCGAGGAAACCGTCGGCGCCTTGTCCAAGCTCATCAACGGCGATCTGGCCGAGGCAAGCCTTGCGTCGGCGGCGCGGCTGCTGCTGGATCGCAAGCGGCCGCTCGCCGAGATCATGCCTCCCACGCCGGCCGCCCCCGCCGCGCCGACGCTGACAGTCGCGGTCATCTGCCATGAAATGGGCGCACTGCTTGCGGAGACCGTGCACAGCGTCTGGCACGCGTCCCGGCTGCCTGACGAAGTGATCCTCGTCGACGACGGTTCCTATGGCGATGAGACGCTGGCGACGATCGCGGCGCTTGAGGCGAAAGCGGGACAACGGGGCTTGCCGCTGCGCATAATCCGCCAGACCAACCAGGGGCTCGCGCCGGCGCGCAACGCGGCGCTGGCAGCAGCCAGCGGCGGCTATATTTCCTTCATCGATGGGGATGATTTGATCGAACCCGATTTCTACGGCGCCGCACTCGCGACCTTGCAGGCCAATCCAGGGCTGGGCGGCGTCGCTGCGTGGGCGGTCACCTTCGGCGACGGCGTACCACCTGGTTTCTGGAATGCGCCGCAGGCCGAGCTGCCATTGCTGTTCGTCGAAAATACCATCTTCGTGCCCTGCATGATGCCGACTGCGCTGTTGCGCGAGCTTGGCGGGTATGACGTGACGCAGCGCTTCAACTATGAGGACTGGGAGCTGAGCGTGCGGCTGCTCGCGCGCGGCTGGCCGATCGTCACCATCCCCCGCTACATGCAGCGCTATCGCGTCCGCGCGGATTCGCTGCTGCGCACGATGTCCGACGTCCAGAATCAGGTGATGCGCGAGCTTTTCCTGATGCATCATCGCGACGCCGCCGAGCGCTTCGCGCCCGAAATCGCCATGCAGATCGAACATCAGCTCATGAAGCTGAAGGAAGAGCATGCGGCGCTGCAACGGCGCCAGACCGTTGTGGAGCAGCTCAAGCCAGTCGTGCGGACGACACGCGCGCGGCTGTTCCGGGGGCTCGCGCGGTTCAAGGGCGCCAGCGGCTCATGAAGCATCTCATACTCTGCCGCGAATATCCGCCAGCGCCTTATCCCCCCGGCGGGATCGGCACCTATGCCGCACATATCTCCCGCGCGCTCGCCGAACGCGGCGAGACCGTTCACGTCATCGGCCAGCGCTGGGAAGGCGCCGACAAGGATGTCGAGACCTTCTGCGACGGCCGGCTGATCGTCCACCGCATCACCGCCGACGATGCCGCTTTCTACCCCACGCTTGGCCCGAACCTGAAGGTCGCGCGTGCCGAGCTGGATGCGATGCTCGCCTCCGGCTTTCCGGCGCAATGGTTTTCCTGGGTGGCGGCCGGGCTCGCCGAGCGGCTGATCGAGCGCGAGGGCATCGACGTCATCGAAGGGCAGGAATGGGAAGCGCCGCTTTATTTCCTGATGCTGCGGCGCGCGCTTGGGCTCGGACCTGACCGCAAACCGCCCTGCGTGGTTCATCTTCACTCGCCGACCGAATATATCTTCCGGCACAATGAATGGTCGCGCGCGCGGCCAGATTATCTGCCGATGAAGCGGCTCGAGGATTATATCATCCGGGCGGCAGACGCGCATCTCTGCCCCAGCCAATATCTCGCCACGCATTGCGAACGCCATTACGGGCTGGAGCAGGGTAGCATCGCCGTCATTCCGCTGCCGCTTGGCGATACCCAGGTTCAGGCGCGCGACCCGCAAATGTGGGAGACCGGCTCGATCTGCTATTTCGGCAGGCTCGAGCCGCGCAAGGGCGTGATCGAATGGGTCGATGCGGCCGTCAGGGTCGCCTTGAAAGATCCGCGCCCGCACTTCGAATTCATCGGCTCCGACTTGCCCTATACCGAGCAGCAGACGGTACGCAGCTATGTCGCAGCGCGCATTCCCGATGCGCTACGCAACCGCTTCGTCTTTCACCCCGCCAAGCCGCGGGCCCAGCTCCTTCAGATGCTGTCGCGCGCGCGAATCGCGGTGGTACCGTCCCGCTGGGAGAATTTCCCCAACACCTGCGTCGAGGCGATGTGCACCGGGCTGCCCGTGCTGGCCACACGTAATGGCGGCATGGCCGAGATGATCGAGGATGGGCGCTGCGGCTGGCTCGCCGAGGCAGGGAGCGCGCCGCTCTCCGATCGCCTTGCGGCGGCGCTGGAGCGGGCGTTGAGCACCGCCCCCGATCAGCTCGCGCAAATGGGCGAGGCGGCCGCAGCTTCGATCCGTCGCTTCTGCGACAATATCGGGATCGCCGAAGCGCATATCGCGGTGCGCCAGTCGATCAGCGAACGAGGCGCCAGCCGATCGCTGCGGCTGCCCGCCTGCCTGCCTTGGCCCGAACATGTCGAACGCCCCGTTCCCGCCCGCCCCGCGCAACGTCAGCCGGAGCGTATCGCGGTCGCGGTCATCGCCCTGCGCGGAGCGGATCCGGCAGCCACGCTCGCCAGCCTGCGCGGACAGATTGTGCCGCCGGCTGCGATCGTCACCGTCGGCGACGCCATTCCGCCTGCTGGCCAGCGTCATGTCGCTTATTGCGGCGCGTCGGCGGCTGAAGCCAGGCGGCTCGCGCTCGAAGAGGTGGACGAGGCCAGCCTTTGGCTATTCCTGCAAGCCGGCGCCGAATTGCAGCCTTGGGCAATCCAGAGCATCGTCACGCTTGCCGGGCAGGCGCACGAAGCCGGACTATTCGCTTGCTGGAGCGGGGAGCGGCTGCGTTCGGCACCGCCCGCTTTCCCCTATCAATGGCTTGAAAATGAAGCGGACGGGATCGTCTGCTACCGTACGCGGGCGATCGCCGATGCAGGCGGCATCCCGGATGGCCCGCTGCACGAATGGGAGCTTGCGACCGCGATAATGGCCGCAGGCTGGGCGGCAGCGCGCCTGCCCGCCCTGCTCGGTTTTAATGCCAGCCAGTCCACCAACAGCGAGGTTCCCGCTGCGCAGACGCTCGCGCGCAGGCGGCTGCTCGCCGCTTTTCCCGATCTGCTGGCCGGGGACGTACAGGCACTGGTCGGCTTGCTCGAATGCCGGACCGATGGTGGCACGCGTGCCGCGGCCTTGAGCCGGGAGAGCGTCGGCTCGGCCGCTTCGATTCTGCGGCGGCCGCTCCGCGAGCAGATGGAAATCGCGATCCGCGCCGCGCGACAGCCGATCAAGACGACGCATTGGGCGCTCTGGCGCGCGAAGAATATCATCAAGCGGCCGATCTTCCGCGCCCGCGATGCCTTGCTGGGACGGCGTTCATGAATTCGACCGAAAGCGATCCACTGATCTCCATCGTGATCTGCACGCACAATCGCGCTACCTATCTCGGCAAGGCGATGGCGAGCGCCCTGGACCAGGACGTTCCTGCCGCCGACTATGAGCTGATCGTCGTCGATAATTGCTCGACGGACGATACAGCGCAGGTTTGCAAATCCTTTGCGGCGCCCAATCTGCGCTATGTGTTTGAGGGCCGGCTGGGCCTCTGCCATGCCCGCAATGCCGGCTGGAAAGCAGCACGCGGCCGCTACGTCGCCTATCTGGATGACGACGCCATCGCCGAGCCGGGCTGGCTCGCGGCCATCGGTGAAGCGTTTGCGGTGGAGCCGACGCCGGGCGTGGTCGGCGGCAAGGTCGATCCGATCTGGGAAGGGCCACGCCCCGGCTGGTTGCCGGACAGCATCGCCTGCAGCCTGACCATCGTGGACTGGCCGGGCGGCCCGAAGCTTATTCCCGACGTCCGGGTCGAATGGCTGGTCGGCGCCAATATGGCGATGCCCAAGGCGCTGCTGGAACAGGTGGGGGGATTCGATCCCCGGCTCGACCGGATCGGCACCAATATGCTCTCCGGCGGGGACGTTTTCCTGCAAAAGCAGATTATCGAGCATGGCCACCCCTGCTATTATCACCCGCGGATGGCGGTGCGGCATCTGGTGTCGCACGCGCGGCTGGAAAAGCGCTGGTTCACAAAACGCTATTACTGGCAGGGCATCTCGGACGCGGTGATGGAATTGATCGTAGAGCGGCCGTCAGCGCTCGGACGGCTCCGCAGCGCCCTGGCCCGCACCGGGCGCTTGTTCGCCAAGCCCCGCGACCTCTGGAACCTGATCATCGACAGCGACGATCCGCAGCGCTTCGAGCGCCGCTGCTTCACGCTGATTGCCGTCGGTCATATCATCGGCCTGCTCGGCGCCGCCCGCGCATGAACCGCGCGATCCGCCTGCGGCTGGAGTGCACGCGCTATCCGCATTGGGGGCGGCATTCGGGGATCGGACAATTTGCTCCGCGCCTCGATCCAGCGCGCTTCCGGTACAAGGTTCACGCCGCCTCGGACAGCGACGACGATTTGCCGCTTCCCATTCCCGGCTTGCGCGCCCGGCTGCGCGAGCGGGTGCAGCGGGGCGGCATGGGATGGTATAAGCTCAGCGACCTCGCCGCCGAACTGCGGGCGTTCGGCGCCTGCCTTTCCGGCCGCGCCGACATCGTTCATTTTCTGGACGGCGAACATAGCGGCCAATATCTGCCGCAATGGCTGGGCAAGAAGCACCGCATCAAGCTGGTGGCGAGCTATCACCAGCCGGCCGACCTGTTGCCCGAGCTGGTTCCGCAGGCGGTGGCAGCCCGTTTTGACCGGATCGTGGTGGTCTCCCCCGCGCAGCGGCCCTATTTCGAGGCGTTCATGCCCGCAGAACGGATCGTCACGATCCTGCACGGGATCGATACCGACTTCTTCGCCCCCGGCCCGCAACGGTCATCCGACGGCGTCTTCCGCTGCATCACCAGCGGCCATTGGCTGCGCGACTGGCCCACCATCGTGCGGGTGGCCGAGCAGCTGCGCGATCGTTCCGATATCGAATTCCACATCGTCACCAATCGCGAGACCGGGCTGGAGCATCTGCCCAATGCGCGCTTTCATCGTAACGTGAGCGACGAACAACTCCGGCTGATCTACCAAGGCTCGGACGCGCTCTTTTTGCCGCTCACTGAATCCACCGCCAACAACACGCTGCTGGAAGGCATCGCATGCGGCTTGCCGGCGATCGCGACGGACCTGCCGTCCGTGCGAGCCTATGTATCAGATCGTTGCGCGATGCTCTGCGCGGCGGGAGACGCGGACGCGCTTGTAACCGCCATCGAGCGCTTGAAATCGGATGTGACCCTGCGTTCAGCGATGAGCGCAGCGGCCCGCAGCCGTGCTGAAGAATTGTCCTGGGCACGGATCAGCCGTGAATATGAAAATCTCTATCAATCCCTGGTGGCCTGATGATCGTCCGCGAAAGATGCACAAAGGGTTGCTGGGTCAGACCGCGAGCGGAATGACGTCGACCGAGGTGGTCAGCCGTTGCGTGCCTTCGCCGATGAAGACGCCATCGATCGGAGCGACATCCGAGTAATCGCGGCCAAGCGCGACGAAGATGTGATCGGAGCCGGTCATGCAGCCATTGGTGGGGTCTATGCCAACCCACCCACGCTGAGGGCCGCACCAGAGCATCGCCCAGGCATGCATCGCATCGACGCCAACGAGCCGGGGCTGCCCGGGCGGCGGCAGCGTGCGTAGATATCCGCTTGCATAGGCCGCGGGCAGGCCGAACCACCGCAGAGCCGAAATCAGCACATGCGTGAAATCCTGGCAGACGCCGCGCCGCATCACGAAGGCTTGTGCGACGGGCGTATCGGTTTCCGTCGCGTCAGCATCATAGGCGAAATCCTGCTGAATGCGGCGGGCCAGCGCCAGCGCGCTTTCCAGCGCCGGCACGTCGCGGCGCAGGAGATCCCCCGCCCATTGCCCGATTTCGACGGATAGCGGGACGAGCGGGGAGCTGTAGAGATAGCTGCACGGGGAGGTCCCGCTCACATCCTCAAGCGCAAGTGCGCGGCGCGCGACGTCGGCAACGGGCAGATCCGCCGGGGGCATGTCGAGCATTTCCTCGCCGACGTTCACGGTGAAGCTGCTCTTGATCGACAGCTCATAAAGCGGCTCGTCAATCACCGCGCGCGTCACGTTTACGGGATAGCCCGTCTGGCGCGTGAACATGCTGGCAGGCGCGGGATCAACCGAAAGAACAAAATTCCTGACGGCCTGGCCCGGCCATGACACGGGCTCAAGGCGCAGATTGAATCGCGCAAGCTGCACCTGCGCTTCATATTCGACATGGGTGGTGTGGCTGACCTCGTAGATCATGCGAGCCGGGTCATCCCTGTCGCGCGGGCCGCATCCTTGCCCTGCAGAAAAAAGCGCCGGCCGATCGCGTCCGATAGGGAAAGCAGCCGCCGCTCGACATCTTGAAGCTCGCCCAGCGTCAGCGTTTCGGCGCTTGTGGCCGCCAGGATCGCCGCAAATCCCCTGGCGATCCGTTCGGGCGGTTCCGGCATGCCATCTTTCCGAAGCGACGGCAGCGCGACAAGATGCTCCAGGATACGATCGATCTGAAATGCCAACGAGCGCGGGTTTTGCGGCTCCAGCGCCAGCATGTCACGGATGGGGTTCAGTGAAAGGCCGCCCAGATAACGCATGCGATAGCTGATCTGGCTGTCGCACAGGTCAAGCAGCACGGTGAGATCGTCGGAGCTGGCTCCGTCGGTTGCAAACGCCATCAGCAGGCGGCTGGTGTGGATTGCGCGCTCAAGGCGACGGCCCATGTCATGGAAATTCCAGCCATGCCCGCGCACCATATTTTCAGCCGCCAGGCCACTGAGCGCCGAAAAGCGATCGATCAGATCGGTAATATGCTCGAGCATCGGCTCGGCCTGCTCCTCGAAACTTACCTCCCAAGGCCGCGACAACAGCCGCCAGAATTCCGCAGCCAGCCGCTCCCGCAATCCCTGGCCGATCGAAGCCGCCGCCGCCGCCAGAGCATGGACTGATCCAGGTTGACGCCGATCGCCGATCGCGCTCCGGCACAGCTCCGTCACGCCGAGCGGCGTATCCGGCACAGCACCCCACAATAGGAGCAGATCGGCGATATGCTTCAAGGTCGTCTGGTCCAACGCGGCGGCACCATCCGCCTCAATCGACCCGCCGAGCAGCGCACGCACCATGCGCAACGTCATTTCGGCGCGTTCGAGATAACGCCCAAGCCAGAAGAGATTGTCTGCCGCCTTGCTCGGCAAGGTACCCGCAACGCGCCGGATCACCGGCGAGGGGCTGGTGTCCAGCAGCGAAATCGCTGTCTCGGGCGCATCGGAGACGATGCAGACATCGGCCGCCATATCACCCTCGCCCATCAGGACGGCGCGCAGATCGCCATGATCGGCAAGCCTTGCGAAACCGCCCGGCATGGCGCGCCATGCGCCGTTCGCATCACGCGTAACGAAGGCGCGCAGCACAAAGGGCCGTGGTGCAAGTGCGCCGTCGACAATCGCGGGCGTCGTGGAAAGCTGGACGAGTTCCTGTCCCACATAGTCCATGGGCCTGCGCTCCATGGCGTCGAACAGGGCAGCACGACGGGGGTCGTCCAGCCGCGCCCCGATATGCGATTTGCCGTCCGCAAGCGCCGGCACGCTCTCGCCAAAGGCGGAGCCGATCGCCATGCCGGCAAGGTTCGCCAGCACATAATCATGTTCCGCCGGCTGTCCGCACCACCAGGTCGCAATATTCGGAATCAGCAGATCGGTTTCGAGCAACGCGCTTGCCAGTTGCGGCATGAACGCCCCGAAAGCGGGCGATTCGACGACGCCGGCGCCCGGCCAGTTCGCGACGACGAGCGCACCCTTCGCAATCGCGTCGAAAATGTCGGGAACGCCGATCTTGGAACGTGAATCGAAGGCGAGCGGATCCAGCAAGGTCGTGTCCATCCGGCGCCAGATCGCATCGATGCGCTTGATGCCCTCGATGGTGCGGACGAACAGGCGATCGTCCTGAACCGTCAGATCCTCCCCTTCAACCAGCAACAAGCCCAGATAGCGGGCCAGATGCGCCTGCTCGGCATAGCTCTGGTTGAAGCGGCCGGGCGTGAGCAGGGCGATGCGCGGATCGATGCGCTCGCATGAAGCCGCCAACCCCTGCCGAAAAGCCGCAAAGAAGGGCGCAAGCCGGCGAACGTTCAGCCGCCCCAGCAGATCGCCGGTGACGCGGGACATGGCCAGGCGGTTTTCCAGCGCATAGCCAGCGCCCGACGGCGTTCGGGTATAGTCCGCGAGAACGCGCCATTCGCCATCCGGCCCGCGCGCGAGATCCGCGGCGTAAAACTGGAGATAGCGCCCTTTTGGCGGCAGCACGCCGTTCATCAGCCGCCAATAGGAGCGGCTGCCCGTGATGACAGGCGCGGGCAGGTTGCCCTTGGCAACCAATCTTTGCGAGCCATAGATGTCAGCCAATATCGCGTCGAGCAGCGCGGCGCGTTGCGCAAGCCCCTGCTCGATCCGTTCCCATTCGGTTGCCGGAAGCAGCAGCGGCACCGGGCTCAAGGGCCATGCGCGTTCGTCCGCCTCGCCCGCCAATCGGAAGGCCATGCCGAGATCGAGCACTTGGCGCTCCGCGCGTGCCTGAAGCTGGCCGAAGCCGCCTTCGCTGCCGTCCCCCAGCGCAGACAGCATATCGCGCCAGCGCTTGGCCATAGGCGCGGCGGCGTTGGTCATCAGATCGCTGATCCCGGCTTCCGCCTTATAACGGCGCAGCATCAGCTCCAGCATGTCAGCGCGGCCCCCGCCCGCCGCCGGCGAAACGCGGTTCATCAGCGCCCGGTGGGGCGCCGCAGATCAAGCGTCAATGGAAATTCTCCCGGCATCTCCTCTGGCGGTATCTCCGCCGCGCCCGGCGTATGGCCATGATCCTGGAAGCGGGCCTTGCGCCGCGCCTCCGCCTCATAGCTGTTCACCGGCACATCATCATAGTTTCTGCCACCAGGATGCGCGACATGATAGACGCACCCCCCAAGCGAGCGGCCGCTCCACTGGTCGAGCACGTCGAAGGTGAGCGGCGCGTTCACTGGCAAACGGGGATGCAGGCAATTTGCGGGCGCCCACGCCTTGTAACGAACGCCGCCCACCGCTTCGCCGGGTGTACCGGTCGCCGTCATCGGCACCCTCCGGCCGTTGCAGGCGATGACGTGACGGCCCTCCACCAGGCCGGCCGCGCGCACCTGCAAACGCTCGGTCGAGCTGTCGACATAGCGCACCGTACCGCCAATTGCGCCGGTTTCGCCGAGAACGTGCCAGGGCTCCAGCGCATGCGCGATCTCCAACTGCACCCCGCCCGCCTCGACGGCGCCATGCACCGGAAAGCGGAATTGGCGCTGCGCTTCAAACCAGTTCGGGTCGAAATCATAGCCTGCGGCATGCAAATCGCCCAGCACATCGAGGAAATCGGCCCAGACGAAATGCGGGAGCATGAAGCGGTCGTGCAGCGCGGTGCCCCAGCGCACCAGTCCGCCCTTCTGCGGCTCGCGCCAGAACCACGCGGTCAACGCGCGCAGGACCAGCTGCTGGGCGAGACTCATCTGCGCGTCCGGCGGCATTTCGAACCCCCGGAACTCCACCAGCCCAAGGCGGCCGGTCGGACCGTCGGGCGAGAACATCTTGTCGATACAGATCTCGGTACGATGAGTGTTGCCGGTCACGTCCACCAGCAAATTGCGGAACAGCCGGTCGACCAGCCAGGGCGCCGGTGCTTTGCCTTCCGCCGGAGCGGGCACCTGCGCCAGCGCAATCTCAAGCTCATACAGCCCGTCGTGCCGGGCCTCGTCAATGCGCGGCGCCTGGCTGGTCGGCCCGATAAAAAGACCGGAAAAAAGATAGCTCAGCGAGGGGTGGCGCTGCCAATAGAGCACGAAGCTTTTGAGCAGGTCGGGCCGCCGGATGAACGGCGAATCGTTGAGGCTGGGACCGCCGAGCACGATATGATTGCCCCCGCCGGTGCCGATGGCCCGCCCATCGACCATGAACTTGTCGGCGGTCAGGCCGTTGCGGCGCGCCGCTGCATAAAGCTCCTCGGTGATCTCCACCGTCTCGGCCCAACTGCGCGCGGGCTGGACGTTCACCTCGATGACGCCCGGATCGGGGGTGACCTTGAGGACATTGAGGCGCGGATCGGGCGGCGGAGCATAGCCCTCGATCCGTATCTCGGCTTGAAGCGCCTCCGCCGCCGCCTCTACCTGCGCGATAAGCTCGAGATAGTCCTCGAGTGCGCGCACCGGCGGAATGAAGACAGAGAGATAGTGCGCCTTCGGCTCCGCCGTGATCGCGGTTCGCACGGTGCCGTCGATGCCGATTTCTTGCTCGACCCGATCCTGCCGAGCGCCCTCGGTCGCATAATGCCGTTCAGCGAACTGGATGCTGCCGGGCGCGTCGTCATGCGTCCGCTCCTCCCGTTGCGAGCGAAAGTCGGCAAGCGGCTCGCGCGGTTCGCTCGTATCGCGGGGATGGATATAGGGATATTCTGCAGGCGGCACATAAGGCAGCGAACCCAGCGGCAGCCGATAGCCCAGCGCCGAATCGCCCGGTACGGCATAGAGCTTGTTCCGGCGCAGCTTCCATATCTCGCTCTGCCAGGCTGGCGTCGGTGCCTGCGATTGCCAGCGCTGGACCGGCAGCACGAAACCCACCGGATTCGAAAGGCCGCGCTCGAACGCCTTGATCATTCGCGCACGCGCTTCGGGATCATCGATCTTGGGATCTTCCGGATCGGTGTTGACCGGCAGCTCTGCCTCTTTGACCGACCAGTTCAACGGATCCTCATAGACCGGGGCGACATGGTCGCGGGGAATGCCCAGCCCGGAAGCGATCGCCTCAAGAAATTCCGCAGCCATTTCCCGGGTGGCGGTCGGCTTTCCTTCGCCGTCTTCCTTGGCGATCAATGCGGGGTTCGCCCAGATCGGCACGCCGTCGGCGCGCCAATAGAGCGCATAAGCCCAGCGCGGGAGGCTCTCGCCCGGATACCATTTGCCCTGGCCGTGGTGGAGCAGCCCGCCTGGCGCGAATTTGTCGCGCAGCTCGCCCACGAGCCGGTCGGCATAGCCGGCCTTGGTGGGGCCGACCGCATCCCCATTCCATTCCGGCGCCTCCCCTCCATCGATCGCAACGAAGGTCGGTTCACCCCCCGTAGTCAGCCGCACGTCCTGCGTAACAAGGTCGGCATCGACCTTTGCCCCAAGTGCCATCACCGCGGCCCAGCGCGCCTCGGTGAAGGGCTTGGTGATCCGTACCGCCTCAGCGATGCGAAACACCTTCATCTCGAAATTGAAAGCGACCTCCGCCGGTTCGGCCATGCCGGCGATGGGTGCGGCGGAGCGATAATGCGGCGTGGCCGCAAGCGGGATATGCCCCTCGCCAGCGAACATGCCGGAGGTAGCATCCATCGCGATCCAGCCTGCACCGGGCACATAGGCTTCGGCCCAGGCATGAAGATCGACGACATCCCGGGTCACGCCCTTCGGCCCTTCGACCGGCTCGACATCAGCGACGAGCTGGATCGAGTAGCCCGAGACAAACCGCGCCGCGAATCCCAGCCGCCGCAGCAGCTGCACCAGCAGCCAGGCACTGTCGCGGCAAGAGCCGGTGCCGGCGTTGAGCGTTTCCTCCGGCGTTTGCACGCCAGCCTCCATACGGATGACATAGCCCACGCGCTCTTGAAGCGCGCGATTGACCTGCACGAGGAAATCGATTGTCCGGCCCTCATGGCCAGCATGCTGCGCCACCAGCGCCTCGAACAGCGGGCCTTGCTCCTCAAGCTCGAAATAGGCGGCGAGATCGCCTTTCAGCGCCTCGTCATAGGCGAAGGGATATTGCTCCGCATAAGGCTCGACGAAGAAATCGAACGGGTTGATCACGTCGATGTCGGCAAGCAGGTCGACCTCGATCCGGAAATGATCGATCGGATCCGGAAATACGATGCGCGCCAGCCAATTGCCGTGCGGATCCTGCTGCCAGTTCAGGAAATGCTCGGGCGGTGAAATCTTGAGCGAATAGTTGGGGATCTTGGTGCGGCTATGCGGCGCTGGCCGCAGCCGGATAACCTGCGGCCCGAGCCGGATCCGCCTGTCATAGCGGTACGAGGTCAGATGATGGAGACCGGCCTTCAGCATCTGCACAGAGAACGGCATCCCGTGGTGCGATGCAACATAAAAATGGATCGACGTTTGAGGGGATACATCCTTTGCGACCATTCCCACGCTTTTTCGTTCACGCTGCATGCAGAAGGGTGACCAGCAGGGCGGAGGATTGGTCGACAGCCTCAAGAGCAATATCGTGCTCTATGGCGCGCTGGCTGCCAACATCGGCATTGCGATCGCCAAATTTATCGCTGCCGCCATTAGCGGCTCCTCATCGATGCTGACCGAGGGCGTTCATTCGCTGGTCGATAGCGGCAATCAGCTTCTGCTGCTCTACGGCCAGCATAGCGCCAAAAAGCCGCCCGACCGCTCGCACCCGTTCGGCTACGGCCGCGAGCTTTATTTCTGGGCCTTTGTCGTAGCCATTCTCATATTCGCCGTCGGTGCCGGCGTCTCCATCCTCGAAGGCTTCATGCACATCGCCAGCCCCGAACCGCTGCGCGATCCGCTAATCAACTATGTGGTCCTGGCGGTCGCGACGATCCTCGAAGGCTCTTCCTGGACGATCGCAGTCCGGGAGTTCAATGCGAAGCGCGGTTCGACGAGCTGGTGGCAATCGATTCATCATTCCAAGGATCCGGCGGCCTTCATCGTTCTGTTCGAAGATAGCGCCGCACTTCTGGGCCTGGGAATCGCCGCCATCGGCGTTTGGGCCAGCCACTATTTTTCGAACCCCAAGATCGATGGCGCGGCTTCGATCCTGATCGGCATCATTCTGGCGGGGGTCGCCACTTTGCTCGCGCGTGAGGCGAAGGGTCTGCTGATCGGCGAAAGCGCTGATCCGGAGTTGATCGAGCGCGTGCGCAAGGCAATTGACCATCAACCTCGCATCACCGCAGTCAATCATGTGCGGACCATCCATACCGCCCCGGACGCCGTGTTTGTCGCGATCAGCGCGGACTTCGACGATCATCTGAGCATGGGCGAAGGAGAGACGCTGATCGAGGAGATCGAAATCCTGCTCAAGCGGGAAATTCCCGAACTCACCTCAATCTATATTCGCCCGGAAAAGCGGGAATGCGCCGGTGCATGGCATCAAGATGCGAAGGCTAATCAATAGTAATCCTTCCGGGCCTCTATTAGGTTTTCATTAACCGAACAGGTCTAGCCTGGGTGGCCTGGAGGTAGTCATGGCCACTGCAAAGAAGCTCAAGATCCAATCCGTGCCGGCGCCGAGCCCGGCGCGAGCCGAATCGCTGCGCGCTGTCGCCGAGGATCATGGCCTGACCCCGGTGGCCTCGCCCGCGCACGAGCTTCAGCAGGCGTTGCACGATGCCGGCTATCGTTCCCAGGCGTTTCAGCAACGCCCAATGTCCAACGCCATGCTCGTGCTGACGCTGATCTGCGTCTACGCGCTGGCGATGATGATGTTGCTGGGTAGCTTCAGCGCCTGATCCTGTCCGGCTGAAAAAGCCAGAGACCCGCAGCTATGATCATCGCCATTCCCGCCAGGCTGGGTAGGTCTGGCCGATCGCCAAAGATGATCCATCCAAGGGCCACCGCGAAGAGAATCTGGACATAGTTGGTCGGCGCAATGCGCGCGGCAGATGATCGAGTCGTTGCCAGATAAACAAGCAGATGGCCAACCGTCGCAAGCACCGCCAGTCCGGCGATCCTCAGAAGCAGGGCGGTTGATGGCGTGCCGATGTGCAAAGCAGGCACGCCGCTCCGATCCAGCAGCAACGCGGCGAACCAAAGGATAGGAGCGCAAATCGTCGCAGCCAGCATTTGCGCCGCGAGCGCGGAGGTGCTGCCGGCGACGGCACGGTTGGCTATCATCAACACGGCCATGCCGAACGCAGACCCGACCGGCAGGAGCGCCGCCCAGCCGAGCATCGCCAGGCTGGGACGAAGAACGAGCAGCGTGCCCGCGAAGGCAAGCGCCATCACGCTCCAAATGCGCGGCGATACTCTTTCGCGAAGGAACAGCGCGGAGAGCAGGACGGTTAGCGGCGGCGCCGTAAAGCCAATGGCGGTCGCTGTGGCAAGCGGCATCAACTGCACTGCGGTGAAGTAGCACAGCGTCGAAAAGGCGATGACAAGTCCACGGACCAAGTGCCAACGCGGCTGCGGCATCGCAAATGCGCGCTTGCCTTCCAAGCGCCACAGCAGGAGGGCAAGGCCGCACGCTCCCACTGTAAACCGCAGCGCGGCGACTGCCGGCCCAGGCCAGAGGCCGTGGGTGGATTTGGTTATGCCGTCGCCGAGGGCGAAAAAGCTGAAGCCGGCCAATGCCAGCAACAAGGATCTGTTCGGCCGCGCCACCGGGCGTTCGCTGATGGCGAGCTCATCATTCTTCACGCGCCCTCTTCGGATCGCATTAGCAGATTGTCAAAGGTTGAGCGCTATTCACCATGTCCGCGGTTCGCAATTGTGTGACAATAACGGAAGAGAGCGTTTGCGATGAGTGCATTTGGGCGACGCGGGGGTGGCGGCGTGGCTGGGCAGCGGCCCAGTTTCGGCGTGGCACGTCCCATGCAAGGCAGCCCGATCGCGCCTGCTGCGGATACGGCTCCCCAATTCCCGCCGATCGAGCAGGCATTGCCTATCGAAACTGCCGCCGACCCGCAGGCGAATGCGGGCTCAAGCGCATCACAGGATGCCCTGGCACGGCTGGCCGATCGCGAAGCCAGCTCGGGCGAAGCTGGCGTTTCCAAGGCCGAGGGCTTCGAAGCTTCGGTTCACAAGATCAAGGAGCAGGTGCTGCCGCGCCTACTTGAGCGCGTCGATCCGGAAGCCGCTGCCACGCTCAGCAAGGATGAACTGGCCGAGGAGTTTCGGCCAATCATCGGCGAAGTGCTGCATGAGCTGAAGATCACCCTCAACCGGCGCGAGCAGTTTGCGCTGGAGAAAGTGCTGGTCGACGAATTGCTCGGCTTGGGGCCGCTCGAGGAGCTGCTCGCCGATCCGGCCATCTCCGACATCATGGTCAACGGTCCGCAGCAGACCTATATTGAGCGCAAGGGCCGGCTCGAAATCGCCCCGATCCAGTTCCGCGACGAAGATCATCTCTTCCAGATCGCGCAGCGCATCGTGAACAAGGTTGGCCGGCGCGTCGATCAGACCACCCCGCTCGCCGACGCCCGCCTTCCGGATGGGTCGCGCGTCAACGTGATCGTGCCGCCGCTTTCATTGCGGGGCACTGCGATCTCGATCCGCAAATTCTCCGCCAAGCCGATCACGATCGACATGCTTGCCCAGTGGGGTGCGATGAACTCCGCCATGGCGACCTGTCTCAAAATCGCGGGCGCCTGCCGCTTCAACATCGTCATTTCGGGCGGTACGGGCTCGGGCAAGACGACGATGCTCAACGCGCTATCGAAAATGATCGATCCGGGCGAGCGCGTGCTGACGATCGAGGACGCCGCCGAGCTCCGGCTGCAACAGCCGCACTGGCTGCCGCTCGAAACCCGCCCGCCGAACCTCGAGGGTCAGGGCGAAATCACGATCGCCGATCTCGTGAAGAACGCGCTGCGTATGCGGCCGGACCGGATCATCCTCGGCGAAATTCGCGGCAAGGAATGTTTCGACCTGCTCGCTGCGATGAACACAGGCCATGACGGGTCGATGTGTACGCTTCACTCCAACAGCCCGCGCGAATGCCTTGGTCGTATGGAGAACATGATCCTGATGGGCGACATCAAGATCCCGAAGGAAGCGATCTCGAAGCAGATCGCGGACTCGGTCGACATGATCGTGCAGGTGAAGCGTTTGCGGGACGGCTCGCGCCGCGTCACCAACATCACCGAAGTGATCGGCATGGAAGGGCCCGTCATCGTGACGCAGGAGCTCTTCAAATTCGAATATATCTCGGAAGATGCCGACGGTAAGATCCACGGCGAATATAAATCGTCCGGTCTGCGCCCCTATACGCTCGACAAGGCGCGCCAGTTCGGGTTCGACCAAGCGTTCCTGGAAGCATGCCTCTGACCTGAAAACCGGGCTTCGGTCGCGGGTTTCACGCAGCCTGTAAGGCTATCGCGGTAAAGAGCGCCGCGCCCATCAGCGCCAGTATCAGGACCAAAGGTCACGCAATTCAGCCGATGCGGTGCAGATCGCTACGGCGCTGGCGTCTCCTGTCCGTGAACACGGCCAGAACAGCAAAGGCAGCGCAAGACCCCGTTCCCCACAAGGCAGATATTTGCATCGGCCGCATTCCCTCGTCACAAGTGCGAATACGTTATCGGACACAGCGAATGCGCCAGTTCATCCTTTCCATTGCCCCATATCTGATGCTTGCATCACTGCCTGTGCCATCGGCGGCGCCAGCGGCTGCCGTACATGGCGCCATTGAGGCCGCCGTAGCCGATCCCGCACGGTCGCCTCAAAACGTGGCGCGGGATCGCTACAGGCACCCCGTGCAGACGCTTCGCTTTTTCGACGTGCGACCTGACCAGACAATTGTTGAATATAATCCCGGCGGCGGCTGGTACGCCGAGATCTTGGCGCCCATGCTCAAGGCGAAGGGCCATTATGTCGCTTTGGTGCCCGATCGGCCCGGGGCGCGTGAGGCCGCTGCGGCGATGCTCGCCAAGGGCGGCGACCGTTTCGGCAAAACCGAGCTGACGACAGTCGACTTCGCGACAGGCGCGAGCACCATGGTGCCAGGTTCGGTTGATCGCGTGCTGACCTTCCGCAATGTGCACAATCTTCTGATGATCGACGCAGCGACAGCGGAACGCGTCTTCGCCGCCTTTTATGCCGCCCTCAAACCCGGCGGGATTCTCGGCGTCGTCGATCATCGCATGCCCGAAAGCTTCAACACCGCCCGCGAGAAGAGCAGCGGCTATGTAAAACGCTCGACGGTTATCCACCTTGCCAAGTCCGCCGGTTTCAAACTGGTTGGTGAAAGCCCGGTCAATGCCAATCCGAAGGATACGCATGACTGGCCCGATGGCGTATGGACGCTGCCCCCTACGTTAAAACTTGGCGATAAGGATCGTGAGCGCTATCTGGCGATCGGCGAGAGCGATCGGATGACCCTTAAGTTCATGAAGCCGTGACGCAGGAATTCTTCAAGTTCAAATACATCTCGAAACATGCCGACCTAAAGATTCGTGGCAATATAAATCGTCGGGTCTGCGCCCCTACGCACTCGACAAGGCCAGACAGTTTGGCTTCGATCAGGCTTTCCTCGAAGCGTGCCCGTAACGCCTGCGCCGGCTCGCGGACGCGATTCGATCCCCCGTCACCGCCTGGATCGATTTCGGCGGCGGCGCGTCTAGCCTTTCATGCCGCCTGGGCGTAATCGCGATCTTCCTGATGCCTCGTGGGCCCTGACGCGTCGTGGCGCGATTGCGGGAGGAGCGTGCTTGACTGTTGCCATGACCGACGCGGCAGCGTCGCCCGAAGCGCCAAACCAAGTCCAGCAGCAGCTTCCCGTGGGGCTGACCGTCAACGGCCAGCGGTATGAATTGCATCTTGATCCCCGTGTCACGCTGCTCGATGCGCTGCGCGAGCACCTCCAACTCACCGGCAGCAAGAAGGGCTGCGATCATGGGCAATGCGGCGCGTGCACGGTGATCGTCGAAGGCCGGCGGATCAATAGCTGCCTGACGCTCGCGGTGATGCACGATGGTGAGAAGATCACCACGATCGAGGGGCTCGGCAGCCCCGACAATCTGCACCCCATGCAAGCGGCCTTCGTGAAACATGACGGCTATCAATGCGGCTATTGCACGCCCGGGCAGATTTGTTCGGCAGTTGCCATGCTGGGGGAACTGAAGAGCGGCATTCCCAGCCACGCCAGCACCGATCTCGCCAATCCGAGATTTTCGGAAGCCGAGGTGAAGGAGCGAATGAGCGGCAATCTCTGCCGCTGCGGCGCCTATTCCAATATCATGGACGCAATCGCTGAAGTGGCCGAAGGGGAAGGACTGCTCGGGTGAAAGCCTTCACCTACCAACGCGCGCGCTCGGTCGATGAGGCGGTCGAGGCGGCTTCGGCGCATCCCGGCAGTAAATTCATCGCGGGCGGCACCAATCTGCTCGATCTTATGAAACTGCAGATCGAAACGCCTTCGCATCTGATCGACGTGAATCATCTCGGGCTGGATCGGATCGAGCCGCGCGCCGAGGGTGGACTCAAAATCGGGGCGCTGGTGCGAAACACCGATCTCGCTGCCGATCGCCGTGTCCGCCGAGATTATGCGGTGTTGAGCCGCGCGCTGCTTGCGGGCGCTTCGGGCCAGCTTCGCAACAAGGCGACGACTGCGGGAAATCTGCTTCAGCGTACGCGCTGTCCTTATTTCTATGACACCAATCTGCCCTGCAACAAGCGTCGGCCTGGCAGCGGCTGTGCTGCGATCGATGGCTACAGCCGAAGTCTCGCGATCATGGGGGTCAGCGACGCCTGCATCGCCACCCATCCCTCCGACATGGCAATCGCTTTGCGCACGCTCGATGCCGTGGTGGAAGTTGCCGGGCCGGGTGGCGCCGCGCGCCGCATCCCCATCGCCGAATTTCATCGCCTTCCGGGCGATACCCCGGAAATCGAGACCAACTTGAATGCTGACGAGATCATCACCGGCGTCGTGCTGCCAAAGCCGATCGGCGGCCGACACATCTACCGGAAGGTGCGCGATCGCGCCTCCTATGCCTTTGCCAGCGTATCGGTGGCAGCGGTCTTCGCCGCGGATGGGAGCCGCCGGTTCGCTTTTGGCGGGCTCGCCCACAAGCCGTGGCGGGTAGAAGCGGCCGAAGCTGAACCTACCCCCGATGCCATCGCCGAGGCGGTGCTGGCCGGCGCGCGGACGACGGAACATAATGATTATAAGCGGCCATTGACCCACAGGACGCTGAAGGCCGTGTTCCGGGAAGCCGAGGTGCAAGCGTGAGATTTGATCAGCCCGCCGCCGACAACCCGATCGATCGTCAGCGGGTCATCGGCAAGCCGCACGCGCGAATCGAGGGGCCGCTCAAGGTCAGCGGCCGCGCGCGCTACGCCTATGAGCGGCACGACGTCGCCCCCAACGTGGCCTATGGCTTCGTCGTGGGATCGGCGATTGCGACCGGTTCGATCCGGACGCTGGACACGAGCATGGCCGAGAAGGCGCCAGGCGTGCTCGCCGTCATCACCTACGCAAATGCCGGCAAGCTGGGCCAGTCCGGGGATCATTCCGCCCGGCTGTTGGGCGGCCCGGACATTCAGCATTATGATCAGGCGATTGCGCTGGTGGTGGCGGAAAGCTTCGAGCAAGCCCGCGACGCGGCGAAATTGATCCGCGTCGATTATCAACGCTCCGCCGGCAGATATGATCTCGATCGGGAAAAAGGACAGGCCAAGCTCGCAAAAGACTGGGGCGCACCGACTCACGCCGGAGACTTTGACAGCGCCTTCCCCCAAGCAGAGGTGCAGATCGACCGGACCTATACCACGCCCGATCAAGCCCATGTGATGATGGAGCCTCATGCCACAACGGCGGCATGGGACGGCGACAAGCTTGTCTTGTGGACCTCCAACCAAATGATTGCATGGGCCGTACGCGATACGGCGGCGACATTGCTGATCCCCAAGGAGAATATCCGGATCGTCTCGCCCTATGTGGGCGGCGGCTTCGGCGCAAAACTCTGGATCCGGGCGGAAGCGATCCTGGCGGCGCTTGGCGCCAGAGCGGCAAAACGGCCGGTGAAAGTCGCGCTGACGCGGCCCCAATCGGTCAATAATACAACGCACCGGCCAGCGACCATTCAGCGCGTCCGCATTGGCGCCAGCCGCGGCGGCGTGATCAGCGCGATCGCGCATGAAGTCTGGTCGGGAAATCTCCCTGGCGGGAACCCCGAGACCGCCGCCCGGCAGACTCAACTGCTCTACCGTGGCGAACACCGAAAAACGTCGCATTATCTCGCGCATCTCGATCTGCCGGAGGGGAACGCGATGCGCGCGCCCGGAGAGGCGGTGGGTCTGCTGGCGCTCGAGATCGCGATGGATGAACTGGCGGAGGCGTGCGCGATCGATCCAGTCGAGCTACGCATCCGCAACGACATCCAATATGATCCGGAAAAGGGCCCTTCCCGCCCCTTTTCCAGCCGCAAATTCATCGAATGCCTCAACGCCGGCGCTGAGCATTTCGGCTGGCATCGGCGTCAGGCGAAGCCCGGCTCGATGCGCGATGGGCGCTGGCTTGTGGGACTGGGCATGGCCTCAGCGTTCCGCAATAATCTCACCACCACATCCGGTGCACGCGTCCGCGTCGATGGCCATGGCCATGTCGTCGTGCAAACCGATATGACCGACATCGGCACCGGCAGCTATACGATCATCGCGCAGACGGCCGCCGAAATGCTGGGCGTATCGGTCCAGGACGTCGATGTCCAATTGGGCGACAGCGAGTTCCCCGTCTCGGCAGGATCGGGTGGCCAACTCGGCGCCAACAGCGCCACCGCTGGCGTTTACGCCGCCTGCGTCCTGCTCCGGGAACAGCTCGCGCAAAGAGCCGGGTTCAATGCCTCCGACGCGATCTTCGAAAATGGCAGGATCAGCGCGGGCAACCGGAGCGTCTCCCTTGCCGAGACCGCCGGCCCCACGGGATTATCCGCCGAGGACAAGATCGAATTTGGCAGCCTTTCCAAACGCTATGCGCAGGCCACGTTCGGCGCGCATTTCTGCGAGGTCGGCGTCGATGTCGATACATGTGAGGTTCGCATCCGCCGCCAGGCTGGGGCGTTCGCCGCCGGCCGCATCCTCAATCCGCTTTCGGCGCGCAGCCAGGTCATCGGAGCGATGACGATGGGCGCGGGCGCTGCATTGATGGAGGGCCTTGAGGTCGACAAGCGTTTCGGCTTTTTCGTGAATCACGATCTGGCCGAATATCACGTCCCCGTACATGCCGATATTCCGCACCAGGACGTGATCTTCATCGAAGAGCTCGACGACAAATCTTCGCCCATGAAGGCAAAGGGCGTCGGCGAACTCGGCATTTGTGGCGCAGGTGCGGCTGTCGCGAATGCAATCTACAATGCCACGGGCGTTCGGATCAGATCCTATCCCTTGACGCTGGACAAGATCCTCGCCCGCCTCGAACCCGCCTGAGCCTTACCGCCCAGGCTCGCCGATCAACGCATGGATTGTCCGACAGTCGGTTGAATTGGCTGGCTGGCGATGCCAGATGTGCGCCTGCATATTGAGATCGGGGGGAAGCGCCACCGGCTTCGTCAGGCGCTCAATGGTGTCAGCCGCTTCATCGGTGACGTTGGCGGTGCGCCAGCGCGCGTTTGACACCAATATTATGCCATCAGCATAGCAGCTGATGATACGCGCCAGGGATTGTCCCGTGCTGATGTCGCGCTTGCCGGTACGTTTGTCATAGGTGAACTCCTGATCGCCGACATCGCTCAGCTCGGACCTGCCGAGGATCACATCATAATCGCCAAGGTAATAGAGCGTTCGAACGGAATCGGTGGCGACGAACAGCCGCTTGCCCACCAAAGCGCGCAGCAACGGAAGCTGCGGCGTCCAATCCACCTGTTCACGCGCCGCGCCATATTCGAACGGCAGCTCCGGGCTTCCGGTGCGAACCAACCGCGCCGCCGCGGCAGCCGTCAGGCGGAAATCAGTGATGAGCAACAACGCCGGCAAAAGCACGATCATGATTGCCATCGCCGCCAATGCCGATCGCCTGCCGGCCGAAGCCGCGGGAACAAAGCCGGCGACGCGCCTGACCAGCCAAGAACCGATCGCCGCGGCAGCCATGCCCCACACCGCGAATAGGAAAGGAAACAGATAGAAGATGTATCGCAGCGCCTTCATTCCGGCGATCGAATGGATCCCCAGGCAGATGGCCAGAATGACGACGCAAAACAATGTCGGCTGGAAATAGCGTCGCCACGCCAGGATCGCCGCCAGCGGAAAGAGGAAGAACAGCCATCCCAACACATGGTTGAGCATGGTGATATAATAAGCATAATCGTCCCGGTTGCCTTCGGACCAAGCGGCCGCCTGGCGCAGATCACCCCAGACCTTCAGCAGCAATCTATGCTCGAAAATGACGATGCCGGCGGCAAGTACCGCCCCTGCCAACAGCAGCAAGCCAAGCAGCCTAGGCGACCGCAACAAGAATTTGAGCGGACCGAAAAACAGCAGATAGATTCCGGACCATGATGCCAACGCCACGGCCATGAGCGCGGTGATTGGTTGCAGATGAACCGCGCATAGCAGTGCCAGGATGGCTGCCATGCTCCAGCAGGCCAGCGTGGTGCGCGACAGCCCCTTATATCCGGTGACGATCCTGTAAAGCGCCACCGCGAGGACGAGGATTGCCAGCGCATGCCACGTGTAGAAGCGTGCGAATTGCGAGAGCGAGATGCTGGTGTAATCGAAGCAGATAAGAAAACCTGCGACCCACCCGGCGACCGGCCCGGCGACATTTCGCGTCCAAAGCGCCGTCACCACGACCAGTGCTATGCCGCCCACCGCCGCAAGCGCGCGGCCTACCCCGGGCGTCGTACCGAACATCTCGAAAAACCAGCCGGTGGCGATCGAATAATATTTGGCGCGGGTATAGACGCCATCCCCCATCGCGAGCGTGCCATGGTCCGCCCAGGACCGCCCCGCCAGCAGATGATAGATTTCGTCGGTCCGCAGCGGCGCATCGCTAATGCCAATCATCCGCACGACCAGCGCGACGAAGAAAAGCGTGGCCGCCAACATGTAAGGCGACGAGAACAGGCGATGCAGATCGTCTCTTGTCATGCCTGAACCTCGCATTTGGTCATCGCCCGGCTAGAGAAGCTTGCCGCCGAACGCCAGCGTCAAGCCGCCTCGGCGAGCGATCAGAAAATGAAAAATTTATAGAGGAGGAACGCGAAAAACCCGAGAATCGCAAACCATGCCATCAGGCTGAACGTGCGCTCCTGTTCTGGACTCATGCCGGCTGCCCCCTCGAATATTCCAGTTCCGCAAACTGCATCGCCCGCGCGGCCTCCGATCCGATCAGTATGGCACGGTTCTGGGGCGGTATCGCATGCACGAGATCGCGTGCAAATCGACGGTTGGTGGCGAGCGCTTCCGTCTCGTCCTCCCCCACGAGCGAAATGCGAACCAGAACGCCGTCTGGGATGATGCCGTGGAGCTGATCCTTGAGCTTGGCCAGGCGCTGTTCCCGCCCATCGGTGGGAAGATGTTCGCCGATCCGCGTCCAATACAGGATTTGCTCCACACGCTGGGGGCTGAACGCCGTCAACTCCCGCGCAGGCAATGATACGCCTGAAGACAGCGGGATATTCACCTCGCTGCTGCGATCGATGCGAAATCCGAAAGCGGGATAGCAAACCTCCGGACGATGCAGTTGGAGCAGATCGTTCTGAGTGTCGCCATAGGCGATCAGCATCATGACTATCGGCCCCGAATCGTGCGCGTAAAGCCTGCCGACAATCTGGCTGTAAAGGCGATTGGCGAGGCTATCCTCGCCATCGGGCGTGATCAGCGCGTCGCTCTCATGCTCCGTCCACCCGTTAAAGCGCCGCGGGATGATCCGATCGAGCTTGGCACCCTGGGCCAGAGACAGCCGCCGCCGAGGCTTGAGCGCCAATGCCGTGCCCGCCGCCGCCAAACAAGCTCCGCCCATCAGTGCATGCCGGCGCGTCACCATCATCAGAAAGCGTGCCTCCGGCGCAGCGCGAACTCCACCGCGCTATCGATCGCGAAAATTCCAAGCAGGGCGATGACGAACATGAGCATTCCGGCTGAATTATGCAGGAATCCCTGCGCCGCCGCCTCCCCCCAATAATGCGTTATCAACACCAGGATTATCACCCGCATGATATTTGCGAACACGGCGATGGGAACGACAAGGAGCAACAGAAACAGCGCATAGCGCCAGCTCGCATTATGGCGCAGATAGATATAGAACAGGCTGATCGCCGTGAGACTGAACAGCGAGTTCAGGCCCGCGCAGGCATCTTTCACCAGCAACTGATATTGATCCACGTAGAGCGTGACGCCCTGCCGCACGACCGAATAGCCGGCCGAGGAAAGCAGCGTCTCCGCGCTGGACGAAACGAATTGCTTGAGCGGCGCGGTGATCTGATCGACGAACCATCCCGGCAGCGGCACCAGGAACATGAGATATAATATCGGAAACCATAAAGTCCGCAGAACGGCAAATCCCACGAAGCTGTAGGCGATCGCGATCGAGACGCCGATGACCGCGAGCGCCTCGACACTCAGAAAATCGAAAGCGCGTGCGACGATGTAAAGTAGGAGGGAAGGCAGCAGAATGGCCAAGCTGACCCGCAACGATCCCGGCTTCCCCGAGGCGGAGATGTCATTCCATTGGCGCCAGATCAGCCATAGCCCGGTTGCAAGCACGATCGGGCCGTGGATGCCCTCTTCCCTAGACCATGCCTCTCCCGCGAGTGACAAGAGCGTGGGAATGAAGAGCGCCGCGAAGCCCAGCCCGAGCAGCGCCAGCAGCGCGAGGTGCGAACCCTTTGCCGACCGTGCCGTTAACACCGACGCCATCAGAAATCATTAAGAACGGTTCCGACAACCACTGAACGGTCCGCGCTGAGCAGTTGCGCGAGCGTCTTCACGTCGTTGAAGAAAGTCTTGTGCTTGCGGCCGACGATCAGGCTGTAGCCGGCAACATTGGCGACACGTTGCGCGTCGGTGCAGCTGTTGGTCGGCGTCGTATCAAAGATCGTAAGATCGAATTCCCGCAGGAGGCGATCCACGAGGAAGGGAAAGCGGCCGCCGGAAAGCAGTTCCTGAGGATTGGCGGGCACGCCGCCAGCGGGAATGATCGCCAGATCGGGCAAGACGTTTTCGATGATGATGTCGTCTATTTCTTTCGACGAATCCGCCAGATAATCGGCAAGTCCGCCACGGTGGGGCTGGATGCCGAATGCATTGCTGACGCCAGGTTCGCGAAGATTGGCATCGACGAGCACGGTTGACAGGCCGATCTGTGATATTGCTGCCGCCAAATTGGTGGCAACGAAGGTGCAGCCCGTTTCCGCAGCAGGCGTGCAGACTGCAATCGAGCGGCGCCCCTCCTGAACGTGCTGCGCAACAAAGCGGGTTCTGAGCGCTCTTATGCACTCGGCTTCGACGCTCGTCGGATCGCTGAGAACGATCGGCAATCGTGTGGGCTTTTCGCCCGCTCCACGAAAACCGCGGAAATCGGCTGCTTCAGCGCCCCCTGGCGTAGAATCAGTGGTCAGTTGGGCTGGCTCCGCATTCATCCGTAAATCTCCGCTTCACGCCGCCGCTTGCGGCGCTCGAGCAACTTTATGAGCTTCGCCACCATCGAATCCGGCTTGCGGCTCACGCCAAGCGTCGCGAAGACCGGAGCTCCCGAAGCATAAGCGAGATCATCGCCGCTGCGGACGCGACGGGCCAACAGCTCAGCCAGCAATGCCAGCAGGATGCCCAATCCCGTGCCCACCGCCGCCGATCCGGCCATGATGAGCGGAATGTTGGGGAATGAAGGCATGGTTGGGATCATCGCATCCGCAAGCGGCATGACACCGGTATCGTCGACGTTCGATTGAAGGCGGAAGTTCGCCACGCTTTGGGTTGCCTTGAGATATTGATCCTTGCGCAGATCAATCTCGCTCTGGAGCTGCCGAAGCTTGTCGAGCTTTTCAGTCTGACCGAGCACGACTTGCTTCTGATGCTCGAAGGCCGACTGGATCGCACCGACATTGCTGCCGCCAGTGGTGACGGCGGCAGGCGCGGAGGCAATCAGCTCGCGTTCGCGGCGCATTGCTACCATCGACGGGTGATTCGGACCGAGCGTCATGGCCGCTTGCGCGATCTTGGCGTCGAGCTCGTCCAGTTTCGAGATGCCGCCGCCCTGGACCACGACCGGGCTCGGCGCGATCGCGGCAGTCGCGCTTTCGGTCGTCAGCGCATGCAGCTTCATGCTCTCGATATCGGTATTGGAATTATCGAGGACGATGTTGTTGGCAGCCGCATAGTCATTGCGGGCTTTTTCCGCCGCGCGAAGCTGTGCCAGCGATTTGCCCGCCTGCTCCTCATACCAGTCGGCGATCTTCGCCGCGCCGGACCGACGGAAGCGCAGATTTTCGGCCACATAGGCATCGCGAATCAGGTCCGCGATCTGCGCAGCCGCTTCCGGAGTCGATGCCGAGTAGCTGATAGCGAGGATCGACGTGCCACCGACCATTCCAGCCGTGGTGTTGTCGATAATCGTCTGCGCCAGCCAGCGCCGAATGTCGATCTGGGTGGGATCGACGGATGCGTTATACCTGGCGATCGAACCGGGATCGCGGGTCCAGCCCAAGGCATCCACGACGCGCCCGGCGGTGCGATAATCCTTGATAAGCTGGATTTGCGTGGCGTTGTCGCTCTTTGCGGCTCTGCCGTTCTTTTCGTCCTGCGCCAGCGGGTCGCCTTGCCCGAGGATCAGCTGGCTCGTTGCCGTGTAGCTTTTCGGTAGCATGAACGCGGTCGCGCTCGCCACAATGAAGCAGCTCAACGCCGCAGCGATGATGATCGCCCTTCTGGCGAAAAGAATGCGCAGAAACTGAAGCAGGCTCATAACATCTTCCTACCGACTGACGATTTTTCCGATCAGAACAACCGCTCCCCGATCACGATCGAATCACCAGGCTGCACCAGAGTCTCCTGGTTAACTCTTTTTATTTCCCTACCCTGGCGAAAAATTTTCACTTTGTTTTCGGATCCGTTGGCTGCAACACCACCGGCACGCGCGATCGCTTTGCGCACCGTTATGTTCGGCTCGTTGATCGCATATTCGCCAGCGGATTTGATCGCTCCGGTAAGATAATAAAGCTCGGCCTTAGGCACGAAGATCTTGTCCCCGGGCTGGACCATCGGATCATCCTGTTCGGTGCCTTTGGCGAGATTCTCGAAGGGAACCCGCACCTCGGGCTGGCCCTGCCGCGTCAAGATCACATAGGTCGTGCCGCTCGCCTTGATGCCGCCGACGCGCGCCAGAATCTCCGACAGGCGGTAGGCACGATCGACGGGAACGATGCCGGTCGACGCCACCTCTCCAAGCGCGATGATATAGCGGCTGGCATAAGCGACGATTTCAACATTGACGACCGGGTCTGCGTAAATACCCGCAGCCCTGAGGCGGGAGGTCACGGCTTGCGCAAGTGTGATCGCCGTATAGCCTGAGGCTTGCACATTTCCGAGATAGGGCAAGGGAATCGTTCCGTCGGCCTTCACCTTCACCCGGCTGTGGAAGTCGCCTTGGCCGAGAACATCAACTTCGACGACGTCCTCGGGCCCGATCTGATAGCCGTCGTTGGTCGTGGACGCGGCAGCGGCCGGCGCAGATGGCGCAGCTGCGACGGTCTGCGCGGCCAAAGGCTGATTGAAAACGCCCAGCCCGATCGAGAATGCAATAAGAAGCGACTGAATCCGACCCATATACCCTCACTAGAAACGCAAACCGGCAGTCAGAGAAACTCGGTTGGCGGAATAATCAAACCCGCCCGCTCCCGAACTCCGCTCCGTATGCGTGCCCTGCAACGCGAATCTCAGACGTTGAAAGGACTGAAAAGTCGCACCGAGACCGAACTCTTTCGTACTGTCCTTGCGACCAATCAGAATCACCGACGTCCCGGTGGGATCGAACACGTCAGAAGTCAGACCGGTAGTTTTGAACTGCCTGCGCTTCCAAGCGGCGGTGCCGTTGAGAGTGACGACTTCGGATAGACGATAGGTCACCGTGGTCCTGATCTGCGTATCGACTGAGTAATCGACGCCCAGCAGATTCGATTCGTGGGAACCGCGGGAGAAGCTCAGACCACCACTAATTCGGTCAGAGCCCCTGAACGTGAGATTACCCGCAAAAGTGATCCCCTTGCTCCCAGGCACCAGCTTCAGCCTCGGCTTGACCTTCATATATCCGACCGAGACGCTGCCCTTCAGCCTTACGCCGATCTCACGGTTATAGGAGATCCCGGCCGAATAGGTTCTGATCTCGTCATTGGCCGGCAGGCCAGGCCCCAAAGGAGGGCGATTCGGATAAGACCCGTTTACGATCGAGCCATAGATCGACACCCTGCCGAGCGCGGGGCGCTCCCAGCCAAGCTGAACTCGATAGCTGTCTCGCTGATGGTTAGAGATTTGTCGAAGGGTGGAGCTGTTCGTCACAATCTCGTGCGAATATTCGAAACCGGGCCGGAGACCGTTTTGACCGCACAGCACGCCTCCGCCCACCGTGAGGCTATTTTGAGCATTCACCAGCGTGCCGCCATCGATCAGGTCTGCCAGATCGCTCTGCGATCGCTGAAAAGAGACGTCGCCATTGACGTCACACCGCCAAACGCGATCGTTGGCATTGACGCCGAAATCGAGATTCTCTCGATTTAACTGGCTGTTACGCTTGTAAAATCGATAGGAGGTCACGCCATGAAGACTGATTTGACCAAGTGAAAGTGGGCGCGTGTAAGTTGCCGAAACGGTCGGCTCGAAGATGAAATCAGACCGATGTTGATTGGGGGCCCTCGTTACGCCACTGGGCGTGCGAAAAACGTTATCGTCGTAGGTTAAGACGCCTCCGACGAAGAGATCCAAATCGCGAAAAGGACTGGTTTGCGCTGCGGCAGCCCCACTCCAGCATGCTGTGAGCATGATTCCACACCAAAGTCTCAAGCGCTGTGCCTCCCTTTGTTATCCGCGCTCCCATTAGCGCAGAAAGCCTATACCCGATAGGTCAAAATGCCAGTTCGGTCTCACAACCGGGCGTCTCTCTCGGTTAATAACTGTCCCGCTCCTATACATCCATTTTGCTTCGCGGCGTCTATGCTGCATGTGCTATCGGTTGAGCCGATCGGCTGCAACCGCAGCACGCACATTGACCGCTCGCCCCCACCGGGCCAAAAAGGTTGATCAAAGGTGGAAAATTATCAAGTGGTCGAAGCAGCGCGGCTGGCAGTCATTCTCGTAAACTGGCGGAATGCGGCAGATACCATCGAGTGCCTGGAAACCTTGCTGCGGAGCAGCATCGGCGTGCATGCCATAGTTTGCGACAATGCGTCCAGCGACGGGTCCGTGGAGGCAATCAAGCAGTGGGCCAATGGCGCCGACGGGGTGTCACTGGGCAATCCAGCCTTGTCGCACCTCGTCGCCTCAGAACTGAAACGGCCCATCGCATTCGATCATCTGCCGCCAGGTGAAGCTTTGCAGGGTGGCCCCAGATTGCCGTTGACGATTCTCGAAACGGGCGGAAATCTGGGATATGCGGGCGGCAACAATGCGGGGTTGCGCTTTGCGCTACTGAACGAAGATATCAGCCACTTCTGGCTCCTCAACAACGACACGGTCGTGGAGCCGCTTACGGCGCAGGCGATACTCGCCTGCTTCGAGAAGCGCCCTTCGCTGGGCATCCTGGGTGCCCAGCTTCGCCTCTATGACGAGCCCGCGAAGCTGCAGATGCAGGGCGCGCTGAGCTTCGACAAATGGACGGGCCGCGCTTTGGGGATCGGGGCCGGATTGCCGGTGTCGGATGCCCTGCCGGCTGCCGATATCGAAAGCCGGGCCGATTTTATCTGCGGCGCTTCAATGGCGGTCAGCCGGGCCTTCCTGGAGCAGGTGGGGCTGATGGAGGAGCGCTACTTCCTCTATTATGAAGAGGTCGATTGGGCGGTGAGAGCCAAAGGCCGCTTCGAACTTGGCTATTGCCCCGAAGCCATTGTCTACCACAAGGAAGGCGCTTCGGCTGGCTCATCGTCCAAGAAAGACCAACGAAGCGCGCTTTCGGATTACCACCACACGCGCAGCAGGCTGATCTTCAGCCGGCTGCACTATCCGCTGCTGATGCCGCTCTATTTCGGCTATGGCATCGCGCTTGCGGGAAGACGGCTCGTCAACAGGCAGTTCGCGAAAGCAGCAGCAATCCTGCGCGCATCCCTCGGGCTGAAGTTCAAGCCGGTTTCCGGCAAATAAACAAATTTTCACCCGGCAGCAGGGCATAGCGCACGCCTGCCGCGCCCTCGCACGAGACCGGCTCGACCGCAAAGCCGGGCGCTGCAAGCCGATCCCTGACGTCGCGGCCGTAACGGCGGATATGGTTGTCCTTCCCATAGTGCAGCGCCTTGCCTGCACGATCGAACTGGGCGTCATTCTCGTAAGTGCTTTCCCAGCCTTCCGCCACCGGCACCAGGATGAGGAGCCGCCCGCCAGGCCGCAAGATCCGATACAGTTCCGCGATCGCAGCCTTATCGTCGACATGCTCCAGCACGTGCGAGCAGATGACGACATCATAGCTGCCCTCCGGCAGATCAATTTTTTCGATGTTCAGCTTGAGATCCACGCCTTCGGCAAAAAGATCGGCCGTGCGATACTCGCCCGCCAGAGCCCGGATATGAGCGCTGAGGCAGGTTTCCGGAGCAAAATGAAGCACATGATCGCCAAGGCCAATCAGCGAACGCTGTGTGACCGTGAGCCATAAAAGCCGATTGCGCGGCAGCGATCCGCACGAGGGACAGAGTGCATCGAAGTTGAAGATGTCGGGAAAATGGACTTCGGCGAGAAATTTGCCATGGAAACCGCAAATGGGGCATTGGCGCTCATATTGCCCAAATCCCTTCACCGCCGCCTTGGCAAGGAAGCTGACGGCGCGGGCATATTGCCACCTCGGGCCAAGCATCCGCTTGAGCGCCTGCTTCATCACGATTCCTCCTTACATCCATCTCGTTGGCTAGCGCCCCGGCCGCCGGCCGAGCAAGAGGGGGGTATTTAGATTGCCACCCGTAAACGCTTTCATACCGCCGTGCACAAGACATTTTAAACCGAGTTCCCTTCGCCCATCGGCGGCGTTCATTGCGATGCAGCGTAAATGTTGTACCGGATCGTAGCTATGATATTCTCGCCGCCGGCGCTATCGAAAGCGATTGTTTATGATTTGCCCGCTAACACAGATCCCGTTGCATCATAGCTTTAAATCGGGCGTCTTTTGTGATGAACACCACAGGACATTCTGGCGGGTTGACGTTGTGCAAGGCTATGAGGTCAAATAAGCAGCGTGCGTCTGGAAGCGAGGTAGCAATTGTCAGCGTTCACTGAGTTCTTTGGCGATCTGTTCCGAACCCGCGCGGCGCGCGAGCGGAAGCGCGTTGCCGAGGCAGCTTCCCAGGATGAAGAAGCTACTGCCAACGCCGTGCTCAACCTAGCCAGCGTACGTCGCAAGAAAACGGACGACTTGCCGACATTTCTCGCCTCTGCGATCGATCGGCCGGGCGCGCGTACCGCACGCAGCGGCCTGCTGAACGCGCGACTGCAACTGCGCGATCTGTTTACGCCGGCGCAGCCGGTTACTCAGCGCAGCCGCTTTGCCGGCCGGCTGGACGTGCTTGCGAACCTGATCGAGATTATCGAGGAGCAGCGTTCGCACGTGGTCGTCTATGGCGAACGCGGCATCGGCAAGACTTCGCTCATGCACATCCTGGCTGATCTGGCACGGGAGTCGCAATATCTCGTCGTCTATGAATCCTGCGGGTCGGACTCGCGGTTCGAGGAGATTTTCCGTTCGGTCTGCCGGCAGATCCCCTTGCTCTATCTGTCGAGCTTGTCGCCAATGGCTCCCGAGGCGGAATCCAAGGCGGATTTTGCCAGCAAGCTTCCTGACAGCTCTTTCAACGCGCGCGAGCTTAGCGAGCTGCTGGCGCGGGTGGTCGGCACGCGAGTCATCATCATCCTCGACGAATATGATCGGACCGAGGACCCCCAATTCCGCCGCAGCGTCGCCGAGCTGATCAAGAATCTTTCGGACCGCGCGGCACGCGTCCAGCTTGTGCTTGCTGGCGTCGCCTCCAACTTGCAGGAGCTGATCGGCTATATCCCGTCGGTTCGCCGCAACATCGTTGGCCTGCCAATGCCGCGCATGACCGGCAGCGAGGTTCGCGCCCTGATTGGCGTCGGGGAAAATGGCGCCGGCATCAAATTCGAAGACCGCGTCGTCTCGATGATCGAGCTGCTGGCCAATGGCTCGCCCTATCTCGTGCGGCTGCTCAGCCATCATGCCAGCATGAAGGCGGTCGATGCCGGCCGCCTCAACGTTGAGGTGATCGACATCCTTCAGGCGCTCGACAAGGCCGTCGACGAGGCCGAGATGCGGGTCGACGCCATGGGCCCGCGCGGCCTGGACCGGTTCATGAAGCGCGACAAAGCCCCGTTCATTGCGGCCGTCGCGCGCGCCGCCACCACGCCGGATGGCTGGTTTTCGGTCAATGATATCGTCGAAAATCTTCCGACTGCGTCGGCCGACGTCGATGTGAAGGCTGATTTCCATGCGCTTGCCGGGGTGGGCCGCGTGCTGGATGTTGATCAAAGCGGCACGAATCCGCGCTACCGCTTCATCGATGAGGCGCTTCCCACCTATTTGTGGCTGAGGATCGCGCGCGATCATCTTCGCGCTGGCGGCGATACCGGCGCGATGATGTCTACAGCGCGCAAGGTTGCCGGATAGGCAAGCACCGCAGCGTGAGCCAAGCCGATGTTCAGCTCGCATGGCAGGCCCCAAGCAGCCGCTCCGGTTCTGCCAAGGCGCGGGGCTGCGGCCTTGCTGAATGAAAGTGTCGCAGCCTGCGCGAATGCGGACGCGCCAAACGGAATTGTCAGCAAGCCGATTTGCGCCAGCGATGCGATGCATGGCGATCCGGTGAAAGCGCCGCGCATCCTCGCAATCGCCTCGGGTGGGGGACACTGGGTGCAGCTGCGGCGCCTCATGCCGGCGTTCGACGGCTTCGAGGTGGCCTTTGTCTCGACGTTCGATCACTATGCCACCGAGGTCGCCGGTCACCGCTATTATGTGGTGCCAAACGCCTCCCGCCTCGCGCTAGGCGGCTTTTTGCCTGGCGCGCGACGTGCGCTGCGGATCCTTTGGAGCGAGCGGCCCGACGCGATCATCACCACCGGGGCTGCTCCGATGTTGATCTTCCTCTTGCTCGGCCGCGTGCTGGGCGCGCGAACATTGTGGCTGGATAGCTTGGCCAATCCCGAGCGGATGTCGTCATCTGGCCGGCTTGCCCGTCGCATTGCCCACCAGACGGTGTCGCAATGGCCGGAGGTGGCCGAGGCGGAGCATGTCGCCTATTGGGGATCGGTGCTGTGATATTCGCCTCGGTGGGATCGGTTCTTCCTTTCGACCGTTTCGTGCGCGCGATCGACGATTGGGCGGGCGCCAACCCCGACCAGCAAGTTTTCATCCAGATCGGCGAAGGCAAGTTTGAGCCGACGCACGCACAATGGGTGCGCATCATGCCGCATGACGAATATCGCCGCCGCCTCGCCGGGTGCTCGCTGTTCGTAGCGCATGTCGGAATGGGTTCCATCCTCCAGGGCTTGGAGGAGCGCAAGCAGATGATCCTGCTCCCCCGCCACCGTGATCTGGGCGAGCACACCACGGACCATCAGCTTCATACTGCCAGCCGCTTTGCCGGCATGCCAGGGCTTCAGATTGTCGATGACGTGCCTTCGCTGCAGGCGGCCATCAGCGCATCGGTCGCGGCGCCGATGCAGACGGAAAAGGCCCTATCGCCGTTTGCAAGCCAGGAGCTCCTCAACAATGTCCGCGGCTTCCTCCGCCCCATTTTAGAAAAGCGGCACAAAACCATTCTCGCCGCGCGTTGAGCGGGGATCGCCGCTTAATGATCTTTTGTTCTTGTGCGGACCGAAGGCTTGGCAGTAGCAGGCGGCAGGGAAACTGGATCTCCGCCCCGGAAGGATGCCGATGCGCGCGCTTAGTGTTTACGGGCTGTTGTTTGTCATCGCGCTGGCCACTGCGGGATGCCATAAAGGGGCCAAGTCCGGAGACAAGCTTGCTAAAGGGCAAGTGATCGCCTCGGTTAACGGCGAGGATATCACCATCTATGAACTGGGCGCGGAGCTGCAAGGCGTCGATCTGCCGTCTGGCGATGCACGGAAGAAATTTGAACAGGCTGCGCTGCAGCGGATCGTCGATCGCAAGATTCTTGCGGAGGTCGCCAAGGACCGGAAGCTGGACAAGACGCCGGACTATCTGATGCAGACCCGCCGTTCCGACGAGATGCTGCTCGTCAACCTCCTGCAGCGTGACGTTGCCAGCAAGCTGCCCGCTCCCACCACTGAAGACGCGGAAAAGTTCATGGCGCAAAATCCATGGATGTTCGGCCAGCGCAAAACCCTGATCATCGATCAGATCCAGTTTCCAATGCCCGACGACCGCAAGAAGCTTATGGAATATCAGCCTCTGAAAACCCTGGATCAGGTGGAGCAGAAGCTGGTCGAAGATGGGATCGATTACCGTCGTGTGCCGACCTCGCTGGATACGCTTCAGCTTCCGCCGCAAATGGTCAAGAGCATATTGGCGCTCCCTCCCGGCGAGGTTTTCGTGGTGCCTTCCGGAGGGGCGCTCACCGCCAACAAGATCGTCGAGGTGCGGCCTACCCCCTTGACCGGCTCGGAGGCTAATGATGTGGCGAAGGAGATGGTGCGCAAGCAGCAGGCCAGCGACAAGATCAACTCCGAGTTCGGAGCAGAGCTCAGCAAAGGAAGGAAGAGCGTGACCTACCAGGCCGGCTACGAGCCTCCCGCCGTTTTCAAGGCCGGCGCGAACGTTCCCATTAAATGATGGCCTGGGCCGAGTGATCGCGCTATCGGTATCCGCAGTTTTCGGGCTTCGCATCAAGCGGGAATGGCTGACCACATCGATCCCCGGCAACGGGCGGGCATGAACGGCGAAACCGCCGCTCCCGATAAAGTTGAACCGGCAAAGGCCGCGGCCGCCGCCCGTGCCGACGCCATCCGGCGGGTTCCGCTGCTGCTGGATGTGACGGTATTCCTGCTCCGCATCGCGGAACTGCTGGCGTTGGCGGCCACTTCCGCGCTGATGGTCTGGTGGCTGGGCGACGACATTTCCGCGAGCCACCGCCAAAATTATTTCGGCGCAACCTTGTTCACCATCGTCTTCTACGCCGGCTTGGCTGAGGTGATGGGCGCGCATGATCCCGACGTGCGCTTTTCGGTGCGCCAGTCCTGGGGGCGGCTCCTTACAGCATGGCTTTCCACCAGCATGTTCATGCTGACCTTGAGTTTCCTGCTCAAAAATTCGGAGGACTTCTCCCGCGCCTGGGCGGTCGGATGGTTTTTCTGGGGCGGGGTCGCGCTGTGCCTCGTGCGCTCCATCGGCATCGGCTGGATGCGGAGCATGAAGCGGACCGGGGTCTACAATCAGCGCGTCGCGATCTTCGGGGCGGGATCGCAGGGCAACCGGCTCGCGCGCTACATCATGGGCAACGACAAGCTCACCATCGATCTCGTCGGCTTCTTCGACGATCGCACGCCGCAACGGCTCGGAACGGAAGAGCGCGCGCTGGATGTCCACGGCAATCTTGCCGATCTCGTTGCACTGATCCGGAGCGGCAGCGTCGATCAGGTGATCGTCGCGCTGCCCTGGTCGGCCGAAACACGCCTTCAGGAAGTGGTCGGCGAACTCGCGATCACGCCGGTGCGCATTCGCCTCGCGCCCGATCTGGCCAGCTTCGCCTTCGCCCAGCGCGCCGTCGTGCTGCTGGGCGACCTGCCGGTGATGACGCTTTTCGAGCGTCCGATCTCCGGCATGGATCATATCGTCAAGCGCCTGGAAGATCTTGTTTTGGCGGGTGCAGGCCTGATCATGACGGCGCCCCTGCTCCTTATCGTCGCGATCGCCATCAAGCTGGACAGCAAGGGGCCCGTTTTCTTCCGTCAGGAACGGGAAGGCTTCAACAACCGGCGCTTCTGGATCTGGAAATTCCGATCCATGTACCAGGATCATAGCCAGTTCGACCATATCCAGCAGGCGCGCAAGGATGATCCCCGCATTACCCGGGTGGGCCATTTCATCCGCCGGCTCAGCATCGACGAGCTGCCGCAGCTTTTCAACGTTATGGCGGGCGAGATGTCGATGGTCGGCCCGCGGCCGCATGCGCCGTCCACCCGCGCTGGCGATCGGCTGTTCGGCGATGTCGTCAAAACCTATGCGGCGCGCCACAAGGTGAAGCCGGGCATTACGGGCTGGGCCCAGGTCTCCGGCTGGCGCGGCGAAACCGATACCGAGGAAAAGCTCATCAAGCGGCTTGAGCATGATCTGTTCTATATCGAGAACTGGTCGATCATGATGGACTTCTACATATTGCTGCGGACGGTAGCGACGCTGCCATTTCACAGCCGCGCCTATTGACGATGGGCCCATCGCCTATGCTGCCGGCACTCGTGGCTCGCTGAGGAGGCGATTGCGTGGAAACCGTTTACGATTGGCTGACCGTTATGATCTTCGCCGGGCTCATCGTGCTTTTTCTGCAGCGGTCCACCAGCGATGGCGAGCCGCGCGATTCCATCTGGCAATATCTGGCCGCATCGGTTTCCTGTGCAGTGGCCAACTATGTCGGAAACGACAAGAGCGGCCAGATCGCAGAGGCGGTGGGAGACACGGGGCGCCATTTTCTGGCGGTCGTCATCATCATGGGCGTTCTTATCTATATCTATTATGTGCTGAAGCCATTCGATCGCACGCCGCGCATTTGAGCGCTGCACGAGAGTTTGTCGGCGGCGTATCCCATGCTAAGCGCCCGCGGCGATGACCCACTATAAATCCGATCTCCTCCGCACCCTTTCGGAGCGCGGCTATATCCATCAGATCACAGACCCAAGCGGCCTCGATGATCTTGCCGTCAACCGGATCGTGCCGGGCTATATCGGCTTTGACGCAACCGCTCCATCGCTGCACGTCGGCAGCCTTGTCCAGATCATGATGCTGCGGCGACTCCAGCAGACCGGCCATAAACCGATCGTGGTGATGGGCGGCGGCACCACCAAGGTAGGCGATCCTTCCGGCAAGGACGAAAGCCGGAAGCTGCTCGATAATGCCGGAATTGCTGCCAACATCGCCTCGATCAGGCGCATCTTCGATCGTTTCCTCACCTTCGGTGATGGCCCGACCGATGCCGTGATGGTCGACAACGCCGATTGGCTCGACGCGCTCGAATATATACCCTTTCTGCGGGACATCGGCCGCCATTTCTCGATCAATCGGATGCTGACCTTCGATTCGGTCAAGCTGCGGCTCGATCGCGAGCAACCGCTGTCATTTCTCGAGTTCAATTACATGATCCTCCAGGCCTATGATTTCCTGGAGCTGTCACGCCGCTTCCAATGCCGCCTCCAGCTAGGGGGATCGGACCAGTGGGGAAATATCGTGAACGGCATCGATCTGACCCGCCGAATCGACGGCGTCGAGCTTTACGGCCTCACCACGCCGCTGATCACCACTGCCGACGGGAGCAAGATGGGCAAGACCGCAGCGGGCGCCGTGTGGCTGCACGAAGACAGCCTGTCTGCATATGATTATTGGCAGTTCTGGCGGAATACCGACGATCGCGATGTCGGCCGCTTCCTGCGGTTGTTCACGGACCTGCCGCTTGACGAGATTGCGCGGCTCGAAGCCCTGGACGGCGCCGAGATCAATGAAGCCAAGAAGCAGCTCGCCACAGCAGCCACGGCCTTATGCCGAGGCTTTGCAGCCGCCGAGGAAGCCGCCGAGACCGCTCGGCGCACCTTCGAAGAAGGCGCCGCCGGATCGGCGTTGCCGACGCTTAAGGTGGAGGGGCAGATCAGCTTGGTGGACGCGCTTGTCGGCCTCGGCCTGGTCGCGTCAAAAGGCGAAGCGAAGCGGCTCATCAAGGGCGGTGGCGCGCGCGTTGATGGTAAACAAATCATTGACGAAGCTTATGTCATCACCATCATAGATCAATCTTTTCGTGTATCGGCGGGCAAAAAAACCCATGGTTTGCTGGTATAATTACCGGCTTGCTTACTTTCCGAACATTTGAAATAATTACCATGTTTAGGTTAGGATTTAAGAAGGATTTGAATCCATAGTTTGCCCGGGGGGGCTGAGACGAGTCAGCCGGAAGGGAATAACATGTCTTATAGCCCTGCAAACTCGGACTTCAACGATCAGCGCCGTTCCGATAGGGACGAGGTTTTCCTGCGAACCGTGCTCACGGTCGGCAAGAGGAGCGGGATCAGCGCACAGTTGGTGAACATGTCTGCGCATGGCTTCATGGCGCGGACAACCGAGCCATTGCCGCAGGACAGCAAGCTCAGGATCCTGCTTCCCTTTGCCGGCGATGTGGCAGCAACGGTGGTATGGTCCCTGGGTGGCCGCATCGGTTGTGCGTTTGAGATGCCGTTCGAGGAACGCGAATATCCGAAAGTGCTCGCCGCGGTGAAGACCGCGAAGCCCAACTGGCAGTTCACCACCAATTGATCTAACCCGCCCGCAACAAGCCCACCGCCGCGTCCCGGTCAAACAGATAGAGCGCGACCCGGGCCGCCCGCCCGCGTTCGCCGCTGAGGCCGCCGTCCCGATCGACCAGAAGCCGCGCATCCGCAGTCGCCGTCTCGATTAATGCGCTCACCTGCTCGGGCGTGGCCAGCCTGAACCCTGCCTCGCCGGACTGCCTGGTTCCCAGGATCTCGCCCGCGCCACGCAACCGCAAATCCTCCTCCGCGATCCGGAACCCATCATTGGTCTCGCGCATCAATGCCAGACGAGCCCGCGCCGTTTCACTGAGGTGGCTGCCGCGAAGCAGCAAGCAGACCGAGCGGCCCTCGCCGCGGCCAACCCGGCCCCGCAGCTGGTGAAGCTGCGCCAGCCCGAAGCGTTCCGCCCCCTCGACGACCATGAGTGTCGCGTTGGGGACATCGACCCCGACCTCGATCACAGTCGTTGCGACCAATACTGATATTTGCCCGGCAGCGAACGCGTTCATCACCGCATCCTTGTCTGGCCCCTTCATCCGGCCATGAACAAGGCCGATCCGATCGCCGAAGCGCAGACGCAAAGTCTCGGCACGCGCTTCCGCCGCAGCCATGTCGCTGGTCTCGCTCTCCTCCACCAGCGGGCAAACCCAGTAGGCTTGTCCCCCGCCGCCGATATGCCGCCCGAGCGCTTCGACCATCTCCTCAAGGCGATCCACGGCCATCACGCGCGTTTCGATGGGCTGCCGGCCAGGCGGCATCTCGTCCAGCCGGCTGACGTCCATTTCGCCATAATGGCTGAGCGTCAGCGTGCGCGGGATCGGCGTGGCGGTCATCACCAGCATGTGCGGCGCGTGATCGGCCTTGTCGGCCAGCATCATGCGCTGCGCCACGCCAAAGCGATGCTGCTCGTCGACCACGGCCAAACCGAGATTCCGGTACGCGACCCCCTGCTGGAAAATAGCGTGCGTGCCGACAAGGAGGTCGATCGATCCGTCCGCCAGCCCCATCAGCGTCGCCTCCCGCGCCCGGCCCTTTTCCCGTCCGGTGAGGATCGCGACATTCACTGAAAGCCCGCTGAGCATGCGGTTCAAATTGTCGAAATGCTGGCGCGCGAGGATTTCGGTCGGAGCGAGCAACGCGCCTTGCGCTCCAGCCTCGACAGCGATCAGCAGCGCCATCAACGCCACCAGCGTCTTGCCCGAACCAACATCGCCCTGCAGCAACCGTAACATGGGCGCCGATTGTTGCAGATCGCCTTCGATCTCCGCGATCGCCTTTCGCTGCGCACCTGTCGCGGCGTAAGGCAACCTCAGCGCGTCGCGCAGGCGGCCATCGCCCTTGAGCGCCAGACCCCGCCGCCTTCGCGAAGCGGTGCGCACCAGCATGAGCGCGAGCTGATTGGCGAAGACCTCGTCATAGGCAAGCCGGTCGCGCGCCTTGAGATCGGCGGGATCGGCGTGCGCCAGCGCCAGCGCTTGCCGCCAGTCCGGCCAGGCCCGGCGCGCCTTGAGGCTGGGCTCGATCCACTCGGGCAGTTCCGGCGCCCGTTCGAGCGCCTCGGCAACCAGCTGTGCCATCCGCTTGTTGGTCAGCCCCTCCGAGAGCGGATAGACCGCCTCGCGTGCGGGCAAGCTTCCGGCTTCGGCCGGCGGCAGGACATAGTCGGGATGGACGATCTGGAGCCGATCGCCATAAGCATCGAGCTTTCCGGAAACCAATCGAAGCTCGTCGAGCGGCAGCAGCTTCCTGGCCCAGCCGGGCTGCCCGCCAAAATAGACGAGGCTGACATGATTGCCTTCGCGATCAAGCGCCTCGACCCGGAACGGGCCCCTGCCTGCCTGCCGGTAATCGATGGCCTTAAGCTCGACCGCGACCACGGATCCGACATCCGAGGGACTGAGCGCTTCGACATGCCGGCGACGAATCGATCCGGTGGGCAGATGGAACAAGGCGTCCACCGCCCGCGCCAGCCCGAGCTTCTTCAAGGGCTTGGCGAGCTGCGGTCCAACGCCCTTCAGCGCCTCCACCTCGGCGAAGATCGGATTGAGAATCGCTGGCCGCATGTCTATCTCGCGCGTTCTAGCCGCAGCCGACAGGCGCCGCAAAGCGCCCGCCGGCCAATCACCTTTGCAGGAAAGCCGATTTCATGAACCGCGAAGATCGCCTCAAGCGCCTGCGCTTCCGCGCTTGGCATCGCGGAACACGCGAAGCGGATTTCATGATCGGCGGCTTTTTCGATCGCCACCATGCGGATTGGCAAGACGCGGATATGGCGTGGTTCGAAGCGCTGCTCAATGAGGAGGATGTCGACATCATGGCCTGGGCCATCGGCACCTTGCCGGTGCCCGAGCGTTATGCCGGGCCCCTCATGCAGCACATGCAGAAGCTCGATTATATCGACGTGGCCCAATAAGCGTGACTGACCTTCAACGCATCCTCAAGGCGGATCAACCTCTTACTCTCAGCGGCGTCGCAAGCGGTTTCCTCCCATGGCTGCTCGCCGACCTCGCGCGCGCTGCGAAAGGCCGCGCCGTCTGCATAGCGCCCGACGAGCTTGCCATGCGCGGCATCGCCGAGGCCGCTAGCTATTTCGCGCCCGAACTCGAGGTGATCCAATATCCGGCGTGGGATTGCCTGCCCTATGATCGCGCCTCGCCTTCGCTGCGATCCTCCTCCGATCGCCTTGCCGCGCTGCATGCGCTACAGCGGAAAGCCAGTTCTGCTCAGCTGCTGGTGACAACCGCCAACGCCGCCATGCAACGCACGCTGACGCCGTTCCGCATCCGCCAGCTCGTCGCGAAGCTTGCGCCAGGCGAACGCATCGACCGCGACCAGCTTGCCGCCCTGCTTCAGGCGAACGGCTATGTCCGCACCGATACCGTAGCGGATGCGGGCGAGTTCGCGATCCGCGGTGCGCTGGTGGATCTTTTCCCCGCCGGCGAGACACTTGCGCTCCGGCTCGATTTCTTCGGCGATGAGATCGAGAGCGTCCGCCGCTTCGATCCGGCCGATCAGCGCACCGTCGATCGGGTGGATGCGTTCACCCTGCTCCCTGCCTCCGAAGCCCTGCTCGACGAGGAGAGCATCAAGCGCTTTCGCAGCCGTTACCGAGAGAAATTCGGCGCGACCGCCACCGGCGATCCGCTTTATCAGGCGGTCTCGGAAGGCCGCCGCCTCGCCGGCATGGAGCATTGGCTGCCGATGCTGGAAGAGCGCCTCTCCACCCTGTTCGATCATCTCGCACCCGATGACATCGTCGTTCGCGACAATGCAGTTGCGATGGCGGCGCAGCAACGGTTCGAAGCGATCGTGGACTATCATGGCAATCGGAAGCGCGCGTTGAGCGTGGAACCCGGCAGCTATCGTCCGCTCGATCCTACCGCGCTCTATCTTTCGGAAGCAGAATGGGAAGGGGCGATTGCCGATCGCCCGATCCATCTCACCACCCCGTTCCACGAACCCGAAAGCGCAACCGTGCTCGATTTCGGCGTGGAGGCAGCCCGCGATTTCGCGCCAGAGCGCACGCAGAATGCGAATGTCTACGAGGCCGTTACCGGCCATGTTCGCGCGCTGGCACGCGAGGGCCGCCGCGTCATCCTCGCCAGCTACTCGCGGGGCGCAAGAGAGCGATTGAAGGGCCTGCTGCATGAGCATGGACTGACCGCCACGGCCGATGCCGAAAGCTGGCAGGAAGCGATGGGCAAGGCCAATGGCAGCACCGCGCTCGCCGTCCTCCCGCTCGATCATGGCTTCACCACGGCTGACGTAGCGCTGCTGACCGAACAGGACATGCTTGGCGATCGCCTCGTCCGCCGCCAGAAACGGCGCAAGTCGGCCGATGCCTTCATGGCCGAGCTCGCGACGCTTTCGCCCGGCGACCTCGTCGTCCACGCCGATCATGGCATCGGCCGTTACGAAGGCCTGACTTCGATCCCGGTGGGCCAAAGCCCGCACGATTGCGTCGCGCTGAGCTATCAGGGCGGCGACAAGCTCTACGTGCCCGTCGAGAATATCGACGTGCTCTCGCGCTACGGCTCGGAGAGCGACGGCGTCGCGCTCGACAAGCTGGGCGGCGTCGCATGGCAGCAGCGCAAGGCGCGGATGAAGGAGCGCATCCGCGAAATTGCGGGCGAGCTGATCGCGGTCGCCGCGCAACGCGCGCTGCGCCCCGCCGATGTGCTTGAGCCCGATGGCGGCGGCTATCCCGCCTTCGTCGACCGTTTTCCCTATGAAGAGACCGACGATCAGGATCGGGCGATCAGCGAAGTGATCGACGATCTCGGCGCCGGCAGGCCGATGGATCGGCTCGTCTGCGGCGATGTGGGCTTCGGTAAGACGGAGGTCGCGCTGCGTGCCGCGTTCGTCGCCGCGATGGCGGGATCGCAGGTCGCGATGATCTGCCCCACCACCCTGCTCGCCCGCCAGCATTTCAACAATTTCAAGGAACGCTTCCAGGGTTTCCCGCTCAACATGGGACGGCTCTCGCGCCTCGTCCCCGCCGCTGAGGCCAAGGCAACCAGGGAAGGGCTCGCAGACGGCAAGGTCGACATCGTGATCGGCACCCATGCGCTGCTCGCTAAGGGCATCGAGTTCAAGCGGCTCGGCCTCGTTATTGTCGATGAAGAGCAGCGCTTCGGCGTCACCCACAAGGAGAAGCTGAAGGCGCTCAAGGCCGACGTACACGTGCTCACGCTCACCGCCACGCCGATCCCGCGGACGCTCCAGATGGCGATGTCGGGCCTGCGCGAGCTATCGGTGATCCAGACCCCGCCGGTCGATCGCCTGGCGGTGCGCACCTATGTCACGCCGTGGGATCCGGTGGTGATCCGCGAGGCGCTGCTGCGCGAGCATTATCGCGGCGGCCAGAGCTATTTCGTCACGGCACGAATCAAGGAGCTGCCCGAGATCGAGGACTTCCTGCGCAAGCAGGTGCCCGAGATCAAATATGTCGTTGCCCACGGCCAGATGGCGGCAAGCGAGGTCGAGGAGCGGATGTCGGCTTTCTACGACGGGAAGTTCGACGTGCTGGTCTCGACCACGATCGTCGAAAGCGGCCTCGACATCCCCAGCGCCAACACGCTGATCGTCCATCGCGCCGACATGTTCGGCCTTGCCCAACTTTATCAGCTGAGGGGTCGCGTCGGGCGATCCAAAATTCGCGCCTATGCCTATCTTACCACGCCGGCCAACCGCACGATGACCGACACCGCCGAAAAGCGGCTCCATATCCTTTCAAACCTCGACACGCTCGGCGCCGGCTTCCAGCTCGCCAGCCACGACCTCGACATTCGCGGCGCGGGCAATCTGCTGGGCGACGAGCAATCCGGCCATATCAAGGAAGTCGGCTTCGAGCTTTACCAGTCGATGCTCGAGGAGGCGATCATCGAGGAGAAGGCCGGCGGTCTGGCCGAGACACAACGCCGCGAGAATTTCTCGCCGCAGATCACCGTCGATGCGCCGATCCTGATCCCAGAAGAATATGTGCCCGATCTCGATCTGCGCATGGGGCTCTACCGCCGCATGAACGAAATCGAGGATCGTGACGGCATCGAAGCTTTTGCAGCCGAGCTTATCGACCGCTTCGGGCCGCTCCCCGACGCGACGGCGAACCTGCTCTCGGTGATCGAAACCAAGCTCAACCTGAAGATCGCCTGCGTCGCCAAGCTCGATGTCGGCCCCAAGGGCGCGCTGGTCAGCTTCCACAACGATCAGTTCCCGGACATTCCGGGCCTGATCGCCTATACCGAGCGGCTGAAGGGCACCGCCAAGCTCCGCCCGGACAGCAAGCTCGTCATCACCCGCAACTGGCCCGACGCCAAATCGCGGCTCAACGGAGCGCTGCAATTGTCCAAGGGGCTGGCGAAGATCTTGTCGTAACAGCAGACCCGCTATGTACGTGAAGCGGCGATATATTGATCGATCGCGGTGGGAAGGATCGAAAGCGGCACGCCTCCGGTCTTGACGACAGCGTCGTTGAAGGACGGAAGATCAAAGCGGGTGCCCAGCGCCGCCCGCGCGCGTTCGCGCTCGCGCATCATCTGGAGCTGGCCAATCTTGTAGCCGCAGGCCTGCCCCGGCCATGCGCAGTAGCGATCGACCTCGCTGGTCATCGCGTCAACGCCGCGGCCGGTTTCCTGGACCATGAAGTTCACCGCCTGCTCGCGCGTCCAGCGCTTGGCATGGATCCCGGTATCGACCACGAGCCGGCAGGCGCGATATTGCTGGCCCTGGAGGAAACCCAGCCGGCCGAGCGGATCCTGCTCGTAGAGGCCAAGTTCGTCGCTGACCTGCTCGGCATAGAGCGCCCAGCCTTCCACAAAGGCATTGAAGCCCATCTCGGAGAAGATCAGCGGGATCTCCTCATGATGCTCGGCAAGATAAGCGCCCTGCCAGGCGTGGCCGGGTATCCCCTCATGCGTCGTCAGCGTCGGAAGCTGATATTTGGGCCACAGCGCAGTGGATTTGAGGTTCACATAATAGATTGCCGGCCGCGACCCGTCGAGCGCGGCAAAGTTCATATAGCCGAGCGGCGCACCATTCTGGATGTCCGGCGGGACGCGTTTGATGGTGAGCGGCGCCTTCAGCCCGAGCCGCGAGAAGCGTGGCAGGATCGCGCGCGCATTCGACACGCACTGGTTGAGATAAGCGATCAGCTGGGCGCGGCCGTCATCCGTATCCGGGAAGAGTTGTTTAGGGTCCTTGGTGAGCGCTTGCAGCCGCTCCCCCACGCTTCCCTGCGTCATGCCTTGATTCTTGAGGATCTGATCGAGGCGAGCCTTGATCTCATCATTCTGTTGGAGACCGATCTGATGGATCTCGTCCGGCGCCATCGTCGTCGTGGTACCGAGCTTGAGCGCCCATCGATAATAGGCCTCGCCGTCGGGCAAGCGATAGACGCCTGCCGTATCCGGCGCCTTGGCGGTCGCCTTAGTGAAGGCGGCGATTTGCCAGTCAAGCGCGGGATAGACCAGCTGTTCGACGAGCTTGGTCGCGCGGGCCGCCCAATCGCCCGCGATCCCGAGCTTGGCAGCGCGTTCGCTGACCGACGTCACCAGCTTCTGCTGCGCCGCCGGCGTCTTGCGAAACTCGGTCAATTGCCCAAGCGCATTGGTTGCAAGGAATGAGGGCGGCATCACGCCCTTGGCTGCATCGCTGGCGATACGCCCGGTTTCCTGATCGAGCGCTCTCGCCATGCCCGAAACGCGCGCCAGATAGGCCTCGCAATCGGCGGCGGTGCTGATGATGTGCTGCGAATCGAGAAATTCGGGCAAGCTCGAGAAGGTCCCGTCCTGCTGGCTCACCACATAGGGAATCGCTCGGCCGAAAAAGCCCTGTGGCGCTCCGCCATAGAAAAACGCATCGCCTTCGATGCCGACGCCTGCGGCATAGTTGACCGTGTCATACTGGATCTGCTCGGCCGGACCGAGCGCGGCCCGGTCGATCCCGCCAAGTTCGGCCTTCATCGCCTTCAAATGCCGCGCCCAGAGGGCGTTGCCCGTCGGCGAAAGATCGGAAAGCCGGGATTTCAGCGGCGCATTGGCGCCCTTGTCCATTCCCAGCGAGGTGGCGCTTTCCGGGCTGAGACGAAGAATATCCTGCGCATAGCGAGCGAGTGCCGCCGAAAACCGCTGCGAAGCCGAGCCTGCCGTTTTGGCCAAGAGGCGCGCCGAGGGCAGCACCGCCGCCGAAGCGAGAACCGACGCGAGAAAGTGTCGGCGGGCGAACAGGGTCTGCGTCGGCATCATATCGGGCTCCTAATGCGAACTATTATCAGCGCCCCACCATGGTTTCGGGCCGCACCAGACGATCGAAGGTCGCTTCGTCGACAAGGCCCAGATCCAGCGCGGCTTCGCGCAGCGTCAGCCCGTTTGCGTGCGCATGCTTGGCGATCTTGGCGGCATTGTCATAACCGATTTCCGGCGCAAGCGCGGTCACCAGCATCAGCGAGCGATCGACCAGTTCGGCGATGCGATCTCGGTTAGGCTCGGCGCCGTCGAGCGCATGCTCCGTGAACAAGCGGATGCCCTGCGCGAGGAGGGCGATCGAGCGGAGCACATTGGCGCCGATCAGCGGCTTGAAGACATTGAGCTCGAAATGGCCTTGCAGCCCGCCCACCGTCACCGCCTGGTGATTGCCGATCACCTGGGCCGCGACCATCGTCAGCATCTCATTCTGGGTGGGGTTCACCTTGCCCGGCATGATCGAGCTGCCCGGTTCGTTCTCGGGCAGGCTCAACTCGCCAATGCCCGATCGCGGCCCCGATGCCATCAAGCGGATATCATTGGCGATCTTCGTAATCGAAACCGCCAGCACATTGAGCGCGCCTGAGAGCTCGACGAGCGCATCGTTCGAAGCCAGCGCCTCGAACTTGTTCGGGGCAGACATGAAGGGCAGCCCGGCCAGCCCGGCGATCTCGCGCGCCATATCCTCGGCGAAACCCGGAGGTGCGTTGAGACCGGTGCCAACGGCGGTGCCGCCCTGCGCCAGCCGAAGCAGCCGGGGCATGACGGCATCGATCCGCGCGATCGCGTTTTCGATCTGCGCGGCATAGCCCGAAAATTCCTGGCCGAGCGTCAGCGGCGTCGCGTCCTGCAAATGGGTGCGGCCGATCTTGACGATATCGTCCCATTCGCTCGCCTGGAGCGACAATCGAGACTGCATAACGTGAAGCGCCGGCAGCAAACCTTCATGAAGGCAGCGGGCAGCCGCGATATGAAGTGCCGTCGGAAAGCTGTCGTTCGAGCTTTGGCTCCGGTTGACATGATCATTGGGGTGGACCGGCGACTTGCCGCCGCGCGTGCCCGCCAGGCTTTCGTTGGCGAGCCCTGCGATCACCTCGTTGACATTCATATTGGTCTGGGTGCCGCTCCCGGTCTGCCAGATCGCGAGCGGGAACTGATCGTCATGCGCGCCGGCGGCGACGCTGGCTGCGGCGGCCTCAATCGCATCCGCCAAGTTCGCGTCGAGGCCATGCTGGCGGTTGATGCGCGCGGCTGCCTGCTTGATCAGCGCGAGTGCATGAATGATCGAAAGCGGCATCCGCTCATTTGCGGGAAACGCGAAATTTTTGAGCGAGCGCTGCGTCTGGGCGCCCCAGTAACATTCCGCGGGAACTTCGATGGGGCCGAAACTGTCCGACTCGGTGCGAGTATTCATCGACGCATACTCCTTCCCTCCCGCCACGCAGAGAGGAATGAAGATCATTTCTTGCGTGTAAAATCCACCGATACGACGTTCGATCCATCTTCGGTCACAACCGGCGCCGGCGCATCGTTTTCGGCATCGTCATGTTCGGCAGGTTCCTCGTCACCCTCGACCTGGACCTGGAACTGAAGCGCGAAGTTGACCGCTGGATCGTGGAACGCAGTGACCGCCCCGAAAGGGATGATCAGATGAGCGGGCACCTGGTTGAAGGACAGGCCGACCTCGAACTTATCTTCACCAACCTTCAGATCCCAGAACCGGTTCTGGATGACGATCGTCATCTCATCCGGGAAGCGTTCCACGAGATGGCGCGGAATATCGACGCCAGGCGCGCCGGTCTTGAAGGTGATATAGAAGTGATGCTCGCCGGGAAGTCCCCCGCGGCGCTGCACCTCGCCCAACACCCGCCCGACCACCGCGCGCAGGGCATTCTGCACGATCTCGTCATAGGGAATCAGGCTGTCGGGCGTCTCTTCGCTCATGAAGGCTAGGTGAACGCTTGGCCTTTGCGGGTCAAGACGCGTTGCGCCGTGACGCACGGACGCTATAGCGCTGTGGCATGCGCACCGCACTTGTCAAACGCACGACCCACGAAACCGATATCGCCGTCGAGGTCAATCTCGATGGCACAGGCAATTATCGGGTTTCCACCGGTATCGGCTTTCTCGATCATATGCTCGAGCAGCTTTCGCGCCATTCGCTGATCGATCTGGAGGCGACGGTGAAGGGCGATCTGCATGTCGATCAGCATCACACCACCGAAGACAGCGCGATCGCGATCGGCGAGGCGATTTCGAAGGCGCTTGGCGACCGCAAGGGCATTACCCGCTTCGGCAGCGCCTATGCGCCGATGGACGAGACGCTGACGCGCGTCGCGCTCGACATTTCCGGGCGCCCCTTCCTCGTATGGAAGGCGCAGTTCACCACCCCGCGCCTGGGCGAGATGGATACCGAGCTCTTCCAGCACTGGTTCCACGCCTTTGCGGGATCGGCGGGGATCACGCTCCACGTCGAAAATCTCCATGGAGAGAATAACCATCATATCATCGAAAGCTGCTTCAAGGGCTTGGCCCGCGCGCTGAGACAGGCGATCGAGATCGATCCGCGCAAGGCGGACAGCGTGCCTTCGACCAAGGGAACGCTGGGCGGCGCGAAGGATCGTCATGGCTGAGCACGTCGCGCTGATCGATTATGGTGCGGGCAATCTCCGGTCGGTGCAAAATGCCTTGAAAGCGGCCGGAGCCCCGGACGTGCTGGTGACGGCCGATCCGGAAACGGTGCGGGCCGCCGATCGCATCGTGTTGCCGGGCGTGGGAGCTTTTGCCGCCTGCATGAAAGCGTTGACCGCGATCGACGGCATGGTCGATGCCATGGCGGAAGCTGCGACCGAGCGAGCCCGCCCTTTCCTCGGCATCTGCGTCGGCATGCAATTGCTGGCGGATGCGGGCGAGGAGCATGGGCGTCATCCCGGGCTCGGCTGGATCGGCGGGACCGTGCGCAAGCTCGCGCCAGGCGATCCCCATCTCAAGGTGCCCCATATGGGATGGAATGATGTGACGCCGACCCGCGACCATCCGCTGATCGCTTCGGGCGAGGCTTATTTCCTGCACAGCTTCGCCTTCGAGGATATGGACGGATCGGCGCTGCTCGCCCAGACCGATCATGGCGGCCGAGTCACCGCGGCAGTGGGACGCGACACGATCGTCGGCGTCCAATTCCATCCGGAAAAGAGCCAAGGCTACGGCCTGTCTTTCCTGGGCCGCTTTCTGGAGTGGCGGCCATGAGCCTGATCGTCTTTCCAGCCATTGATCTGAAAGGCGGCCAGGTCGTCCGGCTCGCGCAGGGCGATATGAACCGCGCCACCGTTTACGGCAGCGATCCGGCAGCCCAGGCTGCCAAGTTTGCCGAACGGGGCGCTGACCATCTGCACGTCGTCGATCTCGATGGCGCCTTCGCCGGCGAGGCGGTGAACCCGTCTGCTGTCCAGGCCATTATCGAGGCATTTCCGGGCAAGGTGCAGCTTGGCGGCGGCATTCGCGATCGCGCCGCGATCGATCGCTGGATCGAGCTTGGCGTATGGCGCGTCGTGATCGGAACGGCGGCGCTGCAGAATCCCGATCTGGTCAGGGAGGCGGCGCGCGATCTCCCCGGGAAGATCGTCGTCGGCGTAGATGCGCGCGACGGCTATGTCGCCACGCATGGCTGGGCCGAAGTTTCCGACATGAAGGTCGAGGAACTGGCCAATCGCTTCGCCGACGCGGGCGTCGCCGCGCTCTTGTTCACCGATGTCGGGCGGGACGGATTGCTCAAGGGCTGCAACGTTGATGCCACCCTTCACCTTGCGCGCAGAACGCGGATGCCGGTGATCGCCAGTGGCGGTGTTCGGGATCTGGGTGACATTCTCGAACTGGCACGCGGCGCGTCCGAAGGCATTGAAGGCGTCATCACCGGCCGCGCGCTCTATGACGGGACGCTCAAGCTGGAGGCGGCGCTGGGGATCGCACGGGCATGAGCGTCCGGGTTCGCGTGATCCCTTGCCTCGACGTCGCCGGCGGGCGCGTCGTCAAGGGAGTCAACTTCGTCGACCTCGTTGATGCGGGCGATCCCGTCGAGCAGGCGCGCATCTATGACGCGGCGGGCGCGGACGAGCTTTGCTTCCTCGACATCACCGCCAGCCATGAGCAGCGCGGCATTATCCTCGATGTCGTCGCACGGACCGCTGAGGTGGTGTTCCTGCCGCTGACGGTGGGCGGCGGCGTGCGTTCGGTGGAAGACGCGCGCGCGCTGCTGCTGGCGGGCGCTGACAAGGTCTCGGTCAATTCGGCGGCGGTTGCGCGGCCGGAGCTTGTCCGCGAGATGGCCGACCGCTTCGGCGCGCAATGTGTGGTGGGCGCGGTGGATGCGCGCCAGGCCGGCCCGGGCAAGTGGGAAGTTTACACGCATGGCGGCCGGCGCGAAACGGGGATCGATGCGGTTGCGCACGCCGCCCGGCTCGCCGAGCTCGGCGCAGGCGAGATACTGCTGACGTCGATGGACCGTGATGGAACGCGCGAAGGCTATGATCTCGCGCTGACCCGCGCCGTTGCGGATGCCGTGCCGGTGCCCGTGATTGCGAGCGGCGGCGTCGGCTCGCTCGATCATCTCGTGGCAGGTGTTCTGCGGGGCGGAGCGTCGGCCGTGCTGGCTGCATCGATCTTCCACTACGGCCAGCACAGCATATCAGAGGCGCACGCGGCGCTGCGAGCCGCGGGCCTGCCAGTGCGCGCTTGAAGAGTCGGTAAACTTTACATTTACCTTAGGTCGGCACCGACGTTAACCAATTATACGCTTGGATATACGTCGCTTCGCCAAATTGGCCGCGAACTTGCTTAACCATGATTGACCACAGTCAGGTCGTTCTTTGGGTTGCGGTAGCGGGGGCTTTGTATGGCGCGGGCGGGGCTGGCGATTGCGTTGATGGCTGTTTTCATTGCAATCGCCGGCCCCTCCGCTTCCGCCCAGCCGGCAGATGCCAAGCCTGCCTCGACGGTGCCGGAACCCACCGATCTCGCCTTGTTCGCGGCTGGGGTGGCCGGGCTCATCATTGGCCGGAGGGGCAGTAGGTCAAACCGCCGTGGCGATTGACTTCGGCGGGCTTTCCCGCTTGACAGACAAGCATGGCAGACACGCTCGCCCGGCTTGAGCAGACCATCGCCGCGCGTCGCGGCGCCGATCCGCAATCTTCTTACGTCGCGAAGCTGCTCGCCGCCGGTACGCCAAAGATCGCACAGAAGCTCGGCGAAGAAGCGGTCGAAACCGTCATCGCCGCCCTGGCCGCCGACAAGGGCAAGCTCATCGCCGAGGCAAGCGATCTCATGTTTCACCTGCTGGTGCTGCTTCAGGACAGAGGCGTAGCGATCGCTGATGTCTTGAATGAGCTTGAGCGGCGCGAAGGCGTTTCGGGAATTGCGGAAAAAGCCGCACGAACTGCCGAATAGCCGAGGAACTCCCATGCCGATCGACGCAACCACGCCATATGACGACAACAACATCTTCGCCAAGATTCTGCGAGGCGAGATCGCGAGCCGCAAGGTCTATGAAGACGAATATGCGCTGGCTTTCCATGATATCAATCCGCAGGCACCCCATCATGTGCTGGTGATCCCGAAAGGCCGCTATGTCTCCTGGGACGATTTTTCAGCGACGGCGAGCGATGCGGAGATCGCCGGTTTCGTAAGAGCCGTGGGCAAGGTTGCGCGCGAGGCTGGAATGGTGGAGCCGGGCTATCGGCTGCTCGCGAATATCGGGCCGGACAGCCATCAGGAGGTGCCGCACCTTCATGTGCATATTTTCGCCGGCCGGCCACTCGGACCGATGCTGGCGCGCTGAAAAGCAGTTGCCGCGCGCGCATTAACGGCTAGGCTCATACCCTCAACATGGTTGGGGGTCTCATGAACCTGCGCATCAAGTCGCTCGACGCCATTCTCGCAACCGCCGAAAAGAAGTCGCTTCACAGATCGCTCGGTGCCTTCCAGCTCACCATGCTGGGAATCGGCGGGATCATCGGCACCGGCATCTTTGTGCTCACCGCCGAAGCGGCGCAGAAGGCCGGGCCGGGCATGATGATCAGCTTCGTGATTGCGGGATTCGTCTGCGCGGTGGCGGCGCTTTGCTATTCGGAATTGTCGTCGATGGTGCCGGTATCGGGTTCGGCATATACCTATACGTATGCCGTCATGGGAGAACTGCTTGCCTGGATGGTGGGCTGGGCACTGGTCCTGGAATATGCGGTGGCGGCGAGCGCGGTTTCGGTCGGTTGGTCGGGCTATTTCGTCGGCTTGCTGCGCGATTATGTGGGCATTACGATCCCGGCCGAACTGGCCAACGGTCCTTATGCGGGAGGGCTGGTCAACATTCCCGCGCTGGTGATCGCGCTGCTCGTGACCGGGCTGCTCATGATCGGCACCAAGGAAAGCGCGCGCTTCAATGCCATCCTCGTGGTCATCAAGGTGGCAGCACTCACGCTGTTCGTCATCGCCACCATCGGGATCATCAAAAGCGATCATTTCACGCCATTCACGCCCAATGGCTGGGGGATCATCGGCGTGGGGGGCGCTGCCGCGTCTATCTTTTTCGCCTATGTCGGCTTCGATGCCGTCTCGACCGCCGCCGAAGAAACCAAGAATCCGCAACGCAACGTGCCCATCGGCCTGATCGGATCGCTGGTGATCTGCACTATCTTCTATCTGCTCGTTGCGGCGGGCGTGATCGGAGCGGCAAACGCGCAACCGGTGCGCGGGCCGCTGGGCGAGGTGCTCGCGCCCGGATCGATCGAACTCGCCAATCAATGCGCGGCAATCACCGCCAAGGGGCTGGCGGAGCCGGTCGCCTGTTCCAAGGAAGCGCTGGCTTATGTGCTGAAATCGATTGGTTGGCAGAAGCTTGGCGGCATCATCGGCCTTGCCGCGGGGTTGGCGCTGCCGTCGGTTGTCCTGATGATGCTCTATGGCCAGACCCGCATCTTCTTCGTGATGGCGCGCGATGGGTTGTTGCCTGAAAGGCTTGCTACCATCCATCCACGATGGAAGACCCCGCACATCGTGACGGCGATCACCGGCGTCTTCGTGGCCGTGGCCGCCGCTTTCCTGCCGGTCGGCAAGCTCGCGGACGTCTCCAATTCGGGGACTCTTTTCGCCTTCCTGATGGTGGCCGTCGCCGTGCTGGTCATGCGCCGGACGGCGCCCGAGCGGCATCGCCCGTTCAAGACGCCCGCGGTCATGATCGTGGCGCCGCTAGCGATCGCGGGGTGCCTGGCGCTTTATCTGCTGCTTCCCTTTGATGCGAAGATGGTGCTCCCGATCTGGGGCGGGATCGGCCTCATCTTCTATTTTCTCTACGGCTATCACCGTAGCCATGTCGGCCGCGGATTGGTGGAGGTTCACGAGGAGGATCCGGACCTGCCGCCGGGCGCCATCCCGCCCGTTCCCAAATTTTGAACGGCGGCACTGAACCACGCCATGGGCACCAACCGGCTCGAAGCGTTCAGCGACGGTGTGCTCGCGATCATCATCACGATCATGGTGCTGGAGCTCAAGGTTCCCCACGATCATAGCCTGGCCGCGCTGGCGGCGCTGTGGCCCGTCTTTCTGAGCTATGTTCTGAGCTTCATTTATGTCGGTATCTACTGGAACAACCATCACCACATGATGCATGTGGTCAAACACGTCACCGGCAGCGTGCTTTGGGCCAATCTCCACTTGCTGTTCTGGCTTTCGCTGCTGCCGTTCACCACCGGCTGGATGGGCGAAAATCATTTCGAGACATTGCCCACGGCCCTCTATGGGCTGAACCTACTGTGCTGCGCGGTGGCATATTATGCCCTGGAGCGCGTGCTCATCGCCAATGAAGGCCGCGACGGCCTGCTCGCGCAGGCGATGGGCCGGGATCTCAAGGGTAAAGTCTCGCCCCTGCTCTATATCCTCGGCATTATGGGCGCCTGGTTCATCGCTCCCTGGATCGGCCTGATGTTCTTTGCCGGCACGGCCGGGCTTTGGCTGGTGCCCGACCGGCGCATCGAACGGCTGATCCGCGGCCGTTAGAGCGGCAAGCGTATAATCGTAACCGTTCGTTTCGAGCGGAGGTTCGAGCATTGCCGAGAACCGAAGTCGAGAAATCCGCCAGCGGGCGCGTTCTCGATACGCTTTCTCGACTGGCTCGAAAGCTACTCGAACCAATCGGTCTTGACTCCGATTAAACGCTTGAAACTCTAGCGAAGCCGCTGCGCGACAAGCTGCCTGAGATCCGCCTCAGGGCGCGCGCCATAATGCGAGATCACTTCGGCGGCGGCGATGGCACCCATGGTGAGCGAATCCTTGATCGAGCGGCCTTGCGCCTGCCCGGCCAGGAAGCCGGCGGCGAAAAGATCGCCCGCGCCGGTGGTGTCGATCACCTCGTCGATCGGCTCGGCAGGAACGGCGACACGTTCGCCAGCGCTTATCGCCAGCGCACCCTTTTCGCTGCGCGTCACGACCAGCAGCGGGACCTTCGCCGCCGTGGCACGCACCGCCGCTTCGAAATCGTCGGTCTCGTTGAGCGAGAGGATCTCAGCCTCGTTGGCGAACAGGATGTCGAGCTGCCCGCCATCGATCAGCCCCTGGAAATCGGCACGATGACGTTCGATGCAGAACATGTCCGATAGGGTGAGCGCGACCTTGCGCCCCGCCTGCCGGGCAGTTGCGATCGCGGTTCGCATGGCCGCGCGCGGCTGCTCGGGATCCCACAGATAGCCCTCCAGATAGAGGATCGCGGCCGAGCGAATCAGCTCGAGATCGAGCGCGCTCGCAGGCAGGAATTGCGATGCGCCGAGGAAGGTGTTCATCGTGCGCTGCGCATCGGGGGTGACGAGGATCAGGCAGCGCGCGGTGGGCGGTTGGCCCGGGCGCGGCGCGGTTTCGAAACGGACCCCAAGCGCGCGGATATCGTGCGCGAAAACCTTGCCGAGCTGATCGTCGGCGACCTGGCCAATGAACCCCGCCCGGCCGCCGAGAGCGGCGATCCCAGCCGCCGTATTCGCAGCCGAGCCCCCGCTGGCCTCGATGCCCGGGCCCATTTTGGCATAGAGCGCCTCGGCCTCCTCGGAGGAAAACAGCAACTGCATCGCGCCCTTGGGCAAGCCTTCGCTGGCGATGAAGGCATCGTCGGCCTGGGCGATGACGTCAACGATCGCATTACCGATGGCGACGATATCGAGGGTCGGTGCAGTCACAAACATCTCCTTCCAAGCTGGCGCAGCGCCTAACCGCCGCACGGGTGACGCGCAAGCCGGGCAGCGCTAAAGGATGCCGCCATGGACCTGCGCCGCCTTTTCCCCCTCTCGTTATTGGCCATATTGAGCGCCTGCGGCGAAACGCCCCCGCCACGCGCGATCGCGCCGCCGCCCAAGGCCTCGACGGCGCAGGCGGGCCTCGATCGCGTGATGGATCAAACCGCGCAGACGCTGGTGGCGCTGTTCGGGGACGCCAATCTGGACGTGCGCGAGGGGCCGGCGCGCAAGCTGCAATTTTCAAGCCCGGTCTGCGTGCTCGATGCCTATCTTTATCCTTCCACCCAAGGGAAGGAACCGACCGTGCGCTATATCGACGCGCGCCAGCCGAGCGGCGACGACTTCGACCGGGCATCCTGCATCGCAGCGCTCAGCCGGCGGGCGGCGGCGCGCTGAGCTTGCCAACCGCCCAGCGGGCGGCGTCGGCGACGATCGGTGAGGGATCATCTGCAAGGCTTTGGGCCTTGGGCAGCAATTTGGAGTCGCGGCTATTGCCCGCTGCGATCAACGCATTGCGCACCATCCGATCGCGCCCGATGCGCTTGATCGGCGAACCCGCGAACAAGGCGCGAAAGCTCGCGTCATCGAGATCGAGCAGATCGGCGATCGCGGGCGCGGTCAATTCGGCCCGAGGCGCAAAGGCGCGGTTGGCTGAGGCGGCCTGCGCGAACCGGTTCCAGGGGCACACCGCCAGGCAATCGTCGCAGCCGTAGATCCGGTTGCCGATGGCTTCGCGAAATTCGAGCGGGATCGGCCCCTTATGCTCGATCGTCAGGTAAGAAATGCAGCGCCGCGCATCGAGCCGATAGGGCGCTGGAAAAGCATTGGTGGGGCAGGCCTGCTGGCAGGCGGTACAGCTCCCGCAGCGATCCGCATGCGGTTCATCGGCTGGAAGGTCGAGCGTCGTCATGATCGCGCCGAGGAACAGCCAGCTTCCGTCAGACCGGCTGACCAGATTGGTGTGCTTGCCCTGCCAGCCGATCCCGGCCGCCGCTGCCAGCGGCTTTTCCATGACGGGCGCCGTATCGACGAAAACCTTCAATTCCCCCTCCGCCTGCGTGATCAGCCAGCGTGCGAGCGCCTTCAGCGCCTTTTTGACGATGTCATGATAATCCGCGCCTTGCGCATAGACCGAGATCCGCGCGCGATCCCTCACCTCAGCAAGCCGCAATGGATCCTCGGCCGGCGCATAGCTCATGCCCAGCATGATGACCGAGCGCACCTCGGGCCAGAGCCCGCGCGGACTGGCCCGCTGCGCCGCGCGCTCCTCCATCCAGATCATGTCGCCATGCGCGCCTTCCGCAAGCCAGCGCGTCAATCGCTCCGCCGTCAGCGGTGCGGCATCGGCGCGCGCGACGCCGCAAGCCGTGAAGCCCAATGTTCGCGCTTGTTCCTTGAGCGCGGCGGTTAAGGCGATATTCGCGTTTTGATGTGATGGCATCGTCACGCTGGCATTGGTAGAAGGCCGCCGATTTGACGCAAGAGCTTGCGATTGAGGCGAAAGCCCTGGTGAAGCAGTTCGACGGCTTTCGAGCGGTCGACGGCGTCGATCTCGCCGTGCCGGCGGGCGCGATTTATGGCGTGCTCGGCCCCAATGGTGCAGGCAAGACCACAACCTTGCGGATGCTGCTCGGCATCATCGACCCCGATTCGGGCGAACGAAAGGTGCTGGGAAACAGGCAGCCGCTGCGCGCCGCCAACCGGATCGGCTATCTGCCAGAGGAGCGCGGCCTCTACCCCACCATGCAGGCGCGCGAAGCGATCGCCTTCATGGGCGCGCTGCGCGGGCTCAAGCTGGGCGAGGCTCGGGCACGCGCCGATCGGCTGCTGGCAGAGCATGGCCTTGCAGACGCCGCACGCAAACCGATCCGGACCTTGTCCAAGGGCATGGCGCAGACCGTTCAGATTCTCGGTACAATCGTTCACCGGCCGCGTCTGATCGTACTCGACGAGCCCTTTTCCGGGCTTGATGCGATCAATCAGGAACGGCTGGAGGCGATGATCCGCGCCCAAGTCGACGCCGGCGCAACGGTCCTGTTCTCGACCCATGTGATCGCGCACGCCGAACGATTGTGCGAGCGCATCGCCATCATCGTCGGCGGACGCGTCCGCTTCGAGGGCAGCGTGGCCGAGGCGCGTGGCCGGCTGCAAGCGCAAGTCACGCTCGTGACCCGCAGGACCGAAGGCGCATGGCGTACGGCACTTCCAGCCGATGCGCGTTGCGAAAACGGCGCCTGGATCTTCCCGCTGCCCGGCAACGGCATCGAACCGCTGCTCGCCCGATTGATCGAGGGCGAGGCTGGGATCGAGGCGCTTTCCATTGAGCGGCCGGGGCTGCACGACGCTTTCGTCGAGATTGTCGGCGAAACTGCGGCGCAAGGCATCAGGAAGGAGCCGGAGCCGGAATGATGCTGACCAATTTGCACGCCGCGCTGGTGATCGCCCGGCGGGATTATGTCGCGACCGTCTGGTCGCGCGCCTTTATCCTGTTCCTGCTGGGGCCGCTCATCCCGATCCTGTTCGGAGTGACCTTCGGGTCGGTGGGATCGAAGATGTCTGCGCCAGCGGCTCCGCCCACGATCGCCATCCTCGCAAGCGGCGGCGAAGCGCAGGCGCTGCAGGTTGCACGGAAACGCATCTTCACGATCTTGGGTGATGAGGGATTACCCCGCATTGAAGTCAGCACCACCAGCGATGCCGACCGCCTGCTTAAACATGACGAAGCCGCGGCCGTGGTGATCGGATTGCCGGATCGTCCCGTCCTGCGCGGCGCACCGGAGGTGGTGAGCCGTCACGCCGCACTCATCGAATGGATGCTCGCCGATGCGCGCCGCGACCGCGCACTCGACAAGGCGGGTATCGTCTTGCGGCCTATCACGCTCAAACGGGAATTCATCGCTGCGCCCGCCCATTCGGACCAGAATGATCGCTCAACGCTGGCCAGGGCCGGGCAGCTGCTGCTGCTTTTCCTGACCATGATCCTTACCGGCATGCTGCTCTCCAACATGATGGAGGAGAAATCGAGCAAGGTGATCGAGATCCTTGCCGCCGCCGTTCCCGTGGATGCGATCTTCCTGGGGAAGCTGATCGGCATGCTCGGCATGTCGCTGACCGGGATTGCGATTTGGGCTTCTGTCGCTGCCGCAGCCCTTTTCGCATTCGTGCCGGTTTCCGCGCTGCAAATGATCGCGCCAGCGGTCGGCTGGCCTATCTTCATCTTGCTGAGCACAATTTATTTCATGTCCAGCTACCTGCTGGTGGGCGCGCTTTATCTGGGCATCGGCGCGCAAGCGGGCACCGTGCGCGAGGTGCAGACGCTCTCGATGCCGCTCACCTTCGGGCAACTGATCATTTTCGGCTTTGCCGCCTCGGCGGCGGATCAGACGAACGGCCCCGCCGCGATTGCGGCAAGCCTGTTCCCCTGGAGCTCGCCCTACGCAATGATCGCGCGCGCGGCGCAACGGCCGGAAATCTGGCCGCATCTGCTGGCCATCGCGTGGCAGGCGGCCACCGTCGCAATGATCGTTCGCGTCGGCGCCAACCTGTTTCGCCGCAGTGTGCTCAAGTCCGGCGGAGCAGGCATCTGGCGGAAGCTCATCGAACGTTCATCGTGGGTGGCTTAGGCGCTGCTCATGCGCCAGATCGATCGCCGCACCGCCATTACCCGCTGCTCCGCAACCGCGGCCGGGCTGTTCCTGTTTGGTTTCGACGCCGCCGCCCGCGCGAAAAGCGAGAATTTTGAAGTGAATTTCTCCGAAGCCGAATGGCGCAAGCGGCTCGACCCGGCCGCCTTCAATGTGCTGCGCCAGCAGGGAACCGAGCGTGCCTTCACCAGCCCGCTCAATAACGAGCACCGGCCAGGCACCTTCCTGTGTCGAGGATGCGATCTGCCGCTATTCTCCTCGCGTACCAAATTCGACAGCGGCACCGGCTGGCCGAGCTTCTGGCATCCACTGCCCAACGCCGTCCGCACTGACAGCGATACGCTGCTGGGCTATGTCCGCACCGAAGTGCATTGCCGCCGCTGCGGCGGCCATCTCGGCCACGTCTTCAACGACGGGCCGCCGCCGACCGGTCTGCGCTATTGCATGAACGGCGTCGCGATGCGTTTCGTGTGGGTCAAATCCGGCTAGCAAATTCGCGCGGCCCCGCTTTGGCCGGTTCAACAGCGTGGTGATTTCCCCTACATAGCAGCCGGCGCGCGCATTCCTGCTGCGCCGGGAGCGATGCGATGCGGGTATTGCGGGGAATTTGGAAGCTGCTGGTCGGGGTGAAGGACCTGCTGGTTCTCCTCTTCATGCTGCTCTTCTTTGGCCTGCTCTATATGGCGCTTTCGATGGCGCCCAATCCCGCAGTTTCCAGCGGCTCCGGCGCACTCGTTGTGCGGCTGAACGGTACGCTGGTCGAACAGCCCGAGAATATCGACCCGCTTTCGGTCATCCGGGGCGATGAGGATAGGCCGACCCAATATCGGCTGCGCGATGTCGTCAGTGCGTTGCGGGCCGCTGCCAAGGATGGCTCGATCAAGGCGGTGGTGCTCGATCTCGATCGTTTCGTCGGTGGCGGCCAGGCAACCATCACTGACGCTGCAGCCGCGCTGGATGAGGTGCGGCGCTCGGGCAAGCCGGTGCTGGCCTATGCGACCGGCTATGTCGACGACAGCTATCAGCTCGCTGCCCATGCGAGCGAGGTCTGGATGGACCCGCTCGGTGCCGTCATGCTTGCGGGGCCGGGCGGATCGCGGCTTTACTATAAGGGATTTCTCGACAAGATCGGCGTGACCGCCAACGTCTATCGCGTCGGCCAGTATAAGTCGGCGGTGGAGCCGTTTACGCGTGCCGACCAATCGCCCGAGGCGCGCGCCGCCAACCAGGCGCTGGCGGACAGTCTCTGGCAGAGCTGGCAGGACGATGTCTCGCGTGCGAGACCGCAGGCCAAGGTTCATGCGTACAGCAGTGCGCCGCAGACCTTCATCCAAGCCAGCGGAGGCAATATCGCACGCGCTGCGGTCGCTGCGGGACTGGTCGACAAGCTCGGGGACCGGATCGCCTTCGGCAACCGGGTTGCGCAGATCGCCGGGCCTCAGGCGACGCCGGGAAGCTTCAAGACCGTTTCTTTCGCGCGCTACGCCGCCGCGCATACCGCGCCCGACGGAGGCCAGATCGGCGTTCTTACGGTGGCAGGCGACATCGTCGATGGCCATGCGGGGCCCGGCACCGCAGGGGGCGATACGATCGCTGAGCTGTTGTCGGACGAGCTTGCGCGCAACCGGATCAAGGCGCTCGTCGTGCGGATCGATTCGCCCGGAGGCTCGGTGACGGCCGCGGAGCGCATTCGCGGCGCGATCATGGCCGCGAAGTCGCAGGGATTACCGGTTGTGGTCTCGATGGGATCAGTGGCGGCAAGCGGCGGCTATTGGATCTCCACACCGGCGGATCGCATCTTCGCCGAACCATCGACGATCACCGGATCGATCGGCGTGTTCGGGATCATCCCCACCTTTCAGGGCACGCTCCAGAAACTCGGCCTGTCCGCCGATGGCATCAAGACGACGCCGCTTTCGGGCGAGCCCGATGTGCTCAAGGGCACGTCGCCGCAGTTCAACCAGCTCATCCAGCTCGGTATCGAAGACGTATATCAGCGGTTCATCGGTCTGGTCGCCGAGTCGCGCAAATTGGCGCCGGGCCGTGTCGACGAGATCGGCCAGGGCCGTGTCTGGGCGGGCGGCACCGCGCGCCAGATCGGATTGGTCGACGCGTTCGGCTCGCTTGACGATGCCATCGCGCAAGCCGCCGAAATGGCGAAGCTGGACCCGCGGACCGCCGAGCCGCGATTCATCGAGCGCGAGCCGAATGCCTTCGACAAGTTCTTACGCGACACCGTGCTTTCGAGCGACAATGACGAGGCGCAAGCACGCGATCCCTGGACGCGCGCGGTCGATCGCCCGCAGACAATGCTGGCCCAGGCGATCAGCGACGCCGGCGAGATCCTGTCGGGCCCGGCGATCCAGGCACGGTGTCTCGAATGCGGCGGGATGGTAGCGCCCCGGCACGGCGCGCAAGGCCGGCGCAGCCTGTTCGCGCTTGCCAAGGTGACGCTGGGGCTATGAGCTTTCTCATCCGCGTCGCAAGCGTCAACGATGCCTCGGCCATCGCCGCAATCTACGCACCCTATGTCGAATCGCTCAGCGTCTCGTTCGAGCAACGCGCGCCGACGGCGAAGGAAATTGTACGGCGAATCGAGTCGGTCACCGAAACCTACCCCTGGCTCATCGCCGAATCGGATGGAGAGGTAGTCGGCTATGCCTATGCCTCCCACTTCCGCGAGCGCTGGGCGTACCGTTTCGCCGTCGAGACCGCGATTTACATCGCGTCGCACCGCCAGCGCGAAGGCATTGGCCGCCGGCTCTATCTTGCCCTGATCCGAACCCTGAGCGCGCAAGGCTATACGCAAGCGCTCGCGGCCATCGCCCTGCCCAACGAAGGCAGCATCGACATGCATGAAGCCGTTGGTTTCCAGCGCGCGGGCGTCTGGCGCGGGGTCGGCTTCAAACATGGCCAGTGGCGCGACGTGGGGCTGTGGCAACGCCCGCTTGCACTACCGGAGGATGATCCCGAAGAACCTCGGCCGTTCAGCGAAGTGGGCCTCGTCCTCGAATAGCCGCAGAGGCATGGCCGCGTTGCCTTGTTGCCATTTCGGCGAATCACCCTGAAAGGACCGAAACCTGCGATTGCCGCCGATGAAGGGCAAACCCTTGCAGCTCATCTTCGCCGCGCTCGCAGGGATATCTCACCAAAAGATGGTCAGATGAGTGCCACTTCATGTCTGCCCACGGACACCCCCAATCTCCAGCACGCGTCGTACCGTAGTCATCCGTCAGGCAAGAAGGTCGCATCCGAATGTCTGAAAATGGGATGACTCGTCGAGACACGGGTGCGGTCGAGTATGCCAATTACAACGACCCTCATCCCGGTCGTTTCGGCACAAGGCAGGAATTGGTCATTCCGGTCATTTTAGCGTAAAGGAAATATACTACACCCTCATGGCAAGAGCGACCGGCTGAATTGAACAGGAGAGAAACCATGCTTGACAGAGTTCGCGCTTCGGTTTTTTTTGGAGCTTTGACGTTCGTAGTTGCCGCTTCAGCTCCGGCAAACGCGGTGATTCTGGAATATTCCAGTCGTCTCGACCTCACTGCGGCGACGGGCTCATCAAGTATAGAAACTTTCACTGATGGTGTACACTTTCCGATCATTGGTGGTGTACTGAATTCGCACACGACTTGTCCGGATTGCACTGGCGGGCCAATTCCACCCGGCAGCATTATCGATAATATTACTTATTCGACCGAAGTGTTTTCGAACAAAGGTGCTTATTTTAACATCGACACCGGCGTAAATTTTGCCGGGGGGTTTCTTGATTCGCTTGGCGGTTTTGCCAGCCCCCTTCCTCATGATCCCCCACGGACGCTGACCGTAACGTTCGATGCGCTGCAAAGGGGATTCGGATTTGATACCAATCTTCTGATGAAAACCTTCAAGGTCGACGTTTTCGGCGATAGTGACACGTTACTCGGCTCGTTCTCCTATAATATCCCCGACCTAGGTTTTGACATGAGATTCTTTGGCTTTGGGAGTTCAGCGGCTGATATCCGGTTCGCTCGCATTCGTGGCGCTGATCCGTCCATCAATTTCGCGGTAGATAATTTTACCTTTGACGCAACATTGCCTGTCGGGTCGAGCGTTCCCGAACCCGCGTCATGGTCACTTATGCTGACGGGCTTTGGCCTTGCCGGAGCCGCGGTACGTCGTCGCCGCAAAATTCTCGTTTCATCTGCGTAGCCCGCATCACAACCGTAAGCGGTCTGTCGGCCATCCATCTCCAACTTGCCGGGAGGCGCCCGCCAGCCATCTGGGAGCTGCCGATCCGCTTTTCGGTAATGAGAATGCCTCCGATGAATGATGAAGGTGGGCATTTGCGATTCGGGTAAGAAGCCCGCTGCTCGATTCCAGCTAAGCGCACCGCTGTATTGCGCGGCTACGGCACTTATGCCACTAGACCGCCGTGACCCAACTCAACTTCGAACAGATGCGTTTGGCCATGGTCGAGAGCCAGCTCCGTACCACGGCCGTGAACGATCCGCGTGTGATAGCGGCGATGGGCAGTGTTCCGCGCGAGCAGTTCGTGCCGGGGGAATGTGCGGCGATAGCCTATATCGACGGGGCGATCCGCCTGGACGGCAACCGCGCGCTCAATCCGCCGATGGCGACCGGCAGGCTGCTGACCGAAGCGCATCCGCAGCCGACCGATCGCGCGCTCGTGGTGGGAAGCGCGACGGGCTATGGCGCGGCGCTGCTGGCCCAGCTCGTCTCCTCGGTCGTTGCGCTGGAAGAAGATCCCGCGCTGCTCAGGATCGCTCGCGCGGCGGGGTTGCCGTCGCATGTTGCCATCGTGGAGGGTCCGCTCAAGGCGGGCTGGAAAAAACAGGCGCCCTATGATCTGATCCTGATCGATGGCGCAGTCGAATATGTGCCGCAGCCGATCATCGATCAGCTTGCCGATGGCGGCAGGCTGGCAGCCGGGATTATCGACAACGGGGTGATTCGGCTTTCGATTGGCCGCCGCTCGGGCAAGGGCTTCGGCCTCGTTGCCTTTGCCGATGCGGAGGCGGTGCCGCTGCCGGGCTTCTCCCGGCCTCGAAGTTTTACATTCTGATCTTCAGGGGGCGAGCAATGCGAGCGAAATTCCTTTCCGCCAGCGCGCCGGCGTCCCTAATGCTCGCATGCCTGCTTGCAGCGGCGCCAGCCGATGCCGATACGCTGCGTGATGCGCTGGTCCAGGCATATAGCAGCAACCCCACCATCCTCGCCGCCCGCGCCAGGCTCCGCCAGACCGATGAAGGGGTGCCGATTGCACAAGCGAACGGGCGCCTCGGTGTCTCGGCCGACGCAAATTATACCGAGAATGTGAAACGCGGGCCTGCCTCCTTCTCGCTCAATACGCCGCGACGTCAGGTTACGGGTGGGCTGAGCGCGAATCTTCCAGTGTTTCAAGGGGGTGGTGTGCGCAATGCCGTCCAGGCTGCGCGGCTGCGCGTGGAATCGGGGCGCGCTGACCTGCGCAGCGCAGAGGCCACCATGTTCACTGATGTGGTCGCCGCCTATATGGATGTCGTGCGCGATCAGGCGATCGTCGATCTGAACAGCAAGCAGGTCGATGTGCTGGGCACCAATCTGCAAGCGACCAAGGATCGGTTTCAGGTGGGCGACCTCACCCGCACCGATGTCGCCCAATCCGAAGCGCGTCTGTCCGGCGCTCGCAGCCAGCTTGAATCAGCGCAGGCGCAGCTGGTCTCAAGCCGGGAAAATTATCTCCGCGTGGTTGGTAAGATGCCGGACAATCTGGAGGCGCCACCGCAGCTTCCCGGCCTGCCTGCGAATGTCGATGATGCCGTCGGCGCGGCGCTCGACAACAACCCTGATCTGATTGCGATCAAAAAGGAAAGCGATGCCGCGCGCCACGACGTCGGCGTTGCCCGTGCGAGCCGCCTGCCGCGCCTTTCCGCTGTCGCAAGCGGCGACTATGTCAATTACCTCGATTCGCTTGCAGGCATCCCACAAGATCGCGGCACGACCGCTGCGGTCGGCGTGCAGGCGACGCTGCCGCTTTATCAGGGCGGCGGGCCTGGCGCGCGCGTACGGCAGGCTGAGGCGCGCGTCAGCGAAACGCTCGAACAGACCATTGCCGTGGAGCGTCAAGTCATCGCGCAGGTGCGATCGGCTTATGCGTCGCACGCAGCGTCGCTGGGCGTGATCAAGTCCTCCCAAACCGCGGTTTCGGCGAACGAACTGGCGCTCGAAGGCGTCCGTGCCGAAAACAGCGTCGGCACGCGGGACGTTCTGGACGTGCTCAACGCCGAACAGGAATTGCTGAACTCGCGCGTCCAACTCGTATCCGCCCAGCGCGACGCCTATGTCGCCGGCTTCGCGTTGCTCGCGGCGATGGGGCGCGCGGAGGCCAAGGATCTTGGGCTCGATGGCGGCCCGCTCTACGATCCGGTGGCCAATTACAATCGGGTGAAAACATCCGTCTTCGATTGGGGCGACGACGGCATGCCGACCACCAAGGCTTCGCGCACCGTCGGCGTGCCGCCGCCGCCATCCGAGGTGTTGCAGCCCATGCTGGAGTTCCAGCCGGTCGAGACGCCCCCCGTGACAACTTCCAAAAACTAGGGCATTAACCATGGCTATGGGGGACCTGAAACCTGAGCCATCGATGGAAGACATTCTCGCTTCCATCAAACGTATCATCGCCGACGACAGCCAGGCTGCCGAGGAGGCCGTCATGCATGTTGAGCAGACCGCAAGCGGCGGAGAATTAAACCGTTTTTCTGGGACGAACCTCCATCTCGTCGAGGATCGCGAACCTGCAAAGCGGGAAAATGCCGAGGAGGTTCTGGAATTGACCCAGCCGATCGAAACCGCCGAATCGCCTGTGCAGGAGCATGGCGAATCACGGCCGCAGCCAGCGCCCGCGTCGCCCGCACGGCGACATGAGCCTTTAATCAGCCCGGACGTGGCGAGCCCCGCCGCGATCGTTTCGGCCGATGCGGCGTCCGCCAGCCGCCAGTCGCTAGCTGCATTGTCGGCGCTGCTCGTGAAGCCCGAAAACGAAAATGGCGACAATACGCTTGAAGGCCTGGTGCGCGAGATGCTGCGTCCGATGATGAAGGAATGGCTCGATCAGAAGCTTCCTCAGCTGGTCGAACGTCTCGTCGAAAAGGAAATTGCGCGGATCACCGGGCGGCTGCCTTAGCCCTAACTTCCTGCCTCTTGCCGCACCGCGGCATGGCTGGCACAGAGCGCCGCCATGACGATCGACAAGACCTTTGACCCCGCCGCCATCGAGGCAAAGTGGTACAAGCATTGGGAGGAGAGCGGCGCCTTTCGCCCTGCCCGCCCCGACGCCGAACCGTTCACGATCGTCATGCCGCCGCCCAATGTGACCGGCAGCCTTCACATCGGTCATGCGCTCGATAACAGCCTGCAAGATGTGCTGATCCGCCACGCGCGGCTAAAGGGCAAGGACGCGCTATGGGTTGCGGGCACCGACCATGCCGGCATCGCGACCCAGATGGTGGTCGAACGCAATCTGGCGCTTCATCAACAGAAGCGCACCGATTTCACCCGCGAGCAGTTCATCGAAAAGGTCTGGGCGTGGAAGGCTGAGAGCGGTGGGCAAATCACCCGTCAGCTCCGCCGCCTGGGCGCCTCCTGTGATTGGGCCAACGAGCGGTTCACCATGGATGAAGGCTTCAGCCGCGCGGTCATCAAGGTGTTCGTCGAGCTTTATAACCAGGGCTTGCTCTATCGCGACAAGCGGCTGGTCAACTGGGATCCGGGGCTCAGGACCGCGATCTCCGATCTTGAGGTCGAAACGCGCGAGATCAACGGCAAATTCTGGCATTTTCGCTATCCGCTGGCGGACGGCGTCACGCTGGACGATGGCCGCGATCATATCGTGGTGGCGACCACCCGCCCCGAAACCATGCTCGCCGACATGGCTGTGGCGGTGAACGCCGAGGACGCCCGCTATAATTCGGTGATCGGTAAGTTCGTCCGGCTGCCGATCACAGGTCGCTTGATCCCGATCGTGGCCGACGAACATGCCGATCCGGAGCTCGGGTCGGGCGCGGTCAAGATCACCCCCGGCCATGATTTCAACGATTTCGAAGTGGGCAAACGCGCCGGTTTCAAGCCGGCCGACATGCTCAATATGCTCGATGCCGATGCCAAGCTGGTTCAGACCGCCGATGGCATGATCCCGGCGGAGCTGATCGGCCTCGACCGCTTCGACGCGCGCAAGCGGATTGTCGCGCTGATCGAAGCGCAGGGCCTGCTCGATAAGGTGGAGGATCGCGCGATCCAGACACCTTACGGGGATCGTTCGGGCGCGGTGATCGAACCTTGGCTGACCGACCAATGGTATGTCGATGCCAAGACCCTCGCCGCGCCGGCGATCGCAGCGGTGCGCAATGGCGACATCAGGATCGTACCTAAGACCTGGGAAAAAACCTGGTTCAACTGGCTCGAAAATATTCAGCCCTGGTGCGTCAGCCGCCAGCTCTGGTGGGGCCACCAGATCCCGGCCTGGTACGATCCCGACGGGAATGTCTTTGTTGCGGAAGACGAAGCGGCCGCGCAGGCGCTTGCGGGCAACAAGCCCCTCACTCGCGATCCGGACGTGCTGGACACCTGGTTTTCCTCGGCGCTCTGGCCGTTCGGCACGCTCGGCTGGCCTGATCAAACGGACCAGCTCGCCAAACATTATCCCAACGATGTCCTGATCTCCGGCTTCGACATCCTGTTCTTCTGGGATGCACGCATGGCGATGCAGGGGCTGCACTTCATGAAAGAGGTGCCGTGGAAGACGCTCTATCTGCATGGCCTCGTTCGCGCTGCCGACGGCTCGAAAATGTCGAAGTCGAAGGGCAACACGGTCGATCCGTTGGGCCTGATCGATCAATATGGCGCCGATGCCTTGCGCTTCTCGCTGACCGCGATGGAGAGCCAGGGCCGCGACATCAAGCTCGATGAAAAACGGGTCGAAGGCTATCGCAACTTCGCGACGAAGCTGTGGAATGCCGCCCGCTTCGCCCAAGCCAACGGCATCGGCGCCAGCACAACAATAGAGCCGCCCGCTGCGGGAGTGCCGGTGAACCGCTGGATCGTCGCGGAAACGATCAAGACTGTCCAGGCGCTGGATCTCGCGCTGGCCGATTTACGCTTCGACGAGTCGGCCAACCTGATCTATCACTTTGTCTGGGACCAATTTTGCGACTGGTATCTGGAACTGATCAAGGGCCAGATCGATGGCGAGACCAAAACCGTTGCGGGTTGGGTGCTCGATCAGATCCTCGTGATGCTGCACCCCTTCATGCCGTTCGTCACCGAGGAACTATGGCATGCGCTGGGCGACCGGCCTTACGACCTCATCCACGCCAAATGGCCGATCGCAGATGCCCGCGCCATCGATCCGGACGCGCAGCAAGAGATTGCGTGGCTGATCGACGCAATCGCCGGAATTCGTGCTGCCCGAGCCGAGCTCAATGTGTCCCCTGCCCAGCTTGCGCCGATCGCCATTGAAGATGCCTCGCCATTGGCGGCGCGCGCGATCGCCCGAAGCGAACCCGCGTTGAAGCGGCTGGCCAGGGTCAGCGAGATCGGGCAAGTTAAGCTTGGCGGAGCCAATGTTCCAGTTATCGTCGGCCAGGACACGATCAATCTCGGCCTCGAAGGGGTGATCGATCTTGATGCCGAGCGCGCCCGGCTTACCAAATCGGCGGAAGCTGCGGAGAAAGAACGCGACAGCCTCGCCGCCCGTCTCGCCAATTCAAATTTCGTCGAAAAGGCCAAGCCTGAGGCGGTGGACAAAGCCCGCGCAGATCATGCGGAAAAATCTGCTGAAGCCGAACGCTTGCGCGCTGCGCTCGCCCGGCTGGGATGAGGATCGGGCGGCGCACCGCGCACGCACGCCGCCGCGATATCAAAGCTTCCCGGTGAGTTCCGGGACGATTTTGAAGAGATCGCCGACGAGACCGATGTCGGCCACCTGAAAGATCGGCGCATCCTCGTCCTTGTTGATGGCGATGATGGTCTTGGAGTCCTTCATGCCGGCGAGGTGCTGGATCGCGCCCGAGATACCGACCGCCACATAGACCTCAGGCGCTACGATCTTGCCGGTCTGCCCGACCTGATAGTCATTGGGCACATAGCCCGCATCGACCGCGGCGCGAGAAGCGCCGACGGCAGCGCCGAGCTTGTCGGCGAGCGGCTCGATGATCGTGTGGAAGTTCTCGCTATTCTGGAGCGCGCGGCCGCCCGAGACGATCACCTTGGCGCTGGTCAGCTCCGGACGTTCGGACTTTGCGATCTCCGCGCCGACGAAGCTGGAAATCCCCGCATCGCCCTTGCCCGAAACCGCTTCCACCGTGCCCGAGCCGCCGCTGGTGGCCGCCTTCTCGAAGGCGGTGCCCCGCACGGTGATCACCTTCTTGGCGTCCGACGACTGCACGGTCGCGATCGCATTGCCGGCGTAGGTCGGGCGGGTGAAGGTGTCCGCGCTCTCGACCGACAGGATATCGCTGATCTGCATGACGTCCAGCAGAGCCGCGACGCGCGGCGCGATGTTCTTGCCGTTGGAGGTGGCGGGCGCAACGAACGCATCGTGGCTTGCCATCAGTTCGACGATCAGCGGCGCCACATTCTCCGGTAGCGCATGACCATAGGCGGCGTCATCAGCGACATGGACCTTGCCGACGCCCGCGATCTTCGCGGCCGCCTCGGCAACCGCGCCGACGCCCTGCCCCGCCACCAGCAGATGGACCTCGCCAAGCTTCGAGGCTGCGGTGACGGCAGGCAGCGTAGCATCCTTCAGCACGCCACCCTCATGCTCGACCCAGACCAGCGTCTTCATGCTGCAACTCCTAATGCCTTGAGCTTCGCCACCAGTTCATCGACATCGGCGACCTTGATGCCGGCCGTGCGCTTGGGCGGCTCGGCGACTTTGAGCGTCTTGAGACGCGGGCTGACATCCACGCCATAATCGGCCGGGGTCTTCTGCGCCAAGGGCTTGCTCTTCGCCTTCATGATGTTGGGCAGGCTCGCATAGCGCGGCTCGTTCAAGCGCAGGTCGGTGGTCACGATCGCGGGCAGCTTGAGGCTGACCGTCTCGAGACCACCGTCGACCTCGCGCGTGACCTTCACATTATCGCCCTCGACCTCTACCTTGGAGGCGAAGGTGCCTTGCGGACGGCCCAATAGCGCCGCCAGCATCTGGCCGGTCTGGTTCGAATCATCGTCGATCGCCTGCTTGCCCAGGATTACCAGACCCGGCTGCTCCTCATCGACGATCGCCTTCAGGATCTTGGCCACACCCAAGGGCTCGACCTCGGTCTCGCTCACCACCAGGATCGCGCGGTCAGCCCCCATCGCAAGCGCCGTGCGCAGCGTCTCCTGCGCCTTCTGCTCGCCGATCGAGACCGCCACGATCTCGGTCGCCACACCTTTTTCCTTCAGACGGATCGCTTCCTCGACCGCAATCTCGTCGAACGGGTTCATCGACATCTTCACATTCGCGAGATCGACGCCGCTCCCGTCCATCTTCACACGCGGCTTCACATTATAGTCAATCACCCGCTTCACGGGGACAAGGACCTTCATGGAAACGCTCCTCTCGTCAGCGATGGACCAGCTTTGCAAATTTGCGATCAGTGCTGGTCCGTCAACATAAATGGGTCAAGAATGCTTGATTAGCGCCGCACTCATTGTTCGATTTTCAAAAGGCAAGTGTGAATTTGCAAAATTTCGAAGCTCGGTTTTGCAAAATCTTGCATTCCGTAACGTCAAGCCGCCTTCTTCACCTGCGCAACGATCTTCTTCGCGGCGTCGCCCAAGTCGTCGGCCGAAACGATCGGCAAGCCGGAGCTAGCGAGAATATCCTTGCCTTGCTGCACATTGGTGCCTTCGAGGCGGACCACCAGCGGCACCGACAAATTCACGTCGCGCGCCGCCGCCACAATGCCGTCAGCAATGACGTCGCAGCGCATAATCCCGCCGAAGATATTGACGAGGATGCCCTCGACCGCCGGATCGGACAGGATGATCTTGAACGCCGCGGTTACCTTCTCCTTCGACGCGCCGCCGCCAACATCCAGGAAATTTGCGGGGAATGCGCCGTTGAGCTTGATGATGTCCATCGTCGCCATGGCAAGGCCCGCGCCATTGACCATACAGCCGATACTGCCGTCGAGCTTGATGTAGGCGAGATCATATTTGGAAGCCTCGATCTCCATCGGGTCCTCCTCGGTCTCGTCGCGCAGGGCAACGATGTCCGGGTGCCGGTAGAGCGAATTCGAATCGAAGCTGACCTTGGCATCGAGCACCAGCAGCTTACCATCCTTGGTTTCGATCAGAGGATTGACCTCGAGCATCGACATGTCGCTGGCAATGAACGCGTTATAAAGCTGCTCGGCGAGCTTCACTGCCTGCTTATTGAGATCGCCCGTGAGATGGAGCGCAAAAGCGACCGCGCGGCCGTGGTGCGGCATGAAGCCTTCGGCCGGGTCGATCGTGATGGTGTGGATCTTCTCGGGCGTGTCGTGGGCCACCTGCTCGATATCCATGCCGCCTTCGGTGGAAACGATCATGGCGATCCGGCCGGTCTTCCGGTCGACCAGCATCGAAAGATAATATTCCTTGGCGATGTCCGCGCCATCAGTGACGTACAGGCGATTGACCTGCTTGCCCGCCTCGCCGGTCTGCACGGTAACGAGCGTGTTGCCCAGCATGTCCGTGGCGTTCTGGCGAACCTCTTCGAGCGTCTTGCTGAGGCGCACGCCGCCTTTCGCTTCGGGCGGCAGCTCCTTGAACTTGCCCTTGCCGCGCCCGCCGGCGTGGATCTGCGCCTTTACCACATAAAGCGGCCCAGGCAGCTTCTTGGCGGCCTCTGCCGCTTCATCGACCGTTAGCGCGGCATAACCCGCGGGAATCGCGACCCCAAACTTCGCCAGCAGCTCCTTGGCCTGATACTCGTGGATGTTCATGGTGCGCCTAATCCCCAGTGAGTCTTTAAGATCGGGACGGCGTAAAGCATATCGCGGCGCACAAGAAAAGACCGCCGGGCCGCCTGAAGATCAGGTGGCGATCGCGCAACCCAGCCCGGCCTTGGTCACGACCTTGAGGATGTGAGGGTCCTGCAATGCGCCGATACGGTGGATCAACTCGTCGATCGTCATCTGCCCAATATCGCGGTTACCGAGCTTCATGAGCGCGCCAAGGCGGCGTAGCTCCTCGATGCTCAATCGATCGACAAGGCGTTCGGCCATGCAACTCGCCATCGGCCGCGAAAGCCCGGCTTCCATCAGCTTGGTACGAATGCGCGCTTCCGGCGACGGCGTCGCACACCCTGCCACCGCCAATGCCAATCCGATCGCCAGAAGCCTTTTCATATGCCTGCTCCATCGCGCTTGTGCCACGCCAAGACCCAAACCAAGTTGCGCATGACGAAAGGCTGAACGAGACGCTATAGAGCCCGCTATGGCGATCGCGCGCGGCCTTCTCATGCTTCTGTTCACCATAGCCGCAATGGAAGCGGTGGCCTACGCCGCGCATCGCTGGATCATGCACGGGCCAGGCTGGTTCCTGCATGCGAGCCACCATCGCCCGCGCACCGGCCTCTTCGAAGCCAATGATTGGTATGCAGCGATCTTTGCGCTGCCCTCGATCGCCTTGTTCTGGTGGGGCATCGGGCTTGGCCATGGCGCCGGCTTCGCCTGGGTGGGCGGAGGCGTTGCGGCCTATGGAGCGATTTATTTCGGCTTTCACGATGTGATCGTGCATCGGCGGATCGGGCATCGCTATGTGCCGCGCTCCTCCTACATGAAGCGGATCGTGCAAGCGCACCGCCTGCATCATGCCATCGAAACCAAACAGGGTGCCGTGAGCTTCGGCTTCCTCTATGTCGCCCCGGCCCATGTGCTGAAGGCGCAACTTGCAGATATACGCCGTTCGTGAGTTGAACTGCCGATTAAGAACAAGAGCGCGAGAGCATCGCACATGGCGATTGCAGCGACGCCATCTTAGAGCCTCGAGCGCTTAATCTTAACCGTTCGTTTCGAGCGAAGGTCCGAGCTTGTCGAGGACCGAAGTCGAGAAATCCGTCAGCGAGTATGTTCCCGATACGCTTTCTCGACGGGCTCGAAAGCTACTCGAACCAAACGGAAGTGACTCTTATTGGACTTTGCCGCTCCAGCCAAATCCGCGTCCCTCAGATGCCCGCATACCATTCATAGTCGCTATTATCTTCCCAATAGCCGCCATGGCCCTGGCCAACGCCGCCGAGGCTGTCGGCGAGCTCGATCCGCTCGACATATTTGGCGTGCTTGTACCCAAGCATGCGTTCGACGCGAAGGCGCAGCGGTGCGCCATTGGCTACAGGCAGCCGTTGCCCATTCAGCGCCCAGGCCAAAATGGTTTGCGGATGATGGGCGTCGATTAAGTCGATCGACTCATAATAGCGCATCGGGCCGTAATCGTCGGCGCAGTGGAACACGACGTAGCGGGCCCGATCGCGCACGCCTGCCTGATCGAGCAGGAGCTTGAGTGGAACTCCCGTCCATTGCCCGATCGCGCTCCAGCCTTCGACGCAATCATGGCGGGTGATTTGCGTGCGGTGTGGCATCGACAGAATCTGCGCCATCGAGAAGGCGCGCGGCCGCTGGACGAGGCCGTCGACAGCAAGCCGCCAATTGGCGAAGCCGCTGGCGGCATGGGCGGCATAGGCATCGCCAGCCGGCTGGCGCGTGCCATTGGCACGAAAAATCGGCGACCTCTGATCGGGCCGATATTCGCGCGCAAGCGCGGTGCGATCGGTGATCAGTCGCTGAGCGCGGAAGGTAAGATGCTCGCCCAGGCGGAGCGTTTCACGAAATGCCGGACTGTTGTTGAGCTTGTCGCAGCCCGAAAGCAGCAGACCCCCGGCGGTGACGCCGAAACCGCTGACCAGCTTGCGGCGCGTGATCATCGACCGCGCTCCTTCGGAAGCCGATAGCGGCCGGTGATCATCGAGCGGATCTCGTTATAGGGCCCGGCAAGCAGGACCATCAGCAGATGGACGAAGATGAACGCGGCGATGCATCCCGCGGCAATGAAGTGGATCGAGCGCGCCGACTGGCGGCCGCCGAACAGGTCGAGCAGCCAGGGCCATGCCGCATCGACACCGGGAGACATGGTCAGGCCGGTCAACACGATCAGCGGCAGCAGCACGAACAGCACGCCCAGATAGGCGAGCTTCTGGAGAATATTGTAGCGCAACGCCGCCTCGCCGGTGGGAAAGCGCAGCCGCGCATGATCCTTGATGTCATGCCAGATATGGCTGGGCGCGAGTTCGCCGCCGCGCGGCAGCAGATCCTTCGCCACATGCCGGTTGAATAGGCCTACAATCCCGTACAGCACGCCACCGATCACGAGCAGCCAGGCGAAGGAAAGGTGCCAGCGCCGCGCCGCCGACAGGCTGTAGCGCGAGGGGATGGTCGCCCAGCCCGGAAACGCACGCGCCTGGATATTGCCATCGCCGTCGGTCCAGCGGCCGAGAATGCCGGTGGTAGGAATAGTGAGGTCGCCGATGCTGAGATAGCCGCTATTGCCGCGGGCGCCGATCATGAGCCAGGGCTTGTCGAAATTGGCGCCATATTGTCCCCAATAGAGCCGGGGATGGGCGTTGAAGATCATCAGCCCGCTCATCAGCATCACGAACACGGTGATCGCGTTGATCCAATGCCAGATGCGCGTGAACAGCCGGTGGCGATACACGAGCGGACGCGCCGAGACAGCGACAGGCTGGTCCAACATGGTCTCCAACAACGCTCAGGCCGAAAACGGCCAAAACCTCCGCGAGCGCGGATTAAGCGGTATTACGAACGCTACATTACCAACGAAGGCAGCTTAGCTACAGTCCCGGCCCTTGCACAGGGGCCTTGGGGGTCTTGGTATTGGCGGTGTCATCGATCATCTTGAGGATCGCCGACGAACGCGTATCGCGCGCCGCATAATCGCGTGCAGACATTCCGGCGATATGATCGACGATCTTGGGGTTGGCGCCCGCCGCGAGCAGCAGGCGGACATTGACGATGTCACGCCTTTGCACCGCAACGATCAGCGGGGTTTCGCCGCTGTTGTTAGGCAGATTGACGTTGGCACCGCCCTCGATCAGCGCCGTCGTTCCTTCAGGAAAGCCGAGCTGGGCACAAAGCATGAGCGCGGTGTTGCCACTATTGTCACGAATGTCGGGGTTGGCGCCCTTGGCCAGCAGGAAGCGAAGGTAGAGGTCGTCCCGCCGCTTCACCACGATCGCGAGCGCGCCTTCGCCCGTGCCGTAATCGCGGGTGTTGACGATGCTGGACTTGTCGCCGCCCAGAAATTGCTGAACCTTCTCCCCGTCCCGATCCCGCACTGCCTTCAGGAAATTGTAGCTGTCCGAAAATTGCGCGGCCGCCGGCACCGCCAGCGCCAATGCCAGGGTCGCCGCCAATGCCTTGGCGCGTGATTTTCGCCACAACCCCATCGATTCTCCCCTGCGGTGCTTGTATTGGCGTCCATAGCAAAGGATCTCTGGCCGTGTCATGAACAAAGCCTTGCTTCTTCTCGCTGGCCTGCTGGCGCTGGCCGGCTGCAACCGCGCCAGCGAAGCGCCGCCGCTCGAAGGCGCTGCGATCGGCGGCCCGTTCACGCTTGTCGGCGAAAACTCCCAGCCTGTTCAAAGCAGCAGTTTCGATGGCAAATACCGGCTGATCTATTTCGGCTACACCTTCTGTCCGGATGTCTGCCCAACCGACGTGCAGATATTGATGAAGGGCTATCAGCTGTTCGAGAAGCAGGATGCCAAACGCGCGGCGGAGATCGTGCCGATCTTCATCACGCTCGATCCCGCCCGCGATACGCCGGACGTCTTGAAGAAGTGGACCGATGCTTTCGATCCGCACTTGATCGGGCTGACCGGCACGGTGCCGCAAATCGACGCGGTCGCGAAGCAGTTCGCAGTCTATTTCAAGCGCGAGCGACCCAACAAGGACGGTGCTTATCTGGTCGATCATGCGCGCATGGCGCTGCTGATGGGTCCGAAGGGCGAGCCGATCGCGCTGATCCCGCAGGACAAAGACGCCCAGGCAGTGGCCGCGGAACTGGATCGCTGGGTACGATGAGCGAGCGCCCGTTCTGGGAAACCAAGACGCTCAGGCAGATGAACCGAGCCGAGTGGGAAGCGCTCTGCGATGGCTGCGGCAAATGCTGCATCCACAAGCTTGAGGATGAGGAGACCGGCGAGCTCTTCCAAACCAATGTGGCGTGCCGCCTGCTCGATCGACGGAGCGGACGGTGCAGCGACTATAAGCACCGCAAGGCGCTGGTGCCCGAATGCGTAAGGCTAACGCCGGAAAAGCTGGACGGGATCGATTGGCTGCCATCGACCTGCGCCTATTTGCTGCTCCATCAGGGAAAGCCGCTTCCCGAATGGCATCCGCTGGTCACCGGCGATCCCGAATCGGTTCACACGGCCGGCATTTCCGTCCGCGGCTGGACGGTATCGGAGGATGACGCCGGCGATCTGGAGCATCATTTGGTGGAGCGGCAGCTCTGATGGCGTTGTTCCGCCGCGAACTGCCGATATTCTCCGTCGGCGGGAAGCAGTCGCAGCTCATCGTCCGCACGAACGCACAGGCGCGCAGGATCCGGCTTTCGGTCGATCCGCGCGACGGCAGCGTTCGCTTGACGCTGCCGAAAAGATCATCGCTGAAGGTCGCGCTGGACTGGGCCGAAGAACGCCGAAACTGGATCGAGCGCGAGCTGGCACGAATTCCCATAGCCTCCCCCATCCTGCCGGGTGGAACGTTGATGTTGGAAGGCAGGGAGCTGCTCGTCGACTGGAGGCCAGATGCCCCTCGCCTCATTCGGCGTGAGGCCGATCGCCTCATCCTTGGGGGGCCGCAGGAATCAGTCGGCAATCGCGTCCTCCGCTGGCTGAAACGGGAAGCACTTACGGTACTCGACAGCGAGACGCGGGAGATTGCTGCCGTGGCCGGGGTTGCCATCAGCAAAGTCAGCATAGGCGACTCCAAGGGCCGATGGGGAAGCTGCTCGGCGTCGGGTGAAATCCGCTATAGCTGGCGGCTGATCCTCGCTCCGCCGGCGGTGCGCCGCGCAACCGTCGCCCATGAAGTCGCGCACCGGCTCCACATGGATCATAGCCCCGCCTTCCATGCCGCCGCCAAACGTCTGTTCGGCCGCGATCCGGCACCCGAGCGGCGATGGCTGCGGGAACATGGCACGGCGCTGCACTGGGTGGGGCGGGAAAGCTGATCTGCGCGACGAAAGCCTAACTTCGTCGCGCCCTTCGCCACAGACGAAACAGCGCGACAAAGCCGATCAGGCTCCAGATGATATTGAGAACCATTGACGGGATGGCGCGATGCCACGCGGTGTTCGCGACGAAGGCGGCTGAGCCGAGTAAGTTCATCCACTGGAACTGCGCGGAGTTTCCCTGCAGCCGGCCAGCCGTAACAAGGATATAGGCTCCAAGCACAAGCACCGCGCCGGTCCATCCGACGAGTTCCATCAGCAGGTCCAGCGTCATGCACCGCTGTTAGCGGGTGATATATGGCAGCGCCAAGCAGATCGTGGCGGCGAGACCGAGCAGCGTGCGCACGCCGTGGAGCATCGCCCATCGCGAAAGCAATTGCAGCACAAGCTGATCGCCTTCAGACGCAGCAAGCAGGCGGCGATTGACGGGCATGATTGCGATCAATGTCCAGGGCCAGTTCGCCAGCATCAACAGCCCGCCCAGCAGCTGCGGCCACAAACCCCATCGCCACCAGACGACAAGTCCGCACGCGCCGCTCAGAAGAGCGAGACCACCCTGGATCACATAGCCGCGCCGATAGGCCTCCGCCCATTCCGTCCGCGCGGCCGCCGGCGCAAGCAGCCGCCGCGCCGGAACCTCGATCAGATTGATATAAAGCGCCGCCCCGGCGAACAATGCCGCAAGGATCAGGGCGGCGAGCCCGATCAAGCCGCGAGCTTCCTCAGCACATAATGGAGAATGCCGCCGTTGAGGAAATATTCGAGCTCGTTCACCGTATCGATCCGGCAGCGCGCTTCGAAGCGATCGACGCTGCCATCGGCACGAACGACCTTCACCGTCACCATCTGACGCGGACGCAAGCTGGCGACATTCTCGATGGTGAAGCTCTCCGAGCCCTTGAGACCGAGCGTCTTGCGATCAATGCCTTCGGCAAATTGCAGCGGCAGCACGCCCATGCCCACCAGGTTCGAACGGTGAATGCGCTCGAAGCTTTCAGCAATAACGGCACGAACGCCGAGCAGATTGGTGCCCTTGGCCGCCCAATCGCGCGACGAGCCGGTGCCATATTCCTTGCCGGCGATAACCACGAGCGCGGTGCCGTCCGCTTTATGCCGCATGGCCGCGTCATAGATCGGCATGGTTTCGCCCTTGTAGCTCGTCATCCCCCCTTCGACACCGGGCACCATTTCGTTGCGGATGCGGATATTGGCGAAGGTACCGCGCATCATCACGTCATGGTTTCCGCGGCGTGCGCCATAGCTGTTGAAGTCGGCCTTCGTGACCTGATGCTCCATCAGATATTTGCCGGCCGGGCTATCGACCTTGATCGAGCCGGCGGGCGAGATGTGGTCTGTCGTGATCGAATCGCCAAGGATCGCAAGCGGCTTGGCGTCAATGATATCGGCGATCGGCGCCGGCGTCATCGACATGCCCTCGAAATAAGGCGGATTGGCTACATAGGTCGAGCCGGCAGGCCAGGTATATGTGTCGGAGCCTTCCACATCGATCTTCTGCCAATGCGCGTCGCCGGTGAAGACATTTGCGTAACGGCTCTTGAACATGCCGGAATCGATGCAGGATGCGACCGTGGACGCAACCTCGGCGGTCGTGGGCCAGATGTCCTTGAGATAGACTGGCTTGCCGTCGTTGCTGGTGCCGATCGCCTCCGATGTAATGTCCCTGGCGGTCGTTCCGAACAGCGAATAGGCGACCACCAGCGGCGGCGAGGCCAGATAGTTAGCCCGCACGTCCGGGGACACGCGGCCTTCGAAATTGCGGTTGCCGGAGAGAACGGCGCTGGCGACGAGATCATTCTCATTGATCGCCTGGGAAATTGGCTCAGGCAGCGGCCCCGAATTACCGATGCAGGTGGTGCAGCCATAGCCGACCAGATTGAAACCGACCGCGTCGAGATCCTCCTGCAGCCCCGCCTTGGCGAGATAGTCGGTGACGACCTGACTTCCGGGCGCCAGGCTCGTTTTGACCCAGGGCTTGCGCTCGAGGCCCAGCGCACGCGCCTTGCGCGCCACGAGACCGGCCGCCACCAGGACGGAGGGATTGGACGTGTTGGTGCAGCTCGTAATCGCAGCGATGACGACATCGCCATGACCGAGATCATGGCCCATGCCCTCGACGGGGACGCGCTTGTTGCTTTCGTCGCCCTTCTTGTAACTGGTCGCCAGTTCGTTGTTGAACCCTTCGTCCACCGAAGTCAGCACGACGCGATCCTGCGGCCGCTTTGGACCCGCGAGCGACGGCTGCACGGTCGCCATGTCGAGCGCAAGCGTGTCAGTGAATACCGGATCGGGCGACGCGACATCGCGCCACATGCCCTGCGCCTTGCAATAGGCCTCCACCAGTGCGATCTGCTCGTCGCTGCGGCCGGTAAGGCGCATGTAAACGAGTGTCGCGTCGTCGACGGGGAAAAAACCGCAGGTCGCGCCATATTCCGGCGCCATGTTCGCGATGGTCGCGCGGTCAGCGAGGCTCAGCGCGTCCAGACCGGTGCCGTAAAATTCCACGAAGCGGCCGACGACGCCCTTGGCGCGCAGCATCTGGGTAACGGTAAGGACGAGATCAGTCGCAGTGACACCCTCGGGAAGCGTCCCGGTCAGCTTGAAGCCGACGACTTCAGGGATCAGCATCGAGACCGGCTGGCCGAGCATCGCCGCTTCCGCTTCAATACCCCCCACGCCCCAGCCGAGCACACCAAGGCCGTTGACCATGGTCGTGTGGCTGTCGGTGCCGACGCAGGTATCCGGATAGGCCACCGTCGCGCCCGAAGAATCGCTGGAGGTCCACACTGCTTGGGCAATATGCTCGAGATTGACCTGGTGGCAGATGCCGGTTCCCGGCGGCACCACCTTGAAATTGTCGAGCGCTTTCGAACCCCAGCGGAGAAATTCATAGCGCTCCCCGTTGCGCTGATATTCAAGCTCGACATTCTCGCTGAAGGCTTTCGGCGTACCGAAGCTGTCCACCATGACCGAGTGATCGATGACGAGATGGACCGGCACCAGCGGATTGATCTTCTGGGCATCGCCGCCAAGCTTGCCCATCGCGTCGCGCATGGCGGCGAGATCGACCACGCAGGGAACTCCCGTGAAATCCTGCATGAGCACGCGGGCTGGGCGATATTGGATCTCGCGTTCCGATCGGCGCTCCTTTTGCCACTCGACGATCGCCTGCACATCCTCCGGCGTAACGGTCTTGCCGTCTTCGAAGCGCAGCATGTTCTCGAGCAGCACCTTCATCGAGAAGGGAAGGCGCGAGACGTCGCCAAATTTCTCAGCCGCCTTGGCCAGTGAATAATATGCATAGCTCTTTCCGCCGACTTCGAGGGTGGAGCGGGCGTCGAGTGTGTCGTGGCCAACAGCGGTCATAGCAGTTTCCCTTCCCAGGCATGGCTGGCGCAGGTGGGGAGGCTGCGCCGGGTTTTTCGCGGATGCGAGATTCGGCGCGGCTATAGCGAGCGCGCGCCCGAAGGAAAAGAGCAACGCCGGTAACCCTTTTTTTCTTTTCGCGCGTGTATCGCTCGCTCGGGGAAGACGGAGTGGTCATGGCTACGCAGACAAGCGGCTCGGGAGGCGCGGTGCGCGGTTTAGGTAAACTCTTCGGCGGACGGGCGCAGGACGCGGATGCTGAGCAACCGATTGCGTCCATTCTGCCGCTGGCCGTCGAATGCTCCATTTCTGCGAAGGCGCAGCAGCGGGGCGACGAGGCGGCAGCCGAGCTCGACCGCTATCGTGCCATTCTCGCCAATGTCAGCTCGTTCCTGCTCGAATATGCGATCGAGCCGCTGCCCCAGCATTACGAGCTTGCCTACCGGCACCGGGTAGCCGGCGAACCCGGCCTCGGGCAGCAGATTGCGGCGCTGATCCGCGATGGCCACTCTACTATCGAAGCCGTTCGCGGGAATGAAGGCGCGCTCAGCGTGGCGCTGCTCGCCACGTTGGTGCAGCAGGCGCAACAGCAGCTTGAGGACGTTGCCGCGCTCGCCCGCCGTTCGGGCGAGGAAGCCAAGACCTATGGCCAGGCGCTCGAGGAGAATATTGCCGAGCTTGCGCCCACCATCGCGAACCATCCCGTGCTGGGCTCGCTCGTCGGGCTGACCCGGATGATGATCGAGAAAACCGCCGCTGCCGAAACGCAGATGCGGCAATCCGCCTCGCAGATGGAATCGATGCGCGACAGCCTCGATCAGGCGCGCGAGCAAGCCGAGACGGATGCGCTGACTGGCCTCTTCAACCGTCGCGCGTTCGAGCGCGAGCTTGGTGCCGCCGCCGAGCGGTCAAAGATCCATGGCACGCCGCTGGCGGTCGCCTTCTGCGACATTGATCATTTCAAGCTGGTCAACGACACGTACGGGCATGACGTGGGCGACCGCGTGCTTTCCTTCGTCGGCAAGGTGCTGGTGGAAAATGCGGGCAAGCGCGGCATCGTCGCGCGCCATGGCGGGGAAGAATTCGTGCTGCTGTTCGACGGGATGACGCCCGAAGCGGCGCATGAGATCGTCGATATCGCGCGCTACGACCTTGCCAGGCGCAACATCATCGATCGCATCAGCGGCCAGCCGATCGGATCGATCACGCTTTCGGCCGGTGTCGCCGGCATCGGCCTCGACAGCAATATTTCCAACATGCTCCGCCGCGCCGACCGCGCGCTCTATCGCGCCAAGCGGGAAGGCCGCAATTTGGCGCTGCTCGCCGATAACGACCCAGGCAGCGTCAATCTGGAACGGCCGCTCCCCTAGGAACATTCATCAAATCGGCTTCGTTTGAGCGCTCGTCGGAACGGGGAGCGCATGATGTTCGAAACTTGGCTCAAGCTTGCGACCGCAGGCATGGATATGGCGCTTGCGGGCGTCCGCACCGGTGAAGCGATGATCGCAGCCGACAGCGTCATTCGCAACCGAAGCGAAACCGTCGCGCATGCCCTGCGCGATCCCCTGTCCGCCGATTATGCGGAGCTGAGCCGGCTCGTGCCTGAAAAGCTCGGCGCGATCGGTCAGGCCGCCAGCGCGGTATCGATGGAATCGATCGGGATCTGGGCCGATGCCCTGAGCCTCTACCAGACGATGTGGAAAACCAGCCGAGCGGGTGTCGAGGATCTGGGAAAGGCGACAGGCCTGATGGCCCGGATGGGCAGCCTCTATGGCCTGGCGCTCGATCCTTTCCACGCCAAGGTCACGGCCAATGCACGGCGGCTCGAAAAAGGACGAGGTTCCCGCAAAGGGGTCAGCCATCGATCGTCGCCATCAGGCGGTAACCGACGCCGGTCTCGGTGACGATCAGCTTCGGCTCGCTCGGATCCTTTTCGAGCTTTTGCCGCAGGAGCGTGATGTAGGTTCTGAGATTCTGGCCGTCAGCGGTCGGATCATTCCAGCCCGCGAGAAGAAGCTGGCGCCGCGTCACCACTTGCCCGGCGTGGCGGGCCATGGCTTCGATCAGGGCGAATTCCTTCGGCGAGAGCTTTACATCCTCGCCCATGAACTGAACGGAGCGCTGAACATAATCGATGACGAGTTCGCGCGATTTGAAGATCTGGCCGCCCGCCGCGCCGTTCGATCGCCGGAGGGCGGCGCGAATGCGGGCGAGCAGTTCGTCGATGCTGAACGGCTTGTTGAGATAATCGTCGGCACCCCCATCGAGCGCGGCGATCTTTTCGGCTTCCTGATGACGCGCCGAGATCACGATGACGGAGCGGCAGCTATAGGCATGAAGATTGGAGATGATTTCCTTGCCGTCGGCGTCCGGCAATCCAAGATCGAGCAACGCGACATCATAGGCGCATTGTCTCGCCTTGCGTAACGCTTCGGCTGCATTGCTCGCGGTCGTGACATCATATTGATGCGCTGCGAGCACCGGCTTGAGGGTCTGGGCGATTGCCGGCTCGTCATCGATAATCAGAACCTGCCTAGCCATTTACGACATCCTCCACCTCAACTCGCACCAGCGGCAATGTTATCGATATCTCGAGCCCGGGGCCGCCTGCATGCGGGCTGCTTGCCTCGATGCTGCCGTCGAATGCCTCCACGAAGCCACGGGCAATGAACAGGCCAAGGCCCTGACCATTGGTATTTCGCGAACTCTTGCTGCGGAAGAAGGGCTCGAAGATATTGCCGAGATTATCGTTGCCCACGCCTTTGCCATTATCGCGAATGCGAATCACTACCTTTTCACCCGCGGCTTCGACATGAATTCGGATCGCGCTGCCCGGCTGCGTATAGACGACCGCATTTTCAAGGATGTTGAAGAACACCTGCTCGAGCATGGCAGGATTGGCCATCACGATGACGGGGCAATCCGGCAGATCCTTAAAGATCGGGTGGTTGGGCCCTGCCGCGCGGGCGGAAATCACCGCCTTGCCAAGCAGCTCAACGACATCGACCGGCTCGAGCTGGCCGGCGACGTCGCCGCCTTGCAAGCGGCCGAAGCTCAACAGCTTCGCGATGAACCGGTCCAGCCGCGTGCATTGCTCCTCGATGGTTTGCAGCATCTCCGCCCTCACCTCGGCCGAAAAGGCAGGGCCGAAGCGCTTGAGGCTGGCGGCGGACGCCGAGATGGCGGCAATCGGCGTGCGCAGATCATGCGAAAGCGAGGACAGGATGGTGGTTTTCAATTGTTCGGAGCGCTGCACGGCTTCGGTCTCGGCCTTCTGCTCCAGCAGGACGCAGCGTTCCACCGCCATCGCGAGCAGATCGACAAAGGCCGGCAGATCGATATCGCTTGGCTCGAACCGGCGGTCGGGCGCGCCGCCGCCGGGTACGCTGATCGCAAGCCCGATCACCTTCTGCAGGTTGTGCTGGACGGAACCCAGCCGCGCACGTTCCACATAGGGGACGAGGCGGCTGCGAATGTCCGCTTGCGGAATCGTCGAGCGCAGCACGATCGCGACATCTTCCAGATGCACTGCTTTTTGCAGCGCGCTGCTGAATTGCACCAGAAGATCAAGCTGCTGGCGCGCGGCTTCGGCCGATTCGGCGCGATCGGTCAAGCGCCCAGCCAGGGTGCCTGAAATAAGCGCGGCGAAGTTGAAGCCGAACAGCGGCGCATAATAATCCAGCGTGACCGTGCCGAATTCGAAGATCGGGTTGCGGATGAAGATGCTGTAGATGCACGACGCGGCGAATCCTGCGGCGAGGCCGGAACGCAACCCGCGCGATGCGCCAATGAGCATCACGCACATCAGGTAGACGAGCGCCGAGGTGATCGGCCGATGTTCCGCCTGAGCCTGATATGAGACCACCGTCGCTGCGACGAAAACGATAAGCGTAGCGGCACGCGAGCGCCTCAGCAGCTTTACGACGTGGGACGGATCGATTTTGCTGAAGCCAAAAAAGGCCATGGTTCCGTTGCCCTTCCCGTGCCGCAATCCCTGCCATTCGTGGCTTTCGCTGTCATGTCCCAATTTGACGCATGTGCGAAAGATCGCCAGTTCTTGACGGATTTTTAACTAGACCGCAAATGATGCCGGAATGATAACCAAGGTATTAACCGAGGACACAGGGGTTCATCATATGCGTAAGGTTGCCGTTGCGTTTGGAGCTGCTGTTTCAGCCCTTGCGGTTACCGCTCCTGCGAGCGCCGCCACGTTCCTTCTGAACGTTGATCAGCCCACTGACTTGGTGCACTTCGGGAACACTACTAACAAATACAAATATTTCTCCGATTTCTTCAATTTCAGCCTGCCCAAGCAAGGCATTGTCGACATTAAGATCAGCTCGTTCGCCAATCGGCCTTGGCTCGATGTGGTGCTGACCAAGGTGAAGCTTGACGGCAATCTGCTTACCCAGCTCGCCAGCGGTCCGCACGAGATCTGGACCGGCAAGGACCTCTTCCTGAGCGAAGGCAGCCACCAGCTCTACGTTTATGGCCGCTCCGGCTCGCGCGGCGGCACCTATGCAGGTGATCTGAGCTACACCGCCGTTCCTGAGCCGGCCGCTTGGGCGATGATGATTTCCGGCTTTGGCCTGGTCGGTGCGATGATGCGCCGCCGTCGGACCAAGCTCAGCGTTCATTACGCTTAATCGCAGGCCGCGGTGCGGCATTGGGGGGTAGAAAGCGCCTGGAGCCATGCTCCGGGCGCTTTTTCGTGACACCGTAAGGTTGGCGCTGAGCCGCTACCGTCTCAGCAGGAAAACGGCATGTTCAGCGCGCCAGTTCGCATTTGCCGGACCAATGCGCCTGGCCGATCCGCCCGACAGGAACCACGCATTCTCCACGACCACGCCATGATCGGCAACGAAGGTACGAAAATCGTTTATCGTAAGCTGATGGATATTCTCGGTTTCATACCAGCTTACCGGCAAGGCCGCCGTCACCGGCATATGCCCGCTCCACAGCAATGACCATCGCACCCGCCAATAGGCGAAATTGGGGAACGACACGAAGGCGCGCCGCCCGATTCTGAGCAGTTCGTGCAGCACACGGTCCGGCGCACGCGTGGTCTGCAACGTCTGACTCAGGATTGCGTAATCGAACGTATCGTCAGGATAATAGGACAGATCGGTGTCCGCATCGCCCTGGATGACGGAGAGGCCACGTGCCACTGCGAGCGAGACGTTGAGCGGATCAATTTCGATCCCGCGCGCATCGACCTGCTTGCGATCGCGTAATTCCGCCATGAGCGCGCCGTCGCCGCATCCGATATCGAGCACGCGCGCGCCCGAGGCAACATTGGCGGCGATGATGGCGAGATCAGGACGAAGCGTCATAGCGGATAGCGGCTCATAGGCCGGCCCTGAGGAAACCGTCCACCACGCGATTCATTTCGGGCACGTCGAGGAGGAAAGCATCGTGCCCGAACGGCGAGGAAAGCTCGACAAAGCTTACGGCCGCCCCTGCAGCATTGAGCGCGTGCACGATTTCCCGGCTTTCGGAGGTGGGATAGAGCCAGTCGCTATCAAACGAAATCAGGCAAAAGCGGGTGTCGCTCCCGACGAAGGCGTTGGCGAGGCGGCCGCCATGCTCCTCCGCCAGATCGAAATAGTCCATCGCCCGCGTGATGTAGAGATAGCTGTTCGCATCGAAGCGATCGACGAAGCTGATCCCCTGGTGCCGCAAATAGCTTTCGACCTGGAAATCGGCGTCAAAGCCAAAGCTTACGGCATCGCGCGCCTGCAGGCGCCGGCCGAACTTTTCCGTCAGCCCCGCCTCGGACAGATAGGTGATGTGCGCGGCCATTCTGGCGACGGCGAGTCCGGCGCTCGGCATCGCATTGTCCGCATAATAATTGCCGTTGCGCCAATTGGGATCAGCCATGATCGCTTGCCTGCCAACCTCGTGGAAAGCGATGTTCTGCGCCGAGTGGCGGGCGGCGGTCGCGATTGCCACCGCCGAGCGCACCCGCGCGGGATAGGTCGCGGCCCACTCGAGCACCTGCATGCCCCCCATCGATCCGCCGACCACGGCCGCGAGTGTCGCGATCTGCAGATGATCAAGCAGCATTGCCTGTGCGCGAACCATGTCACGGATCGTGATCACCGGAAAATGCATCGCATAGGGAAGCCCGTTGATCGGATCAGCCGAACCCGGCCCTGTCGAGCCCATGCAGCCGCCGAGGACATTGGCGCAGATGATGAAATGCCGCTCGGGATCGATCGGCTTTCCCGCAGCCACCATACGCGGCCACCAACCCGGCTTGCCCGTACGCGGGTGAGTGGAAGCAACAAACTGGTCGCCCGTCAGCGCATGACAGATCAGTATTGCGTTGGAGCGGTCCGCGTTGAGGGTTCCATAAGTCTCGTACGCGATATCGATCGGACCAAGCTGCGCCCCTCCATCCAGCCGCAGCGGGCCGGGCAGCGTGATGGAGCGGGCGAGCCCGAAACGTTGATCATTCGTCATCGCGGCCGGGGCTAGGGTGGGTATGCGCGGCTTGTCAACGTTCGGCCGCCCGCATAGAGCGCTTGGCCATGACCCGACCCGCGCCAAAACCCTGGATCGATGCTATCTCGCCCTATGTGCCGGGGCGATCGTCAGGCGATGACGGGCGCAAGCTGATCAAGCTTTCGGCGAACGAGAACCCCCTCGGAACCGGCAGCAAAGCGCGTGACGCCTATCTTGCCGCCCAGGATACGCTGAACCTCTATCCCGATCCCGGCGCAACCATCCTGCGCGAGGCCATCGCCGCAAAGTTCGAACTTGATCCGGCGCGTGTGATCTACGGCACCGGCTCCGACGAAATCCTCCATCTCGCCGCCGGCGCTTTCGCCGGCGTGGGCGATGAGGTGCTATTCGTACGCTATGGCTTTTCGGTTTATCCGATCGCTGCCCGCCGCGTCGGCGCCGAGCCCATAGAGGCTGACGATCGCGATTATGCAACCGATGTGGATGCGCTGCTGGCGCGCGTTACCGACAAGACGCGCGTAATCTTCATCGCCAATCCCAACAACCCGACCGGCACTTATTCGGGACCGGCCGAAATCGCCCGCCTGCATGCCGGAATCCCATCGGATTGCCTGCTGGTGATCGACCAAGCCTATTCCGAATATCTCGCTCCGGAGGAAGATGATGGCGGTCTGGCGCTTGCGCGCGAAGCGGCCAACGTCCTCATCACTCGGACCTTTTCCAAAATCCACGGCCTCGCGGCAGAACGGATCGGCTGGGGCTATGGGCCGGCGCCGGTTATCGCCGCCATGCACAAGATCCGCGCACCATTCAACGTCACCACGGCTGGCCAGCTGGCGGCGGTGGCGGCCATCCAGGACGATGATTTCGTTGCGAAGAGCCGCGAGCACAATCTAAAGTGGCTGCGCTGGTTCGAAGCCGAAATTGCGAGCCTCGGTAACTTCGGGCTTCGAGCCGTGCCGAGCAAGGCAAATTTCTCACTCGTCCTGTTCGAGGGTAAGGTCACGGCCGAGGAAGCGTACAAGCATCTGATGGAGAAGGGCTATATTGTCCGCTGGCTCCCGGGCCAGGGGCTCGCCCACGGCCTGCGCATCACCATCGGTCACGAAGCCGACATGCGCGCGATCGTGGGAGCCTTGCGCGCGCTGTGTGAGACGGGGCGCTGATGCTTCCCTTCGCGCGCGTCACCATCATCGGACTTGGCCTGATCGGCTCTTCAATCGCACGGGCGATCCGCGAAAATATGCCCACCGTGCGAGTGACCGGACATGATGCCGATGCGAGTGTCCGCGCGCGATCGGTGGCGCTGGGTTTCTGTCACGACGTTGCCGATACGGCGGGCGTGGCCGTTACTGACGCTGATCTCGTAATCCTTTGCGTACCGGTCGGCGCCATCAGCGCCGTGGCAGCGGAAATCTCAGGCGAGCTTCCGCCTGAAGCAGTGGTCAGCGACGTGGGTTCGTCCAAGGCGGGCGTAGCGTCCGCGCTGAGCACGGCCTTGCCGGGCTTCGCGATCGTGCCGGCCCACCCGGTCGCCGGCACCGAGAATAGCGGCCCGGAAGCGGGCTTCGCATCCCTGTTCAACGGCCGCTGGTGCATCATCACGCCGATCGAAGCGTCCACCGATGCCGCCGTCGAGCAAGTGGCAAGCTTCTGGGAACGGCTCGGCGCAAAGGTGGACCGGATGGATCCCAAGCATCACGACCTGGTGCTCGCGGTCACCAGCCACCTGCCGCACCTGATCGCCTACACGATCGTCGGCACCGCATCCGACCTCGAAAACGTCACCCGCAGCGAGGTGATCAAATATTCCGCGGGCGGCTTTCGTGACTTTACCCGGATCGCGGCATCCGATCCAACAATGTGGCGGGACGTCTTCCTCGCCAACAAGGATGCGGTGCTGGAGATGCTGCAGCGCTTCAGCGAGGATCTGACCGCGCTTCAGCGCGCGATCCGGTGGGATGATGGCGATACCTTGTTCGAACTGTTCACACACACGCGCGCGGTCCGCCGCAGCATCATCGAAGAAGGCCAGGATGACGAGCGGCCGGATTTCGGCCGCGCCCATTAGCCAGCGGTCTCCAGCGCATTGATGGCTGTGTGGACGCGAGCCTCGGCCTCCTTGCGCGGGAGACCGGGCGGAATAAGCTCGCCAAAACGAAAGGTGACCGTGCCGGCGCGCTTCAGGAAGCTGTTGCGCGGCCATAGCGTGCCGCTGTCGAGCGCGACCGGAACGACCGGCAAATCGAGCTGCCGGTAAAGCCCGGCGAAGCCAGACTTGATCGGCGGATGCTCCCCCGGCGCGACGCGAGTGCCTTCCGGGAAGATCATGATGGCGCGGCCTGCCGCCATCGCTTCGCGCGCCGCGCGCAGCATCGCACGCAATGCTCCGGCGCTGCCTTCGCGGGTTACCGCGATGGTGCCATATTGCCTCGCAAGGCCGCCCCAAAGGGGAATATCGGCCAACTCCCGTTTCAGCACGATTACGGGCGCGCCCAGGATCACCACCAACTCGAGCGTTTCGTACATCGACTGGTGCTTGGCCGCGATCAGGACCGCGCCCTGCGGCACCTGCCCTTCGATCCGGCGCTGAATTCCAAGGAGATTGCGGCAGCACCATCCGTGAAAACGAGCCCAGCGTAGCCCATGCGCGCGAACCGCATCGTTCCCGCGCAGGGACGCGAGCAGCGCCAATAAGATTGCAACCAGCGTTCCTGCGTAAAAGACGAGCGCGAACAGCAGCGAGCGGAGAAATGCCATGCTGGGCCTAGATGCCCAATACCGCGGACGCGCGGCGCAGCAGATATTTGTTATATTCCTTTACAAGCGGCACCAGCTGCGGCTCGCTGGCGACGCCATCCGCTACGATCGTGACGCCGCCATCCAGCGCATGGCTCAATTCGAACCGCGCGCGCGCCATATGCCAGTCGGTCGTGACCAACCGGACGCTCCTGAATTTGTTGCGCTTCAGCCAATTGGCCGCTTCCTGCGCGTTGGAGCGGGTGTCGACGGATTCATGACCAAGATCGATCTTCCGCTCGAAGAGGCCGCCGGGTACGTCATATTGGGCGGCGAGTTCATGCGGCTTCACCCTGCGATCGACACCCGATACCAGCATACGCTTGGCCTTTCCTGCCTCGAGGAGCTTCAAACCCCTCTGGATCCGCCCCGCACCGCCAGTCAGCACGACGATGCCGTCGGTGGCGCGATCGTCTGCCGTGCCCGGCAAGAGGATCACGAACAGCACCAATCCCAGCGCCCACAATAAAGGCGGGATCGTCAAAAAGCGCAGGATCACAGGATCCGCCCCAGCGTTCTCAAGATGGTGAGGCGCGCAGTCACCATGGCAAGCGCTGTTCCACCCAGCGGGAACAGGATGAGCGCGGTCCAGGTCGCGCTCGTCAACGCAATATTGCCGACCAGTTCCGAGCCGAGTCCGCGGACACGTTCGACCAGAAGGAGGAGGACGACCGCCGCCGCAGCCAGACCGACGATGCCGCCGAACAGCGCATCGAGCGCGATACGCCGCTGAAACAGTCGCGCGATCTGAACGTCGGTTCCCCCCAGCAAGTGCATCACATCGATGGTGTCGCGATGATTATCGAGCGTCGCGCGCGCCGCAAGCACCACGGTGAACGCGGTCGCCGCCGCCATTAGCACCACCAGCGCCAAGGCGAGCCATTTCAACAGGTTCATCAGCTTGTTCAATGGTGTCAGCCACTGGCCGTGCGCATCGATCCGCGCTGACGGCGCGACGCTTTTCACGGCTTGCGTAATCTCGGACAGCGCGTTGGCGCGGCTTGCGAGATCCACATCGACCATGTCTGGAATGGGCACGTCCGTGGTGTCGAACGACGTGCCAAGCCAGGGCGCGAGCTGCTTTTCAAGCTGTTGCGGATCGACGCGCTCGACATGCGCAACGCCTGGAAGCGTGGCCAGCCGCCGCAGCGCCGCCTGGGTTTGCCGTGCGCGCTCGAAAGGATCCGCCTCCACCATCTGAATGGTGATGCGTCCGGCAAGCTCATCCGAAAGATGCCGGGCGGCGTCACGTATTCCCAATCCGCCGGCCGCGATCAGCACCGAGAGAAACATCATGATCGCGATGACCCAGGGCATCGGCCCGGCAAACTGGCCTTCGGGCAACAGACGCCCGTTACGATGATGCCATGAATGCAGCCGAAGCATCAGGGTTCGCCCTGTGGAGCGCGGGGCGGGTTGCGAAGCGCGCCGGTGGGATCAGAGACCCGGCCCTTGTCGAGCCGCATCAGTTGCGAATGCGCGATGCGCGAGAGCAAATGGACGTCATGGGTTGCCACCACCACCGTCGTTCCAAGCTTGTTGAGCGCCTCGAAGAGATAGAGCAGCCTGCCGGCCATTTCGGGGTCGACATTTCCGGTGGGCTCGTCCGCGACGAGCATGTCGGGCCGGCCGATGACGGCCCGTGCGATGGCGACGCGTTGTTGCTCGCCGCCGGACAATGTCGCGGGGCGCGCGTTGGCCCTGCTCGCAAGCCCGACCCATTCGAGCATTTCCCGGACGGGCGTTTCGATCTCGTCTTCGCTCACACCTGCGACGCGCAGCGGCAGCGCGACATTGTCATAGGCCGAAAGATAGGGGACCAGCCGGAAATCCTGGAACACCACGCCGATGCGCCGCCTGAAGGCAGGCAGGCGCGCGCGCGGCAGTGTCACGATGTCCTCCGAAAAGAGGCGGATCAGCCCCCGGCTCGGCCGCAGCGCCAGATAGAGCAGCTTGAGCAGCGAGGTCTTCCCCGCACCCGACGGGCCGGTCAGGAAGGTGAAGGAGCCTGCCGGAAGGTTGAAGCTGACGTCCGAAAGCGTCTCCGCGCCCGTGCCGTAGCGCAAACCGACATTTTCGAATTGCACGATGCTTGCCATCGCAATTCGGCCTGCCTTTCCGAAGAGGAGCCCCTTCCTCCGCAATGGCACAGGCCGCCCATATAGGTAAAGTCGGCACAAGGCTTGCAGCGGCGCGGCGGGCATGGTTAGAGATGCGTCAACGATCCTGGGGAGGGGCCCACAGGTGCTGAACGGCGATAACCAATGATTCTCACCTGCCCCGCGTGCAAGACCCGCTACCTCGTGCCGGACGCCGCGATCGGCCCCACCGGACGCCAGGTCCGATGCGCGTCGTGCAAGCATAGCTGGTTCGAGGAACCGCCTCCCTTCGAATTGTCGATTACGACGGGCGCCGCCGAACAATTGGGCGCGTCAAGCCCCCCGCCCCCACCCATCCCGGCCGCTCCCGAACCCGTTCGCTCGTTTGCCGAGCAGCAGCCGGCCGCCGTCCGTCAGCCCGACCCATTCGTCCATGAGCCGCCTTTCCGGCCGCGTCGCAATCATGCGCGGATGCTCACCTGGGCCGCAATCTGCTTCGCGGTGGTGGCGATGGGAGCGACTTTGGCGCTGCTGATGCTGGGCTCGAACGGGTTCGCCGAGCGGCTGGGGCTGACGCGATCGGAAAGCCCGCTCAAGATCGAGGTCACGAACAAGCCGGATCGCGAGCCGATGGCGAACGGCAGCGAAAGGCTGATCGTGAGCGGCCGGATCGTCAATCCGACCAGCGAGCCGCAGCCCGTATCCAATATCCGCGCCGAACTGCGCGACGCGCAGGGCCGCACGGTCTATAGCTGGATGATCGCCTCGCCGGTGCAAGTGCTGCCGCCAAATGCCTCGGCCAATTTCGATACGGCGGCGGTCGATTTCCCACGCGCTTCGCAGAAGCTGAACCTCGATTTTGCTGACTCACCGAGCGAGTGAAGCGCAGGCAGCGGTCTCGCATCGAACAGAAATCCTGCTGCCGAGCCTTCGTGCATTCACGTCGCTTGACTCATCCGCGACACGGTGCTGAGAACAAAACGAGAACATATCGCATGAGTCGAGGTTCGCAATGCTTGGTTCAATGACTGTGCCGCAGCACCGGCACCGATTGTTTTTCGCCCTCTTTCCCCCGCCGCTGGTGGCACGGCGGATCGCCCATTGGGCGGAGGCACGCTTCGGACCCTCCGGAGACTATGTGCGCGCCGCACGCTTGCACGTAACGCTCGACATATTGGAGGACTTCGAAACCTTTCCCAAGGACATCGCCGAACGGCTTGTGGAAGCCGGCCATGCGGTGGCGGCGGATCCATTCATGATCGAGCTCGATCAGGTGAGTGCCGGCGGCGGCCGCATCGCCTTGCGCCCGCGGTTAAAGAATGCTTCCCTGCAACGGCTCGCATATGCCATTGCCGCCGCCCGGAGCGAGACCGGAATCCCGGTACGGCCCCGTTATCGCTTCAATCCCCACATGACGCTCCTCTACCGCGAAGGGACCCCGTTCAGCCAGATGGTGACGCCGTTCGCCTGGCCGGTTCAGCAATTCGTGCTCGTCCATAGCCTTCTCGGCCGAACCCGCCATGAGCCGATCGCCTCTTGGGAATTAACTGGCAAGCATGAGGACCTGTATCTTCTGCTTTGAGCATGATGGGTGGCGCCCGTACAGGCGCTTAAGGCTTGTTTGCGAACAGTACCGCGAAGCCATTGCGGACCGCCGCAGCCTTTGCTAGAGGCACGCGCCTGCCAGCGCCCCGGCCACCGGGGCCCTACTCGATGTGCGGTCGTGGCGGAACTGGTAGACGCGCAGCGTTGAGGTCGCTGTGGCCGAAAGGCCGTGGAAGTTCGAGTCTTCTCGACCGCACCAAGACCCTTGATTATCATGGGTTTTTTCGTGGCTTTGGCACAGTGGCGAGTTTGGTGCGCCAATTGCCGCACCAAACCTCTGGTTTTCCACCTCAATTAGATCAGTTTGGCACACATCCATGGGAACCACGCCAACGATGAGCTTGCGGCCTGGACTGTCGGTGACCGCGAAGGTGATGCGTCGTCGATGCGCACCGCATCGAGGTTTTCGGCCGCTTCCGCCCCCCCCCCCCCGCGCCTCCACTAGGTCACGCAAATGCTCCCATGCGGGCTCGAAGGTGCTGAACAGACGTGCTGAGTTGGCCCCCTGCTTGAAGAAATGGCTGAGCACGCTTGAGCGCCCTGAACAGAATGCCATGATGCCGAAATCACCTGGGATGTGAAATTTTTTGAGATTCAATCCGATTGAATATTCCCAATGCGTCTGCGGAAGCATCGCCCAGGCCTGACCCGCCGTCGCAATCCACAATCGCTCCCGTCATGTAACGGGCTGCGCCTGAGGACATAAAAAGGGCGAGGTCCGCGATATCCTGGGTCGTGCCATATTCGCGCAACGCAAGCCGGCTTCGCCATGCCTTGTTCTGTTCAGCAGCAGCGGCGAGCCGCTTTACGCCTTCAGTCCCCATGATCGGGCCCGGGGAAATCGCATTGACCCGGACGCCCGCCGGTCCCCATTCCATCGCCAGACATTTGGTGAGCATGTTGACTCCAGCCTTGGCCGCACAGGCGTGAGATTGAAACATTTCGGGATGGGCTCCCTGCGGCGCAGTAATAGAAATAAGCGACGCGCCAGGCTTGCGCAGAAAAGCAAAACTTGCCCTCAACACATTGAATGTACCGATTAGGTCGATGTCAATGACCGTCTTAAACGCATTTGCCGACATTCCGATCGCGGGTGCGACAAAATTGCCGGCCGCTCCCGAAATGACAATGTCGATCTCACCAAAGGCGCTCCGAACCTGCTCGAATGCCCTTTCCACGGCCGCGAAGTCACGCACATCGGCCGCCATTCCCAACGCCTCTCCCCCACTTTCGATGATCGACTGCGCAGCTGCAGCAATTTTGTCCGGGGAACGGCTGATGATGGCGACCTTCGCTCCTTCCTGGGCAAGGCGCTGAGCTATCGCCAGGTTGATTCCACTCGAACCGCCAGCGACAAATGCCGTACGGTCCTTAAGAAGAATGGGGGATGCCATAAAGATGATACTCCGTAAAACGAGGCAGGCACATCATTCGACTGCACTCAAATGATGTTGATAACGCTGACGAAGCACCTTCTTGTCGATCTTGCCCGTTGCCGTGAGGGGAACCGGTGCAACAACAACATCGTCCGGTAACCACCAGCGCGCGACGTATGGCTCCAGAAACGTCCGCATCGTCTGGGCCGTGACCGTCGCTCCATCTTCGGTTTCGATAATCATCAGCGGCCGTTCTTCCCAAAGGGGATGGTAAACCCCAATGACGGCGGCGCTGCGAACGCCGGGGCACCCCAAGGCATGATTTTCAAGATCTATGGAACTGATCCACTCCCCGCCGGACTTAATCACATCTTTCTTTCGATCGGTTATCTGCAGGAACCCGAACTGGTCGATCGTTGCTATATCGCCGGTATCGAACCAGCCTTCGCTGTCGGTGGCGGCAACGTCAGGATAATAACGATCCAAAACCCAGGCGCCGCGAATGTGGAGATTGCCTGCGCTGGCGCCATCCCACGGCAGTTCGCCTCCATTCGCGTCGACAATTCTCAGTTCGACACCAAAAATTGCCCTGCCTTGCCGTGTTCGGAGTATATGCTCGGCATCATCTCCCTTCGCCGCCAACAGGCTGGGTGTGGGCGTCGATACCACTATCAGCGGGTTCGCTTCAGTCATGCCCAGAGCATGAACGGTGATGATGCCGTATCCGGCAAATGTTGATGCCGTGGCCTCGGGCAGCGCAGACCCCCCTATGATGATGCGTTCGAGATTTCCGGCAACACTGCCCGCGCTGCGAAGGTATTCGAGGTACATTGTCCACACCGTTGGCACACCGGCGGACATCGTGACTCCCTCAGCCGTTATGAGCTCGTGCAAACTCGCTCCGTCCAGCTTGTCAGCGGGCAAAACCAGCTTGCATCCGTTTATGGCCGCGGCAAAGGGCAGCCCCCAGCCATTGGCATGATAGAGGGACGATGCCGGCATAATCGCATCGAAAGCCGTCAGACTCATTGATCCACTCAGCCCGGCTGCCAGCGCATGCAAGGTGATCGATCTATGGCTATACAGCACGCCCTTGGGAGAGCCAGTGGTCCCGGAAGTATGGCAAAGAATCGCACCCGCGCACTCTTCCAGTCGTGGCCAGGTAAAATCCGCCTCCTCCGAATGGAGCAGCTGTTCATAGGATAGGACGTCATTCTGATCTTTGCCGAGCCTTGTCTCATCACAAAGCATCACAAAATGCTCGACGCTTCTCAGCTCCGGTTTCAGTCTTTCGACCATCGGCAGAAGGTTGCGATCAAAAAACAGGATCCGCGAGGCAGCGTCTTGTAGCGTATAAAGGATATGCTCATCCGCAAGCCGGGGATTCGCGGTGTGCAACACAGCGCCCATTCCAGGAACCGCATACATCAGCTCGACATGCCGATGGGTATTCCACGCAAGGGTTGTGATCCGATCGCCCGGTCCGACACCCATGCGAACCAGCGCGTTTGCCAAGCGCGCAGAACGCTTACCACATCCCGCCCAATCATACCGCCATAGTGGCTCATCAATTAGCCGCGAGACAATTTCCCGGTCTGCATGCGCCTTCTGGGCATGCCTGAGCATTCCACTGATCAGGAGCGGCCATGCCTGCATCAAGCCATCCAGCATCATAACCTCGCCCAATTTCCCGATACGCATAAGCGCAGACCTTTCACTGCACGGCCCTGTTCATGTTCGCACTGCTGCTTCAGAGCATCGCGACCGGGATCGTGTGCAATGAAAAGGCCACTGCCTGATTCAATGAACCCGATCGAGCACAGAGACGCAGCTGGCTACGGCCCCCAACTATGACCGCGTCATTCTTCATTTGGTTTCCGGCCTTTATAGGTGGTCATGAATATTGCTGGGCGACGCCCGTAAGGGCCTTGATAAGGCGCTCCTCAAGTTCATCAGGTGACAGATTCTCTACCAGTTCGCCCACGATCGCTGCTTCATCCTGGTCGGCCGAAATCATCGCCCCGTGGATCGCGAGCCCCAGCACGAACAACATATCGCTCCGCTTTGCGGTAGGCAGGGAACGATGAAGTATGTCGGCAAACCGGCGGATGGCCGGCGCTAAGGTCGAAGCCGTGACCTCGCGCCAAATGTCGGTTCCAATCTCTCGAAAATAGGTCCGTATGAAGGCCACCCAGACTTCGGCATCTATCGATTTCAATACGAAAAATGGATGAACGAAGGCGCGGACTATCTCCTCAACCGGAGGCGGAGCATCAGGATATTTCCGGTCGAGCTCCTCCAGAGCGGCTTCCCGCATTTCGTTGATTTGCTCGGCGCGGGCTTCGTGCACGCGCTGGTACAGGGTTTCTTTGTTGTCGAAGTGGTAGCCAATGAGGTTGACGTTCACATTGGCTTCACGTGCTATTTCACGCAGACCAGCGCCATGCAGCCCCTTACTTGCGAATAGCTTCTCCGCGGCAAGAATGATCCGGTCTCTAGGGGGTATTTCCTTGTTGCTACCGCCGCCCAGCCTATCGTCCATAACTGCCTTGTCCCGTACTGTTCAACACGATCAAACAACTGTCAATGGCGCAGTAGCGTGCTTGCGAAGATCGAGGCCTGCTTGGTGCAATGGAGGCACCGGATGATTGAAACCTCATAAATCAACGTGACTCCGTAACTTGATTGCGCAAGGAGCCGATACGGGAAACCGTCAGTTCAACGATATCGCCATCGCTGAGAAAGCGGGATTGTTCCAGGCCGCAGCCGCTGGCCACCGTGCCCGAGCCAATGATCTCGCCCGGGAAAAGCGTCTGCGACCGCGATACATATGCAATGCAGTCCTCGAACTTATAATGCATGTCTTTGCTGGTCCCGGATGACCATTGCTCACCATTGACGAACGCGCTCATATCAAGCGCATATGGATCGCCAATCTCATCGACTGTCACAATGCAGGGTCCCAATGTGGTTCCCTGGTCGAAATCCTTGCCTTTTCCAGGACCGAGCATGCCCCGCATTGCCTTCATCTGCTCGTCACGAGCCGACCAGTCGTTATAAATTGTGTATCCGAAAATATGTTCACTGGCCTCATGGCGCGAAATATTCCTTCCGCGCTTGCCGATGATCGCAGCAAACTCCAGTTCATAATCGAAATATCGGCAATATTCCGGCCGCGGAATCTTGTCCTCGTGCCCGGCGATTTCTGTCCGGCCCGCGATATAATAGGACGGCTGCTCATACCATATATCCGGCACCGTCCACTCTTGCTTGCGATCGATATTGGCAATCTCCGTCTCGCCCGCGCCGGACAGTTTGGCGGCAAGTTTGGCCGCCCCCTTGAACGCCCCTATCAAATGGCCTTCAAAGCACAGAAAATCCCGGATCTGTGTTGGCATAGGCAAGGGAGAGAGCAGTTTGCAGTGCCTGCTCTCGACCAGCGCCTCATCCGGAGCCTCTTCTGTTAGGCGTCGCGCGATATCCCATGCCCCCTCTCCTGCTTCGATCAAGGAGATCATGGAGGCGAAAGGCGCCAAATTCCTCTCGCCTCGAAGCTGCGCGGCTCGAAACAGATCGACCATCCAGGCATCGTCCGCCACCCACGATCCAAGAACTGTACGCCCTTCATGAACACAAGTGACTAGGCGCATGATGTCGATCCCGTACAGTGATCAGAAATGATAGCCCACGCGCACACCGTAGGTGCGGGGCGGCTCCAGGGTGCCGGAAACGGGCAGGCCCACGGCGACGGAATTGACGAGCGCGCTGGCGATCGTCGTCTTGTTGGCAAGGTTCCTGCCATACACCGATATGTTCCAGTTACCGATTTCATAGCGAATGAAGGCGTTGATCTTCGTGTTGGCGGGACGCGAAACTGCAGCCTCGTTGAAGGGCGTGAAATATATACGATCTTGCCAATTCAATTCGCCGCGCAGGTTGACCGTGCCATTGGCCACGGCGAATTCATATTCGATCGCCGAGTTGATCGACATCTCCGGCGCCTGCATCAACTGATTCCCGTCAAGCACCGCGGGTGCAGGATTGAAGGGGTTTGCCGGATTGGCCGATTGGAAGTCAGTATATTTTGAATGCAGCCATGCAGGCGCGACCTCGATCCTCAGGCCATCAGCTGGGACAATGGTGACTTCCGCTTCAGCGCCATAAAGCGTGGACGCCGCCGCATTCTCGATGGGCACCGTTGCATTGACGACCTTGGCGATCTGCAAATTCTTGTAATCATAATAGAATCCCGACATGTTTATTCGCACGCGACCATCGGCGAAAGTGCCCTTCACGCCTGCCTCGTAAGACCATAGGGTCTCCGGTGCAAAGCCTCCGTTGGCGTCACCGATATTGAAACCGCCGCTCTTGAAGCCCTTGGAGACATTCGCAAAGAACATAAGTCCCTTCCGGGGTTCATATTGGATGCCGAATTTCGGCGTAAATGCTGTCTCGGATCGCTTGTGGAAGCCCTGATAATAGGGATTCGGGGGAAGTTCTGGTGGATAGGGGGTGAACAAATCGAACTGGACCAGATCATCCAGCTTCTTGCGCTCCCAACTATACCGCGCACCCAGGGTCGCAGTGAGCTGCTCGGTTAACGCATAATCGATCTGACCAAATCCAGCGACCGCTTCAGTGGAGAAATTGCCCTGTGCAACATAGCCTTGCACGAAATGGCGAGGGGGCCCGAAGACCAGCGCGGCATCCAGCGGGATTTTAGAACCACCGAATATCTTTTCGGTGAAGTAATAGCCGCCGAGGATAACCTTTGCCCGGCCAACGTGGCCGTTCAATTGCACTTCCTGGCTGAATTGATGCGAGTCTTCAAAAAAGGAGAATATCGATAACGGCGCACTGGTGATGTCGAGATCCGTGACCGTTTTCCATTCGCTGTTACGATAGGCGGTAATCGACGCCAGGGTAAAATCACCCAAGTCGAACTCCCCCCGGCCGGCAAGTCCCCAGAAGGTACGGTCGTTGGACGGATCGAAATCATTGGCGATATCACGGCGGTTCGCCGGCACCACGCCGCCGAATAAAAAGCCAGAGGGCGTGATCAGTGGATTAGCCTGCCCAAAATAATGGTTGCCATAGTTGCGGTCATTCTCGTGATAATAATCTCCGATCAGATCGAACTTGCCTACATCGCCGATTTTTGCGCTGACCGTTCCTCTAAAGCCATATCGTCGCGCATTATCGATAGCGTGGCCCGTGACTATATTCTTGCCGTAGCCATCCCGCCGCTCGCCCGTAAACGCCAACCGGACACCAAGCCCTTCCGCCAACGGCGCGCTGACCGCGCCTTCCGCCGTCAGAGCATTGTAATTGCCGTAACCGACTTCGAGATATCCCTCGAACTGATTGCGCGGCTTGCATGTGATGACGTTGATCGAGCCGCCCGTCGCGTTCCGCCCATAAAGCGTGCCCTGCGGCCCGCGCAAAACCTCGACCCGCTCGACATCGAAAAACGTGCCCATCGTCGCAGCGGGTCGCGAAATATAGACTCCGTCCACATGATAGGCGACGCGCCCTTCCCCGCCGGGATTAATCATGTCAAAACCGATACCGCGAACCGAGATACGCGCAATGCCGCCATAGGAACCAAAGGTCATGCTTGGCACCGAGGTCGCGAGGCTGGCGAGGCTGGTTATTCCTCGATTGGTCAAGGCATCACCGGACAGCGCCGAAATGGAAAGCGGAACCGTCTGCAGAGATTCGGACCGCTTTTGCGCGGTAACAACAATCTCGTGAATCGCCCTTTCGGCAATCGCGCCTGTGTCTGTCGCCACCCCCCGCGCACCCGCGTCGCCCGCAGAAGCGGTCTGCGCAGCAGCGGGCACGATCCAAAGAGCGACTCCCGCGAACAGCCCAATCGTTCCGGCTCGTATCATCCTGGTCCTCCTCCCCAATTGGCGCAGTTTTGTTGCCGCCCCTTGTGATCACTGGGCGAAGGCCTATCGGCTCAGGCCCGCAACTTGTTGTACAGTTGTCTATATACGCATTGCTGTCAAGCGAAAAATATGCGACGGTGTGACTGTAAAAACCACGAGCTAGGTCGTATGATGCATTGATTCATGGGTTTTGGCATATTTTTATATGGACAGATGTCTATGAAAGCGAGGGGATGTGATACCGTTCACAAGGGGCCTGCACCAAATCGGGATTGGGCATTACGCATACCTTCAGCCCTCAGGGACCTGGGGCTATAGCAACGCCGGCCTCATTCTCGATGGGGATCAGTCGCTGCTGGTCGATACATTGTTCGATGAGCGCCTGACCGCCGAAATGCTTGACGCGATGAAGGCCGCGACGAACCTTGGAGCCGGCGATATCTCCCAGCTCGTCAACACACATGCAAATGGCGACCACACTTTTGGCAACAGGCTGGTCGTCAATGCGCACATCATCGCGTCTGCCGCAGGAGCGGAAGAGATGGCGCATGAAGCCCCTCCCGAGTTTATGGCGGATCTTATGCGCAAGACCAAAGAACTGGGCGATCTGGGGATATATCTCGAAGCGATATTTGCGCCTTTTCAGTTTGCTGGAATCGAGCTGCGCCTGCCCGACGAGACCTTCCAGGGCCAGAAGACGCTTATGGTCGGCGATAAGCAGGTTGAACTGATCGAAGTGGGACCGGCGCATACCGGCGGCGACACGCTCGTCTATGTGCCAGCCGACAAGGTGATTTACACCGGGGACATATTGTTCGTGAACGGCACCCCGATCATGTGGGCCGGGCCGGTGCGCAATTGGCTCGCCGCGTGCGATCTCATGCTGGAAAAGGATATAGAAACAGTAGTTCCCGGTCACGGCCCGGTCACCGACAAGGATGGGATCAGGTCAATGCGTTCCTATCTCGCTTATGTCGAGCAAGAGACGAAAAAGCGCCATGTGGCTGGTTTGACTGCTTGGGAGGCGGCGCAAGACATTGCACTCGCAGAATTCGGCGCGTGGGAAGACCCGGAACGCGTCGCAGTCACAGTGGATACGATCTACCGCGAGCTGAATGCCGACACCACCCCACGCGATATACTCGGACTGTTCGAAAAAATGGCCGCGCTGAATAAGGTCTACAGTCCAGCCCGCACCTGCGCTGCGGGGCACAACCATTGATATGACGGCCGAGCCTGAAGCACCTGGCAGATAACGGAGAGAGAGATGCAACGGTTTTTGAGGAGTAGCTGGTACTGCACAGGATGGAGCTCCGACATATCCGACAAGCCGCGCGGCATTAAAATTCTGGACGAAGACATCGTACTGTTTCGGACGTCCGAGGGAAAGATTGCTGCTCTGAACGGGCGCTGCCCGCATCGCTTCGCCCCCCTTTCGATCGGATGCGTAAAAGGTGATGTCATCGAATGCGGCTATCACGGCCTCCAGTTCGACAGGAACGGCACCTGTACGCTCAATCCTCATGGGGAAGGTATTGTTCCTCCAAGAGCCCACACCAAGGCTTTTCAGGTTGAAGAGCGTGATGGAGCCTTATGGATTTGGATGGGTCAACCCGGTACCGGCGACCCCAGCGACATATTGGATCTATATTTTACAGGCGGCAAATCCGGCTGGGAGACGGCAACCGGTTATCTGAAGATAAATTCCGATTATCAACTCGTGATCGACAACCTGCTCGACCTGACCCACGGCACATATTTGCACCCCACGACTGTCGGCGTCGGCGCCGAGCATTCCACGGGATCGGCAATGAAATATGATTTCAAAACCGAAGGGAATGTCGTGCATTCCAACTACACCTTTTTAAATTCTCCGCCGACGGCCTTGTTCCAGCCTTTCTACGGCAAGGAGCGGTGCGATATTTATGCTTTCATGCGTTGGCAGCCCGCAGGATCCCTGATTCTGGACATCAGTGCGACAGATGTTGGTCAGCCCAAGGGAACCGGCGTTATGCTACCAAGCTGCCACTTGATCGTGCCGGAAACAGAAAACAGTTGCCATTATTTTTGGGCGATAGCGCGCAATGTGGAACTCGGTGACGAGGCCAAGACCCGGGCGATGAAGGAAGCGGTCGCCTATGCATTTGAGGTTGAAGACGAACCAGTGATTGAGGCGTGCCAGAAAATGATGAATGGCGAGGAATTCTTCGATTTGGAACCCGCAATATTGTCGACAGATGTGGCAGGCATTCAAGCCCGGCGCATCCTGAGCAAGCTGATTGCGCGCGAGGCAAAAGCCCACATCTAGCTTGCAGACGACTGCTCGGACGATCTCGAGTCCAATCCCGCGAGTCCAATCGCCCGTACGCCCTCCACCGGCTGATCGTTTGAAATGGTCGCATTAATTCGGATCGATCGCCTCCCCCTCAGGGTGCCAACGCGGCCTCGACCGGTTCGGGCGGATAGATCGAAGGTTTGCCGGGATCGTAGACGCGGGTGAGCACGTTGACGAAATCGGGGTCGCGGATCGGGTCCGTCGGCATGGTGAAGCGCTCACCGCGCGCGTGCAGGTCAGCAATGAAAATGTCGAAGACCTGCTCGTGGGTCAGATCGTCGCTGTGATCGAGGGCCACCTTCAGTTCGTGGTAGTCCATGAAGATGTCTGCTCCCCAATGAAGGAGGAAGCGCATCTCGTCTGCAGGGATATGCTGGATCACCTCGTCGCCGGTAGTGATTTGCCAACCATCACCGGCGGGATCGGCGCCCAGCCGTGAATCGAAGGCTAGACCCTTGGGATGGCGCAGCGCCGCCGGCCCGGTCGCCTCGGCGGTGTGGTACATCAACTCGTTCTCGACCACGACTGCGCGTCCCCACATCGGCGCTTTGATCTGGCGTGGCGGAGCGTGGGGGCCATCGGGCCAGCAGGTAAAACCACCACCGACCCGTCCCTTGTAGTACCATGTGATGACCTGCGCCTTCTTGGCCTTCCAACGGGCGAATAGACCTGACTTGACCATAGTGTTCATCAACCAAACCGGGGTGGAGTGCATGTCGATGCCACGGAACCGTGCCGCGTCGAGATGGGCGGCGTCACCGCCGCGACACGGGCCCTGAAGGTTGAACAGCATGTTTTCCGGGCGCGCGTAAGCCGCGCCCCAGTAGCCACGCACCAGATCGAGGAATTTGCTGTTGAAGAAGCAGTCCTCTATCTCCGGGTGCAACACGGTGTGCCCCTTGGCCAGATAGCCACGGAACACCGGCGTCAGGAACATGTCCCAAGTCGGCTCAACGCCTTCGGGCAGTTGCCCGGCGAGGCTGGCCACCACTTCCTGGGGCGAGGAAAAGTGCTGCGCGAGAATTGGCGCATAGGGGCCCTCTCGCCGCACAAGCGCCAGCAACCGCCGATGTTGGTCTTCGGTGAACGCGTTCTCGATGACCTGGGGCTCCGCGACGGGCCGCAGGACGGATGTTTTGGTGGTCATGTCTCTCTCCTCGGCCGTTCAGGAATGCATCTCGACGACTTCTATCAGATGTCCTTCGGGGTCCGCGACAAAGCCGACTTTCACACCATGCTCGGGCATGTCGCGCATCGGCCTTGGCAGGCTGCCGTCCGCCGCCAGCACCCGCTCGAACAGCGCGACGATGTCGCCGGTCACGGAACCCATGATCGCTTCCCCGATCGGCGGCGGCGCCCGGTCGACCAGCTTATGAGGGTCAGCGACGCGCCGCCCGCCGCCGTCGAGCGGAAAGTGATCTCGTCGATGGGACCACCGCTCGTCGCCGAGTTGTCGTGCATCGCGCGCGTCCAGTCCGCAAGACCGAAGACTGCGCGATAGAGGCGGCGCAGCGATCGAGATCCTCCACCACCAGCTTGCAGAAGCCGAAGTGGGCCAACTCCGTTCCCGAGGGTGTCATCGGTCCGGCCATTCCACCGCTCCCTGTCTAGATCCTCAGCATAGCCATCGCGCGCGATTCCCGCTGTCTGGCGTCCTTTCGTCGGGTCACGACGAAATGGTCCATATTGGGCCGGCGCATCGCATGCCAGACCGTCGAATAGTGGCGCGGCGTGGCGATCACAATCCTGCCGCTCTCGTCGTGGCGGTAATAACCGTGCGCTTTGCCTTTGCGATGCCAGGCCGTGTCCAGCAGCTTCTCCTGCGTCCATTCGTTGTAGGCGCGCGTCGCCTCGACATCCGGCTCCACCGCCGAAATGGCCTCGTCGACCATCGTCTGCAGCAGCTCAACGATATAATGGACCTGCTGCTCGCCGATCACGGCCGCGTTCGCGGTGAGGTTGCAGTTGGGGCCGTGGGTGATGAACAGGTTGGGGAAATCGGGCACCGTGATGCATTAGTAGGCGAAGGGATAGGGCGTGAACGTCTCGTTCAGCGTCCTGCCGCTGCGGCCTACGAAGTTCATCGGCCTCGCCGTCGCCAAGCGGCTCATCGCCGCCGGCGCGGAGGTCGTGATCTCGGGCCGCAATGTTGAGGCCGGGGCAGTCGCGGAGGTGGAACTGAGACGCGGCGGGCGCGAGGCCCGCTTCATCGCGTTCGACGCGGGGCAAGAGGAGAGCGTGCGCGCGTTGATCGACGGCACGACCGACACACTCGGTGGGCTCGATATCCTCGTCAACAATGCCGGGCCCAACGGCCGCGCCTTTGGGCTGGGGCTGGTCCACGAGCTGCCCAGCGACGATTTTGACGCCTGCATCAAGGTCGGCCTCTACGGCCCCTTCTGGTGCTGCAAATATGCGCTGCCCGTGCTGACGAAGGCCGCCGAGAGCTGGGTCGTCAACATCTCAGCTATCGTGGCGCTACGCGCGGCTCCGAAGATGACCGGCTATGCCATCGCCAAGAGCGGGCTCGAGGCGCTCACCAGGCAGGTCGCCAACGATTATGGCGGACAGGGCGTTCGCGCCAATGCAGTCGTTCTCGGAACGATGCGGGCCGGGGAGGGGGACATCTCCACCCTGCCGGAGGGTTTCGACGCCGCCACGCTCGACCGGGTGACAGCCCGCACCACGATGGTCGGCCATGTCGGCTCCTATGCTGACGCTGCGGACGCTGTGCTGTTCCTGTTGTCACCAGGCGCGCGCTTCATCACCGGGGTAAGCCTGCCTGTCGACGGCGGCGGGCTCGCGAAGCTCGCTTATCCGGACTATACCGACGTGCACGGCTGACGGGCCATTCCGAGAGGGGGGGGTCGTTTGGCGATCGCAAAGAGCGGCTCGCACATCATCAGCATCGTCAGCCGTTTCGCGATCCCGCCGCGCAGCAATTCGGCAACCGGGAAGCGACGGCACCAACGTCGTGGACATCCCCCGCGCGGCAGGGACGGGCAAGCCGCTTATCTACGAATTGGTCGAAAGCAAGGACGATCTCTACCGCTCGATACTGCACAGCATTTGACAGGAAATTATCACGATCTGCTCGAAGTCCCAACGAGCTGCTCAGCGGCAGGGCATCAGACCCGCAGGAGAGTGAGGCCGCCGGTCACCCGGCAAGTCAGCCGCGGTAGCGGCACCTGTGACCGAGAGCGCCGCGTCCCCTTCCCGGCGGCTCGGTCGGCACCTTCAGCCTACGACCTCTTCACGGCTGTCCCAGGCCCGAAAGTGTCGCCCATGTAGGTATTTGCACTTAGTTGCCGAATCGTTTGCTGCAACGCACAAGAGCAAACACTTCCAAATGTGATCAACTTCCATGCCGGCTCGTCCGGCATTTTTCATACGTCTCGTTGGTTCCCAGCTAGGTGACAAAACTATTTCAAAGGAGAATGATAATGGCGATCGGTCGCAATCCCGCTGAGGCAGCTGCGCAAGTTCAAAAGCTCGTTGAAAATATTTCCGAAGCTTTTCAGAGTGCCGGGCAAAAACTGGCCGCAACAGGCACCGACATCGGTACGCGCGCCGTCACCCAAGCTCAACAGAACACCTCACAGATGTTCGATACCTTGAAGGAAATGGCAGCAGCGCAAAGTCCGGCCGAGGCGAGCCGACTTTACGCGCAGTTCCTTACCAAGTCCACGCAGCAGCACGCTCGGCAGCTCCGCGAAATAGGGGAACTGCTGGCGAAGACGAGCGGCGACATTTGGAAGCCAGTTACCTCATTGCTTGGGGCTGCCATGCCACCGGCCAAGGACTAACACCGCAGTCGTGGTCGGGCGTCGTAATCGCCGACGAACAACGGCGCCACCAGCTCGCTTGGCCGTGTCCTGGGGCGGAATATCATGGGCTCCAGAAAACCGAATCTACGCGGCGTCTGCGCGCGGGAGAGGCCACCACCGGCATTGCTATTTTCGATACCGTGCATGATACATGCTACACGGGGCCCATAATGGTCCATTTTGAACCTTGTTTGGCATGAGTTTTCTACAGCCTTATTGTTCCGGGAAGGCACGATACAGTTATGCTGCAATAGTTCAGACTCTGAACTCATCCATCAGATGTGACAAGCTAGGCCGCCACCACTCGCATCACGCTGGCAGAGCCTGTATCGGGTAGCCATGACCAAGGTATCTTTTTCGATCGCGGAAACCGGCTCCGTCGAGAGAATATGTCGTGCCGCCGAAGAGGAATTCGGTAGCTGCGGCCTCGAACGTGCCAATGTTCGCGCCATCGCCGAGCGGGCAGGCGTCAGCTGGCAACTCGTGTACCGTTATTTTCCGAAGAAAGAGGCTCTCTACGCAGAGACGATTCAGCGATTCTCGAAGCGCTTCTATGAGCATCTGCTGAAGGCCGATCTGATATCGCCCGATCCGGCGGCCGTTATTCGCGCCTTTGCGCGCCAGATGGCATCGCTCTTCGACGATTATCCGTTTGCTGGACCGCTCGTGCTCGATCAGATCCTGCATAAGGGCCGGCAAATCAAAGGCGATCGTCGGGCCAACAATTTGCGCCAGAATTTGCTGGCGGCGATTGGGGCGGCCATTCGCGATGGGGTCACGGCGGGCACCTTCCGCAGCAACCGTAGTCCGGAAGGTGTCTTCTTTCTCGCACTGGTGGTTTCGCTCGGCTACACGACGATGGGCAGCCTGCTCGGCTATATCGCGCTGGACGTACCCGAACTCCAGCCTGACGGGGACATAGTGGAAATCGTAGCCGACATTGTCGTAGGATCATTACGAGCCTGAACTATTCGGCTGCCAGGCGTCGCGCGGTCGGCGCCAATGTCTTGAGCGCGCCGCGGCCGAACACATAGTGCTCGATCACCTGAACGAAATAGCGCAAGAGCGGCTCGTTTTGGCCGTACAACTGTCTCTCCTTGCCGCCGGTCTCCAGTCCTTCCTGCTGAAGTTGCGCCATCGCAAAATCCTCCGACATGACGTCGCGCACCGCTGCAAGAGTGTTGTCAGCAGCGAACCGCTCTCGCAGCGTCGTAGGCTCCTGAGCTAGGCAGAGGCGGATTTCGACACGCGTACGGCTGACCTCAATCGGCCAAAATTGCAACCAAAGATAACCGTTGGCGAGCGGCTGGAGCACCGTATTCGGGAACAGCGTGATCGTTTCCGTACCGAAATTCGGCATGCAGATCCGGTTGATCGAAGTGTGAGAGAGGAAATCGGTCTCCGAGGGAGACTTGTCGTGATTAGGCATCGCCGCCGGCGTCATCTGGCGTACTACGAACTGCAGCGTCGGCGCGGTTGGCCGCCATGCAAAGTTCCGTTCGTTGGTTGAGGTGAAATGGGGGCCGAACAGCTGGATGTCATAATAATGGAAGTGCGGGTTTTCTCGAGTCGTGATCTGCGGGTGGAGCGTCCGCGTATGGGTCTGCGCAACGTGATAGCCTTCGTTGAAGCCGTTTACCGAATTCTTCCAGTTGGCCTTTAGCTCTGCCGAAATGCGGCCCTGATAAGGATAGTGACCGAAGGGCAGTTCGCCGAAAAGTTCGCCGATGCCGCCGAGGAAATCGGCGAGCCCCGCCGTCGGCTTCTTGTCGAAATTCAGAAAATAGAAGCCATTCCAGGTATCAAGCGCGATCGGCGCCAGGCCGTTCATGCTCTTATCGAGCGCAGGAAACTCTTCTTCTGCCGGTATCGAGCGAAGCGTTCCGTCGGCGCCGTAAAGCCAGCCGTGGTAGGGGCAGCGCAGCGTAAGCGCGCACCCCTGTTCCGCTGGCGCCACCTTCACGCCTCGATGCGAACAGCTGTTGTGAAAAGCGCGCAGAACGCCGTCACGGCCGCGAATGACAATCGCCGACGCCTTGAGCGCGGGGATCGATCGGACGACATAATCTCCGGGATTAGGCACTTCTTCGACCCGGCCGGACAGCAACCAGACCTTGCGGAAAATTCGCTCGCGCTCGAGTGCAAAAAATTCCGGCGAGGTATAATACTCGTTTGGCGCGGTTATTTCGTCGAGGCCGAGGTGCGCCGCGTTCGTCCAGTACTGGGTGAAGTCCTCCCGATCGCTATCCATCATTCTCTCCGGCGCGTCCGTGCTTTGCGCTACGAAGCGGGCAATATGCTAATCTCGCGACTTCGGCGGCTCAAATCCAATGGCTAGAACGCGCTTCCACTCGACGACAAGCGCCTTCGGTCGAAGGCACTTCTAGCAAAAGCGATTGTCCCGGTTGTGGAAGTTATGGAAGGTCCTCACCAGTCCGGTCGGGATGAGGCGGCACAGGCTGCGAAGGTCGGAAAATCGAACTGGAGGGGAATGCTAATGAGGCGGCTGGAAAGCAAGACGGCGATTGTGTGCGGCCGCGACGGCGGTATCGCTTCCTATTTCCCGTATTTTCCCGGCATGCGCACCGTGTTTGACAACGCGGTCGAGGCGAAACGGGCGGCCGTCGAACGCGACGGGGTCTAGGTTAGGCTATGGGAGGCGAAACGATGGGACAGTTCGGACCGACCGCGGGCGTCTTCGATGTTGGACATGGGCCGACCGAGCTAGATCGCGCGATGATGGAAACCGGTCGCGTGCCTGTCTCCACTTACATTTCGCAGGAGCGGTTCGAGCAGGAGCGCGCCCTGTTTGGCCGCATCTGGCTCAACGTCGCACGCGTGGAGGAGGTGGCGGAGCCAGGAGATTGGATCGTCAGGGATATCCATTGCCGATCCGCCTCAATCTTGATTGCGCGCGGCAAGGACAGCACGCTCAAGGCCTTCCACAACATCTGCGCGCATCGCGGCATGAAGCTGGTCTGGGAGACAAAGGGCAACTGTCGCACTTTCACCTGCCCTTATCACGCATGGAGCTACGGCCTGGATGGTGCGCTACGTGCGATCCCAGACGAGGGCTGTTTCCCCGATGTCGACAAGGAGCAATCGGGCCTGCGCCCGGTTGCGATCGACGTCTGGGAGGGCTTCGTTTTCATCAACCTCGCGCCGGAGCCCGCGCAGACGCTGCGCGAGTTTATGGGGCCGTTGGCCGATCGACTGCCGGAAGCCCCGTTCGGCGATTTCCCCTGCACGGTTACAATGACGGAGATGCTTGACGCCAACTGGAAGCTCGCGCTCGAAGCGCAGAGCGAAGGCTACCACATATCGGCCCTGCATGCGCGGACGGTTCGAATCATGTCGTGTCACACCGCCAATCCCTACGTGCACCCCCTCAACTGGGAGGACCTTGGGGCCCACCGGACCTATTCAAGCCCCCGAAACCCCGCATTCGAGACCACGCCCGCCAAGGCTGTCCAACATTTCGCCTTCACCAGCGCCAATCCGCTGATCGCAAATTCGGCTGATGGGGAAGTGAGCTCGGAGAAGAGCTTTCTCGATCATGGGGGCTTCAATCCGGCGGAAGCCGAGGCATGGGGTAGCGATCAGATCCTCATATGGCCGCATGTTGCGCTCAACGCTGGACTGAACGGCTGGTGGATGCACCGTTTCTGGCCCGTCGCGCCCGACAGGACCTGGTGGGAGGCCATCTACTTCTTCCGCAAACCCACCCGCATGCGCGAACGCTTCGCCCTCGAATACGCAATGGCGTTCAATCGCGATACTCTATCCGAAGACAGTGTTGCGCTGCGCGCGCAGCAAGCTGTGATGGCGTCTGGCGCGATGCCGTTCATCCAGTTCGGCGAGCAGGAGGTCGCTTGTCGCCATCTATCGGCAGTGACCGAAGCGGCGGTCAGCGCATCGCCAATTGATCCGTTGCTCGCTGACGCGGCTGAATAGCGTCGTTGCTGAAATACCGAACGTGAGGCGAGGAACGTCCTTGGGAATGCTCGAAGATCGAGTGGCGCTTGCCGGCGCGGCATCAGCGCTGATCGGTACGCACTTCTTCGTGAAGGCGCCCGGTGAACTGGGCGGCAGCGGCCATAAGATCTGGATCGACCTCTGCGCCCAGAGTTCGGGTTTCCGAATGCGACTGTTCGTCAAGCGCGAACAGGATTTCGGCGTGCCGTTCGGCTGTCAGCGGGTATCTCAATGCCAACATAGCAGCACCGAACTGGAACGCAGCCGGCAGCAGGCAGGCGAGAAATGCAACCCCGGACAATGCGCCTGTCGAGTTGGCCGTTCCGGCGGCAGCCTTGAAGCCGATAACATCGAGAGTGACGAAAACCAGGCCAATGGCAAATGCCTGGCCCAACTTGATCGCAATAGCCAGCAGCGCAAAAAGCATGCCGGTTCTGTCGTTGCCTGATTGCAGCCTGTCTTCGTCGCTCGTATCAGCCATCATCGCCCGCGACATGACTTCCCCGGCACAATTGGCAAATCCGTTAAGAACGAAGGCGGCGGTCATGAGTGCCATATTTCCCGGAGACACCAGGTATGCCGTCAGGTAGAATGTGGAACCGCCGATCCCACCGAGCGCCAAAGCACGGTGCTTTCCGATGCGATTGCCGAGCCAAGCCCAGAAGGGCGAAGCGGCGATCATCACGATGAAGGCGATGATCAACAACAGACTGAAGTTTTCCGTCGGAATCGATTTCACTGTGGTGTAGAAGAACACGAAAACAGCGGATGACGTGCCGAACGCGAGACCCGTTAAGGTGACAGACCCGATGACAAGCCGTGCAGAGCGCTGCTTCAGCAGGTGGACGAAGTCCGAAAATCGGACATCGTGCACCGCCTGAGGCCGGGTGGTTGAAGGTACCATGGCTAACACGACGAGAATCGTGATTGGCATGGCAACCACGACCAGCCCACCCATGGCTGGAACGGTGAAGTCACCACTGACACCCAATACCTTGCTGAACAGCAAGGGTAGCGTCAGAACCAGCAGCGTCCCACTGGTATTGAACAGCTGCCACCAGGCAAACACGCGTGAACGCTCTGAATACTCGTGCGTAACGGCGGAAGAAAGCCCCATCTGGGCCAGCACCAGGATGGAATATCCGGCGTATGTGATAATCAGCGCTGTTGCCAAATAAAGTGGCGATGCACCCGGTGGCGGCACGAACAGCATCCATGAGCCGGTCATGACAACAGGCGCACCGGCCACAAGCCAGGGCTTGTAGGCGCCAAAGCGGGTGACTGTCCGATCGATCAGGTTACCGACCATCGGGTCAAAAATCAGGTCGACTAGCCGCACCAGGGTGAAAACAATGCCCACCACTGCAAGGTTAACGCCCACCTTGGTTGCATAATATTGCGGTAAGAAGATGGTAAGCGGAAGCGTCATCGCCGCCAGGGGCAGGGCGGGCGCGGAAACCGCCGCGAGAACCGTGTTGCGCGCGCGTTGGTCCTTTTGCATACTTCTCCCATCTCAGGCCTAAAATGCCGGATCAATGCGTCCGCGCCTGATTTGCTACCGCTATGGCATGGCCCAAATTCCGGGGCAATTGTTGTTCAAGCGTGAACCAGGCAAGGCGCAGGAGCTTTTGCCGCCGAACGTCAGCCCCGTAGCAAATGCAGGGGGACGGGCTGGATCAAGGCCGGCAGAGGCATCTATGCCGCGAAGGGAAAACCATTGATGCCACCGAATACCCGTCAAGAGTGGTGAAATCGGCGGTATTTCCACCGTAACGTTTGATAACAGGGGCTTCGTTAGGTCGTCGAGCGCATTTATGGAATAATTGCTGCTACCGATTGCCGGAAATATGGCTTGGGTGATGAGTGGGCTGCCAGCGCCCAGCAGATAGTCGTAACCCGTGGCGATCACAGGATCCACAGAGAGCGGTGCACCGTCAGTCACATTGAAATTGCTCCCGAGTAGTCGCAGCACTTGAGCAGAATTGTCTCGTTTGTCCCTTCGCCTGGCGTTGAAAAACTGGTAAGGTTTGGAGGGCGGGATTCGTATGCTGTTGCAGCAACGACATAGGTTAAGTTTAAAACGTACCAACAATCCGGTGGATAGAATCTCCGAAGTGATCATGTCCTCCAATCAGGCACATCGATAATCGAGGTATCACCGGCCACCTTCGATCCATTTTAATTCCGGTCAAACGATAGCTGATTGTGCGGAACGCCGAAGGTCAGTATGGCCAAGGCAGCTATAATGTTAAACAGCGAACATGCCTATTCTTGTATAGATTGTAGGCAAGTGGCCAGCGTGAAGTAAATAAAGAATGAAATTAAGGGGAGAGGAATATGCCACATCGGTTGGCCCTCTATTTGTTCGCCTGTACAACTTCAGTTGTGGCAATCGCCAGTGTGACGCCTGCCTTCGCGCAAGATCGCGCGCCGCAGGGCGCTTCGTCAGCCAGTCAGCCAGGCTTGGAAGACATCATTGTCACGGCACGTCGCAGAAGCGAGAACATTCAGTCGGTGCCCGTAGCTGTGACGGCGCTAGGAACCGAACTTCTTCAAACCAGAACGGTGCAAACTACGCTCGACCTTACCAATAACGTTCCGGGGCTTCGCGTTTCCGGTGAGGGGTCGCAATATGCTTCGACGGTCTCAATGCGCGGTTTGAGTCGTATCGCGAACAACCCGACTTCGTCAGCCGTCATGATGTATCTGAACGAGGTTGCCATTCCCGGCGTGGGCCTCCGACTTCCGACGTTCGATCTCGCCAGCGTGCAGGTTCTCAAGGGGCCGCAAGGAACGCTTTTTGGCCGCAATTCGATTGGTGGTGCTATTCTCACCACCTCGGTCCAACCAACCTATAACTTTACCGGGTTTGTCAAAGGTGAAATTGGCGACTTAAATTTCCGGGCCGTCGAGGGAGCGGTCAACGTTCCTATCATCGCGGATAAGCTGGCGGTTCGATTTGCGGGGCAGATCCGCCGACGCGACGGCTATGAGCGTGACCTTACCAGTGGCCAGCTCGCGAACAACGTCCATCAGGACAGCTTCCGCATTTCCGTGCTTTTCCAGCCGACAGACAACATCAAGAGCACGACGATCTACGACTGGTTCAAGGCGCACGAAATTGGCGATGCGGCCGTGCTGCTCAGAGCCAACGATGCTATCGTCAATCTCTATGATGGCTTCTTGTTTCCCCCCGGGTGGGGCGATGCTGTCCGTGCAGCGGTAGCGCAGCAGAAGATATTGGGTGCTCGGCAGTTCTACGGCGGCCTTCAACACCCTTTTACGAATTCTTACCAGTGGGGCATAACCAATACGACCACCATCGATCTCGGCGGACCGATCCTCAAGAACATCATCGGCTTCCGGCGTAATCGCCTCGCAAATGCCAACGGCTCCGATGGCATGCCTCCGATCGTCATAGATGGGCGGCCTCAAGTTATTCTTCTGCCATATAGCAATATTGGTGATGATAAGGGATTTTCGGAAGAAATACAGATCCAAGGCAAGACGTTCGATGACAAGCTCGATTATACTGCCGGATATTATTATTACCGTACCAAGCCCGGTGGGGTTCGGGGGGTAACCTTCGATGCATTCGACAGCAGCTTCACCAATCCCACGATGGCCCCTCCGCAGGCTGTCGCCTCATATAGCTACGAGCGAAGCTCCGCAGTCTACGCCCAGCTGAGCTACAAGTTGACCAACAGCCTGTCTGTGACAGCAGGTGGACGTTACACTTGGATCAAGGTTGATGGGTGCGGAGAGGGCAAAACCTTTGCTAGTTTTGCAGACTATGTCACTCCTGGTCAGTGCAAAGCGCATGGCAACACGATTTCCACCGGGACAGTCGGGAAGCCAACCTGGACATTCGGTTTAGATTATAGGGTTAGTCCGGATCTGTTCGTCTATGCGGTGACACGCCGCGGGTTTCGCGAAGGGGATATCAACAAGCCCCGATTCAATACACCGGCTTCTTCGTTCTTGGCGCCTTTCCAGGCGCAGGGTCCTGAAAAATTGACGGACATAGAAATTGGCGCCAAAACTAATTACTCGTTGGGCCGGGTGCGTACTCTTCTTAACATTGCAGCATTTCGTTCGATTTACGGCTCTATCGCTCAATTCGCCAATATCGGCGGTGCCATTCCGAGTACTGATCCCGGCTATCCCTTTCAGGGATCATTCGGGTATAATGGTGGAAAGGAACGCATTGAAGGCATCGAGTTCGACGGCACGATTTCGCTAGTTCCAAATCTTAACTTCAGCTTCAACGGTGCCTATGTTCATCAGAAGGTGCTAGCGACAACCGTCCCCGCGATTCTGGCGCAACACGGTATTGTCCCGCCAACGCTCAATCTTGCAACACCCAAATTTTCTTACACCTTGGCGGCGCAATACACGTTACCGGTCCACCCGCTGGATGGCGAGGTCGTCCTAAGCGCAGATCGATACAAAACCCAAAGCTACGAGGTCCAAGGATCTTCTGTACCTGGATACGAGGTATCGAACCTCCACGTGGATTGGAACGATATCGGTAATACGCATTTAAGTCTCGGCTTCTTCATGCGCAATGTGTTCGACAAGACCTACGTCGCTGCTCCAGTGATCTTCCTTGCGGCGTTCCCTGTCAACTCGGGTATATATGGAGAGCCACGAAACTACGGTGTGCAAGCAACATATCGCTGGTAGATACCTCCCTGCTGGGACAGATCGAGTGGCAGCGCATTCGCAGCAATGAGCATGCGAAGCACAAGCAATAACGAGGCTTTCCACTCTGCGGCCACAAGGCAAATGCGAACGCGGTCGAGATGCGAAGCTTGCCAAATGGGCAAGGAACGCCGCACTCTTAAATCGCTTGGTCGCCGGGAGCATCCGTTTCGCTGCGAGGCCGCGCGCGCAAGTCCCTATCAAAGGGCGCGTTGGACATTGGGGGTGACCAGATGCGAGCGGCTTGGTAGGCTTTAAGTATGCTGCAGAACCGAAGTTGGCACCGCGCATTCCATAGCGAAGCTCCGATCCGGCCGAAACCGACGCGAGTCAAGATATCTTCCGGCGACCCGCACCGGGTGATTTCAACATCGTGCAAGAATCTGTTGCCACCCGTCCCTGCGGCGAAAATCGAATGGAGTAGATATGCAACGCTTGAGAGGGAAAGTAGCCATTGTCACTGGGGGCGCCGGCGGTATCGGATCGGCGAGTGTGCGGCGTTTCGTATCGGAAGGGGCGATGGTGGCTGTTGCCGACATCGCAATCGATCGCGCCAAAGCCCTGGCAGAACATATTGGTCAAAATGCGATCGCTCTGCACTATGATGCCGGTGACGCTGCCTCGGTCCGAGATGGCGTTGAGCATACGGTCAAGCAGTTCGGGCGGCTGGACATCCTATTCAACAATGCGGCGCTAACCAACAGTGAGAACCATGCGCACGACACGACGGCACCCGACATTTCGTTGGAAGCGTGGGACCGGGTAATGAACGTCAATCTGCGCGGGGTTTTGGTCGGCTGTAAGTATGCGATCCCGCATATGCTGAAATCCGGCGGAGGGTCTATAATCAACACGTCGTCCGGAGCCGGTTTGGCGGGGGACATAACGAGGATTGCATACGGCACGTCGAAGGCGGCCATCATCGCCCTGACCAAGTATATCGCCACGCAGCATGGCCGCGCCGGCATTCGCTGTAATGCGATCGTGCCCGGCGCAATACTCACCGAACCGATGCTCGGGAACCCTGAGATCGTAAAGTCAAGCGAACGGTACGCCCTAACTCCGCGTCTGGGAACACCCGAGGATGTCGCTGCGATGGCGGCATACCTGGCGGCAGACGAATCTGGTTTCGTCACCGGCCAGGCTCTCAGTGTCGACGGGGGGCTTTTCGCTCACCTTCCACAAACTGCTGATGAGTAGTTATGACGGCTCGTCGATGGGCACGTCCACTAAACCGGCAGAAGGCCAGGCGGCCCTTGGGAAAAAAGAACTCTACTCCCCAGCACAAGAACATGCTGCAGGCTAGATCTGGTAACCTCCCGAGTTCGAGGACGCCGTTCCTTCGATCATCGGCCGGCGGAGCATCTTGTCCACGTCGCCCGCGTGCATCTCTTCAGCGTAGATCATCTGGCGGGCATATTCCTCCAGCATAATCGAGCGACCTTCGACGGCGGCGAGAAGCGACTTGTAGAGCGAGAGTGCGATATCTTCAGTTTCGATCGCTTCGCGCAGGATGTCGCCGACGTCATGCTTATGACTGTCCAGCAAGGGCCCGATGCCAAGCGAGGGATAGGCGCCGAGAAGCGTGATCATTTCCCCGGCCTGCTGCGCATGGAGCAGCGACTCATTGGCCTGATCACGCAACCACGAAACGATCGGGATACGGCTATAACCAAAGACCAGTAACGAATAGTGCGTGTATCGAACCACGCCGGCGAGTTCCTGCTCAAGAATGCGGTTCAGCAGTTCTACGACGGCCATTCTGTCGATTTCGGACATAGTGCGTCCTTTCCTGAGCCCCGTCGCCAGTCCCTGTATGCGCCTGTTCGTCCTGCTTCCGCAATGGTGCAGCAGCGGATGCCGGCATGGCCGCGCGTCAGACAAGGGCTGTAATCCAGCCTCCATCTGTGGCAGAATGAGGGACGCACGTTTCAGAGGACCGGTGAGGCGTGCTTACCCAACGTGAAGTTTGTGCATGTGCCTGGCAGACAATTCTGTGGCATGGTGCTGCTCACGCCGAAGCGGCCGCGGAAGAGCGTATTGTTGAACTTCGCGCAGCTGGGCTTATCGCCGGCGCGGAGATGTGGGTGGCGATCAAGGCCCGCATACCGGAACTGCTCGAGCGCCCGGAAATCTGGGATGAACTCCCCCAATAGGAACAGGCCGATCCGAATTGCGATCGTCGCGACGGCTTCGCCTGCACTTTAGAGCGAAGTCCCGCCGCGAATAATCGAGGGGAATTCAGGGAACCAAGCTCTCACCTATCGCGCAATAAAGCCTTCCAGCGCGGCGTGCGCCAGCAATTCGGCGCGCTAGTAATTAAGGTGCCCATCGGCGCTGCGGGGTGCTTCACGCAAAACGCGGGTGGTCGGCGCGGCCCCGCTTTTGTATCGTTGCCATTGTGCCAAGACCTCCTGAAATTTGACTAGCGCACGGCCTAGCGGGCTTGGCACAAATGGCACAATGGGGGGTCATAACAAGTAAACAAGAGTAAGAGATAATCAGGGAAAATATATTGAATTCAATGAACTAGGCAGATATCCTTGGGTTGAGATTACTTCTCGACCGTACCAAGATTATTGATTTTATTGAGTTTTTTAGAGATTTGGCACAATCTGGAGTTGGAGTCACTAGCTGCCACACCAAATTAGTTCCGCCTGCATTTGGCCGAACCACATTGCTTCAATTCATTTCGCCGGCATGATCATGGAGGATAGCAGCCTGATCGCGGTGTCCTCGCCTAAATCGCCGCAGGATCGCGACCGCCAAATCGAAAATGTCGCCGTTGCCGGGGAAGACATCAAAGCTTTTATAGCCGCAGCAAAGGTGCTCGTTCACCCTGGATAATGCCAGCCTCCGCGCCCCCATTTCGGTCGTTTACCTCGCTTCAGACAGCTCCTCGAAGAGGATCATTCGTTCGGCTGATCAGGATGACTGGCTCGCGCGTTGGCATTGGACCGTCCAGTCCGCTACGGCCATAGACAAAGCTGACGTTAAAGCCTGACGATCTCGCCATTCTCTTTCACGAAATGGTTCGGCTTCCGATCGAGCAGTTTCAAAACCTCTTCGGACGGGCGGCATAGCTTCGTTCCCCTCGACGTAACGACGATGGGGCGGTTCACAAGGATCGGATGCATCACCATCGCTTCGAGAACCCTGTCATCCGGTATTGACGCGTCGAACAGGCCAAGTTCTGAGGCTGGCGTACCTTTCTCGCGCAGCACGTCGCGAGGCTTAGCCCCCATTGCGGCCAATAGTTCGTCAAGCTGCGGGCGGGTCCAACCAACCGTGCGACAGTCGACGACAATAGGGACGTATCCGGCGGCTTCGATGATCGCCAGCGCGTTGCGCGACGTGCCACAATCCGGGTTGTGATAGATCGTGATAGGAAATGCATCGATCATTGTGGGCAATCTTTCTTGAACAGCCATACGAAGAAGCCGACGCCCGCGACGGCGCCCGTTATTTGCCCGGCGATGAACAGCGGGACCGATGCCGGGGCGATCCCGGCGAACGTGTCTGACAGGCTGCGCGCGATCGTAACCGCGGGATTGGCGAACGAGGTTGATGCGGTGAACCAATAGGCGGCGGTAATGTAGAGGCCGACCGCAACCGGCGTGAACTCCCGGCGGAATCGCTGCGTGCTGGTGATCGTGCCGATCAAGCCGAAGGTGGCGACGCATTCGGCGAAGCCCTGCGAGGGGCTATCGCGCAGTTTATTGGATATTTGTATGATGGGTTCGGCGAACATGGCGTGCGCGGCCCATACACCAAGCACCGCCCCCACAAGCTGCGCGCCCATGTAAAGGATCGCCGCGCGCCAGGCGATTTCCCGAAACATCAACACGGCCAAAGTTACCGCCGGGTTGAAGTGCGCGCCAGAAACGGGACCGAACATGTGGATCAAGACGATAAGCCCGGCGCCCGTCGCGATACTATTGCCCAGCAGGGCGATGGCGTCGTTACCGCCGGACAGCCGTTGGCCCATGATGCCGGAACCGACGACGATGGCCAGCAGCAAGGCGGTGCCGACGCATTCGGCCACGACCGGCCGGATCATGTAGTCTGGCCGCAGCCTAGCGCAGCTTCGACAAGCGGCGCACAAATTTCGGGGCGACCGCCACAGCAGTCGGCGACAAGAAAGCCCAGCAAGTCGCGCATACCGTCATAATCGGCAGAATAGACGATGGATCGGCCCTCACGCCGCGATTGGATCAAGCCGGCATGTCCGAGGATCGTCAAATGGGTTGAGAGGGTGTTGGGCAGCACGCCGACTTCTCGCGCTATCTCACCCGCTGGCAGACCGTCTGGACCTGCCCGGAAGAGCAGGCGGAAGACAGCGAGCCGGTGCGCTTGGGCGAGAGCGGACAGAGCTTCCACCGCTTCCGGTAACATCATACAGGTGCCCCTGCCGAATCAGTTCGACATTTCGAATACTATCGAACCTAAAGAGCTGCAAGTTTGCTTTTCATCGAGCTGAAATGGGCGTGGAGCTAACCCTCGGGTCTGTGGTTGCCAGGCCGCCGGCGTTTCCAAAGGTGGCCGTGGATCGGGCAAAGTGCCAGAAGAATTTAGGCCGGTGACGGTTGGTCAAGCCGCTGCCCCCCAAGTGTCAGCGTGACAATCGTGAGGTTACGCTGCCGCTAGCCTCGATTCATAATCATCGCAGCCTCGGGTCACAATTTTGAAATCGCATTGTCTTTTTCTCGTGCGTATCGGCGATTAGGAACGGTGCTTGGGGAAAAAAAATGACCATATTCAGCAGCACGCCGGAAGATGACTATTTCGGCAAATATAATGAAAACGACACCATTTACGGTAATGGCGGCAACCACTACATCTACACCCAGGATGGAAATTACCTCGTCTATGGTGGTGTTGGTTCAGATTTCCTCATTAAGAAGAAGACGCCAAGCAAGCTGCACCGAGAATGCGAGGCGAGATGTACATGTCCTCGCCTGCTCGATTGTCGGTTACTTGAATAGAGTGTTACGCAAGGTGAGTTGCAGCACGACCGAGCGTGGCATACCGTTGACGCCTACGAGATCTGCCCCCCGGCTCGGCCCGTTGGTGCCCGTGCCGAATCCGGTAAAGGGCTGGCCAAAGGCATATTCGGCGCGCAAGACATTGGACAGATTGCGTCCGATCAGGGCGAGCTCCCAGCCGTTGTTCGGACCGCGCAGGTTGACGCCGGCATTCAAGCGCCATGCTTCATGCTGAGTAGCGCGCGGATCGTGCGTCGATTCCGAGAAGAAACTACCAGTGAAATAGGCATCGCCGGTCAGCCCAAAGGTGATCCCGGAGGTAATTGGATGATCGTAGCTCGCACCAAAATTCAGCGACCATTCCGGCGCACGCTCAAGCCGTGAGCCAGTAAGGCTCTGGGTTTGTGCAACGCCACCAATAACGTTCCCCGAACAACCCTGTGCGACGGTCTGACCGGTGTAGCACCCTGCGTCATTGAACAAGGTGTAGCGCGCATCGTTATAGGCCACCGAGCCCCGTACGGCCAGGCCCTCAATCTGGTCTGGGCGCACGTTCGCCGAAACTTCAATACCACGAACCCGACTACGACCAGCGTTACGCAGGCTGATCGCGGCGGTCGCAGAATCGAAGGTGGAGAGTTGGAGGTCCTTGTACTTGTATTCATAGACTGAGAGGTCAAATTGGATTTGACCTTGGGCAATGGAGCCCTTCGCACCGAACTCACCGCCCTGCACCGTCGATTGCTTGAAGCCGTTGTCGTTGACTCCAAACGGATTGAAGGCGAGCGGCACCAGGTTATATCCGCCTGAAGTGAAACCCCGGCGATACCCAGCGTAGAGCGTGAGATTTCGGCTTGGCCGGAAGCTGAGCGTGGCCTCGGGGGAGACATTGTTGAACGAGCGCTTGGGCTCGAGGAATGGATACGGCACGCCGAACAACAGACTGCGCCCATTTTCGGACTTCGTTTCGTGCGAGTAACGGGCACCGCCGGCCAGTTCCCATTGCGACGCGAACTTCCAGATCAGCTGACCGAAGACGGAATAAGCCTTAGTCTTGAGACCAAATTCGTCGTCCTCGATCATCAGCGCCGAGCCTGTGGGCGAAAAGCCGGCGGCAAGCGTGGTAGGGATTGCCAAAGACAGCTTTGCGTTCTGATAGAATGCGCCAAGCGTAAAGTTCAACGGGTTCTCGAAAGAAGAGGCAAGACGAACTTCCTGAGTAAACTGGCGCTGCAACTGATCAGAGGCTGTTCCGAACTGGGAAAATCCGTTCTCATTGTAGTTGGCCGTGAAGCGCTCGCGCAGCCGCAAATAGCCGGTAACCGAAGTCAGAGTCAGCGCATCGGCCACTTTCAAATTCGCCGTGAGCGAGGTGAGCAACAAGCGGTTTTCGAAATAGGGCCGGCCGTCGCGGAACACGTCGGGCGCCGTGGCCACGATGCCAGGGGACAGGTTCGGCTCGCTGTAATAGCGGTCCAGTTTGCAGTCGGTCGACAAGCCCGGGACGGGGAAAGACAGCGTTCCGCCCGGGCAAGAGAGCAGTTGGCCATTCGAATAAAGGCCGTTGTCGCGATCGGTCTGACCGTAGGCAAACTTTAGCCCGGCATTGAAAACATTGGCATCGGTGCCGTATTTTAGTGTTCCACGGATGAAATATTCTTTCGACTTCGGACTCGTTTTGTCCGAAACCGTAGTGCCGGGCAACGTTGCCGGCAGGTTCTTGAACCAACCATCCTGATCCTTGTACGCGGCGGCGATACGGACGCCGAGCATATCAGTCAGAGGTGCCGAGATCATCCCCTCGCTCAGCAGACCTTCATTGTTGAAGTCGTAGCTCGTACGCAGCCGCCACTCGAGCTCGCGACCGGGATCGGCCGACGAGAGCGAGATGACTCCGCCTGGGCTATTTTTGCCGAAGAAGAGTGCCTGCGGGCCTTTCAGGATCTCGACGTGATCCAGGTCATAGGTTCCCAGCGCAATGAAGTTCGATTGACTGACTTGGACGCCGTCGATGTTGATAGACACTGCCTGATCGACCGAGGATGTCGTCGACGCAGATCCGACGCCGCGCAAATTGATCGAACTGCCCCCCGGTCCGTTGGGCGCGCTGATCACCAGCTGCGGGGTCTGCGAAGCGATGTCATTCACCGATCCGGTGGAATACCGCGAGAGATCTCGTTCGTCGTAGGCGGAGATCGCTACCGGCACATCCTGCAAACGTTCGTTGCGCCGCCGCGCGGTTACGATGATGTCTTGCACCGTCGCCTCGGTCGTGCTTGCGGCCGCGCCGGTCTCTGGCGCAATCTGGGCCAGGGCAGGCATCGCCCACGCTCCTCCGATGAGCGCACAGCTATTTACGAGAAATCGCGAGATATTCATTGTCCCCCCTCTCCCGGTTCGGCGTCCGAGCGCCGGTCCTCTAGCATCGGTAGTCGACGCGATAGCATGTCCGTACATGTGGTGCAATCGAGAAGATCGGATTGTACTTTATGCAAGCGGTAAACATTCGAGCTCCGATCTACATGTCCGGATACGTCGTCGAATCCAAACTGATCGCAGCTGTCGCGGATGTGTCAACCCGAGGATTTGGCTGCCAGAGCGGAGCGCGCGGCATTTTCGATGCGCCCATGGCGCTCACTCACGAACCCCATCATCTCGGGATGGGTGAGAATGTAGAGATCGCCGCGGCGGATGCCCTGTATGACTGTTTCGCCGGCGTCGTCCGGTTCGACATAAGGGATGATAGTGTCGCGGAAATGCGCGGCATCCTCGAGCTGGACATCCTTAAGATGCCCCTCGCCCAATTCCTCAGGTCGGTTGCGCGAACTGCGACCGAGATCACTGCGGACAGGGCCCGGGCACAGCACGCTCGCACCGACGTTCGAGCCCTCGGCCGCCAACTCTTCGGCAAGGGTCTCTGTCAGGGCGACCACGCCAAATTTTGTCACGGAGTAAGCACCGAGTGTCGGCGACGAGCGCAGCCCGCCCATCGACGACGTGTTGACAATATGGCCACCGTCGGCGTTCGCCCGCAGAATCGGTAGAAAGACATGGACGCCGTGGATTACTCCCCAGAGATTGACGTCGATCATCCACCGCCAGTCGGCGAGCGTCAGGTCCGCGATAGTCGCCATCGGCCCGATGCCAGCATTGTTACACAGCACATGGACCGCCCCATGAGCGTCGAGCGTACGCTCGGCCAGCCGTTCTAGCGCAGCATGATGGCGGACATCTGTTTGCACGCCGAGAACACCGAGTTCGGATGCGACCTCTTGCAGCCGGCCATCCTCCACATCGGCGATGACGACCTTCATGCCAGCCGCGAGCATTCGCTTTGCAATGCCCTTGCCGATGCCCGACGCGCCGCCAGTCACTACGCCCACTTTGCCCGAAAGGTCGGCCATACCGGTCATAGTCATGCCTCTCCCGCTTTTGGTTTAAGCGGCATTGATGAAGCCGCTAGTATGGAGTTGGTCGCCAACACATTGTCGACGAATTCCTGCTTCGTTCTATCGCCCGAAAAGCCAAGGGCTTCCGCACCAGTGGCAAGGAGCGGCGGATAAACGAACCTTTGCTGGAGCTCGGGATTGGGCGCGAAACCGATTAACTTCCGCACACGAGGCCCGAAGCGTTCTGCAAGCGCCTCAACGAGTTCAGCCATCGTCAGGTGAAGTGCCGGCAACGACCAGTAGCGCCGCGCCGGCAAATCGGCCGGGGGCAACTCCAGTGCATGGGCAAGGTTTCGGGCGACAAGCTTCAGCGACATGACCCAGGTTGCATCGTCCGGAGCAAGCGGCAGAAGGAACGATCGGCCTGCGGCGGCTGCATAGAAGACGTCGTTGAGGAAAGCCGACAACATCGTTGTCGATCCCTGCGGACGGGCAATGACGCCGGGAAAGCGCAGCGCGAGGCCATCAATGAAGCCGGCGCGCGTATAATCAGTCAATAATAACTCGACGACGAGCTTGTGGGTGCCATAACTGTTGGTGGGAACAGGAAGGGTCGCGTCATCCACAACTGCAGGAAGCGGCGCAGCGAATATGCCAACCGAGCTTGAATAGACGAAGCGCGGCCTAGCACCGCTTCGCCGCGCAGCCTCGAGCAAGGCCATCGTCGCATCGAGATTCGTTGCCTTGCCCAGGTCGAAGTTTTCAGATCCTACCCCTGCGACCGTCGCCAGGTGTACAATCCGGTCGAATGGTCGCTCAAAGAGGCGCTCGATCGCCCCCTCCTCTTGGAGACCGCCAACATGGTATACGACACCCGGCCGTCGATCGTCCTGAGCGAAACCGATGTCGGCAGCCACGAGCTCGTCCCCGGCCGAGGCGCGGCTCAATAGCAAGCCCAGCAGCTCCGAACCGACGAAACCGCCGGCACCGGTGATCAATGTCCGCATCGGTCTCTCCTCGAAGTGCCGCTAGCGGTCCGTACCACGCTGACCCCCGCCGTCGCCGGGTGCAGGGCTCCGGGTTTGCGAATCTTTACTACGGCCCCCACAACCCCGGACATGCCCAGACAAATGTCCGCCACCCGCGCAGCAAAGGTCTCGATCAGCACTATGTGCTCGCTGCGTCCAAGCCCACGAATAGCGTCCGCGAGCGCGGCGTAGTCGACCGCGTGCTCCAGGTCGTCGATCGCGGGCTCGGCGACCGAGAGACGCACATTGATCTGGAGTACCTGGGCGGCGCCACGTTCGTGCGCATGGGCCCCGATATGGGCATCGATCTCTAAGTTTTCGATGAAGACCTCGATGCCGCCCGCCGCCGCCTCAATCGGGCCGGGCCGGCCTGATGCCGACAAGATCGCAAGTGGCATGGACATCGCCAAGCGCGGACTACACTGCCGCCGAGGCGGCGATGTCGGACAGCTTTTGGAAACGGACTATATTGTCGTTTGACTCCAGCAAGCCCGCAGTGAGGCATACGAAGGTCATGTCGAGCGTCGGATCGATCCAGAACAGCGCGCTGCCCGAACCGTAATTCCCGAACGTCCCCGGCGAAGTCAGAGTGCCGAACATGTGATGGCAGATATGTTCGGTACGGACCGTGAAGCCGAGCCCGATACCTGCCGGAGAGGGCTTCCAGCCACGTTTATGGGCTAGCATCTTGTAGAGCTCGTTGGGCTTGTCACCTGTCCAGTTTTTAGTAGCCTTGGCCATCATTGCCCGAGACAGGATGCGGACGCCGTCAAGCGTGCCACCCCGGCGAAGCATCTCAGCAAAACGGAATAGGTCCGGCACAGTGGACACCGCACCCACCCACGGCATTTCCGCATCGGGATCCTCATAGGCGCCATTTTTGCCCGGCACAGCGCTGCTCAGGTGATCGATCGGGGCGTGGCCCTGAAAGTCAGGCACGATATGGCGGGGCTGCAGGTCGCGGCGCACGCCGATCGCACTGTCCATCATGCCGAGCGGCACGAAGAGATCTTCGGCGACGATGTCGCGGAAGCGCCGGCCCTGCGGATCCGTCCGGCGCAGCATTTCGCCGAGCAGCAGTTGGTTCGCCATCGGCGAGTAATGGACGCGCTCGCCTGCCGGCTCGATCGACACGACATTTGCGCAAAGGGCCGCCACCACCTCATCCAGGCGATCGATGCACATGCCCGGCTTGGGCGTGAACAGCATCGGCAGGCCAGACGAGTGTGTGAGCAGATCGAACACGGTGATCTCACCGCGCAGACCGCCGCCAAATTCGGGAATGATTTCGGAAGCCTTGGTCGTCAGCGCAAACCGCCCCAGTTCGATCGCGCGCAAGCATAGTACGTTGGTAAAGGCTTTCGTCGTCGAGAAAATAGTGAACACGGAATCGGCCTGAAGCGGGCGGGTATGATCGCGATCCGCATAACCAATTACCGCATCGAGGCCGACTTCGCCTCCCCTTGCCGCCTTGAGCACCGCGCCGTGATAGGAACCGCCCGCAATGTCGGACTCGATTACCGATTGGAGATGCTGCAGGCGATCTTGCGCAAACCGGTTCGTGTCGAGTTCTTTGCTCACGTTATCCTCTCTTTCCTGTTACTCAGCCTTGTGCATCGAGTTCTGCAAAGGCTTCGCGAGCGAGCCGGGTAGAATCGAGACCGGCGGGTATTCCGCAATAGACCGCAACTTGCAGGATAGCCTCTCTGATCTCGTCGCGTGTAAGACCATTGCTTAGGGCCGCCTTGACGTGAAGCTTGAGCTCGTGCGGCCGGTTTAGTGCGCTGATCATGCCGATGTTTAGCAAGCTCCGATCGCGCCGCGACAACCCTTCTCGCGACCAAATGGCACCCCAGCAATATTCGGTCGAAAGATCTTGAATCGCGGCGCTGAACGCGTCGGCATTGGCGAAAGACCGTTCAACATACTCGGCCCCCAGCACCTCCTTACGCAGGGCAAGGCCCCGCTCGTAAACTTCGCTAGGCATGGATCACGCTCCTTTTAACCCCAGACGCGAAGTGTCACAGCTTCTCTGTCCGTACAAGTGAGATAATGCTCCTGACGCGATCTTTCTGCCTCCTTCTGAAGGGTGTGGAACCAAAGAAAGGGAAAATGGCGCGCGCCGGGTCTGTCCGGATTGACCTGACAGCATGATCAGTGCATCGGTTGTCCGCACATGTTTTGGCACAGTGGAGAGGACGGATGAATGGCACCGATACAGGGTTCGTGCGTGGGCACATCCCGACCTCGCCGGCCGATCCATTCTCAGTAGATTCGATCATAAATGCACAGCGTGAAGACGGTGCGCTGCGCGAACAGGGGCCGGCGGTCTATTTCACGCGTCACGACATGATCGGCATCTTCCGATACGACGCGGTGAAGGCAATCCTCGGGGACTGGCGCGGGTTTTCGTCCAAGGATCGCCCTTTCAACGATGCGATGAATGCGGTGCCTCAGATCCTGGTTACCGATGACCCGCCCGAGCACGGCCGCATCCGCGCAATCTTGATGCAGTTCTTCACGCCGGTGCAAATGCAAGCGGTTCGCGACCAGTTCGTTGTCGTCGCAGAGCGGATTGTCGACCAGGCGCTTGCGTGCGAAGGCACCCTTGATGCCGTTTCCGATATCGCTCGCCCATTCATCATGGACGCTTTCCCCGACATGCTGGGGCTACCGGACAACGGCCGCTCTGATCTGCTTATGTTCGGAGAGGCCATCTTCAATGGTGTCGGACCGCGCACGGAATTCTTCTATGATTCTATGAAGCGCTGCGAACCGGGCTTTCGCTGGGTGACCGAGAACACAACGCGGGACAAAGTGAAGCCGGGTGGCCTTGCTGCGCGAACGTATGAATTGGCAGACAAGGGCCAGATCAGCAACGAGGAGGCGGACCTCCTAGTCAAAACGATGCTTGGCGCCGGTTTTGATACGACAATCGCCAGTATCGGCAACTGCTTGTACGCGCTGGCGGCCAACCCTGATCAATGGGCGCTGCTGCATAACGATCCGACACTCGCGAAGAAGGCCTTTGAGGAGGCGATGCGCTTCGATCCTCCCGCACGCATGATGGGGCGCGTGGTGACCGAAAATGCCGTTGTACAGGGCATTCCGTTCCACAAAGGGGACAAGATCGGTCTGTTCCTAAACGCCGCCGGTCGAGATCCGGCCCGCTACGACAATCCCGAGCAATTCGACATCATGCGCAAACTGGCCAATATTGGCTTCGGTTCAGGCATTCATCAATGCCTGGGTCAGGCGTTGGCGCGGCTGGAAGGCGAGGTCATGCTGTCAGTCCTGGCAAGGCGGGTAAAGCAGATAGAGCCCGCCGGTCCGGGTGAACGGCTGATCAACAACAACATTCAGGCTTGGACGAAGGCGCCGGTGCGCCTCCACGCTGCCTGACCCTACCTAACCCTGCCTGTCCGGATCGTGGAGAACACCGTGAATGCTTCTGAAATCGATCTGCCTTGGATCGACGCCCAAACCACTTCGCTCGAGGAACTGGCTGCAGCGCGAGCGAAGAGTTGGCTTGCACGCAGCGATCGTGGCTTCGAAGTGTTGCGTTTCCGCGAGGGTGTGACGGTCCTGGAATCGAACGACCTCGAGAAGGGCAAGTCCTTCCGCCGCCGCCTCGACGAGCTTGGCATCGTCGACGGCAAAATCCGCCGAGATTGGGAGCAGATGATTGTCTGCACCGACGGTGCCTATCGCCATCATGTTCGCGCGCCGTTGATCGCTCTATTCCGCAGTTCGCAGATCAACAAGCTTCGTTCGGCGATCCGCGGTATCATCGAGGGCGTGCTGGATGAAATCACTGACGTCGATGCGGTCGATTTCATGGCGGACATAGCCTGGAAGATTCCGCCAAGGGTCTATTGCCACCTCGTTTCCGCTCCCTACGAGGATGCTCCACACGTGGCGCGTCTATCGGACAGCACGCTTGCGCCGATCCTGACTGGCGACGTCTCCCGACGTCAGGAGTCGATCGACGCGTTCAATGCGACCTGCGATTTCGTTCGCGCCCATCTCGACGCTCGTCGCGCATCCGGATCTCTGGGCGAGGATTTCACCTCTGTGATGATCAAACAACAGCTCGACGGTCTCCTCAGCGAGGAGGAGTTGATCTTCGAGGGAACGGCACTCCTCCAAGCGTCGGTCGACAACACCGTCCATCAAATGGGTCTCACATTCGGTACCTTTCTGGAGCAATGCGATCGCTGGGCGCAGGTGGTATCGAACGAAGCTATTATTCCCAATGCCGTCGAGGAGGTCATGCGGCTACGTCCCCGCTTCGGTACGATCTTCCGCTACATTCCGGCTCCGGTTGAGATTGAAGGACGGCACCTCCCAGGCGATTCCTGGATTTTCGTTTCAGTGCGCTCAGCGAACCGCGACGAAAACATTTTCGAGGCTCCCGACGAGTTTCGCTTCGGCCGGCGCCATCCGCGCTCTCTGCAGTTTGGCGCGGGCCCGTTCAACTGTCTCGGCCAAACCCTGGCCCGTCTCGAGCTCTATGAGTTGGTAAAGGCCTTGCGAGAGCGCTATCCCAGCATGCAGATGATCGGCGACTGGACAGCGCACCATACCAACGCGATCACAGAAGCAACGCATTTGCGCGTTTCCTTCCGTTGAGGCCACGCGGAGGCCGGACCCAATGTGAGGTCGACCTCAGCCCCGAACGCGCTTGAGGTTCATGGACATGCTGAAGCTATCGGCCGGATAACGATTGAACGTGATCTCAGCGACCGAGCCATCCAGTAGTCGATAAGTTCGCTTGATCTCGACCAATGTGTCGTCGGCCGCAACGTGCAAACGGGATTCTTCTGTATTTTTCAGTTTGATTGCACGGATCATCTGATCGACTTCGCCGATCTTCTCGCCGTAAATCATCTCGATCAAAGAATAGACCGGCCCCGCCCGCTGACCAAGCAGGCGACCGACTCCGGCGAAATGCGATGCCACGAAAATTTCTACCTCGCACAGAGGATCCTCACGACCCGGTGCAAAGCGCAGGCCCTCGATCCGCAGCCACGAGCTGCCCACCTCCTGACCAAGCCGATCCGCGAGCGCCTCGTCCAATTTCACAATGTGAGCCGTATCGGCAGAATACTTGGATTCCACGCCGAAGTCATGCAGATCGCTGATTGAATCGACACGGTGGACGTAGTGCTGTTGCGCACGGCTAGGCTGCGTAACGACCGTTCCGAAGCCCTGGCGGGATTCGACCAGACCCAACTCTCGCAAATGGCGCAACGCTTCGCGGATGGTATGGCGGCTAACCCCGAAGCGCGAGACCAGCTGAGATTCCGATGGAATAGCTGTCCCGATCGGATAGATCCCGGTCAGGATTTCAGCTCGCAAAGCACGTACAACCAGCTTGTACAGGCTATCGCGCGAATCAGGCCGCCCTTCTCCGCTCAAATTATCAGCCCGACCGACCCTTCTGCTCAACGACCCACCCTCCTGCCCTGATGCCCGTCCTTTTTGTCGGACGCAACGGGTCCCGGTGGAGCAGCCTGAATCATAGATGCACCGTGCGGTTCGGGCAAGTCAGGACCGAGATCATATATACGACGGCAGGCTGGCAAGATCGATTTTGCGATTGTCACGCTTGTATGGAGCTGGCGCAACATTGGCGCGGATGATTTTCTGCGCGTGTCCAGGCCGGCCCCAGGCGAGTTCCACCGCGGTACCCGGCTCGGCAAAACCCACATCGACCGTGGCAAGGGACAGCATTTCGCGGAAGTAGTAACTGTAACAACGCGAGGTGGACGCGCCAATGTCTACGCCCTCCGCCAGCACACGATCCACCCACATACTGCCCAGCAAGTTGCGCGGCATCTCCATGAACTCATAGGGATCGCCGGCGCGGAGTAGCGATGCGTAGACGTCGGCCACATCCTCTGCGTTCCAAACTAGAGTTACCATCGTTCGCCTTGGGTGTGCGACCTCTTCTTCCAAGGCGGCGCGACCGATGAATTCATGGTCAAACTTGATATTGCGTGCCCACCCCAATTCGACCGGCGAGCGGTAAAGCTCGGAGATGTCGGCATATTCGTAGCTACCGGTGCCTTTGAACAGACGCAGGAAAGCGGGCGCACGCTGCTGCATCATTTCCAGGAAGTTTGGCACGCTCCAGATCGCCGGGATATAATCCACATTCGGCGTCGGGAAGCACGCCTCGACATGATTGACCATTTTCGTGCGGCCGCCCAGCCGCTTTATGCCAAACTCCGCTCCAGCCTCCAGCAGGGCGTTGTACACAGCCACACCCTCGTCTGCAGACCCATGCAGTTCGAAGCCGATCTCGCCGGACATGCCTTGGCGTAATACTTCGAAGCGCATGTTGCCGATCGCCGACGGACGAAAGCGCATGAAGCCGATGTCGCGCTGCGCTTGCCTCGTTGCCTTCTCGAGCACGAAGAGAGCCGTGGGCCCCTGCAACTGAAAGATGAACTGCTCGGTGCTGACCAGAGCCGCCTCCGCATCGTAGTCACCAGCCTCAAACAGATACTGCGCCCAGGGGATCACCGGTCCACCGGTAAAGAGAAAGCTTTCCTCGCTCTCCCGCATCAACACGCCTTCGCCCATAATCTTACCAGCATCGTTGCACAGGATGATGTGCTTGGCTTGTCCGATCGCGACCTTGGCGTAGGAATTGACGCTGACGTCGGAAAAAAACCTTAGAGCATCCGATCCCACCACACGCAACTTCGACAACGGCGACCAGTCTCCGATGAAGCATCCTGTCTTCCAGGACATCTGCTCGTCCATCCAGCCCGTATATTCGTAGGGTTCGAAGCTCGTGCCAAAGCGCGTATATGTCACCGGCCGGATATCGAATGGGACTTCCGGAACGTGTGGAATGGTTTGCGGAGTGGCCGGGTTCGCCATGATCTAATCCTGTACGGCTTTTATTCGGGGAAGACGACGGTCGAGGCACCGTTCATGATGATCCGATCGGAGAGATGATAACGGACTGCACTGGCAAGTACTCGCCGTTCGATATCACGTCCCTTGCGCACTAAATCGTCCGGCCGGTCGCGATGACTAATCCGCTCGACATCCTGCTCGATGATCGGTCCTTCATCGAGGTCGGCAGTGACATAGTGGGCCGTGGCGCCTATCAGCTTCACCCCGCGTGCATGCGCCTGGTGGTAGGGCTTGCCCCCCTTAAAGCCGGGAAGGAAGCTGTGGTGGATGTTGATGCAGCGACCCGACAGCTTGGAAGCGAGATCGTCCGACAGGATCTGCATGTATCGGGCGAGCACAACCAGATCGGCGCCGGTCGACTGAACCAAAGACCAGATTTGGGCTTCCTGCGCCTCCTTCGTATCACGGGTGACAGGCAGATGATGGAAGTTCAGGTCATCAAAGCGCAGGCGTCCGTAAGTTTCGGCCGGGTGGTTCGAAGCCACACCGACCAAATCCATAGCCAGTTCGCCAGTCCGCCAACGATAAAGGAGATCGGCGAGGCAGTGATCGAATTTTGACGCGAGAATCAAAACGCGACGCTTCTCACTATGCGGCCGCAAGCTCCAGTCCATATTGAACCGCTCTGCCACCGGCGTAACCGCGGCGCTGAAGATCTCCAGCGAGGTTCCCTCCGACACGCCTTCGAATTGCAGGCGCGCAAAGAAGCGCCCGGTCTCAAGATCGTCGAACTGCTGAGCCTCGAGAATGTTTCCGCCGTGGTCAAACAAGGCGGTCGTGACCGCCGAAAGGATCCCCGGCTGGTCGACGCATGAAAGCCTGAGCACATAACTATCGGCCATTCGAGATCCCTCCCTGGTCGCCTGCCGCGGCAACACAACTTGATCGGACATGTTCCCTATCGCCATAGCGCGCAGAACGCCAGAGGGTGAGTGAAGGAAACACTATTCCCCCCTGAAGGCGGGTGGACATGGCCTTTTTACGACAATGTCTGTCATCGAGATTGATCTTCCGGCTCTAAACTTATACGGACATGTTGTCGTTAAGGGATTTTGTGCACAGGGGGAGTGGTCTTGATGGACGTCGTTGGATTCGTCGGGATCGGGAACATGGGCCGCCCAATGGTCGCCCGACTCCGCGATGCAGGTCATAACCCACTCCTGTTCGACGCGGCACCTGAGAATCTGGAAGGTCTGTCGGCCGACGGCGCGAGAATCCTGGCGTCCTCTGTCGAACTGGGTGCCTCAGCGGATATAGCGTTCATTAGTCTGCCATCCCCAGAGATCGTGCGCGAGGTTGCATTGCAATTGGCCGATGGGGGACGTGTTCGCCTAATCGTTGACCTGTCCACAACCGGCCCGTCCATGGCCGCGCTAGTGGCCAAAGATCTCGCAGTGAAGGGCGTCAGCCTCCTCGATTGCCCAGTGAGCGGCGGCGTTGCCGGTGCGCGAAATGGGAAACTAGCGCTGATGGTAGGTGGCAGCGAAGACGATCTCGCGCGGGCACGGCCTTTATTGGAGACCTTCGGCCGCATCTTCCATGTTGGCTTGGCACCCGGCATGGGCCAGATGATGAAGGTAATTAACAACCTTATGTCCGCGTCCGCTCTTTCCGCTTCCTCGGAAGGAGTGACAATGGCGGTAAAGGCAGGGCTCGATCCGGAGATGGTGGTTGAGGTGCTCAACGCAGGAAGCGGTCGCAGCAGCGCGACGCTCGACAAATTTCCGCGCCAGATCCTTACTGGCAGCTTCGATGCAGGGTTTTCGATCGGGCTGATGCTGAAGGACGTCCGGTTGTGTCTCGCTGAAGCCAAGGCACTTGGACTCAGCCTGCCGGCCTGCGAAGCAGTTGCCGAAATTTGGGAAACCGCTGCGCGCGAGATCGGCGCAGACGAGGACTTCACGCGGATCGTCCAGATCGCGGAAGAAGCGGCCGGCATCGTCGTGCGTGGTCGAGGAAGGAACTCCGGTGCGACCTGACCTGCCGAACTATGAAGTCCTGGCGATACGCTACGCCACGAACCCTCATCAGCGGATCACTGAGAATTTTCTCGGCGGAGACCCCCACGACGGTCCCATGCCACTCGACTATTTCGTGTGGCTGATCCGCGGCAATGGGCGCGTTGTGCTGGTCGACACAGGGTTTGATGCCGCGATGGCGGAGCGACGTCGGCGCGTGCACCTAGCCTGCCCGGCCGAGACCTTGAGGCGGATCGGCGTCGCGCCGGAGACAATTGAAGATATCGTCATTACCCACCTTCATTACGATCACTGCGGCAACCACGCCCTGTTTCCTGCCGCTCGCTACCATCTTCAGGACCGAGAGATGGCCTATGCCACAGGCCGCTGCATGACGTGCGGGCCGCTGCGTCAGCCGCTCGATTCCGAAGACGTGGTAGCGATGGTCCGCAAGGTCTTTGCTAACCGTGTGGTGTTTCACGACGGAACCTCTGAATTGATGCCGGGCATCTCGTTGCACAGATTGGGTGGTCACACGGCGGGGTTACAGATTGTCCGCGTGTGGACGCGGCGGGGCTGGCTCGTCCTGGCCTCTGACGCCAGTCATTTCTACGCGAACATGGAAGACGAACGCAGCTTTCCGCTTGTATACAATGTCGGCGATATGATCGAAGGGTTCCGGACAGCGTATGCGCTGGCCGACGGTCGCTCGAATGTCATCCCGGGGCACGATCCGTTGGTGATGCGTCGCTACCCCCCCTATTCCCAAGATCTAGCCGAACTCGTCGTCCGGTTGGACGCAGCCCCCATTTCCCCGCAGATTGAGGATTGATCATGGCTCGCGACTATAGCGCAAAGGGCCTGCACGCCGCGGCGACCGGCGCGATGACGTTGGCGGCGCATGGCACGTTCTGGACCGGCACGCAGCGCCGGGTCGGGCCGGGTGGAACGATTGCGATCGGCCAGGCCTGCGTCGAATATTTCGTGCCGGCGGATCTGCGTCATGATCATCCGCTGGTGCTGATCCATGGCGGCGGCCAGGGGACCGATTTCATCAACCGGGCAGACGGTAGCTCGGGTTGGCTGCATGATTTCGTCGGAGCAGGTTTTGCGGTTTACGTCATCGACCTTCCCGGTCACGGTCGCTCGCCCGGTCACCCGGACCAGATCGGAGCGACAACTCCGCCTCCCACCTATGAAATGGCGCAGGCGATGTTCACCCATCCCGAAACCAACCCGCATGCTTGGCCGCAGGCGAAACAGCATACTCAATGGCCGACCAACACCGAGGCACTTGACAGTTTCATGGCAAGCAGCGGCCCGCATCCGCTAGACTTGGCATCCGCGCAGTCCAGTGGGCAAGCAGCGGTCGCAGCGCTTTGCGATCTCCTCGGTCCTTCCGTTCTGGTCACCCATTCGAGCGGCGGTCCGATCGGCTGGCTCGCCGCCGATGCGCGACCTGGGCTCGTTGCCGGGATCGTGGCCGTCGAACCGTTGGGACCGCCGGTAACGGGCATGGGTCCAATGGCGCTGCCTTGGGGATTGACCGCCGCCCCCATGCGTTACGACCCGCCAGTTGCTGTTGTAGATGAACTGGCCTTCGAACCGCGCGAACCGGCCGAGGAGGGGGCGCTACCTTGTATGGTCCAGCGAGAGCCCGCGCGAAGGCTTCTGGGACTTGCAGGCGTTCCCGTGCTGGTCGTTTCGGCGGAAGCGTCTTGGACCGCGCTGACGGGGCAAGGCGTCGTGGACTATCTCGTCCAAGCCGGTGTCGAGGCGGAGCATCTGCGCCTCGGCGACATCGGAATCAGCGGCAACGGGCATCTCATGATGCTTGAAGAAAATGCTGGCGCGATCTCAGCCAAAATCACGGCTTGGATAGAGCGACTGACAGGTTAGAGTCTATCTGCATTCACCGTACCCAGATCTGGGCGCATGCGAGGTGGGCGAAGCCCAAGAATGCGGCGAGAGTTTTTCGCGGCGCAAGGCCATTCTGCGAAAGCGTTTGAATTTGTTGAAGAAGTATTCGACCTGCTGTCGCTCCTTGTAGAGCCTCCAATCGACGGGCGGGGCGATGGCACGGCCGGCATGGCCTTGACCTGAGCGGTTGCACCGAGGTGATTGGCGATGAAGGTTCGCTGCGTGTCGGTATCCTAGAGCCTGTATCTGACTGGTTGAATCGGAAGAGGATTCGCCAGAGAGAGCAGGGTCCTAGCGGCACGAGCTCAGGTTAGTTTGGCGGGAGCGTATCGCGATATGGGGTTCCCCGCACCATCGTCATGCCGAACATCCGTTGCTTCATGACTTCGAGATCTTCACCTTGGCGAAGGAAAGCCTCATCCTGGCGCCGGACTTCGGGATCAGCTTCCTGCACCAGGCGTTTCATACTCTTCGAGAAATTCATGCTAAGCTCCGTCACAGCACGGCGCCGCTCGGCCGCATAGTAGTCAATAGCCTCCTCGCCGTAACGGCCCTCGATCACACCTCCGAGCGTATCGACGAGTTCCCGCGCGTCAAGGATACCAGCAGTCAAGCCTTGGCCGCCCAGCGGATTCACCGCGTGTGCGGCATCTCCCGCCAGCAGGACCCGGCCCTTACGGAAGCTGGCAGCGGCGCGCTCATGGACGCGATAGGGACTAGCGTGGACGAGTTTGAAATCGCTGGTCCCTGTAAAATGAGCAAGCCGTGTTTCAACGCGCGCCAGTGCCTCCTCGTCCGAGATCGAGCCCGATTCCCCATAGGTAACACGCCACAACGGCCCCTGATCAACGCGACAGATCAGTGCCCAGTGGACGGGATCGATCAGGAATATCGCATCGCCATAGCCCTTGTGTCGATGGAAATCGAATTCGAGATTGGTTGCAACATAGCGATCAGGCCAGGTGATCCCTTCGAAGTCAATGTCGCTGAGCGTGCGCACCGTCGAGCGCGCACCGTCTGCGCCAATGAGCCAGTCGCCTTCCATCGTCTCCGTCCCGGCTTCGGTGCTGACCTGGACCGTGACGCCGTTGTCAGACGTTTTGATCGCCGTAAGTGTTGCGCCCCAGCGGATCCCCACATTTTCGCACTGTTCAATGGCGTCCAAGATTATCCCCGCCAGTCGGTCCTGCCCCATGTGTAGATTGAATGGAAAGGGAACCACCCCCTGCAGAACCGCTACGTCCGCTTCGAAGGAGTTGCCGTTGTCTTGGAACTGCCACCGCACTCGGCCGCACTCGTGCCCAACCTTGCGCGCCTCCTCCAATACCCCAAAATCATTCAGCGCCTCCAGCACCACGGGCATGTAAGTCAACGCGCGCGGCGAGGTGTTGACGGTCTTATCGCTCTCGATCACCGTTACTCGAACGCCGAGGCGCCCTAGGCCAAGCGCGACTAAAAGGCCGGTGGGGCCTGCTCCGATAATAATGACATGATCATCGCGCATCGTGCGCACTCCTCGAACGATTGTGAACCACCTAAAAGCTGGCCAGCCGTCGACGGCTTAAGCAGGATCAGGCCGGCAGAGCATTGAGATCGGCCCGGCGATTGTCGGTCTTGTAGGGCGTGGGGACCACAGTCGCCCGGATGGCCTTCTGCCGCTTGCCCGGTAGCCCCCAAATCACCTCGACCTGGGTACCGGGCGCAGCCAGCTCGGCATCAATGACGGCAAGCGACAACATTTCGCGGAAGTGGTAGCTGTAGCAGCGGGAGGTTGCCGCGCCGACCAACTTGCCATTATGCATGACCTTGTCGACCCAGGTCAGGCCCAGAAGATTGCGTGGCATCTCCATATATTCATAAGGCTCAGCGTCCTTGCGCAGCAGCGAAGCGAAGACGTCTGCAACATCCTCACCGTTCCAGACGAGTGTCGTCATGGACCGGCGCGGATCGGCGACCTCGAGCTCAAGCGCAGCGCGGCCGATGAAATCGTGATCGAACCGGATATTCTTCCCCCAGCCCATCTCGACTGGCGAACGCTCGAAATCCTGGAAACTCTCGCGCTCCCAGCTGCCTGTCGACTGCAGGATATCAGTAAAGCCAGGCATTTGCTGAAGCAGTGTGTTGAGGAAGTCCCTTTCGTCTTCGCCGAACATCGCAGGCAGATAGTCAACGGTTGGGGTCGGAAAGCAGGCCTCAACATGATTGACCATCTTCGCGCGTCCGCCGAGACGACGAATTCCGAACTCCTGCCCAGCCTCCAGGATGGCGTTATAAACCTCGATGCCCTGGTCGGCGCTACCATGCAGCTCGAAGCCGATTTCGCCTGACATGCCCTGACGCAACATATCGAACGAGATGTTGCCAATCGAGGAGGGACGGAAACGCATGAAGCCGATGTCGCGAAGCGATTCGCCCGTTACCTTTTCCATCACTTGCAGTGCGTTGGGGCCCTGGACTTGGAAAATGAAGTGATTTTCCGTCACGTTGACGGCGGTCGCGTTCCACGAGCCTTTGTAGAACTGATAGAAGGCCCACGCGACGCCGGGACCACTGGTTAAGACGAAACGCTCCTCTGCTTGGCGCATCAGTACGCCCTCGCCCATGATCTTCCCACGCTTGTTGCAGAAAATCACATGCTTGGCCTGCCCGATCGGCACTTTCGCAAAGCTGTTGACCGAGATGAAGGAGAAGAAGGCGAGCGCGTCCGGCCCCTCAACCTGCATTTTCATAAGCGGCGACCAGTCGCCGATGAAGCACGTCCGCTTCCAGCTCTCGCACTCGTCGATCCAGTCGGTATATTCGAACGGCTCGAACTCGTAGAAAAAGCGGGTGTAGGTGACCGGCTTGATGTCGAAAGGCACCTGGGGCACATGAAAGAGCGGTTGAGGTTTTGCTGGTCGGCCCAAAATGGCTATCCTCGAATATGGATTGCGTTAAGCTATTCGCTACCCGACTTCACGGGCACGGCCTCCCGCGCCCGGCCGCACCTCGCGCCATCACAGGTCCAGGTTGAGCGACCCGACATAGTGGCTGTCGAAATATTCGCGGATCTGGGTGATCTTGCCGTCAACGACATCGGTAGTGATCAAATAGGGATTGCTGTACTCTCGCCCGTCCACAAGCTTGCCCGAGCCATGCGCCTCGACGACGACCAGCCCGTCCACAGCTGCGAAATGACGGATGTCCATGGAAGGATGGCCAGGGACGAACAGCGAACGGACACGCTTGATGAACGCCATCACGTTGTCACCGCCCTCATGCAATCCGCCGCCCGGAATATCTTTGCCAACCACAAGCCAGCTCGCCCCGTCCGCAAGGAAGCTTCGCGCCGCTTCGAAATCACCGCCGCCCAACGCCATCATGAAGCCCTGCACCACGGCCGCGCTGTCCTGGTCCACCACCTTGCTCATGGAAGCTCCTCTCCAAGTCTTTCGCAACTTGTACTGACATCTCACAAATCGATCAAGATGGGTTAGCACAGATAGTCCCGCGAAAATGAGGCTTGTCAGCGGGGTAAGAAGCGGCCATGTTGTCCGGACGAGTCAGAAATCGCTTCATAATGGGCCGTGAGAGGAAGAGAGATCATGTCCGCCTTGGCAGGCAAGACCGCAATCGTAACCGGCGCTGGCGGCGGCCTTGGTCAAGCCTATGCGCTTGCATTGGCCGACGGTGGGGCGGCCGTCGTCGTCAATGACATCGGCGACACCACCCAGACGATTCAGGCGATCTGCGCCCGTGGCGGACAAGCAATCGGCCTGTCGGCGTCCGTGGTCGATTGGTCGGCCATGGTCGAACTTGTCGAAGCGGCGGTTGAACGCTTCGGCTCACTGGACATCGTGGTCAACAATGCCGGCATAGCCCGTCATGGATCGATGACAGAGGAGACGGCGCAAGCATGGTCCGATTCGCTCGACATCAACCTGACGGGCATGATGGGGATATCGCGCGTCGCCGCAACCCATTGGATTGCGCGCGGCCCCGCACCGGGGCGCGCCATCGTCAACATCGCCTCGCCAGCCGCGACATATCCCTTCCCGGGGGGAATGGGGTATGTCGCAAGTAAGGCCGCCGTACTTGGGCTAACTCAGGCAATGGCGCAGGAACTCGCCCCGCTTGGCGTCCGGGTGAATGCGCTGTGTCCGATCGCGCGGACTGATATGGTCCGTGGCAGCGAGGCGATGACGGCAATGATGCCCATCCCCGAGAGCGGGTTTGATCCGTTTCTCCCCGAGCATGTCGCTCCGGTGGTTGCCTATCTTGCCTCACCGCGTTGCCGGTTCACCGGCCGCGTGTTCGGAGCTCAAGGTGACAGCATCGCGGTCTTTGGTGGCTGGACGGTGGTCGAGCGGCATCACAACGGCCGAGAACAGTGGTCGATCGAGGGCGTGGAGGCTGCGCTTGCCAACACGGCGGTGGCACAGCCGGTCGTAGCGCAATGGCCTGGCGTCTATCTTGAAACCACAATGCCGCCCGACGAAACATTGCAAGCACTCGCCACCCTTTCCGCCACCGCCTGATTTTCCGAAAGGACCATGGATGAACCATGATCAGTTGATCGACCGCGAGCAGATACGCGATCTACTCGCGCGCTATGCCCACGCCGCCGATCGCCTGGACCGCGAGATGCTCACGGCAGTCTTCTGGCCTGAAGGAAGTGACGATCACGGCATCTTTAAGGGGACAGCTGCCGAGTTCGTCGAATGGTCGATCTCGGCCATGGCCTTCTCCAAGATCAATCGCCACGTGCTCGGTCAGTCCTTTATCCAACTGGCTGGCGAAAGAGCTGCGGTCGAAACCTACTTCGATTCATTCCATCGCATGGACATGGAGGGGACCGTCTTCGATTTCTTCGTTCACGGCCGCTACGTTGACCATATGGAGAAGCGCGGCGGAGAATGGCGCATTCTACACCGCAAGGTGGTGGTCGACGCATCCCATGGCAATCCGCTCGCAGTCGAGACAAGCGAGATGCTTGGTCCCGTCGCAGAGCCCAATCGAGGGATCAACGGGTCGACGGACCCGTCGGTGGCCTTCATCGCCTCGATACTCAGCTGAAGGCATCACACGCTAGCCATCTTGAAGGACGACCGATGCAGGTAACCTACGATTTTTCCGGGCGCGTAGCGTTGATCACAGGCGCGGCTTCAGGTGTTGGCAGAGCGACCGCTCTAGCGTTCGCCCGGGCTAAGGCAAGAGTCGCTGTCGCTGATATCGCCGAGGAGGCGGGGCGTGAGACAGTCCAACTCATCCGCGCTGCCGGCGGCACCGCGGAGTTTTTTGCCGTCGACGTGCGCGACGAGCAGAAGGTAAAGGCGATGGTCGACGCGGTCGTCGAGACCTTCGGCCAGCTTGATTTCGCACACAACAACGCGGGCATTGAGGTGGGGATGACCCCGGTAGCCGATGCTGACATGGACGGCCTGCGCCGCATGCTCGACATCAATCTGTGCGGTGTTGCCTTCGGCATCAAGGCCGAGGTTCCGCACATGCGCAAGAACGGCGGTGCCATCGTCAACACGGCTTCTGCGCTGGGGCTGATCGGCGGCTATCGCGGCGGCCTCTATGCCGCAACCAAGCATGCCGTTGTTGGTCTCACCAAGTCCGCAGCGGTCGACTATGCCGATAAGGGAATCCGCATCAATTGCGTTTGCCCTGGGCCGATCGACACGCCCTTCATCGCCGATTTCCCTCCTCCGGTGGTTGAGCGGATGCTCTACGGCACTCCGATCGGCCGCGTCGCTGATCCCGCCGAAATCGCTCATGCAGTGCTCTGGCTATGCTCGGATGGCGCAAGCTATATTTGCGGTCATGCGCTGGCGGTTGACGGCGGGATAGCGACCGGCGCAGTCAGCACGAAAATGGAAGATCTGTGGGAGGCAATGGCGCAGACCGATGCGCCTGCTCGATAACCATTCGCGACATGATGGTGACCCACGACTTCATCTACACGGCAAACTCCGCCCGCGTCCTTTTTGGCGCGGGCACGTTGGCGCATCTGTCAGCCGAGCTTGAACGCCTCGGTGTGACCCGGCCGATTTTCGTGGGCACTCCTCGTCAGGAAGCGATGCTTCGTGACCTGGCGGCGGACGTGACCGGCCCGGCCGCGCCCGTTTTCGCCGGTGCGGTGATGCACACTCCAGTCGCGGTCACCGAAACGGCGATGTCACTTGTTGAACGAAGTGGGATCGACGGCATTGTTGCGCTGGGCGGTGGATCAACGATCGGGCTCGGCAAGGCGATTGCCCTACGCACGGACCTTCCTCAAGTCGTGCTTCCAACGACCTATGCGGGATCGGAGATGACACCGATCCTCGGCGAAACGCACGATGGCCTTAAAACCACCCAGTCCAGTCCCAAAGTTCTCCCTGAGGTCGTGATCTATGATGTCGATCTCACGCTTGGTCTACCACTCGCCCAATCGGCTACGAGCGGCCTTAACGCCATGGCTCACGCCGTTGAGGCACTTTATGCGCGTGACCATAATCCCATAACGACAATGATGGCGATCGAGGGCATCCGAGCGCTCGCCGATGCGCTGCCACGCATCGTTACCGCTCCGTCCGATCGCGCGGCACGCGCCGATGCTCTCTATGGCGCGTGGCTATGCGGTAGTTGCCTGGGCGCCGTTGGCATGGCACTCCACCATAAGCTTTGCCACGCGCTAGGCGGTTCGCTCAATCTGCCTCACGCGGAGACCCACGCGGTCGTGCTTCCGCACGCGCTCGCCTACAACGCCCCGGCGGCACCCGAAGCGATGTCGTCGCTAGGCAAGCTGTTTCCCGGCGACCCGGCCATCGCCCTTGTACAACTCGCGAAGCAGCTTGGGGCACCCACTGCCCTGCGCGATATCGGAATGCCGCACGAAGGGATTGAGATTGCGACACGCGCCGCCCTGGCCAATCCTTACTGGAATCCCCGTCCGCTCGAGGAAAACAGCCTACGCGCGCTGATTACGCGCGCCTGGGCTGGGGATCCGCCGGAGTGCATGACGTGACGGCCAGCCGACAGATGGAAGGAATACGACGATGAACGACCAAAACCTGAGCCCATCGACCGGAGCGCATTTCAGTGAGGCAGCATCTTCCCGGGTCGTTAACGGGCGGATGGGTGCGGACATAGATCCGCGTCTGCGCGAAGTGATGACAATCATAGTTGAACACCTCCATGCTGCGGTCAAGGAGGCGCGGATTACGTCGGACGAGTGGATGACGGCGATCCGCTTCCTGACGGACGTCGGCCACATGTGCAGCGAATGGCGTCAGGAATTCATCCTTCTTTCCGACGTGCTCGGCGTATCCATGCTAGTTGACGCGATCAACCATCGTCGGCCGAAGGGATCGACCGAAAACACGGTTCTAGGGCCCTTCTATCGCGATAATCCTCCGAAGCTGGCGAACGGCGCAAACATCTGCCTCGACGGCAAAGGGGAGCCGATGCTCGTCCGCGGCCGCGTCCTAGATGGCGCGGGCGCTCCAATTGCGGGCGCGACCGTCGACGTCTGGCAAACCAACGATGACGGTTTCTATGATGTCCAGCAGGCGGGTCTGCAGCCCGACTACAACCTGCGCGGAGTCTTCACCACCGATGGTGAAGGCCGCTATGCCTTTTGGACGGCGAAGCCTCGCTTCTATCCCATCCCGCACGACGGTCCGGTTGGCAGGATGCTGCGCGCGCTCGGTCGGCATCCTAACCGCGCGGCGCACCTCCACTTCATCCTGACCGCCGAGGGGTTCGACACAGTGGTGACCCACATCTTCACTCCCGACTGTCCTTATCTGGGCGAGGATGCGGTGTTCGGAGTCAAACAGTCGCTGATCGCCGATGTTCGTCGCGTCGAGTCGACCGAAGCCGAGCGCGACTTCGCTAAACCTGATGCCTTCTGGTCAGTTGATTGGGATTTCGTGATGGTGCCTCAGATTGCCGTCTAAGCGGTTTGCGACCTCAATCCTAAAATAGGTCATCCATACGCGTGCCGATAGCCGCGACGGTCACCGCCCCGTCAACCGCCATCGCGTGACCCGTTACGTAGCTCGCATCGTCTGAACAGAGCCAAAGAACGGCGCGAGCCATTTCGGCAGCCGTGCCGAGCCGACCGATCGGCGTGCCGAAAAGGAGGCGGTCTCGCATTGGCTTCGGCATATCGGCGAGGAACGGGGTGTCAACGGGACCTGGGCAAAGCGCATTGATCCGAATGTTCTTATCTGCGTAGTCGATGGCGGCCGCCTTGGTCAGTCCCACAACGCCATGCTTGGTCGCCGTATAGGCCGAGAGCCGATAGCCGCCGATCAGGCCTGAGGCTGAGGCTGTGTTCACGATCGCCCCGCCGCCACGCTTGAGCATCAAAGGGATCTGGCCCTTCAGGCAGTAGAAAACCGAAGAGAGGTTGACATCCATCACACGGCGCCAGTTCTCAGATGGCACCTCGGCGAGGGGGACGATATTGGCTTCGATGCCGGCATTGTTGTGCGCGATATCCAGACCGCCAAAGCGTTGCTCGATCATGTGAAGCATCGCCTGAACGCTGTCCTCGGACGCAACGTCAACCTTCAAGAATTCAGCAGTGCCGCCCGCGCTATGGATTGCGTCTACGACGGCAGCTCCGTTCTCCTCAGCGATGTCGCCGACCGCGACCGCGGCTCCTGCCGCAGCGAAAGCCTCCGCCACCGCGCGGCCGATACCCGAACCACCGCCGGTAACAAGGACAACTTTTCCGGTAAAATCGAAGGTTACGGTCATGATCGGCTCCGCCGGCTGCAAGAGGCGTCGTTGCTATTGGCACCCACATGTCCGGTCAAGTGCGTTATGACGTGAATGCACGTGTCTTGTGAGAACAAATCGGCGCTATCGATCTTATACGGTCAGATTACTGTACCCATCGAGCAGCAGCGTGGAACGACTCCCATCACTTCGACGCCGCTTATCGTGCGGGAAAGATAGAGCTCGAGCTCGTGCCGCAAGGTAACCTCGCCGCGCGCATCGAGGCTGCCGGAGCCGGTCTCGGAGCGATCTTCACCCCAACGGGCTATGGAACACTTCTGGCCGAAGGCAAGGAGACCCGGGAAATCGATGGACGCTCCTATGTCCTGGAATATCCGATCCATGCCGATTTTGCGCTGATCAAGGCTCACCGCGGTGATCGCTGGGGCAATCTCGTCTATCGCAAGACGGCCCGTAATTTCGGACCAATCATGGCCATGGCGGCGAAAACGACAATCGCGCAAGTGCCAGAAATCGTATCGCTCGGCGCTCTCGATCCCGAGGTCGTGGTCACGCCTGGAATCTTCGTCCAGCGCGTCGTGGCAGTACCGCAGTCCGCAGGAGCGCTTGCATGAGCCAGTGGAGCCGAGAGCAGATGGCCGCGCGTGTAGCGCAGGACATTCCAGAGGGCGCCTATGTCAATCTCGGCATCGGTCTACCCACCAAGGTCGCAGACTATCTTCCCATGGATCGAGAAATCCTACTGCAAAGCGAAAACGGTCTACTAAGCATGGGACCCGCGCCAGCGGCCAGTGAAGAGGACTGGGAACTGATCAACGGCGGCAAGCAGGCTGTTACGTTGCTGACGGGTGGTTGCTATTTTCACCATGCTGACAGCTTCGCGATGATGCGAGGAGGCCACATCGACATATGCGTCCTCGGCGCATTCCACGTGTCGATTAGCGGAGACCTCGCCAACTGGCATGCGGGCGAACCTGGAGCGATACCGGCGGTCGGGGGCGCGATGGAGCTGGCGATCGGCGCAAAAGAGACGTTTGTGATGATGGAGCTCTTGACCAAGCAAGGTGAAAGCAAGCTGGTCGAGGCCTGCTCCTACCCCCCTCACAGGGCTGCGCTGCGTCTCGCGCGTCTACACTGACCTCGCCGTGTTCGACGTCGGCGAAAACGGGGCCAAGATCATCGAGGCGATCGACGGACTGGATATCGGCGCTCTGAGCAAACTGACGGGACTCCACCTATCCGAGTAGGGATATCGGCCCAGATGCGGCCATCTGATTGTTGCCTGCTTCACTTTCTTATCAGGCACTTGCCATCGCGGTTGGCAAGAAAGCATCGCCGCGTGGGTTCCGCGTTTGTTGGAATTTGCGCCGCTGATTTGGGAAATGGACGTTCCGGCACGGAGTTCGTGTTCTGGAAAGACAGGATAAGCCAGCGACCATCTGCTTTCTGCAGGAGTTGAGTTTGAATGCCATGCTGCGGGATGTTGCCGCCGGATCCGTCGGGGCTTTTCGCGCCGATCATTGTCCAGGTTACATAAGCGAGCGTGAGATCAGGGGACAGGCTTCGAACTTTAACGTCATCGACAACCAGCTTACTTTGAGCAAATACGAAACTGAACGCATCGCCCAGCTTTTGCTCTGCTTCTTTTCGGCTTTTCCATTGCCATCCCAGCACATTGATAATGACGGCGTCCGGTGTGAATAGCTGCATATAGGCCCGAGCATCGTGCGCGTTCCACGCGACTTCCTGCGCTGCCTCGATATTCCGGATCGCCGTATCATCGCTGGTCGCTGCTTGTGCCACGCCGGCGGCACAGGCTAGCCAACTCACTATTACCCGGATTTTGAGTGAATGGACTTTCACGGCCGGCCTCCAAATAGCTGAAAAATCCTGCGTTGCCTGTGTCGCAGGACAAGGCGCGGTTGTCATCAGCCGTTAGAGTTTGGCCGACGGCATGAGAAGTTCTCTGGGTCGGTGAGCGCAATCATGATCTGGAACGTCTGGAATGGCCTTCTAGTAGGTGATACTCGGGTACCAGTCTGTCCCGCGGCCGGCTGGCGTCAGGTCCAGGACGTTCCACAGCACCATCAGGTCCGGCTCCGTGGTCGGGTCCTTGCCAGGGTCGCCCACTCGAATCCCAACTCTGCCCCCCAGAAATGCCGGATGGCCCCGTCGCGGCGCGTGAAGACTTGGATGGAGGCGGTGTCGGTCCCGTCATCCATAATGCCGTGGTAGTCCTGGCTGAACTTCCCATTCACGTCGGCGTACAGCGGTAGGGTCTTCCAACCGCGCTCGACCTTGAAGCCGACCTGTCGCTCAATGGACGAAAGGCCGGCGACGGCCATGGCGATTCGTTGGCGGATGTGGTCGGCATTGCCGTTCACGCTGCTCAGAATGCCGTGCAAATTGGGGCATGGTGCTATAGGTCAGCCATCATGAAGGCTGGAGTGCCGCTCAGGGCGACCTCAAGGGTTATTGCAAGCTCTGAATGTGCAACTCGGTATGTCATGGCGTGTATGAGAACAAAAGAAGAACGAATCGGCAAGCCTCTTGTGGCGCATGGTTATGCTCAACGCTGATCGACAAGGCCGATCAAATACCCGTATGGGGCGCTGTTTCGGTCACGATTTTCTGACAAAATGAGGCGGTAGCTGATTAGGTCCGGCAGCGCCTCGCACTTGCAAGGTCATTACGCCGCAACAATTATACTTCAGCGTCAAACTCAGTGCTGACCGGGCATCCTCCGATTGTGGCGCATAATGTTACGCTAATCGCGTAGCGCCGGTCGAAGCAATGCGCTGGATCGAGAAGCTACAGCCGATCTGTCATCGCTTCAGCTGAGCTCCATTATCGTACCGCGACGCTTCAAGGTCGATACGGTTCCACAACGATGCCAGTTCAAAGATGGGGGCGGCGCAGATGAGTTTCCCCATCTCGGCCTCAAGCGATTCCGTGGGCTCGCTGATTATCCAGTCGCCGCTGCTGGAACGCAAACTTCTCTTCCGGGCAAACTCTCGGCGAGCCGTGTCTCGCAGCTTGAGTGAAGGGCCGTCTCGACGGCGAAGCGAACCGTGTAAACGTCGGCCCTTGAGCGGCCTCAGTCACCCCTTTAATGAGACTGCTAACCCAGCTACTATGAGCGTAACCTTATCGACCACTTTCGCCAGCGCTTGGTTCAGCCAGCCGGCTTCGTCTCTAAAGCGACGGGCGAGCGGATTGTCGGGGACGATGCCCAGCCCCACCTCATTCGCGACCAGTGCAATCGGGACATGACACGAAACCACTGAACCGATCAGCTGCCGGCGCGCCTCGATTAAATCGTGCCCCGCCAAAAGCAGGTTCGTCAGCCATAATGTCAGGCAATCGACCATGATGCCGCTGTGCGTCTGACCGGCTTCAGCAATTGCGCGGGGAAGGTCAATCGGAGTCTCAATCGTCTGCCAACGCGGCCCTCGCTCTGCACGATGGCGGGCGATGCGATCTGCCATCTCAGCGTCTTGCGCCTGCGCCGTGGCGATATAGGCGAGTGGGCCGTCAGTCTGTTCGATATATTGCTGGGCATAACTGCTTTTGCCCGATCGCGCGCCGCCGAGAACCAGAAGGCTGCTCATCGACCTGCGGCCTGGGCCAAGTCCAGCAGGCCTTCTATATCGAGATGCCTTTCAAGCGCATCGGCCAATTCATCGAGCGCGGAATCCACCACGGCCGCGTGGTCAGCGCCGCTCGATGTGACGCCGATCTGCGACAGGATCGCTGCCCGCAACGCGGGGCCGACCAGCAGCCCATGACAATAGGTCCCCAACACGCGTCCGTCGGCGCTGATCGCCCCGTCAGCGCGTCCTTCGCGGATTTGGGCGAAGGCGTGGTGGGTACCGAGTCCGCTGGTTTGGCCCATGTGCATTTCATAGCCTTCGAAGGCGGCGCCAAGCGCACGCCCCGATATGCGGCGTAGCGCTTTCTCCGGACCGAGCACGGTTTCCACATCGAGCAAGCCCAATCCCGCAATGTCTCGCGGCGGACCTTCGATCCCCAGCGGATCGGCAATGCGCCGCCCCAGCATTTGATACCCGCCGCAAATTCCCAGGACCACGCCTCCCCGGCGATGATTGGCCAGGATATCGATATCCCACCCCTGCTCGCGCAGAAAAGCCATGTCAGCGATGGTCGCCTTGGATCCCGGCAGGACGATCATGGCTGCATCCGCTGGAATGGCTACGCCCGGCGGAACCATCACGACATCTATGTCCGGTTCCTGTCGAAGAGGATCGAGATCATCGAAATTCGCGATGCGGGGCAGGATCGGACATGCGACCAGCCTGCGCTTCTGCCCACCATCCCGCGTGCGCTCGAGGATCACCGCATCTTCACTGGGCAGCCGCGAAACCTGCGGCAGCCACGGCACCAAACCATAGCCGCGCCAGCTGGTGAGCCGTTCGATCGCGCAATAGCCCTGATCGAACAGCGCCGGGTCGCCACGGAACTTGTTGACAAGGAAGCCCCGGATCATCGCGGCGTCCGAGGGATCGAGCACAGCACGGGTTCCTACCAGAGACGCGATAACGCCTCCCCGGTCGATGTCGCCGACCAGCACCACCGGCACGTTGGCGGCGCGGGCGAATCCCATATTGGCGATGTCGCCTTCGCGCAGGTTTATTTCAGCAGGTGAGCCTGCGCCTTCGATCATCACAATATCGCACCGCGCGTTTAGCCGGTGCCAGCTCTCCAGCACCTCGGGAAGCAGATTGCGTCGGCCCTCGATAAAATCTGCAGAACCCAAAGTGCCGCACACCTTGCCGTGGACGATAAGTTGCGAAGTGCGGTCGGCCTGCGGTTTCAGCAGCACCGGGTTCATGTCGGTGTACGGGTCGGCCCGCGCCGCCAGCGCCTGCAACGCTTGCGCCCGCCCGATTTCTCCCCCGTCCACGGTGACGGCAGCATTGTTCGACATGTTCTGCGGCTTGAAAGGCAGTACGTGCAAGCCGCGGTTCGCCAATGCGCGGCAAAGGCCCGCGACGAGCACAGACTTGCCGACATCTGAGCCGGTGCCCTGCAGCATCAGCGCACCCATGCAATTGCTCCTGCCAAGATCCAAACTATTCCGCATGCGCGCAGATAGATGAGCCGCGCCTGCATCATCGCTTCTATCCCCGGCGGCGTGCATGTTCCGATCCAGGGCTTTTGGATCCTGTGCCCGCCATAGACGGCGGGACCGGCGAGGCGAACGCCCAAAGCGCCCGCCATCGCGGCTTCGGGCCAACCGGCGTTGGGCGAGGCGTGTTTGCCATGATCGCGCCACAGCACGCGCCATCCTCCACCGCCAGCGAGACAGATCAACAGCGCTGCGAGTCGAGCAGGGATGAAGTTCATCGCGTCATCGGTCCGGGCTGCGACCATGCCGAAGGCAGTATATGGTTCCTCCTTGTGGCCGATGAGGCTGTCGGCAGTGTTGATCGCCTTGTACAGCCACAGCCCGGGCAGGCCGAATATCAGAAACCAGAACAAGGGGGCGGCGATGCCGTCGCAGAAGCTTTCCGCAAGGCTCTCGATGGCGGCGCGGGCGACGCCGGTTTCCTTGAGAACGGCCGTATCTCGGCCCACGATCATGCCAACCGCGCGGCGGGCCTCGGTCAGATCGCCATTTTGTAGGGCGATCAGAATGGGGCAGTAATGGTCGTACAGGCTGCGCTGGGCAAGTCCGGGCCACGCCAGCAGCGCGATGACGACCCAGGCGAACGAACCCGCTATGCGGTGGGCTGCGGCTTCAAGTGCGTAGCCTGCCACGCCTGTAGTGCCGATCAGCAGCAGGAGGGTCGCCCCGCCGAACAGGCGGCGCTGCGCATCGCTTCGATCCGGCCGGTTGAAACCCACGTCGCACGTCGCAATCAGGCGGGCGAATGCGCCCACCGGATGCCCGGTGCGCGCATGGAGCCAGACGGGCCAACCCAGGGCTGCATCCAGCGCCAGCGCGAGGAGTGCGGCTGCCTCAGTCACCGGCAAGCACCGCAGTCAGCGCCTCATCAAGCCGGTCCAGCACCAAGTGATCAACCGGAAGACCCAGCCGAAGCAGGTCTGGACGGTCCGCAAAGGGCCGGGTCAGGATCGAGCATTTCGCCAAGCCCGTAAACAGCGTTTGTGCATGAGGCGTCCGGACAAGCCGAAACAGGGGGCACGCGCCTTCTGCGACCAGTCCGTGCCGGGCGAGAAGCGCGTCGATGGCTGCGGCATCGCAGTGCAGTCTGATGCGGGCAGCGGCGATCCATGGCTGATCCGCATAGGCCTTGCTTCCCAGCGACAGCGCTGCGGCATTGATTGGCCAGTCGCCGAGGCTTCGGCCGAGCCGTGCGAGCACGGTGCATGGGGCGATCACAAAGCCAAGCCGCAGCCCGGCAAGTCCGAAGAATTTGCCGAACGAGCGTAGGACGATCAGCCGACGGCTGTCGTCGACCAGATCACCCGCGCTAACCTCAGGATGGCAATCGGCGAAGGCCTCATCGACGATAAGCCAGCCGCCTTGCGCCTCCTGAAGCGCGAGTAGAGCAAGAATGTTTTCGCGCGAGAGCAGCCGGCCGTCCGGGTTGTTGGGGTTGGCGATAACAAAGGCGGTCGCATCGCCCTGCGGTGCAAATGGATCAGAGATCGGCTCCGCATCGTCGAACGCTTCGGCATGGGTTCGGTAGCTAAGCGCAAGGTGCCGACCCGGCAGGCCCAGCAAAGGCGCGAGCAGCCGCAGTCCTGCCTCGCTGCCCGGAACAGCACGGCACAACAGAGGATTAGCGCCGAAATATCGGGCGGCCTGAGCTTCAAGATTAGCAAGGGCCTTGCGATCCGGCAACGCTCCCCAATCGATCGCGACGTCCACTGCGCCCGGCCAAGGCTGCGGGTTGATCCCGGTCGAAAGATCGATCCAATCCGTCGCCGCGCCGCCGAACCGCGCCTGCGCTGCGCCAAGCATCCCGCCATGATGCCTGAAGGACGCCATCATCGGAGGAGCACCAGGGTGGCGAGGCCAACTGTCTCGGCCAGTTCGATGCCCGCGCCATGACCATCGCCGGAAATGCCGCCGATGCGTTTCGTGAGCCACCAGCCCCAGAGCGGAAAGACGGCCAGCATCACGATCGCAGCGGGGTTAGTTCCCGCCAACGCAGCGCCTAAAACAAGAAGCCACAAGGCAAATATCGACCAGCGTGCTCCGGCACGAAAGAAGCTGCCCATTCCCACGTGCAACGGCTTTAGGGTCATGGCCCACAGGATCGGCCCGGTTCGCGCCACGGCAGGTATCAGGACCAAATCCGGCAGGCCCGGTTCCTCCAGTACCAACCGCAGCAGCACCAGCTTAGCGATCAGTTGCAGCGTGATGGCGACTGCACCGAAGCTACCGATATGCGGATCGGCAAGGACGGCGCACAGGCGGGCGGGATCGCGATGCGCCGCGCCTGCCGCATCGGCGATATCGCCCAGCCCATCGAGGTGCAGCGCTCCGGTCACGCCTATCCAGACGATCAGCGCCAGCAAGGCGCCGAGCCAGGGGTCGCGCAGCGATCCCGCCCAGGCGGCGGCGGCGACGCTTGCGCCGACCACCAGCCCGGCAGCGGGAAACCAGCCGATTGCCGCCTTATAGTCGCGTGTTTCAGCCTTGACTGCGGGAAGCGGAAGGCGCGTCATGAATTGCAAGGCGAGCAGCAGGGATTTCATGATGCAGCGCCAGTTTTCAGCCCCACAATCCGCCCGCAAAGCCCCTCTTCCTGCCAGATGCCCAACGAGAGCAGCGCGCCATAGGGCAGATCCAGCGCCCAGACGCCGCGATGGTCGAGACCGGTCAGCACAGCAAGCGCTGCCCGCATCGCTCCGGCATGGGTGACAACCAATGTCGGGCTGCCGATATCGCAAAGGGCCTGTCGCACGCGCGACATGATATCCTGCCATCGTTCGCCGCTGGGCGGGGGGTTGCCATCCGGATCGCGCCAGAAATAGGCGAGGTCATCAGGCGGCACGTCATCCGGGCGAAGCCCGTCCCAAGCACCGAAATCCAGTTCGCGCCAGCGCGGGTCCAACGCAAGCGGTCGCTCAAAGGCATCCGCGATGACGCGGGCGCTGTCCGCCGCGCGAGGCAAGTCCGAGGCCACCACCGCTTCAACTTCCAGGCCCTTCACGCGGGCAATCAGCGCCGCTGCCCCTGGGTCAGCGGCCGGTTCGTCACTATGACCCAGCAGCAGCCCCGTCCGTCGCGGCGGACCGTGGCGTAGCAAGTGCAGGAGAAAGCCGCTCATAGGAGCTTCACGGTGGTCTGCTCTCGCGAGACAGCCGCCTCGGCAAAGGTAGCCATCTCGTTGTGGGCGGCGACCGCTGCACGCACGAGATGCACGGCCACCGCTGCGCCCGATCCCTCGCCGAGCCGCATGTCGAGCCGAAGCAACGGCTCAAGCCCGAAACTACCGAGCAACCGCATGTGCCCTCCCTCCGCCGAACAATGCGCAGCGAGGCAGTGGTCGAGAAATGCGGGTTGGGCCGCCACCAGCGGGGCGATCGCGGCGCAGCAGATGAAGCCATCAAGCAGGACCGGGATCCGCAGCATCCGCGCCGCCAGGATAGCGCCGGCCATCGCAGCGATTTCCCGGCCGCCGAGGCGGCGCAACATTTCGAACGGGGATTTGCAAAGTGGCCCATGGAGCGCCAGCGCGCTGGCTACCGCGCCGATTTTCCGCGCGATCCCGTCGTCATCAACCCCGGTGCCCCGCCCGCACCAATCGGCCGCATCTCCCCCGAAGGATTGCGCGCAAAGGGCCGCTGCGGGCGTCGTGTTGCCGATGCCCATCTCCCCGACCAGCAGCAGATCGATGTCATCGGTTACGACTGCGGCCCCAGCGTTGAGCGCGACGAGGCAGTCGGCTTGCGTCATCGCCGCCTCGCTCGCAATGTCGCCCGTCGGCCGGTCGAGATCGAGCGCCATAATCGACAGCTCGGCCCCGCATGCCCGCGACAGCGCATTGATCGCAGCGCCGCCTGCCCGGAAATTGTCGACCATCTGCGCTGTTACCGCTGCCGGAAAAGCGCTCACGCCACGTGCCGCGACGCCGTGATTGCCCGCGAACAGCGCGGCCTTGACCCGATCGGCATGCGGCCGGTCCGTACCCTGCCACCCGGCCAAGAAGATGGCGATGTCCTCAAGCCTGCCGAGCGCACCGAGCGGCTTGGTCAGTTCCGCCTGCCTGTCACGCGCGGCGGCCTGTGCGGCGGGGTCTGGCAGAGGAAGATCGTCGAGAGCGGCCGCGAAGTCCGCCTCATCCTTGAACCTGATCATGTGCAGACAAACCCTTCGGGCGGAGTACGCACTATGAAATGGCCCTTCACCCCTTTAGGCCACTGGGCATAAGGAACGACGCCCTCGGAACTGTCCGCGTGCAGCGCGGCATATTGAAGGATTGCCCGCGCCGCTGCCGCATCGGCAGTGAAGTCACCCAGCACATAGCCGATCCGGCCCGGCCCGCGAATGTGCACCGTGCAATGCCGCTTGCAGGCGAACAGGCAGGGCATTTCCTGCACTGCCACGCCCGCGAGCGCGAGTTCTGTAGCCTGAACATCACGCAATGTCTGAGCGAGCAGCGCGCCGCCCCGTCGCCCGCCCTCGTCCTCGCGCCGCTCCGGGGACAGGCGGCAGGTGGAACACACCACCACCGCCGATCCCGCTTCCACCGCGCGCAGCATCAGAACCTGCTCCTCAGGCCAAGATAGACAGTCCGAACGAAGCTCGAATAGCCGCGGGCAGTCTCATAATGGCGGTTGCCAATGTTCTCTATTCGCCCCTGCAGGGACAGCCCATCGACGATGCGCCATTGCCCGCGCAGATCGACGAGCCAGTAGTCGGGCAGAACGCTAGCGCTGCCCGCCCGGTCGAAGGTTTCACCCGAATAGCGCGCGGCCACGCTGACCTTCAGGCCCCGCGGCAGATCGACGCCCGCCTCAACATTGGCGAGATGGCGCGGCACGCGAGCGAGCTGCCGCCCGAAATCGCTGCTTCCTGCAGAACGGTCCTCGGCCGAAATCCAGCTGTAATTGCCCTGGGCGAAAAATAACCCCAACCTGGCCTCGGCTGTCAGCTCGATGCCCTTGGCCTTGCTCCTGCGAACATTGGCATAATATCCAAACCGCGTGGTGTTCGTGGCCGCCACATAGCATTCCGCCGGAAGCGTACCGCTCGTCGGGCAGAAGGCAAAATCGATCAGATTGTCGGTATCGCGCGCGAACCATGTGGCCGACGCCTTCAGGATCTTGCCGAAACCGCGCTCCAGCCCCAATTGCCAGCCGGAGGCCTGTTCGGGCCTCAGCGCGGCGGTGCCGTAGAGGCTGAACATTTGATAGAGCGAAGGGGCCTTGTAGCCTTCGTCGTAGCTCGCCCGCAGCATGGTTGCGCCGCTGTCTGGCGTATAGGCGGCGCCGGCACTGAACACGGTGTTCCCGCCAAAGCGTGACTGATGATCGTATCGCGCGCCCCCGTTCAATGTGAGGCCGGCGAGCGGAGTGAGACGAACTTCGCCGTAGAGACTGTTCGTGTCAGCGCGATTGGGTGTCAGAACATAAGGGGCGGTGCTGTTGGCTGGTGAAGCCGTCGTCATGCGCTGTTCCTCGCGCTCGGCCCCAAACACGGCCTGCACCGCCTCCGATAAGGTCAGCGTGCCCTGATATTCGAAACGTCGCACCTTGCCATGAGCATCGAAATTCAGTGGGCGGATGAAGCGCGCCGGGTCGTAATTCTTGCGATCGGTCTCGGTCTGCGTCACCGCCAGTCGATTGGCGAAGCGGCCATCCAGCAGCCGCAAATTGAGCCCCGCATAGCCTGCCCATTCGGTGGTCAGGCCATAGGCCAGCGAGTCTCCCGCAAACCCATCGAAATCATTGCGCGAATCCGACCAATAGCCGCGCAGGTCCAATGACAGCGCCGGGGTCAGCTTAATGGTTGCCCCGCCGCTGGCTGCCGTACGCTGAAAGCCGTCCGCCTCGGTGCCGTTGCTGCGGGCGGAAATGCCATCGGTCACAAAGCTGGATGCGGCGATGCGCCAATCCACCAATTGACCGGTTCCGCCGATGCCCGCCTGGGCACTGATGGTACCGTGGCTGCCTCCTTCCAACGCCAGGTTGCCCTCCAGCGGCTTCTCCGCCTTGCGCGTGGTGACGTTGATGACGCCGCCAATCGCGTCGCTGCCCCATAATATGGACTGCGCGCCGCGAAGCACCTCGATCCGGTCGATGTCGTCGATGAAGAGGGTTGAAAAGCCGTAGCCGCCGGCCGTCATCGATGGGTCGGTTAGCCTGATCCCGTCTATCACCATGACCGACTGGCTCGCATCCGCGCCCCGGATGCGTAAAGAGGTCGTCGTGCCGTAGCCGCCGTTGCGGGTGAGGCTAATGCCCGGAGTGCGGACGAGAATGTCGCTAAGGGCGATCGGCTGAGCCTGAGCGATCGCACTCTCATCCAGCACCGTTATGCTGGAAGCGACGCGATCCAATTCAACGGGAGTGCGCAAGGCCGTAACGACGATGGAGGAATCCGAACCGGCACCCTCAGCATGCGCTGCGGAGGGAAGGCAGAATGACAGGGCGAATGTGGAACAGAAGGCATATGGGGCAAAACGCATGATGCGGCTCCCTGGATACGAACGGCGATAACCCGCCGATCGGACCCGCAAGGAGCGCGCAGAGATATACACCTCCGACCATGCCGAAGGTGCAGTACGACGCGTCCTGCGCGGGACTTCCCGGCAGGCAGTGGCTGTCGTTGCACGAGGGAAAACCTCGAACGTCCAGTGCACCCTGCCCGAACGAAGAACGACCGCGTCAGGCAGGTCTCCTGGCTCGCGGGTCAAGGCCGGTCCGGCCGCCTTCTCGGGGTATCGCGACCCCAATGGCGTAGTGGCCGGACGGCTCACCGCTTACAGTTGCAGGGGCAGCCGGGGTATCGCACCCCGTTCCCTTTTGATCCCCTTCCGGGGAACCTGTCGCACCTCGCCGATTATCGCTGAGCCATCGATGCTGCAAGCGCAAATAGTTGCAAGGGTCTCCGGTTGCAGGTAGCTTGGCTGCTGTAACGGGTGCCCGAAAGGGCTTAATCGGGAAGTCCGGGCGCGGGAGACCGCTTAATCCGGCACTGCTCCCGCAACTGTAACCGGTGAGCGCATCGCCACACTGCCATTGGGTTTACCCTGAGAAGGCGGCGACCAGCGCGACGAACCGGAAGTCAGGAAACCGGCCCGCTATCGTCGTTTCTTCGCGCGGGCGGGATGTACCGGGCGGACGGAGGCTTTCCTTCGCGCAACGACAAAATGTTTGTTGGCGAGGGAGTCGGTTCATGAATCACATCTGACCTTTAGCGGCTTAGGCCGCAGGACGCGCATCGCGCCCCTTTGCCGCCGAACCTATGGCTTCGTCACACGAGGTGCTGTTCGGCGTCTGTCGATTTTTTCTTTTATCAAGGAGGCCATTAATGGTCCGTAATGCCCGTTTCGAACTATCTGTCTTCGGCATCATCGCACTCATCATGCTCGTCACCCGCGGCCATTCGCTCAGCCAGCTCATCCACCTGCCGGACACCAGCCTCGCCAGCTTCTTCGTGCTGGGCTTCTTCGTGCCCCGGATATTGGGCTTTGCCGCCCTGTTCCTGCTCGGCTTTGCGATCGACGTGGTCGTGATCAACTGGTTCGGCCAATCCGATTTTTGTTTCACGCCCGCTTATTGGATGCTGGTGCCCGCTTATGGCGTGATGTGGGCAGCGGGACGCTTCGCCCAATCGTGGCTCGGCACGCAAGGACGCGTCTTACCCGGCATGACAGCGCTCTTGGCCAGTGCGGCATTTGTTTCCGATCTACTGTCGAGCGGAGGATTCTATTTCCTGGGCGGCCGCTTCGTTGATCCGACCGTTACGGAATTCCTACCGCGCATCGGCCGCTATTTTCCGACGACGCTCTGGGCCACGCTCGGCTGGAGCGGCCTTGCCGCCGCAGCATTCGCTCTGCTGTTCTCCGTCCGTCCCGAACTTCGCCCGGCCGCCCGGCCATGATGGGCGAGGACGAGCGTCGTCACAAGGAGCGCACGCAAAAGCACAAGGCGGTGGTAGACGCTAAGATCGCCGCCGCCACCCGCGACAAGGGCCTGCTGCTGGTGCTGACCGGCAATGGCAAAGGCAAATCGTCGAGCGCCTTCGGCATGGTCGCCCGCACGCTGGGCTATGGCCGCAAGGCCGCGGTGTTCCAGTTCATAAAGGGCGCGGAAGATGTGGGTGAGCGCGCATTCTTCGCGCGCCATCCCAATGTGATCTGGGTGAAATGCGGCGAAGGCTTTACCTGGGAAACGCAGGACCGAAGCCGCGACATCGCCGCAGCCCGCGCGGGTTGGGAAAAGGCGAAAGCCGCGCTCGCCGATCCGGCGATCAGCCTCGTCGTTCTCGACGAGCTGACCTATCTCGTCACTTACCGTTATCTGGGGCTCGATGAAATCCTGCAGCCCGTCCTTGCACGGCCGCCGATGCAGCATGTTGTGATCACCGGACGTGCTGCAGACGATGCCTTGATCGCCGCCGCCGATACCGTCAGCTCCATTCGCGACATCAAACATGCCTTCCGCGACGGCGTACGCGCGCAGGAAGGGATCGACCGTTGACGGAAGCAATGTGCCCGGCGCTGATGATCTCGGCGCCCGCCTCCGGGCAAGGAAAGACGCTGGTTACTGCAGCTCTTGCCCGCCGGCATCGCAACGCCGGACGCCGGGTTCGCGTTTTCAAATGCGGACCGGATTTTCTCGACCCGATGATCCTTGAACGGGCCAGTGGCGCATCAGTGCATCAACTCGATCTGTTCATGTGCGGGGAGGAGCAATGCCGCCGCTTGTTGTATGAGGCCGCGCTGGATGCAGACCTGATCCTGGTTGAAGGGGTAATGGGTCTATTTGACGGCAACCCCTCCGCCGCCGATCTCGCGGCCCGTTTCGGGCTGCCGGTGCTGGCCGTTGTGGACGGCAGCGCGATGGCGCAGACCTTTGGCGCATTGGTCCACGGCATTGCCAGTTATCGTGCGGATGTGCGCGTGGTCGCCGCTCTGGCCAATCGCGTGGCGGGGGAACGTCACGCGGAGATGTTGCGTGAGAGCCTCCGCGGTTCCGTCCAATGGGTGGGCGCACTTGCCCGCGATCAGCAAATCGCCTTTCCCGAACGTCATTTGGGCTTGATGCAGGCCGACGAAATCATCGACCTTGACGAGCGGATCGAACGGGCGGCTGTCGGCCTGCCACAAAGTGCGGAGTGGGTGCCTGCGCCGGTCAAATTTGCAGCGCCGGAAAATAGTCCTAACTTGCCTCGTCTGCTCGAAAGCGTTCGCATCGCGGTTGCCCGCGACGCCGCCTTCGGGTTTATCTACCCTGCGAACCTCGATTGCCTGCGAGCGCTAGGGGCCGATCTTGCCTTCTTCTCACCATTGGCGGACAGGGGTTTGCCCGCCTGCGACGCTCTCTGGTTGCCGGGAGGCTATCCGGAACTTCACCTGCAGCGCCTGTCGGAAAACCGGCCGATGGCGGATGCTGTTCGCGCCCATCACGGGGCGGGAAAGCCGATTCTGGCCGAATGTGGCGGTATGCTCTACTGCCTCGAGGAACTTGACGACGGTAAAGGGGCATGTCGGCCGATGGCCGGCCTGATGCCAGGCCGCGCCATTATGCAGCCCCGCCTGGCTGCGCTGGGCCTGCAAGAGTTCGACATGCCAGGCGGCCGCCTGCGCGGCCACAGCTTCCACTATTCGCGTCTTGAAACATCGCTCGCTCCGTGCATCGGTGCTCGAAATCCGAACGGTGGTGCGGGCGAGGCGTTCTTCCGGCAGGGCTCCTTGTTGGCGAGCTACGCGCACAGCTACTTTCCATCCGCTCCTGAGGCCGTAGCAGCTCTATTCGCTTGCGGGATGGGCAACTGCTGACCGATCACTGACCCGCCCGAACGTCAGCTTTTCACGATCCTGCGTCTTAATCCAGAAAGTCAGGACACGGCCCATTAGCCCTGGGCGGCTTCCGGCGTGACCTGCCTGTCAGCAATGCGCTTAGTCTCGGTCATTCAGCCTGCGTGGGTGCGCCCCCATAAACGGCGTCCATTCATCTTACTTCGGCGGCTGACGGAAAGACCGGCACAGGGACCGTCCGAAACGGCCGGTTTAGGGCGCGGCGTGCCGGTAGCTGCCTTCGGTGCGGCTATCTCCGATGATAGCTGCGCTCAACTGTTGCCGTTAAGCCTGCTCCCGTGCGGCCCAAAAAAATTGACATTCTAGAAGAACGGATATCCGTCGCCCATTATACAAGTCAGGCGTGAAGGAGTATGAAGCTGATGTTATCGAGGGCGTCCGTTTCCATCGCCCTTTGCATTATGAGGTCGGCTTGGTGAGAGACGTCGGTCGATCCGGATAAACTTTCGGCCAGCACGACATCCGAAACCGAATTGCTTAAGCCATCGGAGCAAATCAGGAATTTGTCGCCAGGCGATATCATGCTGAACGTCTTGTCGACCTCAAGCTCACGAAAGACGCCGACGGCTTTGGTGATAACGTGCGCCTTGGGGTGCAGCTGGCGCTCATGCGTGCCAATGTCTCCGCGGTCGATCAATTCTTGCACAAGACTGTGGTCGGTCGTCAGCTGCTCTAATTGGCCATTTCGCCACCGGTAGGCCCGGCTGTCCCCCGCCCAGATGCACGCTAGATGCATATCATAGGCGAGTAGCGCGACGAGGGTGGTGCCCATCCCTTTTCTCCGCGAATTTGTGGAGGACTCGGCAAAGAGCTTGGCGTTGACGGCGTTGATCGCGTCGAGCGTCGCGTTCAGATAACTGAACGCGGACTGATGGGGAGCCAAGGCCGCCAGTGCGCCGATGAGCCGTTGGGCGGCGTAGTCGCCCGCCTGATGCCCGCCCATGCCGTCCGCCACCGCCCATAAGCCCGCCTCAGGACGAGACAGGAAGCGATCTTCGTTGACCAAGCGAACCTTGCCGCGGTCGGTTCGTCCCGCTGAACGGATCGTGGGTGCCCACAGTGGTGATTGCCGCGCTTTATTCATCGGCTTGTCCGGCTCGGGAGTAGGCTTCGCCGAAAGCGCGATTAATTGCTGCCTCAAGCGAGGCTTGATCACCATGACGTTCGCGAACGATATTCCAGCAGATGGCTGCACGCCCCTTTAGGGAGAAGCCACGGCTGGCTGCTTCCTGATCTATGGCCTGCGGATCGATCGAATCCATGACTGCCTCCACCGCTGCCTGTGCGCCTTCGGCAACCCCGGTCAGATGTGCGGCAAGGTCTTCGAACGATGCGCGCACTGCGGCACCTCCCGATAGAAAACCGTCGGTTCGGTCAAACAGCAATTCCAGTGCGAGGCGCCGTGTCGCCGCCCATTTGAACGGGTTGTTGTCAAACGCGCTGATCGTCGTCCGGTCCATGTCATAGGAGCGCTTGGTTTCGGCGCGTGCGGTCAGCAAGGTCGAGATACCGAGCAGACTTTGGCGGTAGATTTCGCCGATCCTGCGCATGAGCTCTTCAGGATCGTCCGCAGAGAGCGCCGAGGGGTCGAGGTCTGCACCCTCGCAGAAGGCCTCGACCAGCGAGATATCCCTATGTGGCGGCCGCGACGGCCTTGCCAAAATGTCCGTGTCGGACCAGCCAGAGGGAATTGCACCCGGAACAACTCCAGCGGCGAGAGAGATTCGCGTGCCTTCCCCGCCGTCGGCAAGGGGCAATTCCGTCATCTTTTCCACGAGCAGGACCATTGGCCCGAGATGCACACTTTGCTGCGGATCGAGCGGAACGAATTTCCCATGAGGGAAACGAGCTCCGTCGGCGGTGAACGATCCGTTCGAGCTGGTATCGCAATAGGAAATCCGACCCTCTTCCAGTTTGATGCAGCCGTGGAGGCGAGACAGCGCGCAATCGGGATCAGCGATCTGCCAATCGGCCTGGGAATCGCGTCCGATCGACAATTGGCCATCGGCCAGCATGCGGGCGTCGATCTGCTCGAACGGGCGGTCGCGGTGGAACAACCGGAACATATACATCCGTCAGGCCCTCGCCTTGCGTGGCGCTTTTACAGCCGTAGAAATGACCGGTGCCTCCTCCGCTATGAACGGCGAATTGACCTTGGTGGCTTCCATGGCATGCGGCCCGCCAAAGCCACGCTCCGCTGCTTCGAGCCGTTCCTGCATGGCGTTGGCGAATAAATTGAAGGCATCGAACAGCTGGCCGAATTCATCCTTGCGCCGGTGGGAAATACGGAAATCGATGTTGCCCATCGTCGCATCGAGCATCGCTGCCTTTACCCGACGAAGTGGCCTTGCGAGATATTTGGCGATGACAAAGCTGAGGCCGCCGACGATGGCAACGATTAGCGCGCCGAGGCCGATCAGCAGCCCGCGCGACCGCGCGGCGGCCGCTTCAAGACCGGACTTGCTAATGCTGACCTCGATCACGCCGAACTTCTTGCCGGCATAAAGGATCGGATGGACGAACCTGTAGCCCGCACGCCCATCGCGCAGCCTGATATCCGTGACGGTCACATTGCCGTTGCGATAAACGACCTGCTCGCCGACTGGGACGCGATAGCGCTGGCCAAGCAGTTTCGGGTCGCTCGATCCCCGGATCATGCCATCGGCATCGACCATCGTCATCCAGCGCACGGAAGCATCATTCGCCGCGGCCGTGATGAAAGCCTGGATCGGCAGCCAATCGCGCTCCTTCGGAGACATTGCAGCATTTTCGACGGATGGCAGCGCCGCGTTGCTGGCAACGAACGCGGCTATTGAAGAGCCCGAAGCGAGTGCCATCTGCTCCATGGCTTCATATTGACGGACAAGCACGGAATTAATGCCGATGAACAGCGCGATTGCCATGACTGCAACGGTGGCAATGGTGACGCGGACCTGCACCGGAACGAAGCGCCCTCGTGCGGCCAGATCGGCCTGGACGGCTCCATAGGCCTTGGTTTCCCGCTCCAGAGCCTTGGCGAGCTCCTCCCCGCTGGCGAAGCGGCGTTCCGGCCGCTTCGCGAGGAGCTTATCGACGATGAACCGAAGGCCGCCGGGGCAGTGCGGCGCGAGCTCTGCGATGGGCGTGGGATTCTGCTGGGTGATCCGAAGCGCCAATGCTGTCGACGAGGGAGCGCTGAACGCGGGCTGCCGCGTTATCAGCTCGTAAAGCAGCACGCCCGCCGAAAAGAGATCGGAGCGTCCATCGAGCTCACGGCCAAGGGCTTGTTCGGGGCTCATATAGCGCGGCGTACCAACGACCTGGCCGATTTGCGTGCGCACGTCGATGTCGGCATCTTCTGTAGTCCGATCCGCCACGCGCGCGATGCCGAAATCGAGGATCTTGATCGACCGCCGGTCGGCCAGCAGCATGACGTTGGATGGCTTGATGTCGCGATGTACGATGTCCGCGCGATGAGCATAGCTGAGCGCACCGGCAAGCTGCGCGCCGATCGTCAGGATCGTCTCGGTCGACAATTGCTCTTGGCGCGCAATCACCGCATCTAACGGTTCGCCGTCGAGCAGTTCCATCGCGATATAGGCGATGCCATCGGCCTCGCCGACATCGTAGATCGTGACAATGGCCGGGTGAGAAAGGACACCCGCAGCCTTGGCTTCCCGCAAGAAGCGCAAGGAATATTCCGCGCTACTGCGGAATTCCGGCCGCAGCAGCTTGATCGCCAGCACGCGATCGATGCTCGGATCGTGGGCGCGCCAGACTTCCGCCATCGCGCCTTCGCCGATCCGTTCATGCAACTCGTATCTGCCGATCCGATCCATGGGCCCCTGCTTTCTTATGGCTGTTTCACAGTCTTTTGAATGCGGCGCGCGCGTGCGAGATCACGTGCGATCAACGGGTTTTGCGGATCGAGCTCACTTGCCTGCGCGAGCAACAGCACCGCCGAATTGATCGCGCCGCGATTGAGCTGCTCCAAACCGCGTGCGCGCAGCTTCGACGCCTGGATAGGATTTCTCGCAGGTTTGGGTGGAGCGGCTTTAGGTTTGGCTGGCGCCGCAGCAACTGGCGTCGAATTGTCCCTCGGCTTTTCGACGATTATTTTGGGAGCATGCGTAACCGGTTCGTCGCCCGGAATGCGAAGCTTCTGACCGGCCTTCAGGCTCTCCGGTATGCTGATGTCATTATAGCGCGCCAAGGCATAAGCCATCATGGGATCGCCCAAATAGCGCTCGGCCAGCACGGAAAAGCTGTCACCTTCCTCTGCCACTCGGTAAAAGGATTTGCTGCCGAGCAATTGTTCGGGCGGTGTATCAATTTGTTTGATGAGCTTCCGCGCGATGGCGTCGCCGGGCTGCTTTTTTAGCGCCTTCAACAATACGGCGCGTGCCTCCGATGGCCTGCCCTGGTTGAGCAGCTGCATTGCCTGCTTGACTTGTTCCTGGTTGGCCCATCCCTGCGCGGACGCAGTTTGCGGCCCCGCCACCTCGGGGTTGCTGCCGCACGCGGCGAGCATGAGCGTTCCAGCAATCGTTATCGTGATGCCAAGCTTCGTAACTGGAGAGTTTATCATGCGGAAAGTCGCTCGCTGATCTCGGCAAGTTGCGCAGCCATCGCGAATTGCTGCCATGGAAGTTCGAGGGGTGCTTTCGCAAAGGCCCGGAATGCGTCGGCCGGCATGGGCTTGGCGAAGAGATATCCCTGGAAAAAGCGGCATCCGAGCTGATGCAGTACCGTCACCTCTTCACGCGTCTCGACGCCTTCACAGAGAACGTCGAGGTTAAGGCCTTTGCCCAGCGCCACGATCGCGGCGCAAATGGCCCGGCTTTCCGGACGGACATGGACGTCGGTTACAAAAGCGCGGTCAATCTTGAGCTTGTCGAAGGGCAGATTTTGCAAATAGCTCATGCTGGAATAGCCGCTGCCAAAATCATCGATGGCAAGGCGCACGCCCATGTCGCGCAGCCGCCCAAAAATCTGGCGGCTATAGTTGATGTCCGCCATCGCGGCGGTCTCGGTCAGCTCCAGCTCGATTGCACTGCCGTCAAGGCCATGCCGGTGGAGGGTCCGCTCGACCTTGGAGATCAGCGTTGGATCAAGCACTTGCCGGGCTGACAGGTTGATTGCGACGCGCATGTCTCGGAAGCCTGCAGCGCGCCATTGGCGAACCTCCCGGCACGCGGCATTGAGCACCCACATGCCGATCGTGTCGCTTAGCCCAACTCGCTCCATGATTGGAATGAATTGCGCCGGCGAGATATTGCCAAGTTCGGGGTGTGACCAACGCAGCAACGCCTCCGCACCGATCAGCTTACGCTCGGCCAGATCAATGAGAGGCTGGAAAGCCAGGATGAACTGCTGCCCTTCGATCGCGAACGGCAGCGCTTTCTCAATTGCGAATATCTCGCGCTCGACATTGGCTGGCGGACGTGACGGGAGTTTCAGCTCGCCCGTGGATGCAATTTGGGGCGCTGCCCTCACGCCCACGGCGCGCTTAAGCAATTCTACGCCGTTCCTTCCATCTTCAGGGTGGAAAGCCAGGCCGATCTCGATCGACGGCAGCATTCGATCAGGATCGCTTAGCTCCTGGCGCGCGACATAGGTGATGGCGCGAAGCTCGTCCTGCGCCTGTTTGCGGTCCGCGCCGTCTGGCACCCAGATGGCGAAGCTGTCGCGATCGATCTGCGCCAAAACACGACCCGATCCGACCGAGGAGGCTAGGCGCTTCGAAAAGCTGATCAGCGCATGACGCGCCTTCTGCTCATCAAACGCTGCCAGTCCATCATAGTCGGCAAAGCGGATCACCCCCAGCGTGCCAGAACGGTTACGCCCATCCGCGATCGCCTCGATCAATGTTTCCCGTGTGGCAAGACCGGTCACGGGGTGAATGTTCGCAGATCGGGAATGGAGGACGGCCCCGTTCACGGCTTGAGGAGCTGCGGGAAGCACGGAAGAACGGGCATTCCGCGCGGCCACGCTCCAGCAGCATGCCATCACAACTGCCAGCATGACGACGGCAATTGCGGCGGAATAGAGTGCCGCGGCTAGCGCGACAGTGGCCCCCGACGTGAAGACAAGAAGCAGCAGGACGAAGCCCCAGCCTGTCGATCTCAACATCCCGGTGTCCGAAGGGAGTCCAAGCATCGCGAGCCTTATTTTTTCAACCCCCGCGAAGCTCCTAACCGCCGCCGGTTAATTAATCGTATCTCCCTATCGGAGTTAAATGATTGCAAAATTTAGCTTTGTCCATAAGTGCACATTGGCTCGCCGCTTTTCAGCAGCCCATTGAACGCATCCAGGTGCAAACAGCATCGCCTTCATTTCAGTGGTTAAAGCCGATCCGCGGATCGTGTGAACGATAACCTCGAATAGCTCCGTCGGATTGCTGGAATGCTGACCCTCCGGAACGGCAGGGTTCAGGCGGTAGACTGGATAGCTGCCGCTTAAGCGGCTGGCTCGGCTGCCATTATCTATCGCGGAAGCTGCCATCCGTTCAAGTCTAGGTGCCGGTTGAGCAGGCGCAGCAGTTCGGCTTGCTCGACCTCACCGCTTAGCAAGAACCGCATCGGCCTTCTTATCGATTTTGGTTTCCTCAGCCTTCGACATTCTGCCGCCTTTGACGGCTTGGCTTGCACGCGCCTTGGCATTCTTTGCGTGGGCTGCATCCTCAATCGGATAAGCGCGCTTTTTGGGCTCGGCAAACTTACTTGCAGGAAGCGTGTCGCGAGCAGATGTTGATAGTTTCGACATGGATTTCACCTCCAAACCGATTAAACGCCACTTATCGGTCTGGGTTCACCAGATCAGCTTCAACGCATCGCCCCCTCGGTTATGTTAGAATGTCCGCTCATCTAACGCCGATATCTTCGTTCCGTTTCGGCTCCAGGGTGTCCAGCCCATGAAGCTTTGCCACATATGTAATGAACATATGCCGGATCCGGAGGTTCAGTCTTGGAGAAAGCCGTCAGGCCGGTTCGAGGAGCAACATGTGCGTTCAGTCCTGCTGCGGTCGGCAGCACTCTTGCTGGTTCTAGCGGGGTGCAATGTTCAACAACACCAGCAGGCGAACGGGGACGCGTTGGATAGCGAGCATCCCGGCGCTCCGCGCTGGGACAACCGCACGGTCCAGCAGTTGCGGGAAGCTGTCGAGAGCCGCACAGCGCATGGCTTGAACCAGATGCGTTTCACATCGGAGGCGCAGGGCGATCAACAGCTGACCCAGGTGGCGCTTACCTATGCGGGGGCGCTAGCGCACGGCGCCGTCGACCCGGCAAAGCTCTATGATCTCTACACGGTGCCTCGGCCGAAGGTGGATCTAAATGCCGGGCTGGCCGCAGCCTTGCACGCCGGGAATATCACCGGCTGGCTCAACAGCCTCGCTCCTCAGGACGCAAACTACCGACGGCTTTCGCAAGCCTATCTCAAGCTGCGACAGCAGCCGACCACACCGACCGCCAACCTGCCGGACGTCGGAGATGTGATCAGACCAGGTGCAACGGACCCGCGGATACCGGTGATCGCCCGGCAGCTCGTGATCCTCGACTATATCGATCCCAAGGCGGCCCAAGGCAGCCGCTACACGCCGGCGATGGTTGCTGCCGTGAAGAAGATGCAGGCCGACTATGGGATGAAGCCTGATGGGGCGATCGGCAAGGAGGCGTTGGCGATCCTCAACCTGTCCGATGTTGACCGGATGCGTGCGATCGCGGTTGCGATGGAGCGGATGCGCTGGCTGGAGCGCACGCCGCCTGCCACCCGGATCGACGTCAATCTGGCAGCGGCTCGGCTGACCTACTGGCGGGACGGTCAAATTGCCGACATCCGCAAGGTCGTCGTTGGCGAGCCCGACAAGCAGACGCCGCAGCTCGGCTCCCCCATTTTCCGCCTAGTTGCCAATCCGACGTGGACCGTGCCGCGCTCGGTGCAGGAGAATGAGATCGAGGAGAAAGGCCCGGATTATCTCGAAGCCAACAATATGACGTGGAAGGACGGCTGGATCGTTCAGGGCTCGGGTCCGAAAAATTCGCTGGGGTTGGTCAAGTTCGACATGCAGAATGATCAGGCCATTTATCTGCACGACACACCTGCCAAGGCATTGTTCGGTCTCGTCCAGCGACAACGCAGCCATGGGTGTGTCAGGGTGGACGACGCTCTCGGGTTTGCCGCCTTGTTGGCACAGGATGAAGGGGTGCTGGATGAGTGGAACCAGGCGCTGGCGAGCGGAGAGGAGACCTTCGTCAACTTGCCGCACAAAATTCCCGTCAGGATGCTCTACCAGACCGTATTATTCGACGATTCCGGCGAGCCGATCGTACGGAATGACCCCTATGGCTGGGATGACCGGGTCGGCGAGGCACTCGGCTTCAAAGCAGGCCATGCATTGCGCGTCGGGACCACGCAGGCGGACATCGGACCGTAAACCGCAGCATCCCTTCGGCCGGTGAAGTGGTTTAGCACCGAAGCTCAACCAACGACCAGCGGCATACATCGATCGTCGGGCGAGCGTCTTAGGGCCGGGGGCGGCCATCCCATCCGATTTGGAGCAAATGGGCGGCAAAGGGGTGGTAAGCTGGCAGGCGGCTTTGGGAAATGCTCTGCAAAAGCGGTCTTATTAACCTCACTCAACGGGGCGTCAGCACCACCTCCATGCCGACGCGCGCGTCCGTTACGACTTCATTGCCGGTGCCGCCGTTCATCAGTGTGATCATCTGCGACCAAAGCTGCGGTTGTTCAGTCGTAGCGGTTGGGTCGAACACGCGCACTATGCGGGCTTCGCGTCCAAGCGCACTGGAATAGGCATCCGCTTACTCCTTGGCTTTGGCAATGGCCTTGGCAGCAGCTTCTCGTCGCGCGGCGGCATCGTTACGAAGCGACAGGATTGGCGGCTGAGCGGCTACGTCCTGCCTCTCCAGCAGCAACTGACGCACAGCGGCAAGGCGGGACATATCGGTCAGTTCGATCTGAACGCCAGCCGTCGCAAACTTGCGTTGTCGGGCCATAGCTAGGAGCGCCGCCGCAGCGGCTGGATTGGGTTCGTCGTCTTCGGAATAGGCTTCATCGCCGACGAAGCCGATCTGGGAGGTCCCAGGTGGCAACATAGTGATTGCATCATCTGGCACGCCCATTTTTCGCAGCTTAGAAGATCGTGCACCGCCGCGTCGCAAGCGGCACGGGCAGCAGCGGCGTTCTCGGCTCGCCCAGTAACGATTAAACGGAAGCGCGCGATTTCCGGGCGATTTAGCACCTGCCCAGTTCCAGCGACCTGCGCCAGAACCTCTCCGGGTCCAAGAACGACCGGACTCGTTCCTTGCGCCGCAAGTGGGGACATCGTGACCATTGCCGCAGCGGCAAATGATACAATTGCGCGCATATAATAACCCTCCCCTTGTCTACTTTGGACAATGCCCCTCCCCGCGTGTGGAAGATGTCCGCTTTCGGCGGTAAGACAAGGATCTCGGCGACGGAGTTTGGGTCGGAAGCGAGCTAACCCGTTCTGAAGGGCAAGGCTGGGAAACCGCATGCTGTGACGGCAATACGACGTCGAAGGGTGGACTCTCAGGTTACGCTCACGTCTAAGCAAGAGGAAATGCGGATAGTGCGCAACCGAACAGCAATGGTCTTGTCCCTCGCTTTATTCGGATTTTCTCCGCTCGCGCACGCTGAGCCGAGGCTGACCATCCCGCGCGCGATCGGCCATGATACGTGGATCACGAATGCGGATTCCCCGCCGGAGGGCACATATGGGGTGGTTTCCTTCAAGTTACTGATTGGTACCGATGGAATGCCGACATCTTGTGAAATCACCAAATCGAGCGGTTACGAATCATTGGACAATTTAACGTGCCACTTGGTCCAAAGGCGCGCGAGATTCACGCCGGCGACTCTTGATGGAAAACCCTCTGAGAGCTCGTATTTTGATACGGTACACTGGCTAAATAGATCATCCGGCGGAGTGCCGTTCACAGTATCTGCACGCAACGTGGTTACCCAGTTCGATATCGATGCAAACGGCAAGATTACAAATTGTTCTGTGGACGGAGCCAAGACGACAGAGGAAAATTCCTTTTGTCGTTTCCATGATCGAATTGCGGTCCCTGTTGGAGAACCCCAAATCAGAAATGCCCATGTCACACAAACGACGCGGGTAGAAATAACGCCGCATTAAAGTGCTTGAAGCATCGAGCCCGGGTCCAGCAATTTCACCAAGATCGTCCAGCGCATCGGTATGCGCATCCGCCTCGATCCAGACCAAGTGCCGCTGATGAGCTTGCGGCCCGGACTGTCCGTGACCGCGAAGGTGATGCTCGATTATACATGCCGGCTGTGCAGTTTCACATTATAGTCGATTACCCGCTTCACGGGCACAAGGACTTTCATCATCCCTTCTCACACAAGAAGTCGCTGATATCGGCGACACAAAAATATGAGAGTTGAAGATGTCAAAGTCGGAGCATCTTCAACTCTCAGGAGTCTGCAGAGAGGAGCACAGGCTTGATCGACTTCCAAGGATTGCGGTGGCGTACCGCAATCCGCTTAATATTTGAACGTGAACTGCAGAGCCACCGTCCGCGGGTCCATGATCGCCTCACGGACATCCGAATGCACTCCCGTCGCAGTACCGGTGCGCGATCCCGTGTAAGTGTTGTCGAGCGCTGACGTGCCGATGAAATGATTGCTCAAATTCTTGCCAATCAGTTCAAGCTGCCAGCGGTCATCCCGCTGGGCAAGGCTCACGACGGCATCGATCGCGACATATTTCTTCTGGAAGAAGCGCGTCGCATTGTCCGGTGCGAAGGCATAAAGCTTGTACCGGCTCGAATAACGAATGTTGGGCGAGAAGCCGATCTTCAGATTATCGCCGATCGGTTTCACGTAATCCCCGCCCAGCGTCGCCACCCAGCGCGGAGCCTGCGGCGTCCGCTGACCATCCAGATTCTGCAGCGTGAAGGCGCCCGCCGCGTTGGGCGTCAGGTTGCATCCTTCGCTGGGACGCTCTCCCCCCAGACAGGGAGCCCGTGAGAAGCTGGTGTAGATCGCATCGGTCAGCGCGGCGGACGCACGTAGCGTCAGACCCGGCACGCTCCGCGGTGCGAACTCGGTTTCCAGCTCGATGCCGCGGGTACGGGCTTTGCCGGCGTTGGTCGTCAGATAGCGAATGGTGGTCGGATCAAAATAATCGACTTGAAGACCCTTGTAGATATACCAGAAGCCATCGAAATTGAGGCGCAGCTGATTGTCGAACAAGGTCGACTTGATCCCGCCCTCGAAGCCCGAAACCTTTTCCGGCGCGAAAGTCGCGTCGGCTGCGGTGCTGAGCGGCGAGATGCTGCCGCTGATCGAGAAGCCGCCCGACTTATAGCCGGTGCGGTAGCTGCCATAGAGCGTGACATTCCCAGAAGGCTTCCACGTCAGCGTGGCTTCGGGCGAAGTATTGTTGAAGACCTGGTCCGGCTGCGCCAGCGTGGTCTGGGCGAAGGACGCCCGCGAGCTGGGGATCGCATAAGGCGTCGAGAGGCGGCTGTTCTTCTTCTGTGCGAGTAGCGGACGCCGGCCGTGACGTTCAGCGTCGGCGTGATGTTCCAGATCGCGTCTACGCTTTCTACAACCAGGTACCAGGCGTCGAGCAGGTCACCCGCTTGCGTCAGGACGAGGGCTATGATCAACGGGACGAATAATCTCCAAGCCCGTTGGCACCAATATCGCGCCGACACTGGCCATCAAGTGCTTCGTCAATCGTCCCGCCCCAGCGCCGGGCGAGTTTAAAAAAATAACTGCGCGCTTCTATACTTAGGTTAGCTTGATTATCATATCTCTGCCCATCCGCTAGATTTAAACTCGGTTCATTTCGTCCGGATCCTGAGGGATACCATAGGGCTGATAATCTTTTTAGTATTTCGTATAAAAGCGAAATAGCGTTATGGGCCGGGTCCACACCAACGTCCATAATCACTTCGCTCTGGAACGCCACCTCGTCGACAGAACCGCCTACAAGGAACGCCGCTCCGCCGCTCTGGCGGAGTGGCAGATGCTGGCTGCCTGAACGCTGCTGATCATATACCGAACTCCGCCAAGTGGAGACGAGTTCGCATTAGGCTGACAGCACCCTCGGTACTGTTCCGTCATGAGTCTCCGGTCAATGCAACCAAGGTTCCAGCAGCGATAAGTTGGAATGAGTGCTCGTCAACCTCCGAGATCACCCACTGCGCGCTCAGGGTTCCGTCTGATTGCGTGCGACGCCAACTGCGATGGCAGCCATCACGCAGTCTGTCGAGCCCTCGTTACGCCAGGCGTGCTCTGTGCCATTCTGGACGAGGCAATCGCCAGCGGTGAGAACAACCTTCTCGCCGCTGTCAAAAAAGCAACTGATCTCCCCAGATATGATGATGATGTAATCGACCGTGTCGGTGCTGTGCATCCACATCGGCAACGTGTCGGCGGGTGGGTAGCTCGGCGGCCATATAGATACGGTGAGGTGAGTTCCCCCTGGTCCAGGAAAAATCTGGGACATGTCCGTGAAAGTCGCTGCAGGATCGGCACTCCCAATGGAATAGGGAAGGCGATCGGCAGGTTCGGTGTGCCACGCATTGAAGAAACGAGTGCTGCCAGGGCCCGCTATCTCAAGGGAAACCAGTGCGTGCCCGTCAGAGGCGACACGGGACCTTCCGTCGCCGTCCGCCGCGGTTACGATCCGACGAGGCGTCGCTAGTCGTTTGTTGCTCGCGTCAGAGATGATTTCCCCGCCCATTTTTCGCCTCTCCTCCTACACCGCCATGGAGGTCTGCCCGCCAACTAAGGCTGACCTGCGTCCACGGTTGAATTGACCGGCGCAGGGTGCCGCGCCTATCGGATTTCCGAAATGACATTTTTCCCTCGAATCCTGCCATGACGAAGCGCATAGCGTTGGTACTCTTCAACGGGTTTCAGCTGCAAAGCATCGCGGGGCCACTGTCCGCATTCGAAGCAGCCAATGGTTTCGTTCCAGACGCATATTCTCTTGAGCCGGTCACACCTCATCCGGCCCCTGTCACCAGCAGTGCAGGGATTCCTGTTGGTACCTGTCGATCCCGTGTCGGTCCGTTTGACACACTGCTCATTCCCGGAGGGGCCGGGTTGCAAGATTCTGGAGTCCGGGGCGCTATGGTAGCATGGGTCCAGGCGGAATGCGCGGCGGCTCGCCGCCTCGCCAGCATCTGCACAGGAGCCTATATAGCCGCGGAAGCAGGCATTTTAAATGGCCTGCGCGCTACCATCCATTGGGATGCCATCGGCGCCTTCAGCCGTCGTTATCCGCGCGTCAGATTGCAACCTGACGAAATCGTCGTTCGGGACGGTTGGGTTTGGACATCCGCCGGGGTCAGCGCCGGTATCGACCTTGCCTTGGCGCTGATTGAAGACGACCTCGGTACGGCCGTATCAATGCGCGTCGCCCGGCAGCTGGTCGTGCCGTATCGCCGCACCGGTGGGCAACTCCAATACTCATCCATGCTCAATGCCACAGATCACGGCGGCCGGTTTTCTGGACTCCTTGAGTGGATGCGCGACCATCTCTCCGAAGCACTGAAGGTGGAGGACCTGGCTAACGTCGCCGGAATGAGTCCGCGCAATTTCGCCCGTGCGTTCCGGCTAGAGACGGGGATTACGCCTGCCAAGATGGTGGAATATATGCGGCTTGAAACCGCTCGGTTGAGCCTCGAAACCACGCGTAATTCTGTCGAGAACGTTGCCGAGGCGGCTGGGTTCGGTGATTCCGAACGGATGCGCCGAGCCTTTGTCAAATCGTTCGGGAAGTCGCCGCAAGCGTATCGTCGCCTGACCCGGTAAGCACGCGCGCCGGCACGCTTTCGATGGGTAGGACACGATGCAAAGCCGCTGTCCTGCCGTTCGGTGACCAGCAAACAGAACACTGTTGAAGTGCTTCCGTGAGAGCAGGCATTGGCTACTCAACTCAGCGCCTCCAGCCCCCGCCCGGCCGCAGCGGTCCGCCTCCATCCGCAGCTAAAGTACGGACCAAGGTAAGGACAAAGACGCCCGATCTACACATAACAGGTTGAAAATAGGCGTTTTCTGTCGGAGACGGAGAGATTCGAACCCTCAAATTCTAATCGTTGGTCAGGCGATTACCTGTAACCCCTTCGCCTTCACGAGGTTCAGCAGCTTGAGCGACGGTCCGTCGGGACGCTACTCGCCGCGCTCCCACTTGCTGACCGCGTCTTTCCGAACGTTGAGGTAATGAGCGAATACGGGCTGGGAGACCTTCTCGCGCTTCCGCAAGGCACGAATTTCGTCGGGCGCCATTAGCTCGACCGGCGTGAGACAAAGCGCATCGAACTCGCGCATCGTCGACTTGTCGACGAGCCCGATCCGATGAAGTCCCGCTGCGGCTTCATGCACCGATGCCAAAATCGGGCTTTCAGCCCGCTTCGCTTTCACCTTCGCCTTCATCGTCAGAAACCTCGATCAGTTCACCCGCTGTGACAGCAACCTCAATCTTATCCTCGGAATGACCCAGGTACACCCCTGCCAACTGCTTCAGTGCCTACAGTTCCTTCGCGCTCACATTCGCCTTCTCATTCTTGGCAAAGCCGTGGGCGAAGAAGCTGTGTCCGCCCACCCTGAACAGAATGATCGTCCGAAATCCTCCTGACCTACTGCCACCGGGCTTGGCCACGCGCTGCTTGAACACGCCACCCCCCAAGTCCACGTCGTGCTCCCCGGCGAGCCTTTCGCGGCTTGGCGACGAGTGTGCACGGGTTGGACGTCAACCCGAGGCGCCACTCTTTCATCGCATGGGTGAACGCGGTGGAGATGGGGAAGCTCGCGATTCACCGATGAGGCCGAGACCGAAAGCAACCTTGTGTCTCTCCCTCCGTTCACTGCAGCTCACGAATGGGTGCTGTGCGCCTCATAAACGGTCGTTCCCGGCGGACGCTCCGGATACCGAAAGCGCCCGGTCGGCTTTCCTCGACCTAGGGACGGCTATGGGGTGGGTCCCTGCCTGACCGCTTTTTAGGACGGCAAACCGGATAGCTGCCGTCGCTCGCTGCTGGGTGGTTCGATCGCAGTCGCCGACAATAACGGACGTCGGCGGTCATCCATGCGCTGCCCGGAAGCAGACCTTTCAAAACGGAGATCTATGTCTAGATAGCCATGCGCAGTCGCTGCTTCCGGCGCTCAAGCTGCGTGGCGTCGGAAGCAGCTAGGGAATCATCGTTGACGATGCCGACCTGCATCCGGGGATATCAGTCCGATTCTCTATGCGCTCGATATCTTGTGACCCGGGCAAGTTGTCATTGTCGATGCACGAGGGCATGTCGGGACAGCGGTCTGGGGGGAGATCATGCATAGCTGCGCGTTAGCACGCGGCGCGGCAGCCGCGATCGTCGATGGCAGCATTCGGAAATTTCAGCTTTCTCGCGACGTCGGCGCTCGGCCCATGCCCGAAGAGGGGCGAGCGAACAGACATCCCGCGCATGTTTAGCTAACGAGGCCCGGCGCGTAACCTTGACATAACAGCCGCCAATCTTCCATGGAAGGTTTTATCTGATTGAGGAGAAGAAAGTGGAAGGCTATCTTCCCCGCCTGCGTCTGGACGGCCAGGGCATTGTCGTACTTGGAGCGGGTGCGGGGATGGGAGCGGCTTCGTCTCGCGCGCTCGCAGAAGCCGGAGCGCGCATTCTGTGCGTCGACCGGGAAATGGGCCTCGCCGAACAGATCGCCCTTGAAGTCGGCGGCATCGCCTTTGCGGCTGATGTTACCGATAGAGCCGGGATGGAAAATGTCTTCGAGACCGCCCAAGCGCATTTTGGCGCCAGCCTGAAGGGCGTCGTCGACATCGTGGGCGTTGCCCTGCTCGACAAGGTCGAATCGTTCGACGATGCGAGGTTCGATGCCCAGTTCGAGGTCGTGCTCCGCCACGCGTTTCTGGCGATTCAGATTGGCGCTCCCATCCTTTCGGCCAATGGCGGCGGCGCCATGACGTTCATCGGTTCGAACTCCGGCATGAAGAGCGTCCCTGGGCAAACGATCTACGGCGCCGCCAAGGCTGCGCTTCATCATATGGTACGGTGCTCGGCGCGCGAGTTTGGCGATCGGGGCGTACGAATGAACGTCATTGCACCCAGCTTCGTCCGAACGCCGCGTCTTCTGGAGAAATTGGGTCCGGAATTCTGGGAAACCGTGGACAGGACCGCGCCGCTCGGCCGCGCGGGAACGGTCGAGGACATCGCGTCCGCGGTGCTCTTTCTGCAATCCGCCCTCGCAGGCTATGTCACCGGCAACGTGATGACTCTTGATGGCGGCGGAGACGTGGTTGCCGCTCTGCCGACACCTTAAGCGATGTCGAGCAACGCCACGAAAGCGTTGGGGATCTGTCTGTCGCGTCGTCACACCTTAGCCGCTCCGCAGTGGCCGCCGAAGGGCAGCCCGCAGGCCTCAAAGATGTTAAATATCTTCTTTGGAAGGTATTATTCGGCGGATCGCCGTGCTATGGAGTGATAGACGCCTAGCCAGGCTCCGTCCGAGCCTTGTTAGCCATATAGTTGTAATTATTGTATTTTTTTGTTTCGCGGATATTTCTCGATGCCTCTGGGAGTCGCCGTTCCCGTAATCTGGGTATCTCGGTATCACACTTAGAAGATGCATAGCCGCACGATGCGCGAACATGGAGTAGGATGATGCTTTCACACGAGGACAATGAACTGATGTGCCGCGTAGGTCCGGGCACGGCCATGGGTGCGGCGTTGCGGCGTTATTGGGTGCCGTTCCTCCAAAGCTCCGACCTCTCCGAGCCCGGCGGCGACCCGCGCAGGGTGGAATTGCTGGGCCAGACCTTCGTGGCGTTCCGCGGGACCGATGGGGTCATTGGGCTGCTGGACGAGGCATGCTGCCACCGCGGTCCGAGCCTTGCGCTTGGACGTGTCGAGGGTTGCGGCATTCGCTGCTTGTTCCACGGCTGGAAATTTGCGGCAGATGGCACCCTGCTCGAAACGCCGAATGTGTCGGATCCGCGTTTTCGCGAGCGTGTGCGAGCCAAGGCCTATTCCGTTCGCGAGGCCGGCGGGCTGATCTGGGCCTATATCGGTCCGAAGGATGACGAGCCCCCCTTCCCTGCCTGGAAGTTTCTCGATCTGCCTGACGCCCACCGGATCACATCCACGCACATCTATGACTGCAATTATGTCCAGGTCACAGAGGCGCTCGTGGACTCGTCCCACCTGTCCATTCTCCATTCCAATGGGGTCGCGAAGGCAGGGGACATCGAGATCGATTACGGCGAGCGGGTCGCCCAGATGGGCGTCGATCTGGCGCCCCGTCTCGAAGTTCAGGAGACCGACAGCGGTTTCCGTTACGCCGCCATTCGCCGCAACGACAACTCTCCGGATCAGCTCCACACAAGAATCACGCAATTCGTCGCGCCATATTTCGTGTTCAACGCCAATGGCGACATTCTCACCATCATGGTGCCCGCCTCCGACGTGAAGACGCTCTTCTTCCACGTCTTCTGGGACGAAGAGAAGCGGATCGGCGAGGAACCGCTACGCAGCGCCCAGCTCAAGTTCGTCGGTCTCGACGACGAAACGCTAGCTCATTACGGCGTTGGTCTCGATACGCCCGAGGCCGAGCGGCCCGGCTGGCACAATAAATTCATGCAGGATCGCGTGGCAATGCGCGAAGGTCGCAGCTTTACCGGCCTTGCTGGACTCATCGAAGAAGATGTCGCCGTTGCAGTCAGCAGCGGGCCTATTCGCAACCGCGAGATCGAGAATCTGTGCCCGGCGGACCTCGCCGTCGCACAGCTGTACAGGGCGCTGCTGAAGCTGGTGCGCACGGACCCTCCAATCGTGCCGACCAACGACAAGGATCGCCTCGTTCGTGGCTGGACCACGGTGCTCAAGGCCGGCGAGAACTGGCGCACATTGGCTAGCGAAGGAGAAATCGCTGAGTCCGTCGCCAAAGAGCACGCCTGAAAATATGGTGTAGAAGGACTTACTAATGGAAAACCCCTGGACCAACTTCACCCATATCGGGATCGTCACGCGCGATATCGAGCGCACCGTGCAGCAATATGTCGAGCTCGGAATGGGACCTTTCAGCCGGTTCGATCTTCCCAGCGACGAATTTGCCCAGTTCAAATGGAGGCATCACTTCAACAAGCCGACCGATGATCACAAGTATAAGGTGGCCTGGGGTAAGCTTGGCGCAATCTCGATCGAGATCTTTCAGCCGGTCGCCGGCGACAGCATCCCGCAGCGTTTTCTCGACGCCAAAGGCGAAGGCGTCTGGCACTATGGATATGATGTCGAGGACATGGAAACGGTCAAGGAATTCATGAGCGAAAAAGGTTATTCCGTGGTTGGCGCCGCGGAAACTGAGGAAGGCGTCAAGATGTATTATTTCGGCACTGAGGATTATGGCGGCGTCTATTTCCAAGCCCACGAAGTACCGCCTGAAAGCACGATGTACGAGAAGCTCGCCACCGTTGGAGCCGAGCCGGCCGACGCCTGAAGAGTATAATTGCATATTTGGAGCGGATAATGGCCAACCAGGCTGACGGTGCATCCTTTCTTCCCGTTATAGAGTCAAAGAACTTCGAGCTCATAGCATATCATCACATGGACAAGCGGCCGCATTTCAAGATGGGCTTGCAGGTGGTGGACGGACGCTGGTATCTCTACACGGGGCATTTCTGGCATAATGGCTGGACTGTCGTCGATGTCACCGATCCACAAAAGCCCGAGGTCGTCCATCACTGGGAGGGACCTGAGACCAACACCTGGACCCTTCAGGTCCAAGTCGCGGATGGTAAGCTGATCACCGGGCTGGAGAAGATCGGATCCTGGCTGCCGGAGGAACGCGCAAAGCTGTGGGGCTTTGTTCCTGGCCTTCCGAACGAGGAAGGGGTCATGATCTGGGATGTGGAAAGGCCGTTGGAGCCCAGACTCCTGGGCCAGTTCGCGACCGGCGGATGCGGTACGCACCGCAATTTCTACGATGGCGGCGACTACATGCATCTGGCAGCCAACATGGCCGGCTTTCGAACCAATATCTATGTTTGCGTGGATATTTCCGATCCCACCAAGCCTCGCGAAGTGTCCCGCTTTTCAATGCCTGGGCAGCGGAACGAGGATCCGCCGGTCGCGCCCAGCGAGCTGGGGTCGCTCCACGGACCTGCTTATATAGAAAATGGACGTGCGTACCTCCCTTATGGCCGCTTCGGCGGCGTCATCCTCAACGTAGAGGATCCAGCCAAGCCCGAGCTCGTGAGCCAGTTCAAGATCGGCGATTTTGGCAGCATCATCGGGTGTCATACCTATTTGCCGCTGGCGGACCGCAAGATGGCCGTTCTTACGACCGAAGCGATTCTCGAGAACAATATGGATTCCGCTAATCTGGTAGCGCTGATCGACCTTTCTGACGAGACGCGTCCACGGGCCATGTCGATCCTGCCAACACCGGTACCGAGCGAAAGCGCGCCGTTCCGCAGCTATGCCCAGCGCGGCGGTAAGTTCGGCCCCCACAACATCCACATTCCGAACCACCAGGCGAATTACGCGACGGTCGGCAACCTGCTGCACCTCACCTATTTCGCCGGCGGGCTGCGGACCTACGATATCAGCGACCCCTACCAACCCCGGGAGGTCGGCTATTTCGTGCCGGGAGACCCCACTGAGCGTCTCGGCAGACCCTATCTGCCCACCAACTTGGTGCCACAGTTCGAGGACATTCTAATCGACTCGCGCGGCTACATCTACATCGGTGATCGAAATTACGGTTTGACTGTCCTGCGGTATACGGGGCCAGAAGCTTGAGTCCATTGCTCGACAGCGTCCCCATTGCCGTACTGACGGGGTTTTTGGGCAGCGGTAAGTCCACTCTTCTCAATGGATTGCTACGGAGTGGATCACTCCCTCCGACAGCAATCGTCATCAATGAGTTTGGGGAAGTCGCAATCGATCACGCGCTGATCGAGGGTGTAACCGAAGGCGTCATGCTCCTCAGTTCGGGCTGCGTATGCTGCGCGGTCCGATCCGATCTGGAGGCAGCGCTTCGCGATCTTCATTTGAAGCGTGTTCGCGGTTTGATCCCGGACTATGAGGCAGTGATCCTCGAAACGACTGGATTGGCGGATCCGGGACCGGTGTTGCAAACATTGACGTCCCGGACCATTCGAGAGATGCGCTACCGACTCGGTCCGGTGATCGCCACACTTGATGCGCAGAACGGCATGGCCGCGTTGGAATCGCATCATGAAGCCGTTCAGCAGGTCGCAATCGCCGACCGCGTCATTCTGACGAAGACCGATCTCGTTCCGGATCATGCAAAAGTCATAGCGCTGGCGAGGGAGATCAACCCGTACGTGCCGATCGTTCGATCGAGCGCAACACCCACCTCGGAAGCGATTTTTGGAGACAGCCTGCTATCTGAGCTGCCTCAGGTTCGCACATATCCCTCCGACGGGCACCACTATCACCATTTGTCGGGGATATCGTCCTATGGTCGCGTCATCGAAGGAGCGTTGGACTGGGACCGGGTGGAAACGCTTGTGCGGTCGTTCTTGCAACGGAACGGCGAGCGTGTTCTTCGGTTCAAGGCGCTGCTTCACTTACGAGGTATTGACGAAATGACAGCACTTCACGGGGTCCACCACACCCTCTACCCGCCGCGGCTGATTTCTGCGGGGCGAACTGAAAATGTGTCACGCGTTTCCCTTGTCGGCGATAATCTCGCGGATTCGGCTGCTGCGACGTTTCTAGACGATCTGTCGGCGAGTGCGAGCTGATCGCCCCCTGCTTGAACCAGTGTGTTGAACGGCGTGCTGCGTTTCATCACCTACCGTCTGCAGAAATCCGCTGGCCTGGTCGCGATCAGCACCCGCGCATCACGTCAAGGGCCGATCACCGCGCCATCTTCAATGCCTCGATCCCCGCCGCGATCACCTTGGCGTCGGCTCCCTGCGCGATCCTCACCGCGACGCCATCGATCGCCAGCTAAACCGCCGTACCGCTCGATCGAGCGCCGCGTCCGCGGACGTCCGGTGCGGGCGGCGGTTCTGGTACGACCGGCAGGGGCGCTGGCTCGATAACGGCAGGAACGAAGGCCGGCGAAGTCGCGGCGACGTCCATCGCCTGCCGCATCTTCCGGCGCCATGTGAACAGCTGGATGGGGCCGGACGCACCGCGGCAATCCATGGCCTCGGAGTGAGATCAGCCAGGTGCGATGGGGCAATATATGCGCAACAGCGATGGCTCCGCCAAACGCGTTGATCGTCGCTCGCAACGATCAACGCTGTTCGGAGCGCGCAGCTACCCTTGCGCGCGGGATGTTGCGAACCGCGCGAGCTTCTCGCCATGCCCCAGAGGCCACCCATGAGAGCCAAGCGCAAATATCCCAACTAATAGCTTCCCTTTCGCAGAACCAGTCGTATCTGCGTCAGATGCTTACAAGGCGGCTCCCTGCGTCTTTCGTTCAACGCCTCGCATGAGATGCTCGCAAAACGCGATGCCAGCCTCTCTCGTCGCAGGGTCAAGCTCGCCCAGGACATCTCCAAGAATCGAGTTGTCCGCCATCGATTCCGACATCGCGGTCGCGACCTTCAGCCCTTTTGGTGTCAGGCTCACCAGAAAGCCGCCGCCGTGGAGCGGATCCTGCGATCTCACTACCAGTTTCTTGGCAACCAAGCGGTCAACCTGTTTGGTAACCGCTCCAGACGATAGTAGCAACGCTCGAAAGAGATCCGTCGGCCGCCGAGAATAGGGACGACCCGCCCGGCGCAGCGCGAACAGAATGCGCATTTCCGCTCCGCTGACGCCATACTCACGCCGAGCTCGCCTATCGTAATCAGCGTCCATGATCCGACCCATCCTGGTCAGGCCGATCACAAGGAGCATGGCCGAGACATCCTTGGTCGGCATCTCCCGATGCCAGGAAGCATATACCTCATCGAGGTGGGTGGAGGTTTTGCGTTGCAACATCTCTATCCTGAAAGAACTATTCGCCGGCGGGTGACGGCTGACAAAGAAATCTTTTTGCCCGATCCCTGCCAAATCGCTAGACTTTTTTTCCAGCAGACCTGCCCTGCGAAACGCCTTCCAGGTCCTAAGATGGATCAGATCGCCATCTTTGTGCAAGAATGGCTTTGGAGAGAGCAAGCGCGCGTCACGCAAGGCGGCTTGGCGCAAGCAAGGGCGCTCCTGCCGTTGGTCCCGCCCTTTAACCCGCGGGACTGGACCGCAGGCTGACCAAGCCGCCAGCCACATCTTCGCGGAAGCATATCGGCTGGCACCGCGTCCTTGGTCAGGCCGTAAGGCTGACCCCCTAGAGCTAGACCTAAATTGTTGATCGAGCTGCAGGCATGCGGTTCGCCTCATCTTCTTGGATACGTCGCCGCAAAACGCGCTCAACTATGCTCCGCGTTTTCGAATCGGCCTCATAGCCGTCAGCCGGAAGCGAATCTACATCACCGCCAGACGGATCCGCTCATCGAGCGAGGCGAGATACTTTAGATAGCTGGTCTCGAAGGTGGGGCCTGCGGCGCTCCATCGATGTTCCAGTTCAATGAGCCCACCATAGCCGCGCCGAATAACGTCCAGAATGAAGCTTTCAAGCGCGAGGCTGCCACCACCAATTTCGACACGTCCAGGGAAGTCGGCAATCTGGACCACTTCGACAAGATCCCAAACCGAGTCCAGCAGCGAGTTCGGGTCTCCATCCATTGCGGCGACGTGCGCCGTGTCAAAGACCAGTCGTACAGAAGGGCTAGCAACTTCTCGAACGACCTCGGCGGCATCGGCCAGATGGTGGAGAAGGGTCCACGGCAGACGAGACGCATCGACCGCCTCTAGGCAGAGGGTGAAGCCCTCCTCGTTTGCCCTGCTGCCAAGCCGGCGCAGCAAACGCGCCATATTAACTCTTTGTCGCTCCCGCGAATGGATAGCTGTTGCCGCGCTTAGCACCGCGACCTCACGGGCGCCCGTCCGCTTTCCGACTTCAAATGCAGTCGCGACGTCCGACTCGATCCTCTCCTCAATCGCGCGATTACCACTTCCCCAAGGGCTTGCCATCATCACGTCCGGGCTCGCGTAGGTATAGCAGCCTAGGCGAAGTCCATGATCCTTGATCGCCGCGCCGATCCGGACCTGCGCGTCTTTCGTCCGTGTAGTCGCAAAGGGATCCTGCACACCGGCAAAACCACATTCGGCGGCAAAAGCAATCTGCCGGACTGGATCGCTGCTTCCGACACGCTGCCGGAACAAGGGCGTGTCGATCGACGGAAATCCAAGATGTGGAGCAAAAGGTAGGAAGAAGCTCATATCTCTTGATCTTTCGAGGTCGGTACAGCGTCTTCGCTCAAGGTACGAATAGCATCGCGGGATTTTCTACGAGACGCTTCACTGCCTGGACAAAGCTTGCGGCATCCCAGCCGTCAACCACGCGGTGATCGCAGCTGATGGAGACGTTCATCAGTTTGGCAATGGCGATCCGTCCCTCGACTACCACCGGACGTTCGACGATCTTGTTAGGGCCGACGATCGCCACTTCCGGTCGGTTGATGACTGGCGTGGTGGCGATGCCTCCCAAGGCGCCCAGAGAGGTGATCGTCAGCGTGGACCCGGAAAGTTCGTCTGATTTTGCCTTACCGCTCCGCGTAGCGTCCGAAAGCCTCGCAATTTCCGAGGCGAGCTGCCAGATGTTGCGGCTTTCAGCGTTTCTCAAGACGGGCACCATCAAACCGTTGTCGGTCTGTGTGGCTATGCCCAGATGCACAGCGCCCGCCCGCGTAACGATCCCAGCCTCTTCGTCATATCGCGCGTTGATCATCGGAAAGTCAGGCAGCGCCCTGCAGATCGCCGTGATCAGAAACGGAAGGATCGTCAGGCGCGCCCGATCACGACGCTCGCGATTGAGGTCGCCGCGCAACGCCTCCAGCTTTGTGACGTCGAACTCTTCGACATAGGTGAAATGAGGGATATGCCGCTTGGACGCAGCCATGTTGTCGGCGATCCGGCGCCGCAATCCGATGACTTTCACTTCCTCGTTAGGGCGCGCGGAGCCTGCCGGAAGATATCCCCCCCGCGCATGGTACAGCAGGTAGCTGTCGAGATCCGCGTGCCTGATCCTGCCGGATACCGCGGGAACAATCCCGGCGAGATCAACGCCCAATTCCTTGGCGCGCTGCCGCACCGTTGGAGATGCATGAACATGCAGCGCCGCCGCGGTAGAGATGGGGAGAGAAGCCACGGGATGATCGGCTTCTGCGGGAGAGGATGCAGTGCCGGTCCGGTCTTCCTCTTCCCAGTGCGCTTCCCCCTTAAGCGCACCTGATTCATGCGGAGGATTCTGCGGTTGCACTTCGAGCACGGGAGTGCTGACAGGCGTATGCGGAGTGTGAACGACAGCAGAGAACGCCTCCTCAGTCTCGAGGACCGCGAGAACCGCACCGATGGCAACCTGTTCGCCGACCGCGCCGGCCAAGGCTGTCAGGCGGCCCGACACGGGCGCCGTCATCTCCACGGTCGCCTTGTCGGTCATAAGGTCTGCGAGCGGCGCATCTTCTTCCAGATAGTCGCCGACTTTGACGTGCCACGCGACGATCTCTGCCTCGGCAATGCCTTCCCCGATATCGGGCAGGCGAAATTCATAACTGCTCATGCGATCAATCCTGCAATACGCGACGGAGGGCGGCGCTAAGACGCGCCGGGCCTGGAAAATACTCCCACTCGAACGCATGGGGATAAGGCGTGTCCCAGCCCGTCACCCGCTCCACTGGCGCCTCCAGCGAATGGAAACAATGTTCCTGGACAAGCGCGGCAAGCTCGGCTCCGAAACCACAGGTCTTGGTAGCTTCATGGATCACGACGCAATGCCCGGTCTTTTCGACCGACTGAACAATCGCGTCGAGATCCAAAGGCATCAGCGTGCGCAGATCGAGGACCTCGGCGTCGATCCCGGTTTCTTCGGCGGCTGCCAGGGCGACATGCACCATGGTCCCGTAAGCGAGGATCGTCACATCCCCGCCGGGCCTCGCTATCTTCGCCTCTCCAAGCGGCACCGTATAATGGCCTTCTGGAACGAGGCTGTCCGGATGATCGCTCCAGCTTTGTACAGGACGTTCATGATAGCCCGCGAAGGGTCCATTATAGAGGCGCTTCGGCTCGAAGAAGAGAACCGGGTCGTCGTCTTCAATCGCCGCGATCAACAGTCCCTTGGCATCATAGGGATTGGACGGAATGACGGTCTTGAGCCCAGCGACATGCGTAAAAATGCCCTCTGGCGACTGGCTGTGCGTTTGCCCGCCATAGATGCCGCCGCCGTAAGGGCTTCTGACCGTAATCGGCGACCACCACTCACCGGCCGTACGATAGCGCATCCGAGCGGCCTCGGAAATAAGCTGGTCGGTGGCCGGATAGATATAATCCGCGAACTGGATCTCCACGATCGGGCGCTTGCCATAGGCGCCGAGACCGACCGCGACACCGACGATCCCGCCTTCCGAGATCGGGGCATCGAAGACACGGTGGGTACCATAGCGTTGCTGTAGCCCGTCGGTTGCCCGAAACACGCCGCCAAAAAAGCCGACATCCTGGCCGAAGATGACGACGGAGGGATCGCTTGCCAAGGCGACGTTCATAGCGTCGTTGATGGCCTGGATCATATTCATCTGGATCATCTCAGTTCCCCAGCATCATCGCGCGCTGATGGACGAGATGCGCAGGCATGTCCTTGTAGACGTCGTCGAACATCGTCGAGGCGGGCAAGCGGCCCCCCTCCTTCAATGTGCCATAGCTCTCAGACAGCTTGCCGGCGACGCGCACCTCTTCATCGACTTCCTTCTGCAAGGCGGCATGGGCCTCTTCCGACCATATGCCCTGGCCGATCATGCAGCACTTCAGCCGGTCGATCGGATCACCCAACGGCCATCCACAGGTCATCGCGGCTCGATATTTGCTCGGGTCGTCGGATGTCGAGTGGCCCTCCGCACGATACGTGAAGAGTTCGATCACGGTGGGGCCGTGACCCGCGCGCGCGCGCGCCGCCGCCCACGCCGTCACGGCGTAGACGGCGAGATAATCATTGCCGTCGACTCGCAGAGCAGGGATCCCATAAGCGAGGCCACGCGCGGCAAAGGTTGTTCTTTCTCCGCCTGCGATCCCTGAGAACGAGGAGATCGCCCACTGATTGTTTACGATGTTGAGAATGACGGGAGCCTGATAAACACTCGCAAAGGTGAGAGCATAGTGGAAGTCGCCTTCGGCCGTGGCCCCCTCCCCAATCCAGGCAGCCGCAATGCGCCGGTCTTGGTCGGTCGCCGCTCCCATGGCCCAGCCTACTGCCTGGCTATATTGCGTGCCGAGATTGCCGGAGATCGAGAAGAAGCCTGCTTTCCGGCTCGAATAGAATACCGGCATCTGCCTGCCCTTGAGGAGATCATGGCTGTTCGAGTAAACTTGGTTCATCATCTCTACGAGCGGCCACTTGCGAGCGACTAGGAGCCCCTGCTGTCGATAGGTCGGGAAGCACATATCGCCCTGCTCGAGCGCCATCGCCGCGGCGACCGCGACGGCCTCCTCTCCTGTGCATTTCATGTAGAAACTGGTTTTTCCCTGCCGTTGGACACGCACCATGCGAGCATCATAGGCGCGCGTGACCATCATGGCGCGAAGTCCTGCTTTCAGCGCATCCGTGTCCAGATCCGGAGACCATGGTCCTGTTTGTCTCTGCTGATCGTCCAGTACGCGGATCAGTCGGTAGGGCAAATTCCTGATGCTCTCCGGGTCCACATCGATGGGCGGGCACTCGACTGCACCTGCCGCATCCAAAGCGATATGGGAAAAGTCTGCTTCGCAACCCGGTCTTGCGAGCGGTTCGGGCACATGGAACCCGGGACTGTTCTTCAGCATAGCTCATCCTTTATTTTGCTGGCCGGGTCACTCGTCGAAAGCTCCACTGAATGGACACAAATTGCCGAGCGCATCTTCTCGGCGATCAACGAAGCGGCTTCTGGCGAGAGTGCGTCCTGATCGATTACGATCGACAGCCGCCCGCCTGATTGCCGGACTCGAACATCGGACGGCGTCAAATCGCGTTGCGAAAGGAGTCCCAGGATGCGCAACAACGTCTGCGAACCGGCGTCCGCACAGACCGCAAAGCGCCAAGACATGTCATTCATGCCGCCATCGACTGCGACCCGCTGATGATCTGGCGTGCCATATCGTCAGCCATCTTGTTGGTCGCTGCCCCCACGCTTTCGGCCCTTTGCAATATCTTCGTCAGCCTGTCGGCGATTCGATCGACCCGGCCCGCGACAGCATCAGCCCCTTCGCGCATATACTCGGCGGCTACGTTGATAATGCCACCGGCATTGACGACGTCGTCGGGCGCGTAGACGATCCCGCGTTCCCTTAGAGCGTCCCCGTCTTCATCTCGATCAAGCTGATTATTGGCGGCGCCACAAATGAGCGGCGCCTGAAGACTGTTGATCGTTCCGCTATTGAGCACACCGCCGAGCCCGCACGGCGCCAGAATGTCGGCCTGCGCCGTTAAAATGTTATCGCAGTTCACAATCTGTGCGTCGAACCGCGCAGCGGCTTCCTTAGCGCGCTTGGTGTCCACATCGGAAACCAGCAGTCGCGCGCCAGCATCTGTCAACAAGGCGCATACAGCCACCCCAACATTGCCAACGGCTTGCACCGAGATCCGCATGCCGCGCAGATCGCAACCCCACAGATGGCGCGCGGCAGCCGTCATCGAACGGAAAACGCGAATGACGATAGCCCCTTTCAGTCCGCTTTCCGCGTGATCGACGAGTCGGACCAACTCCTGCAAATCATCCTGCTTCAGTGCGCTATGTGCCATGGCATCCTCCGGGAGCACTTTTGCCACAGGTTGCGCGGGAAAAAATTGCGTTCTCTCTGCCGATTCGACATATTGCGAATATTTAATGCTCTCGACTGCATTATTGTGAGTACGTTATGCTTGATGAGATAGATCGGAAAATTCTCGGATCGTTGCAAAAGGATTCGAGTCGATCCACGGGTGAGATCGCTGAAGGCGTCGGCTTGTCGCAAGGCCCTTGCTGGCGCCGAATTCAGCGATTGAAAGAACAAGGCTATATCCGTGATCAGGTCTGCCTCCTCGACAGACATAAGATAGGTCTCAACGCCCAGGTTTTTGCTCAGGTCAAACTCAACGCTCATGGAAGAGCGAATCTCGCGGCGTTTTCCGAAGCTATTCGCCAGTTTGCTGAGGTGCTCGATTGCTACGTCTTGATGGGCACGGTCGATTTCATGCTGCGTATCGTGACAAGGGACATTGAAGCCTATGAGAGGTTCTTCTTCGATAAGCTGTCTCAGGTCCCTGGCGTTCAGGAAATCAACTCGATGGTCGCGCTTTCCGAGATAAAGTCCACGACGCAACTGCCGCTCTGAAGCGCCTCACCCTGAAGAAGTGTGAGCGTCCAAGGCGGGACACATGCGTTGCCTCGCCTCAGACGCTCTCACCCAACCAGTCGACCTTAGAAATCGAACCCGAACGTGGCGCCATAAGTGCGCGGCGGAGCAGTCTGCCCGACCAATCCACGTGGTGCGAGAATGTTCACCGCGTAATCATAGCGCTTGTCCAGCAAGTTCTTGGCCCAGACCGACACAAAGAAGTTTCCGCCTGGCTCCGTCCAACGCTCTGTCAGATTGACCACGTAGCGCGTCGGGAGCTTGAAGTTGTTCTGTGCGTCAATAAACGTCTTTCCGCGGTAGTTCACGTTACCAGTGGTCTCGAACGTACCAATCGATGTTTTCAACGCGTGCGTTGCGGTAAATGTATAGCTTAGCTCAGGCGCATTCGTGATCTTGCGCCCGGCAGCATCACGAGACTCACTTCCGATCGGCTGAATGACCTCGCCGGTTGGTATCAACATATAATTCGGCGCGCGACGATAGCTCGTATATTCCGTGTCGAGGTATGTGCCGTTCAGAGACAAGGTCAATGAAGGGACCGGCTGAGCGACTAGTTCGAAGTCAACACCCTTTATCCGGGCCGAACCGGCATTGATAGTGATCGTAGATCCGTCGACGTAGACTTGCTGCTGTAGGCCTTTGTATTCATACCAGAACCCTGACACGTTCAAGCGCAGGCGACGATCAAGCAAGTCCGTTTTAGCACCCACCTCGTAGGCGGTCAGGAATTCCGGCGCCACCGCTGGGTTCTGCGTCCGATTCGCGAAACCGGCGGAGGAGTTCGCGTTGAAAAAGCCGGCATTGAACCCACGAGATACGGATGCATAGACCAGCGCGTTCCGCGAGAGCTTGTGATCCAGTGCCACGCGCCAGGTCACTTCGTTGAACGTCTGGGAATCGCTTCCCTGCGTTCCAGGTTTGACCAACCCCGTGGTTAAGTTTCGAACCAAGCCTTGGACCGAGCGCTTTTCATGTGTGTATCGCACGCCGAGCGTGAGCTTCGTCTCGGGCAGGAACTCATAAGAGGCCTGGCCGTAGCCCGAGATCGAGTTGTCCCTGTCGCTAGCTACCACCGCATTCGCATTCACCGCGTAATTCGGTAGCGACGTCTTGGCATGATAATAGAAGGCACCGACCACCCATTCCAGGGGGTCACCACCGCTGGACAGAAGCTGCAACTCTTGGGTGAAGGCCCTGCGAGGCGTACGGTCAATGGCAACACCAACAACAGCGGCCGGCGTTCCATCGATGTCGATGAAGCTATGTTCGGACGAGTGCTGAAAGGCGGTGATGCTCCGTCCGGTCACACTGCCCAATTTGGCTTCAAGCGTGCCGCTGACACCCCATTCCTTTGCCCTGTAGGAAGGCGTCCTGGTCGGCCCGGCATTGATGTCGTAATCGCCGGGAAAAAAGGCACTCCCCCTGCAATATCTGGTACCCGCAGCGGCGCCCGGCCTTGTGCTGCCTGCCGCAGTGCCGCCCCCACCCAGCACAAGGCACCCCCCGACTGCTGGGGAAACATTGGTTCCGACCGTGCCAGAAATTTGCGAGTAATTGCCAGCAAGTGTGAGCTTTACGTCCTCGGACAACTCGGCGCGCAGTCGCGAGCGGGCCGAAAAGCGATCGGTCGCAAAAACGTCATCTCCGTTGAAAACGTTCTTCCCGAAACCATCGCCCTGATCGGAATATCTCAGTGACACATCCGCGGCGATACCCTTTGCCAGACCGCCCGTAACATAGGCCGTCGCGTCGACGGTCGAGTAATTGCCGTAGCCGGCCTCAAACTTGGCGCCCGGCGTCTCGCTTGGCGGCTTGGTGGTGATCTGAATAACGCCTCCGGTCGCGTTTCGGCCGAACAGGGTTCCCTGCGGCCCCTTCAGCACTTCCACGCTCTGCAGGTTCGCGAGATCCGTTGACTGGCCAAAAGGCTGATACACGCCATCGATGAACGTAAGCACGGCCGGCGTCGTGTTACTGCTATTCGTTCCGATGCCGCGCAAAAAGACCATGGGGCGGGCCGCGGTAGGCACTACGAGCAGACCACCCACAACATTCGTCAAGTCTTCCGTAGCTTCGACCGCCGCAGCTTGGAGTGCGCCCCCGGAAAAGCTCTGCAGGGAAATCGGCACTGACTGCGCTGATTCGGAGCGGCGCTGGGCGGTCACGATGATATCACCCAGGCCTTGGTCGGCCTGCACGCTATCCGATGTGGCGTCAGCAGTCTGCGATTGCGCCAGCGCCACCGACGGCAAGCAGCCGGCGATGGCCGTGCAAGCGAGAAGAATTTCTCGGAACCTCATGCGATCCTCCCTTGTCGCGACCCTGCTCCTAAGACAGCCGGCCGTCCTAATCTTCCTTGGAAGACCAACCGTTGAGTGTCAAGAGTGCTTCTCCTGCTTCCAGCCTTCATTGCCGCAGCACCGGTCATCACCACACTATCACGGCCACGTCAGGCGTTGCTTCCATGGAAGATAGGAGTTAAAGCTGGTGGGACATCATGCCTGAAAAGAGCGCTATGAGAAATTTGGGCCCGCTCATTCAGGCGCGGGTGACGCCGGCGAGTCACCGACCCGTGTGCAACTGAATGCTACGTAAACTTCTAGGAAGAAAATGATGACAACCTCCGCAAATGTGACGGACGCACCAAAGTGCCCCTACATGGGAAGTACGGCCTTTGATCCGTTTCTCACCGATCAGGCGGGTGAACCCTACCCCTGGCTGGAGGTCGCTCGCAAGGAGCAGCCCGTTTTCTTCTGGCCCCAGCATAATCTCTGGTGCGTCACGCGCTACAGCGACATCGCCGCCATCATGAAAGATCCCGCCACCTTCTCGAACCGAAAAACCATCCGGTTCGAAAATATGTCGGAGGAATTTCTCAAGGTTTTTCCAGAGGGGCGGCCCGACAAGGTCCTCGTGACACTGGATCCGCCCGAACACAGCCGGCTGAGACGGCTTGCAGGCACCGCTTTCTCGCCGCGTTTTGTCGAGAGCAAACGGGACGTGGTGCGCAGCCTCTGCCACAAACTTCTAGACGATTTCGTTGAGAAGGGCGCTGCAGACCTCGTTGAGGTCTATGCCGACAAACTTCCCGTTCGGGCGATCACGACGCTTGTTGGCGCGCCCGAGGAGCGTAATGCGTTCTTCCGCCAGTGGGCAGTGGACAGGTTGCTGATGCTCAAGGGCGCGCCGAATTTCTCGGCGGAGGAGCGCGCGATGCTCATCAACCGTGCACTGGAATTCAACGCCTGGCTATATGAGTTCATCGAGGAACGGCGAGATAATCCACGAGACGACCTTGCTTCGGCACTCGTCCATGCGCGAACGGCCGAAGGTGACGCGGCGCTGACGACGAACGAGATTCAGGGCTTGATCGCGACGATCCTGAGCGCCGGCTCCACGTCGACCGGGCATCTCATCACGGTCATGTTCTATGAGCTGATGAAAAACCCTGAACAATGGAATGCTCTCAAGGCCGACCGGTCGCTGGTAAAGGGCGCAATCGAGGAGACGTTGCGTCATCGCACCCCTGTTCACGGCGTGCTGCGCACCACCAATCGCGAGGTCGAGGTTGGCGGCGTCACCATCCCGGCGGACGCGGACGTTTATCTCTATTATGCGTCCGCCCACCGCGATGACAGCGTGTTTGCGGAGCCCGACACGTTCGACATCGAACGCAAGGACGCCTTCCGTCACATGGCGTTCGGACGCTATGTTCATGTGTGCCTGGGAGCCCCTCTCGCGCGCCTGGAGGCCGAAGAAACGCTGAACGCTTTTCTCGACCGCCTGCCTTCCATGAGGCTCGTTGAGGGACAGCCCGAGGAGTGGACGCCCAACATCCTGTCACCCGGCTTGAACCACCTGCTCGTGGAATGGGACGCGGAGGCAGCATGAAAGCGATCATCCATGCTGGGAAAGGCGGTTCGGACGAGCTCAGGCTTGCCGAGGTAGCCGAACCGACGGTTGGCGCAGGCGAGATCCTGATCGCGGTTCACCGCAGCGGTGTGAATTACGCCGATCTGAATGCACTCCATACCGGAAATAATTTTCTCGGCGCCAAGCCGCAGGATCGCATTCCGGGCGGAGAAGTCGTTGGGCGAAGATATGATACCGGCCGGCGGGTTGTGGCGATCTGCGGCAGTGGGGGTTATGCCGAGAAGGTCGCGGCACCCGAAAGCCAAGTCTTCGACCTGCCCGACGATATCGATGACGAGGTCGCCGCCGCGCTTTTCATACAGGGTTTGACCGCCTGGCATGTGGTGACCACCATGGGAAGGCTCGCAGCCGGGGAGAGCGTGCTCATCCATAGCGCCGCCGGTGGCGTGGGCTCGCTTGCCGTTCAGATCGCTAAGGCCCTCGGCGCAAGCCGGATCGTCGCGACCGCATCCACAGCTGATAAGCGCGACCTGGCGCTTTCATCCGGCGCTTCGATTGCGATTGACGCAGCAGAAGAAGGGTTGGACGGGCGGGCCCTGGAGGCCAACAATGGAACGCGCTTCAACCTCGTGCTCGATCGCTCGGGCGGCAATCTCTTTTCCAAATCGCTCGCCCTGACAGCGTCCTTTGGACGCGTTGTTTGCTATGGCACGTCATCGGGCAAACCCGGCGAACTGCTTACAACAGGGCTCATAGCTGGATCTCGAACCGTCTCCGGCTTCTGGCTGATGGACGCGATTCGGGACCGGGTGTTCGCGCGATCCGCTTTGGATAAGCTTTTCAGCCTCTATCGCGAGGGGGCGCTGAAACCGCAGATCGGGCTGGTTCTCCCGCTGCACGCCGCCGCGGAAGCACACCGCGCCATCGCCGAGCATCGGACCACAGGCAAGGTTCTCCTGGACGCAACGAGAGGCAATGAAGCATGAGCTGGTCGGTCGAACGAGACGGCGCTATCGCGTATGTCAGCTACGACAATCCGCCCGAAAATCGACTGCCGTTCCGCGCCGTGCGCGAATTCGACGAGCGCCTGCAAGAGGTCGCGCAAGACAATGTGGTCAAAGTTGTGGCCATCCGCAGTAAGGTTGCGGGCTTCTTCAGCGCTGGCGGCGACCTTGCCGATATCCGGCAGCTGATCGCCGGAGGTTCGCCCAGCGCGCCTTTCGACAGCTGGATCTTCGCGCTGCTGCGCCTGGAGGAAATGCCGCAGCCGACCGTCGCGCTGATCGACGGACTGGCGGCTAGCGGTGGCTTTGAGCTCTCCCTTGCCTGCACGTTTCGCCTTGGCACGCCAAGCGCTGAATTCGCCCTGCGCGAGGTCAGCGCCGGCGCCCTGCCAGGGGGCGGGGCGACGCAGCGACTGCCGCGTATCCTAAACATCCCGCTCGCCAGCGAAATCATCCTGACTGGACGTACGATTGGCGCGGAGGAAGCAGCAAGGATCGGGCTGCTGCAAGCCCTGCTTCCCGACACCGCCGGTTTCGCGGAGTGGCTCGAGCGATTGACGAAGATGCCCCGCGCCAGTCTGATCGCCGCCAAGCGCGCCATCGTCGATGGTTCCCGCGTGCCCCTGATGGAAGGGCTACGTCTCGAACAGCGACTGTTCCAGGACATTGTGCGCCAAAGATAATCCTGGGCGCCTTTGACGATGCAGCAGGCCGTGAGTCCTGCCGCGAAAATAGAGGGCGCTTAGATAATTGCCTGAGACGCTGCTGCAACAAGAGCGTGCCGGGAAAGGGAGGAATGTGTGGCTGTTGCGTTGATCACGGGCTGCAGCTCGGGCTTTGGAGAGGCCATCGTCGTGGCTTTCGCCGCGCGGGTCGACACCGTGGTCGCCAGCATGCGCCGATGCGAAGATGCATCCGCCGCCCTGCGATCCACTCGGGGCGTAAGCTGCCTCGCTCTCGATGTGACGGACGCCCTCCAGCGACACACAGACCTAGCCGACAGACGTGATGCGACCAGGGTCGTGGTCGCGTCTGCACGAATGTTTGGAAGCTCGCACGCAAGGAGAAGGATATGTCGGAGGTACTGGTTATCGTGGAAGTTGTGGCGATAAGAGACGAGCAGGCCTTCCAGGACTATCGCGCGCAGGCCAGGGTGCAGGGCGCGGCGCGCGGTGTCGCCGTGGTGGGGCGAGGCGGACACACCATCGAAGGCGATCCGCCCTATCTGGAGATCATGGTTCAGCGCTGGCCCTCCGAGCAGGCCTTTCGCGACTGGCAGCAAAGCGACGAATACCGTCCGCTGCGGGACATCCGGCGACGCGCGGCCGATCTCAGGATCGCGGTCGTGCCAGTGATCTAGGCGGCGGAACGATGGACCAGGAAGATCCCTGCGAGATCATCGACCGATCGCCGATGTCCGCCTTTCATTGGCGTGTCGTCTCCATCATGGTGGGATTGAGCGCGCTGGACGGATTCGATGTACTGTCGATCAGCTTCGCGTCTCCAGCAATTGCCGAGGCGTGGAATCTTGCTCCGGCGGCCTTGGGCATCGTGTTGTCGATGGAGCTTGCCGGCATGGCCATCGGCTCCCTCACGGAGACTGCCGGGGTTATCCCGCGCATCACTCTCTTAACCGCTACAGAGCGACATTAATGATAACAGGGATTAGAAAGATTCGATCCCGAAACGAGCAATAAAAAAAGGCCGGCGAACCGGCCCTGAAGTCTTAGGAGAGGATGCCTGAAAGGCAGTTGCGTTTTCGCGCCGCAGTCTAATTATGCAAGTGCGTAAAGATACGCAGCGAGTGCAGAATATGCACCCGAGAAGAGCCCGCCGGCAGGGCCAGGAGCGAAGGTCAAGGCACCATGACAATCTGAAGCCGCCTGCTCACATACTGCGGACGGCCGGTGAATGATCAGGCGCTGCGATAGGCGTGGACAGCCCTCACCGAGAATGCGACATCTGCTCTGCGTGGCGACGGCAGTCGACATGGTCTCGACCACCCGGCCCTATTACCGCTCGGCCTATATGTTCGTCTCGCGCTACAGAGCGTTGGGCGGACTGCATCCCGCTGGCATCTGAGAGCTGATTTACGGCATCGGATTATCTCCATCTGTCGCGCCAAAGCCTCCGCCGGCCTAAGATTCCATCGCCGTCTCGGCGCGAAGCCATCATCTTGTTGCGCTGCAATGTGCTCGTTGGCTATCGACGCGTTGGCTCGCATCGGTTTATCCTTGTGCGAACGCGCTGTTCAGCGCCCGAAGTGAGGAGGAGTAGTTGGCGAGGATCGTGGCGATCGCATCCGCACTCATGGCGATTGCATCGTTCGACAGTGGCGCCGCGTTAAGCGCAACATCGCAGGCGCCGGCGGCAGAGGCTAGCGGCAAGGAATATGCCCTTGGTCCCGGCGACCGGCTGAAACTTTCACTTTATGGTGACGACACGTTCAACGGCGAATTCACGATCTCGGATCAGGGCACGGTGTCATTGCCGCTCATCGGAACCCAGATGGCAGGCGGCATGTCGCTGGAAGCATTCCGCGCCGCCACCCAGGCGAAGCTGGCCGACGGCTATTATCGCAATCCACGTTTATCGGCCGAGGTGGTCAATTTTCGTCCATTCTATATTTTGGGCGAGGTCACCAAGCCCGGCTCCTATCCCTATGTCGCGGGTATGACGCTCGGTCAGGCGGTGGCCATTGCCGGCGGCTACACCGTCGCAGCCAAGCGAAATCTGGTCGCGATCAAGCACATGGGATCGCCCCAGGAAGTGAAAGAACGGGCCGATGCTGCCCTGCGTATCGAACCGGGCGATACCGTCCGCATATTGGAACGGCTATTTTGACGCGCCGCCGGCAGAGCGGCACCGGGTGGATGTTTTCGAGGCATGGCTTTGAATTGCGGGTCGCGGCCCGAGCAAAGGGTGAATGTTCATGGTCTCAGCTGCAGCCAGCCGCCTGACGACGGAAAGCCTGCTTGCGCTGCTACGGCGGCATTACAAGCTCTTTGCCGCGATCTTCTTCGGCATCTTTGGTCTCGCGGTGATTTTCACCTTCGCGCAGACGCCACGTTACGAAGCCGTCACGCGCATCCTAATCGATCCGCGCACGCAATCGGTAACACCGAGCCCCGATGTGCTCTCCGGCTTGCCGCAGAAGGACCAGAGCGTGGTCGATACCGAGGTGGAGGTGCTCAATTCGTTCGAGCTGGCCCGTCGCGTTGCGCGCGAACTGCATCTCGCCAACGACTCGGAATTCGGCAATGCCGATAACGATACCCGCCGCGCGGCTGACGCTATCTCGGGCAATCTCAACATCCGCCGTGTCGGCGAGACCTATCTCATCGACATAGCGTTCGATTCCGCGAGTCCCGACAAGGCTGCGCAGATCGCGAACGCCTTCGCAATCAACTATATCGGGCTGCAGACCGACCTGAAAAGCGCCGCCAACAAGCTCGCGACCGACCTGCTCGCGCAACGCATCAAATCCATGGCGCAGGAGGTCAAGCTTGCCGAGCTCAAGGTGCAGCAGTTCAAGATCGACAACGGCCTGATGAGCGTCAATGGCGCTACCCTGGCCGAGCAGTCGATCGCGTCGATCGACAATGATCTCGCCCGCGCGCGCGCCGAAGAGGAAGAGGCCTTCGGCCGCCTGAGCGCCGCGCAGGCCGCCGGCGCGCGGCTCGATGCTTCAAGCTCGGAAGCGTTGCAGGATCTGCGCGCCAAGCAGGCGGTGGCACAGCAGGAGCTTGCCGAGGCACAGCTCAAATATGGCGAGAAGCATCCCGCCTATCAGGCAGCCGTCGCGCGCGTTGCCGAGATCAATCAGGCGATCACCGCCGAGAATAACCGCGCCCGCGCCGCGCTCACCGCCAACACGCAGACCAACATCGATCGGCTCCGCGCCGAGGCCGCCGCCGCCGCGCAGAAGCGCACGTCGCTGGCGGCAAGCGTCGCCACCACGCGCGACGCGCTTACCTCCACCAACCGGGCGCAGGTCGCACTGAACGACCTCGAACGCGACGCCCAGGCGCTACGCCAGACCTACGAAGCCTATTTGGCCCGATATCAGGAGACGCTGACGAAGCAGGGCGCCGAAACACCCGACGCCCGCATCGTCTCGCAAGCCTATCCGCCAGAATCTCCTGCCAAGCCAAACAAGAAGATGAACCTTGTGCTCGGCGCCTTGCTGGGCCTCGCGGCAGCGATTGCGACGATCGCCGTGCGCACCATGCTCGATCCACGTCTCAGCACGGCCGACGATATCGAAAAGGGGCTCGATCTCGATGCGCTTCCCGCCATTCCGACGCTAGAATCCGCGCTGGGCAGATTCAAAGATGCGACGGAGTCGACCGACCCGGCCGTGCATGTGGTGACGCACCCCTATACCGCGTTCACCGAACAATTCCGCAACCTCCTGACGGCGATCCGCAAGCCCGGCGTGGAGAGTAAGGCCAGGATCATCGCAATCACCTCATCGCTCCCGAATGAAGGTAAGACGACGACTTCGATCTGCCTGGCGCGGGTCGCGGCGATGAGCGGATTGAAGACAATAATCGTCGATTGCGATCTGCGGCACCGTTCGCTCAATCGCTACGTGCCGAACGCGTTGAAACCGGGCCTGCTGGAGTATCTGCGTAGTATGTCTTCGCTGCAGCAGGTGCTGCAGGTTGACGAGGCGACCGGCGCGGTGCTGCTTCCCGCTGCCGTGTCACCCTCGCGCGCGTCCGACAGTCTCGGCGGCGAGCGTATGAAGGAGCTGCTTGCCGCACTGCATGCAAGCTATGACCTCGTCATCCTCGATACGCCTCCGGTGCTTCCGCTGGCGGATGCCCGCGTGATCGCCGCAATGGCCGATGCGGTGGTGATGATAGCCCGCTGGCGCTCCACGTCCCGACGCGCGGTCGAGGCGTCGCTGCAGATCCTCGCTTCAAGCGGCGCGCACATCATGGGCGTGTGCCTTGCCATGGCCGATCTCCGCAAGCTCGCCTCGCATGGTTATGGCGATCCGAGCTTCTATTACTCCAAATACAAAAGTTATTATTCGGACGAACCGGCGTTCAACAATGTCGAGCGCGTAAACCCCGAACTCAAAAAAACCGCCTGAAGATTCCTTCGTGCCGAGGTTACCGCAAAAGATGGCCCAATCCTCGCGCCGGTTCGCGTTCATGCTTTCGCTCGGCTGGCTCTCCGGGGTCGCAGCGTGTCAGGACCCTCCCAAGCCATCTGCCCCGCTTGGACCGCCGAATGGCATAGTTGCGCCGGGTCAGGCGCCGGCCTTCCCCGGCGCGGACGGCTATGGCGCGCACGCGACCGGTGGACGCGGCGGCGCCGTGCTGCATGTCACCAGCCTTGCGGACAGCGGCCCCGGCACGCTGCGCTGGGCGCTGGAGCAAGCGGGGCCCCGCATTGTGGTGTTCGACGTCAGCGGCGTGATCCAGCTTCAATCACAGATCCTTGTCCGGAACGGCGATCTCACGCTGGCCGGGCAAACCTCGCCGGGCGAAGGGATCACTGTGCAGGGATCCCGCATCCGGCTCAAGGCCGGCAATATCATCATCCGCGGCATGCATTTCCGGCCGGGGGACGGCCCGGGAATGGAGCCGGGCGACCGCGACGGACTGATGATCGGAACCACCGAATTTCCCATCGAGAACATCATGCTCGATCACAACAGCTTCACCTGGGCGATCGACGAAAATCTGGACATCAACGGCAACGTTCACAATGTCACCATTTCGAACAACATCATCGCCGAAGGGCTGAGCCACAGTCTTCATCCCAAGGGGGAGCACAGCAAGGGCCTGCTCGTCTCGAACTGGAGCGGCACGGATGGCGGCACGGACAGCAACATCTCGATCCTGCGCAACCTCATCGCCTCCAATGTCCAGCGCAACCCGGAAGTCCGCGCGGGCGAGAATATCGAGATCGCCAATAACTTTATCTATAATTTCGGCCTGCCCCGCGCGGTAATCTGGGTCGGCGGCGGCTCGGAAGGAACGCTCAAGACCAGCATCAACGTGATCGGCAACGTCCTTCGGCCGGGCCCGAGTTCACCGGGGCATAAGGTGCCGATCGCGATCGCGGCGATGGCGGACGGCAGCCGGATCTTTCTGGATGACAATTTCTGGACCGGGCTGCCCGGCCCGCCAGCGCTCCGGCAGGACCAGTCGAAGCTGCGCTGGGATGTCGGCGGTGCGCGCTACATCGTGGACAAGCCTGTTGGAGGCAGCGGCGCGCGGGTGCTCCGCTCCGCCGAGGTCAGCGCCTATGTGCTTGCCCATGCCGGCACCGCGCCGTTCAGCAGCAACAGCGTGGACGCGCGGATCATCCGCGAAACCCGCGCCGGCGCCGGCAAGATCATCGACAGCCCGCGCGAAGTGGGCGGCCTCCCCAACCCTTTCGCGGGCGCGGCAAAACACCAAACTGACAGTGACGGGGACGGCATGCCCGATTGGTTCGAACTGAAAAACGGTTTGAACCCTCACCGAAAGGATGCAGCCACCAAAACCCGCACGGACGGCTTCACGAACATTGAAGTTTATATCAACGGACTCATTCCAGCGTAGGAAGGGGTTTGTCCACTGAGCGCCCCTCTGGCCTTCGTCGTTTTCGTCGCGTCCCGAACTCGTTTCGGGTCAGAAAAGACATTTATTTTATATAGATAGCGACTCAGACCATAAGTGTGTTATCTTCGGTCAGTCGAGTTGCGAGGGGTAGCTATGGCCCGCCGGGGCAAGGCAGCTTTGGTTGAGGCTGCGGTATTACCGTTCATTATCATGGTGTGGCTGCTCGCGACCGCAGGCTGTGCCTTAATGCTCATCGTCAAGCGCATTTACGGACATGATCCGAAAAGCGGCAGCACCATGGCAGCCGCGTCGCCTTTAGCTGAACCGGCGATGGCGCAACTGGCAGCGCCGCTCAAAACGCCGATGCGGTCGCTATACCCCCCGCCCAAATAGAGCGAACAGACGCCGCCTGAGCCGTCTCGCCCAGGGTGGAATTGCGGCGAGCTTGGCATATTGGAATAGGGTGAACAGGAATTCGACCCGATCACCGCTGTCTGCGTGATGGATTACACGCGCCGCACAGCTGTACATGAGCTGGTGATAGCGGCGCTTGATGGTAATGCTGTCCCCGATGTAGCTTCGCAGCACCAGCGGCTCGGGCACAGCGGCGAAACGCAGATTGTTTCTGAGCGCCGCCAGATAAAGGGCGTAATCCTGCGCATTACGGAAGGTCTCGTCATAGCCGCCGATCGCCATGATCTTGTCGCGCCGGAATGCCAGTGACGCATGGATCAGGATATTCCGGCGCAGCAGCGCGGCGCGGATGCCGTCATGCGTGGTGGGGCATGTAATGCTGTAGGGCTTGTCCTCATGGCCCGCGGTGATGCCTTGAGCCCAGCTGGCGACCAGATCGGCACCATCATCGAACAGCGCGAGCTGCTTCTCGATACGATCCGGCCGATAGCCGTCATCATCATCTGCGCGGAACACATAGTCGCCCGTGACGAGCTGAAGCCCGCGGTTGAGTGAGGCTGGCACGCCGAGATTCTGTTCGTTGAACACGAAGGTGACGGCGGGCCATTTGTCCTGGAACTGCCGTCGCTCTTCCCCGTCCGTCGGCCTGTCGATGACGACCACCACTTCATCGGGGGGTACCCTCTGGTTGAAGAAATCCGGCAGATGCGCGTCCCAGCCGGGCTTGGCCAGGGTCGTCATCAGGACCGACGTCAACGCTGCCGTGCGGCTTCCATCTGCTGGAGACGGTAGGACCGCGTCCACGGCCTCAGGTAGCTCGGCTTCGCCGGCGCCGTCGGGATCGACCGGGTTGCTATCGCGCATAGCGGGAGCAGGTACCAGATGAAAAAGTCACCCTGCAAGGGTCCGTCGTTATGATAAAAGATATGTACGATATACGGCAGAAAACCGATCCAGCAATAGAGCTGCGCCAGCGATCGCGGCAGCAACAACAGGGTAAGCACCAATACCAGCACGCCATATTTGTTGAGCATCATCAGGAAATAATTGTGGAGCGCGAAATTCCTGATCGTCATCGGATTGGCCATATATTTGACCTCGTCCGCATAACGCGCCCAATGCTCCGTGCTTTCGAAGGAGAGGCCGTAGCCGAGCGGCTGATCCATCAACAGCCGCATTCCGTAATAGCGCTGGGTCGCACGTCCCTCGGCGGATCCGTCATCGGTGCTCGCGACGCGGACATTGGCGGAGCTCAGCATCGACATCATCGGCACCGCCGCGATCCCAAGCAGCATCACCACGGGCAGCGCGATGACCAGCGTCCGCCGGGCAGCGAGCGCCGCGTAGATGAGCGCGAAAAACACGCAGCCCAACAGCGGTGACCGATTGCCCGACGCCGCGCAGACGAACATCACACCCAGCAAGGCCGTGACTGTGGGCCAGTCGAGACGCCGGATCGCTTCGCCGCGCGTGATCCACAGCCGGTAAGCAAATATACCCGCAAAGGCCAGGCAGGACTGGGTCGCGAGATGCACGGGCGTGTAGGACAGACCCAGCGCTCGATAACGTGTGACATAGGCGATCTGCGTCACCGCCGGATCGTGCATCAGCCCGCCGATCATGGCCCGAACTGACCAGGCGAAGTTGATGTGCAGCGCCTGGCCGATGGCGAAGACGGCAGAAATGCCCCAAGCGAGCAGAAAGGAGCCAAGGACAGGCGCCGGGCCGGCAATCTCGATCAAGGTAGCTCCGAGGATCAGGCCGACTATCCCCTGCAAATGGATCTCGATGAGCTGCTGGACAATATCGCCGGGCGGCGTGCCCGCCATGATGCTCACGATAATGCCCAGCAGCGCGAACAGCAGGATGATCCAGGTCGCGCGCCAAGTCTTGCGCGCGCCTACCGCAAGCTTGTCGGGAAAGGTGAGCGCGAGCCACCCCATACATCCCATCATCAGTGCGACCCTGAGCGGCACGCCCGCGACTGCAAGGCGCACCGCGCAGACGGAGAGCACCAGGCCCCCCGCGAACAGAAGCAGCGCGATGACCGTTGCGGGTGAGTAACGCGCCGGCGCAGCGTGCCTCATGGCGCGGCCAGCTCCAGCGGGCGCAGCCGGCTTTCTTCCGATAGCCAGCGGCGTAGCGCCGAACGATCGTAGCGAAGCGTCATCGCCTTAAGCAGCGGCCGCTCGATCGCCAGCAACAGGGCCAGCGATGCCGATATCGCGAAAGCAGCCCCCAACAGCACGAACATCAAGGTCGAATGCAGCCCGAGCTTCTCCCACAAGATCGACACGATATTGGTCGCAAAGGTGTGGCTGAGATAGAGCGCGTAGGAGGCGTCGCCCAGCAGCGGCAGTAGCCCGCGTGTCGTAATCGCCGGCGGATTGGCGATCTGCAGCGTCGCGAACACCAGCAATGCCGACGGAACGCCGCGTTCGAGCAGCCGATCCCATCCGTTGAGCGGATCGCCCTCGGGCACGACCACAAACCAGACCAAAGCCGCCACGATCATCGCCAGCGCGATGGGGCGCGACAGCTTCGGCAGCCTCGCACGGTTCGCGGCAAGCAGGATGCCGATCACGAATTCGATCAGGATCGGCTCGAACCAGAATTGCATGCTCACCGGCAGCGGCCGGAAGATCAGGCCGCAGGCCGTGAGGCTCAAGAAGATGGCACAGATCGTCATCGCCCTTCTCCTTGCCAGTAGCAGGGTCACGGCGAACGCGGCGTAGAAGAACATTTCATAGTTGAGGGTCCAGCCCTGCCCCAGGATGGGCCGGGCGACCGGATAGCCATCCGGCACATAGGGTATGAACAGGAAGGACTTCACCACAGCGGTCGGATCGACCCAGTGATGCTCGACATGGTGGCTGAGGCCGACGGTCGCCACGATCATTAGCATGGTGAACAGCCAGTACATCGGCGCGAGCCGGATCAGCCGCCGGATCATGAAATCGATCGCAACCCCCGACCCGTGGGCCGCGCGCGGCTGGATATGGAAGATGATGAAGCCGCTGATCACGAAGAAAAGATCGACGCCCGCCCCCCATGGGATCGCATAGAGCATGCGCGGAAGCTGGCTGATCCCCTGCTGTTGCGCCTCCATCAGCGCATGGCCGATGAGAACGAACCCCGCCGCGAAAAAACGCAGCGTCTGAAGCTGGAGAATGCGATCGGGCTGAACGCGGACGGTCAAGAGGGCATCGCCTCCGCCACACGCGCACTGGGCTTCAGATGCTGCAGACCCAGGCGGCTGAAAATGGCCATCAGCAACTGGTAGCAGCTATTGCGGAAGCGCCACTCCGCTGCCCAGGAGGCGACGACCGAAATCAAGAAGGTCGTCGCCAGCGCGACCAAGAGGGCACCATCATAGTTCAACGTACCCGAAAGCCACTTGATCAGCGACAGGCCGATCATCTGGTGAAACAGGTACCAGGAATAGCTGTAATCGCCCAGGACGAGAAAGATGCGGCTCTTGAGCAAGACCGCGTCCAGCGCGACGATGCCCACCAGCACAAACGCAAATTGTGCTGTCTTGAATGCATCAAGATCAGGGTTCATCGCCGTCTTGAAGCCCGCCTGGATCAGCGACAGCACCACCACCGCCATCAGCAGCTCAGGGTTCTTTCGCGTTACCCGCAGCCCGCCGATGGCGAAGAAGGGCAGATATTGCGCGATCAGGAAGCCGTTCAGGACCAGTTGGAGCGGGCGCAAAGCGGGGTTGTTGGCAACCTCGATCAGCATCTCCGCGCCCGAAATGGCGATCGCCGCCATCGAGAACCAGCGGACGAACTGTTTTGGATCGATCACCGCGAGAATGCCGATCCACATATAGAATTTGAGCTCGACGAGGATCGACCAGAACACACCGTCCATCCAGTGGAAGCCAAGATCCTCGAGGAAGAAGATGCTGCCGAACAGGTCGACGACTGATCGGCTCTCCACGAAGAATTTCTTGGGGCCGGAAGGCACCATCGGCGGCTCGAAGAATTGCAGGAACAGGAAGATGATCACCGAGGCGAGGATGAACAGTGGCCAGATGCGCGAGATGCGCTTGGCGTAGAAGCTCGCAAGGTTGCGGCTGAACTGCAGCGACTGGACGATCAGATAGCCCGAGATGATGAAGAAGATCAGCACGCCGATCTTGCCCGAATAAAAAATGATCGACGGGCGATCGTGCATGCCGAGATATTCCGGCGGGACACGGTTGCTGAGATGATAGTAGATCACCAGCAGCGCCGCGATGCCGCGCCAGACCTGGATGAAGTTGCTCTTGTCATGCCCGCCGAGCGGCTGGTTGAGATTGGTGCTCATCGCTTCATCCTCCCGGCGCCAGCACCGGCACCGCATCACGGGTACGGTAATAGTGCATCAGCAGCACGGTGAGCCCGTCGCGGATCGGATATTGCAGCGCCAGCAGCACCAGCGCGATCGGCTGCGGCGACAGCAGCGCCGCAGTAAGACAGGCGAGCGACAGCAGCGTCGCCTGCACCGAAGCCCAGAGCGCGTGCCGCGCGTCAGAATCCTTATGGAGCGAGAAGGCCTGTCCATAGACCGCCCGGACAATGCCGACCCCATAGGCTAAAAACAGGATCACTGTGGCGACCGCGCCGCTCTGGAAGCGGTGCATCGCGGGGATGTAAGCCAGCGACAGCAGGAAAATCACCGCGTTGGAGATGCCGAACAGCGTGAACGCCAGCCCGACCAGGCGCAGCAGACGCCAACCCGGCATCTTGTCCACGAACCGACGGTAATAGATGTAAAGCGCGGGTTTGAGTGTGTTGTAGAGGAAGCGCCCGGTCGAATAGGCCAGCGTGTAGACGCCGAGAAATTCCAACCCGAACACCCAACCGACCAGCAGCTTGTCGATATGCTCCAGCGATGACGGCACGAGGTTGGCAAAGCTGTAAAGCCGCGCCTGCCGCGCCGGTTCCGAACCGATCATCTGGCGGAAGCGCCGCCGCACCAGATCGAAATCGACGAAGGTGCGCGTCACCAACGAGAAATAGGCGACATGGCAGAGCGCCATCATGATGAGCTGTGCCATCATCGCCTGCTCGACCGACCAGCCGGAACGCAACGCCACCAGGAATGCAGCCAGCGCGAGGCCGTATTTGAGCAGCTCGGAGAAGAACAGCAGGTTGAAGCGGCCACGCGCCTGCATCAGCGAGAGATAGGAATCGAGCGGGTAGATGATCGCTGAGATCGCGGCGACCGCCACCACCCAGCCGGACATGCCGTCCCAGCCGAGCAGTGCGCCTGCGGCCCACATCGCCACCACGACAAGAAAAGCACCAAGACTGAAGAGCAGCCGATTGGCGAACAGCGCGGTGGTCGCCTCATGATCCCCGGCCACGATCGAGCGGATGAAGACCTTGTTGGTTTCGTACATCGCCGCCAGCCCCAGCAGCGAATAGCAGGAGAACAGCGTCCGGTAAGCGCCGGTCGCGTGCATGCCGGCATTATACGCCAGGTAGACGACGATGATGTAATTGACCGCGCCCTGCAAAGACGAGGCCACGATCGCGAAAGGCGCATTCTTCGCGAAATGGCTCAGCATGGCGCGCACGTCGCGCCGCTTCGGATTCAGGGCGGCGGAACTCATTGGAGCGTCTCGTAGATGTCCGCTTCCCGGCGGGCATAATGTTCGAGGCTGAATTTGCTTTCGATCGCCTTACGCGCCGCCCTGCCGACATCGGCACGCCCTTCCTTCACGGCGCGCCTGAGTGTCAGCGCAATGTCCTCAGCGCGGAAGCCCGGGATCAGATAACCGGTCCTGCCATCCTCTATCAGATCGGTCACGCCGGGAATATTGGAGCCAATGCAAACGAGGCCACTCGCCATAGCCTCGATCAGCACTTTGGGAAGGCCTTCATGCAGGCTTGGTAGTGCGAAAATCGTATGGCGCCTAAGCAGCTGCGCCAGCACGTCATTCGACACCTGCCCGACAAAGTCGACCAAAGCGCCGGCTTCGGCGGCCAGCGCGCGCAGCCGTGCTTCTTCGGGCCCCTTGCCCACCAGCACCAGCCGGTAACCCGCCGCGGCGCAACCCAGAATGAGATTGTGGAGATTCTTTTGCGGCGTCAGGCGGCCGACGGCGATGACCGGCTGGGTGAAATCATAATCGGTCTTGCAGGCGAAAAGATCGACGTCAACATAGGTGGGCGCGAGCGTCACCTTATCTGTAACCGACGGAGTGACGCTCAGCGTTCTCGCAGTATCCTCCGATGTGACTAGCACTCGGCTCGCCGCACCACAGGTGATATGCTCGATCCGCTGCGCCACAAAGGCCCAGAAGCGGCTGCCGTTCTTCTCCAAGCGCCGCGACAGCAGGTAACCCATTCGGAACACCAACGGCCGTCCGGTGATCCAGTGGGACACCAGCGCGCTCCAAGAGCCGCTCACCTGATTGGTCTTGAGCGCAGCGCTGTGCGCGATCGCTCGGCGATGCCGCACCGGGCCCCACAGGCTCCATGCCATCCGGCCAAGCCGCCTGCTTTCATGTCCCCCGGCGGGCGCGACGATTTCGATATTGTGGTAGGTGGGATCGGTCGCCGCAAGACGCTTCACATAGCTTTTGTCGCCACCGTGATAGGAAAAGATCCGCACCCGATCGAAGATGCCGGTGCGGATGAAGTGCAGGTACAGCAGGATCTCGCGGCTGAGAATGCCATCCTTCTGCCAGCGAATGAGTGATCCGCCGTTCGAGAGGAACAGCGTCAGCGTCCGGTCGCTCACCAGTTCGCCTGTCAGCCTGCGGGTTGTTCTATGGTCACAGTTGTGAACTCTGGTACGCAAATACGGTTGTAGATCCGGTCGGTTTCCCAGGCGACGTCTTCCCATTGAGGGAAAGGACCCTTCGGCGTACGATATTGATCCCTGTCTTTATATCCTCGCTCCAGCGCTTCGGCGATCAGGAAAGGATCTTCTGGGCTGAAATAATTCGCGTCATCGAGCTGAAAGTCCCGGTTCTCCGGAATATCGCTGAGCAGGATGGGGCAGTTCCAGCTCACCGCTTCGAGAACGGCGTTGGAACTGCCCTCATGGATCGAACTGTTCACATAAAGCGTGGCCTGCTTGTAAAGCTTGCCCATCGCGGAGCGCGGGAGCCTGCCCAGCAGGATGATGCGATCGTCGAGGACAGGCGCCAAATGTGCATTGACATATCTCTCGTCGTCAATCCCGCCCGCGATCGCCAGCTTCACGCCCGGATGGCGATCCGCGAATAGCTTGAAGCCCTGCACGAGCTTGTGGAAATTCTTCTGCACGGTCACGCGGCCCACTGCGAAGACATAATCGCCGTCGATGTGCGGCACCGGCCCCTCCTGGAATTCCGTCTCCCGATCGACGGCGTTGGGAATGACATGGATTTGGCCGCGCAAACCACGCGCCTTCAATCGTTCGGCAAGCGAAGGCGTTACGGCGATTACCGCATCCGCAAAACGGAGCTGAAATTCGGCGAACCGGAAACCCAGCCGGCCGAGAAATCCCCATTTTGGCAGGAGATAATCAGCAGAACCATAGCGGACGACGACGTTGAAACCCATCAATTTATAAAAGAACAGGAAAATCGCCGATCCCAGTTCCTGAAAATGTACGATGTCGGGCTTCAGGCGGAAGGCATAAGCGACGGCCCGGATATAATAGAGCAACTTGTCGGTCTTGAGCAGATGGGAAGTCGGCGCTGCCCAGAGCTCCACCCCGCGATATGTGGGGGCCTTCACATTCGACTTGAGGCCAGCCAGCACCACCCGCCAGCCGCGTTGCGCCATCAATGGGAACAAGCGCTCGGCGTTTTTTTCGGCGCCTCCTTCTACGTCCGGTATTCCCCGCGTGCCCACTACAAATACGGTTCGCATCCGATGCCCCTCAAAATGAGCGCTATCTTTCAGCTCATCCGCTCTATCGGCTCATCTTTTTTTGGGACGCAAAGAAACAAACAACAATGGCCAGAACAACGGCCTGATCCTGCGAACGATCGCAGCATCTCGCAGCGATCTTGGAACTTATTTACAATCGCCTCACCAAGCACAACAGGAATAAATTGATAAAATTAATTATATCATCTTGGCTGTGAAGAACAACAACTGCGAAATAGGCTCCAGGATAAAACCTCGCAACCGCTATCCTTACAGCACCTTACAATACCCGCACGCCGATAAGCCGATTTAGACTTTTCGAATGGCCTTCCCCGGCGGCTTTGTGAGAACCACACAGGGACGCCATCAACTCTCTGAGAGTATGAGGAAAAGGATTCCCATGGCTATCGGATTTAGCTGAGCCGGTCGTTCCGCACGACCAAATGTTTAACCAAAGGTATAGGTCTGCCCGAGTGGCATCGAGCGCACGGCTATTCCGTCATTATTCTGCTGGAGCGCCAAGATATTAATGTTAGGCCATCGATCGCGGTCGGCGAGCGAGGGATTGGCGAAGTTGCGGAGGCGGTTGCGGTCGACTGAAGCTGTGGAACAGCGCCTCCTGCGCCACCGTGCGCTCGCCAGTTATCCGACCTCTCCGCTTACCTACGGAGAACCAGCATACGCCCGCTACTTCAACCTCGCCTTTTGAACACAATCGGCCCAACTGCAGTTGTTCCGGCGCGGATGGGCGCCGACAATAGCTGCCGTGCCGCAGCTCGCGTCAGTCGCCCAAGCCCTGAATCAGTGCGTCAGATGCTTCCCAAAGGCGTCGTACGACAGCCTCGTCCAGTGCGGCCGGCGCGGGACCCGCGTACTCGGGGCCCAAGGCCTTCCCGCCACCTTATACGCTCATGCTACCTTTCGGCCGAGGAAATATGCTCGCCGCTTTGCCGAGGCAGTGCGATATGATAGCATGCCAAAGGCCACGGCCACGGGTATCCACCTCTGCCCTTACCAGCTGCAGAGCGGGGGGCGCTGATGCAGCCGGCTTAGCCGTGGCCACCGCGTCAGCGGGGATGAGTCGAATGTCCGACGCACCCTTCCAGACTGGCCGTTTGGCACTGGCCGCGTATCGCGGCACCAATTAACGCGTGATCGAAGAATTGGCTCCGCTTGTCGCTCCTATTTGCCGGTACGCCTGGCGTGTTAGAGAGCGGCTCCGGACATCGAACAGACAACGAGCATTGCTCGAGAAGCGATTCTCGAAGAACCGAAACACCTTCGGCGAAGAGATGCGTCAGAAGGTGATCTCCGCGCTTGCGGTGTAAGGCGACATCGTCAATGGCGTCGCCCTTGCTATCCTATGTTGGTGTGAGGCTCGACGGGAGCAGCAAATGGAGCTGAGCTGGCTCAGGTCGGTTGCGTCGTGATTTTGCTGTTATTGCGGCACGGCGGGCCGGGCGGTCGCTACGGGGCCTCCCGCCTCGATTTTGATCGGAAAACAAATTCCCGTTCGCCATATGATTTGCAGTTAAGCTGACGCAAAGCTTAGGCTCTGAAGCCAGTGCAACGCGGAGTCGCAGCTGGTCCGGCACGAACCTGGATCAAGTAATAGGTAAGTGCTAAATTGTCTCATTTTGGTTCCTATTCCTCAAACTGGACTCATCTTCATTCAACCTTGTAATATCCCTGCATTGTATAGAGTCGCGTGAGGATAGCAGGCAAATGGATGGGGGGCAGCCAACCGACAAATCTCGCGACGAAGCCGTCGGTGGGCAGCGGTCGGACCTGCAACGTCAGTTATTGCAAAGAATTCTGAGCGGTGATGTCTCCCTATCCGGGGGCAAAGTTGCTGCAATCTCGTCACGCGGCCCATGCAATTCCGCGCCTTTGTCTCCGGAGCAGCGCCAGCTTTGGTTGCACGCCCAGCTGGCGAGTAGGCCCATATATAACGAGTCCGTAACAATTCACCGTAGGGGCGCTTTCGACCTCCATATAATGGAACGAAGCTTCCGCGAAATTGTACGCCGCCATGAAATCTGGCGAACATCCTTTGACGTTGTCAACGGCGAAGTCCGGCAGATCGTTCATTCCGAATTGGACGTACGCCTTCAGTATGACGACCTGACATCACTCAGTCCGGAAGAGCAGGAGGCGGAAGCGCAACGACTCGCCATTGATGATGCAAGGCGAGAATTCGATCTTTCCTCCGCGCCCCTTTTCCGGGTCAGGGTCACCAAGTTTGGCGATCGCGAACATCGGCTTTATCTGGCGCTCCATCACATCATTTTTGATGGGATTTCGCTCGCCCGCGTGCTCCTGCCGGAACTCGCAGAGGTTTACGACGCCTTTGCTCAAGGCAAAGCCTCGCCGCTTCGCGAACCACTCGTCCAATATGGCGACTATGCGAGCTGGAAGGAACGTGCAGAGGACGACAACAAAATTGCTGAGAAGATCGAATTTTGGCGGAACGCGATCGGGGCAAGCGCGCCACAACTGAGCCTTGCGGCCGATCATGATCATCCGCCGATCCCAAGCTATCAGGGAGGCGTCGAAAAATTCGGGCTGCCCCTACTACTAACAGAGGCATTGCAGGACCTTGCCCGCGCAGAAGAAACGACCCTTTACACGGTTTTGCTGGCCGCGTTCAAAACGATGCTGTCCCGCTATTCCGGTTCAGGAGACATCCTGATTGGCGGCGTGACCGATCAGCGTCAGCGCCCGGAGCTTGAAAAGCTGATCGGCTTGTTCCTGAATCCGATAGCAATACGGACCCGCCCATCAGCTGACCTCAGCTTTAGAGACTATCTGGCGCAGGTGCGAACGACGGTGCTGTCAGCACTCCATGCGAGCGATTTGTCTTTCGAGCGCGTATCTACCGAACTCAATGTCGCGCGGCAGCCCGGCGCTCACCCTCTGTTTCAGGCGGTCTTTTCGATGCAGCCGCTCGCCGAACCCTATCCTGCGGGGTGGGATCTTACCCAGATGGACATTTTTACCGGGAACACGAAGTTCGATCTCTATCTTGAAATGGAAATGCGGCCGGAGGGCCTCGTTGGGCGCATAATCTACAGCCGCGACTTGTTCGAACGCGGCACGGTGCGTCGGATGACAGGGCACCTGCAGACCCTCTTGGAGGGCGTGGTGAGCAATGCCGACAGTCCGCTCGGCCAATTGCCATTATTGACGGCATCGGAAATGCAGGAGCTTCTTCTCGATTGGAACGAAACTGATCTCGCGCTTTCCGAGACCACCGTCCACAGTTGGTTTCAGTCTCAAGCACAGCGCGCACCCGATTCAATCGCAATCATGTTTGAAGGGCGCTCATGGACGTATCGGGAACTTGTTCAGCAATCCGACGCTGTGGCCTCTCGGCTCCAAAAAATGGGGGTCGGACCCGAAGTGCTCGTTGGACTCTATATGAATCGATCGCCCGAGATGGTGGCGGGGTTGCTGGGCATATTGAAAACGGGTGGCGCGTTTGTCCCATTGGACCCGGCGCTTCCCCGATCCCGGCTCGATTTCATTGTCAACGATGCCAAGCCGGCCGTGCTGCTGGCCGATCGAGAGCTTTTGTCCCGATTGCCGGCTGGCGACATACCGGTGGTTTCATACGACACATGCTCGGATAACGCGCGCTTCGATTCCGGCCGGAAAGCGAATGGCAATCACCTTGCATATATTCTCTATACCTCGGGTTCGACGGGCCATCCCAAGGGCGCGGAAATTGAGCATGCAGCCTTGGTGAACCTGCTGCGATCCATGCAACGGAAACCAGGTTTTGCAGCGGACGATTCGCTGCTTGCGCTGGCGACGATCGGATTTGACCTATCGGTCTACGAATTACTCCTACCCTTGGTCAGTGGGGGACGCCTTGTCATCGCCCCGCGCGAGGTTGCGTCGGACCCGCGCGCGTTGGCGGAGCTGATTGGCGCGTCTCGCTGCACGGTGATCGCGGCAACACCTGCGACATGGCGGGCCCTGATCGAGGAGGGATGGTCTGGAGATGCGTCGCTCAGCATAATTTGTTGTGGAGAAGCGTTGGCGCGTGGCTTGGCTCAGGATCTGCTGCGGCGCTGCAAAGCGTTGTGGAATGGGTACGGCCCCACTGAAACGACGATCTTCTCCACCATCCATCAGGTGCTGTCCGTTGGCGGGTCCGTGCCGATCGGCAGACCGATCGCGAACGTGAAGCATTACATCCTCGATGCAAACGAGAATCCCATGCCGGTAGGAGCGATCGGCGAACTCTATATTGGAGGCGCAGGCTTGGCCCGCGGCTACCGGAATCGACCCGATCTGACCAGCGAAAGGTTCGTTGGGCTCGGTGCGGTGCCTGGACAGCGTCTCTATAAAACGGGTGATTTGGCCCGCTATCGAGCTGACGGAACGATAGAATATTGCGGCCGCGCGGATAGTGAAGAGAAAATCAGAGGCTACCGGGTTGCCGTCGAGGAGGTGGAAGCGGCGCTCGTCCGGCATCCCGACATTGCGGCCGCCGCCGTCCGCGCTTGGCCGGATGCTTCCGGCAACAAGGCACTCGTGGCCTATCTTGTTACGCTGAGGCGGGAATTGGCGCAAACCGAACTCCGCCAGTTTCTCAGCGAGAGCTTGCCCGATTTCATGATTCCCTCTCGTTTCACGCCGATTGCGGAGTTGCCGATGACCCCGACCGGGAAGATCGACCGGAAATCGCTGCCTCCCGTGATTGATTTCGGTCCCGCTATGGTTTCGCCGCCAAAAGGAGAAACAGAAGAGCGGCTCGCGACAATCTGGCGAGACATATTGGGTACCGCGTCCGTGGGACGCAGAGATAATTTTTTCGATCTCGGCGGCCATTCCCTCCTCGTCGCCAAATTCCTCAGGGAAGTTGATCGCGAATTTGGCCGCAAGCTTACAATGGCCACATTTTTCCGTGCTCCTACGATCGAAGCCATGGCTCGGCTACTTGGTGAGGAGCCGCTTCATGAGGGTTACACGGCCATTCCTGTTCAACCTGCCGGATCGAGACCGCCCTTGTTGTGGCTCGATGGCGGACCCTTGTTCAGGGGTTTGGCGAGCGCAATAGGGTTGGATCAGCCTTTCCTTGGCATTCCTGTCGATCCGGTGCTGGAACGGCACGCGGCGTCGCCGATGAGTTTTGAAGACATCGCCAGCGTGATCGCGGATGGGATCAAGGAGCTTCAGCCCGAGGGTCCTTATTATCTTGGCGGCTGGTGCAACATGGGCATATTAGCTTATGAGGTCGCCTCGCAGCTGAAGCGAGCGGGACATAAGGTGGGACTTGTGATCCTTCTTGATGCCCCCAATCCCGTCAGCTACGGCCAGATAGGGCGCATGCCGCTGATCTGGAGCCAGCTTCGCTTCCATTGGCCGCGCTTTTGGCGTCAATCGAAGGCGGAAAAGAAGGCTTATCTCAGCGCGCGCGTGCGTGGGCTTCTCAAAACATTCAAAATTTTACCCTCGCATTCCAACACCCATCAGGGGCAACTTCGCGCGGAGCTGTCGCGGATGATATCTTGCTATGATCCCCCGATTTATTCCGGTGACGTTGCCTTGATCCAGCCTTCACCACGGCTCGATGTCTATGATTTCGAAGCGGGTTGGGCCGGGAAAATCACCGGGAAGCTTGAGAGCTATGATGTCCCCGGCACCCATGTGAGCATGCTTTCGCATCCGTATGTGCAGCAGCTCGGCACTTACCTAGAAACGGTGTTATTACGTGCGCAGGAAGCCGCGACTGCCAACAGAGTCGTGGACGAGTTGCAAGCCGCGTGACGATCCAACATCTGCGTGCCGGAGCGCAGGGGAAATTGAAACCAATCTCCGCCATTTCCTGCTAATATACGGCCATGGCTACAAGCCGCGATCCGCCTCCATACGCCGCGCCCGACTGGACGATTCCCCAGGATTGGATGTCCTACACGCCTGCCGAACATGCCATGTGGGACCGGCTTTTTGCACGACAGGCCGAGATGTTGCCCGGCCGTGTGGCCGCCGCCTTCATGGAAGGACTGGATGTGCTTCGGATGACCAAGCCGGGCATACCGGATTTCGATGAGTTGAACGAGCGGCTGTCGAAGGCCACGGGATGGCAGGTGGTCGCCGTTCCCGGCCTCGTTCCCGACGAGACCTTTTTCAATCATCTCGCCAACCGGCGCTTCGTCGCGGGCCGCTTCATCCGCAAGCCGGAGCAACTGGACTATCTCCAGGAACCCGACATCTTCCACGACGTGTTCGGTCATGTGCCGTTGCTCGCCCATCCGGTCTTTGCCGATTATATGCAGGCCTATGGCGAAGGCGGGCTGCGCGCCGCTAGGCTCGGCATGATAAGGGAACTTGCCCGGCTCTATTGGTATACTGTCGAGTTCGGCCTGATCCGTGACGGAAACGATCTCAGGCTCTATGGCGCGGGGATCGTGTCATCCTACGGCGAGAGCCTGTTCGCGCTGGACGACCCATCGCCGAACCGTATCCGCTTCGATCTCGAACGGGTGATGCGCACTGATTACCGCATCGACGACTATCAGCAGAATTATTTCGTCATCGACAGCTTCGAGGATCTGCTGCGCCAGACCCGCGATACCGATCTCGGACCGATCTACGCACGCCTGCGCGGAGCGAGCACCATCGGCGTGGGTGAACTTCTGCCGTCCGACAGCGTAATCAATGCCGGAACGCAGGCTTACGCTCGGCATCAGCACGCGCGATAGAACTGAGCCTGATCCACCTTCATAGCCATCCGTTAAGCCCGACGCATTTTGATGATCCAAACGGCCTTATGCGGAGCAGGGCAGCGTTGAAGCTGCAAGCCAGTTTTACCTGCCCCGCTCTCCCATCCCTCTCCCGCACAAACCACAGAAACAGGATATTTGTTACGCCATATCAATATGATGTATGAGTTCATAACCCACCAAGCATGGGCCCTGATTCGCGTTCCGGCGCGGACGCGACTGGTTCATGATCCAGCCGATGGACGGCTATTTCGCCGGCAACGTCTCCTGGGCCACGGACCGGGCACTCGCGGCCGCCGGGAAGCCCGCGTATGCGGCCGACTGGTAGATGACTTCCTCCAGCTCAGAGCGCGTCAGGCCGTTACGTATCGCAATGGGAAAATGATAGCGTAGCTCATTTTCAGCCCTCAACGCGATCAGGATGCCGAGCGTCACCAGGCTGCGGTCGCGGCGGCTCAGTCCGCACCGCGCCCAGAGATCACCGAACACATTTTCTTGGGCCAACTGGCCGATGTCGCGCCCAAAGGTGAGGGTCGTGGTGGGTGGCGTCGAAGGCGCTCCAACTCGTGGCGCCAGCAACTCGGTGGCCATCCGTTCTCCCGCCGCCTTCCTTTGCGCCGGGCTGCTGGAGGAATTGATGCACCCCGGCGGTGAAGCTTGCAGTGCGGTGTCGTCTGCCGCCACCGCTGCTCCTGTCCCGCTAAATGCCAAGGCCATTGCCAGCAGCATTCCTCTAGTAAACGTCACTCCGTCTCTCCTTCCCTCTTTTTTTGCTTACCGTAATTAGCTGGGCTCACGAAAAAGCGGCTATCCTCGAAGAAACTCGCGGCTGGCCTCCAATCTTGCCGACACGCTGAAGCGCCAAGAGAGCCTGTCCGAATGCGGGGCGGAGGATCCAGGCCGATCATGTTCATTTGTGCTTCCGCTTACATGAAGGACGCTACCGCACGCGAGAAGAAGCGGAGGTGCGCTTCGTTGTCGCCGAAAAACACGTCGCTGCGTGCGCTGCTGTTAAGGCCCTTCTGCTGCATCTGTGACATCGATACGTCTTCGGTAAGCACGTCCCGGGTGGCGGCGAGCATGTTGGCTGCGGCGAACTCCTCCCGAAGCGTTTCAGGGTGCTTCTTCGAGTAGACGCGGACGTCGGCGACCAGCCTGTCCGCCGCCGTCGGCCAGAAGGTGAAGATCAGGAAGCCGTTGGCGAGCGGCTGGAGGAAGGTGTTGGGGAAAATTGTCATTCCCTCGGTACCGAAGTTCGGGATGTTGACGGCATTGACCGCAGGATGTCCGATCAGGCCGCCCCCCGGTCCATCTGGATCGGGCACGGACGTCGGCAGCAGATGCGCGATCGCGAATTTCGATACCGGATGAGCAGGCTGCCAGCCGTAATTCCTCTGCAAGGTGATCGAGCTGTGGACCCCGAAGATGCGGATGTCATGATATTGCAGATAGGGATTATCCGGCGTCAAAAGCTGGGGCGTTAGCGTTCTCGAGTGAAGAAAGGGGATATGATAGCCTTCGTTGAACGCGTTGATCATCAGCTTCCAGTTTGCGGAAACCTCTTCTTCGTAACGGACCATCGCGGGATAATCGTGAAACGTCAGCCCGTCGAACAATCGGCCGAATTCCCCTAGATACTCGCGAAGGCTCCCGCCGGGATCATCCGCAAAATTCAGGAAGATGAAGCCGTTCCAGACATCGACCGCAATCGGGGTAAGACCGTTGGCGACTTTGTCGACATGCGGGAAGTCGTCCTCGGACGGAATCGCACGCAGCGAACCATCGATGCCGTAGGTCCAGGCATGATAAGGGCAGCGGAAAGTGAGAGCCTTGCCCCGCCCCGCGCAAACGAGGGCCACGCCCCGATGCGAGCAGGCGTTATGGAAGGCGCGAATGATACCGTCCTTGCCCCGCGCGATCACAACGGATGCTCCGACCGTCGGAATGTGGCGGCTCAGGTAATCGCCGGGCTCGGCGACCTCCTCCTCGCGCCCGACGATCAACCACGTCCGACGGAAGATGGCGGCCCGCTCCCGCTCGAATTCGGCAGGAGAACTGTAGAGCGCGGCGGCTGCATTCCCGTTGGTATAGCCAAGCGCCTGAGCCGAGGACGGATGATTGTGCCAGTCGATCTTCTCGCCATTCATCGCCGGCCCTCTCCTTTGATCGGCACCAGGCGTCCGCGCCGACCTGCACATCGCGTTCGTCGGCGACGCCTCGCGTCAGACTTATGGGTGTTATCGCCAGCAGCCAGAGAATATACCCGCCTTCCGATAGTGCGATCCTTCGCCCACTTAAAGGGCAGCTGGCCCAATTGGGCGACCGTTCAAACGATGATTTTGCGCGGCATTCGAGGCACAGCTAATATGGTCTCAAACGAACGGTTGGCGGCGCTGACCTGCCGGTGGGCCAGCGCAGGGCACGGGCGGCGGCCGCTCGTAAATTCCGGGCGCGACGCTAGGTGATGCGCGATCGGCCCGAGATGGATAGAGGAGAGGCGGCGGACATCCCGTGCGCTGGTTGGGGAGACATCCAATGGACTTGGGACTTAGCGGCAAAGTGGTACTCGTCACCGGCGCCACGGCTAACATCGGCCGCGCGATCGCGCTGGATTTCGCCGCAGAGGGTGCCTCGCTGGTGGCGGTGGGCCGCGACCGTGCGGCAGGCACGGCATTAACCGAGGCCGCTCGGGACCGCGGCGCGGCCGACGTCCGCTTCGTGGCCGCTGACCTGCTCGATCCCGACGCGGCGCAACGCGTGGTCGCCGAGGCCGAATCGGTCGGGCCAATCGCGGTGCTCGTCAACAACGTCGGGGGGAACAGCGCGGTGGGCGTGTTCGCCGAGTCGGACCCAGCCAGCTGGCAGGCCGATCTCGACATCACGCTGATGACCACGCTGCGGATGACGCGCGCCGCGCTCCCGGCGATGATTGCCAGGGGGAACGGACGCATCATCAACATCGGCTCGACCGCCGGCAGCGTCGGCGACTATATGCTGTCCGTCTATTCCGCGGCCAAGGCGGCGGTCCACGGCTTCACGAGGATCCTTGCCAAGGAAGTGGGCCAGCACGGCATCACCGTCAATTGCGTGGCACCTTACGCCACCTTGGCCAGCGACCCAGCCGCGTTCAGCAGCGGTAGCCGCTTCCACCCCGCACATGGCATCTTCACCCATGCATTCGGTAAGGCCGATCCTGCCGAAATGGCCAAGTTGCAGCGCACCGGCCCCCTGGATCGCACCGTGGCAACACCCGAGGAAGTGGCCTCAGCGGTCCTCTATCTCGCATCAGCGCAGGCGAGCTTCGTCACCGGGCAGATCTTCCATGTCGATGGCGGAACCCTGCTATGACCATTGCGACGACCGGTTCAGGCCCTGACCGCGCGCAGGAAGAAGTTGCTGATCGATGTACGCCAGCGGCTGTCATCGCTCAGTGCTCCCTGCGGATCCTGGCCGGTGTAGCGCAGGAACATCGGGCGCAGTGACACGCACCCGGTGGCCACCACCACCGCGAGGAAATGAAGCGTCGTGACATCAAGCTCCGCGACGATCTCGCCCGATGCCTGGCCACGTTCGAGCACCCGGCTCAGCTGGGCGTGAAGCGTCTCGCGGAGCCGTTCGACCCCACGATTGTAGCGCACCTGCGCGCCGGCATGCAGCCCCTGGTCAACTGTCACCGTGGCCGAGAATGGATCCGCCTGGTACGCATCGAACAATGTCTCGAAAAAGGCGCGCAAGGCATCGAGGGGGGGGAACGCATCATAATCTGGTGCGATCAGCTTCTCGTAATTACGGCGCGCGATTCTCGCCAGCATCTCGCCGTACAGGGCGTCCTTTCCGCTGAAATAATGGTAGATTAGCTGTTTGCTAATTCCGGCGACGTGCGCAATATCCTCGATCTTCGCACCGTCGAGGCCTTTGGTGCCGAACTCGGCCTCGGCTCCGGCCAGAATGCGGTCGATCGTGGCGGCCGAGTTGCGCGACAGCGATGAGGCGGGATCGTCCTTGCCGTCTCTCATTACGGATCTCCGAAGAGCGCCCTGTGCCGCCGTCCTCCCCTCAACTGAAGGATGCGGCGAAGCCGCCGTCCACCGACACCGCTTGGCCAGTGACGTAGCTCGCATTGTCGGACAGGAGGAAGGCGGCCAGCTCACCCACCTCGCTCGGCCGGCCGAAGCGCTGCATGGGTACACCGTCGAGAAAATAGGACTCGTCCGCTCCCAGCTCCGATAGATGGTGCGCCATCGCCGGCGTCTTGATCGGCCCTGGGCAGACGGCATTGAAGCGGATGTTGCGGACGCCATATTCGATTGCGGCGGTACGCATCATGTTGACCACCGCCGCCTTAGCTGCGGCATAAGGCGTCATGTTGACAGTACCCTGCTTGGCGGCGTCCGAAGCATTGACGACAATCGCCCCGCCCGTCTCCAGCATCGCCGCAATCTGGTGCTTCATGCAGAACCAGACACCGAACAGGTCGATCTCCATCACCTTGCGGAACACGCTAAGGTCCGTCTCGTGAGTGAGCGCTTCGGCGCAGCCGATCCCGGCGTTGTTGAAGGCACCATCTAGCCGGCCATAGCGATCGATCGCCAACGCCACCTGCGCGGCGGCCTTTGTTTCGTCGGTGACGTCTACCTGCATCGCCACCGCCTCGACACCCTGGCCTGCCAGCCCTTTGGCGACCGCCTCGACCGCATCGCCGTTTATGTCGCTGAGGACAAGCCGCGCCCCATGACGGGCGAAGACGTGGGCGGAAGCTTCGCCGATACCGCTGCCGGCACCGGTGATCAGAATAACCTTGTCCGTCAGCATACGCGTCTCCTTGGCCGCTTAGCCTTGCATTCTCGCATGCAAGGCTTAGAGATCATCCGGGGATCGAAACCCGCCGACGGGCAGGCTGCCCGGGTTGCGGACAATCCGCCCACCCCCTTCCCTCCAGATCGGCCACCTGATGACGACCGCCAGCCGCGTTCCCGACCGCCTCCTTGCCGCGCTGGCCGCGCCCGCGCTGCCGATGGCAGCGCTCACCCTGCCGCTCATCATCTACCTTCCCGAATATTATGCCAACGCGCTGGGGCTCGATCTCGCCGCGGTCGGCCTGATCTTCACGGTGGTGCGGCTCGCCGACCTGCTCTTCGATCCCTTCGTTGGCGGGCTGATGGACCGCAGCCAGACGCGCTTCGGCCAGTTCCGCCCATGGCTGGTCGTGGGCGCGCCGCTTGTGATGGCTGGCACCTACATGCTGTTCATGGCCAGACCAGGCGTCGGCCCAATCTATCTGTCGGCGGGGCTGGTGCTGGCCTATGTCGGCTATTCGATCGTGATCCTCGCCCAGATGGGGCTGGGGGCAGGGATCACCCCCGATTATCGCGAACGTTCGCGTGTCTTTGCCTGGTGGCAGATCTGCAACACGGCAGGGCTAATCCTCGTCATGCTGATGCCGGCGCTTTTCGCCAACCGGATCGCTAACGACAGCGGCTTCACCGTCCGCACGATGGGCTGGTTTGTGCTGGCAACCGTGCCAGTCACAGTGCTGGTGGCGGTCGTCACGGTGCGCGAGCCCGAGCGGCTGCAGCAGACCCATAGCGCGCGGCTAACGGATTATCTGAGCCTGCTTCGGGTCCGCTCGACGCGCCTGCTACTCCTTACCCAATTGATGATCGGCCTGGGGCTTGGGATCAGCGCAGCCGTGTTTCTCTTCTTCTTGACCATGCTGAAGGCGGTACCACGCGAATATGTTGGCTTGCAGTTTGTCGGCTTCTACATCGTCGGCATCTGTGCCGCGCCCTTGTGGTCGATGCTCGCCAACCGCATCGGCAAGCATCGCGCACTGGCATTCGGCACGACGGGTTTCGCCTCCTACATGCTGCTGATGATGGCGATGCCGCCGGGGAGCATGTGGTTCTTCGGGCTCGCCGCCATATGGGGCGGCACTATGGCATGCTCAGCGGATATGCTGCCGCGTTCGATGATGGCCGATGTCGCCGATGAGGATCATCTGGAAAGCGGCCAGGATCGCACCGGCATGCTTTTCGCGCTACTCACCGTCACACAGAAGCTGGGTCAGGCGCTATCGATCGGGATCGTATATTTCGCGTTAGACCTGATCGGCTTCCGCCCGAGCAGCGGCCTGGACAATCCGCCCGCGGCGCTCACGGGGGTGATGCTTCTCTATGGCGTGGTGCCAGCCGTGCTTTATGGCGGCGCGGCGCTGACCGTCTGCCGCTTCGCGCTCACTCCCGAGCGCCACGCGCAGATTCGCGACGCGCTGCACCGACGGACGGGCGAAGCCGCAGCCGGCGACATACCCGCGCCGGTGCTGGTCAGCGAGGGAGGTATGGGCGTGCCCCTGCCGCTGCCGGACTAACGCACTTCAGACGCAGCAAACCAAGCGCGCGGCGGTGCCCGCTCAGCCGCGGCCGGCCGCGGCAGCCGCCATCGCCTGAAAGTCGGCGGTCGACGGCTCATGGCAGCTATAGCCGCCATCGACCGGGATCTCTGTTCCGTTGATATAGCCTGCCTTGTCGGAAGCGAGGAACACGGCGAGATGGGCGACATCGTCGGGGATCCCGCCCCGGGTACTCATGGTATGGCGCATGATCGTATCGCGAGTGGCCGGGGGCATCTTGTCATAGGCCGGTGTCTCGACAAAGCCGGGCAGGATAGCATTGCAGCGGATGCCGTCCTTGCCGTGACGCGTCGCCACTGCGCGAGTGAGCGCGAGGACACCCGCCTTCGATGACTGATGTGTGATAAGATAGTGGCCGCCCAGCTTGCCCGCGACCGAAGCGATGTTGACGATCGCTCCGCCGCCGGCCTGCAGAAGCCGCGGCACGGCATGCTTGCAGCAGAGCATCGTCCCCTTGAGCTGAACCGAGAAGGCTCGGTCCCAAACATCGGCGTCGAGGTTGACAAGTTCGTGGTCATGCGCGGCCAGCAGGGCGACCGGCCCGGCATTGTTGACCATGATCGACAGCTTGCCGAAGCGGTCGACGGCGAAGGCGATCATCGCCTCGACCTTCGCCTCATCGGAGATGTCGACCGCAAACACCTCGGCCCTGCCGCCGGCTGTCACGATGTCCTGCGCGACCGTCTCAGCGCCTGGCAGATTGATGTCGGCAACGACAACCGCGGCGCCGGCTTCCGCCATGCAGCGGGCGATGGCGGCGCCAATGCCTGACGCCGCACCCGTGACGATCGCAACTTGCTGGTCCAGAAGCATATTCCTCTCCTTATTCGTGTCCGATCAAGCCAGGCCCCGTGCCTCTGCATCGTCACGCGTGTCGTAGATGGCTAGCGGCAGGCCGGCGACGACCCGGCCGAAGTACCAGCCGCTGCGGCCGCTGGCGAAGCGCCGCTCGCGCAGCACCGGATAGCCGGCGGCGACCAGCCGGTCACGCACCGCTGCGACGTCGTCGAACATCATCTCGGCTGCGAGCAGCGACTGCATCGCTTGGCCGGAGACATCCGCGTCGGGCCGTTCCACCAGCTTCACCCGATGCCCGCCGACCAGCGCGCGTGCGCCCAACCCCCCGGGATCGGTTTCGACAAAACGCATGTCGAAATAGGAGGTGAACAGCGCTGCTACCGCATCCGCGTCGTCCACCGCCATGGTGACGACGCCGACTTTTGGCGGCGGTGCTGCCTCCAGGTCGCGGAACGGCGCCATCATTGCCTCATTGTCGCCATCGGTGCAGACCATCACCGGCAGTCCGCCGAAGCCATCGGCGTAGAGATGCTCCTGAGTGTCGGGCCCAGGAAGCGGACTGGTGAAGGAAGGCAGGATCCCGTCGGCGGCGAGGCGGCGATAGCTTTCCTCGCAGTCATCCACCGCCAGCGCGATCTCAACCAACGGATAGGGCAGCCCGGCCATGAAAGGCAGTTGCTCGGGCGGGACGAACAGTTCGATCGGCTCCAACCCATGCTCCTCGATACCGGCCTTGATCACGTCGGTCGCGATCTCGCCGAAGCGCAGCGGCAACCCGAACAGGTCGCGCAGCTGTGCTTCCACGGAATCCATCTTGTCGACGATCCAGGCGACGCGACAGAAGCGCGTGGGGCGGGTCATGTCTGTCTCCTTCGAGCTGCCGGTGCATTAGGAATATGGCCAGCCAAGCTCCATTGTTTTGGCCATCTGAGGCACATGCGCCTGCGAGCCACCGTCAATCGCGATCGTCTGGCCGTGATGAACGAAGACTCGTCTGAGGCGAGGAAAGCAACGAGCGAGGCGATATCGTCAGGGTGGCCGACGCGCGGTAGCGCATTATGCCTCTCGTTGCGCGCGCCGTGACAATGGCGATCTTCTCCTTCAGCCCGCGCATCAGCCGACTTCCTGCCTCAGCCCTTTGGGGTGAAGTCAATCTTCGGCAGCGACATGCCGTCCATATATTCATCGCAGCGGGTGATTTGCGTGCCGCGTGTATGATAGACCATGGCGAAAGGCACGTCGCGCTTCTCCTCGCCCGCCACGGTGATGTCGCCGAGGCACTGCTGCAGGACGGTGCCGTTCGACATGGGCGTGAGCTTGATGTCCTTGAACTGGATCTGCATCACCTTCAGCGCTTCGACGAGCATCGCGAACTCCTCGTCCTTGCTGAGCTCCTTGCGCACCGTGGCATGCCACTGGATATAATCGTCGGCGGCGATCTTCTTCATGGCTTCGAGGTCCCGGGCCATCCAAGCGTCATTCCAAGCCCGCACCGCCGTCAGCGCATTCTCCGGGCTATTCGCTTGTTCGCTCATTGTCGTCACTCCTGGTCGTTCGGCGAATTAGAGAAAGCGGGCGCCCTCTGGCCATTCCAGCTTCGGCAACCCGCTGCTGTCGACATATTCCTCGCAGCGCGAGATCTTGTCGCCGCGCGTCGTGAAAACGAGCAACATAGGAATGTCCTTAAACGATCCCTGATCAGTATCGAACGAGGTCAGATGCTGCTGCACGACGCCGGTCGGCGTCAGGTACCGCCGAATGTCATAATATCGGTTGCCACGCATCACCGTCGTCAGCCAATTGAAGAAGGCAAGCGCAGTGTTGCGCGCCGCCTCCACCTTGTAGCAGTTGTTCCACAGGACGAAGTCTTCGGTGAGGAAGGACGCCTTGCGCGGGATGTCGCGCTCCAGCCACGCGGAGGTGAAGCCCTCTACGGCCCGCATCGCCTCGGCTTCGTTTACGAAGGTCACCATGGCCGCTCCTTCACCTATTTCCTTGTCCCGCCGGCGGTCGCTCCCGCACCGCCACGGGCGCGCTCGGTGTGCCCTCCGCGCGACGCCGCACCCGTTATCAGGCAGCGTCGAACGCGGTCGCCACAGAGGTGTCGCGCCAAGCTGCCAGATCCTGGTTCAGCCGGCCGATCTTGCCCTCAATGCCTGCGACCGCATCGGCGCCCAGCGCGAGCCGGAGCGGCGGTGCGTCGGTTTCGACGGCCGCGATGATCGCCTTCACTGCCTTCACGGGATCGCCCGGCTCGCTGCCATGATATTGACCCATCTGGTTGCCGATCTCGCCCGCTTGGGTGCCCGAATAAGCGACGACCCGCTTGCTCGCGTTGCGAATCGAACGTCCCGAGAAGTCCGTGCGGAATGCACCGGGCTCCACGATCAGAACCTTTACGCCGAACGGGGCGACTTCTTCCGCGAGCGCTTCCGAGAAGCCCTCGAGCGCGAACTTGGAGGCGTTGTACGCGCTCATGCCGCCGAAACCGATTAGTCCGGCCATCGAAGAGATGTTCACGATGGTCCCGCCCGCTTCGCGTAGCTGCGGCAGGAAGGCACGGGTTACCGCCACTGCGCCAAAGAAATTCGTTTCCATGACCGCACGGAACTCGTCCAGGGAGAGCGCCTCGGCTGCGCCCGTCTGGCCGAAGCCGGCGTTGTTGACCAGGACGTCGACGCCACCCAACCGCGCCTGCACCTCACCGACCGCCGCCTCCACCTGGGCTGTGTCGTTCACATCCGTCAGGATGGTGTCGATCCTTTCGGCTTCCAGCTCTGCGCGCTGTTCCGCACGACGGACGGTTCCGATGACTTGGTTGCCCCCCTCCACCAGCACGCGCGCCATCTCGCGACCAAAACCTGTGGATACGCCTGTAATGAACCAGCGGCGGCCCGCCGAATCCGAACGTTGCATCATGCATCCTCTCAAAGCTTGGCGTCGGACGGTACCACCGCACCTCTCGCCCTTCATTGGTCACAGGCTAGCCGCGTGCTGCCGCCTCCCACCTGCCCGGCGGCAGGGTGTGCACTGGACGCCCCGTCCAAGAGCTTGGCCGCAGTGGGGAGAAGCCCCGCGCTGCCAGACGAAAAAGGGCGCCGTCCGCAAGGACAACGCCCTTTCGTCTGCGCGGCAGCGGCTGACAGTCAGAGCTTGACCGTCACGGCCTTCACCTCGGTGTAGTTCTGAATGGCGTACTCGCCCATCTCGCGGCCCCAGCCCGATTGCTTGAAACCACCGAACGGCAGCGCGGCATCATAAACGTTGTGACTGTTGACCCAAACGGTGCCCGCCTTGATCTTGCTCGCCATTTTCAATGCCTTGGAGATATCGCGGCTCCAGACCGAGGCGGCCAGGCCGAAATCGCTGTCGTTGGCAATTGCTGCGATCCGGTCGAGATCGTCATCATCGAACGGCTCAGCGGCAATCACTGGGCCGAAGATCTCCTCGCGGATCAGGCGCATGTCACGATTCGTGCCGGTATAGACCGTGGGCTTCACGAAATAACCCTTGTCACCCAGCCGTTCGCCACCGGCCACCGCCTTGGCGCCCTCCTGCTTGCCCGAATCGAAGAAGCCCATGACGCGATTAAGCTGTTCCTCAGAAACCAATGGCCCCATGTCGTTCGACTCGTCGAGACCCGGACCGACCTTTATCGCGTTCGCCCGATCAGCCACCGCGCCAACCACCTTGTCGAACGCCGACTTGTGGACATAGAGCCGCGATCCCGCGGTGCAGACCTGGCCCTGATTGTAAAAGATCCCGGCCGCGGCCCCCGCACCCGCCGCATCGAGATCGGCGTCAGGTAGCACAATGACGGGCGATTTGCCGCCGAGTTCCAGCGTCACCTTCTTCAGGTTGCCGGTCGCCGCCTTCACGATCAGCTTGCCAACCTCGGTCGACCCAGTGAATGCGATCTTGTCGACGGCCGGATGAGCGGCAAGCGCTGCGCCAGCGGTCTCGCCGAAGCCCGAGATGATGTTGACCGACCCCGCGGGGAAACCGGCTTCCTCGAACAGCTCGGCGAGCTTGAACGCCGACAATGGCGTCTGTTCGGCGCTCTTCAGCACCACCGAGCAGCCGGCAGCAAGCGCCGGCGCAAGCTTCCACACCGCCATAAGCAACGGAAAGTTCCACGGCACGATCTGGGCGGCGACGCCAACTGGCTCACGCGTGGTGTAACTGAGGTGCGGGAAGCCGAGCGAAAGCGGCGTGGTCTCGCCCCGGATCTTGGTCGCCCAGCCAGCCATGTAGCGGAACATGTCGATCGCCAGCGTCACGTCGCCGCGCGAAAAGGCGAGCGGCTTTCCGTTGTCGATCGTTTCCAGCCGCACGAACGCATCGAAGTCCCGCTCCAGCAACTCGGCGATCTTCCAGAGAAGCTGCCCACGCTTGGAGGGAGTGAGCTGCGACCAAGCGCCACCGTCAAATGCGGCGCGCGCGGCCATCACCGCCTCGTCCACATCCTCCTTGTCGGCCGCCGCGACCTTCGCGATCACCTCACCCGTCGACGGATCATAGACGTCGAGGGTCTTGCCGGACTTCGCATCGACCCACTTGTTGTTGATGAACATCTTCCCGCCATGGGTGAGCAGCTTCTCCTGTCCCGCTGGACGCTCCAATACGCTGGCCATATGACTCTCCTTAAATAAACGATTCGAAGGATCGTGAACTATGCAGACCATAATGAGGGGCGCCCACAACGGCAACGCTCTTCGCCCGTCCCCGCCTTTCCGCTCAAGCTAGCCCGAGCGCCTCGCGGATCGCATCGGCGATCCCACTCGCCGGCTGTTCGGCGCAGCCGGGGGGATTGGACATGTAGTTGTGGCAGAAGGCAACAGCGAGCCCGGTGTCCGGATCGGCCCAGGCGAGCGATCCGCCGACCCCCGGAGCACAGATCGCGCGCGGCGCTTTCACCGGATAAGTAACCGGCATCATTCCGTCATACATCCAGTAGCCACCCTGGCTGATTGGCATCACCGCGCCAAAATAGACGGGGTCTGGGTCCATCCCTCCCTCGCGCCGTTGACAGGCCATTTCGATCCGTTCGCGCGAGAGCAGGCGTCGTCCGTCGAGTTCGCCGCCATTGGCGAGGATTGCCCAGAAGCGCGCGGCGCTCCTCGCAGTGAAGATGCCGCCGGTGCCGGGCACGCATGCGCGACGCATCGCCGTTTGCTCGTATATTTCGGGGATCAGCCGGATGGCATTCGGCATGGACAGCGCCAGCGGCGATCCTTCGGGCGGGGGCGGCTGGTCGCGATCGGCGTTGACGAGACGGGCAATCCGGTGCTCCACTTCGGGATCGGTGCCGATCCAGAGATCAGGGATGCCGAACGGGACGCAGATCTCCTCCTGGACGAAGCGGTGGAACTCGCGGCCCAGGGGATCGGTACGGCGGACGATCTCGCCGATCACCCACCCGAAGGAGAAGGATTGATATGCAGGGCTGCCCACCGGATATAACGGCGCCAGGGCAGCGCAGCCCTCTGCCATGCGATCCCAATCGCCAATCGTCTCGACGGTGGCGCCCGGCGGCATCTGGGGCGTGCCGGTGCGATGCGAAAGGGCGTCGCGGACGGTGACCCGCTCCTTGCCATTGACCCCGTAAGCCGGCCAGTAACGGGCGACCGGCTGGTCATATTCGACCAGCCCCCGCTCAGCCTGGAGGTGCAGCGCGGTGGCGACGATCCCTTTGGTGACCGAGAAGACGTTGAACAGAGTTTCACCGTCAACCGGCCGGCCGGTGTCGGGATCGGCGATGCCGCCCCAGGCATCGACCACCAGTTCGCCATGAACATAGGCGGCGACCTGCACGCCGATTTCACCGCGCTCACGAATCGCGCGCGCTATAGCTGCCTCGGCCGCCGCGTTGGCGGCGCTGTGGATCGTCATGCCCTGCGTGCCTTTTGCTCGCGTCCGTCGGCAGCATCGTGGATGTCTACAGCTGTCTCCCCTCCCCGGCGATAGGAACATGCGCAGAAGCGCCATGCCAGATCGGCGTAAGAACGACTGGAGACGGAGATGGGAAGGCTCGACGGACGGGAGGTGGCGGCGCGGTTCGACCGCAGCGGCATCTTGGTCAACAACGCCATCGCCCCCTATGCCATGGCGAAGCAGCAGACCCGCAAGTTTTCCCTTGTCACCGCACGCAATTACCTTGTGGCTAAGACGACGGCCAACGACGTCCTGCCGTTAGCGCCTACCGATGCCAGTGACGCCAGCGCTGTGGAGGACACGGCCGCCGGCGGCTGGGTCACCCCCGGTCTCGGCTACATCATTGAGGGCGCGTGCTGAATGCCCGCCATGGACGCCGAACCGTTCGATTATATCATCGTCGGCGCAGGCTCCGCCGGCTGCGTGCTCGCCGCGCGCTTATCGGAAGACCGCGACCGCCGCGTGCTCCTCATCGAAAGCGGCCCGCCCGACTCCAGCCCGCTGATCGCAATGCCAATGGGGATAGGCAAGCTCAACACGCCGGGCAACCCGCATTACTGGCACTACAGCGCATCACAGGGCGGGAACCGGCGCGAGGAGGCATGGGTCAAGGGCCGCACCCTCGGCGGTTCCTCGTCCATCAACGGCATGGTCTATGTCCGCGGCGCACCAGCCGATTATGATGGTTGGGAGGCGGCGGGCTGCACCGGCTGGGGTTGGTCGACGATGCGGCGCTGCTTCACGGCGATCGAGGACCATGAGCTCGGTGCGGCAGAAGATCGCGGCGTAGGCGGCCCGCTAAAGGTCACGATGGGACGGCCGCCCGGTGCGCTTGGCCGCGCGGTGCTGGCAGCGGCGGCGCAGGCCGGTACTCCGACTGTCGAAGACCTGAACGGCGCGCAAGCTACGGCTGAGGGCGGCTTCGGGCGTCAGCCCCGCACGATCAGCGGAGGGCGGCGGTTCAGCGCGGCCAGCGCCTTCCTGAAGCCAGCGCGCCACCGCCGCAACCTCGTCGTACTGACCGAGACGGACGTGGTGGAGCTGATCTTCGAGGGGCGTCGGATCGCAGGCGTGCAACTGCGCGATGTACAGGGCAGGCGCGCGGTCACCGCCCGACGCGAGGTGATTTTGGCAGCGGGTGCAATCGAGTCGCCAAAGCTGCTGCAACGCGCGGGGATCGGCCCGGGCGCGCTCCTGGCGAGCCTCGGAATTCCAGTACGGGTCGATGCGCCGGACGTCGGGAGGAATCTGCGCGAGCATCGCACCATATCCATCAGTTACCGGCTGACCCGTGGCGGGTACAATGCCTGGCTGCGTGGGCCCGGGCTCTATGCCTCGGCAATGCACTACTTCCTCATGCGTCGGGGAGTGCTGACCAATTCCACATTCGACCTCGGCGGGTTCGTCCGGACCATGCCCGATCTCGATCGGCCCGACGGACAGGTCGGCGTAGGCTTGTTCTCCTTCGGCCCGGCGGGGATCAACGACTATCCTGGCATGACCATGTTCGGTTATTTCCTGCGCCCCGAAAGCCAAGGACGGATTGAGATCCGCTCGCGTGATCCGGATCAGACCCCGTTCATTGACGCGAACTATCTCGCAACCGAAAAGGATCGCGCGCATACGGTGTCGCTGATGGGTTACATCCGCCGGATCGGCGCGCAACCGGCGCTGGCGCCCTACATCGCCGCGGAGGTGCTGCCCGGCGCAGACATCGTCAGCGATGAGGCATTGATCGAGGCGAGTTTTGCCTACGGCACCAGCGGCTACCACGCCGCCGGCACCTGCCGGATGGGAGCAGACACCGCAGCGGTCCTCGATCCGGAACTGCGCGTGCGCGGAGTTGAGGGACTACGCGTCGTCGACACGTCCATTATGCCCGAACTCATCTCGGGCAACACCAACGCGCCGGCGATGGCGATAGCCTGGCGCGCATCCGAACTCGTCAAAGCCGCGGGCTGACCGCCGCGAACTAGGACAACGAATGAACAGGCTTCAAGGCAAGGTGGCGATCATCACTGGCGGAGCGGGCGGCCTCGGCTCGGCCACTGCCGAACGCTTCGCGCAGGAAGGTGCTACGGTCGTCGTTGCAGACATCGTCGATGGCCCCTCACGGGAGCTGGCCGAGCGGATCGGCGGCGGGGCGATCGCGCTCCACTTCGATGCAGGCGATCCCCAGTCGATCCGGGCGGGGGTTGGACAGGCCTATTCGGTCGATGGCTGCACCTCGCGCATCAGCCGCAGATGGCGGGCATGAAGGCGGTCGAGGCGCCGGACGCGGCCTGAACCGCAATAGCCAGTGACGGGAGAATCCAATGGCTGTGGAGTATGACGTTGTCATCGCCGGAGGCGGGCATAACTCGCTGATCGTCGGCTGCTATCTCGCCAAGGCAGGAGTCAGGACGCTCGTCGTCGAGCGGACCGACAAGGCGGGCGGCAGTGTCGCGACACGCGAGTTGACGGGGCCAGGCTTCAAGCAGGACGTCTGCTCAGTCAGCCACGCGCTGATCCAGGGCAATCCACTAATCCGCAACGACGAGCTCGGGCTGCTATCTACATACGGCCTGCGCTACAATCATCCCGAACGCATCTCCGCTCTGCTGTTCGACGATGGCACGGTGCTGGAGTTCTGGAGCGACCTTGACCGTACCTGCGCGTCGATGGCGAAAATAAGCCCCACAGACGCGGACAATTACCGCCGCTTCGTCGGTACGGTTGATAAGACGCTGGACATGCTGGTGATGGGCATGTTCTCGGTTCCGCCTGCCGCCGGCGTGCAGGCGATGATGATGGACCAGTCGCCCGAGGGGCAGGAGCTGATGCGCCTCCAGGCGATTAGCGCGTGGGATCTGATCTGCGAATGGATCGAGCATCCCAAGATCCGCATCGCCCTCGCCCGTTACGCGTCCGAGACGATGATGGATCCGTTCGACAACGGCACAGGCTTCGGCTTTTACCTGATCCTGCCGTTCATGTACAAGTTCGGGCTTGGCATCGCTGTCGGCGGTTCGGGAGCGCTCGCTGACGCGCTGGTGCGATGCTTCGAGGATCATGGCGGGACGATCAGGTTAAACAGCGAGGTCGAGCGCATCCTGCTCGATGGCCAGAATGCCGAAGGCGTCCTACTCAAGGGCGGCGAAGAAATCCGCGCGCGCAAGGCGGTGGTGGCCGGCCTCCACGTCACGCAGCTTTTTCCCGCGATGGTAGCTGGTGCCATCCTTCCCCCGGGCTTCGAACATCGGTTGAGCGTGCTCAAATATGCCGCGCTGCAGCCGATGACCGTCCACCTCGCCTTGAACGAACCGGCACGCTTTACGGCGGGCAACGGCATCGACGATTTCTATTGGGTCGAGACCGGCCATTCCGATCCTGACGCCTTTGCCCAAGGCTTTCAGGAACTGAAGCGCGGGATCCCGCGCGACGATTTCGCGATCTACGTCCAGCAGTTCCGCGCGGATCCGACGCGCGTGCCCGAGGGCAAGGCGACGATGCACATCTACGCCTTCGTCCCGCTCGACCTGAAGGACGGAGGGCGCGATAAGTGGGACGAGATCGGCGAACAGTGGGCCGACCGTTTCATCGACGGGTTGCGTAAGGTCGCACCCAACGTCACAGCTGAAAACATCCTGGGCAAGCATTTCATGACGCCGCTCGATATCATCCGCTACAACATATCGCTGGTGAATGGCGACATCCAGCACCTCGGCTTCTACAGCTGGCAGCTAGGCGGCAATCGTCCCGTGCCAGGCTGGGGCCAGTACCGCACCCCGGTGAACAAGCTCTACATGACTGCCGGTAGCACCCATCCCGGAGGCGGAGTTACCGGTGGTCCCGGGCGTAACGCCGCGCAGGTGATCTTCGAGGATCTCGGTCTCGATTTCGACGCGGTGCTGGCATGAAGCTGCGCAGCAAGGATGGCATCGAGATGATGGACGTCAAATCGATCGCGCAGGAAGGAAATCGGCTCGTCGTCAAGGGCAAGATGATGGGGACGATGGCAACGATCATCCATGTCGAGCCGGAGGACCTTTGGGCGGCGTTCCGCCTGCTCTCACCCTGGACGATCCTGCGCCTGCCGTTGCTGCTGTGGAAGGGCCGGGCACAGGCACGGCGCAAGCTGCTCTGACAAAAACACAAGGAACGGCGAGCATTCGCCCGCTTCCCGAGCATCGCCGGCCACAGGCCCTGCCATCCGGCGGAACGGAGGTCGTACGCAGCGGTAGCTCCGAACGATTGAGGAATGCGCTAGCCCGGCTGGTGATCGTCGCCTCCAAGAGGCGCAACGATCAGACCAGCTTGGCCGGCACGCGCAACCGGGCGCGGCGAGCGCCGCTGCCGCTTACTCCGCCGCGTCGGCGTGGCGGGGGGTGAGCCCGCCACCGGCGAGATAAGCTTCGTAGTCGCGCGTAAACATGCGCAGCAGCGGCTCGTTCTCGCCGAAATTCTGCACCTTTTTGCCGCCCGACTGCAGGCCGATCTGCTGCAGGCGCGACATCGCCATGTCCTCGACCACAACATCGCGGGTCGCCGCCAGCGTATTGGCCATCGCGAACTCCTCGCGCAGATTTTTGGGCGCGTGACGGCCGTAGATGCGGACCTCCGTGCGCATCCGGTTGTGCGACAGCGGCCAGAATTGGTAGAAGAGATAGCCGTTCGCCAGCGGCTGTATCGAGATGTTCGGAAAGATCGTGATCGTCTCGGTTCCGAAATTCGGGATCTTGAGGCGGTTGATCCCCGGATGCTCGTAGAAGCCAGCGCGGCCTTCGGCGATCGCCTGTTTATCGGGCGCAGAGGTCGGCAGCATCTGTGCATACACCCAGCTCAGCGTCGGCACGTTGGGATTATAGTCGAAGTTGCGTTGCACCGTGCCAGCGCTATGCGGCCCGAAGCGCTTGATGTCGAGATAATGGAGGTAAGGGTTTTCCTTCGGGATCACCGCCGGCCGCAAGGTTTTCTGGTGCAGGATTGCGACGTGGTAGCCTTCGTTGAAGGCGTTCACGAGATTTTTCCAGTTGCAGTCGATTTCGTCGGTAACCTGGAGATAGAAGGGGAACTGACCGAACGGCGCGCCATCAAGCATCGTGTCGAGCCCGGCGAGGAACTCGTGGAGAGTAACCTCCGGCTGATCGGCGAAGTTCAGGAAGATAAAGCCGTTCCACACATCGAGGTGGATTTGCGCCAATCCGTTCTTCGCCTTGTCGACATGGGGAAAATCCTCCTCCGAGGGGATGGCGCGCAGGCTGCCGTCGACGCCGTAGACCCAGGCGTGATACGGACAGCGGAATGTGAGCGCATTGCCGCGCTCCTGGCAAACCAGCGCCACGCCGCGATGTGAGCAGGCATTGTGGAATGCTCGGATCATGCCGTCCTTGCCGTGGGTGATCACTACGCGCGCATCCAGCGGAGGCACGTCGCGTACGATGAAATCGCCGGGGCCCGGAACCTCCTCAATCCGTCCAACCATAAGCCAGGCGCGGCGGAAGATCATCGCCCGCTCGCGCGCGTAGATTTCCGGCGAGGTATAATATTCGACCGGAACCTGGCCGTTGGCCAGGCCCATGTCGGCGGCCTTTGTCATGTGCGATTTGATGTTGATCGGATCAGCCATGTCTTGCTTCACCCGACCTCTTGGCCGGGCGCCTTCTGTACAGGAATTAATGCGGCTCGTAGCCCACCCACTGCATCTTCACGCTGTGCGGATAAGGCGCGTAGGGGACACGCGGCTGACCGAAAATCTCGACTGCCTGACTTGCTTCGGTCAGGCCGAGGACGGTGCGGAACAGGCGCGCCTCCGGCTCCGGCAGCGCGTTGGGGTCGAAGCCGTCGAGGTAGGAGAAGACCTCTTCAAGCCGGTGAGCGAGCACCGCATGAAACGCCTCGAGCTCGCCATAACTGAGCGACTGGCGCTTCAGATAGCGTTCGTCCTGGCTGTGGAGGTCGCCCCAAACCGCGGCGAACGGTTCAAGGAAGCTGAACTGCTCGGGAAGGGAACATACGGACATGGGCAGACGACGCCTTTCTGGTCATGCAGTTTACATTTTTAATCGGGCGGCCACGGGCCATCAGCCGGGGCGCCGACGTTCTTACTTATACTCGGTCCACTCGATCGCCATATGGTGCGGGAACGGCGCGTAGGGAACGCAAGGCTGGTTGAACACCTCGATCGCCATGGCCACCTCGGTCAGACCGAGCACGGTACGGTAGAGTAGCGCCTCCGGCTCGGGCAGCTTGTCCATCGGGAACTTGTCGAGATGGTCGAACACCTCGTCGAGGCGCGGCGCGGCGGCATCGTAAAAAGCCTTCAGCTCCGCCATCGAGCTATGCTGGCGAAGTAGATAACGGTCCGCTTGGGAATCCAGCTTGCCCCAGGTACTGGCGAAAGGCTGCAGAGTCTCGAAGCCCTCGGGAAGGGTGACGGTTGCCGCTTCGGTCATGTGAGTCTTCTCTCCTAAACTCGATCTGCACCTGGCTGAGTACGAGCAACGGCCTGTCTGGTATACCAGGTTGCCGCTGCGCATTATGTCATTCTGCCGCGTGACGGGCACTATTATGCACGATTATCATGATAACGTGGAAGTCCTTTGTTGACGCAGCGTCCATTGTTGGCGCAGCGTCAATGTCTGTCCCGTCCTCCTGTCCTACGGCAGGTCAGGCAGCCGTCGTCTTATCTACACGGCAGGTGGTCGCCTGCGGGCGCGACGCTGGAGGATGCGGGTGGAGAGGACGCGAACCACGGATCGCGTGAGCAGTAGCCGGGATATCGCCGCGATAGCGGCGCTGTTCAGGCCGATCCAGGTCGCGGGGCTGACGCTGGCTAACCGGATCGTGATGTCGCCGATGACGCGCAACTTCTCGCCCGGCGGCATTCCCGGCGAGGGCGTCGAGGATTATTACCGTCGCCGGGCTGAGAACGACGTCGGCCTGATCGTCACGGAAGGCATCGGCGTCGACCATCCCGCCGCGATTGGCAAGGGCAGCATGGGCGAGGACGACATGCCCCTGCTGCACGGCGACAAGGCGCTCGGCCGCTGGAAGACGGTGGTCGAGCAAGTCCACGCCGCCGGTGGCGTGATATTCCCGCAGCTCTGGCATCAGGGCGTGATGCGCACCGATTATACCGGCCTCTACCCTGACGCCGCCTCGGTGCGGCCGTCGGGCATCTGGGGGCCGAGCGGCCGCTTCTCGACCGCGCCTCCCGACTATCTCGACAAGGTCTTGCCGCCCACCCGCGGCATGACCGAGGAGGAGATCGCCGACGTTATCGCCGGCTTCGCCCGCAGCGCTGCCAATGCGCGCGCGCTCGGCTTTGACGGCATCGCCATCCATGGCGCGCACGGCTATCTGATCGATACCTTCCTGTGGAAAGAGACAAACCTGCGCACCGACCGCTGGGGTGGCGATATCGCGCGGCGCAACCGCTTCGCAATTGAGCTGGTGAAGGCGATCCGAGCCGAGGTCGGCCATCTGCCGATCATGCTGCGCTACTCGCAGTGGAAGCAGCAGGATTATGACGCCAGGCTCGCGGATACGCCGGCACAACTCGAGGCGATCCTCGGCCCCATCGCGGATGCCGGTGTCGACATTTTCGATGCTAGCACGCGCTACTACCACAAGCCGGCGTTCGACAGCTCGCCACTGACACTCGCTGGCTGGACCAAGAAGCTGACAGGGAAGACCACCATGGCAGTCGGCGGGATCGGTCTCAACAAGGAGCTCAAGAACAGCTTCTTCGAATCGGTGGAGACTGTCGACAACCTCCCCGATGTCGCGCGGCGGATCGACGCCGGCGAGTTTGACCTAGCCGGAGTCGGCCGATCGCTGCTGATCGATCCAGGCTGGGTCCGCAAGGCGCGCGCAGGCGCTGCGTTCGCGCCGTTCAATTTGGCCGCGTTTGGCAGGCTCTACTGACGCGGACGGCAGATAATCAAGGAAGCGGAGAAAGCACGTGGGACGTCTCACAGGAAAGGTCATCCTGATCAACGGCGCGGGCGCCGGTATTGGCCGCGCATGCGCAGAACGCTACGCCCTGGAGGGCGCTAAAGTGGTCGTGGGAAGCGTCAGCCGCTCGGCCGAACCGGTCGCGCAAGGCATCGTCGCAAGGGGCGGCACCGCGGTTCCCTATTTCGCCGATATCTCGGTGGAGGCTGAGGTTAAGGCGATGGTCGACTTCGCGATGGAGACCTTCGGCCGGATCGACGTGCTGCACAACAATGCGGCGATGACCGGGCCTGATATCGTCACCAAGGATCTCGATGTCGCGAGCATGGACGTCGACCTGTGGGACCGAACGATGGCGGTCAACCTGCGCGGACCGATGCTCTGCGCAAAGCACGTTATCCCGCACATGCTCGCTCAGGGAGGCGGATCGATCATCTCCACGGGATCGACCAAAGCGCTCCAGGGCGATCTCGCGCAGACCGCCTACGGCGCGTCAAAGGCGGCGCTTCATAACCTCACATACAATATCGCCGCGCAATATGGGAAACAGGGCATCCGCGCGAACGTCCTGATGGTTGGCCTGATTCTGAGCGGGGCGCTGGAGGACAATTTCCCCGAGCCGATCCGCCAACTGATGCTGCGGCACAAATTGACGCCCTTCATCGGAACGCCCGAGGATTGCGCGCAGGCGGCTGTTTTCCTCGCGTCCGATGAATCGCGATACACCACTGGGGAGAATCTGCATGTCGACGGCGGCTATGCCAGCCACGCACCCTCGCTTGCCGAATTCCGCGATCTCTTCGCGGCGATGGCGGCTCAGCAGGACGCCTGACGCGTCACCGCAAGGACTAGTGGAGGCAAAGGATAGGTCGCCTATGCAGGTTTTTTGCTGCAGGCGCCCTGTTTCTGACTGGAGCCGGGGGGTGCCCGCTGGCTGGCCGCCTACGCCGCCTGTTGGTCGCGTCGACTTCATTTGGGAAGCGCGAGCTGTCCCAGCCTTGTACTGCGGATAGCACCCGGGCCAGACCGTCAACTCGGCGGCCCAGCGTAAACCTAGAAATTCATTGTGAGGGACAGATGCCGGATTATGCCTATGTCGTGCTGAGCGGGCCGGTCGGTGGCCGCGAAAACGAGTATCACAGCTGGTACAGCGACCGGCACCTCCGCGATGTGATGGCGGTGCCGGGCTTCGTGTCGGCGCAGCGCTTCCGTCTCGTCGATCCCACGGCGGAAGGCGCGCCGCAGCAGCCCTATATGGCGATCTACACCATGCGCACCGACACGCCGGAAGCCTTGCTCGAAACGTTACGCGCGCTCGTCGAATCCGGTCAGATGGAGATGAGCGATGCGCTTGACCAGGAGAATTTGGTAACCATCCTCTATGAGGCGATCACGCCGGTCGTCCTCGCGTAAGCAGCCCCCGCGACCACCAACCGGTCGCCGATCACGCCTCGCTGACCTTCGGGGACGAAGTCATCCAGCGGGCAGCAGCCGCGGTCAGGCAGCGGTCGCAAGCGGTAGGCCGATGCCTCCGGGGATCGGCACAGGAGCGTTCGCACTCGCCAGAATTTCCGCCACCCCACGCGGCGGCTGGCGCTTGGATGGATCATAGAATGGCGAGACGATCTTCTTCATGTGCCGCTTGGCGTGCTTCCACGCGAGCTGGTTGATCTTCTTCTCACGCGCCTTTGAGGCCGCCAGTTCCTCCGGCGTCATATTCTCGCGATCCTTGGCAAGCATCACTTCGCCGATGCCCTTGATATGCTTGGTAATATGCACGGTGGCATAGAAGAAGCCGTAGAGGCGGTAGAGATAGGCGCGAGGACCATTGCCGTAAAGCGCGCGGTAGAGATCGTGCATCACCTCGCGATGCTCATATTCCTCGGCCAAATGCCACTTCCACAGCGCCTCGGCGCGCGGATCGGACTTTTCCCAATATTCGTCAAAGTCTTCGAAGAAGCAGGTCGTGGGTATGGCGCTCATCGCTTCAAACCCTTCCGAATAGGCGACATTGAACTGAAGCGACTTCGTCTTCAGGAAACGGTCGTAGTCCGCTTCATAGGCCTTCTCCAGGGGCTCGATTTCTGGATAGGCCCGACGCAGCATCTTGTTGAAGGCAATGTGCTGTTTGCAATGCTGCATTTCCTGCAGCGTGAACACGCGCACGTTCTCGTGCAACTCCTCGAACTTGGCTGGCAGGGCCTTTTTGGCCGCGGACATGACCTTGACCAGATAGGGCTCGAGATAGGCTGGACACACCGATGCCGCGTTATAGAGCGTCGCAAACTCCTTGTTCTCCGCCCAATGCGGCTTGAGCGTGGAAAAGTCCGCCTGAAGCACCCGGACCTGCATTCTACTCTCCATACGTTGCAGAACATTCCGTCAGATTTGCGCCGAATATACTACGCTTGGGGATATTTGGCAAATAACATCTCGTATAGAGCGCGGCCAGACCATGTATAGCGGGCTCCAATCCCCGCGAATGAGACGTATTGACATAAAACGTCTCTTTTGCTCTATGCAGCGCATGATGCGCCGAATCAGCACAAGCGATCAGCGGGCGGCCGCCGCGGAGACCCTGTTCGGAGCACTGCTGGGGCGTTCGGGAAGCGAGCGACTGCCGTCCACTGCGTTACGCATCTTGGAGGCCGCAGTGCATGTGCTGGGGCGGCGCGGGCTGTCCGATCTGTCGGTGGAGAGCATTTGCAAAGTCGCCGGAGTGTCTCGAGCAACGCTCTACCGCTATTTCGCGAACAAGGACGACCTGCTGGATGCGGTTGGCGAGTTTATCTGCCGCGGCTTCGAGGCCGGCCTGGCAGCCGCCGCGGTAGAGGAAGCGGAGGCTCCAGGGCGGTTCGCCACGGTGATGCGCTTTCTCGATCGCTACACCAGCGAGCGCGCGCTGATCCGTATCTTCGAGGCGGATCCGAGCTTCCATCTGGTCTTCTTCCGTAGCCAGTTTCCACGCCATGAGGCGGCGGTCCGCGCCGCCCTCGATCCAGTGTTCGACAGCGTCGAGGCTATCGACCGGGTGGTCGTCGATCGAGCAGCGAGTGCCCAAAGGCTGGTGCGGCTGCAGATGAGCCGACTGCTCATCCCGTTTGACACGGCATTGAGCGCCGCTTGGGACCGGGCAATAAGCGAACCGGCTGCGACAATGCGTCATTGGATTGTAACCTATCCCCGCGCCGCGTCGGCGCCGGGCACAGCAGCAGCATAATGAGAGCCGGACAGGAGCAGGAAGAGGATGGCCACCGCAGTCGATCGCATCAGCGGGCAGGCGAAGGCCTTCGCTGACGCCTCGCGCTTCATCGCGACAGCGAGGGCTCTTCGTCCCTTGTTACAGGCCGAAGCGGCGGAGGGCGAGCGCCTCCGTTCGCCCACGCCCGCAGTCGATAAGGCGCTTCGTGACGGCGAGTTGCTCACCGTGCTGCTCCCGCAGCGCTGGGGCGGGGGCGGCATCTCGTTCAGCGACTTCGCCCGCATGCAGATCGAGCTCGCCAAGGGCGACCCTTCGATTTCGTGGGTAAGCCAGATCGTCAACGGCACAACGTGGGTCGCCAGCCTCACTTCCGATGCGACCCAAGAGGCAATCTTCGGTAACGGCCCGGCTCTGGTGTGCGGCGCCTACAATCCGCCAGGCAAGGCAGTCCGCGTCGAGGGCGGCTGGCGCGTATCGGGGCGTTGGCCCTACAGTTCCGGATCGCGGCAGGCGCAATGGGCGCAAGCCGGATGCGTGCTGGAAGGCTATGACGGTCCGGTGGTGCCCGGCATCAACATGGTCTACATCCCGTTGAGAGAACTCGAGATCGAGGACAGCTGGTTCGTCACAGGAATGCAGGGCACCGGCTCCGACACGACGATTGCCACAGACGTCTTCGTACCCGACCATCTGATGGTGATGATGGACAAACCCTTCGGTCACGTCGAGCCGGGCAAGAAACATTGGTATGCACCGTCCGACAATCTTCCGGTAATCCCGGTCGTCCGTACCACCGGCATCGCCCAGATCCTTGGTGCAGCAGAGGCGATGCTGGAACTGGTACAGGCCGACGTCGTGAAGAAGCCGCAGGTGACGACCTTCTACAAGACCAAAGCCGAATCAGGCGCGGTTGTCTACGAGCTGGGCCAGGTTGCGGCGAAGCTCGACGCGGCACGCACGCTGCTGTTCACCGCGCTCGCGACACTGGACGAAGTCGGCATCACCGGGCGAGAGTTCCCCTTTTCCGAGCGCGCCAGTCACAAGGCCGCCTGCGCCCAGGTTACGGATCTCATCCACCAGTCGATCGAGGCGCTGATGTTCATCGCAGGCTCGTCGGCGTTTCTTCTCTCCAATCCGCTCAGCCGCTACTGGCGCGATGCCCATGTTGCGCTTCGCCACGTCGCCAACGTGCCCCTGATCGCCTACGAGATCTATGGGCGCGATCGGCTGAGCATCAATCCCAACATTGCACCACCGGGGGCATATTGATGATTTTCGCACGCGACGCACTTGCCGGACGGAAGGCGCTGGTCACCGGGGGATCGCGCGGCATCGGCCGGGGAATCGTTCTCGCCCTGGCCCACGCCGGCGCTGAGGTGATCTTCTGCGGCCGCGACTCCGTGACGGGCGAATCGATGCAGGCCGAGCTCGCCTCCAAGGGGCTGGCCGTGCAGTTCCTCGCGGCCGATGTCGAGAGCGAGGTCGGGATCGATGCCCTGGCGGCTGCGGCTGGACCAATCGACATCCTCGTCAACAACGTCGGCGGGGCGCACGATGCCGCCGCCGGGCTCCGTCCATTCGATGCGATCCCTCCGGGCGATTGGGCCAAAACCTATATGAAATGCGTGTTCAACGCCGTTCGCCTGATCGATGCCGTCCTGCCGCACATGCGCAAGCGCGGCTGGGGCCGGATCATCAACATCTCGAGCGTGGCCGGGCTCGAACCCGGCTATTCGCCTGCTGATTATGCGTCGGCAAAAGCTGCGCTCAACAGCCTCACGCTGGCGCTCTCCAGCTCGCTTGCGCGCACCGGCATCACCGCGAATATCGTATCGCCCGGACCTATCCTGACGGACGCACTCCAACCGGTGATCGACTCCACCGCCGAAAGCCGTGGATGGAAGGAAACGGGCGAGGCCCGCGAACAACGCTTCCTCGCCGAGGTCATGCCGCTCAAGGTGAGCCGGATCGGCAGACCAGAAGACATCGGCGCCGCCGTCGCGTTCTTCGCGACTCCGGCCGCCGACTACATCACTGGGGCCAACCTGCGGGTGGACGGCGGCCAGTCGGCATCGATTTGATCGAATACCGGCCAGTCGTCCGATAACATATCGTCAGAGAGGACAGCATGACGCAGCCTGAACCAAAATTGTCGACCGCCCGCGAGTCCCTAGCCCGGCTTGACGCGCGGATCGCCGGGCTTTCCGATCCGCGCCATATCGCGTGGCTGAAAATTTATCGCCAGCATTGGTGGGGCGAGGTCATCAACGACGTGGACATGGTGATGGCTACCATGTCGCGCGGGCCGATCAGCTACAGCTTCGACGGTCATCCGTTCATGAGCGACGGAGGCACAATGGCGGCCGTCCGCACGTGGGAAGATACCAAGGCGATGTACGACGGGGTCGTGGCGCTCGGCGTCCGGATGGCGGGGCCCTTCGATCAGGAGCGCGTGTTCTTTGACGAGCATGGCCTGTCTGTATCGTGCATCCTCAGCACCATCTATCCGGGCGTCTTCCTGGGCAATCACAACGAGCCGGTGGAACCGGACGGCTTCTATCTGCTGCGCTGGCCCAGCATCACCAGTGTCCGCTTCGACGCAGAGAATCTGATGATGGGCGAGGACATCCACAACGGCGCCCCGATGGTGGTGCGCAAAGTGCCAGCCTCGGCGACCGACAGCCTGGTCGATGGACCATTGCCGCTCGCCGCCTGAACGTCATTCGCAGAACGCACCGAGCGACATAAACGGATTGAAGGACACGGTCGCGCTCATCATCGGTGGCGGCAGGCGGATCGGCGCGGCGGTGGCAACGTGGCTCGCCTTCTTCGCATCGGACGATGCATCCCTCATCGCCGGCCAGACACTGAGCCGCGATTGTGGGCTGTTCGGCCACCAGCCGTTCTACACCGATCGAAGGGTCCAATCACACAGCCTGAGCACCCCACGGCGACGGCATGTGACCTACCTAACCGAAGGCAGGCGGCGCCCCGCCTCGTGTGCGCCAGTCGCAAAGGATGGACAGCATGACAGCCGGACCGGTCAGTTCGATGGCGTTGCCGCGTGCGCCTGCACGCATGCTCGCAGCGCTTGCCGCCCCGGCGCTGCCGATGGCGACGATGACACTGCCGCTGACGATCTTCCTGCCTGCCTTCTATGCCACCACTATCGGCATCAACCTCGCCGTGGTGGGCCTGGTCTTTACCGTGGTGCGGCTTGCCGATCTGGTTTTCGATCCCCTGATCGGGGGGCTGATGGATCGGACCATCACCCGTTGGGGACGTTTTCGTCCCTGGCTGGTGATCGGCATGCCCGTCGTGATGCTTGGTGCGTGGCTGCTGTTCATGGCGCAGCGGGGCGCCGGCGCGGCCTACCTCGCAGTGGCACTGACCCTGACCTATGTCGGCTACTCGATCGTGATCCTGTCGCAGATGGGGCTCAGCGCGCTGATGAGCCCCGAATATCACGAACGCTCGCGCGTGTTTGCCTGGTGGCAGTTCTTCAACATGATCGGCGTGTTTCTGGCGCTTGCGTTGCCGGCCGCGCTGAAACTGGTCATGCCCGTCACTCCGGAGCTGACGGTGCGCACAATGGGTCTCTCGATCATCGTTACGACGCCACTCACCATCGTGCTGGCGGTATTGATGGTACGCGAGCGGCCAGCGGCACCCGCGGTGCACATCGCCCGGTTCGGCGACTATGTTAGCCTCTTCCGTCTGCGCTCGGCGCGGCTGGCGCTGGGTTCGGTGACGATGACCGGCTTCGCGTCGGGTGTCAGCTCGTCGGTGTTCCTGTTCTTTTACACCATCGTAAAAGGCGTCTCTGCCGGCGCGCTCAGCCTCGTACTAGGCTTCTTCTTCATCGTCACCATCAGCTCGGTGCCGATCTGGGCGAAGATCGGTCGGCGCATCGGCAAACATCGTGCGCTCGCACTTGGCTGCGCGATCACCGCCATATTCATGATGGCGGTCGGGCTGATGTCGCCGGGCAACCTCGTCTATATGATCGTCTGGTTCGCAATAGGTGGCTTTGCCGCGGCGTCGGCTGACCTCCTGCCGCGGGCGATGATCGCCGACGTCAGCGACGAGGATCGGCTGGCGACCGGTATGGACCGGGTGGGCATGCTCTACGCACTGCTGGCGCTCGTCACCAAGCTCGGCCAGGCGACGGCGATCGGCGCGGTGTTCGTGCTGCTCGACCTCCTCGGCTTCGATGCCGCGGCAGGCGGGGCGAACGGCAGCGGGGCGCTTAGGGGCGTGCTGCTTCTAGGCTCGCTCGGCCCTGGCCTCCTGCACCTGACCGCGGGGGTGCTGGCATGGCGTTATCCGCTCAGTTCCACCCGTCACGATACAATTCGCGCCGAACTCGACCGCCGACACCTTCCGCACGCGACCGCGGCGGAGTTGGCGCCTGTAGCCTGAAAACCCTGCCAGCGAGGAGGCAATTATGAACAAGCTTGCACTAGTCACCGGCGGCGCCGACCCAGAAGGCATCGGCTTCGCAAGCGCCAAGGCGCTGAAGAAGCTCGGCTACGACGTCATCGTCACCGGCTACAGCGCAGAAGAGGTCGCGCGTACGCCAACCGGCTCGGGGATCGAATCTCGCGTGATGGATGTCACCCGCGACGACAGCATTGCCGCAGTGGTGGACTCGCTGCCGCGGTTGGATGCGCTGGTGAACTGCGCAGGCCACGCCACGCCCTACGAGTTCGAGATGGACCAGTTCGCCCGCACGGTGGACGTGAACCTCACCGGCACGATGCGGATGTCGATGGCGGCCTATCCACTGCTCCGCCGGGGAGGCGGCGCGATCGTCAATGTGGGCTCGATGTATTCGATCTTCGGTAGCACCATCGCGCCAGGCTATGCGGCCAGCAAAGGAGGAGTAGTTGCACTCACCCGCTCCCTCGCAGCAAGTTGGGCGAAGGACGGCATCCGTTGCAATGCCGTCGCCCCGGGCTGGATCAAGACGAACATGTCGCGCATCATGTGGGAGGATCCTGAGCTCGCCGCACCGATCTCCGCTCGCACGCCGATGGCACGCTGGGGCGATCCCCAGGAGCTGGGGGATGTGATCGGTTTCCTTTGCGCCGAGGAATCCCGCTTCGTCACCGGCGTGCTGATCCCGGTCGATGGAGGCTATTCGATCTCGGGTTGAACTGGTTGCTACATGTCGAGCTCGGTCCAGTTCGAGATGGGAAGGGGCGGATCAGCGCCTCTTCCCCAGTTTGCATGCTCAATCGGCAAATCAATGTGTCAGACTATCTCGCATGTGCCTTAGAGCCGCGGCGACCGCCCTTTCAGCTGGTTAGCAGTTGGCGGTATTCGCGCGGGCGATAACCGGTGGCCCGACGGAAGGCGTTAGAGAAGGCAGCCGGCGTCTCAAACCCGCACTCCCACGCCACCTGCTTGATCGGCATGCGCTCCTCGGCGAGGCGCGCCCGTGCACGCGTGATGCGCCGATCGGCGGCATATTCGGACAAGGTACGACCGGTAGTCGCGCGGAAAATTCGGAAGAAATGGCGCGCCGATATGCCGCACTCGCGGGCCAACTCGGCCACACTGGGCAGCGGCCCGGCCACCTCTATGCGATCTTCCACCAGTCGCAGCTGCCGGGGGCTGAGGCTGCCGCACGGTTCAGGGGCAGCCTCCGCCTGTCCGCGAAAATATCGTCCCAGCTCGATCCCGAGCTGAACGCACAGCGCTTCGATCATCACCGTTGAATCGAAGCCGGGCGTCTGAAGTTCCCGCGCAAGGCGAACAAGCGCGTCACGGACGAACGGGCTCCGCACGTCCATGCTGGTGGCAAGCTCGCGTGCGCTCCAGCGGCCGTCCATGTCTCCCTTGGAGATGAACTCGAGGCAGATAGAGCTTTGTCGTCCCGAGCCCCATTCTGCTTCCACTTCGATGCCCGCCGGCATGAACATCACGTCGCCGATAGCGCGCCGGCCGGCGGCCGGAGCATCCGGAAAGCGTCCCGCCGGTTCCCCCGGCCGGCCGGAGAGCGCAAGGTCCAGGAAGCTGCGTCGGGGTCGGTAGGCCGAATGCTGCGGCGCAGGGAAATGATAGTCGTGGAGCTCGACAGTCGCGATGGGTGTCGACGCGCTGCCGCGGACAAAAAAGTCGAAACCGCTCTTGTCCGCGCCGATGAGCAGCGATGATGCCACGATCAGACTCTCCTTCCCTCGTGCTATGTCGTCCGCCGGGGGCAGTGGCGCGGCGCACGCTAGTACCCTACATTATGCACTATTTGCGTCACCATTGACAATCAGCAGATCGGTAGCCCGGAGCCTTATGAAGGCCTCAATCGGGGCAGCGCGGTAAAGGTGCAGCGATCCGAATGGCTAGAATGGCCGAATCATCACCTTGCACTGATTGTTGCGGCCACGCAGCTTCTGGAAAGCGGAGGGCGCATCGTCCAGCGTCACAACGTCGGTGATCATCGCTCGCGGCTCAACATGGCCGCGATCCAGCGCGCCGACCGCCACCTCGAACTCGCGCGTATTGTACATGTTGGTAAAGCGGATGGTCACGTCCTTCAACATCGCCCACACCGGCGTAAAACTGTCGGGTGCCCAGCAGAAGCCGGGCGACGCAATCACCCCATAGCGACGCACAGCCGAAACGGCTTGGTCAAGTGATCCCGGCGCACCGGCACATTCGAACACGATGTCAGCCGGACCACCGAGCACCTCCGTCACCTGATCGGCCAGCGTTCGCTCTCCGTCCGGAGTTATGAACGCATCGGCACCAATGGCGCGAGCCATGGCCTCCCGGCGAGTCGAGGTCGCGGAGACAGCGACTCCCCCAGCGCCGGCCTGGCGGGCCCAATAGGTCGCCGCCAGACCGATCGCACCGGCACCCATCACAAGCACACGGTCACCCGGCTTGATCCCCGAAGCGAGATTAGCCCGCAATGACACCGCCAGCGGCTCGACCAGCGCGCCATCCTCCATGCTCAGGGACTTGGGCAACTGAACGCACCAGAGGTCATTGGTGACGACATATTCGGCATAGCCCCCACCTAGGCCAAAGGCGCCGAACATACGCATCTGCGTACAGCCGGGGCCGTCGCCGGTCCGGCAGGCCGTGCACTGTCCGCACGTCAGGAAGGGCAGCACCGCGACATGATCGCCGATCCTCACCCGCTCGACACCGGGACCGGTCGCAACGACTTCGCCTGCGACCTCGTGGCCGGGGATCGCTCCGTCATCGAATGAGAAGGTATGCCCCTCCGCCATATGCAGGTCGCTGCCACAGATGCCACAGCGGCCGACCTTTATAACCACCTGACCCGCCTCGGGAGTTGGATCGGGGACCGTCTCCACGAACAGTTGGCAATTGGAGGTGCGGAAAACGGCTGCACGCATCAACTATACTCCCAGAAATCCTTGGCCCACCTTGCCGCCACGGTTAGTTTGGGCGCGGTGCGCTCGTAGGAGCGAACCTCATTCCCGTAGACGGAGCCGATCAGCAAATCAGGTCCGCGGCACTGCCGAGCGTGCGCTCTTTCCTGCCTGAGATCCCATCGGAACTCAGCAGATCATCGCCCCGTCGACCATGATCTCCGTCCCCGCAAGGTAGCTCGCATCGTCGGATGCGACGAACACCACCACCCGCGCGAACTCATCGGCGCCGCCCACGCGGCCGATCGGGATCAGCGTCTTGGCGTTTTCGCGCACTGCCGGAACCAGCGACGGCGTCTCGATCGCACCCGGGGTGACGGTGACGACACGGATATTGTCGGGTGCCAGCTCCTTGGCGCCGAGGCGCGTCATGCCGCGCACGCCCCATTTCGATATGCCGTAGGCAAAATAGCCGGGTAGGCTGGTGAAGGCGAGCCCCGAGGCGATGTTGACGATCACGCCGCCGCCATTGGATTTCATGTGTCCTCGCACCGCCTTCATGCCGAGAAAGGAACCGACGATGTTGACGTCCAGCATCCGCCGCATGAAAGCGGCGTCGGTGTTGTCGAAGGTGTCGGAGCGCGTCATGCCGGCATTGTTGACGAGAATGTCGATCTTGCCAAACGCTTCAAGGGTGCGCTCGATCACCGTCTGCCAGCTCGCCTCGTCCGCTACGTCCTGCTCCACGGCGATGGCAGCCTCGCCGATCTCGGCCGCGACCTTGCGGCAGGCTTCGACGTTGATGTCCGTGATGACCACCTTTGCGCCCTCGGCGGCAAATACCCGCGCCTCCTCGGCACCCATGCCGCTACCCGCGCCGGTGATAATCGCTACCTTGCCTGTCAGCTTCATTCCATTCTCCCGCGTGCGTTGCGCATGTTCCTGTGTTGTCGAGTCGTTCGAAGACAGCGATCAGTTCAGCGTAGCGTGCGAACCGCCATCGATCCGATAGTTTGTGCCGGTAATGTAGGCCGAATGGACGCTCGCCAGGAAGCAGATCAGTGCTGCAATCTCTTCTACCCGGCCGGTGCGACCTACAAGGCTGCGCCATTGGGTGGCGAAGCGATATTCCAACGCGTCAATGTCCTTCTCAGGCCAGCCATTGGCCTCGCCAATGATCGGCAGATTGGTTTTCAGCGCCTCTGTCAGCACGTTGCCGGGGCTGATCGTGTTTACCGTGATGCCCGTGTTCGGCAGCGACTTGGCAAGCCCGACCGACAGGTTGACCAACGCTGCCTTCGACGGGCCGTAGGTCGGGAACTGCGGAGGGGGATCGGTGTAGCCGCCACTGGCGACGTTGATGATGCGACCCCAGCCCGCAGCCTTCATGCCCTCCAGCGTCGCGCGGATGGTGCGGACTGCCGCGATCACGTTCGATTCGTAGGTCGCGGCCCATTGCGCGGGCGTGGCATCGGTCCAAGTCGTCGTGAAGGGCTCATACTGGCCTAGGTTGTTGACCAGTATATCGATGCCGCCGAACGCATCGAGCGCCGCCTTCATCGTCCCGTCCGCGCCCGCGTCGTTGCTCAGATCGCCCAGTGCGAGCGCCACAACCCCACCCGCGGCCACGATCTCCGCGCGCACTGCCTCCGCCCGCTCGGCGTTACGGCCGTTGATGATGACCGAGGCACCCTCGGCCGCGAGCATGCGTACCGTCGCAGCACCGATGCCACTCGTGCTGCCCGTTACAAACGCGCGTTTGCCGCGCAATCCAAGGTCCATTCTTCTCCCCTTGATCGTTCGCTGATCCATCCGGCAAGGCAGTCGCAGACCCGCTTCGGCGCTGCTCACCTCTCAATCATATGCTTACCCGCTATTCGGCGGCGACCGCGATCCACGCTGCGTCGTTGGCGGCGGCTTCCGAGATGGCAGCGAGATGCGTGCACATCAACTCCTGCTCGCCGAATTGCACAACCCGCTTCGCGCCGCTTTCCATTACCTCCTGCTGCTCGACCAGAGCCAGGTTGTCCTCCATCAGCGTGTCGCGGTTAAACGCCAGCGAATATTGCACCGCCATTTGGTTCCTTAGCGAGGCCGGCCGCTCGAAATGATAGACCGCCTCCCAGTACGTCTGGTCGGCTGCGACGGGCCAGAAGCGATGCAGCCACCAGCCGCCGTGCGAGAGATGGAAGATGAAGTGGGGGTACATCACCACCTGGTCATTACCCCAAGAGTTGGAGTGCGCCTTGTTGAGATCGCTATGTCCGGCGAAGGTGCGCTCGGGCCGGTCCTGTGCGCCGGTATCGGTCACCACCATCTGCGCAGCGCTCTTGAAGGCGAACGCCTGCACCAGCTTCTCGGGCGACAGCTCGAAATCCGGGTTGCGCGGCACCGAGGTCATCCGGTGTGCTCCCAACAGCTCGTTGCGTAACGGGTGAGCGTAAGGGTTCTCCTTCGACGAGAGCATCTTTGCTACCGTGCGGGAGTGGAGTGCGCGGACATGGTAGGCCTCGCACTGCGCCTCGATGGCTAGCTTCCAGTTCGCGCCGATCATCGCTCCCGCGCGCGCCGTATAGGGATAGCTCTCGAACGGCAGATTCTTGACGCGATCTTTGAGCGGCCCAAGGTAGTCGGATAGGCTCTGAGTCCCTTCCGCGTCGAGGTTGATGAAGATCATCCCCTCCCACACGTCGCACCGGATCGGCGACAGGCCGCTCTCCTTTTTGTCGACATGGCTGAAACAGCCCTCGTCCGGGATGTGCACCAGCTCGCCGGCCGAATTGTACAGCCAGGCATGGTAGGGACAGGAGAATTTCCCTCCGCGGCCCTTGTCGTCCCATGCCAGCTTCATGCCGCGGTGCGAGCAGATATTGTGGAAGGAGCGGATTACTCCATCCTTGCCACGCACGATGATCGCCGAAGTCGAGCGCACCTTCACCTCGCGCACGATCCAGTCACCGGGATTGGCAATCTCCGCTGCCTCGCCGACGTTCAGCCAGACCCGCCCGAAGATCTCGCGCTCCGCCTCGAAGCGCTCCTGATTATAGTAGACGCCCAGATCGACCTTGCCGGTGCGCATAATTTCGGGATCCGGCACGAGCGGCCCGGTTCCAATATCGAAAGTGCCGTCGCCGTGCTGAATCAGTTCCATCCTCGGCTCCTGGAAATAGAAATATAAGCATCCTCACCATGTGCGGCGGATGCGCCTTCTACCCACTCGTCCAGTGAAAAGCCCCGAAAAAGCATTTGACGGCACGTCAACCGCCGATGCCGCGCGGTGTCAGATCATCCCTTCGCCGGGGCGTCCCGCGCGCTTAGTCAGCTTGGCCGTATCGAAATATTCGTCCCCGCGGATAACCTTACCGTCCTTTATCCTGGCGATCAGGCAATAAGGCGACGAGATCTGCTGACCGTCGAGGACACCAGTCATCGTCGCCTGCAGGACGAAGCCGTCCTCGGTCAGCGTGATCTTCAGATCCTCGTTCTTCTGGTTCTCGAACATCGCATGCGCGCTTTTGAGCGTCTCGATGAACTCCTGGCGTGTGCGATCCTGAGGATCAAAATTATACCACATAACAAAGTCATCGTGAAGCACGGTGGCGAATTTCTCCACGTTATGCTCTTCCGACACTGTCGCCCAGAACTGGGCGAGCCTCATCGATTCTTGCGGATCCTGCGCCATCTCTGACTTCCCTGGTATTGACGTCGATGATCCTCGATCCGTGGCCAGCGAAGCTGTCGCACCTGCCCCTCGACAGGTCAGCGCCGCGGGCCGGTTGCTGCATCAGTTCCGCGCACGACGGGAGAGCATGATGAGAGAAGATGGAGCCGTCCGTCCCCGCGCACTGGTGGAGTCGATCGCCGACCGCTTCGCCCGCGCGCTCACCGAGCCACGGCTCGATTTGCTCGACGAACTCCTCACGGAAGACTTTTTAATTTGGTACAATTTCAGCAACGACAGCCTCACGCGTGCGGAGGCGATCGCCTTCTTCCGCAGCTATTTTTCTGTGGTCGCGGTTCGCTTCCGGGCGACTCGCATCACGCCGTCCGCCCAAGGATTCGTCCAGCAGCACCTGGTTGATGCCGACGGCCCAGATGGCTTCATCATCCGGGGCATGCCAGCGCTGCTCGTCGTCACCACGCACGGAGAGCGCATCCGCCGCATTGACGAATATATGGACAGCGCCGCAGCCGGCGGGTTCGATGCCTCACAGATGAAGAGCAGCTCGCACGTCGCGTCAGGCCCGCAGAGCGCGTAGAATGAAGCTCGCCGCATAATCGCGCCAGAACTCACTGCTGTCATCGATAAAAACGCGACCGCCGAGGTGGCGGGTGAACATCCCGCGCGACGCCACACAGCCCGAGACTATGATGACGGTCATGAATTCCAGACTGGGCGGATCGATATGCGACCCGATCACGCCCGCCTTGCGGCCGCGCTCCAATGCGCCCAGCAGCTTTTCGGAAAGTGCTGCGTGCATCCGCCGTGCGTCAGGGGCAAGCCGAATCTGCGCGCCCTCGTGCAAGCTCTGATCGAGCGTCACGACTGCCATCGCCGAGTCGGCTGCGAAGATATCGTACACTGCCTCGATATAGGTGCGGATCGCAGCTTCCGGGTCCAGCCCATCGAAGTCGATCTGCAACAACCTCTCATAGGTTGTCCGCGAAATGACCTTCAACACCTCGCTGTAAAGCTCATCCTTGCTCTTGTAGTAAAGATAGACAAGCTGCTTCGAGACCTGCGCCCGCCGCGCGATATGCTCCATCTTAGTCCCGCTGAAGCCGTGCGCGGCGAACTCGTGGCGCGCGGCATCGACGATCCGCCGGATCGTGCCCGACGGATCACGGCTGGCGCGCCGCGGGGGGTTGGCCACGTCGCCTTCCGTCATTGGTGCGCCACCTTGTGCCATCCGCGGGCGCTGTCCAGCATCGTCATGGGAGCTATATAGGCACAACACAGGAGAAATCGACGCCTTGCGGGCCGCGTGGCGACAAATACGGGTTCCTACGGCCGGGTCGCGAGCACCTCCACGATCATACCCTCGAGTTCGGGAGTCACGACGATCTGGCAGGATAGCCGAACGCGGGCCTCCAGATCCTCCTCGTCCAGCATCGAGGATTCAAGGTCCTGCGGCGCCGGCAACCGATAGAACCAGTCGGGATCGACCCGCACCTGGCAGGTCGCGCAGGCCGCAGCGCCGCCACACTCGGCCTGAATGCCCGGGACGCCCGTTTCCAGCGCGCCGCGCATCACTGAAGTCCCCTCGGCAACCTCGCGGACATGCTCCGTGCCGTTGGCTTCTCGATAGATGATCCTGGCCATGGCGATCATGCCCCCCAGACGAGAGGCAGCGTGATCGGCTGGATGATCGCCGCCAAGTAATAGGTGATGTCGGCATCTGCGGCGATGCTGAACTCCGGCACCTCGCGAAGGAATTCCTCAAGCGCGATACGCATCTCGCGGCGTGCCAGATGCATGCCGATGCAGAGATGTGAACCGTAGCCGAAGCTCACGTGCCGCGCCCCACGGTCCAGGATTACCTTTTCGGGGTCATCATAGGTGGCAGGGTCGTGGCCGGCGAGGAAGGTTGCCAACAGCACCTTGTCCCCCGGTCGCACCGTCACCTCCCCCAGCTGCGTTTCATTGACGCATTCGCGTGACGTAGCGACCGCCGCATAAAAGCGCATCATCTCGTCGATCGCCGCCGGCAGCAACTGCGGATCGGCGCGCAACCGCGCTTGGTCGTCATGATGCTCGGCCAGATGCAGGAACTGCCATGCCATGTTGGTCGATACGGTATCGAGTCCGCCGATGAACAGGTTGAAGCAGAAGCCCAGCAACTCATCGTCGGTCAGCCTGCGCCCATTTTGTTCGACAGTGATGCCGAAGGTGATAAGATCATCGCGCGGACGGACGCGACGATCCTCGATCTGCTCGCGCAGATAGTCCACCACCGCGCGCGTGCCGGCGATGATTTCGTTGAGGTCGGGTTCGTGGAGCAGCTTGTGTTCCCAGGCGAGGAACTGGCCGACCCGCTCCTGCGGCAAACCCATCAGCTCCAGAAATACCTTGATAGGGAACTCGAAGGCAAAGTCCGCCATGAACTCGCAGCCGCCCTTGTCCCGGAATGACAGGATGAAATCACGCGCATAACCACGGATTTTCTCCTCGAGGGCTGCCATCCGCTTAGGGGTGAACACGGGGTTGACCATCGCACGCAACATCGCATGAAGCGGAGGATCGACTTCTGCCGGAACCAGGAACCAGTCTTCCCCCAGCATGGTGGCGAACGGCGCGAAGCCGCGCGCCGTGAAGTTTACATTGTCGCTGTACACCTGATGTAGGAGGTCGACCGTTCGCGGCACCCAGGCACCGCGAACGCCATTGAACGCGCGTTCCGCCCAGAACACTTCGGGTCCCTGATGGATGGCGGGGATAAGGCTGTGCGGGCGCAGCTTCGTCCTGGCGCCCAGCACATAAGGGAACGGACGGATCAACTCTGCAGCAACGTGCGCTGGAGTCGGAAAAAGGTGCGCGGGGTTTGCCACGGGCGTTTCAATCGCTGCGCCCAAATCCTGATCTTTGAGCAAGGTAGCCATACATCCTCCTTGGCTTGTTGCCGCCCCAGTGCTCCGCCGCGATCGTGCATAATTGGGGGTGCTCTTAGTTGATCGGAAGGATAGATGATGGCTTCATGCACGCAAGGTACAAGGTTGCCGGACCGGGCGGCAGAATTGCCGCATCCCGAAGAAAGTCCGTAATCCTATGAAGAACTGGGACAATCTTCGCTATCTGCTCGCGCTCGCGCGTAGCGGATCGCCCGACGGGGCGGCGCGCCTGCTCAAGGTCGACGAATCGACTGTGAGGCGGCGTCTCGCCGCGCTGGAGCAAGACACTGGCGCGATCCTAATCGAACGCGGTCCCCTCGTTTGGCAACTCACCCGCGCCGGCGCCACCGTTGTCCAATCGGCGGAGCTCGCGGAACAGGCGATCGCGCGCGCCGAGGCGGGGCTGGACGCCAATGATCCCGCGCTGGCGGGGAGCGTGCGGATCGGCGCGCCTGACGGCATCGGCAGCATGGTGGTCGCGCCCGCGCTTGCCCGTCTGCGACGGCGAGCGCCCGAACTAATGATCGAGCTTGTTACCCACGGCAGCCCTGCTGACCTCGCCCACCGCGAGGTCGATCTTCAGCTGATCCTAGAACCACCTAGCAGCGGTCGCCATCGCATCCGCAAGCTCCGTCCCGTAGTGCTGAAGCTTTATGCTGCGCGAGACTATCTAGCGGCTTCTGCGCCGATCCACACAATCACCGACCTCGCCCACCATTCCTTCGTCGGCTACGACCCGTCCAGCGACTTTGCCGGAACAGCGATTCGCCAGCTCGCGTTGGCGGGTATCGCCGTGGCACCCGGCTTTACCTGCTCGACCGTCTTCGCGCAGGTGCACGCGCTGGCCGCGGGCGCCGGGCTGGCGCTGCTGCCCAACTATATGATCGCGCCAGGAATGGACCTTGTGCCGGTGCTGCCGGACACGGTCTCTATCACGATCGAGATCTGGCTGCTCACCCACGCCGACGTCGCCGGTCGCGCGCGCGTCCGCGCCGTGGCGGACGCGATCGCCGCAGCGACCAGCGAATAGAGAGCCTGCGCCACCCGCCTTATCCAAAGTCAGGTCACAGCGGCCGGTTTCGTGTGAACCGGGCATATCCGGGACGGAGCCGATCCATGCGACAAAGTGGTGCTGGTCTCCGGCCGGACGGCGCTGCAACTCGATCTGCCCCGGCTTCATCACCCACTGCAAGGCACGCGAGGTGAAGGCGGTCTGACGCAGTGGGAAGTGCGGAAATGAAGGAGACAAGGATGAACGGCGGAATCGATCTTGGGGGGCGCACGGCGATCATAACGGGCGCGGGTTCGGGAATTGGGCGGGCGATGGCCCTCACCTTCGCACGCGCTGGCGCCAAGGTGCTGGTCAACGACATCATCGGCGAACGCGCCCACGCCACTGTGGCGGCGGTACAGGAGGCGGGAGGCAACGCCGCAGCGGCCGTTGCCGACATCGCCGACGAAGAGGCGGTGAACGCGTTCGTTCGCGAAGCGGCGGAGCGTTGGGGCAGGATCGACGTGCTTTGCAATAATGCCGGCATCATGGACAGGATACATCTGCCGGCCGATACGCCGACCGACCTCTGGAACCGCGTCATGGCGGTCAACGTCACTGGGCAATTCTTCGTCACCCGCGCCGTTCTGCCACATATGCTCGCGCGCAAGTCCGGCGCGATCGTCAACACCGCGTCCGTTGCTGGGCTGCGCGGCGGTGCGGCCGGACTGGTTTATACCGCCTCCAAACATGCAATGATCGGCCTCACGCGCAACATCGCTTGGGTGCATGGACCGGATGGAATCCGCTGCAACGCGATCTGCCCCGGGCCGACCGAGACCAACATCACCGGGGGTGAAGAACTTGGCTTCTTCAGCCCCGTCGGGCTCGCCCGCGCGATGCCGGTGATGAACCTAGCCGACCGCTCCACGAGCCCGCAGGTGATGGCAGACACTGCCCTGTTCCTGGCCTCAGATGGGGCCGCCTACATCAATGGCGCGACCATCCCGGTTGATGGGGGCTGGATGGCTGGCTGACCCTCGGGGGCTTCACCGTGAGCCAGAAACATAGCGCAAAACCATAGCAGCCTCGTCCCTCAGCAGCGTCCGCAATCTCTGGTGAACATCCCGTGCGGTGAGGGACGGCGAAGTCGTTACAATGGAGAAGTCGATGCGAACGGGGATGGGTGGACTTAATGGCGCGGTTTGGCTGGCGTCGGCCCTGATATTTGGCGGCAGCGTTGCCACGATCGCGGCCGTCGCCAGTGGCGGTAGCTTCACGGCGCAACAGATAGCTGAGGGCAAGTCCGTCTACGAGGATAATTGTGCAGTCTGCCACCAGAGCACGCTTAAGGGATCCTCACATGGACCGGCGTTGGTCGGCGCCGGTTTCGCGGCGCACTGGCGGGGGCGATCGAGCGACGAGCTTTTTCAGTTCGTGAAGACAATGATGCCGCCGGGCAGAGCGGGCGAGTTGAGCGATCAGGAATATCTGGCGGCTTCCGCCTATATCTTGGCGGCAAACGGCCATGGTGCGGGCTCTGCTCCGCTCACCACCAAGACGGCACTCCCGGTGATCCAAGACGGCCGATCCGGAGACGCGACGCCCGTCAACATCGACGCGCTAGGCAATGCGCCTGAACCGAATGCGGCCGCCAGCGTGGTCGGCGCGAGTTCGGCGGGAGAGACTCCGCAGAACAAGCGGTTCGCAACTCTTATGGCAAAGCTCGCGACGCACAACCGGACAATCGAACGGTTCGACCCAGTCACCGAGGCGATGCTGACCAATCCTGCCCCGGGCGACTGGATCAACTGGCGCCGGACTCGCGATGGCCATGGAGATAGCCCGCTTGCCGAGATCAACGTCACCAATGCCGGTTCGCTGCAGCTTGCCTGGACCTTTGCACTACCCGACGGCATCAACGAGCCGACGCCGCTGGTTCACGACGGCATCATGTTCGTGTTGGCTCCCGGCGGCAGGCTGGTGGCGCTCGATGCCGCGAGCGGCGACTTCATCTGGGATTATCGCTACGCGCAGCCGGTCGGCGGCAAGGTGCCGGTGGCGCCCGTGCGCAACATCGCGCTTTACGGCAACTCGCTGTTCATCGCGACGCCAGACGCCGCACTGGTGGCGATCGATGCCAGGACCGGCAAGCAGCTGTGGCGCGCGCAACAGGCCGATCCGAAGGACGGCTTCACCCATACCGCGGGTCCGATTATCGCCAAGGGCGTGGTGGTGGCGGGGATGAATGGCTGCGAGCGCTTCAAAATGACTTCCTGTTTCGTGGCCGGCTATGATCCTGAGACCGGGCACGAGCTATGGCGTACTCCGGTGATCGCGCAGCCCGGCACGCCCGGCGATAGCAGCTGGGCGAACCTCAGGCCGGAATTCCGGGCTGGTGGGGACATGTGGATTGCCGGCAGCTACGACGCGGCGCTCGACACCTTTTACATCGGCACGGCGCAGGCCAAGCCTTGGGTCGCTGCAAGCCGGCATATGAGCGCGCGAGATGCCGCTCTCTACACCAATTCGACGCTGGCCCTGGATCCGACCACCGGACGGATGAAATGGTATTTCCAACACCTTCCCGGCGACTCGCTGGACCTTGACGTCGTGTTTGAACGCGTGCTGGTCGATATCGACGGCCGGCCGCTGCTGTTCACCATCGGCAAGGATGGACTACTGTGGAAGCTGGACCGCCGGACGGGTAAATATCTCGATCTCACCGAAACGGTTTATCAGGACGTGTACTCATCTATTGACCGCAAAACCGGCCGGCTGACTCTCCGACCGGACATTATCGCCGCGAAGATCGGCGATTATGTCCGGTCCTGTCCCACCACCTTCGGAGGCCACGATTGGCAGGCGATGGCCTATGATGGCCGACAGGGCACGCTCGTCATCCCGCTCCTGCAGATGTGCGGCGGGTTGAAAGGCGAGGCGGTGGAATTCAATGTCGGCGGCGGCGGCCTGGGCGGCGACAGCGCGGACGATCCGCGTCGGAACATCGAGATGCCGGGCAGCGGCCAGCAGTTCGCGAAACTCGCCGCCTACGACGCACGCGCGATGAAGCAATTGTGGTCGTACCAGCAGCATGCGCCATTCACCACGAGCGCGCTGACCACTGCCGGTGGGCTCACCTTCGTGGGCGATTCCGATCGCTACTTCAAGGCATTCGATACAAGGACAGGGAAGCTCGTCTGGCAAACCCGACTAGGCACCGCCGCCCAGGGATTCCCGATCAGCTACAGCGCTGGTGGAAAGCAGTATATCGCGGTGCCCGCAGGCCAACTCGGCGCCTATTCGCTGGTCGCGGGGCAGGCCGGCGGCATTTATCAGCCGAGCAACGGCAACGCGATGTACGTCTTCGCACTTCCCAATCCACCCACCAAATAGCCAGCTATTGGGGCAGCGCGCCCTTCCCAGATTATCGGGGGTCAACAAAGCACCCGGACGCCTGCGCATGAAGCAGGTACCGCAGACCAGACAGAAGGCTGGCCTCGCCGCGCGGGAACGCCCAGGATTGGGGATTCCCGAAGCACAGGCTAGACGCGGCGCGAGTGGCCGACCCATCACGCGATTACATCGCCGGTGCGTAGAGCTCCATCGCACCGGCATAGCCGACGAAGCTGAGAGGCTCGACCAGATCGCCGGCCACCGATGCGTGAATGTCTCCTGCGCTAATAGTGGCCCCGCTGACGCGGCGCCGGACCTCTCGAAAAGAGCCGGCGCCGGCGGCAAGGATCAGGCGAACTCGATCATCACCTTGGCGCTATCCGGGCGCTGCGCCACTTCGAATGCCTCGGTGAAGGCCTCGAAAGGATAGGTATGGCTGACATAGGCGTCGAGCAGCGCGGGGTCGATGTCCGGCAGCTCGGCGAGCACCTCGTGCAACTCGCTCGGGTAGCCGCCGGCGGTGGTAATCTCCATTTCCTTCATGAGCAGGGTGATGAAGCTCAGCTCCACCGGCTTGGGATAGACTGCGGTGACTACGAGCCGTGCGTGATATTGGGCCATGTCAACGATGCCTGCGATAACGCCCGGCCCACCCGCCATGTCGTAGAAGATGTCGGTGCCAACCAGCTCTTCGCCCATGACGGACTTGCCCGCGCCGTGAAGAGCCAGCAGACGTGCGCGCAGATCCTCGGTCTTCGGGTTGACCGTGGCATCGGCGCCCATCCTGCGGGCAAAATCGAGACGGGCGGCCGACACGTCGACTGCGACAACATGCGCGACGCCACGGCGCTTCAGCCACAGGATCGCGCCGAGCCCGATCGGGCCGCAGCCGAACACCGCAACTTTGCTGGCGGCCGTCGGATTGCCCCGGTTGACGCCGTGCCGACCCACCGCCAGCGGCTCGATCAGCGCGGCCTGCGCGAAGGAAATATCGTCAGGAAGCGGCAGCAGCGTCTCGCCCAGGACCGCGTTGCGGACCAGCACCATCGTGCCGAACGCTCCCTCCGTGCCGCCATTGCCCATGACGTTGCCGTCACCCGGGTCGGGATTGATGAACACGCGCATGCCTGGCGTGACGCCGATCACCTCGGCGCCAACCGTCTCCACCGTCCCTGCGGCCTCATGGCCCAGCGGCATCGGCTCCCCGCCGGGGCGGAGAAAGCCGTTGCGGACGAAATGAATGTCGCTGCCGCAGATGCCGCAGGCGCCGACCTTCACCACCACGTCGCGGGGGCCCGGGTTCGGCATTGGTACCTCGTCGACGCTGACCTGGTTGACGCCGTGGATGCGAACGAGTTTCATCGGAACTTCCTTCTCGCAGATGATCAATAGGTCTGGGCCATCATGCCCCCGTCCAGTGTGATCGTGTCGCCGCTGTGGTAACGCGACATGTCGCTTGCCAGATAGACGATGATCCCCTCCAGATCGGCGGGGCGGCCGATCTCCTTAATCGGCGTGCGCGCCTGTGTGGCGAGGATGAGGTCCTTTGTTGTCTCCGGGTTGGCTTCGCCGATCTCGGTCACGATGAAGCCGGGGCAGACGACGTTCACGCGGACGGCATGCGCACCCATTTCGACCGCCAGCGCCTTGGACATGGAATTGAGCCCGCCCTTCGCTGCCGCATAGTGCGCGAGGCCGGGCACGCCCGCGAACACGGCGAGACTACCGTTGAGCACGATCGAACCGCCGCGATCCCCGGCCTCGGCCCGCTGCTTCATATGCCGCGCGGCCTCACGGCACGTATAGAAGACGCCGTGAAGATTGATCGCGAGGAGATTGTGCCAGATGTCACTGGTCATCTGCTCGATCGGTGCGACGGTCGCGGTGCCGGCGTTGGCGACAACGCAGTCAATCCGCCCGAACTCGGAGACGGCGGCGGCCATGCCGTCGATTACCGCCTGCTCATTGGTCACGTCGACGGCGCGGTGCGCCACCCGGCCGCCGTGCCGCCCGAGCGCCTCGGCGGCCTCGGCGTTGCGATCGGGCCGCCGGCCCCAGATGATGACGTCTGCACCTGCACGCGCCAGCCCGTTGGCGAAGGCAAGGCCGAGCCCCGAATTGCCGCCAGTGACCAGCGCAACCTTACCGGTCAAGTCGAAGAGATTTTCAGCCATTGATCAGCCTCCAAGAATCCGTCCATAGTTTCAAAATTACTTGCGATCGCGTGCAATTCCCATTGCCTCGGAAAGGCATAACCCGCAGCACGCGCCCGTCGATCATGAAGAAGGGGCAGGTTCACCGCGCGGCCTTATCGTCGGCAGACTTCGAGGATCTTGTCCCTCACGGTCGCGCCGATGAAGGAGCCGATCGGCGTCTCCACCCCGGTCTCCGCCGCCAGGGCCATGGCCAATCGCAGGTCCTTGTCGCCGATGCCGGCTTGCACGGCCATCAGGCGGCGCCGCTCCTCACCGCCGCGATCGTTGCGGAACGCGACGAAGGCCTGCGCTGGCGGCGTGAGCACACCGTTGCGCTTCATCACGGTTAACAGCTTGTCGATCGGTACGCCCGCCGCCTCGGCGACGTCGACAGCCTCCAGCCCGATCATGATCGCCGACCAGGATGCCAGGTTGTTGCAGATCTTGAGTGCCATCGCCGAGCCGACCGGACCGACATGCACTTTTTCGGTCGCGAAGGCGTCGAGCACCTGCTGAACCTGTGCCGCCACCGACTCATCGCCGCCAGTCATGCAGAAGACGAACGGGCCGTCGTCGCCCATGTCGGTTCGCGACACCGGCGCATCCAGAAGCTGAATGCCCCGTTCCGCAGCGCGCGCTGCCGCGGCGATCACAGTTGCCGGCCTGACGGTGCTGTGGATCAGCAGTACTGCACCCAGCTTCATCGTCGGCAGCAGTTGATCGAGGCATTCCTCGACTTGCGCGTCGTCCTGTACGCACAGCCCGACTACATCGGCATCACGCCCGACATCGGCTATGCCGCCCGCCAGTTTTGCCTTGCCCTCGAACGCAGCCATCGCCGCCGGCGAGATGTCGAACACGGTTAGCGGGATGGGCAGCTTGGCAAGCTCGCGCGCCTGCCTGCCGCCCATGCTGCCCAGGCCGATGAAGCCAATGTTCCGAACATCCGTCAACGGCTGTCGCTCCTCTTCTCGGTCGCCTGCTTCGGGCGCTACTTGACCTCGACCCTTACCGGAAAGCGATCATAGTAAAAGGCGAAGCGCTCGCGGATCGCATTCGGATCGAGGCCGAAATCGGCGCGCAGGTCATAGGCGAGCTGGCCGTGCTTACCGCGTTTGTTGCGGTCAATCGCGCCCTGAAAGGATTCGCGTGTCTGCTGGTCGAAGGGAATGCCGGCCTTGCCGTAGATCTCCTCGATAAGCCCGAAGGGATCGGCCATAAGCTCGTGGAAGTAGAGGTCGTAGGATCGGCCCGGATCCAGCGTATCGCGATCACGCACGCAGGCGCGCAGCAAGCGTTCGTACCGGTCCACCCAGTAATCGGCAATGGCAGCGAGGTCGACGCGGGTGCGGGTGAGCCGCGCGCTATAAGCGACGCCGGTAATCGCCGACTGGATCGAAGCCACCGGATCCCGGTGGTTGATGACGACATAAGCGCCTGGGAAGGCAGCATCGACCGCCGGAAGCTGCTCCATATGCTGGGGGCACTTGCTGACCCAGCGGTTCGGCCCCTTCTGCCACGACAGGAGCTGCATCATCCGCCGGACATAGCGGTAAACTGGAGTGGGATCGTGGGCAAACTGGTAATCGCGCCACTCAGGCACGTGCGCGATCCACTCGAAATAATAACCACCGAAGTCGATACTCTGTAGCTCGATATCCTCAGATATATGATCGGGCGTGAACTCGTGGATGGCCTTTATGTAGGGCATCACCGCGTCCGTCTGCTCCCATTCCGCGGCGCAGAGATCATAGCGGGTGTCCTTGCCGTCGACCACGAATGGCGCACGAACGGGACGCACCGCCTCCCAGTGCGGCAGTGAGCGCAGGCGGCGATCTGCCGACATGAGCTGGAGCAGATAGGTAGTGCCGGAGCGCGGGAGACCGGCGATGATCAGCGGGCGATCGATTTCGATGTCGAGAATTTCGGGATTGCGTCGGATCTGGTCCTCGGCCTGAAGCCGGTTGGCGGCGAATCGGACCATCTCGTTGAAGCAGCTCATCCGCCCGACCGCCGAGAGTTCGACATCGTCATTGAGCGCCTTCACCCATACTTGCAGCCGCTCACGGAAGTCCTCGGCTCCGAAGTCGGAAAGGCCGGTCCGCTCGCGCGCCGCGTTCAGCACGGCATCCTCGCTGATATCTACCGGGTTGGCTTGCGCATAGGCCAGGGCTTCGGCCTGCAGCTCGCTCAGTACCGGTTCGGCCAAGTCGGTCAGTCTAATCTTTTCGGCCGCGGCGCTAACCATCGTTTTGATACTCCTCTCTCTGTCTGGAAACGTCAGACGGCAATTGCCGCCAGCGCATCCTTGGTCTTGATGATGCGTCCCTCAAGCCAACCCAGTTCGTCGAACACCTTGCCTTGGGTCCCGTCGGCAAGCTGCTCATAGGCGGCGAGCTCCGCCTCCAGTGCCGCCCGGTTGGTGGGTTCGGCCGCGAGCGCCACCTCGATCAGATGGAGGGCCTCCACGGGGCGCCCCGCAGTGATATGAGCCTGCGCCCTCGCGGCCAGCGCCCCGGCGCCACCCGCCATTTCGGCGAGTTCCGGCCAGATGGCGCGTGGCTGCGTGGCATAGAGTTCAGTTGTCGACTGATGGCGAAACCAGCCGGCATACTCCTCCCACACCGCGCGCACATACCAGCTGACGGGGCCACGGCCGGGCGCCATCTGGAGATGCGCCGGCAGGCTGATTTCCGCCATGAGCGTTGGCAAATCCTTCTGCGCGTTCATTCCCTTGACGGTCTCGTCGTGGATGTAGCGAACCGCGTCGCGCAGCTTGGTGAAATCGGCTTTGATCCTGTCCGCGCCACGGATTGGCTGCTCGTGGCCGGTGATAAGGAGTTCGGCGCCTAAGCCCATCAGCTTGTCGAGATCGGCGAGCCAACCGGGCACGCTGCGATCACGATCGCCCCGCGCGGTGTAGAAGTTAGGGAGCGCTCCGTAAATCGCACCAGCCCAGTTGCCGGTGAACAGCGTTTTCTCGTCAGGCATCCAGACGGCGAGCGCATCCAGCGTTTCACCGGAGGAGACGGAAATCAGCTCGTATTTGCGGCCCGCGAAGCTGAAAGCATAGCCATCGGCAAACGTCGTCAAGGGCGCTGGATCAGGCGTCGTGAACCAGTGGTCGGGCTTGTCACTCTTTGGAATCAGCGCGGCGAGCACGCGAACGTTTCGCTCGCTAAAGAATGGGCCTAGCAGTTTCCGCTCATCGCAAATCTGCGAGAAGTTGCGCTGGACGATCGTCTCGACGCCTGGATCGGCGAAAAACTCCCACCCGCCGATGTGATCGGGATGGCTTTGCGTGTAGATGATCTTGGCAACCTTGAGAGGACGGCCGAGGGCTTCTTCCATCCTCTGGCGGATGATCTTGCCTTGGGCGGGCGTCCCGGTGTTGATCACCACGTCGCCTTCATCGGCGGTGATAACATGGGCGTTGGACGTCGCGCGGACCATCAGCATGTGGTCGTTAATCCGCTCAGCGGGACGACCGGGATCCCACGCGATCATCGCAATCATCGGATGATCCAGCGTGCGAAAAAGAGTCATGCATCGTCTCCGTATCACACTTCCCTGGCGGAAGCTCAGACGCACTGAAGCGGTTCGCCCGGAAAGTTCAAGGTGGATGGCGGCGGCGCGACATTTTTGGCGTTCAAGCGCACGGCGGCGGCGGGGCTGAGCGGGCTGCGCCCCTGCCTTCGCCGGCGACAGCGTTGGATGAGACGTAAAGCGAAACGGAGTGCGGCCGAGCAGTTTTGTTCTAGATTCCGCTGCTAGAGCGATGGCGGCCGGATTACCGGCGCGGGAGATATGCGATGTTGAAGACGGAAATCAGCGAGGCCAGCGCGCACCCTGTTCTGCCGGTACCTCACGTCGTGCGGGGTCGCCTGATCCATGGAGTCGAACGGGTCTACACCTCGCGCGACATGGGGGTGAATTTCGCGACGCCCGTGATCGATCCGGATGCGCTCGTCTGGACGCGGCGCGAGCCATTGCCCATGCTGGACATGCCGATCTCGGAGATCCTTGATTTTTTGGTCGAGCTGGGCACGCGCCTCGACCTCGACGTTAACACGTCACTCCAGCAGGCGTTCGAGGGCATGAACCGGGTTTCGGCCCTGGGCCCGCGGGTGCTGGAGAATATCTACCGCGACATGCGCAGCATGTTCAACCGGCGGCTGATGGAGGCGGAGATAGCCGCCTCGATCGGCTCGCTTGATCGGCTCGACGGCTGGGTCGAACATCGGCCCGCGGGGTTCGCCAATCGGCTGCGTGCCTTCCCGCCGCGGCTGGTCCACATCATGGCCGGCAACGTACCGAGTGTCGCGGCGCTCACCATCGTGCGCGCGGCACTGACCAAGGGCGTGCATCTGTTGAAACTCGCCTCCAACGATCTGTTCACCCCGAGCGCGATCATCGCCACCATGGGCGACATCGATCCTGACCACCCGGTCACGCGGTCCTTCTCGGTGGCCTACTGGCGCGGCGGCGACGCATCGGTCGAGCGGCTGATCTACCAGCCGCAATATTTCGACAAATTGGTAGTGTGGGGCGGCGAAAGTGCGGTGCGCAATGCATTGAGCTACGTCGGACCCGGATTTGAGCTGATTTCCTTCGATCCGAAGGTGTCGATCTCGATGATCGGCGCGGAGGCGCTCGCCACACCGGAGTCGATTGCCGAAACCGCGCGCCGGGCCGCCGACGACGTAGGCTCCTTCGACCAGGACGCCTGCAGTGCCAGCCGCTATCAGTTCGTGGAGGGCGATACGGATGCGATCGATGCCTATTGCGCAGCGCTGGCGGAGGAACTGGGCAAGGACCGCCATTACGGCAACGGGAGCATCGAACCAACCCCCAACGCCATCCGCGAGGACGTGGACGTTCTTCGCACGCTCGAGCCGATGTACCGGGTGTTCGGCCGGTCCGACGGCCGCGGCCTCGTGGTCCGCTCGGACGAGCCAGTCGGCTTCCACCCCGATCGCAAGACGGTGAACGTCGTTCAGGTGCCCTCGCTGGCCCGGGCGGTTGACCATGTCACCGTCGCTACGCAGACAGTCGGCATCTATCCGGCCGCACGCAAGGCGGAATTGCGCGATGCGCTGGCGGCCGCTGGCGCGCAGCGGCTGGTGACGCTGGGCCGGGTGCTGTCCGCCGACACCTTCGGCGGCCAACCGCATGACGGCATCTTCCCGATGCACCGGATGATGAAATGGATCATCGATGAGGGCGAGGACGCCTGAACAAGGAGTAAGAACCGATGAGCGCATTGCAACGACTGCTAGACCTCGTCCACGTCGAAGATCCGATTGCGGCCGCCCCCGAGGATCTGCTCACGATCCAGCTGGCGGCAGTGCAGGAACGACTGGATCAGCGCCGCCGCCAGATCCGGGTGCTGGACCAGCGTGCTACGGATCGCGGAATCGACACGGTGAAGTCGCTGGATGACGCAGTCTCGCTGCTGTTCTCCGATGCGACATACAAATCCTATCCGGAAAGCTTCCTCGACCAGCGCCGCTGGGATCGGCTCACGGCCTGGTTCCAGACGCTATCCAGCGATCGGCTAGACGGGGTAGATCTCAACGGCGTGCAGACGATCGACGACTGGTTGGCTGCCCTGCAGCGGGTCGGCGTGTGGGTGAACTCGTCCAGCGGGACCTCTGGCAAGAGCAGCTTCCTGGCGATGAATCAGGCCGACATGGACGTGGCGCTACCGCTCATGATCCAAGCCGGGCGCTACACGTCAGCCGCAGCTCGCGAAGCGGCGCCGAACAGCTATGCGGTGTTCGTGCTGGGCCCCTCGTCGGCGAGCTACTCCGGATCGCTGCGCGCGCGCATGTTCGCCGAAGCGTTGGGGCGGCCCGGCGAGATCTACTATATCTCGGACGTCGCCCAGAGCGCTCAGGAAGGGCTGGATCTCGCGAAGCTCAATCGCGCGATTGCTGCGGGCACGGCCAAGCCCAGTGAGATCCAGGCGGTACAGGAGCGCGCGGGCCAGCGCGCCCAACAGATCGGGCAGGATTTCGATCGGTTCCTCGACCGGCTGATCGCGAAACTGGACGAGCCGGTGGCGCTGCTTGGCCTGTCGTCGATGCTGTTTCAGGTCATGGAGAGGGCCAAGGCGCGGGGCATACCCCGGATGTCACTACACCCCGACTCCCATTCCAGCGTGAGCGGCGGGCGAAAGGGCACGCAGTTGCCCGATGATTATATGCAGCAGCTGCGCGACTATTTTGGCCTTACTGACCGGATCTATGCCAACCCCTATGGCATGACCGAATTGTCTGGCACCAACATCATGCTCCCGGGCCAGCAGTCCTGGGCGATCCCGCCGTGGATCGTTCCGATCGTGCTCGAAGCGACGGACGAGACGCTGCTCAACCCCGCGGGCACTATCGGCCGGGCGACCGGACGCTTCGCCTTCATCGACCTTCTGGTCGAAGGACGCTGGGGGGGACTCGTCACCGGAGATCGGGTCACCATCGACTTCTCGCCGACTGAACCGGGTGTGCGCACGCCGGTGATCCGCGCGGTGGACCGCTATAAAGACCTCCCCGGGGACGACAAGGCAACCTGCGCGGGGACGATCGACGCTTATGTACGGGGAGCGCTCGAGCCAGCCTGAGAGAATTTCACGCTTCGCACCTATGACAGCCGGTTCCCCCGTCTTCGGCCGCGGTGCGGCTGGCGGCGGCGGGCGCTGACCGCGTCAGTGGGCAAGGTCGCGCTCCAGCGTCTTGCTCGCCCGCCAGAAATGAAAGCTGCCGACTAGCAGGATCAGCGCGCCCAACGTCATCGCCCATCGCAGGCCGCGCGCCTGCGCGTCGCTGCAGGCCGGCAGCACCGAGCCGATCGTGCATTGGGCCGCGGTATAGCCGGCACGGCCAAGCTCCCATTGCGACGCCAGATCGCTCAATGCCCCCAGTAGCGGCGGACCCAGCGCATAGCCGAACAGGTTGCCGAACAATGTGAAGATGGCGATGGACGTCGCGCGCAGGGCCGGCGGTGCGACGCCGCCCGCCACGGCATAGCTCACTCCGGGATAGCTGTTTGCGCTGAAGCAGCTAAGTAGCAACAGCGGAACGGCGACAGTCAGCGGCGACCACAAAGCGATGACGAAGCCGAACGCTGCGACCACGAAGGCTGCCGACACCACCAAAGTGCGCGCGCCCGGCCGGCGCCGCGCGATAATGTCGGCGATATAGCCTCCGGAAAAGGCGCCGGCCATTCCGAACACGCCGCCCGCAAGGCCCAGGATCAGCGCTGCGCGCGAGATCGGCAGTTCGTGCATGCGCATCAGGAACGAGGTCATGTACTGCATCAGGAAGTTCAATGCGAAGCTCCCGAAGACCCCTGCAGCGCAGACATGGACGTAGCTGCGCTTGCTGGCGAGCAGGCGGAGCGTCGCGTTGATGCTCGGCTGGGCCGCCGCCGGGGGTGGCGCACGCAGTTCACGCAGCGTTACACGGATCACCACCGCGAACAGGATCCCCAGGCCGCCGAACGTCAGGAAACTCGCGCGCCAGCCATGATCCTGCGCGATGCGCCCGCCGAGGAAAGTCGCCATGAGCGCGCCGGCCGGTCCGCCGATGGCGAATACCGCCATCGCGGTGGCGCGCCGCGCCGGACCGAACAGGTCCGCGAGATAAGAGAGCGAGGGTGGCGAGCCGCCCGCCTCGCCGATACTCACTCCAAGCCGCGCGAGGAGCAGCTGGAGGTAGCTGCCGGCGAAGCCGCACATTGCGGTGAAGGTGCTCCACGCACCGAGCGCGATTGCGACGACGGCGATCCGGTTGCTGCGGTCGGCGATGCGCGCAACGGGTATGCTGAGAAGCGAGTAGAGGATGGCGAACGCTGGACCGCCGAGCAGGCCGAGCTGGAAGTCGCTGAGCCCGAACTCCAGCCGCACTGGTTCCTGGAGAATGCCGACCAGCATCCGATCGGCGAGGTTGCAGGCGTTGGCCAGACAAAGAAGCACAAGAGCCAGGATCGCATAGCCCGTGCCGGCGATGCGATGCGCGGGCGGCGTCGGCGGATCGTCCTCTCGCGCGATTTCGGCGTGAGACATGCTTATCCTCTCTCTTCCCCGCCGCTTGTAGGCGTTGCTGGGATGCTAGGGCCCGCCCTCCCCGCCCTACTCTGCCAGAAGGTAGGAGACGTGACGGCGGCATCGGCTTGGATGGTGGTGGACTGCGGGCCTTGAGAACTCGCCGCCGCCTATCGAGTTTGGTATCACGCTGGCGGCCAAGGCTGACGAACCTGACGCTCGATTGGACCGGGTCGGCAGCACGGTGTCCGCAACCTCTCGCTACAGCAGGCGCGGGAGCCTTTCCAACCGCCCCGAATGGCAAGTCGCGATTGTACGGCCTGCAGCTATGCCATCGTTTTCTAACCAGCCTTCCTGACGGCAGGGGTACCCTGCCGCCGAACTGCTGACATGACGATTGGGGGCACGTTCGCCCGAGATGGAGAGTGGCATGCGCGCGGCAGCTGCTAAACACATGGTGCCAACGAGGTACCTTTCCGTATCCTTCCCCGGGACGGCAGGCGCCACGTGACGCGCGACCGCGGGCCTGTCCATAGAATCGGCGTGTACTTCGCGCGCTGGATGATGCGGTATGCGCCAGGAAAGGCTGTGGCAGGCTCGCTTGGCTTCGGTGCTGCAGCCGACGCGTGCAGCAGCAACAATCCTTCCCGATCATCCGGCTGAAAGCGTTGCTTCGGATTTGGGAACCGGAACGAAGAAAGAGGAGAAGATGATGACCCTGGAGGAGTTCGCGGCGCTAGAAGCGGTGAAGCAGGTCAAGGCGCGCTATTGTTACCATCTCGATTATAAGGAGTGGGACGCCTACGCGGACCTTTTCACCAAGGATGCCACGCTGGATGTCGATCGTTCGGTGACCACCCGCGGACGGCTGGATAACGATCCACAACCTCAAGTCCGCGGTCGGGCCGCCATTCGTGCTTTCATGCCGCCGCTGCTTGATCTTGCGGAAACCGTGCACCAAGTCCACTCCCCAATTCTGAAGCTCGTGTCGCCGTCTGAGATCAAGGGTATTTGGGCGATGGAAGATATCGTGCGCATGCCGGGCTTCCACCTGGAAGGCCGCGGCCACTATCGGGAACGCTATGTGGTTGAGGACGGCGAGTGGCGGATCGCCTCGCTGCACCTCACCCGCACATGGATAAACATGGTCGAGGGCAGCGCGGCGGGCCCGGAAGACCGATAGGCCGGTGCGCAAAGGCGGCGCGTCCTGCCGCGGCGGAATGCAGCAGGGCGGCAGGACGCGCAGCACAGCGGCGTGGCACGGATTGCGGACGGCCCTGCCGCCTGGCAGGACCTAGTAGCGCCGGGGGTTCCGAAGCAGCGATCGAACACCGGTCATGTGCACCGATGCTATGGACGAGGATGCAAGAGGCATGACCAAGCAGGAAAGGAAGACCTGGTTTATCACCGGCGTGTCGTCTGGTCTCGGCCGGGAGCTCGCGCGCGCCGTCCGGCGGTCAGGTGACCGGGTGATCGGAACCGCACGCAAAGCCGCCCACGTCGCCGAACTCGCCGCCGAGGGGATCGACGCGCTGATTCTCGACGTCGACGATGAGGCATCGGTGCAGCGCGGCGTGAGCGAGGCCACCGCGAGACTGGGTCGGATCGATGTCCTGGTCAACAATGCCGGCTTCGGTATGGCTGGCGCAGTGGAAGCGCTGTCGATCGAAGAAGTGCGCGCGGTTATGGAGACGAACTTCTTCGGCGCTTTGCGGGTTACCCAAGCGCTGATCCCGTCGATGCGCACGACCGGCGGCACCATTGTCATGGTGACGTCGATGGCGGGAGTTGTGGGCTTCGCCGGAACCGGCGCCTACTGCGCATCGAAGTTCGCGCTGGAGGGGCTGTCGGAGGCACTGGCGGACGAACTCGCCCCCTTCGGAGTGCACGTCTTAATCGTCGAGCCTGGGTCTTTCCGCACCGCGTTCGCCGGCGATTCGAACCGGCGGGCGAGCCGCTCGATCGACGCCTATGCCGGAACACAGGCGGGTGAGGCGCACAGGATGATGGCCGCTTATGCCGGAACGGAGCCGGGTGATCCCGCCAAGGGCGCCGACGCGATCATCGCGACCGTGCGGTCCCCCTCTCCGCCCCGCCGGCTGGTGCTCGGTGCCGATGCCGTTGAGCTGATCTCGGCGAAGCTCGATCAGGTGCGGCAGGATATCGGAGCGTGGCGCGAAGTATCAAGGGCGACAGCATTTTCCTGAGAGGCAGCGATCGGCAAGTCCTGCATTGCGGTAGGATCGCAGATCGCGAGGCAAGTCGATGAAGCGAGGAAAGAGGTTCGGCGGAGCACCCGTAGCTCCTGCCACATGTGAATAGATCTGCGGCACGGGAGAGTGGTCGACATGAGACGATATGATGGAAAGGTTGCCGTCATCAGCGGCACCAGCGGTGGCATCGGTGCGGCGACGGCACGCCGGCTCGCCTCCGAAGGCGCCAAGGTGGTCCTAGCCGACATTGCCGTCGCCGGCGCAGAGAAGACAGCGGAAACGATCCGCGCGGCAGGCGGCGAATGCTTCGTCCATTATCTCGACCTTGCCGAGGAAGAGAGCATCAAGGCGTTGATCGACGACACGATCGAGCGCTACGGCCGCATCGACGTGCTGTTCAACAACGCGGCTGACACCCGCGGCGAGACGATGGTAAAGGACGCAGCCATCGAGTTCATGGATGCTGACATCTGGGACGGCGTCTTCCGCATCAACACCCGCGGCACCATGCTGATGATCAAGCACAGCCTGCCGCACATGATCCGCCAAGGCGGCGGATCGATCATCAACACCAGTTCGGGCGCGTCCCTGCGCGCCGACCTGTTTCGGGCGGCCTATGCGGCATCCAAGGCGGCCATCAACGCGCTGACCGAATATGTCGCCGCCCAGTATGGCAAGAAGGGGATTCGCTGCAACGTGGTGTCACCCGGACTGGTCGTGACCGAGAACACGCGCGAGAACCAGGGTCATAATCTGGATCTCTATCTTTCGCACCATCTCACGCCACGGCTGGGTGATCCCGACGATCTTGCCGCTATGGTGGCGCTGCTCGGATCGGATGACGGCAACTTCGTCACCGCGCAGATCATACCGGTCGATGGTGGCATCTCGACCCACTTCCCCCATGTTGCCGAAACGCGCGGCGGCATTGACGGGTACAAGGCGAAGAACTGACGCCAGCGGAGGGAGAATGACATGGGACGACTGACAGGCAGAACCGCGATCATCACGGGGGCGGGCGTCGGCATCGGCGCAGCGACGGCGCATCGGCTGGCATCCGAAGGGGCGCAGCTGGTGCTGGGCGATATCAATTTGGCAGGCGCCGAGCAGGTGGCTGCGGACATCCGGCAGAAAGGCGGCGAGGCGATTGCCTGCCACTTCGATCTGGGCGACGCCGACAGCATCAAGAAGCTGATCGACGACACCATCGCGCGTTACGGCAAGCTGGAGGTGCTGTTCAACAACGCCGCCGACACCCCGCCCGCGGTTCTGGAAAACGATCTTCCGGCAATGGACCTGCCGATCGAGATTTGGGACCGCACCTTTCATTCGAACGCCCGCGGCACGTTCATCGCGATCAAATATGCGCTTCCCGCGCTCATCGCATCCGGCAGTGGCGCGATCATCAACACGAGTTCCGGCGCGGCTCTGCTAGGCGATGTCGCGCGGACGGCCTATGCCGCTTCCAAGGCCGCGATCAATACGCTGACCCTCTATGTCGCCGCGCAATATGGCAAGGAGGGCGTGACCTGCAATGTCGTCTCCCCCGGCATGGTGCCGACCGAGAATTCGCGCGCGAACCAGCCGGAGATGATCAAGGCTGTCCTGCGGCACCATCTGACGCCGGAACTCGGCTACCCGAAGGATGTGGCGGCGATGGTGGCGTTGCTCGCCTCCACCGAGGGGCGCTTCATTACCGGCCAGATCCTCCGCGTCGACGGCGGCGTGTCCAAGGCGTTCGCGCATGTCGCCGACAATCGCGCCCAGTTCGAGCAGCATGTCGCCAATATCTGGGGCAGCGCGGCTTGACCGAGGCGACCCTCGACAGCATCGCCGCCATCGCGCGGGGCTGGGAGGCGGCGTGCCGCTCGCTCGATAGCGATCGTATTGTCGGCTGCCTCGCAGACGATGCGACCGTATGGTACAATTTTCAGCCAGATCAGCGGCATAGCCCTGCCGAATACCGGTCGATTCTGGAGAACAGCAAGAAGACCTTCTACAATCAGCGCTACACCAAGATGCTGGTCCACCTGCATCCCGGCGGCTTCGTCGAACAGGCGACATTGGAAGGGGATACGCCGAACGGTGTGGTCGAGACGCCGTTCCTTCTCGTCGCCACGGTGAAGGGCGACAAGATCACCCAAATCGAGGAATATTTCGACACGAGCATCATCCAGCAGGCCGGCGCCCGCGATGGATAGATCGGGATGCGAGATTGTCCGCCGCTACAATAAGCCTTGGCTGGCGCGAGATCTGGCTGCGATGGATGGCTTTCTTGGTGAGGATTTAATCCTCTGGCACAATCACCTCGGACGTGCCTTCGGCAAGGCCGAGATGCTGAGCTTCGTCACCTCCGCCCTGGAAGTGCTGGAAAAGGTCGAGTTCCGCGATGCGGTTCGTACCGCCACGGCGGAGGGTTGCGTCCAGCAGCACCGGCTGTTCTGCCGCATGGTTGGCGGCGGGATCGTCGATGCGCCGCAGGCGATCGTCTACACGGTGCGCGACGGAAAGATCCGCCGCATCGACGAAAATGTCGACGGACCCGCGCTGGCGGCGACCGGCATGGCTGGCTGAACAGCGAGAACGCGTCGCCGGTCGCACAATGCGGGCAGCGACGACAGCGCGAAGCTCATGCTGCCGGATCGATGAGCCCGCGTTAGGAGTGGAATGACACCCTCGAGATGTCAAAGCGGAAGGCCGGGCGATAGCTCGCCCTTGCCCCCTTTCTTCAGAGGCCGAGCGCCTCGGTTAACACGGGTTTGACCCGCAGATCCTCAGGCACCCGATCGACACCGATCGCGCGGTCGAGATGCTCATGATACCACTGGATATATTGTTCCTGTGTGGCGAGGTGGACATGCGCGATGTCACCTTCGCGGATCGAGCGCTGCATCGAGGGGAAGAGGAACATGTCTTCCGCCAGAATAGTGTTGTTGTAGGCGAGGAAATCCGTCCAATATTTCTTGTCCTCCTCCTCGGTGCCCCGCTGGAGCCCGAGGGCGAGATTGTAAATGCGGCATTTGTCCGGCCCCACCGGCCAGAAGCTCTGCCAGATGAAGCCGGCCGGATCGAGACCCGCAGTCGCGTTGGGGAACCGCGGAATGGCGAGAACGATGTCGCGATAGTGGGAGGCTACCGCATCGGCTCCCCGAGAGGTTCCGTCCGCCGAAATCTTCTCCGACCGGAACAGCGTGTCGCCATGGCGCTTGAACGACCGGAGGCCGCCGTGACCGTGGGTCAGCAGTTCCGCCGTCCAGGTCTTGGTATCGATGAAGGGCGCGATCGTCTTCTGGTGGACGGTGTTGATATGGTAGCTTTCCACGAAATTGTCGAAGGCGACCTTCCAGTTGCACTCGATCTCGTTAGTGAGGACACCCTTGACCGTCATCTGTTCGAACGGGAAATCCTCGACGAGCGCGGCGAGAGGCGCAATGTAGTCGGCAAGCGGCTCGGCCTGCTCGTCGAAGTTAATGTGAATGAAGCCGCGCCAGATTTCGCAGCGAAGCTGGTGAAGCGACAGCTCGGCCTTATTCAGGCAGGCGAAGTTCTGCGGCTCGGGCACCGACTTGAGCGCGCCCTCGGTCGAATATCCCCACGCGTGGTAGGGGCAGACGAAGCGGCGCGCCGTGCCGCTCTGTTCGGTCACGATCGCTGAGGCGCGATGACGGCAAGCGTTCTTGAACGCACGCACAACATCGTCGACGCCGCGGCTGATGATGATGGACTGACCGAACTCTTCCCATAGCCGATACGAGCCGGGCTTGGGCAGCTCGCTTATGTGGCCCGCAACAAGCCAGCGCTTCTTGAAGACGTGCTCGATCTCTAGCGCATAGAACTCGGGATCGCTGTAGCGCCGCGCCGGCAGCGGCGGGATCGGCGGCAGATCCTCCGGAAAGCTGGTCCGCGCCGCCTCGCGGCGGAGCCGCTCGTAGATTCCCTCGTCGCTTCTGGCCATCGTCATGGAAATGTCCTCAGTTGGCCGGGTGGTCCGGCAGGATGATGATCTTTTCGATCTGCCGCAGCGTGTCGAATCAACTCGCGGCGCTGCGCGGTTCAACGAAGAGAAAGCGCCTGCCGATCAGCGGTTCCACGTCCGTTGCCGCTGCGCACAAGTGCGGTGCTTGCTCGCGTCGGTGGGGCTGGTCCCAAACATCGTCGTCACCTGCTGCCAACAGGGACAGCAACGCTCCGAGGTTGATCATAGCGGCACCGCCCATCCCATAGCACGCCGCAGCCTTAGTATGAACTGCGCTCATTCCTCTCGCTGAACTGTCGATACACAATACTCTTACATGAATAGAGGGACAGCGAATATAGGGCAGGACAATGAATGATTTTACGGCGTGTCCATCAGGTTTGCTGAGGCGGTAGCGCCGTCAACCTGCCGACCATGATGGTCGTACTCGACAATCACGGCTATGCCTCAACCCGCAACTACGAGCGAGATCATGTGCTTGCTGGGGGCCAAGGCAAGCCCCCAGCGGTCCGGCTACTATGATATGGATATGCGCGCGGAGACCGACAACCTTCGCAGCGCGGTGGCGCGCACTTGGGCCGAAGCGGTGAAAAGGGTCGAACGCGCTCATCCTGCCGGTCGGGTTTGAGGACGAGCGATGGCGCGAGGCGGTCGCCCGGCTCAGAGATGCATTCCCCCGCTCGCCCGGATCCGCTCGCCCGTAATCCAGCGGGCGGCGTCTGAGGCGAGGAAAGCGACCACCGTGGCGATGTCGCCTGCCTGGCCGATTGCGCCGAGCGCGGTTTGCGCCTCAAGCGACCGGACCAGCGCTGGATCTGCCATCACGAAGTCGATGAAATCGGTATCGGTCGCGCCGGGGGCGACGGCGTTAACGGTAATGCCACGCGACCCCAGGCCCGCCGCCATCGACAGCGTTATCGAGTCGACCGCGGCCTTGGTGGCGGCATAGGCGATCGCCGACGGATAGGCATTGTGGCCTACCATCGACGATAGGTTAATGATCCGTCCGCCATCGGCGAGGCGTGATAAGGCATGCTGCGAGACGAACAGCAGGCCTTTCACGTTCGTCGCAAAGACGCGGTCGAAATCGGCTTCGGTTGTGGTCTCCACGCTACCAGCCGCCCCTACCCCAGCATTGTTGACGAGGATGTCGAGCCGCAGTCCCCCGCATTCGAGCAGTGCTGCGTCAAGGGCCCCGAACATTGCCGCGATCGACGGCAGATCGGCGATGTCTGCCTGTAGCAGGAAGCCGTCGCCGCCTGCGGCACGGACCTCCTCCAGCACGGCATTTGCCTTGGCGGGGTTCGCCCGGTGATGAATGGCGACGGTTGCGCCCTCTTTCGCCAGCCGGCGCGCGATGGCGGCCCCGATGCCACGCGAGGCGCCGGTAACCAACGCGACCTTGCCGTGCAGCGATCCTGTCATGCCCTGCCCTCTCAATGCTTCAGATGTTCGCCACGGTCCCGCAGCTCGGTACCCGAAGCCACAATCCGGGCGCGCGCGCGCTCCTCGGCGGCCTGCGCCTCGGGCGTGGGATACTGAACCTCGTCCTCGGTAATCCGGCCTGTGATCACATCCCAGCAGGTCACGGCCAGGGTCGCCTGCTCGATATATGGGCACTCCAGCAGCGTTCGCGACCGCCACAGCCCCCTCGCGCGGTCGTCCGACAGTCGCCAGATGCCGACATGATCGTGCGCGGGAGCGAACTCCACCAGCTGTGCATAAGGATCATAGGCGAGGAACGCGCCGGTGATGATCCCGTCCTCACGGAAGCGACCGGGCAGATAATGGTCGTTATACCAGTCCCTGAGGGCTATCTCCTGACGCGGCTTTGCCTTGATCTGCTCCAGCACCACGCTCCCGGTGTGAAAGGTGCGCGGTGCCTTGTCGCGGAAGTGAAGCGGATAATAATGGAAGTCGTCGAGCCGCGAGATATCGATGGAATTCTCCACCAACATGCGCGGCGTCAACGCGCTGTCGACATGCTCTTGCACGAACCGCTCGGCATCATAAACCTCATAGAGCGCGAGGTAGCGCGACACCGGCAGGTCCGCCGGATAGGGCTGGGCTTGATCCTCGGCCAGGCGGAAGCGCTGCTGCGCGATCGAGCCGCGGAAGCGCATCGCATCGCGCGTATGAACATTGGTGTACCAGTCGTTGAAGTCGCTGTCGCGCCCCTCGGTCGGGTTGGTGAGCACCACCAGAATTGCTTCGATCATGCCACCTGGTCCGCTTGGCCCGCAACGAAGAAGCGTTGCGGCCTGCCCATGGTGTCCGTCCAGTTGCGCGGCTGCTTACCGTCGAGGTCCTTGATGCCGTAGTCCCGACCTAGTTCCGCCCCTATCAGCGCCCGTCCCGATAGCGCCTTGCGCCGCGGGTCGTTCAGGAGCGCGGCGATTACAAGGCCGGTGAACTCCGGCGTTTCGAACTCGGGAAGGATTGCGCGCAGCTTCTCCGGAAAATATTCGTCGGGTATCGCCTTCGTTTCATCGGTCCGCACAAAGCCCGGCCAGAAGGACACGATCGAGACGTCAGTGTCGGCAAAGTCGATGGCCATGTCGTGCACCATCTTGTCGGTGCCTGCCTTCGCTGCGCCGTAAGCTGGACCAACGAAATAGGAGACCGCGCCATAGAAGGAGATGTTGGCGATCAGCGCAGCACCGGTGCGGATCATCAGGGGTGCAGCATAATAGGCTGCGACGTAATCCGATCGCAGGCCGACGACGATCATGTCGGCCAGCTTGAGGTCTTTCTCCCAGAATGGACCAGGCTTACCGAGCTCCTCGCCATAAACCGCGGCGGCATTGTTGACGAGAAGGTCGAGTTTGCCCGCCTCCGCCTCGATCCGCTCGATCGCGGCTTTGACCTGCGCGTCATCGGCATGGTCGCAGACGATCGCCACGCCGCGCCCCCCCATCCGGTCGATCTCGCCGACGGCTGAGGCCAACCCCTCCGCCGAACGGCCGGTGACATAGACCGTCATGCCCTTTGATCCCAGAGCACGCGCGGTCCCACGCCCCACGCCGCGGCTCGCGCCGGTCACCAGTGCCACCTGATTCATCATATCGTCTCCACTTATGTCCGTGCTCGCGGAACGGAACGAAATTCTGGGACCTGTGCCGATCGGAGCGCCCCGACGCCCGCGCTCTCAACACCATGTTGCGCACGTCGTGCATCATCAGGTTTGAAGCCCCAGAACGGCATAGGACGGATCGGACCTGTCCCGCCTGCCTCCCGGGGGTACGCCCGTCGGCTCGACCAGCCGGACATCGTCGAAATCATGGACGAAGACGCGCCTATCGATCGCCCACTGCCCCGCCCGGTATGACCAGCGGTCGAGATAACGGCCGCGCACGGTCAACTGCTTCTCCGCCTCGCCGTCCATCATGCGAAGCGCGGTCGTGACATAGCTCTCGCTCGACGCGCGATCGCCGTCGAGGAAGATGATGAGATTGGTAACCTGGTGCGAATGGGCATGCGTATCCGCGTGACCACTGTTTACGAAGTCGATGAAGCCGTGGCCGGAGCCCTGAAAGATCGCGCCATAGTCGGCCTCCCCGTCTTCGTGCCAGATCGAATAGCCGAGCGACACGTCCATCCGGTCCATGGCCCGGCAGTACAGATAGATTTGCTGTGCGATCGCCTGGCGGTCGTCGGCCGCCGATCGTCCAATGCCCGCGCTGTTCATGCGGATTCTCCCGACATTATGCGAGCAGGATGCGGACGCTTGGTCCACCACGTACCTGCCGTCGGGAGGGCGGCAGCCTGCTGTTCACCCGTGCTCCGCGGTGTCTGCCAGCGGCCGGTTGAGCCCGCGCGCCATCGCCTCGGCAGCCAGCAAGCCGAAGATCATCGCCGGCCCGTTGTTCGATCCACCGCCTGGCGAACGCCCGCGGAAGACCGAATACATGTCGAGGCCCGCCGCAAACAGCCCGTCGATCGGCCTGCCTACGCCATCCAGCACGCGCGCTTGGCGGTCGACGCGCAAGCCCAGCATCGTCGCAGAATCGCCGGGATGGATACGCAGACCGTAGAAAGGCGCGGTGCCGATCTCGCCCAGGTTCGGATTGGGCGCGTGGGTCGGATCGCCCAGCGCGCGATCGCCGATCGTGCGGCCGCGGCCGAAGTCGAGATCTTCGCCGCTCCGCGCGAAGCCGTTGTGGCGCTCTACCGTGCGTCGCAATCCGGCCTGGTCTATGCCAAGCTTGTCAGCCAGTTCGTCGAGGGTGGGAGCCGAGACAATATAGTCGGGGCGCAGATGCCGTTTCAGTCCGATGCCGCCGGGACGGACCGGCCCGAGGCCGTACTTCTTGATCGCGCGCGCATCGCAGATCAGCCACGCGGGCAGCGAGCCGCTGGCGTGCATGGCCGAAACCGGGTCCAGCGATGCTTCGTTGGTGAAGCGTTCACCGGCCTTGTTGACTGCGATGATACCCGGCTTCGGCCGATCGGCGACCAGATGCGGAAACTTCACAAACGAGCCGTCGGGCTGCGGAACCAGCGAAAGGATCACCCAGCCGCCGTGCTGGAAGCCGGTGTCGACGAACTCGCCGCCCATAGCCCGGCCCATGCGGATGCCGTCGCCGGCATTGGAATCCGACATCAGCGAATAATGCTGGTCACCGAACGGGATGTGCCTGCGCCGCATCTCCTCGTTCGCCGAGAAGCCGCCGGAGGCGAGCAGCACGCCATGCGTGGCCTCCACCGCTACCTCACGGCCCTTGTGGCGGATCAGGGCGCCCGATACCCGCTGGCCGTCTCGCAGCAGGTCGATGGCCGGCGCGTCGGTCCACATCTCCGCGCCAGCCTCCAGTGCGGCCTTCAACAGCCCCGCGGCAAGCGCGTTGCCCATCGTCAGCCGTGTGCCCCGCCCGAAGCGAAAGCGATCGTGCAGGAACCGGGCGTAGAGCCGCACGGCGTAGATCGTCGACTTCAGGGATTTTCCGATCGCACCGAGGTGCGGAATATCGGGCAGATCGACCATAAAGCCCCCCGGTGCGTTGAACACCTCCAGCGGCAGGCGCAGCCGCTTGAAGTCGCCGCCCAGCCGCTTGCCGTCATATTCGGCGGGCATCAGCGTGCGGCCGCCCTCCGCCTTGGCGCCCGGAGCCTCGGGAAACCAGTCGCCCATGCCGGCGTAGGCGACCATGCGGACGTCCGTACGCATGTGGAGCAGGTCCGCCAGCCGCGGCGCGGCATCGACATAGGCCTCGATCAGCGACTGGTCGAATGTTCCCTCCCCGATCGCATCGAGATAGGTGAGCACCTCCTCGCGGCTGTCTGAAAAACCCGCCTCGCGAGCTGTATCGCTAAGCGGCAACCATGCGCCGCCGCCGGACCAAGAGAGGGTTCCGCCGAGCTTGTCCTCCTTCTCGACGAGGAGAACGTCGAGCCCGGCCTGCGCCGCCACCAGCGCGCACGTCAGACCCGCGCCACCCGAGCCGATCACCACCACGTCCTTGCGAAACTTGTCCGTCACGCCGTTTCCTTTCACTCCTCGCGGTCAACCGATCCGGTCTCATTGCTAGAAAATTAGGTTTATTGCTGCCCTTGGGGCTGGGGAAAAATCCCTGAACCCCGTGTCTCCGGCCAACATGTAACGAGATGCCGCGAAGCTGCGTTGGGACACGCAATAGCTATCGCCGCTCATCAGCGACGCCGGCTGCGACAAGCCCATCACCATTGCCACGTCGCCGTCCCCAGGTGATCGAGCGCGCCGGTCAAGGATCGCCGGGAAGACTTCGGTCATTGGAGCGTGCGTGCGGGCATGCTGCGTCCTCTCTGCTCAGCTCGGGGCGAGCATGCTGCGGCGGATGCTGCGCAGCATGCGGCAGGCGCTATCGCCCCGCGTCCATCAGGTTACCGCCATCGACATGGAAACTATGCCCAGTAATATAATTGCAGGCGTCAGTCGCGAGAAACAGTGCGACCGGCGCCACTTCCGCATAAGGCGATCCCGGAATGCCGAGCGGGGTGCGCGACACGATTTCCAGGATTGCCGGATCGCGGATCGATTCCTCGAGCGCGTCGGTCATACTAGTCGGGCAGATGATGTTGACGTTGATCCGGTCGGCACCCCACTCCCGCGCCGCTACGCGCGATACCGCCCGGATTGCCTCCTTGCTTGCCGCATAGGGCGTGAAGGAAGCGGCACCCAGCACCCCAGCGCCCGATGCAAAATTAATCACCTTGCCCCGGTTCGCCTTCAGATAGGGGTAGCATGCCTGCATGAAGTGCACGGTGGGAAACAGGCCGGTGGCGAACTGCTGCTGGAATCCCGCCTCCATCGTTTCGAGGAAGGGCGACTGCTGGCCGTTGCGGTCATGGGCGTTGTTGACCAACACATGGACCGTGCCGAATGCATCGATCGTCGCCTTGACCGCGGCGTCCACCGCGTCCTTGCTGGTCAGGTCGGCAGTGATCGCGACGGCGGTGCCGCCGGCGCTACGAATCTCCCTCACCGTCTCGTCCAGCGTTGCGCGTGTCCGCGACACGGCGGCCACCTTCGCACCCTCCTCGGCGAACAACCGCGCGATCGCCCGTCCGATCCCCCGCCCTGCGCCGGTGACGATCGCAACCTTATCCTCCAGCTGGGCCATATCTCTCCCCATCCGATGCGCCAACATGTGCCGCGCCTGCCCTCGTGCGACCTATCGTTGGATCGGTAGGATGCGATGGCACATTTCACGACGCGCATTAGCGTCCTCGCGCCCGTCAACTCTCGACGAAGTCGGCGCCAATGACTCCGCCACGCACGCCTCTTGCGCCTGCGGGCATGCCACCATCCGAGGCAGCAGTTCGGGTGCGCATGCTTGAAAAAATTGGCGAGGCCATCATTGGCCCGAAGGCGCCCGTCTGCCACATCAACGATTGCGCCACCGCGTACCGCTAGCGTATGTCGGTAAGCCAGAAGCGCCGCTCTTCTAGACGAGATACGTCAGGATCGATTCCAACCTATTCGACAGGGGCAAGCAATATGGCGCCCGCGCTCAGCTTCATCCCGGCGATTAACGGTCTGCTGCGGGTTGAAGTGCGCTGTCGCTTCCAGACGCACGCAGCGCGCAGCGGCTAACAGGAGAGAGAGATATGATCACGTGGATCGGAGTCATGGTGATGGTGACGTCGGCATTAGTGGCAGGCGCGTCCGCGGAGACGACGAGTACGATACCGGCGCCCCGGGCCGCGGTGGAGTCCCTGCCGCCGGCGCCTCCTGCTCCGGCTTATACGCCCTGGAATCAGTTCGCGAACGATCTGCGCGACATGTGGGCGCGCATGTATGAACGGGTCCCCGAACGGCTGCGCGACGATCCTCAGATGCGTGCCGAGGTGTCAAGACTGATGCTCGAGGGGATGCTCCAGCAGACCGTAGAGGCGCTTGGTCAGAACGGAGACCACCCCGCCTTCATGCCGCACATCAGCTTCTACATGAACGTCGGGCAACCCAATGCGGACACCATCTACAAGCGCGCGATCGTGACGCCTGGTGGCACCTATCGTCTGCGCGGGCGGCGCGGCAACCTCACTATCTTCAAAATGGGGCAGATGGGCTTGACGCCGGATCAGACCGGTGGCGGAGTCCGGGCGCTCAGCTACGGCGACTTCTCGACGCTCAAGGTTGATGCGGAGGGGCGATTCGATGTGCTGCTCAGCCCAACGCGCCCGGCAGGCTATTCGGGTGACTGGTGGAAGCTGGAGCCCGATACCAGAACCCTGCTCCTCCGACAGGTAAGTCAAGACTGGTCGAAGGAGGTTGATCCGGCGGTGTCGATCGAGCGCGTGGACGTGCCGGCGCGCAGGCCCCGCGCGACCGCCCAGGAGATCGAAGCGCGCTTGCGGGATATCCCGAGGCGCACCTTCTTCATGGCTGGCTTCCTCGTCGACCACGTGGAGCAGATGCGCCGCGAAGGGTATATCAACAAGCTCCGCGTGCTCGACGTGAGTAATGGCGGCGCCCTTGTCGGCCAGTTCTATTACGAGGGCGCCTACGAGCTCGGCGAGGACGAGGCCCTGATCATCGAGGCAAAGGTACCGGCGCATTGCGGCTATTCGTCGATGATTCTGACCAACGACATCTATGAGACGACCAACTGGTTCGACAACCACAGCAGCCTCAATGGCTCACAATATCATGTAGACAAGGATGGGGTACTGCGCGTGGTCATCGCCAATCGCGATCCGGGCGTCGCCAACTGGCTGGACACCGCAGGCTATCGGTCCGGTGCGGTGCAAGGCCGCTGGACCGATTGCGACTCACAGCCGGTGCCGACCGCGCGAAAGGTGAAGCTTGCCGATCTCGCCCGGGTGCTGCCCGCCGACACGCCTAAGGTCGCGCCGGCCGAGCGCGAGAAGATTGTCCGGGCTCGCCGCGCCGCGGTGTTGCAGCGGCCTCTATGGTGAGCCAAGCGCCGAATAAGGGATAGGCTGTGCATTGACCGCAACAGGGTCCGGCGGCGTGAGACTTGGCTGAGCGCCTGTGCCGGGGGAAGGGGGGTCAATTCAGCAGCCGCTCGTCCAGCTCGTCTGGTGCGAGTGACGAGATGCCGGATCGGTTAAGGGCGTACCCCGCCGCGCCGGCTCCTGCCCTTACATTCATTCGATGATGCCCTCCATGCGGAGCGCCTCCACGGCCGCGACGCGCGCTCCGTTGGCTGCCGGAAAGCCCGCATAGCCGGTCGCATGGTAGATCACCTCCTCAAGCTCCTCCACCGAGAGGCCATTCTTAAGGGCGATCAGAACGTGCACTTTCAGCTCCGCATGCGCCTGAAGCGCGATGAGGATGCCCAGCGTAAGAAGGCTGCGCGAGCGCCGGTCCAGCCCGGGGCGAAGCCACAGGCGGGCGAAGACATTCTCCATTGCGAGCTGGCCGATCTCATTGCCGAAGGTGGTCGTCGCGCCCTCGTCAATCATCCGCTTCATCGCAACCGATCCGAAGCTCGCCAAAAGTTCGCCGGCTGCGGTACGTTCTTCCTCGGTCAGCATAATTCGTTTCCTTCTCGGCAAATTGTTGGGCCATCGATGACTGATGCGGGAGCAACGACCCCCGGCCCACCGCTATACGATCTGAAAATCGCCCGCGGCGAATATATCGGCACGTTCCCCATAGCAGGAATCGTCCTCTATCGAGAAAGCGCAAGATCCTCTCGCAGGCTCATCTGCCTCGGAGAGGAGGTGCCGGCTCAATCGACAGTGTCGCCGGCGAAGGAGGGGGAGCGCACCAGATCCGCGATCTTGTCGATCATCTCTTCCCAACGCCGGATCCAGTCCTGATCGATGGGCACGAGGATCGAACTCAGATGGGTACGGATGATCATGTCGACAGTCCCGGCGCGGTCCATCCATGTCGCTCCGATCGCATCGAGGTGGGCGAAGAAAGGTTCCAGCGCATTCAGTACCGCGATTTCGTAGCGGGGGAAGCGGTCGCGGAAGAATGCGAGGTGAAAGGCCGGCTCGACCTCGAAGATCCGGCTGGCGCTACTTTTCAGCGTATAGCGCGCGTAGAAACGCAGGACCGCGCGCATCCGTTCGATGGGGTCGGCGACGCCGTCTCCCGCGTCGGCGATGCCGCGCTCGAACTCGGTGCAGACATATTCCGCGACCGCGGCGAGCACCTCGTCTTTGTTTGAGAAATAGCGGTAGAGCGTACCGCGAGAAACATTGCTCGCATCGATGATGTCGCTCATCGACAGCCGCTTCACCCCTCGGTTGGCGATCGCTTGGATCGCGCCGCTGAGAATCTTGACCACGCTGCGCGGCAGATCGCCGCCCGCTGGATGCGAGCCGCTATGCACCGTAAGCATGTGCCTCACGCCGTGCGTTCCAGCGCCGCAAGGTTCGTGCGCGAATGTTGAAGCGCCCCCACTCCGCTGCGGCCGAGCCGATCCTACCAAGGGGGCTCACTTTGCCGAAATTGCAGTCCGCAGCGTCCAGGTGCCCCATATCAGCATTAATCGCGTAGAAATTGACCACCGTTCCGCCGTTGCGCCGCCCCATGCGGAAGCGGGTATAGCGCGCTTCGCCTGCAAGACCACCCCGCACGCCCTGTTGCAGCGTCTGGGCCAGCATCGTTCCGGTGCTTCCTTCGATCAACAGGTTGCCGAGGTGGCCGCGAGATGGCGTAACCCAGACCCTTCGCCGCCCCCGAGACGATTGCCACCTCACCCCCGGCAGACTGTTCACAGCCGTGTCCCTACAAGCGCATCCATCGCCGTTCGCTCTTCGCAGCGCGAGTGGGTCAGAACATCGCCACGCAGGACGCCGCGCGCATCCACGAAGCCGTGCCGCCCGCCCCTTTCGTCCTTCGCTAGCCTGCGCCATTCGCCCTCGCTCGTTCGCGGCGGCGGAAGCGGCCGGCGCGGCTCACGCAGCACACCGAACCCGGCCAGTCCGCTGGCTACCACCACCACAGAGCATGGCCTGCTCATCTGGCTAGAGGAATATCGCGAGGTTCGACATTGCCAGCACGGACTGGTCGATGATGATCTCGCGCTGGACGAGCTTGTAGTCGCCCGCGACGTCGCGCCACACATCGCGCCGTTCGGCGGTCAGCCGTTCGTTCTCCGGATTGTCGCCGCGCGAGCGTTCCAGGTACAGGTAGCTCACGACGTCATAGTCTCCCGCTCGCGCGCACTGGCCGACACGCACGTTGGTGATGAAGCGCCGGCAGCGCGACGGCGGGTCTTCGGCCCAGGCGCTTTTCTGCAGCCGCCCCGTGCGCTGCAGAATGGATGCATAATCCTCGTCGAAATGGAACATCGTGCGTACCACGTCTCGGTCGCGGTTCGGCCCGGTACGGGTCAAGCGGATCGGTGCCTGATAGATGAGGTCCGGTGACAGCATCGCCACCCAATCGTCGAAGCGACGCTCGTCCAGCATCGCCGCCTCATCGTACAAGGTCTCAAGGATACGGTTATAAACCGGCGAACCCAGCGGCACGCGCAGCTTGGAAACAAGACCGCGTATGATGGTGGTAGCGTCCGGCGATGCGGTCGGCTTGGTCGTCCAGCTCATCTTTGCTCTCCCTGCTTGCGGTCAGGCGGTGGCCATGAGGTCGTAATAGGCCAGCCACCAGTTCCACTGGGTGTCGTCCTTGGTAAAACCGGGATAAAGGAGGCCACCCCCTTTCCACCCCTCCGGCCGCTCGTGACCGTGGAGCGCCTGATATTTCAGCGTCCTGTCCCGGCTGGCGCTGCCGCGAGCGTTTCGCATGATGACCGGCCAGACGTCCGCGTCGTCCTGCTCGATCATGCCGGACGTGCCGGTCTGCTGTATCGCGTTCTGAAGCATGTCGCGCTTCATCTGCTCGGGCGCGTCTTTCTCGGCAAAGATGTAGTTGACGAACTCCACTTTATCGGGCCCCTTCGGGACGTAGGCATGGAGCGTCAGCGCACCCGATGCTCCTCCATCAGCGCGGGGCGCGAAGATGAAGACGATCAGGACGTTCGGGAACAGCCCACCCACCTGTGGGGGGAAAGTGGCAAGCTGCTCCACCTGATCGGCCGACAGGTTCTTGAACAGCTCCGGGATCATCTCCTTCGTTATGCCGGGCGGAGTCAGCAGCTGCAGTCGTTCCTCGACCGACTTGCCCTCGAACGGAATGTCGGCGAAAATCTTGAAGGTCTTCTCAGCCTCCAGGCAGCGCAGCGAATGGCCCTGCACGCAGCCCACATCGACGCCGTACATGCCGGGCGCCTGCTCGTAGATGGTCTCCGACATGCCGCCCATGATGCCGCTTTCCATGAGCGAGCGGTGCAGAGTTAGCGTATGGAATCCGTCCGAGGCCGACTGCTCCGACGGGATCTTCCAGTTGCATGGCAGGACGAAGCGTTGAGGTGGACCGAGCAGTTCTAGCCCGCTGTCGGTCCGACAAAACAGTTGATCCATATAGTATTTGCTGTCGCCGAGATAGTCGTCGAAGGACGGCCCATCGATGTTCCATGTCGCGAAGATCAGGCCACCATAAAGGTGCACCCTGGCCTTGCGCAGGTTCAGCGACGACTTCGCTACGTCGTTGCCGTGCATCTTCTCCTTCTCGACTGGCGCACCGATGAAGTCACCATTCGGGCGGAAGGCCCAGCCGTGATAGATGCACTGATGCACCATCTTGTTGCCCGCCTCGCCTAGGCATACCCGCATGCCACGGTGCGAGCAGACGTTGAGCGAGACGTGGATCTTGCCATCCCGGTCCCGCGTGACGATCACATTGTCCTCCGCCATGTCACGGACGATGAAATCGCCGGGTTCGGGAATTTCGCTCTCGTGCCCCAGCAGCAGCCAAGTCTTCGCGAACAGTCGGTCGAGCTCGAGCCGATAGAGTTCCTCGTCGGTCATCACGCGCAGCGCCACCTCGTTGGTATCTCGCCTGACAAGGTCGTCCAGCGTCGTCCCATCGCGCAACATAAGGCCTGCATTCTGCCGCATGGCATCCTTCCCCTTGATTGTACGTTTAGACCAAACTATACAAATATTGGCTAACTTATTCAACCACGATCACGCATCGGTAAGAAGAGAGAGGAAAAATGGCGGAGCAACGCTTCAGGGTCGTGATCGATCGGCCGGCATGCTGTGGCTACGGCCTATGCGCGGAAATCTGCCCTGAAGTGTACAAGCTCGATGCCAACGGTATCGTCTATGTCGAGCAGGAGCGGGTACCCGAGGGTCTGGAAGACCGCGCCCGCGAGGGCGCCGAGGCCTGTCCGCAGAGCACACTCGCGCTTGAGCCGGTCTGAACGGCGGCCGGCTTCGCGTTCTGGCGCTTGCTGTCGGTTAATCTTCTGTGTCGCTAGCCCCCGAACAGCATGCACCGCGCTGGTAGGGAGCTGGCTGCTGGTGCACACTGTAGCGCGGCGCGCCCGATGATCGGGTTGGCGGTGTCGCGCGAGTGGCCGACCAACCGCGGCGAGAGCGCCGAGCAAACTGGAATGGAACAACCAGGCGGCGGCGCTCCTCCGCCGCTCAGCCGCAGCCGGTGATGCCGCCGTCAACCGGGATCTGCGCCCCGGTGATGTAGGCGGCGCCACGACCACATAGGAACACCACGATCCCGGCGATGTCGTCCGCCCGCCCCATCCGGCGGAGCGGGATATGTGCGAGGAGCGTAGGATCGACGCCCTCGTTATCGCGCATGTGCGCAGTCATCTTGGTCGGAAAGAAGCCGGGAATCACCGCATTGACCGCAATATTGCGCTCGGCCAGGTCGCCAGCGAGATCGCGAGTGAGCATGTGCACCGCGGCCTTGGACGCGGCGTAGCTGTAGGCGTGGAGCCGCTCGGTCCGGACGCCGGCCACCGAGCCGATGTTGATGACGCGAGCTGGATCGTCAGGCGTACCCGCCGCGGCGAGTTCCGGCAGCAGCTCGCGCACCAGGGTGAAGGGGATCTGCACATTTACCGCCATCACGCCCGGCCAAGCCTTGTCGGGGAAGCTGTCGATCTCGCCGCCCCAGGTCTTTCCGGCGTTGTTGACCAATATGTTGCAGGGACCCACCGCCGCCCGATAGCGGGCGACCAGATCGCCCGCAGCCTCGGGCGTCGAGAGGTCGGCGGGTAGCGGCACGCAGCGGCCAAGCGCCGCCATCTCGTTCGCCGCCGTTTCGCACATGTCGGCTTTGCGCGAGGTGATTGCGACCGTAGCGCCTGCCTGCAGCAGCCCTTCCGCGATCATCCGACCGAGACCCTGCGCGCCTCCCGTGACCAGCGCATGCTTGCCCGCGAGGTCGAACAGGCCGCCGGTCACATCGTCACCGCGATCTTGCCAAATTTATGCCCGTCGCGCAGTGTCAGCAGCGCTTCCTTTGCCTGGTCGAGCGGGAACGTGCGCTCGATCACCGGGCGGATCTGGTGCTCGGCGGCGAAGGCCAGCATCTCGCGGAAATCCTGCGGATCGCCGACCTGGCTGCCGACGATGCTGGCACTCTTCAGGAAGATGTCGGTCGCGTTGAACTTGATCTCGTTACCCGCCGTCGATCCGTAGATCACGATCCGCGCGCCGGGATTGATGGCGCGCACATAGTTGGCGAAGCTCGGAGAAGGCGCGCCGTCCAGCACTACGTCGATGCCGCCCGTAAGCTTACCTACCTTCTTGCGCCATTCGGGATCGGTGAACAGCAAGCCGTCCTTGGCACCCATCGCATAGGCGCGCTCCAGCACCTCTTCGCTCTCCCCGGTGACATACACGTTGGCGCCAAGAGCGACGGCAAAGGCCAGGCCAAACGTAGCGACGCCGCCGCCGATGCCTGAGATCAGCAGCGTCTCGCCCGGCTGGAGCCGGCCCTTGAACATCAGCGCGCGCCACGAGGTGAGCGCCGTCAGCGGCATTGCGCCGGCTTCCTCAAAGCTCATGAACGCGGGCTTCGGCGCCAGATTGTCGGCGGGCACGCACACATATTCAGCGATCGTGCCGGGAAACGGCATGCCGAGCAGCCCGAAGTCGGCCGCCGGCGCATGCCGGTTGGGGCCCCAGTTGCGCGCGGGATAGAGAACGACCTCATCTCCGATCTTCGCCCCGCTCGTGCCTTCACCGACCATGTCGACTACCCCCGCGCCATCGCAGCCGAGGATCGCAGGCAGCACCATTCCCGGATATTGGCCGTGGGTAATGAACAGCTCACGATGGTTCATCGATGCCGCCTTCAGTGCGACGCGCACCTCACCTGCCCCCGGCATTGGCGTCGGCACATCCTGAACGCGGGTGCTCTCTGGCCCGTCGGCCGCTTCCAGGTATAAAGCCTTCATCGCCACCTCTCCATCACCCGATCACACCAATACTCGCCAGACCTGCAGGGTCGCCGACCATCAGGGACCTATCAACAGGTAGGACAGCACGCTACCCTACCGCCGGATCGTCGTCCGCCGCCTAAAAGGAGCGCGGTAGTCCGAGGCTCTCGGCGATGCCGTTCTTAACCATCTCGTTGGTGATCGGCCCAATGCGCCAGAGGCGGCTGTCGCGCCAGTAGCGCTGCATGTCGGTTTCCGCCGAATAGCCCATGCCGCCCAGGATCTGGATGCCGAGATCCGCAGCCTGATTGGCGTTTTCAGACGCGATCAGCTTGAGCATGTTTGCCTCTGTGCCGACATTCTCCCCACGACTTTGCTTGTCGGCACAATAGTGCAGCATCAGTTCGGTGGTCTTCTGCATGGTTGCGATGTCGGCGATGTAGTGCTGAAGCGCCTGGAAGCGGCCGATGATCCCGCCGAAAGCCTTGCGCTGCTTGACGTAATCGAGAGCGTCTTCCAGGACCCCGTCAATCACGCCCAGGCAAAAGGCACCGACCATGATCCGCTCGTTATTGAGCGTCGGGAGCAGCATGTACCAGGCCCTGTGCGGTTCGCCGAGGACCAGCTCGTCCGGCACGAAGACATCCTCGAAGTGGATGGAGCATGATCCCATGGAGCGCATGCCGAGCTTCGGGAGCGGCGTGATTTTGACGCCGGGCGTGTTGGTCGGCACCCAGAAGAGGGTCAATCCTTGGTGCTTCTTCTCGACCGTCTTGTCACTGCGGGCGATGACCAGGAGATAATCGGCAACGTGAGCCGAAGAGCTCCAGATTTTCTCGCCGTTAATCGTCCAACCGCCGTCGACGCGCGTCGCGGTGGTGCCCATCGCTCCCAGGAGGTCGGTGCCGCCGGCTGGCTCGGTAAAGGCGATTGCCGCCTTCAATTGCCCGGTCGCGATCAGCGGTAGGAACTTCTTCTTCTGCTCGGGGCTGCCGTAGAGCCCGATCGACTTCGATCCAGCGAAAGACGTGATTCCCCAGATCCAGGCGAGCCCCCCCAGCGAACGGGCCAGCTCACGCGCCAGCAGCATCTGCATCAGGACGTCGCCGCCCTGCCCGTCATATTCCTCGGGAATCCCCACGCCATGAAAGCCGGCTTCGGTAAACTTGTCCCAAAGAGCGAAGGGATAGTTGTCTTCGTCCATCTCCAGCTGCCGCGCCCAATCCTTCGGCACTTCGGCATCGACCCAACGGTGAACGGTGTCGCGGAAGGCGCGATATTCTTCGGGAAGCTCGAAATCCATGCGGGATTCTCCAGGGAAAAGGGGATTCGGGATCAGGTTGGCGAGGCGGTAAGCTCGATGAGGCGGGCGGACATGGAGTCCAGTCGACTAAGCGCGGAGGCGACATCGCCGCCGCGCACATCGCCTAGCATCTCCTCGTGTCGGCGCAGGCCCGCCGCCGAGACGGTGCGGCGCCCGCGCAGCAGGATGAAGCGCGCCACCAGCGCACGCCGATCGAGCGTCGCACGAAGCAGCTCGCGATTTGCGGAGGCGGTGATGATGATGCTGTGGAATTCATGGCTCGCGCGGATCGCGGCAAGCACGTTGCCCGCCGCGAGGGCATCACGATAGGTGCCGACCGCCTCGCTCAGCCATTCGATCTCACCCGGGCCGACGCGGGGCACACCCCATTGATAGCCGAGCCGCCATAAATGCGCCTGGACTTGGAGCAGGTCGCGCGTTGCATCCAAGTCAATTGGCGACGCGCGCTTCAGCCGGTGTGCCTCGATTTCGACCAGCCCTTCGGCGGCAAGCTCACCCAGCGCTTCGCGAACCGGCGTCGCGCTGACGCCTAGCCGCGCGGCAAGCTCGCACTCGCGAAGCAACGCCCCCGGTGGGATCGCGCCGCACACAATCGCCTCGCGCAGACGTGCAACCACCACACCGCGCAACGTGGTCGCATGGACCCGTGCAACAGCGATATCCAAATCACCTCCCGGCGTTCCTTTGGATTGCAGACGCTGCATGGCCCTCCAATTATCGCGTTGATGCGCAGATCGGCTCTATATTCAATATTCTATAGAATGTCCAGGCCGCTGCGAGTCGACGACGGGAGATGCTGGGATTCCTTGAGTACCTAACAAACGGCCGACGCCATTCCCTGCTCAATGGGCTCGCTCACGCGATGAGCGGCTGGTCAGGGTTGGGCGCACCCTTGCCGTCGATAGGTTCTTCAGTCGCACGGCCGTGTTGAACGCTGCCAATCGAGGCCGGCCGGTGTAGGCTGGTTGTGCATCTGCTCTACGGGGCACCATCATTGATCCTGGTTCCAGCCTTGTCTGGAAGCAAAAGGGAGCACGGTCGTGGAAAGCTTCCACGTGCGAAATGGCACGACGAAATTGCATGTCATTGCCGATGGCCCCGCTGGAGACCCGGCGCCGATCCTATGTGTCCACGGCTTTCCGGAAATCGCTGCTTCTTGGCGGTTCCAGATCGAATATTTCGCCAGAGTGCGACGCCGCATCGCGGCGATGGACGTGCGTGGCTATGGACAGAGCGATGCGCCACGCGAGGTCGAAGCCTACAAGATGACGACGATCTGCAAGGATGTCGTTGCTGTCATCGATGCTCTCGGCGGCAGGGCGATCCTGTTCGGCCACGACTGGGGTGCCCCGATTGTCTGGCAGACCGCACTACGCCATCCGGACAAGGTGGCGGCCGTCGCGAGCCTCGCCGTTCCTTATGTTCCGGTAGGCGACACGAACCCGCTGGATCTGCAACGTGCGGTCAGCGACTCCCAGTTTTTCTACCAGCTCTACTTCCAGAAACCTGGCGTGGCGGAGGCTGAACTGGCGGCGGACCCTGACCCCTTAGGAAAAATCTACTACACCTTCTCGGGCGCGTTGCGGCACGGCTTCGCCGGCAGCAAAGGGCCCGACATGCTGACGGTCGACGGTGTTCCCCGGCCGGATCGTTTCCCCGACTGGATGGCGGCCAAAGGGCCAGACGCGCCGTATCTCGACGATATGGTCTTGCCGGACCCTTTTCCGTCGTGGATGGACGACGCCTACATGCTCGCGTGCCGCACCGCCTTCCGTCGCAGTGGCTGGCATGGACCACTCAACCGCTATCGTGCGCAGGACATCGACTTCGCGGAGCGTGGACCGGTCGTGAACCGAAAGCTTGTTCAGCCGAGTTGCTTCATCGCCGGAACGCTCGACGTCAGCCGGGCGCAGGTGCGGGGTTTCGATCTGTATAGCGATCCCGGCGCGCATTGTGCCGACTATCGCGGCACCACTCTGATCGAGAACGTGGGGCACTGGGTCCAGCAGGAGGCGCCGGAGGCGACCAACGCCGCCCTCCAAGCGTTCGTGCAGAGCGTCTAGGATTGACGAACCACAGCAGGCCATATTGACGAGCGGAGGTGCCCAGGGCCGCGGCGCATCGCGCGATGAGGCTGCGGCTCGCAGGCAGCGGTATCGTTCAGATGATCACTTCGCGACCGCGGGTGGAAGGAATCGCCGCCTGGGCAGATAGGCGGCGATCAGGTTGCGTAAAGCGCTACCGTTACGAATAAGCCGATTCCATTTCCAGCGAATCCATCATCGCCGGCGAGTGCGAGGCTTCCCCGCCATCGACAGAGATGATCTGGCCGGTTACGAAAGACGCTTCGTCCGAAGCCAAAAAGGCGACCATCGAGGCGATATCGTCGGGTCGGCCAATCCGCGTTAAGAGGCTATGTCGCACATGCAGAGCAGCCATCTTGGGCACTGCCTTCAACATGGCCTCGTCTGCAATCATCCCGGGGCAGATCGCATTGCAGCGTATGCCTTGTTTACCGTGCTGCGCGGCGATGTATTTTGTCAGTACGTTCACCGCGCCCTTCGACGCGCCATAGGCGATGCGAACGTCGTCGCCAAACAGGCTCGCGCCTGAACTCGTGTTGATAATCGCCCCTCCACCGGCCGCGATCATATGTGGAATGGCATAGCGCGACGCCAGGAAATATCCCCGAACGTTGATGTGCATCGTCGCGTCCCACAACGCGGGCGGCGTTTCCAGCACGTTGGTATCAGGCCCAAGTTCGCCGAGGTTCACCAGAGCCGCATTATTATGGAGAATATCGATGCGACCAAACCGTCGAACTGCCTCCGCGATCAGGCTCTCGATAGAAGCGTCGTCGGCGGCGTCGAACGCGACCGCAAAGGCGCGATCACCGTGCGGCTGGGCCACTTCGCGGGCACCGTCCCCGTTGACGTCGGCGACGGTAACATACGCCCCCTCTTTGATCAGGCGGGCGACTACCGCGCGCCCGATGCGACCGGCGGCCCCAGTGACGACCGCTACCTTGTCAATCAAACCTTGCATTTTGCACCCTTCACTTTGCCCGCGCTACTACCGAACCAATTAAGACGGATGGTTCGCCAGCAACCGGAAGAAATCGTAGAACAATCCGCGCTCAGCCGTCGACGAGCTTTCGGCCGAAAATCCGCTCCTCGGCGTGGAGCGTATCGAAATATTCCTTGAAGATCCTGACCTTGCCATCGACGATCTTGAACAGCCAGACATATTGATTCTGGTACGGTTTCCCCGCTCCGGTGATCACCGGCCCTTGCCCGACCCCTTCGGCAACCACCCAGTCCCCCTCCGCAACCAGCAGCGTAAGATTGATTGGATTGCCATTCGGGAAATATTGCGGGACCGGGCCACTGTACGCCGCGATCAGATCCTGCATCGAATTCGAACCGCCATGGACGCCGTGGCCGATGACCCACCATTCCGCGTCGGGTGCGAAATCCTTGAGCGCGTCGAGGAAGCGCGCCTCGCTCATTAGCCGGAAGTGTTCGACGACAATCTGCTTGTTCGCTTCTTGCTTGCTAGTTTCTGTAGACATTTCCATCCTCTCAGTGCTGAGCCAGCGGTAGTAACGGTTCAGACAGCCGCCGATAAACCGCCGTCGATTCGCAGATTCGCGCCAGTGATATAGTCGGCCGCCGGGCTCGCGAGAAAGGCGACCGCCGCACCGATATCTGCGGGCCGCCCGATCCTGCTGACCTTCAGCGGCATAACTTCGTCTACGAACCTTCGCTCGAGAGCATCGCCGGTCTCGGTCCAGCCCCGCGCAGCGGCAATGGTATCGATATAAGATTGCAGGGCGCCGGTCAGGATCGGCCCGGGTGAGATGGTGTTGGCGGTAATGCCGGTCTTTGCGAGCGTAGTCGCGAGCGAAACCGTCAAGGTGTTGATCGCGCCCTTTGCCGTTGCGTAGTCGGCTGGTGACAGTCCAGGCTCAACCCCTGACGTGCTCGATATGTTGATGACGCGGCCCCAGCCTTTCCTTTTCATCGCAGGAAGAAAGCTGTTCGTCGCTAGGACTATGCTCTGGACGCATATAACAAAGGTGCCTAGCCAGTCCCGGGCCGGAATGTGATCGAACGGCCTCGATCCCGCGCCCGCGTCATGCGCACCACCCACATTGTTGACAAGGATGTCAACCTCGGCCTGGGATCCGATTGCCGCGGCCATCTGCTCGACCGCCTTTTCGCTTTGGAGATCTGCCACCAGGAAGCGGACCTTGAGGCCGGCTCCGGTCAACTCCCGCTCAGCCCGCCGCCCAGCCGCCGCATCGCGCCCGCAGAAGAAGACCTGGGCACCCGATTCGGCCAGCGCCTTCACGATCCCGTGACCAATACCGCGCGATCCGCCAGTTACCAGGGCGGTCCTGTCCGCCAACCCGTCCCAATGCGTCATCTAATCCTCATCCCGAACGGCCTATGTTTCGTCGATTGCGCGAACCGGGGGGTGGCGCGAAGCGGACCACCGCCGGCGTCACGATGCTGGCGTCCAGCGCCTTATGAAGGGTCTCCCGGTGTCGCCAACGGCCAATCGTTTGCCCAGTGGTACAATCGTTCGGTATCGACCGCTCGCGCCCGTACTCCTACCCTTCGTACCGCTTGTACCTTAACCTTGGGGAGGGCGAAGGGCAGCGGATCAGAACATGTAACCGCGTCGGAACGGGAACGGGATGGATATCGAGGCAAACCGCAAGATCGCAATCGACCTGATGACATCAATGTCCAAGGGCGACGTAGAGCGGGCCGAAACGCTTCTTGCCGAGGACGCGACCTGGTGGGTGCTCGGCTCGGGATATATGGAGCGCAGCGCCCTTCTCGACGCCAGCCGCTTCATGAGCTCGGCGCCGCGAGCGCAGTTCGAGATCGTCGCCACCACCGCGGAGAAGGACCGTGTAGCGATGGAGGCGAAGGGCGACTTCCTGTTTGCCGACGGCAAGGAATATAAGAACACTTACCACTTTTTGTTCATCGTGCGTAACGGCAAGGTGGTCGAGGGGAAGGAATATCTCGACACGGCGCTCGTCGAGCGCGTGTTCGGCAAGACTGAAGCTCACGCCTGACCGGCTTTCCCCAACTTACAATTAGGAAGAGGCGCAATGAGAGGATTGGAAGGAAAGGTCGCGATAGTCACCGGCGCGGCCGGGCGGATCGGGCGCGCGGTGGTGAAGCGGCTGGTGGAAGAGGGAGCGTGGGTCTCCGTCGCCGACGTCAATGCGGCGGGCGCAGAGGAGGTCGCGGCGTTGCACGGCGACAAGGCGTTCGCCGTTCAGTTCGATGCCGGCGAAGAGCTTTCCATCAAAGCCATGATCGACTCCACCGTCGAACATTTCGGCAAGCTGGACATCCTTCATAACAATGCGGCGCTCACCAATATGGGCGATCTCGGCACCGATACCAACGCGCTGGAGACGCCGCTCGCGCTGTGGGACGCAATGATGCACGTCAACGTCCGCGGCTATTTCGTGGCGGCGCGTTATGCCATCCCGTACATGCTGAAGCAGGGCGGCGGCGCGATCATCAACACAAGCTCCGGCTCGGGGCTCTACGGGGACGACGTGCGCATAGCCTATGGTACGTCCAAGGGGGCAGTGAAGATCCTCACCCGCTACATCGCCTCGCAGCATGGCAAGCAAGGTATTCGATGCAACGCGGTTTCGCCGGGCATGATCGCCGACGAGGCACTGCACAAGGCGATCCCGAAATTCATTGCATTGCACGAGCGGCATGCCCTGCTCACGCGTGTCGGCCGGCCCGATGACATCGCGTCTATGGTCGCCTTTCTTGCCTCGGACGAGGCCTCCTTCATCACGGGCCAGATCTTCCCGGTTGATGGTGGCGAGTCCGCGCATTCGCCGACGCTGGTCGAGTCGCTCGAGATGGGTTCGGCATACGCCTGACGGCGGTAGCCGCTCCTGCGGCCAGTAGGGAGAACGGGAATGAAGATGAGCGATGATGTCCTCAGCGAGGTCATAGCACAGGCGGTAGATGCCGAAATGGGGCGGTCCGCCTATCCCGAGGAGATGCCGCCCATGCCGCCGATGCCGGCGGGCAGGTATGCCGACCCCGACTTCTATGCACTTGAACAGGAGCATCTGTTCAAGAAGACCTGGCTGAACGTGGGCCATGTCAGCGAGTTGCCTGAAACCGGCGATTACAAGCTGTTCGAACAACTCGGCCTGTCGGTCATCGTCAGTCGTTCGGCCGATGGTCAGGTGCGCGCATTTCGCAACGTCTGCCGCCACCGCGGGGCGGCGCTACTGACAGAAGCGGAAGGGAACGCCAAGCGCTTCATCTGCCCCTATCACGCCTGGGGCTACGATCTGGAGGGCAAGCTCCGTTCCGTCCCCGAAGCTCATAATTTCGCCTGTCTGGACAAACAGAAACTTCCGCTTCTCCGGGTGCGCTGCGAGGTTTGGCGGGGGTTCATCTTTATCAACCAGAATGAAGAGGCATCGCCTCTCCACGAATTTCTCGCTCCGATTGAGGCGAACGTCGGATCCTTCCCGATTGAGGATTTCTCCGTGAAGGGGGTCATTCGGGCCGAGCTGGAATGCAATTGGAAGTCGGCGTTCGATAACTTCATCGAGAACTACCACATCCAGACGGTGCACACGAAGACCATCGCCCCGTTCATCCATCCTAAGAGCTTCACCGTATTCCGCCTGAAGAGCGGGCACGCGCGCATGAATGCGATGAAGCGCGGAGCCAACACGATCTTTGCGAACAGCGGCCAGGAAGCGCAGATCAAGACCGAGACGCTGTTCAGCCGCTACACCTTGGCATTTCCGAGGTTCCCGAATGGTTTTTTCAGCCTCGATCCTTCCGGGCTGAGCTGGATGAACTTCTGGCCGATCTCGCAAGGACGTATGCTGCTGGAGCAGTATAATCTGGGCAAGACCATGGGTTCGCCGGAGGAAGACAAGAGCTATTGGGACACGTTCGATGCCATGACACGGAAAATTCTGAGCGAGGATGTCGCGCTCTTCCCGGGCATGCGCCGCGCGATGGAGGCCGGCGAACTCACCGAGGTGCTGCTCGGCGTTCACGAGCAGGCGATTTACTGGTATAATGAGGAGATCGATCGACAAATCGGTGTCGAGAGAATTCCCGAACGGTTCCGCATGGAGCAGGTGCTGGGAGTCTCCGAAGAGCTCTGAGCGACGGCAAGGTATGTGCAATGGAGGAGGTGAGGGCGAACGCCAAGGGGGCCTGGGGATTTTCCGATACGATATCCCGCATTCTCGATGTCGCCCTCCAGGAATTCGGCACTAAAGGGTTCGCGTCAACCTCTACAAACGAGATCGCCAAGAAAGCGGGTGTAAGTAAGCAACTCCTCTATCACTACTTCGACGGGAAGCGCGATTTATACGCACTCGTTCTGTCGTATTTGGCCGAGGAGCTCTATACGGCTCAGCTTGCGGTCGACTTTGAAGGTCTTCCAGCGCTCGAAGCGATCAAACAAAGCTTTCTGGTTATTTACGACATTTTCGAGAGCAACGAGCTAGCGGTCACCATCACCATCGATCAGGCTCTTCATCGCGGTGCGCACATCAGGAAGGATGTTCGGGCGAAGAAGCTGCGAGCCGAGCTTATGAGAAGGCTGAGCGTAGCGGTTCAGAAGGGCCAGCAGGCTGGTGAGGTGTCGGATCGGGTGGATGCCGTATCGATCCATATTATGGCCACACTCCTCGTTGTCGGCCGGTTTTCGCTCTGGCCCATGCTGAAATTTTACATGGGGTCGCACGAGCTTGTAGATGACGGTGCGTCCAAAGAAACCATGGCGGAGTTCTACATGCGAGCAATCCGCCCATGATAAAATATGGTAACGGATGTGGTCGCCGCCTTTTGATGGAGAAGAGAGAGATGTCCGCCAAACAGCACCTTGAGTTCGATTTGGGCTCCGGCAGCCTTTGCCCCGACCGCGCTATCATGGAGACCGGGAAGGTCGATCTGAGTGTCTACCACGCCACGGAGCGCTTCGAGGCCGAGAAGGAGCTTTACGGCCGCATCTGGCTGAACATCGCCGAAGCGGCCGAGATTCCCAACGCGGGGGACTGGATCGTTCGCGAGGTGGGTATCCGTTCGGTCTCGCTCATCATCGTGCGGGGATCCGACGGCAAGATCCGGGCATTCCACAATATCTGTTCGCACCGCGGCATGAAGCTGGTGTGGGCCGATCGCGGTCGCGGCGGCAAGTTCAGCTGCCCCTATCACGCTTGGCTCTACGACGCGACCGGCGCGCTTCTCAACGTGCCGGACGAGGGCTGCTTTTCTCATGTCGACAAGGCTGAGAGCGGTCTGAGCCCCGTTCGGTGCGACGTCTGGGAAGGTTTCATCTTCGTAAATCTCGATGCCAGCGGCACGCAGACACTCGCCGAGTATCTGGGCCCGGTATTCGATCGCGTTCATGATTTGCCGTTCGGGAGCTATCCCTACACCGCGCGTATTGGCGCCGTCATCGACGCAAACTGGAAGCTCGCGATCGAGGCGCAATGCGAGGCCTATCATGTTCGTGCGCTCCACGCGCGAACGGTGAGCAAGATGCTCTCCTCCAAGGACAATCCTTACGTCCACTCGCTGGACACACAGATTCTCGGTGCTCACCGCATGCAGTCAGTCCCGCGCAACCCGGAATATGAGCTCTCGCCAGAGAAACTGGTCCAGGCGTTTTCCTTCACCGCCGTCGCGCCGATCACCGCGGAGGCGGAGCGCGGGGTCGGCCTCAACATGTCCTTCGCAGGGCATCCGGACATCAACAAGGTCCAGTCGAACCTCTGGAACAACGATCAATACGTGCTGTTCCCGAACTTCATCGTCCATGCAGCCATGGGCGGCTGGTGGCTGCATCGCTTCTGGCCACTCGCGGCCAACAAGACCCATTGGGAAGCGGTTTACCACTTCGAGCGGCCGAAGAACCTCCGCGCGGTCTTCGCTACGCAGTACGCGCTCGCCCTGAACCGCGATACGCTGATGGAAGACAACCTCGCCCTCGTGCAACAGCAGGAGGTGTTGGGCAGCGGGGCCAAAAAGGTCGCCCAGTTTGGAGACCAAGAAGCCCTCTGCAAGCACCTCGCGGCGGTGTTCGAAGCCTCCTTCAACGACAACAACTTCAGGATAGCGGCAGAATAGCGGCGCTCCGGCCAGGTGGGCGGGGCGGCGTCACCGAAGACCCCGCTTCCGTCCGCAATCTGGAGCTGAAAAATGCAACGGCGATCTTCACCGCGGCCATCATCGGTCGGGAACTCCATCGCTGCTGTCTCCCCTCGCGGACAGCAAGCGTGGACGTCAAAGGCGGGACGATGCAGCTGCGGATTTCGTCCGGCTATGGCAGGAATGTACGCGAGATCACGGCGTGCCGTCTCGCGCAACACGGCAGTACGCCTACCTGCGTGAGCTGGAGCGAGCGTCAATGCCGGGCCACGGCATCGCACCGCAAGCCCAGCGGCACACAAATGTGATCCGACCGCATGCTCTTCCGGCCGGGCGCGATGACGCATAAGGTCGAACGATGGGAAGCTCGGATGAGAGCGGCGTTGGCGGCGGTTCGCGCAGCTTGGCGGCGACGCTGCGACGGATCATCGATGCTGCCCGGAAGGAATTCTCCGATGTCGGGTTCGATCGCGCGCGCATGGAGGCGATCGCAACCAGTGCCGGTGTCAGCCGTCAGCTGGTCTATCTCTACTACGGCTCCAAGGAAGGTCTCTACAAGGCTGTCGCGGACGAGGAAGCAAGCCTCGCCCACGCACGTTTATCCCAGATCGACTATGATGGCGCGCCTGTCCTCGATGTGCTCGCCGACTTCATCGGGACGATTTTTGATTATTATGGCCAGCCGGCGGCTGTGATGACCATCGACACGGCGACCCACAATGCCAAATGGCTGAATTCAGCCAGCAAGGTGTTCGAAGTATCGCGCGAGTTCAATGCCAAGATCGGGCGAACATTGGACCGAGGCAAGGCAGAGAGGCTGATCGACGACCATGTCGATCCAAGCGTCTTCTATGCGTCGGTGCCGATGATGATCACCGCCTGGGTAGTCATGGGCAGAATGAGCGGGCTGCTCAACGGCCGGGATTTTTCAACCCCCGATGCCGATCGCTTCTGGCGCCGTTATATCAAAGAGATGCTGATCCGCTCGGTACTGCGTGACGAAGCGCGACCGCTGCCCGGCCCCCCAGACTGGCCGACCAGCCGATGAGGCCGCCACACGGGCCTGTGTGCCGGCACGACATACGCCTTGCATGCCGAACCTTATTCCGCAGCCAGTGCCTCCGGCTTGTGATTGCCGGTGATCGCCTCCAACACTGCGAGTTGGTGGCGAAGCAGGATTTCGCCCTCACCGAGCTGGATGAATTTGCGCGCGCCCGACTCAAGCGCCCGCTGCTGCTTCTGAAAGCAGCTATTGTCTTCAGCGAAGATATCGCGCTGAAGTGTGCCAACGACGCGCAACGAAAAATCCTCCCTTAGGCTTTTCGGCCGCTTGTAATAAAAAGTGGTCAGCCACTGCGAACGGCCCTTGCTGATCGGCCAATAGCTAGTGGTCCAATAACCGTTAACCGAGATGTGAATCGAAAAATTCGGGAAGATGTTAAACTGGTCGTTACCGAACACATCGGTCTTGATGCGATTGATCGCAGGGTGACTGAGGAAGTCCCCGCTAACGTTTCCAGCCATGCCGCCTTCGACCATCATCTGCTGACCATGACGGCCCGCAAATTTCTGAACGACGCGCCTCTCCGGCAGACGGTAGGCGGGGTTGCAAGGGATCGTCGCAGTGCGGTGTGGACCCAACGGTTCCCAGGCGAGGAAATGGACATGGGGATTGTCCGTGGTGGAGAGCATGCCGCCCACCGATTGGGTATGGAGCGCCTGGACATGGTAGCCTTCGCTTGCCGCCTCGATACCCAATTTCCAATTGCCAACTACCTCCTGGGACAGGGACAGGCTGTGCGGGAAGTCCTGGAACGGAGCACCGTCGAGGCGCGTGGCGAGCGGCCCGAGAAACGCGCGCAACGTCTGCGACGGCTGGTTACTCAAATTGATGAAGACGAAGCCGTTCCAGATATCGCAGCTGATCGGGGTCAAGCCGCTCGCGGCTTGGTCGACGTGTGGGAAGCATCGTCGATCGGGAATGTGGGTGAGAGCCCCCTGCCCATCGAACAGCCATGCATGATAGGGGCAGCTGAACTTGCCGCCACGTCCTTTCGTGCCCCACACCAGCCGCATGCCCCGATGCGAGCAGACGTTATGGAAGGCGCGAACCACACCGTCCCTGCCGCGCACGATCAAAGCCGAGGTGTCACGGCACTCGATATCGCGCACGATCCAGTCGCCCGGCTCGGCCACCTGCTCCTCCCGGCCCATGCAGAGCCAGATCTTGCCGAACATCTCCCGCTCGAGCTCCCAGCGTTCCTCGGAAACATAGGCATCGACCTCTACATGGCCGGTCTCCATGATGGTCTCGTCGGCTTCTAGCAGGCCGCTGCCAATATCGAAGCTGCTGTCGATCGGCCGGGGATACAAGGCCATAGCTCTCTCCATCCTAATCGTTTTTAGGAGTCTAAGGTGCGTGGCCGACGAGAGGCAAGCGCGGCGGGTTAACAGCGTGTCAAGGGTGCTCCGTACCTGATCGCAGCGGCATGTTATCTCGCGGCAAGGCCGAGATTTTCGAATCTACGTCGAAACCCAAAGATCGCCGGGCGGGACGTGAGCCATATCAGGCCCTAATTTTAGGCCGCCGTCGCAGCGACCATTTGCTCCCATTTCTCAACCGAGATATTTTCCAGATATTCCCGCTGCATCTCGGCTGTCAGCACTTCGATCATCTGACAGCCCTCGATCCAGATTTCGATGACGTGGAACATGCCACCGCGGTGACAAATCCTTGCTGGCCAAGCTTCTCGTTCGGCGAGCGACAACACTTCCTCGGCGTCCAAGACGGTAGCGATGGCTAGATGCGTTGCGCCAAAGCGTTTGCCCGGCACGTTGATGCTCCCCGCATCGGCATTGCCTTCTGCGATCCGCAGTTCGGTTCCGCGAGGATAGACTTCAATTGCGCTGTTCCGGTCATCGTTGGCAAAGGCCGCCCACGAACCTTTGGCAACCGGAGGGAATGGCAGCGCCTTTCCCTCCCATAGTTTTGCAAGAGCGGTGGCAACCCGCTGCGGGTTATCGGCTTCGATCGAGGCGTGAAACAGCATCCCAGGTCTCCATTTTAATGCGCTGACGTTGGTTTGGGCGGCTAGATCGAACTATACCATATACCATCCCCATTCGACCAATGTGCAGCGCTCTTCGACCAATATAAGGCGGTTGGCCCGAGGCAACGCTGGACAGGCATTTTGGCTCGGGGCTGCGTTGGAACGTCGGAAGCAAGGACTGACGGGGAACATATGTTGATATATTTCAAGGGATCGGTCGCCTTCGCCGCGCTTTGCTTGGGCGTCGGAGCGTGGCTCGGATGGCAAATCACCCACAATATCTCCGGCACGCTGGGCATCCTGTGGATCATCCTTGTCCTGGGCGTGCTCGAAGTCTCGCTGTCGTTCGACAATGCCGTCGTCAACGCGACGGTGCTGCAGGACATGGATCCGATCTGGCGCCGCCGTTTCCTGACCTGGGGCATCATTATCGCCGTGTTCGGGATGCGCATCCTGTTTCCGCTGCTGATCGTCGGCGTTGCTGCCGATTTGGGGCCGATTGAGGCGCTCATGCTCGCTGCAACCGATTCCGTGACCTATGAGCGCATCATCAAGGGGGCGCATGTTGCCATTTCCGGCTTCGGCGGCGCGTTCCTCGCGATGGTTGGCCTTAGTTTCTTTCTCGACGAAAAGAAGGATTTGCATTGGATCGGCATGGTGGAGCGGCCATTCGCCGGCCTGTCGCGAATTTCGGGGCTGGCGATCGCGATCGTCCTGCTCGCGCTTTACGGCATCTCTTGCATGATCGGCACGGCCGATGCGATGACCTTCTTGACGGCCGGAATGTTCGGACTGATCACCTATGTCGCCGTGCACGCGATCGGCACCGTCCTTGAGAACAAGGAAATCGAGCAGGAAGAGAGCAACGCTCTAGCCGCCCAAAATGCCGCCACGGCCGTCGCTAAGTCCGGCCTGGCCTCTTTCCTATATCTGGAAGTGCTCGACGCATCCTTCTCCTTTGATGGCGTGATCGGTTCGTTTGCGCTGTCCAATAACCTGTTCATCATTGCCCTAGGCCTGGGCATAGGCGCCATGTTCGTGCGGTCGATGACGATCATGCTCGTCGACCGCGGCACATTGGCCGAGTATCGCTACCTGGAGCACGGCGCATTCTACGCGATCGTAGCACTGGCCGCGATCATGCTGCTCTCAGTCTGGATCGACATTCCTGAAACTGTCACGGGGCTGATCGGCGCTGCCTTGATCGGCGTCGCCTTTCTGGCGTCATCCCGTGCCAACAAGCGCGATGGCGGCCACGAAGAGCCGCTGGAGGATGCCTCGCCCCTTTCCCCGACTGGCGAGCAGCTGAAGCTTTGAGATGGTCGTCTCCGACGAGAAAAAATGCCCGTCTGTAAGGCTCTTATCGACGCCTTAGTATATGCGCCGTCGATCAGCCCGCAAGGTCGGCAAGTGACAAGCATCAGCCCCTTGCATCGCAGATATCGCACGATCGAAGCTAAGGCCGAGTACGGCATTTCCGCGACGAAAAGCAAAACCCACGTTTGAATGGCGTAGGATTTAAATGTCACATTGCGCTGTGAGAGCCATGCTGTCATCCGGATAGGCATCTTGGGAGTAGCGATTCCATGATGAACTTTGAACCCGGTACTCTGATCGCAAGCACCTACGATGCTGCGCTGGACGATTCAAAATGGAATGAATGGGTTACCGGCATTATGCCAGCCACAGGCGGAAATCGGTTACTTTCCAGCATAGTCGAGGCCCATGATCAAAGCTTGCTTCGTCCAATCGCGTTCGAAGCCAATCTCAAGACTTTTGATGATTACATATCGGGGGATGTACCTGCACGACTCGCGGGTGGGGATTGTTAGCTCATTTTCCTGCCCCACTATCTATCGCGGCATACCGGGTGAACAAGGTTTAAGCAGAAATGGTCAGGATTATCTCAAATGAGATCGCAAAAGTCGGCTCGATATTCATAGCGCGAAGGGATACGAAGCCTTGGAAGGTCAACACGGACGTATTTTCAAGGCCATCACCTTCCTTAATTTGTTTCATAGATATCATGCTCATGCTCATGTGGATCCTATGTGGTTAGCGTGGAGTTTGGGGCGGTGTGCGATTGTCTTGAGCGTGGATGGGGAAGAGGGACAAGTTATTGCCGCGCTGTTGCTGGATGTCGCGCGATCGGATCGAGCGACTCACGTGCTAGCTGAAATTGAGGCCCTGTTTGGCGCGCAGGTTGGCGCGCCTCTCTCGGCTTGCCTGAAATCAAGCTATCGCACGCGGCCTACGGCGCGAGCCGGACGATCCACTCTTGCGGAAAAGCTGGCCTGCGATCTTGCGGGAGCCGAACACGTCGCCCTTGCCGATTGCATTGTAATGGCAATTGAATTGCATGGACAGCTGATCCGCTCGGGGCAGCGCGTGTGGCGTGACAATGATGATCGCGAAGCGGTCCTGCATCATTTTGAAGTTCTCGCAGAGGCGTTCAAGATGATTTATTCTGGGCCGCTCGCAGAGCAGTTTGCAGCGATCGTCACTGACATTTCCGCTTTGGCGTCGCCCTACTCGACACAGAGTGGATTACCGCAGGACGATGGCTTGCCGTTACGGCTTATCTACAAAACTCCGAGGGAAGAAGAGTAGCTTGCGCGTGCCCCGGTCGCTGTGACCACAAATCAACACGAATCTTAGATATGCTGCAATCGGCCTCAGAGGCCGTCAAAACGCCCGCGGTTTTCAGCCGAGTGGTATATATCGAATGTTCAAGTGAACCCACGCCCCCGGGTTCAACTTGGCGCTAAGCAGTTGATTTTAATGGTCGGGGAGAGAGGATTCGAACCTCCGGCCCCTGCCTCCCGAAGACAGTGCTCTACCAGGCTGAGCTACTCCCCGACGGAGTCCGGTCGTTGGAAAGGCGCGGGAGCCCGACCGAGCAGCGGAGCGGGGCTATAGCGGCGAGGATCGCGCCGTTCAAGCGTGTCGTGCGCCGAGCATGTCCGCCACTGCGACAAATTTCTCGCGCGGCGCGCCGGAACGCGCACGCGCAATCTCGGCGGTGTCGATCTTCTGCCAGTCGCGGAAGGTGACGGCATCCACCTCACGCGCTTGCAAGAGCGCGTCCAATCCGGGCCGGCCCTGTTTGCCAGCAGGCTCCGGCTGATCGGCAGCGATATGTTCGGCGATCATAAAACCATCGGGGCGGTTGGTGCCGATCGTTCCGGTCGGGCCGCGCCGCGCCCAGCCCACTGCGTATAGCCCTGGGCTGATCCGCCCCTCCTGATTGGTGAAGCGGCCGAGCTTGTCGTCATAGGGCACGCCGGGGATCGGCGAAGTCTTATAGCCGATCGCCGCCACCACCATCCCGCAGGGGATGAGGTAGGTTTCGCCTGTGCCGACGGCCGCGCCGCTCTCATCGAGCCGCGTTCGCTCGACCACCAGCCGCTCGACCTTCCCCTCACCTTCCACCGCCACCGGCCGCGCAAAGAAATCGAACAGGATCGTCACCGGCTTGTCAGCGCCGTTTCCGGAACCCGCCGCAAAACTGCGCAAATGCGAGACAGATTTGCGTTGGCCGGGCTCAAGCGCGGCGTCGTCTGCTTCGGGCGGCAGGTCCGCGGCATCGACGATCGGACGCGCCCGCGCGAGATGGCCCAGCTCGCCCAGCTCCTTGGGGGTCATCCCAATCTGGTGTGGCCCGCGCCTTCCGACGATGGTGATTTTCCGGGTGGGCGCCCTGTTGAGCAGATCGAGCGCGTGCCCGACGATGTCCGATCCCTCGAATTCGGACGCTTGCTTGGCGAGGATGCGCGCGACATCAAGCGCGACATTGCCGTTGCCGATCACCGCGAACTCGCCCGCATCGAGCGGCGGCTCGAGCTCCGCAAAATCGGGGTGCCCATTATACCAGCCAACAAAGGCCGCCGAGCCGATCACGCCTGGCAGATTGTCGCCTGGAACGCCAAGCGGGCGATCGGCGGGCGCGCCCGTGGCCAGCACGACGGCGTCGTAAAGATCGCACAGCTCGGCGATGCTGACATCGCTGCCGACGGTGACATTGCCGACGAAGCGAACATTGTCGCTGAGCGCCACCTGTTCATAGCGGCGCGACACGGCCTTGATCGACTGGTGATCAGGCGCGACGCCGGTGCGGATCAGCCCGAACGGAACCGGCAGGCGATCGATGATGTCGATACGGACGGCGTCGCCAAACTGCTTCTGGCAGGCCTCCGCCGTATAATATCCCGCCGGCCCGGATCCCACCACCGCGATATGACGCATCGTCCGCCTCTCCAGATTTTCGGCGAAAATAGCCGCGCCGCGCCGATAGGCAAGCCGTTCCGGAGCGAGACCATCCGTTTCATTGCGCGACGAGTGGATTCGCGAGTCTCCTGGCGCTTTGTTATGCCTGCGTGCCGAATCGAGTCGAGTCGCGTAGCCAACCAACAGCCCGCGAGGGGGGATGCCATAGCTGGTCTGGAAACAGGCCGGATCGCGGCGCGATTTGCGCGCTTCTTTCCGGATCGCGAGATTTTTGTGCGCTCGAACGGCGAGGTGCGCTTCGTTCGCATCTCGACCGGCGTGCAGTTCAAGGTAGCCGCGACCGTGCTATTCGCGCTCCTGCTCTGGCTGGGCGCGACCATCATTGCCTTTGCGCAGAACGCCTTGGTCGAACGCGAGCGCGCAGCGCTGAGCGCCCGGGCGGCGACGGTCGCGCGCTCGGCCAGCCGGGTCGCGGCTTTCCACTCCTCGGTCGACGGGATCGCCGACCGGGTCGAGCAGCGGCAGCGGCAGCTCGATCGCCTCGTCGGACGCTATTTCGGCAAAATCGATCATGCCGCGACGGGCAAACCAATCGCATCACGTGCGGCGCTGCCGGAAACCGGTCGCCTTGCCGCGATCGAGCAGCGGCAGATCGCCTTTGCAGGCGCGCTTTCCGAAGCCGCCGCGGCACGCGGCCGCAAGGCCGAGATTGCCTTGCAGCATTTTGGCATCAACCCGCGCACGGTTGCCGAATCGGTTCCTGAAGGCGTCGGCGGCCCGCTGGTGCCGCTTTCGGCCAGCGAGGCCGCACTGTTTCAGCTGGGCCAGACGCTCACCCGGCTCGACCGGCTCGAGCGCGCCCTCATTGCCCTGCCCTCGAACCTGCCGGCAATGCCGGTGATGCTCAGCAGCAGCTTCGGCCTGCGCTCCGACCCCTTCACCCATGGCGCGGCGATGCACACCGGTCTCGACATCCGTGGTCAGTTCGGCCAGCCCATCTATGCAGCCGCCGGCGGCCGCGTCGTGCGTGTCGGGCCATGGTCAGGCTATGGCAATGTTGTCGTGATCGATCATGGCCACGGCATCGAAACGCGCTACGGCCATCTTTCGGGCTTCACCTGCCGCCCCGGGATGATTGTCCGGGCGGGCGACCAGATCGCGCGCATGGGCTCGACCGGCCGCTCCACCGGCAACCATCTCCATTTCGAAGTGCGCATCAACGGGCGCGCGGTCAATCCGCGGCCATTTCTGGAGGCCTCATCCGATGTTCTCGAAATCAAAGCAGGGGCCGGACGCCGCTTTGCCGGCAGTCTCGGGCGGAGCTAAGGGCGCAACCTTCTCGGTGATCGGCGCCGACGTGCTGATCACCGGCGATATCCGTGCGACGGTCGATCTTCATATCGATGGCCGTATCCAGGGCGACGTGACCTGCGCGACGCTGGTGCAAGGCGAGGGCAGCCATATCGCCGGCGCGGTCGAGGCCGATCAGGCGCGGCTTGCGGGCACGATCGAAGGCACGCTCAAGGTCAAGTCGCTGGTGATCGAGGCCAAGGCGCGCATCAGGGGCGACGTCTCCTACGAAACGCTAAGCATGGCGGTAGGCGCTGAAGTCGATGGCCGCCTGACCCATATCGACGGTGCGGCTGTTCCTCAGGGACTGAAGCTGGTAACCGCCAGCGAGTGACCCTCGCCAAAACCGCCACTCAATCCGCCACGCGTCCCGATCCGATCCGCGCCGCAGCGCTCACGCCCTTCCCGCACGGCTTCCTTGGTCGCGCGGGCGGCGTTTCCACGGGTATCCTTGGCGGCCTCAACGTTGGGCTTGGCTCGGGCGATGACCGCGCCGCCATCGCCGAAAATCGCCGCCGCGCGATCGACGCGGTGCTGCCCGGCGCGGCGCTCGCCACGCTCCACCAGGTTCATAGCGCCGAGGCGGTCGCGGTCACTGCCCCCTTCCCCGACGCTGCTCGCCCGCATGCCGATGCGCTGGTGACGAACCGCCCCGGCCTGCTGCTCGGCATCCTCACTGCCGATTGCGCGCCGGTGCTCTTCGCTGACGCGTGGGCCGGCGTGGTCGGCGCGGCCCATGCGGGGTGGAAGGGCGCGCTCGGCGGCGTCACCGATGCCGCCATCGCCGCGATGGAAAAACTCGGCGCCGATCGCGGCCGCATCGCCGCCGCGATCGGGCCCTGCATCGCACGCGCCTCCTATGAGGTGGACGAAGGTTTTTTCCGCCGCTTCATCGAAGCGGATGCCGAAAATGAACGCTTCTTCTCGCCGGCCGCGCGCGCCGATCATCATCAGTTCGATCTCGAAGCCTATGTGGCGTCGCGTCTTGTCGCGGCAGGCGTCGGTCGCATCGAACTGCTCGGGCTCGATACCTATGCCGACGAGCGCCGCTTCTACAGCTTCCGCCGCGCCACGCATCGCGGCGAGCCCGATTATGGGCGGCAGATTTCGTTGATCGGATTGGCTTGAGGCAAAGCTATGCCTATAGCCGCTCGCCATGGAGCGGCTGACAAGCGACGCGCCGGTCCCGGATGAGTTGCGGGGCGCGGTGATCGCGCTGGGAAATTTTGACGGTTTTCACCGAGGGCATCAGGCCGTGGTGGCGCGCGCGCGCACAATCGCGGAGGCCGAAGCGCGCCCGCTGATCGTCGCGACCTTCTCGCCGCATCCCTCGCGCATCTTCCATCCCGAAGCGCCTTTTTTCCGGCTGACTACGCTCAATCAGCGTGAACGGCTGTTCGCTGCCGCTGGCGCAGATGCGATGCTGGTGTTCACCTTCGATCGCGCGATGGCGGCTGTCAGCGCCGACGAGTTCATTACCGAGTGGCTGATCGGACGGTTCGGAGCGGCGGTGGTGGTGACCGGTGAGGATTTCACCTTCGGCAAGGGCCGCAGCGGCACGACCGCGCTGCTGCGCACGCGTGGGCCATCGCTTGGGCTCCGCGCAGAGGCGGTCGGCCCCGTCTCGGACGCCGAAGGCCCGATCTCCTCCAGCCGCATCCGCGACGCCCTCCAGAATGGCGATTGCGAGACCGCCGCCCGGCTGATGACGCGCCCCTTCGCGATCGAGGGCATCGTCGAGCATGGCGACAAGCTCGGCCGCTCGATCGGCTACCCCACCGCCAACATCCCATTCGACCGCTATCTGCGCCCGCGCTTCGGCATCTATGCTGTGCGCGGGCATATGCCGGACGGACGCATCGTCGGCGGCGCCGCCAATCTCGGCATCCGCCCGACCTTCGATCCGCCCAAGGAATTGTTTGAGCCGCATTTCTTCGATTTCTCCGGCGACCTCTACGGCCAGACGATCGAAGTCGATCTGATCCACTATATCCGGCCCGAGGCGAAGTTCGATACGCTCGAAGATCTCGTCGCCCAAATCGAGGCCGATTGCGCCGAAGCCAAGCGTATCCTAGAGCAGCGCCCGACTTGAACCCCAACCGTTTGCATCGAGCGGAGTTCGAGCATCGTCGAGAACGAAGTCGAGATGCGTCTCGACAGGCGCATCTCGACTTCGCTCGATGCTGCTCGACACCAACGGCTTCGGTAGCGAATTGAGAATGGCCGACCAACCCGACACCCCACAGCAAGATTGGCGCGATACCGTCTTCCTGCCCAGGACCGACTTTCCTATGAAGGCGGGGCTGGCGCACAAGGAGCCGGCCATCCTCGCCAAATGGGCGGCGGACGATCTCTACGGCCAGCTTCGCCAGGCGCGCGCCGGGCGCGAGACGTTCGTCCTCCACGATGGCCCGCCCTACGCCAATGGCGACATCCATATGGGCCATGCGATGAACAAGGTGCTGAAGGACATCATCGTCCGCTCACAATCCCTGCTCGGCAAGGACGCGCCTTATGTGCCCGGCTGGGATTGCCACGGCCTTCCGATCGAATGGAAGATCGAGGAGGAATATCGCAAGAAGAAGCGCAACAAGGACGAGGTGGCGCCGCAGGAGTTCCGCGCCGAATGCCGCGCCTATGCGGCCAAATGGGTCGATATCCAGCGCGATCAGTTCAAGCGGCTGGGCGTGATGGGCGATTGGGACGATCCCTATCTCACCATGAAATATGACGCCGAGGCAGCGATCGTCGGCGAGCTTTTGAAGTTCGCGATGTCGGGCCAGCTCTATCGCGGCGCGAAGCCGGTGATGTGGTCCCCGGTCGAAAAGACCGCGCTCGCCGAAGCCGAAGTCGAATATGAGGACATCGTCTCGACCCAGGTCGACGTCGCGTTCGAGATCACCGAAAGCCCGATCAAGGAACTGGTCGGCGCTTATGCGGTAATCTGGACGACCACGCCCTGGACGATCCCCGTCAACCAGGCTTTGGCCTACGGGCCGGATGTTGATTATAGGCTGGTCGAGGTTGACGAACAGAATGTGACGGAACCGGATGGCCCGGTTACAACCTCGCGATACTTGCTAGCTTACGAACTTGGATCTGTATTTCTCGGCTTCAGGCGCGAGATCGCGGGCCGCATGAAAACGCTTGAATCGAGATTGATTTGGCAAGGTAAAGGCTCCGAGCTCGCCGGAACTATTGCTCGCCATCCGATGCACAAGCTCGGCGGCTTCTTCGCCAGGCCCCGGCCCTTCCTGCCCGGCGATTTCGTCACGACCGATGCGGGCACGGGGCTCGTCCACATGGCGCCCGATCATGGCGAGGACGATTTCGAGCTGTGCAAGGCGCATGGCATCGGTCCGCAATTCGCGGTGACCGACGACGGCCGCTATCGCGAGGATTGGGAATGGCTGCCGGGCCAGGGCAGCGTCATCAACCCCAAGTTCAACGCGCCCGACGGCCCGATCTGCAGCGATCTGCGCGAGGCGGGCGGCCTGCTCGCCGCCAGCGCGGATTACAAGCACAGCTATCCGCATAGCTGGCGCTCCAAGGCCAAGGTGATCTTCCGTTGCACCCCGCAATGGTTCATTCCGATGGATCGGCTGCGGACGGAGGATATTCCGCTGTGCGAGACCGAGGCAGAGATAAGGGCCACCCAATCTTCACCCCTCCCCTTCAGGGGAGGGGCTGGGCGTGGGGCTTCCGGACCCCGCGGTACGTCTGCTGGACCGCCCCACCCCAACCCAGTTGGCGCTGCGACCCTGCCTGGGGGGCAGGGTCGGTCGCCAACTCCTGAAGGGGAGGGGCTTAGAGGAAGAAATACCGTCACCCTGCGCCAGACCGCGCTGGCGGCGATCGACGAGACGCGCTGGGTGCCCCAGCGCGCGATCAACCGCATCCGATCGATGGTCGAGGGGCGTCCCGATTGGGTGATCAGCCGCCAGCGCGCCTGGGGCGTGCCGATCGCGCTTTATGTGAACCGCAAGAGCGGCGACTATCTGCGCGATCCAGCCGTTAACGCACGCATCGTCGCCGCGTTCGAGGCGGGGGGCGCGGACGCCTGGTTCACCGCCGATCATCAGGCGATCCTCGGGCCCGCTCATGATCTCGCCGATTATGAGCCGCAGAACGACATTCTCGACGTCTGGTTCGACAGCGGCTCGACCCATGCCTTCGTCATGGAGAAGCGCTTTCCCGGCACGCGTGCGAGCCTCTATCTCGAAGGCTCCGACCAGCATCGCGGCTGGTTCCAGTCCTCGCTGCTCGAAAGCTGCGGCACGCGCGGGGAAGCGCCTTATGATGCGGTGCTGACGCACGGCTTCGCGCTCGACGGGCAGGGCCGGAAGATGTCGAAATCGCTCGGCAATGTCGTCGATCCGCTCAAGATCATGGAGACGAGCGGGGCCGATATTCTGCGCCTGTGGGTGGCGAGCACCGACTATTTCGAGGATGTCCGCATCGGCAACGAGATCCTCGCCGGCACCTCGGACGCCTATCGCAAGCTCAGGAACACCTTCCGCTATCTGCTCGGCGCGCTCGACGGCTTCAGCGCGGCTGAGCGCACCAACGAATTTCCCGAGCTGGAGCGCTATGCGCTGCACCTGCTCGCGAAGCTCGACGCCGAGCTGAAGGACGCGACCGCCGCCTTCGAATTCAACCGCTACAGCCGCGCGCTCAGCGAGTTCTGCAACAACGACCTGTCCGCCTTCCTGTTCGATATCCGCAAGGATTGCCTCTATTGCGACGCGCCCGGCGATCCCAAGCGGCGCGCCTATCGCAGCGTGCTGGACATCCTCTTCCACGCGCTGGTGCGCTATGCTGCGCCGATCCTCTGCTTCACCGCCGAAGAGGTGTGGGGCACGCGCTATCCGGAAGCTGGCAGCGTCCACCTGCTCGAATGGCCGGAGATCGACGCCGGCTGGGCCGATGACGCGCTGGGCGAGAAATGGGCGCTCATCCGCCGCTACCGCACCCATATGACCGGCGAGATCGAGCCCTTACGGCGCGAGAAGATGATCGGCTCCAGCCTCGAAGTCGACGTGACCGCACTGAGCTATGTGCCCGCCGAGGCGGCCACGCTCCGCTCGGTCGATTTCGCTGAGATCGGTATCGTCGCCAAGGTCGAGGTCTGCGACGGCGATCCCGGCGCGTTCGATCTGCGCGACGGCGATCCGATCGCGTTCGAGGTACAGAAGACCGCCTTCGAGAAATGCGGCCGCTGCTGGCGGCATCTGCCCGAGGTCAAGGAAGACAGCGCGCTTTGCGACCGCTGCGAGGCAGTGGTGCATGGGTGAGAATTGCGCCAGCTTTAGCCCTCTCCCGTCGGGAGAGGGTTGGGTGAGGGTCTCCGGCCATGAAAGTCGCGCGCTCGGCCTTGCCTCGCTTCCCCTCACCTTTATCCTCTCTCCAATGGGGAGAGGAAGATGAAGCGCGCCCACCGCCAGCTCGGTTTCCTGACGGCAGGACTCGTCCTGCTCGTCGACCAGATCGTCAAATGGGTCATCATCCACCCCGTCGGGCTGCAGGCGCGCGGCGCGATCGAGTTGCTGCCAATCTTCAATCTCGTCTGGGTTGAAAATTACGGCGTCTCGATGGGCTTTCTGGTCGTCGAGAGTAATGCCGAGCGCTGGCTGCTGGTGGGCGTCACCGCCGCGATTTCGATCGGCGTAACCTTCTGGCTGTGGCGCGAGAAGCAGCGCGGCGACGCGTTCGCGCTCGGGCTCGTGCTCGGCGGGGCGATCGGCAATATCTGCGATCGGGTGCGGCTCGGCTTCGTGGTCGATTTCCTCGATCTGCATTTCGGCGACTGGCATCCCTTTTTGGTCTTCAATGTCGCCGACGCCGCGATTACCATCGGCGTGCTGCTTCTGGTGCTGCGCGCGCTGCTGACCCGGGAAAAGAAGAGTCCGACGGAGAAAATGAATGCGTAAGACGGTGATGGGTGTGACAGCGCTCGCGATGATCGCGATGCTGGCCGGATGCGGCGGCAAGGGTGGCGGCGTGATGGGCCATGCCGCGCCCGACGAATTTGCGGTGCAGCGTCGCGCGCCTTTGGTGATTCCGCCCGATTTCGCGCTCTCCCCGCCGCGCCCCGGCGCACCGCGCCCGCAGGAAGCGGATTCGAGCACCCAGGCCCTGCAGGCGATGTTCGGCGGCGCGGCTCCGACCAGCCCAGGCCAGGCCGCGCTGACGGACCGCGCCGGCGTGGTGCCCGATGCCGGCATCCGCTCGACCGCTGGCGATCCGAACACCACCGTGGTCGACAAGGGTGGCACGACGCGCGAGATCCTCTCCGCGCCCGAGAGCAGCAGCCCGAACGCTTCGGCCTCGGTGCCGAAGTAAGAAGTTGCGCGTCCCTCCTCGATCTCCGGGGAGGACTTCATGCTCGCGCTGATTCTGCGCCGCCTGGGGACTGCGCTGCCGACGCTGGCGGCAATCCTCATCCTGTCCTTCCTGCTGATGCGGCTCGCGCCAGGCGGGCCGTTCGATAGCGAGCGGCCGCTCGATCTCGCCACCCACACCGCGCTCGTTCAGAGCTATGGGCTCGATAAGCCGCTGCCCGCGCAGATCGCGCTTTACATTGGCCGGATCGCGCATGGCGATTTCGGTCCATCGCTGGTTTACCGCGATTTCTCGGTCAACGATCTGGTGGCGCAGGGGCTGCCAGTCTCGCTGACGCTCGGCGGGCTGGCGTTCCTACTCGCGCTTGCGCTTGGGCTCGCGATCGGCCTGACGGCGGCAGCGCATGCGGAGGCTCGCACCGATAGGGCGCTGATGCTGGCGATGACGCTGCTGACGGCATTGCCGACCTTCGTGACCGGCCCGCTGCTGGTGCTGGTTTTCGCGCTTGGCCTTGGCTGGCTGCCCGTTTCGGGGCTCGAGACTCCCTATCACCTGATCCTGCCGGTCATCGCGCTGGCGCTGCCGGTGGCGGGCGCGATCGCGAAGCTCAGCCGTGCCGGTTTGGCGGAGGCATTGCGGCAGGATCATATCCGCACGGCGCGCGCACGCGGCCTCTCGCCATTCAGGATATTGGTAGTTCACGCGCTGCGGCCTGCGCTGGTACCGGTCGCAAGCTATGCCGGCCCCGCCGCAGCCGGCCTGCTGACCGGTGCGGTGGTGATCGAGACCGTGTTCGCGCTGCCCGGCCTCGGCCGCTATTTCGTGCAGGGCGCGCTCAATCGCGACTATCCGCTCGTGCTGGCGGTGGTGACGCTCTACGCGGCGCTGATCATCCTGTTCAACCTGCTCGCCGACCTGCTTTACGGCTGGCTCGATCCAAGGGCGCGCGGTTGACGACCGGCGCGGATTCTTGAACGTACATTCCTTCCGTTCCGTTCGAGCAGCCATCGAGCTTGCCGAGATGGGCAGTCGAGAACTCGAGCTTGGTGAGGTTTCTCGACGTCGGTTCTCGGCAAGCTCGAACCTCGCTCGAAGCAAACGGATCAGATTATTAAGGTGTGCTGCTCTAGCGATGCCCCATCGCAAGCGCTACATCGCGCGCCATGCCACCTCTGCTTCTCGTCATGGTCGGCGGCGCGATCGGCGCCGGCTTTCGTTATCATCTCAGCCGCGTCGCGCTTCAGTTCATGGGGCCGGGATTCCCGTGGGGCACATGGATCGCCAATCTGCTCGGCGGCCTGCTGATGGGCGTGCTGGCGGGCACGTTGGCACGCGAAATTGATGGCGGGGAGCCGTTGCGACTGCTCTTGGGCGTTGGCGTGCTAGGCGGCTTCACCACCTTCTCGGCATTCAGCCTCGAAACCTACAACATGCTCGTACGCGGCGATTATATGATGGCGGTCGCCTATGCGATCTCCTCCGTGACGGGCGCGATCATCCTGCTGTTTCTCGGCATCTTGCTGACCAGGGTGTTGGGATGAACGATGCCGGGCGCAGCTTCACGGTCGCCGAGGATGATGACGGCATAAGGCTCGACCGCTGGTTCAAGCGGCACATGCCCGAGGCCAGCTTCAACATCGTCTCGCGCTGGGCACGCACCGGGCAACTCCGGCTCGACGGCAGCCGCGCTGCGCCGGGCGATCGGATATTGGCCGGACAGACGATCCGGGTACCTCCGATCGAGATCGCGCCGCCTGCCGGCGCCCGGCGGAAGCGCGAGCGCCCTGCGCTCACCCCGGAAGACACCGAGTTGGCGCAGTCGCTCGTCATCCACCGCGACCCGGCGGCGATCGTGCTCAACAAGCCGCCCGGCCTTGCCACCCAGGGGGGGACCAAGACCGACAGACATCTCGACGGCCTTCTCGATGCCCTGACCTTCGAAGCCGAAGGCCGGCCCAAGCTGGTCCATCGCCTCGACAAGGATACGTCTGGCGCGCTGCTGGTAGCACGCAACGCCCGCGCCGCCGCTTTCTTCGCGAAGGCCTTTTCGAGCCGCAGCGCGCGCAAGCTCTATTGGGCGCTGGTGGCGGGCGTGCCCTCGATCGAAGACGGCGTGGTCGATCTGCCGCTCGCCAAGCAGCCCGGCACCGGTGGCGAGAAGATGCATGTCGATGACAAGGAAGGCAGCCCCGCCCGCACCCGCTATCGCGTGATCGAGCGCGCAGGCAATCGCGCCTGCTGGATTGAGCTGCAGCCCTATACCGGCCGCACCCATCAGCTTCGCGTGCATATGGCAGCGATCGGGCACCCGATCGTCGGCGACGGCAAATATGGCGGACAGGATGCGTTCCTGACCGGCGGGATCAGCCGCAAGATGCACTTGCATGCGCGCCGCTTGCGGATCGATCATCCCGATGGCGGCGCGATCGACGTGACAGCCGAGCCGCCGCAGCATTTCACCGAAAGCCTGGCGCTCCTGGGCTTCGATGCCAAGAATGGCGATCTTCCGATCGACGAGACGAAGTTCAGCGAGACCACCGAAGGCAAGCGCCGGGCAGCCACCCAGAAGGCCAAGCAGGCGCGCAAGGCGCGGCGCGGCGAGCGGCGCGGCCGGGGGCGCACGGGATGAACCGGCTCGCCATTTTCGATTGCGACGGCACGCTGGTCGATAGCCAGCATAATATCTGTCTCGCGATGGAGGATTGCTTCCAGCGCAGCGGGCTCGTGCCGCCCGACCGCGACGCCATCCGGCGCATCGTCGGCCTCAGTCTCCTGGAAGCGGTGCAGGCGCTCGCGCCGGATGCCGATCCAGATCTGCACATGCAACTCGGCGAGGATTATAAGACCGCCTTTCAGCGACTGCGCGGGCGCGGACTGATCGACGAACCGCTGTTCGAAGGCGTCATTGATGCGTTGGCGACTCTGGTTGAGGATGGCTGGCTGCTCGGCGTCGCGACGGGCAAATCGGATCGCGGACTGGCGCTCTGCCTCGATCGTCATGGCATCAGCCGGCATTTCATTACGCTCCAGACCGCCGATCGCCATCCCTCCAAGCCGCACCCCTCGATGATCCATCAAGCGATGGCCGAGGCCGGCGCTGCGCCCGAAACGACGATGATGATCGGCGACACCGCCTATGACATCGGCATGGCGCGCGCGGCGGGCGTCACCGCCGTCGGCGTCGCCTGGGGTTATCATGACGCGGCGGAATTGTTTGCGGAGGGCGCGCACCATGTCGCGCAACATCCGGCCGAGATCGTCGCCATCGCGCGAGGCTTGTCGTGACCTCAGGCATGCCCGATCCGGCGCGCAGCCGCTTCATCTTGCTCACCGTGCTGCGCGTGTCGGGCGTCGCGCTCATGCTGTGCGGCATGGGCGTGATGGTAAAAGGCACGATCCAGCAGGCGGATCTGATCGGCGGCATGATCTTCGCGATCGGCTTTCTCGAAGGGCTTGTGCTGCCCCGCCTGCTCGCGCGCCGCTGGCGCACGCCGCCGGAAGCATGAAGCGCTTCTGGAAATCCGCCACCGTACTCCAGGGGGAAAATGGCTTCGCGATCAGCCTCGATGGCCGCCCGGTTCGCACCCCCGCACGCGCCGAGCTGACGGTGCCGGGCCGGCGATTGGCCGACGCCATTGCGCAGGAATGGGCGAGCCAGCCCGAAGATTTCGATCCCCGCCAGATGCCGCTCGCCGGGCTCGCCAACGCGGCAATCGATCGCGTGGCACCGGATCCGGCTGCCTTCGCCGACGGGCTGGCGCGTTATGCAGAGACCGACCTGACCTGCTATCGTGCGGCAGAGCCCGAGGAACTGGTCACACGCCAGGCCGAGCATTGGGACGTGCTGCTCGATTGGGCGCGCGGCCGGTACGACATCCATTTCGAGTTGGTGACGGGGATCATGCACCGCCCCCAGCCCCGCGCGACGCTCGAGCGGCTGGCCGCCGCAGTGCGAGCACTGGACCCGTTCCGCCTTGCCGGGCTATCGCCGCTGGTGACAATCGGCGGCTCGCTGATTGCCGGCCTTGCTGTCCTTTCCGGCGATATCGATGCGGAGGCAGCGTTCGCCGCCACCCATCTCGACGAACTGTGGCAGGCCGAAATATGGGGCGAGGATGCGCTGGCGACGCAAGCACGCGAGCATCGCAAGCACGACTTTATGGCGGCGGCACGCTTTCTAGACCTGCTCGCCTGACGCCGCTCCGCTCGCCCGCAAGAACCAGCGCGCGATGATGAGCGCCGCCAGTGCGTAGCCCACAAAGTCCGCGAGGAAGGCATAGATGAAATAGCCCCAGCCGAAATGATTGAACACTGGCTGACCGAGGGTCGAATAGCCGGTCGTTGCAAGCACGACGAGCAGGATGACGCGAACCTGATCAGCGAACGACGGCAGCCGCTCCGCCAGGCCATAGAGCGCGGCGGCAATCAGCACGCCCGCCAGCAGCGCCATCAACAGCCCCCCGATCAGCGAGCCCGTATCGAAGGCGGGAAAGCCCTGCGTGACGAAATGGATCGTGGCGATCGGCCCCTTGCCATAGAGCACCGTTCCCGCGCCGCTGTTCGGCCACGGCACGGCATAAGTGCCGGTGCCGCTTTCGGCGAGATTTTGCGCAAGCGATGCCTGCAGGGCCGCGCTCCTTGCATCGTCCACCGTCGATATGGCGAGACGCGCAAGCGGCGTCCCCCAAAATACAAATCCTGTAAAAAAAAGCGCGAGGCCGCCGAGCAGACCTCCGATGAGCGCACGCATCATGCCATCCTCCCCGTTGCAATGGCAGCTTAACGCAGCAAGGCGGCTTATGTCACCGAATGAACGAATATCACCGAATGGACGGATATCACCGAATGAGCGAACGGACGAAGCCGATCAGCCCGGTCTGGCGCTTCCGCTTGAGCCGTTCGACCTGCAAAATCTTGTGAACTTGAGCGAAGCAGCCTTCGACCTCATCGTTGATCAGCACATAATCATAACCGTCCCAGTGGCTGATCTCGCTGGCCGCGCGCTGCATGCGATCGCGGATGACCGCTTCATTGTCGGTATTGCGGCTGCGCAGGCGGCGCTCGAGTTCCTCGATCGAAGGCGGCAGGATGAAGACGCGAACGACATCGCCTTCCTGCTGGTAGAGCTGCTGCGCGCCCTGCCAATCAATGTCGAACAGTACGTCCCGGCCCGAGGCGAGCATCTGCTCGACCGGCGCGCGCGGCGTGCCGTAGCGATGACCGAACACGTGCGCCCATTCGAGGAATTCGCCGGCGGCGACCATCTCCTTGAAACGCTCGACCGACACGAAATGATAATCGACTCCGTCGACCTCTCCCGGGCGTATTGGCCGGGTGGTCGCGGAGACGGAGATGGAGATGTCGTGATCGGCTTCGAGCAGCTTGCGGGCGATCGTCGATTTGCCCGCGCCGGACGGCGATGACAGGACGAACAAGACGCCTCGGCGGGCTGGTGGGTGGGCGGCGGGCATGGCCTATTGCCGTCAATCCGCGCGGCACGTCAACCAGCGCCGTTTTTTCCGGATGCGACTTTGCCTAGAGCCTTTCCCGGCAAGGCGGAGTCGCCTTGCCGGACAAGAATGGCCCAGATTCAAGAGCTGGAGCACCTCCCGGCCGAAAACCGGTTCCCACTTTTTCGGGAAGTACTCTAGCGTGGTGCAATGAAATTGCTCGGGGCAATATTGGCGGGCGGGCGCTCCTCCCGCTTCGGTTCAGATAAGGCCTTGGCTGTCATTGGTGGAAAGCCGCTGATCGCGCATGTCGCCGAAGCCCTCAGCGGGCAGTGCGACCAGCTGGTTGTGTGCGGACGCGACTGGCCGGGGCTAGCACGGGTGGATGACTGGCCACAACCTGATCTCGGTCCGCTGGGCGGTCTCTGCGGCGCGCTTCGTCATGCTGATGCCAACGGGTTCGATGCCGTGCTTTCGGCGGGATGCGACGTGCTGCCGGTTCCTGCCAATCTCGCCGTGCTGCTCGGCCCGGGCCCCGCTTATATTCGGGATCAATGGCTGTTCGGGCTCTGGCCAGCCGCCTTGGCTGACCGACTCGAACAATTCCTGGCGACGTCTTCGCTCCATTCGATCCGAGCTTGGATCATCGAATGCAGCGCCCGCTCGGTCCGTTTCGGCGGCGAATTCTTCAACCTCAACACGCACCAGGACATGGAGCGGCTGCTTGCCGCCTTCCCGCGACGCGGATGATCAGCAATGCCATTGTCAATCGTGCGCGGTTGCGCGATCTTTGGCATGGAGAGATCTATGCTAGGAAAGATGCAGGATTGGCCGCTGCGGCTGACGCGGGTTCTCGATCACGCCGCGAACGTGCACAGCCGGCGCGAGATCGTCACCTACGAAGCCGACGGTTCGGTCAATCGGTCGAACTGGTTCAATGTGGCGCGCGATGCGCGCAAGTTCGCACGCTATCTTGAAGCCAACGCGATCAAGCCCGGCGATCGGATCGCGACGTTGGCCAAAAACCATGTGCGGCACCTGGTCTCGTGGTTCGGTGCGATCGGCATGGGCGGCGTGATCCACACGGTCAACTGGCGCCTTTTTGACGAACAGATCATCTACATCATCACCCATGCGGAGGATCGCATCCTCCTGTACGATCGCGCCTTTGAGCCCGTCGTCGATCGCATCAAGCCGCGCATTCGCTGCGTGAAGCAATTCATCTGTTTCGACGATGAATTTGAGTCCGTCCTTGCCTATGAAAGCGAGGATTATGGCTGGCGTGACAGCGATGAGCGCGCGCCGGCCATGCTCTGCTATACCAGCGGCACCACCGGAAATCCGAAGGGCGTGCTGTACGAACATCGCTCAACGATTTTGCACGCCATGATGGCGATTGGGCCGGATGCGTTCGACCTGCCGCATCATGCGACGGTGCTTCCGTTCGTGCCGATGTTCCATGCCGCCAGCTGGGGCCTGCCATTCTGCTGCGCGATGACGGGCGCGCGGATGGTGCTGGCGATTCCGGCCGATATCGCCAGGATGCATCGCATGATCATCAACGAGGGCGCCACCCATAGCGCCGGCGTGCCCACGATCTGGAGCACGATGCTCGCGCATCTGGACGCGACGGGCGGGGACCTCGGCAAATTGCGCCATATTTCGGTGGGCGGATCGGCCGCGCCGCGCGCGATGATCCAGCGCTTCCTCAATCTCGGCATCAACTTCCACCACCTCTGGGGCATGACCGAAATTTCACCGGTGGGATCAGTCTGCGCCTATCCCGATGACTGGGACGAACTCGATGGCGAGCGGCAGATCGACCTCATCCGCATGCAGGGGGTGGCTCCTTTCGGGCTCGAGCTTCGGATCGTGGACGAGCATGGCAAGCCGCTGCCGCGTGACGGCAAAGCGGCTGGCCATCTCCAGATCCGGGGCGCCTGGGTGGTGGATCGCTATTTCAAGGTCCGATCGAGTGCGCTCGATGCCGATGGCTGGTTCGATACGGGCGACATCGCCGTCATCCACCCCGACTGCCATGTCCAGATCACCGATCGCGCCAAGGATGTGATCAAATCCGGCGGCGAATGGATCAGCTCGATCGATCTCGAAAACGCCGCCGCCGGCTGCCCTGGCGTCGCGCAGGCGGCAGCGATCGGCGTCCCCCATCCCAAATGGGAAGAGCGGCCCATCCTGATCGTATCGCGCATGCCGGGAAGCGACGTCTGCAAGCAAACCATCTTGGATCACCTCGCGGGCCATGTGGCGCGATGGTGGCTACCCGACGACATCATCTTCATGGACGCGCTGCCGTTGACCGGCACCGGCAAGATCATGAAAACAGAGCTTCGCCAGCAGCTTGCAAACCGTAACGATAGCGACGGGAAAAGCGCCTGATCCCGGAATATGTTAGCCATCATTGTTGCTTGACTCATCGGGGCACGCCGATATGCACCTTGTGCACTGCAGCAGATCATGGTGCACATCGTGAGTATTTTCATGTTTTCTACCCCAGCTTGCAGCGCAGATGCAGCCCATGAGCGATAAGCCGCTCGTCGCCGTCACCGGCGGCGCCGGGTTCACCGGCAATGCGCTGGTCAAGCGTCTGCTGGCCGACGGTTATCCGGTCCGCACGCTTGTGCGTGACGCCAAGCGGATCGAACCTGCGCCAAGCCTGGAGATCATCGAGGGCGATCTCGAGAATAAGGATGCGCTCCGGCGTCTCGTCGCGGGCACCGACACGGTTTTCCACATCGCCGCGATGTTTCGCAGCGAAGGCACCTATGAGGATTTCCTCAAGGTCAATTACGAAGGCACGATGGACCTGCTCGACGCTGCCAAGCAGGCGAGCGTCCGGCGCTTCGTCTATTGCTCGACCATCGGCGTGCACGGCAGCGTCAAGCAAATACCCTCGGACGAAAACTCGCCATTCAATCCGATGGACTTCTATCAGGAAACCAAGCTCAAGGCCGAGCTTGCCTGTCGCACTTCGGAAGGCTCCAGCGGCATTGAGATGGTCGTGATACGCCCCTGCTCGATCTATGGGCCGGGTGACGTTCGCCTGCTCAAGATGTTCAAGATGGTGCAGAAGGGCCTGTTCCTGTTCGTCGGCGACGGTAAGCCCAACTTCCATCCCGTTTATATCGACGATCTCGTGCAGGGTTTCATGCTGGCGATGACGCGCCCGGAAGCGGTGGGCGAAGTGTTCATCATCGGCGCGGAAAATTATGGTCCGCTGTGGGATTTCGTGGCAACGGCGGCCCGCACGGTCGGAGCGCCCCCTCCGAAACGTCGCGTTCCGATGGGGCTGATGAAGGCCGCCGCACGCCTCTGCGAGGCGATCTGCATCCCGCTCGGCGTCAGTCCTCCGCTGCATCGCCGCCGGCTGAGCTTCTTCAGCTCGAACCGATCTTTCTCGATCGAAAAGGCGCGCGACATGCTTGGTTATGAACCGAAAATCGATTTGGAAGAGGGATTCAAACGTACCGCACAATGGTATTTCGATACGAACCTGATGACCAAAAAAAAGTAAGACGCCATCGGGACCCTGCGGAATAATCGCGGAGGCTCGCCATTAGCCGGATTTGATCCTCGGGAACGATCGGCTGCTTCGATCACTGTAAGGCGTGAAATGCGTTGGCGCGGCAATCGCGCCCTCGCGTAGCCAGCCTGCATTCAATCGAAGGAGCCGCGAGATGATCGGACGCCAAGTCCCCAACGTTACCCTGAAGACCCGCGTGCGCGACGAGAGCATCGGCGGGCCCAATCCCTTCCGGTGGCAAGACCTGCACACGCCCCATATTTTCAAGGGCCGCCGTGTCGTGGTCTTCGCGTTGCCGGGGGCGTTCACGCCGACCTGCACGACCGAGCAATGCCCCGCCTATGAGCGCTTCTATGAGGATTTGCGCGCAGCAGGCGCCGATGAGGTCTATTGCCTGTCCGTCAACGATGCTTTCGTCATGTATCAATGGGCGAAGAGCCTCGGCATCACGAAAACCAAGATGCTGCCCGATGGATCGGGCGATTTCACCCGGCGCATGGGCATGCTGATCAACAAGGATCATTTGGGCTTCGGCTATCGGAGCTGGCGCTATGCGATGGTGGTCGAGGACGGCAAGATCGTCGGCTGGTTCGAGGAGCCCGGCATCAACGACGAGGGCGCCGACGATGATCCTTATGGCGAAAGCACGCCCGAAAAGGTGCTCGAATGGCTCAAGGCGCACCCGGCCGGCCGGTAAAGGAAGCCGCGCTATCTGACGCCTGAGTGGCCTGGGCCGCCCCGGCTCAGGCGGGCTGGGGCGCAGGGTCATTTCCGACGGGCAGGATCTTTCGCAACTCGGCCATCAGCAGGCCGAAGCTGGTCGGCTTACGGATGACCGGCGCGTGGCGATAGCGATTGCCGTGATTGAGCATCTCATAGCCGCTGCAGAAGATGAACGGCACGCCGCGCGTTTCGAGCAGGTCCGCAAGCGGATACACCATCTCCCCATGCAGGTTGACGTCGAGCAGCGCGGCGTCGGGCCGCTCGTGGTTGGCGAGAAACTGAAAGGCCTCTTCGAGCGTCGAGGCCGGCCCGATCACATCCCAGCCGCTGTCAAGCATCGCCTTGGTCAGCTCGAGCGCGACCAGCGCCTCATCCTCGACGATCAGCAGTCGGCCTTCATGATGTTTATCGCCGCTGCTGCCCCGGTCTTGTCCGCGCATCTTCTGCAAATTCTCGGCGCGATAGCTCTGGGGCGGTAAGGACGCGTTCACCACCAGCCCTTCTTTCGGCCATTCCATCACGATCTCCCCGCCGAGCTGCTTGGCGCCGACGGTCGTGATCAGCGTCGATCCAAAGCCTTGCGATTTTGGCTTGGAGACTTCGGGGCCTCCACTTTCGGCCCAGCGAAGCTTGAGAAAGCCCTCGGCATCGACATGCCAATCAAGCTCCACGCGTCCTTCCGGAACGGAGAAGGCGCCATATTTTACGGCGTTGGTCGCGAGTTCGTGGATGATGAGGCTAAGCGGCTGAACCGAATCGGCGTTGAGCGCAAGATCCGGGCCGGACATGCGGACCTGTTCGGTCTTGCCATAGGATGAGATTTCGTCGCGGATCACGTCGGCTAGATCACCGCCCTTCCAGCGATTCTGCGCAAGCAGGCTGTGCGCGCGCGCAAGCGCGGCCACCCGGCCCTGAATGGCGGCGACGAATGCTTCGGTGGTCGGTGCGGTGGTCAGCGCGACGAGCGCCTGCACAACGGCCAGTGCGTTCTTGGCGCGATGATCGACCTCGCGGGCAAGCAGCAGGCGCGCATCCTCATTCGCCTTGCGTTCAGTGATGTCCCGCAGGATCACGGTCGCCAGCCGCTGGCCGTCGACCTCCACTTGCGAGATCGACGCCTCGATCGGAAACTCCTCGCCGCCCTCGCGCAAGCCGCTGATCGCGCCCAAAGCTCCCATTTCGCGGGTCGTTACACCGGTTTCGCGAAAGCGCCGGATATGCCGGTCATGGCCCCGGCGGAAGCGTTGCGGGATGAAGCGGGAAATGGGCTGGCCGAGCGCTTCATCATGCCGAACGCCGAACATCCGCTCGGCGGCAGGGTTGAACAGCACGATATTGTTGCTCCCATCTATTGTGATGATCGCATCCATCGCGCTGTCGACAATGCCTTCAAGTCGACGCTTGGCTTCGACAAGCTCTCTCGAAGACTCTGCAAACTTCGATAATTTATTCATCAATCGCTCCCTGAACATTACCCGGCGCTAAAGGCAGGCCCTATTCTTAAGCGACTTAGATTATCGGCGGCCCCACTATAACATAAGTAAGCAAAATCCTCCAAGATAGATTGGACGATTTCGCCAGTGGATTAATTCAGATCAATACGGGCAAATTTAATTATGGAGGCGAAACGCTATCTCTCGACAGTCAGGGCGATTCCCATGCCGCCACCGATGCACAGCGTCGCCAGGCCCTTCTTGGCGTCGCGCTTTGCCATCTCATAAAGCAGCGTGGTGAGCACGCGTGCTCCCGAAGCGCCGATGGGATGGCCGATCGCGATTGCGCCGCCATTCACATTGACCAAGTCGGGATTCCAGCCGAGTTCCTTGCCGACCGAGAGCGATTGAGCGGCGAAAGCCTCGTTGGCTTCGATAAGATCGAGATCCGCCAGCTTCCATCCTGCTCTTTCCAGCGCAAGCCGGCTGGCCGGAGCCGGGCCAATACCCATGATTTCGGGCGCGACGCCACAGGTCGCCCAGCTCGCGACACGGCCGAGCACGGTCGCGCCGCGCCTCGCCGCGTCGTCTGCCGACATGAGCACAAGCGCGGCAGCGCCATCGTTGATGCCGCTGGCATTGCCGGCGGTCACGGTGCCATCCTTTTTGAATGCCGGGCGAAGGCCCGCCATCGCCTCCCGCGTCGCGCCCGCACGAATATATTCGTCATCCTCGACGACGGTATCGCCCTTGCGGCCTTTGATCGTCACCGGGGCGATTTCGTCCTTGAAGCGACCGGCCGCGCGGGCAGCTTCGGCCTTGTTCTGGCTGCCGACCGCAAAGCGATCCTGCTCCTCGCGCGTGATCTGATACTGTTCCGCCAGATTTTCTGCGGTGATGCCCATATGATAATTGTTGAAGACGTCGGTCAGCCCGTCATAAATCATGGTGTCCGTAAGGCTGACATTGCCCATCTTTGTGCCGCCGCGCAGAAACTGGCTGTGCTGCGACATCGACATGTTTTCCTGGCCGCCGGCAACCACGATCTTGGAATCGCCCGCCTTGATCGCCTGGACGCCAAGCGCCACGGCGCGCAGGCCCGATCCGCACATCTGGTTGATGCCCATTGCGGTGGCCTCCTTGGGGATGCCCGCATTGATCGCAGCCTGTCGCGCCGGGTTTTGCCCCTGCCCGGCCGTGAGCACCTGGCCTAGAATGACTTCGGAAACTTCTTCCGGCGCGACGCCCGCCTGCGCCAGCGCCGCTTCAATCGCGACGCGGCCAAGCTCATGCGCTGGCGTATTGCCGAAGGCGCCCAGAAAGCTGCCCACGGGTGTCCGCTTTGCTGCGACAATGACCACATCCGACATTGTTATGCTCCTGCTCGTCTCTGCTGCGCCGCCTAGCAATCCTACCGCAATTGCGAAAGCCAGTTATTGAGTGGCAGCCACAGCCCCTCGCGGGCCCCGCGCCCGACGATCATCCCGACATGGCCTTTCGCGACAAGCAGCGGCTCGCCAGAGGCGGCCGCGCTTTCCGGCGGAACGATCCTGTCAGTCGTCGAGATAATGTTGAGTATTGGACAATCAAGCGCTGCCGGATCGATCGGTCGTTCGCCGATCACCCAGCGTAACGTTCCCGGCATGTCCTCACCGAAAAAATCCTCAACCAGTTCCCTCGCCGCAGGAAGGGAAAGCGGCGGCCCCTCATTCGCCCAGTCTTCGAGGGCGACGAACGCTTGCGCTCCGGGTGCATCCGGCGCCATCTCCGAAAAGGCTGCGAATTTGGAAAGCGTGCGTTCGGGATCGAGCCGCCAGAACGCGCTTTGCAGCATCTCCATCGGGAAGATCCCGAGCTGTTCGGAAAGCGGCCGCCCGGCATTCCAGAGATCGCGAAATCCGGTGCGCGTTTCGGCCGGATATCCCCGAAAATTCCAGGGTGCAGCAATGAGCGCGAGCCCCGCGACATCGGTCGCAGCGGCAGCGGCCATCGCCATCGTTCCGCCCAGGCAATAGCCGGCAAGCGCGGTCTTCTCTCCAATCCCTTTGATCAAGGGCAGCAGGATCTGCTCAACATGACCCGCTATCGAGAGGGTGGGATCGTCCGCGCGGCGATCGCCCCAATCGAGCAGCAAGACCCGCCTGCCGTGCGCGGCGAGCCATCGCAGCAGGCTGTTGTCCTCTGCCATATCGAGCACATAAGGCGGGTTGATCAGCGAAGGAACGAACAGCACGGGCGATCCGTCGCCGCCATAATCCAGCAACCGAGCGCTGCCGATGCGGGCGAGCTCGGGCATTTGCGGGGGACGCTCGCCGCGCGGCGCGGACTGGTAACGGCGGACGCCGGCCAGAACTTTCCGAACGAATGCGTGATCGTCGCCGCGCAGTTCCATGAGCATGTTGAGAAACAAGTGGAGCGGGCGGGGTTCATGCTGCATCGCGATTTGCTGCACACCAAACTTATGTTGCGGCGCGGAAACGGTTGATGCTATTGATAAAGACTGATCTTCAGGCGGATTGGATGATTCCATGGCGAAAACACCGGGCGGATCGGGGACGGTCATCATCAAGAAATACGCAAATCGGCGGCTTTATAACACCGAAAGCTCGAGCTATATAACTTTGGATCACCTCGCCTTGATGACGCGCGAGGGGCGCGATTTCAAGGTGATCGACGCCAAAACCGAAGAAGATATTACCCACAATATCTTAACCCAGATCATCATGGAGGAGGAAAATCGCGGGCAGACGATGCTGCCGGTGAATTTCCTGCGGCAGCTTATCTCGCTCTACGGCGATTCGATGCAGGCGATGGTGCCGCAATATCTCGAAGCTTCGATGGAGGCATTCCGTCGCAATCAAGCGCAATTTCGCAGCGCAATGGAAGGCGCCTTTGCCGGCGGCCCATTTGCCGCGCTCGCCAAGCGCAACATGGAAATGTTCGAAGCCGCCGCCAACGCTTTCAAGGGCACGGCAGAGCCCAGCACCGCCGCACCCGCCCCCAAGGTTGCCGAAGGCGATGACGTGAGCGCGCTGAAGGATCAGCTCGCGCAATTGCAGGCGAAGATCGATAAGCTCGGAAAATAGTCCGTGCCGCAACCCAGCTGCGGGCGATCAAGCGAAGTGCGTTATCAGCCCTCGCCGGCTGATGCCGGCTGCGCCTTCGCCAGCAAGGAGCGGCCGAGCAGCTTGAGCGTAAGGTTCCGCCCAGTCACCATGACCGGGTAGAGCATCCGGGCCAACGGCTTCACCTTGAAGATGGCGCGGTTGAGCTTGTTGAACAGATCGCCCTCCGCGCCGACCATCGCCATGAAATGGACGGCGTCGGCGCCATGATAGATCTGCCCATCCCAGAGCACGGCCATGCCTTCGTCCAGATTGAGCCCCTTGGACTTGACCAGGCGAACCGCGGGATGATCCTCGCGGGCATCGATCAGGTCGACCTTTCCGACGACGCTGCGCGCCTTGTAGAGCGTTACGAAGCGGCTGCAGAACGGGCATTCGCCGTCATAGACGATCTGCAAGCCCTCGACCTTGTCACTTTGCGGAGATGGCAACTGGTGTCTCCCAATGCTTCTTCACGTTGCGGACGAGCTTGCCGTCCTTCAGCGTGAGACATACCGAGTCCACTACATAGTGATAGCCGACGATATCATCCATAGTCAGCTTATTGAAATCCGAGAACATGACCGGATTCGGCAGCATGTGATGCGGATAGACGTAGAAGAGGTTGTACTTCTTGATATCCGGATGCTTGCGCATGAAATGATCGGCGTTGCTGATCAGGCTCTGCATCGCGCCCAGCGAGACATTGGTGTTCTGGAACGGCACCGTCTTGGGCCCGCACACCGAGGCGTCCGCGAAATCAGCCAGCGTCTTGTTGTTTCCGCCATGGTGCATCGGGAAGCTGTTCGGCGGGATATAGGCCTGCGTCTGATTGATCGTATAGGAGAAGATGCCGAAGAACACCGCCGGCACCAGCACGCGGCGCCCGTCCTTGGTTTCGGCATAGACGTTGGGCGCGGCGATTTTCGCGCCGTCGAGCCAACCGAGATGGCTCGTATAGAAGATATAGCTACCCAGGATCGTGAACAGCACGATCGCGGCCCGCACCGGATTCGTGAACTTTTCCTTGGGGATCTTGAGGACCGAGGCGAACACCAACAGGTTCACGAAGACCCAGAATTGGAAGATGGCACCCAGCGTCGAATAGACGATCAGGTGGAAGCAATCGAATGCGACCGTGAAGGTCAGCAGGACCTTGCGGTTGATCGGCGCAAGGAAGACCAGCGTCTGGAAGCCCAGCACGAGCGGGTTGATCACCGGCGTCATGGTGATGATCGCATCCCACACGAACTGGAGCAGCGTCGGGAAGGCCGCCAGCGGATTATCTCCCCGCTCCAGCCCGATCACGATCGCGGTCTGCGTCGGATTCTTGAGCAGCCAGGTCCAGGTCCACTCGCCCGCCTGAAATTTGGCGATGCCCGACCAGAAATAATTGCCGAGATGCGCGCCGACGCCGACGCCCCAGATGAGCATCCACGCCTTGTCCCGCAATGTCGCGACGTCGGGCAGCGAGCCCTGCAGCACGCCCAGCCGGTCCATCAGCTTGCCGCGCGTCAGGGCAACCACCACCAGCACCGAGATCGCGGTGAACAGGGCGATGTCGGTCATGCTCATATAATCGGTGCGCACAATCGGGATCAGCGCATTGTGGCTGATGCGCTCGCGGAACAGCACATAATGCATGAGCAGGCAAATGGCGAAAGACGGGCGAAACCAGGAGAGCACGCCCGCGACCAGCGCGATCATAGCGCCGTAGCGGAAGAAGAGCAGATCCGGCCCTTCGCTGAACAGCAGATTGGGCGCGCCATAGACCGCGCCGAAGGCTTCGCAAGCGACCTGGAACAGCACCATCATCGCGATCGCGCGCAGGATGATGCGCGGCGCAGCCGACAGCACCGTGTAGCGCACTGACGAAGTTGCCACGCCGAAGATGAAGGTCGCCAACACCAGCCAGAAGGGTGAGAAGGATTGCGCGGCAGTCCACAGCAGGCCGGCCTTCGCAACGATGAAGACCGCCAGCGATACCAGCACCAGGACGATCGGACCGCCCCATTCGCCGATGAAGGCATCAAAGCCGCTACGCGAGGTGCGATAGGGCGCGAGCGCCGCCAACTCCTGGCTCATTTCGTCTTTCCCCCAGCAATTACGCGATTCGGTTCAGCAGGCGAAACACAAGGAACCAAGCCCGGCGAATTTAATATCTGTCCGGCGGTAAGATGCAGGATCATGAAGCCCCCTGTACGCTACTTGAACCCTAGGATTCGGAATGGATTTTGAATTACCGCACCTGCGAAGTCAATTTGCGTCCGCTACCCATATTTCCTTAAGAGCAAGTGTCGATGGGTCATAACGACACGATGGCGATTCGGGCCAATTCGGCATTGACCTCGATCAAATTTGATTGGAGCAGCCTTGGGAATGCAGATGAGCGACGATCAGCACACAAGGCCGATGCGCATTGGCATGATGATGCGCGGGTTTGACGAGGTCGATGGCGCGGCCGTGTATATGCGCACGCTGTTTAAGTCATTGCTCGAGATCGATCAGCGCAACAGCTATGTCCTGTTCTTTCGCAACCGGGCGCAGCTCGGGCGCTTCGCCCAACTCCCCAATGTCGAGGAAGTGCTGGTGCCCGGCGGCAACAAGCTGCTGTGGGATCAGGTGAAAATGCCGCTGGCGGCGGCGAAGCAGCGGCTCGACCTGCTCTTCCATTACAAGTTCACGGTGCCGCTGCTGACGCCGATCCCCACGATCTGCCAGCAGCGCGGCACCGAATATTGGACGCACCCGCATCTCTATCCTTCATGGGGAGATCGGGCGGACCGCTATTACAATATGCTCGCCATCCCGCGTTACTGCCGCAAGGCCAGGCGCGTTCTCACCATCAGCGACAGCCTCGCCGAGGAACTGCATCGGCTCGCGGGCGTGCCTTATGAGAAGATGACGACCGTCTATCCGGCGGCAGACGCCCGCTTCCGGCCGGCATCGGAAGAGACGAAGGCCGCGCTTCGCACCAAATATAAGCTGCCCGACCGGCCATTCTTCCTGATGGTGGTCAAGGGCTATACCCGCCTCAATGAGAGCCACCAGAAGCTCTCCCCGCGCAAGGGCGTGCAGAAGCTGCTCGAAGCCTATGGCCGCGCGCGCGGGGCCGGCGATCCGATCGCCCCGCTCGTCATTGTCGGCGCGGGCATCACCGACCGGCTGACGCCGGATCTGCTCGCTCCCTTCGTCGATCCCGCGCTGGTGACGATGCCCGGCCTGATCGAACATGGCGACATGCCCGGCCTTTATTCGATGGCGCGCGCGCTGATCTTCCCGTCCGAATATGAAAGCTTCGGCATCCCGCTGGTCGAGGCGATGGCGTGCGGCAGCCCGATCATCACCTCGACTGCGCCGGCTTGCCCGGAAGTCGTCGCCGATGCGGCGCTCCTGGTCGATCCGCAGGATGCCGAGGGATTGCGCCAGGCAATGCGGCAGCTTCAGGACGATGAGGTCGTCACGCAGATGTCCGCGAAATCGCTGCGCCGCGCGGCCGATTTCTCCTGGGAGAAAAGCGCGCGGATCTTCCTGGACGAGTGCCGGCGGGCGCTTGGCCTCAAGCCCGACCCGATGCCAGCAGTGCAGGCAATGCTGTCAGCAGCCGAAACCCGCTGATATGCCGATCTACCATATCGTCGCCCCAGCGAAGGCTGGGGCCCATGTCTCTCTCGATCGGATATGTCATTGAATATATTAGAGACATGGATGCCAGCCTTGGCTGGCATGACGGACGAGAATAGAACGAACTTCGATTCCATCATTCAGACGGCCACACCATGGTCCTTGTAAAAATCCTGAAATCCTCAAGCCTGCGCGCGGCGATCGGCTTCGGCATTGGCGGCGCGGCGTTTGCGGTCGGCAATCTTCTGCTCGCGCGCGTCATGCCGGTGGCCGAATATGGCCGCTATGCGCTCGCGGTCGCGATCTTCAACGTGTTCGGGATGATGGCTCCGCTGGGCTTCGATGAGGCCTCGCTGCGCCGGAACGCGCTGCTGGACGGCAACGTCTTCATCCGCATCGCGCTGTCGGGCGGTGCGGTCGGCCTCATTGCCGCGGCGGTCACCGCCGTGCTGTACCAGCTCGACATGACGATGCAGGGGCTGATCGTCGCGAGCCTGATCGCGGTGGCGATGGTCTTTTCGGCGAGCGCGATCCTGCGGCGGGAGGGGCATCAGACGGCGGCGCTTGCGGTCAACAACGCCGCGAACTGGACGGTCGTCGGCAGCGGGCTCCTGTGTCTTCTGCTCGGCATCCACAGCGCGAACTTCGCAATGACGCTGCTGATGATCGGCGTCGCCGTTGGCGCCTGCGCTGGCTGGCTGCAGGCCTTGCGCATCCAAAGGCGCTTGGGCGCGCCCAATCAGCCAGTGCCGCTGCGCGAATCGTTAAGCTTTGTCAGTATCCTTGGCGCCAGCGCCGTTGTGCTCCAGCTCGAGCGGCTGGTTGCACCCAAAGTACTGGGCGTCGAGGCGCTGGCAAGCTTCTCGGTGCTGGCGTCGGTGGCGCTATTTCCTTATCGCATGCTGCGCTCGGGCGTCGGCTTCTCGCTCGTTCCCCGGCTGCGCCGCGCGCGCACCGCCGAGGAACGCAACCGCGTCATCCTGCACGAGATCGGCGCGGTGGTGGCGGTGCTGGTCGTCGCCAGCGCGGCGGTGACGCTGCTCTCGCCGCCGCTCACCGATATTCTCACCAAGGGGAAATATCAGCTTTCCTTTTTTCTGGTCGCTGCCGCCTGCGTGAACGGCTCGGCCAAGGTGATCACCGGCCTGCCGCGCGCCTTCATCACCGCCTGCGGCACCAGCGCGGATGTACGCGGGCTCAACTGGCAAAGCTGGCTGATGATTGTTTTCGGCGTGGCCGGGGCATGGTTCGGCGCGCGCTGGGATCTTGCCGGGCTGGTGCTTGGCGCCGGGCTCGGCACCTTGGCCGGGGCCGCCCCCAGCATCATGCTCGCCTATCGCGTGCTGCGCCGGCCACCAGCCGAAGCGCCGGTTCCCTCATTCGTGGCGTAACGCGTCGATCGGGTTGAGCGCGGCGGCGCGGCGCGCCGGAAAATAGCCGAACACGACCCCGATCAATGCTGAAAAAGCGAATGAGACGAGGTTGATGAAGGGATCGAACAGGAACGGTACGCCCATCACCGGGGCCAGGCTGACCGTCGCGATCAGCGCCAGCACAACGCCGAGGATCCCGCCAAGGCTCGACAGCACCACCGCCTCGACCAGGAATTGCAGCAGCACCTCATTGGCGAGCGCGCCGATCGCAAGCCGGATGCCGATCTCGCGCGTCCGTTCCGTGACCGAGACCAGCATGATGTTCATGATGCCGATGCCGCCGACGACGAGGCTTACCGCCGCCACCGCGCCCAGCAGCCCGGTCATAATCTTGGTCGATCCCGAGATCGCTTCCGAAATCTGGCGTGTGTCGAAGATACTGAAATTGTCGGGCTGATCGTCGGTCAGGTGACGCCGTTCGCGCAGCAAGCTGGTGAGCGCGGATTGCACGACCGTCGTGTCATAATCATCGTCGACTGCCACCATAATCGAGCGCAGGTCGCGATTGCCCGTGAAACGGCGTTGCACCATTTTCAAGGGCATGATGATCGTATCGTCCTGATCATTGCCGAAGCCGCCCTGCCCGCGCGTCGCGAGCAGGCCGATCACGGTGCAGGACACATCCTTGACGCGGAAGCGCTGCCCGATCGGATCAACCCCCTGAAACAGGTTGGCGCGCACCGTGTTGCCGATGATGCAGACGCTCTTGCCGGCCTGCTCCTCGGCATCCGTGAAGCGCCGGCCGGAGGCGAGCATCCATTGCTGCGCTTCGAGAAAATCATTGGTCGTGCCGTTGACGGTCGTCGACCAGTTCTGCGCATTGCGCACGGCGGTGGCGGTGGTCTGCGCCTGCCCCGCGACCGCGCGCACGCCGGCAATCTGATCGCGGATCGCATCGAGATCCTCATTCTTGAAGGGCGGCGGCGCCTCGCCCTCGCTGCCCGGCCCCATGCGCTGGCCGGGCCGCACCGAGAGAATGTTCGATCCCAGCGAACTGATTTGCTTCTTGACCGCCGCGGTCGCGCCGTTGCCGAGCGTCACCATCGTGATCACGGCCGCCACGCCGATGACGATGCCGAGCGTGGTCAGGAAGGACCGCAGCAAGTGCCGCTGAATCTCGCGGAAAGCGAGGATGAGGGTGGTGCCAAGCATCAGCCCTCCCCCTCCCCTTCAGGGGAGGAGGCCGGGGGGTGGGGCTTTCGGTCCGCAGCCCGCTTGTGTCCTGTTTCGACGCCTTCCACCAGCCCATCCCTGAAATGGATGATTGTGCGCGCGAAATCGGCCATTTCGGATTCGTGCGTCACCATCAGCACGGTGATCCCGCTGCGCACGTTGAGGTCGGTCAGCAATTCCATGATCTCGATTGAGCGTTCTGTATCGAGATTGCCGGTCGGCTCATCGGCAAGCAGCACGTCGGGCTCGGTCACGATCGCGCGGGCGATCGCGACGCGCTGCTGCTGGCCGCCCGAAAGCTCGCCGGGCGTATGATCGGCCCATTGCGCGAGCCCGACCTTTTCGAGCGCCGCCATCGCCGCCTCCTGCCGCTTCTCCTTGGGCAGGCCGCGATAGATCAGCGGCAGCTCGACATTTTCGAGCGCGGTGGTGCGCGCGAGCAGGTTGAAGCCCTGGAACACGAAGCCGAGATAGCGCCGCCGCAAAAGCGAGCGCTGATCGCGCGTAAGCTGCTCGATATGCCGCCCGTGGAACAGGAACACGCCCGAAGTCGGCACATCGAGACAGCCGAGAATGTTCATCGTCGTCGATTTGCCCGAACCCGACGGACCCATCACCGCGACGAAGTCGCCCGGCATGATATCGAGATCGACGCCCTTGAGCGCCTGAAACGCAGCCTGCCCCGTTCCAAAGCTCTTGGTGATCGCGCGCAGCGAGATAAGGGGGTCGCCCACTAGATCCTCCCCCAAGGGGGGAGGGGGGCGTAGCTGCGAGCTGCGATGTGCCGGGGGCACATCGCAGCAGCGGAGCCGGCTCGCAAAGCGAGCCGTGGAAGAAGTGCGGTGGACGGGTATCGCGCTTTCGATAGAGGAATACCCCTCCACCATGCTGCGCATGGTCCCCCTCCCCCTGCGGGGGAGGATTTGAGTTCTATCACCTTCACTGCGCGCTCGCGCGCTGGCCGGTGATCACTTCCATGCCCGGCTTCAGATCGTTGGACTGGACGGCAGTGTTGCGCCCGTCGCTGGCGCCGGTGACGACCTGGATCGGCTGCGGCTGGCCATTGCTGCCCACGACATAGATGGTCTGGCTGCTGCCGACGCCGATCTTGCGCTCCTGCTGGGCGCCACGGCGAAAGCGCGGACGAACTGTCATTCCGCTCATCAGCCCCTGGTTTTGCTGGCCGCTCTTGCCGGACTGGCCCGGCGTGAAGCGGAACGCACCATTGGGCACGAGCAGTGCGTCATGCACCGAATTGACCGCGATGTCGGCGGTCGCCGTCATGCCGGGCAGCAGCCTGCCGCTGCGGTTGTCGACGGTGAGGATCGCATCATAGGCGACGACGTTGGAACTGCTCGATGCCGCCGCCGCGCCCGAAGACGATGAGGAACTACTCGTCGTCGAAAGGTTGTTGGAGCCAACGTTCACGCGCCGGATGCGCGCCGGGAAGGTCTGTCCCGGATAGGCGTCGACCGTGAAGGTCGCGCTCTGCCCTGATTTTACCTGGCCAACATCGGCTTCGTCGATCGCAACCTCGAGCTGCATCGAATGCAGATCCTCGGCGAGGATGAACAGGGTCGGCGTATTGAACGAGGCGGCGACCGTCTGGCCCGGCTCGATCTTGCGTGCGAGTATCACGCCCGTCACCGGCGCCTTGATCACCGCCTTTTCGCGCCGCGTTTCATTGGAGGAGAGATCGGCCTGCGCGGCGACGGCATTGGCTTCGGCGGTCTTGACCGCCGCCGCCGCGCGGTCGCGGTTGGCGACTGCGGTTTCCATCTCGGTCTTGGCCGGTACCTTGCCACCGGAAAGCTTGTAGACCTGCTGGAAGCGGTTGAGCTGGGCTTCTGCGTCTGCCAGCGTCGCACGCGCTTGATTGATATCGGCCTGCCGCGCGGCCAGCGTGGCGCGCGATTGATTGATGGTTTCGTCGAGGAGCTCGGTATCGATGATCGCCAGCGTCTGCCCCTTCACCACCCGATCATTATAATCGACCAGCACCTTGGCGACCGTGCCCGAAATTTCGGAGCCCACCTCGATCTGGTTAGTCGGCGCAAGATTGCCCGTGGCCGAAACCGTAACGTTGAGATCGCCCTTGCGTACCTGCTGCGTGATGAAACCATTCTCGCCGCCATCGAAGCAGCGCGTGAGCAGCAGGATCAAGCCGAGCAGCAACACCCCGGCGCCGCCCCAGATCGTGCGCCGCCGCCAGGGCGAATCCGGCGGCGTGCCGAGAAAGGCATCGAGATCGGCTCGGGCTTGCGCATCGTTCATGGTCTCTTTCCGTCGGGAAGCGGCTCCTGCGGGTCCCATCCGCCACCTAGGGCGAGATAGAGCTGGACGATCGCGTTGGCCTCATCGGCCTTGGCGGATGCCAGCCCGTCACGCGCGCTCAATAATTGCCGTTCGGCGTCGAGCAAGGTCTGGAAATCGGTCAGCCCCGCGCGATATTGGCTGCGGGCGAGGATGGCGGCATTGTTGGCGGCCTCGAACGCTTCAGCGAGCGACCCCTCGCGATCGCGTGCCGATTTCAACGCGACCAGCCCGTTCTCAACATCCTCCAATGCAGTCAGCACGGTCTGACGATAGGTCGCGAACGCGCCTTCCGCCGAAGCCCGCGCGCTGCGGATCGAGGCCAACCGCCGCCCACCGTCGAAAATGAGCTGGCTCAGCGTGGCGAACACGCCGCCGGTGACGACGTCGCCAAGACGGCCGAGGCTGAGCGCCGACGTCCCGACATTGCCGCTGAGATTGAGCGCAGGAAAAAGCTGCGCCTGCGCGACGCCGATGCGCGCCGTCGCAGCCGCCAGCGTCCGTTCCGATGCGCGCACATCGGGGCGCTTGCGCAGCGTATCGGCGGGGATGCCGGCCGCGATGTCGATCGGGCCCACCGGGATCGGGCCAACCATGCCAAGTTCATCGGCCAAGGCTCCGGGCGCGACGCCGGTCAGCACCGCCAGCCGATTCTGCGCGCCGGCGACGGCTTGCTCGAGCGTGGGTATCGTCGCCCGCGTCTGCGCGAGCTGGGTCCGCGCCTGCTCGACATCAAGCGAGGAAACCAGGCCGGCCTGCACGCGCCACCCGGCAATCTGGTAATTTTCCTGCTGGGTCAGCAGCACGTCCCGGGCGATGCCGAGCCGTGCTTGCGCCGCGCGCAGATCGACATAGTTAGTGGCCACCTCCGCGATCACCGCCGTCTGCACCGAGGCGAGGCTATAGCCCGCCGCCTGAAGATCGGCGCGGGAGGCCTCGACCGAGCGCCGCGTGCCGCCGAACAGGTCGACCGCCCAACTCGCATTGGCACCAGCCGAAAAGCTGCTCGTGTCCTTGAGCCGATTGTCGAGGTTGCGGCCTGCGCTCGCCTGGCCGCTTACCGACGGGAAAAAATCGGCCCGCGCCGCGATCAGCGAAGCTCGGGCCTGCCGCAATCGCGCGACCGCCTGCGCAATATCGAGATTGGCCTTGAGCGCGCGATCGACCAGGGAGCTGAGTTCGGCATCGTCGAGCGCGTTCCACCAGGTCGCAAGCTCCTGCGGCTGCGCATCATTAGCGGGAGCGGTATAATGTTCGGGCACGCCCAGTGCGTCCGTCGATTTCGGGTGATAGGGCGGACCGGCCGCGCAGCCCGAAAGCAGCGCGGTCATCGCCAAGATCAGACCCGCGCGGCCCCAGCCGCTACGAGGATTCGCCGTTCGTCCAGTTCGCACAGTTTCCCGTAGCGTGAGCGCACCTTAGCTCAAACTGAATAAGCCCGCTCCAGGGTTATCGCCATCCCTTATCGCGGGCGCGGCGTTCCGTTTCGGGATCGAACGGAGCGCCCTTCATCATCGCGGTCGCCGCCTGCATCACCAGCGCGTCACCCGAGGTCGCCTGCCGATAGCCGCCATTCGCGGCGGCATCGCTCGCGGAATGGGTGACCGGCACCTGCCACTGGCCGTCCGTCCGGCATCCGATCCCTGCCAGATTTCCGGCATCGAAGCTGCGGCAATATGCGCCCGCCTGATTCTGGAAGCTCACGCCGATGCGCACCCGCGCATCGCCCGCCTGCGCCGAGGCGAGCTGGGTATCGAGCGCCTTTGCCAGATCGCCGCGCGCGATCAGCCGGCCTTCATGGCTTTCCACCACCGCGCCGCGCGGCGCGAACGCAAGCTGGCCTGCCAGCACGCCAACCGCAAGGCTCGCGGCGATCGCACCCCAGTGGCTCCAGCCGGGCACGCGCGGCCTGCGCTTTTCCCGCGCCGCCGCGAAATCGATCACGTCGGCCTGCTGCTTGCGCAACAAATCTGCCAGCCGGTCCGGCACCGGCGCTTCGGCGGCCGGCGCGTAATAGGCGTTCAGCCGCGCAGCGAGGCGGCGATGCTGCTCCAGCCGCGCGCGAAGCTCGGGATCATCATGCAACGCCTGCTCGACCTTAAGTTGATCGGCCACGCTGCATTCGCCGTCAGCATAGGCGATGAGCAGTTCGTCCTCGATCATCACGCCGCCTCCAGCATCTGCACCAGCGCCTGCCGACCGCGCACGAGGCGCGAGGTCAGCGTCCCCATCGGAATCTCCAGAATTTCGGCTGCCTCCTTGTAGGCCAGGCCCTCGACCAGCACGAGCGCGATCACCTCGCGTTGCTCGTCCGGCAGTTTCGCCATGGCGCGATCGACGTCGTTCATCGCGACATTGCGCTCGATCGCCTCGTGGCCGTCGTCGCCCACGCTCAGCCCTTCTTCCTCCGGCGCGAAGGTTTGGGCGCGCCGTGCGCGGGCGCGGGCCTCGTCAATCCAGATATTGCGCATGATCCTGTACATCCAAGCATCCAGCCTCGTTCCCGGCTGCCACTGGTCGCGCGCCTTGAGTGCGCGCTCCACCGACAACTGGCTCAGATCGTCGGCATCGGCCTGATCGCGCGTGAGCGAGCGGGCAAAACGCCGCAGGCGCGGCAGCAGTGCCAGCATCTCCTCTTCGAACCGTCCAGTCGCCATACCTCGTCCGATCATGGATTAAACGCTTGCCTGCGCGCGTTTAATCCCAGAGCTAACGGAAAAAATTGTAAGTACGAAACGATATGCGACACACACGCCCGCTGCTGTTCAGCCTTTTGGCGCTGTTCTTGCTGACCGCACACGGCCAGGCGCAGTTGCTCGCGCCGATCGAGAGGCCGCTGGGTGCGGTCACGGGCGTTGTGAACGATGCCGCCGCTCCGGTGCTCGACGCGGTCACCGATCGCAGCCGAGGGCTCGTCGGCACTGTCCAGCGTCTCGCGAACGAACGGATCAGCCGGCTCGATCGGCTTGTGCGCAACAACCGCGCCGCCCTCGAATTCGACGATCAGGGCAATCCCGCCGTGCGCGGCGAAGTGATCGGTGTCGACATCAGCCTCGAAGCGATCGAGGCCGCGCGCAAGGCTGGCTTCAGCGTGATAGCGCAGGAACAGATTGAGGGTCTCGACGTCCCTACTGTCAGGCTTTCCGTTCCCGATCACATGCCGCTCGCCCGCGCGCTCAAGATGATCCGCGCGCTGGCACCGGGCGAATGGAGCGCCAACCCGCTCCATTTCGAAAGCGGGGCTCCCGCCTCCTCAGCGACGGGCACGGCAACGGGCGGAACTGCTGTCAATCCCCGGATCGGCATGATCGATGGCGGCGTCGCGCAAAGCCCAGCGCTGACTGGCGCGATCGAGCAGAAAGGCTTCGCGCGCGAGGCGCCCACGGGCAGCCCCCATGGCACCGCGATCGCCTCGCTCATCGCCGGCCAGGGCATCATCAAGGGCGTCATGCCTGGCGCGCCGTTGCTGGTCGCCGATGTCTATGGCCGCGATCCCGCCGGCGGCAACGCGTTTGCCATTGCCCGCGCGCTCGGCTGGATGGCGCAACGCGGCGTGCCTGTGGTGACGATCAGCCTGGTCGGCCCAGCCAATCCGCTGCTGGCCAAGGTGATCGCCGCCGCGCGCCACCGCGGCATGAAAATCGTCGCCGCGGTCGGCAATGACGGCCCCGCCGCCCCGCCCGCTTACCCCGCATCCTATGACGGGGTGATCGCGGTGACTGGCGTGGACGGGCGCAATCGCGCGCTGATCGAAGCGGGCCGTGCGCTCCATCTCGATTACGCCGCGCCGGGCGCTGACATGCTCGGCGCGAAGCCAGGCGGGGGCACCAGCGATTTGCGCGGCACATCCTTTGCGGCACCGCTCGCCGCCGCACGACTGGTGATGCTGCCGGGACACAGCCTCGCAGCGCTCGATCGCGAAGCGGTCGATCTCGGCCCGGCCGGACCCGACAAGATCTTTGGCCGCGGGCTCGTCTGCGGCACGTGCCGCACGCGGCGCTGAAAAAATTTTCCGTATCGGGATTAAACCGGCAAGCCCTCTCGTTCGCAACAATGAGGGACGCGAACGTCCCCCTGATTGCACGGAGGAGACTTCAAATGAAAAAGGCAATGATCCTTGCAGCGGCCGCGACGATCGGTTTCGTGGCGATACCGGCTAATGCGCAGTTGCTCGGCGGAGGCGGGCTTGGTGGTTTGGGCGGCCTGACCGGCAGCCTCGGCGGAACGCTCAACGGCACGCTGGGCGGAACGCTCGGCGGCTCGACGGGCGGCCTCGGCGACACGATGGATTCGGCGACCGGCTCGGTCGATTCTGCCGCCAGCGGTAGCGCCTCGGCCCATGCCAGCAAGCATGGCGGCGCCAAGAATAAGGAGGCGAGCGCCAATGCCGGCCTCGGCGGTGCCGTCAACGGCACACTGAACAGCGCCACCAGCGCGGCCAGTTCAGCGACCGGCGCAACCGACGCAGCCAATTCCGCCACCGGGGCGGCCAGCGGCGCGGCCAATGGGTCCGGGAGCGCCAACGGCAGCACCAGCCACAAGCAGGCGAGCGCCAATGCCGGGCTCGGTGGCACCATCAATGGCGCACTCAATAGCGCCACCGGTGCGGCTAGCTCCGCGACCGGCGCAACCGACGCAGCCAATTCCGCCACCGGGGCGGCGAGCGGCGGCGCCAATGGTTCGAGGAGTGCTAGCGGCAGCGCCAGCCACAAGCAGGCGAACGCCAATGCGGGCCTCGGTGGTGCCGTGAACGGTGCGCTCAATGGCGCGACCAGTGCGGCCAACTCGACTGGAACCACCGGTTCGACGGCCGGCTCGGCCAGCGGGTCAGGCAATGCCAGCGGGAGCGCGAGCCATTCGCAGGGCGTGAACCTCGGCGCGCAAGTCGGTGGCAGCAGCAATGTCAGCGGATCGGCGCAGGCGAGCCACTCGTCGGGTTCGAACGCGACCGCTTCGGCCAACTGACACCCACGGCGCCACGGGACAGGCTTTCAAAGTCCAGCCCGGCTGCTTTAAGGCCCGCGTCAGCGATCCGGCATGGGATCGCAGGCGCGGGCCAAGCGCTTTATGCAGACCCCGCAACCGATGAGGACCGGCATGAACGCATCACAAACCCTGAACATGACGGCGATCAAGATCGAGGGCGGTAAAGGCCCAGCCTCGGCATTGCGGCCCGAGCGGGTGCCGATCCCAACGCCCGCCGAGGGCCAGTTACTGATCAGGGTTCGCGCCGCAGGTGTGAACCGGCCGGACGTCGTTCAGCGGCTCGGCTTTTATCCGCCGCCTCAGGGCGCGCCGGATATCCTTGGCCTCGAAGTTGCCGGCGAAGTCGAGACAGCGGCGGGGCGGTGGAAGAATGGCGACAAGGTCTGTGCGCTGCTGGGCGGCGGCGGCTATGCCGAATACGCGGTCTGCGATCCCCGCCACGCGCTGCCGATTCCGCCAGGCCTCAGCTTCGAACAGGCGGCCAGTCTTCCCGAGACGGTCTTCACGGTCTACGCCAACGTCTTCGAACATGGCGGGCTCAAAGCGGGCGAGACGCTGCTCGTACATGGCGCCACCTCGGGCATTGGCGTCACCGCGATCCAGATGGCGAAAGCCGCCGGGGCCAAGGTGATCGCAACCGCGCGTAGCGCCGCGAAGGCGGAGGCGGCGCGTGCGCTTGGTGCCGACCTCGCCATCAACACGGCCGAGCAGGACTTTGCCGAGGGGGTAAAGGCCGAAGGCGGCGCCGACGTGATCCTCGACATGGTCGGCGGCGACTATTTCGGCAAGGATATCGATGCGCTCAAGCCGCGCGGCCGGATCGTCTTCATCGCAGCGCAAGGCGGCGGCGATCCGCCCCTTCCGATCTTCAAGATCATGCAGAAGCAGGCGATCGTCACCGGATCAACCTTGCGGCCTCGCGACGCCGACGAGAAGGCGCGGCTGGCGGCCGAAGTCGAACACGTAGTGTGGCCATGGATTGCGGCCGGCAAGGTCAAGCCGCAGGTCGATCGCGCCTTTCCGCTGGCCGATGCCGCGGCGGCGCACGCCTATCTCGAAAGCGGCGCGCATACCGGAAAAGTGATCCTCCTGGCCAGTTGATCGTTCGCTCACCGCAGGAACGCTCTGTCCCCTTGTCGGTTTACGGGTGGAGCGGACCGAGGAGGTTAACGATGAAACGCAGAATTCCGCTGGTTCTAACGCTGGCACCGATGCTGCTGGCGGCAACCCCGTCGCTGGCGCAGGACGCCGCGCGCGCCGCGGCTGATGCGGCCGAGCAGCCGGTCACGCAATCGCTCAACAACAATGTCGCCGCGGCCGCGGCCACGACCAACGCGGTCAACGCGGCCCGCGAAGATCAATATGAACTCGATCGCGCCGCTTTCCGCGCCGAAGTCGCCGCCCGCCGCGCGAAGATCATGTCCGACGAAGCCGCCTATGCGAAGCAGCAAAACGCCTATGCGGATGCGATGGCGGCGTGGCGGATCCAGAATGACGAGTGCAAGCGCGGCATCCTCAAATCCTGCAAGAAGCCGACGCCGGTACCGGCTGACTTCTATCAGCCCTGATCAGGCGATCTTGTCGGCGTAGATCAGGCGGCCAGGCCCAAGCTGGTTGAGCACCGATTTGAGATCGGCGTCCGAAAAGGCGAAGCAGCCTTCGCTGCGGCCGAGTTTGCCGTGCTGCGCGATCATATCGGGGCTTACATACCAGGCAGCGTGCACAACGATAGCACGTGCCTCGGCATTGTTGTTCTGCGGATCGAGCCCGATGAGCCGCCGCGACGTGCCGTGCTTGCCCTGATAGATATCGGCCGTGAGATAGGCGCCGCGCGATGAGGCGGCCGAGCCCGGCAGGTTGGAGAAGCGCTCCACCCACCCGCTATGCTCGGGATCGGAACCCCGGCCATGCGCAACCAGCAGCGAACGCGTGCGCCCGCTCGCGACGTCAAGAATATGGAAGCGGGGGGTGCGCGAGGCGGCCGAGAAATCGGCAATGCCAATCACGTCTCTGAATTGCAGCCGGTCGGCGTGCTGCTGATAGGCGCGCTTCGCCGCCTCGAGCAGCGCAGGCGCTGGCCCGGCTGATCGAAGTCCTGGGATCGAAGCGGCCCTGACCTGGGTGCCGGCGAGCGCCGCAAGGCCGCCGGCGATCATCACATTACGTCTGCTAAACATGCGCGACTAAATTGTTCCCGTCTCTGTGCGCCCAATAGCATGATTCTGCCTCAGTAGTAACCCGCATTGTCCGCAACGGCCGATTGGCAAAGATGCAGCTCATGATCAGGCTGCTTATCCTCTTTCTTTTTGGCACTTTTTCGGCCGCTGTTCAGGCCGAGCCGCCACATTGGCAACCGCGCCAGGTGCAGCGCCTGCTCGAATGGCTCGACGCTGCGGTCGATGACGGACTGACGCCCGCCGCCGCCCGCGCGAGCACGGTCCGCGATGTAATGCGGCAGGGGGACACGGCGAAGCTTGATGCCGCCGCCACCGAGGCCGCTGTCCATCTCGTCAAGGCGCATCGCATCGGCTGCTGCTATTCCGCGCCGCCGCCCGGCTGGAATATCGGAAACGGCCTGTCCGCGCTCGATCCTGCAAAGGCTGTGGAGACAGCGTTGGCAGAAGATCGGCTCGATCTGTTGTTCGGAACGACACGCCCCTCGCACCCTTATTATTATTCGTTGCGCAGGGCCTATGCCGCCGAAAAGGATCCAGCCCGCCGCAGCATATTGGCGGCCAATCTCGATCGCTGGCGCTGGATGCCGCGCCAGCTTGGCGAGCGCTATCTGATCGTCAACACCGCCTCCTTCGAAGCCACGCTCTGGGAGAATGGAAGGCAAGCCGGCCGCTGGGAAATCATTGTCGGCAAGATGGGATCGCCAACCCCGGTTTTCGCCGCGACCGTGACCGGCGTGATCTTCAATCCCTGGTGGGAAATTCCGGCAAGCATCGTCGAGGAAAGCATCGGCGCGCTGATGCGCAACCATCCCGATGATGCGGCTACCAAGGGCTATGTGATGCAGGACAGGCGCTACCGGCAGCGCCCTGGCCCCACCAATGCCCTCGGGCGGATGAAGCTGGTGATGCCGAACAGCTATAATGTCTATCTGCACGATACGCCGAGCCAGAGCCTGTTCGCGCGCGACCGCCGCACCTTCAGCCATGGCTGCGTGCGCGTGGGCGATGCGCTCGGATTGGCGGCGACGTTGCTGTCGGCTTCGCCGCAATGGGATCGCGCGCGGGTCGATGCGACGGTGGCCAAAGGCAATACGGTGACGGTGCCGCTGGCGAAGCCAATCCCGGTCTACATCACCTATTTCACCGCCGAGCCCGACGGCCTGGGCGGCGTTCGCTATTTCGACGATGTCTACAAGCGCGACGGCGTCATCATGGACATCAAGAAGAACGAGCGCTGCTCCGAGTGATTTGACCCACTTGCAGGAAAATGTGCTTATTCACGCGCAAGCTGCCGGAACGGCGGCGGGAGGCTGTTAGTTTTGATACCGGAGCCGGCTGGCCCGGCTTCCCCCAACAATTGGCATCTTAGGAGACATGTCATGGCATCTCGATTTCTCGCTCCATTTACTGGTGGCCGCGGGCTGATCGGCCGCGACCCGTTCCTCGATCTTCACCGCGAGGTGAACCGGCTGTTCGACGACGCCTTCCGTTCCTTCGGCGACGGACAGGGCGGACGCGGCGGGAGCATGCCGCGCCTCGACATTCATGAAGCCGGTAACGCGCTGGAAGTCACCGCGGAGCTTCCAGGCGTCTCGCAGAACGACCTCGACCTCCGGATTGAAGGCGACACCCTCACCATCAGCGGCGAAAAGCGCAATCAGCGCGAGGACAAGAACGCCCATATTTCAGAACGCAGCTATGGTGCGTTCCAGCGTTCGATCCAATTGCCATTCACCCCGAATCCCGATCACGTGCAGGCGAATTTCCGCGACGGGGTGCTGACCGTCACCATCCCGCGTGAGGCGCAGCAGGATCGCAGCCGGCGCATCCAGATCGGCGGCGGCCAGCAGACATTGTCGCAGGACCAGCAACGTCCCGAAAGCAGCAGTTCGTCCAGGGGCGGCAGCGGCGCGTCGTCGGACCAAGCCAGCGCGTTCAATTTCGGGAAATCAGGCCAGGAAGGCGGACAGGGCCAACCCGGCAGTGAGAAGGGACTCAACGAGGAACGTGAACGCGAGGCGGCGGAGCCGGGCACCGATCCGCTGCACGAAGGCCCCTGATCCGCACTAGCGGGAACCCGCCCCTTCCAGCGCCTTCTGCGTAACGCCGTTGGAATTGCTAAGATTTTCGACGCCGTTGTCCGACGTGTTTTCGACAGCGTTGCGGAGCACCGCCGCTGATTGGGGGATCGAGGTCAGGCTCGATTTGCTGATTTAAGAAATTGACGCCCCGCGTCGGATAAAAATAACGAATACATATCGCCGTTTACACTACCATAGAGCCGTCGCGGGGAGCCTGCTGCCGACGATCGCCGTGCTGCAGCGCCGCCGATAATTCCGTGGGCTTTCATCGGCGCTCTGCGGTCGGTGAGTTGGTTCGCTCGGCTGACAAACTGCTGGCCGGCTACCGACCAGACTAGGACGTTCATGGCGACGACGGTTGACTTCCCGCGCGCGCCATCGCGCCACGCGACGGCAGCATCTCATTCCAGCACTGCGAGTTCGTACTCGTGGAGGCGAGGCAGGGTGAACTCCACTATGTCCCCAGAGCGCGTGCCGCGCAGGACCACGCCGCTGGTCGCCAGCTTCACGGACGTTCCTCGGCCAGGGGCTTTGACCCTTACCTTCAGAGGCCCCACGGGGTAGGCGCGCTCGGCGATCTGTTCGCCGTTGTCGATGCCGGACCCGTTCAGCAGGTGAACCAGGAACGCGCCGTTCTTCCGGTACAAGTAGGCGCCCACAAAGCCGGGTCCGTCGAACTCGACCGGCAAAGGTCCTTCGCCGGCGCACCAACCTAATAGGTTGCCGATCAGCAGCGCCTGGTCCGGATGCGGATCATCCAGATACCTGTGGTCCAGGTCGTTCGGCATGAAGGCCACACGCCCACGGCCGAAGGTCCCAACGATAAGGCACGGGCGCTCGCCGTCGTCGGTCGGGGCGCCATCGTTCTTAGCAACGGCGAAAGTGGCCAGGACCTGCCGGTCCGGCGCCACCCGCAGCGCAATGGCGCTCCCGCCGTACGGGATGACCTGGGTCTCCTCGAGGCCAGCCAGAGCCGGATGGCGCACGCCGCGGCCCGATGGAAGAGCGAAATAGCTGTCCTCCATGGCGTTAGAAAAGAATGTGCGCGTGGGCGCTGCCGCCATAAGGTTAACGCCGAGTACATCGGCTAGCCCGAAGTCGCGACGCGGTTCCCCGTCGCCGTCGTAGAGGCTGGTCATGCCGGTGACGACGATCGAGCCGCCAGCGCGGACGTATTCGCGAACCGCCGCGCACTCGGCGTCCGTCATCCCGCCGATGTTGGGGAACACCAGAACCGGCAGATCCTTGCCGTGCCGGGCGAGGTCGGCGATGTGCACCGGATAGTAGGGGATCCGGCTCTCGAACAGCGCCTTGACCATCCCGCGATAGGGCACCTGCGTTACCCGGCTGATAGATCCCGGTTGATAGATGACCGGCGCGTCACGGCCGAAGAAGACCGCGTTGTCATCCGAGCGCACTACCCCCGCCGTCGCCACAGGCACTGCGCGTGTGAGTAGCGCCTCATGACGACGCTGCCACGCGAAGGTCGGCGCGGCGATCTCGAACGAGCGACGGTCCTCCGAATAGGCAGTCGGGTGGTGCCACCACAAGTTGAAGCCGCCGGCGAATCCGGCCTGCATGTACATGCGCGTCTCAAGCGCCGGGTCGGCGGGGAGCCGGAAGTACCCATGGCTGTGTTGGGTCATCGAGGTGCAGGGCGCCAGTGGCTTGGCCCAGCCGAGGATGGAGCGCATGTAGCGCCCCTCGTCAGCGTGCTCACGAAAGCTGGCCGCGTCGTTGCGCGACTGGCAGTCCATCATCAGGAGATCGGCGCGGGTCGCGATCTCGCGGTTGAGGGTCGAGAACTTTCGGACGAGGCCGATATAGGCGCAGCCCGGCCCACCGACCTTTTTGGTGAAAGCGTTGGTCGCTTCCCAGTTCTCCATCGTGACGGCGGTGTTCCACCGACGCCAGCGGCGATAGATCGGATCATCCAGTCTGGGGCCGGCCGGCATCGGACCGCCGACATCGCGCGCCCAGCGCGCCTTGCAGAAGTCGCAATAGCAGAGTGGTCCGCCCGAGACCCCACCGTTGTCGGTGAAGGCGTCAACGCGGTAACGCTCGATCACCTCCCGATATACAGCGTAAACGTGGGTCTCTCGGAACGGGCTATTGATGCACATGGTCTTGCCGGGCCGGCCCTGCGCATCGCGCGTCAGCCATTGCGGATAGGCCGCGCGGATCTTCGGGGTGAGGACGAAGGAGTCCATCCGCGAAGCCACGTAGAGGCCGTCCGCTCGAGCCGCCTTGGTGATCTCCCCGAGCAGATCTCGATTGGGCGCGAACTCGCTAGTTTCCAACAGCGGGTTGCGACTCGGGAAGGTCGCAAAGCCTGCGACACCGTTGGGTATGATCGCCTGGATGCCTGTGCGTCGCCATTGACCTCGCCAGAATTCGACGTCGTAATTGCGAACGTCCATTGCGCTCGTGTTGGTCTGTCCCCAGCGCGTGACCTTGTTGAACCAGAGCTCCTCGCCCGTCTGCGCTTCAGCCGTCGCCGCGCTCAGGGCGACCGCGCCCGTCGTGACGATGAATTCCCGGCGAGAGAATGTCATGTGCGGTGCTCCAACATAACAGGGGCAAGAAGGCGGACGGGCGTGAGCCCCACGATCTTCCGTTTCACGCCAGCACCACCATTTCGTGCTCGGCGACTTGATCCAGCTCGAACACGGCCTGGCGCCCGTCGATGCGCATAGGTGCGTGCCGACCGGCCACCAGCAGCGTCGCGGCCGCTGGGTTTGTGCCGGGCGGCAGTGCGACACTCACCTGCAGTGGCCCGACCGGCGTCGTTTCTCGCACCGCGCCCGCCTGATTATCTGCCCCGGTGAGGTTGACGAGGTGAAGAACGAGACCATCGCCGCGTTGCTCGAGCCTAATGGCCAATTTCGCTGGCCCGACCACGCGCAGTGGGACCGCTGGACCGGTGGCCCAGGCAAGGAGGTTTTCCAGGAGGGTCCGGTGATCCGTGATGGGATCGATCCCGTACCGGCGGTCGAAGTCTGCGGGCATGTAGGCGACCCGGCCCCGACCGAACGTACCGACCACCAAGCCGGGTACATCCGTTCGCTCCACCCTGGGGTAGACTTCATCAATCGGACTGCTCGGGAACGGCGGCACATAGGTCATCAGCACAGCGCGGTCGACCGACACCGATTGCGGCCATAGGACGCCGCCGTACGCGAGCAGGTCCGTGGCGTCGAAGCCCTTCAGGATCGGGTGGCGCGGCCCGGGCTCGGCGCGCTCGCCGGCCTTGTGCGGGCCGTGCGTCCGCGCCGCGTACTCCGGCTTGAGCCGCACATAGTCGTGGCGCTTGGCGATCGACTCCAGACGCGCGGGCGGCGCGCCCTGGATATTGACCCCGAACACGTCCTGCAGCGCGTAATCGCTGCGGGCGCGCCCCATCGCGTCGTAGAGACTAGTGACGCCGGTCGCGATCAGAACGCCGCCGCCGCGCACGAACTCGCGCACAGCCGCAGCTTGCGCGTCGCTCATCACCGCCACCTCGGGCAGGATCAGGACATCGACGCCCCGCAGCCCTGCGCCGAGGCGACTCTCGTCCCACACCTCGTGGGGCAAGTTGACGTCGCGCAAGGCCTTCGCCATGCCGCGGAAGGGGGCTTCGGAGAGCCTTTGGACCTGTTCGCGGCCGTAGAGTGTCGCTGACGTCGGCGACCAGACCAACGCGATCCTCGCCGGGGCCATCGGCCCGCCCCAGCGCTCACCGTTCTGAGCCGCCCAGTTCATCACGGGCGTGGCGACGGACAGCGTCCGAAGGTCCGAGGTGAGGTTCGCCGGCAGCTCGACAGCGGGGGCGAGGCCGCCCGTCAGGCCGGCCAGAATTGCCAGGCGCACCTCGCCGGGCGCCGCGCTGGCCGCTGCGAATGGCCGAACACCTCGGTGATAGGTGGGAGTCAGGAGCACGATCGGCTTCCCGCGCGCCAGGCCCGCCAGATAGAGGCCGTCGTCCACCAGCTCGCCGAACCGCCCGACGCGCGCGGCGTCCGCGTTGTCGACGAACAACATCGGGGCCTCGGCAGCCAGCGCCGCCACGTCCTGGAAGCGCGCGATCTGCGCGGTTCGCACCGTCGGGATGAGGCCGATCCACCGCGCGGAGCCGTTCGCCCGGCTCGCCGCCTTGTCGTTGGCCCGCCACATCTCGGTGCGGCGCGCCCTGTTCCAGGCAACCCACTGGTCGAAGATCGCGGCATCCCGATCCGTGGCGAGGGGGAGATCGGCGCTGGCGGCCGCGCGGAAGCCGCCCTGGCAGGCGGCGCAATAGCAGATCTTGTCCCAGCCGAGGCCACTCCAGCCGACGCCCAGAACGCCGTCCACAGGCGCTTGCGCCACCGCCCGCGAGATCCTCTCGGACAGAGGGGCGTCGAAGAAGCCGCCGTTCACGCAAGCGGCGTACCCGGTATCGACCGCGATCGGCTCGCCCTTGTCATCCCGTGCGACCCAGGCCGGATTCGCGGCGACGTCTTCGCGCGTCAGCGGCTTTACGGTCACGCTGGCCAGCACCGCCATGCCCGCGGCGCGCGCCGCTTGAGCTAGCGTCGTCAGCGGGCGAAGCCCTTCGGCCCCGTCACCCGCGGGGAGGACGACCCCCTGGACCGAGAATCCGCGCCATTGGGCGGTCCACCACGCCGCATCCGACGCGGCACGATCGGCGAGGTTGACGTAGCACCACGGCCTGGCCGCGCTCCAAGCCGCAGCCCCGTTCGAGGGAGAATCCTCCTGCATCATCGCTGCACGCGCTTTGCCCTCAGGCAGTACCGGGCCGACGCCGGCGTTAGGCAAATCTTGCGCCACTGGGTCATCCCTGTCCTCCCAAGGCATTTATTTATAGGGGTTCGAACCCTTGGCATGCATGCATTCTGCTTCGGTCGATAAGGGCGGCATCTCTCCAGATATGCGTAATCTTATCGGCGCTAAGGCATATGTACAACAAGAAGATGGCGCAACGCATATAACTTTGCGTAGGAAGTCGCCTGCGACTATCCCGCCGAAACGGCGAGGCTCGCCGGCGTGATCGCCGACGCACGTGTGGGCTGCGCCTTCGTTGCCGCGGATAACCGCACGAACCAATCCCGCGCAGCGGGTTCGTGCGACGGCTGAGATTCTGTCCTTCTGGGATGCCGGCCGGGCGAACGTCGAACGTCGGCTTCTGACAAGAGCTGGCGTTCGACATGTTGCATGCGAACGTCGGGAATGTCCCACAGACGGTCGTTCAGATGCCCGGCAAGGCAGGGAAGTCCGCCACGAAAGCTACGCTAATTCCGCATCTGGCCGCCGCTGCTGCGATTAGGAAGTTGGCGCGCCCGGAACGATTCGAACGTCCGACCCTCAGATTCGTAGTCTGATGCTCTATCCAGCTGAGCTACGGGCGCGCGGGAGTGGCGGACATAGTCGGCAAGAAGAGATGACGCAAGCCCGTTGCGGGGAATATGCAGGCTGCTAAAGCGGGCACATGCAGCGGCAGCCATTTCTCGGCCTTCCATCCACGCTCGTTCTCGCGCTGCTGACGCAAGCCTGCGCGCCCGTAGCGGATCATCCTTCGCTGGCGCCCCGCGCGATCGAGCGTTTTTCGGTGGACGAGGAGCCGGCAACAGCCGCGCCACAGCCCTCGCCACTTCCCGCTAATGCCTCGCAAGATCAGCGCATCTCGGCGCTGGTCGCGAAGGCGCGCGACGGCGACGCCAGCTTCCAGCAGCGCTTGCACGAAAGCAGAGCCATCGTGGAACAGGGTATCGGCGCCAGCGTGGGCAGCGAGGCCTGGGTGCAGGCTCAGCAGGCGCTTACGCGTGCGGAAGCGGCACGGACGGTCGTAACCGACAGCCTTGCCGACATTGAAGCGGTGCAACTCGCCGCCGCGCAAGCCGGCTCCGCTGCCACCGGGTCAGCCATGATCGAATCTGCCCGGACCGATATCAGCGCCCTAGAGGCAAGCGAGCGCGCGCAGATCGATGCGTTGCGCACCCGCTTGACCAATCCCTAACGCCTCAGGCGGCCGCAGCCTCGCCACCGAAGCGAGCCGAAGCGCGAACGCCTGCCTCGCGCCGCTCTTCCACCCGCATGCGATATAATATGCCCAGCAGTAGGATAGCCGCAAAGAAGAGATAGGATTGTACGATGTTAAGCGGGCTGTGCGCGAAATAGCCCGTGCCGGGTACATAATGCGTAGCAACCACATAGCTCATGGCCAGCCCGACCACGGCCCAGGGCTTACGCCAGGCTGCGGCGAGCGCTGCGCCATAGATGGGAAAGACCACGCCGTAATGGTGATCCCAGGCCACCGGCGACGCCATTGTGGCGCTGAGCGCCATCGCGCAGAAATCGAGCGTGCGCTCGATGGGCCGCCGGCTCGATCGCCAGAACAAGGCGGGCATGAGGATCGCGATCGAGCTGATGAGGGTACCGGCATAGATCGTCGGATGGTAAGGCGGCAACCCTTCGCGCCAGCGCAAATTGTTGAAATGCACAGGATCGCTGAGCGACACCAGCCGGCCGATCAATCCGTTGACCGACTGATTGGCATAAAGCGACTCGCCATGCTGCGACAGGAAGGACAGCACCCGCAGATAGCCGAGATGGTTCTCAAGCCCGAAATAGAGCAGCGAAACCCCGAACGCCGCGCCGCACAGCGCCGCAACCCCGGCGCAGAAGCGCCACTCGCCTCGTATTAAAGCCCAGAGCAGCAGCACGCCCAGCTGTGGCTTGATCAGGCAAGCGAGCCCGATGAACATGCCGGACAGCATTCGCCGCCGCCCCACCCAGGCGGCGAGGCCAAGCCCGAACAGAGCGTCAATCCAGACCTGCGCCTGACCAACCTCAAACCCGTGCGCAAAGGGATAGAAGGTGACCAGCAGACCGGCGATCAACGCCTGCCGCCCAAGGCGTTGCACTGTGGTGCCGGGATCGATGCCGCGCAATTCCAGGACGCGATCAATTGTGAAACCGGTCGCCGCTGCCAGGGCCAGGAGCGAGATCAGAAGCGTGACGGTCTCAAATGGAACCGGCCCGAAATCCGGCCCGGCCTCGACTCCCATGGCGAAGAACAGGGCGGCGGGGGGATATTGGAACTTCTCGACCGGAGCGAAAAACATCTTGCGATAGACGTCAGCCCCATCCGGACTACGCCAGACGCGCAGCGCATTTTCCATCGGCTCCCATGAATCGGTCCGCGACTGAAGCGTCACGACCCGCCATGCCGCCTCCAGCACCGTTCCGCCATGATGAGGAGGCTGGACCAGCTGGAGAACCATGCCAAGGCCCATACAGCCCAGGACGAGCATTGCCGCCAACCACAATGTCAGCGTTCGAGCGGAATAATTTCCGTAAGTCGTGCCGTGCAAATCGATCCCCCCTGCAGATCGATCACCAAAATGCGATATATTTCGCAGCGCAGCAAGGCACTTAACCAAGCAGGTGCAATTCAACCCTTCGCCGCTTCCGCATGGCGCCTGCCATTCAACACATAGTGGCTCACGCCTTCACGATTGTGTTCAATCTCTTCAGGCCGCAGGTCCCGGAGATATTTGGCCGGCCTGCCTGCCCATAGCTCACCCGAGCGGATGACCTTGCCCGAGGTCAGCATCGCGCCGGCGGCCAGCATGCCATGGCCCTCGATGATCGAACCGTTGAGCACGATCGTACCCAGCCCGACGAATGCGCGATCTTCCAGCGTGCAGCCGTGCAGCATCACCATATGCCCGACAAGGCAATCCTCGCCGATGATCGTGGGATAGCCGGAGTCTCCACCATGCGGAGAGTCGCAATGGATGACGGTGCCGTCCTGGATATTGGTTCGCGCGCCGATGCGGATCCTGTTCACGTCGGCGCGGATCACGCAATTATACCAGATGCTGACATCAGGCCCGATCTCGACATCGCCGATGATGCGGCAGCCGGGCGCGATGAAAGCGCTGTCGGCGATCCGCGGCGCAATGCCGTTGAACGAGAGGATTGTCGTATCGTTCAAAGTCCTGTCCATTCAGTGCTTGCGATGCGGTACACCATCGTTGGATTCAGCGCATCGCTGAACGATGGATCGTGAAAATCAAGATCGGTCCGGCGCCTCATGCCGAGCCTTTCCATCAGCCCCCAGCTCGCGCGGTTGCCGGCTACGGTGAAGGCATAGACGCAGTCCGCGCCGAGGCTGCCGAACGCGCGATCGAGCGAGGCGGCCGCCGCCTCGCGCGCATAGCCTTTGCCCCACATCTCCTCGCGAATTCCCCAGCCGGTTTCGAGGGCGCCGGTGAGATCGGTGCCCTGCGCATCGACCCGCTTGAGCCCGCAATAGCCGAGGAACGCTCCATCCTCACGCCGCTCCACCGCCCAGAAGCAGAAGCCCTGCTCCGCATTCATGCGCTGCATCCGCTCGGTCACCGATCCGGTCCGGCGCGGCGCCATGTCGGCATCCTCAAGCCAGCGCTTGTAGCTAGGCGTCTCCATCTGGCGGACAAGATCATCGTCACCCTCGCGCCATGTCCGCAGATGCAGGCGTGTCGTCGCGATGACGATCTCGCTCACTGGCTTAGCAAGCGGGCGGCATGGGCCGCATGATAGGTGAGAACAGCCGAGCACCCCGCGCGCCGAAATGCCATCAGCGTTTCCAGCACCAGCGCGTCGCGATCGCCCGCGCCCACAGCAGCAGCAGCCTCGATCATCGCATATTCGCCGGAGACCTGATAGGCGAACACGGGCACCTCGAACCGCTCCTTCACCCGCCGGATAATGTCGAGATAGGGGAGGCCGGGCTTCACCATCACGCTGTCCGCGCCCTCGGCGAGATCGAGCGCAACTTCACGCAACGCTTCCTCGGCATTGGCGGGATCCATCTGATAGGTTTTCTTGTCGCCGGTCAGCAGCCCGCCCGAACCGACCGCGTCGCGGAACGGGCCGTAGAAGGCGCTCGCATATTTGGCGGCATAGGCCATGATCTGGACGTTGACATGCCCCTCGCGTTCCAGCGCGGCGCGGATCGCCCCCACACGCCCATCCATCATGTCGGACGGCGCAATGATATCCGCCCCCGCCCGCGCCTGGTTGAGCGCCTGGGCAACGAGCAGCTCGGCGGTCGCGTCGTTCAGGACATAGCCATTGGCATCGACCAGCCCATCATGGCCATGGGAGGTATAGGGATCGAGCGCGACATCGGTGAGCACGCCAATCTCGGGAGCCGCATCCTTGATCGCGCCAATCGCGCGGCACATGAGATTGTTGGGGTTCAGCGCTTCCCGTCCATCGTCGGTCCGCAAGTCGTGCGGCGTGTTCGGAAACAGCGCGATGCAGGGAATGCCGAGATCGCGCGCCTCACGCGCCCGCGCCGCTATTCCGTCCACCGACCAGCGCGAGACTCCGGGCAGCGATGCGATCGGTTCCTCGACGTCTTTGCCCTCCGTCACGAACAGCGGCCAGATCAAATTCGACGGTGTCAACACCGTCTCGGCATGAAGCGCGCGGCTCCAGGCTGAGGCGCGGGTGCGGCGCAGGCGAAGCGCGGGATAAGCTGCGGTCATGCCGCCGCACATATCGCGAAGGGCTGGCCGCGGCTAGACGGTGCCGGATCGATCCTAGCGGAACACGAACAGGTAAAGCAGAATGATGATCGGGATTGGAATTCCGATCAGCCACAAGAGAATGCCCTTCATTGTTTTTCTCCTCGGCCCGTCCCGTGGCGTAGGAACGGCGAGCGGCGTGGCTTGTTCCGGCACCTTATCGACCGGCTTGCGTTATGGCGGGCATGAATTTCGTCTCGCGCGCCGCGCTCATCGTAAATTCCCATTCGCGCGTTGGACGAAAGATGTTCAACGATGCTTGTGCCGCACTCAAGGCGCTCCGCATCGGGGTTGACGCCTACGCCGTAAATGATCCGGGCAGACTGCACGCCATAGCCCGAACCGCGTTGGCGAAGCAGCCCGACATACTGATTCTTGGCGGCGGCGATGGCACGATCAGCAGCCTGGTGGACCATATCGTCGGCAGCGACATACCGCTCGGCTTGCTGCCGCTGGGCACTGCCAACAGCTTCGCGCGTACTCTTGGCATTCCGTTCGATCTTGACGAGGCGATCAACATCATCGCGGCCGGCCACCGCCGCCGCATCGACCTGGGCATGATCGACGACGACTATTTCGCTAACAGCGCGGCGATCGGCATGTCACCGCTGATCGCCAAGACCATTCCCCATCAACTCAAAAGGTTTGGCGGCCGCGCCGGTTATGCGCTGTGGGCAGCGGTGCAAAGCGCCCGCTTCGAGCCGTTCCGTGTTACCGTGACCGTGGACGGCGGCGCGCGCGCAATTCTCTCGGCGCTCGAAGTCCGCATCGCCAATGGCAGCTATCATGGCGGCACGCGGGTGGTCGAGCAGGCCAAGGTGGATTCGGGCGAGATCGTCGTTCAGGTGGTGGAAGGCGAAACGCACAGCCGGCTGGCGCTCAACTGGCTCGCCACGCTTGCCGGCTCGGATCTACGTCACCAGCTTACCCGCGAATTTCGCGGCCGCGCGATCAGGATCGAGACCAACCCGCCCCTGCCCATCTCGATCGACGGGGAGGTTCTCGCGCGCACGCCCGTCACCGCCAAGGTCGCCCCGCACGCCATCGAGGTGTTCGCGCCGCGGGAGAATGGAGACGGGTCAAGACGCACTGTCGGCACGATGACGACGCCACCCTGGCGCGATTAGAATGGCCAACCTCCGTTTGGTTCGAGTAGCCTTCGAGCTCGTCGAGAAAGCATATCGAGAATTTGGGCTGGCTGGGCTTTCTCGACTTCGGTTCTCGGCACGCTCGAACCTCCGCTCGAAACAAACGGTTCAGATTAACGGCATTGCACCTACGCGTTGATCTGCTCAAGGCGCTCGCTGATCTCCAACCACGCAAGCTCCGCCTGATCGAGCGCGGTGCTCGTCTCCGCATGCATGCGGGCAAGCGTTGACATGGGGAGTTTGGCCAGCGCGGGAGCCGCGCCCGCGGGATCGAACATCGCCCGATCAATCGCTGAACGTTCGGCGGTAAGCCGCGTCACTTCGGCTTCGGCCGCCTCCGCCGCGCGACGCAGGTCCTGGCTTCGTGCGCGGAGATCGGCGGCGGCGCGCCGGTCCTTTTTCCGTGCCCCTTGCTCGGGCCGCTTCGCGGCACCGGCTGTCGAGAGCACGAACGCCATATAATCTTCGAGGCTGCCCTCATATTCGCGCGCCGTCCCGCCATCGACCAGCACGAGCCGATCCGCCGTCAGCTCCACCATGTGGCGATCGTGGCTGACCACCACCACCGCGCCGGAATAGCTGTTGAGCGCTTGCACCAGCGCCTCGCGCGCATCGACATCGAGATGGTTGGTGGGCTCGTCGAGGATCAGCAGGTGCGGCGCCTCCCGCGTGATCAGCGCGAGCGCGAGCCGCGCCCGCTCGCCTCCGGAAAGCTTGCGGACCTGGGTCGTCGCCTTGTCGCCCGAAAAACCGAAGCGGCCGAGCTGCGCCCGCACCGCCGCCGGCGTCTTGCCCGGCATCACCCGCGTCATATGCGCGAGCGGCGTATCGTCGCCATCGAGCTCTTCCACCTGATATTGGGTGAAATAACCCACCTTCATCTTGCCCGATGCGACCTTTGCACCTTCCATGGGCGCGAGCTGAGCAGCAAGCAGGCGCGCCAGCGTGGTCTTGCCGTTGCCGTTGCGGCCAAGCAGCGCGATGCGATCGTCGGGATCGATGCGCAAGTTGAGCCGCTCGAGGATCGGTCGCTCCGCATAGCCGACGCTGGCCAGATCGAGCGTGATTAGCGGCGGCCGGAGTTCGTCGGGATCGGGAAAGTCGAAGCTGAGCGTCGGATCCTCCGCCATCGCCGCGATCGGCTGCATCTTGGCGAGCATCTTCGCGCGCGACTGCGCCTGCTTCGCGGTCGAGGCGCGGGCGCTGTTGCGCGCGATATAATCCTGCAGCTTGGCGCGCTGCGCTTCCTGGTTGGCGCGGGCGGAGGCAAGCTGCGCCGCCCGTTCGGCGCGCTGCCGCTCAAAGCTATCATAGCCGCCTGCATAGAGCGTAGTCTTGCCGCCCTCCAGATGCAGGATGTTGTCGACGACATTGTTGAGAAGGTCGCGCTCGTGGCTGATCACCACCATCATCGCCGGATAGGCTTTGAGGAAATTTTCGAGCCACAAAGTCGCCTCGAGATCGAGATGGTTGGAGGGCTCGTCGAGCAGCAGCAGATCGGGCCGCGAGAAGAGCAGCGCCGCAAGCGCGACGCGCATCTTCCAGCCGCCCGAATAGCTATCGAGCGGCCGCCCCTGCATCTCTTCGTCGAAGCCCAGACCCACCAATATGGCCGATGCGCGCGCCGGCGCCGTGTAAGCATCAATCGCACCGAGGCGATCGTAAATATCGCCCAAGCGATCGGGATCGTCACAGGTCTCGCTTTCGGCGAGCAGCGCCGCGCGCTCGGTATCGGCCGCGAGCACCGCCTCGATCGGCGTCGTGGTGCCGCTCGGCGCCTCCTGCGCGATATAGCCAATGCGCGTGCCGCGCGGCATTTCGACGGCGCCGCCGTCGGGATCGATCTGGCCGATCATCACCTTCATCAAGGTCGACTTGCCCGCGCCGTTGCGGCCGATCAGGCCGACGCGACTCTTTGGCGGCAGCGCCGCAGTCGCGCCGTCGAGGATCATGCGACCGCCGAGGCGCACGGTGATGCCGTTCAGATTGAGCATGGTGCGGCGCACCTAACATGGTGCGCAGCTAAAGTCAGCTGCTCTTGCTAACGGGTTCCGCGGACGCCTGATCCCCCCTTCATTGGCGATTTCGCAGTTTCTGCTGAGAGCAGCGACATGAGGCGAAGGATGGACACGATCGCCTCGCAGCACGCGCTGTTCCGAAGGCAGTGGATGCCCCGTGAGGATTCGAACCTCAATTGACGGAGTCAGAGTCCGTAGTCTTACCTTTAGACGACGGGGCATCAGTCAGGCGCGCGAAATAGGTGCTGGGCTTTATGCTGTCAACGTCGCAGCCCCGGCATTCCGGGGCTCTTGCTCCTGCCCCCCGGCCGGGATAGTCTGGCGGCAAGTTCCGGAGTCATGCGGTTCCGGTGAAAATGAAGAGTGTGTTCCATGGCGCAGCGTTCCGCACGGGCAGCGCCGCCGCCCGCCCGGCCGCAGTCGCCAGCCAGGGGGCGCGCGGCATCGCCCCTTCCCCAGACCCGCCCCCCCCATTCCAGCTATGCCGCGATCGATCTCGGCACCAATAATTGCCGACTGCTGATTGCGCGGCCTTCGCAGCATGGCTTTGTCGTGGTCGATTCCTTCTCGCGCATCGTCCGGCTGGGCGAAGGGCTGGCCTCATCGGGGTCGCTGGGCGACGCGGCAATGGATCGCGCGATCGATGCGCTCAGGATATGCGCGGACAAGATCGTCAAGCGCCGGGTCGGGCTCGTCCGCTCGGTGGCTACCGAGGCGTGCCGCCGCGCGCGCAACGGTCGCGCGTTCATCGATCGCGTTTATAGCGAAACGGGCATAGCGCTGGAGATCATTTCGCCCGAACAGGAGGCAAGGCTCGCCATGGCGGGCTGCCATGCGCTGCTCGAGCCCGGCGAAGGCCCGGCCATGATCTTCGACATTGGCGGCGGCTCGACCGAGCTCATATTGCTCGAAGGGCGCGGCGATGACGAGCTGCCGCATATTCTGGACTGGTGCAGCATTCCATGGGGCGTCGTGTCGCTGACCGAAAGCGAGCCGGTTGACCATTCGAGTGCCGCCGCGCGCCAGGCTGGCTACGCGGCGCTGCGCGCACGGGTGACGGACGCGCTTGCCGGCTTCGGCGAAAGAATCGCCATGCCCGACATGGGGGCGCGGCTGCTCGGCACCAGCGGCACCGTCACCACGCTCGGCAGCGTCTATTTGAACCTGCCGCGCTATGATCGCCGCGCGATCGATGGCCTGGTTGTTCCCGTGCAGGCGATGCGCGACATCAGCCGCGAACTCGCGGGGCTTTCGGTGGCCGAGCGTTCGCGCGTTTCCAGCATCGGCAACGAGCGCGCCGATCTCGTCGTGGCGGGCTGCGCGATCCTCGAATCGATCCTGGATGTCTGGCCGGCCGAGCGGCTGGTCGTCGCCGACCGCGGCATCCGCGAAGGCATTCTCCGCTCGCTGATGGCACGCGACGGGCATACCTGGTGAGCCGCGGCGGTTCAGGCGGACGCCAGCGAGTGCGCACCGCGCGGGGCCGTAGCGCGGCTTCGACCCGCTGGCTCGAGCGCCAACTCAACGACCCCTATGTCCGCCGCGCCAAGGCCGAGGGCTATCGATCGCGCGCGGCTTACAAACTGCTTGAACTCGACGAGCGTTTCGGGCTGCTGCGCGGCGTGACGCGCGTCGTCGATCTCGGTGTGGCGCCGGGTGGCTGGGCACAAGCGGTCAAGCGCCGCAAGCCTGAGGCGCGGATCGTCGGCATCGACCTGCTGCCGACCGATCCGATCGAGGGCGTGACGCTGATTCAGATGGACTTTCTCGATGACGAGGCACCAGCCAAGCTTGCGGAAGCCCTGGGCGGGCCTGCCGATCTCGTGCTTTCCGACATGGCCGCCAACACCGTCGGCCATCCGCAAACCGATCATCTGCGGACGATGGCACTGGTGGAAGCCGCCGCCGTTTTCGCCGGCGAGGTGTTGAAACCGGGCGGCGCCTTCGTCGCCAAGGTGCTGGCAGGTGGCGCGGACAATGATCTCGTCGCGCTGCTCAAGCGCATGTTCGCCACGGTCAAGCACGCCAAGCCGCCCGCCAGCCGCAAGGGCAGCTCGGAATGGTATGTGATCGCGCAGGGTTTCAAGGAGCCGGCTGCCTAGCATAGCATTCAGCAATGTCGGTCGCACGCGCGACCAGCACAGCATGGAGGAGACATGGATGTCGGATGAACTGGTGCGTTACGAGGCGGATGGGCTGGCGATGGTCAGCCATCTTTATCTCCCGGAGACTCTATCGGATCGCCGTGCACCCGGCGTCCTCGTCTTTCCGGAAGCTTTCGGGCTCGGCGAGCACGCCAAATCGCGAGCCGAGCGGCTCGCGTCACTCGGCTATGTAGCGCTCGCCTGCGATATTCATGGCGATGGCAAGATCGTTGGCAGTCTCGACGAGGTCATGGCCTTGCTCGGGCCGCTGTTCGCCGACCCTTCGCGGACGCGTGCTCGTGCGCAAGGCGGGCTCAGGGCGCTCGCGGCACGCGATGAAGTCGATGCCAACCGTGTCGCCTCGATCGGCTTTTGCTTTGGCGGTACGTTGTCGCTCGAGCTGGCTCGGAGCGGTGCCGATATTCGCGGCGTCGTCAGCTTCCACGGTGGACTTTCAACTGCCAAGCCGGACGCCAGCAAGGTGAAGGCGAAGCTGCTGGTCTGCACCGGCGCGGACGATCCGGGCATTCCCGTCGAGCAGCGGAACGCGTTCGAAGAGGAGATGCGCGCCGCCAAAGTCGATTGGCAGATGCACGTCTATGGCGGGGTGGTGCACAGTTTCACGAACCCGGATGCCGACAAGCTCGGCCGCCCTGAATTCGCGCGCTATGACGCGAAGGCGGATGCCCGGTCCTGGGCCACGATGCGGGCGTTTTTCGACGAGATCTTCTGACGCTTAGACGCGTCGAATCTTCAGGCGCCGAGCGCGAGATCTGGCGGGGCATTTCGCTCGGCCAGATCTTCCGCGCCCTCGACTTGCCGACACGCGGACGGCAATATGCGGGTGCGATGCTGCCGCTGCTCCTTTCCGCCCTGGCGATGACGTTGATCGTTGGCCTGCGCTATCTGGCGACGAGCGGCGGTTTCGCGCTGGCGACGCGGCTCAGCCGGCCCGGCCTCTATCTCGGACTCGATCGCCAGATACGCGCCGAGATCGGCTGGTCGCTCCTCTCCGCCGCGATTTACGGCATCCCGGCCGGGATCGTCGCCTGGGGCTGGCAGCAGCGTGGCTGGACGCGCATTTACAGCGATGTCGCCGCATATCCGCTCTGGTGGTGGCCCCTTTCGATCGCTCTATACCTGATGGCGCATGACACATGGTTCTACTGGACCCACCGCGCCTTTCATCATCCCCATCTTTTCGGCCGCATCCATGCCGTCCACCACGCCAGCCGCCCGCCGACCGCTTGGGCCGCCATGAGCTTTCATCCGTCGGAGGCGCTATCGGGCGCTATCGTGATTCCCGCGCTCGCCTTCCTGGTCCCGATCCATGTCGCGGCGCTGGGCGTGGTGCTGGCGATCATGACGCTGATGGGCGTCACCAATCATATGGGCTGGGAATTATTCCCCCGCGCGCTGGTGCGCGGGCCGGTCGGCAGTTGGATCATCACTGCCAGCCATCATCAGCGCCATCATGAGCAGTATCGGTGCAATTACGGGCTCTATTTCCGTGTGTGGGACCGGCTGTGCAGCACCGATCGCGGGCTCGGCGATTTCGGCGGCTGACCGCTCAACGGCAGTGCATCTCGCCCTTATCCACCGATTTGCCGAGGATCGCACCGCCAGCCGCGCCGATCAGGATGCCGATCAGCCCGCCGCCGCCCAGGATCGCACCCAGCGCCGCGCCGCCGGCGCCGCCCACCACAAGCCCGGTCGTGCCGTTCGAGCGCTTGCAATAATAGCGCCCATCGCTGCCGCGGTAGACGCGATCGTCGCGCGTCAGCGGGCGATCATAGTTGGGATCGTCGCGATAATCGCGGCTAGCGTCATAATCGGACGCCGCACCCGGATGATAATAGTCCCCCGAAGGCGGCGGTGGAGGCGGCCCGTCATAGCTTGAACGGCCGCCCGTATCGGGCACGCATCCGCCCAGCGGCATCAGCATCGCGGCCATCGCCAGAGCGGACATGGAGCGCTTCAACGGCATCGGGTTCCTCCTAAGCTTTTGATCGCATCATGACGGGAATCGCAGCGCTTGTCCCGCGCTAGATTTCCCCCGCGCGTCCGCGATCGCAAACGGAACCGCCACTGCGATCGCGCGCTTTTGACTGGTACATGGAGAGGAACGTCATGCGCAATTTTCTGGGCACGCTGATCGGTGCGGCGATCGATCGCCGCGATGGGGATTCAGGGATCAAGGGCGCGTTGCTGGGCTCGCTGGCCGAGGGCGCGATCAAGAAGGCCGGACCGCTGGCACTGACCTTTGCGGTCGGGTGGGGCGCGTTCCGGCTCGTCCGGCGCGGCATGGGCGTGACGCGACGCGAACCCGGCCGGGCCTGAGGCAGCGCAGATATCGCTTCCCATCGCCGCCACGGCGGCCTAAATTCACGCCATCCCCGGGGAGCCAGCTTATTGGCTGAGAGGTGCAGGTTGCGCTGCACGACCCGCTGAACCTGATCCCGATCATTCGGGCGTAGGGAGGGAGTTCGGGTCATCCGTTCTCCTTCCATTGAAGGAGTAAATGAGATGGCCGACATTCCTGCCCGCACCGAACTCAAGGTCACCACCGGGCCGATCCGCGGCAGCCGCAAGGTGCATGTCGGCCCGCTCCGTGTGGCGATGCGCGAGATCGATCTGGAGCCAAGCTCCGGCGAGCCGAGCCTGCGCGTCTACGACACCTCCGGCCCCTACACCGATCCCAATGCACGCATCGACATCATGGCGGGCCTGCCCGCGCTCCGCCGCGACTGGATCGTCGCGCGCGGCGATGTCGAGGACTATGATGCGCGGGCGGTGAGGCCCGAGGATAACGGCCTCACCGGGCCGGATCGGGCCAAGGGCGTCAACCAGTTTCCCAATGTCGTGCAGCGGCCCTTGCGCGCAAAGCCGGGCATGAACGTGAGCCAGATGCATTATGCCCGCCGCGGCATCATCACGCCCGAGATGGAATATGTCGCCATCCGCGAAAATCTCGGCCGCGCCGAACTCAAGGACAAGCTCGCCCGCGACGGGCAGGATTGGGGCGCCGCGATTCCCGACTATGTCACCCCTGAATTCGTGCGCGACGAGGTTGCGCGCGGGCGCGCCATCATCCCCTCCAACATCAACCACCCCGAGAGCGAGCCGATGGCGATCGGCCGCAACTTCCTCGTCAAGATCAACGCCAATATCGGCAACTCGGCGGTCGCCTCGTCGGTCGCCGAAGAGGTCGAGAAGATGGTGTGGGCGATCCGCTGGGGTGCGGATACGGTGATGGATCTTTCCACCGGCCGCAACATCCACGACACCCGCGAATGGATCCTGCGCAACTCCCCCGTCCCGATCGGCACCGTGCCGATCTACCAGGCGCTCGAGAAGGTCGGCGGCATCGCCGAAGATCTGAGCTGGGAAATTTTCCGCGACACGCTGATCGAGCAGGCCGAGCAGGGCGTCGACTATTTCACCATCCATGCCGGCGTGCGCCTGCCCTATATCCCGCTGACCGCGAAGCGCGTCACCGGCATCGTCTCGCGCGGCGGCTCGATCATGGCGAAATGGTGCCTCAGCCACCACAAGGAGAGTTTCCTCTACGAACATTTCGACGAGATCACCGAGATCATGAAGGCCTATGACATCGCCTATTCGCTGGGCGACGGCCTCCGCCCCGGATCGATCGCGGACGCCAATGACGAGGCGCAGTTCGCGGAGCTCTACACGCTGGGCGAGCTGACCAAACGCGCCTGGGCGCAGGACGTGCAGGTGATGATCGAAGGCCCCGGCCATGTGCCGATGCACAAGATCAAGGAGAATATGGACAAGCAGCTCGCAGCCTGCGGCGAGGCGCCCTTCTACACATTGGGGCCGCTCACCACCGATATCGCGCCGGGCTATGACCATATCACCAGCGGCATCGGCGCCGCGATGATCGGCTGGTACGGCACGGCGATGCTCTGCTACGTCACGCCCAAGGAGCATTTGGGCCTGCCCGATCGCGACGATGTGAAGGTCGGCGTCGTCACCTACAAGCTCGCCGCCCACGCCGCCGATCTGGCGAAGGGCCACCCCGCCGCGAAGCTGCGCGACGACGCGCTCAGCCGCGCCCGCTTCGAATTCCGCTGGCGCGACCAGTTCCACCTCTCGCTCGACCCCGACACCGCCGAGCAATATCACGACCAGACGCTGCCCGCCGAAGGCGCCAAGACCGCGCATTTCTGCAGCATGTGCGGCCCGAAATTCTGCAGCATGAAGATCACGCAGGAGGTGAGGGATTTCGCGAGCAAGCAGAATGCCGGTGCGGAGACGTTCATTGCCGCAAATCCTCCCCTGCAAGGGGGGGGTGACCATGCGCAGCATGGTGGATGGGTCGCGCCGCTAAGCGCTACCGATGCGGAAGCGGGGATGGAAGAGATGAGTGAGAAGTTCAAAGAGAAGGGCGGGGAGATTTATCTGCCTGCGAAGTAGCAAGACCGCGCTTAATCTGAGGCTATGCGATAGCTCCTTCTATCGCTAAAGACTTTCCGTCTGCGTGTTTAAGAGATTGACAATGATGTCAAAAGAACCTGGCAAAGCAATACCCGGAACCAATGATGCTGGAGATGTTATTTCCGTTTGTGGCATCGTAATGCCAATTTCGGCTATTGACAGTTATGATACCGGACATTGGAGCGATGTTGAAGTTATTCTCGAAAGGGGGATTAAACAAGGGGGATTCAAAGCTCAGCCTGTTTGGGAAAGTATCGACACAGATATCATACAGAGTCGTATTATTCGGAACATCTATCAAAACCCGATGCTTATCTGCGATATAAGTGGTTTAAATCCAAATGTCATGTTTGAGCTTGGCATGCGCCTGACATTTAGAAAACCTGTAATTATTGTTGCTGACGACAGAACGAAGCTGCCGTTCGATACCAATGTCATTGAGCATTTGATTTATCCATCGGATTTACATTTTAGAAAAATTGAGAAATTTATTGATGAAATATCGAATAAATTATCATCTTTAGAAAAAAGTTGCAGAGAAAATAAATACAAACCTTATCTCGACAGCTTTGGTGCTTTTACGGTGGTAGAGCCGGAGCAAAATAATATAAAATTTGATGATTTTGTTGTGACTCGGCTGGAACAAATATCATCCAGCGTGCAAAATCTTGAGCGAGGTATGCGGTCTAAATTAACCCTTGAAGATTTGTATCTGCGACCGGAAGAGACCTCCATGTGGACAGACGATCGAGTCAAATTGCTCACCAACATGTGGCAAGCGGGAATGTCGGCGTCTCAGATTGCTGAGAAGCTCAATATGAACAGAAACGCTGTCATCGGTAAGGCGCATCGGCTGGGTCTAAAATCTCGACTAGCCACTATTAGTAGTCAAGGTCGAGAAGAGTAAACATAGCTCACTTTAATTAATGACCCGCGTCGATACTGATTCGATCGCTTGACCCGCAGCCTTTGCTACCACGTCCAGCTCCCCCTCGATCACCTTGAGATAGACCCGTACCGCAGGCGGCGGAATGTGGCGGCCGATCTCATATTGACGGATGTTGGCGGGCGGGATGCCGCAGGCCTTGGGCGAAAGGCTTGCCTGTTCAGCACCAGCCGGTTGCGCAGCCGCCGGATGCGCTACGTCCATAGTACAATTCAGAGAAGGTTCGGATGGATCAATTTGGGACATGGAGAAGGGTTGCCATGCTGCTTCGCCTTGCTAAAAGGGCTGATCAATAGAAGCGGGGATAGAATGAAAAAATATAGAGGAACTCGTCGTGCTGCATTTGCAGCAATTTCCTACTGCTTGCTTTCAAGTGCTGCGCCAAGCATTGCTACGCAAGTGATAAACCCGGTTGGTGATGGAGCCGTCAACAATGGACAATGCTTTGGATGTGCGACATCCATTGATAAGTCTTACGTTATAGTCTCATCATTTTGGGATGGAATAGTCAAGTTTTCCCGGTCCGACATTTCTGGCACCGTAGCTGATGCCAAATTCACGCTGACCACGCCGGGCACATCCCTCTTTGAAACAAATGTTCAAGTCTTCGGCTTTGGATCAAGTTTTGGCCAACTTGACGCAACTGACGCGGGCGCAGGTAGCTTTCTCGGAGTGATGAACTTCTCCCCAGATGGCGGAGTCGGCACATTCGATGGGACCGCTTTTTTAAACACTTCCATCTCCTCATTCGTCGGGTTTAGATTGGCAACCCCAAATAACATCGGCACCGATCTGTTCGGTTCCCTCGATGCAGGTGTGCCAGGAAAACTGTCATTTGACCTAACCGACCCGGGGCCGCCATCCTCAGCGGTGCCGGAAAATGCAAGCTGGATCATGATGATTGCTGGCTTTGGGTTGGTCGGTTTAGCTATGCGCAAAAGACACGGATTGCACACAATAGTGGCAGGTATCAGCTAGAAAATAAATGCTGACCTGCATCGCTCACCCACAGCCTTCGGCACCACCTCCGGCTGCGCCTCGATCACCTTGAGATAGGCCGGCACCGCAGGCGGCGGCATGTGGCGGCCGATCTCATATAAGCGGATGTTGGCGAGCGGGATGCCGTAGGTGGAGGTTTGGCTTCCAGGCTCACGCCAAACCAGTTCGTAGCCTCCAACGCACGGTGCTGTCCGCCGCCTACCCCACCTCCACGCCCTTCCAGAACGCCACCCGGCCCTTGATCTCCGCCGCCGGTTTGGCATCGTACCAGACGGCGTCCCGGTTCTCCGCGCCGTTCACCTCCAGATGATAATAGTTGGCCGTACCCTTCCACGGGCAGATGCTGGTCGTGTCGCTGGGCGACAGCGGCAGGCCCCGCTTGATCCGGTTCGCCTCATCCTTGTCCGGATCATGGCCGACGATCTCATGAGGTTGAAACGCGGCGCTCAAGCTGCTACGTTACATGTAACGGAGATCGTCCATGGGCAAGCACGAAAATCTGACAGGAGCGCAACGTGTCGCCCGCCGCCGGGCCGCCTTGCGCGCGCAGGGGCTGCGGCCGAAGCAGTTCTGGCTTCCCGATCCGCGCGATCCGAAGGTGAAAGCGGATATTGATCGCGCCGTCGCGGCCATCAACGCCAGTGAGGAAGAAGCGTCGATCATGGCGTTTGTCGATGCCGCGAACAATGAGCTGATGGCAACGCTGCCGCCCTATGATTGGGGCGATCAGCCACCCGCAACGGACGGCTCCAAGCCCGCGTGAAGCGCGGCGAGATCTGGACGGCGTCGGGCGGCACCGATTATGCCGGAAAGCCGCGTCCCTGGCTGATCGTCCAGTCCGATCTGTTTCCCGTCGAGGCTTCGGTCATCCTGTGCGGCTTCACCACCGTGGTGGACGACAGCGAAATCCTCCGCCCGCTGATCGAGCCCGATCAGGGCAATGGCCTGCGCGCGCCGTCGCGGGTCATGATCGACAAGGTCAGCGCCGTCGCACGCACGAAATTGCGCGATTATATCGGCGTGCTTTCCAACGAGCATATGAGCCGCGTCGAACGCGCGCTCGCCCTCATCCTCGGCTTCGCTGACTGATCGGTCCGGTCACGCTCTCCCCCTCTACTCACCCCACCTCCACGCCCTTCCAGAACGCCACCCGGCCCTTGATCTCCGCTGCCGCCGGCTTGGGATCGGCATAGTACCAGACGGCGTCGCGGTTCTCCGCTCCGTTTACCGTCAGATGATAATAGCTGGCCGTGCCCTTCCACGGGCAAATGCTGGTCGTCTCGCTGGGCGACAGCAGCGCGCGATCGACCGCCTCCAGCGGGAAATAATGATTGCCCTCGATCACCACTATATCGTCGCTGCGGGCAATCACCGCGCCGTTCCACCGTGCCTCGACCATGCCGCACTCCCCGATCCATGCGGGCATCGGATCAGCGCTGCCCGTTCCAGGCGTTGATATAGGGTTCGGAATCGCAGTTTCCACCAGCTTGCTTGCGGCAGGTGTCATCCCATGCCCGCCGTATCTGTTGAACCGTCGGTAAAGATGAGCCAGCGCTTTCGTCGCTGCCGGGTGGATATCTATATTGGGACAACTCCTTTCACAAAATACTATTTTCTATTGGGGAAGGGATGCTAAGTTTCCGCGCTCTTAGGGAGGGGATCAAGCAACATGGCCACTTCGCCGGATCAACCCTTGCAGGGTGAGACTCTAATTGCGACGCCGGCTGGAGGGCAAGTCATTACCGCCACACCATGGTCGCGCTTCTGGGCTCGTTTTCTTGATACCAACATTTGGGCGATTCCTGCCGCCATATTGCTGTATGTCTTGCTGCCGCGAGGCGTTTGGAATTTCCTACGGCTGGAATCTGCGGAGTACCTCCAATATTTGGCATCGATACCTTTCATCGTGCTGTTCGACGCAATATGCATGTCGATATTCGGACAATCTCCCGGCAAAGCGATCCTTGGCATTCGGCTGACTAATCAGGACGGTACCAGGCTGACTTTTTTCGAAGTGGTTAAGCGGGATTTTTCGCTTTTCCTACGAGGCTTTGGGTTGGGCATACCGATCGTTGCCCTCATCACTCTGATATGGTCGTTCGTGAAAGTTAACGGTCGTGATCAAGCTGGATGGGACAGGAAGTGTCACACGGTGGTCATCAGGGAGGGGGCTTGCTTTGAGAGAACCGCTATCGTCGTCTTTCTTATGTTTTCTATCTTCGCGGCTTTTGTTGTCGTGAAGATTTACGAGACCGGACTATAGTATTATGTAGCGTCCGCGCGCCGGCCAGGCCGCCAGCACCATTGCCGCCCCGGCGAGGTTCATCAGCAGCGACAGCCCAATCCCGCGCCGTGCGCCGCCAGCAAGAGCCACACGACCGCCAGGATCTGGCCGTCGGTCATCGCCCGGGATCCGACGCGCTACGCCGGTTGCCGAGATCTCGCCTCGCCCAGCCTTCGCATGATCGACATGCACCCGCGGGCTATTCGTGCGGCCGCAGCATCCGGTTCAGCGTCTCGACCACTTCGGCGATCGGCTCGGTCACGGTTACGCTGCGGCCTTCGCCGAAGCGGATGCGCGTGCCCTCCTCCACCATCGATATGAACGTCACCTGCGCCGCGTTGACCGCCACTTCGGCCCGGTCGGCGCCAACGAACATCACGATCATATCCCTCTCCCATGCTGCCGGTCCGCCCGAACCTAACCGCCAAACGGCCGGAACACCATCGCTGGACTCCCAGTGCGGCGCTTCGCGTTCGAAGGCCGCGTCGCGGGTCCGAATGCCATTCCGGGCGTTGTCTATTCACATGCCCCTGCGTTTTCTGATCTCAGCCCCGGTGCTTGCTGTCGCCGCCATTGTGCCTGCCCCTGCGCAGGTTCGCCCCGCCGCTACGCTGGAGCCGCTTCGCTTCTTCGAGGGCCGCACCGAAGGCGAGGGCCGGGTCAAGGTCGTCTTCAAGCCCGAATATGGCGTGCACGTGAAAGGACGCGGGCGAATCGAGCCAGACGGTACGCTGGTGCTGGTGCAGGACGTGTTGGAGGAGGGGAAGCCGCCCCGCCAAAGAAGCTGGCGCATACGCGAGACCGCGCCTGGCCATTACGCGGGTAGCTTGTCCGACGCGACTGGACCGGTTTCGCTGGAGCTTGCGCCGGACGGGCGGATCCACATCAGGTTCAGGATGAAGGGCTCTATCGCGGTCGAGCAGTGGCTTACCGCCGCAGCGGACGGCCGCACTGTTCAGAACATTATGATCATCCGCAAGTTCGGCCTCAAGGTGGCGACCCTCCAGGAGACGATCCGGAAGCTGGGCTAGCTCGTGTCTTTTTGAAGAGACTTCCCTTTCTTCCCGTGCGCCATTTGCCTAACAGGGGAACGGCATGTGGCAACTCTATCAATTCCCGCTCTGTCCCTTTTCGCGCAAGGTGCGGCTCGTGCTCGGCGAAAAGGGCGTCGGCTATGAGCTGGTGCGCGAATCGCCCTGGCTCCAGCGCGACGAATTCGTCGACATGAACCCGGCCGGGCAGACGCCGGTGCTGGTCGATAGCGAGAGCGGGCTCATCCTGATCGATAGCGCCGCGATCTGCGAATATTTCGAAGAGACGATCGAGAAATCGCCGATGATCCCCGGCAGCGCCGCCAACCGCGCCGAGGTGCGCCGCCTGGTCGCCTGGTTCGACACCAAGGTCTATGGCGAGGTGGTCGGCCCGCTGATGCACGAACGCATGCTGAAGCGCCTCGTCCAACGCGCCTCGCCCGACGCCAAGGCGCTGCGCGAGGCGATGAAGGTCGCCAACGCCCATCTCGATTATATCGATTATCTGCTCGATCACCGGCGCTGGCTCGGTGGCCCGGTGCTGAGCCTCGCCGATCTCGCGGCGGCGGCGCATCTTTCGGTGGCGGATTATCTCGGAGGGATCGACTGGCGCGGGCATGAGCAGACCCGCACCTGGTATTCGGGATTGAAGTCGCGCCCCAGCTTCCGGCCCATGCTGGCCGAGCGGATGGAGGTGATCGCGCCGCCCGAACATTACGACAAGGTGGACTTTTAAGCCCGCAGCCCACATCTGCGGCGCATGGCTGCCCCAGTTCTCGCTTATGAAAATCTCGGCCTGATCCAGGGATCGGGCTGGCTGTTCCGCAATCTCGAGCTCTTCATCGGCGAGCGCGACCGGCTGGCGCTGATCGGCCGCAACGGCGCTGGCAAGACGACGCTGCTCAAATTGCTCGGCGGGCGCATCGAACCCGACGAAGGCCGCCGCACGATCGTGCCGGGCACCAAGGTCGTGCTGCTGGAGCAGGACCCGGACCTCTCCGGCTATGCCACGTTGCGCGATTTCGCGCTGAGCGGCACGGATGCACCGCCCGCCCATGAGGTCGACGCGATCGCCGATCAGCTCGGCATCGATCTTTCCCGCAGCGCCCTCACCGCCAGCGGCGGCGAGCGCCGCCGCGCCGCGATCGCCCGCGCGCTCGCGATGGAACCGGACGTGCTCCTGCTCGACGAGCCGACCAACCATCTCGATCTCGCTGCGATCGAATGGCTGGAAGGCTGGCTCAACCGCTACGCGGGCGCATTCATCGTCATCAGCCATGACCGCACTTTCCTCAAGCGGCTGACCCGCTCCTCGCTCTGGCTCGATCGCGGCAGCCTGCGGCGCGCCGAGATCGGCTTCGGCGGCTTCGAGGCGTGGACCGAAAAGGTCTATGAGGAGGAGGCGCGCAACGCCGAACGGCTCGACGCCAAGCTCAAGCTCGAGCTGCACTGGCTCCAGCGCGGCGTCACGGCCCGGCGGCGGCGCAACCAGGGCCGGCTCGCCAAGCTCCACGAAATGCGCGCGGCGCGTGCGGCGATGATCGGCCCAGCCGGCACCGCCAAGCTCGCGGTCGAAGCCGACGAGGTCCGCACCAAGACCGTCATCGATGCGGAAGGCGTAACCAAAAGATTCGACGAACGCGCGATCATCCGCAACTTCACGCTCCGCATCCAGCGCGGCGACCGCATCGGCATCGTCGGCGCAAACGGCGCGGGCAAGACCACGCTGCTCCGCCTGCTGACCGGCGAGCTTCCACCGGACGAAGGCACGATCAAGCTCGCAAAGACGCTCAATGGGGTGGTGATCGATCAGCAGCGCAAGCTGATGACGCCCGAAAAGCGCGTGCGTGACGTGCTTGCTGACGGCGGCGACTGGATCGAGGTGCGGGACGTGAAGAAGCACATCCAGGGCTATCTCAAGGAATTTCTGTTCGAACCGGGGCTTGCCGATGCGCGGATCGGCACGCTTTCGGGCGGCGAGCGCTCGCGGCTGCTGCTCGCCCGCGAGTTCGCGCGCAAATCCAATCTGCTCGTGCTCGACGAGCCCACCAACGATCTCGATCTCGAAACACTCGATCTGCTCCAGGAAGTGATCGCCGATTATGACGGCACCGTCCTGATCGTCAGCCATGATCGCGATTTCCTCGATCGAACGGTGACGATCACGCTCGGCCTCGATGGCTCGGGCAAGGTCGATATCGTCGCCGGCGGATATGAAGATTGGCAGAAACTGCGATCTTCGCCGGCAGAGGGGCGAAAGGCGGCACAGCAGCCGCGAACCGCTGCGCCAACGATGGACCGGCCGCGGACAACGAAGCTCAGCTACAAGGACCAGCGCGATCTGGACTTGCTGCCAGCGGAGGTCGAACGGCTCGAGGCCGATATCCTGAAGAGCGAAGCAGAGCTTGCTGATCCGGCGCTTTACACGCGCGATCCCACGCGCGTTGCCGAGTTGAGCGAATTCATCGCCGCCACCCGGCACAAGCGGGACGAGGCCGAGGCTAGATGGTTGGAACTGCTTGAAAAATCGGAGAATCTCTAGTTTCATGCCACGGGTGAACCGTCAAGCGCCATCGGGGCAACCGGCAATTTGGCAATGGCGGTCAACGGACAGAATTTTAAGTAGCGCGGGATCGTGCGCGAACTTGAAATCGTTTAACATTGTCGAATGGCGAGACTCGATCCCGATCTCCTCTTGCGCGCCTATACCGTCGGTGTTTTCCCGATGGCCGACAGCCGGCGGGCGAAGGACATCTTCTGGGTTGAGCCGAAGAAGCGCGGCATCCTCCCGCTCGACGGCTTCCATCTCTCGCGCTCGCTGGCGAAGACGATCCGCTCCGGACGCTTTCGCGTAACCGCTGACCGGGCATTTTGTGACGTCGTGCACGGCTGCGCCGAGCCCACGCCGGATCGGCCCGACACCTGGATCAATCCCGAAATCGAACGCGCCTATGCTGCGCTTCACGAACGCGGCCATGCCCATTCGATCGAATGCTGGCAGGGCGATGCCCTCGTCGGGGGGCTCTATGGCGTCAAGCTCGCCGGCGCCTTCTTCGGCGAAAGCATGTTCAGCCGCGCGCGCGACGCCTCCAAAGTGGCGCTGGCTTATCTGGTCGCGCGATTGAAGGTAGGCGGATTCAAGCTGCTCGATTGCCAGTTCATCACCGATCACCTCGCCTCATTGGGGGCCATCGAGATCGATCGGGACCATTATGTCGCGCTGTTGGATGTCGCGCTGGGCGTTTCCTCGGGCGCCGGAGCGGTTTCGTCACCCGATTTCGGCGCGTTGGACCGGCTCGCGCCCACCGTTGCGGCCGATACCGTGTCAGGTCCCGTGTCGGGATATTGCATCACGCAGCTCTTGGGCCAGACATCGTAGATCGGATGCTCAACGACGTTGAGCGAAGGCGATTCCTTGAACAGCCAGCCTGAGAAGATCCGCCGCCATTTCTTGTCCACGCCGAGTGCATCGGTCTGGACGAACGCCCCCGTGAGCTTCTGATCTTCCCAAGGCGCAGTCGTCTCGCAGGCACGCAGGCGGATGATGACATCGCCGACCCGCACCGCTTGGCCCGGATGCATTTTGAGATCGCGCCAGATCCCATTGCGTTTATTGAGCAGACCAAGGACAGCAACCCTGTCCTTCATCGGCGTGACCTGCTGCACCAGCGGCGGGCCGCTGGGGCGTTTCGCGGCGGCTTGCTCCTGCGGCGCAGCTTCGCTGCTATTGCCGGGCTCAGGCTGCGTCGGAGCTTCATCCTCCCCGACGGATGTGGTGGAGCTTTCGTTTTGAAAAGCGACGGCCGAGCCTATCCCGATCGTCGCGGCCGCCACGATCGCGGCCGCAATCCGGCGTCTCATGGCGCAGCGGCGGCGGAATTGGATACAGCGTCGCCCGGCGCGCTACTGGAGCTGCTGCCCGAACGATTGATGAACTGGCCAACCAGCCCCATCATATCCATCGCGCCCTGGGTGTCGGTGATGACGTCGCCGGATTTGAGCGACGTGGTATCGCCCCCAGGGTTGAGCGCAACATAGTTGCCGCCCAGCAGACCTTCGGAGGTGATCGCCGCGCTGCTGTCCGCCGGCACCTTGACGTGCGGATCGAGCGCCAGCGTAGTCTTGACCTGGTAGGTCTGCGGATCAAGCTCCTGATGCGTGACGGTGCCGACCTTCAACCCAGCAATCCGCACATCCGTGCCCACCTCGACTCCGGTCGTATTTGGAAAGAGCGCAATCACCTTGATCGCGCCGGCTGCGGTACCACGGCCCGTCTGCACCCAGGCATACCAGGCAAAGCCGATTGCGAGCAGCACGACCAGCAGTCCAATCAACGCTTCGCCGAAATGTTCGCGATAGGGCAGTCTCATGCTCAGCTTGGCTTCCATGCCTCATAATCGCCGGTCGCGGCCGCGCGATGGCCGCCCGCCTCCAACGCGCCGGCCGGACGATAGGCTGCGTGCGTGCCGGTAGGATTCGGCACCGGCGGCTTTTCCCACTTTCGCGGCGGCGGCAACGCCTCGTCGGGTGGCAGCTCGATCGTATTGTGCAGCCAGCCATGCCATTCCGGCGGAACGCGGCTGGCGTCGTTCGAGCCATTATAGATCACCCAGCGCCGCTTGCGCCCGAATGAATCGGCTTTCTTCGATTCGAAATAGACGTTGCCGAGCGAGTCTTGGCCGACCTTCGCACCATTGCGCCTGCTGTAGAGCAGCGTGCCGATCGTGGCGCCTTCCCACCAGGTGAAGATCTTCATCAGCCAGTTCATATTCGCCACCTAGAGCACTTCCCGAATAAGTGGGAACCGGTTTTTCGGCCGGGAAGTGCTCCAGCTCTTTAATCCGGAGCCTTTCTTGTCCGGCAAGGCGATTCCGCCTTGCCGGGAAAGGCTCTAGCCGCGATGCGGCGCGGGCTCAATAGCTGCTGCGAAATGCGGCGATCAGGCGCTGGACGAGATTGCCGGGGGTCGGCCGCACGACCGTCTGCCGCGGGACCGGCGAGATCCGCCGCAAATCGATCGGATCGGAGGCGGCGAACTGGATCAGGCCAGCGAGCGTCGCGAAAGCGGGGCCGCTATGCGCATCCGGCAATCCGGCCAGGCCGCGCGGCCGCCCGACCCGAACCGAACGGCCGAGCACGCCCTGCGCATAATCGGCGATGCCCTTGAGCTCGGCGCCGCCGCCGGTCAACACCACCTGCCGCCCCACCGGCCCCGAAAAGCCGAGCGATTCAAGCGCCTTCGCAATCTCACCGAACCAGTGATCGAGCCGCTGGCGGATGACGGAGATGAGCTGCGCGCGGGTGATGCGCGCCATTTCCGCACCTTCTTCGTCGCCAATGGGAGCGACATCGATCATGTCATGATTGTCGCGCGGGCTGCTCGTGGCTGAGCCGTGAAAGCATTTCATCCGTTCGGCCTGGGTGCGGCGCGTGCCGAAAGCCGAGGAGATATCGTCGGTGATGTCAGCGCTGCCCGTGGGAATTGACGCAAGCCCGACCAGAACGCCGCCGGCGAACAAGGAGACGTTGGTCACGCCGGCGCCGAGCTCGACCAGCGCGACGCCAAGCTCGCGCTCCTCTTCGGAAAGGCAGGCCATGCCGGTGGCGATCGGCGCGGCGACGATCGACTTCACTGCGAGATGCGCGCTGCGGACGCACAGATCGAGATTGCGCACCGGCGAAGGCTCGGCCGCGACGACGTGGATATCCACGCCAAGCCGATCGGCGTGGAGACCGAGCGGGGTCTTGACGCCGGTCAGGCCATCGAGCGTATAGAGCGTCGGCTGGGCGTGGAGAACCATGCGGCCATCGGGATCGATCGAGTTGCGGCCGGCCGCCAGTAGCGCGTCAATGTCGGTCTGCTCGATCCGGTACCCGCCAATATCGACCTCGACCGAGGCGATATCGCTAACGAGACCGCCAGCCGAAAAGCTGACCCAGACCTTCTCGATATTGACGGCGGCCATGCGCTCCGCCTGCTCGACCGCCTCGCGGATGGCGTTCTCGGTGGCTTCCATGTCCGACACATAACCGCGCCGGACGCCCCGGCTTTCGCGCTGGCCAGTGCCCAGCACTTCGATCTCATTATCGCCCGGCCGTCCGATTAGCGCGCACACCTTGGACGAACCGATGTCCAGCGCCGTGATCAGCCCCTCGTTACGATGATGTTGCGCCATAGAATGCCCCCAGTTGAAGATTCTCCCCCGGAGGGGGAATGTTCAAATTTGCCTGTTCCCCGGATAGGCGAATTTGCGACATTGGACCGCACGGAGTGCGGTGGAGGGGTAATGCCCCATCCCAAGGGCGACACCCCTCCACCAGCCTATGGCTGGTCCCCCTCCCCTTGCAGGGGAGGAATTTCATATATTCTTCACGCCCGCGCCGGGCGGCGCCTCATCGGTGATGCTCTTGCCGGGCTCTTTCGAGACACGGACGACGATGCGGCCCGGCACGCGCATATCGAACCGGACGAAACCCTGCCCGAGCAAACGGAAGCTCGCGTCGCGATGGGCGAAATCGGCGAGCGCCTGGCCGGCCGCTTCCTCGCCCTCGGGCAACGCCAATGTCTCGCCGGACTGAAAACGCAAATCCCAGCGGCGGCCGCCCACCCAGGTCGCGCCCGCCAGCATCGGCTTCAGCGACGGCGCTTTGGCGATCAGTGTGTCGAGCGCATTCACCTGCTGGTTGGCGCCGGGGCCGATCACAATCGGCAGATCGGGCATGGCGGCGACGTCGACCGGCGCGATGACGACACCATTCTGATCGATCAGCGAAAGCTTCTGCTGGAATTGCCAGATCGCAGTGGGCCGGCGCTCGACGATATCGACCACCAGCGTATCCGGCAGGCGACGCGAGACGCGCGCATCGCTGATCCAGCCGAGCTGCCTCAGGCGCTGGCGAATGCCTTCGAGATCGACCAGCGGCATCGCGCGCGATTGCTGGTCCATCGCGATATCCATCACCGCCTGTCGATCCATATTGGCGCGGCCGTGCACTTCCACATTGCGCACCGCGAAGCCGAGGCTGCCGATCGCCTCGCCGATTTCGGTACCGATCATCTGCGGCAACCGCATGGCGATCACGCCGGCGGCGATGGCGGCAGCGACAATGCCCCCGAGCAGATAATTGCCCGCGCGCTTGAGCGTCTCCTGTTTGACCGGGATCGTCGCGAGCGCCTGCACCGCCGTCGATGGCGGGCGGGTGCCACGCTTGCGCGGCCGCGCGTCCGGCAGCCGCTTGCGCGCGCGGACCGCGCCCCCGCGCCGAATGCGGGCCGTGCCGCTCACGCTGCCTCCTCTTGGAGCGCTTCGTCAACGATGCGCTGGACAAGCTCGGCGTAGCTCATGCCCTTGTAGCGCGCCTGTTCGGGAACGAGGCTGAGCGGCGTCATGCCGGGCTGGGTGTTGACCTCCAGCAGGAACAGGCCCTTCAATCCCTTGTCCTCGTCCCAGCGGAAATCCGAGCGCGAAGTACCCTTGCAGCCGAGTAGCTGGTGCGCCTTGAGCGCGATCGCCTTGGCTTCCTCCGCGACATCGTCCGGGATCTCGGCCGGGCAGATATGGACGGTGAGGCCGTCGGTATATTTCGCATCATAATCGTAAAAGCCGCTCTTGGGCTTGAGCTCGGTAACAGCGAGCGCTTCGTTGCCGATGACGGCGACCGTGAGTTCGCGCCCCGGAACGAAGGGTTCGGCGAGCAGATGCTCGAAATGCTTCCAGGGCCCTTCGGATGAACGCGCGATCGGCATGCCGTAATTGCCCTCCGCAGTGACGATCGCAACACCGACCGACGAGCCTTCGTTGACCGGCTTGAGCACATAGGGGCGCGGCATCGGATCACCTGCATAGAGGCTCTCGCAATCGATGACCTGACCCTCCGGCATCGGAATGCCATGCGGCACCAGCTCATGTTTGGTGAGCTGCTTGTCGATGGCGATGACCGACGTGGCCATTCCCGAATGCGTATATTTCACGCCCATAAGATCAAGCATACCTTGCACTGAACCATCCTCTCCCGGTGTGCCATGCAGCGCGTTGAACACGACGTCGGGAGCTGCTTCGGCGATACGTTGGGCGACATCGCGCTCCATATCGATGCGGGTGACCTGGTGGCCGAGGCTCTCGAGCGCATCAGAAACGCCCGCCCCTGAGACCAACGAAACCTCACGCTCGGATGACCAGCCGCCCATCAGAACGACGATGTGGAGGGGCTTCGCATTCACCCCGCCTTCCCCACGCGCTGGATCTCCCATTCGAGCGTCACGCCGGATGTTTCCTTCACGCGGCGGCGAACCTCCTCGCCGAGCGCCTCGATATCTGCAGACGAAGCGCCGCCCAAATTCAACAGAAAATTGGTATGTTTTTCAGAAACCTGTGCATCGCCTATCCGCAGCCCCCGGCAACCGGCCTCATCGACCAGCCGCCACGCCTTGCCGCCGTCGGGATTCTTGAAGGTCGAGCCGCCAGTGCGCGAACGCAGCGGCTGCGAGGCCTCACGTTCGGCAGCAATTCGATCCATCTCCGCGCCGATCTCCGCGCGATCGCCAGGCGTGCCCTGGAACAGCGCCTCGACGACCACCGCGCCTTCGGGCAGCGCAGAATGGCGATAGCTGTAGCCGAGCTTCACGGCGGGCCAGGTTTCGATCGTGCCATCGCGCAGGACGACGGTCGCCTCGATGAGGATGTCGCTGACGTCACGGCCGTAAGCGCCAGCGTTCATGCGAACGGCCCCGCCGGCGGTGCCGGGAATGCCGCGCAGAAATTCGAGCCCCGCGATCCCCGCATCGCGCGCAGCCGTGGCGATGGTGATGCCCATCGCCGCCGCGCCCGCACGGACGCGGTTGCCCGGCTCAACGCTGACCTTGGCGAAGCTCTTAGGCAGGCGGACCGTGACCCCCGGGACGCCGCCGTCGCGCACGATCAGGTTCGAGCCGACGCCGATTGGAAACACTGGCGTTTCGGATGGTAACTCCGCCAGAAAATCAGCGAGATCGCGCACGTCCGCCGGGCGGACCAGCCACTCGGCCGGCCCGCCAGTGCGGAACCAGATGAAATCCGCCAGGGTGCCATCGGCCTCCGCCTGACCACGCAGCGGCGGCAGGCCCGGGACATCAGCGATCCTGGCGGACGCAGGATTCACTTCTTGAGGCCCCACATGCTGAACCAGGTCTCCCATGCGCGCGCATTGGCATCGGCAACCTGCTGCGCGGCCTTGAGCGCGTTGTCGAAATGCTCAGTGCGCGGAAGCAGCCTTTGCGCCGCTTCTATCTGCGCCTTCTGCATCGCAGCCATGCTGTCTTGAAAAACCTTCCAGCCTGAAAATGCATCGTTCATGACGGCACCTTCCTTTGTCCGAGCGCGGCGGCGAGGCCGGCGGCCCATTTGGTGATGTCCCCCGCGCCGAGGCAGATTATCATGTCCCCGGGCTGGATCACACCGGCCAGTGCGTCCGCCAGTGCATCGGGGCCGCCAATTTCCAGCGCCGCGCGATGCCCGCGCTGCTTGAGGCCGGAAACGAGCGCGGCGGCATCGACGCCTTCGATCGGCGCCTCCCCGGCCGGATAGACCGGAGCGACATAGACTATGTCGGCATCGTTGAAGGCGGTCTGGAACTCCGCCATCAGATCGCGCAGCCGGGTGAAGCGGTGCGGCTGCACCACGGCGATCACCCGGCCCTGCACCCCTTCGCGCGCCGCCGCCAGCACGGCGCGGATCTCGACCGGATGGTGGCCATAATCATCGATGATCGTCGCCCCGCCGGTCTCGCCCACCTTGGTGAAACGGCGCTTGACCCCGCCGAACTTTTCAAACCCCGCGCAGATAACATCGTCGGGCACGCCCAGTTCAAGCGCCACGCCGATCGCGGCGATCGCATTGGAGACATTATGGCGGCCCGGCATCGGCAATGTGATATTCGCGAGCTTGCGGCTGTTGCCGTCGCGATCGCGAATAGTGACGTCGAAGCGGTTACCGCCCGGGATCGGCGTCACATTGTCGCCGCGTAGATCCGCCTGCGCCGAGAAACCATAGGTGACGATGCGGCGATCGCGCACGCGCGGGATGATCGCCTGCACCTCGGGATGATCGATGCAGAGGAAAGCGGCACCGTAGAAGGGAACATTCTCGACGAACTCGACGAACGCGTCCTTGATCTTTTCAAAGCTCCCATAATGATCGAGATGCTCGGGATCGATATTGGTGACAATTGCATAGGTGCCGTCGAGGCGGAGAAAGCTGCCGTCGCTCTCATCGGCTTCGACCACCATCCAATCCGATGCGCCGAGGCGCGCGTTGGAGCCATAGCTGTTGATGATGCCGCCGTTGATGACGGTCGGATCGACGCCGCCCGCGTCGAGTAGCGCCGCGACCATCGATGTCGTCGTCGTCTTGCCATGGGTGCCAGCGACCGCGACGGTATTCTTGAGCCGCATGAGCTCGGCCAGCATTTCGGCGCGGCGAACGACCGGCACCCGCTTTTCGAGCGCCAGCTCGACTTCCGGATTGCCGCGCTTGATCGCGGTAGAGACCACCACCACCGCCGCGTCGCCAAGGTTTTCTGCCTTGTGGCCGATCATCACCTGGATGCCGCGCTTGCGCAGACCATCGATCACATAGCCTTCGGCGACGTCGCTGCCCTGCACCTTGTAGCCGAGATTGTGCATCACCTCAGCGATGCCGGACATGCCGATGCCGCCGATGCCGATGAAATGAATGGTGCCGATGTCGGTTGCGACGCCTTTCATGCGCTTTACTCCCCCTCCCTTTCAAGGGAGGGGCGAAGGGGTGGGTGCGCGCGTCCGCGCGCCAAATGACTCGTGGGCAAAAGAGCTTCAGGGGCATTGAGCCCCGTCAGCTCTACCCCATCCTTACATCCCTCCCCTGAAGGGGAGGGAGCGTTAAAGAAGATGCCGCTCACGCGTACGCTCCTTTCAGCCCGCCGACTTGGGGCTCAGTGTCGCCGATCGCGTCCATCACGGGCGTGCGGCCGAGCAATTCGACCAGATCGGCGAGGCGTTCGGCAGCGTCGGGGCGGCCGACATTCCGCGCGCAGCGGGCGGCATTGGTGAGGGCGACAGGATCAAGCGCGAGCTTCTGCATCTGTTTGGCGAGTTCGATGGGCGTGAACTGCGGCTGCTGAATTGAACGCGCCCCGCCTGCCTTCACCATCTCGCGCGCATTGGCGGTCTGGTGATCGTCCGTCGCCGAGGGATAGGGAATGAGGATGGCGGGGCGGCCCACGGTCGTGAGCTCGGCGACCGTCGACGCCCCCGAGCGCGCGATCACCAGATGCGCCCAGCCCAGCCGCGCGGGCATGTCGGCGATATAGGTCGAAAGATCGGCCGGAATGCCGAGCGCGGCGTAGCGGCCGCGGACATTCTCGATATCCTCCGGGCGGCATTGCTGCGTCACCTGCAGCCGGCGGCGGAAGGTGAGGGGAAGCAGGCCGAGCGCTTCCGGCACGACTTCGGACAGGATCGAGGCGCCCTGGCTGCCGCCCGTCACGAGGATGCGGAAGATGCCGTCCGGCAGCAGCGTCGGATAAGGCATGTCCCGTAGCAGCCGGATCTCCTCGCGCACCGGATTGCCGACCAGCGTGACCTTCTCCTCATAGCGCGATTTGAGCCGTTCGACTTCCGGATAGGCGGTCGCGATGGCCGTCACGCGGCGGGCAAGGAAACGGTTGGTGCGGCCGAGCACGGCATTCTGCTCGTGGATCACCGTCGGGATCTTGACCGAAAGCGCCGCCAGCAGCGCCGGCAGCGCCGGATAGCCGCCGAAGCCAACCACCGCCGTCGGCAGGAAGCTATCGTAAAGACGCTTGGCGCGCTCGCGCCCCTGCATGATCTCGCGGCCTGCGCTGATCCAGCGCGTGACGCCGCCGTCGAGCCGGCCAGCGGGGAGGATATGGGTCTGCACCCCTTCGAACAGGCCGGGGAAGCGCGCGCCGCGATCATCGGTGATTAGCGCGACATGATGGCCCCGGCGCAGCAGTTCCGCGCCCAGCGCATGCGCCGGGATCATGTGCCCGCCGGTGCCACCGGCGGCGAGGACAAAGTGGCGCTTGATCACTTCGCGCCCCATTTTACCACATAGGGCGATTGGGTGAGATATGGGTTTGAGCGCGTGAAGGCGAGCAGCAGCCCCATTCCCATCGCCAGCGCCAGCATCGACGAGCCGCCATAGCTGATGAAGGGCAAGGTCATTCCCTTGGAGGGCGCAAGCTGAACGTTGACCGCCATGTTGATCAACGCCTGAAGCCCGAACTGGGTGGCGAGCCCCGCCGAGGCGAGCAGCAGAAATTCATCCTCCTCGTGTAGCAGGCGGACGAATACGCGGATCACGATCGCGAGGTAAATGGCCGCAATCGCGATGCAGGAGATCAGGCCGAACTCCTCGCCGATCACCGAGAAGATATAGTCGGTGTGCGGCTCGGGCAGGCGGAATTTCATGGTCCCGCCGCCGGGGCCGGTGCCCAGCAGGCCGCCATTGGTCAGCGTCGCGAACGCCTTGTCGGTCTGATAGGTATCGCCTTCGGCGAAGAGGAAATTGTTGATGCGCTCGTTCGCCACCGAATAGAAGAAATAGGCCGAAACCACCAGGCCCATCCCCGCGGCGCCGAGCCCGGCGAGCAGTCGCATCGAGAGGCCGCCCAGCGTCAGCAACGCGATCCAGACCGCAGCGAACATCACCGTCTGCCCGAAATCGGGCTGGCGCATCAGCAGGAAGGCGATCACGGCCAGGATCAGCCCGGTGATCGGCATGATCGGCAGCGAGCTATCCCGCGCGCGCAATGAGAGCAGCCACGCGATCAGCACCACGAACAACGGCTTGAGGAATTCGGACGGCTGGAATTCAAGAAAGCCGACGCCGATCCAGCGCTTGGCGCCGTTGACCTCGCTGCCGATCAGCGGGACCGAGACCAGCATGACGAAGAAAAAGGATGCGCCGCTGAGCGCCAGCCTGCGCGCAACCTCCTTGGGCAGCATCGAGACGAACAGCATGATCGGCAGCGCGATCGCGATCCAAGCCGCCTGCCGGTAGAAATAATAAAGCGGGCTCAGCTGATGCGCACCCTGCGAATAGCGAACGGCGGCCGCGGGCGACGCGGCGGCAACCGCGACCAGCCCGATCGAGATCAGCATCACGACAAGCAGCAACAGGACGCGATCGATCTCCCAGAACCAGGTGCCGAGCGCCGAGCGATCGGCACGGCCAAGACGCGGGTGGCCGGGCTTGCGCTTCTTGCGCTGCGGCTGCGGCAGCGCCGTCGCCATCACCTCGCTCATGCCAGCGCCTCCACTGCCGCGCGGAACGCCTCGCCCCGCGCCTCATAATCCTTGAACTGATCGAACGAGGCGCAAGCCGGCGAGAGCAGCACCACCTCGCCCGGCCTGGCCGCGGCGGCGGCATCGTTGACCGCCCGCGGCAGCGTCTCGCTTTCAATCACCGGCTTGCCCGCTGCCCGCAGCAGGCGCGCGAACATCGGGCCGGCTTCGCCGATCGTATAGGCCGCGCGGACATGATCGAACATCGGCGCGCATTCGTCCAGATTATCGCCCTTGGGAAGCCCTCCCAATATCCAGTGGATCGCGGGATAGGAAGCCAGCGCGAAATAAGAGGAGGCGGGGTTGGTGGCCTTGCTGTCGTTGACGAAGAGCACGCCGTTGCGATCGCGGATACGCTCCGTGCGATGCGGTAGGCCGGGATAGGTTTCGAGGGCCTGAGCGATTAGATCTTCGCTGATCCCCAAGGTGCGAGCAACCGCGATTGCAACAGCTGCATTTTGCGCGTTGTGCGGACCCTGCAGCGTCGGCCAACGTGATTGATCGGTGATGCTCGACGAAGCGACCGCAATAAGCCGCTCTCCGACAGATGCGGCTATTGTTCGCGTCTCGTCATCCTCGGTTGCGATCACGGCCGCATGATCAGCCGACTGCATCGCGAACAGCCTTGCCTTGGAAGCGGCATAGCCGGCGAAGCCGTCATAGCGGTCGAGATGATCGGGGGTGATGTTGAGTAGCACCGCCACATCGCAATCGAGCGAGCGGGTCAGATCGATCTGGTAGCTCGAAAGCTCGAGCACATAGACGCCGCCTGTGGGCAGCGGCTCCTGCCCAAGAATCGGCAGGCCAATATTGCCGCCAAGCGTGGCAGGAATGCCCGCCGTCTTGATGATGTGATGAATGAGCGCCGTCGTCGTCGACTTGCCATTGGTACCGGTGATGCCGAGGACCTTGTGCGGCGGCAGCGAAGCGCGCGTCTGTGCGAAAAGCTCGATATCGCCGATGAGGGGAACATTGGCCGCCTTGGCCCGCGCGGCGATCGGATGCTTGTTGAGCGGCAGCCCTGGCGTGACGACGACCGCTTCGAAATCGGCCAGATCGATTTCCAGTGGATTGGCAAGCGACAACCGTTCCTCCCCTTTAAGGGGAATGTCCAAATAGACCTGTCTCCCAGACAGGTCTATTTGCGACATTGGACCATCCGCAGGATGGTGGAAGGGTATCGCGCTATCCGAAGGGAGATACCCCTCCACCGCGCCTTGCGCGGTCCCCCTCCCCCTCCGGGGGAGGATTTGGGCGCGTGCTTCTTCCCTGTCGTCCCACGCCACCACCTCGGCGCCGCTCGCCAGCAGCGCCTGGACCGTCGCAACGCCGGAGCGGGCGAGGCCAAGGACCGCGTAGCGTTTTCCGGCGAAGGCGGGGCTGGTGATCATGACGCGCCCGTGCTCCCGCGAAGGCGGGAGCCCAGGCATAGCCCTTTGGCTGGACCCCTGCCTGCGCCGGGGTGCGGTGCCCGTGATGATTGCGTCATCCCGGTCACCGCAGCTTCAGCGTCGAAAGGCCGGCCAGCGCGAGCACGAAGGCGATGATCCAGAAGCGGATCACTACCGTCGGTTCGGACCAGCCCAGCTGCTCGAAATGATGATGGATCGGCGCCATCTTGAAGATGCGCTTGCCGGTGCGCTTGTAGAAGAAGACCTGCAGGATCACCGACACCGTTTCGAGCACGAACAGCCCGCCGATGATCACCAGCACGATTTCGTGATGCGAGACCACCGCAATCGCGCCGAGCGCGCCGCCCAGCGCGAGGCTGCCGGTGTCACCCATGAAGACAGCCGCCGGCGGGGCGTTGAACCAGAGGAAGGCGAGGCCGCCGCCGATGATCGCCGAGCAGAGGATGGTGACGTCGCCCGCGCCCGGAACATGCGGAATGCCAAGATAGGTCGCGAACTTCGCGTTGCCGACCAAATAGGTGATGATCAGGAATGCCACCGAGGCGATCACCACCGGCATGGTGGCGAGGCCATCGAGGCCGTCGGTCAGGTTCACCGCATTGCCGAAGCCGGTGATCACGAACGCCGCGAAGAGGATGTAAGCCGGCCCAAGATTGATGACCGGGCCATTATAGAAGGGCAGGTAGAGATTGTGCGGGCCGCCATCGAGGATGATCCAGGCAGCAACCCCCGCAATCATAAATTCGAGCAGGAGGCGGACCCTGCCCGAAATCCCCTTGTGGCTGCGCTTGGTCACCTTGTCATAATCGTCTAGAAATCCAATCGCGCCGAAGCCGAGCGTCACCATTAGGCAGGCCCAGGTGAAACGGTTGCTGAGGTCCATCCAAAGCAGCATCGCGAGCGTGACCGAGGTCAGGATCATCAGCCCGCCCATGGTGGGCGTGCCGACCTTCTTGAGATGACTTTGCGGGCCGTCGTCGCGGATCGGCTGCCCCTTGCCCTGGCGCACGCGTAGCCAGCCGATAAACTTCGGCCCGATCAGCAATCCTATCAACAGAGCCGTCGCAACTGCGCCGCCGGCCCGGAAGCTGATATAGCGGATCAGGTTGAGAAGGCCCGGAAAGCCAAGCTGCTCGGCGATCACATAGAGCATGCGGATTTCCCATGGGCCAGGCGACCGCCCGCGACTTCACGCACGAGTCCGGACAGGCCAATCGCGTTGGAACCCTTCACGAGCACCACATCGCCAGGTGCGGCGATCTCCTCGAGCGCTTTCAGCGCGCCCGCGCTGTCCGGCACATGCCGCAAATCGACCTCGCCATGAAGGCGGTGCGCCAGCGCAGCCATTTCGCGCCCCACCAAAATCGCAGCATCGACATGCGCTTCGAGTACGGGCTCGGCGAGATCGGCATGATAGCGTGCCGATTGAGTGCCCAGTTCGCGCATCTCGCCGAGCACGGCGATGCGGCGATCGCATTTCTCGCGACCGAGCTGTTTGAGTGTCGCCGTCATCGAAGCCGGATTGGCATTATAGCTTTCGTCGATCACCAGGATTTCACCGCCCTCCACCTCAGCCTTCACGCGGGCGCCGCGTCCCGCAAGCTCCTTCATGTCGGAAAGCGCGACTGCGGCGGCGGCGAGATCGCCCCCGACCGCCTGCACCGCCGCCAGCACCGCCAGGCCGTTCGAAACCCAGTGAGCGCCCGATTGGCCGATCGTGAAGGTGAGTTCGGCCTTGGGAAGATGAATGCTAACCAGCGTGCCGCCGGTTTCGAGCGGAATCTCCTCATGGACCCGCACGTCGGCGCCCGCCTTGCGGCCGAACGTCACGATGCGCTCGGCATAGGGCTTGGCGGCAGCGATCAGGCGATCGCGATGGGGGCTGTCCTCCGGAATGATGGCGACGCCGCCCGGCTCCAGACCCTTGAAGATTTCCCCCTTGGCGTCGGCGATGGCGGCTTCGTCGGCGAAATAGGCGGCATGTGCCGGGGCGATCGCAGTGACGATCGCGACATGCGGCCGAATGAGGCCGGTGAGATGGGTCAGCTCGCCCGCATGGTTCATGCCCATTTCGAAAATGCCGTAGCGCGTGCCCGCAGGCATGCGGGCAAGGCTAAGCGGCACGCCGGTGTGATTATTATAGCTTTTGACCGAGCGATGCGCCTCGCCGGGCGCGGCGCGATCAAGCGCTGCCCACAGTGCTTCCTTGGTGCCGGTCTTGCCGACCGAACCGGTGACACCGACGATCTTCGCCGCGGTGCGGGCGCGGGCAGCGTGGCCGAGCGCATTCAAGGCCGCCATCGTATCGGCAACGCGGACATGCGGCTGATCGATCGCATGGCTGACGATCGCGCCCGCCGCACCATTGTCGAACGCGCCGGCGATGAAGCGATGCCCGTCAGTCGCCTCGCCCTTGAGCGCGATGAACAGATCGCCCGGGCCGACCTCGCGCGAGTCGAATGTTACACCATCGGCGCAAAATGCTCCTTGCACCTCGCCATCGACAGCCTCGGCGATTGCAAATGCGGTCCAGAGACTCATGCCGCGCACTCCCGCGCGACGGTGACGTCGTCGAACGGCAGTACCTTGTCGCCGACGATCTGGCCCTGCTCATGTCCCTTGCCGGCGAGCAGGACGATATCGCCCGAGCGCGCTTCGCCGATGGCGGCGGCGATGGCTTCGCGGCGGCCGCCAATCTCGGTTGCGGAGGGCGCGCCCACAAGCACATCCTTGCGGATCGCGGCGGCATCCTCGCTGCGGGGATTATCGTCGGTCACGATCACGCGATCCGAAAGTTCGGCCGCCACCGCACCCATTTCCGGGCGCTTGCCGCGATCGCGGTCGCCGCCCGCGCCGAAGACGGTGATGAGGCGGCCGGTCGCGTGCGGACGAAGCGCCTCGATCGCGGCGCGCAGCCCGTCGGGGGTATGCGCGTAATCGACATAGATCGGTGCGCCGGCCTTGCTGATCGCGGCGCGCTCGAGGCGGCCGCGCACCGGCTGGACGCGGGAGAGATTTTCCAGCGTCTGCCCGATCGCGCCGCCCGTCGCGCAAACGAGCGCGGCAGCGGTGAGCGCATTAGCGGCTTGATAGGCGCCGATCAGCGGAAGCTTGACCTGGAAGCCTTTGCCTTCAGCTTCGATCGTCAGCGTCTGGCCGAGCTGGGTCGGCTCGCGCTTCACCAGCTTCAGCGTTTCGCCCTTCGTGCCGACGGTGAACAACCTCAGGCCGCGTTCGCTGGCCAGTTCCGCCACGCGCGCCGAAGCGGCATCGTCCATCCACACGACCGCCGCGCCGTCCTCGTCAATGACTTCGGTGAACAGCCGGAGCTTAGCCTCAAGATACGCCTCCATCGTGCCGTGATAATCGAGATGATCGCGGCTGAGATTGGTGAAGGCTCCGGCGCGAACCGGCAGCCCCTCGGTACGATATTGCGAAAGGCCGTGGCTCGAAGCTTCGAACGCGGCGTGTGTGACGCCCTCGCGTGCGAGGCCGGCCATGTTCGAAAGGAAGGTGACAATATCCGGGGTCGTGAGGCCGGTCGAAACCTGATCGTCAGCCGTGGTGACGCCGAGGGTGCCGATCGAGGCGGCATGATGCCCAGCCATGCGCCAGAGCTGGCGCGTCAGTTCGACGGTCGAGGTTTTGCCATTGGTGCCGGTAACGGCGACGACCGTTTGGGGAAAAGGGGCGAAGAACTTGGCCGCGAGACGCGCAAAGGCGCGCCTGGGCTCCGCATCCGCGATATGAACCGCCCCCTGCACCGTCGCTTCCGGCCGGGCCACGACCGCGACCGCACCCGCCCCGATCGCATCAGCGATGAAATCCTCGCCGTTGAAGCGACTGCCCTTGAACGCGCCGAACACGGTGCCGCGCGCAACCTTACGATGATCGATCGCGAATCCGCTGACTTCCGTGGTTGAATCTGTGTTCGTCAATTGGCCCAACCGCATTAATCATGGTCCCCCTTGGGGTTCCAGACGGTTCCCTGAAGGTCTGCCAGATCGACATCGCGCGTCTCGTCGGGTATAATCCCGAGCAACGGCCCGATCCGCGACACGATCTTGCCCACGATCGGGGCCGAGACCATGCCGGCGGTGGCATAGCCCCCAGTTTCGCGGGTGCCATGAGGCTCGTCCAGCATTGCGAGCACCACATAGCGCGGCGCATCCATCGGGAACACCCCCGCGAAGGTAGAAACCAGGGCGTTGCGCTTGTAGCCGCCGCCTTCCGGCTTTTCGGCAGTACCGGTCTTGCCGCCGATGCGGAAGCCGGAAACATTGGCTTTCTTGCCGGTGCCCTGGATCACCACCATCCGCATAAGCTGCCGCATGCGCGCGCTGGTGGCCGGAGAGATGACGCGGCGCCCGGCCGGGAGATGGTTGGGATCGCGCATCAGCAAGGTCGCCGGCCGCCAGACGCCACCATTGGCGATCGCTGCATAGGCGCTTGCCAGATGCAGCGGCGTGACCGCGATGCCATGGCCGTAAGCCGTGGTCATGGTGGTGACGCGGGCCCAATATTTCGGCCAGAGCGGCGTGCCTCGCGCGCCAAGCTCGATATCGACCGGCTTGTCGAAGCCAAGCTTCCGGAACATCGCCTGCTGCCGCTCGGCGCCGATCTCGTCGGCAATTCGGGCGGTGGCGATGTTGCTGGAATAGATCAAGGTTTCGGGCACATCGAGGAAGCGGCGCTGCGGATGATCATCATGAATGGTGAAGCGGCCGATGTGAAGCGGCTCGGTCGCGTCATAGCGTTTGTTCATCGAGGTGATCACGCCATTTTCGATTCCGTTCGCCATGGTGATGATCTTGAAGGTCGAGCCCAGTTCGTAAACGTTGAGCGTGGCCTTGTTGACCAGATCCTGGAGCGGGACGTGCGCTGGCGCATTGGGATCGAATTCGGGCAGCGAGGCCATGGCGATGACCTCGCCGCTATGCACGTCAAGCACGATGCCGGTCGCGCCGATTGCGCTGAACTCGGTCATTGCCGCGGCGAGTTCGCTTTCCATCGCGGCCTGGACGCGGCTGTCGATGGAAAGGCGGGCAGGCCGGCTGCGCCGCGCTGGATCAGCGAGCTTGTCGTTGAGCGCAAGCTCCATGCCCGAAACCGCTTTGCCATCCTGATCGGCCCAGCCGATGATGTGCGAGGCAAGGCTGCCCTGCGGATAATAGCGGCGCGGCTCACGCTCGAACACGATGCCCGGCTCGCCGATCGCATTCACCCGCTGAATCAGCTCGGGCATGGCGTTGTGGCGAAGATAGAAGAACTTCCGGTTCGAATGCAGGATAGCGCTATATTCCGCCTCGCTCCGCTCCGGCATGAGGGTGGCGAGCTGCGCAGCAATCAGATCGCGATCGCCGATGATCTTGTTGGGGTGAACCCCAATCTTCCATGCGTCGATCGTGCCCGCCAGCACCACGCCGTTGCGGTCCTGAATATCCGCGCGCGGCGGTATCAGCCCTTCGGCAGTGTTGGCCGCACCGGAAGAATCGGCGAAAATCGTCAGATAGGTCAGGCGCAAGCCGATCGCTGAGGTGACGCCGACGAACATCAGCATGACGACCATGAGGCGAAAATGAACCTGCGCTACGCTTTGCTCGCGCTGGTTGCCGATACGTTGGCGGGAAGGACGGGCAACGACTGCGGTCACTGGTCTCCCGCGCTCCCGCGCTTCTCGCGCTGGGCTGCCGTTTGCAGGTCGCTCAAAAGACTGTCGTCAAGCAACGCGGCCTGGCGAAGGCCGTTCGCGGGCGTTTCCCCGGCTGGCGCGACATAATTCGCATGACGCAGCATCGGTTGCGCCAAGGGATCAGGCGCGGGCGCCGAAACAGGAATGATCTGCGGCTTCGCCGGCGCGGCGACCTCGGCCGGCGCCGACACCTCCTCGATCTTCGGAGCAGGCGCGGCCGGCGCCTCGAACCGGGCGAGCTGGACCTCGCCGTGCAGATACTGGCTGGCGGCGGGCGCCGAAAGCGCAAGCACCTGGCTGTTCCACTGCTCCAGCACCGGCATGCGGCTGCGCGTGCCAAGCTCCGTCTGGAGCTTGCGGATATCGATCTTGGCCATGACGATCTGGTGGTCGAGCTTTTCGGCGGCAGTCCGCTCGCTCGCCACCCGCTGCGACACCATATAGCAGCCCAACGCCGCCGCAGCGACATAGCCGACCAGGCTTACCGAACGAAAACGCGTACTCATCATGGCCTTGTGCCCTTCACAGCAGAAGCAACTGGCGCGGCGGCGGTGCGCCGTGCCGATCTCAATGTCGCCGACCGGGCGCGCGGATTACGCGCGACCTCGCCTTGGCCGGCCTTCACCGGCTTGGCGACCGCCTCAAATGTCGGCTGCGGGGCGGAGACGCGCGCATCAGGGCGATGGCGCGACCCGGAGGGAAGCGCCCCGCTGCGCACGCGCAGGAAATTCTTGACGATCCGATCCTCTAACGAATGGAAGGTGACGACCGAAAGCCGGCCGCCCGCGCCAAGCACACGCTCCGCCGCATCAAGCCCTTCGTTGAGTTCGTCGAGCTCGCGATTGAGGTGGATGCGGATGGCCTGGAAGGTGCGGGTGGCTGGGTCCTTCTTGTCGCCGGGGCGGTGGCCAAGCGCCTTGCGTACCACCGCAGCCAGCTCGCTCGTGCGCGCGATCGGGCGAGCGGCGACGATCGCCTTCGCAACCCGGCGCGCGCGCGGTTCCTCGCCCAAAGTGTAGAGGACGTCGGCAATCTCTTCCTCATCAGCGTCATTGACGAAGTCCGCCGCCGTCATGCCGGATTGCGCCATGCGCATGTCGAGCGGGCCGTCGGCCTGGAACGAGAAGCCGCGCTCGGCGCGATCGAGCTGCATCGACGAAACGCCGATATCAAGCACGACCCCGTCGACCGTATCGATGCCGCGCTCGGCCAGCGCCTCGTCCATTTCCGAGAAGCAACGTTGCACAAGCGTCAGCCGCCCGCCGCTTTCGGCGACCAGCGCTGCCCCCTCCGCGATTGCATCCGGATCGCGATCGAAAGCGATCACGCGCTCAGCGCCGGACGCCAGGATCGCGCGGCTGTAGCCGCCTGCGCCGAACGTGCCGTCGACATGGATCTCACCGGGGCGAATGGCGAGCGAGTCGATCACCTCCTCGAGCAGCACGGGGATATGGCGCGCTTCGGTCTGGGCTGCCGGGCTCATAAGCGGCCCTCCCGTTCGGCGATCAGCTCCTCGGCGAACTCGCGTACATCGGGGCGATCCGCGCAGTTGAGGGCGATTTCGGGGCTCCAGATCTCGAACGTCTCGCCGGTACCGAGGAACATGGCAGCGTCAGCGATCGCGGCACGGCGGCGCAAACCCGGCGGGAGGATGATTCGCCCGCTGCCGTCGATGGCGATTTCCTCAGTGCTGCCGAACAGCGTGCCGGCATGCGCGAAGCGGGCGTCGGCGGGGCGGCCGGCGGCGATATCCGCGTCCTGCTTGGCGCGCATGTCACGATAGGCGAGCGCAAGATAGCTCTTCTCGAACCCGCGCATGCACTGATCGCGCTCGTGGCGGGCGAGCATCAGCGTCTTGGCGTCGGGGGTGCGAGCGGTAATGATCTTGCGAATCGGGGCAGGCACCGAAACGCGACCTTTCGCATCCACGGTGTTCAGCCATTTGCCAGTGAAGAATTCGAATAATTCCACTGTCCGCCCCTTTGGGGCGCTCGGCCGCCGTTCCCCGCCTGTCTCCTATTAGCCCCCGACAGACATCCTCCGGCTGCTTCGCGCCAAGCATTGAAATACCAGTGACCTTATGCCTCAGCAATGCCTAATCATGCCTTAATATGGGTTTTAGCTGCCATTTTGTGGAAAATGCTGGCCCGGCCGTGCCTTGTCATGCCGATTCAGGTTCAGCTGGAGCCCGGAAACGCGCAGAAAACCGCCCGTCGGATTGCGATGGGCGGTCGAGATAAGCCTGTGGATAAATCTGGTGGAAACATGCTGGCGCAGGTCTGCCCGAAAGTTAGCAGAGCCCCGCCTCAAGCAGCTTTGTCGATGCGGGTCCCGATTATGCAGACGCCCAGGCGAACGGCAACGGCGCCTCCCGGAAGGCGAAGCGATCGAGATGGCGCGTAACCGCCCCCTGCAACGCCTCGAGCTGCGCAGCCTCGCTCGCTTCGATTCGGCATTCCAATTGCTGCGGGCCGGCAACAAACGTCACTATGCCATCGCCTTGCCAATTCGCACCCCGCGCGTCGCGGGGAAACACGACCCTGCCTTGCTCGGGTGTAAACTCGACCGCGAGATTATGACTCCAATGCTTGCAGAGCTGCTGAAGATATTTGCTGCCTTGCGCTGTCGGCACGATTGCGATGCTGGCGACAGTCATGACAGCCGCTCGATCTTTTGCGCGGCCTCGTCGATTATCGCGGCGACGGCATGCAGGGTCTCCGCATCGCCCTCTTCGGCGAGCCGGTGATGAAGCACCGTCCGCAAGTTCATCATGGCCCGCCGGACCGGTCCGCCGCGTGTGCGTTCCCGCATCGATCCCAGCTCGGCGAGCCGCGCCATCAGCGCCTCGACCGCCTTGGCGTTTTCAGCAAGATGCGCCTTGCCGGCCTCGGTTATCGCAAAGACCTTGCGGGTGCCGCCGGCCTGTTCGTCGATCTGCTCCATATCGGCCAGCATCGTCAAAGTGGGGTAGACCACGCCGGGGCTCGGCGCATAGGCGCCACCGGTGCGCTCCTCGATCTCGCGGATCAAGTCATAGCCGTGGCGAGGCGCGTCCTCGATCAGCTTGAGCAGCACGAGCCGGAGTTCACCGCCGTCGAACATACGCCGCCGGCCGCGTGGCGCCTCATCGTCTGCCATCCAAGGGTTCGGAAACGCACCCCGCTGGCGCGCGCCGTGACGAGACCCGAAATGGCGCCCGCGACGATGATTGAAAAACATTCATAATCCTTCTTGAAACATCTTAGATGCATTTAAGATATATCTTACCTGGGAAAACACAAGATCTTTTTTCTTTCCCGTCGCAGTGCATGGATGATTGCCTATTGAAGTCCGGGGTCGGTCAATCGCTACGGCCGGAAGGGCTGGTCCCGCTTCGATGTGGTGATGCCGAGCGCGGCCAGCGCTAGCATCGTAATGCGCCGGCGCGCGGATCGGCTGATGAAAGATCCAGCGCGGAGCTCCGCCCGCATGCGTCGTACGACCCGCTTGATTTCGGCGATTCTCGGTCGCCGCGCTTCGGCGATGCAGGCCAACAGCGCCGGATAAAGATAGCGATCTCTCATTTCCACATCGCTGCTCCCGGATAAGAGTTGCTTCTGCGGCGCGCACGATCGGCCCGCCACGCTCGCCCTTCCGGCCAAGCCAGAGCCGCCGCGAGGGCCGAAAAGATGAAGGTCATGCTCAGGAATTCGCTGTGCAGCACGCTCCTGCCGCAATTTAGCGCAATCATTGTCAGCAGGGTCGGCGCCCCCCATTCGGGATGATGCACGAGCTTGAACAGAGCCCAGCACAGCCAGCACAGGATGGCCGCCGCTGCCAAGCTGCCGATGATGGTGCCGGCAGCCTCACCAACGATCGACAATATATTCATCGCCGCGCCACGCGGCGGGGTGACGCCCCGTCATTCATGGCCTCCTCGTTATTATATCGTATTACGATATAAATCTCGGGAACCCTGTTTGTTCCTTCGCTAGCCTTGCAACTGGCCGAGCAAATCCAGCAGCATGGGCCGCAAACGCTGGATTTCCTCGCGATGGGTGATGCTGAGCGCGGCGAGGAGATCGTGCGCCTTGTCGGTGAGCTCAAGCCGCGCTTGGCGGCGGTCCTGTGGGGACGGGCGGCGCACGAGCAGGCCGAGCGCCTCCAGCCGGTCCACCAGTCCGCTCGCGCTATGAGGCTTCAGGATCAGGCGGTCAGCCACATAGCCGATCGTGGCTGTCTCCGGAGCAGCCGCACGAATGGCCAGCAACGCCTGATGCTGTCGCGGCGTGAGTCCGACTTCGTCGGCCTTGCTCTCGCTGAAGGCGAGGAATTGGCGGAGCGAGTGCCGGAAATTGGCGAGCGCCGCATAGTCCGCGTCGGTCAGCTGTCTTACCGCCATTTTCGTCGCCCGCCCGTTGATAAATATCGCGATGCGATATATTCGCGCCGCACCCCTATTCTCTGGCACGCTGATGACCGCTCGCACAATATACGCCAAATCCCGAAAGCTCGCCGATCACAGCGCCGATCGGCGCATGCTGGTGCTTGCCGCCGCCGCCCTGTTCGTCGGCAGCGGCGGAGCGTTCGGCGCCTGGCTCCTGTTGAAGCTGATCGCCCTGGCCACCAACATTTTCTGGTTCGGCCGCTTCTCCTGGGCACCTGTCCAGATCACCGACAGCCGGCTGGGAATGGCCGGCGCGATCATTCCGGTGGTGGGCAGCCTGCTGGTTGGGCTGATGGCGCGTTTCGGTTCCGAGAAGATCAGAGGGCACGGCATTCCCGAAGCGATCGAGGCGATCCTCTATGGCGAAAGCCGCCTCTCGTTGAAGGTAGCGATGCTGAAGCCTTTGTCGTCCGCGATTTCCATCGGCAGCGGCGGCCCGTTCGGAGCCGAGGGGCCGATCATTATGACCGGCGGCGCAGTGGGTTCGCTCTTCGCCCAATGTTTTCAGCTGAGCGCGGCGGAACGCAAGACCTTGCTGGTATCGGGCGCGGCTGCGGGCATGACCGGCATATTCGGCACGCCTGTCGCTGCGATCATGCTCGCAGTCGAAGTGCTGTTGTTCGAATGGAAGCCGCGCAGCTTCGTGCCGGTAGTTCTCGCCGTCCTCGTTTCCCTAGCATGGCGTCCCTTGCTGGTGGGAAGCGGGCCGCTCTTCCCATTCGGCGGACACATCGCCGCGACAGCGCCGCTCATCGCCTGGTCGATCGGCGTGGGCGTCGCGGCCGGACTGGAAGCCGCGCTGCTGTCCGCCCTCCTCTATCGCATCGAAGACCTGTTTCATCGCCTGCCCGTTCCCTGGATGTGGTGGCCCGCGCTTGGCGCGATCGTTGTGGGCGCGGGCGGCGTGATCGACGCGCACGTGCTTGGGGCCGGCTACCAGAACATTCAGGGCCTGCTTGACGGCGGTCTGGCAATGCGCGTCATCTTGGCGCTGCTCATCATCAAGGCCATCGTCTGGCTGGTCGCGCTTGGATCGGGTACGTCCGGCGGCGTCCTCGCCCCGCTGCTCATCCTGGGCGGCGCATTGGGGGCGCTGCTCGGCCTGTTCCTGCCCGGGTCCGTCAGCTTCTGGGCAATGATCGGCATGGCGGGGATCATGAGCGGCGCGATGCGCGCGCCCCTGACCGGAGCATTGTTCGCGGTCGAGCTCACGGGCAACTTCGCTGCCCTGCCCGCCACGCTCGGCGCGTCGGCCGCTGCCTATGCGATCAGCGTGCTAGTGATGCGCAGATCGATCCTGACCGAAAAGATCGCGCGACGGGGCCGGCACATCCTGCAGGAATATACGATCGATCCGTTCGAATTCCTTCAGGCGGATGAGGTGATGACCCGCAACCCGGTCTGCCTGGGCGGCAATGTGTCGGTCGAGCAGGCGCTCGCCTTCTTCGCCGACGGCGCCATGCATCGCAGCTATCCGGTGGTGGACAAGAATGAGCGTTTGATCGGCATGATCTCGCGTTCGGATGCGCTCAAATGGCGTGTCGACGGCCCACCGCCGAACGCCAGCCTGGCCGAGGTGCTTTCGGACAGTTCGCAACCATGCGGCACGCCGGATTCACCCATTGGAGAGGTGGCCAATCTGATGATCGAGAGCGGCGTCGGCCGCATTCCGATCGTCGATCCCATAACGATGCATGTGGTTGGCATTCTGTCGCGCCACGATCTGCTGAAAGCGCGCCACGCCGGGATGAGGCTCGAACGTGAACGCAGCCGCTAGCTTAGGCCATTGTGGTCCAGCATCTTGCGTTGGTCATGGAAACGGATCGATATGAGCCAAGTTCGCGCAACCAAAAGCCCGAACTGCCGCTAACGGAGCGATCGATGTTGGAAGGTACCAAAGCAGCTGAATGCCCCCAGCGGCGCGATCTTCTCGGCTTCGCCGGCGTGGCCGCGCTGGGCACGACCGTCTTGCTCTCTGCTTGCAAGCGGCGTCAATCGGATGCGGAAGATGATGACGGCGAGGTCACCGCCAACGAAGATCTGATGCGCGAGCACGGCGTTCTGCGCAGGATCCTGATACTCTATCGTGAAGTCGCGGCCAGGCTTCAGGTCTCCGCGGACGAGGTCGACGCCGGCGCGATCAACGACGCCACCCGTTTGTTCCAGGATTTCGGCGAGCGCTATCATGAGCAACTGCTCGAGGAGCAGCACATCTTTCCAATCCTCCGCAAGGCTGGAGCCGACAGCGCGAATTTGGTCGACATATTGCTTTCCCAGCACCAGCGCGGGCGCGCCATCACCAGCTTCGTGCTGGATCGCACAAAAGGAGGAAAGGTCGCGGCGACGGACGCAGGAAAGCTCCACGACTCCCTGCTTTCCTTTGCGCGCATGTATGAAGCGCACGCCGCGCGCGAGGACACGATGATCTTCCCGGCTTTCAAGGCCGCCGTCGGCCAAAACGCCTATCGTGAGCTCGGCGAGCAGTTCGAGGATATCGAGCATAGGCAATTTGGCGGCGACGGCTTCGATATCGCACTCGCCAAGATGAGCTCGATTGAAGCGCGGTTGGGGCTCGACAATCTCGCTCGGTTCACCGCCCCGGCCCCTCAAATCGGATGAACTGCGCCCCTGTCGCTAGGGGATTAGCGCGCTTATATTCCGCCCATGGCAGATCTCTTCGCCGAACCCGCCGTGCCTGAAGCGCTGACGGACGAGCCTCCCGCAGGTCCGCTCGCGGATCGGCTGCGCCCGCGGCGCCTTGAAGATGTCGTCGGCCAGGAGCATCTGACCGGCGCGGAGGGCGCGATCGGGCGGATGGTGGCGGCAGGCAAGCTCGCCTCGATCATCCTGTGGGGGCCGCCCGGCACCGGCAAGACGACGATCGCACGACTGCTCGCGGACGCGGTGGGCCTCCGCTTCGTTGCCATCTCGGCGGTATTTTCAGGCGTGGCGGATCTCAAAAAGGTATTCGCCGAGGCGCGCGAATATGCCCGGATCGGCAAGCAGACGCTCCTGTTCGTGGACGAGATCCACCGCTTCAATCGCGCCCAACAGGACGGCTTCCTGCCCTATGTCGAGGATGGCACGGTCGTGCTGGTCGGCGCCACCACCGAAAATCCCTCGTTCGAGCTGAACGCCGCGCTGCTCTCCCGCGCCCAGGTGCTGATCCTCAACCGGCTCGATAGCAGGGCCTTGGGCTTACTGCTCGAACGCGCCGAGGCGGCGATGGGCCGCGCCCTGCCGCTCAGCCCCGAAGCGCGCGAAGCGTTGATCGCCTCGGCCGACGGCGACGGCCGCTTCCTGCTCAACCAGGCCGAGACCCTGTTCTCGATCGAAATCTCCCAAGCGCTCGATCCGGCCGGGCTGGCGGCGTTGCTGCACCGCCGCGTCGCGGTCTACGACAAGGATCGCGAGGGCCATTACAATCTCATCTCCGCGCTTCACAAAAGCCTGCGCGGCTCCGATCCGCAGGCCGCGCTTTATTATCTCGCGCGCATGCTGGTGGCGGGCGAGGAACCGCTTTACGTGATCCGGCGGCTGGTGCGCTTCGCCTCGGAGGATGTCGGGCTTGCCGATCCGCAAGCGCTCGTCCAGTGCCTCGCCGCCAAGGATGCCTATGATTTTCTGGGATCGCCCGAAGGCGAGCTGGCGATCGTGCAGGCCTGCCTCTATCTCGCCACCGCGCCCAAATCGAACGCAGCCTATGTGGCGCAGAAGGCCGCCTGGCGGTCAGCGAAGGAAACCGGATCGCTGATGCCGCCCAAGAATATCCTCAACGCGCCGACGCGGCTGATGAAGGATATCGGCTATGGCAAGAACTATGCCTACGACCATGATCGAGATGAAGCCTTCTCCGGCGACAATTACTGGCCTGAAGAGATGGCGCCGCAGCATTTCTACGCGCCGTCGCCGCGCGGCTTCGAGGCGAAGGTCGCAGAGCGCCTCGCCCATTGGGAGAAATTGAGGGCAGGGCGTGACGCCGATCACGGCTGAGCGTTTCACCCGCTTCGCCGTTGCCGATTGGTCGGGCGCCAAGGGCAGCCGCCATCCCGGCATCGCCATCGCCGAGTGCGGCATCGGTGATGCCGCGCCCAAACTGGTGCCGCCGCCAGGCACCCACTGGTCGCGCGAGGCCGTGCTGCACTGGCTCGCGGCGCGGGGCGACGATCTGCTGATCGGCTTCGATTTCAGCTTCGCGCCACCCTTCGTCGCGCGCGGGGCCTATTTGCCGGGCGACGCTACGGCCTCGGACGCGGCAACATTCCACGCCTATGTCGATGGCTTGTGCGACGATCCGGATCTCGGCGCGGCCTCCCTGCTCGAGCGCCATCACCGCCGCCATTTCTATCTCGGTGCAGGCGACGGGCGGAAGGCCGACTTCATGCATCTGCGCGTCTGCGAGGGGCAATATAATGCCGCCGGCGGCGGCAAGCCCTCGACCGTCTACGACGCGATTGGCGCCGCCCAGGTGGCCAAGGCCAGCTTTGCCGGGATGCGACTGCTCAGCCGCCTGCGCGCGGCGGGGATCGCGATCTGGCCGTTCGACGAGGTCCCTGAGCGCGGACCAGTCGTGGTTGAAATCTATGCTCAGATCGCGGCCCGCAGCGCCGGCTTGCGCAAGGGCCTCAGCAAGATCCGCGACGCCACGTTACTTGACCCTGCGCTGGCAAGGATCGGATCGCGGCCGCATGCGCCGCTTGCCCGCTATACCGATCACGCCACCGACGCGATCCTGACCGCCGCCTGGCTGCGTGCCAACGCTAAACGACCGGAACTTTGGGCCCCGCCCTCGCTCACCGCGGAAATCGCACGCACCGAAGGTTGGACTTTCGGCGTGGTTTGAAGCAAAGGAGCCCGCGCGCCGAGTTAGCTCAGCTGGTAGAGCAACCGCCTTGTAAGCGGTAGGTCGTCGGTTCGAGTCCGACACTCGGCACCAGGATTTCCAAGAGGTTGGAATCACAGGGGAAGTGTGAGGTTGAAGCGGGTGACTGTTACATTTGTAACAGGAGAATACCGTGTGCACCTTGGTCTGCCTTGAGAAAATTGGTCCAATTCTGAAGAGAGCCCGAGAGGGCATGAGAATTGGAGAAATATATGGGACGTCAGCGTTTTACGCCGGAGCAAATCATCGCGAAGCTGCGTGAAGTGGATGTGATTGTCGGGCGGGGCGGGACCGCCGTCGAGGCATGTCGGCAGATCGGGATAGCGGAGCAGACGCTGTATCGGTGGCGCAAGGAATATGGTGGCCTCAAGGTCGACCAGGTGCGTCGGATGGGGCCATAGGCGGCCGCAAGGCCAACGATCTAGAGCGCGAGAATGCGCAGCTGGAGAAGCTGGTAGCGGACCTCGCGCTGGACAAGGCGATCCTGCAAGAGGCGTCGAAGCTGACTTTTTGAGCCCCTCCCGTCGCCGTGAAGCGATCGAGCAGGTCCGTCGCGTTCTTCCGGTATCGGAGCGGCGGACTTGCCGTGTTCTGGGCCAGCATCGTTCGACGCAGCGCCATCGCGCAAAGGATGATGCCGACGAGCAGAGGCTGACGGCCGACATCATTGCGCTGGCCAAGGATTATGGCCGGTACGGCTATCGCCGTATCCATGCGTTGCTCGGGACATGCCGGCTGGCAGGTCAGCTTGTCGGTGGTCGAGCGGATTTGGCGGCGGGAGGGTCTCAAGGTGCCGAAGAGGCAACCGAAGCGTCGCCGGCTTTGGCTGGGTGATGGTTCGTGCATCCGCATGCGTCCGCAGCATCGCGGGCATGTATGGTCATACGATTTTGTCGAAGATCAGACGCGCAATGGGCGCAAGTTCAGGATGCTCAACATCATCGACGAGTTCAGCCGAGAGTGCCTAACGATGGTGCCGCTGCGGCGGTTCCGGTCGAAGGATGTCATCGACGTGCTGGCCGATCTGTTCATCGAGCATGGTCCGCCCGAGCATATCCGGTCCGACAACGGCCCCGAGTTCGTCGCCCATGCGGTGCGCGAATGGTTGGGCCGGCTCGGCGTCACCACGCTGTACCTCGAGCCCGGCAGCCCTGGGAGAATGGTATATCGAGAGGTTGAGCTTCGCTCGCCTTCGGCCCAATGCCGCCTGCGCGCTGAGCTGCTCAACGGCGAAATCTTTACAGCCTTGAGCTGCGTCACTGGCTGGTGGCGCGATCATTACAGCCGGCTACGGCCGCACAGCAGCCTCGGCTACCGCCCACCAGCCCCGGAAACGATCAAGATGCCAGCCTGGCCGCTCGGCTCCGCTCCGCTGCGCCTCCCGCCCAGGCTGGCATCGGAAATGCGGATCAGCTAATTATGCAACCGGACCAATCATCGCGGGCAGTCCATGCCTCCGCTGCTTTCTAAGCGCTCCGCCTGCTAATCCAAAGCCCGCGAGCATCATTGCCCAAGAAGCAGGTTCGGGAACCGCTGACGGTGATGAGGTGACAGCCACTTGCTTGAGGTTCACTTGACCGCTGCCGCCGAAGGTCAACCCCGTGGCAAATGCAAGGGGATTGGCCGGATCAAGTCCGGCAGATGCATCTATTCCACGAAGAGCAAAGCCGTTGATGCCGCCGGAATATCCGGCAAGGGTCGTGAAATCGACGGTAGCCCCTCCCGCCACATTGGAGAATAGCGGCTTGGAAAGGTCGTTGAGCGCATAAATGGAATAGCTGCTGCTTCCTATTACCGGAAATATGGCCTGGGTGATCAGTGGGCTGCCAGTGCCCAGCAGATAATCATAGCCAGTGGCGATCGCAGGATCGACATAGACCGGTACACCGCCGGTCGCATTGAAGTTAAATGTGAAACCGCCGGTGACGGATTGAGGAATCATCGGGTCGGCGGCGGACTGACCCAATATGGTGGCTTTGAAATTCAGACTAGAAAAGCTGTTAAGGGACACCGTGTTGCCATTGGCTAAGCTCAGCTCGGCGATCCCGTTGAGCGTCACTGCGGTTGGGGCTAAGCTCGTTAGGCCAGTATAGCCAATAAGGCCGGGACCACTGAGGCCATCGCCCAGGTCAACTGAGCTTCCAGTAACCTCTCCAAACGCCACAACGCCATCATGTGGACCATAGCCCACGGCAAAAATCCGCTGTGATCCTGCTGGAGGAGGCGCCAAAGGAGGGCTGTTTGTGCCAAAGCTGCCTGAGAACGTCACGCCAGCATCAAATATGGGAATAAGCCGGGCGCTGTTGGTGGTGTCGTTAAAGGATGTGTCGGTCTCGCCAACTGCCGTGACCACCGTGTTCAGATTGCTGAGCGGGATTTGTTGCCCATTTGTCTGATCGAGATAGCCCGATCCGGTTCCGCTCACAGTGTATCGAATTTGTGTCGCCAATGCGCTCGATGAATAGAGCGAAACCGCTAGAGCAAACACCCCCGCCATCCTGGATGCAGACATACCTTTCCCCCCGGTTATAAAGCCCACATACACAACGACACTGAGCTCGATGATAAAGAGTCTGTTAACGACGAGTCAAGAACCGCATACACGCCATCATTGTGATACGACAGACATAGAGCCGTAACTTGGGTGACATAATTATCAGTGACATTGATGTAAGTATTACGCCCTTAGTTTAATCAGGGGAGAGGCGGCAGGCAGGCCGTCCTATTGGCCTCATACGTCGTCCAGGAAGCCCGTACAGAGGCAATAGCAGCCCTTGACTACCAACCCCCCCGTGGCCTGAGGGTAGAATCCTTCTGTATGAGCCGTCTTAGCGTAATGTGGGTTATGTGAAGCTCACATGCTGTATTGAGCCTGCTTCCGCTGCCTGCGAAGGACTCCGCCAGCCAATCCAAAGCCGGAAATTAGCATTTGCCCATGACGCTGGTTCAGGAACACCAGATGGTTCCGGAACCTGGGGAGTGCTCGCCGAGTGCAACGATATGCTATCGACTACAAGAAATTCATAATCCCCAGGGAGGAAATCAGAAGATCCATTTACCTTGAGTCTAACTTCATCAAAATCTGCCCCGGAAAATCCGAATTTCGTCGAAAGGACATTGATCTGAATCTGAACATCGGCTTGAGTAGAACAGGGTAAGATCGGGTCAAACTTTCTAATACTCTAACGGGCTTCGCTTTGACGATCGAAGGCAGCGCGATTTCCATGTTCCCCGGGCAGTGGATTATTGAAGCTGGGGGTCTTCGCCTTATTGGCATTCGCCACGGGGGCCTTGTTTGCCCGTT